>BNJU01005283.1_pt1 | contig 988992 bp, 1206 predicted proteins | sample 8539281 | NCBI WGS metagenome assembly BNJU01 (sample SAMD00202456, study PRJDB9452) | human saliva metagenome | isolation source: human saliva | place: Japan | reverse complement strand
CAAAGGGGCCTGCTGGTTCGATTCCAGCGGGCCCTTTCTCGTATGCGCCCAGCATGGCGCACACCTGCGTGCAAGTCCGCCACAAGCTGGCCACAGTGGTGGTGAAGTAGCGCAACTGCACAGGGGCGACCGAGTGTGGGAAGGAAGCGTGGAGCGTAATCTGCGGGCCGATGTACAAGAACCGGATGCAAGGCGTTGCCGAGACGGGCGAACGGGCATGCTAACCGCGAAGCTCTTTTGTGGCCAGGCGAGGTGACGTAAATCCGGCGGTCGTGCAGAGAAGGTGTGCGTTCTTACGGGAGATCTCGCCTTATGCTCGAAAGGGCGACGGTGTCGAGCCGGGCGAGAAGTCAGCAGAGGTCGTAGTGCAGGACCAGCCCATGATGGGACTGGGTCGGGCGAAGGACCGAACGGAGGATGTGTTGACAGGATCATGTCGATGTCAAAGGCCATGCATCAGAAGCCTGCACGAGTGGGGCGACATGCAGTGAGTGAGGGTGAAGCCCGAGGGCGCATGTCGTGATGAAGCCTGCGGCCCGCGACGCGACACCGAAGACACAGGAGCAGGGCTGCTCGATGCAGTTCTGGAAAGAGCCAGCATGCAGCGGGCGTGGAGGCGGGTGAAGGCCAATCAGGGAACAGCCCGTGTGGATGGTCTGGACATCGACCAGACATCCCTGGCAGCTCAAAGACCGAATGGCCCGCGAATCCGCGAAGCACTGTTGCAGGGACATACCGGCCCAGTCCGGTACGACGGGTCATGATTCCGAAACCGGGAGGTGGGCAGCGCGAGCTGGAGCATCCCGACGGTAACAGACGAGACTGATCCAGCAGGGCACTGCTGTACTGCAGCCGAAGATTGATCCGGATTTCCGGTGAACACAGCTACGGCTTTTCGGCCGGGACGGCGTGCTGCACGACGCGGTGTTGGCCGCGCAGTCGTACATCCAGTCCGGCAGGAAGATCGTGGTGGATGTCGATCTGGAGAAGTTCTTTGACCGGGTCAATCACGACATCCTGATGGATCGCGTCAGAAAGCGCATCGGAGATGATGGCGTATGCCGTCTGATCCGGGCGTACCTGAACAGGGAATCATGGATGGCGGCGAGGGTCGTAGAGCGGCACGAGGGACACCGCAGGTGGACCGCTGTCGCCGCTGCTGGCCAACCTGCTGCTCGATGAGGGTGGACAAGGCGCTGGGCGCGCGGGCAGTGCTTCGTTCGGTATGCCGATGACTGCTAACGTATGACGTGCACGGTCGTCGGGCGAGCGAGACGGGTGATGCAACTGTTGCGCCGGCTGTACGGCAGAGCTGCAGTTGCGGATCAACAGGTCCAAGGTGCGGTGGCCAGCGTCTTCCACTGGCCGCAAGTTTCTGGGCTTCCAGCTTCTGGATGGCTCGAGGGTCGTCAAACGGAGGATAGCCCGGAAAGCCGTGGTGGCCTTCAGGCAGCGTGTGCGCTGGCTGACCCGCCTGCAGTGGCGGACGCAGCATACAGCGGGTGGTCGATGGGCTCGCCCATTGCTGCTGGGATGGAGAGCCTATTTCGGACTGGCGCAAACGACGGGCGTCTGGCGAGCTGGACGAATGGATGCCACCGGCTGCGGGCCATCCAGCTCAGGCAGTGGAAGCGGGGCAAGACCATGTTCAGGGAGTTGTGCGCCATGGGCGCAAGCACGGAAGTGGCCCGGAAAGTAGCGACAAACAGCCGGCGCTGGTGGCACAACAGTGCGATGCTGCTCAACAGTGTGCTGACCCTGTCGTGGTTCGACAGTCTTGGCCTGCCCCGTCTGGCATCATCCTGAATGTTCTCTCGAACCGCCCGGTGCGGACCCGCATGCCGGGTGGTGTGGCAGGGGTGCAGCCCAAAGGGCTGCCCCCTATGCCGATCAGAACTGCATCTTCAGGGAGACGAAGACGGTGCGGGGTCTCCCAGCACGGCAACCGGTCGTCACGTCCTCGGCATAGATCTTGTCCGCCACGTTGTCGAGGTGAGCGTTCAGGGTCATCTGCCGGTTGATCCGGTACTCCAGCCCCAGATCCACCAGGGTGGCTGCCGGCCAGTAGGCCGTGTTCTGGGCGTTGGCGTAGAGGCGGCTCACATGGCGCAGTGTCAGCATTCACGCTCAGGTTCGGCGTCAGCGCATCGGTGCTCCACAGATTGGCGATGGTGCTTGGGGTGTTGGTGGGCGCTTGCCAGCCAGCGAGACACCGCCCTGATAGAAGTTGCGGTACTCGGCATCGGTATAGGTGGCGTTGCTGCACGCTCCATTGCCGGGTCAGTTGCGATCCGGCCTTCAGCTCGACGCCGCGGGCACTGCTTGCCGATCAGCAGACGCTGGCGCGGTTTCTGCGGGTCGCTGGTGGCGATGTTCTTGCGTTCAATGTCGAAGAGCGCCACCGTCGCACTGTGCCCCGTCCGTCAGAGCCCAGCTTGCTGCCGATCTCAGCTGCCGACCGTGGTCAGCTTGGTGTTGTCAGAGCGTGGAGAAATAGGCGCTGGCCGTTGCCCGAGGCCGGGTCGGCCGCCGTGGCGTACTGGGCGTGAACCATCACCTGCGGGCTGATGTCCCGGTGGCGCCGATGCCGGCCCGTGGTGGGGTGGTAGGTGCGGCTGATGTCGCGCTCGTCGACCGCGTCCGCATCATCCCAGCTGGTGTGAGTGCAGCTTCACGCGCTCGTGGCGCAGCGCGGTGATCAACGCTGATGGTCGGCGTCAGCTCGGTACGGTTCTCCGGTACGCCGCCACCGTGTCCACGCGATGCCGGTTCTTCGGGTCATAGCGGGACGGAATGCCCTCGATGTCGTGAAAGTACTCGGTCACGAAGCGGTCGGATCGACCACGCTCTTGAAGTCGTCGTTGTGACGACGGGTGGTCGGCTCTGGCGGTTGAACGACACGTCAGACCGAAAGCTCCAGTCGCTGCGGTGGCTGCCGAGGTCCGGCGCAGCGTGCCGTCGATGCGGTTGCCGTGCACACCCGCTGGTCATGGCGTTGCAGCAGCGGGCTGGTGCGCGTCACCTCGGTTTCCAGCGGCGTTCAGCTCATGAATTTCCACGTTGCGGTGGTCGCGTAGCTGCATCCTAGGCATAGAAGGTGTTCTTCAGCGGAGTGCGTCGCTCGCCTTCCAGTCGGTCACCGAACGCAGCCACTGCACCCGCTGGGCAAACATGCCGTCGGCGCTGTTGCCAGTTCTTGTAGCGCAGCCGCTCCAGCGTTCAGCTCTGCCGGTGGCCGGGCGCTGGTTAGCGGCGTGCCCCAGTACAGGCGATGGGCCCGCGTGCGCTGGTGTTCATAGGCAAGCGTGTGCGTCAGACCGCCGCCCAGATCCGACAGAAGCGAAGTCAGCACCGGCTGCTGTGCTCACCGGGTGTCGTCGGTCACTTCGCCGCCACGTTCGTGGTTCGTCGATGCGCCAGTGGTGATCGCCACGGCCGTTGCCATCACCGGCAATCCGCCGGTTCAGGCCGAAGGCTGCCTGGCGCTTGCTGCGGCTGCCCAGGCCCACCTGCACCTCGCTGCTGTCACGGCGCTGTGCCGTCTTGGTGACGTAGTTGATGGTGCCGCCCACGCCGCCAGCGCCGTACAGGAAGCTCGACGGGCCGGCGATGTCCTCGACACGCTCATAGATCCAGCTGTCCACCGGCTGGGTGGCGATGGTGTACTGCAGGTTGATGCCGTTGTAGGTCTGGTTAACCGATGCGCTGCCAAAGCCCCGCTGCCGGACCTGCGTATCACCCGGCGTGGCGCTGGTGCTCACGCCCGGCATGCTGTGCAGGATGTCGTGCGTGTCACGCGCACCGCGAGCCTCGATGGTCGCGCGGTCACGACCGTGACCGAGGCCGAGGGTCTCACGCTCGGTCAGACCAGGCGGCTGCCCGCCGGTTGGGGATGTCCATGTCCAGCCGGCCATTGGGGCTTTCACGGTGATCCCGTACGGAGACCGCAGGCAGCTGCATGCCGGCCGGTGGCGGTTGCGGAGGGGGTATCGGCAGGCTGCTGGGCAGCGTCGTTGGCGTTGGCCGACTGCGCATGGGCAGCCGGTGCCATCAGCACGCCCAGAGAGCACGAAAGCGCCAGCAGCAGGCTGGGCAGCCGGGGCGAAGCCGCGAGGGGCGAATGGGAAGAGGCGGTCTGCGGTCGGCCTGCATGGCCGCCGTGAGGCGTCGTTTTCATGGTGAGGGGTTCAAGGAAGGAAAGGAGGCGCGCACAGGGATATTCGACGCGGCCACTGCCATCCTGCCCGGGGAAATACGACCCGCGGGTTAGATGGAAAGGATTCCGGCAGGAATCGCTCACTCCGACGGAATGAGGGTCTCCGTGCGCTGCCGGTTAGGGCCTGTATCTTGAAGAGACGAGGGAATGCCGTCTTGTCTTCGATCAAAAGCCCTGAAGATTTTGGGATAATGTATCAGGTTTTTGCGGCGCTGCGATGTGCCGGATCTGCCCACTGCTGGCACGCCAGAGCCGGGCGTTCCGCTGGACGAGGCGAGGCCGGATCGCGGCCGGGATGGCGTCGCGGCGAGACAGAGCCTCTGTTCCGCGAAAGTCCGAGCGGGGAGGGTATGGAGACGGGCAGCTGACCGTGGTGCCCCCTGTCGATAGGGGCATCCGTAGAATGGCAAGCCTGCTTGTGCAGAACGTCGCAGTCAAGCACGAATAGGAGACGACGTGTTCCGGAACATCAGGAAATTCGTGACATTGTATTTGAGTCTTAATCACACGATCGGGTCAAGACTTGCGTGGTTCCGACCTTTTTGTGCCTTTTGTCGTATATCTTTGTCCTCTCAATATAGGAACTCCCAGAAGCAGGTCATCGGGTTCCCGGATCTTCGAGCAGAAGGTTGCATCCTGAAGGTTGTCGGCAAAGGAGTCTATCGATAACAAAGGCAACATTTCCACCGTGCGTTTTTGTTGATCGAGAGCTGGACGGCAAATGCCTGTTGACCGTGATAGGCCGGAGCAGGGTTTCTGTCAGGTACCTCAACTCGACCTGAATCACCGACCACGGCTCTCGGGTGGCACAGATGTCATCGTCTATTTTTGCTGCGAAGCCGAGGGGGTGGAGGGCACGATCCATCACTACTTGAAAACGGGGCGATGGTGTGGCTGAACAAGTGGATGGGTATTTCGAGTTCAGGGTTCTCGAGGAACAGGCGATAGGTGTTGCTGCTTTTGTTTTCTCTCGTCTGGTTTCTATTGATCTCGGTACCGTCATCTTCGCGGCGTCCCTTCAGGCAGTGGGGCGATGTCGTCATCGAGAAAGGTGGAGAATCCTCGAGGAAACCCTGAAGGCCTTCCCTGAAATGCCCTGGCACCCTGAGCGTTCGCGGGCACCGGACTTGCAGGGGCTCTCTGTGGCCCGGCTGCTGGTGCGAGAACCATCGCTGCCTGTCGGTGCTCGGCTGGCGTGCCGGACTGAAGCCGGCCACGGGCAAATAAGTTCGGAAACTGGGCAGGGTCGAATCTGCCAGAATCGACCCTGCCACCACCCGTCAAAGGCGTTTCAAAGGCAGCCGCTTCTCGTGCCGCAACGGGTCGCCTACCGTCTCGCGCTCGCGGATGAGGTGCACATGCTTGCCGTCGATCAGCACCTCGGCCGGCCGCGGGCGGGGTTATGGTTAAAGCCATGGGTGGAACCGCAGGCGCCGGCCGACAGAATGGCCAGCACCGCATCCGGCGGCAGGGCCAGTGGGCGCTTCCGGGCCAGCCAATCGCCACTCTCGCACACCGGACCCACCACGTCGGCGGTCACCACGGGCGCATCCCCGGGGTTCACCACCTCGACGCGGTGGTACGCCATGACAGCGCCGGCCGCATCAGGTCGTTCATGGCGGCATCCACCACTGCAAAATGCTGGCCCTCGTTGTCCTTCGAAGTACTCGGGCAGGTCAGCAGCCCGGCGTTGCCCACCAGCGCGCGACCAAACTCGAAGGTCACGCTCGGCGGCCCGTCAGGACGCCACTGCGTCAGGCGGTCGAACAGCGCCTGCATCAGCGCTTCCGGCGTGGGGGGCGTCTCGTTGTCATAGCGGATGCCCAGACCGCCGCCCAGGTCCAGATGCCCGATGGCGATGCCCTCGGCTTCAGCTGGTCCACGGGGCCAGCAACCGGTCCAGTGCCGCCGAGAACGGCGAGCCCTCGGTGATCTGTGAGCCGATGTGGCGGTCGATGCCGTGGATCTGCAGATGGGGCGAGGGCAGCGCACTGGCGATAGGGCTGCCAGCGCCTGACTATGCGGGATGCCGAACTTGTTCTCCTTCAGCCCGGTGGAGATATGGGGTGCGTGGCCGCGTCCACGTCCGGGTTGATGCGCAGCGACACGAGAGCACGCTTGCCCATCTCGCCGGCAATCTGGTTGATGCGCTCCAGCTCGGACAGCGACTCCACGTTGAAGCAGGCGATGTCGGCTGCGGGAACTGGCGGATCTCGTCGCCCTGACTTGCCCACGCCCGGAGCACGACCTTGCGCGGGTCGCCGCCGGCTGCGATGACCCGCGCCAGCTCGCCCGACACCACGTCGAAGCCGGACTCGCGGCACGCGAACAGTCCCGAGGATGGCGGTTGGAATTGGCCTTCACGGCAAAAGCAGATGCGGGCGTCCGCCCGGTCAGGGCTGGGCAAAAGCGCTGCCGGGGTCGCCTCGATGGCCTGCCGGCTGTCAGACGTAGAGGGCGTGCCGTACTCACCGGCCAGTGCCAGCAGGCTGACATCGCCCGCCAGCAGCTCACCACGGGCATTGCGCGACAGCCAGCCGTCAGGGAGTATTGAAGGTCGCGTCGGTCGCGCTCATTCGCGGGTTCCTTTCCGGGGAGGTGGGGTATCCGGGCCACAGGGTGGCCTCGGCGTCTTCTGGCGTGAGGGCATCGTCACGGCCGGGGTGGCCTGCTCGATGACGGGTTCGGGCGGCAGATACAGGGGCCCTTCTGACCACAGCCGGCCAGCAGGCAGGCGCCGGCCAACAGGAGGGCCGGCGGAGTGATTAAAATGGAAGCACGCATGATTCATCCACGCCGGGCTGGCGGCAATGGCGGGCCCGGTCACAACAGGAACAGAACTCTAGCATGAGCGGAAACAGCTTTTCGCAGCGGGTGGACGTCGTCTGGACGCCCTCACTGAAGGTATCGAGGCGGCGGCCGAATCGGCCGACATGGATCTGGAAGTGACCCGTGCCGGCAATGTCATCACCCTCGAATTCGAGGACCGGTCGCAGATGATCATCAACAGCCACGAGGCGGCCGGAGAGGTCTGGGTGGCTTCCAAGCGGGGCGGGTTCCACTTCCGACCCGGAGATCAGGGCTGGATCGACACCCGCAGCGGCCGCGAGCTGCTGGATCTGGTGGCCGACGAGATCGGTTTCCGCCGGCCAGCCATCGATCTGTCGGCCATCCGCTTCACGGACTGACCGGTCAACGCTCAGAAGATCTGGTCCTTGGTCTGCTGGGCGTCCTTCAAGTCCTTCACGTCAGAGGACAGGCCGTCCTCCGCAATGCCCAGCGCGCGCTTCACGCCCGGACTGCTGGGCTGCGCCTCGTCCAGATAGTATTCGCCGTTGACCTGCACCACGCCGTGCGGCACGGGGCGCTCCTTCTGCGGTACGTCAGGCAGCACATCCTTCAGATAGTCGATCCAGATGGGCGGTGCGAGGCCGCCCCGGTCTCGCGCTCGCCCAGCGAACGCAGACCAGTCGTAGCCCAGCGAGGCCACGCCCGCCACGCCCGTGGCATAGCCGGCAAACCACGCATCGCGTGAGTCGTTAGTGGTACCGGTCTTGCCGGCCAGGTCCTTGCGCTTCAGTTCCTTCGTCACCCGTGCGGCCGTACCTGACTGCGCCACCGTCTTCAGCATGCTGTCCATCAGGAAGGCATTGCGCGGGTCGATGATCAGCGCGTTCTCGTCGCCGGACTGCACCGGGTTGGCCTTGGCCACCTCGCGCCAGTGGTGTCGGTGATGCGGTCGATGAGATAGGGCTCCAGCCGGTAGCCGCCATTGGCGAAAGGTGGCCATGCCGGTGGCAATCTGCATGGGCGTCACGCTGCCCGCACCCAGCGCCATGGTCAGGTAGGCCGGGTTGCGCTCGGGCCGGATGCCGAAGCGGCCCAGGTAGTCCTGTGCATAGTCCACGCCGATATCCTGCAGGATCCGGATCGAGACCATGTTCTTCGAGCGTGCCAGCGCATTGCGCAGCGTCATCGGGCCGTCATAGCCGCCGCCGTAGTTCTTCGGCTCCCAGAGCTGGTTGCCCGTCGTGGCCGGGTCCGGGATGATGGGCGCGTCGTTGACCACCGTGCTGGTCATGAAGCCCTTTTCCAGTGCGGCCGAATAGATGAACGGCTTGAGCACCGAGCCCGGCTGGCGGATGGACTGCGTGGCACGGTTGAACTTGCTGCGGCTGAAATCGTAGCCGCCCACCATCGCGCGGATCGCCCCGTCGTGCGTGTCGATGGTGATCGATGGCCGCCTCCACCTCGGGGGCCTGGGTGATCTCCCAGCCATGCTGCCCTTCGGTGATGCGCACCACGGCCCCCGGGCGCAGCTGGCGGTTGGCGGGTGCCTTCGGGTTCAGCCAGGCGTTCACGAAGGCCAGGCCCTGACCGCTGATGTCGAAGCTGACGCCCCGCCCGCGCGAGACCGTCACCGCCTGCGGCGTGACCTTGAGCACCACCGCCGACAGCAGCTTGCCTACATCGCCGGCCTGGGCCACGGCCTCCTCGATGCGCTCCTCGCGCTCCAGCTCGTCAGCCGTCTTCAGGTCCACCATCGACTCCGGCCCGCGATAGCCCTGCTTGCGGTCATAGGCGAACACGGCGCGCTGAACCGCCGCATTGGCGGCCTGCTGGTCCCTGGCGCGGATCGTGGTGTAGACCTTCAGGCCGCCCGTGTAGGCGTCCTCCTTGAACTGATCGGCCACCAGCGCCCGCGCCATCTCCGAGGCCCACTGCGCCTGCAGCGGGAAGGTGGGGCGGTCGGTGTGCAGCTTCAGCTCTTCATTCAGCGCCGCCTGGTATTCCGGCTCGGTGATGAAGCCCAGCGTGCGCATCCGCGACAGTACATAGCGCTGGCGCTGCTTGGCCCGCTCGGGGTTGGCAATGGGATTGTCACGCGCTGGGGCGCGGGCGGCCCGGCCAGCATGGCCATCTGGCCGATGGTCAGCTCGGACAGCGGCTTGCCGAAATACGTCTGGGCGGCCGTGGCAAAGCCATAAGAGCGCTGACCCAGGAAGATCTGGTTGGCGTAGATCTCGAAGATCTGCGACTTGGAGAACTGCTGCTCGATGCGCAGCGTGAGCAGCACCTCGTAGAACTTTGCGCACGAGCTGCGTTCGCGGCTCAAGGAACGTGGTGCGGGCCAGCTGCATGGTGATGGTGCTGGCCCCCTGGCCGCGCCCGCCCGTCTTCACGTTGGCGAGGACGGCACGCGCCACCCCGAACAGGTCGATGCCGTGGTGGGTAGAAGTCATCGTCCTCGGCCGCCGGGATGGCTGGCGCATCTTCTCAGGAAAACTGCTGTACGACACGACCGTGCGCTTTTCGAGCCGTACTCGCCAATCAGCAGCCCGTCGGCCGAGAAGACCTGCATCGGCAGCTTGGGCTTGTAGTCGGTGAGCGAGGTGAGCGGCGGCAGCCGGCTGGAGAGCCACCTCGTGAGCCACGATGCCACCAGCGCCCCCGACACCGCAGTGTGCCACTCAGCGCCACGGTCCAGCCCAGAAAGCGCAGCACCGGGTGACGGCGTGGGGCCTGCGGGCGTCGACGGCCGGGTTGGCGCGCTCCGGCGCCGTTGCCGGAGGTTCTGCTGGAAGGAGATCGGGTCGTGGTGGCGGATGGCTTCATCGAGAGGGAGCAGGTGTCGGTGCCGGAAAGAGGCTGGCGGGCATGCGGGCCGGGCATCCATCGGAGATGCGGCGCGGCGAACGCCCTGTCAAGGCCCTGTCCGGCGGCGACGAAGATTGCCGGTCAAGCAGCCGGGAGATTCCCAACCCGACACTATAAAGGATGCCTGCCGGGAGGTCATCCGGCCAGGCGCGCCACCGGTCGGAAGTTGCAACTCGCCACGTCTGGTCAGGGCCATCCTGCGCACTGGATGGCATCGCCGGAACCGGCACGGACGGAGCGGCGGCAGGCCTGCATGAAGGGCTGTCCCATGGGGGCGTGCATGCCGGATTCCGGGATCGGGCAGATGCCTTCAACGACCGAAAGAGTCGTCTGCACATGTCCGCAGCGCGGCAGCTGGGCCTTTCTCCGTGTCATCGATCACACCGCGCGCAGTGTCCCGAATGACCGTTCGCCCCGAATTCGACTGCTCTTCCGGCATGAGCGACTAAAGGGTAACGAGCCTTGACCGGTGGTGTGGCGAGGGGATGAAAACGACGAAAAACTCTTAAAGTGAGCCCCTGTCTTTCAGGCGGTACATGGGGAATTGTAAGGGAAGTCGGTCCATCGACCGGTTTCGACGGGACTTTTTTCTAGATCGGGTGGTTTTGTGGGATTTGGCCTTCAAACATTGTTAGCGCGCGGACCAGCCCCGTTGATCGGGTGGATTTCAGCGCGTCCAGCGTCAAAGTCGTCGAGCTTTCGCACGGAAAACAGGGCGCCGATGCGTCTGGAACGTTATGCCATCGAGGCCGATCGAGGCGGGGCGCCGTCGTTGACGGCAACGTCGAACGGCATGAAGCGGTGGCCGATGCCCTGTTGCGCGCCCTGCGCAAGACAGGTTCGTCGACCAAGCAGGTTGCGATGGCATGCCGTCCTCTCGGTCATCACCAAGCGGATCACGCTGCCGGCGGACCTGAAAGAGGACGACTACGAAGTGCAGGTCGAGATCCGAGGCCAGCCAGTACATCCCGTTTGCCATCGACGAGGGTGAACTCGGATTTCCAAGTGCTGGGTCCTTCGGCCAGCTCGGAAGACAGCGTGGATGTGCTGCTGGCGGCTTCGCGCAGGGAAAAGGTCGATGACCGGGTAATGGTGGCCGAACTGGCGGACTGAAACCCGTGATCATCGATGTCGAGCCCTATGCGGCGCGCATTTCCATCGACAGCATCATCAGCCAGCTGCCGGCTGGCGGTGAAGGCCTGATCCTGGCCGTGTTCGACATCGGCCAGACCGCCACGCGCCTGTCCGTCGTCTACAACGGCCAGACCATCTTCGAGCGTGAGCAGCCCTTCGGCGGCAGCAAGCTCACGCAGGAAATCGTGCGCCTGTACGGGCTGACGGTCGAGGAAGCCGAGCTGAAGAAGCGCACCGGCGACCTGCCGAAAACTACGACCGAACTGCTGCACCCTTCGTGGAAGGGCCTACCGAACTAGCACGCTCGCTTCAGTTCTTCTTCTCGTCCACGCCGTACGAACGCGTCGAGCCGCATCTTCACGGCGGGCGGTGCTGCCGTCACGCCGGGGCTGGCCAGCCGTGCTGCAGAAGACATCGGTCACGACCGAGATCCTCAGTCCGTTCCAGGGCATGGAGATCGGTGATTCGATTTCCGAGAAGCAGATGAATCTGGATGCCCCGGCACTCCTGGTGAGCTGCGGCCTGGCCATGAGGAGGTTTGACCAATGATCCGCATCAACCTGTTGCCGCACCGCGGCAGAAACGTAGCGTCACAGCGCGACTTCAACAGCCGCTGGTGATCTCCGCTATCGTCAGGGGCGGTCATTGTCTTCTGGGCGGCATGTTCATCAATCACGGATCGAGAACCAGAACGCCCGCAACGAACTGATCCGTTCCGAGAACCAGAAGCTCGACACGCAGATTGCCGAGATCAAGGACCTGGAAGGTGCCATCGCTTCGCTGAAGGCACGCCAGAACGCGGTCGAGGACCTGCAGAGCGACCGCACCATTCCGGTTCACCTGTTCGACGAGCTGGTGAAGATGACGCCGGAAGGTGTCTACCTGAACAAGCTGGAACAGCACGACATGCAGGTCACGCTCTCGGGCATGGCGCAGTCCAACGAACGGGTGGCCGAGTTCCTGCCGCAACCTCAGCGAGCGCAGCGCTGGCTGGAAAAAGCCGCAGCTCGAGGAGATCCGCGAAAACGAGATTCGCACCCGTGGCAAGGACGGCGAGATCAAGCGCGCGCATGAATTCCGTCTGAATGTGGTGGTCAAGCGCCAGGCGCCGTCTGACGCCGCCACGAACGCCCAGGTTGCCCTGAACAACGCGGGAGCCAACTGATGAAGAACATCGAACTTGATTTCGCTGGCCTGACCAAGCAGTTCGAGGGTCTCAATGGTCGCCATCACGCCTGTGGCCGATCGCGCCCAAGGCACTGCTGCTGACCGGTGTCGTGGCTGCCATCGTGGTGGGCGGCTGGTTTGCCTACTGGAGTGGCCTGAACGAGGAACTGGAGTCCACCGCGGCGCAGGAACAGGTCCTGAAGGACGAATACACCCAGAAAGTGGCCAAGGCAGTGAACCCTGGACGACCTGCGCCGGCAGAAGGTGCTGGCCGAGCGGTACGTGGGCGTGCTGGAAAAACAGCTGCCCAGCCGTGCCGAAATGGATGCGCTGCTTTCCGACATCAACCAGGCCGGTGTGGGCCGCGGCGCACAGCTGCAGCTCTTCCGTCCCGGTTCGGTGGAGCTGAAGAAGCACTACGCCGAGCTGCCCATTGCCGTGAAGGTGGTGGGGGGCTTCCACGACCTGGCCTCGTTCAGCAGTGACCTGGCCAACCTGCCGCGCATCGTGACGCTCAACAACATCACCATCGAACATCGCAACGGTGGAAACCTGGAGATGAGCGCCACGGCCAAAACCTTCCGCTACCTGGACAAGGATGAGCTTGCCAGACAGTCCGCTGGAGGCAAGAAATGAAGACGACCAAAAGACTGATCTCGGTGGGATCCGTCCTGCTGGCCAGCACGATGCTGGGAGCCTGCAGCGCCGATCTGGATGAAGTGCAGGGCTGGATGGACCAGACCCGTGCCAACACGCCGCGCCGCGTGGGCAAGCTGGACGAGCCGAAGAACTTCGTGCCGTTCCGCTATGAAGCCCGGCTGGATTACGACCCGTTCTCCGACAGCAAGCTGGCCGTGGCCATGGCCAACCTGACCGATCGCAGCCGTTCCGGTCTGGCCCTGACCGCAACCGCCGCCGTGAAGTGCTGGAGAACTTCCCGCTCGACACGGTGCGCCCGGTCGGCACCTGCAGAACAAGACCAACGGCAACGTGGCGCTGCTGTCGGTCGACAACGTGGTCTATCAGGCACGCGTGGGCAACTACGTGGGTCAGAACTACGGCCGCATCGTGAAGATTACCGAAACCGAGATGGGCATCAAGGAGCTGGTGCGAGATGCGACCGGCGACTGGGTGGAACAGGACACCACCCTTGCCCGGAAGACGAACCCAAACCATGAACCAACGACACGGGAACATAACGGCCATGCGCTTTCTCAAACCTCCATTGCCGCAGCCCTTGTCGGGTTCGGCACCGTCGCTGCCAGCCCGGCGTGGGCCGTCAGCAACTCCATCGAATCGATCATCGGCGCCCAGCAGGCAGCACCACGCAGGTGCGCATCCGCATGGGCATGCCGCTCACGGAAGTGCCGGCCAGCTTCAGCTCGCCAATCCGCACCGTCTGGCGCTCGACTTCAGGACACCGACAACCGCATCGGCCGCAGCTCGGTCGAGCTGACGGGCGGTGACGTCAAGAGCGTCAACGTGGTGCAGGGTGGCGAGCGCGCCCGTGTCGTGCTCAACATGACGCGCCCGATGCGCTTCAAGTCCGAGATCGAGGGGCAATGACCTGATCCTGTCGCTGGATCGCCGGGAAAGTGTCGAGGCCACGCCTGCCGCACGTGGCAGCCAGCTGCCCATGGTGGCGCAGGCCAGCAAGGCAGATGCCCGTGGTGCGGTTGGACATGCCCATTCGCTCAGGACATCGACTTCCGCCGCGGCAAGGATGGTGAAGGCCGCGTGGTCGTCAACCTGTCGGATGATGGTGCGGGCGTCGATGTGCGTCAGCAGGGCAAGAGCCTGATCGTCGAATTCCAGGGCACGCGCCTGCCGGACAACCTGCGCCGTCAGCTGGATGTCGCCGACTTCGGCACGCCCGTCAGACCATCCGCAGCGTCCAGCAGAATGGCAACGCCCGCCTGATCATCGAGCCGCAGGGCCTGTGGGAGCACAGCGCCTACCAGAGCGACTCGCAGTTCGTGGTGGAGTGAAGCCCGTCAAGGAAGATCCGAACCGCCTCACGCAGGGCAGCCGTCCCGGCTACCGCGGCGAGCGCCTGTCGCTGAACTTCCAGAACGTCGACGTGCGTGCACTGCTGCAGGTCATTGCCGACTTCACCAACCTGAACATCGTCACCAGCGACACCGTGCAGGGCAAGCTCACGCTGCGCCTGAAGGATGTGCCCTCGGGACCGAGCGCTGGACATCATCATGCAGTCGCGTGGTCTGGACATGCGCAAGAACGGCAACGTCGTGATGATCGCGCCGCGTGAAGAGCTGGCCACCAAGGAAAAAGCTGGCGCTGGAATCGAAGCAGCAGATCTCCGAGATCGAGCCGCTGCGCACCGAGACCTTCACGCTGAACTACCAGACCGCCGAGAAGCTGCGCGAGATGCTCACCGACGAGAAACAGTCGGTGCTGTCCAAGCGCGGCAGTGCGCTGGCCGACATCCGCTCGAACAAGCTGTTCGTGATGGACACGCCGTCGCGTCTGGATGAAGTCCGCCAGATGATTGCGCAGATCGACATCCCGGTCCGCCGGTGCTGATCGAGGCACGCATCGTCGAGGCTGACGACCGCTTCTCGCGCAACCGGGCGCAAGCTGGGCTACTACGACCGCCGCAGCACGATCTACCGTACCGCGGCCCGTACCAACCCGGTCACGGGTGAGACGGAATCGGTCAACGTGCCGGTCCATGGTCCGGGCTCCTCGCTGGGCAACCGCATCGGCTACGGCACCATCTCGGGCAATCTGTCCGGTGCGGCCGACCTGTCCTCGCAGCTGGGTGGCGAGAACGGTAGCGGTGAAAGTCCTCGGGTCTGGGCAAGGCCACGGCGCTGGACAACACCAACTTCTTCAGCTTCCGGCGGGCGGCATCAACGGTACCAACCCGGCTTCGCTGGCCATCAGCCTCTTCGGCTCCAGCCTGTCGCGCTTCATCAACCTGGAGCTGTCGGCCCTGGAAGCCGACCAGCGCGGCAAGGTGGTCTCCAGCCCGCGCGTGCTGACCTCCAGCCAGCGTCCGGCAGTGATCGAGCAGGGTACCGAGCTGCCGTACCAGTCGGCCACCTCCAGCGGCGCCACCTCGGTGTCGTTCCGCAGGCCAACCTGCGGCTGGAAGTCACCCCGCAGATCACGCCTGAAGGCAACGTCATCCTGGATGTGGACGTCAGCCGTGACGCGGTGGGTCAGCTGACCAACGCCGGCTACGCCATCGACACCCGCCACGTGAAGACCCAGGTGCTGGTGGAAGACGGCGGCACGGTGGTGATCGGCGGCATCTACGAGCAGTTCGAGCGCAACCGGACCGACAAGGTGCCTCTGCTGGGTGACATCCCGGTCCTGGGCTACCTGTTCCGCAGCACCACGCGGACCAACGACCGGACCGAGCTGCTGGTGTTCCTCACCCCGCGCATCGTCACCGATACGCTGGCCCAGCGCTGATCCGGGTCATCTGAAAACGGCCTGCCGACGGCAGGCCGGCTCTGGTAACTTAAGGCGGCATGAAAGCCGCCTTTTTCCATTTTCCGTGGGCATGATGGGTGCCGGCAAGTCGACCGTCGGGGTGCGGCTTGCCCGGCGGCTCGGTCGTGCCTTCATCGATGCCGACCGTGAGCTGGAGGAGCGGCTGGGGGTCAGCATACCGACCATCTTCGAGCTGGAGGGCGAAGAAGGCTTTCGCCGCCGCGAGACCCAGCTGCTGGACGAACTGAGCGCCCGTGACGGCTCGGTGCTGGCCACCGGCGGTGGCGCCGTCCTCTCGCCCGTCAACCGTGACATGCTGCAGTCGCGCGGCCGGGTCGTCTACCCTGCAGGCCTCGGCGGCCGACCTGTGGCAGCGGCTGCGCCGCGACCGCCACCGGCCGCTTCTGCGCACCGCCAACCCGCGCGAACGCATCCACCGGCTCACGGCGGAGCGGGAGCCACTTTATCTGGAAGTGGCCGATCACATCGTCACCACCAGCCGCCAGCCCATCGAGCAGATCGTCGAGACCATCGTGCAGGTGCTTCAGGCGCAGGAGGATGCGCCGACACACACGCAACCCTGAGGAGATTCCCATGTCCAGTCCCCAGATCCCTGACCGTCGACCTTGGCGAACGCAGCTACGACATCCGAGTTGGCCACGGCCTGCTGGACGAGAATCCCGCCTTCCAGACACTGGCGCGCGGCCGCTCGGTGGCCGTCATCTCCGACAGCAACGTCGACCCGATCTACGGCGCGAAGGTCGAGGCGCTTCTGGCTCCCGGTGGCACACCGTGGTGCGCATCGTGGTGCCGGCCGGCGAGGCCAGCAAGTGCTGGCAGCAGCTCGACGCCATTCGCATGACCGAATGCTGGAAGCACGGCTGGACCGCAAGAGCCTGATCGTGGCGCTGGGTGGTGGCGTGGTGGGCGACCGGCCGGCTTTTGCCGCCGCCAGCTTCCAGCGCGGCATCGACTTCGTGCAGGTGCCCACCAGCCTGCTGGCGCAGGTCGATTCCTCGGTGGGCGCGCAAGACCGGCATCAACCACGCGCGCGGCAAGAACATGGTGGGGGCCTTCCATCAGCCCCGGCTGGTCGTGGCTGACACGGGCACGCTGAAGACCCTGCCCTCGCGTGAGCTGGCGGCTGGCCCGGCTGAAGTCATCAAGCACGGTGCCATTGCCGACCGCGCCTACCTGGAACAGGTGGCTGTCGACATGCCGGCACTGCTGGCCTGCCAGCCCGAGGCGCTGGCGCGCGCCATCCTGGTCTCCATGCGCATCAAGGCGGCCGTGGTGGCTGCCGACGAGCGCGAGGCCGGCGTGCGGGCACACCTCAACTTTGGCCACACCTTCGGCCATGCCATTGAGGTCGGCGCCGGCTATGGCAAGTGGCTGCACGGCGAGGCCGTTGCGGCCGGCATGGTGATGGCGGCCGACCTGTCGGTGCGGCTGGGCCGCATGCCTGCCGAGCAGCTCGACGAACTGCGCCGGATCATCACGTCGGCCAATCTGCCCACCCGGGCGCCCGCCTGGCCGGTGGATGACTACCTGCGCAACATGGCCATCGACAAGAAGGCCGAGCACGGCATTCCCGTCTTCGTGGTACTGAACGGGCTGGGCCATGCGGCCACTACGCGTGCCGATGAGGCGCTGGTTCGCGGTCATCGCCGATCATCTGCGATGACTGTGGCCGACGCGCCCGGGGGCGTTCCTCCTGGGCGGGTTCATCCGGGCGGGTGCCGTGTGGTGAAGCAGGAATGAAGCGATGGCCCGCCGCCCGCGCCTGATCCTGCCCGGCCAGCTCCATCACATCCTGCTGCGCGGCAACAACGACCAGCCGGTGTTCGTCGACGACGAGGACCGCCAGGCGTTTCGTCAGATCCTGGGTGAGGCTGCCCGCCAGCAGGGCGCCACGCTGCATGCCTGGCTGCTGCTGCCCAACCGGGTGCATCTGCTCGTCACCCCGCGCGAGGAGCGGGCCACGGCCGCTGTCATGCAGACGCTGGGCCGTCAGTACGTGCGCTGCTTCAACACCCGTCACCAGCGCAGTGGCACGCTCTGGGAAGGGCGTTTCCGTGCATCGCTCGTCGAGGGCGCACGCTTTGGCCTGGTCTGCCAGCAGTACCTGGAACGGCTGCCGGTGGCGATGGGGCTGGCTCCCACGCCTGCCCATTACCTGTGGTCCAGCGCACGGCACCACCGGACTTGAGCACGAGCTCGGGCCTGCAGCCCCAGCCTGCCTACTGGGCGCTGGGCAACACGCCCTTCGAGCGTGAGGCCGCCTGGCAGACCCGACTGGCGGAAGAAGCCCTCGCCTGGCGCTGGCCGAGGTGCATCCGCACCGCCCATCGAGATCTGGCCCGGGCCCCGCCAGTGGGCACCCCATCGCTACCCTTGCATGGCTGCATCGGCTGGAGCTGATCCATGACCGGACGCTGCAGTTTTCGTACGGTGGGCCGGCCGGTGAAGAGGATCGCCGCCGGGCCACGACAGGCCTCGAAAAATTCGTAAACCGCTGATTTATATGTATAAAATCTCGCCTGAGAGGGCTGCGACCACGCTTGTTGCCGTATCTCGCCCAGAGGCAGTTTGTTCTGCCCTCCCATTATTGGAAAAACAGAGCTGTTTATCGATAATTAACTTGCTCTGACCCCAATTTTCTCATTGCGCAGCAGGGTTTGACATTCTTATTCTTGCGTCCGTAGCGTGTCCGGGAAAGTCCTGACAAGGGGCTCTGGCAGGCGCTTGCGGAACCAGGAGAGAACCCATGCCGATATTCCAGCCCCGGGCGCTGCCCGCCCCGCAGGGGATGTACAACCCCGTCAACGAGCACGATGCCTGCGGCGTCGGCTTCGTGGCACACATCAAGGGCCGCAAGAGCCACGAGATCGTGCAGTACGGGCTGCGCATCCTGCTCAACCTCGACCATCGCGGCGCCACCGGGGCCGATACGCTGTTCGGTGACGGGGCCGGGATGCTGCTGCAGATTCCGGATGCACTGCTGCGCGAGGAGATGGCTGCCCAGGGCGTGACGCTGCCGCCAGCGGGCGAATATGGCGTGGGCATGATCTTCCTGCCGCGCGAGCCGGCTTCGCGCGCCGCCTGTGAGAAGGAATTGGAGCGCACCGTGCGCGACGAAGGCTCGGGTGGTGCTGGGCTGGCGTGACGTGCCGGTGGATGCCGACATGCCGATGTCGCCGCTGGTGCGCGACTCCGAACCTGTCATCCGTCAGCTCTTCATCGGTCGGGGCCAGAACGTGATGGTGCAGGACGCGCTGGAGCGGCGCCTGTACCTGCTGCGCAAGCGTTCGGCGCACCGCATCCAGAACCTCAACCTGAAGTTCGGTCACACCTATTTCGTGCCGTCGATGTCGACGCGCACCATCGTCTGAGCGGCCTGCTGCTGGCCGACCGTGTGGGCGTCTACTACGAGGATCTGGCCGATCCGCGCTGTACCTCGGCGCTGGCCCTGGTGCACCAGCGCTTTTCCACCAACACCTTCCCTGCGTGGGAGCTGGCGCACCCGTTCCGGATGGTGGCGCACAACGGCGAGATCAACACCGTCAACGGCAACTACAACTGGATCCGTGCCCGCGAGGGCACGATGGCCTCGCCGGTGCTGGGGGCCGACCTGCAGAAACTCTATCCGCTGATCTTCCCTGGCCAGTCGGACACGGCCTGCTTCGACAACGTGCTGGAGCTGCTCACCATGTCGGGCTACTCGATGGCCCACGCGGTGATGATGATGATTCCCGAGGCTTGGGAGCAGCATGCAGCCATGGACCCGGCGCGGCGGGCCTTCTATGAATATCACGCCGCGATGATGGAGCCGTGGGACGGTCCGGCGGCGCTGGCCTTCACGGATGGCCGGCAGATCGGCGCCACGCTGGACCGCAACGGCCTGCGGCCGGCACGCTACCTGGTGACGGAAGACGATCTGGTGGTGATGGCGTCGGAGTCCGGCGTGCTGCCCGAGATCGCGGATTCGCGCATCGTCAAGAAATGGCGGCTGCAGCCCGGCAAGATGTTCCTCATCGACCGGAGCAGGGTCGCATCATCGACGACAGCGAGATCAAGGCGCAGCTGGCCGCCTCCAAGCCCTACCGGCAGTGGATCGACGCGCTGCGCATGCGCACGGACGAGGTGGCTGGCCCCGATGACGACAGCGTGCCGCAGCCGACGGAATCGCTGCTGGACCGCCAGCAGGGCCTTCGGCTCACGCAGGAGGACATCAGTTCCTGATGGCGCCGATGGCGCTCAACGGCGAGAAGCCATCGGCTCGATGGGTACCGACACACCGATCACGGTGCTGTCGGCCCACAACAAAGCCCTTCTACCACTACTTCAAAGCAGCGTTTCGCGCAGGGTCACGAACCCGCCCATCGACCCGATCCGCGAGGAAATGGTGATGTCGCTGGTGAGCTTCATCGACCCCAAGCCCAACCTGCTGGACATCAACAACGTCAACCCGCCGCTGCGGCTGGAAATCGACCAGCCTATCCTGCGGCCGCCGCGAGATGGCGCGGCTGCGCGACATCGCCCGCTTCACCGACGGCAAGTTCCGCAGCTTGAGCTGCCTTGCTGCTACCCGGTGGCTCGGGGCGTGACGGCATCGAGGCGCGGCTGGCCGCCCTGTGTGCCGATGCCGTGGATGCGGTGCGCAACGGCTACAACATTCTCATCATCACCGACCGGACCATGGACCGCGATCACGTGGCCATTCCGGCGCTGCTGGTCCTGTCGGCCGTGCACCAGCACCTGATTGCCCGCGGGCTGCGCACCAACACCGGCCTGCTGGTCGAGACGGGCTCGGCACGCGAGGTGCATCACTTCGCCGTGCTGGCTGGCTACGGGGCCGAGGCCATCCACCCCTACCTGGCCATGGAAACCATCGTCGACATGCACCGCGAGCTGAGCGCGGAACTGTCGGCGGAAAAGGCCATTGCCAACTACATCAAGGCCATCGGCAAGGGGCTGCGCAAGGTGATGTCCAAGATGGGCATCTCCACTTACATGTCGTACACCGGGGCACAGGTGTTCGAGGCGGTGGGTCTGGCGCGCGAACTGGTCGATCGCTATTTCACCGGCACGGCCAGCAACATCGAGGGCATGAACGTCTTCGACGTGGGCGAAGAGGCGCTGCGCATGCACCGCACCGCCTACGGCAATCAGGCCGAGCTGGCCCATGCGCTGGCGGCGGGCGGCGAGTACGCCTACCGCGTGCGCGGCGAGGAGCACATGTGGACGCCGGACTCGATTGCCCGGCTGCAGCATGCGGTGCGGGCCGGCAGCTTCCAGACCTACAAGGAATATGCGCAGCTGATCAACGATCAGTCAAAACGACTGATGACGCTGCGCGGACTCTTCGAGTTCCGCTTCGACCCCGAACGGGCCATCTCGCTGGACGAGGTGGAACCTGCGTCGGAGATCGTCAAGCGCTTCTCCACGGGGGCGATGTCGCTGGGTTCCATCTCCACCGAGGCGCATGCCACGCTGGCCGTGGCCATGAACCGCATTGGTGGCAAGTCCAACACCGGCGAGGGCGGTGAAGACCCGGTGCGCTATCGGCAGGATCTGAAGGGCATCCCCATCCGGACCGGTGCCACGCTGGCCAGCGTGCTGGGCAAGGATGTGGTGGAGGCTGACTATCCCCTGCAAGCCGGCGACTCGCTGCGCTCGCGCATCAAGCAGGTGGCATCCGGGCGCTTTGGCGTCACCGCCGAATACCTGGCCTCGGCCGACCAGATCCAGATCAAGATGGCGCAGGGCGCCAAGCCGGGCGAGGGCGGGCAGCTGCCCGGCCACAAGGTCAGCGACTACATCGCGCGGTTGCGCTGCTCAGTGCCGGGTGTGGGACTCATCTCGCCGCCGCCGCACCATGACATCTACTCCATCGAGGACATTGCCCAGCTCATCCATGACTTGAAGAACGCCAACGACCGCGCCTCCATTTCGGTGAAGCTGGTGTCGGAAGTGGGCGTGGGCACGGTGGCGGCAGGTGTCGCCAAGGCCAAGGCCGACCACATCACCATTGCCGGCCACGATGGCGGCACGGGCGCCAGCCCGCTGTCCTCGCTCAAGCATGCTGGCACGCCATGGGGAGCTGGGGCTTTCGAAGCGCAGCAGACGCTGGTGCTCAACCGTCTGCGCGGCCGCGTGCGCATCCGGGCCGATGGTCAGATGAAGACCGGACGCGACGTGGTGATCGGCGGCATCCCGGGGGCCGATGAATTCGGCTTTGCCACCGCACCGCTGGTGGCCGAGGTTGCGTCATGATGCGCAAGTGCCACCTCAACACCTGCCCGGTGGGCGTGGCCACGCAGGATCCGGTGCTGCGCCGCCGTTTCGCCGGCAAGCCCGAGCACGTCGTGAACTACTTCTTCTTTGTGGCCGATGAAGTGCGCCAGCTGATGGCGCAACTGGGAGTGCGTACTTTTCGATGAGCTGATCGGTCGCACGGAGTTCCCCGGACATGCGGCGCGGCATCGAACACTGGAAGGCGCAGGGGCTGGATTTCTCACGGGTGTTCTACAACCCGCCCATGCCGGCCGATGTGGCGCGTCGTCAGGTGGAGACGCAGGATCATCGACTGGAGCGCGCGCTGGATCACGTCCTGATCGAGAAGGCGCGACCGGCGCTGAAAAGCGGCGAGAAGGTCAGCTTCATCCAGCCCATCCGCAACGTGAACCGGACCGTGGGCACCATGCTTTCCAGCGAGGTGGTGCGCCGCTTCACACACGAAGGGCTGCCTGACGACACCATCCATATCCAGTTCAATGGCGTGGCCGGACAGTCGTTCGGTGCCTTCCTGGCGCGTGGCATCACGCTGGACCTGGTGGGCGAGGCCAATGACTACGTGGGCAAGGGGCCTGTCGGGAGGACGCATCATCGTGCGCTCGCCCAACGACTTCCGGGGCTTCGGACCCGAACAGATCAGTGCCGGCAACACGGTGCTCTACGGCGCGATCGAGGGCGAGGCCTTCTTCAACGGCGTGGCGGGCGAACGCTTCGCGGTGCGCAACTCGGGCGCGGCCACCGTAGTGGAGGGCACCGGCGACCATGGCTGCGAATACATGACCGGTGGTACCGTGGTGGTGCTGGGTCAGACGGGACGCAACTTTGCGGCCGGCATGTCGGGCGGTGTGGCCTACGTGTTCGACCCGGCGGGTGATTTCGCCAGCCGCTGCAACACCAGCATGGTGATGCTCTCGGCCGTGCTGCCCGAGGCCGAGCAGCGCGCCAGCATCGATCCGACCATCTGGCACCGCGCCCGGCCCAGCCTGCCGGCGCAGACCGACGAGGAGATCCTGAAGACACTGGTGCAGGCGCATTTCCGCCATACCGGCAGCTTCCGGGCCCGCGACATCCTGGCTGACTGGGGAAACCATGCGCGGCCGCTTCGTGAAGGTGGTGTCTCCCGAATACCAGCGCGCGCTGGCCGACATCGCCGCACGCCGCCGGTGGGAATTGCCGCCGGGCGAGGCCGAACGCAGTGCCGATGCCGAATCGGTGGGCACGGTGGCCGCCGTGGCCGATGGCCAGCATGCCGCACCGAAAGCAGGCAAGACCCGGCAGGCCAGGGGTGGCAGCAGTGCCGGCAAGGTGCCGGCCGCACGACGCAGCGACGACATCTGAGGAAGGACCATGGGAAAGATCACCGGATTTCTGGAATTCGCCCGGCTGCAGGAAGCGGCCGAACCCGCTGCGGAGCGCGTGCGGCACTATCGTGAGTTCATGGTGCACCGGACGATGCCCGAGCACGCCAGCAGGGGGCTCGCTGCATGGATTGCGGCATCCCGTTCTGTCACAACGGCTGCCCGGTCAACAACATCATCCCCGACTGGAATGACCTGGTGTATCGGGACCGCTGGCGCGAGGCCATCGAGGTGCTGCACGCCACCAACAACTTCCCCGAGTTCACCGGGCGCATCTGTCCGGCCCCGTGCGAGGCGGCCTGTACGCTCAACATCAACACCGACGCGGTGGGCATCAAGTCCATCGAGCACGCCATCATCGACAAGGCCCGGGCCGAAGGCTGGGTGAAGCGCAGCCGGCGGCGCGCAAGACCGGCAAGCGGGTGGCGGTGGTGGGTTCAGGCCCGTCAGGGCTGGCCTGTGCCCAGCAGCTGGCGCGTGCCGGCCATGCGGTCACCGTGTTCGAGAAGAATGACCGCATCGGTGGTCTGCTGCGCTACGGCATCCCCGACTTCAAGCTGGACAAGACGCTGATCGATCGGCGCGTGGGCCAGCTGAAGGCGGAGGGCGTGGAGTTTCGTACCGGCGTGGCTGTCACCAGCGACTTCCCGGGCATGGTCTGCAACCCGTCCACGGGCACGATGCCGGCCAGCAAGCTGCTGAAGAGCTTCGATGCCGTCGTGCTGGCCGGTGGCTCGGAAGTTCCCCGCGACCTGCCCATCCCGGGACGTGAACTGAAGGGCGTGCATTTCGCCATGGAGTTCCTGCCGCTGCAGAATCGCGTGGTGGCCGGCGACTCGTTGCTCAACCAGTTGCGTGCCACCGGCAAGCATGGTGGTGATTGGTGGTGGCGATACCGGATCGGACTGCGTGGGGACCTCGCACCGGCAGGGCGCAGCTTCCGTCACCCAGTTCGAGCTGATGCCCTGCCGCCCGAGCACGAGAACCGCCTGCTGACCGGCCCTACTGGCCGGTGAAGCTGCGTACCTCCAGCTCGCACGATGAGGGTGGCCAGCGCGACTGGTCCGTCACCACGAAGGCCTTCAATGATGATGGCCACGGCAACGTCAAGTCGCTTACCTGCGCCCGCGTGGCCTGGGTGAAGGACCGCGTCACCGGTCGGATGACCATGGAAGAGGTGCCCGGTTCCACCTTCGAGGTGAAGGCCGATCTGGTGCTGCTGGCCATGGGCTTCGTGCACCCGGTGGCGCAGATGCTGAAGGCCTTCGATGTGGCCACCGACGAGCGCGGCAACGCCCGCGCCACGACGGAAGGCGATTCTGCCTATCAGAGCAGCCGTGAACGGGTCTTCGTGGCCGGTGACATGCGCCGCGGCCAGTCGCTGGTGGTCTGGGCCATCCGCGAGGGCCGCCAGGCGGCCCGGGCGGTGGATGCCTTCCTGATGGGGGCATCGGATCTGCCGCGCTGAGCGTCACTGACGGTCCGTCGCCACGCCCGTGAACGCCGATCGGCCCCCGCTGCCTGTCGGTCAGCACCCGGGCGGCCGCTTGGCCTTCCCCGCCTACAGTGCCAGCATGCCGGCCCCTGTCGCCGGCGGCTGACGGGGAAGGAATCAATGACGGACTGGATCGGAGCAGATAGCGAGAAGCTGACCGCTGCCTATGCAGCGCAGGAGGCTTCGCCGGTGGCGGTGGCCGAGGCGCTGTTCGAGCACATGACAGCGCAGGATGAGGAGCTGGGCGCGGTTCGGGTGCTGAGCCGCGAGGCCGCGCTGGAGAGCGCGGCGCTTCCGAGCGACGCTGGCGCAGACACGCGCCGCAGTCGCCGCTGGATGGCGTGCCGGTGATGGTGCGCGAGGACATTTCGCTGCCGTCATATGCCAACGAAGTGGAAGGCGTCTCGCCGGTGGTGGCGCGGCTGCTGGAAGCCGGCTGCGTGGTGCTGGGCAAGACGGTGATGGCAGCGCACGATGCGGTGGTGGCCGGTCGCTGCATCGAGGGTCGCCCGGTGCGCAACCCGTGGCAGCCGGCGCTGACCACCGGCGGTTCGTCAGCCGGGGCGGCGGTGGCCTGTGCGGCGGGCTATGCGCCACTGCATGTGGCCATCGATCGGATCGGGTCGCTGCGCATGCCGGCCGCCTTCTGCGGTGTGTTCGGCTTCAAGCCCACGCAGGGCAGGGTGCCGCTGGCTGCACCGGCCATGGGACGTGTGGCGGGCCCGATCACCCGCAGCGTGCATGATGCGGCGGCGATGATGAACATCCCGCCCGCCCGGATGACCGTGACTTTGCCTGCCTGCCGCCCGAGAGCCCGGAGTACCGGATGCGGGTGGACGGGATGAGTCCGAAGTCGCTGACCATCGCGGTGCTGACCGACATGGGGGTGGGGCCGGCGGTGGATCCCGCCATCCGCCCGGCGGTGCAGGAAGCGGCCCGAGCGCTGCAGACGGCCGGGGGCCAGTGTCGAGATGATCGACGGCTTCCCGGATCCGGAGATGTTCGAGAGCATGCAGATGCTGCTGGAGGCCGGTGCCCATAGGGATCTGGAGGCGATGAGCGAGCACGAGCGGGTTCGCCTGCCGGGCTTCGTGGTCGACTGGGCCGGGCGCCGTGCCCCGGGCTTCAGTGGCCCGCAGGTGATGCAGGCCCGGCCGACATCGTGCGCATGCGCGCCGCCATCAACGAGGCGATGATGGGCTACGACTATCTGCTGATGCCGGTCTCGCCGGTGCTGCCGTGGGCGGCCGGCTCGCTGTCGCCCACCAACGACCCGCAGGACGGTCTGCCGCATGTGGCCTTCACGGTCCCCTCGGAACTTTGCCGAGCATCCGGCGGCGTCGCTGAACTGGCGCCATGGTGCCGACGGGGTACCCGTGGGGGTGCAGGTGGTGGGCCATCGCTTTGACGATCTGGGGGTGCTGCGGCTGTCGCGCACGCTGGAGATCATGCGTCCCGAGCAGGCGGGCTGGCCGCTGGGCTGAGCACTCACGCGCCATCGGGTCCCGGATCGGGTCCACGAGGTGCCCCGGGCGCGGTGTCGGCCCGGGGATCCCGGCTCGTCTCGGGCGGTGGGCGCGGTTGCCGTCCGGGGAGCGCCGGGGCACTCGGGCGGGATGTGTGCCGTATCCACCGGGCAGGGCGCGCGCCGGCAGTCGTTGGCCGGTATCGACGGTATCATTAGAAGCGGGACAGCCTGTGCCAGGTTGTCCCATGCGCCCTTCAACCGAGATAGTCATGTCCGAACTCGACGAGATCAAGCGTCATATCCGTACCATTCCCGACTGGCCCAAGGCTGGGGTGATGTTCCGCGACATCACGCCGTTGCTGCAGGATCCTCGCCTGCTGCGGGCCATGACGCGCATCTTCGTCGAGCGCTACGCCGAGGCCGGCATCTCGCTGGTGGCCGGCATCGATGCACGGGGCTTCATCATCGGGCCGCTGATCGCACACCAGCTGGGCGTGGGCTTCGTGCCCGTGCGCAAGCAGGGCAAGCTGCCCTTCGAGACCGTCTCGGCCACCTATGATCTCGAGTACGGCACGGCCACGGTCGAGCTGCACATCGACGCCTGCAAGTCCGGCGACCGGGTGCTGCTGGTCGATGACCTGATCGCCACGGGCGGCACCATGCTGGCAGCCGTGAAGCTGTTGCGCCAGCTGGGCGCCGAAGTGGTGGAAGGTGCGGCCATCATCGAACTGCCCGAGCTGGGCGGGGCGGCCAAGCTGCGCGAGGCCGGCGTGCCAACCTTTGCGCTGGCGCGCTTTTCCGAAACCGAACAATGAGGGCGGATGCCGGACCGGCACCGGTCAGGGTCGACAAATGGCTGTGGGCCGCGCGCTTCTTCAAGACGCGTGCGCTGGCCCAGGACGCCGTCGAGAATGGCCGGGTGCTGGTCCAGGGCGAGCGCGTCAAGGTGGCGCGCCTGCTCAAGGGAGGGGAGCTGCTGCGCATCCGCACGGGTGACGTGCAGCGCGAAGTGGTGGTGATGGCGCTTTCCAGCGCTCGGGGGCCTGCGCCGGTGGCGCAGACGCTCTACCAGAAACGCCGGAATCCGTCGCCGCCCGCGAGGCTGCTGCCGAACGCCGGCGCTTCGAGCGTGAGCCGGCCCGTGGCCTGCACGGCCGGCCTTCCAAGCGCGATCGGCGCGAACTCTCCCGAATCCGTCTGGACTGATCTTTCTTCATTCATGAACCCATCTTCCGAAAACGCCGCCCGTCTGACGCTGTTGCAGCAGGCGGCTTCCCTGGCCAACGACGGGCTGGACCCGCTGGGCAGCGCCACCGTCTCGATGCGCTGGGCGCGTCCGGCTGCCGACGGGCTGCTGCTGGTGCCCGTGAGCGCCTGTGCGGCCGCGCAGGCCCTGCCTGCCTGCCACCTCTGGCTGGGAAGCTGGCGCGACAGCTGCTCCCTGGGGCGCATCGGCCGGCCTGGCCGGGCATGACGTTTCCGCCTTCGATGGCATGCCGGCCGACGGTGCCGGCCACGATGCCCTGGCAACCGGAGAGTTCCCCTTCGCCGAGGGCGCAGTGGAAGCAGACCCGGCATGGTTCAACGAGAGCGTGCGCCGGGCAGCGCCCGCGGCCCGGAATGCGAAGCCCGGAGCTGGCCGTCTGGCATCCGCTGGATGAGGCGGATGTGGCGGGCTGCACGGCGGCATCTATGCACATCGGCCCGATGCCGGTGCGGTGGCGCTGGTGGCGTCCCCTTTGCCGCCACGCTGGCCTGCTGCCGCGACGTGCAGCTTGATGGCATCCCGTTCTTTTCACCCGATGGTCGCACTCGGGCCGTCCGCAGATCGCTTGCTGCCCGGCCGGCGTCTATGCCGTGCTGGCGGGGGCTGCTCCGGCAGCCGGCACGCCGGCCGACGAGCTGGCCCAGCCTTTTGCCGATGACCCGTTCGGGGAATATGGCGTCGAGCCGGCCGGCAGTCCGGCCGCCTGCATCGCCAGCGCGCAGCAGATGATCCTGCAGGCCTCGGCGGCGGCAATGCCTGCCCGGTGGCCCACTACGGTCTGCTCACCGTCGGCCCCAATCTCGGGCAGCGGTCTCGCTGGCCCGCCAGCTGGAAGCGCTGTGTCGCATCTACCGGCAGGCGCTTCAGGTGGGCGGCGTGCGGTGATGCCCATCCGAACCCGCTGATATCGCCATGGAGACCGGCAGGGACGCTACCGCGCGGACGCCGCCGGTTCCGGTCGGCGGGGTCGGTGTGCGCTTTTCCGGCCAGGGCAACGACTATTTCCGTATCTGGATCGCCGACCTGCTGTGCATGATGCTGACCGGTGGCCTGTACTGGCCCCGGCTGCGTCGGCGTCGCTGGCTGTTCCCGGATGCCAATACACGGTCGGCGCGCATCGGCTGGCCGACCTGCAGCAGGCGCCGCTGCCCGGCGTCTGGCCCCCGCGCTGGCAGCCGCTGGCCGTGGGCGCCTTCATCATTGGCCTGTGGCTGTTCATCACCCGCTCCATGGGCATCTTCGGGCTGGCCCATGCTGGTGGCGCTCTTCGGCATCAGCGGCCCGCTGTGGCTGTACACCGGCTGGCGGGCCCGTCTGGGCCTGGTGGGCTGGCGTGGCGCACCGCTGGACTTCCAGGGTGACCTGCTGACAGCCTGCCTGGTCTGGATCCGCATGTGTCTGCCCTCGGTGCCGGCCGGCTTGCTGATCAGCGCGCTCTTTCTGGACAACTTCCGGCTGTGGCTGCTGGGCCGCAGCTGGACATCCCGCTACGGTCTCACCTCCGAGGTGCAGGAGCTGATTCTCGGATGGTGGCCCTGTCCGTGGCGCTGGCCATGGCCAACTGGTATCACGCCGCGGTTCATTTCGGGCTGGGGCCATGTGCACCATCCGGACGGCGTCGGCCGCAGCCGCCTGCATTTCTGGCCGCTGCTGCGGGCGGCTCTGGTGGCGATGGTGCTCATCCTGCCGGCGCCCTTCCGGCCATCGGTCTGGTCTCACGCCAACTGGCCGGTGCTGCTGTCGCTGCTCAGCATCGAGCCGCCGGGCACCCTGGAGAACCTCTCCAACCTGGCGCCCGATGCCGATTCGCTGTTCGGCAGCCTGCGACTGGATGTCTCGGTGCTGGACGGCAGTGTGCTCACCGATGGCGGGCTGTGCGTCGCCTGTCGCGCCACCATGGTGCTGCTGATGCTGGCGGGCTGCGGCTCTTGCTGATGATGGGTTGGCGTTACTTCCACCCGGCTCTGGAACAAGACCTGGAGCACCTTCCGGGTGGGGGGCTATGCCTTCGAGGGCCACCTGGCAGCAGGCCGGCTGATGGCCACCGGCTTCTTCTGTGACGTACTCACGCTGCTGACCGGGTTGTATTACCCCTACGGCGTGGTGCGCATGGCCCTGCCTGCGGCGCGAGTCCGTGCGGGTCCTGTCGCTGACCGAACCCATCGAGGGGGCCGTCAACCCGCCGCCGGCAACGCCCCCAGCCGTTCCCTGTGCCCCGCACCCACTGGGTACTGGCACTGGGCCTCATGGCAGCCCCGCTGGTGTTCGCGGTCTGGGTGGCGCTCTATGGCAGGCCGGTGCTCAGCGACATGCTGGTGCGTGCCATGCCGCCCGCCTTCGACACTGCCCTGGGCGACGCCACACTGACCCGCCTGCAGCGCGAGGGCGTGCAGCCGTCGCGGCTGTCCATCGAGACCCAGAAGCGCCTGCGTGAAGGGTTGCAGGCGGCCGTGCAGAAGAGCTGGGAGCCCCGGAGCTGCCGCCCTACCGCATCCAGTTCGTGCGGGTGGCGACGTGCTGAGCCCAACGTCGTGACGCTGCCCGGCAACCTCATCCTCATCACCGACGAGCTGCTGGGCCTGGCGGCCCGTCAGCCCGACCGCGCGGCTGTGCTGGTGGGCGTGCTGGGGCACGAGATGGCCCACGTCATCCATCAGGATCCGCAACGCATCCTGCTGCTGGCCTCGCTGCGCAAGTCGGTGAAGATGGTGCTGACTGGCCGGGGCAGGACGACCTGCTGGCCTCGGGGCCGACACCGTGCTCTACCGTGACTACGGCGCCAATATCCGGCAGGCGGCCGATGCGGGCAGCATTCGCATGTTGCGGGGCCAACGGCCATTCGCCCCTGTGTCATGGCCGATTTCCTGAAGGCCCCGAAGCCGCACGCTTCACCAACCCTGGCTCGGATGGTGGCCGCCCAGCGCGTGCCCATCAGCTTGTCTGCCCAGCCGGTGGATGCCCGCAGGCTGGAAGCCTTCAGCGACATAAGTGAGTAATCACCGCTATTGGGTCCTGCTGTTTGATTGCGCCGCCGGTTGGCCTTCATGGGCCGCCGGTCTCTTTGCCGTGTTCATCTTCGGCAGCGCGAGGGCATAGTCGATCCGTTCTCATCGACCGGTCTCTACCATGCCCAACGAACAACCGTTCCCGAGCGACGCCGCCTCCCGCCGAGCCAGCCATGCTGGATGCACGGCTCATGCCGCCCCCGGCCTGAGGATGGCAACCGCGGGCGTGGATACCACTGAAGCCAACCGCCGCCCCATCAAGGCGCGCGGCAACCCGTTCATCCAGCGGCTGGCGCGTCGAATGGCCGAGGCCGGCATCACGCCCAACAGCATCTCGGTGGCCAGCGTCGTGTTTGCGGCCCTGGGGGCTGTCTGCCTGCTGGTCAGCCCCGTCGGTTGGGGGGCATTGCCTGTGCCGTGGGCATCCAGCTGCGCCTGTTGTGCAATCTCATCGATGGCATGGTCGCTGTCGAAGGCGGTCGCAAGACGCCCACCGGCGCGCTCTACAACGAAGTGCCCGACCGTGTGGCCGATTCGGTGCTGCTCGTGTCCCTGGGGTATGCCGTGGGCGTGCCGTGGCTGGGCTGGCTGGCCGCACTGGCGGCCGCCTGCACCGCCTACGTGCGGGTGCTGGGCGGCTCGCTGGTGCTGGTGCAGAGCCCTGCGGCCCCATGGCCAAGCAGCACCGCATGGCGCTCATGACCGGCGCCTGCCTCCTGTCACCGCTCTTCGGGACCACCGGCCTGCTGCACCTGGCGCTCATCCTGATGGCCCTCGGTGCGCTGATCACCTGTGGCACGCGCCTGAGGGGATTGCCGCGCAGCTGCGCTGATTGGCGGGCATGCGATGTGGCCTGGGCTACGCTGAGCAAGTCCGTACGGCCGTTTTCCCGGACCGGGGCATGACGAGATGCTCTGTCGCCAATAGCTCCACTGGGTGGTGAACCGTGCATCGTCCTGCATTTGTCTCGTGGTGCGCCTGCTCTGTGGGGCTCGTTCAGAGGGCTGAACGACTGAAGGGCCATTGCGCTTCTGGCACGATGGAATGAACGAGAATTGCGTGTCAGTCTCGTTTCTCTTTCATGCCATGTCCAAATCCCTGTTCGCTTCCCGCTCGATCCTGGCCCTGCCGCTGCTGGTCTCCTGCTGAGCCTCACCGGTGTAGCCGATGTGCGGGCGGCTGATTCTGCGTTTGTACGGCCGGCCGGTACGACGAAGACCGCCGCTGGCCAGACCTCTTACACGCACTACCCGCTCACGCTGGAGAACTGCGGCCAGAAGGTTACCTATCGCAAGGCTCCGAGCGCGCCGTCGCGCTGGGTCAGAACAGTGCCGAGATCCTTTTGCTGCTGGGGCTGCAGGATCGCATGGCAGGCACCGCCTTCTGGCCCAGCAAAGTACTGCCGCAGGTGGCCGACGCCAATGCCAAGGTGAAGCTTCTGACGGTGGAGATGCCCCGATTCGAGTCCATTCTGGCCGAGGAGCCCGACTTCGTGGCGGCTGCACTGCCTAGCCTGATGGGGGCCAACAGCAAGGTAGCCCGCGCGAAGACTTCCAGAAGATGGATGTGCCCACCTACCGGCACCCGGGTACCTGCCCGCCAGCGGAACGGCCAAGGATGCCTACGGCAGCCGTGACCAGCTCTGGAATCCCGAGCTTCTCTACCGGAGATTGATGAGCTGTCGCGCATCTTCGACGTGCCTGATCGCGGTCAGGCTCTGATCGCCGACCTGAAGGCGCGTGAAGCGAAAGTGCGCGCCCGCCGCAAAAGGGTTGGTGGCAGGCAAGACCGTGCCGTCCTTCCTCTTCTGGTTCTCCAGTCCGTCACCGTCCGCTGATGCCTATGTAGCCGGCAAGAATGGTGCGTCGGGCTACATTGCCGATCTTCTGGGGGGTACGAATGCCGTCACCAACGAGACCGAGTGGCCGACGATGAGCTGAAAGCATCATCGCCACTCATCCGGACGTGATCGTGGTGGCCAGCCCGGATCGCAACCGCTGGGAGCTGGACAAGCCTCAGGCCAAGATCGCGTTCCTCACGTCCGATACTGCTACGCGTGAAATGCCGGCAGTGAAGAGCGGGCGACTGATCGTGATGGATGGTTCGGCCATGAATCCGTCGGTGCGCACCATCTACGGGGCCGAGCAGGTGGCCGTGGCGCTGCAGGATCAGGCGGCTTCACAGGGCAAGCGGTGCATCGTCGAAGGTACCCGGTTCGAAGAAATCCGGCGCTTCTTCGGGCAAGTCTGAAGTCCGTTGATGCGCACGCTGGCCCTCTGGAGCACGCTGCTGGTTGCGGCGCTGCTCGTCATCGCCCCGCTGTCGGTGTGAGCGTCGGCATCGGTGATCTGCCCATTCCACTGTCGACGACCGGACATGCCATCACCAACCGGCTGGGCTGGACGCAGGTCGACATCAGTCGCATCCATGAGACGGTGATCTGGGACTATCGACTTTCCCGCGCGCTGGCGGCCACCTTCTGTGGCGCTGGGCTGGCGCTTTCCGGGGCGGTGATGCAGGCGCTGCTGCGCAACCCGCTTGCAGAACCCTACGTGCTGGGCATATCCGCAGGCGCATCCACCGGCGCGGTGCTCATTGTCATCCTGGGTATGGGAGTGGGTGTCGTGGGCCTGTCGATGGGCGCCTTCGCCGGTGCATTTGCAGCGTTCTTCTTCGTGGCGCTCCTGTCCAACGCCATGCGCAGCGGTCCGGATCGAACCATTCTGGCCGGTGTGGCCGCCTCGCAGCTTTTCAACGCCGTGACTGCCTACATCGTTACCACGGCTGCCAACGCCCAGCAGGCACGCGACGTGATGTTCTGGCTGCTGGGCAGCTTCGGCGGCGTACGCTGGCCCTGAGTTCGCTTTTGCTGGCGCTGGTCACTTTCGGTGGGCCTGGTGGGGTGCCTGATGTATTCGCGTGTGCTGGATGCCTTCGCCTTCGGTGATGAAGCGGCATCGGCACTGGGCGTCAATGTCACCGCTGCACGGCTGGTGCTGTTCGCGCTCACTGCACTGATGACGGCCACCATCGTCAGCATGGTGGGGTCCATCGGCTTCGTGGGCCTGGTGGTGCCACATGCCGCACGCTACGTGGTGGGGCCATTGCATGCGCGATTGCTGCCAGCCTGCGCGCTGGCCGGCGCCGTCTTCATGGTGCTGGCCGATATCGGCTCGCGCGTTCTGGTAGATCAACAGGTGCTGCCGGTGGGGGTTGTCACGGCGCTTGTGGGCGTGCCGTTCTTCTCGGTCGTGCTTTACCGAATGCAGCGCGCTGCATGAATCCTCGTGAATCCATGAACCCGCCGATGACTGAAGCCTTTGAAGAAAGCACAGACACCGCAAGAAGACAGGCTCACGCGGTCAGCATCACGGCCGAGAACCTGGTCTGGAAGATCGGCCGCAAGACGGTGGTCGATGGTGTGTCCTTCCATGTTCCGCAGGGGCAGACGCTGGGTCTGCTGGGGCCGAACGGTTCCGGCAAGACGTCCTTGCTGCGTCTCCGGCAGGGCTAAGGAAACCCCTTGCCGGCCGTGTTCTGCTGGATGGACAGGATATTCATCGCATGCCACGCCGATGGCTGGCGCAGCGCGTGGCTTTTCGTGGAGCAACATGCCAGCACCACGGCCAATCTGCGTGTCATCGATGTGGTGAAACTGGGGCGATTTCCGCACCGCAGCTTCCTGTCGGGCTGGACACAGGCGGATGAAAACGCTGTCGAACGTGCCATGGCACATACTGGCATTGATCACAAGCGTCTGGACGGCTGGCAGAGCATGTCCGGTGGCGAACGTCAGCGTGCCCACATCGCACGCGCCCTGGCGCAGGAACCGAAGGAACTCTTCCTGGACGAGCCCACCAACCATCTGGACATCCAGCATCAGGTGAGTCTGATGCGCCTGGTGGCGGCATTGCCCATCACCAGCATCATTGCGTTGCATGATCTGAACCATGCCGCCATGTTCTGCGATGCGCTGATCGTGATGCAGCAGGGCAAAATCGTCGCGCATGGCACCCCGACCGAGGTGCTGACCGAAGCGCTTCTGCGCGACGTGTTCCGTGTCGAAGCCCGCGTGATGGCTTCACCCTTTCACGCAGGGCCGCACATCCACATCCTGCGGGAGGCGGTGCGCGGCATCCCTTCGTCGGAGAACGGCTGAGACAGCCTTACTTCGCGTCGGTACCCGCGTAGGCCTTTGCCGAGTAGTGGATCAGCCCGGACTCGCCGGCATAGGGGGCACGGTCTTCCACCACGTACTGGTCCACGAAGTTCAGCTTGTCACCGCGTTTCCAGTTCTGGGGCACTGACCACGCCGTGCAATGCAGGCGGAGCACGTGGGCGGTATTGCCGTTCCAGCACAGCTTGGCAACGCCCTCGTTGCCCTTCAGCAGCATCAGCTGGTCGTTGTGGCCGGCGGCATCGGCCCACTGAACCAGCGTGCCATAGGGCACTTCCGAGGTCAGCTTGGCCGAGAAGGGCTTGTCCGTGGAGAGGGCAGATTCCACGGGTGCAGGCACGTTGTCGACGCGCCCGCCACCGGGCTTCGCCGGATCGAACCTGGCCGAAACCTGGATCTGTGCGCCCACGCTGAAGCCGTCAGCCGTCACTTCCAGCGGGACCTTGGCCGTCCAGTAGTTGAAGCGGCGCTGCGTCATGCTGGTGTTGTTGTAGTAATACGGCGTGCTGTATTCGTTGATGGTGTGCTTGCCGGCGGCAGCAGGCTGGTAGGCCGTATGGGTGCTGGAGCATGATGCATCGAACATCCAGCTGCTCGGCTGCGTCGGCGCATCCGGTCGTCTGACGTAGTTGCTGGGTTCCAGGATCACATCCGTCTTGATCTCCGGATACTGGTCCGAGACCGCCTTGTCGGCGCGGGGGCCATCCAGTCCGGAGGCCAGAACGGCCATGGCGCAGGCCTTCTGATCGAGCATGGTCAGCAGCACGTCACCGCGCACGCTGTCGTTGGAAATGGGCGCCGAGGCCGGCGTGCCTTCCCGAGGCTGGCTGGCTCGGGTGGCAGCGGCTGCAGCGGGATCGCGGGTGACGGCGCTCTCACTGGCCGCAGGCTGCACATCCTTCGTAGCCAGTGCGCTGGCGTTGGACGTATCCGGCAGGGACTTGGTCGCGGTGTTGCTGTCCGTCGAATCGGAGCTGCCACCGCAGGCAGCCGGGCAGTCAACAGTGCGGCGGCCGTCAGGGACAGACGAAGATCAGGTCGGTTCATGGGAGTCTCCCGGCAACAGCTCTAGATGCGTTGGTGGAACCTGATGCCGTGGCGGCGTGGCGCATGCCGGGCAGATGAATACCGTCTGGTGTCCCAGTCGGGTCGCCGGGCAGGCTCAACAGTCAAACGTCCTGAAAAAGGGCTTCAGGCGCGCCGACGGCTCTTGCATGGTGGAAGGAGATGCAGCCTGAAATATGACACTCGGCCGAAGGCTGAAAAATTCTCGAAACGATTCGTTAAAACAACCCGCATCCCATGATTCATGGGGTTGCGAATCGTGTCGGGAAGTGCATGGTGCCGTTCTGAACAGGGACCATGCAGAGGGGAATGCGGTGCATGAATGCAAAAACGCCCCGACATTCGGGGCGTTTTTGAGGGCAGATCGCTTCAAGTCTCAGGGCTGCTGCTGAACCCCTGTGCGGAAATAGCGCACGCCGCTCTCGTTCGGGTAGACGCTGCGGTCATCGACGATGTACTGGTCGACTTCCTTTAGCTCCTGGCCACGCTTCCAGTTGGCGGGTACCTGCCATACCTGGCATTGCAGTCGCTTCACGATCTGCATGTTGATGTTCCAGCACAGCTTGGCCTGATCGGTCTGGCCGGGCAGCAGCATCAGCTGCACCGTGCTCTGGCCTGAGCGCCATTGCTTGAGCACGTTGGTGAATGCCACCGTGTCGGACAGCTTGAAGGCGAAGGCGCTGTCGGCCTTGAGCGTGGCATCCTCATTCTCGGGCTTCAGAGTGGCCTGCACGTTTTCCGGATAGGGGTCCGGTCACGCTGTGCACTGGCCGGCATGCTGGCCGGGAGTGAGGCGCCTCTGGCCGTGACGGTGAGCTGCGGTGTGAGCGCGATGTTGTTGAAGCCCTTGTTCAGGTTCACCGGTTGGGTACGGCTGAAGGCGTAGGAAGCCACGTTCAGCACATAGGTGCCCGGCTTGGCCGGCTGGTACAGGAAGGCGTTGCAGGGCCGGCTCAGGGAAGATGGCGCCGTTGGGTGGCCACTTGAAATCCGGGTTCTCCTCTAGGTGCTCGGATCCAGGCTGAACTGGATCTTGGCATCCGACACCCTCGTTCTTTTGAACGGGGTAGGCTGGGCCGTCCACGGCACTGGTCTCGGACGGATCCCCGGTTTGCAGGGCACCGTCCAGCATCGTCATCAGCACGTCGCCACGAACGCCGGCCGAGGAGATGAGTGCCCCGGCCGTACTGGCAGAGCCGTTGTTCGCGGCGCTGTTGGCGGCCCTTGCACTTGCCGACCCGGTCGAAGCGCTCGTGTTCGTGCCGGTCTCGGCGACCGTATCCGTCGTGCTTATGCTGCCGGTCGGGTGCCCGTGTCTGTCTGGCTTGCCGCGCCGGTTGATGTCGTCGAATCTGCGGTCGTGCTCGTGGTGCTGGCAACGGGGGCTCGCGGGCTGGAGGAAACGGTCCGCAGGCTCGAATCACTGCCATCGCTGCCACTGCCGCAGGCAGCCAGCAGCAGGGAGAGTGCGGCGGCCGTCAGCGGGGCCCCAAGTCGATATGTTCTGCATCATGAACCTCCTGTCGTCGAACACGGCAACGGCGATCGGGACGTACTGCGTCCCGGCGACGCCGTCCTCAAGGCGACAGGATACGGGGAACACCGGCTGCAGATCGAGAACGATGCGTCTGCTTGGGTAAAAGCGCATCAAATCGTCAGCGACTGGAAATGACTGTTACAAATTTAAGGGCTCTTGTGGCGTGTTCGCAGCAATGAATTCATGTAGGGGGCAGGTCCTGAATGCAGGAACCGCCTGCCGGCAAAGGCCGGGCAGGCGGTCCGAGGCCTGCAGGAAGCAGGCAGGGGCGGGGCTGACCTGATCAGTTGTTGCCGGCACGCCAGTAGGACGTGCCTTTCTCACCCTCGTAGGTGCTGCGATCGTCCGTCACGTACTGCTGCACCTTCATCATCGTGCCCTGGCGGAAGTTGGTGGGCACGTTCCAGACGGTGCAGTGCAGACGTTTCACATGCTGCAGGTGGGTGTTCCAGCACAGCTTGGCCTGACCGGGCTGCTCACCGCGCACCAGCATGATCTGGTAGGAAAGATTGCCTTCCTTCCATTCCTTCAGCATGCCGAAGGGCACCAGGGCGCCGTTGCGGATGGTCAGGTCACTGTCGGCGGTCCATTCATACCGCTGCACTTCCGGTTCCCGGGCTTCCGGATGGGCCTCGGCATACGCGCGGCCCGGATCCTGCTTCTCGGCCAAGTGCACGACATTGCCGATGCTGAACTCGTCGTTGCTGACCCGCAGCGACAGTCGAGCGCCGAAGTAATGGAAGCCGCGTTTCACGGAGGCCGGCGTGAAGCGATAGACCGGGTTGCTGTCCTGGTGAATCACATAGGTGGTACCGGGGCGGGCCGGTGCGTACATCTGGTCGTCGCTGCAGATGGCATTGGGCGCATGCGACGGATTGCCGTCGACACCGTGGCGGCGCACGTAGTTGCTGCCCTGTCTCGTGGTTGCCGGTTGCGACAGCGTGGTGCCAAAAGACCGTTTCAGGGTGTCGTCCTGAGCTTCAGGCACCGGGTTCCCATCAGGGCAAACGACAGCACACCGAAGTTGTCGCAAGGCCGCTGATCCAGCATGCTCAGCAGCACTTCACCACGCACACCCCGGGTCGACAGGGCAGCCACGGCGTTGGGGTGGTCGCCTGATCGATGTCGATGGGCGTGGCATTGCCGCGGCCTGCGCGGTCGTCATCGGGCGTGACCGTCGGGGCAGCGGGGCTGGCAGGCGACGGCCGGGGTGGATGCCACATGTTGCTGCTGCCCGGATTGGGGCGCTGACGGCGCCGGGCGATGGGGTCGAGGTGTGTCGGGGCTTGCGGGCTGGCCGACACGGCCTTTGCCTTCCGTACCGCCACCACCACCGCCTCCGCAGGCGGTCAGCAGCAGCGCCAACGCAGCGGCCGTCATCGGAACACGGAACCTGTTCTTCATCGTCGAATGTTCTCCCGGGCTGTAAGGGCGTATCCGGAGTCAGGGGCATTCTGGCCATCCATGCTCTCGGGCGCCGAGGTGATGCCCGGCAGCATAGAGACAGACCGCAGAACAGGGGGGCCTGCCGCGGCGGCAACCGATGCGACGGCGGCAGACTGCGGCTGGACGGTGGGTGGGTGTGGTGGCGGCAGTACAGGGCTGTTGCTCGGGTGCCAGGGGAAATTCTCATGGCATCGGCAACGCCGTATCAGGGACAGGGCTGCTAAGGCATGCTCACCCCGTCTAGGGTGCAAGCCGCATCGGGCCGCAGTTGCTGGGAGCGTTACTGTCCTGAAGCCCCGAAGACATGAGCGTCTTCGGGGTATGGATGATCCATCAGGGCTGTCACGCATGATTGCGGATGCTAAAGATGGCATCAGACCTCGCAGCTCACTGAGGCGGGTTGGCCCTGAAGTAAGCCAATCCACGTTCGCCCGGATAAGAAGACCTGTCATCAATGATGTAACTGTCGGTATCTTCGAGAAGTTTGCCTCGCTGCCATCCCGTGGGAATTTTCCAAGTGGTGCACTGAAGCCGCTTCACGCGGGGGGATACGATGTTCCAGCAGAGTTTGGCGGAGTCCTTGGCTGGAGAGGCATCAAGCACCATCAGTTGCACGTGATTCTCGTTGTCCTTCCAGATGTTCTTGACCCCGAAGGGGACAGTGTCGTTCAGGCTGAAGCTGAAGTCGGTATCTGCCATGAGTTGATTATCAATGCTCCAGAACTCGGATTCATCATGAATGCCGTTTCCTCGGTCTTCGTGCATGTGGGTCTTCATGACCCACCCCAGCCTCAAGGAGTCCTGGCCAACAACGAACGGTATCCAAAGAGCGAATTGGTGGAGGCCTCGGGGGCAGTAATCAGAGTTGCAGGACCTGTTATAAATCACCTTTGTAATGGACTCGTATTCGTAGGTGCTGCCTGCCGCTGCAGGTTGGTATGGGTAGTATCCTGAGCTGCATGTCACATCCCTGTATCCGTGTGGAGGATACCCGTGGGGCAGGCATGACGGGGCGGCTGGGTAGTTGGTAGGAGTCAGTCGGGAATATATTGACAGTCTCTGGATGGTTTCTGGGCACGGTGAGGCCGTCATGGGACGTGGTCTCGTTCAAGTAGTGATCGCAGGGCTGCTGATCCATCATTGTCAGCAGCACGTCACCGCGCACGCCCTGAGCTGAGATCAGTGGCAGAGGTTGTGGCGTGACGGCAGCCGGTTGCGGAAGAGGGCTTCTGCTATTGGTGAGACCTGTGATGTCGTTGGGAACATCGGCCGCCTGCGCAGGCGGGATGGACGCGAGGATTGCTGGGTAGCGTGGCGATGTTGCCAATCGCGCGATCGTTGGCGCTCTCCGTTGGGAGTGCGTTGTCGGGGGCAGCAGCGACAGGATTCGCTGGAAGTGCGCTGTCGGGTGTGGCAACGATGGGTCTCGCTGGAGGTGCACTACTGGGTGTAGTGACGACTTCATGGCTGGTCGTAACCAGAGGTGCGCTGGCGCCCCGAGTTCGCCGGGCACGACCGGATTCACAGGCGCGACAGGGCTGGCCGATACAGCCTTGTCGTTGTCATTGCCACCACCGCCACCGCAGGCGGACAGAAGGAGGGCAAGGGCGGCAACGCCGCATGATAGGTGCGCAAGAGTCTTCATGGATGGCGCTTCTCGAAACGTTGTTTCATTGCGACGCAATGTCGCGTGATGTCGTGGCGCCAAGCTTAGACCCAAAAGCTCGGGAGTGCGATGCCTCGTGCGGCAGGCATCGTCTGTTGCGCGTCGATTTGTAAGCCAGCTCGGGGTGCGGGTTACAAATCCTGTCGCCTTGATCCGACAGTCATCGGACGATCTGCGCCGGGGGTGAACCGTCTGGCGGTTTCTTCTCGCCCCGGCGGCAGATGGCTCAGGGGCTTCACGCCCGGAGCGGTCGCAGATACCGTCCTGTATGGCTGGCATCGCAGGCGGCCACGGTTTCGGGCGTGCCGGCTGCCACCAGGTGACCGCCGCCTCGCACCGCCTTCGGGGCCCATGTCGATGAGCCAGTCGGCGGTCTTGATCACGTCCAGGTTGTGCTCGATGATGACCAGCGTGTTGCCCTGATCGCGCAGGCTGGTCAGCACCTTCAGCAGCAGGGCGATGTCGTGGAAGTGCAGACCCGTGGTGGGCTCGTCCAGAATGTACAGGGTGCGGCCCGTGTCGCGCTTGGACAGTTCCTGCGAGAGCTTGACGCGCTGGGCCTCACCACCGGACAGCGTGGTGGCACTCTGGCCCAGACGGATGTAGCCCAGACCCACGTCCAGCAGGGTCTGCAGGCGGCGGCTGATCTGCGGCACGGACTCGAAGAAGGTGTGAGCCTCTTCCACCGTCATGTCCAGCACGTCGGCAATGCTCTTGCCCTTGTAGTGGATCTCCAGCGTCTCGCGGTTGTAGCGCTGGCCCTTGCACACGTCGCAGGGGACATACACGTCGGGCAGGAAGTGCATTTCCACGCGGATCATGCCGTCGCCTTCGCAGGCCTCGCAGCGGCCGCCGCGCACGTTGAAGGAGAGCGCCCCGGGCCGTAGCCGCGCTCGCGGGCGGCGGGCACACCGGCAAACAGTTCGCGGATGGGCGTGAAGAGCCCGGTGTAGGTGGCGGGGTTGCTGCGCGGGGTGCGACCGATGGGGCTCTGGTCGACGGCGATCACCTTGTCGAAGTGGTCCAGACCGTCGATCTGGCGGCAGGGGGCAGGTTCGGCCTGGGCGCGGTAGAGCTTCTGCGCCAGCGTCTTGTACAGGGTGTCGTTGATGAGCGTGGACTTGCCGCTGCCCGAGACGCCGGTGACGCAGACCATCAGGCCCACGGGAATGTCGATGCGCGCTTCCTTCAGGGTTGTTGCCGCTGACATCCAGAATGCGGATCCAGCGCCGGTCAGGCGCCTTGCGCTCGGTGGGCACGGCAATCTTCAGGGCGCCGCCCAGGTACTGGCCGGTGAGGGATTCGGGTTCATTAATGATGTCCTGCACGGTGCCCTGGGCGATGACCTCGCCGCCGTGCTCGCCAGCACCCAGGCCCATGTCGACCACGTGGTCGGCGGCGCGGATGGCGTCTTCGTCGTGCTCGACGACCAGCACCGAGTTGCCCAGGTCGCGCAGGTGGGTGAGGGTGGAGAGCAGCCGGTCGTTGTCGCGCTGGTGAAGGCCGATGGAGGGTTCGTCCAGCACGTACATCACGCCGGTCAGCCCGGAGCCGATCTGCGAGGCCAGCCGGATGCGCTGGGCCTCGCCGCCGGACAGGGTATCGGCCGAGCGTTCTAGGGACAGGTACTGCAGGCCCACGTCGTTCAGGAAGCGCAGGCGGCTGGCGATCTCGCGGATGATCCGCTCGCCGACGGCGGCCTTGGCACCTTCCAGCTTCAGGTGCTCGAACCAGTGGGCGGCCTCGCCCAGTGTCCGAGCGCTGATTTCCCAGATGGGCTTGTCATGCCCGGCAGGGGCCCACGCGCACGTTGCGGGCGTCGATGCGCAGGCGGGTGCCCTGACAGGCGGGGCAGGTGCGGGTGTGCTGGAACTTGGCCAGTTCATCACGCACGTTGGCTGAATCGGTCTCGCGGTAGCGGCGCTCGAAGTTGTGGACGATGCCCTCGAAGGGACGGGTCTCGGTGGAGGGCTTGCCGCTGGCGCTGAGCGTGGTGAAGGTGATGGCCTCGCTGCCCGAACCGAACAGCAGGATGTTGCGGATCTTCTCGGGCAGTTCCTCGAAGGGCAGGTCCGAGTTGAAGCCGTAGTGGATGGCGAGCTCTGCAGCTGCTGGTAGTAGAACTGGTTGCGCCGGTCCCAGCCGCGCACGGCGCCGGCGCCCGAGCTCAGGTTGAAAACTGCACGATCCGCTCGGGATCGAAGAACAGCGTGTGGCCCGAGCCATCGCATTCGGGCAGGCGCCCAGCGGGTTGTTGAACGAGAAGAGGCGCGGTTCCAGCTCGGGCAGCGACCAGTTGCAGATGGGGCATCCGTAGCGTGACGAGAACAGCATCGCGCGCTCGGGGCCTTCGTCCATGGGCTGGGCGATGACGCGGCCGTTGGCCAGGTTCAGCGCCGTTTCCAGCGATTCGGCCAGCCGCTGGCGGATGCCGTCGTTCACCTTCAGACGGTCGACCACCACGTCGATGGTGTGCTTCTGGCTGCGGTTCAGCTCGGGCACCGGGTCCAGCTCGTGGATGCGGCCTGCGCTGTCCGTGCCCTGTTCGCTGCCGTCGGCGCTGCCCTCGCTACGGATGCGCACGCACGAAGCCCCGGGCCTGCAGCTGCTCGAAGAGTTCCAGATGCTCGCCCTTGCGGTTCTGCACGACGGGCGCCAGGATCATCAGCCGGGTGTCCTCGGGCAGGGCCATGATGGCGTCCACCATCTGCGAGACGGTCTGGGTCTCCAGCCGCTGGTCAGGGGTGGTCCGGACAGTAGGGGGTGCCGGTGCGGGCGAACAGCAGCCGCAGGTAGTCGTGGATCTCGGTGACGGTGCCCACCGTGGAGCGCGGGTTGTGGCTGGTGGACTTCTGCTCAATGGCGATGGCGGGCGACAGGCCCTCGATCAGGTCGACATCGGGCTTTTCCATCAGCTGCAGGAACTGCCGGGCATAGGCCGAGAGCGACTCACGTACCGGCGCTGCCCTTCGGCGTACAGGGTGTCGAAGGCGGGAAGACTTGCCCGAACCCGACAGGCCGGTGATGACCACCAGCTGGTTGCGCGGGATGTCGAGCGAGATGTTCTTCAGGTTGTGGTGCGTGCGCCGCGTACGCGAATCATCGGCCGGTCGATGTCCGGATGGGCGTGAGGGGCAGGCTGCGGGCGGGAGGTCTTGGTGGTCATGCGGTCGGGATGGGCGTCCTGCGGATCCCGTAATGAGGCGAACCTGACACTATACCCAATTGATCGGGCGGCCGCGCAGGGCCGTTGCGCAGCCGTACGGCATGGCGGATGCTGGTCAGCGGTGCCGGTGCGCTGGACGATGAGGTCGTGGGGTGGACTCCGGCCCGGGATCGCGCCTCTGTGTCGGCGCATTGGACGACGAGGCAGTGGGGCGGCATGCGCTTTGCCGGGGCGCCGCCGAGCCACTGATACCATTGTGGTAGCCACGACGACCCTATTTCCCATATCAGCATGAACGATTCCCTCGGTAAGGTGCCTGCCGGCGATCAGGACGGCGGGCCGGTGCATGTCGCGCCAGGAACTGCGATCCAGCCTCTGGCTGGCCAGTCTGTACGCCATTCGCATGCTGGGGCTGTTCCCGGTCCTGCCGGTGTTCGCGCTGCACGCCCGGCAGCTGCCGGGTGGGGATGATCCGGCCCGGTGGGCTTTGCCTTCGGGGCCTGTGGCCTCACGCAGGCGTTGTTGCAGATTCCCTACGGTGCGGCATCCGACCGCTTCGGGCGCAAGCAGGTCATCACGGTGGGGTTGCTGGTGATGGCAGCCGGCAGCGTGCTGGCCGCCATGGCCGACACGGTGGCGATGCTCGCCCTGGGCCGGGCGCTGCAGGGGGCCGGCGCAGTCTCGGCGGCCATCAGCGCGCTGGTGGCCGATTCCACCCGCGACGAGAACCGCAGCAAGGCCATGGCGCTCATCGGCGTGATGATTGCCATGTCCTATGCGGTGTCGCTGGTGGTGGGGCCGGTGCTGTATCAGCGCGTCGGGCTGTCCGGCATGTTTCTCTTTACCGGGGCGCTGGCGTTGCTGGCCATCGGCGTGCTGTGGCGGCTGGTGCCCAACCCGGTGCAGTCGCCGGTGCGTCAGGCAGCTCCGCCGCTGCGCGAGGTACTGGGGCCGGACCTGTGGCGACTGGATGCGGGCATCTTCCTGCTGCATCTCACGCAGATGGCGCTCTTCGTGGTGCTGCCGGCGCGGCTTCTGGCCGCCGGCATGGCGGTGGGTGACCACTGGCAGATGTATCTGCCGGCCGGGGCGCTGGGCTTCATGCTGATGCTGGGGCCCATGCGGGCGGCCGAGCGGGGCAACCGGATGAAGTCGGTCTTCCTGGGCGGGGTGCTTCTGCTGGCGCTCAGCCAGCTGGGGCTGGCCTTCGTGCCCGACCAGGTGTGGCCGCTCGCAGGGCTGCTGCTTCTGTTCTTCACGGGCTTCAATCTCATGGAAGCCATGCTGCCCTCGCTGGTGTCGCGGCTGGTGCCGCCCAACGGGCGCGGGCTGGCGCTGGGGGTCTCACAGCACCAGCCAGTCGCTGGGGGTATTTGCGGGCGGGGCCTTCGGAGGTCTGGTGCTGAAGTACGCCGGCGCGACGGCGGTGCCCCTGGCGTCGGCGCTGCTGCTGGTGCTGTGGTGGGCGCTGGCCCGTTCGGCCCGTCGGTGGCCGTCGGCGGCATCCCTGCGCGCCGAGAAGGCCGCAGCCCAGGAGGCGTCCGGGGGCTGAGCCTGTGCGGCGCTTCCGGCAGGCAGCCCAGGGCTGGCCTCGCCGGATGGCCTAGCCCGGCGTGTCTTTTTGGCCATCGCCTGCCCATCGTTCTTTCATCGACAATCACGGCCTGCCGTTGCACTGTTTCTCGGTCCTGCGGCCGGTTTCTGATCTCAGGAGTTCTCTCATGGCATCCGTCAACAAAGTCATCCTGGTGGGCAATCTGGGCCGCGACCCGGAAGTCCGCTACACGGCCGAGGGTTCGGCCATCACCAACATCTCGGTGGCCACCACCTCGCAGTGGAAGGACCGCAACTCGGGCGAGCGCCGCGAGGAAACCGAATGGCACCGTGTGACCTTCTTTGGCCGCCCGCCGAGATCGCCGGTGAATACCTGAAGAAGGGTCGCTCGGTGTACATCGAGGGCCGCCTGAAGACCCGCAAGTACACCGATGCCAACGGCGTGGAGAAGTACGCCACCGACATCATTGCCGAGCAGATGCAGATGCTGGGCGGCCGCGATGGCGGCGGAGACTTCGGCGGCGACAGCGGTGGCCGCCCGGTGGCTACGGTGGCGGCTCGTCCGGGGCTATGGTGGTGCTTCCGGCGGTGGTGCACGCAGTGGCGGTGCTGCAGGCGGTGGCGCCCCGGCAGGCGGCAACCGTCCGGCCCCTCACCTTCGACGACATGGACGATGACATCCCTGTTCTCGACGGTCTGGGCGCATCGGCAACACGCCCTGCGCCCGTCCGTGATCGCAATCCATGAAAAAGCGCCGCATCTGCGGCGCTTGTCATATGGGTAAAGGGTGTGAGGGCTGCGTCAGGGGGCGCAGCTTCGTCGTGGCAGCGCCTACGCGCTCATGCGTTTGAGCCGTTCGCGGCGGCCCACCCATTCGTCATGCATGCGCTTGGGAATGATCAGGCCCGTGGACAGTGCCAGTGCGATCTGCACGGCGGTGACGCCATGCGACAGGGTGGCCACCGTGGTGGGCAGGGCGTCCACATCGGGCTGCTGCAGCTGCAGAAGACCGCTGGCCATCCGGAAGACGTAGCTGCCCGGAATCATCGAGACCACGGCGGCAAAGCCGATGCCGGCAAAGGGCAGGTCCAGCCGGTGGGCAACGGGCGCCAGCACCAGACCGGCCGCCACGGCCGCTAGGCCTGCTGCCTCGCCGGGCGACAGGCCAAACTCGGCCTTGCACAGCCAGTTCAGCGCGTGGGCGGCCATGCCCACGCAGATGGGCCAGACCAGTGCGCGCAGGGGCATCGAGAACAGCAGGCCGAAGCTGCAGGCCGCCAGCCCGGCCGAGAGCACGTCCTTCCAGAGCGGAACAACCCGTGCACTCGGCAGCAGTGGCAGTGCCACGTGGTTGAGTGACAGGCCCAGCAGCAGGCCGGTGCAGATGGCCGCCAGCAGGGTGCTGGCGTAGGCCAGCCGGGCGATGCCCATGCTGGCGCGGGTGGCCGACAGGTCCATCAGGCCGTTGAGGATGGCGGGGCCGGGCACCAGGATCATGGCCGGGCAGAGGGCCACCAGATGCAGCCGGGATGTGAGATCCCAGTGTACGGCCAGTGCACCGATGGCACCGGCCAGCCAGGCGGCAACACCCACTTGCCAGACGATGCCGATGCCCAGATGGGCCATCTGGCGACGGATGAGGGCGCCCAGTCCGGCGCTGATGGCCCATCAGGCCGATGGCGCCGGGACGCTGGGCGCCAAAGATGAAGGCCATGCCCAGGGCACCGCCGATGCAGGCCAGCATGTACAGCAGTAACGGGGTGGCGTGCATGCGCTGGATGGTGCCCAGTCGAGAGAGGCCAGCCGCGAGGTTGTCCAGACGGGTGGTGCGCCCCAGGTGCATGTAGGCGGCCACGCGGTGCATGGCCACCGCGTGTGGCGAGCACGGCGCGATGTCGAGCAGGTCATGCCGGTGGTTTGGCTGCCGGGTGCGCATGATCAGCTCGCCCCAGCGCGGCATGAGGATGACTTCCTGCCCCAGGCGCTGGCCCAGTTCGGTGGCCACGCGCACGGTCTCGCCGGTCTGAAGACCGTCGGACAGCATGCCCCGGGCGATCTCGAAGACGAAGTGGCGGGCGTCTTCCTCGCTGGCGGGGCCAGCGCTGGCGCGCCGGATTCAGGGTTGTCGGGGCCTTTCTCCCCGGGCTCGGAGGGAGACAGGCATGTTCTGTTTCTGGGAGGAGGTGTGTCTGCATCCGGCAACGATACGCCCAACCCGCTTGTCATGCGGGTCATACCCGTGTGCGGCGCTTTGCTGCACGGGCTGGGTGTGTCGATGCCGCAACGCCGGTCCGAGGGCGCCGGGGGCCGTTCGGCGGGCCATCCCCCTGTCATGGGTACCGCCTTATAATGAAAAGCTTTTTCCTGTGCATTTCGATCATGCTCGATCTACGCCTATCGATGCAGCAGCTGCGATATGAGCAGGACGTGCTGCAGAAAATCTCCGCCGCCCCGCTGACGGACTGTCCCTCGTGCGGCAAGCCGGATTTACCAGCAACCGTCTGCGCCGGCCTTTCAGCTCAAGGTACGGGCTGGTACGTGACGGACTTCCGCGACAACGGTACCAAGCCGGCTGGGCAGGACCCCAAGCATGCAAAGACCATGCGTCCGGGGACGCGGGCAACGGCGCCTCGTCCGGGGCGGCTGATGCTGGATCGGGTGCGGGTCCACGGCGTCGTCGAGCGCCTCCGGCGGCGAGGGCTGCTTCGGGCAGTGATTGATCGTATCGGGATGTTCCGAGGAGCCCCTGCCATGCTGAAGCGCTATTTCGTACCGGCCTGCTGCTGTGGGTTCCGCTGGTGATCACCGTCTGCGTCTGAATCTCATCGTCGGCACCATGGACAAGAGCCTGGCACTGCTGCCAGCCCAGTGGCAGCCGCAGGTCTGGCTGGGGCGCGACATTCCCGGCGTGGGCGTGGTGCTGACGGTGCTCATCGTCTTCGTCACGGGGCTGCTCACCACCAACTTCATCGGTCGGGCGCTGGTGCAGCTGGGCGAATGGATCCTGTCGCGCATTCCGGTGGTGCGCACGCTGTACTCCAGCGTCAAGCAGGTCAGCGACACCATCCTGTCGCCGCATGGGCAGGCGTTTCGCAAGGCGCTGCTGGTGGAGTACCCGCGTCGTGGCTGCTGGACGCTGGGCTTCCTGACCGGGGCACCCTCGGCCGCGATGCAGGCGAAGATGGGCGTGTCGTCCGGACAGGAAGAGGATACGATGGTGTCCGTGTTCGTGCCCACCACGCCCAATCCCACCTCGGGCTTCTTCCTGATGATGCGTCGTGAGGAGACGGTGGAACTGGACATGAGCGTGGATGCCGCGCTGAAGTACATCGTGTCGATGGGGGTCGTGGCGCCCCCGGTCGGCCGGAACGAAGCTGAAACCAATCATGAATGAGACCGTGGGTCGAGTCGGGCGAAGCGTCCGGTGCGGCGGCGGGCTCAATAGAACGACGGTCCCGGGTCGGGGCCATGAAACCGGTGTCCGCGGCCCTGGCGCCACTAGCTGCGGTTGCCGGAGAGAATCAGTGAAACGTAGCTGTTATGTCGGTGAATCGTCCGAGGCCTTTCTGGATCAGGAAGTGACCCTGATGGGGTGGGTGCATCGGCGGCGGGATCATGGCGGGGTGATCTTCATCGATCTGCGCGACCGTGAGGGCCTGGCGCAGATCGTCTGCGACCCTGACCGCGCCGAGACCTTCCGCACGGCGGAAAGCCTGCGCAACGAATACTGCATCCGCATCACCGGCAAGGTGCGTCGCCGTCCAGGCACCGTCAACGACGGCATCCGCAGCGGCGGTGGAGGTGCTGTGCCACGAGCTGGAAGTGCTGAACTCGTCGGTCACGCCGCCGTTCCTGCTCGACGACGAGAACCTGTCCGAGAACACCCGCCTGACCTACCGGGTGCTGGACCTGCGCCGCCCGGCCATGCAGAAGAACCTGATGCTGCGCCACCGGGTGACGATGGCGGTGCGCCGCTATCTGGATGACCGGCTTCGTGGATGTGGAAACGCCGATGCTGACGCGCTCCACCCCCGAGGGTGCACGGGACTCATCGGTGCCGTCGCGCGCACGATGGCTACTTCTACGCGCTGCCGCAGTCTGCCGCAGCTCTTCAGCAGCTGCTGATGGTAGCCGGCTCGACCGCTACTACCAGATCACCAGCGTGCTTCCGGGACGAGGACCTGCGTCCGATCGCCAGCCCGAGTTCACGCAGATCGACTGCGAGACCTCCTTCCTGTCCGAGGAAGAGATCCGCGGCATCTTCGAGCCGATGATCCGCACGATCTTCAAGCAGGTCATGAACGTGGACCTGCCCGATCCGTTCCTGACGATGAGTTTTGCCGAGGCCATGCGCCTGTACGGCTCGGACAAGCCCGACCTGCGCGTGAAGCTTCAGTTCACCGAACTCACCGACGTGATGAAGACGGTGGACTTCGGTCTTCTCGGGCCCGCCAACGCCAAGGACGGCCGTGGGTGGCGCTGCGCGTGCCGGGTGGCGCGTCCATCAGCCGCAGCGAGATCGACGCCTCACACGCAGTTCGTGGGCATCTACGGTGCCAAGGGCTCGGCCCGGATCAGGTCAATGATGTGAAGGCCGGCCGCGAGGGCCTGCAGTCGCCCATCGTCAAGAACCTGCATGACGAAGCCATCGCCGCCATCCTGGAACGCACCGGTGCCCAGGACGGCGACATCATCTTCTTCGGCGCCGACCGCGCCAAGGTGGTCAACGACGCCATCGGCGCGCTGCGCGAAGATCAGCCACTCCGAATTCGGCAAGAGCCACGGCCTGTTCGAGGCCGGCTGGCAGCCTGCTGTGAGTGCTGGACTTCCCGATGTTCGAGTACGACGAGGACGAGAGCGCTGGGTGGCCTGCATCACCCGTTCACCTCGCCCAAGGACGGCCACGGGACCTGCTGGAATCGATCCGGCGCCTGCATCGCCAAGGCCTACGACACGTGCTGAACGGCTGGGAAATGGGCGGCGGCTCGGTGCGTATCCACCGTGACGACGTGCAGGCAAAGGTGTTCCGTGCGCTGGCCATCGGACCTGAAGAGGCCGAGGCCAAGTTCGGCTTCCTGCTGTCGTCGCTGCGTTATGGTGCGCCCCGCACGGTGGCACGGCCTTCGGTCTGGACCGCATGGTCCCGCTGATGACCGGTGCCGAGTCGATCCGCGACGTGATCGCCTTCCCCAAGACGCAGCGTGCCGGGATCTGCTCACGCAGGCGCCGTCGCCAGTGGACGAGAAGCAGCTGCGCGAGCTGCACATCCGCCTGCGCAATCCCGTCGGCCAGGTGGCAGGCCAGCCCGCCGCGGGTCAGTCCGCCGCAGATGGGCACAGCGCCTAAGATCCCCGAGTCCGTGCTGGTGGTGATCCACACCACCGACGGACAGGTGCTGCTGCAGCAGGGCCGACCGGCCCGGCTTCTGGCAGTCGGTGACCGGCAGCACGGATGCGCCGGATGAGGCACCTTGCGCTGCGGCGCGGCGCGAGGTGCAGAAGAAACTCGGGCTGACGGCAGGGGCGTGGGCCCGCTGCATGCTGGGCATTCAGAATCGCTACGAGATCCCATGCGCACTGGCGGCATCGCTATGCACCGGGTCACGCATAATACCGAGCATGTGTTTTCGCTGGCGCTGCCGGCCCGGTTCCGGTGAAGCTGGCGCCCGCGAGCATCTGGCCCATGCTGCGCTGGCACGAGGAAGAGCGGCCCGGCGCTGCCTCGCCCAGCAACGCCGACGCGATCCGGATTGGCAAAGCGCGGGCTGGAAGGCATCGACAGGCGAGGGCAGGGAGACACCATGAAATCACTGCCGGTTGCGGTGGCCATCTACAACATCCACAGGGCGTGGTGCGGGCCCTCGCTGCGCCGTCGTCCCATGGTGAAGGAAATGCGTCAGCGCCTGCATGAGCTCCGCAGGCCGACGTGGTGTTCCTGCAGGAAGTGCAGGGGCAGAACAATCGCTTTGCCAAGCGCTTCGCGCAGTGGCCTGCCGATCCGCAGGCCCAGTACACGGCGCTGGACCGAGGTCCTCCCGCCGTTTCGAGGCCGTCTATGGCCTCAATGCCCGCTACCTGCACGGGCATCACGGCAACGCGCTGCTGTCGCAGTTTCCCATCCTGTCCATCCGAGAGCCGCGACTTCTCCGACCACGTGTTCGAGCGGCGTGGCGTCCTGCACTGCGTGCGCAGATGAGCGAGCGCGCGGTGCATTGCTTCGTCATCCACTTCGGGCTGTTTGCGCGCAGCCGGGCCCCGTCAGGCCGGTGCGCTCATCGACTGGATCCGCGCCGAGAATGTTTCCCAGGGCCCGCTGCTGATCGCCGGGGACTTCAATGACTGGCAGGATGCCTGAGCCACCTCACGGTGGAGCGGCTGGGCGTGTACGGTGCTGGACAGCGCCCGCACCTTCCGGCGCTGATGCCGTGCCTGCGCATGGACCGCATCTATGTCCCGCGGCTTTGCCGTGGAGACAGCTCAGGTGTTGCGGGGCCTCAGCTGGGCGCGGCTTTCCGACCATGCGCCGGTGGTGGCGGACCTGGCTGCTGCCCGACTGATCCAGGCCGTTCGCCCGTCCTGTCCTGTCGATTGTCATCATCCCCGATCGTGGGCGACGCTATCGCAGACAAGGGTATCCGGGGAGGACACGCACCGACGAAGGATGAGACGATGAGCTGGGTCGAAAGAGATCTCCGTGGCCGGACAGCCGGCGTTCTGCCTGCACGCAATGCCGTGGGGACGGTGGTCGTCCTGCAGCATGGGGCGCTAGATCCTGTCGTGGATGACGGCCGATGGCGTGGAGCGCCTGTACTGCACCTCGCGTCTGCTCGGAACCGAAACCCGTGCGCGGTGGCGTGCCGGTGATCTTTCCGCAATTCAGTCAGCGGGGCGGACTTCACCCTGCCACGCCATGGTTTCGCCCGCCAGCTGCTACGGTACCGTGTTGCGCCGAACGGCGGCGGCGGGCTGCGCCTGCCTCACCGTTCCCGGGCATGCCGGGGCGAATCAGGCGCTGTGGCGGCCAGTGCGGCGCCTGCCGGTTGTGGTCTTCCGGAGACCCGTAGCAGCCGACGTGACGGCGATCGAAGCGGTACCCAGCCTGCATGCCGCCGACTGGTACTGGCGCTGGGGATGGTCCAGGACGCACAAAGAGCTGGGAGCACCTTCCGCCTGCAGCTCCCGCATTCGCCTGCTGCCCCAGCAGCTGGACATGCAGCTGGTGCTGGACAATACCGGTACGCAGCCGATGCGCTTCACGGCCGCGCTGCACACCTATCTGGCAGTTCCCGAGCTGCCGGGCACCACGCTGGATGGTCTGGAAGGCAGCACCCGGCTGGATACCCCGGTTCAGCAGCCGTCGGAAGCCGCTCCGGGTGGGCCGTTGATCCTGCGGGAGCCATCGACGACATCTGTTTCGACGTGCCTCGGCCGCTACGGCTGCACAGCGCTGGCGGGGCACTGCGCATTGGCATGAGCGGCGGCTTTGTCGATACGGTGGTGTGGAACCCCCGGCCTGAAGGCGAAGGCCACGGCCGACATGCCTGACGACGACTGGCGGCGAATGCTGTGCGTGGAGGCTGCCTGCATTGTCCCGGCTGCCGGTGCCGCCCGGGCGGTCGCTGGCTGGCGGGCAGCAGCTACGATTCTCTGAGCGTCAGCTGTTCGCGCAAGATTGCTTACGTTTCCCCGGGTTTCAGGCGGGATCTCGATATTTGTCACGGGGTTCTGCTGTTTTTGTGTTGCTGGGGCGTAACGGTCGAGCAAGGAGAACATGAAGCACGAGACCGTGGAGCTCGGGTTGCCAGCCTGCCGGGTGCGGTCACGAAGAATGGCATCGAATGGGTGACACTGCCCTTCCGCGCGCTGGATGCGACGGTGCTTTATCGCGTCCTCGCATTGCGCAGCAACATCTTTGTCGTCGAGCAGGAATGCCTGTACCGAGGATATCGACGGGCTCGACCAGCCGCGCTGATCGTCGTCGGCATCCGCCCACGGGGTGCCACGGGCGATCATGGCGCCACCCTGTTGACGTGATTGCCACGGCGCGCATCCTGCCGCCGGGCGTCGGCTCGACGACCCCTCCATGGGTCGGCTGTGCGTGGCGCAGCCCGCTTCCGTCAGCGGGGCTGGGCAGAACCCTGCTGGCCCACACGCTGCAATCCGCCCGTGAGGCCTTCCCGCAGCCATCCGCATTTCGGCCGGGCGCACTTGGCGAACTTCATCGATCAGCCGGCTTCATGCGGTCTCGGATCCCTATCTGGAAGACGGCATTCCGCACACGAAATGCTGATTGCGCCCAGAAGGACGCGCCCTTCATCGCCTGAAGCCCGCTCAGGCGCGGGCCACAGAGGGCTGGTCCACCGGGCGAGGCTGGTCGTTCTCGTCCATGGCCGTAGGTGAACAGGGCCTCCAGACCTTGCGGACTTTCCGTGGGGGCATGGATGTTGTGCTCGTGTAGGCCTCCACCTTGCAGGTGACGGACGTGTTGCCCACGCGTACCACGTCGGCGGCAGAACAGCGTGCGTGAGCCAACACGGATGGGAGCGGGAAGGTGAGCGTGTTGACGGTCACGGTGCTGACCCGGCCTCGGGCACGCTGCACAGCAGCCACGGCCCCGGCGATGTCCATCTGCGACATGATCCATCCCCCGAACACGTGGCGTGGCGGGTTCGCATCCGAGGCAGCATGGGCACGATGGCCAGCACGGGCGATGCGGCCGCTGGGCAGCTCGCTCTGGGGAGGTGTTGCGGGAAGACGGGGAACGATGGATCTCGGTCATGGTGCGGATGGACATGCTGCCCCAGCAGCATCGGACGAGTCGGCCAAGCATAACGCATGCCGCCCCGGGGCGGACGTAGCGTTACCGGTGGGTCATAGCGGCGGCTGCAGCACGTGCGGGCAGTGATCGCTGGGGCGGGGCGCTCCAGCGACAGGGGCGCCTCGAGGGCACCACCCCGCACACGCAGGTCTTCCGGCAGTGTGCGCAGCGGTGCATCCGAGATTGTGGCTCAGCAGGAAGACATCGATGTGGTGGTGGCAGCGAGCCAGCTTGCGGTAGGGGCCACTGGCCACCAGGGTCGACGGGTACCGCGTGGCTGGTCGTCATCAGTTCCGGCAGCACGCTGGCAACACGTCGCATCTCGTCCGACGTGCGTATCGGGCGGCGGCCGGGCTTCGTCGCCTCGCGCCGGCAGCCCCTGCCGGAGTTCTCGGCGCAGGTCCCGGTTGAAGTCACCACTGATCAGCACCGCGCAGCGGCCGCCATCGGCGATCCAGCCAGCCTTCGGTGCCGGTACCTGTGACTGCAGCGTCTGACGAGGATGACAGCCGCCGCCATTGTCGGGTGGGCTGGCGGCTCAGACTCGGTCCAGTCACTCGCCGGCAGCCCGCAGCTTCGATGAACGTTCAGGATGGCCAGCGTGGGGAGCTGGTCGTGCGGCTTTTCAGAGCGTACCGGATGGCTTCTCGGGCACGAGCAGTGGCAGGTACGGCCAGCCCCGGCCGCGTGCGCCGACCTTCCGGGCTGCTGCGCGCAGACTCACCACCGCCACGGGGCTCCTGCAGGAAGCGGTGGGTGGGCGAGCCAGCCGAGTTCTGCGAGATCGAGGCCGCCGTTCCAGCGTTCGGCCGTCGTGTGATTGTCCAGCCCTTGCCCAGCACTGGCGAAACGGCGTCGCGTCGGTAATCTCCTGCATCGGCACGATGTCGGGCCATGCCGTCCGGACCAGCTCGGCCAGCTGGCGTACGCTAGCATCGTCGGCGTCGGTGCTGGAGCGAGATGAGGCGCCCCTGCATGTCACGGCCGTTCAGGGGCGTCACAATAGAGCAGCCGCCGAGGCACGATGGTTGCCGGGCCCGTCCCGCCAGCCTGGGGGCTCGCAGAAGGACTGCCAGCGCGCAAAGACGGCGGGCGACATCAGGTGCTCGGCATTCAGCGTCGCGATGCGCAGGCCATTCGCATCGTCGATGGTCGCACTCGCCCGCCACGCCGTCCGCCTGACGGCGTGTCTTTCTGTCCGGGGCGATCAGTGTTGTCCGCGCTTCCGGCTACCCGGGCGCTTGACTCGCATGGGCGCGCACGCTTGTCCTTGTTCTTCGTCCTTCCTTCTTCTGGCGCCGCTTGCTCGTGGTGACCTGTTCACGCCATTCAGCCAGCACCTCGGACGCCTTCACTGGTCAGGAGACCTCGCCGAGAGCATGCGTTTCGCACCGCGGGGATGGGTTCATCGGCCGAACATCCCACCGGGCCCATCAGGCCCATCAGGCCCATCAGCAGGGTGGTGGCAAAGCAGCAGGGCAGGGGGACGGGGCGGCGCATGGATGTTCCGGGCGAGGGACGGAGGACGGTGCAAAGGAAGCCGGGAAACGGGCAGGGCGACGTGGACAGCGGGACCGGGAGGACACAACTGCCGTGCCGCACGAAGCGCCCAGAAGCAAGCCGCTGCATGCGGCATGTCGGTTCCGGATCGACGTCGGCCTGATGATGCCATCATCGGTGGGGCGTCAATTCAGCCAGAACGGCTTCGTCCACCATGGCCCGATGGATGGCTGGGTCGGCATATCATTGCACCATGGATACGCTGACCCTCAGAACCCCCTGACGACTGGCACCTGCATCTGCGTGACGGTGCCGCCCTCCATTCGGTCAGTAGCCGCCAGTGCGCGCCAGTTTGGCCGCGCCATCATCCTGCCAACCTCGCCCGCCCATCACACGGTGGCCGAGGCCGTCTATCGTGACCGCATCCGCCTCGCTGGATGAGGCCGTGGGGCGGGCGAGATCAGCGAGCCCGGGCGGCAAGCTTCCAGCCGCTCGCGACCCTCATCTCACAGAAAAGACCTCGGTGGACGGATCCGGCAGGCCGCCGCCGGAGACGTGGTGAGGCCGTCAAGCTCTGCCCGGCAGGTGCACCACCCAATTTCGATGCGGCGTGCGCGCCATTGATCGGGTGATTCCCGTGCGCGAAAGCCATGGCCGAAGCCGGCATGCCGCTGCTGGTGCGGCGAGGTCACCGATCCCAGGTGGACATCTTCGATCGTGAGGGCGTCTTCATCGATCGCGTGATGATTCCGTTGCGCACCCGGCTGCCGCAGCTGAGGTGTTCGAGCACATCACCACCCGTCAGGCGGCCGAGTACATCAGGACTGACTCCGCCGAGTCGGCATGCTGGGCGCCACCAGCCGCCAGCACCTGCTCGACAACCGCAACGCCATCTTCACCCGGCGGGCTGCGCCCGCACTGGTACTGCCTGCCGGTGCTCAAGCGCGAGATCCGCACGGCGCTGGTGAGTGGCCACCAGTGGCGATCCACGCTCTGTTACAGGCCGACAGTCGCGCGCGCACGCCCGGGCGATGAAGGGGTCGGCAACGGCTGCGCCGGCTGCCATACCGGCCCCCATGCCTGGGCTCTATGCTCGGGCCTCAGGGCTGCCGGCGCGCTGGGACAAGCTGGATGCCTTTGCCAGCCTGCACAGCGCCCGCTACGGAAGGGCGCCCAGCACCGGCACCATCACCCTGAAGCGCGGGGACTGGACCATTCCGAGCCTGCGCTTTTGCGGGAACCGAGATCGTGCCGCTGGCGACCAGCGAGACATTGAGCTGGCAGGTGGTGGGCGAGGGCCCGGACCGCCTGATTCCCCATGTGCCGGACTGTCGGGGCTTTTTGGTATGATGCCCTGCGCTGCCACGCTGCTGTGGCCCTTTCAGTCAGTCTCTCATCCTTGTTCTTCCCATTGCCGGGAAAGGAAAAACCATGATCAAGAAACTGAGCGCAGCCCCTGCTGGTGTCGCTTTCGTGCTGACTGGCTGCAACACCGTGGCCGGCGTGGGCAGGACATCAAGGTGGTGGCAAGCTGGAAAGGAAGGCCGAGGAAGAGCGGTTCCTGAGCCTTGAGCGAAAACCTTCCCACAGAGATCGAGATTCAAGGAGATAAGAACATGATCAAGAAGCTGACGCTGCCACGGTGGTGCCACCTTCGTCGGCTGCAACACCATGTCCGGCGGGCCACATCAAGGCCGGTGGCGAGAAGCTGAGAAGAAAGCCGAGGACGTGAAGCACGGCTCGTCAGGAGCTATCTCGCATGACGCCATGCACCACGAGCATGGCACACGGCTGCCCAGCCACCGAGACCATGACTCGGAAAGGCTCCTGTCGGACGGCGCTCGATGTGGGACAAGACCAGGAAAGCCTCGAAATCAGAGGATTCCGCCAGGAAAGCCTCGGAGACTGAAGGTTCGCTAGGAGAAAAGTTCAGCAAGTGAACACCTGAGACCTGAGCTGCGCTGTCTGCCCGGCTTGACCGGGCAGGTGGGGAGCGCCCGGTTCGGGATGATCGTGCCTGCCCGAAAGCTGGTGTCAGCCGAACCGTCCGACAAGGCCGCCACACTTCGGTGTGCGCGGCCTTTTGTCTGCCGAGGCGGATGCGCTTGATGCGTGCCGCCGGGAAGGCGAAATCAGCCGCCACTCGGAATGCGCCGCGTGACGCTGTATACCGTCTCGTCTTGTTGCACGTTGTAGTATCTGTAGCTGCAGATTGAGGGTTTCGGCATGGAATCTTCATATTTACTGCCTTCATCCGCCAGACTGGCATTCAACATTGACGAGGCGACATCGTGGTTCGGAAAAGAAAAACAGCAAGACCGGATGGATCGACATGGGGCATGGCGCTGCTGGCCCTGACGCGGCGCAGGCTGTGGAGGCGGGGGCCCGATCCCTTTCCGTCACATTTTCAATACTGAAGTCGTCTGGCGGCTGACATCCCTGCCGCGGGCCAGTCGACCTGCTTCGACTTCGACGCGGGTTTCCGAGGTGCCACGTGCCTTGGCAATGCGGGACCTGAAGATCACCCGGCGGCAGGACGACGCCCCCATGCTGTTCACCAACAGTGGCTCAGCGGCACCGGCGCGGTGGTGTCTGCATCCGGCGGGCTGCAACGGCAACATCCAGCAGGTCCTGATGAAATGGTTCCATCTGGAACAGTGGAAGGATGGGGCCACGAATCCGGCCAACCGCGAGCCCTGCCAGCCGATGCCTGTGGCTGACGTCAAACGGCTCGTTGTTGAATACCACGCCACTGCGGAGCTGGACGAGGACCATGGCTGGTTCATCAAGTACACCGATGCCAGTCGTGCGCGGGCGGCCGCGCTTTCGCGCCGTTGGCTGGCGTGCTGCTGGGGCCGATCCTGAACGTGGGGCCCTGATACGCGGCAGGGCAACAACTACGCCCGCATGCGTCGAAACGCTGTCCTATCAGGATCCGAAAGAACGTGAACTCGGCAGCGCTGGACCATCCAGTTTACGCACAGCTGCCGAGCCGGTAGACTGGTGCTGCGCAGCGGCACCCGCTGCGGGACAGGAAAGCCCGCGTGTACAAAGCCGGCCCGCCGTGCAACGGCAGCGTCGGATTGAACCCTTGGCAGGGACGGATACCATCGTATCTGCGGCGAAAATCATCGCACCGATGACGGTCCCGACCTTCCGGACCATGCCCCCATGAAAGACTGACCGATTCCTCGCTTCCAGTTCACGGGCGCTTTGCGGCCCACCACCGGGCGGGAGGCGCATCGCCGTTCCGCCCGGCATTGGTGTATCGAACCCGGTCAAGACCGCGGGCCAGGATGCAGGCGAGCGTGCTGGCTGGCATGCTGGTGCTGTAGCGCTGCTGCTCGTGGCAGCTGTCGGCTCGGCCACGCAGGTGGTGCCGTGCGCATTCCTCTGGACGCGATCCCGGCCGTTTGCTACAGTCCCGATTCCGTATCGACATCTTCCGCGGCTGGCCATCCGGAATACCTGCTCTGGGAAGGCGTGCTGCGGACATTCGCCTGCCGCGCATCCTGCTGCGTGTGGCAGGGGCAGCTCTGGCGGTGGCCGGTGCCGTCAGCAGCGCTCTTTGCAACCTGCTGGCCGAGCCGGGCCCGGTCGGCGTTTCGGTGGGCGGTGCCGTCGGCGCGGTGGGGGCCATTGTCTCCCGGATATGACCAGCAGCCGCTGATGCTGGCAGGCGCTGCCTTTTGTCGGCAGCCTGCTGGCCACACTGGCTGCCTCGGCTGCTGGGGCGGCGGGCACCGGGGGCGGCAGGTATCCTGCTAGCCGGCATCGCCATCAACGCGCTTTGGGGCGCTCATCGGCGTCTTCACCTGCGGCCAACGACATGCAGCTGCGCAGCCTGACCTTCTGGAATCTGGGCAGCCCGCCGCTGCCGACTGGGCCATGCTGTCCTCGCTGGCGCCCCGGACGCTGGTGCTGATGGGGGCGCTGCTGTGGCAATGGCGTGCACTCAACGCTGCTGCTGGGTGAACGCGAGGGCGCTGCACCGGGCTTCGAGCTGCAGCGCCTGCGCGCACGACTCATCCTGCAGGTGACGCTGCTGGTGGGACCGCTGGTGGCCGCCACCGGCATCATCGGCTTCGTGGGCCCCGGTCGTGCCGCATCTTGTCCGCCCGGTGGCGGGTGCCGATCACCGGTCGCTGCTGCCCCTGTCACTGCTGGCGGGAGCACTCATTCTTGTCCCGCTGACTGGGTTGCACGCATCGTCGTCATCCCGGCCGAATTGCCCATCGGCATCGTCACCTCATTGCTGGGGGCACCGGTGCTGTTCATGCTCATCCAGCGGGAGGCGCGCTGATGTTGCAGGCCCATGGCATCGCCGTGCAACGCGGTGAACGCCAGATCCTTTCCGACATCGATCTGTCCTGCCGGCTGGCGTCATCGGCGTGCTGGGTGCCAATGGTGCCGGCAAATCCACGCTGCTGGCTGCGCTGGCGGGCGAACTGTCACCCAGCGCCGGCCGCATCACGCTGAACGGACGCCCTCTGTCTGCCTGGCCTGCGGCAGAACTGGCCAGCTGCCGAGCCCGTGCTGCCGCAGAGCCCTTCGTTGCAGTTTGACCTGCCGGTGGCCACCGTCATCGGCATGGGGGCCTATCCGCATGCACGACACTCGCGGATAGGCGCGCACCCTACCAACCGCCACGCACGGCCCGGGCCGCCATGGCCGAAGATCAGCGCATCCTGCAGCGCGTGCTGGCCCTGGCCGATGTGCAGGACCTGTACGAGCGCCGCTACCGCCGCCTTTCCGGCGGCGAACAGCAACGCGTGCACGGCCCGCGTGCTGTACCAGCTGCTGCTGGCACGTCAGGGGTACAATGAATACCGCGTGCTGATGCTTGACGAACCCACCGCCAGCCTGGATCCGCGCCACCAGCTGCACCTGCTGTCTGCCGTGCACACGCTGGCGCATGAAGAGAACGTGGCGGCACTTGTCATCGTGCATGACCTGAACCTGGCCGCCGGCTGCTGCGACCGGCTTCTGCTGCTGGGCCAGGGGCGCGTCGCTGCCCGTGGGACGCCTGCCCAGGTACTCACCCCCGACACGCTCCGCCAGGTCTATGGCGTGGAGGCTACCGTTCTGCCGTATCCGAACCAGCCGGGGAGACCGCTGGTGGTGTTCTGAAATTCGCAGTGAAAGGCACGGATGCGGGCGTCTATCTGGAGGTGGAGCGCCCCGAAGCTTTCCGGCAGCGACTGGAGGCTGTGGCTGACAGCTGACGCCGGGTGCTGGGGGCCGTCCGAAAGTGGCATGATCAGCCCTCCACAACGGTTCCGAGAACATGCCCAGAAAGTCCCCTGCGCTTCTGCCAGATGGTCTGTATGACCAGGTAGTGACCGATTCGTTGCAGCAGATCATCCAGGCATCGATCGGTGAGCATGGCTTTACCGTGGCCGATCTGGCTGCGGAGGACGCCCCCGCACGAATGGCGGAGGTGCTGGCTTCGACGCTGGCCCGTATCCTTGAAGATCTGGGCGAAGAGGATGGAGAGAAGCCGCGGCGTCAGCTGGCTCTGGTCAATGACTTGCTGCGGTACGTGCGTCATCGGGCCACGCATCCGGATGTTGCAGGGGCAGAGCATGGGCCCCATGCGCTTGAGCCGCGTGACGAGGCACGCCTTGACGCAGATGGCGGCCACGGGGTTCTGAGCTGCCCGCCGCGCCTTTTGCAGGCCGTTCATCGAAACCGGGTTGTGCCGTTGCGGCGAAAGGTGGTCTGGCCATGCCCTGGCTGTTCACGGCGAGTCGGGGAACGCCCTCCCTGCTGTCCGAGCTGCAACGCGAACTGGGCGCCTGCGACAAGGTCGACATCCTGGTCAGCTTCATCACGCAGTCCGGGGTTCGGAAACTGCTGGACATTCTGCAGAGAATCACCGCGGTCGATGCTCACGGTAGACCGGGTACAAGGTTGCGCATCCTCACGACCACCTATACCGGCGCGACCGAGATGCAGGCGCTGGACCTGCTGGCCCGGGGCTGCCGGGGGTGGAGGTTCGGGTTTCGCTGGATGGCAGGCGCACGTCTGCATGCCGAAAGGCGTGGATCTTCCATCGGGACGGTGGCTTCGGATCTGCCTACGTGGGCGGTGCCAACCTGTCGGCCGCGGCCATGATGGGCGGTCTGGAGTGGACGGTGAAATTCACCGAACAGGGGCAGGAAGAGCTGTTTGCTCGGGCGCGCGCCAACTTCGAGACCCTGTGGGAAGACCGCGAGTTCCAGCGCTATGACCCCGAGAATGCCGTGCACCGGACGGCCCTGGAGAATGCGCTGACGCGTGAAGCCGGGCATGGGCTTCCGGTACGCCTGACCTTCTTCGATCTGGAGCCCAAGAGCTATCAGCAGGACATGCTGGATCAGCTTCATGCAGAACGGCTTCAGGGACGTCACCGAAACCTGCTGGTTGCCGCAACGGGTACGGGCAAGACCGTGGTGGCGGCATTTGATTATCGGCGCCTGTGTGCTGCACAAGGAGGAAGGCCGCGCCTTCTGTTCGTTGCACACCGGGAAGAAATCCTGAGACAGGCCCGCCGCACCTATCAGGAAGTCCTGCGCGACCATGCGTTCGGCTGCCTGCTGGTGGGAGGTGCTGAACCCGATAGCCATGATCATCTGTTTGCCACCATCGACAGTGTCAGCTCAAGGGGGCTGGTCGATCGTTTCGGTGCCGATTACTGGAACGTGGTGGTCATTGATGAATGCCATCGCCTGGCAGCCAACCGCTTCGATGCGTTGGCGAACGCCATCCGGCCTGCCGTGCTGCTGGGGTTGACAGCCACACCCGAGCGTAGCGATGGAAAGTCCATTCTGGGGTTGCCCAAAACCGCCGGGATGGTTCGCCCGCCGTGGAGCTTCGGCTGTGGCAGGCGCTGGATCTGCAGTTGCTGTGTCCGTTCGAGTACTACGCTTGCGACGACGAGACGGATTTCTCTTCGGTGCCCTGGAACGCGCCGGGAGAAACGGCCGCCATCGACCGCCTCGTGACGGGAAACGACATGCGGGCGCGCATGGTCATCCATGAATGGCAGCGCCTGGCAGGCAGCCTGTCCCGGAGCAGAGCTTTGGTCTTCTGTGTGTCGGTGGGCCATGCCCGGTTCGCGACGGACAGGCTCACGCTGCCGGGATCTTGGCCGAGTGTGGTGGGGAGACAGTTCGGCAGAGGATCGGCGTGCAGCGCCCGAAAAGCTGTCCCGGGGCGAGATCAATGCCATCGTCACCTGCGATCTCTATAACGAAGGGTGGATCTTCCCTTCGTGAACACGCTGCTGTTGTTGCGTCCACGCAGAGTCCGGTGCTGTTCCAGCGGCAGATCGGCCGTCAGCCTGCGTCTGCATCCCAGCAAGGAAAACTGCCTGATTCTGGATTTCGTGGGACGGTATCGGGAGACTTCCGCTTCGACCGCCTGCTGTCATCCCTGACGGGCCTGCATCGTGCGCAATTGCCGATTGAGGCCGAGAACGACTTCCCCAGTCTTCCTTCCGGATGCTTCATCCATCTGCAACGCCGGGCACGTGAGCGGATCTGGATAGCCTGCGACGGCTGGTCCAGCAGAACTGGCAACGTCTGTGTACGGAACTGCAGACTTACGTGACGCTCCAGGGGCGTGGGTCGACGCGGCTGGTCGATTTCCTGAAGGATCAGGGTGTGGAGCTGGAGAGTCTCTATCGCAGCAGCGGAAGGTCCGGTTGGACCTGTCTGAAGCGACAGGGCAGGCCTACTGCCTGGAGAGGCCTCGCAGGAAGAAGAGTACTTCGGCAGGCGCTTTGCAGACCTTCTGCATGTCGATGATGTCGAACGCCTGGCGTTTCTGGCGCAGGTTACGCAGTCACGCGCAGCGCATGAACTGAAGGAAGCGCATCCGAATCAACACGGACGTGAGGCTGTGGCGATGTCGGGAAGCGCTCTTCTGAAGGATGCCGGCTCAGCACGTGAGCGGCGTCTGCCGTGCCAGATGCTGGCCTATCAGATCGATGCGGGACATCAGCAGAAGGAAACCGGCGCAGCCTTTCTTGCGCGACTGATGGAAAGCCCGATGTCCTTCGAGGGAGCTGGGGGAGCTTGCCGAGGTGCTGTCCAGCCGGAACGTGCTGCCGGCACGTTCCATCCCCGGGATGAAGATCTTCCGCTATGCCTTCATGCCAGTTATGGCATTCGCGAGATCCTGACGGCCGTCGGCTGGCGGCTGACGCACGACGCTCGCCTTTTTCAGGCGGGAGTGCTGGCGTTGCCGGAACGAAGGACGGAGCTGCTGTTCGTGACGCTGGACAAGCGCGAAGGCTACCATCGGCGCATTGCCTACCATGCCCAATTACGCCATCAGCGCGGGCACTTTTCACTGCTAGACCCAGAATTCGGCAGGCCCGGATACGAAGGTGGGGCGGCGTTATCTGGAAGAGTCGGATAACGGCTGGCGTGTTCCAGCTGTTCGTGCGTCAGACCCGGAAGGACCCGTATCGTGCCTGTGGTCCCGTTGCCCTGCTGCAGGCTGAAGGCAATCGCCCCATGAGCATCCTCTGGGCTGGATGTTCCGCTGCCAGCCAGGGCTTTTTCAGGCGTTCAGTGTTCTTCGTGATGCCTGATACCGGCGCACGACGCGAGAGCGCCGGATGCCTCCGCCTTCGGACATGCCCCGCGCTGCCCCAGGCGTGGGCTTACGCCTGGGCCGTTCCCCGAATCTTCTGGATGCCCAGGAAGACGATGGCCAGCACCAGGCCGGCCAGCAGGCCGACTACGCCCTGGGCGACCGGCAGTGCCGGGCCCGGACCAGCGGGGCAGGCAGTGCCACCTGCGCAGGCCGTGTTCCGGGGCATGATGCACGGCTGGAATGCCGTGAGTCACGATGCCGCCGCCAACCAGAACATGGCGATCGTGCCGGCGATGCTCAGTCCCTTCATCAGCGGGCGGGGCCCACGCAGGATGCCGCGTCCGATGGTGCGCAGCAGCGGACGCATGCCGCCGCCCTGCAATTGGCTGAGGTACAGGCCCAGGTCGTCAAGCTTCACGATGGCGGCCACAATGCCATAGACGCCCACGGTCATGGTCAGGGCGATGATGGCCATGACCGTGATCTGCGTGGGCAGCGGCTCGTGGGCCACGATGCCCAGCGTGATGGCAATGATCTCGGCCGAAAGGATGAAGTCGGTGCGGATGGCGCCCTTGACACGCTCCTTCTCGTTCGGCGGCGCCTGCTCGCCGGCAGCGGGCGTCGGTTCGGCCGGGGCCTCGATCGGTGGCGTGCTCGGCGTGCTTGCGATGCGGTGCGGAGTGCAGCAGCTTTTCGGCGCCCTCGAAGCACAGGAACAATCCGCCCGGTCAGCAGCGGCGTCACCAGCCGGGGACGAAGGCGCTGATGGCCAGCGCCAGCGGTACCGGATGGTCTTGTTCAGCAGCGAGCCCTTGAACACGGCCCAGACCACGGGCAGTTCACGGTCCACGCGCACACCCGTGACCTGCTGGGCGTTCAGGGCCGGTCGTCGCCCAGAACGCCTGCGGTCTTGGCACCGGCGGTTTTCGTGAGTGCTGCAACATCATCCAGCAGGCTGGCGATGTCGTCGATTAAAGTGAGCAGGTTGGCAAGCGCCATGCGTATCCTATCCAGGCCGGGAGGGCCGTGAAACCGTTGAATGTACCTGATCGATCGATGTCCGACGTTGCGGAAGTATCCGTGAAACCGTGTGGTGGTGATACAGCATGTGAAGTGTTGCCACCGCTTGGCAGGAATGGAGGCCGCCTGTGGGACGTTCAGGGGCTGCAGGCCGGGCGTCGCCACTGGCTGGGGAGCATGGCCGCCGTCCTGCTGGGGGGCGGTGCGCTTGCGGTGTGCCCTGACGTCGTGCGGGCGGCTGCGCGCGCATCCTCGGAACGCAAGACGGTATCCCGATCGCAGGCGACGTTGCCTTTCCCGATGTCGAGAGCGGTCCCTGGTGGCGTGGCCGTGGTGCCGCTGGGGGCTGCACGGCGAGCGCCCAAGGCCATCTGGAACGGAATACCTGTTCTGGTCACGGGGTCATCATCCGGGTGGTTCGCGGTGCTGGGCATTCCGCTGCACACACTGCAGGATCGGCTGGTGCTGGAGGTGCAGGATACGGTACCCGGCGCCACACGGGCTGGAAATCAGGCCTCAACGCGCGACAAGGGCAAAGCTCGCGACGTTTGGAGACCACGGCTCCGGCTGGCAAGGTTCCGTCAGAGGCGTCGTCGACCGGGCTGCGACGGATCGACGTACCCATCCAGCCCCATCAGTATGCCGAGCAGCATCTGAAGGTGGCGCCGGGGCAGGTCACGCTCAGCAAGGAGGTGCTGTCCCGCCATCTGCGTGAGCGCAAGCAGAGTGCGCGCGTCATGGCCACCTGGACAGAGCCGGTACCTGCCTCGCTGCAGCTGCACCAGCCAGTGCCGGGTGTGCGCTCCAGCTCGTTCGGGCTGCGCCGCTTCTTCAATGGCCAGTCACGCAACCCGCATGGGGGCATGGACATCGCGGCGCCGGTGGGAACGCCCGTGAAGGCGGCGGCTCCCGGCGTGGTCATCGATACCGGCGACTATTTCTTCAACGGGAACACCGTCTGGGTCGACCATGGCGCCGGGCTGCTGACCATGTACTGCCACCTGGACCGCATTCGTGCCCGTGTCGGCCAGCGGGTCCGGACAGGGCGATGTCATCGGCACCGTGGGCAAGACCGGGCGGGTTACCGGCCCGCACCTGCACTGGTCGGTGTGCCTGAACCGCACCATGGTCGATCCGGCGCTTTTCCTGAAGGCCGAACAGCCCAAGAAGGCAGCGCGGCGCAAGTAGGGAAGCGGCTCAGGATGGCTGGGTCAGCATCCGGGCAATCTCGGGGTGCCAGACCAGTCGGCACCCCTCGTTGGCATCCAGCCGTACCGCCGCGTTCTGACGGAACAGCTGAGCCATTCATCCAGCAGGGCGGGGGGCATGTCGAAGACGCAGAAGCCCGGTTCTGGTTGCCAGCTGCCCTTGGGGTCTTCACCCCGGGCGGGCAGCCAGGCCAGATTGCTGTGCAGGATGGTGGTCTGCAACCGGGACTGCAGGGCGTCGTTCTCGGCACGAGCCAGCTCATGGCCGAAGGGGTTCCAGGCGGTCAGGATGCTGGCCGACGTGGCGCCGTGACGGGCCAGCCACGCCCGGTGCTGCTGGCCACTGTCGCCAATGCGCAGGCAGACCGGGGGCTGATCCTCGGCCAGGTAGTCGGTCTGTTCATAGGCCTGGATGGTGTCGGCCGAGGGGCGCAGGGGAGTCGGCATGCCGTTCATTTCAGTGCCCGACCTCCCGGAGTGATGATCTGCTGGCCGGGCAGGGACCGCTCGCCCGACCGCTCCATGGGCAGTGGTGTGGGGTCGGGGAAGTTGGGCGAGGGGCGCAGCGGGTTCACGCGCGGCGGGCGCTGCTCCTGCACGTGGGGAACTTCATAGTATTCAGGCACTTCGTAGATGGGCGCCGGGCGGTACACGGGGCAGGCCGGTAGACGGGCGGCGCTCGGTAGACCAGGGCCTCGTATACGGGGGCGGGCGCATAGATGACCGGCGGGTCCACGTACACGGGGGAGGGGTTCCACGAGACCGGATACGGCCTCGTATTGCGGCCGGGCGCGCCAGTGCGTTCTACTTCAATGGTGGTGTTGCCGATCCGGCTCTGGACACGGTAGGCGTTCAGTTCCTGCGCAAAGCGCGGATCGTCGAACCAGGGCTGGTTGCGATAGTGCGCCATCCAGTACGGTCCCAGCGCGAAGCGGCTGACAGGCACACCCACCGTCGGCCCCACCACGGGCACCGGCCGGCCATAGCCGTCCACCATGATGCTCAGATTGCGGGCATTCATCCAGCCCCGAAAGCCGTTGGCTGCCACGTCGCACCAGCCGAAGTCCGGCAGGGCAGCTCAGGGATGTTCACGCTGGTCTGCGGTGTCAGCCGCTCCAGCTGCGGATAGTCGGGGGCCGGGCCGGCGTACAGGCCGGAAATCTGGACCGTGAAGGCCTTGGTGTGGCGGGCGTGCGCCGCCTGGGGCGCTGCCAGGCTGGCCAGGGCCAGAGAGGCCGCCGTGATGCAGCCCAACGTGCCAAACCGATGCGCAAAGACCGTCTGGAACATGCTTGCTCCTGAAAGGGGCCTGCCAAAGGCGGGCCGACATCGCACAAAACGGGGTGTCAGGGTGCCGGGTTGACCCGGCTTTGTGGTGGAATTGTTATGGTTGCGTAGGCAATGTGTGAAGCCACCATGAAGAGTTCACGAGTGTCGATGCCCCTGCTTCGACGGCTGGCCAGTTCCGGCTGGCGCCACCCGGGCTTTGCGCCTTACTGGCACTGTTGCGCCGCCTGCGTGACATGGCGCTTGAGGCGGCGGGAGCGCGCGCCGCAACCCTGTCGCTGGCGTACGAGGAAGCAGGGCTGGATGCCGCTCCTGAAGAAGACGATCCCTCTACCTGGGACGCCGAGCACTGGCTGCCGTTCATGAACCGGCTGGCCGTCTGGCGTGGCCTGCGCTCGGTCCGAGGCATGCCCCTGCGCTTCGTGTCCGGCAGCGATGTGGGTGCTGTGGATTATGAATTCAGCATTCTGGAAAGCGGGCAGGTTCCCTGCAAGCCCCTGGGGCTGGGGGCGCGGCACGACTTTCACAATGCTCTGGTCTGGCTGCGTTTCCCGCGTCTGAAGGCGGCCATCAACTGGCTGCATTGTCAGCAGGCGGAAAGTGAGGCGCTGCAGGCAGGCGATGAGTCTGGGCGAGTCGGCGCGTTTTCTGGTCAGGCGATACCGGGTGCATCCGCTGGGCAGGCCGCGCGCCGGGGCCGGGGGCCTCTGCGCGATGCCCTGACCTTGTTGGACGAGAATGGTGCATTATGGCCGGCGCCCGCGCCAGAATGGGTGCGGATGCTGGAGGCTCGGGAATGGCACACCCTCTTCGTCGAGAGCCGGCGGGCGTTGACGGGCGGCATGTCTGAATTGCCGACGTTGCGTGACGATGGCCATGTCGGTTGGACGCTGACCTTGGCCCTCAGGGGTTGGCACGAAAGGCGCCCGTCATCGTTGGGCATGGCTTGCTGGAGAAGCTCCACCATCCCCTACAAGTCCATGACGGCAAGCTGCTGCCGTGTCAGGATCCCCGGTACGGCCTGGATCGGGCACGGCTGCCCGGCTGTGCGAACTGGCCGGGCAGCAGGCACTGCGCCCGGCCTGCTGCTGCCGTTGCCGCTGCAGGGGCTGGCCAGGCTGGGACCCGGCCAATGCGGATCCTGCCTTCTATGCGGACGAGAGGATCTTCAGGCCGCTGCGTCCGGCTGCCCTGGAAGGCTGATCACTTCGGCGGCAGATCGGTGCGCGCCATCGGAGCGGGCACCTTGCGGAACGAGTTGGTTCCACGGCCGCCCCGGCGGGCGCCCTGGCGTCCGTTGTCGCCGCCCATGGCCATCATCGTCCGGTCGCCCCCGTTCTCGGGAATGCTCAGGCGCATCTGATAGGGGCTGTTCGTCGCCCATCACGTTCACCGTCAGCAGGATCTGCGGTGCAGTCACGTCTTCTTCCGAATGGAAGATCACGTACGGCGACGCATCCGGCCGCATGATGACGAAGTTGCGGGCAACGGGGGCACGGAAGCCATCGGGGCACTTCAGCGTTCTCCACCAGGAAGGCCACGGCAGAGGCCCGATCGTTGGGCGTGCCCTCGAAGGGCAGCAGAACCTTCAGCGGCTGTCCCCGTTCGGACAGCACGACAGGCTCACCGAAGTTGACCGGGTACTCGACGGCCTGGGCCGGCAGGCTGGCGGCAGCCAGGCCCGCACCCGCCACGGCGGCCAGCATCGTGCGCGACAGGCCGCCAGCCAGTGCGCGCTTCAGAAGACGTTTCATCAGCAAGATCCTCATTGGGAGATCCGCGCCAGCATCCGGTTTCAGTCCTTGCCTGTCGAGGCAGAGTGGATGAATGGTTGGCCACACACGGCGGGTTGCCGTTGGCGGCCGGGTGCCGACGGCCGGCCGTGACGGAATGCCGCGCTGCCGTGTCGCTGGTGGAAAGCCCCTGAAGCCACCCGCTGCGGGTATCTGGTGTTACATTCCCGGCCGGAGCGGGTCGGACGGTCGCCGGGGCAACCCGGAGGAAGGTCCGGACTCCTGCGGGCAGGATGCTGGCTAACGGCCAGGCGCCATAAGGACAAAGTGGGACGGCGTCCCACTTTAACCCCAAAGCGACGGACAGTGGCACAGAAAACAGACCGCCCGGCAGCTCAGCTTGCCGGGTAAGGGTGAAAAGGTGGGGTAAGAGCCCACCGCGCGGCTGGTGACAGGCGTGGCATGCCAAACCCCATCCGGAGCAACATCATGTAGGCGCGACGCAGCACAAGCTGCACAGGGCGCCCGCCCGAGCGTGCGGGTGGATGGCTAGAGCCGGCCGGTAACGGTCGGCCCAGATGAATGACCGTCACACCTTTCCAGGTGGACAGAATCCGGCCTACAGACCCGCTCCACTCCTTCTTTTCCGGGCCTGTAGCCACGCTTTCTCGTGGCACTGTCCGGCTTGGTGCAAGCACCGTCGCCTGTCAACCCTTGCCTGTTTTCTGGGCAAACAGGCTGTCATGACGCATGGCAAAAAGGCTGCGCCCCCTGTCGTCTTCGTGCCGAGACCGGTCGCGGCGCCACCACAGGCCGCCTGAACGGCTCATTCTTTAGCCAGGAAGGCAACGCTCAAACGACCGTTCGTCGGCCGGAATTACCGCCGATCGCCCTCGGTTTTTTCACAATCGTTGTAGAAGTGTTGCAAATAACTGCCAATTAGTTGATGGCTTACTTTCAGTGACGCCGCTAAGTACGTGAAAAGTGGTCGGACGGTTGCTTTTCCAGGATGAGCGATCTTCTGTAAGTCATTGTCATAGCAGGAAAAAACACTTTCTCCTGATTTGACGCTGCCCGGAACCCCTCGTATTCTTCGATCTGGTGGGGATTTGTGGGAAAAGGTGGGCCACGGTGGGAAAATTCACCGAAGGCGTACCTCTCGCAGGCCGCCACCACCGTCGAGGTGGCAGCGCAGCCTGGTCCGGATCGGGCCGGCATCGCCGCCGCCCACTCATCAACCGGGTTGGTAAGCCAATGTTCGAAGGGAGTTTCCGCTGTCGCTCGATGCGAAGGGGTCGTCTGACGATCCCGCCGCAGTGGCGCGGTGTGCTCGAAGAGCAGGGCGTGCGCAAGCTCGTGCTGACCCGGCACTTTGATGACCTTCTGCGGATCTACCCGCTGCCGGAATGGGAGAAGGTACGTGAGCACATCGCCTCCGTGCTGACCTCCAAGGACGACCGTATCCGTCGTCTGCTGATCGGCTCGGCAGAAACCGTGGAGATGGATGGTGCAGGACGCATCCTCGTCAGCCCGATCCTGCGTCGGGCCGGCAAGCTCGATCGCAAGGTGGTCATGGTCGGAGACCTGACCCGTTTCGAGCTGTGGGATGAGCAGATTTGGGAAGCCTATCTGGACAAGCAGGCTGCGGCCGGCTTGCCGGAAGACTTGGGCGACATTCCGGGCCTCTGAACGATGAAAGGAGGTGCGGACATGGACCGGGAAGGATTGTCGTCAGGGGCGCATCTGCCCGTGCTGCTGCACGAGGCGGTCGCGGCTCTGGCCATCCGCCCGGATGGGGTGCACGTGGACGGCACGTTCGGGCGCGGGGGGCACAGCAGGCACATTCTGCAGGCCCTCGGACCGAAAGGCCGTCTGTTGGCGTTGGACAGGGATCCGGAAGCAGTGCCAGCAGCTCGGGCATGGAAACAGGAAAGCGGTGACGCACGGTTCGAGATCGTGCACGCCCGCTTCTCGTCGCTGGACGAGGTGCTCGATGCGCACGGACTGACGCATATCGACGGGCTGCTGCTGACCTGGGCATCTCGTCGCCGCAGGTCGACGATCACTGCCGGGCTTCAGTTTCACTCGGCGATGGTCCGCTGGACATGCGCATGGATCCGACCGTGGGCCTGTCAGCGCATGAATGGCTGATGCAGGCCACGGTTGAACAGATTACCGAGGTATTGAAAAGAGATGGTGACGAACGGTTTGCTTTTCCGATTGCAAAGGAGATTGCTGCTCGCCGCGACCAGACCGACGGCCAGGGCATTCAGACAACACGACAGCTTGCCGATCCTGCGCGGGGGTCATCCGTCGGCGGCAAAGAATTCGGCGAAAAATCCGGCCGACACGCACCTTTCAGGCTCTACGGATTCACACCAATGACGAAGGCGGCGAGCTCGCGCGGGTCCTGAACGTCGCCCTGCGGCGCCTGGCCACTGGCGGGCGCCTGTCCGTGATCAGCTTCCATTCCAACGAGGACCGCGTGGTCAAGCAGTTCATCGCACGTCACGCTGGCCGTGATGCTGAGCGTCACCCGTGACCGGCGCATGGCTGGCCGAGCCGCTGCTCAAGTCCCTGGGACGCGTCCTGCCCGGCGAGGCCGAGGTGGCGACCAACCCTGCGGGCGCGCTCGGCCATCCTGCGCGTGGCCGAACGGCTGCCGTCGGTGCTGCATTGAGGAGCGCACGGACATGATGCTGAACCGGATCAATATCGTGCTGGCCGTCCTGCTGATGATCGCAGCCCTGCTGCTGGTCACGGCCCAGAACCGTGCACGGCGCCTGAACACCGAGATGGAGCAGGCCCAGGGTCAAACCCGCGAGCTGGAAGTTCGCTTCTCCCAGCTGCAGATCGAGATCACCCGACTGGCCAAGCCCTCGCTGCTGGACGCCCGTGCCCGACAGGACCTGGGGATGATTGCGCTGACTCGAGCGCGATTTACCTGAGAGGAAGTCGCTGATGCCCAAATCAGTCACATTCGCCGCCCCGCACCTGCTGCAGGCGCGTTTGCAGCTGTGGCGCTCGCGTTTCATGTTCGCCCTGCTGTTCGTGGCGTTCTCGGCGCTCTGCATCAAGACGTTCTACCTGCAGACGGCTTCCAAACCCTTCCTGCAGGCCCAGGGTGCCCAGCGCTACGAGAAGACCATCGAGCTGCAGGCCAACCGCGGCCGCATTCTCGATCGTCACGGCGTCGTGCTGGCCTCCAGCCTGCCGGCGCGTTCCATCTGGGCCTACGCCGACCGCGTGGACCTGTCCGACCCGCGCCTGATGGACCTCGCGCGCCTGCTGGGCATGAAGCCGCAGGATCTGCAGGCCGAGCTCACCCATGGTGACCGCAGCTTCGTCTTCCTCAAGCGCCAGGTCGATCTGGACACCGCCGAGCGGATCGCCGCGCTGCGCATCCACGGCATCGGTCAGGACAGCGAATACAAGCGCAACTACCCCGAGGGTGAGATTGCCGCACACCTGGTGGGCTTCACCGACCTGGCCCACGTCGGCCAGGAGGGTCTGAGCTTGCCTTCCAGTCCACGCTGGCCGGCAAGCCGGGCAGCCGTCGTCGTGCGTGACGGCAGCGGCCGCATCATCAGCGACATCGACCAGATCAAGGAGCCGCAGGACGGCCGCGATCTGAAGCTGACCATCGACTCGCGCATCCAGTACCAGGCCTTCCAGGCCGTCAAGGAAGCCGTGACTGCCCAGCAGGCCAAGGCCGGTGCTGCCGTGGTGCTGGACGCCCGCACTGGCGAGATCCTGGCGCTGGCGAACTGGCCGTCGTACAACCCGGCTGACCGCCGCACCCTCAACGGCAACGGCCTCGCGCAACCGCGCCATCACCGACCTGTACTGAGCCGGGTTCCACCCTGAAGGTGTTCACCGCCGCGCTGGCGCTGGACAGCGGTCGCTATTCGCCGTCGTCGCTCTTCGACGCCCGCGAAGGTTTCATGAAGATCGGTCCGGACATCATTCGTGACGCACACCGCAACAAGGAACTGCTGACGCTGCAGCAGGTCATCCAGAAGAGCTCCAACATCGGCACCGCCAAGATGGCGCTCAGCATGCCGCCCGAGGACCACTGGAAGATGCTGGATGCCGTCGGCATCGGTCAGGCGCCCCGTATCGGCTTCCCGGTGCTGCCGCAGGTCGCCTGCGTCCCTACACCAAGTGGAAGCCCATCGAGCACGCCACCATCTCCTACGGGCATGGCCTGTCGGTGTCGCTCCTGCAGATGGCACGCGCCTACACCATCTTCGCGGGTGGTGGTGAGGTGCTGCCTGCCCAGCTGATCATTCCCGAAGAAGAGCGTCGCGTTCGTGCCATCCAGGTGTCCGCACGTGGCGGTGCCGCCCTGGGCGCCGGCTTCAACGCTCCCGTGCGTGGCACGCCGGTCATCCGTCCGCAGACGGCTGCCACCATGCGCCACATCCTGGAGATGTCGGCGGGCAACAAGGATGCCGTCAGCCGGGCGGCGGTGCCGGGCTATCGCATCGGCGGCAAGACCGGCACCACCAAGAAGCTGGAAGGTGGCCGCTACGTCAAGAAATACGTCAGCTCCTTTATCGGCATGGCGCCCATGTCCAACCCGCGTGTCATCGTCGCCGTCATGATCGATGAGCCGGCGCTGGCAAGACTACGGGTTCGGACATCGCTGCGCCGGTGTTCGCCCGCATCACGGGCGAGGCGCTGCACACGCTGGCCGTCGAACCCTGATGCCCCGTTCGAGACGATGATCTCCCCGATCAGCCCCGAGCTGGTGGTGGGGCCTGGCAGCGTGCCGCGCGCGCCGGGTGATGTCGGCCGCGTCCAGAATGTCAGCGTGCCGCGTCATACGCTCATCCCGCCGGCCAAAGGCAGACCCAAGACCTCATCGGCCGATGAGGGCAAGCCTCGCCTGGCAGTCCGGCAGGAGAACGAACGCCCGGGCAGTGGAAGGGGAGGCGCCTGATGGCGGAGTCCCCGAACGGCCTCAAGGGCCTGGTCGAGCCGACGGAACTGGTCGCCTGGTTGCGGGAGCATCTTCCTGCCACCGGGCGTCTCGTTTCCGACAGCCGCCGCGTTGGCAAGGGTGATGCCTTCTTTGCGCTGCATGGTCGGCGCCAGGATGGCAGCACCTTCATCGCGCAGGCGGTGCAGCAGGGTGCGGCCGTCGTCGTCGTGGCCATCCCGGCGCAGGCCTGCCAGGCAGAAGACGCTGCCGAAGGGGACGTGGCGCAGGCAGAGCACGCCGCTTGCGGGAATTTCGACTACTTCAAAGAATCTGCCGACGCTGCCGGCTGGCATCCAGGTGCCTGTCTGCTACGTGCCGTGCCTGAGTACCCAGCTGGGTGCCCTGGCTGATGAGTATTACGACCATCCCAGCCAGGTGCTGGACGTGGTGGCCGTCACCGGCACCAATGGCAAGACCAGCACCACCCACTGGATCGCCCTAGGGGTGAACGATCGTCCCGGCACGTGCCGGCGACGCCCAGCTGTTGATGCGAACACGCCGAGCCGTCCTGCCGCCGGTGCCTCAACGCAGCGTCCTGCCGAATTTGCCGGTCTGGTCATCGCCCTGGATGGCGATGCCGATGCCGCCATGCAACCCGGCCGAGGCCGCGGTGTCGTCATTGGTACCAACGGAGTCGGCACACCCGGAAAACTGGAATACATTGGCCTCACCACGCCCGATCCGCTCACGCTGCAGACGCTGTTCCAACAGTTCCGTGCGGATGCCCAAGCGCCGGTCGGCGTGGTGGCCACGAAGCTCGTCGATCGGCTGGTGCAGGGCGCATGCAGGGGTACCTGCATCCATACGGCCGTCTTCACCAATCTCACCCGCGACCATCTCGACTACCACGGTTCGATGCAGGCCTACGGCGCCGCCAAGGTCGGGCTGTTCTCGTGGCCCACGCTGCAGGCAGCCGTCGTCAACCTGGGTGACCCGCTGGCAACCGAGATCATCGAGGTGCTGCATCGCCATCCGGCGGCACCGCGCATCATCGGCTACTGGGTGAACAATGCCCATGGCGCACCGCAGGCCGGCCAGGCTGACGCAGCCTTCCAGGCCATGGACGATGACGCCCGCGCACGCCTGCGTCGCTTCTACGAACTGGCCATGCGCTGCGACGAAGTGCTGGAACTGGCCCTGGACCGGGACAGCAGCCAGCACGTGCTGATGATGTTCCCCGGCAGCGTGGTGAAGACGCTGCTCCAGCTGCCTGAGCGGGGGCCGACCCGGTGGTTTCACAGCGGCGGCGCAGGTTCCGTCCATGCACGCCAGCAGCGCCTGCAGGCGATGTTCCGCAACGTCGCCACGCTGCGCCTGAACGTGCTGGGCCGCTTCAACATGGAAAACGCACTGGCTGCGGCCGGTGCGTGGCGTTCGCTGGCTGGAACTTCCCGGCCATCGTCGAGGGTCTGCACCAGCTGCATCCGGTGCCGGCCGGATGGAAATTGGGTCTGCCGGCCGCACAGGTGTCTCGCTGCAGGCGAGGCCACTCCCGCTGCAGCCATCTCTTCTACGGCATGTCCGTTGGTGGTGGTGGACTACGCCCATACGCCTGACGCGCTCACCAACGTGCTGGCTGCCCTGCGCGACATCGCCGGGCAGCGCGGTGGGCAGCTCTGCTGTGTCTTCGGTGCCGGCGGCAACCGCGACCGGGGCAAGCGTCCCGAGATGGCGCGTGCCGTCGAAGCGGTGGCTGATCGTGTCGTCGTCACCAGCGACAACCCGCGTGACGAGGATCCTGCACAGATCATCGCTGATGTCTGCCAGGGGCTGTCGCAGCCGGCCTGGCGCACCGAGGCCGATCGGCGCGTTGCCATCGACACTGCCATTGCGCAGGCTGCACCGGCCGACGTGGTGCTGATCGCCGGCAAGGGCCGCGAGACCACCCAGGAAATTGCGGGCGTCTTCCATCCGTTCTCTGATCCGGAGATCGCCGCGCAGGCCCTGGCCTCGCACTGGACGCTCAAGACCCGGGAGGTGCTCCATGCTTGATCTGCGCACCGTCTACCAGTGGCTGCCCAACGTCACGATGTTCGGCAGCGGTGCCGAGCGCTTCACCGGCATTTCCACCGATTCGCGCACCGTGCGCCCCGGTGACCTGTACATCACGCTGCGCGGCGACCGCTTCGATGGCCATGCTTTCATTGACGCCGCCATCGACGCCGGTGCGCCGCCGTGCTGACCGAAGTGTTCCCCGAACGCGTTCGCGTGCCCACGCTGTGGGTGCCCGATACCCGTCGTGCGCTGGGTGTGCTGGCGGGCGGCTGGCGCCGTCGCTTCGAGTGCCCGCTGATTGCCGTCACCGGTAGCAACGGCAAGACCACGGCCAGGAAATGATCGCCGCCATTCTGGTGGCGCACCTGGGCGCAGATGCGGCCTTTGCCACGCGCGGCAACTTCAACAACGACATCGGTGTTCCGCTCACGCTGCTGCGGCTGAGTGATGCCCACCGCATGGGCGTAGTCGAGATGGGCATGAACCATCCGGGCGAGATCGCCGGCCTGGCCGCCATGACGCAGCCGTCGGTGGCGCTGGTGCTCAATGCCCAGCGTGAACACCAGGAGTTCATGGATGGCCCCGAGGCTACCGCCCGTGAGAACGGTACCGTGTTCGGCGCACTGGCGGCCGGCGGGGTGGCCGTGTTCCCGGGCGATGACCCCTGTACACCCATCTGGCAGGTGCTGGCACAAGGGCACCGTGTGCTGAACTTCGATCTGGTGGCCGATGAGGTAGCGCTGGAGGCTGATGTGCAATCGACGCCGGATGCCGGAACGCCTCATCTGTCTGTGGCTGCGGCCCGTGATGCGCGTCCCGAGCATTTCCGCGCGCGCCTGGGTGAGACCCTCGTCGACATCCGGCTCAACATCGCCGGTCGTCACAACGTGCGCAATGCACTGGCTGCCGCAGCCTGCACGCTGGCGCTGGGGGTTCCTGCCGAGGCCATCGTGCGCGGTCTGGCTGCCTTTCGAGCCGGTCAGCGGTCGCTTTGCGGCGGACGCACACGCGCGGGGCGTGCTCCTCATTGATGACACCTACAACGCCAACCCCGATTCGATGCGTGCTGCCATCGACGTGCTGGCCGACCAGCCAGCCCCGCGCCTGTTGGTGATGGGCGACATGGGCGAGACCGGGGCACAGGCCGAGGCCTTCCACCGCGAAGTGGGTGAATACGCCGTCAGCCGGGCCATCGAGCAGGTCTGGGCGGTTGGCAAGGACATGAAAGCTGCAGCCCAGGCAGGTGGCGTGCAGCATTGGGAGACGGTCGAGGCGCTGCTGGCGGAGCATCCGCAGGCGCCGGCCGGCATTGCCAGCATTCTGGTCAAGGGATCGCGCTTCATGAAGATGGAGCGCGTTGTCCGGGCGGGCCGAGACAGCCTCGCCACAGGGAGAACATTGATGCTGTTGCTGCTCACGCAATGGTTGGCCAACGAATACCGCGTGTTCTCGGTATTCAACTACATCACGCTGCGTGCCGTGCTGGCCACGCTCACGGCGCTCTTCATCGGTCTGCTGTGCGGTCCGGCGGTCATTCGTCGTCTCACAGCCATGAAGATCGGCCAGGCGGTCCGGCAGGACGGCCCGCAGACGCACCTGGTCAAGTCCGGCACGCCCACCATGGGCGGCGTGCTGGTGCTCATCGCCGTGGGTCTGTCCACGCTGCTGTGGGCGGACCTTTCCAACCGCTTTTGTCTGGGTGGTGCTGCTGGTCACGCTGGGTTTCGGCCTGGTGGGCTGGGTCGATGACTACCGCAAGGTCGTTCACCACGATCCCAAGGGCATGTCGGCGCGCGAGAAATACTTCTGGCAGAGCGCACTGGGGCTGCTGGCGGCCTTCTATCTGGCCTTGCCATTCCCATCCCAGTCGGTGGCCGAGGCCTTCCAGCTCTTTCATCAGTGGATGAGCAGCGGCTTCTCGCTGCCGCTGCCCGAGACCACCGACCTGCAGATTCCGTTCTTCAAGGAATGGAACATCCCGCTGGGCGTGGCCGGCTTCGTGGCACTGACCTATTTCGTCATCGTCGGCACCAGCAATGCCGTCAACCTCACGGACGGGGCGGACGGCCTGGCCATCATGCCGGCGGTGCTGGTGGGCGGTGCGCTGGGCATTCGCCTACGTCACCGGCAACGCGGTGTTCGCGCGCCACCTGCTCATTTCCTATGTGCCGGGCGCTGGCGAGCTGATCGTGCTGTGCGGCGCCATCTTCGGCGCGGGGCTGGCCTTCCTGTGGTTTAACGCCTATCCGGCCCAGGTCTTCATGGGCGATGTGGGTGCGCTGGCGCTGGGCGCCGCGCTGGCTGCATCGCCGTCATCGTCCGCCAGGAAATCATGCTGTTCATCATGGGTGGGGTCTTCGTGGCCGAAACCGTCTCCGTGATGCTGCAGGTGTCCTGGTTCAAGTACACCAAGCGCCGTTATGGCACTGGCCGGCGGATCTTTCGCATGGCGCCGCTGCACCATCACTTCGAGGTGGGCGGCGTGAAGGAGTCGCAGGTGGTGGTCCGCTTCTGGATCGTCACCATGGTCCTGGTGCTGTTTGGCCTGTCTTCCCTGAAGCTGCGTTGACATGGGCATGATCGAACTCAATCGGAAACGGGCGGCCGTCATCGGGCTGGGCCAGTCGGGCCTGGCCATGGCGCGCTGGCTGGCGCGTTCCGGCAGCGATGTGCTGGTTTTCGATGATCGCGCCCAGCCGCCGGGCCTGGATGCCCTGCACGCACAGGTTCCGGGAGCAACCTTCCACAGCCGCACGCTGGATGCCGGCGTGCTTGATGCGGCCGGCCAGATCGATCTGCTGGCCTGGAGCCCGGGCGTCTCCTGCGAGACGGGCGCCGGTGCCGCGTTGCATGCAGCCGCCCGCGAACGGGGGCATTCCTGTGCACGGCGAGCTGGATTTCTTCATGGATGCCATTGCCACGCTGCGCGCGCAGGGGGCGCAGACCGATGTGGTGGCTACTACCGGCACCAACGGCAAGACCACCGTCACGCGGCTCTGCGCCTTCCTGGCCAACGAAGCGGGTCTGGAGGCCGTGGCTGCCGGCAACATCAGCCCCTCCATGCTGGATGCGCTGATGGATCGTCTGGGCGACCTGCCCATCGAGCCCGTGCTGGCTCCAGCAGGAATCGACGCGCCGAGAACGAATCAGCGCCGAGAGCCCGCCGCCCAGTGCCGCTGCTGCCGCCATGCCGCGGCTGTGGGCGCTGGAGCTGTCCAGCTTCCAGCTGGCCGTGTCGCAGCCACCCGCCTGCCAGGCGGCCGTGGTGCTCAACGTCACGCCAGACCATCTGGACTGGCATGGCTCGATGGAAAACTACCGGGCTGCTGCTGCGCATCTACCCGGCGGCAGAGCGCCGTGTCGTCAATCTCGACGACCCGCTGGCCGATCCGGACCTGCCCGCGCCGTGGGAGGTGCCTGCCGAGCCCGAGGCTCCCCAGCCTGCCAAGGGGCGTTCGCGCGCCAAGGCCAAGGTCGAGGTGCCCGTGCTGGCGCCGCGTACCGATTTCTCGCTGCACACCCCGCATTCCGCACCTGCTTTCGGTCTGGTGCGTGAGGGCGGTCTGGCCTGGCTGACCGAAGCCCTGCCGGAAGAGGTTCCCGGTGGCCGTCGTCGCAAGGCCGAGCCCGTGGATTTCGTGCTCAACCGCCTGATGCCCGCCGACGCACTGCGCGTGCAGGGCGCCCACAACCATGCCAACGTGCTGGCGGCACTGGCGCTGCTGCGCGCCTGCGATGTGCCGATGCGCGCCATGCTGCATGCGCTGCGTGCCTTCGTGACCGATCACCACCGCTGCGAACCGGTCACGGTGGTCACGGCATCGAGTACATCGACGACAGCAAGGGCACCAACATCGGGGCCACGGTGGCCGCCCTGCAGGGCTGGGCCGTCGTGCCGTGCTGATCGCCGGTGGCGTGGGCAGGATCAGGATTTTTCGCTGCTGGCACCGGCGGTGGCCGCACATGCCCGCGCCGTGGTGCTGATCGGCCGTGACGCACCGATCCCTGCGCCGCGCTCGCAGACACCGGCGTCGCGCTGGAAGACGCTGCCGACATGGATGCCGCCGTGCGCTCTGCACGCCCTGGCACAGGCGGGTGATGTGGTGCTGCTGTCGCCGGCCTGCGCCAGCTTCGACATGTTCCGGGGCTGCGACCATCGGGGCGAGGTCTTTGCCGCGGCCGTGCGCGCCATGGCCGAGGAGGGCAGGTCAACCATGCTGAATCGCCCGGCCGCATTGCCGGGCTTTGCCCGGGCTGGGAGGAGGGGCTGCCGATGCGCGCAAGCCCACAACCGCTGCGCGCGGACGCCGTGCGCCGGCGGCCGCCAGTCGCGGGCTCACGCAGCGCACCCTGGCCAACAGCAACGTGCAGCGCTTTGACGAGGCGCTGCTGTGGATGACGGCGCTGCTGCTGGGGCTGGGGCTGGTGATGGTGTATTCGGCCTCCATCGCGCTGATGGAAAAGCGCGACCCGTCCGGTGATGCGTCCACCTTCTATCTGATCCGCCAGAGCGTGGCCATCTGCGTCGCGCTGGTGGCGGGGCTGTTCGCGTATGCGGTGCCGCCGGCACGCTGGCAGCGACTGGCCAGACCGCTGTTCTTCGGTGGCGTGCTGCTGCTGGTCCTGGTCTTCGTGCCCGGCATCGGCAAGCGGGCCGGGGGCGCCTACCGCTGGGTTTCGCTGGGCGTGGCCACCGTGCAGCCCACCGAGCTGATGAAGCTCTTCGTGGTGCTGTACGTGGCCGACTATGCCGTGCGCAAGCAGGCCCTGATGCCGCACCTGTGGCGGGCGTTCGTTCCGATGGCCATTGCCCTGTCGGTGGTCGGCATGCTCATCATGCGCCAGCCCGACCTGGGCGCACTGATCGTCATCCTGCTGGTGGCGATGGGCGTGCTCTTTCTGGGCGGCATGAACCCGCGGTCTCTTCGGCATGGCGGCCTTCCCGGGTTTCGTGTTTGCTGCCTTCATCCTGCTGGTGCCCTTCCGGCGGGCGCGCTTCTTTTCCTATCTGGATCCGTTTGCACGCGCCAATGCCGAGGGCAGCAGCTACCAGCTCACCCATTCGCTGATGGCCATCGGAAAGGGTGAATGGCTGGGCAGCGGACTCGGCGCCGGTGTGGCCAAGCTCAACTTCCTGCCCGAACCGCATACCGACTTCCTGTTCGCCACCATCGGCGAGGAGCTGGGCATGGTCGGCATGCTGGTGGTCATCCTGATGTTCTTCTGGGTGGTTCGCCGCTGCTTCGAGATCGGCCGCCAGGCCATCGCTTTCGAGGAGTTCTTCAACGGGCTGGTCGCGCAGGGCATCGGGCTCTGGATCGGCCTGCAGGTCTTCATCAACCTGGGCGTGAACCTCGGGCTTCTGCCGACCAAGGGGCTGACGCTGCCCTTCATGAGCTTCGGGGGCACCGCCATCCTGATGAATTGCGTGGCCATGGCCATCGTGCTGCGCATCGATGTCGAGAATCGCAGACTGATGCGGGGAAAATGGCATGAGCGCCAAGCGCGTCCTGATCATGGCCGGCGGTACCGGCGGCCACATCTTCCCGGGGCTGGCCGTGGCTGAACAGCTGCGCGAGCGCGGCTGGGAGATCTTCTGGCTGGGCAACCCGGACGGCATGGAGGCGCTGCTGGTGCCCCAGCACGACATCGAGATGAAGCACGTGCATTTCCAGGGCTTCCGGGGCAAGGGCCTGATGGCCAAGCTGCGCATGCCGCTGCGTCTGCACCGTGCCTGTGGCGAGGCGAAGAAGGCCTTCAAGCAGGTGCGCCCGCATGTGGTGCTGGGCATGGGCGGCTATGTCACCGTGCCCGGGGCTGGTGGCGCGCAAGCAGGGCGTGCCGATGGTGCTGCATGAGCAGAATTCGGTCGCCGGCATGGCCAACCGCTTCCTGGCGCGCTTTGCGGCGCGTGTGCTGGTGGCCTTCCCGGGCGCGATGTCGCGGGCGGTCTGGGTGGGCAACCCGGTCAACCGCGCCATTTTCCGCCATTCCGGCGCCCGAGCTGCGCTACCGTGAGCGCGGCGGTCCGCTGAAGGTGCTGGTGGTGGGCGGCAGCCCGGGCGCGCAGGCCTTCAATCGCATCATCCCCAACGCCTTCGGCCTGATCGAGCCCGAGCGGCGCCCGGAGATCCTGCATCAGAGTGGTCAGCGCATCTGGAAGAGCTGCGGACCAACTACAAGAACGCAGCGGTCGATGCACAGGCCGTCGCGTTCATCGACAACATGGCTGAAGCCTATTCCGAGGCCGATCTGGTGATCGCCCGTGCCGGCGCCACCACGGTGTCCGAACTGGCGGCGGCCGGGGTCGCGTCGATCCTGATCCCCTATCCGCACGCGGTGGACGACCACCAGACCGGCAATGCCCGTTTCCTGTCCGAAACCGGCGCGGCCATCCTCATTCCCCAGACGGAGCTGACGCCCTCGGGGCTGTCGTCGCTGCTGGCGCATTTCAACCGTCCGGCCCTGGCGGCCATGGCGGCCAAGGCACGCGCCCGCAAACCCGATGCCGCCTCCATCGTGGCAGATACCTGCGAGGCAGTGGCAAGAGCATGAAACACAAGGCACGGAAGATTCATTTTGTGGGTATCGGCGGCGCCGGCATGAGCGGCATTGCCGAGGTGCTCCTCAACCTGGGCTATTCGGTCAGCGGTTCGGACATGAACCGCTCGACGGTGCTTGAGCGCCTGGAGAGCCTGGGTGCCAAGGTCCACGTCGGACACCAGGCTGAGCATGTGGAAGACGCCGACTGCGTGGTGGTCTCCACGGCCGTGCGCGCCGACAATCTGAAGTGCGCCGTGCCTGCGCCCGGCGCTGCGTGGTGCCGCGCGCGCTGATGCTGGCCGAGCTGATGAAGCTCAAGCAGGGGGTGGCCATTGCCGGAACGCACGGCAAGACCACGACCACCAGCCTGGTCGCCTCCATCCTGGCCAAGGCGGGCCTGGATCCCACCTTCGTGATTGGTGGGCGCCTGAATAGCGCCGGTGTCAATGCCCGGCTGGGCGGTGGCGACTACATCGTGGTCGAGGCCGACGAATCCGATGCCCGTTCCCTGAACCTGCTGCCCATGATTGCGGCCGTCACCAACATCGACGCCGACCACATGGACACCTACGGTCATGACATGGCCCGTCTGAAGCAGGCCTTCGTCGACTTCCTGAACCGGCTGCCGTTCTACGGTTCGGCCGTGCTGTGTCTGGATGATCCGCACGTGCGCGAGATCGTTCCCTTCGTGTCCAAGCCCACCATCACGTATGGACTGGGCGAGGATGCCCGTGTGCGGGCCGTGGACGTGCGTGCCGAGGGTGACCGGATGCACTTTCAGGTGCTGCGCGAGAACGAGCCGCCCCTGGAGGTCTCGCTGGCGCTGAGCGGCGAGCACAACGTGCGCAATGCCCTGGCGGCCATTGCCATCGCCACCGAACTGGGGGTGAAGGCAGAGGCCATTGTCGCGGCATTGGCGGAATTCCGCGGGGTTGGACGACGTTTTGAACGATACGGTGAGGTCCCGGTACCCGTGCGCGAAGGGAGCGAGGGCGCACAGGCTGGCCAAACGGCAGCCGCATCGGGTACCTTTACCCTCATCGATGACTACGGGCATCACCCGGTCGAGATCGAGGCGACGCTTCGGGCCGTTCGCGGCGCCTTTCCGACGCGGCGGCTGGTGCTGGCCTTCCAGCCGCACCGCTATTCCCGCACGCGCGATCTCTTCGAGGATTTCGTCCGTGTGCTGGGCATGGCCGATCAGCTCATCCTGACCGAAGTATACGCAGCCGGTGAACCTCCGATCGTGGCTGCAGACGGTCGGGCACTGGTGCGCGCCGTGCGGCTTGCCAGCCAGCGGGATCCGTTGTTCGTCGCCGATGTCGCCGAATTGCCGGCGACGGTACTGGGACTGGTGCAGCCAGGTGACGTCGTCATCACGATGGGCGCGGGCAGCATCGGTACCATCCCTGCGCAGATCGTGGCCCGGATGTCCGCCACCACGCCTTCCCGACAAGGAGCCGAGCATGAGTGAATCCTTGAATCCGCTGCCGTTCCCGTGCAGATCGACCCTGACGCGCTGGGACGCGTCGTGGTGCTGATGGGCGGGCATTCATCCGAGCGCAATGTCTCGCTGGATTCCGGCCGCAATGTGCTGAAGGCCCTCCGTGCCAAGGGGGTCAATGCCGAAGCCTTCGATCCGGCGGAGCGATCGCTGGGCGACCTGGAAAAGGCCGGCTACGACCGCGCCTTCATTGCGCTGCATGGCCGCTACGGCGAGGACGGCACCATCCAGGGTGTTCTGGAGATGCTGGGCATTCCCTACACCGGCTCGGGGGTCATGGCATCGGCCGTGGCCATCGACAAGATCAGCACCAAGCAGATGTGGCAGGCAGGCCGCCTGCCCACGCCGCCGTGGGAAGTGCTGCTGGGGCCGCATCAGCTGGCCGGACTGGCCGAGCGCCTGGGCCTGCCGCTCATCATCAAGCCGCCGCATGAGGGGTCCACGCTGGGCCTCACCCGCGTCGATTCGCTGGACCGCCTGCCTGCAGCCTATGAGCGTGCGGCCGACATCGATTTTCCGGTGCTGGCCGAGCGCTTCGTGCAGGGGCGCGAGCTGACGGTGGCCGTCATCGGCAGTGGTGCGGCTGCGCGTGCGCTGCCCATCGTGGAGATCCGCGCGCCCAACGGCAACTACGACTACCGCAACAAGTATTTCACCGACGACACGCGCTACCTGTGCCCCGCTCCGCTCGTGCCGGCCATGGCGGCCGACATCGCGTCGCTGGCCGAGGCGGCCTACCGGGCCGTGGGCTGCGAGGGCTGGGGGCGTGTCGACATCATGCTGGACGACGGCACGCAGCGGCCCTGGCTGCTGGAAGTGAACACGTCGCCGGGCATGACCGGCCACTCGCTGGTGCCCATGGCGGCGCGTGCCGCAGGCATCTCGTACGAGGATCTGGTTCTGGGCCTGACGGCTCAGGCATCGCTGAAAATACAACGACGTGTTGCATCGGAGGCAATTGCGTGAATTTGTGGCATGATCCGCGCGCGCTGAACGCCATTGCCAACGTTATGGTAATGGCTGCGTTCGGCTGCCTGCTGCTTGCCTGCATCTGGTGGGTCGGCCAGCGATCGACGTTCGATCTGCTGGCCATCGAGGTGGGGCCGGTCAGCGGGCGCACGCTGGATCATGTCGATCAACGGATGATGGATGCCCGTGGTGTCAATCGTCTGGAAGAAATTTCTTTACCGTGGGGCTGGATCGTGTCCGTGAGCATTTCGAGCAGGTACCGTGGGTACGTCGTGCCGAAGTTCGCCGCATCTGGCCCAACCGTCTTTTCGTTGCGCTCGAAGAGCACCGGTGCTGGCGCGCTGGAAGGATGACGGCGGTCGTTTCGTCAACACCCACGGGAACTGTTTCGGTGAATCCTGCCGAAGTTGCCAATCACCAGAACCTGCTGCTGCTGTCCGGTCCGGATGGCAGCCAGGCGCTGGTCGCCCGCCGTTACGACGAGCTGGCCCATCAACTGCTGCCGCTGTCGATGCAGCCGGTGGAACTGGAACTGTCCGACCGCCAGTCGTGGACGGCGCGGCTCGACAGTGGCATCACCCTGAAGATGGGGCGTGACGAAGGCTTGCCCGTGGCCGACCGCGTGGCCCGCTGGGTCACGGCGCATCCGCTGATCCAGGCACGCCTGAACGGCCGTGCCGAGGTCATCGACCCAGCTACCCGAACGGCTTTTGCCGTGCGCGCTCCCGGTGCGCTGGAGCCGCATGACGGCAACGGTCATCCTCATCGTGACAACCTTCATTGAGTGCCGGAACGGATCATGACACGTGACAACAAGGATCTGCTGGTAGGCCTGGACATCGGCACCTCGAAAGTGGTGGCGATCGTGGCCGAGCTGCATGCGGATGGCGAGATCGAGGTCATCGGCACCGGCCAGCATGAATCGAACGGCCTGAAGAAGGGTGTCGTCGTCGACATCGAGAAGACGGTTGCCTCCATCCGGGCTGCCCTCGAAGAGGCCGAGATCACTTCCGGCAACAAGATCCAGCAGGTGGTCACCGGCATCGCCGGCAGCCACATCCGCAGCTTCAACTCCATCGGCATGGTGGCCATCAAGGACAAGGAAGTCACCGAGGCTGACGTGGCGCGCGTCATCGAGACTGCCAAGGCGGTGGCCATCCCCACCGACCAGCAGATCCTGCACGTGCTGCCCCAGGAGTTCATCATCGACGGCCAGGAGGACATCCGCGAGCCGGTGGGCATGAGTGGCGTGCGGCTGGACGTGAAGGTGCACGTGGTGACGGGTGCCGTCTCGGCGGTGCAGAACATCATCAAGTGCGTGCGTCGCTGCGGGCTGGCCGTGCAGGATCTCATCCTGCAGCCGCTGGCCTCGGCCAACGCGGTGCTCACCCACGACGAGAAGGAACTGGGCGTGGCGCTGGTGGACATTGGTGGTGGCACGACCGACATCGCGGTGTTCGTCGGTGGCTCCATCCGCCACTCGGCCGTCATTCCGGTGGCGGGCGACCAGATCACCAACGACATTGCCATGGCGCTGCGCACGCCCACGGCCGACGCCGAGGAGATCAAGCTGCGCCACGGCCTGGCCAAGCCCACGCTGGCCAACCCGGGCGAGAAGATCGAGGTGCCCGGCATCGGGGACCGCGGGCCGCGCTCGCTGTCCAAGCAGGGCCCTGGCATCGGTCATCGAGCCGCGCGTGGAAGAGCTGTTCCAGATGGTCCAGCAGACCATCCGCGAATCGGGCTACGAAGAGTCGCTGTCGTCCGGCATCGTGCTCACTGGCGGCTCCAGCCTGCTGCCGGGCATGGCCGAGCTGGCCGAGGACATCTTCCTCAAGCCCGTGCGCGTGGGGGCCCCCGCCTACAGCGGCAGCCTCTCCGACGTCGTTCGCACACCCGGGTACGCCACGGCCATGGGCCTGCTGGAGGAAGCCCGCCAGCAGCGCCTGAAGGGTCGCAAGGTCGCGGAGCAGTCGGGGTCCTTCCGGGACACGATTCGCCGCATGAAAGAATGGTTTTTCGGGAGTTTCTGAGACAGAATCACGTTCGATCCCGAATGATCGCCGGGCCGCCCGGAAGGGCGGCCGACAGGGGAACGGTATCCTTGCCCGGTACCGCACCCGCCAGTCCGGAGGCTCATGCCATAGCGGCGCGCCTGACGACTGTTCATTCAAAACAGGAGGTTTTTCAGCTATGACGTTCAAGATGTTGGAAACAGATGTCGATGGCGCCGTCATCAAGGTGGTGGGCGTCGGTGGTGGCGGTGGCAATGCCGTCAACCACATGGTCAACCGTGGCGTGCAGGGCGTCGAGTTCATCGCCGTGAACACCGACCGCCGTGCGCTGGCCCGTTCGCTGGCCGGCCGCACCATCCAGCTGGGTGATGCCGGTCTGGGCGCCGGTGCCAATCCCGAGGCAGGCCGGGCCGCAGCCCGGGCCGAGCGTGGCAACATCCGCGCTGCCCCGGAAGGCGCCAACATGGTGTTCATCACCGCCGGCATGGGCAAGGGGCACCGGTACCGGCGCTTCGCCCGTGGTCGCCGAGATTGCCAAGGAACTCGGCATCCTGACGGTGGGCGTGGTCACCAAGCCCTTCAACTACGAAGGCAGCCGCAAGCAGCGCGTGGCTGACGAAGGCATCGAGAACCTGATCGGCCAGGTGGATTCGCTGATCGTGGTGCTCAACGAAGCTCTTCGAGGTGATGGACGAGGACGCCACCCTGGAAGACGCCTTCAAGCGCGCCGACGACGTGCTGCACAACGCGGTGGCCGGCATTGCCGAGATCATCAACGTGCCCGGCCTGGTGAACGTCGACTTCGCTGACGTGAAGACCATCATGGGTGAGCAGGGCAAGGCGATGATGGGTATCGGCGAGGCTTCGGGCCTGGACCGCGCCCGTCTGGCTGCCGAACAGGCCGTGTCCTCGCCGCTGCTCGACGGCGTTGACCTGCATGGTGCCCGCGGCGTGATCGTCAACATCACCGCCAGCCGCTCGCTGAAACTGCGTGAGACCAACGAGGTCATCAACACCATCAAGCAGTTCTGCGCCGAAGACGCCACCATCATCCACGGTACCGTCTACGACGAGGACATGGAAGACTCGCTGCGCGTCACCGTCGTGGCAACCGGCATTGGCAAGGTGGTCCGCAAGCCCCAGCTGGTCTCGCAGCCGGCCGTCAAGACCGGTACCGATGACCTGGCCCTGGACACGGTGGATGCCATCGGTGGTCTGGATGAGCCGAACGTGTTCCGCAACCCGCGCAGCCAGGCGGCCGAGCGTGTCAACGCCATGTCCCAGAAGGGTGTCGAGCGTCTGGACATTCCTGCCTTCCTGCGTCGCCAGGCCGACTGATCGTCCGTCCTGGCCCTGATCGGCGGCCGGCGCAGTCCGAAAAGCGTCGCGTGGATCCGGGGCATCTGCCGTCATGGGCGGTGCCCGGTGTTCGCAGCGCTCGGGAACCTGCCCGGCACGCCAGAGCCACGGGCCTCGCCCAGCCGCTGTCATGGCGGGGTGATCGTGTCCGTGTCGCCCATGGATGAACGGCCATGAGCCCATGGCCATGAATGCCTGACCCTCAACCCCTTCGGGCCATGATGCCGGCCCCAACACTGACGGAGTTGGAAGATGCTGAGACAGCGAACCCTGCGTGGACCGGTGCAGGCCATCGGTATCGGCCTGCATTCGGGGCAACGGGTTTCCCTCAACATCAAGCTCTGGTCCGATCGACTCGGTATCGTCTTTCGTCGGGTGGACCTCGATCCGGTCGTCGAGTTGCCGGCGCTTGCCCATCGCATCACCGATACGCGGCTCAACACCACGCTGTCGGCGGATGTTGAAGGCCCGGGGCTGCAGGTCAGCGTCCACACCATCGAACACCTGATGTCCGCCCTGGCCGGGCTGGGCATCGACAACGCACAGATCGACATCACTGCCAGCGAAGTGCCCATTCTGGATGGCTCGGCGGGCTCCTTCGTCTATCTGCTGCAATCGGCCGGCCTGGAAGAGCAGGCTGCGCCCAAGCGTTTCATCCGCATCCTCAAGCCGGTCGAAATCGTCGACGGCGACAAGTGGGTGCGGCTCGAACCCCATGAAGGCATGAAGTTCAGCTTCGAGATCGCTTTCGGTCAGGCGGCCATTGACGCCACCGGCCAGCGCATCGAGATCGACTTCGCCACCACGTCCTACGTCCAGGAAATCGCTCGCGCCCGCACCTTCGTGATGGCCAGCGAGGTGGAACTGCTGCGCAAGCATGGCCTGGCCCTGGGGGGCAGTCTGGACAACGCCATCGTCGTCGACGACGATCGCGTGCTGAACTCCGACGGTCTGCGCTACCGCGACGAGTTCGCCAAGCACAAGGCGCTTGATGCCATCGGCGACCTCTACCTCATTGGCCATCCCATCCTGGGCGCCTACCACGCCCGCAAGTCCGGCCACCACATGAACAACCTGCTGGTGCGTGCCGTGCTGGATGATCCTGAAAGCCACGAGATCGTCACCTTTACCCAGCGCCGCAACCTGCCTACGTTCTCGCTGGATTGGGGGTTGAGAATATCCCTTGCTGATTTGCTGAACGGAAAGGCGCGGGCATGCGCCCGCGAGGCTGCTTTTCGTTCATGGCTCCTGCAGGTATCCCCGCTGCCGCTGCACGAAGGCCTCCAGGGCAGCGCGCAGCTCAGGCGTGACGTGTCCGGAGGCCGCCAGGGTGGCCACCGATTCGACGGCGCGGGGCGGTACGGGTTGTTTGGCCGGCGGTGGAGGCGGCACCGGCATGAAGACGGTGTTGGGCCGAAACTTCACACGGTTGACCAGCCAGCCTCGGGCCTGCAGGCCGTCGACCGAGCGCGGCTCGTACTGACGCAGGCGTGCCGCCATGGCGCTGGAGGGAGCCGTGACCAGCAGCACCTGGCGATCCAGCTTGATGGGGATGAGGCGCACGGAGGGCAGGATGGTGTGCAGGTCCCTTCCCAGGCGATCCAGACGCTGCCAGGTCTGCCACAGTTCGGGCGTTCGGGCCTTCATGTGTTCCAGCATGGGGCGGCCCTCGCGGTCGCGCTCGCGCAGCGTGCGCCGCCGGCCGCTGCCTTGTTGCGCGCTGCCCACGGCCTTGCCGCCAGACCCCGCCCGGGGGGGCGTCGGTCGGCCTGAGGGGGGCCTCAATGGGGATTGGCCGTTGAATTCCGGGTCGCGTGATACCATTTTCAGCTTACTTTGCCAAGGTCATGATGGTCCCGGCATGTCGCCGTGGCTCCCATTATCGCCTGCAGAACCCTCCTGCCAATGTTCCAGACACTACTGACCAGCATCTTCGGCAGCCGCAATTCGCGGCTCCTGAAACAATACCGCCGTCGCGTGGCGCGCATCAATGCGCTGGAGCCACAGATGGAGGCGCTGTCCGACGACGAGCTGCGCGGCAAGACCCGCGAGTTCCAGACGCGCATCCAGGAAGAGGTGGCAGCCGGCAAGCCGGTGAACGACGTGCTGGACGCCATCCTGCCCGAGGCCTTTGCAGTCTGTCGCGAGGGCTCGAAGCGCATCCTGGGCATGCGTCACTTCGACGTGCAGATGCTGGGTGCCATGGTGCTGAACGCCGGCAAGATCGCCGAGATGCGCACCGGTGAGGGCAAGACGCTGACCGCCACGCTGGCGGTCTATCTGAATGCGCTGGCCGGCCGGGGCGTGCACGTGGTCACGGTCAACGACTATCTGGCCCAGCGTGACGCGGCCTGGATGGGACGGCTCTACAACTTCCTGGGTCTGACGGTGGGCGTCATCGTGGCCCAGCAGCCGTCCGACGAAAAGCGGGCTGCCTATCAGGCCGACATCACCTACGGTACCAACAACGAGTACGGCTTCGACTACCTGCGCGACAACATGGTGTATGACGCCGCGTCGCGCATGCAGCGCAAGCTGTTCTACGCCATCGTCGACGAGGTGGACTCGATCCTGATCGACGAGGCGCGCACGCCGCTGATCATCTCCGGTCCAGCCGAGGAGAACGCTGAGCTGTACGTGCGGATGAACGCCGTGCCCCCCATGCTCACGCCGATGGAGAGCGAGCCCAAACAGGGCGAGGAAGATCCTCCGGGCGACTACTGGGTGGATCACAAGGCGCATCAGGCCTACCTGTCCGAAGCTGGCCACGAGCACGCCGAACAGATCCTGACGCAGCTGGGCCTGCTGCCCGAGGGGCCAGCCTGTACGACGCCGCCAACATCTCGCTGGTGCATCACCTGATGGTGGCGCTGCGGGCGCACACGCTGTTCCTGCGTGACCAGCACTATGTGGTGCAGAACGACGAGGTCGTCATCGTCGACGAGTTCACTGGCCGCCTGATGGCAGGCCGGCGCTGGTCCGATGGCCTGCACCAGCGGTGGAAGCCAAGGAAGGCGTGAAGATCCAGGCCGAGAACCAGACGCTGGCCTCGATCACCTTCCAGAACTACTTCCGGATGTACGAGAAGCTGGCCGGCATGACCGGTACGGCCGACACCGAGGCCTACGAGTTCCAGGAAATCTACAACCTGGAGACCGTGGTGGTGCCCACGCACCGGCCGATGGTGCGCAACGACATGCAGGATCTGGTCTACCGGACCGCCAAGGAAAAGTACGACGCCATCCTGGCCGACATCCGCGACTGCCACGAACGTGGCCAGCCGGTGCTGGTCGGCACCACCTCCATCGAGAACTCCGAGCTGGTGTCCAACCTGCTGAAGAAGGCCGGGTTGCCGCACAACGTGCTCAACGCCAAGCAGCATGATCGCGAGGCCGAGATCGTGGCGCAGGCCGGCCAGCCGCACCAGATCACCATCGCCACCAACATGGCGGGCCGGGGTACCGACATCGAGCTGGGTGGCAGCCGTTCCAGCGTCATCAACGCCATCGAGATGCGCGAGGACCGGACCCCGAGGCCAAGAAGGCCGAGATCGCCCGCTTCCGGGAAGAATGGCAGAAGGTCCACGAGGAGTGCTCGAGAAGGGGCGGTCTGCACATCATCGGCACCGAGCGCCACGAATCCCGTCGTATCGACAACCAGCTGCGTGGCCGTGCCGGCCGCCAGGGCGACAAGGGTTCGTCGCGCTTCTACCTGTCCATGGAAGATCCGCTGCTCAAGATCTTCGCTGGCGACCGCCTCAAGGCCATCATGGACCGACTGAAGCTGCCCGAGGGTGAGGCCATCGAGTCCGGCCTGGTGTCGCGCGCCATCGAGTCCGCACAGCGCAAGGTCGAGGCCCGCAACTTCGACATCCGCAAGCAGCTGCTGGACTATGACGACGTGGCCAACGAGCAGCGCAAGGTCATCTATGCGCATCGCAACGAGCTGCTGGATACCGCCGATGTCTCGGAGGTGATCACCAACCTGCGCCAGGGCGCGCTGGAAGAGGTGTTCCGCCGTCATGTGCCCGAAGGCACGGTGGAAGAGCAGTGGGACATCAACGGTCTGGAGAAGGAGCTGCAGAACGACTGGCAGCTGCCGGTGCCCATGTCGCAGTGGCTCAAGGAGAACGAGGACCTGGGCGACGAGGCTATCCTGGCGCGTATCGTCGAAGAGGCCGACAAGCGCTACCACGCCAAGATCGAGCGGGTGGGTGCCGAGGCCTTCGGCAACTTCGAGCGCTCGATCATGCTGCAGTCCATCGACCAGCACTGGCGTGAGCACCTGTCGGCGCTGGAGCACCTGCGCCAGGGCATTCACCTGCGTGGCTATGCGCAGAAGAATCCCAAAGCAGGAATACAAGCGTGAGGGCCTTCGAGCTGTTCGAGAACCTGCTGGGGATCATTCGCACCGAGGTCAGCCGCGTGCTGATGAACGTGCAGATCCAGTCGGCGGCCGAGGCCGAGCAGGTGGCTGATCAGCTGGAGGATCGTGCCGAGCAGACCGCGGGCGGCGCACGCATGATGCATGCCGACTCTTCCGAGCTGGGTGGCATGGACGAGGATCCGGAAGCCGTGGCCCTGCGCTTGCAGGAGGTGGCGTCGGCCAACCCGGCCCAGCGTCCCATCGTCAACGGCCACCACGTGGGCCGCAACGATCCGTGCCCCTGCGGCTCGGGCAAGAAGCACTAGCACTGCCACGGCAAGCTGGCCTGATGCCGACGAGCAGGCCGTGTCCGCCCTGACGGACCCGGCGCCCTCAGCCATGTCATGTCCCCGCCCTGAGGGGACCCTCGACGCTCACCGGGATCTCCTGATCCGGTGGGCGTTTTATCATTGGCCTTTCCCATGCGGCAATCCCGGACGACCCAAGGCAGCTCCCCGCTGGAGGTCTGGGGTCAGGTGCGATGCCGTGAGCCCGGGCCGCAGAGACCCCGTTTCCTGCTGCGCAGGTCTGGAACCAACAACGAGGAAGACTCCATGCCCGTCAATCTGACCGCTCCTGATGCCGCCAGCCTGTTGCCCGTGGCCGGCGTGGAACTGGGTACTGCCCGCGCAGGCATCCGCAAGCCGGGTCGGCGCGACCTGCTGGTGGTGCGTCTGGCCGAGGGCACCGGTGGCGGGCGTCTTTACCCGCAACCGTTTCTGTGCCGCCCCTGTGGTGGTGTCGCGCCAGCATCTGGCGGCTTCGCAGGGACAGATGCGGGCGCTGGTCGTGAATACCGGCGTGGCCAATGCCGGCACCGGTGCCGAAGGACAGCGCAACGCACAGCAGGTCTGCCGGGCCGTGGCCGCTGCACTGGGCGTGCCGGCCGAGACCGTGTTGCCGATGTCCACTGGCGTGATCCTGGAGCATCTGCCGGTCGAGCGCATCACGGCCGGCGTGCCGGATGCCGTGGCCGATCTGGCGCCCGCGCACTGGGCGGAGGCGGCCGAGGCCATCATGACCACCGACACGCTGCCCAAGGCGGTGTCACGCCGCGTGAAGCTGCCCGGCGGTGAGGTGGTGATGACCGGCATTTCCAAGGGCGCCGGCATGATCCGTCCCAACATGGCCACCATGCTGGGCATGATTGCCACCGATGCAAGGATTGCACCCGAGCTGTTGCAGACCTGGGTGCGCCGCGTGGCCGACGCCAGCTTCAACCGCATCACCGTGGATGGCGACACGTCCACCAATGACACCTTCCTGCTGGTCAGTACGGGGAAAGGGGGGGTGAGCATTGTCCGTGACGACGATCCGGGGGCGGCCGAACTGCTGCAGGCGCTGATCGAGACCGCCGTGCAGCTGGCCCAGTCCATCGTGCGCGATGGTGAAGGTGCAACCAAGTTCGTCACCATCCAGGTGGAAGGGGCCGGCAATGAGGAAGAGGCGGCGGCCGTGGCCTACGCCATTGCCCATTCTCCGCTGGTCAAGACCGCCTTCTTTGCGTCCGACCCCAACCTGGGGCGCATCCTGGCCGCCATCGGCTACGCCGGCATTGATGACCTGGACGTGGACAGGCTGGAAGTGTGGCTGGACGACGTCCGCGTGGCCAGCCGGGGCGAGCGCGATCCGGAATACCGGGAGGAAGACGGCCAGCGCGTGCTGAAGCAGGCCGAGTTCACCGTCCGGGTGCGTCTGGATCGCGGCGCGGTCAGCACCACGGTCTGGACCTGCGACCTGTCGCATGACTATGTGACGATCAATGCGGACTACCGGTCGCGAGCGGGCTGTCTGATCAGGAGCTGCGTGCCGATGAGCTGCGGCCTGTCCTGCAACGTCTCGGTCGGTTGCTCGATACCGTCGAACCCCTGCTGGGCCAGCTTGCCCAGGCAGCGCCCGTGGCGCGTGAGCCCGACTGGTCGGCCAGCGCCTTCCGCTGGCAGCGTCGCCAGACGCCCTTCGGCAGCGTGGGCGAGCTGCGGGCCATCGCCCGACCCGCCACGCTGCGGCTGGAAGATCTGCAGAATGTCGATGAGCAGAAGCGCCTGGTGGAGGCCAATACCCGCCAGTTCGTGCGAGGGTTGCCAGCCAACAATGTGCTGCTGACCGGTGCACGGGGTACCGGCAAGTCATCCTGGTCAAGGCCTGTCTGCCCACTTTCCGTGACGAAGGTCTGCGGCTGGTGGAGGTGGACAAGGCGCAGCTGACCGATCTGCCCGAGATCGTCGAGCAGTTGCAGGCCCGGCCCGAACGCTTCATCGTCTATTGTGACGATCTGTCCTTCGAGCAGGGGGAGGGGGCCTACAAGGCGCTGAAGACGGTACTGGACGGGTCGCTGTCCGGTCAGGCCGACAACGTGCTGGTCTATGCCACCTCCAATCGTCGGCATCTGATGCCTGAGATGCTGTCCGAGAACCTGCAGGCCAGCCATCAGGCCGATGGCGAGATCCATCCGGGCGAGACCTCGGAAGAAAAGGTGTCGCTGTCCGAGCGCTTCGGGCTGTGGATTGCGTTCTACCCGTTCCGGCAGGATGACTATCTGGTGGTGGTAGCGCACTGGCTGCGCCATTTCGGGGCCGACGATGCCGCGGTGGAGGCCGCCCGAGCCGACGCGCTGCGCTGGGCGCTGGAGCGTGGCTCCCGTTCCGGCCGTGTGGCCTGGCAGTTTGCGCGCGACTGGGCGGGGCGTCACGGGCAGTGATCGCATCCTGCGGCGCGGGGCAGGGAGACAGCACGCGTGGTGGTGACGTCCCGTACCATAGGGGCTCTGCAGGCTGTTTTCTTTGTGTTCTCAACCCACAAGGCACTGGTCTGTCATGCATGATACGCAGCAGGCGAGGGCATGCCGATTCCCATGTCCGCTCCCAAGATCGTCAATGTCGCCGTCGGTATCCTGATGCGTCCGGATGGGCAGGTCCTTCTGGGCCAGCGTCCTGCCGGAAAACCCTATGAAGGCTGGTGGGAGTTCCCGGGCGGCAAGTTCGAGCCCGGTGAAGATGCTGCGCAGGCGGCCGTGCGCGAGCTGGAAGAGGAGCTGGACATCCACGTGCTGGCCTCGCAGCCGTGGGTGGTGCGGGAGCACGTTTACGAGCATGCTCACGTGCGGCTGCATTTCCGCCGGGTGACGGCCTGGGAGGGAGAGCCGCGCGGCCGGGAAGGGCAGCAGCTGGCTTGGCGGGCGCTGGATGCCATCGATGTCGAACCCTTGCTGCCGGCCTCGCTGGACCCCATCCGCTGGCTGTCTCTGCCAGCGGTCTATGCCATTTCGGATGCTTCGGCACGGGGCATCGATGAATGGCTGCAGTGTCTGGAGCGCTGGCTGGAGGGGAAGGGGCTGGAAAGCGCAGGGGGCTCATGTGCCGCGCCTGCGCGGTTGTTGCTGCTGCGCGAACCCGACATGGGTCCAGCCAGTTTCGACCGGCTGTTCAATGGGGTGCTGGAACGCGTGCAGGGGCGCGACGTGCGGCTGATGGTCAGCAGTCGTCACCCTGAAACCTATGCGCAGCTGGCAGCCGAGAAGACCCGGGGTGGCATTCACCTGACCGGGGACGATCTGCACACCTCGGCCCGCGACTCGCGCACAGCCATCGAATATCTGCAGGTCAACTATCCGATGGTGGCAGCGTCGTGCCACAGTGCCGAAGACCTGCGGCTGGCCGGGTTGCTGAAGCTGGACACGGCCGTGTGTGGGCCGGTGCTGCCCACGCAGAGTCACCCTGGCAGGGCAGGGCTGGGATGGGGAGGGGCTGACCCGGATGATCGAGCAGACCCCTGTTCCCGTGTATGCGCTGGGCGGCCTGAACCCCGCGCACCTGGACGATGCCCGTCAGGCGGGCGCCCAGGGCGTGGCCATGCAGCGCGGGGTGTGGTAGACGCGGCTCAGTGCCGCGTCACTCGCCATCGGCTGATTGGCACCATCGGTGCCTTGCTGGCGGGGTCTGGCCTGCGCCCCGTACTTCGCTTTCTCGAACTTCAGCGCAGGGCTGCTCCGGTTCGGTCTGCACGCTCACGTTGGCGCCCCGGGCCTGACGCGCCTTGACCTGCTCGATGACGGTGGCGCTGCACGAGCCCTCGATGAAGTCGGCGCGGTGCAGCATGCCCTTCGCATCGATGAAGAGGCTGTGTGCATCGCCCACGTTCTGGGCGCTGCTGGTCACGAGCCGGCTCTTGCGGGGCAGGGTGCGCGCATCGACCTTGAGCACGTGGGTGCGCGGGCGCAGACCGCAGTGGCTGTACTTGCCCTGTTCGTCGGAGACGATCCAGGTGCCGTTCTCCAGGTACAGGCGCACGCCCGGGATGCCCAGCTCCTCGCGGTCCTTGACGCTGTTGCCGTTGCAGTCCACGTAGATCTGGCCGGCGAGGCAGGCCTCGTCGGAGAAGATGCCGCCGGTGACACGCACCTTCCAGCGGGACTCGTTCGAGCACTGGCTGCGGCTTGCGCCATCGCGGCCCAGACACTGCACGTGGGCGCGGTTGATGCCGTCACCCCGGGACGAGCCCACCCCGGCACGCAGCCGATAGGTGATCGTCACATCACTGTTGCTGGCCCCCTGGCCGGCGGCCTGGGCGGTGCTGGCAGCGGCCACGCGATCCAGCGTGATGTGCAGTTCCCGATCGCCCTGCATCTGCACCTGGGTGGCGCGGGCGTTGGCGACGCGCACCGAGCCGGGCTCGAAGCGGAAACCGCGCGGCAGCCGGTCGATCACCTTCGGCGACAGGGCAGGGGACTTGCCGTTGTTGCGGATGCGCAGCTGATAGGTGATGAGATCGCCCATCTCGACCGAGCGGCTGGTGCTGGTCTTGTCGATGGAGAGCGTGGCGGCCAGCACCGGCTCGGGCGTGTCGAGGCAGGCCTGGGCCGAGAGGGGCTCGCCGCTGGCCTGTCCGCCCTGCTGGCGGGTGAGGGTGGCGGCGTTGAAGAGGCCATGGCCCGAGCCGTCACCGGCTGCCCGGCAGCGGTCGTTGGCGGTGCTGCCGTCGAAGGGCACGCGCACGCGGAACGTCATGCGGTACACATCCGAGGCGCCGATGGCCAGCGACTGCTGGGTGGCCAGCGGCCATTGCCGGCGAGCCTGTGCAGCACCCGCACCTGCACCCGCGACAGCCGAAGGCGTCACGTTCAGGGCCCTCGGTCGTTGCGCAGGGATGGTGGCGCTGACGATCTCCACGTCGCTGTCGAAAGCCGGGGCATCAACCAGGTCGTAGACGCCGGCAATGCCGCCCTCATGGCTGACGGTGAGGGTGTAGGCCACGTCATACTCGTTGGCGGTGCCGGCCACAAGGCGTGCACTGCCGTCGACGGCCTTGGCCAGCTTCAGCGAGGCGGGGATGTCCTTCAGCTCCACGCGGCACTTGGCGAATTCACGGTTGGCCAGCGTCAGGATGTTGTCCTGCAGCGTGCCGCCGGTACATACCCATTTGCTGACGCGATAGCCGCGGGGCAGGTTGGGGACCTGCAGCTCGAACACACCGGGTTTCACCTGGCGCGCGGTCACGGCTGCCGTCTTCGAGATGCCGGAGATGGAGTCATTGGGGTTGGCGACGTTGGTGGCCGACAGGGCGATGTCTTCCTTCGAGGCCGTGCCACCGTGTTCGTTCACCACGTCCACGTCCAGCGTCAGGCTCACCGGCTGATCGATGTGCTCGATGGTGCAGGTGACGTGCTCGCCGCTGCGGATGGTGAGCACGCTGTCGGCCAGCTGTCCGCCGTTGCACGACCATGGCGTGGAACCATACTCGGGCAGGGGCATCGGCGCGCGCAGGGTGTAGGGCACCGCGGCACGCCGGCCCCGGTGACGCTGGCAGAACCGCTCTGTCCGTTCAGCGGTGTCGGACCTTGCGCTGACAGCGGGAAGTCCTCGGCCTTGGCCGTGTGGCCATTATTGTTGGTGACGATGTTGACCAGGCTGAGCTGGGCCGGCATGTCCTCGTAGCGGATCGTGCAGACGGCCTGCTGGCCATGTGTCAGGGCCACGCTGTTGCCGGTCTTGGCGCTTCCGCCGTTAACGGCACATTGCCAGTCGCCGTGCCGATAGCCGGTCAGGGCGCTGCTGGAGAGCGTCCAGTCACCATGGGCCACTTCCACCTGCGTCACGGCCTTGCTGCCGCTGATGCCGCTCACGGTCGTGGATGTGCCGTCAGCATGGTCCTGGCTGGCCTGCAGCGTCACGTCGCTGGCCGAGGCCTTGCCGCCATGGCGGTTGCTCACCTCACCAACCAGCGTCAGGCGTGGGGCCACGTCCTCGTAGCGCACCGTGCAGACGGCCCTCGTCGCCTTCAGCCAGACTCAGTGCGTTACCGCTGCTCTGCTTCACGGCCTCGTCGGCGCTGTCTGCATGCGGCGTGATGGCGCAAGACCAGTCGCCACGACGGTAACCGGCCAGCTCGCTGCCGGACAGCGTCCGTGCACCGGTCGGCACTTCCACGCGCGTGATGGACGGCTTGCCACTGGCGCCTTCCAGCGCAGTGGTGGTGCCGGTGTCATCGGTATGGCTGGCGCCCAGCGTCAGGTCGGCTGTCGTCTTGGTGCCGCCGTGATGGTTGCCGATCTCACCGACCAGCGTCAGATAGGTCGGCTTCTTCTGCGGCGGGGAAGGGGGCTGGTCCTCATAGTTGATCGTGCAGACGGCATCCTGGCCGCGCTGCAGTGTCAGCGTGTTGCCGCTGGCAGGGGCGCCACCATCGATGGCGCATTGCCATTCGCCATGGGTATAACCGGCCATGGCCGTGCTGGCCAGTGTCCAGGTCCCGTTGGCGGCCTCAACGCGGGTGATGGCGCTGGCACCGCTGGTGCCGCTCACCGTCGTGGTGTTGCCGTTGTCGGTGTGGCTGGCCGAGAGCGTCATGTCGGTCGCCGAGGCCTTGCCACCATGATTGTTGGTCACCTGGCTCACCAGGGTCAGGTGGGCAGGTTTCGGCTGGTCTTCGTAGCTCGCGGTACAGGTGGCCTGATCACCCCAGGCCAGTGTCAGGTTGGTGCCTGCAACGGGGGCCTGACCGTTGATCACGCACTGCCAGCTGGCCGGGTTGTAGTCGGAAAGCTCCTGGGCAGAGAGGGTGTAGTTGCCCGCAGGCACGGTGGTCTGGGTGACAGGGCTGCTGCCGCTGTTGCCCTGCACGATGGTGCCGGCTGCGGTGTCGGTCCCTGTGGCCGTCAGTTGCACGCTGTCGGCAGTCGCCGTGGCGCCATGGTTGTTCGTGACCGAGGCCACCGTGGTCAGGTGAGGCCGTACGGGAACCTCGGTGAAGTCATAGTCCTGAAGGGTCGCGCCGCGAGCCACGGTGATCTGGGCAATCTGGTTTTCCTGCACGGTCCCGTTGTGTGGTGCTGCCTGCCCTGGTGCCCAGGAAGGCCGAGCCGTTGCTGAGCGCACCACTGGCCGCCGGCTTGAAACGGTGTAGGTGCCCTGCCAGCAGACCACCGAAAGTAGGGCAGGCGTGCCGCTGCAGTCGGCGTTGTAGTGGATCTTGTTGCGTGTCCTCGGCAAATTCCATAGCGGCCGTCGGCGTCGGTGCGCATCGAGAACGTCATGGCCTCGCCGCGGCTGGTCGTGCCCTGCAGCGTGATGCAACGGTTGGCCAGCGCCCAGTCGGCGGTGTCCAGTACGTGGTTCTGGTCCAGATCGGCGAACACGCGACCCGCCAGACGGCTCATCGTGATCGCGGACGCGGACCTGCATGTTCGATTGCGAGGCGACGAACAGCAGCGAGCTGGCGGGATCCACGGGCCGGAGCCGGCCCGGTTGGCAAAGACGTTGCCGGGGTAGGCCAGTACCGCGTGGAGCCGAGAATCAGCTGGATGGTGTAGGGGCGTGTTGCGCGGCAGGTTGGCCAGTGTCGGGGCTGACACGGATGGCCGTGCTCGCCGATGGTCTGCGGCAGCCTGTGGTGCCCAGCTCGGCAGCCTGGCACCAGCGGGTGGTGCCTCCGACAAGGCGGTTGCTGTCGTCACGCGGGTCGTTGTGGATCTCGTGCGGCGGGCGCTTCGTGTAGTAGATGCGCGCGTTGGGGTCCAGACTGGACGGCACGACGGATTTCAGCGTGTAGGCTCCGGGCTCGAAGCTGGATGCCGGGGTGCGTCCGCTGAAACTCAATGCGTGGTTGTCCTCACCGTCGCCCACGAAGGGCAGAATGTCGATGATGTCCGGCAGGTTGGGGGCAAGTGGTGTCCTCGCTGATGGAGGCGAAGCTGATGCTGTAGTCGAAATCGTCGCCCGGCGTGATGCTGGTCTGGGAAGAGGTCTTCTCAGCACAAAAACCAGGTGGGGTCTGTACCGTCACTTCGGCAAAGGCGGATTTGACGCACTTTCCAAAGCCCTTGCCCACTTCGTAGGTACAGTCGGATGCTGCATCGTACTCACCACCGCTGGTGGCCACGTCGTTGCGAAGTTTTGTGCCATCCAGCAGTGTCTGGCTCGTGCGTGCCTTGTAGGTGAGAGGAGGCTGTGCAGCGGCGTCAGAGTGTACGCCCAGGAATGGCGTGCGGTTCTCCAGCTTCCAGGTGAGCGTGGTGAGCCCCTTGGCCGGCTTGTCGTTCTGAATGGTGGGCTCGAGTTGCTGGCCGTCGAAACGGGCACTGTCGGCCACGTACTTCAGCCCGGTTGGCAGTATGTCCGTCACTGTGATGGTACCAGGTACGGGCTTGTTGACCGTGGCGTAATACGGGGTGATCTGATAGGTGATGACGGTGCCTGCGGGCACTGGTGCAGTGGTGGCATTGGCCGGGGCAATCACCTTTTGGTGGGACGTGTTGTGGTCTGCCGGTTTACCACGCGCAGGTGGTCCCAATTGGTGATGCCTTTGCCAGGTTGGCAGCGTGTCGGAGCGCAGCTCGCACGGTTACGGATGATGCTGCCGGCGGCGATGGGCGCACCGGCCTGACGGATGCCGCGCGGGCGTCTGCACTTCAATGGTGGATGCCCGGTTTCGCGCAGGATCAGTCCCCCGATACGCATGGAGGAGTCGTTGGCTGCGGGAAGGTTCCTGATGTTGCCGCGTACATAGACCAGGCCGCCGGCCGCTTCAGCTTCCTGCGGGGTGGCGTACCAGCGGATGCCTGGATCCAGGCAGCTGGCACGGGAATACTCGAATGTGCCGGGTACCGAGCGCGGGACGCCGGCTAGGCCTTCGTACTCGGAATGGGCACTATCGGTGGATGCGAAATAGGGCGAGCCGCTGGCCGGTACGCCATACTGATAGCTTATGTCGGGCGCCGGGACATTTGCCGTAATCAGAGCTGTGAAATTCTGGCCAATATCGAAGGCGGTGCGGTCGATGATGTCGCACAGCGAGACATTTTCGTGTGCTATTGCTCCGAAAGCGGAATATCCCAGCCGACTCGCTACAGTCTGTCCGTGAGACATCTGGTTGACGATACTGCCCGACGTCATGGTTGGGTCGCGTACCGTTCTGTAGGGCATGGGCAGGCTTTCATCTGGCTGGAACTGCTTGGCCGTGTTTCCTGAAGCCTCATTCCTCAGCTTATACGTGTCCTTATTATTGCTGGCCTGGTCACCGCTGATGGACTGACCCGTGATCGACTGACCACTGACGCTACGCAGCGTCATGGTGTGGTAGATGTCCTGATTTAGCGGGTAATCCTCAATCGAGGTCCACAGCAGCAGCGCCTTGTTGGCCACCCAGGCTTCCTGGTTGGTGGGCAGCTTGCGACCGTCGGGGAGAAGGATGGTAGGGATATGCCGCAGCGTGGTGTCCACGCCGTCGAGGGCCAGCTGGACGTGGTTGCGATCGCTGGTGACCGTGCGGCAGTCACCGCCATTGGCTACGTAGTTATTGGCAGTGCTGGGTGTGGGGCCCTGATCCATCACGCGGTAATACATACCGAAACCGTTGCTGATCAGCGGGCTGGGGCGGCCGTTGCTGGGGCTGCCGCAGCCATCGGCGAAAGCTGCCGGTGGGGCGGTTGCCGGTGTTGGCGGGCAGATTGGCATGCCAGTTGGCCACGGCAACCGAGGGTGGGTAGCCTCCGCATCGAGGTCGACTTCGATGGGGGAAGTGGGGGCCAGCTGTTCAACGCCTTTCAGACCATGTCCGTGGGGTTGCGTGCCGTCAGGCCAATCAGCATCTGGTGGTAGAAGCCATCCTGCCGCCGAGGGCCACCGCCGCGCCGGTAGCCTTGTGGTCCGCCCACGGACCGCTGGACGACCACGTCATAGAAGGGGGCGGCACTGACTGTCAGGGTATTGGGCAGGGAAGCAGGCTCGGGTTGGACCCAGCCATTGGCACTGACTTCCAGGGAGGAGGGGTGATCTTGTCACCATTGCCGGAACTGCCCAGCACGACCCCCTGAAAATAGACGGCCAACGTTCCGGCGCTGGCAACGTCGCCTCAGACGGCAATCGATGGTCCGTTTGTCGGTCGACAGTGTGGACCCTCGCTTGCAGGCTGTTGGTAGGTAGCTCCAGACCGCTACCTGCTTGCCGGCATGCTGTGGCATCACGAGCTGGATGCGCAGGTCCTTTTCCGCATCATCGGTGGCCAGCTGCACCGGTACTGGAACTCATCATGCGTTCGCACGATGTCGTTTCTGGGGCCGCTGTCCGTGCCGGACCGTCCGTGCTGTCGAAATTGGGGTGCCATCGAAGTGTGTGCTGTACTCACTTCAGCGACGGCGGCACTCGCCGGAAGGGCGAACGAGGCTAGGGCCAGTCCTGCCAGCAGGCGGGTCCAGCGGGCGAAGCGAAAGGGGAAAGACGGTCTGCGCATCATGTGTCGCGTGTCCTTTGCCGGAGAAACCGGCCGGGGTGTCGGTCATGGAAACAGGTGTCCGTCTTTCGTGCCTGGGCAGGAAGGCGGACCGGTTCATGAATGAAGGATATTCGCCGCTGAGCTGGCTGCCGATGGAGAAACGGGCAGCAGTCGATCAGTGGGGATGGGCAGGGGATGGGTGGGATGGAACTATGTGCCGTTGAGATATCCTCGGGGATCCGGGAAATCTCCCGGATCCCGGTACCCGATAGACTACGGGTCGAGCTGGCGCGTCAGCGGCTCAGTGTCGCGTCTCAGTGCCGCGTCTCGCCATCGGCTGATCGGCACCATCGGTGCCTGCTGGCGCGGCCGTGCGGGAATGCCGCGCTTGCTGTCAAAGCTCAGCCCCGGCTGACCCGGTTCGGTCTGCACGCTCACGTTGGCGCCCCGGGCCTGTCGAGCCTTGACCTGCTCGATGACGGTGGCGCTGCACGAGCCCTCGATGAAGTCGGCGCGGTGCAGCATGCCCTTCTTCGCATCGATGAAGAGGCTGTGCGCATCACCCACGTTCTGGGCGCTGCTGGTCACGAGCCGGCTCTGCGGGGCAGGGGTGCGCATCGACCTTGAGCACGTGGGTGCGCGGGCGCAGACCGCAGTGGTTGCACTTGCCCTGTTCGTCGGAGACGATCCAGGTGCCGTTCTCCAGATACAGGCGCACGCCCGGGATGCCCAGCTCCTCGCGGTCCTTCACACTGTTGCCGTTGCAGTCCACGTAGATCTGGCCGGCGACGCAGGCCTCGTCGGAGAAGATGCCGCCGGTGACACGCACCTTCCAGCGGGACTCGTTCGAGCACTGGCTGCGGCTTGCGCCATCGCGGCCCAGACACTGCACGTGGGCGCGGTTGATGCCGTCACCCTGGGACGAGCCCACCCCGGCACGCAGCCGATAGGTGATCGTCACATCACTGTTGCTGGCCTCGGCCGGCGGCCTCGGGCGGTGCCGGCAGCGGCCACGCGATCCAGCGTGATGTGCAGTTCCCGATCGCCCTGCATCTGCACCTGGGTGGCGCGGGCGTTGGCGACGCGCACCGAGCCGGGCTCGAAGCGGAAACCGCGCGGCAGCCGGTCGATCACCTTCGGCGACAGGGCAGGGGACTTGCCGTTGTTGCGGATGCGCAGCTGATAGGGTGATGAGATCGCCCATCTCGACCGAGCGGCTGGTGCTGGTCTTGTCGATGGAGAGCGTGGCGGCCAGCACCGGCTCGGGCGTGTCGAGGCAGGCCTGGGCCGAGAGGGGCTCGCTGCTGGCCTGTCCGCCCTGCTGGCGGGTGAGGGGTGGCGGCGTTGAAGAGGCCATGGCCTGAGCCGTCGCCGGCTGCCCGGCAGCGGTCGTTGGCGGTGCTGCCTCGAAGGGGCACGCGCACACGGAACGTCATGCGGTACACATCGGTGGCACCGATGGCCAGCGACTGCTGGGTGGCCAGCGGCCATTGCCGGCGAGCCTCGCGCACTTCGCACCCGTGACAGCCGAAGGCGTCACGTTCAGGGCCCTGGTCGTTGCGCAGGACGGTGGTGCTGACGATCTCCACGTCGCTGTCGAAGGCCGGGGCGTCGACGAGGTCGTAGACGCCGGCGATGCCGCCCTCATGGCTGACGGTGAGGGTGTAGGCCACGTCATACTCGTTGGCGGTGCCGGCCACGAGGCGTGCACCGCCGTCGACCGCCTTGGCCAGCTTCAGCGAGGCCGGGATGTCCTTCAGCTCCAGCCGGCAGGGTGACGTTCTGCTGGTTGGCCAGCGTCAGGGTGTTGCCGCTGAGCGTGCCGCCGTTGCAGACCCATTTGCCCGTCTGGTAGCCGGGCAGCACCAGCGCCTGCAGCTCGTGAGACGCCTGGGCGCACCCCGGCCAGCGTCACGGGCCGGCTGCCGGTGACACCCTGGATGCTGTCCGGGCCGCTGGCCGAGACCGCATGCTGGGCCGGCGTGGCCGTGCCACCATGGCTGTTGCTGATGTCCAGCGCCAGCGTCAGGCTCACCGGCTGGTCCACGTGATGCACGCGGCAGGTGACATCGTCACGGCTTTGCAGCGAGAGCTTGCTGTTGGCCAGGTTCACTGCCCGGCCGCTGGCGTTCGTGCAGCTCCGGTGCTGGCCGAGTAGCCGGGCAGGGTGCTGGCCGCCAGCGTGAGGCGCCGGCCGGCACTTCCACCTGGGTCACGGCGGGCTGGCTGCTGCGGCCATCCACGAGGATGCGGCCATCGGCCGAGAGCGGAAGTCCTCGGCCTGGGCGGTGCCGCTCAGGACGTTGGTGACGGTGTTGACGAGCGTGAGCCGCGCCGGTGCACTGTCCTCGTAGACGATGGTGCAGACGGCGGCCTCGCCTTTTGCAGGTTCAGGCTGCTGGCCAGACCGGCCTTGGCGGTCCCGTTGGCGATGCGGGTGGCGCGTGCCCCGTCGATGCTGCACTGCCAGTCACTGTGCCAGTACTGGGGCAGGGGTGGGGGCCGAGAGTGTCCAGTCCCCGGTCACGACATCGGCCTGGGTGACGGCGCTGCTGCCGCTGTTGCCCGAGACGGTGACCGTGCGGGAGGTGGCGGCCTCATAGTGGCTGGCCGACAGCGGGACGCTGTCTGCCGTGGCCGTGCCGCCATGGCGGTTGTTGACCACGCTCACCAGTGTGAGGCGCGATTCCTTGGCCCGCGGCAGATCCTCGTAGGCCAGGGTGCAGGTGGCCTTCTGGTCGTAGTCCAGCGCCGGGTGGCACCCGTGGCGGTCGTGGTCTGAGCCGACGCACCGTGCCCGGTGGTGATGACAGCGCCAGTCGCCATGGCGGTAGTTGCAGCCCGGCGCAGAAAGCGTCCAGGTTCCGGGCGCGACGTTGGCCTGAGAGACGGCAGCCTCGCCCGTGACACCGTGGAGGGTGGGGTCGGTGTCCTTGTCGTGCTGAGCCGACAGGCGCACGTCATGCACGCCCAGCTTGCCGCCGTGGTTGTTGGTCACCTGACCCACCAGCGTGAGCTGCGGCTCGGCCCGACCGGCATAGCGCACGGAACAGGTGGCCTCATCGCCCCAGGCGAGCACGACGCTGGCGCCATCGACCGGGGCCCGCCATTGACCACGCACTGCCAGGCGCTGACGGCGCAGCTCGCCAGGGCCGGGGAGGACAGGCATGGGTGCCGGGCCCCACCTCGGTACGGGTGACTCGGGTTGCTGCCGCTGGCACCCTGCATCGTGACCGCCGGATCGCCCCGGACCCTGGCCGTCAGCGCGATCTCGCCCAGCTGGGCCTTGCCGCCATGGGTGTTGTCGATGCTGGCCTGCAGCGAGAGCCGGGGTTTCTGGCGTGCTTCGGTGAAGTCGTAGCCGGTGGCATTCTGGTCACCCGTCAGCGTGACGCTGGCAATGCTGCGGCCGTCGGTGGCGGGCTGGCCGCCCTGCGCACCGGCACGGGCTGCCCCCGGCAGGCTGTCTGCACTGTTGGCCGTGACACGAGAGAGCGTGTAGGTGCCGCTGGGCACCCCGGCAAAGCGCACGAGCGCCGTGCCGCTGCAGTCGGCACTGGCAAAGACCGTGTTGGCCGCGCCCATGGCAAAGCCGTACTCGCCTCTGGGCATTGCTGCGGGTCGAGAGCGTGACGGCCCGACCCTCGGGCGTCCTGCCCTCTGCAGGAGCACGCACTGGCTGGACAGGGCGGCATCGTCATGGTTGAAGGTGCCGTCCTGGTGGCCGTCGATGTAGAGCCGGCCGGCCAGGCTGTTGAGGGGCACCGTGCGGATGCGCACGTTCAGGTCGGTGCCGGAATAGGTGTAGAGCAGGTGGCTGCCGACATTGACGGGACGGGCACCGGCGTGGTTTGCAAAGATGTCGCCGGGCTGGGCGATGAGCGCATCGCTCGTCATCTTGACGCGGATCTCGTAAGGCTCGCCCGAGCCCAGACGCGTGAGCGTGGACTGGGTGCGGATGGCCGTGGTCTGGCTGATGTCGGCCGGGCAGCCGGCCTGGCCGAACTCGGGATGCCTGGCACCAGCGGGTGCTGCCGCCGGGCATGACGTTGCTGGTGTCACGCGCGTCGTTGTTGATCTCGGCAGGCGCACGGTTGGTGTAGTAGATGCGCATGCCCGGATCGATGGCAGGCGGCTCGACGGCCTGCAGGTGGTAGGCGCCGGCATCGAAGCGCGAGGCCGGGTCGCGGCCGTTGAACGAGCGCGCGACATCGGCCGTGCCATCGCCCACGAAGGGCAGGATGTCGATCACGTCGGGGATGTCGATCTGCCGAAGCGTCTGGCCCATCGCATAGAAGGCGATGTCGTAGTGGAAGGCCTCGCCCGGCTCGATCTCCCCTTTGGAGACGGTCTTTTGCAGCACGAAGCCCGGAGGCGTGTCGATGGTGACGGAGGCATCGGCCGACTTGGCGCAGGCCTTTGAAGCCGCCCGCGGCGGTGTCGAACTCGCAGTCCGGATCAGCATCGATGGCGCCGCCGCTGACCACGGCCTCGCTGCGCAGGGATGCGCCGTTGGGCAGTGTCAGTGCCAGCTTCGCACGGAAGGTGATGTCGGGCAGGTAGGCGCCACCTTCCAGGTCGGTACCCACGTGCGGGGTGACGTTCGTGTAGGTCCAGGCCAGGCGGGTGAGACCCTGCGAGGGGGTGTCCTCTTCCACCAGGGGCTCGACGGGCTGGCCGCCCCGCGGCTGCTGGTGGGCACATAGCGCATGCCGCGCGGCAGCACGTCGGTGACGGTGACGGTGCCGGGTAGGGCGGCAGCACGGTGAGCAGCGCGGCTGCAGCTGGAAGGTGAGTGTGGTGCCGGCCGCCACGGGCTGGGCGGCGTTGGCCGGCTCGATGATCTTCTTGGTGATGCGGGTGGTGGTGCGCGCCTTGGTGACCTGCAGGTGGTCACGCAGCGAAGGCTGAAACCTCTGCACCAAGGCTTCGGGTATGTTGTCAGCCGCCAGTGTTCCACGGTTACGGATGATGGTGCCTTCCGCAATCTCGGTGCCTTTCTGGCGTACCGAAGGTGTCGGCGTCTCGACCGCAATGGTCTCGGCCCAAGTCTCGCGCAGTTTCAGTCCCGAGATGTACAGGTAGGCACTCTTGCCTCCCGGCAGGTTGCCGGTGCCCTTCACATAGGTGACGCCGCCGGCCGCTTCTGCATCCTGCCACTTGCGATACCAGGTGATGGAGGGGTCTGTGCAGTTGGCCCTGGCGTACTCCGACGCTCCGGTGACGGATGCTGCGGACAGGCGAGGGAGAGGGCGCTGTCGGTGCTGGCAAAGTAACGGCCACCTGAACGGACGCCATACTGCACGGCACCCTCACCGCTCTGGGGCGTGAAGGTGGCGCCGAAATGGTCCGCCAGGTCGAATGCGGTCCTGTCGATGATTTCGCACATCGAAAGGTTCCGGAAGGCGACGCTACCTTTGTTGGTGAACACGACACGTGCCTTGACGATCTGGCCATGGGCCATGTAGTCGACGAAGTCATCCCCGGTATAGGCCGGATCGCGTACGGTACCGATCGGGGGGCGCTGGGCGGCGTCGGGTGTATAGATCTTGCTGGAGTAACCGTCAGGCCGGTTGATCAGTTCGTGCGTGAACGAATCATTGCTGGTTCGGGTGTTCTGGGCGGCCTGATTGCTGATGGAGGTCGCCTTGAAATCAGCCAGTCTCAGCGTGTGCTGAATGGTCTGCTCGGGTGGGTAGTCGTTGAGGTCCGTCCAGAACACCAGGGCCTTGCTGGCGACCCAGTGTTCGTCGGGCGGAATGGAGCTGCCGCCCCGCATCTGCGTTGGCGTATGGGCAAGGCTGGTGTCGACGCCGGTCAGGCGGATCCTGACGATGTTGTTGTCCGGCAGACCATTGGCGGTAGGCAAGGCTTCACAGTCGCCGCCGTTGGCAACCATCCAGTTTTCCTTGCTTGGCCCCCCGATATCACCGACCCTCTGATAGGCGTTGATGCCGCGGCCGGCCAGCTGGCTGGGAGCACCCTGCCAGATGCTGCCGCAGCCGTCGGCAAAGCTGCCGCTGGGCAGGTCGGCGGCTTCAGTGTTGGCGCGAGTGCGCCAGTTGTCCAGACGTACCGATTGCGGGTAGCCGGCAACATTGAGACTGATCTCGATGGGTTTGGTGGGATCAAGCTGTTCGACCCCTTTCTTGCCGTTGCCGCTGGGATTGCGGGCCATCAGGCCCACCATCATGCGATGGTAGAAGCCGTCTTCCTTGTTGGGGCCGCCCCCAGCCTGGAATCCGTAGGCCATGGGGTTGCCGGGATAGGTGTCCATGACCACCACGTCGTAGAACGGGGCAGCCGTGATGGTCGGGTGCCGGCGGCAGCGTGGCCGGGGCGATGGTGGGAGTATTGAGCGAGCTGACCTTCAGGGTGGGGGCGGCATCGGGGTGCCGTTGGCGTTGGAGCCGGACGTGGGCCCTGAACCTGCCGGAGTTCGTGCCGGAGCCGGTGTAGTCCGGCAGGGCGCAGACAAGCGTCTGCCGATCGCTCGAAACACGTGAGCCTTTTGCCACGCAATCGGCGGGGGGGGTCGTGGGCCACTCGGCAAGCGGCTTTCCATCGCCTCTTTTGGAAGCGTCAGTTCGACCTTTGCATCCTTGGTGCCGCCGGAATACGAGATGGCCACGGTAGGTGACTTCGTCATGGGTGCGTACCCGCTGGTTGTTCGGACCCGTGTCGAGACCAGGGGCCATCCGTGGCGTCCCATCCCGGCGTACCGTCAGATTCCACCGTGTAGTTGACAGCGTTGAGGGCGGCGTGGGTTGGTGCGCTCCACAGGGCTGCCAGCAGGGCTGCGGCCAGAAGCGTGGGGCGGAAACGGGTGAATGCTGCACCGTGGTGGCACGGCGGCGTGGCCATGCTTTCCGGGCGCAATGCCAGGGCCTGAGAGAACGATCGGGAAACCTGCTGTGCATCGCGTCACATATCCTGCCAGAGCGATCGGCCGGAGTGGCTGGTCATCGAGGCGGCATGGGCCCTGTTCCACAGGGCGGCGTGGAAAAGGGCTCGTTGCCAATCTGAAGGATAGGGTCTGCGAAGGAGCGGAGCGCAGTGTGCTGGGGCGGAATCGATCGAAGGAAACGGACAGGGGATCGATGGCCCGGGGCTATGGCGCGAGAGATACGCTGCGTTGTGAGTGTGCAGCGTGTGGATGGCATCCGCACCGGGGCTGTCGTGCGCCCGGCGCGGATGCGCGGGGGTGTCCGTCAGTGCCGGGGGCCGGGAGGCGGGATGTCGTCGTCAGCTTCGACGGGCTGGCCGGGCACCACATATTCGTCGTTGGCCCAGGCGCCTAGGTCAATCATCCGGCAGCGCTCGGAGCAGAACGGCCGCCAGCGGTTTTCCGGGGCAAACAGGGACGGCCCCTGGCAGGTGGGGCAGTTGACGGTGATGCGGCGAGAGGGGGCGGAGCGTCGGCGGGTTTCATCAGAGTGCACAGGCTCAGTTCGAAATCGACGCTGCCTTCGTAGGGGCGGGTCTTGAACTCGCGGTCCAGTGCGGCCGAAGCGGATCCAAAGCATGTACTTGTTGGCCGAGAACTCGGGAATGGCGCCCAGCGTCTCGTCCAGGTGGATCTCGGCCAGCTGATAGGTCTTGCCGCCCAGTTGCTGCTGGTAGCTGCCGTTCTGCGAGGTCACGCGGCTTTTCTGGCCGGATTCACGCAGCAGGCGCAGCACGATGGTCAGACATTCGCGCACGGCACCGAAGGGCCGGGGCCCATTCGATGATGGCTTCACGCCGTTCTTCGGGCGGGCGGTGCTGCCAGGCATAGTAGAAGGGAAGGTCCACCTGGAAGCTGCAGCCGGCCATCACGCTGCGGCTGCGGATGTTCATCAGCCAGTCGTTCTCGCGCAGTGCCTGGCCGGCCTTGCCCGCGCTTTGCTGCAGGGCGGCCGCGGCATCCTCGATCTCGCCCGTGATCGACGACAGGGCGTCGATGGCCACATCGGGGTCATGCTCTGAACGAGGCCAGCGTCTGGCGCTGACGCTCCAGCTCGTGCAGCAGGTCGGCGCGCACTTCGGCACGTGACGACAGTTCCATGATCTCGAACAGCGTACCCAGCGCCGCGTGGTGCGAGAGCGAGTCGTTGCGCGATACCAGGCGCTCGAAGCGGCGGTACAGCTCATCGAGCCGAAGCATGGTGCGGACACGCTCGTTGAAGGGATGCAGGTAGATGATCATGGGTGCATGCAGGGGTGGGCCGGATGATGGAGTCAGCCGGATGAAACCGTGAGGAGGCCGGAATGCCCGAAATAGGGCAAGGGCAGCGCGGCCTGCGCTGTCCCCTGATGATAACCCCAGTCGACACTGCCGGCACCCTGCCAGAGCCTGCGGAGCCGGGCAACCGTGGTGTGCGGGCCGCTGAATGGTGGCTTTCAGGCCTGTGCCGCCTCGGCCGGGGAAGCGTGCATGCAGCCGGTCCACCCGGGCAGCCAGTGTCTGCCGGGCTGCCGCCGTTGTCGATGACGGCATGGGCCACTGCCAGCCGCTGGGCCCGGCTGGCCTGCGCTGCCATGATGCTGCGCACCTGCGCCTCGGACAGGCCCGAACGGACCATCACGCGTGCCACCTGAAGCTCTTCGGGGCAGTCCACCACCAGCACGCGATCCACACGGTGCAGCCAGTGGCCGGATTCAACCAGCAGCGGCACCGCGATCAGAATGTAGGGCGGTCGGGAGACCGAGTCGCCCTTGGCAAGCTGGGACTAGTTCATCGCGCACGGTGGCCTGGATCAGGGGATGCAGGATGCCTTCCAGCGCCTTGCGTCGTGCCGGGGCAGCAAAGACCAGGGCGCGCATTGCGGCGCGGTCCATCCGGCCGTCCGGGGCAATCACCTCGTTGCCGAAGGCCGTGCGGATGGCCGGAATGGCGGCGCCCCCCGGAGCCGTCAGCCGATGGGCGATCTCGTCGGTATCGACCAGCGCAGCGCCGCGTTCGACAAACAGGTCCGCCACCTTGCTCTTTCCGCTGCCGATGCCGCCGGTCAGGCTGAGGGTGAACAGGCGCGGGGTGATGGGCTGTGGGGGAGGGGGAAGGCGAAGACATGGGGCAGGGGCGTGAGAAGCAGGGACATTCGGGTGCGATGTTCTTCATCGTACACGTCCTGCAGTATTGCTCGTGGAACCCCTGCCTGGTGCGGTCCGCTGAAACCATTGAGGGGCAGCTTCCGGGGAGCCCGAGAAGCTGCGGGCAAATCATGCTCCTTCTGGTGCCAGCCGGTGCCGTTCAGGGCCCGATGATGACCGAGGGCTGCACGCCCAGGCCCATCCAGGTCATGACCTGGCCGCCCAGGAACAGCATGGCCAGGCCTGCGCCGGCCAGGTAGGGGCCGAAGGGGATGGGCTGGCTGCGGCCGTGGCCCTTGAAGAGGATGAGGCCGATGCCGACGGCGGCGCCGATGACCGAGGACATCAGGATGATGGCGGGCAGGGCCTGCCAGCCGAACCACGCGCCCAGGGCGGCCAGCAGCTTGAAGTCGCCGTAGCCCATGCCTTCCTTGCCGGTGATCAGCTTGAAGAGCCAGTAGACGCTCCACAGCGACAGGTAGCCGGTCATGGCGCCGATGACGGCATCGGGCAGCGGGGCCATGCCGTGCGAGGTAAGGTTGAGCAGCAACCCGCCCCACAGCAGCGGCAGCGTCAGGCTGTCGGGCAGCAGCTGGGTGTCGTAGTCGATGAAGGTGAGGGCCACCAGGACGCAGCAGAAGATGGCGGCGGCGATGCCGGTGACGCCGAAGCCCAGATGCCAGACGCTGGCGGCGGCCAGCACGCCGGTCAGCAGTTCCACCAGCGGGTAGCGCACGGGGATGGGCTTTGCGGCATTCGCGGCAGGCACCGCGCAGGAAGAGCCACGACAGTACCGGGATGTTTTCCAGTGGCGGTGATCTGGTGGCCGCAGTGCGGGCAGCGCGAGCGCGGTACCAGCAGATTGAAGGGGGCTTCTTCTCGACGGGGGCAGCTTCTGCGGCTGTGGGGTCTCTGCTGCGCCAGCGCTTTTCCAGTTCGGCTCCCACTGGGCCTGCATCATCAGCGGCAGCCGGTGGATGACCACATTGAGGAAGCTGCCCACCAGCAGACCCACCACGCCGGCGACGATCACGGAGAATTCCGGCGTGATCCAGTAGATGTCTTCGATGCCCATGCTTGTTTCCCTGGTTCCTGGCGGGGGCCGGGCAGACCCCTGCGGTCTATTCCTGCGGTCATGTGCCGCCGCGAGGGTGTGTCAGCGGGGGAGTCTGTCTGGACTCCCCTGAAATGTGAAAGGGCGACCATGCGGGCATGGCCGCCCCGGTTTCCGGGGAAGGGCGGTGCGTGCTGCCGTCCGCGCCTTCCCGGGGTGGCGAATGGAAGTATTACACCACCTGGCCCAGCTTGAAGATGGGCAGATACATGGCCACCACCAGACCACCGATCAGCGTGCCCAGCACCACCATGATCAGCGGTTCCATCAGGGAGGAGAGGCTTTCCACCGCATCGTCCACCTCGCGCTCATACACGTCGGCGGACTTGCCCAGCATGGAGTCCAGCGAACCGGATTCCTCGCCGATGGAGGCCATCTGCAGCACCATGTTGGGGAAGACGTTGGCGTTGTTCATGGCCACCGTCAGGCTGGTACCGGTGGAGACTTCCTGCTGGATCTTCTTGGTGGCCTGCAGGTAGACGATGTTGCCTGCGGCACCACCCACCGAGTCCAGGGCTTCGACCAGCGGCACGCCGGCGGCGAACATGGTGGACAGCGTGCGCAGCCAGCGCGCAATGGTGGCCTTGCGGATGACCGGCCCGAAGATGGGCAGTTTCAGGAACAGCCGGTCCATGAACATCTGCATCTTGGGCGAGCGCTTCCAGGCCTGCAGGAAGAAGTAGATGCCCAGGCCAATGCCACCGAAGATGATGTACCAGTTCTGGACGAAGTAGTCCGACAGCGCCATCACGAACAGCGTGGGAGCGGGCAGGTCGGCACCGAAGCTCTCGAATACGCTCTTGAAGGCGGGCACCACGAACAGCATGATCACCGCCACCACGATGAAGGCCACCACCATCACGGCCGTGGGGTAGAAGAGGGCGGATTTGATCTTGGCCTTGATGGCCTCCATCTTCTCCTTGTACATGGCCAGCCGGTCCAGCAGGTCGTCCAGAATACCGGCCTGTTCACCCGCGCCCACCAGGTTGCAGAAGAGATTGTCGAAGTACAGGGGATACTTGCGGAAGGCCTGCGACAGCGCGGTACCGGTTTCCACATCGGCCTTGATGTCGGTGAAGAGCTTGGCCACGGCGCCGTTGTCCGTCCCCTTGGCCACGATGTCGAAGGCCTGCAGCAGCGGCACGCCGGCCTTCATCATGGTGGCCAGCTGGCGCGTGAACAGCGTGATGTCCTTGTCCTGGATCTTGCCGCGTGCCGCCTTGTAGCGCTGCTTCTTGATGCGCGTGACGACGATGCCCTGCCGGCGCAGGGTGTTGACGACGATGGTCTCGCCGCTGGCCCGGGTTTCACCGCGCAGCGTCTTGCCGGCGCGGTCGCGCCCTTCCCAGACGAAGTTGAATTCCTTGGGCCGCGAGGTGGCGCTCTTTGCGCCCGATGCGGTCATTGCCTTGGCTGCCATGTTGTTGCGTCACTCCGGAGTTTTCGGTTCTTTCGGAAAGCGGTGGGGAGGGCCGGGGTGAACCAGCCGGACAGGGGGGTCATTCGTTGGTGACGCCCAGCACTTCCTCGATGGTGGTCAGGCCCTGCTTGACCTTGATCAGCCCTGAGGTGCGCAGGTCGTTGACGCCCTCGCGCTTGGCCCGGGCGGCAATTTCCATGGCGTTGCCGGAATTGAGGATGATGCGCTGGATCTCTTCGGAGATCGGCATGACTCGGTAGATGCCCACCCGGCCCTTGTAGCCCGGAGCCGTTGCAGCGCTCGCAGCCCACAGCCTCGTAGGGGCGCCAGCTGCCGTCCAGGTCGTCTTCGGTGAAGCCGGCGGCCAGCAGGGCGTCATCGTCCAGGTCCACGGGTTGCTTGCACTGGGTGCACAGCCGGCGGGCCAGACGCTGCGCGGTGATCAGGATCACCGACGAGGCGATGTTGAAGGGGCCACGCCCATGTTCATCAGACGGGTGAGCGTGGTGGGGGCGTCGTTGGTGTGCAGCGTGGACATCACCATGTGGCCGGTCTGGGCGGCCTTGATGGCGATGTCGGCAGTTTCCAGGTCTCGGATCTCACCCACCATGATGATGTCCGGATCCTGACGCAGGAAGGATTTCAGGGCCGCCGCGAAGGTCAGGCCTGCCTTGTCGTTGACGTTGACCTGGTTGATGCCGGGCAGGTTGATCTCGGCCGGGTCCTCGGCGGTGGCGATGTTGACGCCCGGCTGGTTCAGGATGTTCAGGCAGGTGTAGAGCGACACGGTCTTGCCCGAACCGGTGGGGGCCGGTGACCAGCACCATGCCGTAGGGACGGGCGATGGCCCTCGGTCAGCGCCTTCTTCTGCTCGGGGTCATAGCCCAGCGCATCGATCCCCAGCTTCGCGGAAGAGGGGTCCAGAATACGCATCACGATCTTCTCGCCGAACAGCGTGGGCAGCGTGGAGACCCGGAAGTCGATGGCGCGGTTGTTGGAGATGACCAGCTTCATCCGGCCGTCCTGCGGCACCCGCTTCTCCGAGATGTCCAGCCGGGAGATGACCTTGATGCGCGAGGCGAGCTTGTCCTTGATGACCAGGGGCGGCTGCGTGATCTCACGCAGCTCGCCGTCCACCCGGAAGCGGATCCGGTAGAACTTCTCGTAGGGCTCGAAGTGGATGTCCGAGGCGCCGCCCTGGATCGCATCCATCAGCACCTTCTGCAGGAAGCGCACGATCGGCGCGTCGTCCACGTCGGCGTTGTCTTCCAGTGCCACGGCGCCATCGGCGACAGCGGACTCTTCTTCTTCCACGTCACCGATCAGGTCGGCCAGCTTGTCGGCTGTGCTCTGGTCCAGGTTCTGGATCAGCTTGACCAGCTTGGAGTGCTCTGACGACGATGGGGGTCGATGATGGCCTGCTGCTGGAACTTGACGCGTTCGATGGCCTGGTTGTCGGTCGGGTCGGACAGCAGCACGGCCAGGCGGTTGCCGCGCTTGATCAGCGGGATGACGCGGGTCTCGGCCAGCAGCTTGCGGTCGATCTGGTCCAGGGGCAGGGTGCTGAAGTCCAGGCTGGCCAGATCCATCAGCGGCATGCCGAAGGTCTCGGCCAGGAAGGTGGCCAGCCGCAGCGGGTTCAGCACCTTGCTGTTGATGACCAGCTCGTCGAGGAAGTTGCCGTTCTCGGCAGCCAGGGCCTTGGCATGGGCTTCCCGCGCCTGCTCGGGCGACAGCAGCTGGTGCTGGATCAGCACGCGGGCAATGCCGGGCAGCTGCACGGCATCGGCCCTTGTCGGCACGTTCGTTCTTTGCTTGCGGTGGAAGATTTGCGGACACGGGCAACCTACCCTCATGGATCAGGAAAAGCCGGGCAGGATCCATTCCCGGACCCTGCCTGGCCCATGAGTGTGCCGCGCCCTGCGGCCGCTTGCATCAGTTGGCGGGGGGCCATGCGCCCAACGGACGGCCTCCTGCTACGAACGGCACCGACCTGATGCTTCGGGAAGATCCGACCCGGGCGTCGCCTGTCCCGGGTGGTGCGTCGGTGCCGTTCGGGTTCAGTCGCCGCCCAGCGCGTCTTCCAGGAAGGAAGCGGACGGCACGAAGAAGGCGGTACCGGTCACGGCGCGGCTGTAGTCCAGCAGGCGGTCGTAATTGCCTTCCGGACGGCCGATGAACATGTTGGTGAGCATCTGCTCGATGATCTCCAGGGACCGGGCATAGCCGATGAAGAAGGTGCCGTACTCGTTGCGCGACGGGTTGCCGAAGGGCAGGTTGGCGCGCAGGATGGCCTGCTCGTTGCCGTCCTCGTCCTCGATCACGTTCAGCGCGATGTGCGAGTTGGTGGGCTTCACCTCGTCGTCCATCTCGATGTCGTCATACTTGGTCCGGCCGATGACCTTTTCCTGCTCGGCCACCGGCAGCGCGTTCCAGGGCCGTCATGTCGTGGATGTACTTCTGCACGATGACGTAGCTGCCGCCGGCGTGGGCAGGATCCTCGTCGCCGATCAGCGTCGCCTCGACGGCTTCCCGGCCCTGCGGGTTCTCGGTGCCGTCGACGAAGCCCACCATGCTGCGGGCATCCAGATAGCGGAAGCCATGGACCTCGTCCACCGGCACGACGGCGTCGCCCAGCTGTTCGCGGATGCGCATGGCCAGCTCGAAGCAGGCGTCGGTACGTGTGGCACGGATGTGCAGCAGCAGGTCACCGGGTGTGGCGGGGGCGGTGTGTTTGGCGCCCTTGAAAGCCTTCATGGGATGCAGCCCCTTGGGCCGGGGATGATCGGGGAAGAGGCGGGGCCAGGCGTCGTGGCCGATGCCGATCACGCAGCTGAGGGCGGCACCGGGCAGGCGCAGGTTCAGGTGCGCAGCATGGCGGGCACTTCACCCAGGGCGTCGCGCGCGGTGTCGGCGGCTTCGTTGCCGTCCGCCGGGGACAGCACGATGAAGATGGCGGCCATGCCGGCCGATGCACGACCGGCTGAGGGTCGGCGGCGGGGCAGGAGGTCTGAATGTCTTTTGTCCATGGGAAGGATGCTTTCAGAAGGGATGGCGAGACAGGCCCGGCAACATGGCGGGGCGGCGCGACGGACGGCTCATGGCAGGGAGCGGCATGCCCGACGCACCGGGGCGCGCTCATGGGTGATCGTGAGGGCGCGGGCCGGAAAGACTGCATGGAGGCGATTCTATGACCGGGGCAGCCTTTTCATGGCACAGACCCGAAATTTTGGGCGGACCATGAAGCGGATGTGTATGGATAATCGTTTTCAATAACGATCAATATTATCCGACAGGGTCTTTTATGGATTTGCCGGCTGGCACTGTCTGCCGATCCGGCGGTTTTTCTGCGCCCTTTCCATTCATGAAGTTCATGAATGCGGTCGGGAATGGTTGTGCGACGCATGAAATATTGCGGGTCACCGCGTGTTTTTCCCGTGAAATCAGTGGCTTGGTGAATATAGTTCTTTGGAACTAGTCCCGGGGTAGGTGGGGATTATTCCCCCATGAGGAATGGTGAACGATGTGAACAAGTTCTACATTCTGGGCGCATGGGTCTCCCGGGATGATCCTGACGGTCGGTGCCGTTTTTTTGACTGTCGGCGCGAAAGCCCTGGGCAGGCCTTACAAGAATGAAAAGAGGCTATTTCCGCCATGGTCGACAAGATCCAGCACAGTCCTGTTCCCCGGCGCCTATTCGGTGCTGGCCTCCAGTACCTTTGCATTCACCGTCTGTTTTGCCGCGTGGATGATGTTTGCCGTGCCAGGCATCCCCATCAAGGAGCAGCTGGGGCTGAACGAAACCCAGTTTGGCCTGCTGACGGCCATGCCGGTGCTGACGGGATCGCTGGTGCGGGTGCCGCTGGGCATCTGGACCGACCGCTTCGGCAGCCGCATCGTGCTGTTCCTGCTGATGCTGTCCACCGTGCCCGCCATCTGGCTGATGGCCTATGCCACCGAATACTGGCAGTTCCTGGTGCTGTCGCTGTTCGTCGGTCTGGCCGGTGGTTCCTTCTCGGTAGGCACGCCCTATGTGGCGCGCTGGTTCCCGAAGGATCGCCAGGGGCTGGCCATGGGCATCTTCGGTGCCGGCAACTCCGGCTCGGCCATGACCAAGTTCATCGCCCCGCCGCTGATCGCCTACGTCGGTACCTGGACCTTCGTGCCGAAGGTCTATGCCGCCGGCATGGCCGTCACGGCCTGCATCTTCTGGATGTTCTCGCGCACCAACCCGGCACACAACGTCCCGTCCGCCACCTCGCTGCGTGCGCAGATGCAGGTGCTGCGTGACCCGCGTGTCTGGCGCTACTGCCAGTACTACTCGGTGGTCTTCGGCGGCTATGTGGCGCTGGCCCTCTGGCTGACCAAGTACTACATCAACGAGTTCGGCTTCAGCATCCAGCTGGCTGCCTTCCTTGCTGCCTGCTTCTCGCTGCCCGGCGGCGTGCTGCGTGCCATCGGTGGCTGGATCTCGGACCGCGCCGGCGCCCTATCGCACCACCTGGTACGTGCTGTGGATCATGTGGATCTGCTTCTTCTTCCTCAGCTATCCGCAGACCGACCGACCATCAGCACCGTCAACGGCCCGATGAGCTTCCATATCGGTCACAACCCGTGGGTGTTCACCTTCCTGCTGTTCCTGATGGGCATCGCCACCGCCATCGGCAAGGCCTCGGTCTTCAAGTTCATCTCCGATGACTTCACCACAACATCGGCGCGGTATCGGGCGTGGTGGGTCTGGCAGGGCGGCTGGCGGCTTCCTGCTGCCGGTGCTGTTCGGCATCGCGCTTGACCTGACGGGCGTCCGCTCCAGCTGCTTCATGCTGCTGTTCGGCACGGTCTCGGTCAGCCTGATCTGGATGCACTTCAGCCGCTACAGCGATGTTCAGCACCCGCGCGAGGAAGCTGAGGGTGTGCTGGGCAAGGCTGCCGCCCAATAACAAGAAGTACAAGAAGTAGAGGAGACAGGGAGATCACCATGCCTACAGCCAACGACACCACCGTGAAGGGACACGTCCTGCATCATTGGGATCCGGAGAACCCCGAGTTCTGGGAGCGCACCGGCGGCGCATCGCGCGGCGCAATCTCTGGATCTCGATCATTTCGCTGACGCTCTCGTTCGCCATCTGGGTGCTGTGGAGCGTGGTGACGGTCAACCTCGACAAGGTGGGCTTCCGGTTCACCAGCAACCAGCTGTTCTGGCTGACCGCGCTGCCGGCGCTTTCGGGGGCCACACTGCGGGTGTTCTACAGCTTCATGGTGCCCATCTTCGGTGGGCGCCGCTGGACGGTGATCTCCACGCTGAGCCTGCTGCTGCCGGCCGTGGGCATGGGCATTGCGCTGCAGGACAGCAGCACCAGCTACGGCACGCTGCTGATCCTGGCCGCGCTGTGTGGTCTGGGGGGCGGCAACTTCAGCTCCAGCATGGCCAACATCAGCTTCTTCTACCCGAAGGCGAAGAAGGGCACGGCCACGGGCCTCAACGCGGGCATCGGCAACCTGGGGGTGAGCCTGGCGCAGTTCGTGGTGCCGCTGGTGATCTCCAGCGCCATGGTGGGCAGCTTCACGGGTGAGGGCCTGCACTATGTGGAGAAGGGTGTCGAGAAAACGCTGTGGCTGCAGAACGCCGGCTTTGTCTGGGTGCCGTTCATCGTGATCTCGGTCATCCTGGCCTGGTTCGGCATGAATGACATCGCCGATGCCAAGGCCTCGTTCAAGGATCAGGCCATCATCTTCCGGCGCAAGCACAACTGGCTGATGTGCTGGCTCTACGTCGGCACCTTCGGTTCCTTCATCGGCTTCTCGGCCGGACTGGCGCTGCTGACCAAGTCGCAGTTCCCGGACGTGAACCCCACGCAGTATGCGTTCCTGGGGCCGCTGGTGGGTGCGCTGACGCGACCGGTGGGCGGCTGGATCTCCGACCGGCTGAAGGCCGGTGCAACGGTGACGCTCTACACCTTCCTGCTGATGGTGCTGGCCGTGGTGGGCGTGCTGTTCACGCTGCCCTCGGAAGGCGATGCAGGCAACTTCCCGGCCTTCCTGGGCATGTTCATCCTGCTGTTCGCCCTCACGGGCATCGGCAACGGTTCCACCTTCCGCATGATTCCCGTCATCTTCCTGACGGCGCGCACGCAGGAAGCCGAGAAGACGCCCGAGGCCCAGCGCCAGGCGGTGGTGCAGGGCAACAAGGAAGCTTCGGCCGTGCTGGGCTTCTCCGGTGCGGTGGGCGCCTATGGCGGCTTCTTCATCCCGAAGAGTTTCGGCACTTCGCTGGAGGCGACCGGCTCGGTGGACATGGCGTTGTACGCATTCATCGCCTTCTACCTCAGCTGCATGGTGGTGACCTGGTGGTTCTATGCCCGCAAGGGTGCCCGCACCCCCTGCTGAGTGGTTTCTGAACATGGCCGGCGCAAGCTGGCTGCTCTAAACAAAAGGTATCGACGATGAGTCATTTTCTGGATCGGCTGAAATTCCTTTCCCGGGTGCGTTCGTCCTTCTCCGAAGGCCATGGTGCCGTGGTTAAGGAAGACCGTGCCTGGGAGAACGCCTACCGTTCCCGCTGGCAGCACGACAAGATTGCGCGCTCCACTCACGGGGTCAACTGTACGGGCTCGTGCAGCTGGAAGATCTACGTGAAGGGCGGGCTGATCACCTGGGAAACCCAGCAGACCGACTACCCGCGCACGCGCCCGGACCTGCCCAACCATGAGCCGCGCGGCTGCCCGCGGGGCGCCTCCTACAGCTGGTACGTCTACTCGGCGCAGCGCGTCAAGCACCCGATGATCCGGGGCGAGCTGATGGAGATGTGGCGCGAGGCCCGCAAGACGATGGATCCGATCTCGGCCTGGGAGTCGATCAGCCAGGATCCGGTGAAGTCGCGCCGCTACAAGAGCGTGCGCGGCCTGGGCGGCTTCGTGCGCGCCGACTGGGACACGGCTACCGAGATCATTGCGGCAGCCAACGCGCTGACCATCAAGAAGTATGGTCCTGACCGGGTGGTCGGCTTCTCGCCCATTCCGGCGATGTCGATGATCAGCTATGCCTCGGGGGCCCGCCACCTGAGCCTGATCGGGGGAACCTGCCTGAGCTTCTATGACTGGTACTGCGACCTGCCGCCGTCCAGCCCGCAGGTGTGGGGCGAGCAGACCGACGTGCCCGAGTCGGCCGACTGGTACAACTCCGGCTACACGGTGGTGTGGGGCCTCGAACGTGCCGATGACCCGCACGCCGGATGCCCACTTCTACACCGAGGTGCGCTACAAAGGGCACCAAGACGGTGGCGGTCTCGTCCGACTACGGCGAGATGGTGAAGTTCAGCGACGTGGCTGGCCCCGCGCCAGGGGCACGGACGCTGCGCTGGCACTGGCCATGGGCCACGTCGTGCTGACTGAGTTCCACCGCGACAATCCCGTCGCCGTACTTCGTGGATTACCTGAAGCAGTACACCGACATGCCGATGCTGGTGATGCTGAAGGAACACGATGGCAAGCTGGTGCCGGATTACTTCCTGCGTGCATCGCACCTGCCCGAGAACCTGGGCGAAGCCAACAACCCCGAATGGAAGACGGTGCTGGTGGATGCGCTGACCGGTGACATGGTGGCGCCCAATGGCTCGGTCGGCTTCCGCTGGGGCGAGGACAAGGCGGGTACCGGCAAGGTGGGTCGCTGGAACCTGGAGAAGCGTGATGGCGGCAGCGGCCGGGAAATCGATCCGGTGCTGAGCCTGAAGGGCATGCACGACGACGTGAAGGCCGTGTACTTCAGCTACTTCGGTGGCGAGAAGGACGACCTGCTGCCGCGCAACGTGCCGGTCAAGCGCGTGAAGCTGGCTGATGGCAGCGAGGGTCTGGTGGCCACCGTCTACGACCTGCAGATGGCCAACTATGGTGTTGACCAGGGGCTGGGCGGCGAGAACGTGGCCAAGTCCTATGAGGACGATGTTCCCTGCACGCCGGCATGGCAGCAGAAGCACACGGGCGTGCGTCCCGAGCTGGTGACACAAGTGGCACGCGAGTTCGCACAGAACGCGCACGACACGCGTGGCCGCAGCATGGTGATCGTCGGTGCGGGTCTGAACCACTGGTTCCATACCGACATGTCCTACCGCGGCATCATCAATCTGCTGATGATGTGCGGCTGCGTGGGACAGAGCGGTGGCGGCTGGTCGCACTATGTGGGTCAGGAGAAGCTGCGTCCGCAGTTCGGCTGGGCACCGCTGGCCTTTCGGTCTGGACTGGTCGCGTCCGCCGCGCCAGATGAACGGCACGAGCTTCTTCTATGCGCACACGGGCCAGTACCGGCACGAGCAGCTGCGCGTGGGCGAGATCCTGGCACCGACGGCCGACAAGAAGGCGATGGAGCCGCTGGCGCTGATCGACTTCAACGCCCGCGCCGAGCGCATGGGCTGGCTGCCGTCGGCACCGCAGCTGGAGAACAACCCGCTGGAAATCGTCGATGCCGCGCAGAAGGCCGGTGAGGATCCGGTGAAGTATCTGGTGCGCGGCCTGAAGGACGGTTCGCAGCGCATGAGCTGTGATGACCCCTGAGAATCCGAAGAACTTCCCGCGCAACCTGTTTGTGTGGCGTTCGAACATCCTGGGGTCCAGCGGCAAGGGGCACGAGTACTTCCTGAAGTACCTGCTGGGTGCGCAGAACTCGGTTTTCTGTGACGCCAGCGACACCGTGCGTCCGACCGAGGTGCGCACGCCCGAGCAGATGCCCGAGGAGGGCAAGCTGGATCTGGTGACGGTCCTGGATTTCCGGATGAGCACGACCTGTCTGTACGGCGACATCGTGCTGCCCACGGCCACCTGGTACGAGAAGGACGATCTGAACACGTCCGACATGCACCCGTTCATCCACCCGCTGTCCGAGGCGGTGACGCCGCTGTGGGAAAGCAAGACCGACTGGGAGATCTACAAGCTGATCGCCAAGCGTTTCAGCGAGATCGGTGGTCCGTATCTGGGCACGCGCAAGGACATCGTGCTGGTGCCGCTCATGCACGACACTCCGGGAGAGCTGGGTCAGCCCTTCGATCCGAAGGACTGGAAACAGGGTGAATGCGACCTGATCCCCGGCAAGACGGCGCCCAGCATGGTGGTGGTCGAACGCAACTACAACGACATTCACCGCAAGTACACGTCCATCGGTCCGCTGCTGGACAAGCTGGGCAACGGCGGCAAGGGCATCAACTGGAACACCGAGCACGAGATCCACGACCTGGTCGGCTTCAACAAGGCCGTGCAGGAAGAGGGCGTGAGCAGGGGCGGCCGCGACTGGATACGGCCATCGATGCGGCGGAGATGATCCTCACGCTGGCGCCCTGAGACCAACGGCCACGTGTCGGTGAAGGCCCGGGAGGCGCTGGGCAAGATCACCGGGCGCGACCATACGCACCTGGCGGTGGGCCGCGAGCACGACAAGATCCATTTCCGTGACATCCAGGCGCAGCCGAGGAAGATCATCTCGGCGCCCACCTGGTCGGGTCTGGAGTCGGAAGAGGTGAGCTACAACGCCGGATACACCAACGTGCACGAGCTGATTCTCGGCGTACCATCACCGGTCGCCAGCAGTTCTACCAGGATCACCGCTGGATGCTGGACTTCGGCGAGGGCTTCTGCGTGTACAAGCCGGCCATCGACACCAAGTCCACGGCCAGCATGTTCGGCGCACGTCCCAACGGCAACCCGGAAATCGCGCTCAACTTCCTCACGCCTCACCAGAAGTGGGGTATCCACAGCACGTATTCGGACAACCTGCGGATGCTGTCGCTGAGCCGGGGTGGCCCGCACGTGTGGATCTCGGAAGATGATGCCAAGCGTGCCAACGTGGAAGACAACGACTGGATCGAGGTCTTCAACACCAACGGCGTGATCGCCTGCCGGGTGATCGTCAGCCAGCGGATCCCGCGCGGCATGTGCCTGATGTATCACGCGCAGGAGAAGATCGTGAACACCCCGGGATCGGAGCTGAGCGGCAAGCGCGGCGGCATCCACAACTCGGTCACGCGCACGGTGCTCAAGCCCACGCACATGATCGGGGGCTATGCGCAGCTGGCCTATGGCTTCAACTACTACGGAACCATCGGCAGCAACCGCGACGAGTTCGTGCTGCTGCGCAAGATGTCGAAGGTCGATTGGATGGATGAGCCGGTGAACGCGGAAACGGCACAAGGAGAAGTCTGATGAAAGTTCGTGCACAGATTGGAATGGTGCTGAATCTGGACAAGTGCATCGGTTGCCACACCTGCTCGGTGACCTGCAAGAACGTCTGGACCAGCCGTGATGGCGTGGAATACGCCTGGTTCAACAACGTCGAGACCAAGCCCGGTATCGGCTATCCCAAGCAGTGGGAGAACCAGAAGAAGTGGAACGGGGGCTGGGTGCGCACCTCGAGCGGCAAGCTCGAGCCGCGCCAGGGGGCAAGCTGCGCATTCTGGCGAACCTGTTTGCCAACCCGAACCTGCCGTCGATCGACGACTACTACGAGCCGTTCACCTACGACTACCAGCACCTGCAGTCGGCGCCGCGGATGAAGACGCCGCCGACGGCACGGCCGGTGTCGGTGCTGACCGGCGAGAAGATGGACAAGATCGAGTGGGGCCCGAACTGGGAGGACGATCTGGCTGGCGAGTTCAGCAAGCGCAGCCAGGATCACCTGTTCGAGGGGGTGCAGAAGCAGATGTACTCCACCTTCGAGAACACCTTCATGATGTACCTGCCGCGCCTGTGCGAGCACTGCCTGAACCCGACCTGCGTGGCCTCGTGCCCGTCGGGTTCGGTGTACAAGCGCGAAGAGGACGGCATCGTGCTGGTGGACGAGGACAAGTGCCGCGGCTGGCGGATGTGCATCTCGGGCTGCCCGTACAAGAAGATCTACTTCAACTGGCAGTCGGGCAAGGCCGAGAAGTGCCTGTTCTGCTATCCGCGGATCGAGGCGGGCCAGCCCACGGTCTGTTCCGAGACCTGCGTGGGCCGCATCCGCTATCTGGGCGTGATGCTGTACGACGCCGACCGCATCGAGGCGGCCGCCTCCATGCCGGACGAGAAGCAGCTGTACAAGGCCCAGCTGGAGTGCTTCCTGGATCCGAACGATCCGGACGTGATCGAGGCTGCCCGCAAGGAGGGCATCCCCGAGACGTGGCTGGCGGCGGCCCGCAAGTCGCCGGTGTACCGGATGGCAGTGGACTGGGAAGTGGCCTTCCCGCTGCACCCGGAATACCGGACACTGCCGATGGTGTGGTACATCCCGCCGCTGTCGCCGATCCAGAGCGCAGCCGAGAACAAGCAGATGCCGCACGAGACGGTGGAAGGCAGCATCATCCCCGACGTGAAGAGCCTGCGCATTCCGGTGCGTTACCTGGCCAACCTGCTGACGGCGGGCGACGAGGAGCCGATCATCAAGGCGCTGGAGCGGATGATTGCCATGCGTGCGTTCAAGCGCGGCGAGATGATCAACGGCAAGGGTTCGCTCGAGGTCATCAAGCGTGTGGGTCTCACGCCCGAGATGGTGGAGGACATGTACCAGACCATGGCCATCGCCAACTACGAGGACCGCTTCGTCATTCCCACTTCGCACAAGGCTGCGGTGGAGCGCAACTTCAGCGATACCGGCAGCTGCGGTTTCAGCTTCGGCAACGGCTGCTCGTCGGGTTATTCCAATGAGTCGCTCTTTGGCAAGCGGAACAAGGTGGATGTCATTCACCTGCAGCTGAAGAGGCCCCGCAAACAGGAAGCCGAACAGGGAGTCGTGATGATCATCTATCGAGTGCTTTCGGCGCTGCTGAGCTACCCGGAGCAGGGAGCTGATCGATGCGCTGCCCGAGATCGAGGCAGCCCGGAGCCCACGCCGCGCGTCCGTGCGCAGCTGAGCCCGCTCATCGAGCATCTGCGCACGACGAAGCTGATCCGGCTGCAGGAGGAGTACGTGGCCGAGTTCGATCGCTCGCGCCGCCAGTCGCTGTACCTGTTCGAGCACATCCACGGTGAAAGCCGTGAGCGGGGTGACGCGCTGCTGGATCTGCTGCGCGAATACCAGAGCCACGGTTTCGAGCCCCGTGACGAGGTGGGCAGCCCGCGCGAGACGCCGGACCATCTGCCGCTGTTCCCGGAGTTCCTGTCGCAGCGTCCGCCCGAGGAGGCTGCGCGCCTGCTGGGCGATGCGGTGCACGTGATCGCACTGGTGGGCAGTCGCCTGGCCGAGCGCGAGAACCCGTATGCCGCCGTGTTCACGGTCCTGCAGGAAATGTCGCCGGTGAAGGCGCAGCCCATGGAGGATGCGCCGGCACGTGACATGGACACGCTGCTCGACACCATCGGACCGGGCAATGACGGTTCGGAACCCCTGCTCAAGCCGGACAACGGCATGGTGCAGACGGTGAAGTTCTATCGCTGAGGAGATCTCCATGAGCTACTTCAACGCATTCTTCTTCGGGATCTATCCGTACATCGCGCTCAGCATCTTCCTGCTGGGCAGCCTGGTGCGCTTCGAGCGCGAGCAGTACAGCTGGAAGAGCGACAGCTCGCAGGTGCTGTACCGCGGCCATCTGCGTACGGCCAACATCCTGTTCCACGTGGGCATTCTGGGGCTGTTCTTCGGCCACCTGGTGGGTCTGCTCACGCCCGTGGCCATCTGGGACATGCTGGGGGTGACTCACCACTTCAAGCAGGTGGTGGCCATGACGGCCGGCGGGATCATGGGCACGATGTGCCTGATCGGGCTGTCGCTGCTGCTGCATCGGCGTCTGACCAACCCGCGCATCCGTGCCGTCACCTCCCCGGGTGACAAGGTGCTGATGATCTGGATCCTGCTCACGCTGCTGCTGGGTCTGACGACCATCATCGTGTCGGCCGGCCACATGGACGGTGCCGAGATGGTCCGGCTGATGACCTGGGCACAGCACATCGTCACGTTCCAGTCGGACGCGGCGTCGCTGATTGCCGATGTCAGCATCATCTTCAAGCTGCACCTGTTCATGGGCATGACGCTGTTCATCCTGTTCCCGTTCACGCGGCTGGTGCATGTCTGGAGCGGCTTTGCCTCGCTGACCTACCTGGGTCGTGCCTGGCAGCTGGTGCGCCAGCGCTGAGCTGAAGCTGTCGTCATGCTGCCGGATGCGTCCGGCAGCGGATGGCTTTCATCATGATCCCGGCCGTCCGATATCATCAGGCGGGCCGGACATCGGGCCACGGAAGGACAACTTCCGTGGCCCAATCATTTTCAGGAGGTTTGCGTGTCGATCAAGGTCACGGTGTGGAGATCACCGATGATGAGGTGGCAGCCGAGCTGCCTTTCCACCAGGACACCCCGCAGCCGCTGCGCAGTGCCTGCATTGCGCTGGCGCTGAAGCGGGTGATGCTGGACGAGGCGGCCGAGCAGGGGCATCCGGTGGCGGATGCCGAGGAAGCGGCCGATTACCTGCTGTCCACGCAGGTCACGGTGCCGGTGGTGGATGAGGCCAGTTGCCGGCGTCATTACGAGCAGTATCCGGAGCGTTTCCGGGTGGGCGGATGGGTGGATGCCGACCATATCCTGTTTGCCGTGAACGAGCGCACGCCGCTGGATGCGTTACGGCTGGTGGCGAAAGAGACGCTGGCGCTGCTGCAGGAGCATCCCGAGCGATTCGAGGCGATGGCAGCCGAGCGTTCCAACTGCCCGTCGGCAGAGAACGGCGGCGCACTGGGGCAGATGCAGCGCGGTGAGACAGTGCCGGAGTTCGAGGCGGCGCTGTGGCGCATTGCTCCCGGAACCATTGCCGACAGCCTGATCGAGACCCGCTACGGGCTGCACATCATCCGGGTCAACCGTCGCCACGAGGGGCAGCAGCTGCCCTTCGAGCAGGTGCAGGAGGGCATCGCGCAGGCACTGACCGCAGCCAGCCGGGATGCGGCCTGGCGGCAGTATGTGCAGGTTCTGCTGGGCCGTGCCAAAATCGAAGGCATTGATCTGGAAGGGGCCGACACGCCATTGGTGCAGTAGGCGCAACGCCCCGAGGCTCCTCGACGGATACTTCCATGGAAAGCACCATGCCGTTTGATGACCGGGCATCAGGTTCGCCGAAGCGCGACGGGTCCTTGTCGCAGGCAGCCGCTTCCAGTCGTTATGTCGAGTCGGGTATAACGATAGTGCGGAGAGGGGCTTCCGAGGAAGAAAGGGCGCCTGATGGCGTTGCATCCGCGACCGATGGCGAGGCCGGGCTGCGACGTGAGGAAGGCTCCGACCGTTTGCCGGAGGGTGTGCAGGTGACAGGTGCGGTGCAGGCCAAGGCGGCTGCGCCGGCCTGGAAGAACCGGGCTGTCCACCCGCATCGTCATCAGTTCCGTGGTGGCGCTGTCGCTGGTGCTGAGCATGGTGGGCTGGACGCTGTGGCTGTCGTGGCAGCTGGCGGGCACGGCAGCGGCCATCAACGAGACGGGCAGCCTGCGGATGCGCGCGAACCGTATCGGGCTGAACCTGCTTCGGCACGATGAGGCGGCTGAGGCCCAGGTGGTGGTGGACCTGCGGGAGCAGGGGCGCATCCTGGCGCACTTTGCGGGAGGGACCTTCCGGGCAGACCGCTCTTTCTGTCCACGGATGCGCCGCTGCGCCAGCAGTTCCATGCTGTGACGACCCGCTGGGATCAGCTGGCGGATCTGGCCCACGAGGCGCTGGAGGAGGGTGACAGCACGGCCTATCTGGCGCAGCTGCCGGGCTTCGTGGCCGAGGCCGACCGGCTGGTGCACGTGCTGGAGGTCGGCAACGCCAGCAAGACAACCCGGCTGCGGATCCTGCAGAGCGTGCTGATCGTGATGGCCTGCCTGGGCACGATGGCGATGATCTTCCTGCTGTACCGCTGGATCATCCGGCCGGTGCAGACGCTGCAGGGCGGTATCCAGCGGATGGCGGCCCGGGACTTTCGGTGCGGGTGCCCGTCAACAATACCGACGAACTGGGCGTGCTGGCCCAAGGCTTCAACCGGATGGCGGACGAGCTGCAGAGCCTGTACGAGGATCTGGGCGAGCATGTGCGTCAGAAGACGGCCGAGCTGGAAAGGCAGAACCGGCAGCTGAGCGCGCTCTATGGCATGACGGCGTTCCTGAACAAGCCCAACGATATCGAGGCACTGTGCCGGGGCTTCCTGCAGCGGGTGATGGATGAGTTCCATGCGGCGGCGGGCAGCATCCGGGTGCTGGACCCGTCGGGGGAGCGGCTGCACATTGTCGTGTCGCTGGGGTTTTCTTCGGCGCTTCAGGAAAGCGAGCACTGCATGCGTACCGATGCCTGCTTCTGCGGCGAGGCCACGCAGCGCGGCACGATGATCATCCGGGACTTCCGCAAGTTGCCGCGCCCCGAGGAGATTGGCTGCATGCGTGATGGTTTCCAGGCTGTGTCGGTCTTCCAGATCGTGACGCCGGAGGCGACGCTGGGCACCTTTTCGCTGCATTTCCGTGAGCGCACGACGATGTCGCCCCGCGAGCTTCAGCTGCTGGAGATGCTGGGGCAGCACCTGGGGCGGCGCTGGACAACCAGCGGCTGAGCATCAAGGCGCGTCAGCTGGCGGTGGCCGAGGAGCGCAACCTGGTGGCACAGGGGCTGCATGACAGCCTGGCCCAGGGGTTGAACTTCCTGAACCTGCAGACGCAGATGCTGGGCAGCGCGGTGCAGCAGCGCCGCTGGGACGAGGTGGAGGAGATCGTGCCGTTGCTGAAGACGGGGGTTTCCGAGAGCTACCAGGATGTGCGCGAGCTGCTGCAGAACTTCCGTACACGGCTGGGCGAGGAGTCCCTGCGCAAGGCGGTGGACGACACGATCGGGCGCTTCCGCCGGCAGACCGGGCTGAATGTGGAGCTGCACCTGGATGACCGCGACGGCGCACCGCTGCACCCCGACCAGCAGCTTCAGGTACTGTTCATTCTGCAGGAGGCGCTTTCCAACGTGCGCAAGCATGCGTATGCCAGCAAGGTGACGGTGCGCATCGACAATCACCGTGATTTCGGCATGAGCATCCGTGACGACGGCGAGGGTTATGATCCGCAGGAGGTGGCCGAGCGCAGTGAAACCCATGTGGGCTGTCCATCATGCGCGAGCGGGCGGCACGCCTGGGCGGGCAGCTGCAGATGTGCAGCGCGCCGGGGCAGGGGACGGAGGTTTCCCTGTACCTGTCGCAGAGCGACCGGCTGGCGTCCTGAAATGGTCGGATTACCGAGGCCTGAGTGTTTGCCGTTCTGTTATCTTGTCGAGCCCTGAGTTCCAGTTCTGATAAATGAGCATCAGCATTCTGCTTGTCGATGATCACAACCTGTTCCGCTCCGGCGTGCGTCAGCTGCTGCAGCGTGAGGAGGACCTGTGCATCGTGGCCGAGGCGGCCGACGGGCTGGAGGGGCTGAAGCGCGCCAAGGCGCTGCGCCCGGACGTGATCCTGCTGGATCTGAACATGCCGGGGCTCTCGGGGCTGGAGACGCTGCATCTGCTCACGCAGGATGTGCCGCAGTCGAAGGTGGTGATCCTGACCGTCTCGGAAGAGGCCGAGGAGCTGGGAGAGGCGCTGCGCTCGGGCGCGGTGGGCTATCTCACGAAGAATGTCGAGGCCGAGACGCTGGTGACTGCCATCCGCAAGGCCAAGCGTGGCGAACCCGTCATTGCCGAGTCCATGACGATGAAGCTGGTGGAGCAGTTCCGTTCGCAAGGGAGCGGCCAGCCTGGTGCGACGGTGACGCCGCCCGAGCCGCCCTCTGTCCAGCCGGGGGCTGCACCTGAGCGGGTGCACCTGACGGCGCGCGAGCGGGAGATCATGCAGTGCCTGGCACGGGGCGAGAGCAACAAGGAAATTGCCCGGCGGCTGGATGTGGCCGAGAGCACGGTGAAGATTCACGTGCAGAACATCCTGAAGAAGCTGAATCTGTCCAGCCGGGTGCAGATTGCCGTCTATGCGGTGGAGAACGGCCTGTCGGGCAACGGGCCCTGAGGCCTCTGATGTTCCTGATGCGACAGGCCCGACGCCTGCAGGGGTGGATTGCCGTGCAGGGGCCGGGCCTGGGGGTATCTGGCCGCCAGGGGCCAGACAAGGGCTTATCAGGCCGGAACGCCGATGATGACGCTGGAGGCCTTGAAGATGGCGCTGGCTGTCTTGCCTTCAGCCGGGGCCCAGCGACTGGGCGCTTTCGTTGGTGACGATGGCGGCTACGGTGCCACCGCCGTTCACTTCGATGACCACTTCGGTGTTGACGGCACCGGGCTGCACGCGGCTGATCTTGCCGGTGAGGTGGTTGCGGGCCGAGAAACGGGCCCCTTCGCTGTCGGCCACGACGATGATGGACGAGGCCTTGACGAGGGCGAAGGCTTCGGCGCCAACCTTCAGGCCCAAGTTCTCGGCGCTTTCGTGGGTGACGGTGGCCACCACCTTGTGGCCGCCTTTCACGTCGAGTTCGATTTCATCGTTGACGGCACCGCGGTGGACGGCGGAAACCTTGCCCAGGAACTGATTGCGTGCGCTGGTCTTCATGCTCATTCTCCGTATCAGAAGGTAGTCGTCGGCAATGCCGTCAGCCTGAGCGCACAGCTGTTCGACGAAGCGACGGTGTTCGTTTCTCGATAGTCTTGAAATTGTCGATGAGTTGCTGGCCACGTTGGGTGAGGCGGGTTCCCCGCCGCCCTGCCGCCCACCGTGCGCTCGACGAGCGGCTGGCCGGCCAGGTTGTTCATGATGTCGATGGCATCCCGGGCTGCCTTGTAGCTCATGCCGATGGCCTTGGCCGCCTTCGAGATGGAACCATCTCGGCAATCTGGGCCAGCAGTCCGATACGCCCTGCGCCCCCGAAGTTGGCGCCACCGATGGTCATCCAGATGGAACCGTGCAATTCTACCTGCTGGTTTGTGGGGAATCCGTGACAAATGTCGTGTTCGGGGCGTCGGCAGTCGTTGCTTGGGGCGTGCTCATGTCGTGGAGAGGCAAGGCAAAAGAGAGAGGCGCACGGGGAAAAGAAAGACATTTTTCCCGGGGCAGCAGGGTCTGGCCCCCCATGCCGGAGTGATGGCCGGGGTCTTGGCGGCCAGGGGCCACCATTCAGCGTCAGGTTGCGTGGAACTCGGTCAGCAGGACCTGTTTCCAGTTGTGGCCGTTGCGCAGGCGGGCGTGCAGGGAGGGAAGTACTGTTGCAGCAGCTGACCCAGATCGTCGCGTCCGCCCAGGTCGAGGTCTTCCCAGAGTTCGCGCTCACCATAGCAGGCGGCCGCGATGGCGTGGGCCAGCCAGCGGGTGAGGCGTTCAGGCTGCTCGGGATTACGGTTGGCCAGCAGCAAGGTCAGCATGGCGGCGAAGTCGGGCGGGCACATGCGCAGCAGCTTCTGGTACTGGGCATCGGGCATGGATTCGACGGGGTCGACTTCGGGGAATAGCCGGGCCAGCAGGGCCAACAGTTCCGGTTGGGGGCATGCCCAGCGTCCGAGGCGAATAGCGGGAGGTCGCCGTTCTGCGCGTTGCGCAGCACGCCCGAGACCGCGCGCCGCAGCAGATCCGGCACGGCATCGGCGTCGGGGGTTGGACTGGGGCAGCGAAGGGGCAACGTCACGCGAATCCATGGGTCGATGATCGCGCGTGCCTGTCGGGTGTGCAAGCCACGGCGGACAGAGAGATCAGTCCTGAAGGCGGCCGTCCCGCATCTGCACCACGTGCTGACCGAGCACCTTGGCGTCTTCCACGTCGTGGGTGATGAGGATGAGGGGCACACGCAGGCGTTGCTGCAGGGCCAGCAGCTCACGGCGCATGGTGGCGCGCAGGTGGGGGTCAAGGGCGGAGAAGGGTTCGTCCAGCAGCAGGGCCCGGGGTTCGGTGACCGGGGCACGGGCGAGGGCGGTGCGCTGACGCTGGCCGCCGGACAGCTCGGATGGATACTGGCTGGCCAGCGAGGTCAGCCCGAGGCATCAAGCCAGCGTGCCACCGACGGGTGCCATTGGCTGCGCTCGGGATGACTGGGCGGGTTGCGCCAGCCGTGACGGAGCGAGAACGCCACGTTCTGGTAGACGGTCAGGTGCGGAAAGAGGGCGTAGTCCTGAAAGACATAGGCCGAGCGCCGAGCTCGGGGGAAGGCAGATCTGGCTGGAGGCGTCGTACAGGGTGTCGCCCTCCAGCCGGATGTGACCGGCGTCCGGGGTGAGCAACCCGGCGATGGCCTGCAGCGTCAGGCTCTTGCCCGATCCGGAAGGGCCGACGATCACGATCCGCTCATGGTCGGATTGCAGCTGCACCGACAGGGTGAAGGTGCGCGTGGCGGAGGTGAGCGTCTTTCGGATGTCGAGGTCGAGCTTCACGGCGACGGCAGGGCGGGGTGGGAATGTGGGGAGAGGGGCTGCCCCGTGAGGAGGGGGCCGAAGGGGTCATCGGTGAGCGATGCGCCCGGGGGCGAGCTGCCGGCGGACAGGAGGACGGCGACGCAGACGATGGAGGTGATCAGTACCAGCAGGTTGGCGGTGTCGTCCTGACCTGCCTGCACGGCTTCGTAGATGGCGATGGACAGTGTCTGTGTCTTGCCGGGAATGCTGCCGGCCACCATGAGGGTGGCGCCGAACTCGCCCAGGGCACGGGCAAAGGCCAGCAGCAGGCCGGCCATGATGCCGCGCCAGGCCAAGGGGCAGCGTGATCCGGAAGAAGACAGCGGCTTCCTTCATGCCCAGGATGCGGGCGGCCTGCTCCAGCTGGCCGTCGACGGCCTCGAAGGCAGCGCGCGCAGGCTTGAACACCAGCGGGAAGGCCACCACCGAGGCAGCGATGACGGCGCCCTGCCGGTGAAGATCAGGTTGATGCCGAAGGTGTCGTGCAGCCATCCGCCCAGCCAGCCGCGCCGGCCGATGAGCACCAGCAGGTAGTAGCCGAGCACGGTGGGCGGCAGCACCATGGGCAGCGTGAGTACCGTGTCCAGGAACTCACGCCCCGGAAAGCGCCGCCGAGCCAGCAGCCAGCCCACCGCCACGCCCAGGACCAGGTCGATGGCGGTGGCAAGGCCTGCCACCTTCAGGGACAGCAGCAGTGCTGGCCAGACGGATTCCATGCCGTGCAGTGATCAGGGCTTCTGAAGAAGAACTGGCCAGCACTTCCTGACCCTCAGGGGGCCAGCACGAAGGCCCGGAAGCGGCGTGCTTCTTCAGGCTGGGCGCTGTCCTTGGTGATGGCCAGCGGGTACAGGATGGGGGTCTTGGTGGGCACCTCGAAGGGCGGTCTTGACCTTGTCCTTCATCACGTAGGTGTCGGTGCCGTAGACAAAGCCGGCATCCACTTCACCCTGGGCCACATAGTCCAGCGACTGGCGCACGTTCTGGGTGTTGACGGCCTTGGTCGAGACGGGCTTCACAGGGCGGGCATCTTCCAGGACATCCTTGGTGAAGTTGCCCACCGGCACGCTGGCCGGGTTGCCAATGGCGATCTTCTGGATGGAGGCTTTCTTCAGGTCGGCCAGCTTGTCGAGCGACTGGGTGCTGTCGGCCGGTACGATGAGGACCAGGGTGTTCCGAGCGAAGTTGTGGCGGGTCTTGGGGTTGATCAGATCCTGTTTCTCGGCCTTGTCCATGGTGGCCTGGTCGGCGGAGGCGAACACGTCGACCGGAGCACCCTTGGCCATCTGCTGCAGCAGGGCACCGAGGCGCCGAAGTTCAGCTGGACCCTTGGCGTCCGGATGCCAGCTTCGTAGCGCTGGGCGATCTCGCAGGGCGTTGGTGAGACTGGCGGCGGCCGAAACGGTGATCTCGGCAGCCTGGGCGGTACCGGCAGCAAGCGACAGGACCGACAGGGCCAGCAGCTGCTTCCTGAAGGAGATGTTTTTCATGGAGATGACCTCCTGGATGGATGGTGTGGAAATGGAGACAGTCGAAATATACACGGTTATATAACGATCGTGACAGGACGCCATGGTGGGCGGCGGGAAGCGTGCGATCATTGAAAGCGAAGAATTTCTGGCAATCCGTGTCTGTTCTTTACGGTGTCTTTCTTTTACGTTGGCCGATATGTCTACTGATAATCATTTCTCTGAAAAAAAACCGGTGTTTCGCTTTCATGGGGCAGCCGTGGCCGTTGCGCTGGTGATGTCTTCTGGCGCCGGGCTGTCGACAGCCTTAGCGGCAGAGCCGACGGCGCTGGCGCCGCTGGTGGTGACGGCCACTCGCGAGCCGCAGCCGATCACCGACAGTGCGGCTGACGTGGTGCTGGTGAGCCGGCAGATGCTGGAGGACAGTGGCCTTTCGTCGGTGGACGATGCGCTGCGCCGTTTTGCCGGCCTACAACTGGCACGCAATGGCGGGCCAGGCCAGAGCGGCGGCTATTTCCTGCGCGGGGTGGCGGCCGGCGGGGTCGTGGTGCTGCTGGATGGCGTGCGCATCGGCTCGGCCTCATTGGGGCAGGCCGATTTCGGTTCCATGAACCTGGCGCAGATTGACCATATCGAGGTGGTGCGGGGGCCGGTCTCGGGCCTGTATGGTGCGGATGCCGTGGGTGGTGTGGTGAATCTGGTCACCCGGCGTGGCAAGGGCGCGCCTCGCCTGCAGGCCCATGCGGCGCTGGGCGGCTATCGGGGGCGTGAGGCGGGCATTGGCCTGAGCGGTGCCAGTGGCGCCATCGACTATGCGGCCAGCGTGGGGCATGAGCAGAATCGTGGCGAATCGGCCATCCGCCCGGGCGACCGTTATGGCTACTACAACCCCTGATCGGGATGGTTTCAAGCGCACGATGGGCACGGTAAACGTGGGGGTGTCGCCCGCAAGCGGGCATCGCATCGGGCTGACGGCCACCGAGGCCCGGCTGAATGCGCAGTACGACAGCGGCCGCTTCGATGCAGCCACCGGGCTGTCGGATGCCTCGCCGGATTTCCGTCGCCGTGCCAGGACCACGAGCACCGCCCTCGACTATCGGGGTGAGCTGTCCTCGCGCTGGATCACGTCGGCGCAGCTGGCGCATGGCGTGGATGATGACCGCAGCGGTGCGGTGCAACCGGATCACTACCGGACGACGCGCAATCAGGCGACGTGGCAGAACACGCTGCGCCTGCAGCCGGGCCAGCAGGTGGTGCTGGGCTGGGAATATCTGCACGAGAAGGTGGGCAGCAACAGCTATGCCACGAGCGGCGTGGCCGGCGCTTCCGAACAGCGCACGCGGCACAATCAGGCGCTGCTGGCCGGGTATACGGGGCAGTTCGGCCCGCTGGACGTGCAGGCCAGCCTGCGGCATGACCACAATTCCGCCGACGGCGGGCAGACCACGGGCAGCCTGGGGGCCAGCCAGGCGTTGACGGATCGCCTGAAGGTGCGGGCGCTGGTGGGCACGAGCTTCGGGCGCCGACCTTCAATGATCTGTATTACCCGAACTATGGCGTGAGCACGCTGCAGCCGGAAAAGGGCCGCAATGCCGAGCTGGGTCTGGTCTGGCAGTCGTCCAATACGCGGGCAGGCATCACGATCTATCGCAACCGCATCCGCGACCTGATCGGCTATGACCCGGACAGTACCGGCACCACGTGCCCGGCCGGGTATTTCGGGTGTGCGGCCAATACGGCACGCGCCACGCTGAAAGGGGCGACACTGCAGACTGCGCATGACTGGGGCTTCGTGCGCCTGACGGCGGTCTTCGATTTTCTGGACGCGAGGGACGACAGCACTGGCCAGCGCCTGAACCGTCGTGCCGCGCATCAGGCCAGTGTCGGGGCCGATTATCTGGCGGACCGCTGGAGCACCGGGGCGACGTTCACCCGCGTGGGGTCGCGTCCGGACGGCAATGTGCGTCTGGGCAGCTATGCCGTGGTGGATCTGCGCGCTAACTGGAAGCTGGACACGCGCTGGAAGCTGGAAGCGAAGCTTTCTGAATGCGCTGGATCGGGACATCGAGCCGGTGCGTGACTATCAGGGACTGGGACGCCAGTTCTGGCTGGGCGTGCGGGTGGATACGTCGATCTGAGTGTCGTCGGGGGTCTTGTTCGGCGCCCGGGTCGTCACCGGGCGCCGGCCGGGATCACGATGATGGGCCGGCTGGGTGGCTCGGACTGGCAGGCCTGGCAGGGTTGTGCGGGTCGGGAGCCGTGGCCTGCCGGCAGCAGGCCTGGAACCACTGCGCCATCAGCGCAAAGGTCTCGGGCACGCAGTCCAGCACGCCCGCCATCTCGATGAAGCCGTGGGTGAGGCCTGCGTAGTTGCGGTGCAGCACGTCCACGCCATCTGCGGCCAGCTTCTGTGCGTAAGCGGCGCCATCGTCGCGCAACGGGTCGAGTTCTGCCGTGATGATCAGGGCTGGGGCCACGCCGCGATGGGAGGGGGCCAGGAGGAGAGGCCTGCGGATGTCGGGCATGTGCTTCCTGGCCATCCAGATAGAGGCGCATGTGCTCGGCCATCTGTTCGGTGGTCAGTGGCGGGCGCTGGGCGTTGTCGCGCAGCGATGGGTACTGGGGATGGAAGCCGCTGCGCAGGTCGGTGGCCGGGTAGATGAGGATCTGGCAGGCAAGCTCTGGCAACGCCAGTGCGACGATGGCGGCCAGGTTGCCACCCGCGCTGTCGCCGGCCACGCCCACCCGCCGGGCGTCGATGCCGAGTGAGGCAGCGTTCTGCAGGACCCAGCGCGTGGCCGCGATGCTGTCGTGTGGCGCACGGGGCCAGGGCAGTTCCGGGGCCAGCGCGTAGTCCACGGCGATCACGATGGCCTGCGCGGCATGCGCCAGGCGACGGCAGACGCGATCATGCGTGTCCAGATCACCCATGCTCCAGCCACCGCCGTGGAAGTAGATGAGGGCAGGGGCTTCCATGGCCGTGATGTCCGGACGATAGCGCCGCAAAGCGGATCGGGCGCTCGTCGGTGTCGGCCACCAGATCCTTCACCTCGGCCATGTCCAGGATGGGGCCGCCCACGCGCTGGCCAAACAGCTTGTACCAGCCGCGCAGGGCACGCAGATCCTGCTGCATGGACAGGGCGGCGCCGGATTCGCCCAGTTCCTTCATGAGTTCCTGCTGGGCCAGCCGGTAGTGGAAGAATTCGGCCAGCTGGGGGTGCATGTGGGAGAGCATCAGTCCGTCGTCCATGGATTGATGACATCCAGCCCAGCCGCCTGAAAGGGGTGGGTGTCGCGAGTGGCCACGCTGAAATGGTGCTGCAGCGCGATGGCGGCGATGAAGCCGTCAGCTGCGGCAATGGTGCAACCCGCTGCGGCTGCGCGGGCAGATGACCGAGGCGTAGGCCGGTGTCGTGTGATGTCGAAAGGCAGGATGCGGCCATGGAACATCGGCAGCAGCAGCTTGTCGAGGCGCTCGGCCAGCAGGGTCTGCCGCTTGCCAGCTGGCAACAATGCAATGCCCTTTGCGGATCTCGGCAACCGTGATGGCGGACAGGAACAGGGTTTCGGACGGCTGCCGGTCCAGCCAGGCCAATACCCGGGCCTCGGGTTCCCGGCGCATGGGTTCAGAGATGACGTTGGTGTCGAGGAGGATCATTCAAGATCCACCGTTGGTGCGGATGTCCTGTCCCGGACGTTCTCGAAGATGGCGAATTCTTCATCGGTCAGCCCGACCTCCTGGCCGATGCCGGCCAGCAGCGATCCCAGTCGGATTCGCTCGGCAGGTTTGACGGCATCAGCCAGGATGGCACGTACCTCGGCTTCCGTGCTGTGCCCACGGGAGGCTGCACGCGCTTTCAGCGCACGATGGACTTCATCAGGCAGATTGCGGACGGTGAGCATGGCCATGGCGGTCTGGCTCCGTGGAATGAATGTGCATTCATTGTTTCATGGTGAATGCACTGGTGCAAGGCAGGCCTGTGCACCTTGAACAGGTCGGGGTCAGGCCATGGGCCTGATCTCCACGGGGCGACGCCTCTTCCGGCTACAGCCGGGCCAGCCGTTCAAGGGCGGCGTGCAGGGTCTCGTCCTTTTTGGCAAAGCAGAAGCGGATGAGGTTCTGGTTGCGCCCGTCGCCGTAGAAGGGCGACAGCGGGATGGCGGCCACGCCGATGTGGGCGGTAAGCCATTCGCAGAAGGCGGCTTCCGTGGGGGCGTCCGACGAATGAGCGGGGCGCTGTCCGTCAGCGGGATGATTCGGTGTGCTGCCGCTGTTGCCGCGGTCCGTGACCGTCGGAGCGGCTGATGTGTCGCTGCGGTGTTCCAGCACACCTGCGCGCAGGGCTTTGTCTTGCAACAGGTCGGTCACGTCCACGACCTGGAAATAGGTGCCGGCGCAATCCAGCAGCCGGAAGCCTGTACCCGCCAGGCCCTGTCGGAACAGGTCACGCTTTCGCTGATAGAAGGCGGACAGGTTCAGGTAGTGGCCCGGATCCTGCGGGTTGCTTTCCAGATGCTGCAGGTAGTCGGCCAGGCCGGCCTGCATGGGAGTGTTGACGGTGAAGACGTTGAACTGGTGGATCTTGCGGAATTCCGCCGTCAGTGCGGCCGGCGCAGCCACGGTGCCCACCTTCCAGCCGGTGACGTGAAAGGTCTTTCCAAAGCTGGAGACGACCAGGCTGCGGGCGGCCAGCTCCGGATACCGGGAGACGCTCTGGTGCGGCTGGCCGTCAAAGACCATGTGCTCGTACACCTCGTCGCTGAGCAGCAGCACGTCGGTGGGAGCCAGCAGCGTCTGCAGCTGCTGCATCTGCCGGGCCGTCCAGACCGTGCCGCTGGGGTTGTGCGGCGAGTTGATGATGAGCAGCCGGGTGCGGGGCGTGAGGGCGGCGGCAATGCGCTCAAAGTCCGGCGCGAAGCTGCCGGATTGCAGCGGCACGCGCACGGGGACGGCGCCAGCCATGCGGATGGCCGGCACGTAGCTGTCGTAGCACGGGTCCAGCACGATGACTCATCGCGAGGCCGGGTGACGGCCAGAATGGCGGTGAACAGAGCTGGTGGCCCCGGCGGTGAGGGTGATCTCGGTGTCGGGATCGTAGGCGTGACCGTGGCGAGGCCGCGATCTTGCGGGCAACGGCCTGACGCAGGGCCGGCCAGCCGGGCATGGGCGGGTACTGGTTGTGGCCGGCCCGCATGGCGCGGCTGACGGCTTCCACCAGGCAGAATCGCAGTCGAAGTCCGGAAAGCCCTGACCCAGGTTGACGGCACCGTGCTGTGCGGCCAGGGCCGACATGGTGCTGAAGATGGTGGTGCCGACATCCGGCAGGCGGCTGGGAAGGGACATGGCCATGGTGTGAGCGCGATGGGAATCGGGGTTCTACAAGCCTTTGCGGCGTGAAAGGCCCGATCAATGATATTCGACACCATGAACGCGATCCCGATGCCGTGCGACTGGGCACGGACACCGGGATCGTCGTCTACAGGACGGACAGAGAGGCTCACGCCCCCGTCCGGCATGCAGAGGGCTTACAGGGCAGCCAGCGCGGCGGCGTAGTCGGGCTCGTCCTGATCTCGGACACCAGCTGGCTGTGCAGCACCTGGTCGTTTTCGTCCAGCACCACCACGGCGCGGGCGCACAGGCCGGCCAGCGGGCCGTTCTCGATGTTCACGCCGTAGGCGGTCCGGAATTCCGGGTTGCGGAAGGAGGACAGCATCACGACGTTGGACAGGCCTTCGGCGCCGCAGAAGCGGGCCTGGGCAAAGGGCAGGTCAGCCGAGATGCACAGCACGACGGTGCTGGCCAGCTTGCCGGCGTCTACGGTTGAAGTGGCGCACCGAGGCGGCGCAGACGCCGGTGTCGACGCTGGGGAAAATGTTGAGCACCTTGCGCTTGCCAGCGTAGGTGGCCAGCGTGGCTTCGCCCAGCTCACCGGTGGTGAGGGTGAAGGCAGGGGCCTTGCTGCCCTTGGCGGGGATGGTGCCGCCGACCTGATGGGATTGCCGGCGAGGGTGACTTGGCTCATGAGGGATCTCCTGAATGGGCGGGAAGGATGCTGCGACCATGGACCTGAGACCTGAGGACCTGCGGACCTGCGGACCTGCGGACCTGCAGGTCAGTGTCGCCAACCCTTCCCGCAAACATGAAAAGGGAACGCGGGGTTCCGCAGGGTCAGACGGGTCCGGGCATGATACCCGGAAGGTCTGGCCGTAGCTACTGGCCCGGCCATGCGCTGGAAGATCTTCAGGCCGGATTCGGCAGCCGGCATCTGGTCTTTCAGGAAGCCTTGCAGCATCTGTGCCTGCTTCACTTCCTGCTGGGCATCCTTCACAGCCTGGGTGTTTGCCTTGCCGGGCTGTTTGCAGGGCTCGGGCCTTGGCCTTTTTCAGCTTGACCTTGGCGTCCTGCTCGGACGTGACGGCCCTGCGCAGGCTTTTTCTGCAGGTCGGGCAGTTTCTTCCCGGCGCGCTCGTATTCGACTTTCCGGGTCGCCTTCGGATCCAGCAGCTTGCAGGCAACCGGGGACGAGACCGAGCGGTCCCGCATGTCGAAGGTGGTGACGGTGCAGGCGTCGGGCTTGTCCAGACCATCGATGCCCTGCACGGAAGGCGCGATGTGAACGCGATGCAGGCGAGCGCCCGGGTGGCATGCCGCCTTCCCAGTCATGGTGGTCAGGTAGACATCGGTGCCGTTGGCGGTGTGGCGCACGTGCAGGTTGGACGGCGCATCACGGAAGACGATGTTGACGAACTGGCCCGGCACGAAGCCTGTGGCCTGGGCGGGCAGGGATGCCACGGTGAGGGTGTGGCTGTCGTAGTTGGTGGAGAAGACCTGTCCGGATTCAGGTGAATAGCCCACCTCGACGGTGCCGCTGCCGGTGAGCAGGCCACTGCGTGCCCCAGTGGCCGGATCGATGAGCAGCAGGTTGGGCAGTGCGCCCACCCCGTAGACGCTGGCCAGCAGTTGCTTGCCGGGGCCCGCCACATAGTTGTAGACGTTGAGCCCCTCGTCCATGCCGGTGAGCGGGGTGGGGGCCCCGGTCTTCGGGTCCACGGCTGTCACGCCATGGGTGCCGGTCAGGACCCGGCCATCCAGGTAGGCCAGCGGGATGACCAGACCGTTGCCGATGGATTGCACGGCAAAGCCCGGTGCGTGCTCGCCTTCCGGCGTGTACTTCATGAGGTAGCTGTGCGGCTTGCCGGGCGCGAAGGTGTTGTAGTTGATGTAGAAGTTGCCGGCTTCATCCAGCACGACGTAGCGGCCCCGATACTTCTGGCCCTTCACGTCGGTGTCGGCCTTGCGGCAGGTGATCTTGCCGTCGGCGAGGTTCACCAGGCTGAAGGCGTTGACGTAGGTGTGCGTGGCAATGGCGCGCTTGCCGTCCTGGCTGACGGCCAGGGCATGGGTGGCAAAGGGCAGCTTGATGGTGTTCTTCAGGGCCAGGGTGTCGGCATCCAGCGCCACCAGAGCACCCGGGGTGATGTTCTTGGCCATCTTGCCGCCAAAGGCAGCATACAGGGTGCCGTCATGTTCGTGCATCTGATAGAAGCCCCAGACGTACTGGGGCTTCTTGTCCTTGTCGCCTTTCGGTTTCTCGGCTTTGGACTCAGGCTGATTCAGACCGTAGTCGTCGCCGTGATTGGCCCACTGGGGGTCGTAGCCTTCCAGCTTTTCGCAGCTGCTGGTGGGTTTGAAGTCGGAGGCGTCGAGGCTGACGGGCTTGGCGGGTGCGGGGCCGGGCTTGCCCGTGGGGGCTGCGAGGGTAGTGCCGCAGGCCAGCGCGGTGGCCACGGCCAGGGCGATTCGGGAAGGTTGCAGCATGGGATCGGTCTCCTGGGCTTGAGGATGCTAACGTTAACGAGAGTCATTATTGTGCATCAGATGTTGGGAGGCAGGAGGCCTCCCGTATTCCCCTGGAGATCCCTCGGCTCGGCTGCTTCAGCGTTTTCTTCGCTGCTTCGGCCTTGGCGCGCAGTTCGGCTGCCATGGCTTTCTGTTTCTCCACCGAGGGGCGGGAAGGGCCGTAGCGGTGCTGGTCAGGGCGTGGCGCCCAGCATGTAGGGGCGGGGAACGCGGAATCGACCGGCTTGTTCCAGCGCGCCGGGAAGTCCCGATCCAGATGGGCTTTCTTGGGACGCGGCCTGGACAGCATGTAGGCTGCCACGTCGTAGGCCTCGTCATCCGTCAGCTGGGGAGCGTCGAAGCTGGCGCCCTGGGGCATGTTGTGCTTGATGAAGCGCGTGGCCATGATCATCCGGTTCATGCCGGCGCCATTGTTGAAGGTGTCCGGTCCCCAAAGGGGTGGGAACAGGTAGCCTGGGCATCGCCGACCTTGCCGACACGCTGGCCTGCGCCGTTGGCGCCATGGCGAGGCGACGCAGTGTTCTGGTAGACCTTGGCCCCGCCTGGGGTCTGCGCGTCGGTTCGGCATCTTGCTCTTGACCATGCCAGCTCCCTCGACTGCCATGCCGACCGGAATGCCTCGCGACAGAAAGGCGATGTAGGTGACATAGGCCTTCATCTCGCGCGAGCCCAAGGGCAGGGGCCTGCCGTTCATGCTGCGTTCGAGGCAGCCGTTGACACGCTCCTCGACGGTGCTGATGGCGTCTTCGCGCCCTCGATACTGCGGAAAGGCCGCCGTGACCCCGATCCACGGCATGGCGAAGGGTTTGGTGGCGTCCTCCTGATGGCAGGACGTACAGGCCAGGTTGTTGCCCGCGAAGCGCATCTTCCTGTTCCTGACCTCGGGGCCGATGACGGCGAAGGTGCGTGCGCTCAGCTCATGGCCATACTCGACCAGATCCCGATAGGGGCCGGGGAAGGCTTTCGATCTGGGGCACTTCGTGGTTGACCAGCTTGATGGGAGGCTGGTCGACCGCCGGAGCAGCAGGAATGCCGCTGAGGGCGCTGGCGAGCAGGACGCCCAGCGGAAGCAGGGGCAAGGTGACGTGGGCGGTGATGGACGGATCTGGCGTCCAGGTTCATGCGTGTCGCGGCAGCGCCTCCTTGAATGCCCCTCTATGGGCAGGGGCCATTTCCTGTTTCGCCATGTTCACGCAATCGGGCGCGCTCGACAAGATTTTTACATATAAGCGCGTGCGTTGACAGAGACTGGCTGGGAGCTGGGAGCTGGGGGGCTGGCAGGACAGGAGGCAGGGAGGGCAGGAGCCCGCACAGGGGCTGAAATGAAAAAAGCCGGATCGGCACGTGGCACGATCCGGCTTTTTGATGTCTGGTCGGGGTGAGAGGATTCGAACCTCCGGCCTCCCACGTCCCGAACGTAGCGCTCTACCGAGGCTAAGCTACACCCCGAATGGCTTGCCGCAATGATACTACATATTGCGCGAAACCGAGTAAGAAGATAAGTATGCCAGAGCTTCGCGATATTGGGAGGGGGGCATTTGCGCCAAAGCCGCATGTGCCCGGTTTGCTTCCTGTTCGGCCAGCTGGCGCGCGTAGCCGAGGGCGTCGCAGCGCTGGATGGCCTGATGGATGATGTCGAAGTGCTCGGTCTCGCCGTTCAGGGATGGCCTGACGGACGATCTCGCGGTCTTCGGGCGAACCCACTTCCATCACGCGGATGAGCGGCAGGGTGGCCTTGCCCTCACGCAGGTCGTCGCCGATGTTCTTGCCCAGGGTCTCGCTCTCGCCGGAGTAGTCGAGCACATCGTCGATGATCTGGAAGGCGGTGCCCAGGTGTCGGCCGTAGGCCGCGGCGGCATCTTCCAGCTCGGGCGTGGCGCCGGCCAGAACGGCGCCGATGCGCGCCGAGGCTTCGAAGAGCTTGGCGGTCTTGAAGCGGATGACCTGCAGGTAGGCGGCCTCGTCCACGTCGGGGTCGTTGCAGTTGAGCAGCTGCAGCACCTCGCCCTCGGCGATGACGTTGGTGGCGTCGGCCAGGGTCTTGAGGATGTGGAGCTGCTCGACTTCCACCATCATCTGGAACGAGCGGGAGTAGAGAAAGTCGCCGACCAGCACCGAGGCGGCATTGCCGAACTGGGCGTTGGCGGTGGGGGCACCCCGCCGCAGGGTGGACTCGTCGACGATGTCGTCGTGCAGCAGGGTGGCGGTATGGATGAATTCGACCACCGCGGCCATCAGCCAGTGGTGACCCTGCGCACGCTGCTGTTCGGTCTGTCCGTAGCCAAGAGCGCGGGCGAAGAGCGTGAGCAGCACGGGCCGGAGCCGCTTGCCGCCTGCACTGATGATGTAGGTGGCGATGGTGCGGATCAGGGCGACGGGGCTGTCGAGGCGCTCCTTGATGACCCGATCGACTTCGGCGAGATCTTCAGAGATGATCGGATAGGCGTCGTAGGGTTTCAAGATGGGAAGCTGTTGTGCGTTGGCCTGACCAAGGTGCCCGGTTCCGGCAAGGGGCCCTGCCTGATGGCAGGAGCGCCCGGAATGATGCCACGTTGCCAGACGGGCAGGCCCTGGGAAAGACCTGATTATATGGGCGGATGGCCGATGCCGATCGGCAGTGGCCGATTCTTCCGGAATGGGGCGCTTTTCAGGGGGTGTGGGAGGGGTTTCAAGGGGCTGGGTGACCGAATCACGGGAGCGTCGCAGGGAGGGATGTGCCTTTCTCGGGCATGCGCCCCGAGTCCGGGGCTGTGGCTGTGGCTGAGGCTGAGGCTGTGGCTGTGGCTGTGGCTGTGGCTGTGGCTGTGGCTGTGGCTGTGGCTGTGGCTGGCTGTGGCTGTGGCTGTGGCTGTGGCTGTGGCTGTGGCTGTGGCTGTGGCTGTGGCTGTGGCTGTGGCTGTGGCTGTGAGGGCGTGGTGCCTCAGCCGGATGTTTGACTGCCAAGGCAGGCCGATTCTATAATTTCAGGTTGCGCCTTCCGGGTGGGGAGGTGTGTTCTTTGGAGGTTTCCATGTACGCGGTCATAAAAACCGGTGGCAAGCAATACAAGGTTGCAGCCGGCGAGAAAAATCAAGAGTAGAACAGATATCCGCAGACATCGGAGCCGGCATCGAGATCGACCAGGTGCTCGCCGTCTACGACGGTGACAAGGTGAAGATCGGTGCGCCGCTGGTGGGTGGCGCAAGCGTGTCGGCTGTCGTGCTGTCTCAGGGACGTCACAAGAAGGTGCGCATCTTCAAGATGCGGCGGCGCAAGCACTATCAGAAGCGCGAGGGCCATCGCCAGAACTACACCGAGCTGTTCATCACGCAGGTGTCGTCCGAGCTGGGCACGGCCAAGGCCGAGGCACCCGCAGCCGCCTGAGGCGACCGGGACCGATCAACCCGTCCTGTCCCTGCCTTGTTCGGGCGACAGGACATTTCGTGCAGGTAATCTGACATGGCACAGAAGAAAGGCGGCGGCTCCACGCGAAACGGCCGCGATTCCAAGCCCAAGATGCTGGGCGTCAAGGCCTATGGCGGCCAGTTTGTCTCGGCTGGCTCCATCATCGTGCGTCAGCGCGGCACCCGTGTGCACGCTGGTCGCAACGTCGGCATGGGCAAGGATCACACCCTGTTCGCGCTGATGGACGGTGTGGTCACCTTCGGCATCACCGGCCCGAAGAGCAACAAGGTGGTGAGCATCACCCCGGCGCTGGCAGACGCTGCCTGAGGGCGCTTCGCCTTCCGCCAAGGCCCCGGTGCTTCCGGGGCTTTTTTTTCGCCTGCTGCCACGACGGCAGGCGTTTGCTGTTATTTTTGCTAAGATTCTGCTGCCCGTGCCTGAGCCCGTTGTGAGGTGCCGCATGGGGCAGTTCCATGAAGCCCACGGAGATCCGCGGGATCCGCCCCGGGCTTCAGTCTCAGGAAAAGTCCCGTCCGGGCCTTCCCCGGCAGGAGTGAGCCATGAAATTCATCGACGAGGCCCGGATCGAGGTGATCGCCGGGGCCGGCGGCAACGGGGCGGCGTCGTTTCGCCGCGAGAAGTTCATCCCGTATGGTGGGCCCGATGGCGGCGATGGCGGCCGGGGCGGTTCCATCCTGGCCGAGGCCGATCGCAACATCAACACGCTGATCGATTTCCGCTATACCCGCAAGTACCAGGCGCGCCGGGGCGAGAACGGCCGGGGCTCGGACCAGTACGGCAAGGGCGGAGACGACATCGTGCTGCGCATGCCGGTGGGCACGCAGATCCATGACGAGGACACGGGCGAGCTGCTCTTTGACCTGACCACCCACGGCGAGCGGGTGGTGCTGGCCAAGGGTGGTGACGGTGGTCTGGGCAACCTGCATTTCAAGAGCAGCACCAACCGCGCGCCGCGCAAGTCCACGCCGGGCTGGCCGGGCGAGGAGCGTCGGCTGAAGCTGGAGCTGAAGGTGCTGGCTGACGTGGGTCTGCTGGGCATGCCCAACGCGGGCAAGTCCACCTTCATCTCGCAGGTCTCCAATGCCCGTCCGAAGGTGGCCGACTATCCGTTCACCACGCTGCACCCCAATCTGGGCGTGGTTCGCGTGGAAGACGGGCGCAGCTTCGTGGTGGCAGACGTGCCGGGGCTGATCGGCGGGGCAGCCGAGGGCGCCGGGCTGGGGCACCGCTTCCTGCGGCACCTGCAGCGCACGCGGCTGTTGCTGCATCTGGTGGACATCTTCCCCTTCGACCCGGACCGCGACGTGGTGGACGAGGCGAAGACGATCGTGGAAGAGCTGCGCAAGTACGATCCGGAGCTCTACGAGAAGCCGCGCTGGCTGGTGCTGAACAAAGGTGGACATGATGTCGCCCGAGGCCGTGGACGAGGTGCGCGAGCGACTGGTGAAGGAACTGGACTGGCAGGGGCCGGTGTACTGCATCTCGGCCATTGCCGGCCAGGGCTGCCGTGAGCTGTGCTATGCCATCTGGGACTATCTGGAGTCGCTGCGTCCGCCCGAGGATGTTGACCCCGACGTGCGCTTTGACCGGGAAAACGCCGCCGAGGTGGTGAACGGCGAGGCTGGGGCCGCTGAGGCGAGCAGCCAACAGGCCGAGGAAGGGCCGACGTCCTGATCGGGATGCGAGGCAGGGCCGGGGGATTCTTCTGTCCGGCTGATGTGCCGGGCCCGGGCGGGCATGCCGCTTTCCGGGGGCCGGATGACGGGATTGCAAGGAAGTTTTGAGCCATGAAGAACGCCATGCCCGCGCAGCGACTGGTGATCAAGGTGGGTTCGTCGCTGGTGACACGCGGCGGGCAGGGGCGTGGACCAGCAGGCGCTGAACCACTGGGCCGACCGGTGGCGGCACTGCGGGCGCGGGCGGCCGCTGCCGCCCATGCCGATACGCAGGGGCGAGCACGCAGGCGGCCATGAGCCTCACGCGGAAGGCGCAGCGGCCGGACACCGCCGGCATCATGCCGCGCACGAATCCGACGACGGCGCACGGATCCTGCCCGAGATCGTGCTGGTGTCCTCAGGTGCCATTGCTGAAGGGCATGAAACGGCTGGGCTGGAAGAAACGGCCGCGCGAGGTGCGCCAGCTGCAGGCCGCGGCCGCCATTGGTCAGATGGGCATTGCCCAGGCCTACGAGAACGCCTTCCAGCGCCACGGCATCGAGACCGCGCAGGTGCTGCTGACCCATGAAGACCTGGCTGACCGCCGGCGTTACCTGAACGCGCGCTCCATGCTGAAGACGCTGCTGGCGCTGGGCGTGGTGCCGGTCATCAACGAGAACGACTCGGTGACCACCGACGAGATCAAGGTGGGTGACAACGACACGCTGGGCGCGCTCGTGGCCAACCTCATCGAAGCCGACTGGCTGGTCATTCTCACGGACCAGGATGGCCTGTTCACGGCCGACCCGCGCCGCGATCCGAACGCGGTGCTGCTGCCCGAGGTGCAGGCCGGCGACCCGGCGCTGGAGCAGATGGCCGGTGGTGCGGGCAGCGCCGTGGGTACGGGCGGGATGCTGACCAAGGTGCTGGCGGCGCGACGGGCAGCCCGCAGCGGCACCTCGACGATCGTCTGCTCCGGGCATGAACCCGACGTCCTGCTTCGGCTGGAGGCCGGTGAGTCGATCGGCACGCGCTTCGTGGCGCAGACCGCCCGCCTGGCGGCCCGCAAGACCTGGATGGCCGACCACCTGCAGCTGCATGGCCATGTGGTGGTGGATGCCGGGGCTGAGGAAGCCCTGTGTGCCCACGGCGACAGCCTGCTGCCGGTGGGCGTCACGGCCGTGCAGGGCGAGTTCGCCCGGGGCGACCTGGTGGCGGTGCTGTCGAACGATGGCCGGGAGCTGGCGCGGGGCCTGGTGAACTACGCCGCCACCGACGCCCGGCGACTGGCGGGGCAGCCGTCCTCACGCATCGAGTCGATCCTGGGATTCATCGAAGGCGTGGAACTCATTCACCGCGACAATCTGGTGCTGCGATAGGGCGCGTACAGACGCCGTTTCTGCGGCGTGATAATCTGTAAATTTGTAAGTTTTATTGCAATTATTGATGAATTTAATCGATGATCCGGTTATCGACGGTTTATCGGTATATCGTTTAGCGCCCGTCGATTCCGGTGGGTTGTTGCGGAGCGGATAATGGCTATCGGGACGGATGAGGACGCCAGGTTCGACTATGTGGTGGTGGGTGCCGGAACGGCAGGTTGCCTGCTGGCCGATCGCCTGAGTGCCACCGGGGCCAGTGTCTGCGTGCTGGAGGCGGGCGGACGTGACTGGAGCCCGCTGATCCACCTGCCGGTCGGCTATGTCTGGAACGTGCACAGCCGCCGCCTGACCTGGGACTACGCCGTGGAGCCCGGGCCGGTGGTGAACCGGCGCTTCCGCCTGCCGCAGGGCAAGGTGCTGGGGGGCTCCAGCTCCATCAACGGCCTGTCGCACGTGCGCGGGCAGCGACAGGACTACGACGACTGGGCAGCGGCCGGCAATCCGGGCTGGTCCTATCTGGAGATCCTGCCGTATTTCATGCGTTCCGAACGCAAGGTCGGCGTGGGGGACGACCGCTTTCGCGGGCGCTCCGGCAGCCTGCACATCACCGACCAGGACTGGTCGCACCCCATCTGTGACGCCTTCGTCAACGGGCTGTCCGAACTGGGCATCCCGCTCACCGACGATTACAACGGCATGGTCCACACGGGAGGCGGCTACCTGCAGCGGGCCATCCACAACGGACGGCGCTGCAGTTCGGCCCGGGCCTTCCTGAAGCCTGCCATGCAGCGTCCGAATGTGGAGGTCCGCACGCGCGCCCATGTCAGCCGCATCCTGTTCGAGGGCACCCGCGCCGTCGGCGTGCGCTGCGTCCGGGGCGGGCTCCGGGGGCAGGAACAGACCATCCGGGCCAACCGTGAGGTCATCACGGCTGCCGGGGCGGTCAGCACACCCAAGCTCCTGCAGATCTCGGGCGTGGGGGATCGTTCCCTCATCGAATCGCTGGGCGTGCCGCTGGTGGCCGATCTGCCCGGCGTGGGACAGAACCTGCAGGACCATTACCGCGTCCGTCTGGTGTCGCGGCTGCGTTATGTGGTCAGCATCAACGAAGTGGTGCTCAGCCCCCGGCTCATCAGCGAGTTCGTGAAATGGATGCGGGGGCGTCCCAACGTCCTGTCGCTGAGCGCCTCCATGGCCTATACCTACTGGCGCAGCCGGCCTGACGTCGAGCGCCCCGACCTGGAATTCGTCTTCGCGCCGGCTAGCTTCCGCGGCGGCGTGGTGGGCCTGCTGGATGGCTGGCCGGGCATGACGCTGGGCATCTGGCAGGGCAGGCCGGAAAGCCGGGGCAGCGTGCAGGCCCGCACGGCCAGCCCCTTCGATGCGCCGCGCATCCAGCCCAACTACCTGGCGGACGAACGCGACCAGCGGGTGCTGATCGACGGCATCCGCCTGGGGCGGAAGATGATGTCGACCTCTGCTCTGGCGCCCTTCGTGGCCCAGGAAGAAGTGCCCGGCGACAAATATCAGACCGACGAGGAACTGCTGGACTTTGCCCGCGAGACCGGTGCCACGGTGTATCACGTGGTGGGCACCTGCCGCATGGGGCCGGCCTACCGTCGGGACTCGGTGGTTGATCACCAGCTGTGCGTTCATGGCCTGCAGGGCCTGCGCGTGGTCGATGCCTCGATCATGCCGAGGCTGCCCTCGGTCAACACCAACGCGTCCACGCTGATGATCGCCGAGAAGGCTTCGGACATGATCCTGGGCCTGCCGCCGCTGCACCCGGCCGACAACCTGCCGGGTGAGGATGAACGCCTGCTGGGCAACGCCTGATTCCCGTCGCCTGATGGTCTGACCGGGGTGGCCAGCCCCGGTGGGTGCAGGCGTTCGCCCGCGCCCCGCCTGCCCCCCGCGTCCGGCGGCCATGGGGAACCATCCGGCAGCAGAGCGTGACGATGTACATTGCAGGTCATGGTGGCTTTCGCCATGATCGTTGCATGAACGCCACGAAATTCTCCCTCTCGGCTGTTTCGCGCTGCTGGCCACGGCGCTTGCTGCCTGTGGTGGCGGCGGTGGTGGCGCAGCGCCCACGCCCGCGGCTGCCGTCGATCCGGCGGCGGGCTCGGCCATCCTGCTGGGATCATCGACGCAGCTGGCCAACCAGTGCGCACCCGAGAACTCGCTGGCGCGTGATGCCCGGGGCAATCTTCTGTCGGGCTACCGCTCGGGTTCGCGGCTGATCGAACAGAGCTTCGTGCGGGCCTACCTGCAGGAAAACTACCTCTGGTATCAGGGAGATGCCTGCCTCCTGGTGGTGCCGCCGGCCTACACGCAGGCAACCTACAAGGACGGTATGAGCAGCTGGTTCCGTGACTTGCTTTCGCCCCAGAAGAACGCCAACGGTGCACGCAAGGACCGCTTCAGCTTCGCCATGCCCACGGCCGAATAGAAGGCCCAGTCGCAGGCGGGGGCCGTCAGCGGCTATGGTGTGGACTCGGGCGTTCTGAAGAGCGAGGTGCCGCGTGATGTGCGGGTGACGCTGGTGACCCCGGGTACCCCGGCCGAGCGCCTGAATGTGGCTCGGGGTGACCGGTTGCTGTGGGTTGTCACGGCGGCCGGCAAGCGCATCGACGTGGTGAACACCGAGGTGCAGGAAGAAGTCGATGAGCTGAACCGCGTGCTCTTCAAGGCCAACGAGGGCGAGAACACCGGTTTCGAGTTCCGCCCGGTGGAAGGGGGCGAGAAGAACCGCGCGGTCGAGCTGAGCGCCGGCCAGTACACCGCTCCGCCGGTGCAGACCACCCGGGTGATCGACGGTGCCGGGGGCGCCAAGGTGGGCTACGTGCTGTTCAATGGCTTCAACCTGCTGGCCGAAGCGCAGCTGGTGAAGGCCGTGACCGAAATGCAGGGCCAGCAGGTGCAGGATGTGGTGGTGGACCTGCGCTACAACGGCGGCGGCTACCTGTACCAGTCCGCGCAGCTGGCCTACATGCTGAGCGATCCCACGCTGACCAGGGGACAAGGTCTTCGAGCGCCTGCAGTACAACGACAAGCGCCGCAAGGACGAGAGCCTGATGCGCTTCCTGACGGTGACCAGCGGCACCGAAGGCACCAACACCCGCTACGGCCAGACCCTGCCCAACCTGGGCCTGAAGCGCGTCTACGTGCTGACGGGCAACAACACCTGCTCGGCCAGCGAATCGCTGATCAACGGCCTGCGCGGCGTGGACGTGGAAGTGGTGCAGATCGGCAATACCACCTGCGGCAAGCCCTACGGCTTTACCGCGCATGACAACTGCGGTATGTCATACTTCCCCATCGAATTCAACGGCGTCAACGACAAGGGCGTCGGTGGCTTCGATGCAGGCTTCGAGCCCACCTGCAAGGTGGCCGATGACCTGGAGCACCAGCTGGGCGACCCGAACGAGCGACTGCTGGCCGCCGCGCTGCATCACCGCCAGTACGGCCAGTGCCCGGCCGCGGCCAGCACCAAGGCCCTGGGTAGGGTGCCGCGCAGGCGGGCCTGTCCGACCCGCAGCTGGTGCGCTCTCCCTGCCCAGACTTCCAAGTTCGTGCTGCCATGACGTTTTCCCTGCTGCCTTCTTCCTTGTCCGCCGTGTCTTCCCGTCATGCCCCGGCTGCCGTGTTGCTGCTGTCGGCTGCACTGACCGGATGCTCGTCGATGACCAGCGGGGAAGGGGGCAAGCGGGAATCCCTGGAACAGAAAGCCATCCGGGAAGGTGCCCGTGAAGATGTCGAGGCTGACCGCCGCGAGCAGCTGGCGGAAATGCTGCGGCAGGACCCGGGCGCTTCGCTGTCCGACCTGCCGCATGCACGGCTGGCCGCGCAGACCAACCATGCCTGCCTGGCCGCCATCGAGACCATGGCCGAGCGCTACAGCGGCCGTCGCGTGATGCTGGGCGAGGCCGCCTTCGTCGACAGCAGCGACCTGGTGCTGGACCAGACCTTCCTGCGCGGGCCCGACGGCCAGATCCTGGACGGCCGGCGCGGCAAGCCCCAGCCTTTCATCATGCAGCTGCGCTTCGGACCCCGCGGCTGCATGGCCGTGGTGCCGGCGCAGTCCTCCGCCGTGCTGCCCGTTCCTGCCGCGCAGACCCTGCGCGAGTGCCGCTGCCTGCCGCCTCCCCGGAAGTGATCGGGGTTTGGCTGCCGGCGGGCCGTCTGCGATAATCCCCGGCAGGCAGGGCCGTTCCGGGCCCTTCCCGGCATGGCCGGGTGTTCCGTGCCGTGTGCTCTTTGGGGCGCCTCGGCCATGGCGAACACTGCCGGCGCCGTTCGCTTTCCTCATCGAAAAGCTCCGCCGCCGTCTGAACGGCGGGCGGCCTGAGACTTTTCCTGTCCGGTCCGCTTCATTTTCCGGCAGCGCTGGCTGCCGCAGCTACATGGCTAATACGTATACACGATGAACCGGGTGAGCAAGACCGTGCCACCCAAGCGCCAGATCCTGAAGGATATTTCCCTGAGCTTCTTCCCGGGCGCCAAGATTGGCGTGCTCGGCACCAACGGCGCCGGCAAGTCCACGCTGCTCAAGATCATGGCCGGCCTCGACAAGGAGATCGACGGCGAAGCCATGCCGATGCCGGGCATCAAGGTGGGCTACCTGCCGCAGGAGCCGCAGCTGGATCCCGAGCAGACCGTGCGCGAGGCCGTCGAGGGCGGTCTGGGCGAGATCGTCGAGGCCAAGCAGAAGCTGGAAGAGATCTACGCCGCCTACGCCGAGCCGGACGCCGACTTCGATGCCCTGGCGGCTGAGCAGGCCAAGTACGAGGCCATCATCCAGGCCGCCGGTACCGACAACATCGAGCTGCAGCTGGAAGTGGCGGCCGACGCCCTGCGCCTGCCGCCGTGGGATGCCAAGATCGGCAACCTGTCCGGTGGCGAGAAGCGCCGCGTGGCCCTGTGCCGCCTGCTGCTGTCGCGCCCCGACATGCTGCTGCTGGACGAGCCCACCAACCACCTGGACGCCGAGAGCGTGGACTGGCTGGAGCAGTTCCTGCAGAAGTTCACCGGCACCGTGGTGGCCGTCACCCACGACCGCTACTTCCTGGACAACGCCGCCGAATGGATCCTGGAACTGGACCGGGGTAGCGGCATTCCCTGGCGCGGCAACTACAGTTCGTGGCTGGACCAGAAGAGCAACCGCCTGAAGCAGGAAGAAGCGGCTGAATCGGCTCGCCAGAAAGCCCTGAAGAAGGAGCTGGAGTGGGTGCGCCAGAATGCCAAGGGCCGTCAGGCCAAGAGCAAGGCCCGTCTGGCCCGCTTTGACGAACTGTCGTCCTACGAATACCAGCGCCGCAACGAGACGCAGGAGATCTTCATCCCCGTGGCCGAGCGCACGGGTGATCAGGTCATCGAGTTCCAGAACGTCTCCAAGGCCTACGGCGACCGCCTGCTGATCGACAACCTCAGCTTCCAGATCCCGCCGGGCGCCATCGTCGGCATCATCGGCCCCAACGGTGCCGGTAAGTCCACCATCTTCCGGATGATCACCGGACGCGAGAAGCCCGACAGCGGCGAGATCAAGATCGGCCACACCGTGCACATCGCCTACGTGGACCAGTCGCGCGAATCGCTGCAGGGCGACAAGACCGTCTGGGAAGACGTGTCGGGCGGCCTGGACATCATGAACGTCGGCAAGTTCGAGATGCAGTCGCGCGCCTACATCGGCCGCTTCAACTTCAAGGGCCCCGACCAGCAGAAGCTGGTGGGACAGCTGTCCGGGGGTGAGCGCGGCCGCCTGCACCTGGCCAAGACCCTGCTGGAAGGCGGCAACGTGCTGCTGCTGGACGAGCCCTCCAACGACCTGGACGTGGAAACCCTTGCGGGCGCTGGAAGACGCACTGCTGGAATTTCGCCGGCTGCTGCCTGGTCATCTCGCACGACCGCTGGTTCCTGGACCGGATCGCCACCCACATCCTGGCGGCCGAAGGCGATTCGCAATGGACGTTCTTTGCCGGCAACTACCGCGAGTACGAGGAAGACAAGCGTCGCCGCCTGGGCGACGAGGAAGCCCGTCCCAAGCGCTTCCGCTACAAGTCGATCCACGTGTGATCGATCCACGGGATTCTCTGGGCCGGTTCAGGGAATCCCGTGAGGCCCGGCAGGGGAGGAGCGCCGGGCTGTCTGGTCTGGTGCTGGGTGGTGGCGTTCAGCGTGCCTTGAGCGAATGGGCGCCATGGCAGAAAAATGATGAGCAGGGTGCCCAACAGAGGGTACCGACCCAGTCAACGACCCAGTGACCGACCCAGTCACCCCGCAGTCACCCGCAAGTCACCCGCAAGTCACCCCGAGTTACCCCAGTTACCCAAGTTACCCCCAAGTTACCCGCAGTTACCCCGCAAGTTACCCGCAAGTGCTGAACAGGCCTTCATGTTGATGCCTTGCCGGGGCCGGTTTCGCGTGCCTTCTGTCGCAGGGCAGGATGGTGAGGGCGCGGAGGAGACAAAGCCGGGCGGCCATGAAGATCACGGCCTTTTTGGTCAGCATCTGTATCAAATTCGATACACTACGTTCTGGGGCCGGTGTGCGGTCCCGATGGCTTGAGCCTGCTGAAAGGTGCTGCAGGTGCTGTTTGCGCGGTTGTCACAAAAAAATAAAAGGAAGAGGCTATGAAGAACGAGAAGTTGTGAACTTTTTAAGCGATATTAGAATATCAACGCTTTGTCAGCTTGGTCGTGCGATCGAGGTTATATTTTTGTTTATCTTGTCTCTGGGGTTTTATGGCCCTAAGACGATTGAGGTTTTTGATTTCTTTTGGGGAGTGTTTTCGTGGTATTTTTTTGTGCTGTCTTTTATATATGGGCTATGTATGTTCGGTTATCGTGCATGTCATGAGATGACTACGAGTGGGTATGGTTTTCAGGTATCGTGCGGTTGGAATGCTGCGCAGGCAGTTTGAAAAGCTTATACGATCGGATTTTTGAGAGAGCTGGGCTGAAGGAGCCCGGGGATATTTTAGCATCGATTGTCAGACAAAGGTTTATTCTCTTTTAGCTCGAGTGAAACTGGCTATACTGCGATCAGGATTAATATCGATGATATTCTGTCTCCAAAAATAGAGAGGATATTTCTTTTGAGTTCTGTAAACGCAGGCGGTGCATGATATTGATGGATGGTCTGGCAAAGGGCGATCTGTTTCAGAATCGGTTGGTGAACAAAGGGAGGGGATATCATTGGAAATCGCTTACAAGGGTTCTGACAACCTTCCTTACGTCGTTGTCGTCCCCTTTGATGAGGATCGAATTTCGGCGGAACGCGCGCAGTACATGATTCAGATGTTTGCGTAAAACATTCCGTCCGGACGCCAGAAGGCTTTCTGTCCAGGCGTCTGCGAATCGGCTCGGCGGGGCCTACAATAGCCTTATCCACCGACATAACAAGCCCCGCGCCAGCCCCCATTTCCGGCTTTCACGCCACCGGGCCCTGGCGCAGCCTACAGGAGCTCCGCATGAGCACGATTCTCGATCTGCAGCCCGCATCGGTCTGGCACTATTTCCATCAGCTCACGCAGATTCCGCGGCCTTCGCATCATGAGGAGGCCGTCCAGCAATACGTGCTGGACGAGGCGGCGCGGCTGGGCCTGTCGGCCGAGCGCGATGCGGTGGGGAACATCCGGGTTCGCAAGCCGGCCAGTGCCGGGCATGAGGGGGCGCCGGGGGTGATCCTGCAGGGGCACCTGGACATGGTGCCGCAGAAGAATGCCGACAAGGTGCACGACTTCACGCGCGATCCGATCACGACGCAGGTGCATGCGGACGGTCGGGTGACGGCCGACGGCACGACGCTGGGGGCGGACAATGGCATCGGGGTGGCGCTGATTCTGGCCGTGCTGGCTGACAGGACGCTGGTGCATCCGCCGCTGGAGGCGCTCTTCACGTCGTCGGAAGAGACGGGGATGGTGGGCGCGAAGGGGCTGCAGGGCGGCTGGCTGAAGGGCCGCTATCTCATCAATCTGGATTACGAGGACGAGGGCGAGCTGTGCATCGGCTGCGCGGGCGGCGTGGATGGAAGCTACGCCCTGCCGTATGTCACGCGGGCGGTGCGGATGCCGGGTTATCGGCTGCTGGTGCGCGGTCTGCGCGGCGGGCACTCGGGGTGGACATCCACCGGCTGCGCGGCAATGCCATCCGCATTCTGGCGCAGGTGCTGGTGGCCATCGGGGCCATCAATATTGCCGACCTGAGCGGGGGCAATCTGCGCAATGCCATCCCGCGGGAAGCGCAGGCGCTGATTGGCCTGCCGGACGAGGCCGCTGCCACGGCCGTGCGCGAGATGCTGGCCCGGCTGGCGGCGGAGATTCGTCAGGGGCTGGCGCAGGATTCCCAGGGGCTGGAGCTGGTGCTGGAGCCGGCCGAGGAGGTGACGCAGGTCATCGAGGATGCCCAGCGGCTGCTGGATGTGCTGCGGGTGCTGCCCAACGGGGTGGACCAGATGAGCCCGTCCATGCCCGGTCTGGTGGAGACCTCCACCAACCTGGCGGCCATCCGCTGCAAGGACGGTGCGCTGCACATCAGCTGCCTGCTGCGCTCGTCGTCCGAGCCGCAGAAGCTGGACCTGGCCGACCGGATGGCTGCGGTGGTGCGGCTGGCCGGCGGGCAGTCCGACTACTCGGCGGACTATGGCGGCTGGCTGCCGAAGCCGGATTCGCCGCTGGTGCGGATCTTCCAGCGCACGGGCGAGCAGGTCTTTGGTCATCAGCCGCCCCTGAAGGCCATCCATGCCGGGCTGGAGTGCGGCATTCTGTCCACCCATTACCCGCACTGGGAAATGATCTCCTTCGGCCCGACCATCACGGGGGCGCATTCGCCGGACGAGGCGGTGCAGATCGACACGGTGGGGCGCTGCCATCAGTGGCTGCTGATGTGCCTGCAGGCCACGGCAGAGGGTGAGGGAAGGCCTGACAGAACGGACCGGGCTTTCGAGCCGAATGACCCTGACCGACGCCGCGTTGAGAAACGTCGGCATCGGCTGGTGATTTGTGGCGGATGCCACATAGGGTTTTCCCTGAAGTGACTGCTGCAGCGTGTGCCGGGCGCAGGCCCCTGGTGGCCCGGGTACACGGGTATGAATGTTTGACAAAATTGGACAATGTCGTGGTGCGCCCTTGTGGGGCGCACCACAGAGCGATTTTCAAACATCCCGTGCCGATCGCTCCGACGGCGCTGACAAAGGAGGCGCCATGAGCGCAGTCACCCTGTTGGTCGCCGGCCTTGCCCTCATGGCAGCCGGCTATTTTGTCTATTCGCGCTTCATTGCGCAGAAGATCCTCAAGCTCGACCCGAACTACGAGACGCCATCGCATGCCATGCAGGACGGCATCGACTATGTGCCGACCAACAAGTACGTGCTGTGGGGGTCACCACTTCACGTCGGTGGCGGGGGCAGCGCCCATCGTCGGCCCGGCCATTGCGGTCATCTGGGGTGGCTGCCGGCCTTTCGTCTGGGTGGTGTGCGGCACCATCTTCATTGCTGGCGTGCATGACATGTCGGCGGTGTGGGCCAGTGTGCGCAACCGGGGTCTGTCGATCGGCGCCATCGCCGGGCCGGGTGGTCAATGGCCGCACGCGCAGCCTGTTCATGGTGGTGATCTTCCTGCTGCTGCTGATGGTCAACGCCGTGTTCGGCGTGGTCATCGCGCAGATGATGATCAAGACGCCGTCGTCCGTGCTGCCGGTCTGGGGCGCGCTGGTGGTGGCCTTCATCATCGGCCAGTGCATCTACCGCTTCAAGATGAACCTGTTCTGGGTGTCGCTGATCGGTGTGGTGGCGCTCTATCTGCTCATCTATCTGGGCCCGGTCTTCCCGCTGCGTCTGCCCGAGGACATGATGGGCCTGCCCACCAATGCATGGTGGATCATCCTGCTGTTCGTCTACGCGGCCGTGGCTTCGCTGCTGCCGGTGTGGATGCTGCTGCGCCGCGTGACTACATCAACGGTCTGCAGCTCTTCGTGGGTCTGCTGGTGCTGTATGCCGCCATCTTCCTGGTGAACCCCACCGTGGTGGCCCCGGCCCTCAACGAGAACGTGCCTGCCGGCACGCCGCCGATCATGCCGCTGCTGTTCGTGACCATTGCCTGCGGCGCCATCTCGGGCTTCCATGGCCTGGTTTCCACCGGCACCACCTCCAAGCAGGTGGACCGCGAGCCGGACAGCCGCTTCGTGGGCTACTTCGGTGCCATGGGCGAAGGCATGCTGGCGCTGGCGGCCATTCTGGTGGCCACGGCGGGCTTTGCCACGCTGGCTGACTGGCAGGCCGTGTATTCGGCCTTCGGCAAGGGCGGCATCGGCGCCTTCATCGACGGCGGCTCTGCCGTGATGAATGCCGGCATCGGGCTGGACCCCACGCTGTCGGCTACCATGCTGACGGTGATGGCTGCGCTGTTTGCCGGCACGACGATGGACACGGGTGTGCGCCTGCAGCGCTACATCTTCCAGGAGTGGGGCGAGATCTACAACATCAAGTCCTTCCAGAAAGGGCTGGGTGGCCACGTTCCTGGCGGTGGGCAGCTGCATGCTGCTGGCCTTCGGCGCCGGTGGTCTGAAGGGTGACGGCGGCATGCTGATCTGGCCGCTCTTTGGCACCACCAACCAGCTGATGGCCGGTCTGACCCTGCTGGTGGTGACGGTGATGCTGCTGAAGGCCGGTCGCAAGGTCTGGTTTACGCTGATCCCGATGGCCTTCCTGCTGTTCGTGTCGGTCATCGCGCTGCTGCTGCAGCTGAAGTCCTTCTATGACGAGGGCAACTGGCTGCTGGTGGTGCTGGATCTGGTGATCCTGGCCTGCTCGATCCTGGCCTCGCTGGAGTGCATCTCGGTGCTCAAGCGCAACTGGTCCGGTCGCAAGGACGGCGATGAAGAAGTGGCGTGAGGGCTTCAAGGCGTTCTCGGAAGGGCTGCATGAGTTCTACCATGCGCCCTACCGGCGTACCCTCAGCCGCGCGTACCGGGACGAAAGCGATCTGTTCATGCTGCTGGTGTTCGCAGAGAGCCTGGGGGTGCCCAATCCCATGACCTGGTACACGCTGGAGCTGCAGCCGCTGCTGATGGAAGAGTTCCATGAATGGCATACCCGCATGGGCATGCCGCATTCCCCGCTCGATCGTTTCGGCTGCTGCTGATGGACCGACTGCTGCAATCGCTGCAAGACAGGCCGCTGCTGTTCGTGGGCGGCAAGGGCGGGGTGGGCAAGACCACCCATGCCGCCAGCCTGGCCTGCCGGCTGGCGGCGCTGGGCCGCAAGGTGCTGGTGGTCTCCACCGATCCCGCCCATAGTCTGGGCGACGTGCTGCAGGAAAAGCTGTCGGGCACGGCCCGGGCCCTCGACGACAACCTGTCGGCGCTGGAGCTGGATCCGTCGCGGATGGTGGACGAGCACTTCGCCGCCGTGGAAAAAGACCATTGCGGCCTACGCCCGACCTGAAATGCTGCCCTCGGCTGCGTGAGCACCTGAGGCGGCCAAATCCTCCGGGGGCTGAAGAAGCCGCCATGCTGGAAGCGATCTGCCGTCATGTGGTGGAGCAGCGCCAGCAGGGTTTCCAACATCTGGTCTTCGACACCGCTCCCACCGGTCACACGCTGCGGCTGCTGGAGCTGCCGAAGATGATGGGCGCCTGGACCGAGGGGCTGCTGGCCCAGCAGGGCAGCAGCAGAAGCTGCGCGAGGCCGCGCTGCCGTTCTGGCAGAAGAGCGGCCAGCGTCACCCGTTTTCGGATGAGCTGAAGCAGGAGCGCTGGCGCCGGGCGCTGGATGTTCTGGAGTGCCGCCAGAGCTGTTTGCCGAAAGCGGGCCGGCTGCTGACCGATGCAGCGCACACCGCCATCGTGCTGGTGATGATTCCCGAGATGCTGCCGCTGGCCGAGACGCGCCGCGCCGTGGCGCAGCTGCAGCATTTCGACCTTCCGTGTCGGCACCTGATCGTGAATCAGATCATTCCTCCCACTGGCCGACGACAGTGCCTTCTGGCAGCAGCGACGTGCGCGCCAGCAGAGATCCTTTCGCAGGTCCGCCGTGACCTGGCCGGGACTGCAGCAGTTCGACTACGCGCTGCAGTCGACCGACATTCAGGGGTATCGAGGCGCTGCGGCGCTTTGGGGGCTGACGGCCTGATGGCTGAAGGCCGACGGGCTGGCGGTCTGAGTCGGTTGCTGCAGGCACCAGCTCTGTTCTGCGGCCTTTCAACGTGTTGCTGTCCGCCGTGGGCAGCGCTGAACTGTGCCCACGCTTCCTGCGTCTGTGTTCAGACGCCCAGATACGCCTTGCGGATGTCGTCGTTGGCCAGCAGGTTCTGGCCGCTGTCTTCCAGCACGATGCGGCCGTTTTCCAGCACGTAGCCACGGTCGGCCAGCTGCAGGGCGCGGTTGGCGTTCTGCTCCACCGGGAAGACGGTGACGCCTTCGCTGCGGATCTTCTGGATGATCTCGAAGATCTGGGCAATGATCAACGGCGCCGAGGCCCAGCGTGGGCTCGTCGAGCAGCAGCAGGCGCGGGCGCGACATCAGGGCGCGGCCGATGGCCAGCATCTGCTGTTCGCCGCCGGACATGGTGCCGGCGCGCTGGTGGGCGCGCTCGCGCAGGCGCGGGAATAGGTTGAAGGCGTGTTCCAGGCCGGCCTCGATCTCTTCGCGGTTCTGGAAGAAACCACCCATCTGCAGGTTCTCGGTGACGGTCATGTCGGCAAAGACGCGCCGGCCCTCGGGCGAGATGGCGATGCCGTTGCGCATGATCTGCAGGGGTGTCCAGCCGGGCGATGTCCTGTCCTTCAAAGCGGATGTGGCCGGCGGCTGCGCGCGGGTTGCCGCAGACGGTCATCAGCAGGGTGGTCTTGCCCGCACCGTTGCTGCCGATGAGGGTGACGATCTCGCCGCGGTTCACGACGAGGCTCACGTCATCCAGCGCCTGGATGGGGCCGTAGAAGGTGCTGACGCCGTCCAGTTGCAGCATGGGGGCGACGCCGTCGCTGGGCTGGCTCGTGGTGTGGTTGGAAGCCATGGTCTTACGCCTCTCCCAGATAGGCCTTGATCACCCGCTCGTCGTTGCGCACGGCGTCGGGGGTACCGGTCATGATGGGCTTGCCGTGCTCCATCACCAGGATGCGTTCGGAGACGTTCATCACCAGTTTCATGTCGTGTTCGATGAGCAGCACGGCCACGTTGAATTCCGTGCGCAGCCGGCGGATGAGGTCCTGCAGGTCGACCTTTTCCTGGGGGTTGAGGCCGGCTGCGGGTTCGTCCAGCATCAGCAGCCGCGGCCGGGTGATCATGCAGCGGGCAATCTCCAGCCGGCGCTGATGGCCGTAGGCCAGGTTGCCGGCCTCGCGGTTGGCGTATTCGCGCAGGCCCATGAAGTCCAGCCACTGGGCGGCATGGCGGATGGCCTCGGCCTCGGCGCGGCGGTAGGAGGGCAGGCGCAGCAGGCCCGCCAGCAGGCCGCTCTGCACATGGGTGTGCTGGGCCACCAGCAGGTTTTCCAGCACGGTGAGCTGCTTGAAGAGGCGCACGTTCTGGAAGGTGCGCACCAGGCCGTGACGGGCCACCTGATGGCTGGGCTTGCCGGCGATCTCGTGGCCATCCAGCCGGATGCTGCCCCCGGTGGGGCGGTAGAAGCCCGCCGATGCAGTTGAAGACGGTGGTCTTGCCGGCACCGTTGGGGCCGATGATGGCGAAGATCTCGTCGGGGGCGACCGTCAGCGACACGCCGTCGACGGCCAGCAGGCCGCCAAAGCGCATGGTGAGGTCCTGCACGGCCAGCAGGGGGCCGGATTTGCGGGCGCTGTCAGGGGCGTTCATGGGATCGGGGCTCATCGGGTCAGCTCCACATGCGGGCGCTTGACGGGCAGCAGGCCCTCGGGACGCCAGATCATCATCAGCACCATCACCAGACCGAAGATCAGCATCCGGTAGTCGGCGAACTCGCGGGCCATTTCGGGCAGCACGGTGAGGATGATGGCGGCCAGGATGACGCCCAGTTGCGAGCCCATGCCGCCCAGCACGACGATGGCCAGAATCAGCGCCGATTCGATGAAGGTGAAGATTCGGGGTTGACCGAGCCCTGGCGGGCGGCAAAGAACGCGCCGCCAAAGCCGGCGAACATGGCGCCCAGCGTGAAGGCCGAGAGCTTGATGCGGGTGGGATTGAGACCCAGCGAGCGGCAGGCGATCTCGTCCTCGCGCAGGGCTTCCCAGGCGCGGCCTACCGGCATGCGCACCAGCCGGTTGGACACGAAGAGCGTGATCAGCGCCAGCACCAGCGCCATCAGGTACAGGTAGATGACCATGTCCTGATTGGAGAACTTCCAGCCCATCAGCTGGTGGAAGGTCTGGGCACCGGCCTCGCTGGCCTTGCGGCTCATTTCATAGCCGAACACGGTGGGCTTGGGAATGCCGGAAATGCCGTCAGGGGCCGCCGGTCCAGTCCGTGAGGTTGATGAGCAGCAGACGGATGATCTCGCCAAAGCCCAGGGTGACGATGGCCAGGTAGTCGCCCCGCAGCCGCAGCACCGGAAAGCCCAGCAGGAAGCCGAAGGCGCAGCCATGGCGCCGAGACGGGCAGCGCCTGCCAGAAGCCCCAGCCCAGCCACTGGTAGAGCGGGGCGTAGGGTGTAGGCGCCCACGGCGTAGAAGCCCACGAAGCCCAGGTCGAGCAGGCCGGCAAAGCCCACCACGATGTTGAGCCCCAGCGCCAGCATGACGTAGATGAGCACGACGGTGGCAATGTCGACCTGGTTGCGGCTGCCGAAGAAGGGCCAGACGATGGCAACCGAGATGATCAGGGCAACGAGCACCCGCTGGCCGGTGGGCGTGCGGTGGACGAAGTTGAGCCTTTCGGCGCCGGGCACGCGGAACGAGAGGCCGCCAAAGACGCGCGCCAGTGCCGGGCGCAGCAGCTGGATGACGAAGACGGCGGCGCAGGCGATCAGCACCAGGTTCCAGTGGGTCTCGATGTGGGTGCGGGCGCCTTCGCGCACCAGTTGCAGGCCCAGCACCGGGATGGTGAGGCCGGCCGTGACCAGCGCGGCCACGAGGGCATTCCGGATCGTGCTGGCCATCAGACTTTCTCCACTTCGGGTTTGCCCAGCAGGCCGCTGGGGCGGAACAGCAGGATGAGGATCAGCAGGCCAAAGGCCACGATGTCCTTGTACTGCGCGGAGATGAAGGCGGCCGCGAAGGTTTCGGCCAGGGCCCAGCAGCACGCCGCCCAGCATAGCGCCGGGAATGCTGCCGATGCCGCCCAGCACCGCGGCGGTGAAGGCCTTGATGCCGGCGATGAAGCCGATGAAGGGGTTGAGCTTGCCGATGGTGATGGCGATGAGCACGCCGCCCACCGCGGCCAGCACCGCGCCCAGCACGAAGGTGAAGGAGATGACGCGGTTCGTGTCGATGCCCAGCAGCCGCGCCATCTGCATGTCCTGCGAGCAGGCGCGCGAGGCGCGGCCCATGCGCGAGTGGCGGATGTAGAGCGACAGCCCCACCATCAGCACCACGGTCACGACGATGATCAGGATCCGCGACCAGGAGAAGGTCACGTCGAAGTCGCCGAACGGGATGTCGATGCCGCCGGAAATGAGCGAGGGCACCGCCATGTCGCGCGAGCCCTGGCCCAGCGCCACCCAGTTCTGCAGGAAGATGGACATGCCGATGGCGGAAATGAGCGCCACGAGGCGGGGGCCACCGCGCACCGGACGGTAGGCGATGCGCTCGACGCTGTAGCCATACAGGGCGGTGACGATCATGGCCATGGCCAGCATCAGCCCGATGGCGAGCGGCAGCGGCACGCTGCCCTGGGTGCCCAGGGCGGTGAGCGTGACCAGGCCCACGTAGGCACCGATCATGTAGATCTCGCCGTGGGCGAAAGTTGATCATGCCGATGATGCCGTACACCATGGTGTAGCCGATGGCGATCAGGGCGTAGATGGCTCCGAGCGAAAGCCCGTTGAAGGTCTGCTGGACGATCTGCGGTAAGTATTCGGACATGGAAGCGACGACGGCACCGGGCGCAGGCACGACTCTGCCGGCCAAGGGGCGAACGGCAGGGGGCGCGACAGGCGGGCGTCCTGTTCGGGTCTGGAGGGGAGGCGCGGGCAGGTTCCGTGAGGACCTGTCCGATCCTTCCATGAAGGTCAGGACCTTTGTCCGGGGGTGGCGGACGCGGTACCCCGCCGGCGAGGGGGTGACCGGAGGAGGGTTCATGCCGCACGGGCGCCTTGTGGGCATGGCGGCAGGACACATTCCGGGCGTCTGGCCCGAAACGAACCTGTAATGATAAGCCGGGAAGGGGCGGGCGCCATCGCGCCCATGCTGTCGAGTCAGGGCGACAGGGGATCGGCCGCCCAGGGGCAGGCGATAGAGCGATTTGTGCTCAGGGGCTGAAGGGGCAGACCTGAGCAATGAGGGAAGCATCGACAGGTCGTCGCTGACGCGGGGAGTGCTGCCGAAATGTGGCATCGGCGCCGCCTGTCGTGCCGCCATGAAAAAAGCCCCGGCCGTGCTGGCCGGGGCGCTGGCGTCATGCCCTGCCCGGTTTACTTGGCCAGCGTCTTGCTGCCGTCCTTGTGCGGTGTAGACCACGTGAGGGTAGCTTTCCAGGTCGCCCTGCGCGGTCCACTTCAGCTCACCCACCGGGGTCTTGACGGTGTTGGCATGCAGCCATTTGGCCACTTGCTCGGGGTCATCGCTGCCGGTGGCCTTGATGCCGTCGACGATGGCCTGCACGGCGGCGTAGGCCGAGAGCTGGAAGGCGCCGCTGGCGTCACGCTTCTTGGCTGGAAGGCCTTCACGATGGCGGCATTGGCCGGATCGGCGGAGAGTCCTCGGGCAGCGTCAGCAGCATGCCCTCCACGGCATTGCCGGCGATGGCGTTGATGTCGGGGTTGCCCGCACCTTCGGGGCCCATGAACTTGGCCTTCACGCCCTGTTCAGCCGCCTGACGCAGCAGGCCCATCTCGGGGTGGTAGCCGCCGTAGTAGACGAAGTCCACGCCACGGCTGCGCAGCTTGGTGATGATGGCGGGTAGTCGGCATCACCCGCATTGATGCCCTCGAAGAGCACGGGCTTGAGGCCGGCCTTTTTCCAGCGTGACGCGCACCGCGTTGGCAATGCCCTGACCGTAGGACTGCTTGTCGTGCAGGATGGCGACCTTCACGGGCTTGGCCACGTCCGGGATGTACTGGGCAGCGGCAGGGCCCTGCTGGTCGTCACGGCCGGTGACGCGGAAGATGTACTCATAGTTCTTGCCGTCGGTGAGCGCGGGCGCGGTGGCCGACGGGGTGATCATCAGCACGCCTTCTTCATCGTAGATGGCGGCCGCGGCAATGGTGGCGCCCGAGCAGACGTGACCCACCACGAAGTGGATGTCCTCGTTGATGGCGCGGTTGGCGGCGATGGGACCCTGCTTGGGTTCGCAGGCGTCGTCGATGACGACCCCTTCCAGCTGCTGGCCATTGACGCCACCGGCGGCGTTGATCTGCTCGATGGCGGTGAAGGCGCCTTCACGGACCATGCTGCCGTACTGGGCGACAGGGGCCGGTGGTGGGGCCGGGCAGCGCAATGCGCAGGGTGTCGGCGGCCTGGGCGGCGGAGGCCATCAGGCCGGAGAGGGCGAGGGCGGCCAGAAAGGGCGGTGGGGCGGAAGTGCTTCATGGGGAGATGGCTGTGTGGATGAGGGTGGTCAAGGATATATCAAGCGGGGGCAGGGATAACCCTGAAGGGGGCGTCCTGTCTGTGTGTCAGGGCGTTTTACTGAGGGGCGCACAGGGCTCGGCTGCGATGGGGAGGTCGTCTTACGGGCGCTTTAGGGGCTCAGCTTCGGCGTGGGAGGCCGTCGCACGGGCCTTGGAGCGTGTGGGGTTACGTCGTGTCGCTGGGGGCACGCTGAAAGACAGAACGGCCGACCATGTGGAAGGAAGGGTGACGCAGGGGGCTGTCCACAGGGGCGCCTTCAGGGCGCCAGCACTGTCGGGGGCATGAACTGCGCATGCGGGTTTGCGCCCGTAAAGTCACAGGGATTGCCCCGCAGCGCCCCGTGCAGCGAAGCTGCACCCGAAACCCCGGAAACCCCGCCGCTCCGCTTTGACGCAGCGCGTCAATCCATCAGTCGTTGTTGCCCTGGTGACGTGCCGTCGGATGAAGTGGCGGATTCTGTCCCAGCGGGTTTCGGGTTTCTTCGGAGCTGGGCTTCCGGCTGGGTGGCGGTCTGCTGGGCCGCTTCTTCCTGCTGGCGGACTTCGGCTTCGGCGGCTTCGCTGGCGACGTTCTGGGCGACAGCCACGGCTTCGGCGGCGGCAGCGGCGGCTTCCTCGAGCGAGAGGGTGTCGGTGGTGCCGTCATCTGGGGGCGAGGGATTCGCTCAGGGGCTGTCGGCGCGGGGGTCCATTTCCACGCCCACGGGCGAGACCTGATCGGAGGCGACGTGGAAGGGCTGCGCTCTTCCATGGGCACAGGGATCGTCGTGGTGGATGCGCCACCAGACGAAGATGACCAACAGGACGGTGAAGACGCCCATGCTCTGCGGAAGCCCCAGGGTGCCCGGTACTGCATGGCGAGGCCGCTGAGCAGGGGGCCGATGGCGGCGCCGACGCCGTGCAGCAGCAAGAGGCCCCGGGTGGCTTCCAGCGCCTCGTTGGCGGGGAAGCGGTCATGGGTCTGGGCCACGGCCATGCCGTAGATGGAGAACATGAAGATGCCCAGCACGAAGGAGAGCGCGATGTAGTCGTTGGGCTCGGCCCTGCCTTCCAGCACCGTGTCCACCACGCTGAGGGCGACCAGGGCCAGGGTGGCGCCGGCGGCGACGGCGATGAGCATCTCGCGGCGGTCACGGCAGTGGTCGGACATCCAGCCGATGGGCCACTGGGTGAGGGCGCCCCGCAGGATGGCGACGGCGGTGAAGTTGGCGATGTCGATGTCGGAGAAGTTCAGCGCCCGGCCGTAGATGGCGGTGAGTGCCCAGAAGGCGCCCAGCACGAGGCCCGAGCACAGGGCGCCGGCCACACCGGAGGGGTGCGCCGCGCCGGGAGTGCCCAGCGAGGCTGGGGGTGGCGATGGGCAGGGGTTGCGGCACGGGGGTGAGGGCGATGGGAAGCAGCCCCATGCAGAACAGGATGGCCGCGATGATGAACGACTCGATGGCCGTGGCGCCGTAGAAGGTGACGAAGTACTGGCCGATGGCGACGGTGGCCGGGTTGACGACCATGTAGACGGCGAAGATGCTGGCCTGGCTGCCGGGCGTGGCCTGGCTGCGTTCGTTGAGCCAGCTTTCGATGACCATGTAGATGCCCATCAGGGCGAGGCCGTTGAAGACGCGCAGCACGAGCCAGACCCAGGGGTCGACGACCATGCCGAAGGCCAGCGTGAGGGCGGCGGACAGGGCGGCGAAGCTGGCAAAGCAGCGCACGTGGCCCACCCGACGGATCAGGATCGGGCAGATCCAGCCGCCGGCGATGTAGCCGACGTAGTAGCCTGACATGATCAGGCCGATCATGAGGTTGCTGAAGCCTTCGTAGACGCCACGAAGGCCGATCACCATCCCCAGCAGGCCCGAGCCGACCAGTAGAAGGCCCATGCCGATCAGAAGAGATGAAATGGACCAGATCGAGCGCAGCATGGGTCGGTCAGTAGGGAGGAGCTTCCGTTGGCCCGGCGATGTGCCGGGCGTCGGAATTGTTTCAGAAGTCTTTTATGGTAAGGGAGACCGCCGGTTTTGTGGGCCGACGGTCGTTTCCGTCACTCTGGACCTTTTCCGTGCTCTTTGCCCGGGCGGCCGAGAAGCTGCCGGCTCCCACGGTCAGGGCCTTCTTCGGATCGATCCACTTGCGGAAGGCGGCGTTGACCTGTTCCAGCGTGAGCGCGCGGATCTGCTCGTCACGGCGGGTCCAGCGGCCCATGTCGGTGTTCCAGAACAGGTTGCTGGACAGCAGGCTGGTCACGTTGGCCTCGCTGGCCAGGTACTGGCGACGCTGGTCCATCAGGGCGTTGCGGGCCTCGTCCAGTTCGGCCTGGGTGAAGCCGTCGGCGTGTACGCGCTCGATCTCTTCCTGCAACGCTTTCTGAAGCCGGTCGATGTTGGCCGGCGCCAGGATGGCGCGGATGTCGATCATGGCGTTGTCCGCGTCACGGCTGGCCGACAGCGAGGCGTAGGCGCCGTAGCTGATGCTCTCCTTCTCGCGCAGCCGGTGGAAGAGACGTGCATCGGCCGAGCCGCCCAGCAGGCGCACGGCCATGGATAGCGCCATGTAGTCGAGGGTGCTCTTCCGAGACAGGGGATGTTGCGGGCCTGCAGCAGCACGGCGTTGGCTTGTCGGGCACTTCCACCATTTCGGTGGCGGCGGGCGAGGCCGTGGTAGTCCATGCGGATCCGGGCATGGGCCTGCAGGGCTCTTCCAGTCGCCCGGGAGCTTCTGCAGCTCGGTCTTCAGGGCCTCAGGGGTCGACGTTGCCCACGACCGAGAACTGGCCGTGGGAGGCGCCAGCGAAGTCCTGCCAGAACTTCATCAGCCGTTCGGGGGTCTGGGCCTTCAGGTCGGTGACGACCTCGTCCATCGTGCGGTAGTGGCGGGGATCTTCGGCCGGGTAGGCATGGCCGCGGACCGCCATGGCTTCGGCGGCCAGTGCTTCCGGCTGATGGCGCTGGGCTTCGATGCCGGTGAGCACCTGGTCACGCCGCTCCTGGAACACGTCCTTGGGAAACACGGGCTCGCGCAGCGCGCTCGTGGCCAGGGTCAGTGCTTCCGACAGGGTTCTGGCCGGGACGCTCAGCGACACCTTGGCGCCGCTGGCGTTGGCGTCGATGCTCAGGCGGGCATCCAGTGCGCGCAGGCGGTCCTCGAAGGCCTGGCGCGGCAGCTGTTTCGTGCCCGAGAGCATCATGGTGTCCAGCAGGTCGGCTTCACGCCAGCGGCCCGAGAGGTTCTGCAGGTTGCCCCATTGCAGGTTCAGGGACAGGTTCACGCGATCGCCCTTCACCTTGCGTGGCAGGGATGGCGTAGCGGATGCCATTGGACAGCTGGCCGATCTGCGTGCGTTCGGTGATGCTGGCGGGGGTGAGCGCCACGTCGGCGGTGAAGGCCTCGGCCTGCTGCCATTGGTGGTCCTTCAGCAGGGGCGGCGATGTCGGGGCGCGACGGGTTGGGGGCACGGACCGGCTGGGCCGTGGGCGAGTACCGAGGCCAGTGTGCGGTTGTCGCGCACCAGCCAGCGGCGGCCGGCGGCACGGATCTCGTCCAGCGTCATGGCCTGGGCCCAGTCGGCCTGGGCGAAGGGCGGGCGCCAGTCTCCTGGGGCCACGGCTTCGGTCAGCGCCATGGCCAGGGCCTCGGGGTCTTCGGCCAGGCGCTGCATGCTGTTCTTCACGTCCTGCTTGGTGCGGTTCAGGGCCTCCTGCGACAGCGGCAGTTCGCCTTCGACCACCTTGCGCAGGGTGTCCCAGACGATCTGCCGCTTGTCTTCCGAGGCCAGCGTGGCGCTGAACAGCAGCATGCCCGGGTCGTACAGGTCGGACGAGGAGGCACCCACGTTCACGGCGTAGCCGGGCTTGACCAGCTGCTGGTAGAGCGGGCCGTCGGGCTCGCGCGTGAGCATCTCGGCCAGCAGGGACAGGGCCACGGTGTCACGTGCTGCACCGGCCGGGCGTGTGATAGCCGGCAAGCAGCAGCGGCACGCCACCCGTGCGGCGCACCACCACTTCGCGCTCGCCCTGCTGGGCGGGGTCCAGGGTGTAGGGCTGGACGATGGGCGTCTTCGGGCGCGGGATGCTGCCGAATGCCTTCTGCACGGCGGCCAGCGTGCCGTTCACGTCGAACTGGCCGGTGATGATCAGCACCGCGTTGTCGGGGCGGTAGTAGCGCCCGTAGAAGTTCTGCAGGTTGTCAGGGCGCGACGGCGTCAAGGTCGGAGAGCGCGCCGATGACGGAGCGGCTGTAGGGATGGAAGCCGTAGGCGGTGGCCATGAGCTGGTGGTAGAGCACCGTGCCGGGCCGGTTCTCGTTGGATTCCATCTCGTTGATGACGACCGGGCGCTCGCTCTTGAGCTTGCCGGCATCGATGCGGATGTTCTGCATCGTGTCGGCCAGCGAGACAACATCCAGTCGCGCGTGGTGTCGCTGGCGTTGAACTGGCCGAAGTAGTTGGTGCGGTCATACCAGGTGGTGCCGTTCCAGTCGATGCCGCGCCGGGTCAGCTCCTTCTTGGGATCGGGAATCTTCTCGGTGCCCTTGAAGAGCATGTGTTCCAGCAGGTGCGCCATGCCGGCTTCGCCCGGCCCTTCGTGGCGCGATCCCACCTTGTAGACCAGGTTGACGGTCATGGTGGGCTTGGATTCGTCCGGGCCCAGCAGCACGGTCAGGCCGTTGGAAAAGCTGGTACTGGGTGACGCCGTTGATGGGCTGGCCCACCTGCACGATGCCGGGGATGTTCGTGGGCGTGGTGGCTTCGACCGTGGCCACGGCGGCGGAGGGATGAGGGCTTCCTTGGCACTGGACATGGGGGCCGACCAAAGGCCGTGGCAACGCGCAGACCCAGCATCAGCAGTGCGCGCTACGTCACGCAGCAGATGGCGCTGTCGACGGCAGGCCGGGCCGCCCTGCGGGCTGCGAAGGCCGGCATGGGTCAGGGCTGCAGCGTGGCTGGCCGTGGCACGGGGGCTGTGGGGGCGTGTGGCTGAGGGGGCTTGTTCGGGCGAGGCAGGGGCGCAGATGCATCAGGAAGGCTCCATGGAAGACGGGCATCCCGAATCTTAACGGGCAGTGTCGTGGTGTGTGTCGTGCGGGCCCGGGATGTTGCGGGCAGGCGCCACGCCTTCCAGAGGTAACGCACTGGCCGGACAGAGCGGTGGACAGGGCGTTTGGAGGGCTGTCGGCCGAGGGATGAGGGCGGATCTGCGGTGTCTTTCGGCGTGCCGACGGTGACGGTCGGGTGGGCGGGGACTGGGCTGGGAGCTGCTGGCGGTTCAGCGACGGTTCAGCGCGGCCGGCGACACGAAGCGCCATTCACCGGGTGCCGGGGCCGGGTCCCACAGATTCAGGGCGCCCACGGCGATGCGCACGAGCCGCAGGCAGGGGGTAGCCGGCCTTGGCCGTCATGCGGCGCACTGGCGGTTCTTGCCTTCCGGATGCGGATCTCCAGCCAGAAGTCGGGCACGGTCTTGCGCACGCGTACCGGGGGCTGGCGCGGCCAGAGCCATTCGGTCTCGTTGGCAGCCAGCAGGCGTGTCCGGGCAGGGCTGCGTGATGAAATCGCCCAGGTCCATCGGACGGCGCAGCAGGGCCAGCTTGTGATCGTCAGGCGCGCCTTCCACCTGCGCCCAGTAGGTCTTCTCCTTGCCGTGGCGGGGTTCGGCAATGCGCGCCTGCAACCTGCCGTCGTTGGTCAGCAGCAACAGGCCCTCGCTGTCGGTGTCAGTCGGCCGGCGGGATAGAAACCCGGGGCGTCGATGTGGTCGCTGAGGCTGGGGATGGGTCTCGTGCGGGCTGAACTGGCAGATGACGCCGCAGGGTTTGTTGAAGGCGATGAGGGGCTGGGCGCGGACATGGGAAAGGGGCGAGCAGGCGTGCGAAGATCGCATGAATGATGAACGAGCTTTGCAGGAGATGCGATGGCCACGAGACGGGGCCCGAGGGGGCCATGAAAAGGTAGCTTCCACTGGGGAGAAGCGCACGAAGGCAGCAGCCCCAAAGCCCGCGGCCCCGAAGCCGCGTGGCAGCGCCATCGACGCGGCCCGGCTGGCCGAGCTGAATGCAGGCCGGATCGAGGCGGCCATACTGGCAGAGTGCCTGGCTGTGGATTTTGGCGTGCTGATGACTTCTGTTTTCCCGGAGTTGTCCGAAGATATCGTGAATCGGATGCAGGCGGCAAAAGACGAGGGCATCCTGAAACGGATGGGCCTGGCGGGCCAGCTGCTGTGGCAGGCCTGGGGGGCTGAGGGACTGGCGCGGCTGCAGGATCATCCCTCCGATACGGTGCGCGGCTGGGGGTGCTTCCTGGTGGGGGCGCGGGACAATCTGGATGTGGCGGCACGTCTGGCGCTGATCCGTCCGTTGGCCGATGACCCGCATTTCGGGGTGCGTGAATGGGCCTGGATGGCAGTCAGGCCGCATCTGGTGGCCGAGCTGGAGGCCAGCATCGCGCTGCTGGCCGGGTGGACGGGAGATGCGTCGGAGCGGGTCCGGCGCTTTGCCAGCGAGGCTTTGCGGCCCCGGGGTGTCTGGGCGGGGCACATTGCGGCCCTCAAGCGCCAGCCGGAAAAGGGGCTGCCCATTCTGGAGCTGCTGCGGGCGGATCCGGCTGCCTATGTGCAGGATTCCGTGGCCAACTGGCTGAACGATGCGGCCAAGGACCAGCCCTGACTGGGTGCACGAGGTGTGTGGGCGCTGGCAGGCCGAGCGGCCGGAAGACAGCAACACGCAGCGCATTGTTCGCCGGGCGCTGCGGTCCCTGTCGTAGCCGGCGGGACGAAGGGGGCTGACGGGACGATCGCGGCTGGTGGGACGATCGTGGCTGCTGGGACGATCGTGGCTGGTGGGACGATCGTGGCTGGTGGGACGATCGTGGCTGGCGCTGCGATGGTGGCAGCTCCCCCGGTCTCGCAGGCTGGCCTGAGACCGCAGACCTGATGCCAGAAAAGAAAAAGGGCCGGGGCGGTGGATGCGATGTTCTGCATCCTTCGCCCGGCCCTCGAGAGGGAACCGGGGACTAGCCCCGGTTCATCCGCCTGAGTGAAGCCTGGTGAATCAGGCTTTTTCCACTTCGGCGCCGGTTTCCTTGTGCATCAGGCCCAGCACCATCTGCAGACCGTAGGCGGCTGCACCACAGATGAAGATCATGTCACCGATGGTACGCACCCAGCGCAGGGTGTGGATGATGGGGGTCTGCTCCACGAACTCGGCGCTACGTGCCCACCACAGACCCACGCTGATGGAGGCGTTGGCCTGGATGATGCCGACCGGCAGCAGGCTGGTGAACAGCATCAGTGCCAGACCGAGGTTCAGCGCCACGAAGGCGATGCCCATCAGCCGGTTGTTCAGCTTCAGGGTCGGGCGGATGTAGCGCAGCACCATCAGCGAGAAGCCCAGCGCCAGGAAGCCATACACACCGAACAGCGAGGCGTGACCATGGTTGGCGGCCGTGTTCAGGCCCTGCAGGTAGTACAGCGAGATCGGCGGGTTGATGAGGAAGCCGAAGACGCCAGCACCGAGCATGTTCCAGAAGGACACGGCGATGAAGAACATCAGCGGCCAGCGCATCGGTTTCATCCAGATGGCCTTGTGCTGCACCGTCCAGTTCTCGAAGGCGTCATAGCCCAGCAGCACCAGCGGCACCACTTCCAGGGCGGAGAACATCGCGCCGATGGCCGTGATGGGGGTGGTGGTACCTGCGAAGTACAGGTGGTGGAACGTGCCCGGGATACCGCCGATCATGAACAGCATGGCGGCGAGCAGGCTGGCCGTGGTGGCCGTGTGCTTGCTGACCACGCCCAGGTTGTAGAACACGAAGCCGACCGAGCAGGTGGCGAACACTTCGAAGAAGCCTTCCACCCACAGGTGCACCACCCACCAGCGCCAGTACTCCATGATGGAGATGTGCGTGTGCTCACCGTAGATCAGCGCCGGGGCATAGAAGATGCCGATGGCAGCAGCAGCCATGGTGAACAGGATCAGCAGGCTCTTGTCGCCGAGGGCGCGCAGGGCCGGGTAGATGCCGCGCATCATCAGCACCAGCCAGAAGCCAGGCCGACGAAGAGCGCCAGCTGCCAGACGCGGCCAAGCTCGACGTACTCATAGCCCCGGTGGCCGAACCACCAGTTCAGGTTCGTGGCCATCCAGCCTTCAGTGCCACGAACTGGCCACCGAAGGAACCGACCACCCGACGATCAGCGCCCAGAAGAGCACGTCACACCCTAGCTTCGGTGCCGGGATCCTGCCGCCGTTGATGATGGGGACGAGGAACAGGCCAGCAGCCAGGAAGCCGGTGGCGATCCAGAAGATGGACGACTGGATGTGCCAGGTGCGGGTCAGCGTGTACGGCAGGTACTCGGAGAGCGGAATGCCGTAGAAGTTCTGACCTTCAACCGTGTAGTGGGCGGTGGCGCCACCCAGCAGCACCTGCACCAGGAAGAGGGCGGCCACGACCAGCAGATACTTGCCGAGCGCCTTCTGCGAGGGGGTGAGCTGATCAGCGACAGCGGGTCGGCCTTGGGGCCTCGACCTCGATGTGCTGCTGGTGGGTGAAGAAGGCCCAGACCCAGATGATGAGGCCGATACCGAAGATTAGCGTCACGACCGAGGCGATCGACCAGATCACGTTTTCGGGCGTGGGTTCGTTGCCGATCAGAGGCTCATGCGGCCAGTTGTTGGTGTAGGTGACATCCAGCCCCGGACGGTTGGTGGACGCAGCCCAGGCCGACCAGAAGAAGAAGGCAGCCATCTTCGAGCGCAGCTCGGGATCAGGCAGCGTGTTCTCCTTCATGGCGTAGGCGGAACGCAGCTTCTGGAAGGCCGGGTCGTCGCTGAACAGCTTGTCGTAGTAGGCCGCGACGCTCTGGATGGAGCGGATGCGGTCTGCCGACAGCGTGACCTTGTTGGTGGCCTTGTCGAAGGTGTTGGTGCGGAACGCAACCTTCGAGTCGTAGCTCAGCGTGGCCTTGTCGCGCTCGGACAGCTGCTCGAAGTTCTTGCCAAACTGGCGCTGGGCCTGCTGGTCCAGCCAGTTCAACACTTCGCGGTGCAGCCAGTCGGCCGTCAGTCCGGAGCCTGGTAGGCGCCGTGGCCCCAGATCGAACCGATCGACATGCCGCCGATGGATTGCCGGGCGGTCTGGCCTGCGTAGATGTCTTCCTCGGTGTAGACGGTCTTGCCGTCCTCGCTCACGAATGCGGTCGGAATCGGCGGGCGTTCGTTATACACCCTCTTTACCGAAGTAACCGAGCACCGTAAACGCCCCGATCATGATGATCGCTAGGATCACCAAAGTCGTTTGTACTCTTTCATGAAAAATTCCTGAACTTGTATGGCGGCCCTGTGCTGTCTATCGGAATGTTGCAGGGTGCCTATGGGGCGTGCTTGATGAAAATCAAGAGCCTTTGCGCGATAGAAGATGTTGATAACGATGAAAATCATTCTCTTTCTTAAACGCAGGCTTCCAAGCTGCCCAAATGCACCCGGGAAGCCAACTTTTCCCTTATGGAACAGACGGGCTTCCATCTGAATTCATGATTATGAGAACCATTTTGTCAATGTATCCGGAGGTTTGCATGAACAACATCGGCTTCAAGGGCGCTGCCGGCGTGGCGGTGCCCGTTCTCAACGGGGAAGGGTGAGACGATGGCCATCGTGACTGGTCTGTTCATCTATCCCGTCAAGTCCTGTGGCGGCATCAAGCTGTCGGAGACCCGCCTGCTCGAGACCGGTCTGGCACATGACCGGCAGTGGATGCTGGTGGATGCCGATGGACGTTTTGTTACACAGCGCACACATCCGGCCATGGCACTCATCCAGACGACACTGGAAGATGACGTGCTGCGCCTGCGGGCGCCCGGCATGGGGACAGACATCGAGGTGCCCGTGTCCAACTTTGATGCGGATGCTGCGCCGCGCCTGCGTTCGGCGGTGTTCCGCAGCGAGGTGCAGACGCTGGTGGAAGGGCCGCTGGTCAACGAATGGCTGAGCCAGTACCTGGGGCAGCCGATACGGCTGGTGCGGGCTGATCCGACTTTCCGACGTCAGTGCAAGCCGCGCTGGGAGGGAGACCAGGAGGTGACGACCTGGCTGCCGGATGCCTATCCGTTGCTGGTGGTGTCACAGGGCTCGCTGGATGCGCTGAACCGGCGTCTGGTGGCGCGAGGCGCCCAGCCTGTGGGCATGGAGCGTTTTCGGCCGAACATCGTCATTCATGATGATGAATTACAGCCCATGAAGAAGACGACATGGAGCGGCTGATCGGGCCGGGCTACGTGCTGCAGATGGTGGCGCCCTGCGCGCGTTGCCCCATGCCCAATCTGGATGCGGCTAGCGGCCGCTTTCAGGAGGAGCCCACCCGCACGTTGCGCGAGTACCGGCTGAATCGGCGGGGGACAACGTGTTGTTCGGGACGCACGCCTTTGTGGCCGAAGGCGCGGGCAGCGCGCCGATCCGCGTGGGGGACGCGGTGGAGCCGGAGTGATGGTCTGGCCTGGGCGGCCGGGGTCTCACTTGCGCGACAGCCCGCGATCGATCATCCGGGAAAGCTGATAGGCAATGCAGGTCTCGGTGAAGGTGACGGCGGCGGCCTGGCGGTCAGGTTCGCCGGAGTCCAGGTCGATGCGGCCGGTCGACGCCAGTAGTCGATCATGTCGTAGCGTTGCAGATAGGGCTGGTCGTGCAGGTTCATCGTCCAGCGGATGTACTGGCGATAGTCGTCGGTCCGGTAGAAGGCCTCGAACTGCGGGTGATAGGGCGGATCCATCACGATGGTGTCGATGTGCTGCCGGCGCAGCTGCTCCAGCCCCGATCCGGGCGCGTGCCATGTTGGCGGGCGGCAGGCCCCGGCGGGTGTCGGTGCGCCCGAGGTTCCAGATCACCAGCGCGGGCTTGCGTGGCAGTACCTGCTTGTTGATCAGCGAGGCCTGCTCGGCCACGGTACTGTTGCGCCGTCCGACCGATTCGACATGGATGGTGCGGCCGGGCAGGGGGCCCAGGTCCTGGATCAGGCGCTCCTGCAGCCGTTCGGCCAGCGGATTGCGGGCGGCCGCGGCCAGCGTGGCGCGCAGCCGGCTGCTGATGCTGCCGCCGGCGTCGGAATTGGCCGTATTGCTGGGGACACTGGCCGGGCGGGCCGGTGAGGGGTTGGTGCTTTCCGAACCCAGCATGATCACCAGCAGGTCGCCCTTGCCGCGCACCAGCGCGGCCGACAGTCCCGGCAGGCGCCCGGGTTCCGACAGCAGGTCATCCGGGACATAGCAGTTGCGGGCCTGCTTGGCGGTGTCGGCCGTGTCCGGTGCGGCCGAAAGCCGGTTGGCGCTGTTGGCAGGCTGCGTGGGGGCGTGCCGGTGGAAGGAGTCGGGCCGGCGGTGTGTTGCTGGCGGCCGGGAGAGGCAGGCGTGCACTGCCCGCTGGCTGAGGGCAGCCTGTGGGGCCGCTGGTGGGGTGGCGGCTGGCGCGCCTGCAGCAGCGGGTGGGACCTGGCCGGAGACGGGGTTCTGGCCAGATGCGTGCAGGTTGCCCGAAGCGGCGGGCTGCCGCCCGGAGGTGCCAGGTTGCCCGGAGGCCGTGGGTTGGCCAGAGTGGTGGTTTGCTCAGGGAAGCCGCTGGTTGTCCGGATAGCGGCAGGTTGCCCGGAAGCGTTAGGTTGTACGGCGAGGGGCAGGCTGTCCGCCAGAGGCTGGCTGCCCGCCCAGGTGGACTGCCCAGCTGCCTGCGAGCCCGCAGCCGATGGGACGGCCGGTGCGGCGGGAGATGTGGCGGCCGAGGCGGCTGCAGGGGCTGGCCGCGGAGGGGCTGAGCGACGCCATGGCCGGAGGTCTGACTGCCGGGCTGGCCGGCGGTTTGGGCGACGTTCTGGCTGGCGGCAGGGGAGCTGGCTGCCCGGCGGCCTGAGGCGCTACGGATGTCGCGCGCTGGCGGCGGGTGTGCCTTGCTGGGCAGCCGCAGCCAGCGGCAGGGCGCCCAGGGGCGGCCATCAGGGCCAGCGACGAGAGGGGCGGCAGGCGGTACGGATCAGGGGTGTGCATCGTGGGCCTCCTCATGCGTTATGGGATGGAGCCGGGGTTTCGGCCGCTTTGGCTGCGGGAGCGGCCGCCTTGGGGTTGCTGCGGGTCTTGTACCAATGCAGCAGGTAGGCCAGGGCCGTCATGACGGCCAGACCGCCCAGTACCACCAGCACCTGCATCGTCCAGCTGCGGCCGAATTCCACCAGCAGGAAGTGCGCCACGAACGACAGCGAGATGCCCAGGCAGAAGATGTAGAGCGAGTGCTGGCCGCAGCGGATGACGGGCAGCGTGATGCGCCAGTTCAGGAAGCGGGCGTCGGCGCGGGTGTAGTGGCCGACGAGGTAGGCCACAGCCAGGAAGTGCAGCACCCGGGCCGGGACCCAGTTGGTCTTGTCGATGGGGTAGAGCCACGAACCCACGATCGGCTTGGTCACTTCATCGATGGCGGGCACGCCAGCCACGGCCACGATGCAGGGCAAAAGAGCAGGACGGCCACGGCCACCCAGGCCAACCCGGGGGCGCCAGGCCAGCCAGGGCGAGCCCGTCTTGCGCACCGAGGCGCACAGGATGCCGATGACGAACATCAGCTGCCAGGCCAGCGGGTTGAAGAACCAGACATCGCCGGCTTCGTACACCGGCGAGGCCAGGTTGTACTTCTGCACGCCCACCACAGCACCAGCGACAGCGCCAGGGTCAGCGGACGGGACAGGCGCGCCATCATCAGCAGCAACGGCAGGGCAAAGAGCAGCGCGATGTACATCGGCAGCACGTCCAGGTTCACCGGCCGGTAGCGCAGGATCAGCGCATCCAGCACGGATTCCAGCGGGCTGTCGAGGAAAGGCTGGACATTGAGTTCCTCAATGAACGAGGCGTTTCCATAGCGCACTGCCACCCACGAGATCTGCGCGATGAAGAAGATGAACAGCAGGATGTGGGCCGCGTAGAGCTGCCAGCAGCGCTTGAGCACCTGCATGGCCATGTAGACGAAGCCGCGCTTTTCCAGCGAACTGCCATAGACCAGTGCGGCCGTGTAGCCCGAGATGAAGACGAAGATCTCGGTGGCGTCGCTGAAGCCGAAGTTGCGGAGGTGATCTGCCCGATGCTGCTGGACGGGATGTGGTCGATGAAGATGAACCACAGCGCCAGGCCCCGGAAGAAGTCCAGCCGCAGGTCGCGCGGCGGCATGATCGAGGCGGGTGAGGCCGGCTGCACGGAAGGGGCGGCGGGCGTCGCGGCCGGCGAACCGGCGGTATCGGGGGAGGTATGGGCCATGTCGGTCTGGTTGGCTCAAGTCGTGGCAAAAGCATGCCTGCCGAGGCGCGCACAAGACCCTTCGAGGGCCGATCCGCTGCCATGGCAGGCCCAGACATTCTAGGACGGTGGCCCGTTTGGCGTGGCCACAGGCGAGCCGGCGCGGGGAAATCGATACAGATGCAGGCAATTTCTGGCTGGGGCTTTACGTGAACTTTACACAGGCTTCAATCGGCCTTGACCCGTCCTCCCCACAATGCAGTCCATCGGATCGACGGGCAGCGCCTTGGCGCCAGATGCCTCCGGATCCGTTCCTTCAACCCCAGCAGGAGCATGACACATGAAGATCAGGACTCTGGTTGTTTCTTCCGCACTGGCCATGGCCGGCATTTCCGCCGCATCGGCGGCCACGCCTACCCTGGTGGCTGCACCGGTTGTCGTCACCGCCAAGGCCGAGCAGGCTGGCGAGGTCCGCAACGGTGCGCCGGCCATGCAGCGCCACGCTCATCCGGGCAAGCAGGCCCACGGTCACGAGCGCATGGGTCGCCATGGTGGGCCGGGCATGATGCCGCCCCCGCCGATGGCCGCACTGGATCTGTTCGGCGTGGGCCCCTTCGGTGTGCGCCCGATGCACGATGCTCCGCCGCCTGCGCCCAAGGCCGAAGGCGGGAAGCTGTCGGCAGCGGATGCCGCAAAGCAGGTGAAGCGCGATGAGGCCGAGATGCAGAACCGCGCGCGCTGGGCCGAGCGCCGACTGGCACATACGCATCGATCAGGTGATCGAATCCGTGAAGGGCACGCCCGAGCAGGCGGACAAGATCAGCAAGCTGGCCAGCGCCGCCTTCGAGGACCTGCGCCCGCTGCAGGCAGATGCGTGCCCCGGACCAGCGGGCCGAGGGCCCTCTACCGAGCCGAGACGCTGGACCGCGCCCGCTTCGAGGCCCTGCGCACCGAGCGCAGCAAGCTGATGGACCAGATCTCGCAGCGTTCCATGAACGCCTGGCTGGATATGGCCTCGGTGCTGACGCCCGCGCAGCGCAAGCAGCTGGCCGAGCGTTCCCAGCATCCGCCCCGTCCGGCCCACGGCATGCACGACGGGCAGGGGTCAGCGCCCGTCCATGACGGGCCATGCCCCGGGGCATGAAGGGCAGGGGACCCGACATGCCGCCGCCGGCCATGGGAGCGCCTGAAGGCGCGCCGGGTGAGGCTGGGCAGCCGCAACCCGAGACCGCTCAGTAAACACTTGAGCGCTGAGAGCCTGTGCCGGGCAATCGATATCATGTCGGTTGCCCGGCGTTTCGCCGTTATCCATCCCCTTCCTGCAGGAGGTCTGCCCATGTCGTCTCCCGAGATTCTGCTGATCGACGATGACCGCCGCCTGGCCGACATGGTGGGCCGCTATCTGGGGCAGGCCGGCTTTGCCGTGCAGCATCAGGGAACGGCGCGGGAAGGTCTGGCGGCGCTGGGGCAGCAGGTTCCCGGGTTGGTGCTGCTGGACCTGATGCTGCCCGACGGTGACGGTCTGGACGTGTGCCGTCAGATCCGGCAGATGCCGGGGGCGGCTGCCACGGTGCCTGTCCTGATGCTCACGGCGCGGGGTGAGACCACCGACCGCATCGTCGGCACTGGAGATCGGCGCTGACGACTACCTGCCCAAGCCCTTCGAGCCGCGCGAACTGCTGGCCCTGGTGCGGGCATTGCTGCGTCGCGCCTCGGCGCCGCACGCAGTGGATCCCGCCGCCGGGGATGCAGGACAGGGCGGTGCAGCCACAGGCGCCGGGGCTTCCGGTGCCGCCGGGACGAGGCGGGAGGCGTGGCGGTGTCCGGTGGCTCAGGGCATTGCGGCGAGGCAGCGGGCCGTCGGGGAGAGCCTCTGCACAGGGGTGCCTCCGTGGCGGACGACGATCCCCGGTGCTGGTGCTTGATGATCTGGAGATCGACGAGGGCGCCCGCGAGGTGCGCGTGGCGGGCGAGAAGCGCACGCTCACCAGCTACCAGTTCGACCTGCTGCTGGCGCTGGCCCGCCATGCTGGCCGGGTGATGTCGCGCGAACGGCTGATGGATCTGGTCAAGGGCGCGCCGCTGGAGGCCTTCGACCGTTCCATCGACGTGCATGTGGGCAAGATTCGTCAGGCCATCGAGGCCGATCCCCGCCCGCCGGTGCGGCTGCTGACCGTGCGGGGGGTGGGCTTTGTGTTTGCGCGGCCGCGCAACGGCTCTACCTGATCGTGGGTGCTGTCGCTTCGGCCATCCGGTCCCTCTCTATATATAGATAGCCCATGCGTCGCCTGTCCCTGACCATCTTCCTGTCGCTGCTGGCCAGCCTGCTGCTGATGGCCGCCGCGGTGGCCTTTTTCTGGCAGTGGCGGCTGGACAACCGGACCGAGGCGCAGGAGAACCGCTTTCACCGAGGCCCCGGCGGCCGAAGTGATTCCCGCGGCCACCGAGGGGGTGGAGCGGCTGCAGCAGGCGTTGTGGCACTGGCAGCGCCGTCTGCGCATCGACCTGCAGGTGATCGACGCGCAGGGCAGGGTGCTGGCCGCCGCCGGCCGTCCCTTCCGTGCGGACGATGCCGGGGCGCGGCAGGAAGAACAGCCCGGCTCGGAAGAGATGCCACCCCCGCCCGGACTGGATGCGCCCCTGCCCCCGGCGAGGCCCTTCATGCGCGCCGCCCTCAGGGCCGCCATGCGCCGAGCCCGTGACGGGGAGGGGCCCCGGCGCGCGATGGTGGCCGTCATCCATCGCGTGGCGCTGCCGGACGATCGCACACTGCTGATCCGCACCTGGCGCCCTGCGCCGCCGCAGTGCCCATCAGTGCGCCGCTGGCGCTGGCCCTGCTCTTTGTGGCAGTGGGGATGGCCGCCTGGCCGGTCTCACGGCGCATCACCCGCCGGCTGGAAGCGTTGCAGCGTTCGGTGGATGCGCAGGCAGCGGGCGATCTGCGGGTGCGGGCCGAGGTGAGCGGTCAGGACGAGGTGGCCGCACTGGCGCACAGCTTCAATCACGCCGCCGAGCGCATCGAGGGCACTGGTGAACCGGCAGGGAGGCGCTCCTGAGTACCCAGCGCCGGCTGCTGGCCAATGCCTCGCACGAGCTGCGCTCACCGCTGGCGCGCATCCGCATGGCCATCGAGCTGATGCTGGAGAACCCCGCCGACCTGACGCATCACACCGATGAGGTGCGCCAGAACATCCGCGAGCTGGATGCGCTGGTGGAAGAGATCCTGCTGGCCAGCCGGCTGGACACCCTGAGCATGGACGAGCTGCGACGTGAGCCGGTGGACCTGACGCAGCTGGCCGCCGAGGAGGCGGCGCGGACGGGCGCCGTGTGGATGGACGAAACGCCGTCGGACGTGAACAGGGATGACGGGGCTGAGTCAGGTGCCGCCCACACGACCGTGGCCGGCGATGTGCGCCTGCTGCGCCGGCTGCTGCGCAACCTGCTGGAAAACGCCCGGCGCTACCAGCCGGAGGGCGATGAGCCGGTGCTGCTGTGCCTGTCGCGGGAGCGTGGGCCGGTGGCGGTGGGTAGCCCGAGGCTGACACGGACCCCGGCCGTTCCGGGGGCGGTGATGCCGGGATCAATCATTCCGGGGCCGGGAAGGGGGTCCTGGCCGGCGAAGCCACCGACTGGCTGCGCATCGAGGTGCTGGATCGCGGGCCCAGGGGTGCCCGAGGCCGCGCGCGAACGCATCTTCGAGGCCTTCTATCGGGTGGATGGCCATTCCGAGCGAGGCCGGCAATGTGGGGCTGGGGCTGTCACTGGTGCGGCAGATTGCCCGTCGCCATGGCGGCGACGCCCATCATGAGCCGCGCGAAGGGGGCGGCAGCCGGTTCGTGGTCAGGTTGCCCGTGTCCCCACGATGCCCTGCACCAGCGGGGCCAGCTCGTTCAGGGCCTTGTCGTAGACCTTGCGCTTGAACTCGATGACCTCGTCCAGCGGCGTCCAGTAGCCGGTCCAGCGCCGAGCGTCGAATTCCGGGGTGACCCTGGCCGTCCAGCGAGATGGCGTCGTCGCCAGCCACAAGGCGCAGCAGGAACCAGATCTGCTTCTGGCCCCGGTAGTGGCCGCGCCATTCGCGGCGTACCCAGCGCACCGGCACGTCGTAGTGCAGCCAGTCGCGCGTGCGGCCCAGCAGGGTGACATGCTGCGGGCCCAGACCGATTTCCTCGTGCAGCTCACGGTACATGGCCTGCTGCGGGGACTCGGCCGCGTTGATGCCGCCCTGCGGAAACTGCCAGGACTGCTCACGGATGCGCTTACCCCAGAACACCTGGTTGTCCTGATTCAGCAAGATGATGCCGACATTCGGTCGGTATCCGTGTTTGTCGAGCATGGTGGCTAGTGTCCGGTCGGCGTGCGGGCGCGTTCTTTTTGTGGCGTGCACAAGGATATCCCGGCCTCCAGCTGGCCAAAAGCACCATGACACGCTCTAGAATGTTGCCCATTATATAGAGCGAGCCCATGAAAGCCACCGCACTGCACCTGCCTACCTTCAAAGAAGCGCCTGCCGACGCCGAAGTCGTCAGCCACAAGCTCATGACGCGCGCGGGCATGATCCGCAAGCTGGCCGGCGGCATCTACACGTACATGCCGCTGGGCCTGCGTGTCATCCGCCGCATCGAGGCCATCATCCGCGAGGAAATGGACGCCGCTGGCGCCATCGAGCTGCTGATGCCGGTGATCCAGCCCGCCGAGCTCTGGATGGAGTCCGGCCGCTGGGAAGAATACGGGCCCGAGCTGCTGCGCATCCGTGACCGCCATCAGCGCGACTTCGTCATCCAGCCCACCTCCGAAGAGGTGGTCACCGACCTCGCCCGGCAGGATCTGCGCAGCTACCGCCAGCTGCCCAAGAACTTCTACCACATCCAGACCAAGTTCCGGGACGAGCGCCGGCCGCGCTTCGGCGTCATGCGTGGGCGCGAGTTCACCATGAAGGACGCCTACTCCTTCGACCGCGACCCGGAAAGCGCGCTGGTCAGCTACCGGAAGATGTTCGACGCCTACCACCGCATCTTCGATCGGCTGGGGCTGCAGTACCGTGCCGTGGCGGCCGACACCGGCTCCATCGGCGGATCGGCCAGTCATGAATTCCGGTCATCGCCGACACGGGCGAGACGCGCTGGTCTACAGCACGGGGTCCGACTACGCCGCCAACATCGAGGCTGGCCGAGGCCGTGCCCCTGCTGGCCACCCGCATGGCGCCCACCCAGCCGCTCACCCGCACGGCCACGCCCGGCCAGGCCCGCTGCGAGGCGGTAGCCGAATACCTCAAGCTGCCGCTCGACCAGACGCTGAAGTCCATCGTGCTGAGTACCGAGACCCCGGGGGCCGACGGTCAGCCGCCCAAGGTCACGGTCTGGCTGCTGCTGCTGCGCGGCGACCATGAAATGAACGAAGTGAAGGTGGGCAAGGTGCCGGGCCTGAAGGGCTTCCGCTTTTGCCACCGAGGAAGAGATCCTCGAACACTTCGGCTCCAAGCCCGGCTACCCGGGCCCGGTGGGCCTGAAAAAGCCCGTGCGCATGGTGGTCGACCGCACGGTCGCCAACATGAGCGACTTCGTCTGCGGCGCCAACGAGGTGGACTACCACTATACCGGCGTGAACTGGGGCCGTGACCTGCCCGAGCCGCTGCCTGAAGGGCAGGTGGGCGAGGTGATGATCGCCGACATCCGCAACGTCCAGGCCGGTGATCCGTCCCCGGACGGGCAGGGCACGCTGGCCATCCAGCGCGGCATCGAGGTGGGCCACGTGTTCTACCCGGGCACCAGTATTCCCAGGCCATGAACGCCACCTTCATCGACGAGAACGGCCAGTCGAAGCCGCTGGAAATGGGCTGCTACGGCATTGGCGTCACCCGCCTGCTGGGCGCCGCTATCGAGCAGAACCACGACGACAAGGGCATCATCTGGCCGGCGTCCATCGCCCCTTTGAGGTGGTGGTCTGCCCCATGGGCCTGGAGCGCTCCGAGGCCGTGCGCGAGGCTGTCGACCGGCTGGCTGCCGACCTGCAGGCGGCCGGCATCCGCTACGTGGTCGATGATCGCAACGAGCGTCCGGGCGTCATGTTTGCCGACTGGGAACTCATCGGCGTGCCGCTGCGCATCACCGTGGGCGACCGCGGCCTGAAGGAAGGCTGCTGGAACTCACCGTGCGGCGTGGCATGGTCACCCTACAAGGTTGCCCCGGCTGATGTGCTGGCCGAGGTGCAGAAACTACTGCCCACGCTTTGATCGTCAGGCGCTGGGGCAGTCGCGCTGTCGGCTGTCCTTTTCCTGCCCGTCACCGCCCGGGCAGGGCGCGCAGCAGTACGAGTGCTGGCCGACGCGGTACGGGTGGCGCTGGCCAGCGCCATCGATGCCCCGCACGATGCCGAGCCGCTGTGGGAGTCGCGCGCGCAGAAGATCGAGTGGCTCACGCAGATGTCCGACCGGCTGCCGCGTCGCGCCATGCCCGGCTTCGAGGCGCGCCGGGCCTTCCTCCTCACCGTGCGCTACGAGGCGCAGCGTGCCGGCCTGGACCCCGAGATGGTGCTGGGTCTCATCCAGGTGGAAAGCGGCTTCCGGCAGTACGCCATCTCGAAGGTGGGTGCGCGCGGCTTCATGCAGGTGATGCCCTTCTGGACGCGCGTGCTGGGCAACGGTGATGCCGATGCACTCTTCCGGATGCGCATCAACATCCGCTATGGCTGCGTCATCCTGCGTCACTACCTTGACCTGGAAAACGGCAACCTCTTCATGGCCCTGGGGCGCTACAACGGTAGCCGGGGTCAGTCGGCCTATCCCGATGCGGTCTTTGCGGCCTGGAAGCGCTGGCGCTTCCAGCCGTCCGACGTCGCGTCCCCGCATCATTCATTCCCGCCAACCGACCGTTCGTCGGCTGCAAGCCCAGTCAATTGACCGCTCGTCGGTCCGTTCGGGGGGCGAGACCTGCCGTCTGTCGGTGGACATTATTCTTTTTGCTGGGGATGGACGCACCCCGGCCGACATCGGCTTCCTTCTCGTGTGTCTTTGCCCGGCATCCCATCCCCGGGATGACATGATCACCGCACGACAACCAGGGCCCCCCGCCCGGGAGCGAATGTGACGCAGTCCCAGGATCCAGCAGCACGACAACGCCAAGGCGCACGCCAACTGGCGTCGTGGGTGCTTTTGCTGATTGCGGTGTCGTACGTGAGTGTGGATGTACGCCTATCCGATGGCCTATTCGAAGCCGGATCAGGTCCTGCCCTACAGGATTCTGGCGTCATCGAAGAACTTCAACGAACTCACCAGCGTGCTGGGTTCACTGCGCGAGCAGGGATCGGCGCTGGATCTGGGCACCAAAAGCAGCAATGCCAAGACCCTGTGGGTACTGGCCCGCATCCCCGCCGATACCGTCGAGCGCACGCGCGTGCTGCACATCGCCAACCGCTCGGTGCAGAAGGGCGATGCCGTCATCCTCGACGAATTCGGCCAGGCGCTGCTCTACGCGCATTTCAACAACGAGCAGGAACCCGTCAACGCGGCCCGTGCGCTGCCCGGCTTCGCCATCACGCTGCCCGAGCTGCCGCTGCCCCTGCCGGCCAGCCACCGCCGCTTCAGCGGTGAACATGACCTGACCGCCGTACTGCGTCTGGAGCTGTCCATCGCCGGCCCGGCGCTCTCGCTCAACCTGTGGGACGAGACCCGCTTCATCGAGGCACAGCGCCAGATCGAGGCCCAGGGCACGCTGCTGGGCAGTATCCTGGCGCTGCTGGGGCTGACCGCCTTCGTGGCCGGGCAGCTGATGCACATCCGTGTGGTGCGGCTGCTGGCCTTCTGGCTGGGATCACGTGCCGTCTTCCTGATGGTGCGGGGTGGCTACATCCAGTTCTGGCTGGGCAGCTCGGCCTCCAGCGTGGTGGGCATGGGTCTGGAGCAGATGGCCCAGATGGCCTTCCCCTGCGCCTGCGCCGCCCTGATGTGGGGGCTGATGGAGTCCCGCCTGCAGGGCCACCGCTTCGGCTCCTGGCTGCATGGCATGTACATTGCCACCGGCTTCGCGCTGGCCGTCTCCGGCCTTCTGCCGCCCGACATCTTCCAGACGCTGCTGTACCTGGTGGGCGGTGCCATTGTCGTCACTGTGGTCGGCATGGTGGTGGTCAACCTCAGCCGCCGCATCTCGGTGATGTCGGTCTGGTACCTGTGCACCCCGCTGCTGGACGGGATGGCGGCTGCCAACACGCTCTTCTTCCTGCTGGGCATCACCCAGTCGCCGCTGCCCTGGCTGGACCTGCAGTCCACCACGCTGCTGGCCGTGATGAATGCCTCCACCGCCGTCATCGGCTACCTGGCGGCCGAGCGTTCACGCCAGTTGCGCACCCAGGAAGCTGCCATGACGGCGCTGGGACGCTACCAGGCCACCTACCGTGCCGTGCCCATCGGCCTGCTGTCCTTCGATCGTGAAAACCGCATCGAGCGCTACAACGAAGTGGCGGTGCGGCTGTTCGACGTTCCTGCCGCCGGCATCGACCCTCATCGGGTCCCGGGCGTGCGTGCGGATGCCTCGCCCTTGGCTGGCGACAGCGCCTCGCTGGATCGTGCCCACGTCGACACGCTCTCTGCCCTCAATGACGCTTTCCCGCAGGATCTGGCCGAACGCATCCATCAGGAACTGGAGAACTTCGAGGAAGCCGACTTCGTCTGGCGTCTGGAGAAGGTGAGCGGCCATCGCTGGCTGCGGGTACAGGCCCAGAAGACCGATACCGGTCACGACGTCAGCCTTACCGACGTCACGGCGCTCAAGCAGGGCCGAACACCACCTCATCCACGAGTCCCAGCAGACAGGCTGACCGGCGCGCTGAACCGCCATGGTCTGGAGAAGCGCCTCGAGGCACTGCTGAACGAGCATGAAACGCTGGATCAGGTGTCCCTCTGCTACATCGACCCTGGACCGCTTCAAGGTGCTCAACGACGTATTCGGGCATCAGGCTGGTGACACGGTGCTGGTGGATGTCGTGCGCCGACTGCGCAGCCGGCTGGGCGAGCATGCGGAGATTGCCCGCATGGGGGCGACGAATTCGCCGTGCTGCTCAACGGCAAAGAGCCTCCGCACCGCCTGCTGGCCTATCGTGCCCTCGGGATGCCATTGCCGGCCGCCCCTTCGTCATCGCGCCCAAGCGCTTTGCCGTCACCGCCAGCGTGGGCATGAGCCCGGCCCGGCGTGGCCAGACCAGCAGCCAGCTGATCGACCGTGCCGACAACGCCTGCCGCGAGGCCAAGCGCAAGGGACGCAACCAGGTCGTCATCTTCCAGGACGGTGAGCAGGAAGGGGAGCGTCAGCGTCACCAGGTCGAGATGGATGTGCTGGACCGCCTGCGCCGGACCAAGGAATTCCGCGATTTCGAGCTGGCCATCCAGCCTGTGGTCGGGCTGGGCGAATCCAACCGACTTGGCGGCGAGATCCTGCTGCGCCATCGCACCCCGGACGGCACCCTGCGTTCACCCGCCGGCCTGATCGAGGCCGCCATCTACCGCGGCGAAATGGCCACCATCGACCGCTGGGTGCTGAACGAGACCCTGCGCTGGCTGGACAGGAACGAACGCGCCTTCCGCGCCCTGGACTTCATCTCGCTCAACCTGTCGGCCGAGGCGCTCAGCGACGAAGCCTTCAAGACCTACCTGCTGAGCCAGGTGCGCCGCTACCAGCAGGTCGCTCCCAAGCTGGTCGTCGAGATCAACGAGACCGTGGCCATGCAGGACGGCTACATGATGAAGCGCCTGATTGGCGGCCTGCGCCAGCTGGGCGCGCGCGCCGCGCTGGACAACGTGGGGGGCGGCTTCGTGAACCTGTCGGCCATCGGCGAGATCGGTGTGGCCTACCTGAAGATCGACGGCACCTTCACCGAATCGCTCGTCCACCAGGGTTCCGGTCAGGCCGTGCTGCGCACCCTCACCGTGCTGGCGCATGAACTGGGCATTGCCAGTGTGGCCAAGTCGGTCAATCCGACCTGATGCTGCCGGCACTGGAGCGCATCGGCGTGGACTACGGCGGGTGGGCGGGCGCTGGGCGCCCCATGCCGTTGCCGGAATTCAGAAGCTCGCCGGCATCGCCGCCGGCGTCGAGCATTCAGAAGCTTTCGTCCAACCCCAGGTAGCGCCACTGGCCGGGCGGAAGGCGCCCCAGCAGGACGTTGCCCACACGGATGCGCTTGAGCCCCGTCACCGCTAGGCCCACCAGCTCGCACATCCGGCGGATCTGACGGTGGCGCCCCTCCTGCAGCACGAGCGCAGCTGCTCGGGGAGTTCTCCCAGTCCACCTGCGCCGGCTTCAGCTTGTGGCCGTCCAGCGAGAGCCCGTGACGCAGCAGCTTCAGCCGCTCCGGCGGAAAGGCCGCCTGCACATTGCGCTCCACCGCGCCATAGCGCACCCGCACCAGGTATTCCTTGGTGTTGGTCGAATCCTCACCGATCAGCTGCCGGGCCACGCGCCCGTCCTGCGTCAGCACCAGAAGCCCCACCGAATCGATATCCAGCCGGCCCGCCACCGCCAGCCCGCGCAGCTGGTTTGCGCTCGAAACGGCGCGGGTTCGTGTCGCCGGTCCAGCGGCTCTGCGCATCGATCAGCGTCACCGCCGGACGGTAGCCGTCCTCGGCCTGACCGCTCACATAACCCACCGGCTTGTTCAGCAGGATCGTCACCTTGTCCTGCTGCCGGGCTCGAGCTGCCTGCCGCACCTCCACCACATCGCCCGGCATCACCTTCTGCCCCATCTCCACCGGCCGGCCGTTGATCCGCACCCAGCCTTGGGAAATCCAGTCATCCGCCTCGCGCCGCGAGCTCACCCCCGTGCGCGCCAGATGCTTGTTCAGCCGTTCGCCCTCGGGCGGGATCTCGCCTGAAGATGCGGCCGGCGCATGCCGCTGGGCCTTCTCTTGGGCCTTCTCGCGGCTGCAACCGGGCTTGCGTCCGGGGCTGAGCTTGGGCCTGGGGGGCGTTCCTCCGGTTCTGCGGACGCCCTGCGCGGGGGCGCTCCCCTTCATTGCCTTGGGCATCCTGTGCCCGGCGCCGGGCCGGCACGAGTTTCAATGGCGACATCTCTTCGGTATCGGTAACGTTGGGGGAAGGGCTTCGAAAGCCTGACCGGGGCTGTCCGTATCGTATCCTGTCCGTGAATGGACAAACCATCCAGAGAGAGTCATCATGCAGGATCCCTCGTCCGAACAGCGTGGCGTAGCCATCCATGACCCTGCGGCTGACATGCGCGGTCCTGAAGCACAGGATGATGGCATGAGGTCGGACAGCGTAGCGGCACGTGAGGCTACGGCCCCGTGTGGTCCCATGTCGGCACCCGGAGATGCGCGCCTGCCGGCAGCTTGCCCGGATGCTTCCAGGAGAGCGGGAAGCGTCACTGGCGGGGTTCGCTGGCTCATGCAGCTTGAGGGACTTCTGTTGTGCATCTGCGCAGGGCAGGCCTATGCTTGGCTGACTGGCGATCTGATGCTGTTGTTGGTGCTGTTCTTCGTACCGGACCTGTCGGTGCTGGGCTATCTCTTCGGCAGGAGAGTGGGGGCGTTCTGCTACAACCTGGCGCATTCATTGACGCTGCCCTTGCTGGCCTGCGCCGTCGGCATGATCTTCAAGGACAGTTGGGGACGTGGACTGATGCTCCCCACCATGGTCTGGATCTGCCACATCGGCCTCAATCGTGCCCTCGGCTATGGATTGAGGTATGTCGATGGCTTCCGTTTCACGCATCTGGGATACATCGGCGCCCAACCGGAAGAATTCGATGGGCGCCGACGGATGGTGATCAGCGCTTGTGCGCGATCACGCGATCCTTGATCTTCTCGTACACGCTGGCCGGCACGATCTTCTTGCGCTTGAGCTCATCCTTGCCGGTGTAGGGGCGTCCCTTCACGATGGCCTTGGCGCGTGCCTCGCCGATGCCGGGCAGTTGCGCAAGTTCCGCTTCGGTCGCGCTGTTCAGGTCCAGCTTGCCGACAGACCCTGCGGCGCTGTCCTTGGCAGCCTCCTTCGTGGCGCTGGCCTTGCTGGTGGCTTCCTTCGCCTTGTCCTTCTGGCTGGTAGCCTTGTCCTGAAGCTTGCTGCTGTCCTTCTTCAGCGCATCCTTCTTCTCCTTCAGGGCGGATGTCTTGCTGTCGGCAGCGTCGCTCATCTTGCCGGACAGCGAATCTTTCACTTCCGTCACTTTCTCGCGGGCGCCCGACAGCAGTTCGGACTTGTCGGCGGCGTGCAGCGACAGTGCGCCGAATGCCAGCGCCAGCGCGACCCAGCAGGCCCAGCGCCGGAGTGCGCACCGAGGAGAGGGTGGGTTTCTGGTTCTTTTGCATGAATATCTTCCCTGAACACGTATGGTGCCGGCCCCGTGCGAAGCCGGAACCGACGAGTGATGCCTTCATCCATGCCGTCACTGTGAATGGCACCGCGATGAAGACAGCCGACAGGGTACCAAAACCCGAGGCCCTGAATCGCACGGGCGGCTCGGTCATTTGCCGGGAGGATACGCTGTGCGTCGCCCAGGGGGTTCTGCCCCACATCAAGTCCGGATCGTCCGGAACGTCAGGTTCACGCGCGGCTGGGTGACGCGCGTGCTTTTCATCAGCGCATGCTGCCAGTGGGCCTGCGTCTGGCCGCGCATCACGATCAGCTGGCCGTGGTGCAGCAGCATCTCGACCTTCTGGCGGGTCTGGCGGTGGCGGAAGGCAAACTTGCGAGTGGCCCCGAAGCTCACCGAGGCAATCACCGTCTCGGTCCCAGCTCGGCTTCGTCGTCGCTGTGCCAGGCCATGCCCTGAGTGCCGTCGTCGTAGCGGTTCAGCAGGCAGGAATTGAAGGAGACCCCCACCCGGGCACTCACCTGGTCGCGCAACGTCCGCAGGGGATGGGCCCAGAGGCGTGCCCGATGGTTGACGCCTGAATAGCGGTAGTCGAAGGCTTCGTCGCCATACCACGCCACGGCGGGCCGTGACGATGCGCTTTCCGTAGAGCTGGACCTCGTCATGCTGCGAGGGCACTTCGGCCAGCAGCCAGGCCAGCATCGCATCGGCCTCGGCGGCAAACACCGTGCCATGGTTGTTGACGACGCCGTCGCAGGGTAGCAGGTTGATCTGCGGATCGGCCGCGTCTTCAAGGAGGGAAAGCGTCATGGCGGGCAGATGCTTAGGGTTGCCCCCGCTTAGGGTTGCCCCCAATGGAATGCCTGCGTGCAAAGCAAGACAATGCAGCCATGCGGTCTAGACCAGCCGGACATGGAGACACCCGGCGGCAGTGAGAGGAGACCCGGCAAGTACTGCACCAACTGAGCCGGACAAGAAAAGCGACCGCAGAAAGAAAAAAGCCCGCACGGATAAGCGTGCGGGCTAATCCATCAAAGGAGGAGGTGGAGGAGACGAATGAATTCTATGCTCTAGCTTCGGTCATTGCAAGAGGTTTTTGCGCCGCTCCGTATCTTTTATGTTAAAGATAGTCAATTTGATACGCTCAAGAGGCATAAATACCTCATCCCGAGAGCCGGCTGCCCGCCAAGGCAGCGGATTCAGGGGCGAGTCATCTGAGCCGTACTATCTGATTCGTGTTACCCGACCACGCCGCGTGTCGTATCCGCCCTTGCGGCGTGGCCTATCAAAAAGCAGCACGCCGACACGCAGGATCTGCGTATCGGCGTGACGACCCCCGAAGGGGGGAGGAGACCGCCAGAGGCGACCTTCTGCACGACCTGGGCCCCTGCAGGTCGCTTCGGCTTTTGTGTTGTGGCAACGGGCTGAGAGTTGGCTGAAGGGCTGTCCGAGGGCGAGCCGGATGCCGGGATGCCGGGATGCCCGACAGCCGTCAGCCTGCTTCGGTCAACCTTCTTCGGGTCAGCCTGCCTCGGCGCCCAGCACCCTCTTTTCCAGCACCCGCAGGATCTCGCTGTCTGTCGGCTGTCGAACTTGCGGGCAAAGAGCTTGTCCGAGCGCTCCAGACGCTCCCGGTCGGCCAGCGTGAACACATTTTGGGTGTGATCCTCCGGCGCTCCAGTCCTCTTCATGCAGCAGGCGGTTTTCCACCGTGTCGGCATGGGGAGAGTTCATGATGAAGCTGTGCGGCAGCACTCGACGGGGCGGTAGCCATGCCTCAGGGTCTTCAGCCCAGCGGGGGCGGGTGGGCTGGATTCGATGAAGTGCTGACAGAAGCTGCGGGTAAGCGCCATGTAGGGGCGGCCACCCACGTAGCGGGCCTGGCCCAGATGGCGCGACCAGCGGTCAATGCGCAGTTTGGGCACGTTCCAGCCGCTCTTCATGAACGGGGGCTCCAGCCGGATGCGCTGGATGCGGGGCGTAAGGGCGTCGTTCCAGACCTTCTCGGCTCCACGATGTTGAGGAAGTTGCGGCCTTCGTTGGCTGCAAAGAAGGCTCGGATCTCTTCCTGCGACTTCAGCGGAAAGTCCTGGCCGCTGAGGTTGATCAGCACTTCCCAGGGCTCGGGGCGTGCCAGCAGTTCACGGATGCCGTCCAGCCGGGCCTGCATCAGGCTCCAGGACGCCCAGCGCATGTCGCGCGCCGGGGCAATGAAGACATTGGGGTGCCGACGCACCACGGCTTGCAGGGCCGGCTCGCTGCCGGTCAGCCCCTTGCTGTCGGGCATGACCAGGTAGACGTTGTCGGGGTGCTGGATGCAGTAGAGCATCTGGGCCAGCTGCTCGGGCTGCTGGTGGGCAATGATCAGATAGGCAAGACGCACGGTCGGTCACCCGAATGGAAAGGCTCGGGCCCCGGATGCTGGCCCGCAGGATGAGAGGTTTGGGTCTTCCTGAAGCAGTCCGTGTGCCGGGAAGGAGGAACTTCCCGGCAGGCAGGCTCAGGGGGCGTTGTGAAACCCCCAAGCCTTCTGTCCCAATAGGGACAGGCGGTCACTTCTGCAAGCCATTAGACCGCAATTCTGTGACCAATCTAATGCGATATGTAACCAATCAGCGCGGAACGGTTGCGAATAGCCGCGAATCGGTTGAATTGTCAGGAAAGGCGATCACCCGGGATGTGCCTGGGTGCGAATGAGCCATCCCTCAGCCCGTCATCGGCCCATCGGGCCGGGGCCGCCCATGCCGGGCAGGCCGCCGCCGCCCATCATGCCGCTTCATGGCGCGCATCATCTTGGCCAGGCCGCCTTCCTGCATCTTCTTCATGACGGACTGCATCTGCGAGAACTGGTTCAGGCGGTTCACGTCATGCACGTGCACGCCGGCGCCGGCGGCGATGCGCCGCTTGCGGGTGGCCTTGATCAGCTCGGGCTTTTCGCGTTCGGCCGGCGTCATGGCGTGGATGATGCCCTGCATGCGGCGCATGTCGCGCTCGGCCTTGTCCATGTCCTCGGCGCTGGCCTTGCCCTGGATTTCGGCCGGCATCTTCTCCATCAGCGAGCTGAGTCCGCCCAGCTTCTTCATCTGGCTCAGCTGGGCCAGGAAGTCGTTCAGGTCGAAGCGCGAGCCCTTCTTGAGCTTTTTCGGCCGGTTCCTGCGCCGCGGCGTGATCCACGTTGGCGTGGGCCTGCTCCACCAGCGCCACGATGTCGCCCATGCCCAGGATGCGGTTGGCCATCCGGTCGGGGTGGAATACGTCCAGACCGGTGAGCTTCTCGCCCACGCCCACGAACTTGATGGGCTTGCCGGTGACCGCCTTGACCGACAGGGGCCGCACCACCGCGCGAGTCGCCGTCGAGCTTGGTGAGCACCACGCCCGTGAGCGGCAGCGTGTCATTGAAGGCCTTGGCGGTGTTGACTGCATCCTGACCCTGCATGGCGTCCACCACGAACAGCGTCTCAATGGGGTGCAGGGTGTCGTGCAGCAGGCGGATCTCGTCCATCATCGCCTGGTCGATGCCCATCCGGCCGGCCGTGTCGACGATCAGCACGTCGTGATAGTGGTTCTTGGCCCAGTCCACTGCGGCACGCGCGATGTCGGCCGGCTTCTGGTCGGGTTGCGACGGGAAGAAGTCCACGCCGGCCTGCTGGGCCACGGTCTTCAGCTGGTCGATGGCGGCGGGGCGGTACACGTCGCAGGAAACCGTCAGCACCTTCTTCTTGCGGTTCTCGCGCAGCCACTTGGAGATTTTGCCCACCGTGGTGGTCTTGCCCGCGCCCTGCAGACCGGCCATCAGGATGATGGCGGGCGGCTGGGCCGCCAGGTCCAGCTCGGCGGTCTCGCCGCCAATCAGGTCCACCATGGCATTGTGGACGATGCCCACCAGCGCCTGGCCGGGGGTGAGCGACTGCAGCACCTCCTGGCCCAGCGCCTTTTCCTTCACCTGGGCGATGAAGTCGCGCACCACGGGCAGGGCCACATCGGCCTCCAGCAGGGCGATGCGGATTTCCCGCAACATTTCCTGGGTATTGGCTTCGGTCAGGCGAGCCTCACCGCGCATGGTCTTCACAATGCGCGCAAGGCGTTGGGAAAGGCTGTCGAACATGAGAGACTGGGCCCGAAGGCGGTGGAAAACGTGGCGGGGAGCGTGCCAGGGGCGGTGCGATGTTGCGCGACCGGTGCCCGGGCAGGGTAAACTGCGACAGTGGGCATTGTACTGACTCTCATCCTCCTGGCGGTCGGACTGTATGGTCTGGTGCTGCTGCGTGGCCTGCGCCATGATGCGCAGGGCCAGGCGCGCGCCGCAAACGCCGATCTTCCTTCTCATGCAGCGGGCGCAGGCGCGCCGGCGGCTCGGCCTGCGGCTGCGCCGGCACCTCGTGGAGCGGCCGGTGCCGCCGTCGGCTGGCGTGGCCTCGATGTCGTGCTGGGGGCCGGGCTGCTGGCCCATGCGCTGGTGCTCATCTCGCCCTGGTGGCGCGTCGACGAGGTCTTTCACTTCGGCTTTGCCTATCTGCTGTCGGCCACGGTCTGGATCGCGCTGCTGCTCATCTGGCTGGAAAGCCGCCACATGAGCGTGGGGCGCCTGCCCGTGCTGCTGGCGCCGCTGGCCATGGTCGTGGTGGTGCTGCCCGTCTTCTTCCCCGGTGCCGCGTTCCCGCTGGATCGGCAGACGCCGTTCTTCGTGCCGCACCTGGTGGTGGGCACGCTGGCCTATGGCGTGGTCTTTCTGGCCGCGCTGCAGGCGCTGCTCATGGCGGCGGCCGAGCACCGGCTGCATCCGCGCCGACAGGACCGCGCTGGTCTCATCACAACACTGCTGGCGCGCGGCCATCAGGCCTTGCCGCCGCTCATGGTGCTCGAGCGCATCCTCTTCAATGTCATCAGCGTAGCATTCGTCTGCTGCTGCTCACCACGGTCAGTGGCGGCCTGTTCAGTGAAGAGATCTTCGGGCGACCGCTCACGCTGAATCACAAGACGGTGTTCTCGCTGGTGGCCACCATCTTCTTCGGGCTGCTGCTGCTGGGACGCCGGCTGTGGGGGTGGCGTGGACGCCTGGCCATCCGGCTCACGCTGGGCGGCTTCATCCTGCTGCTGCTGTCCTACAGTGGGCAGCCGTTTCGTGCTGGAAGTGATCCTCAACCGGATCTGATCGCCAGGAAAGGAATCAACGTGAAAATCATCTTCTGGATGCTGGTGATTGCCGGCGCGATCATGCTCGTGCGGCGCTATGGCGCCCTGGCGGCAGCCCGTGCCCGGCGCGAAGCCCAGGCTGCGGCTGGCCAGTCGGCTGCAGACGCTGCGCCCGCCCGCCCGGCCGATGCGGACATGATGGTGGCCTGCTCGATCTGTGACCTGCATCTGCCGGCTTCCGAGGCCATCTTTGCCCATGGCCGTGTCTATTGCTGTGAAGCGCACCAGGCGCAGGGCAAGGCGGCCCAGAGCGGGCAACGCCTGAAATGACGCATGCGCAGCGCCGCACGCGACGGGTTGCGGCATGAACGCATCGACGAATCGGCTGTCACCGGACCCGGATGAGCTGCCCCTGCAGCAGGCCGGCACCTTCTGGACCTCGCTGCGCTACCTGGCTGACGGGCGCCCTCATCATTGCGCTGCTGCTGCTCATCTACATTCCAGTGCCGGGCCCGACACCCCGGCAGCGCATCCGTTCCAGCGAACGCTCTTCATTGGCCTCACCGCCTTCTACATGGGCTTTGCGGTGCTGAGCTCCATCGCGGTGCGCCGCATCCGTCGGGGCTTCTCGCTTCAGCTGTTTGCGCAGATCACCGTGGATGTGCTGGTGCTAGGGCTGATCGTCTACGCCAGCAACGGCCGCAGTGGTCTGGGGGCGCTGATGATCACCCCGGTGGCGGGTGTGGCCATCCTGTCGGCCACCTTGCCTGCCCTGGCGGTCGCGGCTGCGGCCTCCATGATGCTGCTGGGCGAGACCATGTTGCGCTTTTTGCAGCGTGGCGACACGGGCACCACGACCATTGGCAACGAGCTGATGATCGCCGCCTTCATCAGCGCCACGCTGTTCTTCACGGCGCTGGTGATCAGTCGCCTGGCGCGACGTCTGGCCATGCAGGAGCGGCTGGCCATCCGGCGCGGCGAAGATCTCCGCAACCAGCGTGCCATTCATGCACTGGTGGTGGCCGAGCTGGATCAGGGCGTGGTCGTCTTCGATCCGCGGGGTGTGCCGCGCGACATGAATCCGAAGGCGCGGCGCCTGCTGAACCTGCCCATGGGCGTTCCCTTCACCGAGGCCGATCCCAAGACACTGAAGGCGCTGCGCCAGTTCCTGGATACGCCCGAGCGCGTGGCAGACCTGCAGATCCGTCGCCGTGAAGGCACCGTGCGGCTGCGGGTCCGGGTGCTGACCGGCGGCAACATTCCGCCCGACGAGCTTGATGAGACTTCGTACTATCCGGGGGGCGACAACGGGCAGGGCGGCCGTGCATTGCTGGACCGCGTGGTGCTGCTGGAGGACCTGAAGCGTATCGAGGATCAGGCCCAGCAGCTCAAGCTGGCGTCGATGGGCCGTCTGTCGGCCTCCATCGCCCACGAGATCCGCAATCCCCTTTCGGCCATTCGCCATGCCGGTGCGCTGCTGGGCGAGCAGGCGAGCACGACAGCCCAGAAGCGCCTGGCCGACATCATCGAGAAGAACACGATGCGCATCGACCGCATCGTCGAGGATGTGCTGTCGATGGCACGGCGCGGGGCCCTGAGCGAAGTGCTGGACCTGCGGCATTTCATGGCGCAGTTCATGCCGGGTTCATGGCCAACGTGAAGGCCGGTGGTGCCGTGGTGGCAGGGGCGCGATGGCGGTGAGCGCATCGCGCTGCGCCACGACAGTCATGCGCCCATCACCTTCGACCCCAATCACCTGCGCCAGATCCTCGTCAACCTGCTGTCCAACGGGCTGCGCCATGCCTCGGACCGTGAGGGCGCGGTGCTGCTGCTCTGGACGCAGAGTGCGGCGGGCGTGCTGCAGCTGTGGGTTCTGGATGATGGCCCGGGCATTCCCGAAGATCGGCGCGAGCATCTGTTCGAACCGTTCTTCACGACCGAGACGCGGGGAACGGGGCTGGGTCTGCACCTGACGCAGGAGCTGTGCACGGCCAATGGCGCCACCATCCGTTATGAATCCTCTGCGCTGTTGGGTGAGGACATCCGGCAGCGCTACGGGCGGGTTTCGTGATCACGCCCCAGCAGCGACAGGTTGCGGAAGCAGGCCCTGTCGCGGCACCTTCGAGAATGGAGAGCGATGAATGAAAGTCACCGCCGACGACGATAACCGTCGGCCCCCCGGCCGGACGCCCCGGGTGCTGGTGGTGGACGACGAGGAAAGCCTGCGCGAGCTGCTGGAGCTGACGCTGGTGGGCATGGGGCTGGACGTGGACGTGGCCGAAGACCTGTCCACGGCACGTGCAATGCTGGAGCGCTACCGCTATTCGCTCTGCCTGACCGACATGCGCCTGCCCGACGGCAACGGCCTGGATCTGGTGCGGCTCATCAACAGCCAGTGGCGCGACACGCCGGTGGCGGTCATCACGGCCTACGCCAGTGCGGAGAACGCCGTGGCGGCGCTGAAGGCAGGGGCCTTCGATTATCTGAACAAGCCGGTGGGGCTGGATGCGCTGCGGGCGCTGGTGCGTTCGGCCCTGAAGCTCTCGGATACCCCCGCCACGAAGAATCCGGTCGCGCCACCGGCGGCGCAGCCGGGGGGCAAGTCCACCCGCCTGCTGGGCACGTCGCCCGCCATCGATGCAGTGCGCGCCTCTATTGCCCGCATGGCGCGCAGCATGGCGCCCGTGCATGTCACGGGTGAGTCCGGCTCCGGCAAGGGCTGGCCGCGCAGCTCATCCACCAGTTGAGCGGGCGTGCCGAAGGACCTTTCATCGCCGTGAACTGCGGCGCCATTCCCGAGAACCTGATGGAGTCGGGTTCTTCGGCTACCGCAGGGGCGTTCACGGGGCGGATTCCGATCGCATCGGCTTCTTCATGGCGGCCAATGGCGGCACGCTGTTTCTGGATGAGGTGGCCGACCTGCCGCTGGCCATGCAGGTGAAGCTGCTGCGTGCCATCCAGGAAAAGCGCATCCGCAAGGTGGGGGCGGTGACGGAAGAAGCGGTGGATGTGCGCATCGTCAGCGCCACCCACCAGAACACGGCGCAGTGCGTGGCACAGGGACGGTTCCGGCAGGACCTTTTTTATCGGCTCAACGTGATCGAGCTGCGCATGCCGGCGCTGCGCGAGCGGCAGGAGGACGTGGGCGTGCTGGCCGATGCCATCCTGCAGCGGCTGGCACAGCGCAGCGGCTCGGAGGGTGTTCCGCAGCTCTCCAGCATGGCGCTGCGCTACCTGCAGAGCTATCCGTTCCCGGGCAACGTGCGCGAGCTGGAGAACATCCTGGAGCGAGCGCTGGCGTTTTCCGATGGTCGCGTGATCAACGTCGAGGACCTGGGCCTGCGTCCCATCGTGACCGACGAGAAGGAACGCGAGCTGGATGATTCCCTGCATCAGGGGCTGGCTGCTCCGGGGGGCGTGCATCCCGGTCAGGGGCCGTTGGCTGCTGCTGCGCCATGGAGTGCAGGGCAGGGGGCATCGGCATCGGTGTCCGATGCCGGTGTCGATGAAGGGCAGGCCACGTCATCGATGCCAGTCGTCGGCGAACCCCGCGGCTGGAAGCTGATTGATGGGGTGCCCACCTCGCTGCCCGATTATCTGGATCAGGTGGAGCGCGATGCCATCCTGCTGGCGCTGGAGCGTACCGGCCAGAATCGTACGGCGGCGGCACGGTTGCTGGGCATCACGTTCCGCGCATTGCGTTATCGGCTGCAGCGGCTGGGGATCTGATGAACGCCGGAACGCCACGGTTGCCGAACATGAAGGTGATCGACAGCCCCAACCATGATGCGAGGCCCGAGGGCATCGTCATCGATACGGTCATCCTCCATTACATCAGCCTGCCGCCCGAGCATTTCACGGGTGACGCGGTGGAGGCCCTGTTCACCAATCGTCTGGATGTCACGGCGCATCCGTATTTTGAAGGGCTGGCTGGTGTACGGGTGTCGTCGCATTTCTTCCTGCGCCGCGCATGGTGAGCTGGTGCAGTTCGTCCATCCGGATCTGCGCGCTCGGCATGCCGGTGTGTCGCGCCTTCTGGATCGGGAGCGCTGCAACGATTTTTCCATCGGCATCGAACTGGAAGGCAGCGGTCAGCGACCGTTCACCGAAAGCCAGTACCGCCGTCTGGAGAAGCTTCTGGCTGCACTTTTTCAGGCCTATCCCATTCGCTACATTGCCGGGCACAGTGATGTGGCACCGGGACGCAAGGAAGATCCCGGTCCCTGGTTCCAGTGGCCCCGCTTGAAGTCGCTGCTGGATGCACATGGTGTGGTGCGTCCTTTTCCGGAAGGCAGCTGATGCGCTGATGTGTGAGTGATGGTGGCATGGGGTGGGTGGTGTCGAACGGTTGTTTCCCGTTCTTCCATCACGCCGGGTGAAGACCTGGATGCCATGGCGGCTGCACGCATGATTCGCGGCGAAACCCGTGCACAAAACATGGGTGATGCTTGAAATGCAGGCGGTGTGAAATGTTCATGACGCGCCGTCACTGCCATTTGCACCCTGTTCTTTGCGCGCTGTTTTCCAGCGTGCCAGTCCCGGGGGCTTCAAGTTCGTGCGGTGCTTTCAGGGGGAAGAAGTCCGTTGTCTGTCGAGCGGATATCGATTGTCGCTGTGCAGTGCTGCTGCAATACAGGGGGTGCGCAGAAACCGTTTATCTGCTGCCCCCTGAAAAACGCGAAAAAACCTTCGGTATTCTTCTTGGTGCGATTGCAACACGCATATTGCTCACGTTATGATCGGGCCGTCAGAAATTGCCCTCGGTTGGTGGTGCATGGCGTGCAATCGGTGCAGACATTGATCGCCAATCGAATTTCCCTGCTTAGGAGTGACTGATGGCAACAACCACCAAGAAGACGGCGGTAGCCAAGAAGACCGTCGGCCGTGCCGCAACGGCCACGCGCAGCACGAAGGCTGCTGCTGCAACCACAACCCGTCGTGCCACCGCGACGCGTGCATCGGCCCCTGCGGCTGTTGCGGCAACAACGACGGCAACTCGCGGACGTCGCAAGGCTGCTGAGACGGTGGCGGAACCCGTGGTTCGTCGTGGTCGCAAGACGAAGGCGGAAGTGGAAGCTGCGGTACTGACGACCACGCCCGCACGTCGTGGCCGCAAGCCAAAGGCCGAGGTGGAAGCGGTCGTTGCTGCGCCGGTCCGTCGTGGCCGCAAGTCAAGGTGGAAGCTGAAGCTGCCGTGCTGACGACAACGCCCGCACGTCGCGGTCGCAAGGCAAAGACTGAAGAAGTCGAAGCCGTGGTTGCTGCACCGGCCCGTCGTGGTCGCAAGGCGAAGGTGGAAGAGGTGGCACCGGTGGTGGCAACGCCCGCCCGTCGCGGTCGCAAGGCCAAGGTGGAAGAAGCCGCGCCGGTGGTTGCCGCGCCGGCCCGTCGTGGTCGCAAGCCGAAGGCGGAAGCCGCTGCACCGGTGGTTGCTGCGCCCGCCCGTCGTGGTCGCAAGGCGAAGGTGGAAGAAGCCGCGCCGGTGGTTGCCGCGCCGGCCCGTCGTGGTCGCAAGCCGAAGGCGGAAGCCGCTGCACCGGTGGTTGCTGCGCCCTGCCCGTCGTCGGTCGCAAGGCGAAGGTGGAAGAAGCCGCGCCGGTGGTTGCCGCGCCGGCCCGTCGCGGTCGTAAGGCGAAGGTGGAAGAAGCCGCGCCGGTGGTTGCCGCGCCCGCCCGTCGTGGTCGCAAGCCGAAGGCGGAAGCCGCTGCACCGGTGGTTGCCGCGCCGGCCCGTCGCGGTCGCAAGGCGAAGGTGGAAGAAGCCGCGCCGGTGGTTGCCGCGCCGGCCCGTCGTGATCGCAAGCCGAAGGCGGAAGCCGCTGCACCGGTGGTTGCCGCGCCGCCCGTCGCGGTCGCAAGGCGAAGGTGGAAGAAGTCGCGCCGGTGGTAGCCGCGCCGGCCCGCCGTGGTCGCAAGCCGAAGGCGGAAGCCGCTGCACCGGTGGTTGCCGCGCCCGCCCGTCGCGGTCGCAAAGGCGAAGGCGGGAGCCGTTGCACCGGTGGCAGCAGCGCCCGCCCGTCGTGGTCGCAAGCCGAGGCGGAAGCCGCCGCACCGGTGGCAGCAGCACCTGCCGTCGCGGTCGCAAGCCGAAGGCTGATGCGCCGGCAGCCCGGGCTGCCTGGCCGTTCCCGGTGGGGCGTCGCCCCTGATGACAGGCGCTTTCTGATCCAGGACGCTTGAAAGCGTTACGGCAGCCGCTTCGGGTCACCCGGGCGGCTGTCGGCGTTTTGGGGGATGGTATTCTGTCAGGGCGTTGATCTTTCCGCACGTGTTGCGGTGAAGGGCTTGCCCGGGGCTGCAGCCTTTCACGCGCAGCCCGGCATGTTTCATGTTGGCCGCATGCGGCGCTTTCCTGCAGCACCGGAGCGGCAGATCATTTTTTTCGATTGTGCTTGGAGGACCGGAATGCAGTCGATTCTCTGGATGCTGATACAGACGCTGGCCTCGCTGCTGGCCAGTGCCTGTCTGTTGCGGGCCTATGCGCGCTGGCAGGGCGTGTCGCCGTTTGGCAATCCGCTGGTGGGCTTTGCCCATGCGCTCACGCAGTGGCTGGTGCGCCCGCTGAGCATGGTGCTGAAGCCTTCCGGGCGGCTGGACTGGCCCAGCATCGTGGCAGCCCTGGTGCTGGGGCTGGTCACGTCGCTGGCGTTTGCCGTGCTGTGGGGTGTGCCCGGCATGGCAGACCCGGTCTATGGTGCTGCTGGGCGTGCTGTGGGCGGTCCGCTGGGCGCTGTGCACGGCCATGCTGCTGATCATTGCCTCGGCGGTGCTGTCGCTGATCAATCCGCAGGCACCGTTGGCCTGGCCGCTGGCGGCACTCACTGCGCCGCTGCTGAAACCCTTCCGGCGGGTGCTGCCGATGGTGGGGCAGTTCGATCTGACGCCGCTGGTGGCGCTCCGGGTGATCCGGTGGTGCTGGTGCTGGTTGATCCCACCGTGGTTCTGGCGCTTCTGGGTGGCCGCTGAGTCACCACGGGGTTGTCACGGGGCCGGCGAAGGTTGCCGGCCCGTTTCGTTTCTGATTACCAGGGCCGGCTGCCGTAGGCGGCGGCAAAAGCGATCGGCGATGTCGTCGCGCGAGGGCGGTGGTTCTGCGGGCCGGCTGCCTCGATCTTGATGGCGCCCATGATGCTGCCCATGCGTGCGGACTTGCCCCAGTCCCAGCCCTGCGAAAGGCCATACAGCAGCCCGGCACGATAGGCGTCGCCGCAGCCGGTGGGGTCCACCGCCTGGCTGATGGGGGTGGGCTTGATGGTCTCGATCTGGCCCGCCTGATGAGGCGCGAGCCGTCGCCGCCCAGGGGTGACGATCATCGTGCCGGCGGCCTCGGCTTCTGCTTCAGTCCAGCCGGTCTTGTTGCACAGCATGCCGAACTCGTAGTCGTTCAGCGTGAGCGCGGTGGCCTGTTTGACGATGGCTTTCAGCTCGTCGCCGTTGAACAGGGGCATGCCCCTGGCCCGGGTCGAAGATGAAGGGGATCTTCGCATCAGCAAACTGCTGGGCGTGTTCGACCATGGCCTGCTTGCCATCAGGCGAGACGATGCCCCAGCTGACTTCGGATGCCGGGAAGGCATCGATGCGGGCGCGATGGGCCTCGTTCATGGCACAGGGTGGAAGGCGGCAATCTGGTTGGCCGCCATGTCGGTGGTGATGAAGGCCTGCGGCGTGAGTACTCGGGCAGCACCAGCAGCTGGCGGGTGTCGATGCCGCGCTTCTTCAGCTGTTCGACGTATCCGGCGCCGTCGGCGCCCACGGCAGCCGATGGCCGGGATGGCCGCCCAGCAGGGTCAGGGTTGTAGGCGATGTTGGCTGCGCAGCCGCCCGATTCACGCTTGAGCTGGGGGGTCAGCATCGAGACGTTGATCTGGTGGACGCGCTCGGGAAGGATGTGGTCCTTGAAGTAGCCGTCAAAGACCATGATGGTGTCGAAGGCGACGGAGCCGCTGATCAGAACGTATCGGGACATGGTGCGCCTGTGGGAATGGGCCGGCGTGCCGGCAGGAAATCAGGAGGAGGCCCGGTGCCGGCCAGAGCCCGCGGAAAGCAAAGGCGTGGCCGGCAGGGCGCGAGGATCAGGGATGAAGAGCGCCACGGAATAGCCGGCCAGGTTCAGGTCGGAGGTTTCCAGCAGCAGGTCGATGGGCTGTTCGCTATTAGGCGGCATGCCAGCGGCCTGGGCCCGGGGGTTTTCCAGGTATTGGCTGGGCAGCAGCACCTTGCGCACCACCACGGCGTTGGAGGGGCCGGTGAGGGTGAGTTCCATAGCCGGCCAGCGGGTGGGCAGCTTGCTGCGGTTGCGCAGGATGGCCGTCATGCGGGTCTTGCCGGGCTGGCGGGTGTTGCGCAGCTCGAAGGACTCGATGGACAGGGCGCCCAGGCTCATGGGGGGCTTGATGTCCTGCCCGGTGAGCAGGCTGGCCGTACTGGCCACGGGCCGCAGGAAGGGCAGGTGGTAGGCGATCTCGGTGCGATAGACGGACACCAGCTGCACGGCAGCCAGGACCGAGAGGCCAATGGCCAGGTACCGCCGCCGGGCAGGCGTGAGCCAGCCGACGAGGGTGCGTTGGCCGCTGTGGGCACTGCTGTCCGCACCATGGCGGCGGCTGCGACGACTGTGGCCGGTACGGCTGCCGGTGCGGCTGTCGGATGCACCCGCTGTAGTCGGCGCCGTGGCGGCTGCTTCCCTTGTCGTCATCGCCATCGGCGTGCCGAGGCTTGTGCTGACGCCAGATGCGGTTGGCTTCGTCGATGAGGGCGCCGGCCGCCTGGGTATCGGGGTCGATGGCGTTTGGCTGGGGCGCCGTGTTGCCCGAACGCAGCGAGGGCGGGCAGCTGGATGTTGTCGTCGGCAGTCTGGCCGGGCAGCGGCTCTTCGCTGTCGGAGAGGAAGAAGACCGTCTTCAGGTCGTCTTCTTCTGGGTGACGGCGGGGCGGGGCGCTCGGCGCGGCACGCAGGGCTTCGCTGCCATTTCGTCCCGCGCGATTGTCACGGTTGCGATTGCGGCTCGACGCCGGCCCCTGTCGTTGGAGGGGCGCCGGGTGCTGGTGTCGTCCGGGGCGTCTGGTCGTCGGACGCAGGGACTTCGGCAGACGGGCTGTCGGCTGCGCCGGTATCTGTCCCAGTATCGACGGACGTGAGCGTGTCCGTGTCCGGGTCGTCGTCAGCCACGGGGCGGTGTGCGCAGGCGACGCGTCGGCGCTTGGCCGGGGTGTGCTGTTGGCCGGGGCCGTGGGCGCGGGCGCGGACGGCTGCGCGGTGATGGTGGGCGCGGCCAGCGCGTCAGGGCTGGCTGGTGTCCTCGTCCCGATCGACATAGCGCAGGTGCTCGACGCCCGAGAAGACGTGCTGGCAGACTCCGCAGCGGACCAGGCCGCGCCGCAGCTTGAGCTGATCAGGGACGACCTTGAAGCTGGTCTTGCATTGCGGACAAGTGGTTGCGAGCGCCATGTCGCTATCTTACCGTCTGGAAGATGGTGAGGAAAAAGCAGGGTGACGCCGGCGCAGGAAGGGCGTGCCGGCAACCTGGGGCAGCAGGGCGGCCACGGTGGGGCGGAACGGGTCTGAAGATAGGGGCGCTCCGGCGGGGTGTGCTGCCTGCCGGGCGCGAAGATCGCATATTGTGCGGACCGGCGCAAATGGACGCGGTGTCAGGGCGACGGGGTGTCTGGTTTTCCGTCGCACGGGATCAGCGCCGTCCGCTCAGGCAGGCCCAGCCGTCGCGGGTGCGCCAGGCCTGCACGTTCAGGGCCGGGTCGTAGCACGAGACACTTCGTCGATCTGCCGCTCCAGCACGCCGGACAGCACCAGTCGTCCCCGGAGCCACCAGACTGGACAGGATGGGGGCCAGCAGCATGAGCGGAGTGGACAGGATGTTGGCGATGACGAGATCGGCCGGTGGCGGCAGCGGCGCGTCACCGCCCAGGGCGGTGACTTCCACGCGGTTGATGCGGGCATTTTCGGCCGTGCTGAGCACGGCACGGGGGTCGATGTCGATGCCGATGACTTCGGCCGCGCCCAGTCGGGCAGCGGCAATGGCGAGATGCCCGAGCCGCAGCCGTAGTCGATGACGCGCAGGCCGCGCGGGTCATGTTCGTCCAGCCATTCCAGGCACAGGCGCGTGGTGGGATGGCTGCCGGTGCCGAAGGCCAGGCCCGGATCGATGATGAGCGCCTCGCGGTCGCCCGCCTGGGTTTCGGCAGCGTGCCAGCTGGGCAGGATCAGCAGGCGCTGACCCACCGGAATCGGGTCGAACTGGGCCTGGGTGAGGCGCACCCAGTCCTGGTCGTCCACACGGCGGGTGCCCACGATGGAGGGCAGGGGCTTTTCCAGGCTGTCGGCGGCTTCCTGCAGCACGGCCAGATTCGCCGGGGCCGGAGTCTGACACGCGTCGGCGTCTTCATCCGTGGCGTCCAGCAGCACGGCCAGCCGGGTTCGCTTCCAGCCGAAGGTCTGGGGCAGGTAGCCCGCACCGGTGCCGGGCAGGCCCGGGGAACAGGGCTCGCCGAACAGGGGCTGCTCGTCGGGCGAGTCGGCGTCGGCGTCTTCGGCCTGGACCGACAGGGCCCCGGCTTCCAGCAGGGCGTCCGCCCAGTCTTCGGCCTCGGCCTTGTCGACTTCGAGGGTGATTTCGATCCAGGACTGGCTCATGGGATGCTCAGTGCGTCGGGACGTTCAGGACGGTCGCTTGGTTTCGGCCAGCAGCTTTTCCAGATAGTGGATGGAGGTGCCGCCTTCGTTGAAGCGCTTGTCTTCCATCAGGTCACGGTGCAGGGCAATGTTGGTGTTGATGCCCTCGACCACCATCTCGGAGAGTGCGATCTTCATGCGCTGGATGGCCTGGTGGCGGGTGTCGCCATAGCAGATCCCCTTGCCGATCATTGAGTCGTAGAACGGCGGCACGAAGTAGTTGTTGTAGACGTGGGAGTCGACACGCACGCCCGGGCCGCCCGGCGTGTGCCAGTTGGTGATGCGACCGGCCGAGGGGGTGAACTTGTACGGGTCCTCGGCGTTGATCCGGCACTCGATGGCATGGCCCTTGATGGTCACGTCGTCCTGCGTGAGGCGCAGCTTCTCGCCGGCGGCGATTCGGATCTGCTCCTGCACCAGGTCCACGCCGGTGATCCACTCGGTGACGGGGTGCTCGACCTGCAGGCGGGTGTTCATCTCGATGAAGAAGAACTCGCCGTTCTCGTAGAGGAACTCGAAGGTGCCCGCACCACGATAGCCGATGGACTTGCAGGCCTCGACGCAGCGCATGCCGATCTTGTGGATGAGTTCGCGCGACACGCCCGGTGCCGGTGCTTCCTCGATGACCTTCTGGTGACGGCGCTGCATGGAGCAGTCGCGTTCGCCGAGGTAGATGGCGTTGCCGTGCTCGTCGGCCAGCACCTGGATCTCGATGTGGCGCGGGTTCTCGAGGTAGCGCTCCATGTAGACGGAGCCGTTGTTGAAGGCGGCCTGCGCTTCGCTGCGCGTGGTGGCCACCGAGCCTAGCAGCGAGGCTTCGTCGTGCACGACGCGCATGCCGCGTCCGCCGCCGCCGCCGGCTGCCTTGATGATGACCGGGTAGCCCACCTTGCGGGCGATCTCGACGATCTCCTTCGGGTCATCGGGCAGGGCGCCGTCCGAGCCGGGCACCACGGGCACGCCGGCCTGCTTCATGGCGTCCTTGGCCGAGACCTTGTCGCCCATCAGGCGGATGGAGGCGGGGCGGGGGCCGATGAAGACGAAGCCGCTGCGCTCGACCTGCTCGGCAAAGTCGGCGTTTTCCGACAGGAAGCCGTAGCCGGGGTGGATGGCCCCGGCGTCGGTCAGTTCGGCGGCGCTGATGATGGCCGGAATGTGCAGGTAGCTGTTGCGCGAAGGCGGCGGTCCGATGCAGACCGACCTCGTCAGCCAGTCGGACGTGCCGGCCTCGGTGTCGGCCTCAGGTGGACGACCACCGTGCAGATGCCATTTCGCGGCAGGCACGCTGGATGCGCAGGGGCGATTTCGCGGTTGGCGATGAGGATCTTCTCGAACATGCTGGGCACCCGCGGCGGATTACTCGATGACGAAGAGCGGCTGGCCGTATTCGATGGGCTGACCGTTCTCGACCAGGATCTCGACCACCGTGCCGGCAGAATTCCGACTCGATCTCGTTCATCAGCTTCATGGCTTCGATGATGCCAGAGCGTGTCGCCCACCCGACAGTGCTGCCGACGGTGACGAACGGATCCGCTTCGGGGTTGGGGGCGCGGTACAGCGTGCCCACCATCGGCGACTTGACCGTCTTGCCGCGCGACGGGCCGGGCGGCGGCCTGCTGGGCCGGAGCGGCTGCAGCCGGGGCCTGTGCAGCGGCCGCAGGCTGGCTGGCCGGAATCTGTACTGACCGGGCGACGGGGCGCCGGCTGGAGCCGACGGCGGCGGTGCCTTGACGATGCGGACCCGACCCTCGGCTTCGGTGATTTCAGTTCGGAAGTACTGGACTCGGCAACGAGATCGATCAAGGTTTTTCAGTTTGCGCAAATCCATGCTGCTGTCCCTGATGAATGATGGGTTGGCCCACACGGGCCGGTTGGCTGATGAAGAATCCGGCCCGGATGCAGAGGCACTCGGACCGGCGGATCAGAAATCGGGCGCCTGGCAGGGAGGCCTGGCCGGCAAGCGAAGGGCTGCAGGGCTGCCGCGTCTCGCCCAGCGGGAAGATATCAGGATGACGGCTCCCCGCTCAGGCAGAGGCCCCAGGAACGCTAAGTCTCCAGTGGGGTTCGTCAACAGACCCAGCCGGTGCAGTGCGAAGCACGGCGCGGCCTCGTAACCATGGGCGCCCATACCCACCACGGTGGCCTCGGCGAGTCGGAAAAAAATAGGAATGGTGGCGGAAGCTCTCGCGTCGGTGGACGTTGGACAGGTGCACCTCGACGAAGGGGATGGCCACCGCAGCCGGAGCGTCGCGCATGGCGACGCTGGTATGCGATAGCCAGGCAGCAGGGTTGATGATGATGAACGCGGTTCCGTCGGCGCGAGGCGGCCTGGATGCGGTCGACCAGTGCGCCTTCGTGGTTGCTCTGGAAATGGTCGAAAGGCGGCCCCATGCCGGCGGGCCGAGGTGGGCCAGCCGGGCATTGATGTCGGCCAGCGTGGTGTGCGCGTAGACCTCAGGTTCACGGGTGCCCAGCAGGTTCAGATTGGGGCCGTGAATGATCAGGAGGCCATTTTTGGAGCCAGATACGTTCAAGATCGTGGATGCTCAACGCAGTTCGCCGGATTTTCAGCATCGAACGAAGCGCTTCGACATCCACCGTGCCGCTGTGACGCCACTGGATCTGGCCTTTTGCGTCCAGAACCACGGTAAATGGCAGGCCGCCGCGCTCGTTGCCCCACTGGCGCGACAGATTCAGGGCGTTGTAGCCAGCCAGCACCAGCGGGAAATCGATGCCGGGGGTTCTTCGCGGTGAACTTCTTCACGTTGCCGTCGGTGTCGGCGGCAATGCCGAGGAAAGGCCGCCTGATCACCCATTTCGCGGGCCAGCGCCGCCAGATCGGGCATCTCGCGGATGCAGGGCGGGCACCGGGTGGCTGAAGTTGATCACCACGGGCTTGCCCTTGAGCGTGGCCACGTCCAGCGCCGAGCCGTCGGGGGCCGGGAACTTCTTCTGAGCCAGCTGATCCAGGGTGTGGCACCCGTCGCTGGCAGCTGGGCCGGCTGCTCGCCGTCCGGGGCGCTGGCCATGGCCAGGCTCGTCAGGGACGAGGAAAGACCCAGCAGCAGGGCGGGCAGCAGGGGGCGCAGGGAGGGGTGAAGCGATGCAGGATCATGGCAGAGGACTTGTGGCGAAGAAGTGGGAAGAGGGTTCAGGGCGCAGGGCTCGTCCATCAGCCGGCGCAGGGCGGCCAGATCGCCTCGTTCAGCGCCTGGGCGCGCTTGAGGGCGCCGCGCAGGTCGTCATGCCGGTAGACCGAGATCATCACCGGCAGGCCATGGCCGTCATGAAAGACCGGGGCAGGGACGTCCGTCGCGGACCCGAAAATGGGCGAGCCTCCACCACGTCGTAATCGACGCCGGCATCCAGCAGCAGGAATTCCAGTTCCTGGCCTCGTCGGTGAAGCACTGGATGTGCAGCACGGCGTGGGTGGTGACCACGCCCTTCAGGCCGCACCTACTATATAAGGGTGGTGCTCGGCGAGGCGCTCCAGCCACACCACGGCTGCCTGGCGATATTCCTGCACCCGGGCCGCGTGCTGCGGGTCGAAAAAGGTCCAGATGTTCGCGCAGCGCCCGGTCGATCTCCTCGTTGGTGGGGACCAGGCCGGCCGGTGGCGTGGTGCCGGCAAAGGCACGGCGCAACGCCTTCTGCTTGGCGCTCTGATAGTCCAGACCGCCGTCGGCAATCAGTCGGGCCGCCTGGTCGGCAACCTCGGCGCGCAGGTCGGAGTGGGCGTCGCTGGGCAGCGGCGCGGTGGATGGATCGGTCATCGGCATGAAAAAGGGCAGGGCAGGCTGCCGCGGGCAGGTCTGAAGCTTCGGGATGCCTTCAGGGCACGGCGTGCAGTCCGTTGCGGTGTGGTTGTTGCCCGGGCTCCTGCTGCACACAACGTGCGCGGGCTGCAACAAGTTTACCGGGATGGCGACCGGTCAGCCGGCTTGCCCTTCCGGGCGGCGTCACGGTGGTCCGGTTGGCACGGATCCGGCCCATGTCGCCGCAGCGGCACAGCAGCGACCGCCAGGCCGGTCGTCGTGTCATCGGGGAGGTGGCTGCCGCTAGAATCGTCGGATGCACATACATATTCTTGGTATTTGCGGCACCTTCATGGGTGGGGTGGCCGCCATTGCCCGCGAGGCGGGCTTCAAGGTCACCGGCTGCGACGCCAACGTCTACCCGCCGATGAGCGATCAGCTGCGCGCGCTGGGCATCGACCTGATCGAGGGCTGGGATCCGTCCCAGCTGTCGCTCAAGCCCGATGTCTGGGTGGTGGGCAACGTGGTGCGGCGGGGCAATCCGCTGATGGAAGCCATTCTGGATGCCGGGCTGCCCTACGTCTCGGGGCCGCAGTGGCTGGCCGAGCAGGTGCTGGTCGGGCGCTGGGTGATGGGCGTGGCCGGCACGCACGCAAGACCACCACCGCGTCGCTGCTGGCCTGGATCCTTCAGGCTGCCGGGCGCGAGCCGGGCTTCCTGATCGGTGGTGTACCGGGCAACTTCCCGGTCTCGGCGCGTCTGGGGCGCAAGCCCTATTTCGTCATCGAGGCCGACGAATACGACACGGCCTTTTTCGACAAGCGTTCCAAGTTCAGTGCATTACCGGCCGCGTACCGCCGTGCTCAACAACCTGAGTACGACCACGCCGACATCTTCCGGATCTGAGGGGCCATCGAGACCCAGTTCCATCATCTGGTGCGTACCGTGCCCGGGCAGGGGCGGATCATCTGGCCGTCGGACTCCGAGGCGCTGCAGCGGGTGCTGGCCCGTGGCTGCTGGAGCCAGACCGAGGCCCTGGGCGCTGGCGGCTGGCACGCCAGCGACGTGACCGAGAGGCCGATGCCACCGTGTTCACGCTCTGGCGCGGCGATGTCGAGCAGGGGCGCGTGCGCCTGCCGCTGGCCGGCGAGCACAACCGGGCCAATGCCATTGCCGCCATCGTGGCGGCCGAGCACATCGGCATCACGCCGACCGAGTCCATCGAGGCGCTGGCGGCCTTCCAGGGGGTGCGGCGGCGGCTGGAAGTGCGTGGCACCGTCGGTGGCGTCACCGTCATCGACGACTTCGCACCATCCCACGGCCATTGCCACCACCATTGCCGGGCTGCGGGCCCGCATGCGGGCAGGGCAGCCATCCCGGCGGGCGCCTGCTGGCCGTGCTGGAGCCTGCGTTCCAACACCATGCGTACCGGCACGCTGAAGGCCCAGCTGCCCGGCAGCCTCCAGGACGCCGACCTGGTGTTCTGCTATGCCGGCGGCATCGACTGGGATGCCCAGGCCGCCCTGGCTCCGCTGGGCGAGCGCGTGGCCGTCTTCCGCGACATGCCGGCCCTGGAGGCCGCCATTCAGGGCGGCCAGCCCGTCCGGGCGACCAGGTGCTGGTGATGAGCAGCAGCGGCTTTGGCGGCATTCACGGCCGCCTGCTGGCCGGACTGGCCTCGCGGGAAGGCAACAGGGAAGTAACAGGCGCAACGAAGGGCGCGGCTCCATCCGCCTTCCGGCGCCGTCCGTCGGTCCGTCTGCACGGAGGGCGTCAGGGCAGCGATCATGTTCCGTCGGACCCGGGAAGGGCCCGGACGGATCCCCGAAGGTGCAGCGCCGATCGTTGCACCGGTTTCCGGGGGCTGTCTGACCTTTCCCTGCCTGGCTCTTTTCCTGAAAGGGCCGGGGTACGCCAATATAATGGCTGGTTGTCTTCACCATGCAACACTGTGCAGGCACCGGGACAAAGGCCCCGTCAGGGCCCGAGTCTGCGGCGGCCGGGCATTTCCTGCTGCCACCGCACCGGTCATTTTTCCCTGCATCTTCCCAAACGGCGGACCGCCCCCAGATTATCCCGTCAATGAGCCAAAACTACCTGTTATTCGAGGAGGCCGGTCAGTTCAAGACGGGCACCATCCTGCAGGACACCGGTACCAGCCTGCAGGTGGAACTCACCACCGGCAAGCGCGTCAAGGTCAAGCAGGCCAACGTCATGCTGCGCTTTGCATCGCCCGGCCCGCCGAGATGCTGGCCGAGGCCCTGCAGGGAGGCCGAGAACATCGACATCGATTTCCTGTGGGAAGTGGCCCCGCAGGAAGAGTTCGACTACCAGCTGCTGGTGGCCGAGTACTACGGTGAAAATCCCAGCGTCGTGCAGCAGACCGCCATGCTGATGCGCCTGCACGGCATGCCGGTGTACTTCTACCGCAAGGGGCGTGGCCGCTATCGCCCGGCCCAGCCCGACACCCTCAAGGCCGCGCTGGCCGCCATCGAGCGCAAGCGCCTGCAGGAAGAGGAAATCCAGCGGCTGGCCGCCGAGCTGGAAGCCGGTCAGCTGCCAGCGCTCATCGCCGGCCGGGTGCCCGACCTGCTGGTGGCCGCCGACCGTCAGTCGGTGGGCTGGCGTGCGCTGGATCTGGCCTGCCAGCAGACCGGTCTGTCGCCCGAGCGGCTGCTGCTGAAGGTGGGGGCGCTGCCCAGCGCGCGCGCCGTTCACGAACAGCGCTTCCTGCGTTCGCATTTCCCGACGGGGACCGATTTCCCGGCGGCGCTGTCGCAGTATCAGCCGCCGGTGCTCGACCATCTGCCCGAAAGCCCGGTCGAGGCCTTCTCCATCGATGACTCCAGCACCACCGAGATCGACGACTGCCTGTCCGTGCGGTGGCTGGACGACGGCATGGCGCGCATCGGCGTGCACATTGCCGCCCGGCGCTGGGCATCCGCCCCGGCGATGGCGTGGATCAGGTCGCGCGCGAGCGCATGACCACCGTCTACAGCCCGGTGAGAAAGATCACCATGCTGCCCGATGCCGTGGTGCGCAGCTTCTCGCTGGACGAGGGGCATGTGCGTCCGGCGCTGTCGCTGTACCTGGACATCAACATCGAGACCCTGCAGGTCGCCAACGAATTCAGCCAGGTGGATCGTATCCGCGTGGCGCGCAACATCCGCCACGACGAACTGGAACCCTTCGACACCGAGGCGCAGCTGGACTGGCAGCCGGTACCCGGCGAGGAAGATCCGCTGGCCGGGTTGCCCTATGCCGACGCCTTCCGGCTGCTGTGGCGCTTCACGCAGGTGTTGTCGGCCGAGCGGGACAAGGTGCGTGGCCGCCCTGAAGTCCGCTCGCGCGTCGACTTCACCTTCCGCATTGACGGCGAGCATGTCGAGATCATCCCGCGCCGTCGTGATGCACCCTTTGACCGCATCGTGGCCGAGATGGCCATCCTGGCCAACTCGCGCTGGGGCAGGCTGCTGGCCGACCACGCTGTCTCGGGCCTGTACCGTTCGCAGAGCTTCGGCCGCGTGAAGATGTCCACCGCACCCGCCATCCACAGGGGCCTGGGTGTGCCCCAGTACGCCTGGAGCACCTCGCCGCTGCGCCGCTACGTCGACCTCATCAACCAGATGCAGCTGGTGGCCGTGCTGGAGGCGGAAGTCCCGCCATTCACCATGAATGACACATCGCTGTATGCAATTGTGTCTGCTTTTCGAGGCGCGCTATGGCACGGTGGGCGAATATCAGCAGACAATGGAGCGCTACTGGTGCCTGCGCTGGGTCGCGCAGCAGCCCGAACAGCGCTTCCCGGCCGTGGCCATCCGCGACGAGACGGTGCGTCTGGCTGCTGCCCCCCTGTACTTCCAGGTGACTGGCCTGCCGCCCATGAGCGCAGGTCAGCCCCTGCTGGTGGACCTGCTGGACTGGGACGAGCTGGACCTGACCGTCCGGGGCCCGTGCTGCGGCTGGTCGCCGATCCCCATGACTCCGACCCTGTGGGGGCGGAGGCAACGCCAGAGCCCGGGACTGAAGACCCCGGGCTGGCACCCTCGGATTCGATCGATACGGAGTGATTTCTGCAAATGGCCGCTGCTACGCCATGGGCCCGCGCCTTCAACCGGATGGACCCGCTCACCGTCGGCATTGTCGTGTCGCTGGTGGCGCACGCCGTCATGCTGGCCATCCGCTTCACGGCGGCTGATCCCAACCGCTTCCTGCCCGCCGAGTCGCAGCTGGAAGTGGTGCTGCTCAACGCCTCCACCCGCGCCAAGCCCGTCAACGCCGAGGTGCTGGCGCAGGTGAACATGGAAGCCGGTGGTGATCGTGACCAGGGCAGGGCGCGTTCCCCGCTGCCTGCCTCGGAGCAGGCCCGTGACGGCGAGACCATGGAGCAGCAGCAGGCCCGCATTCGCCAGCTGGAAGCCGAGCAGCAGCGCCTGCTGGCCCTGAACAACCAGAACGAGGCCCACCCGCAGGCCCAGAGCCGCAGCGGTCTGGGATGCCAACGGCGGCGAGCAGGAAGAACTGCAGCGGCAGATCGCCCGCATGCAGGCGCAGATCGACCGCCAGCTGGAAGACTACGCCCGCCGTCCCAAGCGCCTCACCTATGGCGTCAACGCCACCGGCGTCAACTATGCCCGCTACGTCAGCGCCTGGGCTGACCGCATCGAGAAGATCGGCACCGAGCGCTTCCCCGAGGAAGCCCGGGGCAAGATGTACGACTCGCTGACCGTCACCGTCGAGGTGGACAAGTACGGCAACGTCGTTGACGTGCTGATCAACAAGAAGTCCCGCTACGACGTGCTGAACCGCAAGGGTGAAGGAGATCATGCTGGCCGGCGCCCCCTACGACAAGTTCACGCCCGAGATGCGCAAGGACGGCGACATCCTGCAGATCGTCCGTACCTGGACCTTCACCAACGGCAGCCTGCAGACGAAGTCGGCCAAGCGGTGATGCCGATGGCTTCCGGACCTGACCGTTACCTGGTGGTGGGCAACCCCATTGCCCACAGCCGTTCGCCCGAGATCCACGCCGCCTTTGCGGCCCAGACCGGCCAGCATATCCTTTACGAACGGCGCCTGATCGAGATCGATCCCTCCGAGGCCTTTGCCGCGGCCATGCGGCACTTCTTCCAGGGACGAAGGAGGGGCGGGGCGCCAACGTTACGCTGCCCTTCAAGGAAGCGGCCTTCCGCCTTGCCGACGAGCGCAGCCCGCGTGCCGAGGCCGCGGGTGCCGCCAACACGCTCTGCTTCATCGAAGGCGGATCATCGCCGACAACACCGACGGCGCCGGCTCGGTCGACGACATCCAGCGGCGACTGGGTGTGTCGCTGCAGGGTCTGCGGGTGACGGTGCTGGGCGCCGGGGGCGCAGCCCGGGGCCTGATGCTGCCGCTGGCCCAGGCCGGCGTGGCCCGGCTGGTGGTGGCCAACCGCACGCTGGCCCGCGCGCAGGCGCTGGCCGCCGACATCGACCCCCATCTTGAGGCGCAGGCACTGCCCGTCCGGGTGGAGCCGGTGGCGCTGGCCGATGCGCCGGCAGCCGACGTGCTCATCAACGCCACGTCCGCCGGCCTGCATGGCGACGGCCCCACGCTGCCGGCCCGGCTGTTCGAGGGCTGCCGTCTGGCCTACGACTGCATCTATGCCGACCGGCCCACGCCCTTCATGCAGCAGGCCATGGCGGCCGGGGTGTCACGGGTCAGCGACGGCCTGGGCATGCTGGTCGGCCAGGCCGCCGAAAGCTTCCGCCTGTGGCGCGGCATCCGGCCCGATGTCGTCCCCGTGCTGGAAGCACTGCGCACGGCACGCTGATTGCGCTAACATCGCGGATTGCGTGCTGAAAGCTTGGGTGGCGCAACGCCTGCAGGCTGCCAGCCAGGACCATCGACTGCGCTGCCGTTCGGGCCGCGCGCTTCGGCCCGGTTTCTGCATTCTCTGACCCTGTCGTCCAAGGTTGCGGGCTGTCTGCCAGCCCACGCACGCTCAAGCCTGGCCACCCCCATGCCTGTGGCCTTTCCCTGCCTGCCACCGTCCGGACCTGCCTGCCTCCTCCCCCGACGACGGCGGCTGCTCGCCTGAGCCCGTGCCATGAATACCTCCCCTGTCGATCCCCGTTCGGCCGCATCGTCCGTGCCCGAAGAGACCGCAGCCGACACGAGCCTGTCCTCTCATCCTGACCTGGCGGAATCCGTCCTGTCGGCCTCGGAGGCAGCTGAAGCACCGGAAGCACCGGAAGAAGCCACCACAGCCGTCCAGACCAGCGTTCTCCCGCGTGACGCCGAAGACGCAGCACGCGCTGGCCGAAGTGCAGCTGCTGCTGGAGCGCCACGCCTTTGCGCAGGAAACGGCGCGCCACTACGCCGAAACCGTGCGCCAGGCGGCGCAGGAGCCGGATGACGAGGAGGATGCCGCGTCCCACGACAGGGCTCATGCCCATGGCGAGACGGCCCATGAGACGTCCGCCGAGGTAGGGCACGCATCCGATGCCGACGCCGGGGCGTCTGCAGTCAGCGTCGCAGGATAGGACACTGCGCGGGCATCCTCGCAGACCCAGGGGCGGAACTCGGATACCGGGCAGCGGGATGCCCACCCTCAACCGATCCGCCATCACGTCCATTCGGGGCAGCACAGCGCCCTGGCGGCCGTCGGCATGGGGCCGTCCACGGGGGTGCTGAAGTCAGCCGACGTCCGGGTGAAGGCCGCCGCCGGGCTGATGGGAGACGTGGCGACGAAGGCCGACAGTGGGACCCGGCCGGAGGCCGAGCGGAAAGGGGACGGGGCCGCGGAGGGCGATGACGTCTCGACGCCCGAGTCCGGATCGACATCCGAGACGGCATCAAAGGTCGGGGCGCGTCCGGACGAGTCCCCCTACCTTGCCCAGTTGCGCGAGCGTCTGGCCAAGCTGCACCCGGCCGACATTGCCTACGTGCTGGAAGCGCTGCCGCCGGAAGAGCGGAAGCTGGTCTGGGATTCGGTCAAGCGCGAAGCCGATGGCGCCGTGCTGCTGGAGGTTTCGAGCCGGTTCTGGAAGACCTGATCGACCTGATGACCGAGGACGAGCTGGTCTCGGCGGTCAAGGAGCTGGACGCCGACGACGTGGCCGACCTGGTCGAGTATCTGCCGCCGGCGGTGGTGGAGAAGATCCAGCGTGAGCTGACGCCCGAGGAGCGTGAGCAGCTGCGTGCCGCCATGTCCCTACCCCGAGGATTCGGTGGGCGGACGCATGGACTTCGAGTTCGTGCGCGTGCGCGAGGACGTGACGCTGGAGGTGGTGCTGCGCTATCTGCGCCGCTTCGACGAGCTGCCCCAGCACACCGACCAGGTGTTCGTGGTGGATCGCAACGGCATGCTGACGGGCAGCCCTGTCCATCGAGCAGGTGCTGCTCAACGAGCCGGACACCGAAGTCTCGGCCGTCATGCACCGCGACATCCTGTCGCTGGACGTGGACGACGACGTGGGCGATGCCGCCCAGGCCTTCGAGCGCTATGACCTGATTTCCGCGCCGGTTGTCGACACCCACCACAAGCTCATCGGTCGACTCACCATCGATGAGGTGGTGGATGTCATCCGTGAAGAAAAGCGAGACCGATGCCCTGAACCGGGCCGGTCTGCAGGAAGAGGAAGACCTTTTCGGCTCTGTCTGGCAGTCAGCCCGAAACCGCTGGCTGTGGCTGGCCGTCAACCTGGTCACCGCCTTCCTGGCCTCGCGCGTCATCGGGCTGTTCGACGAAACCATCGAACGGATCGTGGCCCCAGCCACCCTGATGCCTATCGTGGCCGGCCTGGCCGGAAACTCCGGCAACCAGACCATGGCGCTGATGATCCGCTCGCTGGCCCAGGGGCAGATCAACGGCGGCAACTTCGGCCGCATCCTGCGCAAGGAACTGACCGTCGCACTGCTCAACGGCATGGTCTGGGGTAGCGTGGCGGGTCTGGCCACCTGGCTGCTCTACTACGACACGGACGCTGCCCGCCTGCTGGGCATCGCCATGGGCGTGGCCATCGTCCTCAACCTGCTCATCGGCGCCACCCTGGGCGTGGTGGTGCCCTTCACCCTGAACAGGCTGGGCCGCGATCCCGCCCTGGGCTCGTCCGTGCTGCTGACCTTCTCCACCGACGGCCTGGGCTTCCTGATCTTCCTGGGCTGGCGACGATGCTGTTCTGACCGGGGCCCCCGTCCGAGGATCACCGCCCGTACATCACCGTGATGCTGGAGGCGCCCAGGGGCGTCGGGCCACGAGGCCGACCAGCGCCGGCGTCGAATCGGCCGTCACGCCCGGCAGCTCGGCCACCTTCAGGGCCGTCAGCGTGATCACGTAGCGATGCGCCCGGCCCGTGGGCGGGCAGGCGCCCATGTAGCCCGGCTTGCCCGCGTCGGTGCGCGTCTGCAGGGCGCCCGCAGGCAGCTTCGTGTCGCCCACGCTGATGCCGGCTGGCAGTCGGTCCACCTTGGCCGGGAATGTTGGCCACCACCCAGTGCGTCCAGCCGATGCCGCCGGTGGGGGCATCCGGATCATGCATGGTGAGCAGGAAGCTCCGGGTGCCCACGGGGGCATTCTTCCAGGACAGCGCCGGTGACTGGTTGTTTCCCGTGCAGCCAAAGCCGTACTCGGCGCTCAGCAGCTGCTTGCGGGTGAAGCTGCCGTTCTGCAGGTCATCGGCCTGCAGCGTGAAGGAGCCGGCGGCCGACGCCGTGCCCGTCAGGGCAAGCAGCGTGGTGGCCAGCAGGATCTGTTTCTTCATCATGGTTCTCTCAATTGCCGTGCCAGTCCGACTTCCCGCCGCGCTTTTCCAGCAGCCGGACGCCTTCCATCACCATGCCGCGGTCCACGGCCTTGCACATGTCGTAGATGGTCAGCAGACCCACCTGCACCGCCGTCAGTGCTTCCATCTCCACCCCGGTGCGGCCCGTGCATTCGGCCGTCACCTCGCAGCGCACGCGGCTGGCTGCCTCGTCCAGGGTGAACTCGGCCGCCACGCGCGACAGCGCGATGGGATGGCACAGCGGGATGAGGTCGGACGTGCGTTTGGCCGCCATGATGGCCGCCAGTCGGGCCACACCCAGCACGTCGCCCTGGCGGCACTTCCTTCCCGGATGCGCGCCAGCGTGGCCGGCTGCATGCGGATCCAGCCCTCGGCCACGGCCGTGCGGCGGGTTTCGGCCTTGCCGCCCACATCCACCATGTGGGCCTGCCCCTGGGCGTCGAAATGCGTCAGATCGTTCATCGTGCCATCATAGCAGGAGGAAGGCTCCCTCCTGTCGTCGCAGGGGCGGGGCCGGACGTTGGAAGACCGTAGCACGCCATGGCGCGGGGCCATCTGGAGCCCCATCCAGGCAATCCGAACACGAGAGAATCTGTCGATGAGGCATCACGAGCCGGAACAGACCGGGCGCCTGGGGGCTGGCAACGGCGCAGCCGAAGGCTGGGTACACGCGGCACGGCCCGCCGGGCCTGCAGCGCTGCCCGCCAGGCCTGCAGGGCCCGTGACACGCGCATTCCGCCGTCTGGGCCGGGCAGGGCTGCTGGGCCTGGCGCTGACCATGGCCATGCCGGCATCGCTCCATGCTCAGATCGAACGCCTGCCCGACCTGGGCTCGGCCGACAGTGACGAACTGTCCAACCCGGCCGAGCGCCGCCTGGGCGAATCGGTCATGCGCCAGCTGCGTTCCGACGGCACCGTTTACGACGATGCCGAGATGAACGACTTCATCAACCGCTTCGGCAGCCGGCTCACTGGCACCGAACCGGCACGTGGCCAGCCGTTCCTGTTCTTCATCGTGCGCGACGACAGCATCAACGCCTTCGCCCTGCCGGGCGGGTTCATCGGTGTGCACACGGGCCTGCTGGCCGTGGCCGGTAGCGAATCTGAGCTGGCCAGCGTGCTGGGGCACGAGATGGGGCACGTCACCCAGCACCCATCGCCCGCATGCTGAAGAACCAGAAGCAGGCCAGCATGCTGGCCATGGCGGGCATGGTGCTGGGGGCGCTGGCCATCCGCAACAATCCGGACGCCGGCATGGGGGCCATCACGCTGGGCGAGAGCATGGCCACGCGCTCCATGCTCTCGTTCTCGCGCGATGCCGAGCGCGAGGCCGACCGCATCGGCCTGCAGGTGATGCGCGAAGCCGGCTTCGACGTGAATGGCGCACCGGTCTTCTTCGGCCGCCTGCAGCAGCAGAACCGCTTCAACGAAGGCGGCGACACCACGGCCTACCTGCGCACCCACCCGGTCACGGCCGAGCGCATCAACGACCTGAAGCTGCGCATCCAGCAGCTGGCCGCCACCGCCAGACCCCCGGCCGATTCCGTGGATTTCCAGCTGATGCGGGCACGGGCACGCGCCGTCAGTGCCGACAGCGTGGACAAGCAGACCGAGGTGCGCCGCCATTTCGAGGCCCAGCTCAAGACCGAGGAAGGCGAAGGATCCGTCCGCTCGGTTCGGTCTGGCTAACGTGCTCTACATGCGGCACGACGCCCCTGCCACCGAACAGGCCCCTGACGCAGACCGAGAAGCTGCTCGACAAGCCGCATCCGTACGTCGTGCGGCTGCGCATTGCCAATCTGCTGGCAGCCGGCAAGGTGGCCGATGCCGAACAGGCTTCGGCCGCAGCAGCCAAGGATTTCCCCGGCTCCCGGGCGCTGCTGCGCCAGCGCGCCGAAGTGCTCAACGCCGCGAAGAAGTGGGATGAATCCATTGCGCTGCTGCGCAATGAAACGCGCCTCTACAAGAGCGACGCCGAACTGTGGCGCATGCTGGGCGAGGCCTATCTGGCCAAGGGCGAGAAGGGCATGTCCCACCGGCGGCGGCCGAAGGCTACCTGGCGCTGGGCTATAACCAGCCGGCCATCGAGCAGCTCCGGCTGGCGCGCAACGCCGGCGATCTGGATTTTCACAACGGCTCCATCGCCGACGCCAAGCTGCGCGAGGCCGAAGCGGCCTGGATGCAGGGAGCAGGGCGAGGAGCGCCGCTGAACCCGCTCAGGGGCGGATCAGCACCGCTCCCGACCACGGCTCCAGCACCAGCGCACCGCGCCGGATCTCGGCGCCCGTCAGGCCGCTGCCTTCATCGATGACGCCGTCGGCCCAGCCACGCGGCAGCGGCAGCCGTGCCTTCTTGCCGCTGAAGTTGAAGACGCACAGCAGTGCATCGTCGTCCAGCCGTCGCTCATAGCCGAGCAACTGCGGATCGGCGGGCAGGAGCTTCAGCCGTCCCTTCACGAGGGCGGGATGCGTCTTGCGCCAGGCCAGCAGGTTCCGGTAGAAGTTCAGCATCGAATCCGGATTGCGCGTCTGCTGGTCCACGGCCAGTTCGCGGTGCTCGGGCGGGATGGGCAGCCAGGTCTTCGGTGCATCCGAGAACCCGGCACTGGTACCGCGCTTCTTCCACGGGAAGGGCGTGCGGCAGCCGTCGCGTCCCTTGAACTCGGGCCACATGCGAATACCATAGGGATCCTGCAACTGCTCGAAGCTCAGCCTCGACTTCAGGCAGGCCCAGCTCGTCGCCCCTGGTAGATGCAGGCCGCTGCGCAGCGTCATCTGCATGGCCGCCGCCAGCCGGGCGACTGCCTCACCTCCTGCTGCCCACCCCAGCGGGTGCGGATGCGCGGGCAGTCATGATTGAAATGGCCCATGACGGCCAGCCGTCCTTCACGATGCGGCCAAACTTGCCGAACACCTGATGCAGGTACTCGGCCGAGTGATGCTCGTGCAGCAGATCAAAGCTGTAGGCCATGTGCAGCTTGTCGCCGTCGGCCGTGTACTGGGCAATCACCTCAGCGCATTGTCGGCCCCCACTTCGCCCACCGTGGTGGTGTCAGGGTACTGGTCCAGCAGCGCGCGCAGCCGCTTCAGGAATTCCAGGTTCTCGGGCTGTGTCTTGTCGTACAGGTGGCGCTGCCAGGTGTAGGGATTGACCCGGTCGGCCTCCGGAACCTGCTTGCCTCGACGGGACTGGGGCGGGTTGTCGTGCAGTGTCTGGCTGTGGAAGTAGAAATTGACGGTATCCAGCCGGAAGCCGTCCACCCCCAGCTCCAGCCAGAAGCGCATGTCGGCCAGCAGCGCATCCTGCACCTTGCGGTTGTGGAAGTTCAGGTCCGGCTGACTGGGCAGGAAGTTGTGCAGGTAATACCGCATTCGCCGCGTGTCCCAGCGCCAGGCACTGCCGCCAAAGATGGACTGCCAGTTGTTGGGGGGCGAACCATCCGGCTTGGCATCGGCCCACACGTACCAGTCGGATTTCGGATTCTTGCGGCTCTGGCGGCTTTCGATGAACCAGGGGTGTTCATCGGAGGTGTGCGACAGCACCTGGTCGATGATCACCTTCAGGCCCAGCGCATGCGCGGTCCACCAGCGTGCGGAAATTGTCCAGCGTCCCGAAGATCGGGTCGACGGCCCGGTAGTCCGAGACGTCGTAGCCGAAGTCGCGCATCGGGCTCTTGAAGAAGGGCGACAGCCAGATGGCGTCCACGCCCAGCGCCTTCACGTAGTCCAGCCGCTGCGTGATGCCGTTCAGGTCACCCACGCCGTCGCCATGACTGTCCTGAAAGCTGCGCGGATAGATCTGGTAGATCACGCCACCGCGCCACCATTCGCTGTTGGGCGCCTTGCGGGGTCTGCGGGTCGTCATGGTTCAGCCCTCTCTTGCCATTGCTCTTTCTTCACTTCCCCAAGCCGCTCCTGCAGCTTCTTCACGGCCTCGGCACCCTTGGCACGGCCGTCCAGCACGTCATGCACCGCGCTCCAGAAGGCCTGGCTGACGGCGTCATATTTGGGGCCGGTGATGCTGGATGGTCGGGATACGGCGTTGGGCAGCACGTCATACAGCGTGCCGAAGAACGGGTTGGCGGCCAGCACGTCCTTGTCCTTGTACAGGGCAGGGTAGGTGGGGTTGTAGGCGCCCTCGATGGCACGGCGTTTCTGCACCTTCTCGCTGGTCAGGTACATCACCAGATCGGCCGCTTCTTCGGGGTGTTTCGTGTACTTGGACACGGCCAGCTGCCAGCCACCCAGGGTGGCGGTGCTGCCGTTCTCGCCGGCGGGCAGCGGGGCCACGCCCACCTTGTCCTTCACGCGGCTGTTGGCACCCTGCAGAAGCGCCCAGGCATAGGGCCAGTTGCGCATGAAGGCGGCCTTGCCGTTCTGGAAGAGAGCGCGCGCATCTTCTTCGGCATGGCCAAGCACGCCTTGGGGTGAGAGGGTGCCGACCCAGCCGGCGGCCCGATCCAGAGCGTGGGCGGCCTTCTTGTTGTCGATGGTGATCTCGCCGGCTTCGTTGACGATGGTGCCGCCGCCTCGGCTGTGCACCCATTCCAGCGCGTTGCAGGTCAGGCCTTCATCGGGGCGGCCCTGCCAGACGAACCCTGAAAAATCTTCCCGGCCAGCCTTGCGTTCACCTTCCTGAATGGTGGCCGCCACCTTGGCGAACTCATCCCAGGTGGTGGGGGTCGGACAGTTCGTATTTTTCCAGCAGGTCCTTGCGGTAGTAGAGCAGCCCGACCGCCGTGAACCAGGGCATGGCCACCAGGCGGCCCTGCACGGTGTTGTTGGCGATGATGGCCGGAAAATGCTTCTTCACCTCGTCCTTGGCATAAGGCGTGAGGTCCAGCAGATGCTGGCCGATGATGCCGGGCCAGACCACGTCCACCATCACCACGTCCACGTCGGATGAGCCGGCCGCGAACATCTTCTGGTAAAGGCCCAGGGTCTCGGTGCTGGACACGGGGACGGACAGCAGCTTGACCTGATTGCCCGTCTTGCGCGCCCATTCGTCAGACGCGTGCTTGCAGGAGTCATAGTCCTGCCCGACGGAACCACATGCAATGGTGAGGGTGGTTTCGGCCTGGGCGAAGCCGGCTCCGGTGGCAAGAAGGGCGCCGGCCAGCAGCGTGTGGGTGAAGCGTCGGGTCATGGTCATTCGCACGGATGATGGACATCACTGGCGATCATAGCCCGGAACATGGCCACCGTGGGAGCAGGCAGGATTGCCCGAAAACGTGTTTAGTGGGCTCTACAGGCGTCGTGTCGCTTTCTGATAGACCTCCATGCGCTCACGCTTTCCCACGGCGATGACCTGGACGATGATCTTCTCGTCTTGTACCTGATAGACCAGACGATAGCCACTGCTGCGAAGCTTGATCTTGTAGCAGTCGGCCATGCCGATAAGGCGGGCGCTGGGCACCTTCGGGTTTTGCAGTCGCTCCTCAAGTTTGTCGAGAAACTGATTGGCGATGTTTGCCCCCAGTTTCCTGAACTCCTTCAGGGCTTGGGGGTTGAAGGTGAGCTGATACTTCATCGACGCAGCGACTCCAGCTCCACGGGAATGGGCTCCTCGTGCTGGCGCTCTTCCACGATTCTGGTCAGCTCGGCATCTTCGGCCAGCTCCATGAAGTACTCATAGAGTTCAGGGCGACACGCAATAGAAGGCCGGTTTGTCCTTGTCCAGGATGGCGATGGCGTGTCCATCAGCAGCGCTGAAAGTTTCCAGAGGGGCCTCTTTCAGCTCGGCAAGGCTGGCGACGGTATCGGTCAGGATCAGGCTGGGCATGGCGTCATCCCAAGAGGAGAGGGTCAGTGCAGCTGCGTCGGTGCAGGGGTGCTGAGTTCGATCTCGTCGCCGGCCTGCGAGGCGTGGTGCAGCATCAGCTGCCAGCCGTGCGGGGTGCGCAGGAACACGTTGGTGGCGTAGGCCAGGAAGCGCTGCGGTGCTTCGTCGGGCGGGTTGAAATCGAACTGCTCGATGACGTGATGCACCGAGACGGTGGCTGTCTCGAAGGACTGCAATTCGTGGCAGGTCACGCGCACGCCGCCCTGCGCAAAGACTTCCTCGTGCGTGTCGCGGATGGCGTCCAGCCCGGAGAGCCGCTCGCCTGAGGGCAGGATGCACAGCACCGAATCGTCATCGACCCAGATGGCCATCAGCGCGTCCAGATCGGCATCGACCAGGGCCTGGTAATAGGTCTCCTGGGCGTGGGTGGCGCTTTGGTGAAGGATGGCGTCTGGGGTCATGGGGCAGGCAGGGAGGAAAGAGAGGCGGCGCGGCGTGTCGGGCGATGGGGCCGTTCAGTGTCCGTGGGGCAGCTTCACGCCCGGCTTGAGCCGGTACAGCGTGCTGCAGTAGGACATCGGGCCTGACCCTCGTGGGTCACGTCCAGTAGACGCGCGGATGCTGGCTCCACAGTGTCATCTTTGGGATTGGGGCAGAAGACCGGCAGGGTCGGAGGCGTCCAGCTCGACGGCCGTGTTCTGGGTGGGCGACTGGCTCATGGGGCACCGAAACGGAAGATGGGTTCGACAGAAGGAACGAAAGGGAAGGGGCCGCTGGGCTGGCCACACCGAAGCGGGCACCTCCTAGCATGTGGCATGCCCGCACGGCGGGGTGCGGGCATGTCAGGGGCGAAGAGGCCGACGGTGGCTGGCCACGCCCTGCATGGCAGGGGCGCAGCGCCTTCCTCATGCTACGCCGTCCGGCAACGGAGGGCGCAGCTTTCTTCGGAGGCGGGCTCAGGCATTCACCGGCTGCAGCCAGTGGCGATAGGCCGGATCCTTGCCTTTGACGACATCGAAGAAGGCGGTCTGCAGTTTCGTGGTGATGGGGCCGCGCGTGCCCTCGCCGATGACGCGGTTGTCCAGCTCGCGGATGGGCGTGACCTCGGCCGCGGTCCCGGTGAAGAAGGCTTCGTCGGCACAGTACACCTCGTCGCGGGTGATGCGCTTCTCACGGGCCTCGATGCCCAGGTTGCGGGCAATGGTGAGGATGGAGTCGCGGGTGATGCCGTCCAGGCAGGAGGCCAGGTCAGGCGTGTAGAGCTTGCCCTGCTTCACGATGAACAGGTTCTCGCCCGAGCCTTCCGAGACGTAGCCTTCGGTGTCCAGCAGCATGGCTTCGTCGTAGCCGTCGGCCAGGGCCTCGTTGTTGGCCAGGATGGAGTTGATGTAGTGGCCGCCGGCCTTGGCACGCACCATCGAGACGTTGACGTGATGGCGGGTGTAGGAAGAGGTCTTGACGCGGATGCCCTTGTTGATGCCGTCCTCGCCCAGGTAGGGCGCCCCACGGCCAGGCGGCGATCATGACGTGAACCTTCACACCGCGGGGCGAGACGCCCAGCTTGTCGTCACCCAGCCAGATGAGCGGGCGCAGGTAGCAGCTCTTGAGGCCGTTCTCGCGCACGACGGCCTTCTGGGCCTCTTCCAGCGTGGCGGCGTCGAAAGGCACCTTCATCTGGAAGATCTTGGCGGAGTTGAGCAGGCGCCGGGTGTGCTCGGGCAGGCGGAAGATGGCGGTGCCCAGCTCGGTGTCGTAGGCGCGCACGCCCTCGAAGACGCTCAGCCCGTAGTGCAGGCTGTGGCTGAGCACGTGGATCTTCGCATCCCGCCAGTCGATGAGCTGGCCATCGAACCAGATCTTCCCATCACGATCCGACATTGACATGATTGTTTATCTCCGTGACAGGGCGGGGCGGGCAAGGTGCCGGCACGGGACGGTGGCCGGCCGGGCTGCCCCATGGGCAACCCCTCCATCGGCCAGGCGGTCCGGATGCTCCCTTCTGCTCCCTTCGCACTGCGCGTTCATTGAACAATAGGGGGCAACCATTCTAGCAGTGGGTCATCGTTGCGCACACGCCCCGTGTCGGGCAGGCCCCTCAACTGAACAGGTGCTGCCACAGCGCCTTCACGGCGCCGGCCTCGACGGCCACGGTGGCCGGTGGCACGCGGGCACGCTCGGCGTCGTTCAGGCGGATCTCGTGCTGCAGGCGCCGGTAGCGGCGGTAGGCATCGCCCACGGCCTTGCCGGCCTCGGGCGGGATCAGCCCGGCGCTGGCCGCGCGGCGTAGCAGCTCGATGTTGCCCTTGTTCTCGATCAGCGCCGGGTGCTGGTGACTGTGGGCCAGCACCAGGTACTGCACCATGAACTCGATGTCCACCATGCCGCCCGCATCGTGCTTCAGGTCGAAGAGGCCCGTGTTGTTGGGGTGGCCGTCGTGCATCTTCTGGCGCATCGACAGGATCTCCGCGCGTAGCGCGGCCTCGTCGCGCGGACGGGCCGGGATGTCGGCACGCAGTGTCTCGAAGGCGCTGCCGATGGTCGGACTGCCGGCGGCGTAGCGCGCCCGGGTCAGTGCCCTGGTGCTCCCACACCCGGGCCGATTCGGTCTGGTAGACCCGGAAGGCGTTCTGGCTGGACACCAGCAGACCGGCGTTGCCGTTGGGGCGCAGGCGCAGGTCCACCTCGAAGAGTGTGCCGGCGGCGGTGCGCGTCTGCAGCCAGCCGGCCATGCGCTGTGCCAGCTGGGCATAGATGCGCGGGGCGTCCTCGTGCGGGTCGTCGTAGAGGAACACCAGGTCCAGGTCGGACGAATAGCCCAGCTCCTTGCCACCCAGCCGGCCGTAGGCAATGACGGCAAACTGCGGGTCGGGTCGGTGGCGGCGCGGCAGGTTGGCCCAGCAGCGCTCCAGCGTCACTTCCAGCACGGCGTCGGCCAGTGCGCTCAGGTGGTCGCTCAGCACCTCCACCGTCAGGCGCTTTTCCAGGTCCCGCCCCAGCAGGCGGAACACGGCGCCATGGTGGGCCTCGCGCATCGCGTCCATCTGGCGTTCGATGTCGGGGCGGGGCGGCCGTCGTCATCCAGCACGCCGGCCAGCACGGTGGCATCCAGCTGCTCGCGCAGTTCCTGCGTCCAGTGCGGGATGTCCAGCGGCTCCAGCAGCTGGCCGTTGGCCAGTTCGTCGATGACCACCGGGTGGCTGCGCAGGTAATCGCTGGCCCAGCGCGCCTGCGCCATCATCCGCAGCAGGTGCAGGAAGGCGCCGGGGTGCTGGATCAGCATGTCCAGTACACCGAGCGCCCGGGCAATGGATTCAGAAGTCGCACAGCCGTCCGATCAGGGCCGTGGGGCCGCAGCCTCGGGACCGGGCTGGAAGTGCAGGGCCCTGCCCAGCAGGTGCTCCACCTTCTGCTGCGACGTGTCGCGCCTTGCGGTAGGCGCGCGATTCGCGCAGGGCCTCGATGCGCCGCTGGCTTTCGGGGTCATGGGCGGCAGGGGACTGCGCTGCCGGTTCGGCCTCGGCGGGCGGGGCATCGGTGCTTTCGGGGGCGGGGCAGGGGCTTCCGCCGGGGAAGCCGACGGGCTGGTGCCACACCGAAGCCTGCGCGGCCGTGTTTTTCCGGGGCGGCCTCGAAGCCCGTCATCCGCGACGGGGCCAGCAGTTCGTCGAAGACCCGGGCCACATGGTTGCGGGCATCGTTCAGCCGGGCGTCGAACTCGTTGGCGCTCATGCCCAGCATGGCGGCGATGGCGGCGTGCTGGGCGGCATCGTCCGACAGCCAGTGGGTCTGGGCATCTTCCTGATATTGCAGCGCGTGCTCGGTGCGACGCAGCAGCCGCCGGGCCGAGAGCAGCTGCTCCACGTCGGACTCGTCCAGCAGGCGGCGACGTGCCAGCCGCTGCAGGGCCTTCGGGGCTGCGCTCGCGCAGGGACGGATCCCGCCCGCCACGCACGATCTGGAACATCTGGGCACAGAACTCGATCTCGCGGATGCCGCCACGGCCCAGTTTCACGTCGAAACCGGCGTTGTCGCTGCGGGCGCGTCGGCTCTCGGTCTTGCCGGCCTCGGTGCGGATCATGTCGTGCAGCTTTGGCCAGCGCGGTGAACGCCGGAAAATCCGTAGGGACGGAACACGAAGGGCACCACCTGCTGCATCAGCTGCTGTTCGTCGCCGCGCGTGCTGTCGAAGGGGCCAGCCCGTGTGGGCAATCACCCGACCCTTGAGCCAGGCAGCGCTCCCATTCGCGCCCCTGCTCGTGGAAATAGCTGCCCAGGGCCGGCAGGGTGGCGATCAGCGGGCCCACGTCGCCGTAGGGCCGCAACCGCGTGTCCACGCGGAAGACGAAGCCGTCGGCCGTGACGTTGGAGAGCAGCTGGCCCAGCCGGCGGGCAATGCGCTCCGTAGCGCGGTTCCTCGCCTGCGTCGCGTGCCACGTAGATCAGGTCGATGTCGGACGAGACGTTCAGTTCGCCGCCGCCCAGCTTGCCCATGCCCACCACCAGCATGTCCTGCGGACGGCCGCGGCTGTCCAGCAGGGTGCGGCCCTGTTCCTGCAGCTCGGTGGCGGCCACCTGCAGGGCATGGCGCACGGAGACCTCGGCCCAGTGGGTGATGGCGCCCAGCACTTCTTCCAGCGGAGCCTCGCCGCGCACGTCGCGCTCGATGAGGGCCATCATCAGCAGGTTGCGGAAGCGCCGCAGGGCGACTTCGGGGGGCTGGCCCAGCATCTGGTGGCGCACCCAGGCCTCGTCGATGGCCACGGGGGTGAGCGGGATGCCGATGAGGGCGTCCAGGCTGGAGAGGCCGCCTTCGGTGCGGGAGCCGATGGCCTGCAGGTTGCGGCGGAAGAAGGCGCTGTGGCGGTCGGCGGCGTAGTTTGTCATGGGTGCTGCGGGCGGGAATGGTCGAAAACCGGCTGATGCAGAGCAGGGGGCTTCATCAGGGATGAAGACCGTGGCCCAGTGGTGAGGGCTCTCGGCGCGTGGCACTCTTTCGGCTTTACGGAGCAAGCTCCGAAGGCGCCGAAAGGGAGCACCCCACACCGTGAGCCTGTGCCTTCGCTGGGAGAGGGTCTCGCTGGCGCTCGTCTCTGCCGGACGTTGCAAGCGTAGCACTACGAGGGGGCTGGGGACATACCCGTACCGGGGCGAGGGGATGCGGGGGTGGGTGTTACCCTTGCGCGGACATGAGAATCTGGAGTCGGGAGCGTGATTCGATCGATCGAGGGGCTGCGCGGCGTGGCTGCGCTGATGGTGGTGTTCTTTCATGCCTTCGTGCTGGCGCGCTGGGGTGGGGTGCCGGCGCAATGGGGGCTGGTGCAGAATGCCCGGCTGTTCGTCGATCTGTTCTTCGTGATCAGCGGGGCCATCATGGCCATGGTGTATGGCCAGCGGCTGCAGGATGGCAGGCAGGTGCGGGCGTTCTTCATCAAGCGCTTCTTCCGGCTGTATCCGCTGCATCTGGTCACGACGCTCACGGCCATCGGGGCGGTGATCGTGGTGCAGGGGGCCAAGTGGGCAGCGGCGCAGGCGGGCATCCAGCTGGGGGTGAGCAGCCCTTTGCGGTGGAGTTCTTCAAGCTGTCGTACTTTCTGCTGGAGCTGGTGATGCTGCAGGGCGTGGGCATCATGACCGAGGCGCTGCACAACTACCCGTCATGGTCGCTGTCGGTGGAGTTCTGGCTGTATCTGGCCTTTGCAGTGCTGTTCTTCTTCGTGCGCAGCACCCGGGCGCGGGTCTGGGCAAGCGTGGCCATCGTGGTGCTGTGCCTGGATCATTTCCTGCGGGTGTTCTCAGGGCTGGGGCCGCAGGTGCTGGCGCCGGATGTCCATGGCATGCCGCGCGGGCTGCTCAGCTTCTTCATCGGCGTGCTGGTCTGGTATGGCTGGCAGGCGGTGCAGCCCCGTCTGCGCAACCTGTCGTCACCCGTGCTGGGCGCGTGTCAGCTGGTGCTGGCCGTGCTGTCGCTGGCGCTCATCGACATGCGCGCGGATCTGGGGGCCTGGGTGTATGCCATTCCCTTCGTGTTCGGCCTGTGGGTGTGGTCGCTGCTGCCGGATCGCGGCATGGTGGCGGCCTTGCTGCAGACGCGGCCGCTGCAGTGGCTGGGCGTGCACAGCTATTCCATCTATCTGGTGCACGTCACGGTACTCACCTTCTTCGACTGGCCGGGCCGCAAGTTCGGTGAGCCGCTGAAGTACGCCGTGGTGGCGGTGTTCGTGCTGGCGGTGCTGCTGGCAGCGCGCTGCACCTACCGCTGGATCGAGGTACCGTGGCGGGACCGCGGCAAGCGGCTGGCGGGGCGGGGGTAGGCTGCGGCGGGGCTCAGGTGGAGATGGGAGTGATGTCGGCCAGCGTGGCTGCCAGGGTGTCCTTGGCCATTTCCATTTCATGGTCGAGTTGCAGCCCGGTCCAGAAGCCGTCTGACGTGCCGAAGAAGCGCGAAAGCCGAAGGCCGGTATCGACGCTGATGCCGCGTGTGCCCGCCACGATCTCGCCGATGCGGCGCTGAGGGACGTGGATTTCCTTGGCAAGCCGATACTGGCTGATGCCCATGGGCTTGAGAAACTCTTCCTGGAGAATTTCGCCGGGGTGAGGATAAGGAACCGTACGCATGCGGAAGCCTCTCAGTGATAGTCGGTGATCTCGACGGCAATGGCGTCCGTGCCCAGCCACGAGAAGCAGATGCGCCATTGATCGTTGATGCGAATGCTGTACTGGCCGTGGCGATCTCCCTTGAGGAGTTCCAGCCGGTTGCCAGGCGGAATGCGCAGGTCGTCAAGTCTGCCGGCTCTGTGCAGCATGGCCAGCTTGCGCATGGCAACCTTTTCTATGCTGACCCATCGGGCCACCCGGTGGCCGGCAAACAGGGCTTGGGTATCGCTGCATCTGAATGATTGAATGGCCATCCCGTCATGCTAACGATCGTCGATAGTATCGTCGAGCGTTAGCATGAACCGCGGCAAGGGCTGGCGGGGCGGGGTAGGCCGCGGCGGGGGCGTCTCCTTGCCCCCGCCGGGTGCTGGTGTGCCGTCAGGCCAGCGGCGGATGCTGGCCCAGCGGGTCGTGCAGCAGCGGGTCGGTGCCGTGCCAGAGGTTGCCCAGGGTGGACGGCAGCGCCCTTGTGGCCGTGTCGCTTCCGGCCGAGGGCGTGCCGGGCAGCAGTTCTGCGGCGTCCAGCGTGTCGGCGGCCTCACGGTGGCCCGACGTGCCGGCTGAGCGGCCCGAGACGGCGGGTTTGCCGAAGGTGGTGCTGCCGTCTTCGGCCTCTGTGATGGTGATGGTGAAGCGTTCGTGGCCGACGTCCGGATCGCGGGCGTCCCCGGCAAGGTGGCCCAGTTTCGTACGGTTCCCCAACAGGGCAGGGTTCTTGCCTGAGCCGTCTTCCACTTCCTGACCCTGCACCTCCACCAGCGTGATGACGCCACCGTGGTTCTTGCTGCTGTCCCAGCCCAGGTGGGCCTGGTTCAGTTCCGAGCCGACGATGATCTGTCCTTCTTCGACCTGGCCGGAGAAGTCGGGGTCGTGTTCGCTGTTCAGCTTGAGCGGCTGGCGGTAGTTTTCGTACTCGATGATGAAACCCTTGGCGCCACTGCCGGCGTCGTGTACGGCGTTGCCCTGGTTGATGTAGTGGTAGTGGGTCGAGATGTCGGGGCCGCTGTTGAACAGGTTGGCCTTGATGAAACCTCTTTCTGCAGCATCGTCGATGGACAGCAGCTTGCCGCCCATGTCCTGGGCGCGCTGCTGCGCGTCCGCCAGGCTGATACCGTCCGCCCGGATGACCTCGTAGGCGGTCGGTCCCGACTGGCCACCGTCGGGCAGGGGCCGCCCGGAAAGATCCCAGTTCATCACGCGTTTGGCATTGGGAGATTCATACGCCTCGATGCTTATGACCTTGAAGAACCTGCCGTCCAGACTGGAGTCCGGACTATGGCTATTGCTGCTGATGATGCTCTTGTCCAGCCCGGTGATGGCGTTGGGAGCCACGACGGGTTTGGTGGGAGTACCCGCCGCCTGCGGCTGCTCGTCGATGGTGATGGTGCGAACCATTTCCGCCGCTGTCGTCCACGAACGGGCGTCCCTTGTCGTCCAGCGGTCTGAAACTGAAGCTGCCTCCATCGGTCTTGCTGGCATCCCAGGTCAGCCGGGCGAACTCTGCGGCATCAATGGTCTGGCCTTCGGTGATCTGACGGGCGCCGGAGCCATCGGTACCGTTGGCCAGTTGCAGTGGTGAGTGGCTGGTGTCGCGGTCGTTGGGCTGTTCAATGCGGGTGATTTCGATGCTGGCCGGGGCGCGGCTGGCGTCGGTGCCGTGGATCTCGTTCAGGTGATTCTTGCCGATCTCCAGTACCTGCTGGAAGCCAGCGTGCAGCGTTGAGGCATTCTGAGCATAGGCCGGCCCCTGAACGCCTTCATCGATGGTGATGGTGCGGGTGAGGGTGGGGGTGCTGCCAGGGTTGGCAGGGTTGGTGGTCAGGATGGACTTTCCGTCCGCACCGATCATCGAGAAGGTGAACGAGCCGCCGGAGTTTGCATCCGAGCGCCATACCAGCTGTCCAGGTCACTGGCCCGGATCCGGCTGCCTTTGGAGACCGGGTCAAGCTGGCCATGACCACGGTCGATGGCCAGCGCGGACGTGCCGGGGGCAGTATCGTCCTTTTCGTCGATGTTGGTGATCTGGATGGCAGTGGGCTCCCGCGAGGATCGGTACCAGCCAGCAGGGTCCTGTCCAGTGTCAGGGGACGGTTGTAGGGGGTGAAGGCACTGGGCGTGTTCGTGGCGTAGACAGGGGCCGCCGGCGATTCGATGACGGTCATCGTCTGTTCGGCGGAGCCGGCAATCTCGATGCCGTCCTTGTCGAGGGCCACGAACCGGAATGTGCCGCCCTCGTTGTGGGCTGTGTCCCAGCGGATATTGCTGTAGCGGCCGAATTTAATTTCACTGCCCACGGAAAGTGGGGTGCGGTGGCCGGCATCCCAGCTGTAGAGGGCCGCGTGCTCGGTCGCCGACGGATTCTTTTCGTCGATGTGGGTGATGCGGATGGCGGCAGGACGCTGTTTCTGGGGCGTGTTGTGGCCGTTGTAGGCCATTCCGTTGTTGAAGGCAGCCGATCCGTCATGGGCTGCGTAGGCCGTCTGATACTGCAGGCTGATGGCGTTCCAGACCGGGGGCAGCGGCGATTCATGCACGGTGACGGTACGCGGTGCGCTACCCTCAATGGCAAACCGTTCGGCGTCGTGCGCCGTGAAGGTGAAGCGGCCCCCATCGTTGCTGCTGGTATCCCAGTGCACCTTGTCGAAATCCTCGGCACGGATGGTGGCGCCTGCCTGTACGGCTTCCTTGACCCCGCCTTCGCGCTGGATGTAGAGCGGGGCGGGGTTCACGCCATTGTCTGCCTCGATCTGGTTGATGGTGACGAATGCCGGCTTGCGGGCGGGGTCGTTGCCCTCGAAGACGCTGGCATCAATCTGGCGCACCTGATCATGTGCCACCACCTGCAGGGCTCGACCGGAATAGTCCGGAGCCTTCGGTGACTCGTGCACCGAGATGGTCTGTGCATCGGAGCCCAGGATGGGTTTCCGGTTGGCATCCAGCGCCACGAAGCGGAAGCTGCCGCCATCATTGTGGGCGGTGTTCCAGCTGAGCTTGCCAAAGTCTGCGGCGCTGATGATGTCGCCTTGCTGCACGGCCGTGGGGGTGCCGCCGTCGGCCTCCCGCTGCAGGGCAGCGCCCGTGCCGTCGCCATCCTTGGCGTCGATGCTCTCGATGCGGATGAAAGCCGGGGCCTTGCCGGGCGTGTTGCCGGCAAACAGTTCCTGGCCGAGAGCGCGCGTCTGGTCGTGCGCCACCGTCAGCGGATTGCGCACACCAGGGTAGTCCGGTGCAGCCGGAGATTCGTAGACGCTGACGGTCTGTGCGGAGGCACCCAGAATGGGCTTCTGGTTGGCATCCAGCGGCATGAAGCTGAAGCTGCCACCGTTGTTGTGGGCGGTGTTCCAGCTGAGCTTGCCAAAGTCTGCGGCGTTGATGACATCGCCTTGCTGAATGGCCGTGGGTGCGGCGGGACCGGCTCCATCATCATCCCGTTGCAGGGCGATGCCGGTGCTGTCGCCATCCAGGGGTGTGATGCTCTCGATGCGGACGAAGGCCGGGGCCTTGTTGGCGGTGTTGCCGGCAAACAGGTCCTGACCCAGCGCCAGCGTCTGGTCGTGTGCAGCCGACAGCGGGTCGCGCGTGCTGGGGTAGTCCGGCACCGCGGGGGATTCGCTCACCGTGATGGTCTGTGAATCAGCCCCCAGAATGGGTTTCCGGTTGGCGTCCAGCGCCACGAAGCGGAAGCTGCCACCGTCGTTGTGGGCGGTATTCCAGCTGAGCTTGCCGAAGTCTGCCGCGCTGATGACATCGCCTTCCGAGACGGCCGTGGGCGCGCTGGGGCCATCGCCGTCGGCATCCCGCTGCAGGGCAGGGGCCTGTGCCGTCACCATCCTTGGCGGTGATCTTTTCGATGCGGATGAAGGCAGGTGCCTTGCTGGATGCGCTGCCGACGAACAGTTCCTGGCCGAAGGTCAGTGTCTGGTCGTGCGCGACGGCCAGCGGGTCGCGTGCGCTGGGGTATTCCGGCGCGGCAGGGGATTCGTAGACGTTGACGGTCTGCGGCTGAACGCCCACGTAGGGCTGTCCGGTGCCGTCCAGGGGCACAAAGCGGAAGCTTCCGCCTTCGTTGCCCACGGTGTTCCAGGTCAGCTTGCCGAAGTTCTCGGCCGTGATGGTCTGGCCGACCGTGACAGGTGTGGGCGTACCGTCACCCCGCAGTTGCAGGGACGGGCTTGCACCGTCATGGCTGCTGGGCTCAATGGCCTCGATGCGAATGGCAGCCGGCTTGTAGTCCTGGTTCGTGCCGGCAAAGGTGCTTTCCGGGAAGGTGGCCGTCTGCTCGTGGGCCACGGCGCGAATGACCGGATCAGCCGGGTAGACAGGCGCGGTGGGCGATTCGTGCACCGTGATGGTCTGTTCTGGCGCCCCCAGAATGGGCTTCCGGTTGGCATCCAGGGGAACAAAGCGGAAGCTGCCGCCGTCATTGTGTGCGGCGTTCCAGCTCAGCTTTGCCAAAGTCGGCGGCGCTGATGACATCGCCTTCTGACACGGCGGTGGGCGCGCCCGGGCCGTCGCCGTCGGCGTCCCGCTGCAGGGCTGCGCCCGCGCCGGTGTCACCCTGGGGGGTGATCTTCTCGATGCGAATGAAGGAAGGGGCCTTGTTGGCCGTGTTGCCGGCAAACAGGTCCTGACCCAGCGTCAGCGTCTGGTCGTGCGCGACTGACAGCGGTTCACGGGTAGCGGGATAGTCCGGGGCGGCCGGGGACTCGCTGACCGTGATGGTCTGCGCGGAAGCGCCCAGAATGGGCTTCTGGTTGGCATCCAGTGGCACGAAGCGGAAGCTGCCGCCGTCGTTGTGGGCGGTGTTCCAGCTCAGCTTGCCGAAGTCTGCCGCGCTGATGACATCGCCTTCCGATACGGCCGTCGGGGCACCCGGTCCGTCGCCGTCTGCATCCCGCTGCAGGGCTGCGCCCGCGCCGGTGTCACCCTGGGGTGTGATCTTCTCGATGCGGATGAAGGATGGCGCCTTGTTGGCAGCGTTGCCGGCAAACAGGTCCTGACCCAGCGTCAGCGTCTGGTCGTGTGCCACCGCCAGCGGTTCACGCGCGGTGGGGTAGTCCGGGGCAGCCGGGGATTCGCTGACCGTGATGGTTTGTGCGGAGGCACCCAGAATGGGCTTCTGGTTGGCATCCAAGGGCACGAAGCGGAAGCTGCCGCCGTCGTTGTGGGCGGTGTTCCAGCTGAGCTTGCCGAAGTCTGCAGCACTGATGACATCGCCTTCCTGTACGGCGGTGGGCGCGCTGGGGCCGTCGCCGTCGGCGTCCCGCTGCAGGGCTGCGCCCGCGCCGGTGTCACCATTGGGGGTGATCTTCTCGATGCGAATGAAGGATGGGGCCTTGTCGGCCGCGTTGCCGGCAAACAGTTCCTGACCCAGCGTCAGCGTCTGATCGTGTGCCACCGCCAGCGGGTCACGCGCGCTGGCGTAGTCCGGCACGGCGGGGGATTCGTAGACGTTGACGGTCTGCGGCTGGACGCCCGTCATAGGGTTGACGCTCGCTGTCCAGCGGCACAAAGCGGAAGCTGCCGCCGTCGTTGTCGGCGCTGTTCCAGACCAGACGGCCGAAATCTGCGGCGGCAATCTCCCGTTCTCGGCAACAGGGGTCAGCGATCCGTCGTCGGCGCGCAGATGCAGCGCGGCCGATCCGGCACGGGCGCCCTTGGCCTCGATGCCTTCAATGCGCACGTAAGACGGGGCATGTTCGGCATCCTTGCCGGTGAACATGCTGGCGCGCAGCTCCACCGCCTCGTTGTGACGGGCCGCACGGGTCACGGGGGCGTCGTCATAGCTGGGCGCAACGGGACGCGGTGATGGTGCAGGAGCCGGTTCGGGAGCAGGCTGTGGGGCCGGTTGTGGGAGCGGGCTGCGGGGCAGGCGCAGGTGACGGTTCCGGCGCAGGAGCAGGTTGTGGCGCCGGTTGCGGAGCGGGTTCCGGCGCGGGCTCAGGAGCCGGGGCCGGCTCGGGCGTCGGGACAGGCGAAGGAACGGGCGCAGGCTGCGGCGTGGGCGCAGGTGATGGTTCCGGTGCAGGGGCAGGTTGCGGCGCCGGTTGCGGAGCGGGTTCCGGCGCGGGCTCAGGAGCCGGGGCCGGCTCGGGTGTCGGGACAGGCGAAGGAACGGGCGCAGGCTGCGGTGCAGGCGCGGGCGAGGGTTCCGCGCAGGAGCAGGTTGTGGCGCCGGTTGTGGAGCAGGTTCCGGCGCCGGCTCGGGCGCCGGTGCGGGCGTGGGCACGGGGGCCGGCTGCGGAGCAGGGGAGGCCGAAGGTTCTGGGAAAAGCTCGTTGGCGTGCCGGTTGGCTCGGCTGATGGGGCCTTCGCCCCGGGATGCGGTGGCTGTCAGCACGCCCAGTGCGGCGGCACCACCCGCCAACGCCATCGGGCTGAAGGCGAACGCACCCGGTGTGACGGCCAGACCGGACGCAGCCGGTGCGGCTGTCTGAACGCCTGCCACCGGGACGCCTGTGCTGCACCGTTGACGCTGGCGGCACCGGCAGCCTCACCCGTGGCTTCGACCGCGCCCAGCGTCGTGGTGGCATCGCCTGCTGCAGCGCCGGCGCCGCCGTCCGTGGGCAGCCAGGCGGCACGGCGTGCGCTTTCCTGTTGCACCACGGCTTCCTGGTAGTCGCCCAGAGGGCCGTATTCGCGCTCCAGGGTCTGCATCATGCTGTCATCGGCTGCCTGCATGTTCCGGCTGGCGGGTGACGTGACCTGTGTCTTCGCACCCGCTGCGGATGCAGGAGTCGTTTTTGCCCGCAGCGGGGCCGACGTGTTTGCAGAGGCAGAGGAGGGTTGCAGGGTGTTCATAGGCCAACCAGAGAATGAGGCATGAGATGCTCGAACCTGAATCTTGGTACGCACCGCGAGGCAGCAGCACCGGCAGCGCATGGACGGCTTCCGGGGCCGCCGGGTGTGCGGAAAATGTGGGTTTTTCGGGAAGCGGATACCGTTTCTGACAGACAGTCGACACCCTGCAGAAGAGCGGCGTGCCAATGTCGGCGCACAAAAGCGAAAGGGCCGCTTCCCTTGCGGAAAGCGGCCCCTGGAGGCTGGTGCAACCCAGTGTTGCAGCTGCACGAGAAGGTCCCGTCGTGCCGGCAGGCTGGTGAGGGCCGTCACCCGATGCTGCCGGGTGACGGTGACGGGCCTTCAGGCTGCCATCAGATCAGCGGGCTGATCTGGTTGTGCAGGTCGTCCAGCAGGTTGCTGCTGGGCTCGGCTGGGGTGTAGGGTGCCAGCGACTTCAGCTGGGCACCAGCACCTTGCGGGTTGAGGACATCAGCAGCGCCCAGAGCCTGCTGCGGATCGATCACGGTGATGGTATGCCAGTCGCCGATTGGATTCTGGTCACCATCCAGCGCCTGGAAGCGAATGGTGCCGCCGTCGTTGTGAGCAGCGTCCCACTGCACCTTGCCCAGATCGCCAATGGAGATCACAGCATCATGGCTCAAGTCCTTGCCAGGTTCGGAGGAACCTTCCGCAAGTTTCAGGAAGGTACGATCAGAGCCGGTCGGATTGGTTTCCGTAGACTCCTTGAACCAGACGTACAGCGGGGTGGCACCGGTTCCTTTTGAAAAACAGCCTCAGGAATCATCTGCGTGCCATCATGAGTCTCGACGTTTACCGTCTTGGGAGACGTGCTGTAGTCCAGATCGCCGGTAGCCTCATGCACCTTGATTTCCTTGGGCTCTGCACCAGGGATCTCTTCATGGCCAGCGGTCACCGGCTTGAACAGGACACGGTACGTGCCGGCGTTGTTCGCATCGGCTTGGGCATCCCACTGCACTTTCTCGAAGTTCGCCTTGTCCGGTACGCTCCGTCCGTGAGGGCCGTTTTCTGGCCACCTTCCGGAGTGTAGGTCAACACATTGGCGTTCGTCCGGTCTTCTGCGACAGGGCCGCGTACCGTCAGGATTTGAACGGCATCAGCGTCACCAAAGATGGACTTGTCCAGCGTCAGCGGAGCAGCATCACGGCCAACCTCGACAGCCGTGGAATCTGCCGCTTCCTTGATGTCAACCGTCTTCTCGGTTGCACCTTCGATGGCATCCCCATTGGCTTTGACAGGCGTGAACTTGAAGGAACCGCCATCGCCTTTGGTTGAGTCCCAAGTCAACTTGTCGAAGTCTTCGGCCTTGATGAGCTGACCCTCAGTGACCGACACACCACCTTTCTTGAGGGTGTCAGCGGTCACACCACTGATCTTGACCGCTTCGGGTTTCTGACCATCCGAACCTTCGAAGACCTTTCGAACCAATCTCGGCCTTCTTCACATCGTGGCCAGCATAGGCCACTTTGTTGAGGCCGGGCGGCAGGCGCCTCGTTGATGGTGATGCTCTGTTCTTTAGCGTCAGCGATTTCATTACCGTCAGCGCTGACAGGCTTGAACTTGAAGGAACCGCCGTCACCCTTGGAGGCATCCCAGGTCACCTTGTCGAAGTTCTCGGCAGCGATCTTGTCGCCATCGGCGATGGCAACACCGTTGACCTTGAGCGTGCCTGCGGCAAAGCCAGTGGCCTTGACAGCCTCGGGCTTGTTGGCCGGATTCGTCCTTCGAAGACTTCCTTGCCGATCTTGGCATTGGCGTCGTCGTGAGCGACGTTGACGGACTTGTTGGGCTCGTAGGAGGGCGCTTCCTTGACCGGAGCCGGGGCAGAAGGTTCGTTGACGTTGATGGTCACTACCTTGGCGTCAGCGATTTCATTACCGTCGGCGGTGACAGGCTTGAACTTGATCGCACCGCCTTCGGCCTTGGTGGCATCCCACGTCAGATTGCCGAAGTCGGCAGCCTGGATGACGTCATTCGCATTGACAGCGTCCGCACCTTTTCTTCAGCGCACCTTCAGGCACTTCCCGTGATCTTCACGGCAGCGGCCTTGTTTTCACCGGTGCCCAGGAAGAGGTCGGCCTTGATGGCGGTGGACGGTGCGTCGTGCGTGGCGACGTCCAGCTTCTGGCTGTCCGGATACGTGGGCAGCTTCGGCTGAGCAGGCTGCTGCTCACCATTCTGGGTAGAACCCTCGCTGGGATTCACAGCCTGGCCACCGTTCTGGACGGGGGTACCGGCCGGCTGACCTTCGGGAGTACCAGCAGGTTTGCTGGGGGGAGTCTGACCCTGGGACTGGGAACCTCCATCCTGGGTGGTGCCACTGGCCTTGGAGTCGGAGCCACCTTCCTGGGGCTTGGAGCCGCCTTGAGCACCGGCACCACCCGTCGAGCCACCCGCTGCAGCGCCCTGGCTGCCGGGGTTGGTATTGCCCTTGTTGGCGTCGCCACCAGTCGTGCTGTTTTGCGCGGTGTCGGCTTTGTATTGCCGCCATCCGTGCCATGCTCGCCACCTTTCGGCGGATCGCCAGCCTTGTTGCTGCCCTCTCCAGCTTTCTGATCGCCTTTCGGCCCTTCGCCGCCGGCCGGAGCCTTGCTGTCCTGAACCTCGGGCGTGCCGGCGCCACCCTGCTGCTGGTTCTGAGCCGGGTTGGAGGCCGGAGCCGACGGGTGCGTGATGGTAGCCGATTCGGACACGGTCAGGGTCTTCTCTTCGGCACCTTCCATCTTGGCGGCATTGGCTTCGTTGCTCTGCACAGCCACGTAGGTGATCTTGCCACCCATGTTGTGGTCGCCGTTCCAGACCAGCTTGTCGAAGTCGGCCTTGTTGATGATCTGACCGTCCACGACCGGCTTGCCTTCCGCGTCAGCGGGGCCTTAGTAGTTCTCGATCTCGATGACGAAGCGGCTCGAGCTCTCGCCGGAGAAATCGTCAGCCTTGTAGCCCCTTGGGCAGGTCGGTGCCATTGCCGTTGCGGATGATGGCGTCAGCGTTGGCGACGGCACCTGCGGTGCTGTCCTTGCCCAGCCAGGCGCCGTTCTTGGCAAGCTGTCCGTTCAGGACATCCTGTTGCGCAGCCTTGGCAGTGTCACCCTTAGCTTCAGCAACGCTTTCATCGCTGTCACACTCGCCCAGCGAGCCGAACAGCTTCGGCCAATGAACTGGGCTCTTCGGCGCTGTCGATGGTCAGCAGCTTGCCGCCGCGTGCCTGGCCATCTCTTCGGCCTGAGCGCGGGTGATGGGCTCTTTGGTGCTGATGACCTCGTAGGCGGTGGTGGACACGGTCTTGACCGGAGCAGGGGCATCCGGAGCCTTGCCGGTGACCTTGCTGGTGGTCTCGACCTCGCGGAAGATGCGCGTGCCAGCCTCACCTTCGGACGTGTCGACCCTGGACGATCTTGATGAACTCGACGTTCTTGCCTTCGCCAGCCGCCTTCTCGAACGCGGTGGCGACGTTGGCCAGCTTGGTCTCGCCGTTGGCGGCAACCTGCGGTGCCTCAGCCGTACCTTGAGCCGTGGCCGGCAGTTCCTGCTTGGCAGGCTGCTGGTCGCTGTTCTGGGTGTCCTGCCGGTCTTGTCGAGCTTGCGGGACGTCGTTGGCGGGTTTGACCTCCGTGCCGCCCTGCGCCGGCTTGTCCTGGGCGCTCGGATTGGCCAGCGTGGTCATCGGGTGCTTGACGTCGGCCGATTCGGACAGCGCCATCGTGCCTTCCTTGGCGTCGGCGACGGGCTTGGCCGTGGCGGCATCATTACTGTCGACGGCCTGATAGGGTGATCTTGCCGGCCTTGTTCAGGTCGGCGTTCCGAGCCAGCTTGGCGGCGTCGGCCTTGTTGATGATCTGGCCTTCGACCACGGGCTTGCCGTCCAGCAGCAGCGGCGACTTGTAGCCTTCATATTCGATGACGAACTTGCTGAGCGTGGTGCCTGCAGCTTCGTAGAGCTTCATGGCACCAGAGCCGTCTGCGTTGTTGCCGTTGCGGATGACGGCGTTGGCCTTGGCATCGGCGCCCTCAGTGGCGTTCTTGCCCAGCCAGGCACCGTTGGAAGCCAGTTGGCCATCCAGGACTTTCTGTTGAGCAGCCTTGTCGCTTTCACCTCTTGCTGCTGCTTCGGCAAGGGACTTGTCGCCGTCATACTCACCCAGGGCGCCGAACAGATTCTTGTCCAGCCAGGCCTTTTCTTCGGCGGTGTCGATGGACATCAGCTTGCCGCCCAGCTTGGCGGCCATCGTCTGGGCTTCTGCCAGAGTGATGGGCTTGCCAGCGTCGATGACTTCATAGGCACGGCTGTTGTCGCTGTCGACGGCACGAGCTTCAGCGTCCTTGGCGTTTTCGGCGCTGAGGATGCGGCTGATCTTGATGTACTCGGCTTTGCCACCATTGGCACCGGCGGTCTCGAAGAGGTCAGCAAACTTGGTCAGGTTGGTGACACCATCCGCGGCAACCTTCGGTTCTGCGGCAGTGCCTGCAGCCGTGGCGGGCTTGGTGAGATCCTCGACCGGGGTGGGGTCAACTTGGGCTGATCGGCCGGTTTCGAATCGGCCTGCTTGGCAGGCTCTTCTTCCTGGCCGGTTCGGTAGGCTTGGCACTCGGCAGGCTTGTTGGTGCCTTCGGCCGGCTTGGTGTCCTCGGGCAGGCTGCTCGGCGGCCGGGGTAGCTGGCTTCTGGCTGCCCCTGGTTCTGAGCGGCTTGCTGGTTGTTGTTCTGGGCGATCGGCTGGCTGCTGGAGCCACTGCTGCTGCCACCGCCGGCTGCGGCGGCCACGGCAACAACGCCCACCACGCCGGCACCAATGGCCAGCGGGCTGATGGCAGCGGCGGTACCGGCGGCGCCTCGCGGCACCGGCTTCGGCAACCGCAGCTTCACCGCTCACTGCGCCCAGCGAGCCTTCGGCAGCAGCGGCTGCGTCGGCGGTGGCCACGCTCCCTTCAGCGGTGGTCTCTGCCACCACTTCCTTCACGGCTTCGGCCTGTTTGGCCTGGGCCATCTGTCCAGCTCTGCCTTGTCAGCAGCCTGCTTGGCCATCTTGGCGGCGTCAGCGGCGGGTGCCTCGGGCGGCCTCGGCGTGCAGCGGCGCTGCCTTGGGTGGGCTGGGGCTTTTGTCGTGCGGTTCTGAGTTGCCATATCGATCTACGAACGTTGAAAGTCTCACGATGAACGTTGGTCGCGGCAGTTGCCTGGAAGGTCAGGTGCCCTGGCCCGGGACAAAGCGCGCGAAGGCGGTGAGACAAACCGTGGGCCCGTTCAGTTCCGGAAGGGGTGGGGTTGCCAGATGTCACAAGGTGCGCTTTGTCTCATCTTGGCAAGGTCTTGAGGGCACCGCTTGGCTTTGGGTTCGAGCGGTCGATTGGGGCTGCCCGGCGTGAAACCGGGGGTGTCTGTCCCCAGTCACGCCTGTTCGTGCCCTGATTTCGTCCGTTTGTTCGCAGGCTTATGGACAGGGCTGGAGTGACGGACGAAAGGCCGCCGTCCGTGATCGGGCGGGAAAAAGAAGGCGGAATGGCCCGAACGCACAAGGCGACCATTCCGCCAGAGGCCCTTCCCGCTGAAGGCGCACGACCTTCAGAGGGAAGGTGCTGCCGGGTTGCAACCCATGGACCCGGCAGCATGACTGCAAGATGCGTGCGCGTTGCGCGCCTGCATCAGACCATCGGCACCTCGTGCAGCGGGTCGATCAGGTTCGACACCAGACTGCTGCTGGGGGCGTAGCTGATGTGGCCGTTGTCTGCAGTCGGCGATGCTTCACCGAAGAGTTCTTCGTGGCCCAGCAGGTCCTTGAACTGCAGGGGCAGGGCTTTCGCAGCGGGGTCGGACGTCTTGCCGGACGTGTCGCTCTGCGACTCCTTGGGCTCCTGCGACTCGTTGCCTGATGCTTCAGAGGACGAGGGGGTCTTCTGGGAGCTTTCCTGCAGAGCAGGGGCCTTCGAGATCGGCTTTCGCCTTCCTGCCGGGCAGGGGATTGCGGCGGCTGCTCACCGTTCGCCGGCGGGTTGGAGACGGTCTGAGGCTGCTTGCCGCCTTCTTCCTGCGTGCCGGAAGTCTCCTGAGTCTTCGGGCTGCCTTCCTGCGTGGAGGAAGCGCCCTGCGACTGAGAGTTGCCTTCCCTGCAGCGGAGTCTGCCTGCTTCGAGCCTCCGGCGCTGCCGGCGGGGTCAGGGAGCATGCTCATCCGACGGCGAGTGGGCCCGCCCTGCACCGGGTCTTGCGTCTGACCCTGAGCCTCGTTCCTGGGGCCGGAGGGCTGATTCTGGCCTGAGGTCGAACCACCCTGTTGGGGCGCGTCGCTGTGCTCGCCTTCCGTCCGGCTGGCTTCGCCCGTGCCTGCGCTCGGGCCGGAAGGCTGCGAGGCATTTCCTGCCTGCGAGGGTTCCCGCTCTGCGGGCAGGGGATTGCGGCGATTGGACGCTGCTCTTCTGCAGGGGCGGCTTCGGTGATCTTCACCCGCGTGACACGGGGTTTGCCGCATCGGGGCCCTGCACGTTGTGGCCCTGTTCATCCACGGGCACGAACTTGAAGGAGGCTTTGCCATTGAACTGGCTGGCGTCCAGGTAGACGCGGTCGAACTCGGCCATGGTGATGACATCGTCCGCAGAGACGCTTCGTGCCGCACCGTCGTTGCCGACTTTCAGCACCGGGCCTTCATAGCCGTTTTCGCCATGGACGTAGAGGATGCGCACACCGGCGGGCGTCACGCCATCGGCGCCTTGAAGAGGGCCGCATCCGGTGATGGTTGGCGTCAGGGCGACGCTCACTTCCTGGCGTCGCTGCCGTAGTTGGGCAGGTTGGGCGTCTCATGGACGGTGACGGTCTGCAGGGCGAGCCGGCGATGGGCTGCTTGTGATGGTCCAGCGCCCGGAAGGTGAAGGAACCCCGTTGTTCTGGGCGGAACTCAGGCGATGTGCTTGAAGTCCTCGAAGCTGACTTCACTGCCTTCTCAGCGGGGTGTAGGCGTCGCGGCCCTTTGTTGACGAACAGGGCGGATTCTGCCGAGTTGGAGTCAGCCGTTTCATTGACTTTCCCTGATGCGGATGAAGGCCGGTGCATCGTCGGCTGCCGTGCCCTTTGAAGAGGGCTTCACCAGTGGTCTGCTTGATGTCCCGGCGAACCTCGACGGTCTGGGCGTTGCCGTCCGGATACTTGACGCTGCGGCGGCTTCGTCGATGCTGATGGTCTGGGCCTGCACCTTGGCGGCATCGTAGTGAGCGTGGCCTTCTTCAGGGCGCACCGCGATGAAGCGGAATTCACCCCCCTTGGAGGTGCTGGCGTCCCAGCTCAGCTTCTCGAACTGGTCGGCGGTGATGACCTGATTGGTCTCCACGTTCTGGCCGTCCAGTTTCAGCGTGCCCGGCTTGACCTCCGGGATCTTCACGGCACCGGCCGGGTGGTCGGTCGCTGCCCTTGAAGAGGCGGCATCAAGCTTTGGCGGTGGCGTCGTGGGCCACCTTGACGGGTTGCTGGGCCTGGTACTGGCAGGTGCTCGGCCGGTTGCGGGGTCGACCTTGTGCTCACTTTCGCCTTTGTGCTCACCGTCGCCCTGATGGGCGTCCGCGACCGGCTTGCCATGCTCGCCTTCTGCCGGCTGCTGGGCCCGCCGTTGTTGTTGGCGGACGGTTGCTTTGTCGCCGCCCTCGGCGGGCTGGCCGCCTTGCTGCGCGTTTCGCATCGGCCTCGGCCGGGGCAGGCTGCGCCGGCGCTGTGGGCTGTTTCACCTCGGGCGATTCCGGGTGATGGAGACGTTGTGCGGCTGGGTGTTGGGCAGCGGCTTGGCCGTTTTGGGGTCATTGCTGTCCACAGCCCGGAAGCGGATGGCACCGGACTGGCTGTAGGTGGAGTTCCAGACCAGCTTGTCGAAGTCTTCGGCGTTGATGATCTGGCCTTCCTGCACGGGGTTTGCCGTTCAGGGTCAGCGGGGCCTGGTAGTTGTCGTATTCGATGACGAAGCGGGACAGTTTGGCTTCGGCGCCCTGAGCGATGGTCTCGGGCTTGTGACCGGTGTCATCGGTGCCGACGGTGATCATGGCGTTGCCTTCGTGCAGCTTGTTGCTGCCGATCCAGGCGGCCTTGCTGTTGTCGTTGTTCTCGCCCTGATGGCCCCTAGACCACGGAGGTTCTGGTTCAGCCAGTCCAGTTCCTTCTGGTCATCGATGGTCAGCAGCTTGCCGCCCAGTTTCTCGGCATGGGCCTTGGCTTCGGCCAGGGTCATCGGGGTCTTGCTCTCGATGACTTCGTAGGCCGTCAGGACGGTCTTGCCGCCTTTGGCAGCATCACCCTGGGCCTGCTGGCCTTCGGCCGGCAGGGCACGGACGGCGAAGGGGCGAACGGCATGGATGCCCTGAACATCGGCGCCACGATCGGCGCTGGGCGTCTGTTTGGGGCCTTCGTCGCCGTAGCGGACGGAACGCGCGTTGGGGTGTTCGCTTTCGGATGCCTCGGATGTGGGTGATCTGGACGAACTTGACCGGGTGTTTGCGCCGGCGGAGTTCTCGAACACCGTCTTCAGGTTGGAGAGTTTCGTCTCACCGGTTTCGGCCACCTTGGGGTGCGTCAGGCTCGCCTGCGGGCGACGGCAGGGCCGGTCACGACGGTCTGGACCGGCTTCTGGGGCGCCGGCTGGGCTGCGGGCGGGTGGCTGGGGTTTCAGCAGCCGGAGCGTGGGCGGCCGGGGTGTCGGCGGCCGGGGAAGTGGCGGGCGTTTCCGCGACAGGCGGCTTCTCGGCGGCCGGGGTGGACGGTACAGCGGGCTGCTGCGTGTCGGCAGGAACGGTGCTGACGGGCGGTTTCACGGCCAGGGGGCGCTGGCGGGGCCGCTGCTGCCACCGCTGCTGCCACCACCGGCTGCGGCGGCCACGACGGCCGTGCCCAGCACGCCGCCACCGATGGCCAGCGGGCTGAGTCCGGCAGCAGCCGTGCCGGCGCCGGCTTCGGCGGCCACGCCACCGGCTGCGGCAGCGTCGGCGGTCACGGCGCCTTCGGCGCTGGCCATCTGGGCGGGCGCAGCGTTTTTCGGCAACAGCCCGGGCGTCGGCGTTGGCTACTTCAGCGGCCTTTTTCGGCCTCGGGGCTGAGCTGCCTTTGCGGGCGGCCAGCTTGTCCAGCGCATCCATGTCATGCGGCTGGGCGCTGGCAGCGCAGGATGCCGCAGCCCTGGGGCTGCGACGGTTGTTTGGTCATGTTGTTCTGGGCTGCCGTGTCGGTCTGTCTCACGAAAGGGATGACGGCGTCGTGTCCATGTCGTGGCGTTCTGTCTCTGGCATGGTCGTCTGCCGGTGTTGGCGATCTGTCCGGTGCCTGTCATGGCTTTCGGCGTTGGGTTCCGGTATGCCGAATGTCCGTGCCAGGTACCGGGAGTCATCGTGGCAGTTTTCGCCACACTTTGTAGAGGGCAGGCGTCGGGCGGTCGCTGGGGGGCGCCGAGTGCGGGAAGGGGCAGGAATGCGTATTTGAGGCGTGTCGTGTGGTTCTGGCCGCCAGGATGGAAATTCGATATAGTGTGCATATGCGTATACGTATAGAGGTGATCCATGCATAAGCGAATGACGATTACGCTCGATGAGGCGGTGTACGAGGGGCTGTACCGGACGGTGGGTAAACGCCGGATGAGCCAGTTCATCGAGGATCTGCTGCGCCCTCACGTACTGGGGGGCGCATCGCTGGATGAAGGCTACAAGGCCATGGCGGCCGATCGGGAGCGGGAGGCGGAGGCACTTGAATGGTGCAACGCGCTGGCTCGGAGATGTGGCAGATGCTGCGCGGTGAGGTCTGGTGGGTGGAGTTCGACCCTTCGGTGGGCAGCGAGATACGCAAGACACGGCCAGCGGTCATCGTCAGCAATGACACGGCCAATCGTTATACCGAGCGCGTGGTCGTGGTGCCCATGACGAGCAATACGGGCAGGGTGTACCCCTGCGAGGCGGTCGTGTCCGCAGGCGGCCAGAGCAGCAAGGTCATGGCAGATCAGATCATGACGGCTGACAAGCGCCGGCTGAAAAAGCATGCTGTGCCGGCTGTCGAACGAGGACATGAGAGCGGTGGAAGATGTGATCACGGTGCATCTGGGGCTGCCGCTTTAGTGCGCTTTGCGTTAGGGATGCAGGCCGACCCAACGAGGAATGGTTATGAAGATCAAGGTGGCGGCGGTGCAGATGGTGTCCGGACCGGATGTGGACCCGGAACCTGGAGGTGGCTGATGGTCTCGCTGGCGCAGGCGGCGAAGCAGGGCGCGAAGCTGGCGCTGCTGCCGGAGTATTTCTGCCTGATGAGCGGCAATGACCGCGACAAGCTGGGCATCATGGAGCCGGATGCGGGCGACTGGCCGATGCAGGCCGACGCGGAGGTGCCCCTGCAGTGCTTCCTGTCGGATGCAGCCCGCCGGTACGGGATGACGGTGCTGGGCGGGACGGTGCCCATGCGTTCGCCGAAGATCAACAAGGTGTGCAACAGCCTGCTGGTGTATGGCCCGGACGGGCGGCGGCTGGCGCGCTATGACAAGATCCACCTGTTCGGCTTCCAGCGGGGCGACGAGTCGTATGACGAGTCCGTGGCCATTCACCCGGGGCGCACGCCGGTGGTGGCGGACGTGCCGGTGGATGGGGCCTTGCTGCGGGTGGGGTTGTCGGTCTGCTATGACCTGCGCTTTCCGGAGCTGTACCGGCAGATGGCGCCGCTGGACCTGATGGTGATGCCGGCGGCCTTCACCTACACGACGGGACAGGCGCACTGGGAACTGCTGCTGCGCGCTCGCGCGGTGGAGGGGCAGTGCTATGTGCTGGCTTCGGGCCAGGGTGGCACGCATCCGTCGGGTCGGCGGACGTGGGGGCATTCCATGCTGGTGGACCCGTGGGGCGAGGTGTGTGCGGTGCTGCCCGAAGGGGAAGGCGTGGTGATGGCGGAGATGGATACGGAGCGGCTGGCCTCGGTGCGTGAGAGCCTGCCGGCGCTGCGGCATCGGGTGCTTTGAGAGGGCGGAATCATGAGCACGACACCGGATCTACACTACCAGAATGCCAATTTTCTTAGGGAGCTGGCCGAAAAGCTTCCCCGGATCAGCCCGGAGGATGGCTGCCCAGAGCATATGCAGCTCCTGCAGAAATTGGCTGATGAGCAGTTGGCAGAGGCACAGCACATCGACTGGGTACGTGCGAAGGTTGCTGCGGCAAGGGACGATACACGTCCGGATGTTCCGGTTGAGAAGGCAATGATGGAATTCAGGCTCCGCATGGAACGGCTGCACAATGGCAACCTATGAGGTCAAGTGGAGCAGGGCAGCTCTTGATGATCTGGAGCGTTTTCTTGTTTACCTGCTTGATGAGGTTTCCTTGCAGGAGGCTCAGGGCATATGCGACAGGATATTTCAATCAACGCTCCTTCTGGAAAAATATCCTCGCCTGTATCAAGAGGTCCCTGAGTACGGGCATGGAGTTCGCCGGATCATCAAGCTGGGGCGATATGTGCTTTACGAAGTCAATGATGATGATCTGACTCTGCAGGGTCCTGGCCGTGGTTGGCCAGGGGCAGAAGCCAAGAGACATGTTTGAATGACCTTGATGGAAACGAATACGGCAATGAATCGGAATGACGCGGCGGGTGATCCGCTGGCGGTGGCGCGGAGTGTCCTGCTGGAGCCGCACGGTCTGGATGTGAAGGACCTGAACGGGGCCATCGGGCGGATCTTCGAGCACAAGGTGGATTACGCGGACCTGTATTTCCAGTACACCCGCAGCGAGGGCTGGAGCCTGGACGAGGGCATCGTCAAGTCGGGCAGCTTTCGCGATCGAGCAGGGGGTGGGGGTCCGTGCGGTCTCGGGGATCGTTCGGCCTTTGCGTATTCGGACGAGATCAACGCGCAGGCGCTGATGTCGGCGGCGGATGCAACGCGCACGATTGCACGCAGTGGCCGTTCGGGCCGCACGCGGGTGGGTGATGCGCAGGCTGCACCGGCGCGGCGGCGTGGGCGCAGGAAGGCACCGCGCCCTGCTGTACGGGATGGATGATCCGATTGCCTCGATGGAGGCGGCCGGCAAGGTGGGGCTGCTGCAGCGGATCGAGGCCTATGCGCGTCGCAAGGATCCGCGGGTGACGCAGGTGATGGCAGGTCTTGCCGCCGAGCATGACGTGGTGATGGTGATGCGTTCGGACGGGGTGCTGGCGGCGGATGTGCGGCCGCTGGTGCGGGTGTCGGTGCAGGTGATCGTCGAGCAGAATGGCCGGCGCGAGCAGGGCCATGCAGGCTGGCGGTGGCCGTTTCGATCTGGATTATTTCTCGGACGAACGGGTGTTTGCCTATGTGGACGAGGCAGTGCGGCAGGCGCTGGTGAATCTGGAAGCACGGCCGGCGCCGGGTGGCGTGCTGAGCGTGGTGCTGGGGCCGGGCTGGCCCGGGGTGCTGCTGCACGAGGCAGTGGGCCACGGGCTGGAGGGCGATTTCAACCGCAAGAAGTCGTCGGTGTTTTCCGGGCGCATTGGTGAGCGGGTGGCGGCCAAGGGGGTGACGGTGCTGGATGACGGCACGCTGCCCGACCGGCGCGGTTCGCTCAATATCGATGACGAGGGCAATCCCACGCAGCGCAACGTGCTGATCGAGGACGGGGTGCTGAAGGGCTATCTGCAGGATTCGCTGAATGCACGGCTGATGAAGGTGCCGGTGACGGGCAATGGCCGGCGTGAGTCCTTTGCGCATCTGCCCATGCCGCGCATGACCAATACCTTCATGCTGGGCGGCAAGCACGAGCCGGACGAGATTCTGGCGTCGCTGGAGCGCGGGCTGTATGCCGTGAACTTCGGGGGCGGGCAGGTGGACATCACCAATGGCAAGTTCGTGTTCTCGGCGTCGGAAGCCTACTGGGTGGAGAACGGCAAGATCCAGTATCCGGTGAAGGGGGCCACCATCATCGGCAACGGGCCGGATGCGCTGACGCGAGTGACGATGATCGGCAACGACATGAGTCTGGATCCGGGCATCGGTGTCTGCGGCAAGGATGGCCAGAGCGTGCCGGTGGGGGTGGGTCAGCCCACGCTGCGCATCGAGGGGCTGACCGTGGGAGGAACGGCCTGATGGGTGCCTGGCCGGTGCTCTGACGGGTGAGGGTTGACCCGTGTTTGACGCCGGCCGGGGTTTTGTCCTACATTAAGCCACACTGTGAACGGGGCTCCGTGCCTGTGGGCAGCGTGTCTGCATGGTGTGGCCTTTGCTCCCGTTCCTGAAGCTTTCTTCGCGTTCTGCTTTCGAGATCCGTTTTCGTGTTCCACGCCGCCCGATTTTATTTTGGCTTTTTCTGGTGCAATTCCGCAGGCGGAATGGCAGGTCAGGCCATGTTCGGGTAACACGAAGAGGGCTTCAACCCAAGAAACCGCCAGCGTTCTGCGACTGGCGGTTTTTTTTCGTCGGTTGCAGAGGGCGGCGGGATTGCGGGACGATCCGAAACCAATCTGTACCGGCCCTTCATGGTCTGCTTCCGTTTCAGGCTTTCCGGATGAAGACGATCATGGGGCACCCTTTCCAAGGAGTTCAAGCTGATGAGTACCGCCACGACAACCGATGATCTGCGCATTCTGGCCCTGGACGAGCTGGTCACGCCGGCGCATCTGATCAAGGAGTTTCCGGTGAGTTCGGCGGTGGCCGGCACGGTGTCGAAGGCGCGCCAGACGATCCATCGCATCCTGCACGGCATGGATGATCGGCTGCTGGTGGTGATCGGGCCCTGTTCGATCCACGATCCGGCTGCTGCGCGTGACTATGCAACGCGGCTGATGGGGCAGCGCAAGCGCTTCAGTGACCGGCTGGAGATCGTGATGCGGGTGTATTTCGAGAAGCCGCGCACGACGGTGGGCTGGAAGGGACTGATCAATGATCCGCGGCTGGATGGCAGCTTCGACATCAACGAGGGGCTGCGGCTGGCACGGGGGCTGCTGCTGGACATCAATGCGATGGGCATGCCGGCAGGCACCGAGTTCCCCGGACATGATCACGCCGCAGTACATCGCGGACCTGATTTCGTGGGGGGCCATCGGGGCGCGCACGACGGAGTCGCAGGTGCACCGCGAGCTGGCTTCGGGGCTGTCGTGCCCGGTGGGCTTCAAGAACGGGACGGACGGCAACGTGCGCATTGCGCTGGACGCGATCAAGGCGTCGTCGCAGCCGCACCATTTCCCTGTCGGTGACGAAGGGCGGCAACACGGGCCATCGTGTCCACGGCGGGCAACGAGGACTGCCACATCATCCTGCGCGGCGGCAAGGTGCCCAACTATGACCGTGACAGCGTGAAGGCTGCCTGTGTGGAGGCGGGCCATGCGGCGCTGGCCTGTCGGCTGATGATTGACTGCTCGCACGGCAACAGCCAGAAGAAGCCCGAGAACCAGGTACCGGTGGCGAAGGACATTGCCGAGCAGCTGGCCGATGGCGAGTCGCGCATCTTCGGGGTGATGGTGGAGAGCAACATCGCAGGTGGCCGCGAGGATCTGGTGGCCGGGCGCACGCCGACTTATGGCCGCAGCATCACGGATGGCTGCCTGGACTGGGACAGCAGCGTGACGGTGCTGGAGGCGCTGGCCGAGGGGTGAGCGAGCGGCGGCTGGCGCTGCGGCGGGGCTGAGGCCGAGGCATCCTGTGTGCTCCCGGGGAGCCTCATGTGGGGTGTCCCGGGGCGTTCCGGGGCGCCTGATGTGTGACCGGGGCGGGGCTCCGGTACGACACGGGGCAGCCCGGGGGCGTCCTGTGTGCATCCTGTGTGCGTCCCGGGCGCGACACGGTCGGCCTTCGGTCGCGGGCCCAGGGGCGGTCATCGGGTCGTGGCGCTCCGGGGCGTGGGCGCTGCGTGATGTCACGGCAATATGGCCCTTTTGTGCTGCGAAAAAGGCAGGGGCGAATGGACCAGATTCAGGATGTCGTGACGTTGGAACCGGCGGGCGAGGTGTTCGGCCGAACAGGGGCTGGCGACCATGTGCCGGCACGCCGCCCTGGGTGGCCGAGGGACTGGCGGAACGTCGCCTGCAGTCGCTGGGTTCAGGCGCGCGCTTTGCCGAGGAGCTGCATGGGCTTCTGATGCGCACGCCGCTGTTTGCCGGACTGGGCCACACCGAGTCGCGCCTGCTGGGGGCGGTGATGCACGTATGCAGCGCAGGCCGGGCAGACGCTGATCACCGAGGGTGATACGGGCGACTACATGATGCTGGTGATGGAAGGCCGTGATGTGGTGCGCCGTGACGAGCACAACTATCCCGTGCGCATTGCCGTGGCGCGCCCCGGTCAGACGCTGGGCGAGATGTCGATGGTGGATGGGCAGCGGCGTTTTGCGTCCTGCATGGCGCAGACCGAATGCCGGGTGGCGGTGCTGACCCGTGCGGCGCTGCTGGCGCTGCTGACGCGCGAGCCGGTGCTGGGCAACAAGGTGTTGCTGAAGCTGGTGAGCCTGCTGTCGGACCGGCTGCGCGAGACGAGCGCCCATCTGGTGAACTGCCCGGGCGGGTTGCCTGAGACGCGGAGTCTGGCGCAGCACGGAGCAGGAGTATTCCCGGGCAGGATGCGTCGGGAGGCGGGGCGGCAGGGGCCGCTGTGGCCGGGCTGCCGCCCGTGTCAGCGTCGTTCAGGCGCGGGTTCAGCGCAGCTCGATGGTGCCGCGAACGGTGAGGGTGATGGTGGTGTCGCCGCCTCACCGGGCACGCTGGGCCGTTGCTGTCGGATTCGATGGAGCGTGAGCCATCACGCTGTGAGACGCCGATCGAGTCACTGTCGGATCGGTGGTTGCTGTCCGTGCGGAACTGCTTGATTTCATAGCCCTTGTAGCCGAAGGCGGTGGCTGTGACGCTGGCGCGTGCCCGGAAGGCGTTCGCCGCCTGCTGGATCAGATTGTTTTCTTCGGCCCTGGCGGCGTGCGGTGCTGAGCTGGTAGCTCACGCCATCGAGCTGCAGTGTGCTGGCCAGCTGACCGGCCAGGTGGGCGACGGCTGCGGTGTCGGTGCCTTCCAGCACCAGACTGCCCCTGACTTCCCAGCCGTCCGGCTCGCCGTTCTTGTTCCATTCCTGATGGGTGTTGATGCCGTTGGCGTAGGCCTTGACGGTCGGTGCTGTCCGCGCTTTTTCCGGGGCCTGCTGATGGCCTCGATGACCTGGGCGTTGAGCGTCTCGATGGTGTGGCCCCGGCTTTCCTTGACGAGCTGCACGCGCATCTGGTCGTTGGGGAACTGCTGGCTGACGCTGGCTTCCAGGTCGACGCTGGGGCCGGCCGCCCAGGCGCTGGCGCTACCGGCCGTCAGCAGGCCGGCCAGCAGGCGGGTGGTGCTTTCGCAGGCCTGAGCCCTGGCGGGGCTGGCTGGCGGGCGGGATGCGGCGTTCGCCATGTTCAGGGGAAGGCGTTGTACAGGGCCATGATGGCTTTCCTTCGGTATGGAAGGGATATGCAGGGGCCGGGCAGGGGATGCCTGCGCCGGGCGATGAGGCCATCCGGAATGCGAGGGCCCTCGATCGGGAAGAACGCGGCAGGGCGATTCGGGCTGACGGGCGGGGAGTGGGGGCCCGGGATGGGGCTGAGGGGGCGTGGGGCCCGCATGGGGGCTCAGTTGCTGGTGTCAGGGCGGCGCGGCAGGCGCAGTTCGGCGATGAGGCCGCCGTCTATGGCGTTGTCGAGGTAGATGTCGCCCCGGTGCCAGCGGGCGATGTTGCGCGAGATGGCCATGCCGATGCCGGAGCCGCCGCTGTCGCGGTTGCGTGAGGGCTCCGAGCGCACGAAGGGCTCGAAGACGCGTTCGCGGTCAGCCTCGGGGATGCCGGGGCCGTGGTCACGGATGAAGATGCGCAGCTGGCGCGGGCTGTCGATGATGCTGATCTCGACCTGCTTGCCGTAGCGGATGCCGTTGGAGACCAGGTTGTTGATGGCGCGCTTCAGCATGGAGGGCTCGGTGGGGTAGGCGCTGTGGGCGCGGCCGGTGAGGAGCACCTGGTGGCCGGTGTCGGTCCAGTCGGTGGTGATGCCGTCGAGCAGGGCATTGATGTCGACGGGGTAGCGCTTGCGCGATTTGCCCAGTCGGCAAAGAGGTCCAGCGATGAGCCCACTGTGTCTTCCATTTCCTTCAGGTCATGGATGAATTTGGCGCGCTGGGCCTCGGGCAGCAGTTCGGCGCGCAGCCGCATGCGGGTGATGGGGGTGCGCAGGTCGTGCGAGATGGCGGCCAGCAGGCTGGAGCGCTCGATGATGTAGCGGCGGATGCGTTCCTGGGTCTCGTTGAAGCGGGCGATGAGGCGGCGCAGTTCGATGGGGCCTTCGTCGGGGATGACGACCGGTTTGTCGCTGGCGCCGACGGGGTTCTTGCCGATGTTCTGGACGGCGCGGTCGAGCTGGCGCAGTGACCGGGTGATGACGCGGCCGATGAGCAGTGACATCAGCAGGATGATGGCGGCCCACATCAGCAGGCGGGGCACGAGGGCCTCCAGCTGGCTGAGGGGTTCTTGCGGCATGCGCACGAAGAAGGCGGCTGAGGTGCCGTCTTCCAGCTCGACCCGGGCGACGACCGAGAAGGTGGCCGGCAGCATGAAGTAGAAGCGCCGGGCCAGCCAGGTCTCGAAGGCGGTGGCGTTGGGGGGCTCCACTTCGTCAGGGCTTTCGGCCCGGGCAGCGCGGGTGATCTCCACCGTGGTGAGCAGCGGTGGGTGCATGGCATCGCGGATGGAGGCGGCGAAGTTCTTCTCGTACTGGTTCAGCTCGGCAAAGCCGCTCTCGATCTCGATGGGCTGGTTGACGAGCTGGACGCGGAAGTCGCTCTGGCGCCCAGTTCGGCCACCACGGCCCGGCGGGCGTTCTGCGGCAGCCGGTTGATGAGGCTGGCGGTGCGGGCGATGCGGTTGACCATCTGTTCGGCGTTGAGCCGGTAGATGGAGCTGCCCCTGGTCGAAGAAGTTGACGAGCAGGCTGGCGCCCTGCGAGAGCAGCAGTGAGGCGGCCAGCACCAGCACCATGCGGCCGTAGAGGAGCCGGGCAGCAGCCTCATGGATGGGCTCCGGGCATGGGAGCGGAACCCGGGCGCAGGGCTTTGGGGGCCCGTACGCCCGGGAGGACGGCGTCAGCCCACGCGCTCGACATGGGCGGCCAGGATGTAGCCTTCGTTGCGGATGGTCTTGATGATGCGCGGCTCGCGGGCGTCATCGTTGAGCCGGTTGCGCAGCCGGCTGATCTGCACGTCGATGCTGCGGTCGAAGGGAGTGGCTTCGCGGCCCAGGGTGAGATCCATGAGCTGGTTGCGGTCCAGCACGCGGTTGGGGTGCTGGATGAGCACCGACAGCAGCCGGTATTCGGCGCCCGAGAGCGGCACGATGACGTTGTCGGGCGAGATGAGGTGGCGTGCGCCGGAATCGAGCGTCCAGCCGGCAAAGCGCACCTGCTGGGCGTCGCCCAGGCTGGGAGGCAGGGTGCGGGTGCGGCGCAGCACGCCCTTGATGCGGGCCAGCAGCTCTCGCGGGCTGAAGGGCTTGCCGAGGTAGTCGTCGGCGCCCATCTCGATGCCGATGATGCGGTCGACTTCGTCGGCCCGGGCGGTGAGCATGATGACCGGGACATTGGAGCGCGAACGCAGCTCCCGGCAGACGGTCAGGCCGTCTTCGCCGGGCATCATCAGGTCCAGGATGATGATGTCGGGCCGGGCCTCGTCGAAGACCTGGCGCATTTCGGTGGCGTCGCGGGCCACGGTGACACGGATGCCGTTCTGGCTGAGGTATTCGGCCAGCAGCGTGCGGATCTCTGCGTCGTCGTCCACGACGAGGACGTGATCGGGCGCTTCTTGATTGGGCTGTTGGTTTTCCATGAACTCCACCGGGTCGAAGGAAACTTCCTGAGGAAGGCCTGGACAGGTGCTGCATCCTGCCCGTGAGCCGGGCGGCCAGCGATGCCGGGCCTTGCCGGGTGCAGCGTCTCTGAAGCATATGGGGCTCCTCCTTCAATATTAAACCCCGGCTCGGCGCGATTGTCGGCCGCATGACGCGATGTTCATGTTTCTCGGAACAGGCGGGCGGGGCTTTTCTTGGGTGACAGGGGCATGATCCGTTACCATCGCAACTTTGACCCGACCAGTGGCTGTGTGACAAAAGCCACATTCGGCGGATACACGGGTCGGTGCCGCAAGGGGTTTCATCGGCCGGGGCTGGGCATGGCGTCTTCCGGGGGCCATGCTCCGGTCCGTGCGTTGGTCCGCCCGTCGTACCGGTATCGCGGTTGCTGTGCCGGCATTGTTGAATCGATTCAGATGGGACGGACCTGTTCCATCGGATGTCCTCATGAGCTATCTGACGCGGTTTACTGTCACGGGCAGCGTGTGCCCGTCTTCCCCCATTTTTGGCCAGCGTGCCGCGCACGAGGTTCGGCGTCTGGCTGGCGGCTATGACCAGGTGGTTCTGGCCGGCATCGGCAGTGGCGTGGTCGCCTCGCGCGTGCACCAGCTGCTGCCCGAGACGCTCTTCTTCGAGATCGAGGAAGAGTTTGCGCACCGCTTCCAGCAGCAGCACCCACGGCGCGGGTGTTTGCTGACGGCATCGAGAAGCTGTATGACCACTTCCCGGCGCTGCGCGACAAGCGGGTCCTGCTGGCCTCGTTCATCCCCACGGCGGGCCTGTTCTACTCCGACGACATTGCCGACTTCTTCACCTATCTGTGTCGCAACGGGGGCTATGTGATGCAGATGCGCTATCTGCCGCATCGCATGAGCGCCCGTTTCTTTGACGGCATGCGTGACCGGGGTGTGGAGAACGAGCGCCTGTTCACGGTGGCGCGCAATCTGCCGCCGGTGTCGATGTTCGGCATGCACGCCGCGGCGAACATGAGCACGCACGCTTCGGGCGGTACGTCGTCCACGGCTGGAAAGCGCACCGCTGTGCAGCACGCGGACGAAGAGGCGCTGGCAGCGCGCGTCGCTCTGCGCTCGCTGTAAGCTCAGGCCGCTTCCAGCGGCAATCCATCCTTCAGCAGCTGGATGCGCAGTGTCGGCTGACCCGGCGCAGCACCTTGTCGCGTGCTGCGGGCGGCCGGCAGGGTGCGCGTGCTGGTCCGGATCCGGCTGCTGACCACCCCCTGCCTTTGCAGCAGCACCGGGTGGCCGCCAGGCGCGCTCGGGCCAGCAGCGCATCCTCGGCGCTGCTCAGGACTTCGACATGAACCTCATCGGCCTGGGCCAGGCTCTTGCCCAGCCGCGTCATGACCGGATGTCGGGCATCCAGTTGGGCGCTGTTGTCGGCAAAAGGCAGTGAGGTCCAGCGCGAAGACGACGCGATGACGTTGTGCGAGCCGGATGCCGTGGCAGACGTGGTGCCTGCCGGCTTGCCAGGGCGGGCGCTCGTGCCGGGGGTGATGGCGGCTGCACCGTCAGGGCGCTCTGCCTTGAGGGAGCCACGGGCTCTAAGGCCCGGTTCGTTCGTGGTTGCTTGGTGACTCGCTGTTTCGCGGTGGCTTGCTGTTTCGCGGTGGCGCAGCAGGCGTGTGCCATGGCGATCTGCGGCCGATGCCAGGTTCTCGGCCGCACCTGGCTGGGTAGGGGCAACCGGCTGCACCATCGAGGCACGCAGGCCGGCGGCCTGATTCAGGTTCGGGTCGGCCTGCACCCCGGCGCTACGTTCCAGTGCCTGTCGCAGCGGTGCCTTCAGCAGCACGCGATTGCGGGCCTGCACATGGGCGGCCCAGGCCGGCGTGTTGCCCAGCTGTCGCGGGGGCGGGGTGAGTGCCTTAGGGGTTGGGCGCAATGAAGCTGGCATTTTCGCCCTGCGCAGCAGGATGCCGGCATGGGTTCCTTCCACGGCCAGCACGTTGCCCACGGCTTCGCAGCCCAGCAGGGCGCCCGCGTTGTCGAAGCAGCTCAGGTCACTGGGCACGGGGCGCTCGAATTCCACATAGGTATGGCTGCCGTCATCGAAGGCGGCGGCCAGGCCGGTTTCGCCCACCGGTAGCTCAGGTAGTAGGGCTCGCCATTGGCGTCCTGGCGCGCAGCCTCCTGCACGGCCTCCGGGGTCAGCATCCGTTCCGGAATCCCGTTGGGCTGCGTGACGGCGCATCCGGCCAGCAGGGCGGCGGCCAGCAGGGTGGACAGTGCGGACAGGGCGCTGGGGGAAGTGTTTCGGGTCCTGTGAGCGGACTGCAACGAAGGGCGGATGGCGTGCATGGGGGATGCGTCGCGGCGGGTGGAGAGGCGGGGCATGGGAAATTTCCTGTGGGGCATCGTCCTGCCGGTGTGCCGTGGTATCTGACCGCTGTCATGCCGTCATGAGGGACATGGGCCGTGGCGCAGCGGGCTGGGGCGGTCAGACAACGACGGGTGGCAGCGTGGGGGCGAGGCCGGTTGATCGGATGGCAGGAGATTAGGGGTTGCCGTGCGTGCTGGCGTGGGAGTTTTCTAGCAGCCTACCGACGGCCCTAGGGCCGATTGGCGCACAATAGGCCGTCGGCGCCGGGGTGCGAAAGGCGGGCGGGGCCGAGGGGGCCTGCCCGCCCGGAGCGGTGAAAGGCGAATGCGCGCGGACATGACGCCATCCGTATGCCGGCAAGACGCTGGGAAAAGAAAAAGGACGCAGAAGAGGAAAGATGACGGCAACTACCGTGGTGATGCTGCTGCTGATGGGATGCGGTGGCGGTTTTCTGGCTGGCCTGCTGGGCGTGGGCGGCGGCATGGTGCTGGTGCCCTTCCTGGTGATGATCTTTGACCATGCGGGGCATGACCCGGCCATGGTGGTGCAGACGGCGCTGGCTACGGCACTGGCCACCATCATGTTCACGTCGCTGTCCAGCATGCGGGCGCATCACCGCAAGGGGGCGGTGCAGTGGCATCTGGTCTGGCTGCTGGCGCCGGGCATCCTGGTGGGGGGGCAGCTCGGCTCGCGCATCGTGGCGTGGCTGCCCGGGCAGGTGCTGGCGGTGGCCTTTGCGCTCTTCGTGGGGTGGATGGGCAGCCGGATGCTGCGGGGCGCGCGGCGCGTCGAGCCGGATGTGCCGGCACGGCTTCCGGGGCGCCTGGGGCTCGCAGCCGTGGGCACCGGCATCGGGGTCCTGTCGGCGATCTTCGGTGCCGGAGGCGGCTTCGTGACAGTGCCTTTCCTGAACAGCCGTGGCGTGCCGCTGCCCAAGGCCATTGCGACCAGTGCGGCCTGCGGCTTTCCGATCGCGTTCTCGGGTACGCTGGGCTATATGGTGATGGGCTGGTGGCAGGGATTGCCGGGCGGGGCGCTGGCGTATCTGGACCTGCGGGCGCTGTTCACCATCGTGCCGATGAGCATGCTGTTTGCGCCGGTGGGGGCCTACATGGCGCACCGGCTGCCGGTGCCGACCCTGAAGCGGGCCTTTGCCTGCCTGCTGTTCGGGCTGGCAGGCTACATGCTGGTACGGGCCACCCGGGGGGCCTGAAGGGGCCTCGGAGGGCGGTTTCAGATGGGATGGCAGCCTCTGAAAAGCGGCTTCTGAAACGGGGCCGAAAAAGGGGGCTGAAAAAAGGGGGCCGAAAAAAAAGGGGGGCCAGCCCCCTTTGATGGCGGAACCTGTGAGATCAGGTCGGCAGGGAAGCCGTCGATGGACAGGTAACGCTCACCCGTGTCGTAGGCAAAGCCCAGCACGCGGGCGCCCTTGGGCAGCTCGGGCAGCTTGCTGGCAATGGCGGCTAGGGTGGCGCCCGACGAGATGCCGACCAGCAGACCTTCCTGGGACGCAGCGTCACGTGCAAAGCGTTTGGCATCCTCGCCGTCGACGGTCACCACGCCATCCAGCAGGCTGGTGTCGAGGTTCTTGGGGATGAAGCCGGCGCCCGAGCCCCGGATGGGGGTGCGGACCGGGCTTGCCACCGGAGATGACGGAAGATGCCGCCGGTTCCACGGCAAATACCTTCAGGTTGGGCCAGGCCTTCTTCAGGACGCGGGCCACGCCGCTCAGGTGGCCGCCGGTGCCCACGCCGCTGATCAGCACGTCCAGCCCCTCGGGGAAGTCGGCCAGAATCTCCTTGGCCGTGGTCTCGGAGTGGATGGCGGGGTTGGCTGGTTCTCGAACTGCTGCGGCATCCGGGGCGTCGGGCGTTTCGGTGAGCAGCTCGCGGGCGCGTTCGATGGCGCCGGGCATGCCGCGCTCACGCGGGGTCAGCTCGAAGCGTGCGCCATAGGCGAGCATCAGCCGCCGGCGCTCCAGCGACATGGGACTCGGGCATGACCAGGATGAGCTTGTAGCCCTTGACGGCTGCCACCATGGCCAGACCGACGCCCGTGTTGCCGGAGGTGGGCTCGACGATGGTGCCACCCGGCTTGAGCTTGCCGCTTTTTCGGCATCTTCGATCATCGCCGGAGCGATACGGTCCTTCACCGAGCCACCCGGGTTGGCCTGTTCGGCCTTGATCCAGACCTCATGGCCGGGACCGAACAGCCGGTTGATGCGCACATGCGGGGTGTTGCCGATGGTGGCAAGAATGTTGTTGGCTTTCATGGGGTGAGAACTCCTTGCGAGGGACGTATGTACCGGCCGCGGCGGGATCCTGTCTGGCGCGTGGCAGGCCTTCTCGAGACAATGGCGGCCATTTTGGCGCATCATCTCTGCCTGAGCGACAGATGGATATGCAGAAAACGCATGAACATAACATCCCCGACGCATGAAGGACATGGTGAGGGTCTCTCCTGACAGGGGAAGCGAAGGATGTGTCGGACCCGGACGCGGCCCGGGAACAGCGCTGGAACGAGCGCCAGCTGGCAGAACCCGTGCTGCAGCCGCGGATGAAGGTCTGGACCTACCGCGAAGGGGCCATCGTGCTGGGGCGCTCGCAGCATGCGTTGGCTGACAGGCCGGCAGCTGCCGGCGTGGGCGGCGCGCCGGCGGGCGATGCTGCGGGTATGTCCCCGGATGGATTGGCGGATTCTGGCGCCGTGCGCCTGCCGCTGGTCAAGCGCGGTGCCGGTGGTGGTGCGGTGCTGGTGGGCCCATGGTTGCTGAGTGCCTCGCTGCTGCTGCCGCTGGACGATCCGCGCATGGCGATGACCTCCGTGGCCGACAGCTATCGCTGGCTGGGCGAGGCCATGATGGAGACGTTGGCCGAGCTGGGCGTGACGGCGCGTGCCGTGCCGCCGGCCGAGCGCATTCCGGCGCCGGAACGGTTGGCGTGGGCATGCTTTGCCGGTGTGGCGCCCTGGGAGGTGGTGGTGGATGACCCGGCACGGGCGTGGCGCGCAAGCTGGTGGGCTTTTGCTCAGCGGCGCAGCCGCCATGGCGTGCTGCTGGCGTTGGGCGTGCTGGTGCAGCCGGCCCCTCGGCGCTGCTGGCGCAGACACTGGGTCACCCGGTGGCGCTGGCCGACGAGCTGGCGGCCACCACGGTGGATCTGGCCTCGGTCAGCCCGCGGCCGGTGTCCAATGACGACTTCGGCGGTGCTGTGGCCCCGCCTGCAGCCGATGTCCCTGATGACCGACTGATCGGGTGGGCGATGTCGTGCAGCTGCGCGAGACGCCGTGACCGCATGCGGTCTGGCGTTGTCGAAAGCCCCCGGGCGCTTCCCTGTGTGCCGGAACAGCCTGTCGCGCAGTTTTTGGCAGGACTTCTGCCAGAACGTTCGATATCGATTCAGGTTGTATCCGTTGTCGCCAAGCTGCACTGATAAAATCATGACTTTGACTTTCTGGCGTTCCAGCCCTTTCCCGGGGACGTTCCCGGGCCTGCGGAGCTTCCTTTCATGAAACTTCCCCGTCGATGCAAGACCGCGCCGCTGGCTGCGGCCGTGATGCTGGTGCTGGCTGCGCCGCTGGCGGCCCAGCCCACCTCGGACCAGCCCGAAAGGTCCAGCCTGCTGCCGCTGCGGCCGACAAGGCCGCCGGACAGGCTGAAGCTGCTTCGGGTCAGAAGGCTTCGGCCGAGCAGGGCGCTGCAGCCGAACAGAAGGCAGCTGCCGGGCAGGCGCTGCGGCTGGGCAGAAAGCGCCGGCTGGACAGGATGCACCGGCCGATCAGAAAGCCCCCGCCGCTCAGGGCACGCCGGCTTCGCAGCAGGACAGCACTGCTAAGGCAGAGCCTGCGGCCGGGGCCGAGGCAGAACTGAAAGTGGGCTTCGTGCTGCCCACCACGCCGGATGGCAGCGGCTGGTCGCGCTCGCACCAGCAGGGCATTGATGCCCTGCGTCAGCAGCTGGGTGACCGGGTGGCCGTGACGGTGCTGGACAACGTGAAGGACGTTGATGCCGAGAAGGCCTTCCGCAAGTTGGTGGAAGACGGCGATCGGCTCATCTTCGGCACTGGCGCCACCTACGAGGCGCTGATGAAGCGTCTGGCGCTGGAATACCCGGATGTGCGCTGGGAAGTGGCCGGGCTGGGCACGTCCGCAGGCAACATCCGTTCCTATGGGGTGCGCGCCTATGAGGGGGTGTACCTGGCCGGGGTGGCCGCTGGCAAGATGACGAAGACCGACACCGTGGGCTTCGTGGCGCCTGTGCCCATTCCCGAGGTGGTCCGCAACATCGACGCCTTTGCGCTGGGTGCGCAGTCGGTCAACCCCACGGCGCGCGTGAAGGTGGCCTGGGTGAACGGCTGGGCAGACCCGGTGCGCGAGACCGAGGCCACCCAGACGCTGATCAGCGGTGGTGCCGACGTGATCATCTACAACACCGCCACGACTGACCCGCTGAAGCAGGCAGAGCGGGTGGGCAAGTACGCCTTTGGCTGGGGCGCCGACATGAGCCAGGCCGCGCCCAAGGCGCACCTGGGGTCGGTGGCCTTCGACTGGGCCGGCTACTATGTGCAGACGGTGCAGCAGGTGCTGGACAAGCGCTGGAAGCCCGCGCCCACCTGGCAGGGGCTGCGTGACGGCCGTGTGGACCTGGTGGCCCTGTCCGACAAGCTGACGCCCGAGGCTCGGGCCGCCGTCGAGGAAAAGCGCAAGGCGCTGCGCGAAGGTAAGCTGCAGATCTGGAAAGGGCCGCTGGTGACGGTGGATGACCGCGAGCTGCTGCCGGCCGGCAAGGTGGGCGATGACCGCTTCCCGGAAGGCCTGATGACCTACGTGAAAGGGGTTGAGGGCCAGGTGCCTGCCGGTCGCTGATTCTGCCTAATGTTCATGAATCCGGAATCTCACAAGATGTCGCAAACGAATCGTCGTCGCCTGCTGCTAGCTGCTGGCAGCGGGCTGTTGCTGTCGCAGGCCGGCCTGCCGCTGTCCGCTCGGGCTGCCGAAGGTAACGACCGGAAAGCCGCGGGGCTGCTCGTGGCACCCACGCAGCCGCCAGTCCGACCGCGGGCAAGTCCGCCACGGCGGGCGCAGGCCATGCGACCAGCCGTGCCGCGTCCAAGCCGCTGCGGGTGGGCTTTCTGTATGACGGCCCGATCGATCCGTATTCGGCCAGTCACCCTGCATGCGCTCAGCGCCCAATACCTGAAGCGGAAGCTGGGCAACCGCATTGAGCTGGTGCCGGCCGAGCGTGTGACCGAAGGCAAGGACGCCGACCGGGTACTGCGCAAGATGTGTGCCGACGGCTGCCAGCTGGTGTTCGGTACCGCTTATGGCTTCATGGACGCCATCGTGCGCGTGGCGCGCGACTACCCTCGGTGCGCTTCGAGAGCAATGCCGGCTTCAAGACGGCTGACAACGTGGGTACCTACAACGCCCGCTACTACCAGGCACGCTATCTGGCCGGCATGCTGGCCGCACACGCCAGCAAGGCCGGTGTGCTGGCCTACATTGCGCCCGTGCCGGTTCCCGAGGTGCTGCAGGGCATCAACGCCTACACGCTGGGTGCGCGTTCGGTGAATCCCAAGATCACGGTGCGGGTGTACTGGACCAACAACTGGCGCGACCCGGGGCTGGAGCGCGAGGCCACCTACAGCCTGCTGTCGCAGGGGGCTGATGTGTTCACCCAGCACACCGACACCGTGGCGGTGGCCGAGGTGGCACGTGACCGCAAGCTGAAGCTGATCGGCTTCCAGGGCGACTACAGCAAGATCGTGCCGCGCAACCTGCTGCTGGGTACCGTGCTGCCCAACTGGAACGCCTACTACCTGGAGCGCACCCGCAAGCTGCTGGAAGGCAAGTGGGAGCCGGACCATACCTGGGGCGGTCTGGCCGACGGCATGGTGCAACTGGATCTGGGGCCCGCGCCCGTGTCACAGGCGGTGCGCCGCCAGATCAACGCCGTGCGCCTGCAGCTCATGCGCGGACACCGGCACGTCTTCGAGGGCGAGCTGCGCGCCAATGACGGCAAGGTTCGCCAGCTGGGCGGCGTGATGTCCGATACCGTCATGCAGAAGATGGACTGGCTGGCAGAAGGGGTCATCGGCCGGGTGAGCTGATCGCTCGCACCGGAGGGCTTCTTCGGGCGCTGGTTGTTGTCTGCGGTTGCCCACCATCGCTGGGCGTGGGGTGTGACAACCGGAAGCCCGCAGGTCACGGCTCATGGCTATAGAAAGCCGCCGATACGGATGAAAGCGTATCGGCGGCTTTTTGTCCGGGGAGGGGATGCCCGTCCCCGGGTGCCTCAATCAGCCCTTGCTGCGGCTGCTGGCAGGCTTGGCCTTGGTCGTTGCCGTGGTGCGGCTGCTGGCCGCTTTCGGAGCGGCTGCCTTGGTGGCTCTTGGCGGTTGTCCCCTGCCGCGGCCGTCTTGGCAGTGCTGGTCCGCGTGCGTGACGTGGTGGCAGCCTTGGGTGCCGCGGCCTTTGGGGGCTGCAGCCTGGGTGCTGCAGCTTTGGGCTCTGCTGCCTTGGGCTCTGCCGCCTTGGTTTCAAATGCCTTGGGGGCTGCGCTGGTCTTGGCGACATCGGCCTTGGGCGCCGGGGCTTCAGCCTTGGCCGGTTTGGCTGTGGCAGGGGCGGCTTCAGGCTTTTTGCGGCAGGCGCTGCGGCCTTTGGCTTCAGGCAGTGCCTTGGCAGCCGGCGTGTCGACATGCTTGAACACCAGCAGGCCCAGCGGCGGCAGGGTCAGCTCCAGCGAGTAGGGACGACCATGGGTGCCTTCGTCGTGGGCATCCACGAAGCCCTGGTTGCCCACGTCGGTGCCGCCATAGATGGAGGCATCGCTGTTGAAGATTTCCTGCCAGCGGCCACCCTGCGGGGCGCCCAGACGGTAGTTGTGGTGCGGCACGGGTGTGCCGTTGAAGACGACCAGCAGCGTGTCCTTGGGATCATTGCCATGGCGCAGATAGGCCAGCACGCTATGGGCACTGTCGTCGGCGCTGATCCACTCGAAGCCGCTGCCGTCGAAGTCGCGCTGGTGCAGGGCCGGCTGGGTGCGCATCAGGTGGTTGAGCGCGCCGATGAGGTGCTTGATGCCCACGTGGAAGTAGGTGTCGGCGGCATTCCAGTCAACGCTGCCTTCATGCGCCCATTCGGTCCATTGGCCGAATTCGCCGCCCATGAACAGCAGTTTCTTGCCCGGGTGGGTCCACATCAGGCCGTAGAGCAGGCGCAGGTTGGCAAACTTCTGCCAGTCGTCGCCCGGCATCTTGGACAGCAGGCTGCCCTTTGCCGTAGACCACCTCGTCGTGCGAGAGCGGCAGCACGAAGTTCTCGTTGAAGGCGTAGTACAGACTGAAGCTGAGCGCGTTCTGGTGGTAGCTGCGATAGACCGGATCCTTCTCGAACCACGACAGCGTGTCGTGCATCCAGCCCATGTTCCACTTCATGCCGAAGCCCAGACCGTTCATGGTCTCGGGGTTGTCGTTGCTGTGGCCGCCCCAGGCCACCGGACGCGAGACGCCCGGCCAGGCCGTGGATTCCTCGGCGATGGTCTGCACGTCGGGGAAGTCGCGGTAGACGCTCTGGTTGAGCTGGCGCAGGAAGTGGATGGCTTCCAGGTTCTCGCGGCCGCCGAAGCGGTTGGGGATCCACTGGCCGTCCTGGCGGGAGTAGTCCAGTACAGCATGGAGGCCACGGCGTCCACCCGGATGCCGTCGATGTGGTACTGGTCCAGCCAGAAGGCGGCGCTGGAGAGCAGGAAGCTGCGCACCTCGTGGCGGCCGTAGTTGAAGATCCAGCTGTTCCACTCGGGGTGGAAGCCCTGGCGGCGATCAGCGTGCTCGTACAGTTCGGTGCCGTCAAAGCGGTGCAGACCGTGGGCGTCACCCGGGAAGTGCGAGGGTACCCAGTCCAGGATGACGCCGATGCCGCGCCCGTGCATGTAGTCGACGAACGCCTTGAAGTCGGTCGGACTGCCGTAGCGCGAGGTGGGAGCAAAGTAACCCACCGTCTGATAACCCCACGAACCATAGAACGGGTGTTCGGTGATGGGCATCAGCTCGACGTGGGTGAAGCCCAGCGACTGCACGTGGTCAGCCAGCTTGGGCGCGATGTCGCGGTAGTTGAGGAAGCCGTGCGGGTTGTCGTCCGGGCGCATCCAGGAGCCCAGGTGGCATTCGTAGATGCTGATGGGGGCGTTGAGCGCGTTGGCCTGGCCACGCGTCTTCATCCATTCGGCGTCGTCCCAGCGATAGGAGATGTCGGCAATGCGGGTGGCGGTGCAGGGGCGGCTCTTCCCACGCAAAGCCGAAGGGGTCGCTCTTTTCCAGCCATTCACCGGTGGGGCGCCGACAGGATGCGGTACTTGTAGCAATCGCCGACCGAGGCGTGGGGGCACGAAGCCTTCCCAGATGCCGGAGCTGTCGCCACGCACGGCCAGCGGGCTGGCGCCATGCTGCCAGCCGTTGAAGTCGCCGATGACCTGCACTTCGCGGGCGTTGGGGGCCCAGACGGCAAACCAGCAGCCTTTCTCGGGCTTGCCGCCTTCCTGCGTGGCATGGGTGCAGGGGTGGGCGCCCAGCCAGCGATACAGCGAGTTGTTGGTGCCTTCACGGAAGTAGTAGATGTCGTCTTCCGTGCAGACAGGGGGAGCTTGGAGCGTCTGTGTCGTGCTGTTTTTGTCAGGCGAGTTGTTCACCGTAGTCATAGAGAGCCTCCAGCAGCCGTTGGCCGTGTTCATCGTCGGGTGACAGCGACTGGTTGAGCTCGTCCAGACGATGGGCGAAAGTCGCCAACGTCATGGCATTGCCGGCCCCTGATGGAGTCTGGCGTGACAGTGTGCCACCCAGCGCTGTTTTTCTTCAGTACTGAGAATATCCGGAAATTGCCTTGCACGGTATCGGAAAGACATTTCCTCAAGTCGGGGATCCTCAAAAGACGGGATTTGAATATGTGAATGATCGGTGTCCGGCGATGCGGCGGCCTGCGATGCGGTGGCATCCAGCCGTTCGCGCCAGTCATCCAGAGCGTCGACGGTCGTCGTTGCCGATGAAGCCGCCATACAGATCGCCGTCCACGTCCGGGGCGGGACCTTGCGGGCGGGGACGCTGGTAGACCTCGTCCATGCGGCTGGCCAGCTGCGGGGTCAGGCGTCGGGCCGTCTCGGTGTGACGGGCGATGGTCTCCATGTCGATGCGCCAGCGTTCGATGACGGCCGGCGTGAGCACCTTCAGGTTGCCGATGACGATGGGGGACTTGTTGATGGCCGGCTCCGGATGGGCAGGCGCGTCATGCCCTCGGGCAGGTCCTCGGTCTTCGAGAAGAGTCGCAGGCGAATCTGTTCCGTATCCAGGTCGGTCAGCTCGGCGGGGTCGTGAATCAGGTCCCAGACGATCAGCTCGTTGCGGTTGGTGGGATGTTGGGCCAGCGGCCAGACCACCAGCCATGCCGCCCTGTTCGGCCCCGTACATGGCAGAGACGTGGATGAAAGGACGGTCGGAACCGATCTCGGTCAGCACGGCCTGTTTCTGGCGCAGCGCCAGGCAGAAGTTCCAGAGCCGGGGCTGGCGGTTGCGGATGAGGGCCGCCAGGGCGATGGTGGCGCGCACGTCCGAGAGCGCGTCGTGCGCCTGCGCATGGGCCAGCCGTTGGCGGCACTCAGATGTTCCAGCTTGAAGGAGGGGCGGCCGTCGTCGTGGCGAGGCCATTCGATGCCCTCGGGGCGCAGGGCGGCCGTGGCGCGCACCACGTCCAGCAGATCCCATCGGCTGCAGCCGTTGCGCCATTCCCGGTCGTAGGGCGGACGCAGCGTGCGCCACAGCAGGTGGCGCGTTACTTCGTCGTCGAAGCGGATGGAGTTGTAGCCCACGCCGATGGTGCCGCTGGCACCCAGCTCGGCCAGCACCGCATCGGCAAAGCGGTATTCGGGCAGCCCCGTGGCCAGGCACTCCTGCGGCAGGATGCCGGTCAGCAGGCAGGCCTCGGGGTCAGGCAGGTAGTCGGGGGCCGGCTTGCAGTACAGCATCACCGGCTCGCCGACCTCGTTCAGGTCGAGGTCGGTGCGGATGCCGGCAAACTGCGCCGGCCGGTCAAGGCGCGGATCGCGCCCGAAGGTTTCGTAGTCGTGCCAGAAGAAGCTTGTTTCGCTCACGTCGGGTAGGTGCCGGGCACCAGGATGCTCTTGTTCACATCCTTGATGTTACGCAACCCGCAGAAGGCCATGGTGAGATCGGCTTCGTTGCGGATGACTTCCAGCGCCTTGGTGACGCCGGCCTCGCCCATGGCACCCAGGCCGTACAGGAAGGGACGGCCGATGAACACACCGCGAGCGCCCATGGCCACGGAGCGGATCACGTCCTGACCGGAGCGCACGCCACTGTCCAGATAGATCTCGATGTTGTCCTTGCCGACCGCATCGACGATGGCGGGCAGGGCCTCGATGGAGGGCAGGGCGCCGTCGAGCTGGCGGCCACCGTGGTTGGAGACGATCAGCGCGTCGGCCCCCGACTTCACGGCCAGATGGGCGTCCTCGGGCTCCATGATGCCCTTGATGATGATCTTGCCACCCCACTTGTCCTTGATCCAGGCCACGTCGTCCCACGACAGGGCCGGGTCGAACTGCTGGCTGGTCCAGGCTGACAGCGAGCTGGTGTCGCTCACACCGCTGGCGTGGCCGACGATGTTGCCGAAGGTGCGCCGCTTCGTGTGCAGCATGTGCCAGCACCAGTAGGGCTTGGTGGCCGGGTTGATGAGGTTGGTCAGCGTGGGCTTGGGGGGCGAGGACAGGCCGTTCTTGATGTCCTTGTGCCGCTGGCCGAGGATCTGCAGGTCCAGCGTGATGACCAGCGCCGAGCACTTGGCGGCCTTGGCGCGGTTGATGAGCCGCTCGACAAAGCCCTTGTCCTTCATGACGTAGAGCTGGAACCAGAACGGGCGGCTGGTGTGCTCGGCCACGTCCTCGATGGAGCAGATGCTCATGGTGGAGAGCGTGAACGGCACCCCGAACTTCTCGGCGGCGCGGGCCGCGAGGATCTCGCCGTCGGCGTGCTGCATGCCGGTGAGTCCCGTGGGGGCCAGTGCCACCGGCATCGTCACGTTCTCGCCGATCATCGTGTTTTCCAGCGAGCGGTTTTTCCATGTTGACCGCCACGCGCTGGCGGAACTTGATCTTCTGGAAAGCGGTTTCGTTGGAGCGGTAGGTGGATTCTGTCCAGGAGCCGGAGTCCGCGTAGTCGTAGAACATGCGCGGCACGCGGCGCTTGGCAATGACTCGGAGATCTTCGATGCAGGTAATGACCGGGGCCATGGAGGAGTTCCTTCTGTTCAGATATTCCCGAAATACTACAACCCGTTACGGACCCCCGCGCTCTGTACGGGCACGTTGTGGGGCTAGGGGTTTACCCGGGGTGAGCGGATGCTGCGATGCAGCGCCGGGTTGCGCCGCGATCTAGAATCCACCCTCCGGCACTGGTCCGCCGGCCCCGGGTGATGGCGGGGCGGATTCCGGGCCGGGCCGCTTTGCAACCCTGATGATCCAAACCCGGGAAAGACGATGACGAACGATGGGCAGGGGCGCCGCAGCGCCCCGGTTGAACGAAACCCTGAAAGCCGCGCTGAGCAGCGTTTCGGAGAACGCTTCTCGGTGTCGCACGGGGTGCGCGAGCACCACGGCCGCGATGAATCCATCTACCCGCTGACCCTGCCCGAAGGGTGGTGTTTGCCGAGAGCACCGAGGACGTGGTGGACCTGGTGAAGCTCTGTCGCGCATCACTGTCCGATCGTGCCCCGGGGGCGGGTTCGTCCATCGAGGGCCAGCTGCTGGCGATTCGGGGCGGCATCACGCTGGACATGTCGCGGATGAACCGCATCGTGTCGGTGGCTCCCGAAGACCTGCTGGTGACGGTGCAGGCCGGCGTGACCCGCAAGCAGCTCAACCAGGAGCTGCATGACACCGGGCTCTTCTTCCCCATCGATCCCGGGGGCGGATGCCTCCATCGGCGGCATGGCTTCCACCCGTGCCTCGGGCACCAACGCGGTGCGCTACGGCACCATGCGCGAGAACGTGCTGGCGCTGACCGTGGTGACGGCCGAAGGGAAGGTGGGCATACCGGCACGCACGCCCGCAAGTCGTCGGCCGGCTATGACCTGACCCGTCTCTTCGTGGGGGCCGAGGGCACGCTGGGCATCATCACCGAAGTCACGCTGCGCCTGCACCCGCTGCCCGAGGCAGTATCGGCCGCGGTGGTCAACTTCCCGTCGGCCGAGCAGGCCGTCAATGTCGTCATCCAGTCCATCCAGCTGGGCGTGCCGCTGGCGCGCTGCGAATTCTGGACCCGCCCGCCATCCGGGCCATCAATGCCTACAGCAAGATGGACCTGCGCGAAGGCTACACGCTGTTCTTCGAGTTCCATGGCAGCCCGGCCGGCGTGGCCGAGCAGGTGGAGCTGGTGCAGCAGCTGGCTGCCGACGAGGGCGGGACGGACTTTGCCTGGGCCGAGAAGCCCGAAGAGCGCACCCGGCTGTGGAATGCCCGGCATGACGCCTACTTTGCCGGCCTGCAGATGCGACCCGCGCACGGGCCATCTCCACCGATACCTGCGTGCCCATCTCGCGGCTGGCGGCCTCTGTCGAGGCGCGCGCAAGCTGCTGGAAGCCAGCGGCTTCCCGTCGCTGATCGTCGGCCACGTGGGCGACGGCAACTTCCATTGCCTGATTCTGGTGGACGTGGACAACCCCGATGAGGTGGCCCGCGCCGAGGCGCTCAACCGCGAGATTGTCTCGCTGGCCCTGTCGCTGGGCGGCACCTGCACGGGCGAACACGGCATCGGCCTGCACAAGATGGACTTCCGGAGACCGAGGCCGGTGCCGAGGGCGTGGCGCTGATGGCGCGCATCAAGGCGGCGCTGGATCCGGAGGGGCTCTTCAACCCGGGCAAGATGCTGCGTTGATGCGGCCCGGGTCTTGCGCAGGGCGGCGGCGGCCCGCAGCTACCATGAAGAATCGGCGGTGGCTGGCGACACGCCGCGAATGCACGCCAGCCTGTGCCGTGTCGGAGCCATTGGCCTGAAGGAGTAGCCCTGCCATGATTTCTGCCGCCCTTTCGCTGTTCCTGCTGTGCGATCTGCCGCTGTCGGCCTATGACGTGCCGCGCCGGCAGACCGTAGGGGTGCTGGTCGTGCTGGGCGTCTCGGGTGGGCATGAGTCTGGCGAGCCTCACGCAGGACGACGGCATGCCGCTCATGACCATTCCGCAGGCGCTGCTGGTGGGGCTGGGGCTGAACGCGCTGCTGTACGGCCTGGTGCATGGCGTGCTGCGCTGGTGGCTGATGCGCGACGGGCGCTGGGATGGCCGGGGGCCGCTCTTCAACCTGCTGCTGGCTGCCGGGCTGGTGCCCAACGTGCTGTCGGCCCTGCTGGAGTCGCTGGAGCTGCCGGCCGGGATCGCCCAGCCGCTGGGCTCGGTGCTGGCCGTCTATGGCCCATGGGTCGTCACCCGCGCCATTGCCTGCGCCATTCCTGATGCACCGCCCCGCTACAGCCTGGCGGGTGTCGCGCTGGCGTCGGTCTCGTCCGTGCTGGTCCTGTTGGTGGTGGCCACCCTGGCCACGCCGTTGCTCGTGTCGCAGGAGGGGCGACCCTGGGCGGTGCGCCTGCCGGGCAGCAGATCTTCAGTGACGGGCAGGGGCAGCTCGGCGGCGCGATCGGGCCGGGAAGGCTCCGCGAACGAGGCGGCGAATGCCTCGGCCCGCGCCTGCATCATCGACGACCAGGGCGGCTGACTGCGAGCCCACCCAGAACTATCGGCAGCGCCCCTCGGGAGAGATGCGGCACGAGCGCTTCGATCGGCATGGGAATCCGCGGCGGGAGGGAGAGAAATGCACCGGCCGTTCTTCGGGAAGCGTGTCTGGCGGCTGAGCTGTTGACACCCTCACTCCCCACCCACCCGCTTCAGGCACCGCAGGTAGCGCTCGTTCACCCGCTCGGCAAACCAGTGCGGTGGTGAGCTTGCGGGTGATCTTGGGGCTGTTGAGCTGGATGTCGGGCAGGATGGCGCGGGGCATGGGCTTGCCGCCGCCGGCGCGGTCGGCGTGGGCGAAGGCGGCCTTGTAGAGCGGGGTTTCGGCAAAGGCCAGGGTGTCGCCCTTCTGCAGCATGGCGCGGATGCTGTCGTCGTTCTGGCCGATCTGCTTGCCGAAGGTGCGGGCGGCGCGCTCGGTCTGGCCTGGGCGTGGCCATGGAGGGGTTGGCGTGGTCCAGCAGGTCGCCGTCGGGGGTGAGCTTCTGGCCGGTGGCCACGGCCGGGGCGCGCTGGAAGGCAGCGTTGCGGCTGGCATAGTGGCCGGCGTTGTAGTCCGCGAAGCGGTACTTCATCTCGGGGTAGTCGGCGGGGTAGTCCAGCAGGTGGGCGATGCCGAAGTACAGGCCGCCGCGACGGGTGAAGATTTCCTGCCGGATGCTGCCGGCGTCGCCGTAGGGGTAGGACTTGCGCTTGGCGTGGTCTTCGGCATAGCTGATGGAGACCTGCATGGCGCCGCCGGTGCGCACGGGGTTGTACTGGCCGAACAGGCGCTTCCCGAGGGGCACGGTGTCGATGAGGTCCTCGAAGGTGCGGCTGAGGTCTTCTTCGGTGCGGGCGCTGTCGATGCGCTGGGCGTAGCTCTGGCCGTTGCCGCTGGGCAGGGCCAGGGCGGTGCGGACCATGAAGCCGGGGACGTGATAGCGGGCGGCGCGTTCGTCGATGGCCTTCCAGGCGATGGCGGGCAGGCCGGCCACCACGGGATTGACCTGGAAGCCCGATTCCTGCTCGATGACGGCGACGGTGGCGCACAGGCTGCCGCGGGTGGCGGGCAGGCCCAGCAGCGAGAAGGAGGTCTGGATGTCGGTGGCCCAGCCGCCGGCGTCCTTCACGTTGGGGGGAATGGCCTTGCGGGCCACGGTGCGGGCGTCTTCGGGGGCCAGCCCGGCCTTGTCGGGCGAGGTGGTCTGACAACCAGCCAGCAGCAGGGCGGTGACCAGCAGTACGCCGGAGGAAATAGAGCCTTTCATGGTATTGGGGTAAGGTTGAGGGTATTCCCGAGGGGGCTTGCGGCATCGAACCCGCAGATTATGAGGATATTGCGGATTCTCGGCCGTGGGGAGCGCCGTTTCGCGCAACAGCCACGTTTCCTGTGTTCAATTAGGCAGCATGAGAATCGGCATAGGTTTCAAGTTGTTCGTGGCCGTACTGGCGGCCAGTGTCGTGATGGCGGTGGCCATGAGCATTGCCAACCGCATCAGTTTCCAGCGCGGCTTTCTGGGCTACCTGAATGAGGTGGAGACCCGGCGCCTGAACGTGCTGACCACCGTGCTGGCAGCGCACTGGCGCGAGGTGGGCGATCCCGAGCACGGCTGGGACGCCCTGCGCGGGCGCGACGACCTGTGGCGGCACATTGTGCGTTATAGCGGCTACCGGTTGCATTCGGGGCCGCGGCAGATGCCGGTCCTGCCCATTCTGGGCCGCAGGCCGCTGCAGGCCCTGCCAATGGCTGGTGCCCATGCCGTATGCCGAGGGCATGGGGCGGCGCGCGGGTTGCTGTATGAGCAGCCCGGGCAGGAGGACAAGCGCGTAGTGCCGGATGCAGCGCACGTGCACGGGGCGCTCCAGCACGGTGGCCCTCTGCCGAAGGGGCTGCTGCCCAATGGTCTGCTGCCCGGTGACATGTCGCGGCATGGGCCGCAGCCCGGGCAGGCCTCCGCCGATGTGGGCCAGGCATCGAACTGGTGGTGGCTGTCCAACCTGTCGGCCACGCAGGCGGATGAATCGGCCCGCCCGGGTCCGGGGGCACGAAGGAGCCTCCGGCCGCCGGAGGCCCGCGCTGGTGAGCTGTCGCCGCCGGCCGAGGAATCCCTGCTGGACGTGCTGGTCGATGGCGGGGATGTACACCCCGACATGCCGCCTGCGTCGGCGCCGGGACCCGGATGGCCGGGTGTGCCACCCAAGCCGCCCATGGATGCCGCGGCGCGCATGACGCTGCAGGATGCCAGTGGCCGTTTCGTGGTGGGCAACCCGGGACCCGGGGCCGGATGCGCATTTCGTGCCGATCCTGGTGGATGGGGTGGTGGCCGGCTGGGCTGGGCAGCAAGCGCTTCACCGAGGTGACGGATGCGGCCGATCTGGCCTTCCAGCGCCGTCAGGAGAGTGCGGCCTGGGTACATCGCAGGGCTGGCGGTGCTGCTGGCGGCCGTTGTTGCCCGGCTGCTGGGGCGGGTGATGCTGGTGCCGGCAAGGCGGCTGGCCACAGCCACGCGGGCGCTGGCGGCGGGACAGTACGACATCCGCGTGCCGGTGTCCTCGCAGGATGAGCTGGGGCAGCTGGCACGGGTGTTCAACAAGCTGGCCGGCACGCTGCAGAGCAACGAGAACATGCGCCGCGCTTTCATGGCGGACGTCTCGCACGAGCTGCGCACGCCGCTGGCGATCATGCGCGGCGAGCTGGAGGCGGTGGAGGACGGGCTCCAGCCGCTGGACCAGCGGGTGGTGCAATCCTTCAGAGTGAAGTGGGCATTCTGTCCAAGTTGGTCGACGACATCCACATGCTGTCGATGACGGAGGTGGCACCGCTGGCGTATCACTGGGAGCAGGTGGACGTGGTGGAGCTGCTGGACACCACGCTGTCGAGCTGGCAGGAGCGCCTGGCTGTCCGTGGGTTGTCCCTGAAAAGGGTCGGGGTTATAGATAGAATGCTCGTTTCGGGGATCCGAATCGATTGCGCCAGTTTTCCAGAACCTTCTGGAAAACGCCGTACGCTACGTGGACCAGGGCGGTACCGTGCAGGTGGGCTGTCAGGCGGGCAGCCCGGGCGTGATCATCGATTTCGACGACTCCGGCCCCGGCATGTCGCCTGAAGACTATCCGCGTCTCTTTGACCGTTTCTACCGTCGTGAGGCGTCGCGGAACCGGGCCACGGGCGGGTCGGGGCTGGGGCTGGCCATCTGCAGGGGCATCGTGGAGGCGCATGGTGGCCGCATCATGGCGCAGGCCTCGCCGTTGGGTGGGTTGCGCGTCCGGATCGAGCTGCCCCCCGAGCATTCTTCGGAGGGAAATGGATGACGCAGCAGAATATCTGGACCAATCCTGGCCGGCCGTTGCAGCTGCTGGTGGTCGAGGACGAGCCGAAGCTGGCCGTCCTGGTCTGTCGATACCGGATGCTGCCGGCTTCCAGACCGGGATCCCGGCTGATGGCCGGCTGGTGGTCAACGCGGTGCGCACCAACCCTCCGGATCTGGTGCTGCTGGACCTGATGCTGCCGGGCCGTGACGGCATCGACATCTGTCGCGAGATCCGCACCTTCTCGTCGGTGCCCATCATCATGATGACGGCGCGCGTGGAAGAGATCGACCGGCTGCTGGGGGCTGGAGCTGAGGGGCCGACGACTACATCTGCAAGCCTTTTCAGCCCGCGCGAGATGGTGGCGCGGGTGCGGGCGGTGCTGCGTCGCACGCTGGCCGATGCGGTCAAGCCGCAGCAGAAGGCGGTGGCCGAGGCCGTGCTGGAAAAAGCCCGCGGACGTGTCGCCGCCGCCTGACGGGCTGTGGATCGACACGGTGCGCCACGCGGCGTGGCTGGAAGGCAGCCCGCTGGAGCTCACGCCGGTCGAATTCCGCCTGCTGTCGGTGCTGGCGGCCATGCCGGGCCATGTGTTCAGCCGGGAAGACCTGCTGGAGCGCCTGTATGAAGACCACCGGGTGGTCAACGGCCGCACGGTCGACACGCACGTGAAGAATCTGCGCCGCAAGATGGGGCGCATCCTGCCCGACAGCGACTTGATCCAGTCGGTGTACGGCATGGGGTACAAGTATCAGCCCTAGGGATCCTCTGAACAAGTCTCCGCGGCCGTCGCATCCCGCAATGGGCGCATGACTGCGTTGCCATTTGCTGTCAATAGCGGCGCTATTGACAGCAAATGTCGCCTAGTCCTGCATCCCGTTCCGTGGCGCGCCGGTTCGCGGGACTTATTAAGAGGATCCCTGAGTTTCTCTCCGGGCAGGCAGTTGCGTTACAGTAGGCGCCCCTAGTTTTTCTTTTGTGCCGAATTCCGCATGAGTGCCTTTTTCCGCAACGCCCCGGTCTATCGCCTTTCCGCCGCTCGGAACCCGGATCCTGCCGCTGTCGAAGAGCAGCTGCAGCGACTGGCCTTCACGCCGGGGCTGGCCCAGGAGGCGCAGTCGCTGGGCTGGGTGCCGGCCATGGAAGGCGAGGGGTTGGCCCACCGGGTGGGGCGTCACTGGCTGCTGACGCTACGCGCCGAGAAGAAGCTGCTGCCGGCCTCGGTCATCAACCAGTTCACCCGTGCACGCGCCCAGGCGCTGGAAGAAGAGCAGGGCTTCAAGCCCGGCCGCAAGCAGATGCGCGAGCTGAAGGAGCGCGTGACGGAAGAGCTGCTGCCCAAGGCCTTCAGCATCTTCCGGGACACCCGGGTGTGGATCGATCCGGAAGGGGCTGGGTGGTGGTGGACACCACGGCGCCGGCCCGTGCCGACGAGATCATCGGACTGCTGAAGAAATCGGTGGACGACCTGCCGCTGGCGCCGCTGAAGCTGGTGCATTCGCCGGCTCAGGCCATGACGACCGGGCTGGTCGAGAACGAAGTGCCCGGCCCGTTCTCCATCGACGACGACAGCGAGCTGCGCGACACGGGCGAAAGCCGTGCGGCCGTTCGCTACGTGCGCCAGCCGGTGGATGCCGACACGGTGCAGCGCCACCTCAAGGAAGGCAAGCAGTGCACGCGCCTGGCGCTGACCTGGCGCGATCGCGTGTCCTTCGTGCTGACCGAGAATGCCGCCATCAAGCGGCTCAATCCGCTGGACGTGGTGCGCGAGGGGCGCGAGAGCCTGGACGAGGGCGATGCCCGGCAGGTGTTCGATGCCGAGTTCACGCTGATGGCCGGCGAGCTTTCGGGCCTGCTGGCCGACTTGCTGGATGTGCTGGGCGGCGAGCAGAAGGAAGCGCAGGCGGCCTGACGGGGCCGCGCCCGGGCATGCAGGGTGTCTTCGGGCCTGAAAGCTTGGCGCTGACGGTTTCTACCTTGGCTCTGACGGCTTCTGTCGCCCGAATTTGAGGGCGGAGAAGCCGTTTTTGGGTGCCAGTACGTCTCCGGGCAAGCCGTTCGGGTGTTGCCCTGCCACCGACGGATGTGTTGTCCCCGCATGATTTTGCTGTTGTTATTGGGCAACGTTCTGGCGTCATTGTGCGGTCGGGGCAGGGGCGCAGAAACCGTTCGTGCCAGTCTGTGTCAGATCGCGGCGTTCATGGACGCCATGAAGAATGCCCTGAAGCCCCGCTGTTCATGCGGATCTTCAAGGGAGCGCCTGGCGGGCGGCGCGTTTTGTCCGTGATTTTTCGGGAGACCTGACTGAACTGCCGACCGCCTGTCGGAATGGCGTGTTGGTTCATCGGTCCAGCATGTTGCAGTGTGTCAATGGCATTGAAAGGGCGCGCTTTTTCTTCTACAGTGGCCACTCCTCCAACCGGACACGAGCCGGAAATAGCACTCCTCTATGAAATTGTTGTTGGACACCCAGGTGATGAAAGCCTGGCTGACCGGGGCCACGGATCGTCTGTCGGCCGAAACCATCGCCCTTTTGCAGGATCCCCAAAACGAGCGCTACTACAGCACTGCCAGCATCTGGGAACTTTCCCTGAAGGAAGGCATGGGCGCCTCGAATGTGAAACTGAATCCCCACCGGTGGTGACGGAGCTGAAGGAACAAGGCTTCATCGAGCTGTCGCTGCGCGCAGCCACCCTGTGGCGGGCCTTCCGCCTCTCCAGCCGCATCCAGCGTGACCCGTTTGACCGCCTGCTGCTGGCCCAGGCCCAGCAGAAAGGCCTGAAGCTGCTGACGGTAGACCCGCAGATGCTTCGGCATGAACTGCCGGAGGTGCTGGCGGCATAACCCAGGACTCATCCGCTGAAGCGGCGCATCGACTGCGAGGATTCGCAGCGATGCGCCGCTTTTCTGTTGGGGCTGCCCCCAGAGGCTTTCAAGCGTTGGCCGTTGCCCGCAGCTCCTGGCGGGCCTGGCGGATGATGGTGCTGGCCCCCTTGAGCGCCAGTGCGGACAGGGCCAGTGCCACCAGCAGGTCCGGCAGGTTGCTGTTGGTCAGGTACACGCCTCCGGCTGCGGCAATCACCAGCAGGTTGCCGATGGCGTCGTTGCGCGAGCAGATCCAGACACCGCGCATGTTGCTGTCGCCTTCACGGAAGGTGTAGAGCAGGGCGGCGGCGGTGACGTTGGCCAGCAGGGCCAGCACCCCCACGATGCTCATCTCGTGATAGTTGGGCAATGAGCCTGCCCAGAACTGATAGAGGGTGGTGAGCAGCACCCAGGTGCCGAAGGCGGCCATGGTTGCGCCTTTCAGCAGTGAGGCGCGGGCGCGGTGGTGCAGGGCCATGGACAGCACCAGCAGGCTGATCAGGTAGTTGCCGGCGTCCCCCAGAAAGTCCAGCGAGTCCGACATGAGCGAGACCGAACCCGAGCGGGCGCTCATCACGATCTCGATGATGAACATGCCGAAGTTGATGGCCAGCGCGGCCCACAGTACCTTGCGATAGCGGGCGGTGGTGTGTGGGCCGGGCTGGCTGGAACTGCAGCAGTCGGATGTGCAGGGCATGCGTTCTCCTTGTGCGCATCGGCGCAGGTATCGATGACCGTTCCAAGGATAACGCACCCGGTGCAGGTGTTCCAGGCGTGCCCTGCCTTTCAGTGCTGCTTCAGTGCCCGGCCACCTGACCGCCCACCGGGGCGCGCAGCAGGGTCTGGCCGAAGCGGCCGATGGCCAGCACGAGGCCCAGCATCGTGACCAGCGCCAGTGCACCGCCCACCAGGCCCAGATGGTCCAGTCCCCAGTAAATGGCGACCTGGTTGCCCAGCAGGGCGCCGCCGCCGATGCCCAGGTTGAAAAGCCCGAGAACAGGGCCATGGCCACGTCGGTGGCGTCAGACGCCAGCGCCAGCACGCGCGCCTGCATCGACAGCGAGAAGCACATCATCATGGTGCCCCACGTCACCAGCATGCCCAGCAGCCAGCCGGCGTGGTGGGCCAGCGGCTCCAGCGTCAGCAGCGAAAGGCCCATGAACAGCAGCGAACCCAGCAGGAAGATGGCTGGGTTACGGCTGCCGCGCCAGCCGAACAGGACGCTGCCGATCAGGCCGGAGCCGCCGAACACCAGCAGGACCAGGGTGATGGCCTGCCCCTGCAGGCCGGCCACGTGCTGCAGGAAGGGTTCCAGGTAGCTGTAGGTGGTGAAGTGTGCCGTCACGCCCACCACGATCAGGATGTAGATGCTGACCAGGGCCGGACGGCGAAGCAGGACCGGCAGGCTGGAGAGCGAGCCGCTGTTCTGGCTGGGTAAGGCAGGCAGCAGGCGGATCAGCACGACCATCACCACCGCGGCCGCCAGGCCGATCAGAGCCGAAGGTGGCGCGCCAGCCATGATCTCGCCAACGGCCCGACCCAGCGGGATGCCCAGCACCATGGCCAGCGACGAGCCGGTCGACAGCAGCCCCAGCCCCTGGCTGGCCCGGCCCTGGGGGGCCATGCGCACGGCCAGCGACGGTGTGATGGACCAGAAGATGGCGTGCGAAGCGGCAATGCCCAGGCGGCTTGCCATCAGCACCCAGTACTGGCTGGCCATGGCTGAGACGCCATGGCTGACGATGAACACCGGGAAGACACCGATGAGCAGGCGCCGGCGATCCATCTTGCCGGTGGCCAGCATCAGCGGCAGCGAGCCCAGTGCCACGACCCGGGCATAGATGGTCAGCATCAGCCCCACGTCCTCGGTGCGCATGCCAAAGCTCTGTCCGATCATCGACAGAAGCCCGACGGGGCGAATTCGGTGGTGTTGAAGATGAAGGCGGCCAGCGCCAGCGCGACGACGGCCAGCCAGCTGCCCTGGGCAGCCGGTTCGGAAGAGGAGGAGGGGGTATTCATGAACGGCGGAGGAGCGTGTCACCCCGCCTGGGCATGGGCGCGTTCAGGGGGCCATGCCGGAGCAGCAGGCCTTCGCGTTCTGGCGGGGTTTTAACCCCAAGTATGCGTCGGGATGAGGCGCAATGACCTCACGCTGGCGGCGGAAGGCGGCGATGGGCGGGTCAGCGGGGCGCTGGACGTGGTGCGGGCACAACGGCAGCCGGCAGCCTGCCGGTTGTCAGATGCAGCGACGCCGCCCCGTGGCCGGAAGCGACCAGGGGCGGCGCTGTCGGATATCGCCGTCAGATGCCGTTGCCGGATGCTGCGGCAGGCCCGGCCGACACTCAGCGCTTGTACCGCTTCTCCACGAACGGCAGCTTCACGCGCTGAAGCGGGATGAGCCGGTCGCGCACCTTGGCCTGTAGCGGGCTGTCGTCGCGGGAGAGGGCCGGCGGCAGATAGGCCAGCATGATGGGACTTGCCCAGCGTGGGCGAGACGGTGCCGCTGGTCACTTCGCCCTACGGCGTCGCCCTGTTCGTCGACGATGACGGAATGGGCGCGCACGGGCACGTTGCTGTCGGCCACCGGGGCCGTCAGCCGGCGCGGAGCCCCGTGTTCCAGCTGGCCCAGCACCACTTCGGCGCCCGGAAAGCCTGCGAACCGCGCGCCATCGACGCGACGGCTCTTGGCAATGGCAAAGCCCAGCACCGCTTCCACCGGGGTGGTGTCGGGGCCGATGTCGCTGCCGTGCAGCGGCAGGCCGGCTTCCAGCCGCAGGGTGTCGCGCGCCCCCAGACCGGCCGGGGTCACGCGCGGGTCGGCCAGCAGATGGCGCACCAGCGGCTCGGCCTCGGCGGTGGGAATGGAGATCTCGTAGCCGTCCTCGCCAGTGTACCCCGAGCGGGTGGCGAAAGCAGGGACACCCAGCAGCTCCAGCGACACGGATTCCATGAAGCGCGGGCGAGCGGGCGCGCGGGTCCAGCGCAGCCAGCACGGCCTCGGCCTGCGGGCCCTGCAGGGCGATCAGTGCGGCGTCGATCCAGGTGAATTCCAACTCCGGGCACCGGGTGGTGAGCAGGTGGAAATCGTGATCGCGGTTGCCGGCGTTGACGATGATGCGCACCTCGCTGCCCAGGTTGACGAGCATCAGGTCGTCCTCAATGCCGCCGCGTTCGTTCAGCAGCAGCGAGTAGCGCTGGGCGCCCTCGGGCCAGTCGGAGAAGTCCAGCGGCAGGCAGGGCTTCCAGCTGGGCGTGCAGCGTCTCGATGCGGCCATCGCGCGGGCGCACCAGCAGCTGACCCATGTGCGAGACATCGAAGAGCCCGCACGAGGCGCGGGTGGCCAGATGCTCGGCCTTCAGGCCGCTGTACTGGATGGGCATGTCGTAGCCGGCAAAGCCGCCCATGCGGGCGCCCAGCTCGCGGTGCAGACCGTCCGGGGCAACGTGTTTCAGGGCTTCAGCCATGGTGCTCTCCTTGCGAATAGTCCGACAGGGGCGGGCAGGTGCAGACCGGGTTGCGGTCGCCGGCCGCGTTGTCGATGCGCTTGACGGTCGGCCAGACCTTGGCCGCCTTCAGCCGAGGGCAGCGGGAAGACGGCCTGCTCGCGGCTGTAGGGGTGCGACCAGTCGCCAGTCACCTCGGTGGCGGTGTGCGGCGCGTTCTTCAGCGGGTTGTCGTCGGCCGGCCAGGTGCCGGCGGCGATCTCGGCGATTTCCTCGCGGATGCGGATCATCGCGTCGCAGAAGCGGTCCAGTTCGGCCTTGCTCTCGGATTCGGTGGGCTCGACCATCAGCGTGTCGGGCACCGGGAAGGAGAGGGTGGGGCATGGAAGCCATAGTCCATCAGCCGCTTGGCCACGTCCTCGGCGCTGACGCCGTACTGGCCCTTGAAGTGGCGCAGGTCCGGGATGCACTCGTGCGCCACGCGGCCATGCTCGCCGGTGTAGAGCACGTCATAGTGTCCTTTCAGGCGGCGGGCGATGTAGTTGGCGTTGAGGATGGCCATGACCGTGGCCTGGCGGATGCCGGCCGAGCCCATCATCCGGATGTACATCCAGTGAAATGGGGGTGATGAGTGCACTGCCATGCGCGGCACCGGACACGGTGCCGGGCTGGCTGTCGGCAGGCTGACCCGTCAGGCGCGGGGCGACCGGCAGGTGGGGAACCAGGTGGGCGGCCACGGCGATGGGGCCCATGCCCGGCCCGCCGCCACCGTGCGGGACGCAGAAGGTCTTGTGCAGGTTCAGGTGGCAGACGTCGGCGCCGATCTCGCCCGGCTTGGTGAGGCCGGCCTGGGCGTTCATGTTGGCACCGTCCATGTACACCTGGCCGCCGGCCTCGTGCACCTTGCGGCAGATGTCGCGGATGCTGGCCTCGAACACGCCGTGGGTGGACGGGTAGGTGACCATCAGGCAGGCCAGCGCGTCGCGGTGGGCGGCCAGCTTGGCGTCCAGGTCGGCCACGTCGATGTTGCCGTGGGCGTCGCAGGCCACCACCACGATCTTCAGCCCGGCCAGCTGGGCCGAGGCGGGGTTGGTGCCGTGCGCCGAAGCCGGGATCAGGCAGATGTTGCGCTGTGTCTGGCCCTCGGGCCAGCAGGTATTCGCGGATGGCCAGCAGGCCGGCGTATTCACCCTGCGCGCCCGAGTTGGGCTGGAACGAGACGCCGGCAAAAGCCGGTGATGTCGGCCAGCCAGCCGCTCAGCTGGGCCAGCATGTCGGTGTAGCCCTGGGTCTGTTCGGCCGGGGCGAAGGGTGGATGTCGGTGAAGGACGGCCAGGTGATGGGCGCCATCTCGGCCGCGGCGTTCAGCTTCATCGTGCACGATCCCAGCGGGATCATCGAGTGCACCAGCGAGATGTCGCGGTTTTTCCAGCCGTTTCAGGTAGCGGACGAATTCGGTCTCGCTGTGGAAGCGGTGGAAGACCTCATGCGTCAGGATGGGCTCGGTGCGCAGCAGGGCAGCCGACAGCACGTCGCCGTGGGCGGCCAGCTTGGCAGCCAGCGCCTGCAGGGGCGGCGGTCGGTGGCGTGGCCAGAGGTGCTTCGTGCAGGTCGGCCACGTCGGCCAGGCCCACGGTCTCGTCCAGCGCCACCAGCACGCGCGTGTCGTCCAGGCAGCGCAGGTTGATGCGCTTGCTCGCGGCCCGGGCCAGCGCGGCGTCGGCCGCGGCGGCATCCGGGAAGCGGTAGACCAGGGTGTCGAACCAGGTGGCGTGCTCGGGGGCGAGCGCGGCAGACTGCTTCTGCACGCTGGCGGCCAGCAACCGGGCCATGCCGTGGGTGCGCAGTGCGATGCGGCGCAGCCCCTCGGGGCCATGGTAGACGGCGTAGAAGGCCGACATGTTGGCCAGCAGGGCCTGGGCGGTGCAGATGTTGCTGGTGGCCTTGTCGCGGCGGATGTGCTGCTCGCGCGTCTGCAGCGCCATGCGGTAGGCGATGTTGCCGGCGGCGTCGTGGCTGGTGCCGATGATGCGGCCCGGCATGGTGCGGATGAGCTTCTGGCGGGTGGCCATGAAGGCGGCGTGCGGGCCGCCGAATCCCAGCGGGATGCCGAAGCGCTGGGCCGAGCCGATCACCACGTCGGCGCCCTGGGCGCCAGCAGACTTCAGCAGCACGGCGGCCAGCGGGTCGGTACCTACGCAGACCTTCAGGCCCGGCTGCCTGCAGCCGGGCGATGTCGTCGGTGAGGTCGCGCACGCGCCCTTCGGTGTCGGGGTTCTGCAGGTGTGCGCCATAGAAGGTGCCGGGATCCAGTGCGTCCAGCGTGCCCACCGTGACCGGGATCTCCAGCCAGCGGGCGCGGGTGCGGATCACCTCGATGACCTGCGGATGGGTGCCGGCCTCGACGAAGTAGCCGGGGGCCTTGCTGGTGCTGGCCCGGCGCAGCGTGGTCATCGCCTCGGCGGCCGCAGTGGCTTCGTCCAGCAGCGAGGCGTTGGCCACCTCCATGCCGGTGAGGTCGATGATCATCTGCTGGAAGACCATCAGCGCTTCCAGGCGGCCCTGCGAGATCTCGGCCTGGTAGGGCGTGTAGGCTGTGTACCAGCCGGGGTTCTCCAGCACGTTGCGACGGATCGGCTCGGGGGTGAGGGTGCCGTGGTAGCCGCTGCCCAGATAGCTGCGCCAGACCTGGTTGCGGGCGGCCAGCTCGGCCAGTTCGGCCAGCGCTGCCGCTTCGGTCCTGGCCTCGCCGATGGACAGCGCGGGCTTGTTGCCCGGATCCAGCAGGATGCTGCCTGGCACGGTCTCGGCCACCAGCGCATCCAGCGAGCCGGCACCGATGGTGGCCAGCATCTGCGTCACGTCGTCCCCGGCAGGGCCCACGTGACGCGCCACGAATTCATCCTGTCCCTGTGCCAGCAGTCCGGCCAGGGATCCCGAGTCGTTCCGATCCGTCATGATGGTCTCAGTCCTTCAGTGCCTGTTGGTAATCGTCGGCGGACAGCAGCGCGTCCAGGTCGGCGGGGTTGGCCGGCTTGATGCGGAAGAGCCAGCCGCCCTCGAAGGGCTGCTCGTTGACCAGCTGCGGGGCATCGCCCAGCGCCTCGTTGCCGGCCACGATCTCGCCGGCGATGGGGGCGTAGACATCGGAAGCAGCCTTGGTGGATTCGACCACGCAGCAGGCCTCGTTGGCCTCGACCGAACGGCCGGCCTCGGGCAGCTCCACATAGACGAGATCGCCCAGTTCGGCCTGCGCGTGCTCGGTGATGCCCACGGTGATGGTGCCGTCGGCCTCGGTGCGCAGCCACTCGTGCGATTCGGTGTACTTGAGATTGCTGGGTACAGTCACGGGAATGTCTCCAGAGAGATGAAGGGGAAGGAAGGATCGGAAGGCGTGACAGCCCGGGGCATGTCACATCCTGCAGATTAACAGACTGCCCCCTCTGTACCTGTGCCTGAGATCGTGTCCTTCGGCGAAGCCGACGGCAGCTCCCGCAGGATGGCTGCCCGACTTTCTCTCCAGAGTGTTCGTGCGTCGCGGCGGTCCGTTTGCCTGAGAGTTTGCGGGGAAGCTGCCCCTTCGGCGCCGTACCGACGGAAAGGGAAGGGACCAGGGCGACCTGCAAGGCGCACCTCCAGAAAGCCTGTCGTTTACACAGGCGACAGGGTGAATATGCCTTCCCGTTCCGGTCGGCAGCGGTCTCTCCCACTGCGACACTGGGGGCTCGCCAAGCGAGTCCCCGGAACTTGGGGCAAGTTAGCCGACGCACTGGGGCAAGTCAACGGGACAGGCCGGCTTTGGGCGTTTTACGGGGTCTGGAGGGCTCAGGGATTTCCCTCATGGTGCGGGCTGCACATCCCTGGACAGTGTGATTGACGCGACCATGCCGGCACTGGCGGGTGATGGTCCAATACTCCGGGATTGGTGGGGTTTGCCAGGGATTTTCATGGGGTTTTCATGGGCTTCGCAGCGGATGGCTTGTTCATGTTGCGCCTTGCCCGGCGCAGGGGCGGGGGCATGGGGCGGCGCGGTCCGGCCTGACGATGCATCAATCTGGTGCGGCGGCTCGACTAGAATGAAAAAAATTGCCCCTGCTTTCGGGAGGGCGGTGCGGCAGGGAGATTTCTGCTTTCCTGCTCCCGGCCCGCAGCAGGAAACCACGACCGCATGGAGACCCGGGGCCCAATGGACGCCAGCCTTGCAGGGCGCGCAGAAAACGCTTCTTCCGACGTGGCGCAGTCGGTTCGTTCCGCACCCGCTGCGGCATCCTTCTTCACCGAGGGTGTGCAGCCCCGGCAGGACTGCGCCTGCCCGCTGCCGCCGGACCGCCTGCAGGCGCTCATCACCGGCCTGCAGCAGATCGTGCCCGAGGGCAGCGTTCTTTATCGACAGGAAGATCTGCGCCCTTACGAATGCGATGGCCTGAGCGCCTATCGTCAGTTGCCGCCGGTGGTGGTACTGCCCAGCACCGAAGAACAGGTGCGCCAGATCATCCTGCTCTGTAGACGCCCGGAGGTGCCGCTGGTGCCCGGGGCGCCGGCACGGGCCTTACGGGCAGCGCCATGCCGCACGCAGGCGGGGTGCTGATGTCCATGGCCCGTTTCAACCAGATCCTCTCGCTGGACGCCCATGCCCGCACCGCCCGGGTGCAGCCCGGTGTGCGCAACCTGGCCATCTCCGAGGCGGCCTCGGCCTTCGGCCTCTTCTATGCGCCGGACCCGTCCTCGCAGATTGCCTGCACCATTGGCGGCAACGTGGCCGAGAACTCGGGCGGCGTGCACTGCCTGAAGTACGGCCTGACCGTTCACAACGTGCTGGCGGTGCGCGGCTTCACCATCGACGGGAGCCCATCACGCTGGGCAGCACGCTGCCGGGGTCGGCTTCCGCGCCGGCTGCCACCACGGAATCCGTCGCGCTCGACACCCCGGGGCTGGACCTGCTGGGGGCCTGCATCGGTTCGGAAGGCATGCTGATGGTGGTGACGGAGGTGGTGGTGAAAGCTGCTGCCCACGCCCCGGCTGGCGCGCGTCATCATGGCCTCGTTCGACGACGTGGAGACGGCGGGCAACGCCGTCGCGGCCGTCATCGCGGCCGGCCTCATCCCCGCTGGCATGGAGATGATGGACCGCCAGTCCACTCAGGCGGTCGAGCCCTTCGTGCGCGCCGGCTACGACCTGGAGGCGGCCGCCATCCTGCTGGTCGAATCCGACGGCACGGCCGAGGAGGTGGCGGAAGAGATTGCCGCCATGGAGGCCGTGCTCCGCAAGGCTGGTGCCACCCGGCTGCAGGTCTCCAACTCTGAAGCCGAGCGGATGCGCTTCTGGTCGGGCCGCAAGAACGCCTTCCCGGCAGCGGGTCGCATCTCGGCCGACTATTACTGCATGGACGGCACCATTCCCAAGCACAAGCTGGGACAGATGCTGATGGCCATTGCCGGGATGGAGAAGAAATACGGCCTGCGCTGCATGAACGTCTTCCATGCAGGCGACGGCAACCTGCACCCGCTGATCCTGTTCGACAGCGGCAAGCCCGGCGAATGGGAGCGTGCCGAGAAATTCGGCGCCGAGATCCTGGAGCTGTGCGTGGCGCTGGGCGGCACCATCACCGGTGAACACGGCGTGGGCATCGAGAAGATCAACTCGATGTGCGTACAGTTCTCCGAGGCCGAGCGTGCCGCATTCTTTGCGCTCAAGCGTGCTTTCGATCCGCCCGGGCTGCTCAACCCCGGCAAGGCCATCCCACGCTGCACCGCTGCGCCGAATACGGCCGCATGCACGTCCAGCATGGCCGGCTGAAGTTTCCTGAACTGCCGCGATTCTGAACGGGAGAGATCCGATGTCGGAGCACAAGGCGGGTGATGCCACCCAGGCCCACGCCATCCTGGCCGAACTGCGCGAGCAGATGGCCAACGCCTACCACCATGGCCAGCCCCTCTATCTGCAGGGGCGGCAATACCTGCCGGTTCTACGGGCACCCCGTGGCCGGCATGCCGGGGACACCAACAGGGCAGTCCCTGTCGCTGCCGGGCAGGCCCGCGCCGCAATCGGGGGCGCCCAGCCGGACAACGGAGGCGCACTGTCCGACGGAAATGCTGCTCAGGCCACCGTCATCGACTGCCGGCGCTACAGCGGCATCGTCCAGTACGAGCCCACCGAGCTGGTGGTGACGGTGCGATGTGGCACGCCGCTGGAGGAGCTGAGGCCGTGCTGGCCGAGTGTGGCCAGTGTCTGCCGTTCGACCCGCCGCGCTTTTGCGCCGGGCCGCACCCTCGGCGGCGTGGTGGCCACCGGACTGTCGGGGCCGCGCCGCACTCGGCCGGAGCCGTGCGCGACTTCATCCTGGGCACGGTGCTGGTCAGCGCCGATGGCCGGGTGATGCGTTTTGGCGGCGAGGTTATGAAGAACGTGGCGGGCTACGACTTCTCGCGGCTGCTGACCGGCTCGATGGGCATCCTGGGGCTCATTTCCGAGGTGTCGCTGAAGGTGCTGCCCGTGCCGCGCGCCGACCAGACGCTGATGCTGCCGATGAGCCGGGCCGAGGCCATCACGGCCTGCAACCGCTGGGGCGGCAAGCCGCTGCCGCTGGGTGCCACCTGCTGGCATGACGGCATGCTGTACGTGCGTCTGTGCGGGGCACGCCGTGCCGTGGACTCGGCCCGCCAGGAGCTGGGCGGCGAGCTGATGCAGGACGAGGCCGCTGCCGCATTCTGGGCGTCGCTGCGTGACCATCGGCATGCGTTCTTTGCGTCGCAAGGTGCGGTGGAGGGTGAAGCCGAGCGCCACGCTCCCCTGTGGCGCCTGTCCGTTCCGGCCGCCACCGGCCCCATCAACCTGCCCGGCACACAGCTTGTGGAGTGGGGCGGGGCGCTGCGCTGGTACCGGCCGTCGGCCGAAGCCATCGCTGCCCTGAGCGGAAAAGCGCCTGCTGCGCCCCAGACCGCTGCACAGGCCCTGCGCGAACGCATCGCGGCGCTGGGCGGCACGGCCACGCTGTTCCGGGCTGACGAGGCACATGCCGACGTGCTGCGCTTTCACCCGCTGGCGCCGGTCAACCTGCAGATCCACCAGCGGCTGAAGCAGGCCTTCGATCCGCGCGGGCTGATCAACGACGGCCGGATGTACCCGGGCCTCTGAGCCTCATGCGACGGGCCTTGCCCACCGAATTCTTCTTGCATTCAGACCATCATGGAAACCCATCTTGCCGAGCGCTTCCTGAACACGCCGGACGGCGAAGTGGCCGAACGCATCCTGCGGGCCTGCGTGCACTGCGGCTTCTGCACGGCCACCTGTCCCACCTATCAGATCCTGGGTGACGAGCAGGACAGCCCGCGCGGGCGCATCTACCTGATGAAGCAGGTGCTGGAAGGCGCCACGCCCACGCTGTCCACGCTGCGCCACCGGACCGTTGCCTGACCTGTCGCAACTGCGAGAGCACCTGTCCGTCGGGCGTGCATTACTCGCGGCTGCTCGACATCGGCCGCCGCGTCGTGGCTTCCGAGGTGCGCCGCCCGCGTGGCGAGGCCATCGGACGCAGCGTGCTGCATCGGCTCATCAGCCACAAGCCGCTGTTCGACAGCCTGATGAAGATCGGCCGCGTGGCCCGTCCCCTTCTGCCGGCCGCGCTGCAGGCCAAGATCCCGCGCGTGCATGTGCCGATCGGCAAGTGGCCCACGCAGACCCATGCCCGCAAGATCCTCATGCTGAACAACTGCGTGCAGGAAGGCATGCTGCCGGCGGTGGACAAGGCTACCGCCCGCGTGCTGGATCGGCTGGGCATCCAGGCCATCATCGAGCGCAAGTCCGGCTGCTGCGGCTCGCTGCCCTATCACATGGACGATGAGGCGGGCGGTCTGGCCGACGTGCGCCGCAACATCGATGCCTGGTGGCCGCACATCGAGCAGGGGCTCGAAGCCATCGTCATCAACATCTCGGGCTGTTCGGCCATGGTGAAGGACTACGGCTACCTGATGCGGCTGGATCCTGCCTACGCCGAGAGGCTGCCCGCATCTCGGCCATGACCTTCGACCTGAGCGAGTGGCTGGCCCGCGAGCTGGGTTCCCGCAGGCCGAAGACGGCGCTGCCCTACGCAGCGGCTGGTCTTTCACCCGCCCTGCACGCTGCAGCATGCCCAGAAGATCCGTGGCGTGGTGGAAGCCATGCTCACCACCTGGGGGGCAGAGCTGCAGCCCATCCAGGAGTCGCATCTGTGCTGCGGTTCCGCCGGCGCCTATTCGGTGCTGCAGCCCGAGTTGTCCCAGAAGCTGCGCAGCCGCAAGCTTTCCAACCTGGAACGTCACCAGCCCGAGGTGATCCTGTCCGCCAACGTCGGCTGCATCGGCCACCTGGGTGGCGGCACGCAGACCCCGTCATGCACTGGATCGAGTGGATGGAGCAGCGTCTGCTGGCCGGTGGCGTGACCGACGAGCGCATCGAGATGCCCGAGATGGCACCGGACACCCACGAGGAGGGCGCCTCGGTGCGGAATACGCTCAAGGCCACTGCCATCACCCGTCCCGGGCGTGAGGCGGCTGCCGAGAAGAAAGCCGAGGCGGCCTGAACATCCTGAACATCGAGAGGGGGCCGTGCTTCGGCACGAGACCTTCAGAGGCTCAGGCGTTTGGAGATTGGGGCATGTGCAGATGGCCTGCGTTCAGACCGGCTGCTTGTCGTTGGCCAGCAGCAGGCCCTTGATCATTCGGTACAGGAACCAGACCGAGACCGCCATGGCCACGGGGATGGCGATGAGCCATCCCAGCCAGACCAGGGAGGCCCCGAGGCTGCCGCCGTCGTCGATGGCAGCCATGGCGCCCATCGAGGCCGGGTCCACGCCCGTGGACTGAAGCATCAGGAAGGATCCGACCATCACCGGCGCAAAGGCCAGCGCCAGCACGCCCAGCGTGACCCATCCGGTGCGGATCATCCAGCTGCAGTGGCTTTCATAGGGCGTGCCGCGTGCGTCGGCCCGTAGCAGATAGGCCCCGATCACCGCCGCCATGGACAGCAGGCCTGCGCTCAGCAGCAGGCCACCGATGGCCACGATGTAGCAGGCCATGGCCGTCGTCCGCAGCGAAGCACTGCGGGTTTCGTCCTCCACGGAACGGGTGACCGGACGGGCACGGTGAACGCGCGGGGTGGTGTGGAAGGAGGCGGAGGCGTCCGTGATGGCGTTCATGGCAGGTCCGGGCACGAGTCGGTCTGGCAGGCGCCGGAACGGGGCCAGAGTCATGCAGGGGCGGGCCGCGTTCGGTGATGAGCAGGATAGGCAGATTGGCCTAACCTGTCATGGAAATAATGCCGACTCCGGCGCAACGGCCTGCACGCGAGCGCAGCGGCAGGTGGCGGGGGACGTGCGGGGTGGGGGAGCTGCCAGCGGAGTGCTGGAAGGGGCTATCAGGGGCTGACTGCGCAGCCCCGGTAGGGCATGGGCCGCCCGCGCGGACTGCCGGCGGGGGCGGCCCGTGGTGGTGGGTGCGGGGCCGGCAAGGTGAGGCTGGCCCGGGACGGGTCAGTACAGCATCGGCTGGTAGGCGTTGGCCCGCAGCAGCCCCTTGATCATCCGGTAGAGGAACCAGATGAAGGGAATGAGCGCCATGAACGACAGCAGCCCGAAGGTGACGAAGCCCAGCGTGCCGAAGATGCAGACCCAGAGAATCGTCCACCAGCAGGTGCGGATCATCCAGGTGAAGTGGCTTTCATAGATGGAGCCACGGGCGGAGGGGCGCTGGATGTAGTTGATGATCAGGGCGAGCAGAGACAGCACGCCCATCGAGAAGATGGCGCCAATGATGTGCAGCCAGTAGTCGAGCATGGCCGTGCGCCGGAGGGCGGCTTCACGCTGGGTCTCGATGGTGGTGGCGTTCTCGTAGGTGTACGGCGGCATGGCGGGGGGCTCTCCGTGGTCGGCGGGAAGTCACAACGTGGTCAACCCTTCAGATGATGACACAGCCGCCCGGAATCAAGCGGCTGCGCCTTGCGGGAGCCCCCGTCTCACCATCTGTCACATCATCCGTGCCGGCATCCGGCATCCGGCATCCGGCATCCGGCATCCGGTCGCAGGTCCGCAGGTCGCAGGTCGCAGGTCGCAGGTCGCAGGTCGCAGGTCGCAGGTCGCCAGTCGCCAGTCGCCAGCCCGGGAACTCAGTCCGAGAAGGGCTCCCGGCGATAGGCTCTCAGCGCGCCCTTCACCATGCGGTACAGGAACCAGCCGATCAGCGCGATGCTGCCCGGCAGGGCCAGGATGCGGGTGAAGATGACGACAACCATCGGGACCGGGCAGATGAGCGGGGTCTGGATCAGCTGCTTCAGATGGTCCTCGTAGGCCGTGTCGCGTGCGCGGGAAGAGTAGAACCAGGCCACGAGCATGACGGGGACGTTCAGCATGCCGATGGAGATGAAGGGCCCCAGGATGGAGGCGGCGTAACAGCCCAGGACGATGTTGCGCAGGCTGTCCGACTGCTGCGTGTCGATGGTGGCGGTGTTGTCCTGCATGCTTCTGTTCTCCGGCGAGGTCCGTCAGGCGGGTTGAGTCGGAGAAAACTACGACAACGCTGCGGCGCTGCCGAGGAGCAGGATACGGGCGGGCCGGATGGCCGATCCGAACGGTCGGGCCGGCCCGTGGAACGAGGAGGGATGTCTTCTCAGTGGCCGGCCGTGGCGGCCGCGGCCTGCACCAGCGTGGCATACAGCGTCTGGGCCCCCGAGGCCACGAACTGCACGCCCACGCAGATCAGCAGAAAGCCGCTGAGTCGGGTGATCACCTCGATACCGGTATTGCCCAGCCGGGTGGTGACGGTGCGGGCGCTGCGCAGCAGCAGGAACTCGACCAGCAGACGCCCAGCATGGCGCCCAGAACGGCCAGGTAGGCGCTGATGCGGTGCTGGAAGGTGCCCAGCTCGCGGATCTTGGTCTCCAGACCGATGACCACGGCGATGGAGCCGGGGCCGGTGATGCCGGGCAGCGCCAAGGGGAAGAAGGCGGGGTTGCTGTACTGCGCCTTGGCCACTTCCGAGACCTCGGCCTTGCCGTACAGCATGCCGTGGCCCAGCAGGGCGATGATCATGCCGCCGGCCACCCGCATGGCGCCGTAGGAGATCCCGAAGGCCTTCATGATCAGGCTGCCAGCAAACAGGCTGCCCACCAGGATGCAGAAGCAGTAGATGGAGGCCGAGGTGGCGGTGCGCCGGGTGGCGTCCGCATCCAGGTTGCTGGTGACCGAGGTGAAGATCGGCAGCGTGGCCGGCGGATTGATGATGATGATGAGGCTGACGAAGCTGCCCACCAGGAACGCCGTGAAACTGTCTTCCACCATGGGGTCTGCCCGCCTGCCGAAAGAATACCGAAAGGCATTGTCCGGTCCTGCGCGGTGCTTGGCCAGCCCGACGCAACAGTGCTGCAGACCCTAATCGATGAAAAAGCCCGCCGGGCGCAAAGCCGTGGCGGGCCGTGATGGAGGGAGGGGAGGGAGGCGGGGTCAGACCCCGCCTTCGTCCCCGGGCTGAAGCCTCAGCCTTCCATGGCCTTGACCATGTCCTCGACGACCTTCTTGGCGTCGCCAAACACCATCATGGTCTTGGGCATGTAGAACAGCTCGTTGTCCAGGCCCGCGTAGCCGGAGGCCATCGAACGCTTGTTCACGATCACCCGGCCGGCCTTTGTAGGCGTCCAGGATGGGCATGCCGGCGATGGGCGAGTTGGGATCCTTCGCGGCCGGGTTCACCACGTCGTTGGCGCCCAGCACCAGCACCACGTCGGTCTCGCTGAACTCGGGGTTGATGTCTCCATCTCGAACACCTGGTCAGGGCACTTCGGCCTCGGCCAGCAGCACGTTCATGTGCCCCGGCATCCGGCCGGCCACCGGGTGGATGGCATAGCGCACCTGCACGCCTTTCTCGATCAGCTTGTCGGTGAGCTCCTTCAGCGGGTGCTGGGCACGGGCCACCGCCAAGCCGTAGCCCGGAACGATGATGACCGAGTCGGCGTTGGCCAGCATGAAGGCTGCATCGTCGGCCGAGCCGCTGCGCACCGGACGCTGTTCCTTGGCACCGCCTGCCTGGCTGGCAGCGGCCGGATCAGCACCGAAGCCGCCGGATCACGTTGAAGAACGAGCGGTTCATCGCCTTGCACATGATGTACGAGAGGATGGCGCCGCTGGAGCCCACGAGCGAACCGGCGATGATCAGCATCGGGTTGTTCAGCGAGAAGCCGATGCCGGCTGCCGCCCAGCCCGAGTAGCTGTTGAGCATCGAGACCACCACCGGCATGTCGGCACCGCCGATCGGGATGATGATCAGCACGCCCAGCACGAAGGCAATGGCGGTCATCAGCCAGAAGGGCGTCCAGCCCTGGGTGGCCGTGAACCAGATGCCGCACAGCACCATGGCGATGGCCAGGATGAGGTTAAGCGCATGCTGGCCGGCGAAGGTGACGGGCGCGCCCTGGAACAGGCGGAACTTGTACTTGCCCGACAGCTTGCCGAAGGCAATGACGGAGCCCGAGAAGGTGATGGCGCCCACGAAGGTGCCGATGAACAGCTCGATGCGGTTACCCACCGGGATGGGCTCACCGTGGCCGACGATGTTGAAGGCCCACGGCTCGGCCACGCAGGCGATGGCGATGAACACCGCCGCCAGACCGATCATCGAGTGCATGAAGGCCACCAGCTCGGGCATCTTGGTCATTTCCACCCGGCGCGCCATGACGGTACCGGCAGAGCCGCCCACCAGCAGGCCGAAGATGACCAGCGCGATGCCGGAACCGTTGGACTGGGTGCCGGCGGCCCCCTGCAGCTTCAGGATCAGCGCCACGGTGGTGACGATGGCGATCAGCATGCCCACCATGCCGAAGACGTTGCCGCGGCGCGAGGTGGTGGGGTGCGACAGCCCCTTCAGGGCCTGGATGAAGCACACCGAGGCCACCAGGTACAACAGAACGACGAGATTCATGCTCATCAGAATGCTCCAGAAAACGATACGGGCTGCGCGATGTCAGGCTGCCGGGCAGCCAACCGCGCGGTGACGAAGGGTTGGGCCATGACGTGTCTCATGCCTTGTTCTCCGCCTTGCGCGGTTCCTTCTTCTTGAACATCTCCAGCATGCGCCGGGTGACCGGAAGCCCCGAACACGTTGACGGAGGCGAGGATCACGGCCAGAAGGCCCATGCTCCTGCCCAGGCCGGTCTCGGTGAGGGATGCTGCCAGCATGGCGCCCACGATGACGATGGCCGAGACGGCGTTCGTGACGGCCATCAGCGGCGTGTGCAGCGCCGGCGTCACGTTCCAGACAACGTGATAGCCCACGTAGATGGCCAGCACCGGGATGATCAGGTTGAGAATGGTGGGATTGACGAGTTCCATGTCGTGAAACCTTGTTTGTATTCGGTGAAGCCGGCCGTCCGGGCCGGCGCGGGCTCAGGCCTTCTGCTCGCGCAGCACCTGGCCGTCGCGGGCCACCAGGCAGGCCTTCACGATGTCGTCTTCCAGGTCGATCTTGAGCTTCTTCTCGTCGTCGACGATCAGCTTCAGGAAATCAAGGATGTTGCGGGCGTAGAACGCCGAGGCGTCGGCCGGCACCATGGCGGGCAGGTTGCCCACCCCGGCGATGCTCACGCCCTGGTGGCGCACCACGTTGTCGGCCTTCGACAGTTCGCAGTTGCCGCCCTGTTCAACAGCCATGTCCACCACCACCGAGCCGGGGCGCATGGATTCGACCATGGCGCGCGTGACCAGCACCGGTGCCTTGCGGCCGGGGATGAGGGCCGTGGTGATCACCACGTCGGCCTGACGGATGCGCTCGGCCACGGCCTTGGCCTGGCGTTCCAGCCAGGACGGCGGCATCGGGCGTGCATAGCCACCCACACCGGCGGCGGCCTCGCGTTCCTCGTCGGTCTCGTAGGAGCACGTCGATGAACTTGGCACCCAGCGACTCGATCTGCTCCTTCACGGCCGGACGCACGTCCGAGGCCTCGACCACCGCACCCAGACGGCGGGCCGTGGCGATGGCCTGCAGACCGGCCACGCCGGCGCCCAGGATGACCACACGGGCTGCCTTGGCGGTACCCGCAGCCGTCATCATCATGGGGAAGAAGCGCTGGTACAGGTTGGCTGCGACCAGCACGGCCTTGTATCCTGCAATATTGGCCTGAGATGAGAGGACATCCAGGCTCTGGGCACGCGTGGTGCGCGGGGCAGCCTCCAGGGCGAAGGCCGTCACACCCGTGGCGGCCAGACGTGCCAGGCCGTCGGCATGGTGGGGGTTGAGCATGCCCAGCAGGGTGGAGCCCTGCCTTCAGCTGGGGCAGCTCTTCTTCCATGGGGCCGCGCACCTTGGCCACCAGCTCGGCGCCAAAGGCACCGGCCGTGTCCACGATCTGTGCGCCGGCTTCCTCATAGGCTGCATCGGTGATGTCGGAGGCCACACCGGCCTCACGTTCAACCAGCACTTCGTGGCCCGCCTTGACCAGTTTCTGACGGTCTCTGGCGTGGCGGCCACCCGGCTTTCGCCCTGGACGTCGCTCTTTTCGGGATCCCTGATTCGCGGGCAGATCCTTTCTTGGGGGGTTTCTGGGGCCTCCGGCTCATGCCGCTCCCCGGCAGGCTGGCTGCACGCGAGGAGGCAGGGGTGACCGGAACTTCCCTTAACGGGTTTCCATAATTTTCTACAATGTTCGCATGAAACGTACATTACCGGACGGAGAAGGCCGTCAGATCGTTGTAGGGCTCTCGGGCGGTGTCGATTCTGCCGTCAGTGCCTGGCTGCTGAAAGAGGCGGGCTGGCAGGTCACCGGCCTGTTCATGAAGAACTGGGAAGACGACGATGACAGCGAGTACTGCTCGTCGCGCCAGGACTGGCTGGACGCGGCCAGCGTGGCCGATGTCATCGGCATCGACCTGGAGGCCGTCAACTTCGCCGCCGACTACCGCGAGCGGGTCTTCAGCCTGTTCCTGCAGGCCTATGAGGCCGGCTTCACGCCCAATCCCGACATCCTCTGCAACGCCGAGATCAAGTTCAAGGCGTTCCTGGACCACGCCCTGGCGCTGGGGGCCGAGCGCATCGCCACCGGGCCACTACGCCGGCAACCGCATCGGGCCTGACGGCCTGGTGCAACTGCTGCGCGGCGCGGACGCCAACAAGGACCAGAGCTACTTCCTGCACCGGCTGAACCAGTATCAGCTCTCGCGGGCCGTCTTCCCGCTGGCGGGCATCACCAAGCCCGAGGTGCGCGAGATTGCCGCCCGCATCGGCCTGCCCAACGCCACCAAGAAGGACTCCACCGGCATCTGCTTCATCGGCGAACGCCCGTTCCGCGAGTTCCTGTCGCGCTATCTGCCCACCAAACCGGGCCCGATAGTCGATGACCGGGGCGTGCAGGTGGGCGAGCACGTCGGGCTCTCGTTCTATACCCTGGGTCAGCGCAAGGGCATCGGCATCGGTGGCCGGCGCGACAACGCCGACGGAACGCCCTGGTTCGTGGCCGGCGAGGATCTGGCCAGCAACACGCTCATCGTGGTGCGCGGGCACGACCACCCCTTGCTGCTCACCCAGCGCCTGGCCGCACGCGATGTCCACTGGATCGGCGCAGCCCCCGAGCCGGAGCGTCCCTATGGCGTGAAGTGCCGCTACCGCCAGCAGGATGCCGAAGGGTGGGTGGTGCCTTCGTCGCCGGAAGAGGGCGCCGCCACGGAGGCGGCCCCGGCAGACGAATCGGCGGCCACCGGGGCCGAAAAGACCTCCTCACGCATCGAGGTGGGCTTTGCAGAACCGCAATGGGCCGTCACGCCCGGCCAGTCCGTCGTCTTCGACGACGGCGAGGTCTGCATCGGGCGGGGCCGTCATCGACCGGCAGGGCTGAAGGCGGGGCGACTGCTCGCTTCCCGTGGTTCGCGTCCGCTCCCCTGCACGGGCCCTGCGTCGGGCGCCTGACGCCTGAGGGCCGCCAGCAGGCACCCTGCATCCGGCCGACCGTTCCATCCATTCGTCCGCAGGCCGTGGCGCTGGCCCGGCCCGGGCGCCAGAATCCGGTTCATGGACATCCTGGGCACAGATCGAGACCTTCCTGCACCCGGCGCCAGAACGGCGCGGGGGCGCAGCACGTTTGCGCCCTGTGATGGTGCGCCGCCAGCGCCGCCGCCTGCTGCAGCTCGCGACCATCGGCCCGGGCGTCCTGCTGGGGACGTCCCGGTAGCTGCCAGCACGTCCCGGCGACCCCTCGGGGGCCCGATCTCGGCAGGTCAGCGCACGCTGATCACCGAATTCCTGCTGGTTCACACCCAGCTGCTGGCCGGCTATGTCCTGTCGGGCGCAGAGGGTCAGGCCGATCACGCCTCCCTCGACAGCCTGCGTCGCCAGGGGGATGGGCTGATGCAGCGCATCAAGCGTGAGCTGTTCACCCGCATCGAGCGGGACGACATGGCCCAGCTGGAGGCACGCTGGCGTACCGTGGCGGACGCCACCCGCACCCGGCCCACGCTGGACATCGCCCGCCTGATGCTGCCCATGGCGCAGGAAGTGGCCGCCCCGCTGGGCGCCTTGCTGCCGCCGGTGGACATCAAGGCCGCAGGCGGCAATGAGGGCAGGGCGCGTCGGCGCCTGCTGATGAGCCAGCTGCTGCTGGATGGCGTCAGTGCCTGCTGGTCGCAGGACCTGACGCACTGGGATCAGATGGACGAGCGCCGCGTGATGCTGGAGAAATGGCTCAATGCCGTGGCCCAGCAAGGCACGGGCGGTGCGCCTGCTGGCCCAGTGGAACCTGTTTGCCAGCGCACTGCCGCTGCGCAATGCCCACTGCCTGCCGGGCGCGGCCCATACCCTGCAATCCGTGGGCGAACGGCTTTACAAGCTGCTGTAGGGTAAGATCGGGGGCTCTTCCGTACCCGTCCGAAGCTCCCGATCATGACCGCCGACACTTCCGCTCTCGATGCCCTGTCTCCCCTGGATGGCCGCTACGCCGCCAAGGTCGCGCCGCTGCGCGCTTACTGGTCCGAGGCCGCCTTCATGCGCCACCGCGTGCAGGTGGAAGTGGCCTGGCTCATCGCCCTGTCCGACGCCGGCCTGCCCGAACTGAAGCCCTTCAGCCCGGCCTCCCGCCAGCGCCTGGAAGCCATCGTGCAGGACTTCGGCAGCGCCGACGCCCAGGCCATCAAGACCTTCGAGCGCACCACCAACCACGACGTGAAGGCCGTCGAGTACTTCCTGAAGAGCCGGGTGGCCGACGACGCCGAACTGGCCGCCGCCAGCGAGTTCATCCACTTCGCCCTGCACCTCCGAGGACATCAACAACACCTCGCACGGCCTCATGCTCAAGGGCAGCCGTGAAAAGGTCATCCTGCCGGCCATCGACGCCATCATCGACACCCTGCGCGGCATGGCGCATCAGTACGCCGCGCTGCCCATGCTGTCGCGCACCCACGGCCAGCCTGCATCGCCCACCACCCCGGGCAAGGAAATCGCCAACGTCGTGCAGCGCATGCAGCAGGCGCGCGCCCGCATCGCCGGCGTGGCCATCCTGGGCAAGATGAATGGCGCCGTCGGGCAACTACAACGCCCACCTGTCCGCCTACCCTGACGTGGACTGGCCCGCCTTCTCGCAGCAGGTCGTCGAAGGCCGGCTGGGCCTCACCTTCAACCCGCTCACCACCCAGATCGAGCCGCACGACTACATGGCCGATCTCTTCCACGCCCTGGTGAGCTTCAACACCGTGCTGCTGGACCTGTGCCGAGACATCTGGAGCTACATCTCCATCGGCTACTTCACCCAGAAGCTCAAGGCCGGCGAAGTGGGGTCCTCCACCATGCCGCACAAGGTCAACCCCATCGACTTCGAGAACGCCGAAGGCAACCTGGGCCTGGCCAATGCCCTGCTGTCGCACCTGGCCCAGAAACTGCCCGTCAGCCGCTGGCAGCGTGACCTGACCGACTCCACCGTCCTGCGCAACGTGGGCGTGGCCTGGGCTACAGCCTGCTGGCCTACGACTCTGCACAGCGCGGCCTGGGCAAGCTGCAGGTGGCCGAAGCCGCCCTGGCTGCCGACCTCGGACGCCAACTGGGAAGTGCTGGCCGAACCCATCCAGACCGTCATGCGCCGCTATGGCGTGGAAAAACCCTACGAGAAACTGAAGGAACTCACCGCGGCCGCCACATCGGCCAGGCGGACCTGAGTACCTTCATCGACGGGACTGGACATCCCCGAAACCGCCCGCGCCCAGCTGCGGGCGCTCACGCCGGCCAGCTACATCGGCCGGGCCGAGGCGCTGGCGAAGAGGGTCTGACGATCACGGTCATGGAGAAAGCCCCGCAGCCTGCCGGTCCTGGCAGGTTGTGGGGCCGTCTCATGGATGTTGGATACCGCGGCATCAGGTCCGCTGCGAAGCGCAGGAACGGAATGCCTCATCTGACCGTGTGCTTCTTCGCAATCTCCACCACCTTGTCCACCCGCTGCGTGTAGCGCGGGTTGTCGGCCGGGTAGTCGGTCGTCATCCAGGTGTCGACGATGACCTCGGCAATGGCCGGGCCGATCAGCTTGCCGCCCAGACACAGCACGTTGGTGTTCGAGTGCGAGCGTGCCAGTCCCGCGCAGAATGGATCCTGCGCCACGGCTGCATACACGCCAGGGATCTTGTTGGCGATCAGGGCGCTGCCGTAGCCCACGCCATCGATGAAGATGCCGCGCTCCACCTGCCCGTCGCTTACCGCCAGCGCCGCCGGGTAGATGAAATCCGGCAGGTCGCAGCCTTCCTCCGAGAATGGTCCCGAAGTCCACCACCTCGTGACCCTGGCTCCAGCCGTTTCTTCAGCGCCGCCTTCATCGCAAATCCGGCGTGATCGCCCGCCATGGCTATCTTCATGTCCGTGCTCCGTGTGGGTGAGGGGGGGATGCTGCAAGTGTGCCCCAGAACCGTCCTGCCGGCCGGGCATGCCCGGGCAAGGGGGCATGATTTAAAGGGCGTCAGGCCTTGCACGCCTTGCTAATATATGAATGCTTATCATCCGCTACAGAGATGATGTAGCATTCGACGTGCTGACGCTGCGGTCCTCGGCAAGGCGCACAGCCTCTGCGGCTGACAGGCAGGGAAGAGACGATCCATGCGTTCATTCGATCCGAGCATGCGGCAGGTGCTGCGATGTCCGATGCCATGACCTTCCGCGTCATGGATGATGAATCAGAACACAATCAAGAATCAAGACGACCAACTCAGGTGAGGAAAACCATGAAAGCACTCAACGCCACCCTGCTTGCCCTGCTGCTGGGCGCATCGGCATCCGCGTCCGCCCACAATCTCTGGACACAGGGCGAGAACAAGGATGTCTTTGAGGCCGACCTGATCTACGGCCACGAGTTTCCCAAGCCCGAGGTCATCCCGAGGCGCGGCTGGTGCTGTTCGAGGCACCGCAGGTGATCAGTGCCAGCGGCACCCAGACACTCGTGCAGTCGGGCGAGAACTACCACTATCGCCATTCCGCCAAGCTGGGCAAGGGCACGCACGTGCTGCTGGGCACCTACAAGCCTACCTACTGGACGAAGAAGGCCGACGGCAAGTGGGCCATGACCAAGACGCGCGCCGATTTCCCGGATGCGCAGAGCTGCGGGCTGTACTCGATGAGCGGCAAGAGCTTCGTCATCATCGACGATGACGGCGCCTTCGCCACCAAGCCGCTGGGCAAGGGCTACGAGATCACGCCGCTGGCCAGCCCCAACGACATCAAGGTCGGTGAGCTGGCCAAGTTCCGCGTGACGCTGGACGGCAAGCCGGTGGCTGACGCCAAGGTGGTGGGCAGCCCGGCCGGCTTCAATTCGGAAGAGGTCGAGATCGAGGCCTTCTATGCCGAGACCGACAAGAACGGCGAGTTCTCGTTCCGGGCGCTGAAACCGGGACTCTGGTACCTGTCGTCCGAGGTCGAGCAGGCACCGAAGGATCCCAAGGTCTGCGACAAGGTGGTGGACGAGTTCACGCTGAGCTTCAACGTGAAGTGATCCGGATGACGGGCCGAGCGCTTTTGCCGGCCCGTCGTTGCCATCAGCGTGTCCGCCAGGTGATGGGCCGCGACACGGTGCCGGTGATGTTGCCGTACCGGTCCGTCACGTTCTTCTGGTGGCGCTCGGTCACGCGCTGGCCCAGATAGGTCAGGGCTTGGCCGGCCTTCCAGTTCTGCGGCACGCGCCACTGGGCGCAGCTCACGCGCGAGAAGTCGTTGACGCCCACTTCGGTGCACAGGTTGAAGTCCGACGACTGGCGGCCCCGCTCGGCGCGCATCACCACCTGTGTTGTGCTGTTCTGGTCCTCCCAGCTCAGGGACTCGGCGCCGTACATCAGCACCATGTTCCGCTTCAGGCTCCAGGGCTGGCCCAGCTGCATGTGGGTGGCGTAGGCCTGATAGCGGGTATAGGCGCCATCGAAGATCTCGCCTTTCTCGATCCGCTGCACGGTATCGATCTTCAGCAGCTCGGCATCGGCTGCGGCCTGCTCCAGGTTGTCCGGCAGCTTGTTGGCCGACAGCCCCGTCATCACGCGCACCGAGGCGAAGGTGTCGCCGTCACTGATCTTGTCCAGGGACGCACGGTAATCGTTGAAGAAAGGCTGGGTGATACCGTTGCCCGGACTCCGTGGCCTTCACCGACTGCTCGATCTTGATCACCGGGGGCTCGCCCTGTTCGCGGGTGCGGGCTTCCACCGTGCCGACATTCTGCGTCAGCGCCGTGGCCAGCACGTCGCCCCGGATGCCCGTGCTGGAGATGGGCTCCGCCTGGTTGTCGGTCAGCAGGCTTTCGGGCGGCAGGGCGGTGGGCAGCGCAGCGATTGCCTTGGTGGTGGCTGACTTGGTCGTTGCTGCAGTGGAGGCGCCTGCATCACCCGATCCGTCGTGGCTGCCGCAGGCGGCCAGCAGGGTCATGATCGAGAGGCTCAAGGCGAGTCGTTTGAAGGTAGCGTTCATGTTGCCTGTCTATCCATCGGGGACCGGTCGTTCTCTGACGCTTGCCCCTGTCCTGTGATTACTTCGTTTATGAAAGGTGAAAGGCCCTGTTTCTCGGGCTTTTTCCCATCGTAGATAAGCAGCCGCCATCACACCGAAACGACAGGTACAAAAAATGTGTCATGTCGAACAAGTGAACAGTTGAGGCCCGGAACTGGTTACGAGAGGCCGCGTGCGCGCAGATTTGCTGACGACTTGTTGCCGATTTCTGGTAGTCGATCTGACGAAAGATGTCGTGTTATGTCGCCCATCTGGGTGTCATTCGGTCGGCATCGCGGTCTTCCTGAGCGCCCCGCTGGCCCACTTCGGCCGGCCCCATCTACGGGCACTGGTTCCGTCACTGATCCGTCGGGCGAAAAAGGCGCCAGGACCGAAGTCTCTGGCGCCTTGGTGATCCCGCAAAGCCGGTCCCTGGGGCCGGCTTTTCCGTTCTCAGGGCAGTTCCACCTCGGTGGCGTCCTTCTTCTTCACGGGCTTGACCAGGTCCTCACGCTTGAGGCCCAGGCGCATCACGATGGCAGCAGCCACGAAGATGGAGGAGTACACGCCGAAGCAGATGCCGATGGCCAGCGCCAGCGAGAAGTAGTGCAGCGTGGGGCCGCCGAAGAACAGCATCGACAGCACCATCATCAGCGTGGACGTGTGGGTGATGACCGTCCGCGAGGTGGTGGTGGTGATGGCGTGGTCCAGCACCTGGGCGGTGGTCATGTTCCGGGCATGGCGCTCGCGGAACTTCTCGCGCACCCGGTCGAAGATGATGACCGACTCGTTGACCGAGTAGCCCAGCACCGCCAGCACCGCAGCCAGCACCGACAGCGAGAATTCCCACTGGAAGAAGGCGAAGAAGCCCAGGATGATCACCACGTCGTGCAGGTTGGCGATGATGCCTGCCACGCCGAACTTCCACTCGAAGCGGACGGCCGGGTAGATCACGATGCCGGCAATCACCACCAGAAGCGCCATGGCACCGCTGGTGGCCAGTTCATGACCCACCTGCGGGCCGACGAACTCGTTGCGGCGCAGCTCCACCGACGGGTCATGCTTCTTGAGCGCCGCCAGAACCGTCTCGGCCTGCTTGGCGGCCGAGACGCCTTCCTTTCAGCGGCAGGCGGATCAGCACGTCGCGCAGGTGCCGAAGTTCTGACCTGCGGCTCCGAGAAGCCCAGCTCCTCAATGGCCTGGCGGGTCTTGCCCAGGTCGGCCGGCTGTGCGTAGCTGAACTCCATGACCGTGCCGCCGGTGAACTCCACCGACAGGTTCAGGCCGCGGGTGAACAGGAACAGCACCGCCAGCAGGAAGAAGACGATCGAGATGGCGTTCAGGATCGTCACGTGGCGCATGAACGGGATGTCGCGCCGGATCTTGAAGAGTTCCATGGTGTGCTTGCTCCCTCAGCGCTTGGCCGGTTTCGGATCATCCAGGTGCCAGTCGCTCTGGCCGACGGACAGATGCTTGACGCGCTTCTTGCCGCCATACCAGAGGTTGACCAGCCCGCGCGAGACGAACACCGCCGAGAACATGGAGGTGAGGATGCCCAGGCAGTGGACCACGGCAAAGCCCTTGATCGGGCCCGAGCCGAAGGCCAGCAGCGCCAGACCCGCAATCAGCGTGGTGACGTTGGCGTCCAGGATGGTGGCCCGAGCGTGCTCGTAGCCGGCGCTGATGGCCATCTGCGGCGAGGCGCCCTTGCGCAGCTCCTCGCGCACGCGCTCGTTGATCAGCACGTTGGCGTCGATGGCCATGCCCAGCGTCAGCGCAATGGCCGCGATGCCGGGCAGCGTGAGCGTGGCCTGCAGCAGCGACAGCACGGCCACCAGCATCAGCAGGTTGAAGCCCAGCGCCACGGTCGAGAACAGGCCGAAGAGCATGTAGTAGATGCTCATGAACACCGCGATGGCCAGGAAGCCCCAGGTCACCGAGTGGAAGCCCTTCGAGATGTTCTCGGCACCCAGGCTCGGGCCGATGGTACGTTCCTCGATGATGTCCATCGGGGCGGCCAGCGCACCGGCACGCAGCAGCGCCGGGTCGCCGGCGTTCTGGCCGAACCCATGCCCGTGATCTGGAAGCGGCTGCCCAGCTCGGACTGGATGGTGGCCACCGTCAGCACCTCGCCCTGCCCCTTCTCGAAGAGCACCACGGCCATGGGCTTGTGGATGTTCTTGCGGGAGACTTCGCGCAGGTGGCGGCCGCCGGCCTCGTTCAGGCTCACGGCCACGGCCGGTTGCTGGTGCTCGTCGAAGGTGGCCGAGGCGTTGGTGAGCTGCTGGCCGGTGAAGATGGGCTCACGCCGCAGCACCACCGGGGCGCCACGCCCCTGGCGGAACAGGTCGGAGCCGAGGGCACCACGCCGTTCTCGCTGGTCAGGGCCCGCTGGGCCTCGGGGCTCATGTCCACCAGCCGGGCTTCCAGCGTGGCGGTACGGCCCAGGATGTCCTGGCGCGCGCCGTGTCCCTGCACGCCGGGCAGCTGCACCACGATCCGGTCGGCGCCCTGGCGCTGGATGACCGGCTCAGCCACGCCCAGTTCGTTGATCCGGTTGTTCAGCGTGGTGATGTTCTGCTGCACCGAGTTGTCCAGGAAGGTGCGCATGGCGGACTCGGTCAGCGTCAGCAGCAGCTGCGACTGATCGCCACTGCCCCGTTCCTGCACGGCCAGGTCGGCCTGATTGTCACGCAGCAGCTCCTGGGCGCGGGTGCGGGCATCCTCGCTGGCAAAAGTCCAGCACCAGCTGCTTGCCGTTGCGCTTGATGCCGTTGTGACGCACCTTGCGGTCGCGCAGCAGCGTGCGCACGTCGGCCATCGCGCTGTCCAGACGCTTGTTCAGCGCCTCGGTGGTGTCGATCTGCATCAGGAAGTGCACACCGCCGCGCAGGTCCAGACCCAGGTACATGGGCAGGGCGTGCAGCTGGGTCAGCCACGTGGGCGAAGCCGACAGCAGGTTCAGCGCGGTGATGTAGACCGGATCGGCGGGATCCGGGTTCATCGCCTTCTCCAGCACGTCGCGGGCGCGCAGCTGGGTATCGGTGGACTCGAAGCGGATCTTGACGGAGTTGTCGTCGCGCAGCACCCCCGTGTTGGGGATGCCGGCCTTGTCGAGCGCGGCCAGCGCCTGGCTTTCGGTGGCCGCGTCGACCTTGATGGTCGCCTTCTGGCTCGATATCTGAACCGCTGGCGATTCGCCGTAGAAGTTGGGGAGGGTATAGATCAGGCTGAAGATCAGCGCCAGCCCGATGAGGGCATATCGCCAGAACGGATATCGATTCACACTCAGATGGCCTTGATGGTGCCCTTCGGCAGAAGGGTCTGGACGGTGGACTTCTGGAAGTTCATTTCGATGGACTTGTCGCCAGAAGCAGAAACTTCGACGGTAACATAGGCGTCGCCGACCTTGAGTGACCCGGCCGACGATCCCGCCAGCCGTCACCACTTCATCGCCTTTTTGCAACGCTGCCAGCATGTTCCGATGCTCCTTGGCCCGCTTCATCTGCGGACGGATCATCAGGAAATACATGGCCACGAACATCAGGATGATGGGCAGAAAGCCCAGCAGCTGGCTCTCGGCGCCGGCAGGGGCGGCAGTCTGCGCGTAGGCGGTGGAAATCACGATAGGGTTCCTTTCAGGGTTGAAGGGATGGATGGGTGAACCCGTCATTATAGCGACGGGCCGTCTGCCGGGCGGTCGCGGCCATGGCCGGCGCTGCAGTATCGCGCAGGGCCGCCGAAGCGGTCGGCCCCGGAATCATTCAGGCTTTACGGCGCGTTCTGGCGCCGTCGGGACGCGCCGCCTCAGCCGTCCAGCCCGCGCTGGCGGTCCTTCAGGAAGGCGGCGTGGAAGGCCGCAAAGCGCCCCTCGGCAATGGCCTGCCGTGCCCGGGCCATCAGGTCCAGATAGAAGTGCAGGTTGTGCACGGTGGCCAGGTGCGCGCCCAGCATCTCGCCCACCCGCTGCAGGTGGTGCAGGTAGGCGCGCGAATGGTGGCGGCAGGTGCTGCACTGGCAGGTCGGGTCCAGCGGGCGATCATCGTCGCGCCAGCGGGCGTTGCGGATCTTCAGGTCGCCGAAGCGGGTGAACAGCCAGCCGTTGCGGGCGTTGCGGGTGGGCATCACGCAGTCGAACATGTCGATGCCGCGGGCGATGCCGTCGAGCAGGTCCTCGGGCGTGCCTACCCCCATCAGGTAGCGGGGCCGGTCGCGGGCAGCCGGTGGCCGATGTGGTCCAGGATGCGCAGCATGTCTTCCTTGGGCTCGCCAACCGACAGGCCGCCCACCGCATAGCCCTCGAAGCCGATGTCCGTCAGGCCTGCCAGCGACTCGTCGCGCAGGTCCTCGAACATGCCGCCCTGCACGATCCCGAACAGGGCGTTGGGGTTCTCGCCGCGCAGGAACTCGTCGCGGCTGCGGCGTGCCCAGCGCAGCGACAGCTGCATCGAGCGGGCGGCCTCTTCATGGGTGGTGGGGCGGCCATTGATCTCGATCGGCGTGCATTCGTCGAACACCATGGCGATGTCCGAGTTCAGCGCACGCTGCACCTGCATCGAGACCTCGGGCGTCAGGAACAGCTTGTCACCATTGATGGGCGAAGCAAAGCGCACGCCTTCTTCCGAGATCTTGCGCAGATCCCCCAGGCTCCAGACCTGGAAGCCGCCCGAATCGGTCAGGATGGGACGGTGCCAGCCGTTGAAGCCGTGCAGCCCGCCCAGCTTCTCCATCACGGTCGTGCCGGGCCGCAGCCACAGGTGGAAGGTATTGCCCAGAATGATGCGCGCGCCCACCGCCTCCAGGTCGGCTGGCGACATGCCCTTGACGGCGCCGTAGGTGCCCACCGGCATGAAGATCGGGGTCTCGATTTCGCCGTGGTTGAGCCGCAGCGTGCCCTGGCGGGCCAGGCCGTCGGTGTGGTTCAGCGTGTAATGCAGCATGACATGAAGGAAGGAGGTGATTCGAAGCGGCTGCAGAAGGCGGGGCCGCGGCAGCGAGGTGTAAAGGTACCGGCAGGGGTGAAAGGGCGCGGATCACGCTGGGCCAAGGCCCATGGGGCCGGATCACGCCGCCGCAGGCCGCCTTCTGCACCCTAGTAGCACTCGGAACGGCCGGGACCATCCCGGGGTATCCGTGGCGATCCCCGATGGGGCAGCTCAGGCGTCCCCCTCCACGGGGCACGATTCAGCAGCATGGCATCGCCATAGCTGAAGAAGCGATAGCGCTGCGCGATGGCGTGCGCGTAGGCGCGGCGGATCGTCTCGCGACCCGCAAAAGGCGCTCACCAGGATCAGCAGCGTGGACTTGGGCAGGTGGGAAGTTGGTGAACAGCCGGTCCACCACCCGGAAGCGGTAGCCCGGGGTGATGAACAGATCCGTCTCGCCGCTGCCGGCCACGCCGCCGCTAGCCTCCAGCGCCCGCAGCGCTGTGGTGCCGATGGCCACCACCGGGCGTCCCTCGGCCTTGGCGCGGGCGATGGCCTGTGCCGTCTCGGGCGACAGCGTGTAGCGCTCGCTGTGCATGTGGTGCTGCGACAGGTCTTCGGTACGCACTGGCAGGAAGGTGCCCGCACCCACATGCAGTGTCGGGTGTGCGCTTTCGATGCCGCGCGCTCGCAGCGCCGCCAGCAGCGCCTCGTCAAAGTGCAGGCCGGCCGTGGGGGCCGCCACTGCACCCGGCTCGCGGGCGAACACGGTCTGATAGCGTGCCTCGTCGGCCTGATCCGGCTGGTGCTGGATGTAGGGAGGCAGCGGCAGCTCGCCCAGCCGCTCCAGCACCCCGGCCGCTGGTGCATCGAAGCGGATGCGCAGCATCATGCCGCCCGGCTCGCGCGCCGAGACGACCGTGGCGCCCTCTGCGCCCGAAATGCAGCCGGCTGCCCGCCTTGGGCGGGTGGCTGGCGCGCACCATCGCCAGCACCTCGTGCTCGCCGTCGATGCGCTCGACCATCACCTCGATGCGCCCGCCACTCTCCTTGCGCCCGGCCAGCCGCGCGTGGATGACCCGCGTGTCGTTGAATACCAGCAGGCTGCCGGGCGCGATGAGTTCCGGCAGATCGGCGAGCTGCCGGTCGGCAGCGGTGGCCTCAGGCAGCCGCATCAGCGTTGCCACGTCCAGCAGCCGCCCGCCGGCGCGTTGCTCGGGCGGGTACTGCGCAATCAGTTCCTCGGGCAGGTGATAGTCGAAATCGGACAGCTTCATCGGGATGGGTCAGAAAAGGGCGGGCATCACGGGTGGGGAAGGTGCTGCATCCCGTGATGGCCTCATGCGGAAGGGGCTGGGCTCTGCGAGGATCCGGCGCTGCATCAGCCGGGCGCCGGCGCCATAACCGGCCAGCTTGGTCTGCAGGCGTGGTGTGGGCGTCACGTCCTGAAACCCATGGCGCTGCCAGAAGCGGACTGCTCCCGGCCAGCGACACCAGCCGCAGGCTGCCCAGACCCTGTCGGCGCGCAGCCGCCACGGTGGCGGCCAGCAGGCGCTGGGCAATGCCCCGACCATGCCATTCGGGGCTCACGGCGCAGTCGTGGACGAACCAGTGCCGGCCCGGTTCGGGCAGCGCATCCAGCAGCTCCCCCAGCGCGGGCGGCAGCCCGTCGTCCCACGGATACGAGACCAGATAGCCCGTCACCCGGTGGCCGGGCCAGTGCCACCAGGCATCCCTGCGGCGCAAGCTGCCGGCGGTTCCGGAAGAACTCCACCGGGCTCCAGCACCGGCAGAGCGGCATAGGGCCTCGCGTCTGCACCTGCATCAGCTGCGGCAGGTGGGATTCTTCCAGCGGCGATATCTGTACGGGCACATGGCCCAGACGATGGTGCGGGAAAGGCGAGGAGCCCATGGCGGAAGGCGGAAAGGAAACGGCAGGGGATCAGGCGGCGGACGAAGGTCCGGAGGACGGGCTGCAAGGGGCGCAGGGCGCGAGGCGGTGTACCCTGCCACTGCACTGTTGTCAGGTGGTCGGGCGGTTGCCGCAGGCCGCAGACTTGGGCCATAATGCCAGCCGGATGCCGATGTTACAGGAAGCGGCTCCGTCCTTCATGGCAGCAGCCATGCCCGGGTGGTGAAACTGGTAGACGCAGGGGACTCAAAATCCCCCGCCGCGAGGCGTGTCGGTTCGAGTCCGACCCCGGGCACCATCTCTCCTTTGGCCCACCTGGCCAGCAGCTTTCTCTTTGTCAGCGCGACGGCTGCGGGCCATTGCAGCAGCAGCGGAACGGGCTTCAGCTCGTCCGGGCAGCTGACATCCAGCGCTGCGGCGTCAGGGCGCCGCAGAAACTCCGCCATCAGCTCGGGCATGCAGCCCGCCGACATCACGTTGTGCGCCTGATGCTTCAGGGTGCAGATGACGCGCGTTCTTCAGTCCTGCCACGGCCGCCTCGCCCATGGCGTGACCGAGGGTGGGTCGAACTCGCCGGTCAGTGCCAGCACGGGGATGTCCGGTGAAATCTGCTTGTCGAACCCTGCCGGGACTTCACCCCGGGGCCAGCTGCGGCAGGCTCGGGCCATGGCTCTGATGTTGGCATTCAGCATCAGCGGGTCGGGCTGGCCTGCGGGTTTCTGGAAACTGTCGATGTCTTCGGTGCATGCCACGGCGGTGTACATGCCCATCGCCAGAATCTCCCGAAGCTGCTCGTTCATCTGCCGCGCCAGATAGCCGGGCACCTCGTAGTGCCCCTGGGCAGCCTGATGGATCAGCAGCGGCAGCATGCTGGCCGTCTCGGGCGAATAGGCCAGCAGGCGCACCAGCGAGGCCATGGTCTCGTCCGTCAGGCGCTGGCGAACCCACTCGCCCCGGGGCGGCAGCTTCAGGTTCACCTCCACCGGCTTGGCACGCAGCTTTCTCCAGCACCTGCAGCAGCTGCGGGTACGGATCGCCCAGCGCCTTGTGACAGGCCGCGTCTTCCGTGCAGCGTGCCAGCAGGCGCTTCAGCGCATCCTCGTGCTGGCGCGCATCCAGCTCGCCAAGATAATGCCCGTTGGGCAGGGGGGAATCCAGGATCAGCGCCCGTGTCTGTTGCGGATATTGCCGAGCGTACTGCAGCGCCACCCGCGTGCCGTAGGAGATGCCCAGCAGATTGATCCGCTCCAGCCCCAGGGCCTTGCGCACGGCTTCCAGATCCCGCACCGCGTCGGTGGTGGTGTAGAAAGCGCAGGTCCGCCTTTGTCCGCCAGTGCCTTCTGGACAGGCCTGGGTGAACGCCACCAGCGCCTGGGGCGGCATCGACAGCATGTCGGTACCGGGCGCCATCGGGCAGTCCAGCCGGTTCGATCCCCCCGTGCCGCGCTGATCCACCAGCACCATGCCCCGGCGCTGCGTATCTCGGCAGGCTGGGCGCCAGCGCCGCATAGGTTCTGCAGCGTGTCCTGGCCCGGCCCGCCCTGACAGCAGGAAGACCGGATCCTTCTGGGCCATGAAGGACTTGAGCGGCGGCACCCACGCCAGTTTCAACTCGATCTGTCGTCCCTGGGGCAGCTGCGGGTTCTCGGGCACCTTCAGCGAACCACACAGGGCGCGGGCGCGTTGCTCCAGACCCGAGGGCGCCTGCAGGATGCAGGGCTCGAACTGCACCCGTCCCGATGCGCTGGGGTCTTCAGGGGCCGGCAGGGCAGGGGCGTCCGCCATGACCGTCAGCGGCAGCAGGGCAAGGCCCAGCAGCAGGCTCAGGCGGGTTCGGATTCCTCGGGCTCCTGACATGACAACCTCCTGTCGTTCCGGGTGCAGGGTCGGTGATGAGACGGGTGTCGCCATCACCGACGGTGAGCGGAAGATACAGGCTATGTCACCTACGGGAAGCATGCACGGCCGGACGGACAGAGTATCGGCCCCGACCGTATTGCAGTGCGGGGCGTGACACCGGCCAGCTGGAGTCAAAGCTCGCCGACTGTCGTGGCCTTGGTTGCTGCCAGAGCTTCCGGGGCCGTTTTCTCGCCAGCGAAGTTGCGGCAAAAGGGCTTCCACGGCCGCCTTCGTGTCGGGCCGTGCAGCCGCCTCGAATTCATCGGGGCGACGCAGCTTCACGGTCAGCAGCACTACGGCCAGCATCACGTCCGGCCAGGCCTGGCTGTTGCCGTCAAAGGCGGGCACCCGCGCCAGCGGCACGCTTCAGTGCCGTGACAGCGCGCTCCACCAGCGGATGGTCGGCCGTGTCCGGTGCCTTGAAGCGCACCAGCTTCACGATCTGGATCAGCATCTCCAGCAGCGCATGCGTCTGCGAGACGGCCGACAGCTCGGCCGCCGGTGGCATGGCACCACCCAGGTACAGGCAGATGGGCAGCGTGCCCGGAACAGCGGTCTTTTTCGTCATCCAGCACCAGCACCGGGAATCTGGCTCAGCGGGTTGATGGCCTCCAGCTCCGGCGGGTTCTGCCATGGGTCCACCATTTGCAGCGACAGATCGTTGCGACCCAGCAGCAGCGCGCGGGCCAGGCAGATGCGCCCATAGGGCGAGGTGGGGCTGACATAGAGCTTCATGGCGGTCTCCGGTCGAGTCATGGAAGCGTCCATGGTACTCCTTGCCGTCAGACCGTCCTGCGGGAGGCCCTGTATCTGCCAGCCTTGCGGCTCGCACTGCGCTGCCCCTCATCCCCACCCGCACCCGCGCCAGCAGCACCTGCAGCGGGTGGCGCAGCTGACGGTGGGCCATGCGCCTGACCTCGCTGCGGCAGGAATAGCCGGTGGCCAGGGGCCTCGCCGGCTGTCTCGGCAGGGCGGTCCACCTGCGCCTGCCACGATTGCGAGTAGATGACGCGCGAGGTGGCTGTGTTGCAGGGTCTCGTGGCATAGGTGCCGGCCATGCCAGCAGCCGGTGGCCTGTACCTGCAGCGTCAGGCCCGAAGTGGTGGAACACCTTCACCCACTGGCCGTTGCTGTCGGGCTGGTTGGTCTTCTCGGTACAGTGGGCCAGCAGGCGATAGGTCTCGGGGAAGTCGAGGTTCTGCTGGGTACCACCGTTCGGGCTGGCGGCATCGGTGGCTGTCGTGGCGGAGGGGGACAGAACCTCAGCCAGCTTCCGTGCCGCCGGTCCTTCTGCCAGCGCCCGCAGCAGCCATTCCTGCGGCAGCAGCACCCGGGGCAGGTTCTGGATGCCGTCGATCTTGGCGTACTCCTGCCGGAACACCAGCGTCATGGCCGGGTCCAGGCCCACCATCGGGATGTCGAACCGGGCCAGCGCCTGCAGGGCGCGGATGTGGCGACGTGCCACGCGCTCGAAGGCGGGCAGAAAGCCCTGCACCTGAAGCGGCTTGCCGTTGGCGTGCAGCGGTGCCAGCCAGACGCGCAGGCCCAGTCGTGCGGCCAATTCGATGAAATCCGCCAGTTGTTCGGTCTCAAAATATCGGGTGAAGCTGTCCTGCACCAGAATGACGCAGCGCGCACGCTCCTCGGCAGAGAGTGCTGCCAGTGCGGCCGGTGTGGCGGTGCTCACCTGCCATCGCTGCAGCACGGGCTGGAGCGCCATGCGACTGATGAGCGGGCTGTCCACCATGCCCACATGCTTTTTCCATCATGCGCTGCACCCAGCCGTTGCCCATGATGCCGTTGAGAGCCACGGCACGTGGGCAAACCACGGCATGGAGAATTCCAGCGAGCCGATGAGGTAGTGACGCAGCGGGCGCAGGTAGCGCTGGTGGTAGACGCTGAAGCGCGCGGAAATCCGGGCACGTTCACCTGATGGGACATTGCCCGGCGCACGCCTTGCAGGACAGGCAGCCGGCCATGGCCTCGTCACACATCGTGCGAGAAGTCCGGCACCTGCTGCCGTGCGGCGCGGGTATTGCGCCAGCGCTGCCAGAGGCTGCGGAAGAACCCCGGCGGGTTGCGTGACAGTTCCAGCACGTCCACACCGGCATTGCCCTGCAGGCGCAGCCATTCGCGCATCAGCGAGGCACGACCCTTGGGCGAGTGCTGGCGCTGGCGGGTGGCCTTCCATGATGGGCACATGGCGTCGTCGGGATCGTAGTTGTAGCAGGCGCCGTTGCCGTTGCAGTGCATGGCCGCACCATAGCTCTGCCAGACGCGCTCGTCGATCTGCCGGTCGTGCTCACCGCGTGTGGGTACGCCATCGACCTTCATCAGCTGCGCCTGGCTCTGCCACGGTGTGGCAATCTGCCCGGGCTGATCTGGTTATGCGGATCGAAGGCGGCCTTGAGCTTCTGCAGTGACGGATACAGCTCACCGAAACACGCCTCGGCATATTCCGAGCGCACGCCCTGCCGTGCTCGCCCCACAGCAGCCGCCGTAGCGCTGCGCAAGGGCTGCCACCGCATCGCTGATCGGGCGCACCAGTGCCGCGTACTTCGGGTCCTTCATGTCCAGCGCGGGGCGCACGTGCAGCACGCCGGCATCCACGTGGCCGAACATGCCGTATTGCAGGCCGTGACCATCCAGCAGCGCGCGAACTCGGCAATGTATTCCGCCAGATTCTCGGGGGGCACGGCTGTGTCTTCCACGAAGGGCTGCGGCCGGGCCTCGCCCTGCACGTTGCCCAGCAGGCCCACGGCACGCTTGCGCATGGCATAGACGCGCTTGACGGCGTCCGAACCCACCGCCAGCGTGTGGCCCAGACGGCGCACGGTGGTGTCGGTCTGCAGGTGATTCACGAAGCGCTGCACGCGCGCGTCCACCTCGGCCGGGTCATCGCCGCTGAATTCCACCAGGTTGATGCCCAGTGTCTGCTCGCCTTCCTGCTCCGGAAAGTACTCCGACACGCTGTTCCAGACGAAATCGTTCATGGCCAGCAGCAGCACCTTGGAATCCACCGTCTCGATCGACAGGGGCTTTTGCGCGATCAAAGCCCGGGCATCGCGCAGCGCATCCATGAAGGCGGCGTAGCGCACGTTCACCAGCACCGAATACTTCGGGATGGGCAGCACGTTGAGCCGCGCCTCCACCACAAAACCCAGTGAGCCCTCGGCGCCGCACAGCACGCTGTTGAGGTCGAAGCGGCCGTCAGGACGACGCAGGTGCGCCAGGTCATAGCCGGTCAGGCAGCGGTTGAGCTTCGGAAACTTCGCGCGGATGAGATCGGCCTGCTCGTCGGCAATGCGGCGGGCCGTGCGGTGCACCTTGCCGATGCGCCCGGGCTGCGCGCACAGTGCTTCCAGTCCCGCATCGTCCACCGGCTGGCTGACGAAGCGCTCGCCGCCCAGCAGCACGTAGTCCAGCGCCAGCACGTGGTCGCGGGTCTTGCCGTAGGTGCAGCTGCCCTGGCCGCTGGCGTCAGTATTGATCATGCCGCCCAGCGTTGCCCGGTTGGAGGTGGACAGCTCTGGGGGCGAAGAAGAGGCCATGAGGGCGGAGCGCGGCGTTGAGCTGGTCCTTCACCACGCCGGCCTGGGCACGCACCCAGCCTTCCTCGACGTTGATCTCCAGAATGCGGTTCATGTGCCGCGACAGGTCCATCACCAGCCCATGGGTGAGCGACTGGCCGTTGGTGCCGGTGCCGCCACCGCGTGGTGCCAGCGCCACCGCCTGGTAGGCAGGCTGGCCCAGCAGCGTGGCCACGCTGCACGTCCTCGGCGTCCTTCGGGAAGACGGCGGCCTGCGGGGCCAGCTGGTAGAGCGAGTTGTCGGTGGCGAACAGCGTGCGGGTGGCGTAGTCGTCCCGATCTCGCCGACAAAGCCGCTGGCGCGCAGGTCCGCCAGAAACTGTTGATAGATGGCGGGCAGCTCGTCGGCTGGGCGGGGCAGGGCGGCGATGGACATGGAACGGGCGGGCAGATGGACCGGCGCCGGCGCTGGGAGTGGCCGGGACAGCCCGACAGTATCCGCACGCGCGCCCCCGTTGACAAGCATGGACCGTGGTCGCGACTGTGGAAGGTCAGGTTCTTCGGCGGGGGCATGATGCCGGCCGTCGGCGGGCCGCCTTCCGGGGACTGAGGGAAGCTGCGCCTGGAGGCGCCTGGTGTTCGGCCATGGGTGCCTTCGTCGTCTCATGGACGTCGGAGGGAACGTCGTCATCATGACCTGATGTTTCCGTGAGGTGGCCCGATGCAAAAGAAACCCTTCAGCACGATTCTGCACATGAGCCCCGGGAAAGAATGGTGACGCTTGTCTGGACGTCATGCGTCCTTTCCGGGCTGTTGCTGGTGTCGGTCCTGTTCTTCGTGCGCCCGTTTCCCATGTTCTCCCAGGACTCCGTGGCTGTGCTTGACGCCACGGTGGCGGATATGAACACGCAGGACAAGGGAAGGTTTGTCAGGATTCAGGTGGTGCCGAACCCATCAGATGCCGGCGCGTCGTCATTCATTGTTCCCGCGTCTGGCACCCGCTTCTTCGTTGGCCAGAAGGTCCAGGTCGTGGTGGACTCTGGCAGGCGTTTCCCCGAGCAGAAAGGTCATGTCTGGGAGGTGAGGAAACATGCGTGGTGATCCCTGGTGGACAGTCACGGCATAGGCCTGCACGACCGATATGTCGAAAGATTGAACAGGGACATTCTGATCGGATTCATTGCTGTCCAGTTCCTCTGTCTGCTGGTGATGGTCCATACGTGGTATCGGCATTACGCGAAGGCAGATCCCGTGAGGTAAGGGAAAGCAGGGAGCTGCCAAGGGGAGGCAATGAGGAGAGCGCCGGAGGTGATGGCGTATTGATGGCCATCAATGAGCGGAGCAGGGTGTTTCGTTATGTTGCAACGTCTCTTTATGTTACTTAGTCTCACACCAAGAAGAGATGGGAGATCCCATGGATACGAGCGCAACACGGTGCAACGTCGGTGCAGGCCGGCAGCGAAGGCCCGTGCAGGCAGGCCCGAAAGAACATGGATGCGGCGTCGGCCGCTGGCGCGCTGGCTGGCCTGCCTGCCGCTGGCGGCGGCGCTGCCCGCCATGGCCGCCGACGACACGACGGCCGATCCGTCAGCCCCCGTGGTGCAGCTGGGCACGGTGGTGGTGACCGGCATCCAGCGGATGAACCAGACGAATTCGTTCACCGCTTCGTCGATGCGCACCACCACGGGGCTGGCGCTGTCGCCGCGCGAGACACCGCAGTCGGTCAGCGTCATCACGCAGACGCAGATGAAGGCTCAGGGCGTGCACACCATCGAGGACGCGCTCAACCGGAGTACCGGCGTCAACGTCACCCGCCACGGTGCGCGGGCGGTCTATCAGTCACGCGGTTTCTACCTGGAGCAGCTTCAGGAAGACGGCATCGGCACCACCATCGGGGCGCCGGGCATTTCGGGCAACCCGTTCATGGACCCGAAGCAGCAGCTGGATCCGGCCCTCTACGAGCGCATCGAGGTGGTGCGCGGCAGTGCCGGCCTCACGCAGGGCCCCGGTGAGCCGGGCGGCGCGCTGAATGCCGTGCGCAAGAAGCCCACCCGCCAGACGCAGCGCAGCCTGGACGTGCAGGTGGACCGCTGGGGCTACGGTACGGGGCGTGGGTGATGTCTCGGGCACGCTCAGCCAGGAGAAGGCCATCCGTGGTCGGGTGGTGGCGGTGGCCGAGCGCGATCGTTCCTTCAAGGATGACGTGGACGGCCACAACGGCCTGTTCTATGGGGTGCTGGACCAGACCTTCGGGGATGGAACCCGCGTGACGCTGGGCGGACTGCTGCAGAACCAGAAGGACACGCCCGATCCCTACGGCCTGCCGCTGTCGGCCACCGGCAGCGATCTGCGCCTGCCGCGTGACACCTTCCTGGGCATGCGCTGGAACGAAGGGCGCTATCGCAAGCAGAACGCCTTCGTGGAGCTGGACCATTACCTGGACGACAACTGGAACCTGAACGTGAAGGTCGATTACCGGCGCACGTTCTCGGTGCAGGAGTATGCGTCGCTGGCTGGTTCGGGCAGTCTGGGGGGCGGTGGCATCACCGCAGATGGCATGCTGCCGCTGGATGGCATCCAGCGCTACGACCATGCCGGGCAACCAGCTCACCTTCCAGGTCAACATCAACGGTGCCTTCCGGGCCCTGGGGACGCCAGCACGAGGCCTTTCGTCACTACAGCTACACCCGTGAAAGGCTCGACATCCGCGACCGTTCGGAAGATACCGACGACCGCAGCTTCAATGTCTACACCTTCACCGGGTACGAGGTGCCGCTGCCGAACTGGTCGGTCTACGACTCCAGTCCTTCGTCCACAACAACTCACGACCCACGGGCTGGCAGCCGGCGTGCGCCTGAACCCTGCCGATGACTGGCACGTGCTGGTGGGCACGCGCTACAGCCACTGGCACCGCGACTATGCCTACCTGTACAACACCCGCAACGGGCAGGCCGATACGCGCACGCCCGCGCTGGTGGACGTGACCAGGGACGCTTCGTGCCTGCATGGGCATCACGTATGACCTGAATGCGAACAACAGCTTCTACCTGAACTACTCCAGCGTCTTCAAGTACAACGCGAACGTGGGCGCCGATGGCAAGCCGCTGCCGGCCACGGTGGGCAGCAACTACGAGCTCGGCTGGAAATCCGTCTGGCATGACGGCCGGCTGAACACGGCGGTGGCGCTGTTCAGGGTGGATCAGGACAACACGGCCGTCAACTCCCGTCAGCGGCTCAACGATGGCACCCGGCGCTTCTACTGGGTACCGCTCACCATGCGCAGCCAGGGGCTGGATGCCGAGATCTCCGGCGACATCACACCCAGCCTGAAACTGTTCGCGGGCTACACCTACAACAAGCGCGAATACACCGGCAGCGCCGGCAGCATCGTGCGCGGCGAAGAGTTCAACAAGCAGACGCCTCGCCACATGCTGCGCGCCTACGGCAACTACCGGTTGCCCGGCGAAGCTCACGCCTGGACGCTGGGTGCCGGCGTGCGCACGCAGAGCAGCACCAGCAGTGGATGGGACGTGCGTGCCAAGGGGGCAACGGTCTGGGATGCCAACGTGCAGTATGATTTCAGCCCCGACCTGTCGGTGAACCTGATCGTTCGCAACCTCACCGACCGGTACTACTACGAGAACAACGGCATCCGTTCTCATGGCTATGGCAACTTCTACGGAGAGCCGCGTACCGTGATCCTCAGCACATCGTGGAAGTTCTGAAGACCCTGGCGGGTTTCGGGCGCCTGGCGAGGCCTTTCTGGCTGAGCCGGCGCCGCTGGCCCGAGTGGTTGCTGCTCCTGTTCATCGTTGGCCTGACGCTCTTCACGGTCCGCGTCAGTGTCTGGATCCTGGATTGGGATCAGCGTTTCTACGATGCCGTGGCTGCCTTCGACGGCAGCCACATGCCGTCACTGATCGTCGAATACGCCATCTACATGGCGCTGATCACCCTCTGCATTGCCAGCCGGGAGTGGCTGCAGAAGGTGCTGATGTTCCGCTGGCGCACGCATCTCACGTCCGGCCTGCAGCGCCGCTGGCTGGGAAGGCACCGTCAGTACCGGCTGCAGCTGCGCAACGAGCCGGACAACCCCGACCAGCGGATTGCCGAGGACGTCTGGCTGCTGGCCGACAAGAGCCTCACGCTGTTCTTCTCGTTCATCAACAACGTGGCTAAGCTGAGCGCCTTCGTGGCCATCCTGTGGGTGTCCTCGGGCGTGCATTCGGTCAGCGTGGGTGGCATCACCGTGATGGTGCATGGCTACCTGGTGTGGGTGGCACTGGCCTATTCGGTGCTGAGCACGGGGCTGGCACACTGGATCGGCCACCGGCTGCAGGGGCTGAACGTGGAACGCCAGCACCGCGAGGCGGACTATCGTGCCACGCTGCTGCGCATCCGTGACCATGCCGAGCAGATCGCCTTCTACCGGGGCGAGCGCACGGAATACGGTCGGCTCAAGGTGCGCTATGCCGCCATCCGGGACAACTGGCGCGCGCTGATCAACCGCGAGTTCAAGCTCTCACCTTTCTCGGCCGCCTACGTGCGCATCAGCCTGTTCATTCCCCATCTTTCGCTGCGCTGCCGCTGTATCTGAGCCGGCAGATCACCTTCGGCGAGATGATGAAGGCGCGTGCCGCCTTCACGCGCGTGCAGGACGGCTTCGGCTGGTTCACTGATTCCTATCGGGAGCTGATCGAGTGGGCCGCTGTGGTGCGGGAGCCAAGTCGTCGGACGCGCACGCCAAAGCGCCAACGACGCCGCCATGTGCGAGCAGCCATGGATGCGCCATCATGGCCCGAAAACGGCATGGGCGCCGGAACCCATCACGGGATGTTGCATCTGTCGGAGCCACGCCCTGCTGCGCATCAGAAGGGCTTTCGTTGCGCACGCCGGATGGTCGCCCGCTGCTGCAGGACGTGCAGCTGGAGGCAAGTGCAGGGGAGTGGGTGCTGCTCGACGGAGAGAGCGGCATCGGCAAGTCCACGCTGCTGCGTACCGTGGCCGGGTTGTGGCCCTGGTACGAAGGCGCCTCCGCCTGGGCACGGCCCGGGTGCTCTTCATGCCGCAGCGGCCCCTATCTGCCGCAGGATTCACTGCGGGCGGTGCTCTGCTACCCGCAGTGGGGGTATGGGGATGATGACCGATTGAAGGCGGCGCTGGCCCAGGTGGGGCTGGCCCGCCTGCAGGACAGCCTGGACCAGGTGCAGAACTGGGGGCGGGTGCTGTCGGGCGCGAGCAGCAGCGCATCAGTCTGGCGCGGGTGCTGCTGGTGCGGCCGCAGGTGCTCTTTCGGACGAGGCCACCGGCCAGCTGGATCCGCAGTCCGCAGCCGCCATGGTTCGGCTGCTTCAGCAGGCGCTGCCCGGGGCGCTGTGTGGGGCCATCAGCCATCAGCCGGAGGTGAAGGCGCTGTTCACGCGCCGGGCTGTGCTGGCGGCTGCCGCCGATACGCCGTAGGGGCTGCCGGCGGCGGAGCGGCGGTCCGGTCCACGTTGCAGTGTGCACCGATGCTGGTCGGGCACTGCCGGGCGCTGGCCTCGATGATCCGCGCGCAGGTGAGCAGGTTGAGATCCTCGTGTCCGGACACGCTGGCAGGGGGCTGGATGCGCGCCTGCCAGGCGGTCAGCACGGCATGGGCATGGGCCAGGCCCGGCGTGCTGCGCAGGATGCCCAGGTGCTGGCTGACCAGCGCCTGCAGGCCGTGGCGATTGAAAGGCGGCAGGGCGGTCCCGGATTCGTCGGCGACCCTGCTGGCGGCGCGCGCTGCGCGAAGGGGGCGGATGCGTCCCCTGTCGGCTGCCGCCACGGTCGTTTCGCGGGGCGCGGAGGGCAGCGTTCTGAACCATGTCGTGCTTCGAGACCATCGTCATGGCCCGGATCATCGGATGATGCCAACGGGCGCCGTCTGCGATGGCCCAGGCGGCGTTTCGGCCCATCACCACGCATTCCAGCAGCGAGTTGCTGGCCAGCCGGTTGGCGCCATGCAGGCCGGTGCAGGCGGCTTCGCCCAGGCAGAAGAGGTTCTCCACCTGGGTGTGCCCAGCCGTGTCGCAGACGATGCCGCCGCAGGTGTAGTGCTGTACCGGGCCGACCGGAATCGGGCTGCGCGTGATGTCGATGCCGTGCGCCAGGCAATGTGAATGGATGGTGGGGAAGTGCTCCAGGATGAAGCTGCGCGGCCGATGGCTGATGTCCAGCCAGACGTGGGGCAGTGACTGCTTTGCCGATCTCGGCGGCAATGGCGCGGGCCACGATGTCGCGGGGAGCCAGTTCGGCGCGCTCGTCGTAGCGGGGCATGAAGCGCTCGCCGGCTTCATTGCGCAGTATGCCCCCTTCGCCGCGCACGGCTTCGGAGATCAGGAAGATCGGTTCCTGCCGGTCGGTATCGGACAGGCCGGCACCGATGTCCGTCAGGAAGCGGGATGGTCCGGCATGCCCGGCGAAACCGGTGGGGTGAAACTGCATGAAGGCCATGTTGGCAGCCGCGCAGCCGGCCCGGAAGGCCATGGCAATGCCGTCGCCGGTGCAGGCAGTCGGGGTGGTGGTGCGTGCATAGACCTGGCCGCAACCGCCGCTGGCCAGCACGACAGACGTGGCCAGCATCGGTTGCAGCTGCCCCTGGTTCAGCACGCGCACGCCCACGCAGCGATCCTCGTCGTCCTGCAGCAGGTCCACGGCCATGGTCTGTTCCAGCTGCCGGATGTTGGGGCGGCTGGCCACGGCCCGGTAGAGCGCCTGCATGATCGAGAGCCCGGTGTGGTCGGCCACGTGGGCGATGCGGCTGGCACCGTGCCCGCCTTCGCGTGTCAGGTGCAGGCTGCCGTTATCCGCGCGGCTGAAGGGGACGCCCGTGCCGATCAGCCATTCGATGGCGGCCCGCCCCTGCGAGAGGATGGCGCGTACCGCGGCCTCGTCGCACAGCCCGGCACCGGCCACCAGCGTGTCGGCCACGTGGTCATCCAGTCGGTCCAGGCGGTCCAGCACGGCGGCGATGCCGCCCTGGGCGCGACTGCTGGCGTTGTCATCCAGCCGGTACTTGCACAGCAGCGCGATGCGCAGGCTCTCCGGCAGCGAGAGCGCCAGTGTCAGCGCTGCCAGCCCGTTGCCCACGATGATCACGTCGTGGTCGGCATTCCGTGGTTTCATGCTGGTCCCATCCCGTTGAAGACATTGGCGGCCTGCTGGCGCTTGAGCTGTTCGGCAAAGTTCAGCATGCGTTCCAGCGGCTTGCGGGCGGCTCGGCCCAGTGCGCTGTCCAGCAGGATCTCGTTGTGGCCGTGGCGCAGCGCCTCGTGGATGCCCACCAGGGCCGTTCATGGCCATCCAGGGGGCAGAAGGCGCAGCTCTTGCAGGTACCGCCGTTACCGGCCGTGGGGGCCGCCAGGAAGGTCTTGTGAGGCGCCTGCTTGCGCATTTCGTGCAGGATGCCCTGGTCGGTGGCCACGATGAAGGTCTGTTCCGGGCGTTCCACGGCGGCCTTGAGCAGCTTGCTGGTGGAACCCACCACATCGGCCATCTCCACCACGCTGGCCGGTGATTCCGGATGCACCAGCACGATGGCATCCGGGTGCTCGGCCTTCAGCGCCAGCAGCTCCTCGGCCTTGAACTCATCGTGCACGATGCACGAACCCTGCCACAGCAGCATGTCGGCGCCGGTCTGGCGGCGGATGTAGTCGCCCAGGTGCCGATCCGGCCCCCAGATGAGCTTTTCTCCCTGCGCCTTGAGGTGGGTGACGATCTCCAGTGCCACTGACGAGGTGACGACCCAGTCGGCGCGCGCCTTCACGGCGGCGCTGGTGTTGGCATAGACCACCACCGTCCGGTCCGGATGCTGGTCGCAGAAAGCCGAGAACTCGTCCTCGGGGCAGCCCAGATCCAGTGAGCATTCCGCTTCCAGGTCCGGCATCAGCACCGTCTTGTCCGGGCAGAGGATCTTGGCGCTCTCGCCCATGAAGCGCACGCCGGCCACCACCAGCATCCGCGCCGGATGGGAGGCACCGAAGCGGGCCATCTCCAGCGAGTCGCCCACGCAGCCGCCGGTTTCAGGGCCAGATCCCGGATGTCGGGATCCACGTAGTAGTGGGCTACCAGCACGGCATTGCGTTCGTGCAGCAGGGGCCGCAATGCGTTCTTTCAACGCCCTGGCCTCATCAGGGGCCCAGGGCATCGGGCACCTGGCCCAGGCCTGCCGGATGCTGCAGGCCGTGGTGGGGGCCTTCGCGTCGGGCAGGTCATAGTCGAAAACCCTGTGCAGGACTTCCATCATCGTCGGGATCCTCCTCGGTGGGGGCGGGGTTACGGGCTGTGCGGGACAGCAGGGCGGGTTGAGGGTTGGTGGTGGGGGCGGGAATGTCTGCCGGATGTCACTTTATGCTCAATTTGAGCATAATTGGTCGGAGCTCAGGAATCGACCGGAATCCATGCCGTGTCCGGACAGGTCACAACGGGGGAAGCGATGGTGCGATGCGCGCCGGACCTTCCGTTCCGGGGGCTTCATGCCGTGCTCCGCACACCAGACTCCTTGCATCGGAAAGCGGCGTGCAGGGACGGCATGGACTCGGGAACCTTCGGATCCGCGTCGTCACGCTTATGCTCAGGTTGAGCATAATAGGGGCGTGTCATTGTTCCTGTCAAACGATCACCCTTCCGGGCGGGTAGAATTTTCGCAACCCTCTCGGATTTCTGCTGGATGGATGCCTCTCTCGAACAGACCGGCGCGGCGCAAGGCATCGTCGAGCTGGTCACGGTGCTGGTTGCGGTGACGGACTTCAAGGCCCGTGTCCTGACCGTGGGCAACGGCACCATGCTGCCGCAGGGGCCGCTGTCGCCCGTGCATCGCTCGCTGCAGTCGGGCGTGCGGTTGTGGGTGGCGCAGCAGACCGCGCAGCCCATGGGTTACGTGGAGCAGCTCTACACCTTCGTGGACACCCGGCGTCAGAACGACCAGGGGCTGCCGGTGCTGTACGTGAGCTACCTGGGACTGGTGAGCGAGGCCAACGAGACGGAGCTGAGTCCGGATGCGCGCTGGTTCGACTGGTACGACTATTTCCCGTGGGAAGACCTGCGTGATGGCCGGCGGGACTGGATTGCCCGCGTGATCCTGCCCCGGCTGGATGCCTGGGTGGCGCAGGCCGATACCGCAGCCATGCGCGGGGAGCGCCGCAACCGGGTTGACCTGCTGTGGGGGCTGCCGCCCTGCGAGTGGTCGGAGGAGCGCACGCTGCAGCGCCACGAGCTGCTCTATGAGGCGGGTCTGGTGCCCGAATCGCTGCATCCGCAGGCGGACTTCGACATGGCGCTGACAGGCCGCGCCATGCAGCACGATCATCGCCGCGTGCTGGCCACGGCCGTGTCGCGGCTGCGCGCCAAGATCAAGTACCGGCCGGTCATCTTTGACCTGATGCCTGAGCGCTTCAGCCTGCTGCAGCTGCAGAAGAGTGTGGAGGCGCTGGTGGGCTGCGAGCTGCACAAGCAGAATTTTCGTCGTCAGGTCCTGCATCAGGGGCTGCTGAAGCCCGTCGATCAGAGCACGGCGACCTCGCGCGGCCGTCCGGCCCGTCTGTATCGCTTTCACGAGAGCGTACTGTCCGAAAGCCTCATCTCGGGGGGGCGATTGTCGTTCCTCAAGGGCTGAGCAGGCGTCGTGGCATCACACAGAATTCATCAACAAGGAGATCACAGGGATGTCGTCGGAATCTGCATCGAACACGCGGCCCATGCCGGGCCAGAGTACCGGGATTTCCGGGGGCAGCGCGCAGGGTACGGATGCGTCAACGTCCGGTCCGGCCGACCTTGGCGGTGTGCCGTTCCCGTTGCCCGATGTCGTGCTGGAGCCGTTCGTGCGGCAGGCGCTGGCCGAGGACCTGGGGCGGCGTGGCGACATCACGTCGGCCGCCGTCATTCCGCCTTCGGCCACGGCCTGTTTCGACGTGACCAGTCGTGAGCCGGGCGTGGTGGCCGGGCTGGACCTGGCCCGCCTGGCCTTTCACCTGTTCGATCCGGCCGTGACGTTCCAGGCCCGGGCGCAGGACGGGCAGCGGGTACTGCCCGGGCAGGTGCTGGCACGCGTGCAGGGGCCGGTGCGTTCGCTGCTGTCGGCCGAGCGCACGGCGCTGAATTTCATGACGCATCTGAGCGGCATCGCCACCCCTGACGGCTGCTGCCGTGGCACAGACCGAGGGCACGGCCGCGCGCATCACCTGCACGCGCAAGACCCTGCCCGGGCTGCGGGTCCTGCAGAAATACGCGGTGCGCGCCGGCGGGGGCTGCAATCACCGCATGGGTCTGGATGACGCCATCCTGATCAAGGACAACCACCTGGTGCATTCCGGCAGCCTGGCGCAGACCCTGCGGCGCGCCCGGCAGGCGGCCGGACACCTCATTCCGCTGGAAGTGGAGGTGGACACGCTGGGTCAGCTGGAAGAGGCGCTGGAGGCGGGCGCCGACCTGGTGCTGCTCGACAACATGGATGACGAGATGCTGGTGCAGGCCGTGGCGATGTGCCGGGGCCGGGCACGCACCGAGGCATCCGGGCGGCATCACGGTCGAGCGCATTCATCGCGTGGCGGCAACGGGCGTGGACTTCATCGCGCTGGGGTACTCTGACCCACAGCAGCCGGTCGCTGGATATCGGGCTGGATGATCCGGTGAGCTGAAGCAGGCTGTCTGGCCGCCGGGCCGGGCGGGCGCGTGGTGTGCTGCCTGCTGCCCGGGCTGGGTACTCATGCTGGCGGCAGGACGCCGCCGCATGAGGGCTTTGCTGCTTACGACGCTTCCTGCAGCGCCTGTGCGTGCCACGCAATGTGCTCGCCGATGAAGCTGGCGATGAAGTAGTAGCTGTGGTCGTAGCCGGGTTGCAGACGCAGCTCCAGCGGGTGCCGGGCAGCGGCGCAGGCCGCTTCCAGCAGTTCGGGGCGCAGCTGCTCGTGCAGGAAGGCGTCCTCACCGCCCTGATCGATGAGAATGGGCGGGCGGATGCTGGTGCTGCCTCGATCGGCGGCCAGCGCCTTGACCAGTTCCACGCTGTCCCAGGCCTTCCAGGCCTGCGGATCGTTGCCCACGTAGGCGCCCAGGACCTTCGGGCCCCGGGCACCTGCGAGGGGGCCACGATGGGGGCGAAGGCCGAGACACGGCGGTAGCGCTCGGGATTGCGCAAGGCCACGACCAGCGCGCCATGCCCGCCCATCGAATGACCAAAGATGCTGCGCACATCGCTGGCCGGGAAGTGGGCTTCCACGAGCGCCGGCAGCTCTTCCACCACGTAGTCGTACATCCGGTAGTGGTCGGCCCAGGGCGCCTGGGTGGCGTTCACGTAGAAGCCGGCACCTTGGCCCAGATCGTAGCCTTCGTCATCGGCAACCTCCTTGCCGCGCGGGCTGGTGTCGGGGGCCACCAGGATGAGGCCATGGCGGGCGGCGTGTTGCTGGGCACCGGCCTTGGTGATGAAGTTCTGCTCGGTGCAGGTCAGGCCCGAAAGCCAGTAGAGCACGGGGCATTTCTCGCCGGCCAGCGCCTGCGGCGGCAGGTAGACGCCCACGTTCATGAGCGTGCCGGTGGAGGAGGAGGGGTGCTGCCAGACTTCCTGGCGGCCGCCAAAGCAGGCGTGCTGTTCGATCTGTTTCATCGTTTCGTGTCCGTGGGGCCGGCCGAAGACATTGCCCGGGTGCTGGCCGAAGGCACGGCCCCGGGGCTGAGCCGTCATGCCGGCCGGTTGTGTCGGCCGGTCGTGACAGGAAGGGTGCTCAGTAATGCACCACGCTGCGGATCGACTTGCCTTCGTGCATCAGCGTGAAGGCATCGTTGATGTCGTCCAGCGGCATGGTGTGGGTCACGAAGGGGGCCAGGTCGATCTTGCCGTGCATGGCGTCTTCCACCATGCCAGGCAGCTGCGTGCGACCCTTCACGCCTCGAAGGCGGTGCCCAGCCAGCGGCGGCCGGTGACCAGCTGGAAGGGGCGGGTGGAGATTTCCCGTCCTGCGCCGGCCACGCCGATGATCACCGACTGACCCCAGCCGCGGTGGGCCGCTTCCAGTGCAGCACGCATGACATTGACGTTGCCGATGCACTCGAAGGTGTGGTCCACGCCCCAGCCGGTCATCTCGATGAGCACCTGCTGGATGGGCTTGTCGGGTCCTTCGGGTTCACGCAGTCGGTGGCGCTGAACTGCCGGGCCAGCGGGAATTTGTCGGGGATTGGTGTCGATGGCGATGATGCGCCCGGCCTTGGCCTGCCGTGCACCCGGATGACGGCCAGGCCGATGCCGCCCAGCTCGAAAGACGGCCACCGAGTCGCCGGCCTGCACCTGGCCGTGTTGTGCACGGCGCCGATGCCGGTGGTGACGCCGCAGCCCAGCAGGCAGACGTGCTCGGGGTTGGCCTGCGGATTGATCTCGGCCAGCGAGACCTCGGCCACCACGGTGTATTCGCTGAAGGTGGAGCAGCCCATGTAGTGGTAGAGCGGCTGGCCGTTGTACGAGAAGCGCGTGGTGCCATCGGGCATCACGCCCTGCCTCGGGTGGCGCGCACCGAGGTGCAGAGGTTGGTCTTGTTGCTCTTTGCAGAACAGGCACTCGCCGCATTCGGCGGTGTAGAGCGGAATGACGTGATCGCCGGGCTTCACGGAGGTGACGCCTTCGCCCACGGCTTCCACGATGCCGGCGCCCTCATGGCCCAGCACGACGGGAAAGAGGCCTTCGGATCGTCACCGGACAGAGTGAAGGCATCGGTATGACAGACCCCGGCATGGGTGATGCGACCAGCACCTCACCCTGCGGGGCGGCTCGACATCGATCTCGACGATCTGTAGGGGCTGGCCGGCGGCAAAGGCGACGGCAGCGCGGGACTTGATGGTCATGGCGGTGTCCTGGAGGGAGGAGGCCCCCAGTATGCCAGCCCGGGCGCCGCCTGCAGGCAGGGGGCCGGTGGGGCAGGGGCGGTCGCGCGCACGCTGGGTGACGACGGGAGGGACGCTGCTGGCAGATAAAGTCGGTCCGCCGGGTGAGGCGGACCGAACCATGATCAGAGGCCCCAAAATGAAACGCGCCGGGGCGGCCTCGGGGGCTGCTGCCGGCGCGTCAGCTCAGTCTCGCGTCTCAGCGCCGCGTCTTCGCCATCGGCTGATCGGCACCGTCGGTGCCTTGCTGGCGCGCCGTGCCGGGATGCCGCGCTTGCTGTCGAACTCAGCCCGCGCTGCTCCCGGCTCGGTCTGCACGCTCACGTTGGCGCCCCGGGCCTGACGCGCCTTGACCTGCTCGATGACGGTGGCGCTGCACGAACCCTCGATGAAGTCGGCGCGGTGCAGCATGCCCTTCTTCGCATCGATGAAGAGGCTGTGCGCATCACCCACGTTCTGGGCGCTGCTGGTCACGAGCCGGCTCTTGCGGGGCAGGGTGCGCGCATCGACCTTGAGCACATGGGTGCGCGGGCGCAGACCGCAGTGGCTGTACTTGCCCTGTTCGTCGGAGACGATCCAGGTGCCGTTCTCGGTACAGGCGCACGCCCGGATGCCCAGCTCCTCGCGGTCCTTCACGCTGTTGCCGTTGCAGTCCACGTAGATCTGGCCGGCCAGGCAGGCCTCGTCGGAGAAGATGCCGCCGGTGACACGCACCTTCCAGTGGGACTCGTTCGAGCACTGGCTGCGGCTTGCGCCATCACGACCCAGACACTGCACGTGGGCACGGTTGATGCCGTCACCCTGTTGCGAGCCCACGCCGGCGCGCAGACGATAGGTGATGGTCACATCACTGCTGCTGGCACCCTGGCCGGCGGCCTGGGCGGTGCCGGCAGCGGCCACGCGATCCAGCGTGATGTGCAGCTCCCGATCGCCCTGCATCTGCACCTGGGTGGCGCGGGCGTTGGCGACGCGCACCGAGCCGGGCTCGAAGCGGAAACCGCGTGGCAGACGATCGATCACTTTCGGCGACAGGGCAGGGGACTTGCCGTTGTTGCGGATGCGCAGCTGATAGGTGATGAGATCGCCCATCTCGACCGAGACGGCTGGTGCTGGTCTTGTCGATGGAAAGCGTTGCGGCCAGCACCGGCTCGGGCGTGTCGAGGCAGGCCTGGGCCGAGAGGGGCTCGCCGCTGGCCTGTCCGCCCTGCTGGCGGGTGAGGGTGGCGGCGTTGAAGAGGCCATGGCCCGCGCCGTCGCCGGCTGTCTGGCAGCGGTCGTTGGCGGTGCTGCCCTCGAAGGGCACGCGCACACGGAACGTCATGCGGTACACATCGGTGGCACCGATGGCCAGCGACTGCTGGGTGGCCAGCGGCCATTGCCGGCGAGCTCTGGGCCGCACCCGGCACCGTGACAGCCGAAGGCGTCACGTTCAGGGCCTGGTCGTTGCGCAGGACGGTGGCGCTGACGATCTCCACATCGCTGTCGAAGGCCGGGAGCGTCGACGAGGTCGTAGACGCCGGCGATGCCGCCCTCGTGGCTGACGGTGAGGGTGTAGGCCACGTCATACTCGTTGGCGGTTCCGGCCACAAGGCGTGCAGTGCCGTCGACCGCCTTGGCCAGCTTCAGCGAGGCGGGATGTCCTTCAGCTCCAGTCGGCAGGTGACGTTCTGCTGATTGGCCAGCGTCAGGGTGTTGCCCTGAGCGAGCCGCCGTTGCAGACCCACTTTGCCCGTCTGGTAGCCGGGCAGCGCCAGCGCCTGCAGCTCGTAGACGCCCGGGCGCACCCGGCCAGCGTCACGGGCCGGCTGCCGGTGACACCCTGGATGCTGTCCGGGCCGCTGGCCGAGACCGCATGCTGGGCCGGCGTGGCCGTGCCACCATGGCTGTTGCTGATGTCCAGCGCCAGCGTCAGGCTCACCGGCTGGTCCACGTGATGCACGCGGCAGGTCACATCGTCACGGCTTTGCAGCGAGAGCTTGCTGTTGGCCAGGTTCACCGCCTGGCCGCTGGCGTTCGTGCAGCTCCAGGTGCTGGCCGAGTAGCCGGGCAGGGTGCTGGCCGCCAGCGTGCAGGCGCCGGCCGGCACTTCCACCTGGGTCACGGCGGGCTGGCCGCTGCGGCCATCCACGAGGATGCGGCCATCGGCCGAGAGCAGGAAGTCCTCGGCCCGGGCGGTGCCGCTCAGGACGTTGGTGACGGTGTTGACGAGCGTGAGCCGCGCCGGTGCACTGTCCTCGTAGACGATGGTGCAGACGGCGGCCTGGCCCTTTTGCAGGTTCAGGCTGCTGGCCAGACCGGCCTTGGCGGTCCCGTTGGCGATGCGGGTGGCGCGTGCCCCGTCGATGCTGCACTGCCAGTCACTGTGCCAGTACTGGGGCAGGGTGGGGGCCGAGAGTGTCCAGTCCCCGGTCACGACATCGGCCTGGGTGACGGCGCTGCTGCCGCTGTTGCCCGAGACGGTGACCGTGCGGGAGGTGGCGGCCTCATAGTGGCTGGCCGACAGCGGGACGCTGTCTGCCGTGGCCGTGCCGCCATGGCGGTTGTTGACCACGCTCACCAGTGTGAGGCGCGATTCCTTGGCCCGCGGCAGATCCTCGTAGGCCAGGGTGCAGGTGGCCTTCTGGTCGTAGTCCAGCGCCAGGGTGGCACCCGTGGCGGTCGTGGTCTGAGCCGACGCACCGTGCCCGGTGGTGATGACACAGCGCCAGTCGCCATGGCGGTAGTTGGGCAGCTCCGGCGCAGAAAGCGTCCAGGTTCCGGGCGCGACGTTGGCCTGAGAGACGGCAGCCTCGCCCGTGACACCGTGGAGGGTGGGGTCGGTGTCCTTGTCGTGCTGAGCCGACAGGCGCACGTCATGCACGCCCAGCTTGCCGCCGTGGTTGTTGGTCACCTGACCCACCAGCGTGAGCTGCGGCTCGGCCCGACCGGCATAGCGCACGGAACAGGTGGCCTCATCGCCCCAGGCGAGCACGACGCTGGCGCCATCGACCGGGGCCTGGCCATTGACCACGCACTGCCAGGCGCTGACGGCGTAGCCCGCCAGGGCCGGGGAGGACAGGGCATAGGTGCCGGGCCCCACCTCGGTACGGGTGACCGGGTTGCTGCCGCTGGCACCCTGCATCGTGACCGCCGGATCGCCCGGACCCTTGGCCGTCAGCGCGATCTCGCCCAGCTGGGCCTTGCCGCCATGGGTGTTGTCGATGCTGGCCTGCAGCGAGAGCCGGGGTTTCTGGCGTGCTTCGGTGAAGTCGTAGCCGGTGGCATTCTGGTCACCCGTCAGCGTGACGCTGGCAATGCTGCGGCCGTCGGTGGCGGGCTGGCCGCCCTGCGCACCGGCACGGGCTGCCCCCGGCAGGCTGTCTGCACTGTTGGCCGTGACGCGCGACAGCGCATAGGTGCCGCTGGGCACCCCGGCAAAGCGCACGAGCGCCGTGCCGCTGCAGTCCGCACTGGCAAACACGGTGTTGGCCGCGCCCATGGCAAAGCCGTACTCGCCCTGGGCATTGCTTCGGGTCGAGAGCGTGACGGCCCGACCCTGGGCGTCCTGCCCCTGCAGGAGCACGCACTGGTTGGACAGGGCGGCATCGTCATGGTTGAAGGTGCCGTCCTGGTGGCCGTCGATGTAGAGCCGGCCGGCCAGGCTGTTGAGGGGCACCGTGCGGATGCGCACGTTCAGGTCGGTGCCGGAATAGGTGTAGAGCAGGTGGCTGCCGACATTGACGGGACGGGCACCGGCGTGGTTTGCAAAGATGTCGCCGGGCTGGGCGATGAGCGCATCGCTCGTCATCTTGACGCGGATCTCGTAGGGCTCGCCCGAGCCCAGACGCGTGAGCGTGGACTGGGTGCGGATGGCCGTGGTCTGGCCGATGTCGGCCGGGCAGCCGGCCTGGCCGAACTCGGATGCCTGGCACCAGCGGGTGCTGCCGCCGGGCATGACGTTGCTGGTGTCACGCGCGTCGTTGTTGATCTCGGCAGGCGCACGGTTGGTGTAGTAGATGCGCATGCCCGGGTCGATGGCAGGCGGCTCGACGACCTGAAGCCGATAGGCGCCGGCATCGAAGCGCGAGGCCGGGTTGCGGCCGTTGAACGAGCGCGCGGTATCGGCCGTGCCATCGCCCACGAAGGGCAGGATGTCGATCACGTCGGGGATGTCGATCTGCCGCAGGGTCTGGCCCATCGCATAGAAGGCGATATCGTAATGGAAGGCCTCGCCCGGCTCGATCTCCCCTTTGGAGACGGTCTTTTGCAGCACGAAGCCCGGGGGCGTGTCGATGGTGACGGAGGCATCGGCCGACTTGGCGCAGGCCTTGAAGCCGCCCGCGGCGGTGTCGAACTCGCAGTCCGGATCAGCATCGATGGCGCCGCCGCTGACCACGGCCTGGTTGCGCAGGGATGCGCCGTTGGGCAGTGTCAGTGCCAGCTTCGCACGGAAGGTGATGTCGGGCAGGTAGGCGCCGCCTTCCAGGTCGGTGCCCACGTGCGGGGTGACGTTCGTGTAGGTCCAGGTCAGGCGGGTGAGACCCTGCGAGGGGGTGTCCTCTTCCACCTGGGGCTCGACGGGCTGGCCGCCCTGGCGGCTGCTGGTGGGCACATAGCGCATGCCGCGCGGCAGCACGTCGGTGACGGTGACGGTGCCGGGGTAGGGCGGCAGCACGGTGGCGTAGCGCGGCTGCAGCTGGAAGGTGAGTGTGGTGCCGGCCGCCACGGGCTGGGTGGCGTTGGCCGGCTCGATGATCTTCTTGGTGATGCGGGTGGTGGTGCGCGCCTTGGTGACCTGCAGGTGGTCACGCAATTGGGCGTTCATGTCCCTCAGGGTGGCGGCATCCACATTGTCGGCGTGAACCACGGCACGATTGCGGATGACACTGCCCTCGGCGATCTCGGCACCTTTCTGGCGAAGCTGCGTGCTGGGGGTCTGGACGGTAATGCTCTCCGCCCAGGTCTTTGCGCAGCTGTATCCCGTAGATGTGCAGGTAGGCGCTCTTGCCGCCGGGCAGGCTGTTCAGACTTCCCCGGACATAGGTGAGGGCCACCGGCAGCCTCGGCCTGCGCAACGGTGTCATGCCAGGTGATGCCGGGGCCGTCGCAGGTGTCCTGTGCGTACTCGGAGCTGCCCAGACCCGAGTTGTCGCGGAGCAGTGGGCCGATGGCGCTGTCAGTGCTGGCAAAGGAGGGGCCGGCGGCGCGAACGCCGTACTGGACGCGGGGATTGAGGCCCTGAGTATCGAGTTCAGCCCTGAAGTTCTGACCAGGATCGAAGGCGGTGCGATCGATGATGTCGCACAGCGTCAGATTCCTGTAGGCCACGCTGCCCTGATTGTTGAAGCCCACCCGGCTCTTCACGCTGACCATGAGCCGCGTAGTCAATAATGGAATCTCCCGAATAGCCAGGGTCAGCTGCGGTCCCGGTGGGCAGGGGAAGGGTCAGATCAGGGCTGTAGACCTTGCTGGCATAGCCTTGCATCCGGTTGGTGATCTGGTACGTGAACGAATCATTGCTGGTACGGCCATTGGTGGCCGCCTGCCCGCTGATGGAAGTGGCTTTGAATTCGCGCAGGGACAGCTGGTGCTGTACCGGGACTGCTGGCGGATACTCGGCCAGGTCGGTCCAGAACACAACGGCTTTTGTTGGCCACCCAGTATTCGTCGGGTGGAATGGATTCGCCGCTGCGTTTCACCGTCGGGGTTCGGGTCAGCGTGGTGTCCACGCCAGTCAGGCGGATGCGGACGGTCTGGTTGTCCGGAAGGCCATTGGCAGTGGGTACGGTGGCGCAATCGCCGCCGTTGGCGACGATCCAGTTGCTGGTGTTGCGTGCCCCGTGTCGCCCACACGCTGGTGGACGTTGATGGCTTCACCGGACAGAAGGCTGGGGCGGCCGTCCCAGACACTGCCGCAGCCGTCGGCGAAGCTGCCGGTCGGCATATTGTTTGAGCCGTATTGTCTTTCGTGCGCCAGTTGTCCAGTCGAACCGACTGGGGATAGCCGCTGACATCCGGGCGATTTCGATGGGCTTGGTGGGATCAAGCTGCTCGACGCCTTTTTCTGCCGTTGCCGTTGGGGTTGCGGGCCAGAGGCCCACGAGCATGCGGTGGTAGAAACCGTCCTGCCGTTCGGGCCCCCTTCACCCTGAAAACCGTAGGCCTTGGGGTTGCCGTTGAAGCTGGTGTCGATCACCACATCGTAGGTGGGCGCTGCACTGATGGTCAGCGCCGGGGGCTGATTGGCAGCAGAAAGGCCGGCTTGTCCAACGGCACTCACTTTCAGGGTGGGGGCGGGCAGCTGGGTGCCGTTGCGGTTCGACCCCAGAACCATGGCGGTGAAGTTGCCGGAATTGGTACCGGCCCCGGTGTAGTCGGGGACGGCGCAGATCATTTTCTGGCGATCGGCTGAAACGCTGGACTTGCCCTGCAGGCAGGTTGCGGGGGCGCTGGCAGGCCATTCGGCCATCGGTTTCCCATCGGCGCCACGGGGCAGCGTCATTTCAACCAGTACATCCTTCGTGCCGCCAGCATAGGAGATGGCAACCTGGTAGTTGATCTCGTCATGGGTGCGCACGATGCCATTCTTTGGGCCACTGTCCAGGCCCGGACCGTCGGTGGGGTCCCAGCCCGGCGTGCCGTCGGTGGTGAGCGTATATCCGACGTTCGTGATGGCGGCATGACCCGGCAACGACCATATCGCCAGGGCGGCCAGCAGGGCGGTGGCCAATGGCGACTTTCTGTGGGACGACGGATGGGCCGGAGTCTGCAGGTCAGGGAAGGGCGCTCGGGGTGAGTGGCGTCATGGGATTCACCGAGAGAAAGCGGACATGGGCAGGCGCTCGCGCCGAGGCGCGAGGGGCCTGCCCATGCCGGGAACAGAGAGAAAGCCTGGGCAGTCGTGGCTGCGCCGGGTCAGCGATCCAGCGTGCGGTTGATACTCGGGTCGCTGCCGCGGAAGAGGCGTTCGTCGAACTTGAAGCGCAGGCGCAGATAGGCACCGCGGCTGGTGTATTCCGAGCCGGCCAGGTCGTAATCGCGGAAGCCGGCCCAGTTGTAGCCGCCCGACAGCCACAGGTTGGAGGTGAGCAGGTAGCCCACTTCGGCGCCGAAGGCGTTCTGGCTGTTGAGGTGCGGGCTCCACATCCGGTAGGCGAGGGCGCTGACATCCCAGCGTTCAGTCAGGGCTGTAGGTGGCGCGGCCGCCGGCCAGCTAGGCGCGGAAGCGGCTGTCGCCACTGGAGAAGTGGTCGGTCTGGCGCTTGCCGGCCAGGCGCCCGGTCAGCCACCAGTTGCGGTCCGGATGCCAGTCGGAGACCGGCTGGCAATGTGCTTGAGGTAGCCGTCGGACAGCGGCTGGGCGCTGGCGTCGGCCGCGCCTGCAGCACCGGGTCACGCCGTCGCCAGTATTCGTAGCGGAACAGGGTGTTGACCCGGTTGGTGTCGGTGTCCCGATAGGCGAAGCCCAGCTGGAAGCGGTTCTCGTAGCGTTTGGCTGCGCTGCTGTCGAAAGTCGTTCAGCAGATAGTAGTTGCGAACCGGGGCCGTCCAGTCACGATTGAGCTTGCGCGACAGGCTGATGGTCGACAGCCAGCTGTCATAGCCGGACAGGTACGGATCGGCCTGCGTCGTGGCGGTAGCGCCTGCGGCACGCTGGCCACCGGTGTGCCGCCATTCCAGTCGGTTGGCGATCTGCCAGCGCTCGTTGGGCTGCCACTGGATGCCGGTGGTGATGGCAGTGGCGCTGCGGTCGGTGCCGTCGAGGACCTTCAGGTGCTCGGCACCGGTCTGCAGCGACAGCCGGGGCGACAGGCGCCAGATGTTGCGGATACCGTTGGCCCACTGCGCCTGGCGGGCGCTGATGGCGTCATACATGCGGTATTCGCTGTAGAGGGTGCCATCTTCCATGTACTCGGTGTCCAGACCGAACACGAAGGCATCGCTGCGGTAGGGGCTGGCGACCTGGGCGCCAGTCTGCGGGTCGGTGACGGTGGCGCTGGTGGCCACGCTGGACAGGCCGGTGTTCCATTCGTAGCGACCGAACAGGCGCGTCTTCTCCTGCAGGCGGTAGCTGGTGCCCAGGGCGGCGCGCTTGTGTTCGTGGTGATTCAGGTCCTGCTCCACCTCGGCGCCGATGCGCCAGCGGTCGGTGGCCGGGACCGACAGGCCCAGCTGGGCAGCGGTGTATTCCACCGGCACGCCGGCCAGTCCGGTGCCCACGCTGCTGCCATGGCTGGTGCTCCAGCTGGCGCCGGTGTTGTAGAGCGTCTCGCCGCGGATGGGGTCCAGCGCGGTGTTGCTGCTGCCGTACATGCCGCCGCCGAAGCCCTGGTCGACGATGCCGATGCCATAGGGGGCCGTGAGGTTGCTGGCCGTGACCAGACCATTCTGGCTGGTGTTGCCGGCCTGTTCGTCGACGCGGTTGGCACCGACTTCCACGCGAACCCGGGGCGACAGGTCCAGTTGCACGCCGGCTCTGGATCTGGGTCCGTTCCGCATCGGTCTGGCGGTCGGTGACGTAGTGGCCACGGGTGTAGACGGCCACGCCAACCTGATGGCTGGATTCGTCCTTGGCGGCAGGGGAGGTGGTATCGGCAGGCGCTGCATCGGTGCTTGCTGCCGCGCCGTCTGTCGTGTCTTGCGTCCGCGGTTGGGCCACAGCGTCGCGCAGCACGCGGCGGGCCTCGACGCCGGCCTGGCGCTGGCCGCCGGCAAAGGAGGAGGCCGGGTTGTTGAAGCCGATGTCGCTCTGGCCGTACCAGGCCCCGATGGCACCCTTTGTCGCCTTCGTAGCCGGCTTCGGCGCGCCAGGCGTTTCCGGCCACTTCACCGGCGTTCTGGTCGGGGGTCAGGTTGTAGCGGCGGCCGCTGACCGAGTCGGCGCTGGAGCGGGTGCGGGCGATCTCGGCACGGACCCAGCCGTTCTCGCCCAGAGTGGCGCCCACGTTGGCGCTGCCCATCTCGAAGGGGGCCAGCGGGTTGCGATCCTTCACCCGGGCAGCACCGATGTCAGTGCCCCTCGGTGGGCTGGAACTGGCCGTTGGCACCGTAGACCCAGTACTTGCGGCCACCCTGGTCCACCTCGTAGGTGATGCGCAGCGAGACCGGGTTCAGGTTCTCGTCCAGCGACGGTACGGGGCGGTTGAGCAGGATGCGGCCGCTGAAGGGCTCGAAGGTGTAGTCGATGAAGCGGGTGAGGGGCTTGGTCTCCGGGATGCGTGCCGGGGCGTGGCGGTCGCGCACCACCATCACCACCTGCTCGGTGCCCAGCACGGCGTTGGCGGCGTTGGTGACGGTGTAGGGGCCGGAGATGCCGCGGCCGGGGAATTCCTCGACGACCTGGCGCAGGCTGTCGTGGGCCGCAAAGCTGTCGAAGAAGCCTTTCTTGCCCTCGATGTGGCCGCGCACGCCGGTCATGGCGCGTTCATACTGGCCGAGGTCACGGTTCTGGAGGCGGGCGACCTTGCCCTGGCCGGCGCGTTCGGAGAAACCGCTGCCGGTGGTGATGTCACCATACAGCAGGTAGTTGCGGTCCTTGTCCAGTGCGCACGTACAGGCGGCTGTTGCTCTGTGCGTCGAAGCCCACCAGTGAGCTGTCGCCGTAGACGGGGTACCAGCGCTCGGGGTCCGAGGTCGCGGAACAGGCGGTTGTTGTCGGGGTGCTCGCTGTCGTAGGCCATGGTCAGCAGCATGTCGCCGCGGACCTTGCCTTTCAGGAAGAAGGCACTCTGGGCGCCGGCCTTGCGCTTGCCGTTGCCGCTGCTGCGCGTCCAGTTCTGGATCTGGTCTTCGAAGCCGTCGCTGGGGCGTGCCTCGTCCAGACGGAGCGAACGGTCACGACGCAACGAGATGACGCCCTCGACGAAGCCGGCAGCGATCATGTCGCGCAGCTCGGGCACGAAGTCGATCTGGCCTTCCACACGCACGGGACCGGCCGAGACACGCAGTTCCACGGTCTGCGGGGTGTGGGGCGCCAGCAGCAGCACCTCGGCGTGGCCATTGGTCAGCGCCACGCGCATGCCGGGTTCCAGCGGGTTCAGATCAGCCGGATAGAGTCCCTTCTCATCGCTTCGGGCGCCAGGCAGCTGCAGGCGTCCGGCCGAGACTTCGACGTTGACGAAGCTCTCGCCCATGACGCCCTGGTTGTCGGCGTCGAAGGCGCGGATGCGCAGCTTCACGGGGCTCTGACCATCGGCGGGCACGTTGTTGCGGTCCACCTCGACCGTGATGCGGGCGATGCCGTCCTTCAGCGGCTCGACCGGCACGATGTCCTGCATGATTCCGGCCGGTGCCGTGGGCAGGATGGCGCGCTGCAGGTCGGTGCGGTTGGATTCCAGCGTGGTGGCGTCCAGTGTGTCGGCCCAGCCATGGGGGGCGCCCAGTGCATAGACCCCCAGCAGTGGCGCTGTCCAGCGCAGCGCGTGCCGCTTTGTGCGGGCTGTTTGCTTACGGGAACGCTTGACCTGTTTCTGATTGCCGCTCATCTGAGCCCTCTGTGTGCAGGGTGCAGGCCACGCCTGCCGTGTGCCCGTCCTCCTGCGTGCAGAAAGCGCATCCATGGCGCTTTCCGGATCTGCAGGAACACGGGCGGTTGTCCGAACGTGAACCGCCTGCGAGAGCCCTTGAAACCGCATCGCTCATGTTGGGTAGTGAGGCTTGCAACTACCCTTCACGCCGATGTCACGATCGCGTGATGGTGACAGATGCGTTTCCAGCCCTCGGCCAGCGGATTTTCATTGTGTCGGTTTTCTCTTGAGGGGCCGAATTTTCGGCAGCCGTTTTCAGCGTGAAAGGAACGCTTTTTCGGGGGCAATCGATCGATGGAAAACGAGGGGTGACGGAAGGTGGCGGACGTTCTGTCGGGGCTCTGTCTTTCAGGCTGTTTTGTTGTTCTGCGGCGGCATGTGTCATGCCGTGCCATGTCCGGAATGAACGGCTGTATTTCAGGGGTGAGCGGTTCCTTTTTTCAGGGATAAGATTTTTCGGTCTTCTGTTTCATGTCTTTCTGTGCTCTTTGTCTGACCTTCCGATGATCTCTGTTTTTTTCTTCTGTTGTTCCGGTTCATTGTTCTTGTTGATGCCGGAATTTGTCCCGGTTATTGACGCGCAAAGGGGTATTGGACAGTCGGGCTGAAAAATCCCTGATGGAAGGCGTTTCTGAGGGCATTTCATGTCCGTGGCGTCAGGGGCAAAAGTCAGGGCGAAAAACCCGCCGGAAGGCGGGTGGTGGGGCATCGGGAAACCGATGCCCGGGGGTTGGGCGGCTTGCGCCCACAGGCCGCGGCGGCAGGAGGCGCCTGCCGCCGGGCAGGCCGGATCAGGCCTTGGCGGCGTCGAAGCGACGGGCCACTTCGTCCCAGTTGACGACGTTGTAGAAGGCCGCGATGTAGTCGGGGCGACGGTTCTGGTAGTGCAGGTAGTAGGCGTGCTCCCACACGTCCAGTGCCCAGCACGGGGGTGTTGCCGCTGGCGCCGGCAGCCTGCCCATCAGCGGGCTGTCCTGGTTGGCCGAGCTGACCACCAGCTTGCCTTCGGGGCCGACCGACAGCCAGCCCAGCCGCTGCCGAAGCGGGTGAGGGCGGCCTTGGTGAAGGCGTCCTTGAAGGCGTCGAAGCCGCCCAGTCACGGTCGATGGCGCTGGCCAGGGCGCCCGTGGGCTTGCCACCCTTGTTGGGGGCCATGACGGTCCAGAACAGCGTGTGGTTGGCGTGGCCGCCACCGTTGTTGCGCACGGCGCCACGGATGGCTTCCGGCAGGCTGTCCAGGCGGGTGATCAGCTTCTCGACAGGCTCGTCGGTGGGGAGACCGGCGCCTTCGCAGGCGGCGTTCAGGTTGTTGACGTAGGTCTGGTGATGCTTGGTGTGATGGATTTCCATCGTCTGCGCGTCGATGTGCGGCTCGAGCGCGTCGTAGGCATAGCCAAGCTTGGGCAGGGTGTAAGCCATGTAGAGATTCTCCTGAGGATGACAGTGATAGCCCGGTCGGCCGCCATCCCGACAGCGGCAGGGACCGGGAGGGGAAACTCGGGGCCCGACCCCGGGGGTCAGACCCGGCTGAAGATGAGGGTGGCGTTGGTGCCGCCGAAACCAAAGCTGTTGGACATGATGGCGTCGAGCTTCATGTCGCGGTTCTCGCGCAGGATGGGCATGCCCTCGGCCTTCTCGTCGAGCTTCTGGATGTTGGCGCTGCCGCAGACGAAGCCGTCCTGCATCATCAGGATGGAGTAGATGGCCTCGTTGGAGCCGGCAGCCCCCGGGCATGGCCCGACAGCGACTTGGTGGAGCTGATGAGCGGGATGTCGCCGTTGGCGAAGGTGGTGCGGATCGCTTCCAGCTCCCGGCTGTCCCCCACCGGGGTGGAGGTGCCGTGGGCGTTGATGTAGTCGATCTTGCCGCCGTGCTGGGCCAGGGCCATCTGCATGCAGCGCACTGCGCCTTCGCCGGAGGGCTGGACCATGTCGTAGCCATCGGAGGTGGCACCATAGCCGGTGAGCTCGCACAGGATGTTGGCACCACGGGCCTTGGCGTGCTCGTACTCTTCCAGCACCAGCATGCTGCCGCCGCCGGAGATGACGAAACCGTCACGGTCGGCGTCGTAGGCGCGGCTGGCCAGTTCCGGGGTGTCGTTGTAGCGCGAGGACATGGCGCCCATGCCGTCGAAGAGCATGCTCATCTGCCACGAGACTTCTTCGCCGCCACCGGCAAAGACGATGTCCCTGCTTGCCCAGCTGGATGAGTTCGGCGGCATTGCCAATGCAGTGGGCACTGGTGGAGCAGGCCGAGCTGATCGAGTAGTTGACGCCCTTGATCTGGAAGGGCGTGGCCAGGCAGGCCGAGACGGTGGAGCCCATGCACTTGGTGACGCCGTAGGGGCCCACGCGCTTGATGCCGCTGGCCCGCAGCACGTCGGCCAGCTCCACCTGCGACGACGACGAGGCGCCGCCGCTGCCGGCGACGATGCCGGTGCGCAGGTTGGACACCTGTTCGGGGGTGAGCCCGGACTGGGTGATGGCCTCCTGCAGGGCGATGTAGGAGTAGGCGGCTGCCGGTCCCATGAAGCGCAGGATCTTGCGATCGATGTGCTCCTTGGGATCAAGGGCAATGTTGCCGGCAACCTGGGAGCGCAGCCCCATGTCCCGATAGACGGGGTCGAAGGTGATGCCCGACTTCAGTGCCCGCAACGATGCCAGGACCTCCTGGCAGTTGTTGCCCAGACTGGAGACGATGCCTATACCGGTGACGACGACTCGTTTCATGTTTTGGCTCCCGGATGCTTGCGTGACAGGCGATGGGCGGGGTTCCTCGGCACGGGGTTCAGAAGTCGTCCGTGCTGGTGAACAGACCCACGCGCAGACCGTTGCCTTCGTAGATCTTGCGGCCGTCCACGCTCATCTCTGCATCGGCGATGCCCAGCACCAGCTTGCTGTTCATCACGCGCTTCATGTGGATGTGATAGGTGATCTTGCGGTGCTTGGGCAGCACCTGGCCACTGAACTTGACCTCGCCGCAACCCAGGGCACGGCCCCGGCCGGGGGCACCGGTCCAGCCCAGGAAGAAACCGACCAGCTGCCACATGGCGTCCAGACCCAGACAGCCCGGCATGACGGGGTCGCTTTCGAAGTGGCAGCCGAAGAACCACAGGTCGGGGGTGATGTCCAGCTCGGCGATGATCTCGCCGCGGCCGTACTTGCCGCCGTCGCGGTTGATCTCGACGATGCGGTCGACCATCAGCATGTTGGGCAGGGGCAGCCGGGCATTGCCGGGGCCGAACAGCTGGCCCTTGCCGCAGGCGATCAGTTCTTCTTTGGTGTAGCTGTTTTGGGGAACGAACTCGGTCATGTCAGTCCTTGGGACGGGCGGCGGCGTGCGGGATGGCCTGTGAAGGGGCCGACCGGGCAGGGGCCCGGCCCTGTCGGTGAGGCCGTTTTCAGTAGAAACCCTCAATGGTATGCGCAAATTGGCCATTCTTGATGAATGGCGATGGGGTATCGGGTTTTTGCCGAATGGAACCGTCCGGCGCGAAGCATGCCTGCTGCCCCGGTCGGCTGTCAATTGGCGGCAACCAGGGGCATGGATCTGTTCGATTTTGTGTCAGCCATGCTCGATACCGGCATCCTGCCATCCGCCTCCGCCTTTGAGATGCAGATGACAGGATGTCGAGGACAGGCTTTGAGGGGCCGGTGACGGGGCGATGGCGACGGTGGATCCGACGGGGCTTCAGCCGCGGGCCGGTGGCGCCACGGAGACGCCCCGGACGTGGTTGCGCTGCAGGGCGGCCGCCACTTCGCCACTGGCCTTGGCGTGCTCGACGAAGCTGCGCAGCAGGGCTTCGGCACGGGCGCTGCGGTTGCGGGGCAGGCCCATGGCCTGTTCGATGACCATGAAGCGGCCGGGCAGCAGGCGCAGCCCGGGCACACGGGCGGCGTCGGCTTCCAGCTGCTGGCGCACGCCGGCGGCCACCGGTGGTTGCCTGACAGGGAAGGTGTCGACCACGGCCTGGGACGACGCGGCGCGCACCGGGCTGGCATGCTGGATGTGGCGACTGAGGTAGAGATCATAGGCGCTGCCCTTGCCGACCACGATGTCGCGGCCGGGCGCGTCGACCTGGGCGTTGTCGGTGAGCGGTGAGTCGTTGCGCACCAGGTAGGCGCCTTCGATGAGCACGTAGGGGGCGGTGAAGGCACGCCAGCGCCACGGCCCTGGTCGATGGCGAAGAAGCCTGATGTCGGCCCGTTCCTCGGTGACGGCGGCCACGGCCTCGGCCGCCACTTTCACGGGGATCAGTTCCAGTTCCAGACCCAGCAGGCGGGCGAAGGCACGCGCCAGGTCGACCGACACGCCGGCGGGCTCGTCGTTGTCGGGCTGCTGCCGCGCCAGCACGGCATTGCCCGTGTTGATGACGGCGCGCAGCTTGCCGGTGGGGGGCGATTTCGGCAATCAGGGTGGGGTCATCGATGGGATTGGGGGTCATGGCGGGTCTCCTGTATGTACTGCGATGCGTTTTCGTGAGCTTAGCAGGCGGGCCGCTCCGGGGCAGGGCTGGTTTCCCCGCAGATGACGATGGATGGTCCCGGCATGGCGTGCCACCGGGGATGACGCGAAGGGCAGGATGTTGTCCCGATGGTGCGAAATGTTGCCGAAAGAAAGCGCCTCGCGGCAAATCGTGGGATACGAGGGGTTGGGGTTTGCCCTGTGGCACGGATCGGGCTGATAATGAAGGAATAATCCCGCATGTGATATTGATCGATGGAGGAAGTCTGTGAGCGGAAGTGATGCAGCCGAACTGAACGCGGAATCGGCAGCACCGGAGCCGGTCGCGCAGGCCACGACGGCCGCCGAAGAGGCGGCGCCTTCATCCAGCCAGTCCTCGTCCGGAACGGCCGAGGGGCCGTCTTCGGATTCGCCCCTGATCAACCAGCAGTTCTCCACGCTCAACAGCCTGCGCCGGGCGCGCACCTGGGTGGATGTCTATCTGGTTACCGGCACCTGCCTGCATGGGCAGATCCGCTCCTTTGATTCCAACATGCTGCTGCTGCAGACCCGCAGCGGCGATGTGGCGCTCTATCACCATGCGGTCAGCAGCGTGATGCGTGCGCAGAAGCGCGGCGGAAGTGCCAAGGCCAGCAGCCGCAAGCCGGTGCGCGGCAATGTCAGACCCGCGGTGGTCCGTCAGGCCGATGGCGTGGATCAGTCCCGTCGTCCGGAGGGCGAAGGGGCGCCGATGCGTACCTGGCGCCAGCCGGCCATCGAAAGCCCCGCGCGTCCGCGCGTCGAGATCAACCGTGAGGCCGGTGGCCGCATCGAGGGGTCCCGGCTCACGGCATCGCGTCCCGGTGTGGCGCCCCGCCGCCCCGCGGCACCGCCTGCCGGTGGTGGTCGTCCGTCACAAGCGCGTGCGAACCATCGTGAAGCCCGAAGACGAGCAGTGACGCCCGTGCGATCATTGGGGGCCGACGAGCTTTCGTCGTCCCTTTCCGGATCGCCGCGCCCATGTTCAGTTATCGCCACGCCTTTCATGTCGGCAACCATGCCGATGTGCTCAAGCACGCCATCCTGGTGGCCATCCTGCGCCACCGGCCCTGAAGGACAAGTCGTTCTGGGTCTTCGACACGCACGCCGGTGCAGGGGCGCTACCGGCTGGATGCGGCCCAGACGCGCAAGAACGCCGAATACCGCAGTGGCATCGAGGCATTGTGGCAGGCCCGGAAGCTGCCGGCGCTGCTGGCCGATTATCGTGACGAGGTGGCGCGCTTCGACGCCGAGCAGGAGGAAGCCACCCGCGAGCGCGCGGCTCAGCGAAGGGAATCGGCCAGTGCAGGACGTCGTGGTGATGCAGCCGGTGACGCCGTTGCGGCCGAGGTGTCCGCCGGCGGTGCAAAACGCCCTGCAGCCAGGCGTGCGGCCCAGCCCACGGGCGGCTACCCCGCTGGTATCCGGGCTCGCTCGGCTGGCGCTGCAGCTGATGCGTCCGCAGGACCGGCTGCGCTGCTTCGAGGCCCACCCGACCGAAATCCGGGTCCTGCATGACAACCTGGGGGTTGCGCATCGGCGGCAGGTGCAGGTCTTCGGCGAGGATGGCTTTGCCGGGCTGAAGGCGCTGCTGCCGCCTGTCTCGCGTCGGGGGCTGGTGGTCATTGACCCCTCCTATGAGGACAAGCGGGACTACGCGAAGGCACGTCGCACGCTGATGGAGGCGATGGAGCGCTTTGCCACGGGCACGATGATGCTGTGGTATCCGCTGGTGCGTCGGCGTGAGCTGATGCTGCTGCTGGATCAGCTGCCCGGGCTGCCGGGCGTGACCGACTGGCTGGATGTGCGCCTGCAGGTGGGCGCGCCGCCCGAGGATGGTTACGGGCTCTATGGCAGCGGCGTCTTTGTCATCAATCCGCCCCACACGCTGGCGGGCCGAATTGCAGGAAGCCATGCCTGTGCTGTGGCAGCTGCTGGGGCAGGACACCCAGTCGGGCTGGTGGATGGAGACTTCGGGGCAGGGGCGGACGGGATCAGCACGCCCCCCAGGCCCGACCATCCCAGGCACGGCCGTCCGAGGGGCAGCCGCCCCGGGAGCGCTCGGGCCGAGGCCGCCCGGAGCGGGAGCGCCACGACCGGGAGCGCCAGGACCGGGCACGTCCGGCCCGGCGGCGCTGATCGGGCTTACTGGATCGCTTCCAGCAGCTTGTCGGCCCGCTTGCCGTTCATCATCATGCGGCCGCGGTTGGCCTTGAAGGCTTTTTTTCCACGGCCTCGCGGTTGGTGGCTCTTGCTCGCCCCGGATGATGCCGATCATGGCCATCATCAGGTGCGGGGGCAGTCATAGAAGTAGAGGCCTTCCTTGTCCACCTTCAGCGTGAAGGGCTTGTCCAGCTCGCTCCTCCAGGGAGTAATGCCCTCGGGAACGGCCAGTGAACGGACCTGGTGGCCCGAGTTGGTGGGCTCGAAGATGACGGTGTCGCCCACGTCCACCTTGAGGTAGGCGGGCTCGAACACCATGCCGCCTTCCTTGCCGTTGTTGAGCATCTTCACGACGTGCTCGGCGGCGTGGGCGGGGTTGGCCAGCATCAGCAGTGCCGCAGAGGCGGCCAGGGCGGTTAGGGTCTTTTTGCATGATCGGGGTTTTCCGGTAAGGAGGACCCGTACAGCGCATGCACGGGCAGGGAGAGGTCGGAGCGTCCGGCTGACGCTGGGTCTGCCGGACGGGGCTGAGGGGGCAAAGTCAGCCGGCGATGCCGGCCGTGCCCCGGGCGGCTGCCGGGGGCTGCGCGTCGTCTTCAGCCTGGTAGCGGATGGTGCGCACGTGCGGATGGCCGAAGCGGTCGATCTGCACGTCCACCGGCACGTCATACAGACGCTGGATCAGCTCGGCCGTGATGACCTCGGCCGGTGGTCCGTAGGCCCTGCAGCTTTGCCCTTTGTCCAGCACCACCAGCCGGTCGGCGTACTGCGCCGCCAGTGTTCAGGTCGTGCAGGATGGTGACGGTGATCCAGTTGTGCGCGCGGGTCTGCTTGTGCAGGTGGTCCATCAGCACCACCGGTAGCGCATGTCCAGCGCGCTGACCGGTTCGTCCAGCATCATCACTTCGGGCGAGCGCAGCAGCACTTGGGCGAACAGCGCCATCTGCCGCTGGCCGCCACTGAGCGCGTAGATGGGCCGCTCGGCAATGTGCAGCAGGCCCACGGCTTCCAGCGCGTTCAGCGCCGCCAGCACGGTGTCGTCGTCGACCCGCATGCCCGTGCGGTCCAGTCGGCCCAGCATCACCACCTCCGTGGGTGGAGAGATCCGAGTCCAGCCGGGTGTCCTGCGGCATGTAGCCGAAGCGCTGGCGCCAGACGGGCGCCGCTGCTCGCGCTGGTCGTCACCGCTGAGGCGGATGTGGCCGGCGCTGGGATGCAGCCTCGCCGAAGAGGGCGCGCATCAGGCTGGTCTTGCCGCAGCCGTTGGGGCCGATGATGGCCGTGACTTCGCCGGGGTGGAACTGCACCGAGTAGCCGCAGGCCACCGGGTGTGTGCCGGCGTGCAGGTGGAGGTTCTCGACTTCAAGCATGACCGCGCCTCCATCCCAGGATCAGCCAGAAGAAGAAGGGCACGCCGATGATGGCCGTGACCACGCCGACCGGGAACAGCGCCCCGGGAACGATGATCTTGGACAGCACCGAGGCGGCTGACAGCATGACGGCTCCGCACAGCATGGACAGCGGGATGAAGAAGCGCTGGTCCTCGCCCACCAGCATGCGGGCGATGTGCGGGGCCACCAGGCCGATGAAGCCGATCACGCCGACGAAGCTGATGGCGGTGGAGGTGAGCAGCGCGACCAGGACGAGTGTCTTGAGCCGCAGCTTGGCCACGTCCACGCCCAGACTGCGCGCACGGGCCTCGCCCAGGCGCAGGGCCGTCAGCTTCCAGGCATCGGCCATCAGCAGGATGGTGCACACCACGGTGACCGTGCCGGTGATGGCCAGCGACCACCAGGAGCTGCGTTGCAGGCTGCCGAACAGCCAGAAGATGATCTGCTGGTTCAGTTCGGGGGACGACATGAACTGCAGCATGGACATCAGCGACTGGAACAGGAACAGCAGCGCGATGCCTGCGAGGATCAGCGTCTGGGCGTTGACCGGCGGAACATGGCGATGCCGAACAGCACCGAGGCGGCCAGCATGCACATCAGGAATGCGCCCAGCGGCACGCTGATCAGCGGGTCGATGGTGATGCCGATGATGTCGGCGTGCAGCCCGAGTGCGGCGCCCAGACCGGCCGCGGCCGCCGTGCCCAGCGTGTAGGGGCTGGCCAGCGGGTTGTCCAGCAGCGTCTGCATCTCGGCGCCGCCGAGCCCGGGGCTGCGCCGACCACGATGGCCACTCAGCGCCACCGGCAGCCGAAGTCCCAGACGATGGTGACGAGGCCGTCGGCCGCATCGGGGTGGTCAAAGCCCAGCGCCGGGAAGGGCGGGTGCATCAGGATGTCGATGACTTCCCGGAAGGGCAGGAGCGACGGGCCGGTGAAGATGTCGGCCAGCACGGTGCCCAGGAGAACCAGCAGCAGGATGCCCATCCAGAGCAGCCGGCGAGATTCACGCCGGCGCTGGACGGCCAGAGCCTGCTGCAGTTTCCCCGACGGATTGGCAGGGGAAGGGGTGTTCATGCGATCACTTGGCGTCTTTCAGGCCCGTGTAGAACGTGCCGTTGGGCGTGACCGGCAGGTAGCGCTTGTAGAAGCTGATGTAGTTGGCCTGCGGATCGATGTCCTTGAACAGCTCGGGGTAGGCCACCTTGGCGATGTACTGGATCGACGGGTAGTCGGTGATGCTGCGCGAGGCGCCCTGGTACACGCCGTAGATGCGCTTGTCCTTGATGGCCGGCAAGCTGCCCCAGCCCGGACGCTTGGCGTAGCCTTCCAGGCGTTTCTGCGCTTCGGACTTGTCCACGCCTTCGCCCATCAGCATGGCGTTGGGGTTCTTCCCGGACTCGGTGCCGGAGATCAGGATGACGTCGGGTCGGGAAGCGATGATCTGCTCGGGGTTCAGCGGGCCCCAGTACTCCACGAACGGCGCTGCGATGTTCTCGCCACTGGCGGTGGTGATCATCGGACCCCACATGTTCTTGCCGTACGAGAAGCTGTATTCGCTCGGTCCCTTTGTTGCCGAACTCGACATAGACCTTCGGCTTGGCCTTGCCGGCCTTGGCGATGCGGTGGGTGATGGTCTCGACAGCTTCCTTTGTACTCGTGGGCGATCTTCTTGGCACGGGCCTGCTGGCCGGTGATCTCGCCGAGGAGCAGCGTGCTGGCCACGTGGTTCTTCAGGTCCTGGTCGTTGTAGTCCACCACGACGACAGGGATGCCCGACTGTTCCAGACGATCCACGTCAGGCCCCAGTGCCCGTGACTGCCACTTGGCCAGCACGATCACGTCCGGGCGCAGCGCCGTGGTCTTCTCGACGGAGAAGCTCTGCACTTCCACCTCGCCCACGTCCGGCAGGTCCTTCAGCGACGGGCGATGGGCGGTGTGCAGTGCCCAGTTGGCCGGACGCCAGCCTTCCCAGGCCTCGCGCGAGATGCCGACCACCTTGTCGAAGGCCTTCTCGGTGCCGACGGCCATGTAGTCCTCGAAGTAGAAGCCCAGCAGCACGCGCTTGGCCGGCGATTCGATCTTGACCTTGCGGCCTCGGACATCGGTCACTTCCTTCTGGGCGGCCTGAGCGGCACCCATCGACAGCGCAGCGACGACAGCCGCCAGCACGGTTTTGGAGAACGAAACGGTTTTTGCCATGGTTTGAACTGACAAGAGGATGGAGGGGATGCCGGGCAGGTTCCGGCGCGAGGGAGGCGGCAACGGGGCCGGGGTTACAGAGTCGGCCGGTTCCCGGAATGGGAGCTGTCTGATCGTAGCGTGATGGAAAGACGAATGAAACTCGTCATTTCCCATGATTGCGTATAGTAATCAATGTGATGTTTGTTGTCGGATATGCCATCCGAGATGCTAGGGGTTTACCCGAAAGAGGGCGAAGAATCCGGAATTCTCCGGCCTCGGTCAAGCAGGCTTGTACGAACAGTGTTGCTCTGTCAGAGGTGTCGACAATCTGTGCCCGCAGGCGTCTGTCAATCGGCGTTTGACGGGCAGCAGTCCGATAGGGAATGGGGCGGTTGTCTGTCTTGTGGAGGCTGGGATCAGCCAGCGTCCTGAAGGCTGCGCCGACGCTGCAGCCAGTGATCAGCCCAGCGCCTGTGCTGCCAGGGCACAGACGGTGGCGGTGCGTGCTTGTGGCGCGTTCTGCGGCCCGTTGCCTGCTGGGGGCATCGGTATCCGATCGGGGGGCGGCCAGCCGGATCATCGTGGTGGGCTGGTCCACCAGCGCAAGGCCATGGGCCTGCAGCCAGTCGGCCAGGATGTCGGCATCATGGCCATGGTCCTGGGCGGATGGGCGATCATGCCCCTGCCTGAGCCTGAGCCTGAGCCTGAGCCTGAGCCTGAGCCTGAGCCTGAGCTCGGCCGTGGCTGACCGGAAAGGCGCGCGTGTGCGCTGCCGTGTCGATGCGGACGAAATCGCCAGTCCGCTCCCCGGGTGAGCAGCCTCACCAGCGCTACGGCGCGGTCTGCGCCATCGGCCAGCAGGGGGCCGACCACCCAGCCACGCCCGAAGCGGCGCAGGATGCCGTAGCCGCATAGGCGGCCGTGTGCGTCCATGCTCACGGCACAGCGTTCATCGGCATCCATCTGTGCCAGCAGGGGCCTGCAGTAGCGCCGGGCGCGTCAGGCCGCGTTCACGCTGGTCGTAGGCCAGCAGGGCGGGCAGGTCCTGCGGTTGCAATAGCCGGGTCAGCTCGTCGGTCGCGAGGGAGGACGTGGGCCCGGCTTCCACGGGGGGCTGCCAGTGCCCGTGGAACTGCCGGGCATGGCCGATGGCCGTAAAGCCCAGCGATTCATACAGCGGCCTTCCCTGGGCGGTGGCCTGCAGCATCACGTCACGGCCTTCCAGGGCCTGCAGCAGGCCCTTGAAAAGGCGCTTGCCAATGCCACGACGTTGCCAGGCATTGTCGACGATGACCATGCCGATGCTGCCCTGTTCATCCCCCCATTGCCAGGCCAGCCCGCAGCCGATCAGTTGCCCATCGGCACGCACGGCCAAGGCTGCACCGTGTGCCTTCGCCCAGCTGATGAACTGCTGCCAGTCGGCCTCGCGGTGAGGCCAGCGCAGCGCCTGGCTCAGCTGCCAGCAGGTGTGGATGTCGGCAGCGGTCAGGGTGTCCAGGGCGAAGGGTTCTTGCATGGGGGCTGTACGGGCAGGGAACGAAGAGGGTTACTTGTCCTCGTCTTCGGGCTGGGTGATGAAGCCCACTTTCGAGAGGCCGGCCTTGGAGGCATCGACGATGGTCTGTGCCACGTAGCGATAGGGGGTATTCTCGTCGGCGCGCAGGTGAACGTTGGGTTGCGGCCCTCGGTGCTGGCCTTCTTGAAGCGCTCGGCGCTCCTCGCGGCTGATCTGGTCATGTCCCCAATAGAGGTTGTTGTCGGCATCGATCGAGAAACTCGATCGTGGTGGGCTTGTTCTCGGTGGGGTTGGTGGTGGCGCGCGGCAGCGCCAGCTTGACCGAGTTGGTCAGCAGCGGCGCGGTGACGATGAAGATCACCAGCAGCACCAGCATCACGTCGATGAGCGGAACCATGTTGATCTCGCCCATTGGGGTGTTGCTGTTCTTGGAATCAAAACTGGCAAAGGCCATGGTGGATCGATCCTTCGGTGAGGGGGCGCCGCCGTGGCGGCTGGCGCCCCTGGAACTGGAATGACGGGCTTGCTCAGGCAGCCTGCTGCGGCTTGCTGTTGTCGACGTGCGTGTGGCCGCTCAGCGTCTTGCCGGAAGACAGGAAGGTGAACAGCTCGAAGGCGAAGGCGTCGAGACGCGCCGTCAGCACCCGGTTGCGGCGGGTGAGCCAGTTGAAGCCGATGACTGCCGGCAGTGCCACGGCCAGGCCCAGGCCGGTCATGATCAGTGCTTCACCCACGGGGCCGGCCACCTTGTCCAGCGAGCCGGAGCCGCTCAGACCGATGTTGACCAGGGCATGGTACACACCCCAGACGGTACCGAACAGGCCGAAGAAGGGGGCGGTGGCGCCCACGGTGGCCAGCACCGACAGGCCGTTCTCCAGACGCACGGTCTCCTCGTCCAGCACCTTCTTGATGGTGCGGGTCAGCAGGTCGGCTGCGGTGCCGGCGTCCGCCATGCGGTTGGACGGCGCCGTGCGGGCATAGTGCTGGATGGCCTGCAGGGCGTTGGCGGTGACGCGCGAGAACGGGTCATGCACGCCATGGGCGGCGATGTCCTTGGCCACGGCCTGCATGGACGGGGCTTCCCAGAACATCTTCAGGAAGCGCTCGGCGCGCGAGCTGCGGATGAAATGGGTGATGCCCTTGACGAGGATCAGCGTCCAGGACACCACGGACATGCCCAGCAGGATGACCAGCAGCGCCTTGCTGACAAAGTCGCCCTGCGCCGTGAAGTGGGCGAAGCCGAGGGTGGGGGTATCGTTCACGTTCAGTTCTCCAGTTCGAAGACGATTGGCATCAGCACGTAGGCTTCACGCGGCTTTGCCATTTTCCTTGTGGGGTGAGAGGAGGGCATTGCGGGCTGCATCGATGGCGGCCTTGTCCAGGCGGTCAGAGCCCGAGGATTTTTCGAGCTTCACCTCCTTGGGTCGGCCATTCACGTCGACCAGCACGCGCAGCATGACCTTGCCGGTCTCGCCGGCGCGCTTGGAAAACGCCGGGTACACGGGCTTGGGCTGGCGGATGTAGGTGATCTGCGAGGAACCCAGCACCGGTGGCGGGCCGACGGGACCCGGCGTGCCGGAGCCTTGTTGCGGCGTAGCACCGGCCGGCGCATTCTGGCCTGCCCCTGCACGGGAGGCGGGGCGGTCCCGGAGGCAGGTTGGCAGGCGCCGGCTCGGCCGGGGGCGGCCTCGGGGGCAGGCTTGGGCGGCGGCGGCTCCCTGGGTCTCGGGCTTTGGTTTGGGCTTGAGCTTCGGTTTCGGTTTGGGTTTCGGCTTGGGCACCTCGTAGACCGGCGCAGGCTCAGGCGCCGGCGGTGGCTCGGCCACGACCGGTTCGGGCTCCGGCTCAGGTTCGCCTCGGGTTCCGGAGGCGGCGGCGGGGCGCGGTGGGCTCGGGAATGACGGGCGGCTGTGGTGGCGCGTTGACCAGCTCGACATAGACGGGTTGATCCTCGCCGCTGGCAGCCTGCAGCATGTCATCGGTGAGGTTGATGCCGTACAGCAGTGCTGCGTGCAGCAACAGAACCCCGCTGAAGGCGGGCAGCATGTGCCAGCGCGGGAGGGGACGGTCCAGCGCGAGGACTGATTCCAGATCCACGGCGCGGGCCTCGCGCCGGTCGGCGGTCTGGGGGGCCTGCGAGGAGGCGCCCGGAGCCGACGGAGGGAGGACGGTGGTTTCACACGAGAGCGGATGGAGGTTGCTGGGAAAACGATATGGGTCGACCGATGCCCGATCACCGGGCCGAGAGACTGGCCGGCCCATCAGGGACGGCGTGCTCAGGGCAGGGCGGGGGCAGTCTCCGGGAAGAACCCATGAGGCAAGAGAGCGAACAGAAGCACGACCCGAACAGGCGTGCTCCCGGGTCTTGCCGGAAAACCAGCAGGATGTGGATGCAGGCGCGTTCGGACGGACGGTGTCGAGGCGTTCCGAGTGCAGCGCGCTACCGGGCGGCTTGTTCTGGAATGTGCCGCGCAATGGTAACGATTCGTATTGGAGTCCTCAAATCGGCCGCTGGCAATTCTTCACGGGATGAGGTCGGCTTGCAAGCATGACCCGATGCCGTGAAGGGGGTTGCCGTGAGCATATTGTTGCAGCGGTTTCGCGGAATGCGCAACGGTTGGTGACCATTCGTCGGTCAGAACGGATGTTGCAGGGGAGGCATCTTGTCCCGAGGCGGCTGTCATTGATGCCGACGATCGTGTCCTGACGCGTGCCTGACGCGGAGAATCCGGCCAAACACTCTATACAATCGTCGGATGCACACCCAAGACTCTTCCTTCCTGTCCGACTGGCAGCGCCAGCGGCTCTCCATCCACGTTGACCGCGCAGTGACCGAACTGCGGCGAGGGCGGCCGGTCCTGATTGCCGATCGCAAGGCCATCGACAACATGCCGACGTGGTTGGCTCCCTCCCATGTCTGGCTGTTTGCCGCGGTGGAGACGCTGACGCCCGAAGGCTGGCAACGGTTGCGGCAGTTGAAGAGGGTGGACTTTCACCTGTTGCTGTCCGGGCAGCGGATCGAGACGCTGGCGCGACGGGAAGGCTGGTCGAATCTGCTGCCCCAGAAGGGCAGCAATCTGGAACGCCAGGATTTCGAGCAGCCTTTCGAGCTGCTCGCGACGCCGTACGGCTCCCCCAATCTCGAGGAGTTGCCGCGGATCCGGGCCTATGCCGGTCTGGAGGGCGCGATCCCACGCGAGGCGGCGCTGGCGTTGCGCTACCGCGTGATGTCCCTGGCGGGGAACCCCCATGCTTCGGACTGGGGGGCGCCGGGCAAGGAGACCGAGCCGGCGAGGCCTGATTACGATGGGGCATGGCGGACGATGCCACAGGGGGCCAATCCGCCCTTGCCGTTGGCCCGTGAGGCGCTGGCACTGGCCCGTGAGGCCCGTCTGGCACCGGCGGTGGTCTGCTGCCAATTGTTTTCGGAGGATGCACGTGCCTTGCTGGACGCCGGTCTGATGCATGTCGACCCGGCGCAAGTGCAGGCCTTCGTGGCCACCCGCCCCGTTCAGCTGGAGCAGGTCAGCGATGCCCCGGTGCCGCTGGCCAGCGCCTGGGCGGCCGATCGGGCGGCTGCAGCCCGGAGGGATGGGACACAGCCGGTCGGTGCAGTTGGGGGCGATGCCGCCCAGTCGGGCGGTCTTGCCGGACGTGCTGATGGTGATCACGCCATCGACAGCCGCTTCGTGGTCTTCCGCGAGAAGGACAGCGACTTCGAGCATGTCGCCGTCATCGTCGGCAATCCGGACTTCAACGGCAAGGAGCCGGTGCGGGTCCGGCTGCATTCCTCGTGCCTGACGGGCGATCTCTTTGGCAGCCTGCGCTGTGACTGCGGCGATCAGCTGCGCGGCACGGTGCAGCGACTGGCGAAGGACGGCGGCGGCATCGTGCTGTACCCTATCGCAGGAAGGGCGGGGCATCGGCATCGCCAACAAGCTGCGCGCCTACCGAAGGCAGGATGCGGGGCTGGACACCCTGGACGCCAACCACGCGCTGGGCTTCCGGATGGACGAACGCCATTTCGAGGTGGCGGCCGCCATGCTGAAGTCGCTGGGCTGCACGCACATCAATCTGCTGACCAACAACCCGGCTAAGATCGCAGTCACTGCGTGACGCCGGCATTGACGTGGTGGAGCGTGAAGGAGCTCAAGGGCGGCGTCAATGCCCACAACCAGCGCTACCTGCTCACCAAGATGAAGCGCGGCGGCCACCTGTTCGATCAGCAGGATCTGCAGATGGACGCCGACAGTACCTCGGGCGGAATGTCGGGCATGGCGTCTGCCGTGGGCCAGGAGGGCACGCTGCCCGGGTACGATCAAGGGGCTGCCCTCCAGTCCGAGGCTGGCCATGCCTCGGTTGGGAGCGGATCCGCGTCGCCCGCGCAGGCAGTGGGCGTCGCAGGGGGCGCAGGGCGTCTTCTGCCGACGGCCGCGTCGGGGGCAGAGGGCGCTGACGCCTCGCCCGAAGGCCGGCCTTTGTCGGTTGCCATCCGCGAAAGGCTGCAGTTTGCCAACCGGCGCTTCCACGCCAACGACAACATTGCCGACTTCATTCACGACGAGGCCGAGCTGGACGCGCTGCAGGATGAGGTGGCAGCGCGGATGCAGGCGCTGCTGGAATCGCTGGTCATCGACACCGAGTCGGACCACAACACGCAGGACACGGCACGGCGCGTGGCGCGCATGTACCTGAACGAGGTGTTTGCCGGCCGCTATCGCAAGGCGCCGGCCATGACCGAGTTCCCCAACGTCGAGAAGCTCAACGAGCTGCTGGTGGTGGGGCCCATCACCGTGCGCTCGGCCTGCTCGCACCACTTCTGCCCCATCATGGGCCGGCTGTGGATCGGGGTGCTGCCCAATGCCGACTCCAACTCTCATCGGCCTGTCCAAGTATGCGCGGCTGGCTGACTGGATCATGAGCCGCCCGCAGATCCGTGAAGAGGCCGTGAAGACGCTGGCTGACGAGCTGGAGCGGCGTCTGCTGCCGGATGGTCTGGCCGTGGTGATGAAGGCCGACCACTTCTGCATGCACTGGCGCGGTGTGAAGGACGAGAGCCAGATGACGTCTTCCGTCATGCGGGGCGCCTTCCTGCGAAATTCCAGCCTGCGACGCGAGTTCCCGGGCTGATCTGACCCCGGCGGGGTTGATCCGGTCCCGGGCGCTTCGGAGCTTTGGACCATGCACCGGTTTTCTGTGGCCTGTGCCATGGCCTTTCCGGGTGGTTTATGGCATGTTTCGTGCTGTGTCGTCGAGGTCCATGCACGGACCCGATAACCCTTAGCCCTAGGTCTCGGCCCGCCTGTCGCGGGCCGGGTGATCTGGAAAAATAGCCTCCCATGGAAAAACAGACTCTCCTCGTGACCGGCGGTGCCGGTTACATCGGCTCCCACACCGTCGTGGAGCTGCTGGCCGCTGGCCATGACGTGGTCATCCTCGACGACTTCAGCAACAGTTCGCCCCGGTGGTGGACCGCATTGCCGAGATTGCCGGCCGCCGTCCCGCCCTGGTGGAGGGCGATTCGGCAACCGCGACACGCTGCGCCGCCTGCTGGCCCAGTACCCGGTCGACGCCACCATCCACTTCGCCGGCTTTCAAGGCCGTGGGCGAGTCGGTGGCAAGCCGCTGGCCTATTACGGCAACAACGTCAGCGGGACCGTGGTGCTGCTGGAATGCCTGGAAGAGGCCGGGGCGCGCCGCCTGGTGTTCAGCTCCTCGGCCACCGTCTACGGCGATCCGGCCAGCGTGCCCATCCGCGAAGACTTCCCCACCGGTCCCCACCAACCCCTACGGTCGCACCAGTGGCATATCGAGCACATGCTCAATGATCTGGCTGTGGCCTCGCCCGAGTGGTCGATCGGCATCCTGCGCTACTTCAACCCGGTGGGCGCTCATGCCTCGGGCCGCATCGGCGAGAATCCGCGCGGCATTCCCAACAACCTGATGCCCTTCGTCACGCAGGTGGCGGTGGGCAAGCGGCCGAAGCTCTCGGTGTTCGGCGGTGACTACCCCACGCATGACGGCACCGGCGTGCGCGACTACATCCACGTGGTGGACCTGGCGCTGGGCCATCTGGCCGCGCTGGAGAAGGTGGTGGCCGGCAAGGGTGCCTGGACGGTGAACCTGGGGACCGGCAAGGGCTATTCGGTGCTGGACTTCGTCAAGGCCTTCGAGAAGGCCAGCGGACGGCCCATCCCGTACCAGATCGTCGATCGCCGCCCCGGCGACGTGGCGCAGTGCTACGCCGATCCGTCGCTTGCGGCCGAGATGCTGGGCTGGCGTGCGCAGCGTGACCTGCAGCAGATGTGTGCTGACAGCTGGAACTGGCAGCAGAAGAATCCGGACGGCTACTGACCTGCGTGACTGACCGGGCCCGGCCTTGCGCCAGACGCAGGGCCGGCTTGGTTTGAAGCGGGGCCCGGAAGGCATTCCGAACGCATCCGTAGCCCCTCTTTACATGGCGCCAGATGGCGCCATTCTTGTTTCCAGGCCTCACGAAATCATGGGGAATACCCGAATGTGATGGGGTGAAAATGTCGCCCGGCATTTTGTTCCCATCTTCTGTGGATCGGCTTGTAGCGCTTGATTTCGGGTGATTGAAAAATAAATCGACAATTCTTTGAGGCCTCGTTTGAGGCCACACTATGGGGTCTTTGTGATCTGCATGATCCGGGTTGATATAATGACATCCGTCATGCAACGATAATTTCCCGGCAATCATCCATTTCATCATTCCTTTGCCGGGAATATTCGGTCAGCCATTTGGCTGTTCCTTTCTTTCGTGTGCCGGGCAGATGTCACCGGGCAAAGCGGTGCTGCAGCGTGTTTTCTGCTCATCCGCTGTGCCAGATCGTGACGGGGCGTCCATGCTCCTGCGGGAGCTCTTTCGTGGCGCCCATTCGGGGGATTTCTGCTGTTTCCACACCCCCAGCCCAGGCATTTCCCTGGATACATCCCGTATCCCCTTCACCCTGCACCGGTATTGCAGGGCATGGACCGCCTTCATTCGGGCGGGTCTGTCCTTTCTGCCCGCGCTCAGGCACGGGCGGCCGGTCAGAGGGTCGGCGTCGCTTCGTCCGCCAGGACGCATCGTCGGGCCTCCCATCCAGAAGAGGAGTCCATCATGTCACGTTCCAACCTGCTGTCACCCGCTGCCGTTTCGGCCTCGTCTCCGGCATGGCCCATCGCGCGCCCGTCAGCGCCCGCCTGGCGCCTGCTGGCCGTGGCTGCCTTGGGGGCCGCCACGCTGCTGGGCGCGACCCAGGCCCGTGCCGCCGATGCCCCGAGCTGCGAAGTCAGCCATCCGGTGCGCTTCGGCGGCATGAACTGGGAATCCAACCTGGTGCTGACCGAGATCGAGCGACGCATCCTGGAAAAGGGCTATGGTTGCCAGACGGACGTGCTGCCCACCGAGACCCTGTCGGCGCTGGCCGCCATGGGCCGCGGCGATCTGGACGTGATCAGCGAGATCTGGCAGAACAGCATCGCCGATCCCCGGGCCAAGGCCGTGGCCACCGGCAAGGTGAAGTCGATCGGCACGGTCTACCTGGGAGGCGAGGGCTGGTACATCCCGCGCTATGTGGCCGAGCGCCTGCCGGAGCTGAAGTCCATCGAGGATCTGCCCCGGTTCAAGGACGAGTTTGCCGACAATGAGGACCCCGGCAAGGGCCGCTTCTACGGCTGCCCGGTGGGTTGGGGCTGCGAGGTGGTCGCCACCCAGATCTTCAAGGCCGACAAGAAGCTGGCGGAAGCCTTCAACCTGTTCGCACCGGTACCGGGGCTGCCCAGAAGGCCGCGATCACCTCGGCCTACAAGCGCAAGCGCAACGTCGTCTTCTACTACTGGTCACCCACGCCGATGGTCGCCTCGATGGATCTGGTGCGGCTGAAGTTCCCCCCCTATGACAAGGCCAAGCACCAGTGCCTGACCGATGCGGACTGTGCCAACCCCGAAGTGGTGGACTACCCCGAGAACCCGGTGCTGACGGGCGTCAACACCAAGTTCTCTGAACAGGCGCCCAGGACCACCGGAGTTCCTGTCGAAGGTGTCGCTGCCGGTGGATGTGGGTCAACGGCATGCTGGCCGAGATGGATGCGGAGTCGCTGGAAGTGACGGACGTGGCCGACCGGTTCCTGAAGAACCATGCCGATGTCTGGACGAAGTGGGTGCCGGCCGATGTGGCCGAACGCGTGAAGGCGGGGCTCTGACATGTTTCCGCAACTCTTCGACCCCGTGAAGCTTCGCAAGGGCATCGACAGCTTCGTCGATGGCATCGTCACGGACTATGGCGACTCGCTGGGGGCACTGTCCGACCACTTCGAGCGCTGGCTGGGCTGGTTCGAGAAGCTGCTGCGCACGGCGCCGTGGTGGTCGGTGGTGCTGACGGTCATCGTCGTCGCCTGGCTGCTCACGCGCCGTATCGGCCTGTCGCTGCTGATGGGCGGGCTGCTGTGCATCATCGGTCTGCTGGGCCTGTGGGACGCCGGCATGCAGACCCTGGCGCTGATGCTGATGGCCACCTTCCTGTCGGTCGTCATCGGCATCCCGGTCGGCATCCTGATGGGGCGGGTGGACTGGGTGCGGGCCGTTCTGAACCCCGTGCTGGACGTCATGCAGACGATGCCCAGCTTCGTCTATCTCATCCCCGTGGTGATGCTCTTTGGCCTGGGCAAGACCCCGGCGCTGATTGCCACCATCATCTACGCGGTGGCCCCGCTCATCCGCCTCACCGATCTGGGCATCCGGCTGGCGGACAAGGAGGTGCTGGAGGCCTCGCGCGCCTATGGCGCCAATACACCGCAGCAGCTCTTCGGGGTGCAGATTCCGCTGGCACTGCCCAACATCATGGCTGGCATCAACCAGACCACGATGATGGCGCTGGCCATGGTGGTGATCGCCTCGATGATCGGGGCCACCGGCCTCGGGCCAGGAGGTGCTGCAGGGCATCAATCGGCTTGAGGTCGGTCGGGGCCTGATGGCGGGCGTCTCCATCGTGGTGCTGGCCATCCTCTTCGACCGCATCACCCAGGCCTATGGCCGCCGGCAACGACGAGGAGCGCACTGATGAGCAAGATCGAAGTCAGCCACATCTACAAGATCTTCGGCCCGCATCCCGATCGCTGGCTGAAGGCCGTCCAGGACGGCATGAGCAAGGAGGAGCTGCTGACCCGCAGTGGTCATACGCTGGGCCTGCGCGACATCTCCCTGTCCATCGACGAAGGCAGCATCTACGTCATCATGGGCCTGTCGGGTTCGGGCAAATCCACGCTCATTCGGCACTTCAACCGTCTCATCGAGCCCACCTCGGGCGAGATCCGGGTGGATGGCCAGAACGTGGTGGAGCTGGGGCGGCGCGACCTGGCCCACTTCCGCCAGCAGAAGATGAGCATGGTCTTCCAGCGCTTCGGCCTCTTTCCGCACCGAACCGTGCTGGACAACGCCGCCTACGGTCTGGCGGTGCAGAGGGTGCCGCGCGCGCAGCGTGAGGAAAAGGCCCGTTACTGGCTGGACCAGTGGGGCTGTCGGGCTCGAGCACCAGTATCCGCACCAGCTCTCCGGCGGCATGCAGCAGCGGGTGGGGCTGGCCCGCGCGCTGGCCACCGATGCCGAGATCCTGCTGATGGACGAGGCCTCTCGGCGCTGGATCCGCTGATACGCCGCGAGATGCAGGACCACCTGCTGAAGCTGCAGGCCCGGCTCAACAAGACCATCGTCTTCATCACCCACGACTCGGACGAGGCGCTGCGCCCGGCAACCGCATTGCCATCCTGAAGGACGGTGAGCTGGTGCAGGAGGGACAGCCTGAGGACATCTTGCTGGAACCGGCCACCGAGTACGTGCAGGCCTTCCTGCAGGACGTGAACCGCAGCAAGGTGCTCAACGCTGGCCATGCGCTGCAGGAGGGGGCACGGCTGACGCTGACCATGCGTACCCGGCCGAACCATGCCCTGAAGCTGCTGCAGGCGCGCAAGTACGACTACGCGCCAGTGCTGGACGGCAAGCGGCTGGGGGCGTGCTGACCGTCGGACGCATCATCGATGCCCTGAAGGAAGGCGCGCGCGACGTGTCCGAATATGTCGAGGAAATGGCTTCGGTGCCTTCCACGGCCGGGCTGGACACCGTGCTGGGCCATCTGTTGCAGAGTGATCAGCCGCTGGCCGTCACGGGCGAGCACGACGAATTCGTCGGCATGCTGTCGCGCAGCAAGGTGCTGAGCCCGGGTCAGCAACGAGACGCCCGAGCTGGTGCCGGAAAAATGCCGCCAGTGTGCAGCAGGCGGCCGCAGAGGCTGCAGAAGCGGTAGCTGTGGCAGAGGCGCTCGTGAGTGCCGAATCTGCCGAAAAGGCTGAGCCTGCCGGGAACGTTGGAGCGGCGGAGGCGGACCAGACGGGGGCTGCCGCAGCCGGCAAGAAACCGGATACGCCGGAGGCTGCGGCGGCGCAGGCTGATGCGGCGGGCATGAAGGCGGGAGCCGCAGGCGCCCGGGAAGCGGCCTCGGCCGCCCGAGAGCGCTCCTGATCAGGCCAGGCGCCGGCAATCCTGCCCATGGTCGGTGGCCATCAGCTGCGCCAGCAGCGTGGCCGCCGTGCCCAGGCCGGGTACATGCAGGTCGGCATCGATCTCGGCCAGCGGCATCAGTACGAACAGCCGCTCATGCAGGCGGGGATGCGGCAGCGTCAGCACCGCATCCGTGCGGGTCTCGTCGGCCATCAGCAGCAGGTCCAGATCCAGCGTGCGGGGCGCGTTGCGAAACGGCCGTTCACGCCCGAAGGCCAGTTCGATGGCCTGCAGCCCTTCCAGCAGCGACAGGGCGGGCAGGGTGGTTTCCACCCGCAGCACCCGGGTTGATGAAGGTGGGCCGCCCGCGTCCACCGGTGCGCTCTCGTACAGGCTGGAAACGGCCGTCACTCGCGTGCTGGGCAGCTCGCCGATGCGTTTTCGTGCGGCTTCCAGCGTTTCCTTCGGACCGCCGATGCGGCTGGGCAGGTTGGCGCCTAGACCGATCCAGGCCGCGCGGGGCGTCGTCCCGTTTCCTGTCGTCATGGTCAGGAGGCCTGGGGCGCCCCGTCGGCGCCGCCATGGCCCTCAGCGGCCGATGCACCATTCTCGGCCGGTGCAGACTTGCGCCGCCGCCGGCGCTTGCGGGTGTTGCGGCCCGACTTGCCGGCACTGCCCAGGCTTTCCTGCACCAGCTGTTCACGCCGCGAGGAATCGGCGTCAATGAACTCCGTCCACCAGTCCCCCAGTGCAGGATCGATCTCGTTCGAGGTGCAGCGAAGCAGCAGGAAGTCGTAGCTGGCCCGGAAGCGCAGCTGCGTCACCAGCGTGAACGACTGCCGGCCACGTTTCTCCAGCCGGGGCTGCATCATCCAGATCTCGCGCATGTCGGCCTGGTAGCGCCGGTGCAGGGCCAGCTTCGTGCCCTGTTCGTCCAGCACTTCAGAAATGGCCTGATCCAGCGCCGGCACCAGGTGTTCGCCCTGGGCATGCAGCTGCTGCCAGCGCACCCGTACCTGCGGCCACAGCAGTGAGGCAAACAGGAAGCTGGGCGAGACCGACTTGCCCTGCTGCACGCGGGTGTCAGTGCGGGTCAGCGCCTCGGTGATGAAGGCTTCGTCCGTCTCGAAGAGGGTGTCCAGCAGCGGCAGGATGCCGTGGTGCAGCCCCTCGTGGCGCAGTCGCTGCAGGCAGGCCAGGCCATGGCCGCTTTCCAGCAGCTTCATCACCTCGTCGAACAGCCGCGCCGGCGGCACGTTCTCCAGCAGCGGGGCCAGCGTGCGGATGGGCTGGAGCGTGGGCGGATCGACCTGGAAGTCCAGCTTGGCGGCAAAGCGCACGGTGCGCAGCATCCGCACCGGATCCTCCCGGTAGCGGGTGGTGGGGTCACCGATCATGCGCAGCAGCCGTGCCGACAGATCATCCACCCCGCCCATCGGATCGATCAGCGTCTCGGCGATCGGGTCGTACTAGAGGGCGTTGACGGTGAAATCGCGTCGGTAGGCATCTTCTTCGCGGGTGCCGAACACGTTGTCGTTCAGCATCCGGCCACGGGCGTCGGTCTGGCCGTTGGTATGGGCTGCCCGGAAGGTGGTGACCTCGATCGTCTCGCGCCCGAACATCACGTGAACGATGCGAAAACGCCGGCCGATGATGCGCGCGCGCCGAAAGAGCGACTGCACCGCCTCGGGGAGGCGTCGGTGGCCACGTCGAAGTCCTTCGGGGCACGGCCCAGCAGCAGGTCGCGCACGCCGCCCCCACGATGTAGGCGCTGTAGCCGGCATGTTGCAGCTCTTCGCAGGTACGCAGCGCAGCGCTGGAGACCTGCTGGCGGGAAAGTCCCAGCGACTGGGCGGAGAGAATGCGGGGTTCGGGCAGCTTGGGGGCTGGGGAGCGGGGCGGCGGTGTGCGGCCCGGAATGCGGGCGCGGGGACGGGCGGGTGTGCGGGCCGCGGCCGGAGTGTCACGGTCAGCCGGCCGGCCGGCGATCCATTTGAACAATCGGTTGAACACGATACCCTATACGAGGGGGAACAGGTCGATGATCGGCCAGCCGCGCACGGTCGCCGTCTGGCGCAGCACCGGATCAGGATTGGTGGCTACCGGATGCGTGGCCATCTCCAGCATCGGCAGGTCGTTGCGTGAATCGGAATAGGCCCAGATCTCGTCGAAATCGTCCGGCGTCAGCCCCTGTTCTTGCAGCCATTCGCGCAGGCGGACGAGCTTGCCAGCCTGGAAGGTGATCGTGCCCTGGGGCTCGCCCGTGTAGCGGCCATCCTTCACCTCACCCTCGGCACCCAGCAGGTGCTGCACCCCGAACAGCCCGGCGATGGGGCGGGTGACGAAGGCGTTGGTGGCCGTGACGATGACGCACAGGTCTCCGGCGTCCAGGTGCTTCTTCACCAGGGCCAGGGCCTCGGCGTTCAGCGAGGGCCGGATGACCGTGTCGATGTATTCGCGCCGCCATGCCTCGATCTCGTCGGCAGGCCGCCCCGCCAGAACGCCCAGCACGAAGCGCAGGTGCTCGGCAGGATCCAGCTGGCCGCGCTTGTACTGCTCGAAGAAGGCGTCGATGCGGGCATTGAAGGCTGCCACGTCGGCCACACGGCCGGTACGGCACAGGGAAGCGCCCCCACTCGTTGTCGGAGTCGATGGGCAGCAGCGTGTGGTCCAGATCAAACAGGGCTAGCCTTTTCATGTAGGTCATTCTAAAGCGTTGTGGACACATTTGGGATGTTTTGGCAGGCGTTATGGGTCCGTTCGTCCCTTTGCCGCCCCTTTGCCGTTCCTCGCCGTCCCTTCGCTGCCCCCTGAAAACGCACGCAGGCCCTGGAATCAATGCACGCGACTCCCGGAATCCCCGCACGCGGGCTCCGGAATCCGTGTGCCGGTGATGACAGGGGCGCTCCCCGGGCCGCCGGGGGCATGCCGTCCGGCACGGAGCGCCCGGCAGGCCGCCCGCGTCCCGGCAAAAAATAGGGAAAAAAGTGGTGCATCCACAACAGAAGACATGCGCCCCGGACCGGCATGCGCAGACGGACGGATTATCACCACGTATGATGACTGGCCTTGTTTCAGTCCGCCGTTTCCTCCGTCGTTTCCATGTTCCCCGATTCCGATACCGCCGCTTGCGGCTGGCGTGCGCACCTGCAGCTGCGGTTTGCCGCACGCACGGCACCGGAAAACCGCGGCGGGCAGGGGGGCCATGCGGCACGCACCGTGTTGCTGGAAAAGCGTCACGAGGGCCCGATGCTGGTGCAGCGCCCCTTCTATCCGGAAGGAGAGGCGGTATGCCATGTCTACCTGCTGCATCCGCCCGGTGGCGTGGTGGGGGGAGACATCCTGCAGCTCGACGTGCGTGTCGAATCCTCCGCACACACCCTCATCACCATGCCCGGTGCCACGAAGTTCTACCGCAGCGCGGGCCCGCAGGCCACGCTCGGGCAGCATTTCTCGCTGGATGATGGCGCCCGGCTGGAGTGGCTTCCGCAGGACACCATCCTCTTTCCCGGCGCACGCGCACGCACTGAAACCCGCTTCGACCTGCATGGCAGCGCCCGGCTGACCGGCTGGGAAACGCTGTGCCTGGGCCGCCCCGTGATGCACGAGGCCTTCGACCGGGGCGAGCTGGTCAGCCGCTTTGCCGTGTATCGGGACGGCCAGCCGCTGCTGCACGAACACCTGCGCATCCAGGGCGGCCACCTGCCAAGCTCGCCGGTCAGCCCCTGCTGTCCACCCTCGTGTTCACCCCGGCGGATGAAAACCTGCTGGCGCAGGCCCGTGCGCTGCTGCAGGAGAGCGCCGCATCGCTGCCGCTGGCCGGTGCCACCCTGCTGGGCGACCTGCTGGTGGTGCGCCTGCTGGGCGGCGACAACGAACGCATCCAGCGTCTGCAGCAGCAGCTCTGGGCCGCCCTGCGCCCCGCCGTCATGGGGCTGGATCCCAGTCCGCCGCGCATCTGGAGCACCTGATCCGGTCATGCACGCACATCCGTTCGCACGGCAGGCAGGGCATCCGCAACAGGCCCTTTCCCATCTCCTTTCATCCTTGCCCCCCGTTTTCTTTCCACCCGTTTGACCAGGCGTTCCCGGCCAGACCTTTTTCGACCAGACACCATGGAACTCACCCCCCGCGAAAAAGACAAACTGCTGCTCTTCACCGCTGCCCTGCTGGCCGAGCGCCGGCTGGCCCGTGGCCTGCAGCTGAATTACCCCGAGGCGGTGGCCTACATCAGTGCAGCCATCATGGAAGGGGCGCGTGATGGAAAAACCGTGGCGCAGCTGATGGAGGCGGGCCGCCATCTGCTGACCCGTGCCCAGGTCATGCAAGGGGTGCCGGAGATGATTCCCGATGTACAGGTCGAAGCCACCTTCCCGGATGGCACCAAGCTGGTCACCGTGCACAGCCCCATCGTCTAGGGATGCCCGCGACGCCTCCTGAAATCTGCACCATCACACGAGGACGCCTTCGATGATTCCCGGTGAAATCCAGGTCCAGCCTGGTGACATTCCACTCAATACCGGTCGTGCCACGCTGACCGTCACCGTGGCTAACCACGGTGACCGCCCCGTGCAGGTCGGTTCGCACTATCACTTCTACGAAGTCAACGACGCCCTGGTGTTCGACCGCGAACCCACCCGTGGTTACCGGCTGGACATCGCCGCCGGCACGGCCGTGCGCTTCGAACCGGGCCAGTCCCGCACCGTCACCCTGGTGGCGCTGGGAGGTCTTCGCCGCGTCTATGGCTTTGCCGGCCGCGTGATGGGGGCACTGGAATCATGAGCAGCATTTCCCGTCGCGCCTATGCCGACATGTTCGGCCCCACCGTGGGCGACCGCGTGCGTCTGGCCGATACCGATCTGTGGATCGAAGTCGAAAAGGACTTCACCCTCTATGGCGAGGAAGTGAAATTCGGGGGTGGCAAGGTCATCCGTGATGGCATGGGGCAGGGCCAGCAGCTGGCCGCCGATGTCATGGATCTGGTGCTGACCAATGCCCTGATCGTCGATCACTGGGGCATCGTCAAGGCCGACATCGGCGTGAAGAACGGCCGCATCGCCGCCATCGGAAAGGCCGGCAATCCGGACATCCAGCCCGGCGTGACCATTCCCATCGGTGCCTCGACCGAGATCGTCGCGGCCGAAGGGCGCATCGTCACTGCGGGGGCATCGACACCACATCCACTTCATCGCCCCCCAGCAGGTCGACGAGGCACTGGCCGGGGGCGTGACCACCATGATCGGTGGCGGATCGGGACCGGTGGAGGGCACGCGTGCCACCACCTGCACGGCCGGCCCCTGGCATCTGGCCCGCATGCTGCAGGCCGCCGATGCACTGCCCATCAACATCGGCCTGCTCGGCAAGGGCAATGCCTCGCAGCCCGAACCGCTGCGCGAGCAGGTCCGTGCCGGTGCCATGGGCCTGAAACTGCACGAGGACTGGGTTCCACGCCCGCTGCCATCGACTGCCGCATGGGCGTGGCCGACGAGATGGATGTGCAGGTCGCCATCCACACCGACACGCTCAACGAAGGCGGTTTTCTGGAAGACACGCTGCGCGCCATCGGCAACCGCGTGATCCACACCTTCCATACCGAGGGGGCAGGGGGCGGCCACGCACCGGACATCATCGCCGCCTGCGCCCACGCCAACATCCTGCCGTCATCCACCAATCCGACGCTGCCCTATACCGTCAACACGGTGGATGAGCACCTCGACATGCTGATGGTCTGCCATCACCTGGACCCGGCCATCGCCGAGGACGTGGCCTTTGCCGAAAGCCGCATCCGCCGCGAAACCATTGCCGCCGAGGACATCCTGCACGATATAGGTGCCTTCTGCATGACGTCCTCCGACTCCCAGGCCATGGGCCGTGTGGGCGAAGTGGTGCTGCGTACCTGGCAGGTGGCGCACAAGATGAAGCTGCAGCGCGGCCCGCTGCCGCAGGACAGCGAGCGTCACGACACTTTCCCGCGTGCGCCGCTACGTGGCCAACACACCATCAATCCGGCCATCACCCATGGCATTTCCCATGAGGTGGGCTCCATCGAAGTGGGCAAACTGGCCGACCTGGTGCTGTGGTCTCCCGCCTTTTTCGGCGTGAAGCCTTCCCTGGTCATCAAGGGCGGGCTGGTGGTGATGGCCCCGATGGGTGACATCAACGGCTCCATCCCCACCCCGCAGCCTGTGCATTACCGGCCCATGTATGCCGCGTTCGGTGCCGCCCGCCATGCCACGCGGATGACCTTCCTGCCCGGTGCTGCCATTGCCGCCGGCTTGCCGGAGCAGTTGCGCCTGCAGAGCCTGATCGGCCACGCGCACGACTGCCGCCGCATCCGCAAATCCAGCATGATCCACAACGACGCACTGCCCGACATCCACGTCGATCCGCAGACCTACCAGGTGCGCGCCAACGGAGAACTGCTGGTGGCCGAGCCGCTGGCCACACTGCCGATGGCCCAGCGCTATTTCCTCTTCTGAACGGTTTTCTGCATCCTGTCATGACCGAAGTTCTACCCGGGCTGCCGATGTTCACGCGCCGGCTGGATCTGCCCGACGGCAACGAATCCCTGCCCACCACCCTGAAGATGGCCAGCGCCACGCTGCCCATCGACGTGCGCATCAGAAGCCGCGCCCGCATCGCACTGGACGGGGGCGGTGAGGCCGGCTTCATCCTGCCGCGTGGCCATCTGCTGCGCGGTGGCGATGTGCTGGCCGATGAAACCGGCCAGTACCTGCTGCGCATCCAGGCGGCGGCCGAAACCGTCTCCACCCTGTACTGCGACGATCCCCTGCAGCTGGCCCGTGCCTGCTATCACCTGGGCAATCGCCACGTGCCCCCGCAGATCGGCCCGGGCTTTGCACGCTACCAGCACGACCATGTGCTCGACGATATGCTCGTCCAGATGGGCCTGCACGTCGTGGTCGAACAGGCCCCGTTCGAGCCCGAGGCCGGGGCCTACCAGAGCGCCCCGCACGGCCATTCGCATGGTCATGTGCATGATCACGGTCATGGTCATGCGCAGGGTCACGGTCATGCGCAGGATCATGCACACCACCATGATCATGGCCATCACCATGGTCACGACCACGACCACGACCACGACCACGACCACGACCACAGCCATAGCCATAGCCGTAGCCATAGCCACGGTCACGGTCACGGTCACGGTCACGGTCACGGTCACGGATGACTTCGCGGGATACCGTGCTGCCGGCCGTCCAGTTCCTTTTTCCTGAATATCCCCCTTCCCACAGGACCTCACCCATGAAACGACTGCTTCCCCTGCTGCTGGCAGCTGCCGCAGCGCCCGTGCTGGGCCCACACCGGCACCGAACCCCATGTGCACACCTCCGCCCTGCAGGAAGGCCTGCTGCATCCCGTCACCGGTCTGGACCACCTGCTGATGCTGCTGGGCACCGGGGTGCTGGCGGCCGTGACCGGCCGTTCCCTGCTGCTGCCGCTGGCCACGCTGGCTGCCATGCTCGTGGGGGCCGTGGCCGGACACTACAGCACTGAATTCGTCGGCATGGAAACGCTGATCACGCTGTCGCTGGCCGTGGCCGGTCTGGCCCTGCTGCTGCCGTCGCGCCAGCGCGTGCTGGCCTGGCTGATGCCGGCACTGGCCCTCGTGCACGGCTGGGCCCATGGTGTCGAGGCGGCACCCGATGCTTTCTGGCAGTTCACCGCCGGCTTCGTGATGGCCAGTGCCGCCCTGCTGGCCGTGGGCTTTGGCGCGGGGGCGCTGCTGCGCCGTCACCAGCGCGTGCGCCAGCTGGCCGGTGGAGGCCTCGTGGCCGCTGCCGCCGTCCTCTTTGCCGGCTGATGCAGGGCAGTCTTGCCCAGCTGCGCATGCTGCAGCTGGCCAGCGCATCGCTGCCGGTGGGAGGCTACACCTACTCGCAGGGGCTGGAATGGGCGGTGGAAGCCGGCTGGGTCCGTACCGTGGCGGATTTCGTCCGCTGGCAGACCGAACAGATCCACGACACCCTCGTCAGCCTGGACTGGCCCGTACTCAGCCGCCTCTACGCAGCTGCCGACCTGCAGCAGCCCGATCTGGGCGCCTTTACCCGGTGGGGCGTCTTCCTGCTGGCCAACCGGGAAACGGCTGAACTGCGGGCCGAAGAGGCCCAGCGGGGCGCAGCCCTGGCCCGCCTGATCGATGGCTGGCAGATGCAGCCCGACGCCCCGTGGCGTGTAGCCCTGGCACTCACCCAGGCCAGTGCCATGGCCTGGCTGGCGCAGCACTGGCACATGCCGCTGCAGCAGCTGCTGCTGGCCCATGGCTTTGCCTGGCTGGAAGGCGCCGTGATGGCCGGCGTGAAACTCGTGCCCTTCGGCCAGCAGGCGGCACAGACCTGCTGCGCGACCCGGGTGCGGTGCTGGCCGAACAGCTGCCCGTGGTCCCTGCAGCTGCCCGATGACGACATCGGCGGCGGCCTGCCCATCGTGTCGATCGCCTCGTCCTGCCACGAAACCCAGTACAGCCGGCTGTTCCGGTCGTAGCGGGGCACGCCCCCTTCGAGACCCTCTTTTCCCTTTTCCCGTCCGGTTTCCCCTTTCCCGTCGGATTTCCTCTTTCAGACCATGCAGAACGAACAGCACTACAAACAGCCACTGCGTGTGGGCGTGGGCGGCCCCGTCGGCTCCGGCAAGACGGCCCTGCTCGAAGCCCTGTGCAAGGCGATGCGTGACCACTACCAGCTGGCGGTGGTGACCAACGACATCTACACGCGCGAAGACCAGCGCATCCTCACCGAGGCCGGTGCGCTGGCCCTCGAACGCATCGTCGGCGTGGAGACCGGGGGCTGTCCGCACACCGCCATCCGCGAGGATGCCTCGATGAACCTGGCCGCCGTCGAGGACCTGGCCCGGCGCTTCGGCAACCTCGACGTGGTGTTCGTCGAAAGCGGTGGCGACAACCTCAGTGCCACCTTCAGCCCCGAGCTGGCCGACCTCACCGTCTATGTGATCGATGTGGCCGAAGGCGAGAAAATCCCTCGCAAGGGCGGCCCGGGCATCACCCGTTCCGACTTTCTGGTCATCAACAAGATCGATCTGGCCCCTTACGTGGGCGCAAGCCTCGACGTGATGGAGCGTGATACGCAGCGCATGCGTCCCGGGCGCCCCTGGGCGTTCACCAACCTGAAGACCGGCGAGGGGCTCGATACCCTCATCGACTTCATCGTGGACGGGGGCATGCTGCCCCCGCGCCCGCCACGCAGCGCCTGACGATGCTGCTGCCCAGCCGCCCAGCCGCCCAGCCGCCCAGCCGTCCAGCCGTCCAGCCGTCCAGCCGTCCAGCCGTCCCGCTGTTCCGCTGTTCCGCTGTTCCGCTGTTCCGCTGTTCCGCTGTCCCGCTGTCCCCGCTGCCTTGTCGCCCCGCCCCGCAGGCTCGAGGGGCGGCACGGTAATGAATGAGCTTCTGCGCGCTCCAGCAGGTCCACGATGCACCCCAACCCTCTGCTTATCCCTGAAAGGGACTGCAGAGGGTTTTTAATTTGATCGCCGTCAATTTACGTAGTGTCTGCCTTATAAGAACCACCGTCTCTTTTACAAAGCTGCATATACCTTACGCGATCAGGGGCCATATATTCCGGCGCATGGAGCGAAGGGTGCAATAATCCGCCCCATTCGACAGTTGCTGTACCCATCCGGGTGCCGGGATCCGTTCACCGCATTCAGCGTGCAGGGTACCGGGCACTTTCCGATACTGGCAGGCGCTGGTGTGGAGGTGCCGTTGCCGGTGCTGCATTGCCGCAGCGCCATGCCCGGTCAAATCATTTCATATACAAGAGGCCCCCCATGAAGAAACTCGCTGCCGCCCTGGCGCTGAGCCTGCTGCCCCTGGCCTTTGCCGCCCAGTCAGAAATCACCACCACCGACGTGGTGGGTCGCAAGGTCACGGTTCCCGACGTACCCAAGCGTGTGGTGCTGGGCTTTTATTACGAAGATTATCTGGCCATCGCCGGTCCCGGTTCGCTGGACCGCGTGGTGGGCCTGTCGCTGACCACCGGAAAGACTGGCGCCCGAAACAGTTTGCCGCCTATGAAAAAGGCGCTGCCCAAACTGAAAACCCTGCCGGACGTGGGCTCGACCGATGACAACACCTTCTCCATCGAGAAACTCATCGCCACCAAGCCGGACCTGCTGATTCTTGCCACTTTCAGCTACGAGGCCCTGGGCGAGAGCGTCAAGCAGATCGAGGCTGCCGGCATTCCCCGTGCTGGTGCTCGATTACCTTTCGCAGACCGTGGACAAACACGTGGCCTCGACGCTTGCGCTGGGCAAGATCATGCGGGCCAGGAAAAACGCGCCCGGAGCTGGCCGACAACTACCGCAAGGCCTTCGAGGACATCGACGCCCGCATCAAGAAAGCCGGTCCCACGAAGAAAAAGGTCTATTTCGAGCTGGCCCAGAAGGGCGCCTCCGAAGTGGGCAACTCCTACGGCAACAGCATGTGGGGCGCACTGGTCACCCGCCTGGGTGGCCACAACATCGCCGATGGGCAGGTCGGCAACTGGGGGCCGCTCAGCCCCGAATACGTGCTCTCCCAGAAGCCTGACCTGATCTTCCTGGCCCGGCTCTGAATGGCTGAACAAGCCCGCAGGTCCGTCGAAATGGGCTTCGACGCGAAGGAAGACGTGACGCGTGAGCGCATCGCCGCCTACCCAAGCGGCCGGGCTGGAGCAACCTGCCGGCCGTGAAGAACCATGGGGTGCATGGCATCTACCACGGTGGCGCCCGCACGCTGTCCGACTACGTGTATGCCCAGTACGTTGCCAAGCAGCTGTACCCGGACGCCTTCAAGGATGTGGATCCGCAGCAGAACCTGCGTGACTTCTACGAAAAATGGCTGCCGGTGAAGGCCGACGGCGTGTTCATGCTGCCGTACACCCCGGTGGCTGGCGCTGCGAAGTAAACCTTCTGAGCCTTTCCCCTTCCGGGCCCCCGGGCGGCAGAAGTGTCCGGTGAAGGCCCGGCGACCGGGCTTCGGGTACGCGGCATGACGGCTGGCAGGCCGCCGATGCCCGGAGCGGGAAGGGCTCGTACCCGCAGGGATCATCCGGCCCGCGTGCGGATGCCCTCCCTGCTGCATCCGGAATTCTCCTCATCATGAACCAAGCCGTTCCTGCTCCCGCCCGGCACGACGACTATCGGCGCGTCTCTGCCCGGCGGCTCATGCTCATTGTCCTGTCCTGCGTGGTGCTGGTGGCACTGCTGCTGCTGGATCTCACCACCGGCCCTTCCGGCATGCCCTTTGCCGATGTCTGGCGCGGCCTGATGGCCGGTCCGGCAGGTGAGGAAGTCGACGTGGCCACCATCCTGTGGCAGCTGCGCATGCCGCAGACCCTGATGGGGGCGCTGGTGGGAGCCTGTCTGGGCCTGGCCGGCCTGCAGATGCAGACCATCCTGGGCAACCCGCTGGCCAGTCCGTTCACCCTGGGTTTCTCAGCTGCTGCGGGCTTTGGTGCCGCGCTGGCCATCATGTTCGGCGGCAGCCTGCCGCTGCCCGGCTACATCGTCATTCCCGTCTGCGCCTTTCTCATGACGATGGTGGCCTGCGGGCTGGTCTACATCATCGCCCGGCTGCGCAGCGCCTCACCCGAGATCCTGGTGCTGGGCGGCATCACCGTGCTGTTCTTCTTCCAGTCGGTACAGTCGTTGCTGCAGTTCATGGCCTCGCCCGAAGTGCTGCAGCAGATCGTCTTCTGGCTGTTCGGCAGCCTGCTGAAGTCCACCTGGACCAGCGTGTCCGTCTGCGCCGTTGTCCTGCTGCTGTGCCTGCCCTTCATCATGAAGGATGCTTGGGCGCTCACCACCCTGCGTCTGGGGGATGCCAATGCGCGCAGCCTGGGGCTGTCGGTCGACCGCATCCGGCAGCGCACCGTCTTCATGGTGGCGCTGCTCACCGCCGCCGCTGTCTCCTTCGTGGGCACCATCGGCTTCGTGGGCCTCATCGCCCCGCATGCGGCCCGCAGCATGGTCGGTGAAGACCACCGCTATTCGCTGCCGTTGGCAGCCGTCATCGGTGCCGTCATCCTGGTGGGGGCCTCGGTGTTCGGCAAGTTCATCTCGCCGGCGGCCGTCATTCCGGTGGGCATCATCACCGCCGTGGCCGGTGTGCCCATGCTGTTTGCCATCATCGCCCGACGCGGCAACGAAGGGTAAGGGGAATCGACATGAGCCTCGAACTGAAATCCGTCAGCGTCATGCGTGGCAAGGCCCGCATCCTGAAGGACATCTCGGGCCGGCTGGAACCGGGCCAGATTGTCGGCCTCATCGGCCCCAATGGCACCGGCAAGTCCACCCTGTCAACGCCATCGCCACCCTGTATCCCTTTGGCGGCACCATTCACTGGAAGGCCGCCCGGTGAAGCTGGGCGAGATCGGCTACATGCCGCAGCAGTGCCATGTGCGTGCCGACATCAGCGTCACCGAGACCGTGCTGCTGGGGCGCCACGAGGGACTGAGCTGGCGCGTCGACAACGCCATGGTGGATGAGGCCATTAGCGTGCTGGATGAATTCGGCATCGGCCACCTGCACAGCCGCAGCATGAACACGCTGTCCGGCGGCCAGCAGCAGCTGGTGCTGCTGGCCCAGCGCCTGCTGCGCTCCCCGGAACTGCTGCTGCTGGATGAAGCCACCAGCGCACTCGACGTGCGCCACCAGATGCAGGTCTTCGACCGGCTGCGGGCATACGTCGACCGCACAGGGCGCCCTCGTGGTCATCGCCATCCACGACCTCAACCTGGCCTCCCGTCATACCGACACCATCATGCTGCTGAACGGCGGCTATGTGGCCGGCCCGGCAGCTTCAATGAGGTCGTCTGCGAAGAGGCCCTGCGCACGGTCTATGGCATCGAGGCCGAGCTGCTTCGCGCCAGCAACGGCCAGACCGTCGTGCTGCCGCTGTGTGCGGCGGCGCACTGACGTGCTTGCGTCAGCGTACCGGAGTCCGGCGCGCTGACTGACGCCCCGTCCGAGGGCGATGACGTCCCGCCTGAGGGCACAGCCATGACAGGCCATCCGGCCTAGGCCTGCCGGCTGTCTGTCCATACTCGTGCATTCCTTCACTGCCGTCTTGTCTGCCCGTCGATAGGCTTTCCATATCGCGCCAATTCGGGTGCGATGCTGACGGCCAGGCCGCCAGCTTCCGATCATCCTTCCATCCCGATCGATCTGGAGCTGCCATGAAATCGACCGCTTCCCGCTCTCCCTTCCAGTCCAGCGCCATCGCCGTGGCCTTGGCTTCCTCCCTGTTTGCCCTGACCGCCTGCGGCGGCGGTGGCGGCGATTCCTCCACCCCGTCCGGTACGGCCGGCTCGGCAGCCGGCGGCACCACGGCTGTCGCCAGCAACGCCCAGTGGTTCTGCGGGCGCATCCAACAGCGCAACCAGCAGCGGCACCTCGCAGGGGCCGGGTACGGTGGGCAGCGGCACCCAACAGGCACAGGGGGCGGTAGACCATGGCGCTCAGCAGGGGCAGGGCACGGCAGGCAGTGGTCTGGACCTGGGCGTGTTCAAGCATGGCCAGTTGGGAAGCGCGGGCCCTGGGAATGGGCCGTCGAACAGTGGAGCCCAGGCGGCCGCGTGGAGCGGCAAGGGAACCGGGACGGAGTTTGCACGGCGTATCCATGCCGCCTGTCCGACATTCGATATTGCGACCTATGGCTGGGAGTCAAAGGCTACCGTGCCGCCCGTTCTTTCCTGCGTTGCAGGCAGCTACGCGGGCACGGACCTTTGGACGGGCCAGCGTTGCGAGGTCAACATTGCCGCCAATGGGGATGTTCGCGCCAGCCGCGGGGGACGCGCCTTCCGGTCGTTCAGCGCGCTCGAGCTACGGACTACAGTTGGAAAGATGGCGCTTTCTATATCCAGCTGGATGCCGCGGGTAAGAAGGTCTCGAGTTTGGGCAATGACGGAGCGAGGCTGCGTTCGTCTATTTTCGATCCCAGTGGGACCTTGAAGATTCGTGAGGAGGCGCTGGAGGATTGGGGCAATGATCCGGAGGCGGTGAGGATCATCCAGAAGATGGGTGATTACTTCGTGGTTGGTGTGTTGCACGAGATCGGGGAAGAAATGTCGCGGGATGACATGATCTGGTGCGCCATTCCCCGCTGATTCCGTCGTGAGGGGGCTCCAGGGCCCCTCTGTCACGGATGCTGCATCACGGGCCTTGTCGGGGGCTTCGGCGCCCCGGTGAGGCGGTGTCTCCCGCTTTCCAGCCTTTCATCATGAAAACTGAATCCTTTCGTGTGCCTTTCGAGACCGCCGCGCTGAAGGTGGCTGTTGTTTCCTCCCTGCTGACGCTGGCCGCCTGTGGCGGCGGGGGCTCTTCACCGTCTGCGCCGATCAAGGCCTCGGCAGACGGGGCCTCGCACCCGTTGTGGCAGCCCATGATCAGGTGTCTGCCACACCCACGCCACGGCCCGTCAGCGATGTACCCGTGCGCAGGCGACCCCGCAGCCGCAAACGCAGCCACAACCACAACCGCAGACACAACCACAGCTGCAGCCTCAGCCACAGCACTCCGCCGCTGCGGATGCCAATGGCTCCGGCATCGGTGCTCAGAATGCGCCGGAAACGCCCTCAAATCCTGTACATGTGGGGGAACTCGTCTTCCGCCACGGCCGGACAGAAGGGGAGGAACACTATGTTCTGCCGGGCGACGGGCTCGGCGTGGCGCTGGCGCACAAGATCATGGCCACGTGTCCGGTGCCGCATCCCTGCAGGTTAGGCAACAATGGGGTCTGGCTGTCTGCGCCGCCGCTGCTGGCTTGTGTGGCGGGCTCCTACACGAGGGACGGACCTGATCACGGGCGAGCGCTGCAAGGTGGATATCTCGGCTGAGGGTGAGGTCCGGGCCGAACGGGATTCGTTGCGCATGGATCCGTTCGTGGCGTATCTCACCAACGACTACGCCATGAAGTACGGTCATGTCCATGTCGCTGTCCACGGCCGGCCGGCCCCTGATCGCGAAGGTGCTGAGCCAGCGGCTGGGTGTCTACTTCGATCCGCTGGATTTCCTGGGGCGGCGCAAGCTGCTGCGCCTGGATGGCAAGGTGCCGGATGAGGCCCTGCTGGCCAAGCTTTCCGGCTACTTCGTCGTGATGGCCGAGAACGATGACCGCTTCTACGGGCCGGTTGCCAACATCTGGTGCGGCGTTCCCCTCTGATCCGGGCGCTCGCTGCATCCGGTGAGCCAGCGGCCTCCGCCGCCCTGGCTCACCATTCCCTGCTCATGGGCGATCAGCCTGTCAGCCTTCTGCTTTCCCTTCTTCTTCTGCCTGCCGCTGGCTCTGCAGATAGTCCTTCAGCAGCGGCAGGGTGAGCGGCTTCTTGCGGGCCCAGGCCAGCCGGTCCAGGCCAGTCCAGAATGGTCTTCAGGCTGGCCATGTCACGGCGTGTGTGGCGCAGCAGGTAGGTGCTCAGATCTCGGCCCAGATTCAGGCCGCGCTCGCGGGCGCTCTGCTCCGTAGGGCGTCGGCCAGCGCGTTGTCATCCAGCGGCTGCAGCGAGAACACCATGCCCCAGCTCAGGCGACTCACCAGCTCCGGCAGCAGCTTCAGCCGGGCAGGAGGCTGGTTGCCAAAGACCACCGAGGGCGTGGTCGGGCTGATCGATCAGGGCATTGAAGCGATGAAAGAGCGTGCGCTGCCGGCCCTTGCTGTACCGGTCCACGTCGTCCACCACCATCAGGTTCGGGCACTGGCTGGCGGTCAGTGCGCCGGGCCAGTGGCTCTTGCCTGAGCCATCGGGCCCCAGATGTAGAAGAAGCGCTGGGCGGGCGTCTCGCCGTAGCTTCAGGCTGTGCACGAGGTGACGCAGCGTGGCCGAGCACTCCGGGTTGGCGCCGGGCACGAAGTTGTCGAAACACGGCGGAGGAGGAGGGCCGAAATCCAGCGTCAGTTGTGCATCCATGGTGGTGGGGCGGTTCAGGCTTGCCCGTCCGGGGGCAGGTGGTGTACCTGCCGATTCTAGAGCGTGTGGGGCCGGTGCTGTTCTGCATGATGCCGCACTGTGTCCTTCTATGTAACAGGCAACCCGTGGGCAGGGGCGTCGGGGAAGCAGGGAGCGGTGGGGCGCCACAAGATCGATGGGGGCAGCATGGGGCGCCCGTGCCCGTCGCGGTCCGTCGTCACGCTAGGAACAGGCTGCCGCCGGAGCAGGGCAAGGGGCTCGTCGACTCCGGTCCCATCATCCCGTAGGCGGGGCCTGGCCGGCCCCGGCCGGGCACGCAGCGAGAAGCATCATGGCGAACACGCAGAAAACAGGTCTTTCCTACCGGGATGCCGGGGTCGATATCGATGCAGGTGATGCGCTGGTCGAGCGCATCAGCCGCTGGCGGCGCGCACGCGCCGCCCGGGCCTGCTCGGGCATTGGCGGTTTCGGGGGCTCTTCCAGTGCCGGCCGGCTACCGTGAGCCGGTGCTGGTCTCGGTACCGATGGCGTCGGCACCAAGCTGAAGCTGGCCTTTGCGCTGGACGTGCATGACACCATCGGCATCGACCTGGTGGCCATGAGCGTCAACGACATCCTGGTGCAGGGGGCCGAGCCGCTCTTCTTCCTGGACTATTTCGCCTGCGGGCACCTGGACGTGGACACGGCGGCGGCCGTGGTGGGCGGCATTGCCCGGGGCTGCGAGCAGTCCGGCTGCGCGCTGCTGGGGGGCGAGACGGCCGAGATGCCGGGCATGTATCCGGACGGCGAGTATGACGTGGCTGGCTTTGCCGTGGGCGTGGTCGAGCGCAGCCAGATCATCGATGGCAGCCGCGTGCAGGTCGGTGACCGACTGCTGGGCCTGGCCTCCAGCGGGCCGCACTCCAACGGCTATTCGCTGGTGCGCAAGGTGCTGGAAAAGGCCCTGGGCGAGGTTTCTGCCCAGTGCGCTGCAGCAGCCGCTGGAGGGCCGTCCGCTGTCCGAGCACGTCATGGCGCCCACCCGCATCTACGTGAAGTCGCTGCTGCCGCTGCTGCGTGATGCCGCGCAACCCATCCACGGCCCGGCGCACATCACGGGCGGCGGACTGGTGGAGAATGTGCCGCGCATGCTGCCCGAGGGGTGACGGCCCACATGGAAGCGTCGCGCTGGCAGCGTCCGCCGGTCTTCGACTGGCTGCAGCAGCAGGGCGGCATCGACACGGGCCGAGATGCACCGCGTGTTCAACTGCGGCATCGGCATGGTGCTGGCCGTGGCTCCGGCCGACGTGGCGGCCGTCACCTGGGCACTGACCGAAGCCGGCGAGCAGGTCTTCGAGATCGGTGAGGTGCGCACGCGCCAGCCGGGCGAAGCAGCAGCCGTGGTCGCCTGAGGGGAAAGGGCAGGGTAATTCCTGTCAGCACGGACGACCGCATCGGGTACCCCGCGCCCCGACCAACGGTCGTCCGTTGTTTTTTGCTATCGCTATTATTTCTGTATATATCGATTGCTGGTGTATCGAAAGCGGCCTGACAAGGGGCATTTCCTCTCACATCAGTCTAACCGCGATGTAGTCGCGTTCACTACGCAGCATCCGGGGTATTGTCTGACGATTTCTCACAAATGCGCGTGCTTTCAGGTACATACCGTCGACCGTTGGCCGGTTCATGCGCCCGACGCTTTGGGTTTTGCCGCATTGGCTACTAGAATCCTCTTCATGAATCGCCGGATTTCCGCTCGCGCAGCTTGCGGGGTGGGCCGGTGTGTTCATCTTTATTCCCGGCCCGTGTCGACTGCTCTCAGTCCGGATCGTTGTCGATCCGGCGGCACTCGGTGCGGGTTTTGATTTTTTTACCCCGGACGAGTCCCTGTGCCGCTCCGGACGAATATCGCGTCAAGACGCGCGTTCGTCGGGTGGCGTGCGGTCTTGTCCAGACCGAGAAGGTGGTGCCATGGAGCAGAGGATCTCCCGGCGACAGTTCTTCAAGGTGACGGGGACCAGTCTCGCTTCTTCCAGCATGGCTCTGATGGGCTTCTCGCCCTCTCAGGCGCTGGCAGAAGTGCGCCAGTTCAAGCTGGCAGAGACCACGGTGGCCCGTCAGACCTGCACGTACTGTTCGGTGGGTTGCGGCATTCTGATGTATTCGCTGGGCGACGGTGGCCTCAACGCCAAGCGCGCCGTCATTCACGTCGAGGGTGACGCTGACCATCCGGTCAATCGCGGCACGCTCTGTCCGAAAGGGGCGGGTCTGCTGGACTTCGTCAACAGTCCCAACCGGCTGAAGTACCCCGAATACCGGGCACCCGGCTCCGATCACTGGCAGCGCATCTCCTGGGATGAAGCGCTTGATCGCATCGCCCGCCTGCTGAAGGACGACCGCGACGCCAACTTCGTTCAGAAGACCGATGATGGCAAGGTGGTCAACCGATGGACGAGCACCGGCATGCTGGCCGCTTCGGCCGCCAGCAACGAAGCCGGATACATCACCCACAAGGTGGCCCGCAGCTGGGGTCTTCTGGCGTTCGACAACCAGGCGCGTGTCTGACACGGCCCGACGGTGGCAGGTCTTGCCCCGACGTTTGGCCGTGGTGCGATGACGAATCACTGGGTCGACATCAAGAATGCCGACGTAGTGCTCATCATGGGCGGCAATGCCGCCGAGGCGCATCCCTGTGGCTTCAAGTGGGTGACCGAAGCGAAGGCGCACAACAATGCGTACTTCATGGTGGTCGACCCGCGCTTCAACCGCTCTGCCGCGGTGGCGGACTATTACGCCCCCCTCCGGTCGGGCAGCGACATCGTGTTCCTGGGCGGGATCATCAACTACCTGCTCACGCACGACCGCATCCATCACGAGTACGTCAAGAACTACACCGACTTCAGCTTCATCGTCCGCGACGATTTCCGCTTTGTCGATGGCATCTTCTCGGGCTACAACGAGGAGACGCGTACTTACGACCGCTCGACCTGGGACTATGAGCTCGGGCCGGATGGCTACGTGCGTACCGATCCCACGCTGCAGCACCCGCGTTGCGTCTATCAGCTCATGAAGAAGCACTACGCGTCCTACACGCCCGAGGCGGTGGAACGTGTGTGCGGCACGCCGAAGGACAAGTTCCTGCACGTGGCCGAGACGCTGGCCTCGACGGCCGTGCCGGGCCGGGCGGCCACCATCATGTACGCGCTGGGCTGGACGCAGCACTCCATCGGGGCGCAGATCCTGCGTACCGGTGCCATGGTGCAGCTGCTGCTGGGCAACATCGGCGTGTCGGGCGGCGGCATGAACGCGCTGCGCGGCCACTCCAACATTCAGGGTCTGACCGACCTGGGTCTGCTCTCGGCCACGCTGACCAGCTACCTGACGCTGCCGCGCGAGGCCGAGCAGGACTACGGCAAGTACATCGCAAAGCGCACCTTGAAGCCGCTGCGGCCGGGCCAGTCAGCTACTGGCAGCATTATCCGAAGTTCCACGTCAGCCTGATGAAGTCGTGGTACGGCGACAAGGCGACCAAGGAGAACAACTGGCTGTTCGACTACCTGCCCTAAGCTCGACAAGGAGTACGACATGCTCCAGATCTTCGAGATGATGAACGAGGGCACGGTCAACGGCTACCTGGCGCAGGGCTTCAATCCCATTGCCTCGCTGTCCAACAGCGGGCGCGTGCGCAGTGGCCTGTCCAAGCTGAAGTTCCTGGTCATCATGGACCCGCTGGCCACCGAGACCTCCGAGTTCTGGCGCAACTTTGGCGAGTACAACGACGTTGATACCGCCAGCATCAAGACTGAGGTCTTCCGGCTGCCCACCACCTGCTTTGCCGAGGAGGACGGTTCCATCGTCAGCTCGGCGCGGGTGCTGCAGTGGCACTGGAAGGCGGCCGAGCAGCCGGGCGAGGCACGTCCGGACATCGCCATCATGGCAGCGCTGCACCTGCGTCTCAAGGAGCTGTACGCCAAGGAAGGCGGCGTGTTCCCCGATCCGATCCGCGACCTGGACTGGAGCGGCTATGCGCGTCCGGAAGAGCCCACGCCCGAAGAACTGGCCATGGAGTACAACGGCCGGGCGCTGAAGGACGTGACCGATCCGAAGGACCCCACCAAGGTCATCCGCAAGGCTGGCCAGCAGCTGGCGGGCTTCGGTGAATGCCGCGACGACGGTTCCACCGCCAGCGGCTGCTGGATCTGGGCGGGCTGCTGGACCGAGGCCGGCAACCAGATGGGCCGGCGCGACAACTCCGACCCCACCGGCATCGGCAACACGCTGAACTGGGCATGGGCCTGGCCGGCCAACCGGCGGGTGCTGTACAACACGGCATCCACCGATCTGAACGGCAAGCCCTACAACCCGGACCGCGTGCTGGTGGAGTGGAACGGCAGCAAGTGGGTCGGTGCCGACGTCCCGACATGGCGCCCACGCTGGCACCGGAATCGGGGGCAGGGCCGTTCATCATGAACCCGGAAGGGGTGGCGCGCTTCTTCTCGCGCCAGGGCATGGCTGAAGGGCCATTCCCAACCCACTACGAGCCGTTCGACACGCCGCTGGGCTACAACCCCATGTACCCGAACAATCCGAAGGCGACCTCGTCGCCGGCGGCCCGGGTGTTCAAGCCGATCTGGGAAACCTTCGGCAAGCCCGAGGAGTTCCCGCATGTGGGCACCACCTACCGGCTGACCGAGCACTTCCACTACTGGACCAAGCACGCGCTCATCAATGCCTCCCTGCAGCCCGAGCAGTTCGTGGAGATCGGCGAGGCGCTGGCCCCAGAGCTGGGCATCAAGGCCGGCGACAAGGTGAAGGTGTCCTCCAGCGCGGCTTCATCAAGGCTGTGGCGGTGGTCACCAAGCGCATCCGGCCGCTCAAGATCGACGGCAAGACGATCCACCACGTGGGCATTCCCATCCACTGGGGGTTCAAGGGCATGACGCGGCCGGGCTTCCTGGCCAACACGCTGACGCCGTTTGTGGGTGATGGCAACAGCTTCACGCCTGAGTTCAAGTCCTTCCTCGTGAAGGTCGAGAAGATCTGAGGAGCTGAAACATGTCGATGCAATCACTCGATATCAAACGCCTGTCAGCCACTCACCACGCCGCCGCCCCGGTGCGTGAACCACGCTCCGGCGAGATCGCCAAGCTCATCGATGTCTCCGCGCATCGGGGCAAGGCGTGTCAGTCGGCCTGCATGGAGTGGAACGATCTCCGGCCCGACATCGTGGAAACACCGTTCGGGCCGGAGGTGGTCAGCACCACCAACGGCACGTACAACAACCCCACCGACCTGAACGGCAACACCTGGACGGTGATGCGGTTCACCGAGTACGAGAACGAGGCTACCGGCAACCTGGAGTGGCTGATCCGCAAGGACGGCTGCATGCACTGTGCCGAGCCGGGCTGCCTGAAGGCCTGCCCGTCGCCGGGTGCCATCGTGCAGTACACCAACGGCATCGTGGACTTCCACGAGGAGAAGTGCATCGGCTGCGGCTACTGCATCACCGGCTGCCCGTTCAACATCCCGCGCATCTCCAAGAAGGACAACAAGGCCTACAAGTGCACGATGTGTTCCGACCGGGTGGCGGTGGGCCCGGAGCCGGCGTGCGTCAAGACCTGCCCCACGGGTGCCATCGTCTTCGGGACCAGGAGGCCGCGAAGGACCACGCCGAGACCCGCATCGCGGATCTGAAACGGCGCGGTTTCGAGAATGCCGGCCTGTATGATCCGGAAGGGGTGGGCGGCACGCACGTCATGTACGTGCTGCACCACGCCGACAAGCCGTCCATCTACGCCAACCTGCCTGAGAAACCCCAGATCAGCCCGATGGTGACGGTCTGGAAGGGCGTGGCCAAGCCGCTGGCCATGGTGGCCATGGGGGCGGCCATGCTCGGCAGCCTGTTCCACTTCATCACCAAGGGCCCCAACTCGGTGTCCAAGGAGCTGGAGGACGAAATGGATGCCGAGGACCGCGAGCTGGCCCGGCAGGCGGCGGCTGCCAAGCAGCAGCAGGCATCGTCCGGTGCCCAACCTGGCAAGGAGGTCTGATCCATGCAACGCAACCCACGCGACATCGTTCGCTACAACGCTTCCGAGCGGCTCAACCACTGGATCGTGGGCTTTTTCTTCATCGGTCTGGTGCTCACGGGGCTGGCGATGTTCCATCCGGCCTTCTTCCCGCTCACCCAGCTCTTTGGTGGCGGCCCGTGGACGCGGATCCTGCATCCGTACTTCGGTGTCGGCATGGCCTTCTTCTTCATCATCATGGCGGCACGCTTCTGGAAGCTCAACTACATCGAGAAGCGTGACATCCGGTGGCTGATGGACATCAAGAAGATGGTCGACGGCAACGACCATGACATGCCGGAGCAGGGCAAGTACAACGGGGGCCAGAAGGTGTTGTTCTGGGGCCCGGTGGTGTGCATGCTGGCGCTGGTCGTCAGTGGCGTGATGATCTGGCGTGCCCGGCTGGATCTGCCCGTCTTCTGGGAGCGGGTGGGCGTGCTGGTGCATGCCACGGCCGCCTTCTGCATGATCATGCTGATCATCATGCACGTCTATGCCGCCATCTGGACCACCGGCACCATCCGTGCCATGTTCTACGGTACCGTCACCCGCGCGTGGGCCAAGCAGCACCACCGCGCTCGGTACCGCAAGATGACGGGCGACAACCGCTGAGGCTGGCTGGCCGCGCAGCATTGTTCTGCGTCGGCCAAAGCGGCTATGATCCCTGCAGCGTGCCGTGAACACTTGGGCCGCCCTTGCCGGCGCCCGCGTGTCCACGGCACGCCCCGCATTCAAACCGGGAAATTCATGTCGCAGCGCATTCTCCAGCCGGGTGAGATCGAAGCCCTCGATCGCACCGCCTTTCCTCGCATCATCCTCCCCCAGCCAGCCACGCGACTGCGTGAGCGCGCAGCACGCCTGCGCCACCTGGCCGAAGGCAGCCCCATGGGCCCCTTCCTGCGCTATCTGGCCCGACTGGTCGACGCCCAGCATGCCGCGCTGGATGCCGTGCCCGACATGCCCCAGCCCGACGCCGAGCGGATCGACCGCGCCCAGCGCCACGCCATGCCGCTGTGGCAACTGCCGGCCGACATCGATCCTGCCCGGAAGCCGGTCATGCGCGCCATCGTCGGGCATCTGCAGCAGGGCCCGGGCGCCGAAGAAGCCAATGACGTGGAACGTCAGGTGCTGGCCGAGCTTCAGAACCTGGACGACGCGGCACTGGGCCATCTGCTGGCCAGCCTGTGGAGCAACGAGCATCTGAACGACAGCCAGCGCGTGCGCGCCCCGGTGGTGATGGCCGCCGTGCAGGTCGTCATGATGAGCCGCGCTGCACGACTGGACCTGAAAACCCCGCCTTTCGTCGATCCCCCACCATCTGCCCCGTGTGCAGCAGCTCGCCGCTGGCCAGCGTCGTGCACATCGGCGGTCAGGAAGAAGGCCTGCGCTACCTGCATTGCTCCATCTGCGAGACGGAGTGGCACATGGTGCGCGTCAAGTGCAGCAACTGTGCCTCCACCGAAGGCATCAGCTACCGCCGGCTCGAGTCCGTGGATACCCCGCTGATGTCCCGCGAGGACCTTGTGAAGAACCCGATGGTCGGTGCACAGCGCGCTGCCGTGCCTTGCATGGCCGAGCTTTGCAGCAAGTGCGGCTGCTACAGCAAGATCTTCGACATGAGAAAGGATCCCACCATCGAGGTGCTGGCCGACGACCTGGGGACCCTGATGCTGGACATGATGATGGGCCGGGACGGGCATCCGCGTGCCGGGGCCCATCCCTTCCTCTTCCCCGAAGATGAGGCCGGCGACGGTGGAAGCGGGGGCAGGGGCAGACGGGCACGCCATCGGTCCAGCCCGATCAGGACGGCCACAGGACCACCCACTGATGGCCGGGCGCGACATTCCGGCTGGCCACGTGGCTTCCGACGGGGCAGCTCAGGCGCCCGCCGGCAAGGGCCCTGGTCAGGGCGGGCAGCCGACCCTGCCTTCGGTGGATGCGCTGCTGCGACTGCCGGGCATGCAGCCCCTGCTGGACGAATACGGCCACACCCGCACCGTGGCTGTCATCCGTGACCTGCTGGCTGAGGCGCGCAACGCCCGGCGCGGACAGGACGCAGGTGGACAGGACACAGCAAAAGCCGCGGACGCCTCGGCCGGCCGTGCGCAGCCATCCGCAGTCGGCGGCGATCTTCCCGCCACCGACGAGGCCCTGGACGGCCCGGGTGGAAGAGACCCTGCGCCGTCAGCTGGCTCCGCGCCTGCGCGAGGTCTTCAACCTCACGGGCACCGTGCTGCACACCAACCTGGGCCGTGCGCTGCTGCCGGATGAGGTGGCCCAGGCCGTGGCACGAGCCATGACCACGCCTGCCAACCTGGAATTCGACCTGGACAGCGGCGGACGCGGCGACCGTGACGACCTGGTGAGTGGCTGGCTGCGCGAACTGACCGGGGCCGAAGACGCCACCATCGTCAACAACAACGCCGCCGGCGTGCTGCTGATGCTCAACAGCCCGGCACGCGGCAAGCAGGTGGTGGTCTCGCGGGTGAACTGGTCGAGATCGGCGGCGCCTTCCGCATCCCGGACATCATGTCGCGCGCCGGCGCCAAGCTGGTGGAGGTGGGTACCACCAACCGCACCCATCCGGCCGACTACGCCGGCGCCATCACTCCGCGCACCGCCATGCTCATGAAGGTCCACACCAGCAACTATGCGGTGCAGGGCTTCACCCGCAGCGTGTCCGAGGTCGAGGTGGCCCACATCGCGCACGAGGCCGGCCTGCCCATGGCCGTGGACCTGGGCAGCGGCACCTCTGGGTGGACCTGTCCCGCTGGGGGCTGCCGCGTGAGATCACCGTGCGGGAGACCGTGGCCGCCGGCGCCGATCTGGTGAGCTTCAGCGGTGACAAGCTGCTGGGCGGCCCGCAGGCCGGCTTCATCGTCGGTCACCGGGATCTCATTGCGCGCCTGAAAAAGAACCCGCTCAAGCGCGCGCTGCGCGTGGGCAAGATCACCGGCGGCCATCGAGGCGCTGCTGCGCCTGTACATGGTGCCCGAGCGCCTGCCCGAACGGCTGACCACGCTGCGGCTCTTCATCCGCCCGCAGGCCGACATCCGCCGTCAGGCCGAGCGCCCTGCTGCCCGGCATGCAGGCTGCGTTGGCGCCTGTCTGGACCGTCACCGTCGAGCCCATGTTCAGCCAGATTGGCAGCGGTGCGCTGCCGGTGGATTCGCTGCCCAGCTGCGGCCTCGGTCATCCGCTGCGCCGACGGCAAGCGTGCCGGCCGCCGCCTGAAGGCCCCGGCAGCCCGCCTCCGGGAACTGCCACGCCCCGTCATCGGCCGTGTGGCCGACGACGCCGTGTGGCTGGACCTGCGCTGCCTGGACGAGGCCGACGAAGGTACGTTCGCGCAGCAATGGCAGCAGCTGGAGAACACACCATGATGATCGGGACCGCCGGGCACATCGACCACGGCAAGACCTCGCTGGTCCGGGCACTGACCGGCACCGACACCGACCGCCTGCCCGAAGAGAAGAAACGCGGCATGAGCATCGAGCTGGGCTATGCGCTTCCGGCGCCCAGCGATGATGGGCCGGCGGTGGGGAAGGGTAGCGTTGCGCCTGCTGCTACGGCTGGTCAAACCGAGGTCGTGCCCGCGTTCGGATTGCCCCGCGAACCCATCGCCTTCATCGACGTGCCCGGCCACGAAAAGCTGCTGCACACGATGATTTCCGGCGCTACCGGCATCGACTTCGCCCTGCTGCTGGTGGCGGCCGACGACGGCGTGATGCCGCAGACCCGCGAGCACCTGGCCGTCCTGTCGCTGCTGGGCATCGACCGCGGCGTGGTGGCCATCACCAAGATCGACCGGGTGGATGAAGCCCGCGTGCAGGAGGTGGCCCAGCAGGTGACAGCGCTGCTGGCCGACACGCCCCGGCCCATGCGCCCATCATCCCTGTTTCGGCCACCCGCGGTGACGGCGTGGTCGAATTGCGCCAGCTGCTGCGCGCCGAGGCGGCGCGGCTGGATGCCGCGCATGGTGCGCACGGGGTCGCAGACCCCCATGGTTCCGACAGCCCCTGTTTGGGCCGCGGCGGCCACAGAACCTGCCGAAACCACGACAGATACCAACGTAGACACCACCGCCGAAACCACTGCAGCACTTCCGGCCCAGGCAGGCTTCCGCCTGGCCATTGACCGCGTGTTCAGCCTGGACGGCGTGGGCACCGTGGCCACCGGCACCGTGCATGCCGGCCGTGTGCAGGTGGGCGACGTGCTGCAGCAGCTGCCCGATGGCCCGAAAAGAGCTGCGCGTGCGCTCGCTGCACGCCCAGAACCGCAGCACCGACGCGGCCCACGCCGGCCAGCGCTGCGCCATCAATCTGGCCGGCGTCGAGCGCGACCAGCTGCAGCGGGGCCACTGGCTGGCCCAGCCCGGCATCGCTTCGGTCTCTGACCGGCTGGATGTGGAGCTGCACCTGTGGCATGCCGAACCCCGGGCGATCCGCAGCGGTACCCGCGTGCATGTCCACCGGGTACCACCGCCAGCCCGGCTGCCGTGGCCGTGCTGGACGCTGACACCCTGGCCCCGGGCTGCACGGGGTCTGGCGCAGCTGGTGCTGCCGCAGCCCCGGCCGCCCGGCATGGCGACCGGCTGATCCTGCGCGATGCGGCCGGCCAGCGCATCATCGGTGGTGGCCGTGTGCTGGATTCCCGTGCGCCGGTACGCTACCGCCGCACCCCACAGCGCCTGCAGCTGCTGCAGGCCCTGCAACGCCCGAGCTGCGCGACCGCACTGGCGGGCCTGCTGGAGGCCTGCGAACATGGCGTGGACTTGCGCCAGTGGCAGCAGGTCTTTGGCCTCGCCAGCGTGGCGGCCTTTCGATGCCAGCCTGCAGACCCTGCCGCATCGTCGCACCGGCCGGTGACTTCATCATCGGCGAGCCCGCCTGGCAGCATCTGCGCCGTACCGTGCTGGACACACTGGCCGCCTACCACCAGAACGCCACCGACGAGATCGGCCCCGACGCCGCCCGCCTGCGCCGCTCGGCACGCCTGCGCATGGACGACGCCCACTGGCGTCTGCTGCTGGATGCCTTGGTGAAGGAAGGCAGCGTGGCCCGAGCGGCGCCTTCGTCCACCTGCTCGAACACGGCAGCCAGCTGGCCGCTCGTGACGAAACCCTGCTGCAGCGCCTGACCCCGCACCTGATGGAAGCTGGCGCCCGGGGCGCCTGGGTGCGTGACCCGGCCGAACATATTGGCGAGCCTGCCGCCAACCTGCGCCCCGCCATGGCCCGCCCGGCTCGCAGCGGCCACCTCTATCAGGTGGTGAAGGACCTGTATCTGGACGCTGCCACGGCAGCCCGGCTGGCCGCGCTGGTGCAGCAGCTGGCGCTGGAGAACAAAGAGCCTGTGGATTCGGCCGAGGTGCAACGGGCGAGCAACCCCTTCCCATCCTGACCGTGGCCAGATCTCCGTGACGCCAGCGGCACGGGCGCAAGCGCGCCGTGCAGATGCTGGAGTTCTTCGACCGCATTGGCCTGTGCCGCCGTGGGGGATACGCACGTGCTGCGGCTGGAAAGTGAGGTGTTCAAGGGATCCTCTGAATAAGTCCTGCATCCGTTACAGGGATACGACGCCACGGGGACTTGTTCAGAGGCTCCCCAGCAGTTTCGTGCCACAATCACCGTCTTTGCACCACCGGAGGGAACACGATCCCGGTGGGTCGGCCGGGCTTCAAACCCGGTGGGTGGCGCCATGCGTCGCCGGGTGGGTTCGACTCCCATTTCCCTCCGCCACCGAGCAAGCACTGGCAAACCATCGCGGTCCGGTGGGCGTCGAGGCCATCGGTGATTTCGATACCCTCGTCGACGCCCGTTCCCCCTCCGAATACGCCCTCGACCACCTGCCCGGCGCCGTCAATCACCCCGTCCTGAATGACGAGGAACGCGCCTGGTCGGCACCATCTACAAAGCAGAAGAGCGCCTTTCGAGGCACGCCGCATCGGCGGTGGTCTGGTGGCCGCCAACCGGGCCGCCACTGGGCAGAAGCCTTTCGCCGACAAGCCCGAAAGCTGGCGCCCCACGGTGTACTGCTGGCGCGGCGGCCTGCGCAGCGGCTCCATGGTCACCTGGATGCGCATGACCGGCTGGGACGCCCAGCAGCTCAAGGGCGGCTACAAGGCCTTCCGCCGCCACGTCGTCGAAAGCCTGCCCCTGCTCATCCACGGCCTGCGCTCGGGTGGTGCTGTGCGGCCAGACCGGCACCGCCAAGACCCGCATCCTGCAGGCTATGGCTGCCCAGAGCGCCAGTGCTCGATCTCGAAGGCATGGCCCGCCACAAGGGCTCCATGCTGGGCGCCCGGCCCGGCCAGCCCCAGCCGCCCCCAGAAACAGTTCGAGACCCAGCTTACACCGCGCTGAAGCGCCCTGGATCCCTCCCGTCCCGTCTACACCGAAAGCGAGAGCGCCCGCATCGGCAGCATCAGCCTGCCGCTGGACATCAGTGGCCCACCTGCGCGCCAGCACCGATCTGGTGGAGATCGACGCCAGCCCCGAATCCCGCACGGACTTCCTGCTGCGCGACTACGCCTACCGGGCGACGATCCCGCCGCTTTGCCGACCTGCTGGGCCGTTTCAAGCAGCTGCAGGGCAACGAGACCATCACCCGCTGGCAGGCGTGGGCCCAAGAAGGCAACTTGCCCGAACTGTTTGCCGAGCTGATGAGCCGCCACTACGACCCGCAATACAGCCGTTCGCTGGGCCGCAACTTCAGCCACTGGGACAAGCGCCATACCGTGCAGGCCGACGACCTGTCGGACGCGGGAATCGCCAGGCTGGCCGAGACGGTGCGGGGTTTGTTCGAGGGGTGAGCTGACTGAGCGGCCGCCTGGCCTTCACTCAACGAAGGTAGGGCGGCATGTCGATCCCGTTCTGTTCCCTGTATTCCCGGACCTCTTCCATGATTTCCGGGTCATCTGGCTGCTCCGTGCCGAAGATCGGAATGCCATGGGTGTGCAGGAATATCGCCATCTCAAAAAAGCTCTTGCCCGCCATGCGTGCGGCCCGGGACAACGGGATTGTCCTGTTGTAGAAGAGGCACATGATCTCGGCCATTTCAGGGCTGACGTCCGCGCGACTGTAGTCCGGTTTGATGATCATGGTGACACCCCGCGATGGTGAAGCATGGGCTTCCTGCGCGATGGGGTTTGGCGCTGCTTTTTCGGCTGATGCATACGAGTCCTGCGGGTAGAAGCCGCGCGGCTGGGTGTTTGGTTTTGTACAATATGTACAATTCTAGCCTGAAGAGGATCCCCCCGTGCGCACCATCACTGCCAGCAAGGCCCGCCAGGGCTTTGCCGAGCTTCTGGAATCCGTCGATCAGGGGCCTGTGGTCATAGAGCGCCAGCGCAGGGGCGTGGCCGTGGTGATGTCGGTGGCTGAATACTGGCGGCTGCGTCAGGTCGACAGTGCTGCACAGGCATGGGCGCCTGCTCAGCCTGAAGCGCAGGGTACAAGCCCCGCTGGGTGCCTGGAGGAGGGCGCTGGTGCTGGCTACAAGGTGACGGAAAAGGCCGCTGCCGGTATGCCCGTGCAACGGGAAGGCAGAAAGCGGCAGATGGGAACCCTGAAGGGACAGCTGACCATCCCCGAGGACTTCGATCGCTGGCTGGAAGACGAGATCCAGGCGCTGTTTGCCGGTCAGGAGTCGTCCGAGGCCGAGCTTCTGCATTCCGTCGGGAAGGCGAAATGAAAGCGCTCTGCGACACGCATGTCCTGCTGTGGTACCTGGAGGGCAGGCAGGAGATGTTCTCCCGAGGATCCGGGCCTTTCTGATGGATGAGCGCAATACCCTGTGCTTCAGCGATGCCAGCATCTGGGAACTGGCCATCAAGGCCGGCCTGCGGAAGGATCTTTTCCCGCATGATCCACAGCGAATCGTGGATGAGTTGCTGGATCAGGGCTTTGAAGAGACGCGCATTCGCCTGCGGCACATCGTGGCCGTCCAGCGGTTGCCACTGCTGCATCGGGATCCGTTTGACCGTCTGTTGATGATGCAGGCAGAAATCGATCGGATGCTCTTTCTGTCAGCGGACAGTCAGATCATGCAGTACCAGAAAGAATACGTTGTCGATGTTCGGGCGTGATTCGTGTTCAGCCGTCATGGTGCAAGGTGTCGGCCAGATCACGCTTCCCTCTCCTCGTACAGAAACCTGCCATCGTTCATCCATAGTCAGCCACCACAGGCCACCTTGCCTGCCCCGCAGCACGTCAGTAGCCCGCTTCAGCGTGCACTGACAGGAACGTTCCTGCTGGCCTCAATGAACCGCATCACCTCATCGCCCAACCCAACGCGCAGGCAATCCAGCCGCAGGTCCACGGGCAGCGAGCGCAGCCAGGTGAGCTGGCGCTTGGCCAGCTGGCGGGTGGCGGCCACGCCGGCCTCGAAGAGGGTGTCGGGTGTGCGTTCGCCATCCAGCATCTGCCACACCTGACGGTAGCCGACGGTGCGCATGGCCGGCAGTTCGGCGTGCAGTTCGGGGCGGGCGTGCAGGTGCTTCACTTCGTCGATGAAGCCGTGTTCCAGCATCTGCGCAAAGCGCTGGGCAATGCGAGCATGCAGCTGGCTTCGATCACCCGGTTCCAGACTGACGATACGGATGTCGGGATGGGCCTGGGCTTTCTGGCCGGCGGCGTGCAGGGGTGGACAGGGGCTGGCCGGTGATCTCGATGATTTCCAGCGCGCGCTGGATGCGCTGGGCGTCGGTGGCGTGCAGGGCGCTGGGCGGTGATCGGATCCAGCGTGGCCAGGCGCTGGTGCAGGTAGGGCCAGCCGTGCTCGGCCGCTTCTGCATCCAGCCGGGCGCGGATGTCGGGACGGGCGCCGGGCAGGTCGTCCATGGGATGCAGCAGCGTGCGCGCATACAGCATCGTGCCACCCACCAGCAGTGGCAGGCGGCCGCGTGCCTCGATCTCGTCGATAAGCCGCCAGGCATCGGTGGCAAATTCCGCAGCACTGTAGCTCTGCACCGGATCGCGGATATCGATGAGGTGATGAGGCGCCGAACTTCTTTCTTCGGCAGTGGGCTTGGCGGTGCCGATGTCCATGTCGCGGTACACCAGCGCAGAGTCCACGCTGATGATCTCCACCGGCAGGTGTCTTGCCAGTTCCAGCGCCAGCGCGGTCTTGCCGGAGGCGGTGGGGCCCAGCAGCATCAGGGCGCGCATGCTCATTGCCCCCGCATGAACCAGCGGTCCAGCTCTTCCAGCGTCAGCCGGAACCACGTGGGGCGGCCGTGGTTGCAGAAATCCGCGTCGGGCGTGGCTTCCATGTCGCGCAGAAGGGCGTTCATCTCGGGCAGGGTCAGGGCGCGGTTGGCGCGTACCGAACCATGGCACGCCATGGTGGCCAGCAGGCGGTCCAGCGCTTTTCCAGCGCGTTATGCTGTGCGGGCGCCTGCCGGGCGGCCAGCACTTCGCGGGCCAGCTTCTCGGGGTTGGCGCGCGACAGCAGGGCAGGTACGCTGGTGACGGCGAGGGTGTCGGGGCCACGCACTTCTAGGTCGATGCCCAGATCGCCCAGGGAGTCGGCGTCGTCGGTGACGGTGGCCACGTCCAGTTCGGTGGCCCGGAAGACGGCGGGAATCAGCAGCGGCTGTCGGGCGATCCGATGGTCGCGGTGGGCTTTCTTCAGGCGCTCCAGCACGATGCGCTCGTGCGCGGCGTGCATGTCCACGATGATCAAACCATCCGCCGTCTGCGACAGGATGTAGATGCCGTGCAGCTGGGCCAGGGGCAAAGCCCATGCGGGGCGTGTGCGCCAGTGGTGGGGTGTCCGGCGCGGGAGCCGTGGATGTGGATGGTGTAGAGCCGGCAGTGCTCGCTGTGCCTGAGGCTCCACCGGCAATCCCGTCTGCCATGGCGCTTGCCATGGTGCCTGCCGTGGTGGCAGCGGCGGGAGGCACGATGCCGGGCGCAGATCCCGCGGTCTCAGCCGTGGCGCTACCCGTCACGCCGGGCCAGCCGGGGCGTACCTCGGCGGCATGAGGGGCAGGGTTGCCAAGGTGGTATCTGCCGATGACCCTTCCGCACGGCCAACTGGGGACGTGCCCGTGTCGTCCGAGGGGCAGCACGCAGTTCCACCTGCTGCCAGTCGGGGGCAGGCTGGTGATGCGGCGCAGTGTTCAGGCTGTTGATGCCTTTTGGTGCTGCCTGCCCGAGAGGGCTCCATGGATCTGTGCTGACAGGACTGCGGGACTCGGTCTGCCCAAAGCCGCTGGTGCCAACTGCCACGTCCTGCACCGGCTCGCCATTCGGCGCTCGGAAGGCCAGACTGGCGCGATTGGCCGCCGCATCGTGCGTCGGGCCAGTGGTGGGGCGCGCGGGACCCTGCGGTGTCATGGGCCGGTGCATGGCGGGACAGGGGAAGGCTGCCAGCGCCAGGGCGCCCGCCTGGGGCAGCGGCGGGCTGGTGCCCCGGCAACGTGCGGACCGTGTGCCGGTCGGAGGTGTACCCGCTGACATCCGTGCCAGCGCCCATGCCCGATCCGCCGGCCAGTTCGATGGTGCGGCTGGCGCCCTGATGCTGCTGGGGCAGGGTGGCGCCCAGCGCGTTCTCGATGGCATGAAAGACCAGGTGGCGCACGGCGCCGGGATCGCGGAAGCGCACCTCGGTCTTGGCAGGGTGGACGTTGGCGTCCACCAGTGTGGGGTCGATGGTCAGAAAGAGTGCAAAGACGGGGTAGCGCTCGCCGTGCAGGCGGTCGCGGAAGGCCTGGCGGATGGCCTGGGCCAGCATGCGGTCGCGCACGAAGCGGCCGTTGACGAACAGGTATTGCCGGTCGCTGCGGGCGCGGGCAGCGTCTGGTTCGCCCAGCAGACCTTCCACGGCCAGCGGGCCGGCCCGGGCCGAGACGGGCAGCAGCCGCGCCGTCGCCCACCGGGCTTTCGATGCGCTGGGTGGGCGTGGTGGCGGGCCAGCGGCGCACTTCGCGGCCGTCCTGATGGACGACGAACTGCACGGCCGGGTGCGACAGGGCAATTCGCCGGATGGCGTCCAGGCAGTAGGCGGCCTCGGTGGCCGGCGACTTCAGGAACTTGCGCCGCGCCGGGGTGGCCGAGAACAGGTCGATGACCTCGATGACGGTGCCGGGGGCAATGGCGGCGGGTTCGGGCGGCGGGGCCGCCTGGCCCGGCTGCACGTCCACTTTCCAGCCGTGTTCGGCGGCCAGCGGGCGGCTGGCCGGGGTCAGGCGCGAGACGGCGGCCATCGAGGCCGTGGCCTCGCCCCGAAGCCCAGCGAGGTGACATGCTCCGGGTCGGCCAGCGAGGCAATCTTGCTGGTGGCGTGCCGGGCCGGGGCCAGCGGCAGCTGGTCCTTCTCGATGCCCCGGCCGTTGTCGATGACCTGAAGCCGGCGCAGACCGCCTTCCTCGATGCGGATCTCGATCTGGCTGGCCCCGGCATCCAGCGCGTTCTCCAGCAGCTCCTCGATGGCGGAGGCAGGGCGCTCGATGACCTCGCCGGCGGCGATCTGGCTGATCAGCACGTCGGGCAGCAGGGCAATGGGGCGGGTGGGCCCGGCGCCGGATGCGGCGGGCAGGGGGGAACTGGCTGGCGGGCGTGGACATATCCGACGAGGGCGCAGGAGGCATCCGTCATTATTGCAGAGCCGCCCGCGGGACTGGTGTCGACGCATGCGACAGGGGCGTCATGCCGGTGTCCGTCCGCGGCGTCGTGTCATCTCAGCTGACGGAAAACCCTCAGGTAAACTGTGCATCCTCTATCGTCTGCCTGGAAAACTCCACTCATGGATTTCTCTGCCTTGCTCGACATCTTTCTGCACCGGACAAGCACCGGAAATGGTGGTGCAGAACTACGGCGTCTGGGTCTATGCGCTGATGTTTGCCATCATCTTCATCGAGACGGGGCTGGTGGTGATGCCTTTCCTGCCGGGGGATTCGCTGCTGTTCGTGGCCGGTGCCATCGCGGCTGTGGGCGGGCTGGATCTGCCCTTGCTGATGGGACTGCTGGCTGTGGCCGCCGTGCTGGGCGATGCCGTGAACTACTCCATTGGCCGCTATATCGGCCCGAAGGTGTTCAGCTGGGAAGACAGCCGCTTCTTCAACCGCGAGGCCTTCGACCGCACGCACGCCTTCTATGAGAAGCATGGCGGCATCACCATCATCGTGGCGCGCTTCATGCCCTTCATCCGCACCTTCGCGCCCTTCGTGGCGGGGTGGCACAGATGACCTGTGCGCGCTTCGCGATGTTCAACGTCGTGGGCGGCGTGCTGTGGGTGGTCGGCCTGTCGGGCCCGGGCTATCTCATCGGCAACAACGACTGGGTCAAGGCCCATTTCTCGTGGGTGACGCTGGCGATGATCATCATCCCGGCCTGCCTGCCGTCTTCGAGGTGGTGCGGCACTACCTCAATCGCCGGAAGCAGAAGACTGCCTGACAGCACGCTGGCCAGCAGCCGCTGGCCCTGTCGGCAGAAAGCGGAAAGGGCGCCTGTGGCGCCCTTTTTCTTTCTCGTCATGCTCAGGTCATGCGAGCCGGCCCACGGGGTGGGCTGGCCCGCTTCCCTTTGCGTTTTCCGAGCTGGGGCCATCCGGCTTGCCCCGGTGACCTTCATGACACTGGTCGGCCCCGAGGGGGCCGAGGCAGGTGCAGGCTCAGAACGACCAGTTCGGGTAGTACTTGATTTCCACGCTGCCGGCGTAGACGTTGCTCGACTTGTCGGCATTGGCCCGGTTGTTGTGGCGGAAACGGCTGGACGGCATGAAGACGCCGCCGGCCACTTCCACGCGCCACTGCTTGGTCGGCCGCCAGCCCCAGACGATGTCGATGCCGTTGCCCAGTGCGCGCTTGTTCAGCTGGTCGCCGCGGGGGCGCAGGTTGCTACGGTCGCTCCCGAGGGCACCCACCTTGTCCTGCCGGTAGTGGTGGAACACCAGGTCCAGGGTGCTCTTTTCCATGGGGGCAAAGCCCACGCCGGCGGTCAGCACGTGCAGGTTGGAGAGCTGCGGGTCCAGTGCGACGCCGTAGACCTCGAAGTCCATGATGTTGCCCAGCTTGGCCTTGTTGTTCTGCAGGCCGCTCTGGCGGTGGGCGTTGTCCTTGCCATTGCCGTCGTCGCCGCTGCCCGAGGCATAGCCGAGGGTGGCACGTGGCGCCCACTCGCTCTGTTCGTCCAGGAACCAGGTGGCGCCCGGTCGATGGCCTCGCCCTGCACGCTGCGGCCGCCTTCATGGCCACTGACCAGACTCACCATGGCCCAGTGCTGCATGCCTTTCTTGGGCATGTTCTGCGAGCCGGCAGCCACATGCGTGAGGCGCTGATCGGTGCGGTCGTTGTTCTGGTGCAGGGCTTTCAGCAGCAGCTGGTGGGTGTCGGAGAGCCGGTAGGTGCCCAGGGCCGCAAGGTAGTCGGTGCCGTCACTGCGCTTCTCGCGACTGCTCAGCAGATCACGGTCCCACTGCCCCACGCGGGCATAGAAGGCAACCACCTGCCGTGGGCCCTGTTCGAGGGTGCTTCCACACCGTCAAACTCCCGTATCGAAGAACCAACCACGGTCATCGGTACGGGAGACGCGGCCCAGGCGCAGACGGGCACCGTATTCCTGAAGTTGTGCCTCGCCGTACAGCTGCTTGACCTTCAGCACGGTGTCGTGATTGGTGTCCCTGCCCGTCTCGCGCTCGGTGGCATCTTCCAGTTCCAGTTCGCCCGCAATCCCCCAGCGCCGGTCGAACTGCCAGCGGCCTGCGAGCCCGGCCTCGGGGTGATCTCGGTCTTGGTGCGAATGTCGCGGGCAGCCAGCTGGCGGTTGCGCAGGAACTCGGTCTCGAAGGACAGGCGCGAGCGTAGCTGGAGGCCGGGCTCCTGCCATTCGATGGGTTTCTCGGCGTGGGCGCCGGGGACCGAGGCCGTGCTCAGTGCAAGGGCAAGCAGGGAGCGGGCCATGAAGGGGACGGCATGACGAGGCTGTTGTGCCCGCTCGTGTGGTCGGGTCTCGAGAACGGTGGTTCGCATGCGAATATCTCCGAGTCTGGTGAATTGTTGAATGACTTCAGGAAAGAGGCCGGTCCATCTGGCCGTTGCATCCCGCCGGGACGCTGCATTCATGCCAGCAGCGCATCGGCGCGCGGGATTTGTCGTTGTTTCTGTGGTCGATGTCCCTGTTCAGGGGAAGGGTCTCAGGGGCGCAGCTGTGCCTCGCAATATTCCAGGGAGTGGCAGGGTGGTGTGGTGCCGGTCGGGGAAGCGGGTCGACAGGTAGATGTGCCGTGCCAGTGCCAGCAGCGTCCAGCCGGTGGGCGTGCGCTCGTTCACCTGGGGCGAGTCCTGCAGGAAGGCCTCAAGCAGCGCGTCCTGGTGTGGTCGTAGGGCATGAATGTCTCCGTGGTGACGCAGTCCGTCCTCCATCAGGGTGTGCGATGAAGTTGCCCACGTCCAGTGCGGGATCTCCTTCGCAGAACAGGTCCAGGTCCAGCCAGTACAGATCTTCACCGTCGACCAGCACCGGTCGGCATAGCAGTCACGGTGGATGCCGGTGGTCGGGTTGGGCAGCAGATGCGCTCCCAGTCGCTGGGTGGCCGGAATGAGGGCCTCGATGCGCCCAGCCCACTGGGGGCGCAGCGCAGCGGCCTCACGCAGGCGCTGATGCAGCATCTGCAACTCATCATCCAGTGTCCAGCGTTTCGTGATCAGGGGGCGGACAGTAACCGACTGAACTGGTGCGCCATGGAGGGGTGAGCTGGCCGTCGCTGCCTGAGAGGGGGGGGATGCTGGATTGCCATGAGGCAGGAACGAGGCTTCCGACGCACGGAGCAGGTGGGCGCCCGCATGGTGTAGCGCGGCCGTGGGCCCGGCCAATGCGTGTGGCCAGCTCCGTGCCGCTGCCGGGCGCAGCAGCCGCGTGGCCATCACGCCGGGAACCTTGCGCTGCAGCCACGCTTCTGCTCGGGCAGGGATGGCCAGTGCCTCGGGGACGGCCAGCCAGGGCAGGCTGAAGCCGCGTGCATGCAGCGCCTGCTGCACCCGGAAGCCGTGACGGTCAACCCCCTTGAAGCGCAGCTTGCCCAGCAGGACCTGCTCCTGGGCATCGGAGCCCGATGACGGGCGCAGCCGGTACTCCAGCAGGGCCCGGCGGCCGGCCTTGTGGCGCAGCACCTGCACTGGCTGCAGTGTCCAGGCGTCAGGGCGCAGATGCAGGGCATCCAGCAGCAGCGGCTGCATCAGGGCCACGTCGGTCTGGGGCCAGGTGGTGGGGTCGTCCGATGATGCCGAGGGCGCCGCGGAAGATTCGGAAGATGCGGAAGACGTTTCTGAAGCCGTTGTGCGCGTGTTTGTCTGTGCGTCCTTCGCGGTGGTCGCGCCCTGCGGGGATGGCTCGCCATGCACGCCGGCCGCTGGGGACGTTCCTGCGAGGCTTCAGCCCTGCACACCGGTGCGGCCAATGGGCGGGGCGATCGGCTGCAGCCGGCCGGCCAGATGCTGGGCAACCTGCAGGATCTGCTGCATCAGCGTCGGCCAGTCGGCACGACGGCGGCGAAAAGCCCTCGGGCATCATGCGCAGCAGGTGGGCCACGGTGTGCCAGCCGGCGCGTTTCCGGTCCTCGAAGGAGAGATCCGGCCGTGGCCTTCAGCAGGGCCTCGCGCTGCTTCCAGCAGCTCCCAGACTTTCCTGAACGGGGGCGTGAGGTGCTGTCGATGGAGGGCGCAGCAGTGAATGCGGGATGATTCCAGTCCGGTTCGGCCGTGCCGTCATCTGCGGACAGCGGATCCAGCGGGATGACGGGACGGTGGCGCTGCAGGTGCTGCACGACGAGCCGGGCCAGCAGCGAGCCGAAGTCGGCCATCGGGTCGCCCGGGCAGCGCTGTCCCAGTCGATGATGAGGATCTGGCCTGGGTCGTTGCGCACCAGCTGTTCCAGCGACATGTCGCCGTGGGTGATGCGCGGCTGCCAGATGCCCTGTTGCAGGGGCCAGAGTGGTCCGGGCGCACAGGGTGCGGACCTCGTCGGCCAGCTCGGGCTGCAGGTAGCTGCGGTGGTGCAGGCCTGCTGAAGAGGCGTCGATGTCGTGCGCGGTGTGACGCTGGACGGGATGCGGGGGCGCTGGTCTGATGCAGGTTCGACAGCAGCTGGCCCACGTCGGTCAGCAGGGGACAGATCGGCCGCCTCGATGGCAAAAGCGGCGTGCCGTCACGGAGGTGGCGGGGTCGGTGACCGACAGCGGATCCGGGGGTGATGACAGGTAGTTCGGCGGCGAACAGTCTGTCCAGGGCTCTGGCCGGCCAGCCAGGGCAGGACCAGACAATGACGGGCTGCATCCACGGCCAGCAGTGGCGTGGACTGGACGGTCTGGGCCAGCTGTGCACCGGCCAGCGTGGCCTCGAAGTCGTGCTCGATGCAGGCGCGCAGAAGGCCGCGGGGCCGGCCGTCCTGCTGCAGCCGCATCACCAGCCGACGTTCAGGCTTGTAGCGCAGCACCTGACCGAACAGGCGGCTGTCGTACAGGGTGGCGGGGGCATCCTGCAGAAGGCCTGTCGTGCCGTGGGGCGCCGGCCGAGGGCGGAAGTCGTCCGGCAGCGAATGATGGCCGGTGAGCATGTCGGGGTCGTGCAGCAGGCTGGCCAGGGCCGTGATGCGTCGGTCATGGACGGCACTGGCCAGCAGCAGGTGCCAGGCAGGCAGTACATGCGCCGAGAAGCGGCCGTCACGGGCGCTGCGCTTCAGAAGGCGTCGCGACTGATACGGCCGGCGGTGCTGTCGCGGGGCAGCACGCGGGCGAAGGCGTGCTGCGAGCGGCCCAGCACATCGAAGACCCGCAGCCCGGCGAGGCAGCCCGTGCCGGGCTTGTAGCGCAGGTAGTCGATGCGGATGCGGGAAATGTCGGCTGCCGGCAGCTGAAGCTGCACCACATCCAGCAGCGCCTGCTCGTCCAGCAGCAGCGACAGGCCGGGCATGTTGGGTTCCTGCCCGAGCAGGGCCTGTTCGGTCTCGATCTTCATGTATCGCTCCCGGTGTCGGCCAGCGCGGCCTTGGCCTGCAGGTCGCCCACGGCCTGACGGTGTATCTGCCACAGGGCTGCGTAGGGACCGTCGTTCTTCAGCAGCTCTTCGTGGGTGCCGGATTCGGCGATGCCGCCCTGATCCACGTAGACGATGCGGTCGGCCTGCGATGCCAGGTCCAGATCATGGGTGATCATCAGCGCCGTGCGCCTGTCGATGAGGCGGGTGATGGCGTGGCGCACCACGGCCTCGCTGGCACGGTCCAGTCCGGTGGTGGGCTCGTCCAGCACCACGATGGGAGCAGCGGCGCAGGGCCAATCGGGCGATGGCCAGACGCTGGCGCTGGCCGCCTGACAGCGTGGCGCCGCGCTCGCCGATGACCGTGTCGTAGCCTTCGGGCAGTGCCGAGATGAAGTCGTGCGCATTGGCCAGCTTCGCGGCCTCAATGATCTCGGCGTCACTGACCTTGCGGCCCGCGGCGCAGGCGAGGTTGTCACGGATGCTGGCGGCAAACATCAGCGCGTCCTGCGGCAGCGAGGCCGATCTGGCGACGCACGCTGGCCGTCTTCCATTCGCGGATGTCGTGGCCGTCGATCTCGATGCAGCCTTCCTGCGGATCGTAGAGGCGCAGCAGCACCGACAGCGTGGACTTGCCGATGCCCGAGGGCCCCACGACTGCAACGTGCTCGCCGGCATCGAGCTTCAGGTCCAGCCCCTTGAAGACGGGACGTCACCGTCTATCGTAGGCAAAGTGCAGGGTTGCGGAAGGCGAGCTGGCCGCGGAAGGCCGGAGCGGAGCGGGCATCAGGGGCGGTCGGCGATGTCGGGCGATTCGTCCAGGATGTCGGAGATGCGTTCGGCCGAGGCGGGGCCTTGGAGAGGCGTCCGGCGTACTTGGCGTATTCGCGCACCGGGCGCATGGGTTCTTCAGGTACGAGATGAACACCAGCAGATCGCCAGCCGTGAGCGAGCCGGCGATCACTGCAGCGCACCCTGCCACAGCACCGGGGCCCGTGGCGCAGGCCGCAGCAGGTCGATGGAGCGCTCCAGACCGGCCGAGAGCCGCTTGGTGTTCATGTCGGCGTTGGCGGCACGGCCGTCATTGCCGCGGAACATGCGCGAGAAGCCTTCTTCCAGCGCCAGCGACTGTACGGTGCGGATGGCCGACATCGATTCGGTTGCCGTGGCGGCAGCGATCCTCACGGGTACGCTGACGACGGCTGGCCTCGTGGATGAGCCGGCTGCTGCGCTTGGCCGACAGCCACATCACCGGCAGCGGGATGAGCGAGATCAGCGCCAGCTGCCAGTTCAGCACGAACATCACCCCGAACATGCCCACCAGGATGAAGACGTTGGCCATCATCGGCAGCAGGGCCGAGACCGTCACTTCGCGCAACTGACCCACGTCGTTGACCAGGCGCAGCGCCAGGTCGCCGCTGCGCTGGCGCTGATGGAAGGCCAGCGACAGGCGCAGCAGCCGGTTGTAGAGCACGTTGCGGACCTTGCTGAGCACCTCGTTGCCGATGCGCGCAAAAGCCCACGGTGGACAGGAAGCCGGGCCAGCGCCCGCAGGGCGGCAAAGGCCACCACCGCCACGGCCGAGAGCCAGACGATTTCCATCGTCTCCAGGCTGCCCAGCCACTGGCCCAGCGCCTTGTGGCCGTTCTTCTGGTCGCCCAGCACGTGGTCCACCACGAAGGCCAGCGGCCAGGGTTCGGCCAGCCGCATCAGGGTGCTGAGCAGCAGTGCCGTCAGCGAGCCGGCCAGCAGTGGCCCCTGTCCCTTCATGAAGGGACGGAAGCGTTTCAGGACGCGGCCGATGGGGCTGCCGGTGGGGCGTGTGTCTTTCTGGGGCACGGGAAGAAGGGACTCCTCTTGCGACGGGCTTGAACGTGGGCTATCCGGGGGCGATCAGATCACGGGGCTGTCCGGCATGGCGGCATCGGCCATGGCCAGAATGCGTGCGATGACGGCATCCCAGCTGTGCTCGGCCACGATGCGCTGGCGACCGCGGCGCCCCATGGACAGGCGCAGTGCCGGATCCCGGACCAGGGTGGCCAGTGCATCGGCAAAGGCGTCCGGATCTCCGGGGGGCACCAGCAGACCGTCGACGTCCTGCAGCACCACGGTGGCCAGGTGGCCCACGCGGGTGGTGACGACCGGCAGTTCGGCGGCCAGGTACTCGTAGATCTTCAGGGGCGAGAAATAGAAGTTGTCCTGGGCCGGGTAGGGCGCCGTGGCAATGTCCATCTGAGCCAGCAGTCCCGGAACCTCATGTGCCTGCACGGCACCGGTGAAGCGGCAATGCTGCAGCAGGCCAAGGGCCGTGAGCGACGATTCCATGTCGGTGCGACCGGGGCCGTCACCCACCACCAGCAGCCGGGTCTGCGGGAAGCGCCGGTGCAGCGCGCGAAGGCCTCCACCAGCAGCGGCAGGCCGTGCCAGCTTCAGCGTGCCCAGAAAGCCGATGACGATCGGGGTTTCGTTGCTGATGTCGGCATGGCGCGCGGCCCGCAGCTCGGCGCTGTCGGCGCTGGGCGACGGATCCACGCCATTGGCACCACATGCACGCGTCCTCCGTGCCGGGCGGGTGTGCGGGTAGTCGGCCACGTCGGGCGAGACGGCCAGCAGGGCGCTGGCCTGCGAGAAGGCCGACTGCGCCACGGCGCGCGCCTCGTCTTCCAGAACCAGCTGGCGATGGGTGCGCTGCTCCTCGATGAGCGGCGCGTTCACTTCCAGAATGCCCGGGATGCCGTGTTTGCGGGCCCAGCGCATGCCCACGTCGCTCCAGAGCGAGTAGCGCTCGTAGACCATGTCGTAGGGGGCGTGGGCGTCGAGCCGCTCGGCAATGTGGTCCCGTGCCTCCGGGGCAGCATGCGCGCGCTTGGTCAGGTCACCCTGCGGGATTTCCGGCAGGTGGACGCAGGCCACGTTCTCCAGACCCGGCGGGACATGGCCGTCGAAGCGGGTGGCAAACAGCGTGACGCGGTGGCCGGCCTTCAGGGCGGCACGCACCACCGACTGCACGTGGATCGAGGCTCCCTTGGTGCCGAAGACCGGGATGCCGGCATCGGCGCAGACGTAGGCGATGTGTTTCTTCATGGAGACTCCGGAAAGGTTCATTCGGCGGCGCTGGGCTGGTGTGCGGCGTGTCGGGTGTTCACGGCCTGGATGCTCTGGGCGAACAGGTCGCGCAGGCGGGCCGTGTTGCGATGCACGTCGTACTCGCTCTCGATGAGGGCACGAGCATTGTCCGCCAGCAGTCGGGCCATGGTGGGATTGCCCAGCATCTCGGCAATGGCGTCGGCCAGCACCTTGGCATCGTTCGGGGGCACGCACAGGCCGGTCTCGTGGTCACGGATCAGCTCGGGAATGCCCACGACCTGCGTGGAGATGCAGGGGGTGCCCAGGGCCATGCCTTCCACCAGAATGGTGGGCAGGCCGTCGCGGTCGCCGCCTTCGCTGATGATGGAGGGCGCCACCAGCACGGCGGCCCCTTTCAGGAAGGCCGACACCTCGGTCAGCGGTCGCACGCCCGCCAGCTGCACGCGGTCGGTCAGCCCCAGGTCCTCGATCTGCTTCTGCAGCTGCGGCCGCAGCGGGCCGTCGCCCACCAGCGTGCAGCGGCAATCGATGCCCCGGTCGCGCAGCAGGCCGATGGCCTCGATGAGGGAACGGGAAGCCCTTCTTCTCGACCAGGCGACCCACGGCCACCACGTGCGAGGGCCGGTTGATGGGCGGGTGGTACGGGAAGGCCGACAGGTCCAGGCCGTTGTAGATGCGGTGGGTGCGATCGGTGGGCGCGCCGAAGTGGGTGCGCAGATAGTCCACGTTGTAGTCCGACACCGTGACGGTGAAGGCGGCATCGCGGATCTTCAGATCCAGCTGTACCGGTTCTTCGTACTGATGGTAGATGTCCTGGCGTGGGCGGTGAAGCTGTAATGGATGCCGGCAAAGGCCGCGGCCAGCCAGGGCCACGGTGGCGGCCTGGGTGCCGAAGTGGGCGTGCAGGTGGCGGATGCCCTTGCTCTGCGCCTGCATGGCCAGCAGCATGGCCTGACCGACCGTCACCCAGTCGTGCTCATCGGCCAGGTGAGCCAGGCGGCGGAACTCGGGCAGGGCCTTGCGTGCCTGCACCAGCAGCTGCCAGTACAGCTCGGTGTCATGGAACTGATGGCGGATGCGGTGCACGGGGGCACGCACGCGCGAGATGGCTTCCTGGAAGTGGGTCTCGCTGACCGGGCCCAGTGCAAAGATGTCGACCTGCACGCCGGCCTTTTCCAGCGCCAGGATCTCGTTGACGACGAAGGTTTCCGAAAAGCGCGGATAGCGCTGAGCACGTAGCCGACGGCAATGGGAGAACGGGGCTCGGACATGGGAGGTTCCTGAAAGAGAGAAGAAGCCGTTGATGAAAGGAATCAGGCCGCAGAAGGCACCAGGGCTGCCGGGCTGGGCGTGACCAGCAGCTGGCCAGCCAGCTCGGCCACGCGCCTCAGCCCGCTAAAGTCCAGCGCCTGCAGGGCGCTGACGGCCGGGGCCGGGTTGGCGGCTTCGGCCAGCCAGGCACCCACGCGGGCCGGATCCAGCTCGTTGGGGTGCAGGCAGCCCACCAGACCCAGTTCGGCCAGTCGGCTGGCCCGCAGCCATGCTCGGCGCGGGGGGTGACACGAGGCACCAGCAGCGTGCGCTTGCCCAGCGCCAGCACTTCCATGGTGCTGTTGTAGCCGGCCATGGCCACCACGGCGCGGGCGTTGCGGATGAGGGTCAGTGGTTCGGCCACGAACGGGAGCAGCTGAAGCTCGGGCGGGCATCGGCCGGGAGCCTGCAGCCGCTGGCGTGCCTCGGCCGGCATCATCGAGCCGGTGAGGATGATGCCGCGCCAGCCGCTGGGCAGCGGCGCCCGCGCGAAGGCTTCGGCCACGCCAGTCCGTCCTGGCCACCACCCATCATGCACAGGGCATAGGGGGCATCGGACGTTTCGGCCACGGTCCCGTCCGAGGCGGTGCCCCCCGTGTCGCTCTTCGCTTCCCAGCGCTGGTTCGGGTCCAGATAGCCCACCGGCGTGACCTCGATGCTCTCGAGCCGGTCCAGACCGTGAGCGGAGATGGTGTCGTAGACCCGGGAGGTCACCATAGATCAGACGGCGTCGAAGCACCGTCGCAGGATGTCGGCATTCTTCTGGCGATCCCACTGTCGGGCCACGGCCTCGGGGGTGTCGATGATGTCGCGCAGACCCAGCACGATGTGCGTGCCCCGTGCCCGCATGGTCGGCAGGACCGTATCCAGCTCGGACAGTGCACCGCGCGGCACGTTGTCGACGATCAGCAACTGGGGCGCAAAGGCCGTGAGTGCGGCCAGAATGGTCTGGCTGCGCAGCGCAACGAGCTGTTCCAGCGGCATGTCGAGCGCGCGGGCGGTATGGTTGCCATCCGGCTGCTTGCGGTAAGCGGGCAGGGTGATGCTGTCGATGCCCGGGCGGCAGCGCAAAGGCGCCGGATTCGCGGATGCCGGAGACCAGCAGGGACCTGAGCCGACAGCGGCGGCTGGATGAGGGTCTGGGCAATCAGTGTGTTGCGGCGGATGTGACCCAGGCCCATGGTGTCATGGGAATAGAGGGCGATGCGGGGACGCATGGAAGAGGGCGTGGCGCAGGTCTGTTCTGTCATGCCTGCATTGTCCCCCATTCGTGGTGAATCTACCCTGACGACATGGTTCACGATTCGTTCAGACAGGATTGGCTACGATGCTCGGCATGAAGACCTGGTTCCTCCCTTCCCTGCTTGCTGCTCCGGTGGCTGCGCTGCTGTCCTTGGCCGCAGCCGGCGCGCTGGCGGCCGAGACGCGACGAAGTGCGCAATGCCGTCACGGCCGGGCGTTTTTCGGCCGCTGGTCGAGATCCCTGCAGACGGTGCAGCGCAAGCATGCCGGCAACGTGCTGGATGTGGAGCTGGACCGCAACGACAAGGGGCGCCATGTCTACGAGGTCCGCCTGCTGGACGAGAGTGGCCGCCGGCGCGAGATCCATATCGACGCCGTGACCGGTGAGGAAGTCCGTCGCGAGACCGGGCCGCTGCTGGCTGACCCTGCCGAACCTGCTGCGCAGGTGCTGAAACAGCATCCAGGGCGCGTGGTGGACGTGGATCTGGAGCGTGGCCGTCAGGGGCGCGAAATCTATCACGTGCGGGTGCTGCAGGAAAACGGTCAGGTGCGTGGCCTGTTCGTCGATGCCAGTACCGGTGAGCTGGTCTCCGACATCGGTGTCTTTGTGCCCACGCCCGGCATGAAGCCGTTGCCCGACCTGCTGGAATCGCTGCTGCGCCGCTGTTCCGGCACGGTTCTGGAGGTCGAGCTGAAGTACGATCGTGACGAGCAGCCCGTGATGAGATTGACCTTCGTCTCCCCAATGATTCGCTCATCGAGCTGACGCTGGACCCGGTCACGGGCAGGGTCCTGAGCGAAGAAGAGATCGAGGTGCGGTGATGCGAGTGCTGATTGTCGAGGATGATCGCGAGCTGGCTCAGAGCCTGAAGGTTGCGCTGGAAGAGTCCGGCATGGTGGCCGAGCTTGCAGTGGATGGTCAGGAGGCTTCCTTCCTGGGTAGCACCGAGCGCTATGATGCAGCGGTGCTGGACCTGGGGCTGCCTGAGCTGGACGGTATTTCGGTGCTGAAGCAGTGGCGCGAGCAGGGATGCAATTTCCCGGTGCTGATCCTCACCGGGCGCGGTCGCTGGAGCGACAAGCTGGCCGGTTTCGGCGCAGGGGCTGATGACTATCTCACCAAACCCTTCATGCACGAAGAGGTGGTGGTGCGACTGCGCGCGCTGGTGCGCCGTGCCTATGGCCATGCCGATCCGGTGCTGCAGGTGGGGCCGCTTTCCTGACACGCTGCAGGGGCGTTTCTCGATGGAGGGCCGGCGACTGGCCTTCACGGCGCAGGAAGAGCGCATCCTGGCCTACCTGATGCACCAGCCTGGTGTGGTGCTCAGCCGCACCGACATTGTCGAGCATGTCTATGCCCGTGACAGCGATCCGGATTCCAACGCGCTGGACGTGCTGATCGGCCGCATCCGCCGCAAGCTGGGCGTGTCGATGATCCGTACTGTGCGTGGTCGTGGTTTCGTGCTTTGCGGCGCCCGAAGGCGATGAGGCCGAAGGGGATGATGATGACGATGTGCCTGTCGATCCCGCCCGCTGGCGACAGTCCTGTGCAACTGACCCGGCCGGTGCGCGTGCGGCGCATCGGACTGGCGCAGCGGCTGATGCTGCTGGGCATGCTGGCGGTGCTGCTGATCACCGGCGTGGGCGGCCTTCTGATGCGCGATCAGCTGCATGCGGCCATCCTGCGCAGCATGAGCGGTTCGCTCGATGAAAGGGCCGACCGCATCGTGGCGGGCCTGACGGTGGATGGCAACGGACGGGTCAGCTTCGACAACCGGCTGGTCAGCGAGGAGTTCCGCTCATCTTCTCGGGCTGGTACTGGCGGCTGGAAGCCGAGGGCACCGTGTATCGCTCCCGGTCGCTGTGGGACAGCAGCTGGATGCGGCCATGGCCTCACCGGTGGCGGGCTCTGCCGAGCTGATGACCATCCGTGGGCCGCGGACGAGCTGCTGTATGGGCTGGTGCGCAACTTCCACGTCAATGGTCATGCGTATCGGCTGTATGTCATGGCCCGGCGAGACCAGTCGCAAGGACATGGCCAGCATCGACCGCATCCTGATGGTGATGCTGGGGGCTGGCGCTGGCGATGGTGGCCGGCATGTATGTGCAGGTCTGGCTGGGGTTGCGGCCGCTGCGTCGTCTGCATGACGCGCTGCAGCGCATCCATGCCGGCGAGGCCGATCGTGCCGGCAGCGGCTATGGTCCCGACCCTCGGATCCGCTGGCGGCCGAGATCGACGAGGTGCTGGAGCGCAATGCACGGGTCGTGACGCGGGCACGGGGCAATGCGGCTGACCTCAGTCATGCACTGAAGAAGCCGCTGGCGCTGCTCAACGCCCAGTCGCGTTCGGCGGAGGTCGACGGGATGGAGGTGCGCCGCCAGGTCGACACGATGAACCGGATGATCGAGCGTCACCGGGCCCGGGCGGGCAGTGGTGCGGGCGATCGACGGCGCATCGACGTGAATGAGTGCCTGCAGGGGCTGATCGGGCTGATGCAGATGCTGCATGCGGCGCGCGGCATCGACTGGCAGCTGGATGTGCCGGGTCGGGTGTTCTGGCGGGGCGAAGCACCGACTGGAAGAAAATGCTGGGCAACCTGCTGGACAACGCCGGCAAGTGGGCCCGCAGTCGGGTGGTGGTGACGGTGCGGTTGCTGACCCAGCCCACCACCGAGGATGATGGAATGCGCTCACGCACCGGTCTGCTCGCCATCTGCATTGAGGACGACGGTGCAGGTCTGGATGATGACGAGATCGCACGGGCCATCCGTCGAGGGCAGCGTTTTGATGAAAGCACGGAGGGCAGTGGGTTGGGACTGGTCATTGCCAATGACATTGCCGAGACCTACGAGGGGCGGTTGAACTGGGCCGCAGCCCGTTGGGAGAGCCTGCACGTGACGCTACGCCTGCTGCGCTGACGACGCGCATCAGATTTCCTGTTTTTGTTGGACCGGGCCCGATGGCTGTATGCGGGGACGGAGAGTTCCTGTCGCCCTTCATGCGGCAGTTGGATTGAAATAATCCATTTCCTTGAAAGGATTGATCATGAATCTTGTGGTTGTTGGATCGGGTTATGTGGGTCTGGTTTCGGGGGCCTGCCTGGCCGACAAGGGCCACCGGGTCATCTGTGTGGACATCAGCGAGGAGCGCATCGAGGGGCTCAAGCGCGGGAAGGTACCCATCTACGAGCCGGGGCTCGATGCCATCATCGCCCGCAATGCCGATACCGGCGCCCTGAGTTTCACCACGTCGCTGCCCGAGGCCATGCGTGAGGCCGACATCTTCTGCATCGCCGTGGCACCCCCGGACGAGGACGGCTCGGCCGACCTGCGTCACGTGCTGGCCGTGGCCCGCGAGATCGGTCAGCACATGGAGCGTCCGGCGCTGATCATCAACAAGTCGACGGTGCCGGTGGGCACGGCCGAGAAGGTGCGCGCCGCCGTGGACGCCGAGCTGGCTGCCCGGGGCGTGCAGATCGAGTACGACGTGGCCTCGAACCCCGAGTTCCTGAAGGAGGGAATGGCCATCGAGGACTTCCTGCAGCCCGATCGCATCATCGTGGGCGTCGATTCGCAGCGGGCCCGCCAGCTGCTGGACGACCTGTACGAGCCCTTCGTGAAGGAGGGCGCCCGCCTCATTCACATGGGCGTGCGCGATGCAGAGATGGCCAGGTACGCGGCCAATGCCATGCTGGCCACCCGCATCTCGTTCATGAACGAGATTGCCGGCCTGTGCGAGCGCCTGGGGGTGGACGTGGAGCACGTGCGGCTGGGCATCAGCACCGATCCGCGCATCGGCGACAAGTTCCTGCGCTCGGGGGCCGGTTACGGCGGCTCCTGCCTGCCCAAGGATGTGCAGGCGCTGGCCAGCATGGCGCGTTCGGTCGGCTTCGAGCCGATGGTGCTGAACGCCGTGGAGCGGCGCAACCAGGTGCAGAAGCAGTGGCTCTTCGAGAAGCTGGTGGAGGAGTTCGGTCCCGACATGAAGGGGCGTACCATTGCGCTGTGGGGACTGGCCTTCAAGCCAGGGACTGACGACATGCGCGAGGCGCCCAGCATCACGCTGGTGGAGTCGCTGCTGAAGGCCGGGGCCCAGGTGCGCGCCTACGATCCGGAGACGAAGGACACGGCGCCGCGCGTGATGCCGCGTGAGGCTCAGGAAAACGGTGATCTGGTGTTCGTGAAGGACCAGTACGAAGCCGTGCAGGAGGCCGATGCGCTGGTGCTGGTGACCGAATGGCCGCAGTTCCGCTCGCCCGACATCCGCAAGCTGCACAAGGGCATGCGGGGTCGACCTGGTGGTGGATGGCCGCAACATGTACATCCCGGCCAAGGTGCGAGAGCTGGGCTTCGCTACGTGAGCGTCGGCCGCTCCTGACGCTTTATCGGATCCGTGGCTGGTGTCGTTGCCACCGCCACGGATCCGGGGCGCTTGCCGGGCGAGGCTTGCCCCGCCGGCAGGCGCTCCATTCTTTCGGGGTCAGGAGAGCTTGCCGCGCGGCCCCGGCGGGTTGAGCTTGCGGTAGTCCAGGATGCCCCGCGCGATGGCGCGGGCCAGCTCGTCCTGATACTGGGGATGGCGCAGGCGCTTTTTCCTCGTCGGGGTTGCTGATGAAGGCGGTCTCCACCAGCACGGATGGCACGTCCGGCGAGCGCAGCACGGCGAAGTTGGCCTGCTCGACGCTGGCCTTGTGCAGCCGCCCGATCTGGCCCAGCTCGGCCAGCACGCGCTTGGCCAGCACCTTGCTGTCGCGGATCTGCGAGGTGGTGTAGAGATCCATCAGCAGGCTGGCGGTCTCGGGCGTGCTGGCGGTCTTGATGTTGACGCCCCCGATCAGGTCGGCACGGTTCTCGTTGCGAGCCAGCCATTTGGCACCCAGGCTGGATGCCCCATGGTTGGACAGCACGAAGACTGACGAGCCGCGGGCATCGGGCTTGACGAAGGCGTCGGCGTGAATGGAGACGAACAGGTCGGCCCGCACGCCGCGCGCTTGCTGACGCGCTTGCCCAGCGGCACGTAGTAGTCGTCGTCGCGGGTCAGCACCACGCGCAGGTTCTCTTCCTTGGCCAGCAGCTTCTTCACCTAGTGGGCCACGGCCAGCACCACGGTCTTCTCGTGCGTGCCCATCGGGCCGGTGGCGCCGGGGTCCTCACCGCCATGGCCAGGATCCAGCACCACGGTGAAGGTGCGCGTCACTTCGGGGGCAGGGGCTTTCTTGCCGGAGGCCGCCGAGGACTTGCCCTTGCTGGCCTGTTTCGGGCCACTGGCGGCCTTGCTGTCGTGTGTCTTGCCGTTGGCGTCGGCGATCAGCTGCTCCAGCGGGTCGACCGGATGCTTGGGATACAGGTCCAGAACCAGCCGGTGCTGGTAGCCGGCGGCGGGCTGAGCGTGAACACCTGCGGTGCCACGGCCTGTTTCAGGTCGAGACGATGCGCAGGGTTTCGGGGTTGAACTGGCCCACGCGCACCTGGCGCACGAAGGGATCGTTGGTGCTGATCTTGCCCAGCAGCTCGCGCACCTTCGATTCCACTTCCAGCCCTTCCAGGTCCAGGATGACCCGATTGGGGTTGTCGATGAGGCGGGCACGGAAGGGATGGCCCGGGTCAGTCTCGAAGGTGACGCGGGTGTATTCACGCGACGGCCACATCCGCACGGCCGCGATGGCGCGGTTGTCGGTGCTGGCTGCCGCGGCCTTTGGCCGGGGTTTCGGGGCCGTGCGCTGGATGCCGCCGGCGGTGCGGGCCTGGCAGGGGGCTGCACTGGCGGACGCGGTCCGGGGCGTGGCGGTCCTGCCTGATGCGGCAGCTTTTCGGGGTGGAGGCACGCGCAGGCGCGCTGCCCGGCCGGGATGGCTGGCCCACGCGAATGGGCGCCGAAGCTGGGCGGCGTGCAGCGGCAGCAGCAATGGCGAGGCCAGCCCAAGCTTTAGCAGGCGTCGTCGGCTGCGAGGATGTTGGCGGTTTCGTCAGACATTGTGTTCGCGCGCACTGTGCGCATGGGCCTCAGGTGGCGGGCTTCGGCTGGGTCCGGATCCGTCTCGGCGGTGTCCGTCCATGCCGCGGCGTCGCCGCGCGTGTCGTCCCGGGCAGGGAGCGCCTGGGGCGTTTCGTCGGTGTCGGGGTCGGGGAGAAGCAGCCGCAGATCAAGGTCGGCTGCCGGCAAGGCGCCCGCAGCCTGTTCGGGCCACTCCACCAGCATCAGCCCGGCACCGGCAAATATATCGTCAAACCCGGCATCGAACCACTGGTCAGGCGTCGAGAACCTATATAAATCAAAGTGGTAGACCGGGAACTTCGGGAGATTATAAGATTCCACCAGGGCGAAGGTGGGGCTCTTGATGCGGCCCTGCACGCCCAGTGCGCGCAGCATGTAACGGACCAGCGTGGTCTTCCCGGCCCCGAGGTCGCCCCTGCAGGGTGACGATAAACGCTTGTCTCTCAAGGTCTTGCGAGGGCAGTGCCTGGGCCAGGGCCTGGGCCCAGCGGCCGGTCTGCCGTTCGTCGGCCAGCCGGTATCGTTGCAATTTCGTATCCCTGTTCGTTGGTTTCCCGCCAATGTGCCAGCCCCTGTGCGGACCGGGCCGGGTACCCGTTGAACGGGCAAGGCGGATCCGGCGATGACCGCACGCGGCCGCTTCCGAGGCCGGTGGCTGGCAGGTCGGCCATCCGGGAGGAGGGTGGTTTTGCCACGCGCCTTTCCTGGGACTGCCTCGCGCAGGCCGCCGGTCTGCCCGTGCGGCCAGCACGGCGCATTGCCTGTCAGCATAGCAACAGATGGGGGCGATGGGGAGGAATGGAACGCATGAGCGGGAAAGAGGCGATGATGGAGGGTGCGACGGCCGGCAGGCAGGGGTGCGCCCGAAAAGGGCCGATGCGCCTGCTGCGGCGGGTGGGGAGGCGCAGAACGACGCGGTGGCCCGACGGATCCGGCAGGCCGATGCGGACATCCAGTCCTTCAGTGATGCCCTGTGGCTGGAAGATGGGCTGTCGAAGAACACGCTGCAGGCCTATCGGCGTGATCTGGTCCAGCTGGCGCGCTGGCTGGCCCCTGCGACGCGGGGCGTGGCGCTGGCCGAGGCCAGCGAGGCCGATCTGCTGGCCTACCTGGCTGACGCCCATGGGCACGGCAAGCCCAGTTCCGCCAATCGGCGGCTGACGGTCATCAAGCGTTTCTACCGACACCTGCTGCGCGAGGGGCGACGGCAGGATGATCCCACGCTGCGTATCCGCGCCATGCGGCAGCCGGCGCGTTTTCCGGCCACGTTGTCCGAGACCCAGGTGGAGGCACTGCTGGCCGCGCCGGATGTGGAGACGGCGCTGGGCCTGCGTGATCGGGCCATGCTGGAGGTGCTCTATGCCACCGGGCTGCGGGTTTCGGAGCTGGTGGGGCTGAAGCTGTCGGAGGTGTCGATGGTGGACAGTCTGGTGCGCATTGTGGGCAAGGGCTCCAAGGAGCGACTGGTGCCGCTGGGCGAGGAGGCGCGTGCCTGGCTGGTGCGCTACCTGCAGGAGGCGCGTCCCCGGCTGCTGGGGGCGCGACAGGCCGAGGCGGTATTCGTCACCCAGCGGGCGACCGGCATGACACGTCAGATGTTCTGGGTGCTCATCCGCCGCCATGCCCTGAAGGCAGGCATCGAGGCGCAGCTGTCGCCGCACACGCTGCGGCACGCCTTTGCCACCCACCTGCTCAACCACGGGGCCGATCTGCGGGTGGTGCAGGTGCTGCTGGGGCATGCCGACATCTCCACCACCCAGATCTATACCCATGTGGCGCGGGCGCGCCTGAAGGCACTGCATGCGCAGCACCACCCGCGGGGGTAGGGGAGTCGGCGCGCTTCCTGTAACATTTCATTCATGTCCGGGCATGATGGATGCCCTCATTCCATTCGGATGATTCGCCATGGCTTCTGCTTCCCTGTCCGTCCAGATCCTTGTGCTGCTGGCGGCCTATCTCATCGGCTCGGTGTCGTTCGGCGTGGTGGTCAGCAAGCTCATGGGGCTGGCCGATCCGCACACCTACGGCTCAGGCAGCAGGTGCCACCAATGTGCTGCGCACCGGCAACAAGAAGGCGGCGCTGTTCACGCTGCTGGGTGATGTCGGCAAGGGCGTGCTGGCGGTGCTGCTGGCGCGCTGGCTGGCCCCGTCGCTGGGGCTGTCCGACATGATCATCATGCTGGTGGGTCTGGCCGCCTTCATCGGCCACCTGTACCCGGTGTTTCACGGTTTCAAGGGCGGCAAGGGCGTGGCCACGGCCGGCGGGGTGCTGCTGGCGCTCAATCCGCTGCATGGTCTGGCCGTGCTGGCCACCTGGCTGGCAGTGGCCTTCCTGACACGCTATTCGTCGCTGGCGGCCATCACGGCTGCCTTCATGGCGCCCATCTACTGGCAGCTTTTCTATGGCATCGATGCCCGGGCGCTGGTCATCCTGTTCATCGCCGCGCTGCTGGTCTGGCGGCACCGCGAGAACATCAACCGGCTGCTGAAGGGCAAGGAATCGAAGATCGGGGGCAACAAGGCGCCCAAGCCGCCCAAGGTCAAATACCCGCCGCCGCGGGTGGGTGGGCACTGACCGCCGGCAATTCTTCCAGCGGCCAGCGTGGCCGCACATCGAAGCGCAGGGGCTGCGTGTCGATGCCGGCCAGGGGGACTGCCTCAGGGCCGGCGGCCTTCGCGGCCGCCAGCCGGCAGGCGCCGGCGTAGGCAATCACTGCACCGTTGTCGGTGCACAGCGCCAGCGGCGGAAAGTGGACCCGCAGCGGCGCGCTCTTCGCGGGCCAGCGGGCGCTGGCCTCGGCCAGCTTAGCGCGCAGTCGCCGGTTGGCACTCAGCCGCCGGAAATCACCAGCCGTGACAGCCCGGTCTGCTTCAGCGCCTTCAGGGCCTTGCCCACCAGCACGTCGGTGATGGCCTCTTCCACCTCGCGGGCCAAGTCCGGACGGTGTTCGGGAGCCAGTCCCTTCTTCACCGGGTCAGGACGGCAGTCTTCAGACCACTGAAGCTGAAGTCCAGATCGTCGCTCTTCAGCTTGGGCGGGGCAGGGTGAAGCGGGGCGCGTCGGGGCGCGTCGGATCCGCTCGGGCTGCCAACGCCGACAGCGCAGGACCGCCCGGGTAGCCCAGTTCCAGCAGCTTCGCGCTCTTGTCGAAGGCTTCGCCGGCTGCATCGTCGACCGTCTCGCCCAGCAGGGTGTAGGCCCCCAGGCCGTCCACGCGCAGCAGCTGCGTGTGGCCACCGGAGACCAGCAGTGCCACGAAGGGAAACTCGGGCGGATCGTCCGACAGCAGCGGCGAGAGCAGGTGGCCTTCCAGGTGGTGCACGCCGATGACGGGGCGGTCCAGCGACATGGCCAGCGCCGTGGCGACCGAGGCTCCCCACCAGCAGCGCACCAGCCAGCCCGGGCCCCGGTGTAGGCAATGGCATCGATGGCCGACAGCGGCCTTTGGGCGTCGGCCATGACCTGTTCCAGCAGCGGCACCAGCCGCTCGACGTGATCGCGAGAGGCCAGCTCCGGCACCACGCCACCGTAGCGGTTGTGCATGGCCACCTGCAGAATGCAGGGCCCGGGCCTGCAGCCCATGGTCGGTGTCGTACAGGGCGACGCCGGTTCTCGTCGCAGGAGGTCTCTATGCCCAGTACCAGCATGGAAGTCTATTGTGGTGTGTCGGGAAAAGGGATGCGATGACGGAGCGGGCGGGGGCAGCCGAGGGCAGGCGTGGCGATGTCCGGGCAAGTCAGCACTGGAAACCATGCTGCGTCAGGCGCAGGGGAGGGAAGCGGGGCTTGCCGGGCAGGGCGGCTCTCGGTGTGCTCGGAGCGTCCGAACCGTGTCGGGAGGATGATACGCTGTCGGGCGCCGCGCCGCATAGGCGGTGCAGGCGGCATGGCGAAGGACATGAGGACAGGACAGTGGAACGACGGGATGTGATCGTGGTGGGCGCGGGCGCTGCCGGGCTGTATTGTGCCGGGCAGCTGGGGTTGCGCGGCCTGCGGGTGGCCGTGCTGGACCATGCACGTCGCATCGGCGAGAAGATCCGCATCTCGGGCGGTGGTCGCTGCAACTTCACCAATCTGAATGGCGCGGATCCGGCCCGCTACCTGAGCGGCGATCCGCGCTTCGTGCGCCATGCACTCAAGGCCCATCCGCCCGAGCGCTTCATTGCCCGTGTGCGTGAAGCGCGCATCGGGTTTCACGAAAAGCATCTGGGGCAGCTCTTCTGTGACGATTCCAGTCAGCGGATCATTGACATGCTGCTGGCCGACTGTGCGCGTGGCGGCGTGCAGATACGCCACCCGGTGACCGTGCAGGAGATCGCGCGTCTGGACGGGGCCGACAATAGCCCGCGCTTTCGCGTGAGCACCTCGGATGGGGTGTTCTCGCCCGGCATCTGGTCGTGGCCACGGGCGGACTTTCCATCCCGGCCATCGGTGCCAGCGATCGGGCCCGGCAGCTGGCTCGCCAGTGGGACATGGCCACGGTGGCGCCTCGGCCCGGACTGGTTCCCCTCACGGTCACGTCGGCCGCCTGGCAGGACTTTGCAGCCCTTTCGGGTGTGGCCCTGCCAGTGGCGGTCTCGGTGGTGCCTGCCACGGCCGGTGACAGTGGAGCGGACATCGCCGACGGACGCCTCGGCTTGGGAGGGCGGTACCGGGCTGCAAGCAGACCCGAGTCCCGTGCGTCCGCGACGCCCTCGCCGTGGCAGGGAAAGGCACGCAACAGAAGGGTCAGGAAAGGCGCCCCGTCCCGTCGTGTTTCGCGAGGATCTGCTGTTCACGCATCGTGGGCTCTCGGGGCCCGGCATCCTGCAGATCTCCAGCTATTGGCAGCCGGGGCAGCCTGTCTGGCTGAACCTCTTGCCGGACATGCCCGATCCGGGGCAGTGGCTGGTGGATCTGAAGGCTGGCCGTGCCAGCGCACAGGCGTTGCTCGGGCGGCGCCAGCCTGTCCGGGCAGCCCCATCGGCAGCAGCTGGGGACAGTGCTGGGGCTGTGCTGCCTGCGCGGCTGGTCAGGAGTTGGCTGGCCTCGGCCACTCGGCTCGGGAGCGCTCATGCCGCCGGCGTGTCCGGCGCACTGGAAGGGCTGGCCGAATCCAGCCGCCCTGGCCGAGATCAGGGGACGCCCGGCTGCGCCAGCTGGGGCAGGCCCTGTCGCATTGGCCGGTGCAGCCGGCGGGTTCGAAAGGCTATCGAGCGCCGAGGTGACGGTGGGGCGCGCACTGAGGCGCTGGATCCGCGCTCCCCTGCAGGCCCACGCCGCCCGCAGCCACTGGATCGGTGAGGCCGTGGACGTGACGGGTGGCTGGGCGGCTACAACTTCCAGTGGCATGGGCATCGGCCTTCGCGGCGGCGCAGGCCATCGCAGCCGAAGGACGTGTCTGAAGGCGCCCAGGCTGGGGGCAAGGACAGCCTGCCCATCCAGACCCGTCCGGTACGGCGCCTGTCGGTTGGCCGTTGACGGATCACCTGGCGTGCTTGGCAAGTGAAGCGAGTCGCGTCTATAATCGTGGACTAGCCTCAAGTGCCCATTTCACAACGTTTCAAGGAAGGTTTTTTCATGCCACTGGTCCGAGTCAAGGAAAACGAGCCGTTTGATGTTGCCCTGCGGCGCTTCAAGCGAACCATCGAGAAGACCGGGCTGCTCACCGAGCTGCGTGCGCGTGAGTTCTATGAAAAACCGACTGCAGAACGCAAGCGGAAGAAATCGGCTGCCGTCAAGCGTCATCACAAGCGCCTGCGCAGCCAGATGCTGCCCAAGAAAAATACTGATCTTCATCCGATCAGTCTTCTTGCGGCGCTGTGCGTCGTCTGGCATGGTCTGTCAGGCGGCGTCGGCGCCATTCTGCGTCGTTTTCAGATACTTCGCGCAGGCCATTCCCATGGCCTGATTGCTCATGAGTACAGCCACTGATCTCAAGTCTCGTATAGACGCCGACATGAAGGCTGCCATGCGGGCGCGAGAAAAGGTGCGCCTGGGCGCCCTGCGCCTGTTGCTGGCTGCCATCAAGCAGAAGGAAGTCGACGAGCGCACCACGCTCGATGACGCCCTGAGTGCTGGCCATCGTCGAGAAGCTCTCCAAGCAGCGACGGGACTCCATCGAGCAGTTCGAAAAGGCCGGTCGTACCGAGCTGGCCGAGCAGGAGCGCGCCGAACTGGCCGTGCTCGACACCTATCGCCCGGCGCAGGCCGACGATGCCCAGATCCAGGCCGTCATCGAGGCTGCCGTGGCCGAGACCGGCGCTGCCGGCATGGCCGACATGGGCAAGGTCATGGCCATCGTCAAGACTCCGGCTGGCCGGACAGGCCGATCTGGCTGCCGTCTCTGCCAAGGTGCGGGCGCGCCTGTCCGCCTGAGGCGGGACGCCCCGCGATGGTTTGATCCCGCAATCCTTCATCCAGGAGCTGCTGACCCGCGTCGATGTCGTCGACGTGGTCGGCAAGGCCGTCAAGCTGCGCAAGGCGGGAGCCAACTACTGTGACTGTGTCCTTTCCACAATGAAAAGACACCGTCCTTCTCCGTGTCGCCCACCAAGCAGTTCTACCACTGCTTCGGCTGCGGCGCGCATGGCTCGGCCATCAGCTTCCTGATGGAGCATCACGGCCTGGGTTTCGTCGAGGCCGTGCATGAGCTGGCCCGCGACGTGGGCCTCACCGTCCCCGAAGACCATAGCCGGGAAGGCGCCGAGGCCGCACGCAAGGCCAGCCAGCAGCTGGCGCTGTCGCAGTGGCTGGATCAGGCTGCCCGCTACTACCGCTCACGCCTGAAGGAAACCCCCGCTGCCATCTCCTACCTGAAGGAACGGGGCGTCACCGGCGAGATCGCTCGCCATTTCGGGCTGGGCTATGCGCCAGCGGGCTGGCGCAACCTGGAAGGCGTGCTGCCCGATTACGCCGCCGAGGACGCCGTGCGAGCCGGACTGGTGATTGCCGGTGAAGACGGCAAGCGCTACGACCGCTTCCGCGAGCGCATCATGTTCCCCATCCGGAATCCGCGCGGCCAGGTCATCGGCTTCGGAGGCCGGGTGCTGGGACAGGGAGAACCCAAGTACCTCAACTCGCCCGAGGGGCCGCTGTTCTCAAAGGGCATGAGCTCTACGGCCTCTTCGAGGCGCGCGAGGGTATCCGCACCAGTGGTCGCGTGCTGGTGGTGGAGGGCTACATGGACGTGGTGATGCTGCACCAGCACGGCTGCCACTACGCCGTGGCCACGCTGGGCACTGCCACCACCGCCATGCACCTGGGCAAGCTGCTGCGCCTGGCCGATCGGGTCGTGTTTTCTTTCGATGGCGATGCCGCAGGGCGCCGCGCCGCGTGGCGGGCACTGGAGAATGCGCTGCCGCTGCTGTCCGATACCAAGCAGCTCGATTTCCTCTTCCTGCCGCCCGAGCACGACCCCGACAGCTTCGTGCGGGCCGAAGGACTGGAGGCCTTCGAGGCCTGCGTGCGCGATGCCCTTGCCCTGTCGTCCTTCCTGCTGAAGGAGCTGGCCCAGCGGGCAGACATCACCACGCCCGAAGGGCGCGCCCTGCATGCAGGCCGAACTCAAGCCGCTGGTGCAGCAGATGCCCGACATCGCCCTGCGCACGCAGATCCCGTGGACATGGCGGGGCGTCTGGGGCTGCCAACCGAAGAGCTGGCGGCCTACTGCGGCCTGCAGATGGCCCATCCGGTGGCCCATGTCCGGGAGGGCGGCGTGCGTCATGGGGGCGGGCAGCGGGCGGTGAAGCCCGTTCCATGCGCCCCGGGTGCGTCCATGATGCAAGGCGCTTCCTGCGTGACCAGAGCCGCTCCTGCTGAAGGGCGCCCTCGGCGCGAGGCATCATCCGGCCGCTGGCAGGAGGGGCGTGGTGCGCGGGGGCAGGGCGGGCAGAATGCTGACCGCTGGCAGGGGCGGCAATGCCGCTTCACGCCGGGGAAACCGCCCGTTGCAAGGCGGTCAAGGCTTCGACCGCCCCCTATCAGGGGCGAGCCGGGGCTGCGCGCATGCCGGGCGTGGCCCGTTCCCGGCCGACGCCGCCCACCCTGCAGCAGCGCATCTGCCTGCTGCTGGCCTATTACCCCGCGCTGGCCCAGGAACCTCTGGAAGATGAGAGCCTGCTGCCCCAGGCTCTGCTGGACTGGCGCAACGAGCTGGCGACCCTGCCGGCCGGGGCGCACTTTTGCATCGGTACTGGCCGAGGTGCGCGCCACCGACCCCGTGAAAGCCGATTTCATCGAGTCGCTGGACCAGCGCGATGCCGGTGTGATGGCCGCCATGGATTACGACGAGGCGCGCGCCGACCATCTGGGGGCCCTCGGACCGGATGCGGCTTGATCAGGCGCGTCGTGAGGTGGTGCAGGTGGTGAGCCGGGGTCTTGATGAACCGGGGGGGCGGACCCGATATGCAGAACTGATGGCGACGATTCAACGCCTATCCCAGCGGGGGACGGGCTGATATGATTGAAGGTTCAATGCGGGGAATCCAACGTGGCAAAAAGATACAGCAAAATCTCAGGAAGAAGCGGCCAAGAACGCGACCGCTACGGCAGCGGCCGCTTCCGACGCAGCCGACGGCACCAAACCCGTGAAGGCTGCCCGCGCGGGCAAGTCCGGCGAGGCCGAAAAGCCCGCCAAGGCCAAGGCGACCAAGGCCAAGGCCGAGAAATCGACGAAGGCAGAGAAGGGCGAGAAGGCCGAAAAGCCTGCCAAGGCCAAGAAGGCTGACGGCGCCAAGAAGCCGGCCAAGAAAGCCGCCGGCAAGAAGAAGGCGGCGGCCAAAATCCTCTTCCAGCGACCTGGACGATGATGACGGTTTCGATGACGGCGGCGACTACGACATGATCTCCACCGACGACGGCGATGACGCCGATCTCGACGGAGACGACGACGCGGTCGAAAGCGATGTGCCTGCGGCCCCGGCCAAGGGCAGGGGGCGTGACAAGCGTTCCAAGGAAAAGGCCCTCATCAAGGAGGCGCTGGCCAGCGTCAAGCAGGGCGTGACCGAAGAGGAAATGGAAGCGCGCCGCAGCCGCCTGCGCCAGCTCATCAAGCTGGGCGAGGAGCGGGGCTTCCTCACCCTACGCCGAGATCAACGACCACCCGCCCTGAGGGACGACCGAGGTCGAGGCCATCGACCAGATGATCGGCACCTTCAGCGACATGGGCATCTCGGTCTATGAACAGGCTCCGATACCGACTCGCTGCTGCTCAACGACCGTACCGTCACCCTCGTCCGACGACGACACCGAGGAAGAGGCCGAGGCCGCCCTGTCTTCCGTGGACTCTGAGTTCGGTCGCACCACCGACCCGGTGCGCATGTACATGCGCGAGATGGGCTCGGTCGAGCTGCTCACCCGCGAGGGCGAGATCGTCATTGCCAAGAAGATCGAGGAAGGTCTGAAGGACATGATGCATGCCATCTCGGCATGTCCGACGACCATTGCCGAGGTGCTGGAGCAGGCCGACAAGGTCCGCGCCGCCCAGCTGCGGGTCGACGAGATCGTCGACGGCCTGCTCGACCCGGATGCCGACGACGAGGAAATGTCCTTCGGGTCCGGCGCGCTCGGATGGCGACGATGACGACGAGGCCTCCGTCGCGGCCATGAACAACGCCAAGCTCGAGGAGCTGAAGGAAGAGGCGCTGTCGCGCTTCGACAGCATCGGCGCCGCCTTCGAGCAGATGCGTCAGGCCTTGGAAACCGACGGCTACAAGTCGCCGGCCTACCTGGCTGCCCAGGAATCGGTGCAGCGACAGCTGATGTCCATCCGCTTTCACGGCCAGGGTGGTCGAGAAGCTGTGCGACATGCTGCGTGCCCAGGTCGACGAGGTTCGCACCGTCGAGCGCACCATCCTCGACATCTGCGTCAACCGCGTCGGCACGTCGCGCGAGCACTTCATCAAGAGCTTCCCGGGCAACGAGACCAACCTGGCGTGGGTCGAGAATGAGCTGGCTGGCAACCCGCCGTAGTGCCGACGTGCTGGCTCGCAGCATCCCCGATATCCGTGATCTGCAGCAGAAGCTCATCGACCTGCAGGTGCGCGTGGTGCCGCCGCTGCCGACCTGAAGGAAATCAACAAGCGCATGGCCATGGGCGAGATGAAGGCGCGCAAGGCCAAGCGCGAGATGACCGAGGCCAACCTGCGCCTCGTCATCTCCATCGCCAAGAAGTACACCAACCGGGGCCTGCAGTTCCTCGACCTCATCCATGAAGGCAACGTCGGCCTGATGAAGGTCCGTCGACAAGTTCGAGTTCCGGCGCGGCTTCAAGTTCTCCACCCATGCCACCGGTGGATCCGGCGAGGCCATCACCTGCTCCATCGCGGATCAGGCGCGCACCATCCGCATTCCTGTGCACATGATCGAGACCATCAACAAGATGAATCGCATCAGCCGCCAGATCCTGCAGGAAACCGGTGTCGAGCCCGACCCCGCCACCCTGGCCGAGAAGATGGACATGCCGGAGGACAAGATCCGCAAGATCCTCAAGATCGCCTAGGAGCCCATCTCCATGGAGACGCCGATCGGAGACGACGACGACTCCCACCTGGGCGACTTCATCGAGGACACCACCACGCTGGCGCCTTCCGACGCAGCGCTGCATGACTCCATGCGCGAGGTCGTCAAGGAAGTGCTGGACTCGCTCACCCCGCGCGAGGCCAAAGTGCTGCGCATGCGCTTCGGCGTCGAGATGAGCACCGACCACACGCTGGAAGAGGTCGGCAAAAGCAGTTCGACGACCCGTGAACGCATCCGCCAGATCGAGGCTGGCGGCGCGCGTTGCGCCACCCCAGCCGGGCCGACAAGCCTCAGAGCTCCTCGAAGGTCAGTAAGCGTCTGCGCTCTGCCCTGCCCAGGGCAGCAGGGCGCGGTCACTTGCCGGACCCATCCCCGACAGGGCACTGCCCTGTCGGGGATTTTTCGCCTGTTCACCGGACGCACCCGGAAAGTCCCGGGCAATCCTCCTGCGGCGTGCTCCTCCGCCGCGTGCCGATGCCACGCCGGGGTGCGATCCGTCACAACCCTGCGGCCACCAGTAGACAAACAGCCTCCGCTCGTCCAGCGCTCTCGTTGCTCGCGGGTTGACCCCTCCTTCAGACTTCCCGTTGCAGGGACATTCCCGGTTGCCGTGGCAGCACGGATTCCTGTCTTCCGTTCAATCGCTAGGGTCTGAGAGCATGAAATCCTCACAAGCCTCGGCAGGCTTCACGCTGCAGGAGATGCTGGTCGTCATGCCAATCATGGGCATCGTGGCCGCCATGGCCGTGCCCAGTTTCCGCGACTTCGCCATCCAGCGGTCGATTGCCGCCCAGATCACCGACCTGACCTCGGCCCTGCGCCTGGCCCGCTCCGAGGCGCTCAAGCGTGGCCGTGAAGTCTCGCTCTGTCCGACAGACGACCCTTCCGTCGCCAATGGCCGGCCCAAGTGCACCAACTCCAGGGACTGGAAGAAGGGCTACCTGGTGTTCATAGGCAGCATCTACGCCAACGACCAGTACATCCGCGTGCAGCAACCGTACAGCAACGGCGGCAGCATCCTGGCGGACGACGTGGGGGGCATCCGCTTCCGTCCCAATGGCGTGCTGAAGGTGGAAGGCGCCCGTACCTTCACCTTCAAGCCGCCACTGGCCACCAGCGACCGATCCTACAAGACCCTCGAGAAGAAAGTCTGCGTCAGTTCCACCGGGGTGCTCGCACCATGCTGAATCCTGTCCTCTCCCGCACCTCCCGCCAAGGGGGCTCCAGCCTGATCGAAGTTCTGGTGGCCATCATCGTGCTGTCGGTGGGCATGCTGTCCATGCTCTGGGCACAGACCAAGTCGATGGGCTTCGAGCGTACCGCCGAATTCCGCAACATTGCTGCCCAGATCGCCAGTGAATATGCGGACAGGATCCGTGCCAACCTCAATGTGGAAAAGGGGGTTGCTCGCGGTGATCGGGCCAACGCCTATCTCTATACCGCCGGCTACGACCCCACTGCGAACATTCCTCCCTACAGCGGTCCCGACTGCCTGAAGGGAACGGTCATCTGCACGCACTACGACATTGCCCGATTCGACCAGCAGGAAGTGCGCCGGCAGGCCCGCAACAGCCTCCCCGCGATCTGCTCGTGATCAAGAACACCAGTGGTGATGCCATCGACATCTGGGTGCTGTGGAAGCAGCCCAACGTGCCTGGCCTGGACGACGACTCGCTGTCTTCCGACCGCTTCTGCCCGCGTAACGTGCAGGGCAACAACCATCGACCGCAATGCCTGCAGCTGGGAGTGAAGCTTTGAACTCGACGAACGGCACCATGCCTCGGCAGCCCCGTCCGCTGGCCTGGCATCCGCCCGGTGGGCATGCCCGCCAGCAGGGCTTCTCGATGATCGAGATGCTCATCTCGGTGGCCATCGGCCTGATGGTCACGGCCACCGTGCTCTATACCGTCAGCGGTTCGGGCATATCCGGGCGCAAGCAGAACGTGCAGTCCACCATCCATGACCTGGGCAACCTGGCCTTGGTCCAGCTGGCCGACCACCTGCGCATGACCGGCTTCTGGCTGCCATCTTCCGAGGTGATGTCCGAAGACATCTCGATGCATCATGACAGCCCGCTGTTCGGCTGCAGCGGGCCTTTTGCGGACCCGGCGGCAGACTGGAACTCGCTGGCCTGTGGCAATGGCAGTCAGAACGGCAACAACGACTCGGTGGCCCTGCGCTTGATGCAGCCGGGCGGGCGGAACTGGGACCGCCCGGGCAACGTGGTCTTCCAGCCAGAAGATGCACGATGCCAGCCTGACGGCGGCTCCCCTGGTGGCCAGCACCCTGCATGCCCCGCAGGCGCATGCCATCAGCGAGGAAATCGAGGAGCGTCTGTACATCAAGACCTCCGGGACGGCCTCGGGTAACCCCGGGCTGTTCTGCCGCTCCAACATCACGCCCACCGATGCCCGGATCCCGCGTGAGCAGATTCTGCCGACAACGTCGAGCAGCTGCGCATCCGTTACGGCGTCTCGGCCATCAACCCCAATGCGCTTGCCACCAACGTGGCCTTCGACGCTCCGGCACTGAGCGGCCGCACCGCCACCTATCGCAGCGCCTCGCAAATGGCGACAGGGTGTCAGCCTGGCGCCATCCAGCCCAATGCCCGTGTGCGGTGAGTGCCGTGCGCGTATGCCCGTGATGCGCAGCGATGACAACGTGAACGACCAGTGTCGGCACGCCCTACGTGGATTGTGACGGTGTGTGCGCACCGTGCAGGATCGTCGACTGCGTCAGGCTTCACCACCACGGTGGCCATCCGCAACAAGGTCGAGGGTGGCCCAATGAAACTCCGTACTGTCTTGCAGGAAAGCACCATGCGCCATTCCTCCATGCAGCGCCCGCCGATGACATCGACCGCCGGTGGGGCAGGGGCATTCACTCGCAGCAGGGCATCGTCATGGTGATGACGCTGATCCTGCTGACCGTGATGGCCGTGAGTACCGCCGTGGCCGTGCGGCTGTCGCTGACCACCGACATGGTGGGCGCCAACCTGCGTGCCCGCACGCTGGCCTTCCAGTGCAGCCGAGGCCGCCTTTGCGCTACTGCGAAGAGAAGGTGACCAGTGAGTTCACCTCCTGCCCATGCTGGTGAACCACCAGAAGGACGAGGAGTGGCTGGACGAGGCCGCCCGCCGGCCCGGCCAAGCTGGAAGTGCCGCGCGAGCAGCTCTGGTCTGCCCGACAACATCAAGAAGAACCCCCAGTGCCTGTTCCGGTACCTGACCATTGATGACTGGCGCAAGATCGCCCTGCCCGAAACTCGGGCACCGTCACGGCGGAGTCGCGCGGTTTCGATGCCGACAGGTTCCTGTTCTTCCGCATCACCGTCCGGGGTTTGCAGCCCGGGCTATCAGGACCATGACAACCTCAAGAATGGCCCAGTCCTGATCGACTACCAGACGGCCAAGGTGCGAATGCGGCTGCAATCGATGGTGAGAGCAATCAGATGATGGTATTTGTGACACATCCCCGTTCCCGGCCCGATGGATGCGCTGGTGACCTGTCGGCACGCTGCGGCCGTGAGCCCTGTGCCGGCAACCTCGTGCATCGGGTGGCGTTCCGTGCACAACAGGACGCCGATGAAGGCAGGTGCAGCTTCCGGTCGTGATGCCGGCGGCCTCGGGCTCACAGCACCCGCACGGCAGCCCATGCGCGCGGCTTCACCCTCATTGAGGTGCTCATTGCGCTGGCCATCGTCGGCATCCTGTCGGCCATTGCCATTCCGTCGTACTTCTCGTACGTCGAGCGGGCCAACCGGCAGATGCCAGGCCACGCTGATGGACGCCACCCAGTTCATGCAGCGTTTCTACTCGCTGCACAACTCCTACAGCACCCAGCGTGATGGCAGGACGAAGGTGGCGCTGCCGGCGGCGTTGCAAAGATCACCAAGAAATGGTGCAGCGCTATATGACATTTCTGTCGAGAGCCGACAACAGCTATACGCTGCGTGCCGTGCCCCGCAACAAGGCGGATCCGTGCGGCACGCTCACGCTCAACAGCCTGGGGGTGCGTGCCAACGACACCCGGGCCGTGACGGGCAAGCAGAAGCTTCCGGCAGAGACCTGCTGGCGCTGAACGACGCTCGTGGGAGGTGGACCTCGCGAACGCAGATCACACCGGACGTGGCCACTGGGCTGCGCAGGTCTGCGCCGGCCGATATGCCGGGCCCGTGCAGGAAGTTCCCGGCATGCCTCGACGGCGACCCGGACGAGGCCGCACTGTGGGTGCAGGGCATGGCCTCGTTCGAGGAGGACCCCGAGGCAGATGTCCTGCTGGGACTGTCGGGTCTTCTGGATGCCTCGGCCGGTCAGGATGCGGACTGGCACGACCTCGAAGGCGCCGACGAGCCCGACTGGCACATGGCCGTCTACGACAGCCTGGAAAGCTTCGAGGGCTTCGAGGGCTTCGACGACTACGCCCCTGTCCATGGGGATGAGACGGACGATCATCCGGTGGACATGAGGGCCATCGAGAGCGCTGCCGCAGCACAAACGGACGAGACCTCCTCCGGTTCACTCGTCACCTGATTCTCTTCCCCCATGTCTGCGGGTGGGGCACCCTTCTGAACATCGTGGCCGCCGGGCCGTGCAGGGATGCACGGTTTGACGGACACGATCCGATCGAAACATGAAACTGATGGAATCCGTGATTTGCCCCCGCCTCGATGGGAATGCCGGCAGCTGCCATGCCGCGCCGGATTCCGCGTGCCGTGCGCGCGGCGCTGCTGTTGATGTCGTTCAGCCTGCTGCCATCGGTGCAGGCCGAGATTTCCCAGCAGTCGCTCATCAGCAAGGATGTGGCGGTTGTCGAACCGAACCTGATGTTCACCCTGGACGACTCGGGTTCGATGGCCTTCAACTACCTGCCCGACACGGACCGAATATCACCTGTTTGCCTTCCATCCGGACGAGCCGGACGACTATGCACCCTACAAATACGAGGGGCTGCTGGCCACGGACGACAAGAACATTCTGGCAATCCGCCGGCGTTCGCCGAAGGTGAACACGCTGTACTACGACCCGGACGTGCGCTACGAGCCCTGGGTGGACAAGGACGGTGTGCGCATGGGCAATGCGGACCCCGTAGCCGTCATCTACCACGTCAACCACCCCAACCCAAATTCAAGGATCTCAAGCTCGACATCACCGGGGAGAGGTCGGTGGGGAAGCGCCCGGTGTGTGTGACGCCGCAGGGGAACGAATTCGTCAGCGACCTCAGAGAACAGAAGCCCTGCACAGGGGATGGCGTCACCAGGACGGTGGCACCGGCTACCTACTACCTGCCGAAAGACCCGAAATTCAAGCCGGACGCAGACTGGACGAAAGACAGTGCCAGCAACTACAAGCGCATCTCCATCAAGGGACCACTCAGTATTTCGATCGGCCCTTCACACGCACCGACCGCCTGATTTCAAGAAAAACCCCTAACGTCCGCGAATGCACCCAGTGCGCAGGAATACCAGAACTTTGCCAACTGGTTCCAGTATCACCGCACGCGGATGCGCTGCCATTGCCGCCGTGGGCAACGCTTCTGCCACGGCCCTGGGGCCGGATATCCGCGTTGGCTATGGACGTATCAATCAGGAGTGCCCAAGCCGGTTGATGGTGGAGACCATCGTGGTCGAGCGCGGGGTACGGCGCTTCGTCAACAAGAATGCCGCGCCACCACATTGAATGCGGGTGAAACCGATCGTTCGGACTTCTTCAACTGGCTCAACACGCGGACGGCCGACGGTGGAACGCCTCTGATGCGGGCAACGAAATACCGTCAACAACTACTTCCGGCGTGCCGACGCATGCGGGCCCTCGGGCAGCGGGAGCCCGGGCCGGATAGGTGGGAGGCTGAATCAGCGCTCGCAACCATCTGGCATGCCGTCGTTCCTATCACATCCTGATGACGGATGGGCAGTACACTTCCCAAGTATGATCCTGATCACCCGAAAGAACCGAAGGGATGCTTCAGAAGGACTTCCCGCTCGAGTCCGACAATGTGGACGGCGAGAAGATCGCGGATGATCGTGCACCGGAAAAGGGTGGGCCGGCGCGCGGCAGCTATCAGCATCGTCCCCTGTGCCCCATGCCAGAGGAGTGGCCTGCGGGTCGCTGGCCGACTACGCCATGGATGGCTGGAAGAACGATCTGCGTCCGGATCTGAACAACGAGGTCCCCACCTATGAGGGTAACCCCTCGTTCTGGCAGAACGTGACCACCTACACGCTGGGCTTCGGCGTGGAAGGCACGCTGTCGTATCCCGATGACCCGCAGAAGATCATCACCGACCGCTCTCATGGCCCTGCCGAGGTGAAGCCCGGCACACCCACCGCCATCGACGACCTCAGGCATGCGGCCGTCAACGGCCATGGCAAGTACGTCAACGTGCGCAACAGCGCCGGCTTCATGAGCGAGATGGCCGGTATCCTGGCCGAGATCGCCAGCCGTACCGGAACCTCGGCCGGGGTGGCCGTGGCCTCGCGTGCGTTGCAGGCCAACAACCAGAAATTCGTGCCTTCGTACAAGACCAAGGACTGGACGGGAGACCTGAAGAGCCTATGCAGTGGATGCCCACGGCCAGCAGGGAGCGCTGCAATGGAGCGTTCTGGAGCGTCTGCCCAAGCCCATCGACCGGACCATGTACGTGGGGACCGGAAAAATCGGCAGCCCGGCTGCTTCGCCCTTTTACTGGGACAGTGCCGAAGACAAACTCGCCCGGCGCATGACGGACAAGGCCAAGCGCGAACTGATCCAGGGGGCCGGCAAGGAGGACGAGGACGGCAGTCCACTGGTGCTGTATCTGCGTGGAGACCGTTCCGAATCGGGCAAGAAGTTTCGTACCCAGTTGCAGAGTGCGGTCATCGGCCATATCGTCAATTCGCAGCCGGCCTACATCGGTTCGGCCATTGACCGCGGCTACCGTTACCTGCCGGCTACCTTCGGCGGCGCAAAGTCGGGCGCTGACAGTTACAAGGACTACGTGGCGCAGAAGGCAGCACGCACCTGCAGCGCGACCATCCAGGGCGGCGCTGCGAAGGTCTGCGGCCCCGCCATGGTGTTCGTGGGCAGCAACGAAGGCTTCCTGCACGGCTTCAACGCCCATCCTGATCCGGCCAAGGATGGTGGACGCGAGATCTTTGCCTTTGCCCCCTTCGCTTCACTCTCCGAGCTGGGGCGCTCCTCGAAGCCCGACTTCCAGGCACGCTTCATGATGGACGGCCCGCTGATCGAGCGGGATGCCTTCTGGGGCAACCGCTGGCACAACGTGGTGGTGGCCACGACCGGGGCAGGGCCCAAGGCCGTGTTCGCGCTGGACGTGACCCAGACCGACTTCCATGGTCTGGACCAGGCCGTGCTGTGGGAGCTGAGTGACGTCAATCAGTCAGTCAAGGCCAAGCGGATGCCATCGGCCATGTGCTGCAGGAGCCCGAGGTGGGCGTTCTGGCCGATGGCCGCTGGGTGGTGGTGATCGGCAACGGTTATGAGAGCCGCTCGAAGCGGGCCCAGCTGCTGGTAGTGGATCTGCAGACCGGGCAGGTGATTGCACGGCTGGATACGGGCGTGGAAGTGACAGTCAGCCCAACGGCCTGCGCGTGGCCCCGTGCGCGATGGCAACCAGAGTCATCACGGGCGCCTTTGCCGGTGACCTGCGGGGCAACGTCTGGAAGTTCGATCTGGCCGCCTCCCACCCGTCGAACTGGAAAGTGTCGTATGGCAAGAAACCGATGTTCACTGCACACGACGGACGGGCCATCACCGCAGCGCCTGTCCTGTCACCCATCCGCTGGGTGGCGTGATGGTGCTGGTGGGTACGGGGCAAGCTCTTCGAGGTGGGTGACAACGAGGTGCCAGCCAACCACGATCAGGACAGCGGGCCCTTCGATTCACTCTATGGCCTGTGGGATACCGCACGGCTGAGCATCGATCGAAACGGAAACCGCACCTGGGCGGCCGATGACCGCAAGAACGCGGATGGCAGCACCAGCAAGGGCAACGACGGCATTCTATCAAGCTTGGCACCGTGGTCACCCGCAAGCTGAAGGTGATGCTGGGCCAGACGCTGGTGAAGATCCCGCTGGAGGATTCGGCCAACCGCAACCTGGACTGGATGCGGGACCGGGGCTGGCGCGTGACGCTGAAGGACATGATCGCAGTGGGGGGGCAGCGCAACATCGTGACCCCGCAGCTGATGTCCGGTCTGGTGCTGTTCGAGACGATGAGCCCCTGGGTGGATGAGGTCACGGCGGCCTGCAAGCCCCGGATCGACACGCCGGGATTTGCGCTGGCACTGGACCCGTTGTCCGGTCGCATGAGTTCAAGTCGCTCATCGACACCAACAACGACAAGCTGGTCGATGGTGGCGATGCAGCCGGTGGCGGGCTGGGTGATGGAGAACTGGACGGGGCGTTCGGTGATCGTGACCCAGCCGCCGGCCAAGCCCTGTGGGGGCCTGGCCGACTGCAAGCCGCTGCCTGCCCAGCTGTGTCCGGAAGACTCTCTGCCAACAGCCTTCAGGAACGTCGGGCGATGCCATCCGGTGTGCGTGGGATCGCCTGCGCCGACCCGTTGGTGGTGGCGCGAGATCTCGGTGCCCGACATTACCTGCAACGCTGGTGCGAATCCCGGCCAAGCCCAGCCCACTCGTGACAACCCACTGAGGCCGGGTGGCCGCACCGGCCTACCATCTGTCGATTCGCAGGCGGCGATGATCCCGCCTGCCTTGTCGGTGGTCACGCGTCGAATCACTATTGCCGTTCTGATCGAGGAGAACCGTCCAGGAGCATTGGCTCGGCGGGGCCTCGGGAAAGGACGACGATGATACGCACGACTGATCCTCGCTGCGGCAGGCCACATGCTGGAAGCAGGGACGCGCTCTCGCAGGCGGTCCGTGCCGCCTGCTGCTGATGTCCTGCGCCCGGCGCCACAGGCACACGCTGTCATCTCGCAGGAATCGCTGATCGTCAAGGAACTTCCGGTCGTTGAGCCGAACCTGATGTTCACGCTGGATGATTCTGAGGTCGATGGCCTTCAACTTCCCGCCCGATACCGACCTGGACGATCATCTGTTTGCATGCATCCGGCCGAGCCCAGGGACTGGGTACACGCCCTGGCGCGTTCAGGGACCGCTGAGCACGGGTGACAATGACCTGCTGGCGGCTCGCAAGCGTTCGCCGCAGGTCAATACGCCGTACTCACGATCCGGATGTGCGCTACGACCCTCGGGTGGACGGAACGAGGTCCGGATGCCGAATGCAGACCCTGGAAGGTGAAGTATCACCTCGGGCATTCGAGGAGAAGATCGCTGCGCTCACCATGGACATCACGGGACTCCAGCCCGTCCATCAGCCCGGGATGGATAAGCTGCATGAGGGAACCTGCGTCAGGCCGCAGCTTGAGCCCAAGAAAGGGCAGGAGTGCAGTGTGGTGACCGCAGCAGTCACCATGATCGCACCGGCCACGTACTATCTGCTCAAGAACCCTCGACAACAAGCCGCCCGTGAGGGGTGGACGCTGGGCGACTTCCAGTCGTCGAAGGACAGCGCCAGCAACTACCAGCGCGTCTCCATCATGGACCACCAAGGAGTTCGTGCGGGCCAACACGCGTACTGACTGCAGGTGACCAGTCCCTGCGCCAGCACCCGTACCCTGCACGCAGGCGGAGGAATACCAGAACTTTGCGAACTGGTTCCAGTATCACCGCACGCGGATGCACGTGGCCATTGCCGCTGTGGGCAATGCCTTTGCCACGGCGTTGGGCAAGGACATCCGGGTAGGCTACGGACGCATCAACAAGAGTGCCGAAAGTGTCGTCGATGGTGCCCCCACCAGCATTGTCGAACGTGGGGTTCGCTGCTCGAAGGCGAAGACCGGAGTGCATTTCTTTAAATGGCTGAGCCAGCGTACTGCCATGGGTGGTACACCGCTGATGCACTCCTCGCAGACGGTGAACAGATACTTCGAGCGCAAAAGACTACACGGGGCCCTCGGGCAACAACGCCTCGGGAAGCAGACAGGGTGAGAAGCATCTAGGTGCCGACGCTCCTATCACATCCTGATGACGGACGGCCAGTACACGTTCTACAACGATTCCCCGGAGCACTATACGATCGAGTCCGACAGCACGCCGGGCGAGGAGATCGTCGATGATCGGCCGGGCAGCAGTCAGGGCAAGATCCACTCCACGGATCAGTACCAGCCTGTTCGCCCCTTCGCGAGCGCGACCCGGGTACGCTGGCCGACTATGCGGATGGACGCCTCGAAACGTGACCTGCGTCCGGATCTGGACAATCTGGTCACGCCCTGTGATGGAAACCCGTCGTTCTGGCAGAACGTCACCACCCTACACGCTGGGATTCGGCGTGGAAGGGAACATTCCCTATCCGGACGGGGTTGAAGGGCATCTGCGACGGCACGCGGAGTGGCCGAGCAGGGTCGAGCCTGAAAGCCCTTCGGCCGTCGATGACCTCTGGCACGCCGCCATCAATGGTCACGGCAAGTACGTCAACGTGCGAAACAGCAGCGGCTTCTGACGGAAATGGCGGGTATCCCGGCAGACATCTCCAGCCGAACCGGCAGCACGTCGGGCGTGGCTGTCGCCTCGCGGGGCGCTGCAGGCCAACAACCGAAGTTCGTGCCGTCGTTCAAGACGAAGGACTGGACCGGTGACCTGACGGCTTATGCCGTGGATGCTGCCGGCAACCGGGCGCGCGCCAATGGAGCGTGCTGGACTATCTGCCAAGCTTTATCGACAGGCGCATGTACGTGGGTACCGGCGCCGGTCGGGGCAGCCTCCCGGCGTTCTACTGGGACACGATGAGCCAGACGCGAAGAAGGCGCTGGTTGGTGGCGCCGGAAAAGGGGAGGGTGACGGCAGCAAGCTGGTGATGTATCTGCGCGGGGACCGGACCGAGTCCGGCAAGGCATTCCGCGAGCAGCTGCAGAGCGCCGTCATCGGCCACATCATCATTCGCAGCCGGTCTATATTGGCGCGCCTGTCGATCGGGGCTACCGCTACCCGCCGGCGACCTCGGAAACACCCTGTCGGGCGCAAAGAGCCACACCGCCTATGTGGCGCAGAAGGTGGCGCGCAGTTGCAGCACGGCCCTGCAGGGGGGCGCCGCGAAGGTCTGCGGTCCCACGATGGTTTTCGTGGGCGGCAACGAGGGCTTCCTGCACGGCTTCAATGCCAATCCCGATCCGGCCAAAGATGGCGGCTGCGAGATCTCGCCTTTGCGCTCCTACGCATCGCTGTCGCAGCTGGGGCCTCGTCCAGATCCGGTTTCAAGGCCCGTTTCACGATGGACGGCCCGCTGATCGAGCGGGATGCCTACTGGGGGTCGGCAGGGTGGCGAAATGTGGTGGTGGGTACCACTGGGGGCAGGGCCGAAGGCGATGTTCGCCATGGATGTGACGAACACCGACTTCAACGGGCTGAAGGATTCCGTGTTGTGGGAGCTGAGCGACGCCAACCAGGCGGTGCAGGCCCATGGCGATGCCATCGGTCATGTGCTGCAGGAACCTGAGGTGGGCGTGCTGGCCGATGGGCGATGGGTGGTGGTGACGGGCAATGGCTACGAGAGCCGCTCCCGACGTGCCCAGCTGCTGGTGATCGAGCTGTCGACGGGCAATGTCCTTGCGCGGCTGGACACGGGCGTGGGCAGCAACGCCCAGCCCAGTCGGTCTGGGCGGCGTGACGCTGGTGCGCGATGGCAACCAGGTTTATCACCGCGGCCTACGCAGGCGACCTGCGCGGCAACCTCTGGAAGTTCGATCTGGCCAGCAAGACGGTGTCGGACTGGAAGGTGTCCTACGGCCAGAAGCCGATGTTCACGACGGATGACGAGCGCCCGATCACGGCACCGCCGACCACCGTCACGCATCCGCTGGGCGGGGTGATGGTGCTGGTGGGCACCGGCAGCTCTTCGAGGTGGGTGACAACAAGCGGCCCGATACCGCCCGAGGGCAGGCGCCTGGTCGAATCGATCTACGGGCTGTGGGACTACACCCGGCTGGTTTCCGATGAGAAGGGCAGCGCGCCTCGGGTGGATGGCCGCCAGAAAGACAAGCGATGGCGTGCCCATTGCCCGTTCGGCGGTGAAGACCCGCAGCTGAATGTCATCGGAAGCCGTTATCTGGCGCAGACGCCTTTCGACGACAAGGCCAACGGGATCTTGGACTGGCGCAAGGACAGCGGCTGGCGCATTCGCCTGGTGGACATGATTGCGCTGGGCGGTCAGCGCAACATCATTGCGCCGCAGCTGATGTCCGGCCCCGGCGCTTTTCGAGACCATGAGTCCCTTCTGTGGATGAAGAGCTGGGAGCCTGCGCGGCCAATGTGAACACGCTGGGCTTTCGCTGTGGTGGATCCGCTCTCGGGGCTGATGAGCCCCAAGTCACTGATCGATACCAACCGGGACCGCAAGATCAACGAGGCAGACCTTCAGGTGGCGGGCTGGAGCGTGAGAACTGGACCGGACGGTCGGTGATCTGGCAGAGAAGCGCCCAGTTCTGCGAGGGCGCGGGTTGCCAGAGCCAGGCACAGACCAGGTCGGTCTGCCCGCCCGATGCACTGGGCGCAGCCCTGCAGAACGTGGGTGATGGCGAGCCGGTCTGCGTGGGTGCGTGCCGCCCACCCGCTGGTGGTGGCGCGAGCTGCCATTCCGGGACGATCACCGACAACCCGGGGGCCGTGCCCACGGCGGCAGAGCAAGTGATGCGCCTCACGGCCCATGAGGAGACCCATGAAGATGAATGAACAGGATGCTGTTTGGGGGCGTTGCTCGAAAGGGGCATCGGATGCGGCCGGCTGCACGCCTGACGCAGGGGTGAGGCTTGCCCGGCGGTGTTGGCGGGTACGACCGGTGTGCTGGCGCATGCGGAGATGGCCCAGCACTCGCCGATCATCGCCGATCCTCCGGCGGTCGAGCCCAACGTGATGTTCACGCTGGACGACTCGGGCTCGATGCTGTTCAATTACCTGCCGGATACGGAGATCAATTTCCAGCTGTACGCCATCCACCCGGGTGAGCCGGCCCGTGGGGACCTACGAGGTGAAGGGGCCGCTGCCTTCGGAGTATTACGCGCTGGCCGCGCGCCGCCGTTCGCCGGACGTGAACCTGCTTTACTACGATCCGCGGGTTCTGTACCTGCCGTGGATGAAGGCCGATGGAACGCGTGAGCCCAAGGCCAGTCCCGAGGCTGCGTACTATTTTTACGGGCACAGCACGGTGACGGTGAATCTGCGTGGCACCTACCAGCTGCGGCCGAATGACCACAAGGTCTGCGTGGGGGCTGCCTGGGGTGGAAAACGATCCTTGTAAACAGGATTACGGTATCAACGCCGTCAAACCAGCCACGTATTTCTCTCTTCAAGGGCCGTGAAAGGCTCACGCGTGAGGGCATCACGCCTCGGGAGCGGGAGCAGCTGCTCAACGACGTCAGGAACTACACACGCGTTTCCATTTCCGGAGGCGACCTCCTTCCAGATCGATTCCGACGAGCGCACGGACTCGCATGAAGGCGGCCAACGGTGTGCGGACCTCGCACGCAGGAGCAGGAATACCAGAACTTTGCCAACTGGTACCAGTACCGTCGCTTCGCCACCCTGCTGGCCGTGGGGCGGTCAGCGAGGACCTTCGCACGCCGGGTGGGCAGCGACGTGCGCGTGGGCTGCGGGCGCATCAACAAGGGCCCACCTCCGTCGATGGCCGTGACACGGGCGTGGTGGAGCGCGGCGTGCGCCGTTTTCGCAGGAGCCGACAAGCGACAGCTTCTTCAACTGGTTGCGAGAGGGACGTACACCCTTCGGGCGGGACGCCATTGCTGGGGCCTCGATCTCGGTGGGCGACTATTTTTCGCGTGACGACATGGATGGGCCTCGGCGGATCAGGGGCTGGACGGGCGCAAGCGCATGCTGAGTTGCCGTCGCTCCTACCATATCCTGATGACGGACGGTCAGTACAACGACTTCAAGACGAGAAAGTTCGAGAACCACGCAGGCATCGAGGATGCTGATGGAACGCTGCCCTGTCATTCCGGCTTCGGGCCGCAATCGCAGTACCAGTATCAGCCGGATGATGCCAGGAACAAGCTCTATCCCAGCCCGGCCAGAAGACACTGGCAGACATCGCCATGTACTACTGGGAACCGTGACCTGTTGCCGCGGCTGCCGAACAATGTGCCGGTCGATGGTGACAGTCCGTCCTTCTGGCAGAACGTGACGATGTACACGCTGGGCTTTGGCGTGGATGGCAGTCTGCCGGCAGGGACGCCGGAGATCCAGACGAGAACACTGGAGCGGTTGGCCAGCAGTGAGTTGAAATGGCCGGAAACGATCAACGACGATTCACCCTGAGGTCATTGATGATCTCTGGCATGCGGCCGTCAATGGCCATGGCCGCTATGTGAACGTCAAGAACAGCACGAGCTTTCTGGCTTTCGATGCGCAAGATCCTCGCCGAGATCGTCAATCGTCAATGGTTCGACGGCCGGCGTGGCGAGTGAACAGCCGCGCCTGTGCGTCAACAACCAGTTCAGCGCCGTCCTTCATGACGCGCAGCCAGACCGGTAACCTGATGGCCTATGCGCTTGACAGCAAGGGCGAGCAGGGCGCACCGCAATGGAGTGCGATCGACAAGCTGCCGCACTGGAGCTGGCGTCGTGCCATCGTGGGCAACGGCAATACTCGGGCGACGGGCCAGCAAGCTCTACTGAGTTCTGACCGCCTCAACGATCTGCCCACGTCCATCAAGACCATGCTGCTGGATACGCTGGGCATTGCACGCAACCAGCATGCGGGCAATGAGGCCGTGGCACGTGGGCGCCAGCTGGTGGCCTACCTGCTGGGTGACGGCAACTATCGAGACCACCCTTGTTCAGGGCGCGTCGTGGCGTGCTGGGGCAGATCATCAACCCACGCCGGTCTTCATCGGAGCGACCACCAATCAGGGCTATGCCTCGCTGCCCGCCGAGCTGGGCGGCAAGGCATTCCGGCAGCAGCACCTACCGGGCCTACCTGAAGGGTACCAAGGGGCGGCAGAACGACAAGGACAAGCTGGTGGTGGTGGGCGCCAATGACGGCTTCGTGCACGCCTTCCGGGCCAGTGACGGGGTGGAGCGCTTTGCCTATGCGCCCTACGTCGTGCTGCAGGAAATGGCCCGGCTGGCCGACAAGCGGCAGACCGGGCAGCGGCTGCTGATGGACGGACCGCTGGTGGAGGCCGATGCCCATCTGGGGGGCCGATGGCAGAACGTGGTGGTGGGCAGCACTGGGCGCCGGTCCGAAGGCGGTGTTTGCACTGAACATGACGGGCACGGCGGATGCTGACCGGCCCCGAAGGCACTGATGTGGGAGCTGGATGCCAGCCGGGATCGTGAGCTGGGCCATGTGCTGGCTGCGCCCGAGGTGGGCGTCCTGCGTGACGGCACCTGGTGGCGGCTCGGCAATGGCTATGAAAGCGAATCGGGACGCCCAGCTCTTTGTGGTCGATCTGGCCACGGGTGAGGTGCCGCGCGGCTGGATACCGGGTGGGCTCGAAGACCGATCGCAACGGACTCGGGCGGCGTGAGCTGCAGCGTGACGGCAATCAGGTGATCGCCTGCGCTGGCGGGTGACGAAGCGCAACATGTGGAAGTTCGATCTGGCCTCGCGATCGCAGCAGTGGAAGGTGGCCTTCGACCGCCGTCCGCTGTTCAGGACCCAGGATGCTCGCCCGTTCACGGCCGCTACCGGTGCTGGTGCCGCACGCGCGGCGGCACTGATGGTGCTGGCCGGCACGGCAAAGCTCTTCGAGCCTGGCGACGAGCGCTCGCGGGCGCAGGAGTCACTCTACGGTCTGTGGGATCAGTCGACGATGGTGCAGGACATGGAAGGCGAGGGGCCAATCGGCGGCAGGTGGGCTGGAAGTGGCGCGAGGGGATCCGGTCGAGGCCAGGTTCCGGTGACGCGACGCCAGACCGTGTCGGCCGATGGGCGCCCGCCTACGAGGAGTGATCCCTGAAGGCGCTGAACTGGGCGTTGCATCGGGGCTGGCAGATCCGCTGGACATGATGCGCGACAAGGGCTGCGCCTCATTGCGGCGCCGCAGATGGTCTCTGGGCATGCCGCTGTTCAGAGACCACGACGCCAGTGGTGGAGGTGGACTATGCGGAATCCCTCGCAGCTGAGCAGGTGAACGTGCCGCCCGCAGCACCTTCGTCGAACCGATCACGGGGGCATAAGGCTACCAAGCAGGTCATCGATACCAACCATGATGGAGCGATCGACAACCGCGACCGGATCGTGTCGAGCTGGAGGTGAGAACTGGACCGGTCGTCTCGTGGTCCTGAATGAGGAGCCTCCAAGCCTTGCAGCATGGCGCTGCGCACGCAGCTGCAGCAGAACCTGTGTCCGGAAGGATCTCTAGACCGCGTGTCAAAGGACGGTGGAGAGCCGTGCTGGGCTGTGGATGTCCGACGCCGACCCGCTGGTGGTGGCGCGAGCTGTCCAGCCTGATATCACTACAACGCAGGTGCCATACGGACGGCGCCTGTTGGAGGGGCTACCAGGGAACACTGGCCGGTGATGGTGCCCGCGCCACGAAGCGACCGCCCCCGCTTCGAGTCCGCGTATCGCCGCCGCGCAGCCCGCTTTCCGGAGCGTGGGCGCAGGGTGGCGATGCGCTGCCACCGCCTGTCACGAGCTGCATGGCGGCAGTCGCAACGGCTTGCCTCGCAGTCGGCGTCATGAAGATAGTGCCCGGATCATCAGGAAGTCCGCGCGATTCCGACGATGCGCGGCAGGTATTCCGGAGAGATCTTCATGGCAGTGAATGGCAGCAAGGCAGGTGGGCACCATGGTGTCGAACATTGTCCCGGCATCTCAGGCCGCAGGGACGCGTGCGCCCGGCTCGTTTCTGATGGCCTGTGCTGGTGCGACCGTGCAGGCCGAGATCGCGCAGCACTCGCTGATCGTGGCCACGCCCCGGTCGTGGAGTCCAACGTGATGTTCACGCTGGATGACCCGGGCCTCGATGCTGTTCAACCATCTGCCCGATACGGATCTCCCCACCAGATCTATGCCATCCACCCCCAGGAGCCGGCAAAGATCGCCTATTTCGGGATTGCTGGCCTGCTGGATTCGCGTGACGGAAACATCCTGTCGGCACGTCGGCGTTCTTCGGACGTGAACCTGCTGTATTACAACCCGAAGGTGCGCCATGCCGTGGATGAATGCCGACGGCACTCGCGAGCCGGACGCAGACCTGCCGCAATATTTCTAGCATGCAGTGGTGCAGCACGACGCTGAACCTGAGAGGTCTGCAGCCTGTCGCGGGGAGCGCGCACCGCAGTCTCGTGCAGCCTCCGTTCAGCGGGGTTCGAAGTGCGGTGCCCTTTGCCCGGGACAGGCGCCTGCCCAGTGAAGCCGGCCACCTATTGTGTGCTGACGGGGTGAACTGGAATGACCCGGCGGTCTATCGGCGCAGTGTCGATCTGCCGACCATCAGAATTCGGATATCGAGACCACCGACCGACCGAGTGCCGGCAGATCTCCCGGTGCGTACCTGCACCCGGAGCAGGAATACAAGAACTCGCCAACTGGTTCCAGTATCACCGTTTCCGCCACCTGCTGGCCGGAGCGTGTGGGCGAGGCCTTGCCCGTCAGCTGAGGCGATGTCCGCGTGGGCTGCGGCCGACCAACAGGCGGAAGGGTCGGTTGACGGCATCGTCACCCGGGTTGTCGAGCGGGCGGCGCCGGTTCGACGGCCAGGACAAGACGGCGTTCTTCAGCTGGCTGCAGTCGGTGAACCCTCCGGCAGCACTCTGCTGCTGGGGCAGCCACATTGCCGTGGTGAGTACTTCAAGCGTGACGGGGCACGGTCCCCGGTCGGAGCCCACGGACAGCAAGGGCAGACGCGTCAGCTCGAGCTGCCGTCGCTCCTATCGATATCCTGATGACCGACGGTCAGCACAACGACCAGACAACACGCAGATCGACCGGATCCCCGGCATGAGTGCACGACAATGAGCTAGGGGCCGGTGATTCCGGGCATCGGGCAAGAATCGTGCCTTCCGTTACGATCCGAATGACCCGAACAACCGCTCTTATCGCAGCGCCACGGGGCGACGCTGGCCGACGTGGCCATGGCACACTGAAACCGACCTGACGCCCAATCTGGCGAACAACGTTCCGGTGGATGCCGACAATCTGTCGTTCTGGCAGAACGTGACGATGTGGACGCTGAGCTTTTGGCGCGGACGGCAAGCTGCCGGCCCGACGCCCGAGTCGCTAGCCAGCACGCTGCAGGACATCATTTCGGGCAGGCGGTCGTGGCCCGCCGTCGTGAGGAAGGATTCGGACGAGGCGGTGACGACCTGGCATGCGCCGTCAACGGTCGGGGCCGCTATCTGAACGTCAAGAACAGTACGGGAGTTTCTGGCGTCGATGCGCCAGATCCCGCCGAGATCGTCAACCGTTCCGGTCTCGACCGCCGCGTCGGTCAGCAACCGGGCACTGCAGACCAGCAACTAGAAGTTCGTGCCGTCGTTCGCGACGCGCGACCGGACGGGCAACCTGCGAGGCCTTTGCACTGTGTGGACGGCCGAAGTTGCATCGCAGTGGAGCGCCGCCGAGAAGATGCTGCACTGGAGCCGTCGTCACGCATTGTCGGAAACGGCAGCACCACAGCGTGCCAGCAACTTCTGGAGTGCGAGCGCACGACGAACTGCTGCAGACGCTGAAGCAGACGCTGCTGGATGCCGGTGGCGCACCCGGACAGGGGGCAGCGTGAGAGGTCTGGGGGCGGCAGCTGGCTCTGCGGGTGACGGCAACTATGAGACGACGCTGTTCCGGGCTCTGCCGCAACGTGCTGGGCCAGATCGTCAACTCGCACTGTCTTCATCGGCGCCACCAACCAGGGGCTATGCAAGCCTGCCGGAGCGCGTGGGCAGCGGGGCCAGATGGTGATTCCGGGGCCCGTTCCTACCGTGCTCATCTGAAGGAGCAGAAGGGCGGCATCGCGCCAGAAGCTGGTGATGGTGGGTTCCAACGAGGGCTTTTGTGCGCCTGCCCGCGCCGTGACGGGGTGGAGAGCTTTTGCCTATGCGCCGAACGTGGTGATGAAGGAAATGGCCAGCTGGCCAATCGGAACAATCAGGAGCGAGCGCTCCTGATGGATGGCCCGCTGTGGAGGCCGATGCACACCTGGACGGCAGGTGGCAGAACGTGGTGGTGGGTACCACGGGTGCCCGGCCCGAAGGCGAGTTTGCGCTGAACATGACGCGCACCGCTGATGCTGATCTCTGGAACGAAGACGCTGATGTGGGAGCTGGATCGAGGCCATGCGGCCGAGCTGGGCCATGTGCTGGCGCACCCGAGGTGGGGATGCTGCGTGATGGCACGTGGGTGGCTATTTCTCGGCAACGGGTACGAGAGCGTCCCGTCAGTCCCAGCTCTTCGTGGTGGATCGGCAACCGGCGGCGCTGAAGACGCTGGACACGGGGCGCGGCTCGATGGCCGAACCCAACGGTCTGCGGGATCAAGCTGCCGCGCGACGGCAACCAGGTGATCACCGCCGCCTATGCCGGCGACCTGCATGGTAAATGTCTCGAAGTTCGACTCGGCGTCTGGAGCGGCCGCCAATGGAAAGGTAGCTGGGCGTCGTCCGCTGTTCACCACGGCGGGACCGGCGGCCGAGACGGCAGCGTCGCACTGGCGTCCCCATCCCGCGTGGCGGCACATGGTGCTGATCGGTACCGGCGAAACTCTTCGAGACGGCGACGAGAAGTCCCGCCTGGAGTCCTACTATGGCCTGTGGACAACGCACGCTGGCAGAAGCAGGCGCAGGCCGGCGGGACCGTGCAGGCCGCGGGCTGGGCAGTGGCGTGCGCAGCCGTGATTGCCCTGACGACGCTGGTGCCGCAACGACGACCACCCAGAACGGCAAGCTGGCCCACGAGACCGATCTCACCATGGTGCTGAACTGCGGCTAGCACCGGGCTGCAGCATCCGCTGAACATGATGAGCAACCGCGGGCTGCGGACCATCGCGCCGCCGCAGATGGTCTCGCGACATGGCGCTGTTCGAGGCGATGACGCTGGTGGTGGAGGTGGACTACGTCAGCAATCCTGCGCGGAGCTGGTGAACTGCTGGCTTCAGCACCTTCTGTCGAGCCGGGATCACGGGCGGCATGGCTACCAGCAGATCATCGACACGAACAATGACGGCAGATCGACAGCCGTGACATGGTCGTGCTCGAGCTGGGGCGTGGACAACTGGACGGGGCGTTCGGCGGTGCTGAACGAGGAACCGGCCGAAGCCGTGCGCCGACCAGCTGACGCAGGCGCTGCGGCTGGCGTAGCCCGAAGGCACGCTGATCAGCGTGGCACATGACGGCCGACAGCCGGCAGGGTGCTGTGCGTGAGCATTCCGGGCCGAACCGCTGGCGGTGGCGCGAGCTGGCCGTGCCCGACATGACCATGATCGTGAGGCCACAGCCGACAGCCGTGCCGACGGCACGATGCGAGCGCGAGCCAAGGCAGCCTCCCACGTCCCTGATCAGGGCTGCTGTTGATGACAGTGTCGCAGCGCTGTACCGAGCCGATTTCGCTGCCGATGCGGAGCCAGCCCGAGGCTGCCGCGACGGGTGAAGCTTCCGGTTGACGGAGCTGCCGGCGCGACGCTGAGGGCATCGTCGCCCACGGCCGCGGCGGCATGATGCTTGGCAATGTCACCGGCACGAACCAGCGGCGTGCCCGCTGCGAATGGTTGGCCCAGATGCCGGCATGAGCGAGTCGGCCTGCAGCTCCAGTCGGACCGATGGAGGCGTTGTAGCTGCGCTGGTCCATGCGCTGCGGCTTCTTCCACCGCTGCAGCGTGCCGGTGAGGTTCTGGCAGTGGTGGCCCACCTCGTGGGCGATGACATAGGCTTGAGCCGTCGTCACGGCGCGCCCAGCTGGTCCTGCAGTACCCGGTGAAGGCGGCTCGATGTAGATCTGCGGTCGCCCGGGCAGTAAAGGGGCCGGCCCTGGTGACGCCCACGCCGCAGGCTGTCTGGGTCGGCCGGAAAACAGCACGAGACCCGGTGGCGTGTAGGGCGCCATTGGCTGCGAAGATCTTCGTCCAGACATCCTCGGTGCTGGCCAGCACCACGGAGATCAGCGCTTGGCGGCGTCGTTCCGCCCGCTCACCTGCTGGGACCGGTGAGTGGTGGCGCCAGCGACTCGCCCGGTGCCGATATCGCCGCCGGCCAGCAGCCCCAATAAAAGTAAAGGGAGGTTGATTCCCGCAGCCACCCGCCAATGAGGATGACGGCGACCGTGCCTGCGCTGAGCGGCTCCCCACGCTGAAGCGGGCAGGCCCCGCCGCCGCTGCTCTGGCCGCGGCGATCCTCGATGTTGCTGTTTCGCGTTCGTTCTCCCAGCGCATGGTCGATTCCGCAGTTTCGCCGCTGGCGATGATAATCGGACGCGGTGTTGCGTAACTGGTTGCGTAAGCTGCCAAACCTCACGATTTGTTCTGTAATGCAGACCAACAGGGCGGCGCACGATGCCGTCCGTGGCTTCCTAGTGTCCGTCATGGCTATTGGGTTTCATTCGCATGACGATTCGCGCGACCGGATCTGCCTGCGGATGGAGGCAGGGACATCCTGTGCGCGCTGTCGCGGATCATCTCGGGGGCCGCCGTCCATCGTGAAAGCCGGCCGGAGCAGGCGAGTCGGCGCTGTTTCGGGTGCTGGCCGGCGTAGCGCCATGCCGGTCGCCTGCAGGTCCATGGCCGCGAAGTGGCGCTTTTGACGGCAGCCGCAACAGCCAGTGTGGCGCTGGTGGATCGTGCGCGCACCAACTATCCGGGCTCACAGTCTGGGAGAACATCGGGTCCCGCTGCGCATGGCGCGCAGCAAGCCCTGGAAGAACAGGTCATCACGCTGGCCCGCATGCCGTGGGGCTGGGCGACTGCTTCGTCGCCGATGCTGGCCGATCTGTCGCTGCTGGGGCAGCGCTGGCTGGCGCTGGCGCGTGCCCCGCCAGCCGGGCTGGCACTGCTCCTGCTGGATGATCCGCTGGCGGGGCTGCTGGATGTCAGAGGCCATCCACATGCTGGAGGACCTGCCCTCCATCCCGCACCACGGCTCGGCAGCAGGGCATGGCCGTGCGTGATCACCCGCAGCAGCCAGGTCGCGCTGGTCTTCAGGCGGCGCCACGGCGGTGGTGGCGCAGGGCGCTTGCAGCAGCAGGAGGTCCGGGCCACCGACGTCCCGCTGCGATCCGGTATCGCTGAACGTGGCACGGGCCTCGGCGATCCGCCGATCAACCTGCTGCGGCCACGCTGGTGGACCATTCGTGCGAGATCGAGCAGGACCCGCCGATGGCTCGCATGGCACCGCTCAGTGTCGAGGATCCGGCGCTCCCGTGGGATTCGGCCCGAGGATCTGCGGCCGGCCGGCACGGCTGGCGATCTGGCCTCCGGCGCGGGTCGAGCGGTGGAATGAGTCTCGCGGGCACGCGCATCGAATGCCGTGCCCGGGTGGGGGCGCTGACGCCCCGTGCCGTCGCTGCTAGCGCCCGGCGCTGGGCGAGAGCAGTGGTGCTCCACGCCGATCCGGCCCTCTACCTGTCTGACGGGGCCGGTGCCTGGTGCAGCAGGTGGAGCGGGCTGCCGAACGGGCGCAACGCAGGCCCGGTGGTGCCGGTGCTGCCGGACATGCCGGTGACGAAGCTGCACCGACGATCTTTCGCGCTGCGATGAAGGCGGGAGGCAGCGCCAAATGGCTTTTCTGCGGGTTTTCTTCGCTGGATGTCAGTGCATCGCGCCGGCCTTCACCGCTGGGCGGATGGTCAGGCCGTCGCTGACCGACATCGACCTGATGCTGGAGGAAGGCAGCTCAGCACAGTGTTCAGCCGGCAGGCCGGCAAGTCGCCGCTGCCGCAGACACTGGCGGGTTCTGCACAGGCCGCGTCGCGGCGGTGGTGCTGGATGGCGTGGACGTGACCCGCCTGCCGGTGGGACGCCGACGCACGGCGCTGGCGCCGCCGTGCCGGTGGTCTACCCGGCGCTGACGGTCGAGGAGAACTGGCTCGCCACGCTGCGCGCCAGCGGCTCCGCTCGAGCAGCTGCGTCGCCGGTGACCGAGATGGCTTTTCGCGGGGGTGCTGGACGTGCCGCTGTGCCAGCGCTGGCCTTCGGCTCGGCCACGGCGCAGCGGTAGACTATCGGTCGTGCCCTGATCCGCGAGGATCTGGGCCTTCTGCTGGATGATGCGCTGCGGGTGCTGGATGCCGACGGGGCGCCGCCGATGGTGCGGGTTGCCCGGCAGCGCAGTGCAGCCGGCGCATGCATCCTCATCAGCACCTGGGGTCAGCCCGACGTGATGGGGCTGGGCGATGAGTGGCTGATGCTGATCAGCCGATCTGCACGCCAGGCCGGCTGCCGAGTTCGTGCAGTATCCGCGCACTCATGGCGGTGGCCAGCCGGCTGGGCGGCAGCGGACTGAATCGCGCTGCCCTGCCGTTCGGACGGGGCGGGCTCATTTTGCCGGCGTGCGCTCTTGCCGCCATCGCCTCCCAGCTGGACCTGTGGCTGGCCAGCTGCAGGGCAACCGCCCAAACCAGCATCGAGATGGCGATCCGGGCCGAGCACGTGGTGCTGGGGCCGACTGGGTCAGGAGGGCGCATCGAGCGCTGCTGACCCATGTCGAGGATGATGGCACCCTGATGCAGCTGCATGTGCTGCGGTGCCGGATTCCGTGTGCGCGGGTGGTCTATCACGCCGGCCGCTCACGACCGGCGGTGCTGTCCGGTAGCGCGGTGGCTGGCCGCCGCGAGAAACTGCAGATCAACCGGCACAGCTTTTCTTCGTGGACGGAGGCTGAATGCAGTGAGGACGAGGCATGACGCATTGCATCGAGGCGCTGGTTTCCGGCCCTGCTGGTGTTGCCCGCCTCGCTGACGCTGATGCTGCTGTGCGCTGCCGCTGGCGGTGCTGGTTCAGCTCACGCTGGGCGTGTCGTCGGGGACGCAGGAAGGTTCTGGCACATGCTGTCGGATCCCGCATATGACCCGGTGGTGCAGCAGGGGGCTGCTGGCGCAGACGCTGCGCATGACGCTGATGGTGGCGCTGGAAGCCGCGCTGGGCTGTGGCTGGCGCGGGATGCTGCCGCTGCGGGCGGGCTTCCGGCTGGTGGTGCACCCTGCTGGGGTGATGCTGTTCACCCGCTCATCATTTCCGTGATGGGCTGAAGGTGCGTGTCTCGCCTGAGCTGGCGTTGCCGGCGTGCGTGCGCGGGGCTGACCGAGTGCTGCCCGGGCGCCGCGCCCGGCGCGCTCCTCCATCATGCTGCGTGAGACCTGTGCAGTGGGCTGCCGCTTTTGCGTTGCGTGCTCCCGCGCGGCTGCGCCAGCATCCAGCGAGTCCAGTATCAGTCGGTGCTGTTCGATGGCGGTTCGGGCTGGGCGCCTCGCCCGCTGGAGTGGGCCTGCCAGCAGGGGCGCTGGCGCTGGGCGTCTTCTACCGGCTGATGGTAGGCGCGTTCATCGATGTCGATTTCTTCCGGTATCTGGCAGGGGCAGGGGCGGGGCGCGCCCAGCTGGCCGAATCGCAGGGACTGGTTCGGCGGTTTGTCCAGCAGCGTGCCGGGGCAGCCCGATGTCCGCCGCTGCCGGGGCCGCGTCCTTCACCGACCGGCTCGATATCTGATCCGGCGACCTGACCACGTGCTGACGTTGCTGCAGGCCATGCTGGTACTGCTGATGATGCTCACCATCCTGTGGCTGATCGGGCGCGGGCGCAGCCGCCCGTCCATCGGCGGGACCGCAGGCCGGCGAGGATCTGGAACTGGGACGTCGCCGCGATTCTCTGCGGGGCGTGTATCGATGGCTGGTGCTCGATGTCGCCGCCTGTTCGCCGTCCTGCCGCTGTGGCTGGCACGCTCGGTTTCTGCAGGGCGCCACGCCCGAGGAGGGTATCAGCTTCACCCATTTCATGGCGGTCATTGACGACCCGGTCTGGCGCAGCCTGCCTGTTGCTGGGCTGCGGGGCGCTGCTGACGGCCGCCGCTGCGGTGGTGCTGGCGGTCCCCGGCGCCTAGCACTTTCGGTCTCGCCGCCTGCTGGCCGTGAGCGGCTGATGGCGGTGACCATGCTGGTCAGCCTGATGATGCCGGCCGTGGTGCTGGCCTTTTCCGGCTCATTCACCTGAATGAGTTGCTGGGCTGTTGGGCATGCCCTATGCGGTCAGGCTGGCTCACCTGAGCTTTGCGGTCCCGCTGGCGGTGTGGATTCTGGCTGCGGGCATGGCGCAGGTGCCGGCAGCGCTGGACGAGATGGCCATGCAGGGACGGCTTCGGCTCGCATTTCATCGTGCGGGTGCTGTTGCCGGCCATCCACCAGCAGGTGCGCGCGGCCTTCCGCCTGCTTCCCGGTGGGGTGGATGATTCCTGTTGCGCGGGTGCTGGGCTCGGTGGTCTGGCCGCCGTCGGTGGTGATGCTGTCCGAATCGGTGGCGGCCCTGCCGGCCGTCCGGCAGGGCATGCCCCCGGCTCGAATGGCAGGTGCTGGCTGCGGCGGCAAGCTGGTGTTGCTGCCGGTGGTGCTGGCGGTGTACGCCCTGCGTGATCAGCTGCCCGACATGCTGTCGCTGTTCCGGTTGCCCAGCATGCGGGCCGGGGGCGGCGCAGCCGGGGCGCCTCGAGAACGCCTGATTGCCTGAGCGCGGGGCTGGCAGAACCAGCAGAGATGCCCCGTTGGGAAGGGCGGGCAGGAAGGCTGCTGAAGGGAAAGCGGGGGCAGGAACGGCCACCGTCGCCGTTCCCTGATGCCCCATGATGAAGCGGCACCCGGAGCGTGCTGCCCGGGTGCCCGAGGTGGCCTCAGCGCCCCTTGTTGCGGGCCGAGGCGAACGCCATAGCCAGTGCGCTCTGCGGCTGCTCGGCCTGCCGGCTGCTGCCGGGGCGGGCGCCATCACGACGCGGGCCGCGTGCATTGCCTCCGGCCGGGCGCGTACCGCCGGCCGGGCGGCCACCGGCACCCCGTTCGGCGCCGGGCTCATCCGACATGCGCATGGTGAGCGCCACACGCTGCCGGCGCACGTCCACTTCCAGAACCTTCACCTTCACCACATCGCCGGTCTTCACGACCTCATGCGGATCCTTCACGAAGCGATCTGACAGCGCCGAGATGTGCACGAGGCCGTCCTGGTGCACACCGATGTCGACGAATGCGCCGAAGTTGGCCACGTTCGTCACCACGCCTTCCAGCGTCATGCCGGGGCGCAGGTCTTCCAGCTTGTCCACGCCTTCCTTGAAGGCAGCCGTGCGGAACTCGGGGCGGGGATCGCGGCCCGGCTCTTCCAGCTCCTTCAGGATGTCCTGGATGGTGGGCAGGCCGAACTTCTCGTCGGTGTAGCGGGACGGGTCCAGGCGGGAGATGACGCTGCGCTGGCCCACCACATCGCTGATGCCGAGTTTCAGGTCATCCAGCATCTTCTGCACCACGGGATAGGCTTCGGGGTGGACGGCGGAGGCATCCAGCGGGTTGTCGCCGCCCTGGATGCGCAGGAAGCCCGCCGATTGCTGGAAGGCCTTGGCCCCCAGACGCGTCACGTCCAGCAGCGCCTTGCGGTTGGGGAAGGGGCCGTTCTGGTCACGGTGACGGACGATGTTCTCGGCCAGCGACGGCCCCAGACCCGCGATGCGGGTGAGCAGCGGCACGCTGGCCGTGTTCAGGTCCACGCCCACGCCGTTGACGCAATCCTCCACCACGCCGTCCAGCGCCTTGGCCAGGCGAGTCTGGCTCACGTCGTGCTGGTACTGGCCCACACCGATGGCCTTGGGCTCGATCTTGACCAGTTCGGCCAGCGGGTCCTGCAGGCGACGGGCGATGGAGACCGCACCCCGCAGGCTCACGTCCAGCGCCGGGAATTCCTGCGCTGCCAGCTCCGAGGCCGAATACACCGAGGCGCCGGCTTCGAGACCACGGCGCTGGTCAGGTGCAGCTGTGGCTGGGCGCGCATCAGGTCGGCCACCAGCTTGTCGGTCTCGCGCGAGGCGGTGCCGTTACCGATGGCCACCAGCTCCACCTTGTGGGTCGCGCACAGTCGGGCCAGCGTGGCCAGCGAACCGGTCAGTCGTTGCGCGGCTGGTGCGGGTAGATGGTGGCCGTCTCCAGCAGCTTGCCGGTGTCGTCCACCACCGCCACCTTCACGCCGGTACGCACGCCAGGGTCCAGCCCCATCGTGACCCGCCGTCCGGCCGGTGCCGCCAGCAGCAGATCCTTCACGTTCAGACCGAAGACGCGGATGGCTTCTTCCTCGGCTTTCTCGCGCAGGATGTTGATCAGTTCGCTCGATCTGCCAGCCCAGCTTCGGATCTGCCAGGTCCAGCGCACCGTCTGCGGCAGCCACGGATCGGCCGCGCTTCGGTCGGCAATGCCTACCGGGCGGCAATGGTGCGCTCGCACCAGCCCGGACCTTCCACATCGTCCACCTCGTCGGGCAGTTTCAGCGTCAGCGTCAGCACTTCTTCGCGGCGTCTCGCAGCAGCGCCAGTGCACGGTGCGAGGGAATCTCGGAAAGCGGCTCACGGCAATCGAAATAATCGCAAAACTGGCACCGCTTTCCGATTTGTCGGCGGCCACCCGGAAATGAGCACTGCCTTTTTCCTGCAGGTACCCGCGCAGGCGGCCACGTGTCGGCATCTTCGGCGAAGCGCTCCATCAGGATCTGCCGCGCCGTCCGGTGGCTGCTCTTTTGGCATCGGCCACGCGGATTGTCGCCATCGGGCGTGGTGAAGGCGGGTTTCAGATACGCGGCTGCTGCTTCGGTTTCAGGCACCAGCATGGGTTGGCCAGCAGGGCATCGGGCCAGCGGTTCCAGTCCGGCTTCGCGGGCGATCTGTGCCTTGGTGCGACGCTTGGGCTTGTAGGGAGCGTGCCAGATCCTCCAGTCGCTGCTTTGCCGTCGGCCTCGTCGATGCGTGCGGCCAGCCTCGGGCATGAGCTTGCCCTGTTCGGTGATCGAGTCCGTGGATGGCCTGCGCGGCGGGCGTCCAGCTCGCGCAGATAGATCAGGCGTTCGGACGGGTAGCAGCTGCGTGTCGTCCAGGGTTGCCGGTGACTTCCTTGCGGTGGCGGGCAATGAACGGCACGGTGGCCTTCGTCCAGCAGGGCGATGGCTGGCCCTACCTGCTGCGGCCTGATCGACGGTTCTGAGGCGAGACGTTGTTCCAGCGGTTGAGGCACGGGCTTGGGCAGATGGAACGGAGGTCTGAGGCAGTGAGCGGCGACGGGCAGGAAGGTTGCATCGGACAGGCCCATGCGAAACGCGGAGCCGGCACCGCGTGTCATCGACGGCCGGAGGCCTTTCAGCCCGGGCCAGGCGTCCATGACGGTCAGGAAAAAGTCGCTGCAGCCTTTTCCTGAAGGACGGCAGCATATCAGGGATAGCGGGTTGGTTGGCAGAATAACAACACGGCGGACCGATGCCATAATCGAGCCGCGTGGGCCGTTAGCTCAGTTGGTCAGAGCAGAGACTTGGCGGGCATTTCCCTTCCGTCCGGCGGCCGGGGTGCACATGGCATGCCGTGTCTTCCGGTTCCGTTCATGGAAACGCCACATGGGTTGCCCGGGTAGTGCATGCTGCTGCGGTAGAACTCTCAAATTCGGCAGACGCTCTGGCGCCGTCCTCGGTGCCGTGCCAATGCCGAGCAAGCTCGGGATTGTCGGAGGAGCGTGTAGAGACTCGACGGGAAGGCCGCGCAAGACAGAGTCCAGACCACGAACCGGAAACGGGCGGCGAAGCCGAAGTGGTACGCATAATCCTTTGGTCGTTGGTTCGAGCCCAACACGGCTACCACGCTTACTGTCGTGCCGCCTCGGTTCTCGGGGGCGCATGCATCCGTGGCATTAAGCACGCATGGCGTACCCGCCCATCGGCGGGCTTTTCATGTGCTGCCCGCAGCGGTGCCGGATTCTGTGCATCCGCCTGTCTCTCGCGCCTTTTGCCGTCCCATCCTGCCCGGTTTCCACCTCTCCGTGCGTGGTCCGTCTCCGGCAGGACGATTCCCCTCGGAACCCCTGAAATGTTTCTAAAGGGCCGTTCAGAGATCCATGGCGTGGTCAGGGTCTTTGTCCGGGAAATCACGGCAGTTCCCAGTGCGTCTCTGCATACTTTGTTTCGATATTTTTGTCCACGCATTGCCGGATGCTGCGCTGATATCTCCAGAGACCATTTCGGAAAGATACGATGATCATTTCCCGATCAAGGGATTTCATCCATTTTTCTGTTCCCGTTCGCAAAGTGGCTAATCGCGTATTCTTCTTCGCTGCAACGTCACATTGGGCGTCTACTTTTTGCATGAATATTCACCACAATGGCCTCACTGATCGACCTCAACCGGAAAAATCGCTGCTCCAGAAGCAGAGCAGATGCCATCAGAATCGTGAAAGAAAGGGCATCATCGCCCAGATCCGACAGGCCATCGTCGATTATAGAACTGACGCCGGACGACCTGTTCCCGGCCAATGGTGGGTCATCCGCCGCGGCCGTCGGCCGGCCGGTGGCCGGTTGGGCGCCGCCTCGGAAGAGGGGCAGTGCCCGTCCCCCGTCGCGGCCGTCCGGTCGGCTCCGTGTCCCGCAAGCCGGTGCCCATCCGCTACCGCGACGACGAGGGCGATACTCGGACCGGCCGGGGCAAGCAGTCAACTGGCTGCGCGCCCATGCCGAGGCTGGCCACGACATCGAGGAATTTCCGCGTCAACGAAGAGTCCTGATGGACTCTGCCCAGCCGGCATGATCCGGGCCGGGCATGCGGGCAGGAACGACATATCGACGAGATCATCTGCCCGCGATGACATTCGACATGAAGCGGGCATCACTGCAACGGTCGCGCCGCATGCTGGCAGCGGCCTTTCTGGGGGTGGACGGCCTCGGTGGCTGGTGCGCCAGCACCACGCCGGCCCAGATCACCGACCTTCAATCGTCAGGACGCGGCGCCGACGCTCGACCGACGGCACTTCATCGTGCAGCCGCTGCCGGGGGCAGGCCGAGAGCACGGAATATGCCGATTATTCCCTGCGGATCCGTGAGGCCCTGCGCAGGGCATGGGCTGGTCCCCGTGCCTGACCCGTACGCCGCTGAACTGGTCGTGCATTTCGAATACCGGACCGACGGTGGCAGCGTCACCGGAAGCACCTCGTCCAGCAGCGTCTCGCGGGCACCGGGGGCGGTTATCGAACAGGATGGGGCGTGGGGCTGGGCATTCCCATCGGCGGCACGTCCGAGAACATCAGTACCGTCACCGCCTTCAGGTCCAGATCGACCGGGTGAGGGCTGCTTCAGCGGACCGGCCCTGGGTGAGCTGATTCCGGCGAGGCGTGTCCATGAATCACGCTGGTCACGCGCAGCGAGTCCGCGGCGGTTGCGCCGCAGATGCCTGCCATGATCGATGCGCTGTTTGCCGATTTCCCGGCGTCAACGGCAAGACCGTGACCGTCAACCCGCCGACCGAATGAGACAAAAGCGGGTCACCCGTGTAGGTTGACCCGCTAATCCAAGCTCAGGAGAGAAAGAACCATGGGACATTCTGCGCTGCAGCCCACTCGGGCGCAGCGCAGCAAGGATGTGCGGGCTGATGGTTGCCGATGGGTGGTGAAACGGTGCGGGTCAGGCCGCATCGGCTGACGCCATGCCCGGCCCGGGTCCGGGTCAGTCTCGCCTGTCTCGATCGTTTCTCCGTGCTCCCGCTGAGCCACGCATCCGGTCGGCGGAGTCGTGGCCATCCGACGGCGTCCGGCATGACGCTGGCCCGAAGAGGCATTCAGGTTCGGGTGGGGAACATCGCCCCGAACCCGGCGTCGGAAAGGCGTGTTCGGTCCTGCCCCGGGTGGCGTGAGGCATGAATGCGACGCCGGGGCCATCCGGCGATGTCGTGTCGTGTCCCGGCCTTGCCGCCAGTCTGGCGGGGTGGACCGGCAGCGGCATGCGGTGCTGGGACGGGGCGAAGGCCCGTAGGCTTGCCCGTTCCCAACTGCCGCCGTCCGCGCCTGCCCGATCCGATCATGCCAGAGGTCACGCACACGCCCGTCCTGCCCGACGAACCCGCCGCCATCGTCGGCTCCCAGTTCACGTTCGAGCAGATCTGCGCCTTTGGTCTGGCCATGGGGTGGGGGACAGGCCCCTGTCGTTCGTCGTGAAGAACTGGATGGATTCGCGTCCGGCTTTCGCCATCGAGGACATCATCGGCCTGCCGCGCTGACTTTTCTGCGGGCCCCTTGAGGGCCCTGTTGACTCCTGACGGACTCCGGGAACTATCTCGGCAACGGAGGGGCCGTAACACGCCATAGTTACGGTTACTTCCAATAACCCGAGAGATTCCATGACCGGATCCGTGCGCATGGAGCGCGACACCTTTGGCGAGATCGCCGTCCCTGCCGATCGCCTGTGGGGCGCGCAGACTCAGCGTTCGCTGCAGAACTTCAGGATTTCCACCGAGAAGCAGTCGCCTGAGCTGATCCGGGCGCTGGCCACCGTCAAGCGTGCGGCCGCCACGGTCAACGCCGGACTGGGGCAACTGGCAGCCGACAAGCGCATAGGCCATCGAGACGGCCGCCGACGAGGTGCTGGCCGGCAAGCATGATGGTGAATTCCCGCTGGCCGTCTGGCAGACCGGTTCGGGGACCCAGACCAACATGAACCTCAACGAGGTTCTGGCCAACCGCGGCAGCGAGCTGATGGGCGGCGAGCGCGGCGAATCGCGCAAGATCCACCCCAATGACGACGTGAACCGGGGCCAGTCCTCCAACGACGTGTTCCCCACGGCCATGAACGTGGCTGCAGCTGTGGCCATCCACAAGAACCTCATCCCGTCGCTGAAGCAGCTGCGCGACACCCTCAAGGCCAAGTCCGAGGCCTTCAAGGACATCGTCAAGATCGGCCGTACCCACCTGCAGGACGCCACGCCGCTCACGCTGGGGCAGGAGTTCTCGGGCTATGTGGCCCAGCTGGAGCATGGCCTGAAGCATCTGGAAGACGTGCTGCCGCACCTGCAGGAGCTGGCCCAGGGCGGTACGGCCGTGGGCACGGGCCTCAATGCCCACCCCGAGTTCGCCGTGAAGGTGGCAGCCGAGATTGCTCGCCTGACGGGTGTGCCTTTCAAGACTGCGCCCAGCAAGTTCGAGGCGCTGGCTGCTGCCGATGCCCAGGTGGCGACCCACGGCGTGCTCAAGACCATCGCCGCCTCGCTCTTCAAGCTGGCCAACGACGTGCGCTGGCTGGCCAGCGGCCCGCGTTCGGGTCTGGGCGAGATCTCCATCCCCGAGAACGAGCCGGGCAGCTCGATCATGCCGGGCAAGGTCAACCCCACGCAGTGTGAAGCGTTGACCATGGCTTGTGCGCAGGTCTTCGGCAACGACGTGGCCGTCAACATCGGCGGTGCCAGCGGCAACTTCGAGCTGAACGTCTATCGGCCGATGATCGTGCACAACCTGCTGCAATCGGTCAGGCTGCTGGCCGACGGTGCCCGTAGCTTCAACGACAACTGCGCCGTCGGCATCGAGCCCAACCGTGCGCGCATCAACCAGCTGATGGAGCAGTCGCTGATGCTGGTGACGGCGTTGAACCCGCACATCGGCTATGACAAGGCTGCGCAGATTGCCAAGAAGGCGCACAAGGAAGGCACCACGCTGAAGGCCTCCGCGCTGGCGCTGGGCTTTGTCACTGAGGCACAGTTCGACGAATGGGTCCGGCCCGAGAAGATGGTGGGCTGATTCTTGCCATTCCCCGGACGAAATCCATGAAGAGCAACCTGCAACGCAAGGTCATGCGCCTGAGTGCCGTCCTGCTGGTGCTGGGCGCCCTGGGGGCCTGCTGCGGCCCGTGGGGTCCCGCCCCGGCCCCGGCGGCGGTGGACACGGCGGCCCGGGCCACCTGCAGCAGCCCTGATCGGCTGAAACGCCTGTTGGTCCCTCCATCCCGTTGGCCCTGATGCCGATGGGCAACCGAACGTCTCCTTTCTGGGGGCGTTCCGGTTTTTGTTGATGAAGCGCGGTGTATCGCGTGCCGCCGAGCGTCGAAACAAAACGAAAAGAAACGCCACCGCAACGAGATGATCGGTTCGGCGGGTTGCCCGAACATGTCTCCCATGTTCAGCGTGCCCGGGCACTTCCGCCCGCACGTGTTGAATGCCGGTTTTTCCGGGCATGACAGGATCTGGGCAGGATATTCATCATCCATATTTGTCCGACCGGACGCCATTGTTCACGGCATGAATGGTCGGTTGGGGCTGCACTGTGTCATTTTGTCATTAGATGCGTAACAAAATGGCTGTGTCCATGCCTGTGCCCAGTGAACATGAACGATGGGGTTGCCCGGATGAGGCCCGGCCACCATCGCAGGCAGCCCGACCAACGCAGCGCCAGCCGGGTCACGTCCGGCGAGAGGACGAATGAGTCCCGTGGATGCAGTGGTATCGCGCCCCTGCACGCCCAAAGGGCGCGAACCATGGCACAACTCGGGCAGCCGGGCCGACGCCCGCTCAGATCAGTGCCAGCGATGCATGCTGCAGATCATCCAGCAGCGCGCTGGTGCCTTTCCAGAGGTTCAGCTGGCTGGCGTCCACGGCCGCGTGCGTGTCGGCATCGGCCTGTGTCGTGGCGGAGGGCGCTTCTGGCTGGTGGCGCTCACGCTGCGCACACCCAGCCTGTTGTGCACTTCTTCCCACGTACCGTAGGTGCCCAGGCGGTCGCGTTCCTCGAAGCCCCAACCAATCCATTCACCCGTGGTTTTGTCACTGGCTTTGGTGGGATCATCGGCCTGCGGCTCCAGTTCGACCAGCCAGATCTTGCCGCCGTTGTTCTGGTGCGAGTCCCGGTCAGCCGTTGCATGTCGTGGTTGGACAGGACATCGCCCGTGTGCAGATACTCGAACTTTCCGGAATCGGTGGCGCTGTGCAGGCGCAGCGGGGACTTGTAATCGTTGTATTCGATGATGAAGCCCTTCGCGTTGCTGCCCTGGGCCTCCGGCGTGCCGTCGGCCGTGCCCAGCCTGCTGGTGTACACGTAGCCAGACAGGTCGGTGTCGTCCGTACCCTTGTCGGGTTCGTTGTGAATGCCGAACCTGCCATCGGTGACCTGTTTTTGCAGCCAGTCCAGCTCCTGCTGGCTGTCGATGGTCAGCAGTTTGGCGCCCCGGGCCGCGGCCTGTGCCTGGGCTTCTTCCAGTGTCAGGCCGGCGTGGCGAATGATTTCGTACGCGGCTTCCTTGCCGTCCGGGCTGGTGGCGGCGTCCATCACGATGCGCGTCTGGCCACCGCTCTCCCAGGCCCTGATGTCACCCAGCCGGAAAAAGCGCAGGGTTTCCGGTGCCGGAGCCATAGGCGTTGGGCGTCAGCGGTGATGGAATCATTGGCCACGTTGTTGGCCACGTAATCCTCACTGTCACGCGTGTGACCGTGCCAGGCATCTTCATCGATCTGCACGCGGTGTGCCGGTGTTGGCCCGTTGCGTTGGGGAAGGGCTCTCCACAGGGCGTCCAGTGCCTCGAAAATGAACCAGCCGCCATCGCTCTTGCTGGCATCCCACACAGTGCGGGAAAAATCGGCAGCTCTGGATGACATTGTGACCATCCCGGCCGTCACCGGCGTCAGCGAGCCATCGTCGTTTTTCAGGAACAGCGGCGTTTTGGGCGCCGTCCTGCAGGGTGCGGCGCCGTCAGTTCGTCGATGCGGATGGCCGACGGGGCGCGGTGGCGTCGCTGCCGATGATGGTGCTCAGGTGGTCACCAGGTTCACCATTTTCTGGAAGCCGGCCCGGATCGGGTCGATATCCCGGCATAGACCGGTGGCAGTGGCTGCTCGAAAATCGTCACCTGCTGCGTCGTGCCGTACGCAACGCCGTCGGCATCCACGGGCGTGAAGGCGAGTCTGCCGCCGTCGCTGCCGTGGGCATCCCAGCGCAGTTTGCCGAAATCATCGGCAGAAATCCGTTGTCCTTCGCTGACAAGGGTGGCTTCTGAGCCATCCCCGTCCGGGTCCAGCAGCAGGGGCAGGGTGCCCTGTTCCGACACCGAACCATCGGCGTTCGTGGCCTGGATTTTGTCGATGCGCACGGCGGCCGGTTTCAGGGTGTCGTTGTCGCCGGTAAACAGCTGCGCCTTCAGGGGCGTGACCTCGTCATGCCCGACGTGGACGACCGGCGTGGCGCTGTAGGCGGGTACGGCCGGCGACTCGTGCACGGTGATTTTTTGCGGTGCGGCACCCTCGATGGGGTTCCCCCTCCCATCGAGGGCCGTGAAGGTGAAGGAGCCTCCCGCGTTGTGTGCACTGTCCCACGCCAGTTCGGAAAGCTGGCTGGGCGAAATGACGGTACCGGCCTGCACGGGGATGCGCTGCGGCGTGCCCGATGCGTCGGTCACCACACGATACAGCGTGCCATGGTCTGTGTCCTGACTGGCCGCATCGATGCGGTCGATGCGGATGCCACCGGCCGGTGCCTTGCCGGCATCGCTGCCCGCCAGCAGGGCAGACGGCAGGGAGAGCGTCTGGTCGTGTGCCACGGTCAGCGTCCGGGTCTGTGCGTCGGCGTCATAGACCGGCGGTTCCGGGGACTCGTAGATGGGCACGATCTGCGGCGTGGCGTTGCTGACCGGTACACCGCGTGCGTTGCTGGCCACGAACTGGAATTCGCCGCCGGTGTTGCCTTCGGTGTTCCAGTACACACGGTCGAAATCGGCCCGGGCGATCACATCGCCTTCCTTCAGCAGTCTGGGTTCCGAACCATCGGTGCCACGCAGCCACAGGCCACCCTGAGCGCTGTCTCGGCTGCTGCCGTTGAGGGACACGCGCTGCAGCACCACATACTCGGGTGACACGTCGGCGTTGCCCGTGCCCGCACCGTGGTTGCCGCTTCCACTGTTTCCATTGCCGCTGGCACCGCTGCCGGCGTCACCATTGCCTGCAGGATTGCCGTTGTCACCGCTGCCGTTTCCGCTGCTGGTGCCGCCGTTGCCTGCATGGCTGCCATTGCCGCCCTGTGCTCCATGGGCACCGCTGCCGTGCAAGAACAGGTCACCCAGCGAGCGCTGGCCGTTGCTGGGAACGGGTTGTGCGTCGAGCGTGACCGCCGGTTTCAGCGAATTCTCGGGCGAGGCTGCCCGTGTCGTCCTCGGGTCTGGGCGTTTCCCGGGTTTTGTGTATTGCCGGGTTTTGTGTATTGCCCGGATTTTGTGCATTGCCGGGGTTTTGAGCGTTTCCCGGATTCTGGGGGCTTCCCGGATCGATGGAGGGCGTATCGTTGCCGTGACGGCCATTGGCCGAACGGCTGTCCGACGCAGTGCTGTCGCTGCCACCGAATCCACCCAGAGCCACGGCACCACCCATCAGCAGTGTCTGGGTCAGTGCCGCCGCGCTCGGGGAGATGCCCGTGGCGGCGCCGGCCCGATGCCTGCGGCGGCAGCGCCCGAGCCTCCCGTCGCGCTGGCGATACCGCAGCGCCTGTGGCGCCCATGGCTGCGGCCGCGCCAGTACTGCCGGCCGAACTGGCTGCAGCACCTTCACCGGCCGGAGCGGCCAGCAGGGGCGGCACAACTGTCGTCGTCGTCGCGGCCGTCCGCATGCTGGACGGGATTGCCCTGTTCGTCCCTTTTCCTCATCCCGGCACGCCCGGTCGTCCCTCGTCCTGTCCGTTCCGGCCGGGCGGCGTGCGCCCGGCCCTCGGCGAACGGCAATGGCATCGTTTGCAGCCAGCAGGCTGCCATGGATGACCGGCGGCATGCCGGCGGGCGAGTCACCGACAGGCCCGGTTGATGCTGGTGCGAAGCCCCTTGACTGGGACGCTTCGCCGGCCGGCATCATGCTGGAGAGACCATGTGACGTGTTGGGATTCGCGATGAACAGGGGCTTTGCAACCATGGTTGTTTATGATGTTCATCATCCCGCTCCCTGGCGCAGGGCCAGCAGATCCGGCATGAACGGTCGGCTGGCGCTGCCCCGTGTCAGATTGTGATTTACTGGCTTACTACATGGGGCGTGATGCTGGCCAGCACTTCGAGGAAGTGGCGCTGACTGGCACCGAATATGAACTGCTGCTGATGCTGGCCCGCGAGCCGGGCCGCGTCTTCAGCCGTGACGACATCTCGGGCCGGCTGCGAGGCCTCGAGGTGGATCTCTGCAGCCGCGCGGTGGACATCGTCGTCAGCCGTCTGCGCCGCAAGCTGGAGCCATTGGTGGCCATCAAGACGTTGCGCAATGTCGGCTATGCGCTGGCGCTGCGGCGGCAGGAGGCATGATGCTGCCCGTCAGGCGTTGGCTTGCCCGGGTACGCGCCTTCATGGGGCGCTTCTTTGGTGGCGTGCGCGGTCTTCCGGCGCGCCCGGTGTTTTTCGATCAAGCTGCGCATGGTGCTGGTGTTTCTGGTGTTGGCAGCGGCGCTGATGGTCGTGTTCATCGGTGCCATGCGGCAGGTGGTGGCCACGCGCTGGCAGCTGGCAGCCCAGCCGCTGCTGGTCGATTATGTCGACCGCCCGGCCGAAGAGATCACGGTTGATGGTCATCCCAGCGTCGAACGCGCCCGTGCACTGGTGCAGCGCCTGCCGGTGACGGTGCGCATCGAGGGACCGGTCGTCCGATGGGTGTCGCACCCGGGAGCCTCGACATGGCTGGGGGCATGAGGGGTGACGGTGTGCGGGAGGGGCGTCGTGGGATGGACCCATGTCCGGAACGGACCGTCATGATGAGCGCGGGACGGGACATCATGGTGCTGCCCTGTCGGGGACGGGGAGTGGGTGGGCCGACGAGCCTCCCGGCTGGCAGCAGATCAGGCAGCTCATTGAGCGCTCGACACCCGATGGGCATCGGCTCGTGTTCGGCATCGACCGTCATGCCATGTTGGCACGGCATGATGGCTCGGACCCGCTGGCTCGGGGACTTGCCGCGCTGCTGCTGCGACGTTGCTGGCCTGGTGGTACGTGCGCCGCACGCTCAGGCCGCTGGATGCCATCAGCGCTGGCGCTCGTCGTTTCGGCCAGGGCAACTTTGACGATCCCATTCCGGCTGCCTGGACCCGGCGGCACGGGGAGCTGGGTGAGCTGGCCACGACGCTCAACACCATGGGCGAGGACATCCGGCAGATGCTGGATGCCAAGCGCAGCCTGCTGCTGGCCATCAGCCACGAGATGCGCAGCCCGCTGACCCGCGCGCGCCTGCACCGAGCTGCTGCCGGAGGACGACCCGGGTGCAGCCGCAACGTGAGGCCCTGCTGCGAGACCTGCGGGAGATGTCTGCCCTGGTGGAGGACCTGCTGGAAAGCGAGCGCCTGTCCGACCGCCATGCGGCGTTGCAGCGGGAAAGTCTGGACCCGGCCGTCGTGGCCCGCAGCGTCATCACTGAGCTGCAGACGCGCCACCCCGGCGTGCAGGTCGTGCTGCAGGTGCGACCGGAGCTTCCGCCGCAGTATCTGGACGCCACCCGTCTGCGCCTGCTGCTGCGCAACCTGCTGGAAAATGCCGTGCGACACGCTGGTAACGGACGTGATCCCGACAGGAAGGGCGCGCATGGACGCACCATGCCCGCTGGAGACGGAAACGCGACAGCCCATATGGCAGCCAGCCCCGGCCATACGGGGGCACCCGACACGGATGCCATTGCCATGGTGCATATCGACAGGATTCCCACGGGCGGCTGTGTCATCGAGGTTCGGGACTGGGGGCCGGGTGTGCCCGAGGAGCAGCTCTCGAAGCTGGCCGAACCCTTCCATCGTCCCGATGCGGCGCGTTCCCGCCATGCCGGTGGTGTGGGGCTGGGACTCTATCTGTGCCGCCCGGTGGCTCAGGCACACGGTGGCCGGCTTGCCTCGAGAATGCGCATCCCGGGTTGCGGGTACGCGCCCGGCTGCCTTCCGATATGAAGGCGCCGCAATGAAGGGCGGTGTACCGGGGGCTGCCGGGCAGGTTCCCGGCATGCTGGAAAGTCGTCCGACACAGTGAATGGGTGCGACGCCCGCGCAACGGCCTGAATGGCTTCGGGGCGGCTTGCCATGCGGGTTTTCGGCGGCATTCGGCTGCAATCGGGCCATGACTTTGTCAACTGCCCCCGCGCCTGAAAGGCGCCCGAGAGCCGGCCACCGTCACCTTCAGTGATTTCGGCCTGCATCCCGACGTGCTCAAGGCCGTCACTGCCGCCGGCTATACCAAGCCTCACTCCCATCCGGGCCAAAGGCCATTCCGGTGGTCATGGCGGGCCATGACGTGATGGCCGCTGCCCAGACCGGTACCGGAAAGACGGCCGGCTTTGCGCTGCCCATCATCAATGCGCTCATGCCGTCGGCCAGCCACAGTGCATCGCCGGCGCGGCATCCGGTCCGCGCGCTCATCATCGCGCCCACGCGGGAGCTGGCGGACCAGATCCACGACAACGTCAAGACCTACATCCAGTTCACGCCGCTGCGTTCGGCTGCCGTCTTCGGTGGCGTCGACATGCAGCCGCAGACCAATGCGCTGCGCGCCGGCGTCGAGATCCTCATCGCCACCCCGGACGGCTGCTGGATCACGTCCAGCAGAAGTCGGTGAACCTTTCTACAGGTGCAGCTGCTGGTGCTGGACGAGGCGGACCGGATGCTGGACATGGGCTTCCTGCCCGACATCCAGCGCATCATCAATCTGCTCAATCCGCGCCGGCAGAACCTGATGTTCTCGGCCACCTTCTCGGACGAGATCCGCAAGCTGTGAAGCGCTTCCTGAACGAGCCGAAGCTCATCGAGGTGGCCCGGCCCAACACGCTGGCCGGGAACGTCGAGCAGACGGTCTACCACGTGCCGTCCGAAGACCTCAAGCGTGACGCGGTGGGGGCGCTCATCCGCGAGCGCGGCATCGAGCAGGTCATCGTCTTCTCCAACACCAAGATCGGTGCCGGCCGTCTGGCCCGCCATCTGCAGAAGGAAGCTTCGCCGAGGCCATCCACGGCGACAAGTCCCAGCAGGAGCGCCTGAAGACGCTGGACGGCTTCAAGGCCGGCGAGATCAAGGTGCTGGTGGCCACCGACGTGGCGGCCCGTGGCACGGACATTGCCGAGCTGCCGGCCGTCATCAACTCACGACCTGCCGCATTCGCCCGAGGACTACGTGCACCGCATCGGCCGTACCGAGCCGTGCCGGCGCTTCCGGCATGGCACTGTCGCTGATGGTCGACCACGACCAGAAGGCGCTGGCCGAGATCGAGAAGCTCACCAAGCGCAAGCTGGACGTGCAGGAACTGCAGCTGCCGGCTTCCGCAGGTGGCCGGGGTGAGCGTCGCAGTCGGGATGACCGTCGCGCCACCGTGACGGTGGCGAGGCGGCGGCACGCAGCGAGATTCGCGGGCATTGGTGTCGTCGCGCTCCGGTCGTGATCGCGGCAGCCGTCGCGAGGGCAACCTGCGTGGCCATGCGCCCAGTGCCGAACGCGCTGCCCGCTACCCTGCGCCGCAGCCCGTGGTCGACGATCCGCTCTTTCATGCGCCCTATGTTGCCCAGTGAGCCGGCCGCAGCGGCGGCGATGCCCCCGAACGGGGCAGGCGTCGGCTGCAGCGGCGTCAGCACCGATACACCGGCCGTCATCCGGGGGGCGCACCGGCAGCAGCGTCCGGTCGCCGGGGCACGGTACCTTCCAGCGCCATCCGCCGTCCCGCGAGCAAGCTGGCCGTGCTGCTGGGGGGCAAGCCAGGGGGCTGATATCGGCTTGCGGCGGTTGACGACGTTCTTCCGTTTCTGCTGGCTATTCCCGTCTTGTGCCGCAACGCCAGGCATTATTGGGTAGGCCCAGGCGGGGTTTGCTTTCGTCATTTGATCTCTTTATAGTTGTCATCACACGACAATTTCCAAAGAAGAGGGGATCATGACGATCATCGGGCTCGCCATCGTCATCGCGTTCATTGTCTTCAGCACGGCGAAGCTGAAGTGGCACCCGTTCCTGGTGCTGGTCCTGGCCGCGTTCCTCACGGCCTTCTTCATAGCATGCCGCTGCCCAAGGTTGCCGACACGGTCGGTACCGGCTTCGGCAGCATCCTGGGCAGCATTGGCCTAGTCATCGTGTTCGGCACCATCATCGGATTGGTGATGGAGCGCACCGGCGCAGCGGTGGTCATGGCGGAGTCGGTCATCAAGGTGCTGGGAGAGCGCTTTCCCACGCTCACCATGTCCGTCATCGGGGCCATCGTCTCCATCCCGGTGTTCTGTGATTCCGGTTACGTCATTCTCAACTCGCTGAAGGAAACACTGGCAAAACGCCTGAAGGTCTCCTCCATCGCCATGAGTGTCGCGCTGGCCACCGGTCTGTACGCCACGCACAACTTCGTGCCTCCCACGCCGGGGCCCATTGCGGCCGCGGGCAACCTGGGGCTGGCCGACAACCTGGGGCTGGTGATCGTCATGGGTCTGGTGGTGTCGGTACCCGCCTGCCTGGCCGGCTGGCTGTGGGCCAATCGCTTCGTCCATGAGCAGCCGCAGGGCGAAGGCGCTGCCGGGCAGGCCAGCACGGCGGGCTCGGTGAACGCCGCAGGCAAGGAGGCTTCATCACCGGCCGATACCGTGGCTGCCACGCGCTATGCCGATGCGGACGACACCGGCGGAGCTGCCGATCGGACCCGCTACGGCCAGATGCCGTCACCCCTGATGGCCTTCATGCCGATCGTGTTGCCCATCGCGCTGATCTGCATCGGCTCGGTGGCTGCCTTCCCGTCGCGGCCGCTGGGCTCGGGCCTGCTGTTCACGGTTGCCGCCTTCCTGGGCAAGCCGCTGTGTGCGCTGCTGATCGGCTTCCTGTTCTCGCTGCTGCTGATCCGGGGTGAAGACCGGGCCGAGCGCATCAGTGCGCTGATCACGCAGGGCTCGGTGCTGGCGGCGCCCATCCTGCTGATCACCGGGGCCGAGGGCGCCTTCGGGGCCGTCATCAAGGAAGCCCCGGTAGGCAGCTATCTGGGACATACGCTGTCCAGCACGGGGCTGGGTGTGTTCATACCCTTCGTGGTGGCAGCGGCGCTCAAGACCGCGCAAGGTTCCAGCACCGTGTCGCTGGTGACGACCTCCACTTTAGTGGCGCCCCTGATGGCCTCCATCGGTCTGGACAGCGAGATGGGACGCCTGCTGTGCGTAATGTGCCATCGGCGCCGGGGCGATGACGGTCTCCCACGCCAACGACTCCTACTCTGGGTGGTCACCAGTTCTCGCGCATGAGCGTGGCCCGAGCCCTGCGGGCCAGACGGCAGCCACGGCCGTGCAGGGATCGTTGCGATCCTGTTCATCTGGCTGCTGAGTCTGGTGGTGCTGTAACCCATCAGGCCGGGCCGAAGCGCGCCCGCCACTGCTCGGTGGCGGCGTGCAGCCAACGCTGCGGGTCCCGGCTGCCGCAAGGGCGCAGGCCCAATGCAGGGCGGCTGCATTCAGAATGACGGTGGGGTCGATGCGTCCCGAGTCGTCGATGCCGGGTGCGCCGTTCTGCTTCGAGAGCTTCTGACCGTTGTCCCCCATCAGCAGCGGCAGGTGCAGGTAGCGTGGGTGCGGCATGCCCAGCGCCTGCTGAAGCTGCATCTGTCGGCCGGTGGAGCTCAGCAGGTCGGCGCCGCGCACGATGTCGGTGATGCCTGCCTCGGCGTCGTCCACCACCACGGCCAGCTGGTAGGCCCAGACACCATCGGCACGGCGTAATCAAAATCACCGCAGTCCTGTGCGGGGTGCTGCCGTTGCCAGCCCAGCCAGCGATCCTCGAAGTCCACATGCCTTCGGCTGTCCGGAATCGCGGGCTCGGGCCTGCCGTCGGGTAGCGACCATGGCGGCACGTACCCGGTAGGGTGTTTCCTCGGGCATGTGGGCTACACGGGTAGTCTCTGAATTCTGAATTATCTGCTGCCAACGGGCCTGCGAACTGGGTGATCTCCTTGCGGGTGCAGCTGCAGCCATAGAGATGCCCCTGTTTCTTCAGCCAGTCGAAGGCCGCCTGGTAGCGGTCCACGCGCGCCGACTGGTACCAAGGCGGCGCATCCCAGTGCAGCCCTAGGAACTGCAGCTGGTGGCGGATGCGGATATCCGAGCCGGGCTCCACCCGGGGCGGATCAATGTCCTCGATGCGCAGCAGCCGGGTGCCGTCGTCGCGCGTGCATCCGGGTAACTGGCGGGGCGGCCACCACCGAGCCGGCATGCAGCGGCCCGCTGGGCGAGGGGGCGAAGCGGCCCACGTAGGGGCGGGCGTGGCGCACGGTGTCGCGTGCCTCGCGGCCGCCGTGTTGGCGGACACCTGCGAAACAGACGGCGGGAAGGGGGGCGAGTGGGGACGGCATGGAGGCATTCTAAGTCTGCGGGTGATGTCGATCCGCGATTGAGCGTGTGATGGTGGCCGTCTGGCCGGGCGGGACTGATGCGATGACGAAGCCGGGCTAGGGTTGCGTGTCTCAAGGTGGATCGCATTCTGGCGTGCCTCATGCTGGGAGAATGAGCCCGGGACGAGCGCGATCCTCTTCGATGGACATATGCACGGATGACGGGCGCACCGCATGAAGAACAGTCTGAACAGGGATACCTGGCAGGCAGGCATGAAGCTGCTGCTCTGGGCCATCTGCCGACAGCGCGGATGGAAGTGGATGAGCCAGTCCTTCCTGGGGTACGTGGGCATCCTGTACGGGGTGTTCGTGGTTGGCGGCTTTGCTTTGCTCACCCATCGCCAGATTTCCGTGGGCTACAGGGCTTCCACGGTGGGGGCGTGGCGATGGGCATCATGATCGGCGCAGCGCTCTGGCCCGTGGTGTCCGTGCTGCAAGGCGTGCTGTGCTGGCGCTACCGGCACGTCATCCGGGCGGTGGAAGCCCATCAGCCCGAGCACGTCTTCGATCCCCGGGACATCGGGTGGCTGTCTGTCTGGCTGGTGGTGCTGGGATGCTTCTGCGCCTATGTGCCGGCCCAGCGGTGGCTCTATGCGCCTTTCCATCCGGTCATGCTGACGTTGTTGCTCTCGGTCGTCCTCCTGCGTGGTGTGCGCTGTGTCCGCGCGCTGACCAGCGGAGGTGCGTGGCTGCTGGCTGCCCAGGCCGATGCCGGAAACAGGCCGGATGATGCGGAAGGTGCTGCGGAAGGGGATGAGACGCTGCTCGCTGAAGGGGCGGTGTGCCATCCCGCTCCATGCGGACATGCATCGTGCAGACAGCCGTCCCCAGGGGAAACAGGCCTGGGCGCGGTCCCGCGGGCAGTAAATGCGACGGATGTGCCGGATGCAGCGGATACGCCAAAGATCGCCATCGTCGACTGGAAGGGCCTCCTGATCTTTGTGGCCGTGGCACTGCTGACGACGGTCGTGGTCGGGTTCTTGTTGCTTCTCACGCCGTTCGGGTAGGCAGGAACCGCGTAGCCCGACTGTGGGGGAATCGGGGGCGTGGTCATCCGGATGGCCTAGTCGCGCCGTGATGGAGTCCCGTCCTCGTCCGTTTGCCGGATCGGCAGAGGCGGCGTGATCCGTCAGAGTTCAGCCCGTCGAAATCCTGCGGGAACGAGGGCTGGACATGAAGCTGGGATACAGAGTCGTCGGTGTGGTGTCGCTGTCGCTGCTGGTGCTGGGTGGGCGGTGGCGGGGGAAGGGCCGGCGTGGCACAGCGTGGGGCAGCCGTGGCGGGGACTACGGGATCAGGCGTTTCCAAGAGCAAGGTCAGGCAGTCCGACAGCGCGGCCAAGAAGCCGGCGGGTACTGATCAGATCCCGGACGATCAGCCCCGACCCACTGCCGAGCAGAAGCTGAGCACTGGGGCGCGGATGTCCGCAACCGCTGCAGCGCCACGCCGACCGAGGCGCCCTGCGCCGCCACGGGGTGTGCCAGCATGCCCAGCAAGAAGAGCGTGCGGGTGGGGGTGGGCAACCCCGTCAATCCGCAGACAGGGCAGAAGGTGCAGATGGACTGGATGCGGAGCCGCTGGACGAGCCGCTGGGACTGGAGATCCGCCGTCACTACAACTCGTCGCTGGCTGCCGTGGATGGTGCGCTGGGGCGTGCGTGGCATCTTTCCTATGACACGCGGCTGTTTGCAACCCGCAAGACAATCCAGATCGTTCAGGCCGACGGCATGCGGCGCATCTTCTGGCGGCCGGATGTGTTGGAGGGGATCGTGCAGCTCGGAAGGTGGGGATTCCGTCGCCGGGCAGGGCCCATGCCGAGCAGCAGGCCATGCAGTGCGTGGGTTCGGGCCGAGGACGGTACGGTCACGTCGTTGCCCAGGGCGGGTATCGGTGGCGCTGGCCGGACGGACGGGGCTGGACTTCAATACGGAAGGCTGGCTGCTGGCCATCCGGCTGGACACGCATGTGCTGCGCATTGAGCGTGCGCCGGGTGGCCGGATCCTGTCGGTGGTGGATCCGGATGATCGCACCATGCGCTTCCGCTACGATCGTCAGAATCACTCGGTGGCCATCGATCACCCGCAAGGGACATGGCGCTACAGGTAGTGCCCACCGGTCAGCTGGTGGCGCGGAGGCGCCCTCCGGCAACCGGCGTCTCTATCGCTACGAGGATCCCGGCTTTCCGTTTGCGCTGACGGCCATTGAGGTGGAGTCACCGGCCCTGAAACGGCGCGTGACGCTCAGCCAGTGGCACTATGATGCGCAGGGCAGGGGTACGACAGTGATGAGGGCTGGCAGGGTGAGCGGATGCAGTTTGGCTACCAGTCGGCCGATGCGGCGGGTGTGCTGCAGACCGAGGTCGAGGACCGGCAGGGGCGCAAGCAGACCTATCGGTATCGAAACTTCAATGGAAGCTGGCAGACGCTGTCCATTACCGGCCAGCAGTGCGCACATTGCCGTCTGGCCGACCGGGACTACCGCTATGATGAAGCCGGTCATATGGTGGGCATGCATCAGAGGGTGGATGCCATGCGCCAGTCTTTCCACCGGGAATTTCGTTTCGAACGGGATGTGCACGGCCGCACGCAGGCGGTCTACGTGCGGACATGGCGTGAGCGCAAGAAAGAGGTTTCCAGCCAGAAAAAGGGACCAATTGCGTCCCGCTTTGCAGAGACAGCGTGGCAGCTGCATCGCCGCTATGAATATGCCGATCTGAGCAACCCGTATCCCACGCTGGTGGAGCGGCCCAGTGTCGAGCCTGGCAAGGTTTACCAGGTGCGCTTCACCTACAGGACCTTGGCAGGGCGTGTGCTTCCGGTCACGCTGACCGAATCCGGCTACAGCCTGGGGCAGTCGGTCAGCCGCACGACGACGGCGCATTATGACGACAAGGGGCTGCTGACCCATATCGACGGACCGTTGCCCGGGGCCGGAGGATACGAGTGCAGGTGCGCCGTGATGGTGACGATGCCCAGGGCCATGCGCGCTGGACGCTGGTGGATGCTCTGGGACGTGAAGTGTCCAGCAGCACCGATGGCTGGGCAGGCAGCAGCATGGCCTGGCTGGAGGATGTCGGGCGCTTTCATGCCGAGGCCGGGGCCCTGCGCCATGTGGCTGACAACGGCGTGCAGCAGACCATCCGGGTGGACGATTTCAATCGTGTGGTGCAGATCGTCTCGCCGGATGCGGGCACGGACACGATCCATTACGACGAGGCAGACCGCGTGGTGCGCGAGACTGATGCCACGGGCGCCGTCGTGAGTTTCGTGCGGGATGCCTGGGACCGTCCGCTGGTGAAGACCGTGATGTCCTCGGACGGCTTCCGCGACGAGACCCGCTACCGCTATGAGGGGCGTTGGCTGGCGGAGGTGCAGGGCAGCAACGTCACGGAGCACTATCGTCACGATGCGCAGGGACGCGTCATCGAACGGCAGGTCGATCTCCATCCGGAAAATGGCGTCGTGACGAAGACCTTCCGGTACCAGTACACCTATTCCGGCAACCAGTCGCAGCCGGATCAGGTGACGTTGCCGGATGGGAGCGTGGTGCATCGTGCCCCTCGGCAGGGGCGTGATGGAAAGTCGCCCGCTGTGGAAGTGACGCTGAAGGAGCATGCGAAGGCATCGGCACGGTTGCTCTACCGTCGCGAGCTGGTGGGCAGTGCCGTAGATGGCAAGGGCGTGGAGGACCACTGGGTGCTGGGCAACGGTGTGCAGCGGCAGCTGTTGTGGAATGGGGATGGACGCCTGACAGCGTTCCGGGAAAGTCGTCCGGGTGCTGCATCGTCTGATGAAAATGCGCTGTACTCCATGCGCTATGGCTATCGGCAAGATGGCAGGTGGCGCGCATCGATACGCAGACGCATGCGCAGCAGTTTGCCTATGATCCGGCGGGGCGGCTGATCATTGCGCAGCGTACCTGGGTTGAAGCCGCGAACGTGCAGCCAACTTCGGTGGCGAAAAAGGCCAGAACTTCTGTTGGGCTGGATGGGGCCGATACGTCAGCGTCCGTGGACATGGCTGCTTCCGCTCAGTCGGATGAAGAGTGCCTGGTGGTATGCCTATGATGCCAACGGCAACCGGCTTTTCAGCGGGAGGCATGATCCTGCCAACGCCAACGCCGGTGATACAGGCGATATCTCGGCACACGTCAGCGGCGTTCGGTCCACGTACCACAAGGGCAGCAACCGTCTGGTAGGTGTGGAGTACGATGCCGCCGGCCGTCCCCTGCAATGGCATGACTGGAAACTGACCTTGCACCCGGGCGGCCAGATCCTGTCCATGGTGCATGCGGATGGTCGCAGCATCCGCTACTACTATAACCATCGAGGTGAGCGGGTGGCTCGCCGACAGGGACAACAATGGGACTTTTACGACTACGTGGAAGGTCGATTGCAGGCACAGGTAACAAGCGCCCATGAAGGCATGCGCCTGTGGTGGCATGAGGGTGAGATCCCGGTGGCTGTCATGGAGCGCAGCCCGGGGCAGAAAGGCTGGCTCTTCGACAAGGCAGGTACGCTGAGCATCGACTGGCTGCATGTGGATCATCGCGGCCTGCCGATGATGCGATCCGATGCGGAAGGGCGCATTGTCTGGCAGCAGCAGTATGGGCCGTTTGGCGAGCCCGAGGCAGCAGCAGAGCCGGTGGCGTTCCGGGAAGATTCTGCACGGCTGTTTGATGTTGACCCCATGCTGCGCTTCCCCGGTCAGTGGGCCGATGCAGCAACCGGTCTCTACAACATGCGCCGGGACTATGACCCCAGGCTGGGACGCTACGTTTCACCGGACCCGCTGGGGCTGCGCGCGGGGCCCAATCCGTACCTGTACGTGGATGCCGATCCGATGCGCAACGTGGACCCGACGGGCCTGATGCTGTTTGCCTTTGACGGGACGTACAACGCGCCGGACAAGCCGACGAACATCTGGCACTTCTACCGGGGCCTATGATGCGAAGGCCAATGGGCCGGGAGGCGATGTGTTGCGGCCTTACGGAGGGCGTGGGCGTCAGTGCAGGGGAACATGCAGCGTACGGCCGAACGACGGGTGGTGTCGTACGAAGTGGCTACGAGGCGATCGTTGCGGACCACTGGAAGGATAACGTCGACTACCAGGTCGGCCGTTTCATGAAGGCGGTCGAACAGCTGAAGGAAGGCGAGACACTGAACATCGATGTGGTCGGTTTCTCACGGGGTGCTGTTCAGGCCCTGGAGTTTGGGCGAATCATTGCAGGGAAGCTGGAGTCAGGAGAAATCGATGCGGCCAAGGCTGGCGGTGAAGCTGCGCTTCATGGGGCTGATGGACCCGGTCTTCACCAACATGTATGACGGGGTGGAGAACTGGGAGACGGCTTGCAAAGCCGATGGAGGTGAGCGAAAGTGGGAGCATGTCGTGAACATTATCGCTGCACATGATGTGCGAGGAGAACTATTCGATGGAGCTTCATTGGGTAGTCAGGTAAATACAGTTCCGATGAGGGGTACGAAGATAGGGGCAGGAAGTGCTGCGAGAATGGACTCCAGTTTTAATATTATTGGAATCCGTGAGGAGTTCATGATGGCAGGTGCCCATTCAGACATTGGGGAGGCTATCCTGCGCACGGGACGAGTAAGCCGGATGGAGACCTTTCCGATATTGCCCTGTGGGTGTTGATGGAGCGCGCCGAGCGGGCAGGTGTAAAGCTGGGGAACTCCTGCAGAGCTGACGCGGGTGGACATGCCGGTCGTACACGGGGATGGATCCACGGTGGAGAGGGTGGAGAGGGCGTGAAATCCTGCAGGATGGCAAGCTGATCAGCGACTACCGGACGGAGATCCATGGGGTTCGGCCGTATGACAGCAGTAGGGATTTCCTGTTCTGGAGAAACCCAGATCATCCTGAACTGGATGAGATCGGACTGAAGCCGGTGGTAACGGAAGAGGACAAGAAGAAGTGGAAAAGAGCAAGGCCGGGTTCCGGAGGCATTACTTGGTGATGGTGACCGGGTTCGTCCGATCGATATCCCGAAATACTGCGATTACTTGAAGAGACCCAGATCCTTCTGGACAGCAAGTACAGCAGCTACTGTCGTCAGCCTTGATGAACGGATGTTCTCGTTCAGTTCAAGGGGCCGGGTTGGAGGATGGAAATGCGCGAATCAGAGAAGTGCTTGAGGGCCGATGTCGGGCGTGATGGCGTTGCGCAGGATGCGGAACCGAGGGCAACAACGAACAGAAGGCGGTATGGCCGATGGAAATGGATTTTTGCGTCCATCGGCGTGGTTCTTGTCATGGCGCTGATCTCGTAAGGGGGCCCATGGAGGCGCTGTTCACGCTGTTGCTCTATCTTGTCCAGGGGAGGCGTGGTGCCCTGTGTCCTGCTTCTGGTGGCCGCAGAGATCCATGGGAGACGACGCCGGGCGAGAGATGGGCTTCGGCGGCGCGAAGGGGTGCCAGCGTCCGCGAGGAAGGCGAGATGTTGGCTGGAAGCGTGCATTCATCATCCACTGACCAACGCTCGGACAGGGAGAAGGTTTCCCTTCGTGATGTGGAGGGGCTGTTGTTCTGGGGGTGGTTGCTGTTCCTGATGATGGCTTGCTTCTTTCTGTTCGATAGGGGCGAGATTGCTGCCACGAACGGCTTTGGTGTGAACTTCAGGTGATCGTTCCACAGGGATGGTGGGCGCTCAGAGAGCCTCTGAGTAGGCCAAGCGTGGCATGGGTAGTGGCATTGTTTTTCCCGGTCTTGCTGGCTCTGTGGTGCTGAAAGCGCAATGACGAGAACGTCGATTGATGTGGGGGTGTCATGAGAAAGTGGCTTGCGTTCTCGAGCGTTGGCATTCTGCTGCTCTCAATCCTTCAGAGCGGCTATGGCTTCCTCGATTCCCTGTTGATGCTGCTGTTCTTTCTGATCTTCGACGGGAAAGGGCATATCGTCGTGGGGCTGCTGGTGCTGGCCCTGCTGGTGGCTCGTGAGGTGAGGGCACGAAGGGCAAGGGGCTGGCAGGGAAGCAGCTGGTGAAGTCATCCGGCAAGGACTGCTGCCATGGAGGCCCGGATTGCGCTTCTGGAAGGAAGGGCTCCGGACGTCAAGGCAGAAGGGGCCAAGGATGGCGATCAGGAAGTCAATGCCGCAGAGGGGAGCGCGGTCAACGCTGTTGCAGTGGCCAGCGGCTTTGGAACGGCAGCGGCTGGATCATCCTCATCCCCGGAAAGGCAGGGGCCTGATCAGGCCAGGGGAATGAGGGTTGCTGCGCCCGAGGGATGTGGGTGGTCGCGTGAAGCCGGAGGATGCGGTGGGCGACGAGGGGCGGGGATGGCGCGTCCTGTTTTTGGACTTGGCGAAGATGGTTGTCTTCGTGTCCTTTCTTGCGCTTCTGTGGGCCGGCAGTGCCCATCTGTTTGCCTGTGGGGAGCCAAAAGCTCGGTCGGCTCGAGGTCTCATTCCAGAAGTGCGAGACGCGCCGATGAATGATGTGGGCACGCATGTGTCATGCCGCTCCGGCTGGGCTGATCAGGGTTGATGGAGCGGCCCCGGTGAGCAGCGTCTCCCTTGCCGCCTCTGGGGATCGTGAGTCTTGTCGAAAGGGGCCTTTGAAGGGCCCGATCCATACTGACCGTGGACCGTGGACCGTGGACCGTGGACCGTGGACCGTGGACCGTGGACCGTGGACCTTGGGCCTTTGGACCCTTGGGCCTTACGGCGTGACCAGCGCGAAGACGAAGATGCCGATCATCAGGAAGGTGAGGGCGATCTTGATGAGCATGCCGATGACCATGCCCAGCCAGGTGGCGATGCCGACGTTGCGGGCGCGGATGAGGTCGCGGTCGTAGAGGTACTGGCCGATGGCGGCGCCCAGCAGGGGCATGAACAGCAGGCCCCAGAGGCCGCTGAAGACACCGGCGATGGTGCCGATGAAGGAGCCGACGATGGCTTCACGGCTGGCGCCAACCTTCTTGGCGCCCAGGATGCCGGCGATGTAGTCCAGCACCCGGGCCACGATGGTGATGGCCGGGCAGATGCCGACGGTCAGGCCGCTGACGACGGAGAAGTCGTCGATCCGGGCGGTGAGCAGGATGCCCAGGAAGACGAAGAAGACGCCGGGCAGCGCGGGCAGCACGGTGCCGGCGACGCCGATGAGGATCAGCGTGATGCCGATCAGCCAGAGGGTGACGGTGAGGGTGGTGGCGGCCATGGCGTGGTGAAGACAGGGGAGGGACTGGGGATCGTGCTGGGAGGGTGACGCTGGGTGTGCCGGGCGAGTGTGCCCGGCGCTTCAGGATATGGGGAGCGATGGCGCCCGCGGGCAAGCGGGCGGGCAGTCGGTCAGCTTCCCCGGCTGGGGGCTGGGAGGAGGTGTCGTGCTTCGGTGCGGGATGGACGGTGCGGGTGTCGAAGTCCTGTTCCCGGTGCCGGGGGCCAGGTCGGTGGTGAGGGAGACGCGGCGGTCGAAGACGAAGAGTTCGCCGTCCCAGTGCTTGCCACCGGTGTGCTCGAAGTAGTCCAGCACGCCACCGTCAAGCTGGACGACATGGTCGTAGCCGTTGGCGGCCATCCAGAGGGCTGCCTTCTCGCAGCGGATGCCACCGGTGCAGTAGGTGACGATGCGCTTGCCGGCCAGCTGCGGGCGGTGGGCCTCCAGGGCGGCGGGCAGTTCGGTGAACTTGGCGATGTGCGGGTTGATGGCGCCGTGGAAGTGGCCGACCTGGACCTCGAAGTCGTTGCGGGTGTCGATGATGGCGATGTCGCGGCCGTCGTCGTCGTGGCCTTCGTCGATCCAGCGGGCCAGGGTCTCGGGCGAGACGGTGGCGGCGCGGCCGTCGGCAGGACGGATGCCGGGCTGGCGGAAGGTGATGGTCTCGCGCTTGATCTTCACCAGGAAGCGGTTGAAGCTCTGCTCGTCCGAGAGGCTTTCCTTGATGTGCATGTTGGCCAGCGGGGGCAGGCTGCGCAGCACGTCGGCAAAGGCGCGGGCGTTGTCTGTCGGCCCGCTCAGCATGATGTTGACGCCTTCGGGGGTGAGCAGGATGGTGCCACGCATGTCCGAGGCGGCGACCTTCGGCCAGCAGGTGGGCGCGCAGCCCGGGCAGGTCGTCGAGGTCGGCAAACTGGTACGCGGCCAGTTCAGGTAGGTGTTCGGCATGATGGGAGGATTCTACCGGTCCGCGCCCGGGGTGGGGTGGCGGGCAGGCAGGCCGGAAGGAGCCCGGGCACCGTCGAATACAGGGGCAGCGCCGGGCGGGTGGGCGCTGCATCATGGGGCGGAAGGCGGGATCGCAGGCCGGGCCCGACGTACATACCGCCAGAGCCCCTTGGGCACGTACAATCGGCGGATGAGCCAAGCCGTCTCCTCCCCCGCTTCCGCTTCTTCCGACGCTTCCGCTGCCCCCGAGGCGTCGGTGGCCGCAGATGTCGCCGTGTCCGATGTCGTGCCGTCGGTGGCTGAAGGTGCCGAGGGGCCGGGTTTTGTCCATCTGCGGATGCGATCCGAGTATTCGGTGGTCGACTCCATCGTGCGGCTGGACGAGGCCGTGGCGGCGGCCGTGGCAGACGGGCAGATGGCGCTGGCGCTGTCGGATGCGTCCAACCTGTTCGGCTGGGTGAAGTTCTACAAGCAGGCTTCGGGCAAGGGGCTGCAGCCCATCTGCGCGGCCGATGTCTGGATCACCAATGCCGAGAACCGCGAGCGGCCGTACCGGCTGCTGCTGATCGCGCCAACAATGCCGGCTACCGGCGGCTGTGTGAGCTGCTTTCCAGGGCCTGGCTGGAGAACGAGTACAAGGGCCATGCCGAGCTGCTGCCCGAATGGCTGACGGCGGAGACGACGGGCGGGCTGATCGCGCTGTCGGGGGCCGGTGGCGGCGAGGTGGGTCAGTTCCTGCTGGCGGGCAACCATGCCCGGGCGGTCGAGGCGGCGCAGCACTGGGCCGCAGCGTTCCCGGACGCCTTCTATCTGGAGGTGCAGCGTGACGGCACGCCCGAGGCCGAGAGCTGCACGCGGGCCACGGCGCGGCTGGCGGTGAGCTGGACCTGCCGCTGGTGGCCACGCACCCCATCCAGTTCCTGCGCGAGGAGGACTTTCGGGCGCACGAGGCGCGGGTGTGCATTGCCGAAGGCGAGGTGCTGGCCGATCCGAAGCGGGTGCGGCGCTTCCAGCCGACGCAGTATTTCCGCACGCGCGCGAGATGATGGCGCTGTTTGCCGACCTGCCGGCGGCGCTGGCCAACTCGGTCGAGATTGCGCGGCGCTGTGCGGTGACGCTGCGGCTGGGCAACCCGCAGCTGCCCATCTATCCGACGCCGGAAGGGGTGTCGATCGAGAGTATCTGGTTCACCGGGCCGAGGACGGGCTGGCAAAAGCGGCTGGAGAGCTCTATCCCGATCCGAGGTGCGGGCGCAGAAGACGCCCTGAGTACGAGGCGCGGCTCAAGCGCGAGTGCGAGACCATCATCAAGATGGGGTTCCCGGGCTACTTCCTCATCGTGGCGGACTTCATCGTCTGGGCCAAGCAGAACGGGGTGCCGGTGGGGGCCGGGGACGGGGTTCGGGTGCGGGCTCGCTGGTGGCGTTCTCGCTGGGCATCACTGACCTGGATCCGCTGCCGTATGCGCTGCTGTTCGAGCGCTTCCTGAACCCGGAACGGGTGTCGATGCCCGACTTCGACATCGACTTCTGCCAGGGACAACCGGGGCAAGGGTGATCGAGTACGTGCGCCGCAAGTACGGCTACGACGCGGTGTCGCAGATTGCCACCTTCGGCACGATGGCCAGCAAGGCGGTGATCCGCGATGCGGGCCGGGTGCTGGACATGCCCTACAACTTCTGCGACCAGCTCTCAAGCTGATCCCGATCGAGCAGGCCAAGCCGCTGTCGCTGGACAAGGCGCTCAAGGCCGAGCCGCAGCTGGCCGAGCGGCTGGCCAACGAGGAGGAGGTGGCGGAGCTGTTCGCGCTGGCACGGCCGCTGGAGGACATGACCCGCAACATCGGCATGCACGCCGGTGGCGTGCTGATTGCGCCGGGCAAGCTCACGGACTTCTGTCCGCTCTACCGGGCGCCGGGCACCGATTCGGTGGTCAGCCAGTACGACAAGGACGACGTGGAGGCGGTGGGCCTGGTGAAGTTCGACTTCCTGGGCCTGCGAAACCTCACCATCATCGACTGGCGGTGCGCTACGTGAACGAGCGGCGCGCGCGCGAGGGCAGGAGCCGGTGGACCCTGGACAACCCGGGCTTCGACGACCGGGCGGCCTATCAGATTCTGCGTGACGGCAACACGGTCGCCATCTTCCAGGTGGAAAGTGACGGGATGAAGAAGCTGCTGAGAAAGCTTCAGCCCGACCGTTTCGAGGACATCATCGCCGTGTTGGCGCTGTACCGGCCGGGGCCGCTGGGCTCGGGCATGGTGGACGACTTCATCCTGCGAAAGCGCGGCGAGCAGGCCATCGACTACTTCCATCCGGACCTGAAGGACTGCCTGGAGCCCACCTACGGGGTCATCGTCTACCAGGAGCAGGTGATGCAGATCTCGCAGATCATCGCCGGCTACACGCTGGGCGGTGCCGACCTGCTGCGCCGGGCGATGGGCAAGAAGAAGGCCGAGAAATGGCCAAGCAGCGCAAGACCTTCATGGAAGGTGCTGCGGCCAAGGGCCAGGATCCGGATCTGGCCAGCCAGCTTTTCGACCTGATGGAGAAGTTTGCCGAGTACGGCTTCAACAAGTCGCACACGGCGGCCTATGCGGTGGTCACCTACCAGACGGCATGGCTGAAGGCGCATTATCCGGCCGAGTTCATGGCGGCAACGCTGTCGTCGGACATGGACGACACGGACAAGGTGCAGATCTTCGTGCGTGATGCCCGGGCCAACCAGGTGGAGGTGCAGCCGCCCGACATCAATGCATCGGCCTATCGCTTCGAGCCGGCGGCCCCGCGCGCCATCCGCTACGGGCTGGGCGGTGTGAAGGGGGTTGGGCAGTCGGCCATCGAGAATGTGGTGGCGGCCCGCGAGGCGGGCGGCCCGTTCGTGATCTCTTCGATTTCTGCGAGCGGATCGACCGCAGCTGATCAACCGCCGCACCATCGAGGCACTGGTGCGCGCGGGTGCCTTCGACCGGCTGGATCCGGACCGGGCGCGGCTGCTGGCCAATGTGCCGCAGGCAATGGAGGCGGCCGAGCAGAAGGCGCGCGAGCAGGCAGCCGGCCAGGGTGGGCTGTTCGATGACGCCTTCTTCGGGGGCTCCGACGAGGCACCGGCACGCGAATGGCTGCCGGCCGAGCGCTGGGACGACCGCCAGCGGCTGCTGGAAGAGAAGGGCGCACTGGGCTACTTCCTGACGGGGCATCTGTTCGATGCCTGCCGGGACGAGTGCGCCGCTTCGTGAAGACACGCATCGGCGATCTGGAAAAAGATCGTCGGCAAGCATTTCAGGGTCCACCCCGGTGACGGTGGCGGGCATCGTCTCGGGTCTGTCCACGGCGATGACGCGGCGCGGCAAGATGGTGCGCGTGATGCTGGATGACGGATCCGGCACCGAGGAGATCGCGGTCTTTTCCCGAGGCGTGGGACCAGTACAAGCACCTGCTGAAGGAAGACGAGCTGGTGGTGGTGCAGGGCAAGCTTTCCAAGGACGACTACAGCGGCGGCCACCGGCTGTCGGTGGAGCGCATCCTGGACCTGGGCACGGCGCGCGGCGAGAATGCCCGGGCGCTGCAGCTGACCATCGCCAGCAAGCCCGATGCGGCGCGGCTCAGGAGCTGTTGATGCCGCACCGGGTGGATGGCAGCGAGGGCGAGGGTTGCCCGGTGGAAATTCATTATTACAGTGACAGTGCGACCGCCGTTCTGCGGCTGGGACACCAATGGGCAGTGCGGCCTGATGACGCCTTGCTGGCTGGCCTGAAGGGCTGGCTGACCGAGGCACGGGTCGAGATGCGCTATCGATGAGCGGAGCTGATTTGGCGAAGGACAAGGAAAAGGCAGACCGGACGGACGAGGCCACCGTCAAGGCATCCGGCCCGGACAAGGCGGGCACGGAGGCGGCGGCCAAACCGGCAGAGAATCCCACCATCCGGCAGCCCTCCAGCGAGCGGGTGCTGCTGGCGCGGCTGTTCCGTTATGTGCGGCCGCACTGGCGGGTGTTCGCGCTGGGGGTGGTGGCGATGATGCTGACCGGCTCGACCGAGACGGCGCTGCCCGCCATCATGCAGCACCTGCTGGACGACGGTTTTGGCGGCAAGGGCAATCCGCAGCTGATGTGGACGGCGCCGCTGATGATCATCGGGCTCTTCGTGGGGCGTGGCATGTTCCGTTCACCATGAACTACGCGATGAACGAGGTGTCGAACTCGGTGCTGTACGACCTGCGCAAGCAGATGTTCGACCGTCTGGTGCAGATGCCGGTGAGCTATTTCTCGACCCATTCGGCCGGCACCATCATCGCGCGGCTGGTCAACGACGTGCAGAACGTCACGCAGTCGCTGGCCTCGGTGCTGGTGATCATGGTGCGCGACACCTGCGTGATCCTGGGCTTGCTGGGCTGGCTGCTGTACCTGAACTGGCAGCTTACGATGATCGCTTTCGTGCTGATCCCGATGGTGGCGCTGGCGGTTGGCGCGTTCTCGCGCCGCATGCGGCGGCTGTCGGGCGAGCAGCTGCGCTACACGGGTGAGCTCACCAGTGTGGTGGGCGAGGCCATTCACGGCAACCCGGTCATCAAGGTCTATGCGGGGCAGGAGCACGAGCGCAGCCGTTTCGCGGCAGCCAGCCGGCAGTTGCAGGGCTTTGCACGACGGATGACGGTGGCTTCGTCGCTGCTGGTGCCCATCACGCAGGTGATGGCGGCGGTGGCGGTGTCGCTGGTGATTGCGCTGGCGCTCTACCAGTCGCAGCAGGACCGCACCACGGTGGGCGGCTTCGTGTCGTTCCTGACCGCGATGCTGATGATCCTGAACCCGCTCAAGCACCTGGCCGACGTGAATGGTCAGCTGCAGCGTGCCTTTGCGGCAGCTGATGCGGTGTTCCATTTCATCGATGAGCCCATCGAGAACGACCACGGCACCCAGGAGATCGAGCGGGCCAAGGGTGCGCTGCGTTTCGAGGGCGTGCGCTTTGGCTACGAGGGCAGTACCAGCACGGCGCTCAGGGCATCGACACGGAGATCAAGCCGGGCGAGACGGTGGCGCTGGTGGGGGGCTCGGGCGGCGGCAAGACCACGCTGGCCAATCTCATTCCGCGCTTCTACTCGGTGACGGACGGACGCATCCTGCTCGACGACATCCCGATCGAGTCGCTGAAGCTGGAGAGCCTGCGCCGTCAGATTGCACGGGTGAGCCAGCAGGGTGATGCTCTTCAACGACACCATTGCCAACAACGTGGCCTATGGCAGTCGGCGGGGCGCCAGTGAGGCCGATGTGCGGGCGGCGCTGGATGCGGCCTATCTGACCGAGTTCGTGGCGTCGCTGCCCGATGGCATCAACACGATGATCGGCGACAACGGCATCCGGCTCTCGGGTGGCCAGCGGCAGCGGTTGTCGATTGCCCGGGCGCTTTTGAAGAACGCACCGATCCTGGTGCTGGACGAGGCCACTTCGGCGCTGGACAACGAGTCCGAGCGCTTCGTGCAGGCGGCGCTGGACAAGCTGATGCATGGCCAGACCACGCTGATCATCGCGCACCGGCTCTCCACCATCGAGAAGGCCGACCGCATCCTGGTGCTGGATGACGGCCGCATTGTCGAATCCGGCACGCACGCCGAGCTGATCGAATTGGGCGGGCTGTACGCGCGCCCTGCATGCCGGGGAACGCTGACGTAATGGACCATCACCTGCAGGGTACGCCTGCGGCACGCCGTGAAGGCCGTCCGACGGTCTCGCTGATCATCTCCACCTACAACCGGCCGCGTGCGCTGGACCGGGTGCTGGCCAGCGTCGCGCGCCAGCAGAAATGCCACTGCAAGTCCGGTGGCCGATGACGGTTCGGGACCGGAGACCGTCCGGTGGTGACGCGCTGGCGCGAGCACTGGGTGAACGGCTGCTGCATTGCTGGCAGCCCGACGAGGGTTTTCGGCTCAGTGCGGCGCGAAACCGTGCCATTCGTGAAGCCCGGGGAGATCTGCTGGTCTTTGTCGATGGGGACTGCCTGCTGCGGCCGGACTTCGTTGCGGCCCATCAGCGCTTGGCCGAGCCCGGATTTGCCACGGCCGGCAACCGGGTGCTGCTGAGTGAGCGCCTGACGGCACAGGTCGAGGGCGGGCGACTGCAATCCGCTGGACTGGAATCCGTGGCAGTGGCTGCAGGCCTGGCGACGGGGCGACATCAACAACGTGCTCGGCCTGCTGCGCCTGCCCGGGCGGTGGTGGCGCCATCCGAAGGGGCGGCCCTGGCGGCTCTTCAAGGGCTGCAACATGGCGCTCTGGCGTGATGACATCATCCGCATGAATGGCTTCGAGGAAAAGATTGCCGGCTGGGGCTTCGAGGACACGGATCTGGTCCTGCGCTGGTTCAACCTGGGCGGGCGGCTGAAGAACGGGCGTTTCGCCACGACCGTGCTGCATCTGTGGCACCGGGGAGGCGGCGCGGGACGCTGCCGAGGGAAAAACGAGCGGCGCGCCCGCGGCTGGCAGCCGGGGGCGACCGTGGCCGAACAGGGGGCTGGCGCAGCTGGCCGACGACGATCGCCCTGCGCCGCCGGGAGGATCTGATACATGCTTCTGGTGAATGTCGCGCATGGCCTGCTGGCACTCTACCTGCTGACGCTGCTGGCCGTGCCGAAAGTCCAGACGCCGCTGGTGGCGCTGACCTGCCTGCTGGCCATCATCGGTGGGCAGTGGCTGAAGCGCCGCCGCTGGGCCGTCGCCTGCGCGAGGGCTGGGCCATGGCCGTGCCGCTGGTGGGCTATGCGACGCTGTTTGCCGTGCAGATCGAGATGGGCTGGCTGCGCTGGCGTGACTGGGACGGTGCTGATCTGCGCGCTGGGTCTGGGCGTGCTGCTGTCCAATCTGCCGGCCCGGGGGCCGGCCGTGCATCGCTGGCTGCTGCCTGCCGCTGCGCTGGGTGCCGTGGGGGCGCTGGGGCTGGCCAGCTGGCAGTACTTCCAGCTGGGCATCCCCCGGCCGCACGGGCACCCAGGGGCCCGGCGTGGTGGGGAGCGGCGCGCTGAAGTACGGGGATCTTTTCCGCGGTGCTGGCGCTGTTTTCGCTGCAGCTGGTGCTGCGCGGGCCGCAGGTCTGGCGGCGCGTGCTGGGCGGCGTGGGCTTCATGGCCGGTCTGGGGGCGGTGGCGCTGACCCGGGCGCGTGGTGCGCTGCTGGGCGTGGCGCTGGCCACTGGCCGTGCTGGGGCTGCTGTGGTGGCTGCGCCGTCGGACACAGTCGTCGGCCGGTACGGAGTCCGGAAGGAATGGCCGTGAGGGGCGTCGACCACTGGTGGCGTCAGCGCCGGGCGGTGCTAGCCGCGGTGCTGGGCGTCGTCGTGCTGGCCGGCGCCACGGACTACATGGGCGCACGTTTTGCCGACATCGGTCCGCAGTACGAGCGCTTCCAGGCCGGTGACAACAACAGCGAGGTGGGGCAGCGCCTGGCGCTGTGGGGCATTGCGCTGCGGGCCGCCCGGCATGCGCCGTTCACCGGCGTGGGCTTTGACGGGTTCGGTGCCGAGACGCAGCGCCAGCGCGACACAGGGCGAGCTGGCGCGCGATGCGCTGGTGCTCTACCGAGGGACCGCACAACGAATATCTGGCCGGCCTGTCGGCAGCCGGCATCCCGGGGCTCACCGTCATCGTGCTGTTCTTCTGGGCACCGCTGGTGGTGGGGTGCCGGCGCTTCCTGCGTGGCCAGCAGACCGAGACGGCCCTGACGCTGGTGCTTTTCACTGCCAGCTATGCCGCCTTCACGATGACGGATTCCTTGCTGGACCGGCAGATCTCGCTGCTGGCCTACGTGCTGCTGGCCAGCTGGCTGATGTCGGCCAGTGGGCCGGGAGCTGCGGCGGCAGGGGCCTGCCGGCATGGGCAGACCGAAGGGCGGTGCGGGGAATGTCGCGCCGAATGTGGTCGCTGCGGATGTCGCCGGAGTACGAGGTGCAGAGTCGCCCAACATCGTTCGCCCGGATAGGGGGTGAACGGGTTTCACGCTCGATGCAGCAGGGTGACGTATCTGGCTCTCTTCGGCATCCGCTGTGGGTGTGCAGGGTATCTGCGGCGGCGTCTTCGGCCGCTGCGTCAGCCAGGACTGTGACGACAGCCGACGGCCTGTCGGTTCCCAGGGGGCCTGTCGGTGGCCATCATTGCCTGCAACGGGCGCATCGCATCGCGCGGTGCCTGCAGAGCGTGTCCTTTGCCGATCAGATCGTGGTGCTGGATTCGGGCAGTACCGACGACACGGTGGCCATTGCTCGCGGTCTGGGCGCCGACGTGGAAGTGACGCCCGACTGGCCGGGTTTCAGCCCGCAGAAGAACCGGGCACTGGCACGCTGCCGGTACCGCTGGGTCCTGTCCATTGATGCCGACGAGCAGGTTTCGGATGCGCTGGCTGCCGAGATCCTGCGGGTGCTGCGCGAGGCACCTGCCGAGGCGACGGTGGCCGGCTACTGGCTGCGGCGCAGCAGCCGCTACTGCGGCCAGGTGATCCGCCACGGTCTGTGGGGCAATGACCGGGTGTTGCGGCTCTTCGAGCGGCAGCGCAGCCGTTTCACCGATGCACGGGTGCACGAGCACGGTCTGCGACGGCGAGACCCGTGTGCTGGAGGGCATCTGGTGCATGACAGCGTGGACTCTCCGGAAGACGCGCGCAGCAAGGCGCGCCGCTATGCCTTCCTGGGGGCCGAGGCGCTGCGCGCACGCGGCCGTGGCGGTTCCCTGCAGGGCGGCGTGCATGCAGGCTGGTCGTTTGTGCGTGGCTATCTGCTGCGGGCCGGGTTCCTGGACGGGCGCTTTGGTCTGACGCTGGCCCGGCTCAATGCGGCCGGCACGTTCTGGAAATACCATTGGGCGGCTCTTCCCGAGGCGAAGTGGGAGCAGCTGCGAGCGTCGCTGAGCGCCGGTGAGCCCAATTCCCCTTCGCCCCGAACGCACGGTCTTCCCCATGAACCTGCTGCTGCTCACCTTCGGTGACAACACCGACAATCATCAGCAGGCCGTCTTCGCGGCGCTCAGTTTCATGCGGGATCCGCACATCAGGCGGGTGCTGGTGGTGACCGACCGCCCGGATTTCTATCGGTGGCTCTACGGTACGGAACGGAACGCACTGTCCACCGAGGATGGGGGCAAGGACGCTTCCGGGAAGCGCGGCATGGCAGCCGTCGAGATTCTTCCCATCACGGCCGAGACCCTGACCGGGTGGCAGGGGCCGCAGCAGTTCTTCTGGCGGATCAAGATCCGGGCCGTGGCCATGGCCGTGCGCCAGTATCCCGGCCAGCATCTGCTGTACGTGGATTCCGACACCTTCCTGGCCGGCTCATTGGCAGACATGGTGCGGCAGCTGGATGCGGGGGCTGCCTACATGCACTGCTTCGAGAATCGCCTGGGCGACCGCAACAGCCGGACGCTGACCCGCACGCGCCGTGCGCTGGCGGGCAGGACGCTGGAAGGCATCACGCTGACCGGCCGGCATGAGATGTGGAATGCCGGCGTGATCGGCCTGCCGGCCAGCACGGCAGCCGAGCGGGTGGCGCAGGCCTTGCAGCTGTGCGACGCCATGTGCGCGACGGACTGCCCCCGCCGGCTCATCGAGCAGTTTGCCTTCTCGCTGGCGCTGCAGCAGGGCACGCTGCACCCCTGCCAGGATGTCATTGGCCACTACTGGGGCAACAAGGCCGCTGGAACCGGCTGATTGCCGGCTTTTCTGGCCGAGGCCCGGCTCAAGGACGAGACCGTGGCTCAGGCGGTGGCCCGGGTGGGGCAGGTGGACTGGCGGGCGCTGCCCCTGGAACACCGGCAGCGGCACTGGGTGCTGCGCCTCAAGGCCGTGATCGACTGGGCGCTGCCTCCCAAGAAGCTGCGCCACTTCACGCCAGGATGATGTCGTAGTCTTCCTGCGCGTAGGCAGGCTCCACGTGCAGGGGTGATGGGCTTGCCGACGTTCTCGCCCAGAATGGCCGGGTGCGGGCTTTCCTCGTCCAGAAGCAGGTCGATGACCTGCTGCGAGGCCGAGATGCGGAATTCCTTCGGATCGAACTGTCGCGCTTCGCGGGCGATCTCGCGCATGATCTCGTAGCAGACCGTGCGGGCCGTCTTGATGGTGCCCTTGCCGCGGCAGGCCGTGCAGGGCTCGCACAGCATCCTTTCCAGCGAATCGCGGGTGCGCTTGCGGGTCATCTCCACCAGCCCCAGCGAGCTGAAGCCGTTGACGGTGGTTTTGGTGCGGTCCTGCTGCAGCGCGCTGCGCAGGGACTGAAGCACGGTCTCGCGGTGTTCGGCGCTGTGCATGTCGATGAAGTCGACGATGATGATGCCGCCCAGATTGCGCAGCTGCAGCTGACGCGCCAGCGTCTGCGTGGCTTCGGTTGGTGCGGAACACCGTGTCGTCGAAGTTGCGACCGCTGATGTAGCCGCCCGTGTTCACGTCGATGGTGGTCAGCGCCTCGGTCTGATCGAAGATCAGGGTACCCGCCGGACTTCAGCGGCACCCGGCGGGCGAGGGCGCGCTCGACTTCCTCGTCCACCGGTACAGATCGAAGAGCGAGCGGCTGCCCTCGTGCAGGCGCAGCTTCTCTTCAGATTGGGCATGTAGGGTCTGGCAGAAGGTGCGCATCGTGGCCAGCGTCTCGGGATCGTCCACGATGATCGACTGCGTGCCTGCCCACGCCATGTCACGCAGCACGCGCTGTGACAGCGGCAGCTCGTGGTAGAGCTGCTCGGGCTGGCGGCTGCCGGCCGGCTTGCCGCTGGCGTTGGCCTGGGCGGCTTCCGGGGATCTGCGCCCAGCGCCGGCGCAGGTACTGGATGTCGGCCATCAGCACCTCGTCCTCGGCCCCTTCGGCCACCGTGCGGATGATGAAACCGCCACCTTCGAGGCTTTTCCGTCGTGCCCCTCGGCCGCCAGCACCTTCACGCGCTCCAGCAGACGGCTGCGCTCGGTCTCGTCGGTGATGCGCTGCGCAATGCCGATGTGGGGTCATGCGGCAGATAGACCAGCATCCGCCCGGCAATGCTGATCTGCGTGGTGAGCCGGGCGCCCTTGCTGCCGATGGGATCCTTGATGACCTGCACCAGCAGCGGCTGCCCTGGGTACAGGAGTTTCTCGATGGGGGTGGTCTTGTGCCCGTCCATCCGGCACTGCCACAGGTCCGTCACATGCAGGAAGGCTGAGCGTTCCAGCCCGATGTCGATGAAGGCCGACTGCATGCCCGGCAGCACGCGATTGACGATGCCGGCATAGATGTTGCCCACCTGGCCGCGACTGGCCTGCCGGTCGAGGTTGAATTCCTTCAGAACCCCCTGCTGGATGAGTGCCACCCGGGTCTCTGGAGAGGTGGTACTGACCAGGATTTCTTCTTTGGGGGCGTCAGTCATGGAGCACTCCGGCGACATATCTTCTGACAGATATACACCATGCAGGGGCATGGCCGCCAAATCGGCGGCTCTTTGAACCGGGGTTGAAGCGCCCGGATGGACGTTTTGTCGATCAAGGCAACATAACAACGCGTCGCCTCGCTCCGGGGGCGGGATGCGCATGTCCCGATGCACCCGTCTCGGTGACGGGCGGGCGTAAGCACGCCCGCCTTCGGTCGCCGCCGTTCCGTCAGTCCGAAGCTTTCTTCTTCGATGCGGCGGGAGCAGTAGCCTTCTTCAGCAGCGCGGCCGTCTCGTAGAGCGGCAGGCCCATGATGCTGCTGTATGAGCCCTCGATCTTCTTCACGAAACGGGCGGCCAGTCCTTGGATGCCGTAGGCGCCCGCCTTGCCAAAGGGCTCACCGCTGGCGATGTAGGCGGTGATGTCTTCATCGCTCAGGCGCCGGAAGCGCACCCGCGATACCTGGGTGCGCTGGCGCACCTTGCCGCGCGGACTGACCACCACCACGCTGCTCAGCACCCGGTGCGAACGCCCCGACAGCAGCTTCAGGATGCGCCGGGCGTCTTCTTCATCCGTGGGCTTGCCCAGGATGCGGCCGCCCACGGCGACCGTGGTGTCGGCGGCCAGCAGCGGGGCGGCCGGCCAGTTGCGGCCGGTTGCGGCTGCGCCCTGGGCAGCCTGCACGGGGCAGGTCGGGTGGCGGGAGGTTGCGGTGGCAGGCGTGGTCGACGGACTGTCCGAAGTGGCGGTGCCGTTCGAGTGGCGCCAGCCGCCGCAGCCGTGGCAGCGCCGTGGTTGCGGCGATCTCGGCCACAGGGGATCCCTGCCATCTGGGCGGAAGTCCCCGGCGCTGCAGTTCCTGCAGCCGCTGCCGGGCGGCCTCGGCCTGGCACGCGCCACCCGTTCCACATAGTTCGTGGGAGACTCCTTCGGGCGAATGGCTTCCAGTTCTTCGGCCCGGCCTTCGTCCTCGTCAGCAGCAACCGGACCTCGGTGATGCCGATCTGCTGAGCAGTTCCAGCCGGCGTGGGCTGCGCGATGCCAGATAGATCATGATGTCACTCCTGATGAGATGGAAGTCTCCCGTCAGCCAGTCACGTCATCTGCCCGTGACGAGTCGGTCACTCCCGATGGTAAGGATGTCCCGCGTTGATCGACCATGCCCGGTACAGCTGCTCGGCCAGCAGCACCCGCACCAGGGGCGTGTGGCAGTGTCAGGCTGGAAAGCCGGATGCGCTCCTGCGCCTCGGCCTTCAGGCCGGCATCCAGCCCGTCCGGACCGCCGATCAGGATCGCGACCGGGTCGGCTGCCTGCTGCCATTGTTGCAATCGTCTGGCCAGCGCCGTGGTGCGCAGATCGTCGCCGTGCTCGTCCAGCACCACCACCCGGGCACGGGGCGGAAGCTTTGCCCGCAGCCGTTCGGCCTCGCGTGCCATCAGCGTGGCAGTGGCGGCTTCCGTGCGTCAGGTGGGATCACCGGTGCGGTTCTCGGTCTTCACCGCCACCAGTTCCACGTCCAGCCCGCTGGGAAAACGCTTCAGGTAGTCGGAAACCGCCTCGTCCACCCAGCGCGGGCTGCGCTGACCCACGGCCAGGATGCGGATCAGCATCGCCTTGCGCTCCTTGCCTGCCGGTCAGGCCTGCGCGCCCTGGGGGGCGGCATCCTCATCCTTGCGGGCGTGTCCCTTGTGGGTCGACGGCCGGGGCAGCGGCAGTTCGACCGGGTGCGTGCCCCACAGTTCTTCCAGGTTGTAGTAGGCGCGGATGGCAGGCTGCGCGATGTGCACGATGATGTCGCCCAGATCCACCAGCACCCATTCGCCGGTTTCCTCGCCTTCCACCGACACCACCGGATAGCCTGCCTCACGGGCCCGGTCCTGCACGTGCGCAGCCAGTGCGCGGGTCTGGCGGTTGGAGGTGGCCGTGGCCACCACCACGCGATCGAACAGGTCGGACAGCGCGGCCGACTTGGCGTTGCGCTGCGGGCCGGTGTCGAAGACGCGGATGTCCTGCGCCTTCACGTCTTCCAGCGCGTCCACCACCAGGTATTGCAGTTCGGAAATGCTCATGGGTCTATCGGTCTCGAAGGTTCGGCACTGAACGGAGGGTACAGTGCTCATACTATAGGAATCGGTCAGGCTCATGGGCGGGTACCCGCATGGCCTGATCCGGTCATTGATGTCGTCTTTTGCGAGGGGCTCCGGGCCCGGGATGTGGGGCTCTGCGGGCCGGGTTTCGTCACGCGTCTGGCGAAGGCTGCCTTGGCCTCGGTCAGGAAGTCACGCACCTGGCGAAGGCTGCGCCGGCCCCGGTCGGGAAGATCAGTCCTGCCCCTTTTCCGGTGTGCCGGTGCCGTACAGCCCGTGCCGCCGGATATAGGCCTCCACGCCCATCGGCAGCAGCCCGCCCACGGGCTGGCCGGCGGCCAGCTGCTTGCGCAGCTGCGTGGCCGACAGCGGAACGGGTGGCATCCGGAAGAACATGATGCTGCCGGCGGGCGTGTCGGGCAGTGAGCCCGTGCCGCGCGCTGCCAGCAGCTTCTCGATGTCGGGCGGCAGGTCGGACAGGGGGACGCGCTCGCGCTGTGTCACGGCCAGGTGGGCGTAATCCAGCAGGTGCTGCCAGTCATGCCAGGTGTCGAGGTTGCGGAACTGGTCGCTGCCCAGCACCGGGATCAGCGCGTCGTCGGGGCCGTAGTGCTCCCGCAGGGCTTTTCAGCGTGTCGATCGTGTAGCTGGGACCGTTGCGGTTCACTTCCTGCTCGTCGATCTTCCAGTGGCTGGCCTCGGTGCTGGCGGGCAGGGAGGCGATGGCCGGGCGCAGCATGGCCAGTCGGTGGCGTCCGTCGGCCTGGTTGCCGCCTTTCTGCCGGGCATGGCCGGCCGGGATCAGCACCAGCTGGTCCAGCTTCAGGGCGGTGATGGCCGCTGGCCGAGGGCCGGTGCGCCATGTGGACGGGATCGAAGCTGCCGCCCAGAAGCCCGATGCGACGACGCCGGCCGAGACTCATGCCGATGCCACGCCCAGCCAGTCACGCGCCGGCAGGAAGTCGGTGTAGAGCCGTGCCTCGGGCGTGCCCGGCTCGGGCTGGTACTGGTAGCGCCAGCCGGCCGTGGGCGGCATCGAGGCCAGGATGGATTCGGTGCGGCCGCCCGAGGCCAGCCCGAACAGCGTGCCCCGGTCCAGCACCGGGTTGAATTCCACGTAACGGCCGCGGCGCAGTGCCTGGAAGGTGCGCTCGCGCTCGCCGTAGGCCCGGTCCATGCGCCGCCGCACGATGGGCAGGTAGGCGTCCAGGAAATGGTCGCCCACGCTGCGCGTCAGCGCGAAGGCCGTGGCGAAGTCCGGCTGGTTCAGGTCATCGAAGAAGATGCCGCCGATGCCGCGGGCCTCCTGCCGGTGCTTCAGGAAGAAGTAGCGGTCGCACCAGGCCTTCATGGTCGGGTAGTGCTCGGGGCCGAAGGGGTCAGCGCATCGAAGCACACCGGTGGAAATGCCGGGCGTCCTCTTCCTCGCCGTAATAGGGCGTGAGGTCCATGCCGCCCCCGAACCACCACACGTCCTGCTCGACCGGCGTGGGGGCCAGTGCACGGAAGAAGCGCACGTTCATGTGCACGGTGGGCACGTGGGGATTGCGCGGGTGCAGCACCAGCGACACGCCTGTGGCCCGCGCCTTGCGCCCGGCCAGCTGCGGCCGGTTGGCCGAGGCGGTGGGGGGCAGCTGGCTGACCTGCACGTCGGAGAACATCACGCCGGCACGCTCGAAGAGCTTGCCATCGTCAGCACGCAGCTGATGCCGCTACCCGGGTGGGGCTGTCGGGCTCGCGCTGCGAGGCATCGCGCAGGAAACGGTCGCCGCCAACATCTTCGAGGCCCGCCACGATGCGGGACTGCAGGCCCGGCGAACCGGGGCGGCGATGGCGTCATGTTCGGCCGGAGATGAGGGCAGGGCCGTGGAGTTCATGGTGATTGTTCTGGGGGGTGAGTTGCAGGGGATGGGGGCGCGGCCCGAGGCGAGGCGAGGGGTCTGCCCCGGTCGGGAAAAGCCGCCTCAGGAATGGCGCTGGTTGGCCGGCAGCCCGGTGGCCAATGTCACTGCGGTACTGCATGCCGTTGAAGTGGATGCTGCGCACACCTTCATAGGCACGCGTCTGCGCCATCTTCAGCGAATCGCCCAGCCCCGTCACGCCCAGCACTCGGCCGCCGCTGGTCACCACGTCGTGGTCCTTCTGGGCCGTGCCGGCGTGGTAGACGAAGAGGTCGCCCCCTTCGGGGTTGCCGTGTGCCGGATGGCCGGTGATCACGTCGCCCAGCTCCGGATGGGCCGGGTAGCCAGCCGCAGCCAGCACCACGCACAGCGCGCTGCGGCGATCCCACTCGGCTTCCACTGGTCCAGCCGGCCGTCAATGCCGGCTCGGATGAGCTGGCCCAGCGGCGTCTTGAGACGGCTGAGGATGGCCTGCGTCTCGGGGTCGCCCAGCCGGCAGTTGAATTCCAGCGTGTTCAGGCTGCCATCCCTGCCGATCATCAGACCCGCATACAGGAAGCCCGTGAACGGTGTGCCCTCGTCGGCCATGCCGCGGATGGTGGGCAGGATGATCTCGCGCAGTGCGCGCGCATGGATGTCGGGCGTGATGACCGGCGCGGGCGAATACGCCCCCATGCCACCGGTGTTGGGGCCCCGGTCACCGTTGAGCAGGCGCTTGTGGTCCCGGCTGGTGGCCAGCGCCAGCACGTTGCGGCCATCGGCCATCACGATGAAGCTGGCTTCCTCGCCGGTCAGGAAGGCCTCGACCACGACGCGCGCCGTGTCCTTGCCGTCCTTGCTGCCACCGGTGAAGTCATCGCCCAGGAACTGGTCGACGGCCGCATGGGCCTCGGCCACCGTCTGAGCCACCACCACGCCCTTGCCGGCCGCCGGGCCGTCGGCCTTCACCACGATGGGCGCACCTGACGGGTGATGTAGTCCTTGGCGGCCGCCGGGTCGGTGAAGGTCTCGTAGGCGGCCGTGGGGATGCCATGGCGCTTCATGAAGGCCTTGGCGAAGTCCTGGACGCTTCCAGCTGGGCCGCCGCCTTCGTGGGCCCGAAGATGGGCAGCCCCTGCTTGCGGAAGGCATCGACGATGCCCTTGGCCAGCGGTGCCTCGGGGCCCACCACGGTGAACGCCAGATTCTCGCGTCGGGCAAACAGCGCCAGAGTCTCGATGTTGGTGACCGGCAGGTTGCGGATGCCGGGCTCCGAGGGCCGTGCCGGCATTGCCGGGCGCCACGTAGACCGTCTCGAAGGCGTGCGAGCGGGCCAGAGCCAGTGCAATGGCGTGCTCGCGTCCGCCGCCACCCACCACCAGGCATCGTTTCCGGGCTGTCATGTCGTTCATTCCTCGTCGATGACGGCGTTGGTGTAGACCTGCTGCACGTCGTCGACGTTCTCCAGCGCGTCCAGGATCTTCTGCATCTTCACCGCATCATCGCCGGTCAGTTCCAGCTCGTTCTGCGGCTTCATGGTGATCTCGGCCACCTCGGCCTTCAGGCCGGCGGCTTCCAGCGCCGTCTTCACGGCGATGAAGTCACCCGGCTCGGTGATGACTTCCAGCGAACCGTCGTCATTGGACAGGATGTCCTGTGCGCCGGCTTCCAGGCCCACTTCCATCAGCTTGTCCTCGTCGGTGCCGGGGGCGAACACGAGCTGGCCGCAGTGCGTGAACTGGAAGGCCACCGAACCGTCGGTGCCCGGGTTGCCGCCATGCTTGGTGAGCGCGTGCCGAACGTCTGCCACCGTGCGGGTGCGGTTGTCGGTCAGGCAGTCGATGATGACCGCCGCGCCGGCCACGCCGTAGCCCTCGTAGCGGATTTCTTCATAGTTGACGCCTTCCAGACCGCCCACGCCGCGCTGGATGGCGCGCTGCACCGTGTCCTGGGCATGTTGCCGTCAGCGGCTTTTTCCATGGCCAGCCGCAGACGCGGGTTCATGGCCGGGTCGCCGCCGCCCATCTTGGCGGCCACGGTGATTTCCTTGATCAGCCGCGTGAAGAGCGCGCCGCGCTTGGCGTCCTGGCGGCCCTTGCGGTGTTGAATGTTGGCCCACTTGGAATGGCCTGCCATGCTCGGATCCTCTGGGGAAGGGCGGTTGCCTGTGGCCGGGGCGTGACGCTCCGCCATGGCAAGCCGCAGGGTTCTAATGATCTACATCGGCACGCCGCATGCCGCCGTTGGAGCAGGGGGTGCGAGCGCGCGGCATCCGGGTACTCTGGTCTAAGATAACCGGTTGGGAGCAGCCCCGTTGAGCCCGTGCAAGAGCCACCGGGGCAGGCATCCCGAATGCCCTGGAAGGGGGTGCGCGGCCCATGGGGATGCCCTGCGAGGCCGCCTCATCCCTTTCCAAGCGCGCGATTTTACCATTCAGCCGACCGTTCGCCCCGCGTCTTGCGCCGGCGATCGGCCCTTCCTGCGGCGTCTTCTGCGGCCGCTTCCGGCCCATCCCTTTCCGGAGCCTTCGATGTCCGACACCCTTTCCCCCCTGCTGATCGGCAAGAACGACACCTTCGAGGCCGTGCTGCTGCCGGCGCTGGGCAACCGTCACGGCCTCATCACCGGCGCCACCGGCACCGGCAAGACCGTCACCCTGCAGCGCCTGGCCGAACAGTTCTCGGCCATCGGTGTGCCGGTGTTCATGGCCGACGTGAAGGGGGATCTCACCGGCATCTCCCAGCCGGGCCAGATGAGCCCCAAGCTGCAGACACGGCTGGAGCAGCACGGTCTGCCCACGCCGCAGTTCACGGGCTTTCCGGTCACGCTCTGGGATGTCTATGGCAAGCAGGGGCACCCGGTTCGCGCCACCATCTCCGACATGGGGCCGCTGCTGTTGTCGCGCATGCTGGGCCTCAACGACACGCAGGAAGGCGTGCTCAACCTCACCTTCAAGGTGGCGGATGATAACGGCCTGCTGCTGCTGGACAGCAAGGACCTGCGCGCCATGCTGCAGTACGTGGGCGAAAACGCCAAGCAGTTCACCAACCAGTACGGCAACGTCTCGTCGGCCTCCATCGGCGCCATCCAGCGCAACCTGCTCACGCTGGAGCAGCAGGGGCGCCGAGCGCTTCTTCGGCGAGCCCATGCTGAAGCTATCGGACATGATGCGTACCGCCCCGGACGGGCGCGGCGTCATCAACATCCTGATGGCCGACCAGCTGATGAACGCGCCCAAGCTCTACGGCACCTTCCTGCTGTGGCTGCTCTCCGAACTCTTCGAGCAGCTGCCCGAGGTGGGTGATCAGCCCAAGCCGAAGATGGTCTTCTTCTTTGACGAGGCCCACCTGCTGTTTGATGACGCACCCAAGGCGCTGCTGGACAAGATCGAGCAGGTGGTGCGCCTGATCCGCTCCAAGGGCGTGGGCGTCTATTTCATCACCCAGAATCCGCTGGACGTGCCCGAGAGCGTGCTGGGCCAGCTGGGCAACCGGGTGCAGCATGCGCTGCGCGCCTTCACCCCGCGCGACCAGAAGGCCGTGCGCACCGCCGCCGAGACCATGCGCGCCAACCCTGCGCTCGATACCGCGAAAGCCATCTCCGAGCTGGGGGTGGGCGAGGCCCTGGTCTCGTTCCCCGGATGCCAAGGGCACACCCGGCATTGTCGAGCGCGTCTGGATCGCCACGCCGGCCTCCCGCATCGGTCCGGCTACGCCTGAAGAGCGCCAGGCCCTGCTGGCTGCCTCGCCGGTGGCCGGCGTCTACGAGCAGGCCGTTGACCGCGAATCCGCCTATGAAGTGCTGCGCGATCGGGCTGCCGGTGCGGCTGCAGGCGGGGCAGGGGCCTCCAAAGGTGGGGCGACCGATGCCGGCGGCATGGACGGCTGGGGCAACCATGGCGGCAGCGGCCGGGGCCAGCGCACAGACGCAGGGCAACACCGGATCGGGCGGCTTCCTGCAGGATGCACTGGATGGCCTGCTGGGTGGCGTCAGCGGCAGCACGACCAAGAGCAGCGGCAAGACGGCGAGCCGTCGTAGCGATTCCGTGCTGGAGACCGCCGCCAAGAGCATGATGCGCTCGGTGGGCTCGCAGGTCGGTCGCGCGCTGGTGCGCGGCATTCTGGGCTCGCTCACCGGCAAGAGCCGCTGATGCCTGTCTCCCGCTGGAAGCCCGAGCATCTCGGGCTCTTCTATGGCCTGATGGGCTCCATGCTGTTTGCCTGCAAGGGCATCCTCATCAAGCTGGCCTACCGCCATGGCGTCAGTACCGAGACCTTCCCGGGCCTGCGCATGATGTGGGCTGCCCCTTCTTTGCCTGGGTGGCCTGGCGCAGTGACGGCGCGGCTCTGCGCCAGCGCTGGCGCAGGCAGACCCGGCAGGTGTAACGGGACGGTCCGACGATGCGACGCCCCGGACGGACAGTGTCTGGCGGTCCGGTGATGTCTGGCGCGTGGCGGGCCTGGGCTTTTCGGGCTATTACCTGGCCAGCTACCTGGACTTCCTGGGGCTGCAATACGTCTCGGCCGGCCTGGAGCGGGTGCTGCTCTATCTGGGCCCCACCTTCGTGCTGTTGCTGTCCGTGTTCTGGCTCAAGCGCCCGGTCAGCCGCACCCAGTGGACGGCGCTGGGCGTCAGCTATCTGGGCGTGATCCTCGTCTACCTGCACGATCTGGACGGCAGTCTGCAGGTCAATGTGCCGCTCGGCAGCGCCCTGGTGCTGGGCAGCTGCCTCAGCTATTCCTTCTACCTGGTGGGCGCCGGTGAGATGGTCCGCCGCCTGGGGCCCATGCGGCTGACAGCCTGGGCCAGCCTGGTGGCCTGTGTGCTCTGCGTGACCCGGGCACTGCTGGTCGGCGGGGCCGACCTGTTCCGCCAGCCGACCGAAGTGCAGGGCATCGCCCTGATGACGGCCATCTTCTGCACCGTCTTCCCGCTCTTTCTGACCACGGCCTCCGTCAATCATCTGGGGGCAGGCAAGGCGGCTCAGGTGGGCATGATCGGCCCGGTCTGGACCATCTTTCTGGGGGCCGTCGTTCTGGGTGAACCCACGGGCGGCCTGCAGATCGTGGGCACGGCCGTTGTCATCCTAGGCGTGCTGATCCTGAGCCGTGCTGCCACCCGGGGGTGATGCCACAATTTTGCAGCCTGAGCATACGGTAGGACACTGGCAGACTTGCGCAGCAGGACTGAGCAACGCTTGGGCCAGATGAGGCCGCGGCGTTCACCCTTCCATCCATCCAAACGGAAAGAATCCCACCATGACCGATCGTCGTTTCGCGTCCGTCGCCCGCGTCTATGGAGAAGCCGGCTGCCAGCGGCTCTGGCAGTCCCATGTCGTCGTTGTCGGCATTGGCGGTGTCGGCTCCTGGGCGGCCGAGGCGCTGGCGCGCAGCGGCGTGGGGCGCCTCACCCTCATCGACCCGGACCACGTGGCCGAGTCCAACATCAACCGCCAGGTCCATGCGCTCACCAGCACGCTGGGCGCGGCCAAGGTCGAGGTGATGGCGCAACGCATCCGCGACATCTCGCCCGACGTCTCCGTGCATCCTGTCGATGAATTCATCGAGCCCGGCCAGGAAGAAACTGATCCCCGCGGACGCCGATCTTGTCATCGACGCCATCGATGCCGTGGCGGCCAAGGCGTCGCTGATTGCATGGTGCGTGGCGCACGACAAGCCCGTCATTGCCTGCGGTGCGGCTGGCGGGCGCACCGATCCCTGCAGCTGCGGGTGGAAGATCTTTCCCGGACCACGGGGGATGCGCTGCTGTCGGCTGTGCGCGCCCGGCTGCGCCGGCATCATGGCTTCCCGCGCGGGGATGGCACAGCGATGCCGTCTTCGGTCAGCCGTGCTGAAACATCGAGCGTGTCGGCCCATAGCCCGGCGCAGGAAGGCGAAGGTGCGCCGGGCCACTTTTTCGGCTCAGGATGCGCGGCCGGTTCCGGCTGCACAGACCCCACCTCCGTCCCGTCGGCGCCGCAAGGGCGATCCTCCCGCTTCGGCGTGCCGGCCATCCATTCGCCTGAACAGATTGCCGGCACCCGCCCGAAGGGTGAGGGCGGCGGCATGCCGCTGGCGTGCGCCGGCTACGGTTCGCTCGTCACCGTCACCGCCAGCATGGGCCCTGGCTGCAGCCAGCCAGGCCATTGCGCAGTTGCTGCGCTGAATGCCATCAGGGAGACGGAAAACGCTCAGTCCGTCACTGCGGGAAACGACCCCGCCAGTACACGAAGCCTTTCTCGCCATAGACCGAACGGTCGTCGACGAGGTACTGATCGACGACTTGCGGCTGCTGGCCACGCTGCCAGTTGGCCGGTGCCTGCCAGACGACGCACTGCAGGCGTTTGGTATCTGGGCGCTCAATGTTCCAGCACAGCTTGGCCTGCTGGTCGGAATCTCCCTTCAACAGCAGCAGCTTGGCAGGTCGCCCACGGCTGCCCCACTGCTTCAGCAGACCGTAGGAGGCCACGCCGTCCAGCCGGAAGCTGAAGGGCGCACCGACACCGCCAATCGACGGTTTGCCGGCACCGACGCTGACGACATCAGCCAGCGAGGCAGAGTCTGCGGTGACCGTCAGGGGCACCGAAATGCCCTGGCTATTGAATGGGCGCAGAATTTTCTCGCCCAGATACTGATGCCGCGGGTGCGGCCCGCTGCCCACGCTCAGCGAATACTCGCCCGGTGCGGCGGCATGGTACTGGTAGTACTGGGTATCGCATATGATGTTGCCCAGCGCGGCAAACGGGCTCAGCAGGCCGGGGCTGTTCGGGGTCGTCTTCTGATAGTTGTTGGGGTTAAGATCCGTATCCGCACGAGGCTCCGGCAGCTCCAGCGGCTGCCCCGTTGTGACGCGCGTGCCGTTGTACGACGTGGCTTGATGAAGGTCAGGCAGCCCTTCTGATCCAGCATCGTCAGCAGCGCATCGCCCCGCACCCCGGCGGCCGAGATGGGGGCCGTCTGTGGTGCGGCCTGGGTGACGGTGCTGGCTTCTGCCGTATCGGCTACCGCCGTGCGGTTCGCAGCCGTGGCTGAGCTGATCGTGCCGAGGCATCGGTGGCGGGGGCTGCAGCAGATTCCGCGTTGGCAGAGCTTGCCGGGGCAGCGGCGGCAGCTTGTGCGGCGTCGGCGGTCTGCGTGGTGTTGGCAGCCTGTGCGGCGTCACCGGCCTGTGCTGCCGCGTTGGCCTGCTCCGTATCTCCAGCCCAGGGCTGCATCTGCCTTGCTAGCGTGCTTTGCCGTGGCAGCTGGTGTGGTGTCCGAGAGGGCCTTGGTATCGGCGTGGGTGCCGTCATTGCCACTGCCACTGCCGCAGGCGGCCAGCAGTATGGCCAGTGCAGCAGCCGTCAGGGGCACGCGGTACGTGTTGCCAGGAATCGTCATCGTTCACCTCCTTGGTGGGGCTGCATCATGCAGCCGGTTGGAAAAACCGTTCATCAAGAAAAAGCAGCTAGTTCCAACCACATGCTGGTGTGAACCGCAAAGCCTATCCCGTTCGGGAAAAGATGTGACTGGGCGCTGCCATAAGTCGGGGGTTGTGTGCGCGTATCATCTCTGGCCATGGACGCGCGTATTGTTCCCGTCATCCGCGGCCTCTGCATCGCCCTGCTGGGTGCGGGCATCGCGGTCTGGATGGGCACCCCATTGCCCTGGCTGCTGGGGCCGCTGTTTCTCACGGCGGCAACCCGGGTGGCCGGCATGCCCACCCGCTGCCCGGCGCCGTTCAACAAGTTCGGGCGCTGGGTCATCGGGCTGTCGCTGGGACTGTACTTCTCGGCCGAGGTGATGCAGAGCCTGGGGCAGCACTGGGGGCTCATTCTTGCCGGCATCCTGTATGCCCAGGTGCTGGCGGTCATCGGTTGCTGGTTCTATCACCGGGTTGGTGGCCTGGATGTGGGGACGGCCTGGTTCTCGTCGGCCATCGGCACGGCCAGCGAGATCGTCAACATGGCGCATCGTCATGGCACCCGGGCAGACCATGTGGCCACGGTGCACAGTGTGCGGGTGCTGCTGGTCGTGGTGCTGGTGCCTTTCGGCGTGCAGTGGCTGGGCGGTGATGCGGCCCATCTGCGGGGTGCTGCCCGGGATGTGCATTGGGGCAGTCTGCTGCCGCTGATGCTGGGCAGTCTGGTTTCGGTCTGGTTCTTTCTGCGCGCGCGTGTGCCCAATGCGTGGCTGCTGGGGGCGCTGCTGTTCGTGGCGACCGTGAACCTGCTGCAGCTGCTGCCGCATACCGATCTGCCACGTTGGGTCTCGTGGGCCGGTCAGCTCTGCATCGGGTGGTCGTTCGGTGACCGGTACCGCCCCGATTTCCTGCGCTGTGCTCCCCGGCTGCTGTCGGCTGCCTGTGTCTTCACGCTGGTCAGCATTGCATTGACCGTCGGGCTGGGTATGGTCCTGTCGCCGTTCGTGGGACTGCCCGCCCCGTCACTCATTCTGGGGCTGATGCCCGGCGGGATTGCCGAGATGACGCTGACGGCCCGCGCGCTGGAGCTGGGCGTGGCCATGGTCACCGCCATGCAGGTCGCGCGCATGCTGTCCGTGGTGTTCAGCACGCCTGCCATTTATCGTCGCTTCATCCAGGCCAGGGAAGGGGATCGGGCTTTAGGCGCACAAGAAAGCAACCCGCCGGTTTGAGGATGCACTTGTGTGCATGGCCTTGGCGGGTGTTTTCGCTGGGCATCATGCCGAAGGCCGCGAGGACTTGTTCAGACTCTCCCAAGGCACCCCTCGGCTGGCAGAACGGCCGCATCCCGGCAGCCTCAGCCCTGTTTCACCTCATGCCCGTTGCGTACCCAGCCGGCCGTGGCGAAGGCCACCAGCGCCCACAGGGCCCACAGCCACGGTGAGCCGCCGTTGTCGTGTGCCAGCATGCCGATGGGCAGCACCAGGCCCACGGCGGCCGCCCAGGGTACCCAGGCACCGCCCCGGCCCAGGGCGCAGCAGGGCGGCCAGCGCCAGGACGGCCCCCAGGCCGATGACCCAGCGGGCATCGCCGCGCGCGGGGTCCAGCACGGCGATGGCGCCCCAGAGAAAGACTGCGATGCCCAGCAGGATCTGGGCGGCCAGACGGGCCAGCAGGGCGGTGAAGTTCATGCCTGGTCAGCCTGCAGGTGGTAGGAGGTGACCCGTTCCACTTCCTCGCGGGCGCCGATGAACAGCGGAACGCGCTGATGCAGTCCGGTGGGCTGGATGTCCAGGATGCGCTGGCGACCGTCGGTGGCCGCGCCGCCGGCCTGCTCGATCAGCATGGCCATCGGGTTGGCCTCGTACAGCAGGCGCAGGTGGCCGGGCTTGGCGGGGTTGCGCTGGTCGGCCGGGTACATGAAGACGCCACCCCGGTTCAGGATACGGTGGATCTCGGCCACCAGGGGCGGCGATCCAGCGCGTGTTGTGATCCTTGCCACGCGGGCCGGTCCTGCCGGCCAGCAGCTCATCGATGTAGCGCTTGACCGGCGGATACCAGTGTCGGCTGTTGGAGGCGTTGATGGCGTATTCCTTCGTGTCCGGCGTGATGCGGTAGTTCCGCTCGGTCAGGTACCAGGCGCCGATCTCGCGGTCCAGCGTGAAGGCGGCCACGCCGTCGCCCACGGTCAGCACCAGCATGGTCGAGGGACCGTAGATGGCGTAGCCGGCCGCAACCTGTTGCGCGCCGGGCTGCAGGAAGTCCTTCTCGGTGACGTGCTCCACGCCTTCGGGCGCCCGCAGCACCGAGAAGATCGTGCCCACCATCGAGTTGATGTCGATGTTGGAGGATCCATCCAGCGGGTCGAACAGCAGCAGGAATTCACCCTTCGGATAGCGGTCCGGAATGGTGTAGGGCTCGTCCATTTCCTCGGAGGCGATGGCGGCCAGCTGCCCCCCCCACAGATTGGCTTCCAGCAGCGTGTCGTTGGCGATCACGTCCAGCTTCTTCTGGGTCTCGCCCTGCACGTTCTGGGTGCCCACGTCGCCCAGGTTGTTGTTCAGGGCCCCCTTGCCGACGGCCTGGCTGATGCGCTTGCAGGCGCGGGCCACCACTTCCAGCAGCAGGCGCAGCTCGCCGGGAATCAACCCCTTCTGGCGCTGCACCTCCACCAGGTACTGGGTGAGGCTGATGTGTTTCTTCATGATGGACGGACTCCAGAACGTGTAATCGGTGGGGCTTTTCAGAGCGCCCCCGGGATGTTCTGAACAATGTCCTCAGGCGGCACATCACGGAAAGGGATGCGCCGGCTGCGAGGACAGGGTTCAGAGCGCTCCCATCTCCTTGGCAATCACTTCACGCACGTCGGGCGACTGGGCCTCGTGGGCCACATGTTCCAGCACGGCGTGCATCTGCTGCGCCAGCACCGGCACGAAACGCTGGTGGCGGTCGAGCGTGCGCGCCATCCGGGCGGCCAGCTGCGGATTGCTGCGGTCCAGCCGCAGCACCTCGTCACGCCACAGCGTGTAGCCTTCGCCATCGGGACGGTGGAACTCGGCCAGGTTGTCGGCAAAGAAGGTGTAGAGCAGGGCGCGCACCTTGTTGGGGTTCTGGCTGTTCCAGCCCGGGTGCTGCATCAGCTGGCGCACCCGCGCCAGCGTGGGCTGGTGCGTGCCGTGCATGCGGGCCTGCACGGCAAACCACTTGTCCAGCACGTGGGTCTCGTTCCGGTAGATGTCCTCGAAGCGTGCCAGCGCCCAGTCGGCATCCTCCGGGTCGCACTGCACCAGGGCCTGCAGCGCACCCAGCCGGTCGGTCAGGTTGTTGGCGCCCTCGAACTGCGCGCGTGCCTGCCGTGCTGCACCTTCGGCACCCACCAGGGTGAGCAGCTGCAGCGCCGTGTTGGCCAGGGCGCGCTGCCCCACCTCGGGGACAGCCAGCGAATAGTCGGCTCGCCAGTGCTGGCGGGCCACCACGTCCTGCAGGTAGGGCACCAGCGGCTGCACCAGGGTACGCAGTGCTGCCAGGCGTCGGGCACGCAGCAGGGAAGGATCCAGCGGCTCCAGCTGTTCGGCCAGCCGCTTTTCTTCGGGCAGCATCAGGAACTGCTGGCGCAGCCCGTCATCCAGCCGCGCATCCGGCAGGGTGGCAGCCAGTGCGTCGCTCAGCGCCTTCAGCGTCGCCTGGGCATCGCCCTGGCGGATGGCCTGCAGCAGGGCACGTTCGGCCAGCTGCTGGCCGGCTTCCCAGCGGTTGAAGAGGTTGTCGTCGTGGCGCAGCAGGAAGGCCAGGTCCTCGTCGCTGTAGGGATGATCCACCACCACCGGTGCCGAGAAATCCCGCAGCAGCGACAGCATCGGTCCCCTGGCATCGCTGCTTTCCACGCCCTCGAAGACGAAGTCCTGCTGCGAGGCTGTCAGCTCCAGCAGGCGGCGCTGCTGCACCTGGCCGCTGTCGCGGGCCAGCAGTGCCACGTCCACCGGGATGTGCAGCGCCCGTTCGCCAGCCGGCATCGCATGGCCCTCGGCATCCGGCAGCAGCTGTGTCAGCGACAGCACCAGTCGCTTGTTCGCGGCATCGTACTGGCTGCGTACCTGCAGCCGGGGCGTGCCGGCGGTGGCATACCAGCGCAGGAACTGCCCCAGGTCGCGTCCGTTGGCATCAGCCATGGCGGCCACGAAGGCCTCGCAGGTCACGGCCTGGCCGTCATGGCGCTCGAAATACAGATCCATGCCGCGCCGGAAGCCGTCCACGCCCAGCAGCGTCTGCAGCATGCGGATGACTTCCGCACCTTTCTCGTAGACGGTGGCGGTGTAGAAGTTGTCGATGGCCTGATAGCTGTCCGGGCGGATGGGGTGGCGCATCGGGCCGGCATCTTCGGCGAACTGCATCTGACGCAGCACCCGCACGTTGCCCATGCGCTGAACGGCCCGCACGCTGCCGGCGGCCTGGGCATCCACGCCGGCGGCCATCTGGTCGGCGGTGAATTCTGGTCGCGGAACACCGTCAGCTCTTCCTTCAGCGTCAGCTGGAACCAGTCGCGGCAGGTGACGCGGTTGCCGGTCCAGTTGTGGAAGTACTCATGCCCGATGATCGATTCGATCCACTCGAAGTCGGTGTCGGTGGCCACGAAGGGGTCGGCGAACACGTACTTGGCGTTGAAGATGTTCAGACCCTTGTTCTCCATCGCCCCATGTTGAAGTCAGGGGCGGCCACGATCGTGAAGCGATCCAGGTCCAGTTCCAGCCCGAAGCGGCGTTCGTCCCAGGCAATGGCCTTCTCCAGACTGCGCAGCGCGAAGTCGGTACGGTGGATCTGCTCGGGTTCGGTCCAGACCTGCAGCAGCACCTCGCGTCCCGAAGCCAGCCGGTGGCGGGTCTCGTTCACGGCCAGATTGCCTGCCACCAGCGCGAACAGGTAGCAGGGTTTCGGGAACGGATCTTCCCAGACGGCCTCATGCCAGTCGCTGTCGGTGGCCGGCAGCGGCAGCACCGACAGGGCAGCACGTGCTTCGGCAGCTGCCGGCGCATCGGCCGCCAGCAGATTGCCGTTGGACAGCAGCACCGGGTACTGGGCGCGGCGCGCCTGCAGGATCACCCGGTAGGTGGTCATCACGTCCGGCCGGTCCTGGAACCAGGTGATGCGCCGGAAGCCCTGTGCCTCGCACTGGGTGAGCAGGGTGCTGCCGGTGGCGTACAGGCCGGAAAGCTCCAGATTGGCCGACGGATGGATGCGCACCTGGGTATGCAGCGTGAAGTGCTCGGGCAGGTTGCTCAGCACCAGCTGGCCCTTGTCCTGCACCGAGGCCTCCTGCGGCAGTACCTGGTCGTCAATGGCCACGCCCAGGGTTTCCAGTGCCTCGCCGTCCAGTCGCAGCGGGGCATCGGCAGTTGCGCCCGGGCGGCGACGATAGCGGCATGCCGCCGTCACCACCGTGTCCTGAGCGTCCAGGGCGAAGTGCAGCACCAGTCCTTCCGCCAGCCAGTCGGGCTCCCGGTAGTCTTCCCTTCGTACCACGGTGGGCTGGGGCAGGACAGAGGCCGGTTGAGCGGACTGGGAAGCGGCAGGGAAAGTCATGGTGTGCGACAGGAAGATGTCTGGAGCAGGGCAGCCGACAGGCGGCAGCGAATGTTGGTTTTTTGCACTGTCTCGAAAGCGCAACCTTGCGAAGCGCCCCCGAAATGTGAGATCATTTCTAGATTGAATCAATAACTATATGATTAATCGAAGGATTTGATTGCTCACGTCGCAGTCGGTTCTTCAGCGGTTTCTCGGCTCGGATCCGTCTCCTCCGAACACCGGACGGCGGGCAGATTCATACGGACGTTCAGTGTCGTACGGATCCAGCCGACCCTTTTTTGCAGGGCCCGCGCCTGCAGTCTCCCATTGGATCCCAGCAGCGGCGTTCCCGGCCACTCGCTATTATGCCGTTTTGTACTGCCCTGTTCGGGCGTGCCGACGGTTTTTTTTACGGTGTCCAGCTGGACGTGACCGTCGGCATGGTGCTTTTGCAGCCTATCGCCCGTAGAAGGTGATGCTCCAGTTCTTCAGTTGTCCGGTGCCACCTGGCACGCGGTCGGCTACCGACAGAGTCCAGTTGCGGTTGGCACCGGCGGCTACCGGCTCTTCCAGGTGTCGGCGCACGCCGAAGGTGAAGTCCTGCAGCCCCTGACAGGCCAGGATCTTCAGCTCGCCGTCCTCATCCTTCTCGGTGCAGGGGTGAGGCGGCGGCAGGGTGCTGACCTTGCCCAGCGGGCTGGCCAGTGCGATCTGCAGGTCGCCTGCATTGGGATGCTCACCCCGGCCGTTGTCGCCGGTCACCGTCAGGTTCACGTCGATGTGCTCGATGTGCTGCAGGTTACAGTTGGCCGGCACAGAGATCGTCGAGGACAGCCCGCCGGTGGGAGCCTTGTTGTAGTCCGAGTTGTTGGCCAGTTCTGTCAGCGCCTCGAAGTACTGCTCTTCGGCGAACCATCACCCATCGAGGCTGGGTGTGCTGTCGGCCTGCTGCTGTGTAACCGTCGACGCTTCGGGAATGGGCTTGCTCACGTTCATGAGGAAGGGGCCGCATTTGCGCTGTTCGGCGCTGCCGCCCACGCTCTGCCAGCTGCGGGCCAGTCGGGTGGCGGCCTCGGCATCCACTACGCCGAAGCCGTAGTGGTGGCTGTAGCGCAGCACATCGTGGCCGGTGACGCCTGCCAGCGGGCTGCGCAGTTCGCTCCAGCCACCTTTGAGGCATCCACTTGCCGCGCGGTACGGGCCAGGATCAGCGGCACGTCACGCCAGGTGAGCCTGGGGTTGGCCTGCAACATCAGTGCCGCCACGCCAGAAACCATCGGAGCAGCGGCCGAGGTTCCGCCGAAGTCTTCCGTGTACTTGTCCTTCACGGCGGTGGTGGTGATTTCGGGGGCCGTGGCCGGTGTCGTGCTGCGCCCGGACGGTGCACAGACCGTCAGGTTTGCGCCGCGTTCACTGTAGGGCGAGCGTTCGCCGGCGGCGTCGACGGCACAGACGGTGATGACGCCTCGCGAACTGGTGGCGGAATCGGCTGAGGAATAGTCCCCCTCCCAGGCCCCGTTGCCACCCGAGAAGACATACAGGACACCCAGTCCGTTGCGACCCTTGTTCAGTCCCTTGGCCAGGGCGTCGTTGAATGCCGTCCAGCCGCTGGCGGGTTTGTTGAGCTGGCCGTCGTCGTTCGGACCCCAGCTGTTGTTGGAGATGTGGTTCTTGTCGATGTCGCGCGACAGGGCGTCGAGGATGTTGCGCTCGTCCCCGAAGGCCAGCAGGTTGTAGCCTACCAGGCTGGCGCGTGGTGCGATGCCCGAACCGCCGATGCCGTTGTAGTCCCGTGCCGCGATGATGCCCGCCACCGAGGTCCCGTGCGAATCGTCTTCCGTGCAGGGTACCGGCCAGTCCTTGTTGCCGGCGATCCGGTTGCTGTAGCGGTTCTCGCCCAGCGACTGGCGACGGTAGTTGTGGCTGCCGTCGACGATGTTTGGCCTCAGATCCGGGTGCGTCATGTCCAGGCCGTCATCGACCACGGCCACGCGGATGCCATCGCCATTGAGACCGCTGCTCCGGGCGCCTTCCACGTTCAGGGTCCTCGCCGGCCTTGATGCGCGTGTAACGCTTGCCTTCGATGCTGCCCAGGTTCTTCAGGTGCCACTGCTGGGGCTTGAGCGGATCGGCACCGGTCCTGATCTCGGGCTGCCCCTGCGGGCGATAGTATTTCAGCGAGCATCCCGACCAGCTGACCAGTTCAGGCGGCGCGGGGCGTGCGTTCTGTTGCCACCGCCGTTGTTGCCACTGCTGACCGGTTTCACGGGAGCCGGCGTGGCGACAGGTGTCGGTCTGGCGATCGGCGATGGCGTGGCGACGGGAGCAGGCGTGGCGACAGGGCCCGGTGCTGCGACAGGGGTTCGGTGCGGCGACAGGGGTTCGGTGCGGCGATGGGTGAGTGCCAGCCGCCGGGGCAGGGCTGGGCGAGGCTACCGGCGCCACCACGGGGGCAGGAGACGTGACGCCACCCGTGGCAGGTTTGCCGGGCGGCGTGGTGCCGCCGGTGACGGGGTGGGCGGGTGGCACGGGTGACGGCGTGGCCACCGGATTCGGTCTGGGCGCAGGGGCCGGGGCCGTCACGGGGAAGGCGCGACGATGGGGGTCGGATGAGCGACCGGTGCTGGCGCAACGACAGGAGCCGGCGTGGCGACGGGAGCTGGCGTGGCGACAGGCTCCAGGTGCGACGACGGGTGCGGCAACGGCGACGGGGGCCCTCAGTGGCGACAGGTGCGGGCGTGACAACAGGGGCCGGTGCCGGCGTGGCGACGGGCTGGACGGCCAGGGGTGATGCCTGGGCAAGTGTCGTGGGCTCATGTGCCTGTCCAGTTTCTCCCTGCAGGCCGTGGCCGGATGTGGCCGGATCCTGCTGTGCGAGGTGGCTCGCCGATGGGGTGTCGTGTTCGGTGCTTCCACCGCCGCCGCATGCGCTCAGCAGCAGGGAAGAGAATCCAGGGCGGGGCACGGGCAATGTGCGTTCTGCGCATGGTCGAGAGGTCCGGAAAGAGTGGCGAAGAAGAATCGTCGATCGATGTCGTGCGTTCAGAGGCGTGATTCGGGACAGGAGAGGTTGTTGCCCGGTGGGGTCAGCGTCCGTAGAAGGTGATGCTCCAGTCCTTCAGCTGTCCCTCGCCACCTTGCACGCGGTCGGCCGTCACCAGTTCCCAGTTCCGGCTGTTGCCGCTGGCCACCGGTTCTTCCAGATGGCGGCGAACGCCGAAGGTGAAGTTGTTCAGGCCGCCGCAACGTTCCACCAGCAGCTCGGGAGCGCCGAAGGCTGCGGTGTTCAGATCGGTACAGGCGTGGAGCAGCATCAGTGTGCTGACCGTGCCCAGCGGGCTTTGCAGGGCCATCTGCAGATCACCGGTGTTGGGGTGGGCGCCCTGGCCATCGGCAGCGGTGACCGTCACCTTCACGTCGACGTGCTCGATGTGGCGGATGTCACATTCAACCGGAATCTCGACGGCGGATCGCAGGCCGTTGGCCGGGGCCATCTGATAGTCCAGCGTGTTGCTCAGCTGGTAGAGCGCACCGAAATAGGTGCGGGCCTGGCTGTTGTCCTTCGTGCTTCTGGCCGTCTGGTCGGCGCCCTGCTGGGTCACGATCCCGGTTTCGGGAATGGCGGCATTCACGGTCGTGGTGTAGGGGCCGCAGGTCTTGAGCGTGTCGCTTCCGCCCACGCTCTTCCAGTTCCGCGCCAGTCGCACGGCTGCGTCGGCATTGGCCACGCCGAAGCCGTAGTGGTGGCTGTAGTGCAGCACGTCGTACAGGCCCTGGGCGTTGCCCAGCGGGCTGCGGTAATCCCGCCAGCCGCCATCCTGTTCATCCACCTTGCGGGCCGTGCGCGCCAGAATCAGGGGGACGTCGCGCCAGGTCAGTTTCGGGTTGGCCTGCAGCATCAGGGCAATGACGCCCGAGACCATGGGGGCAGAGGCCGAGGTGCCGTTGAACGTGTGGGTATAGTCGTTCCGCACCGAGGTGGTGGTCACTTCCGGCTGCTGGTCGTCCGTCGCATCCGCCGATGGGGCACAGACCGTCAGGTTGGCACCCCGCTCGCTGTAGGGGGCACGCTTGCCCATGGCGTTGGTGGCGCAGACGTTGACGATGCCCATCGCGCTCACGCCGCCGTCCAGCGACGAATAGTCGGTCTGGATGGCCCCGTTGCCGCCGGAAAAGACGTAGATGGCACCCAGGCCGTTGCGACCCGTCTTCAGCCCGTTGCGCAACGTGTCGTTGTAGCTCGACCAGTCGGGTTCCGGCGTGGCGGTGTCCGTTGTCCGTGGGGCCCCAGCTGTTGTTGTAGACGTGGTTCCGGTCCAGATCGCGCGACAGCGCATCCAGCGTGTCGGCCACGAAGTTGGAGGCCAGGATGTTGAGACCCACCAGCTGGGCGCGTGGCGCCACGCCCGAGACGCCGGTGCCATTGCCGTCGCGGGCGGCGATCAGGCCTGCCACCGAGGTGCCGTGCGTGTCATCGTTGCTGCAGGGCATGGGGAAGTCCTGCAGGCCGGCCACCTTGCCACCGCTGGAGGCAGACTGACCGTACATGCCCGCTTCGGTGCGGTAGTTGCGGCTGCCGGTCACGACGTTGGGCCACAGGGTCTTCGTGCGTCACTTCCAGTCCGTCGTCCAGCACCGCCACGCGGATGCCTTCGCCACGCAGACCCGCGTTCCAGACCGGTTTCACGCGCAGGTCCTCGCCCGCCTTCATGCTGGGGAAGCCGGGCAGGGGACCGGTATTCTCCAGTGCCACTGGAGTGACAGATAGGTGTCGGCCCCGCCTTGAAACGGGAGCGGCCTGAGGGCGCGGGTATTTCAGGGCGCAGTTCGTCCAGCCCAGCTGGGCGGGCAATGTGGCGGTGGCGGCATCCAGCGCCGAGGCTGGCGACGGGGGCCGGTGCAGGCGTTGCCGCAGGAGACGCGCTGAGGCTCCGGAGTCGGTGCTGGGGCTGGAGCAGGGGCGAGGGCAGGGTGCCGGAGTGGCTCGGCCCTGCGTGCCCTGGGTCGGCGCCGGGCTGGAGGCTGGTGCCACGACGGGCTGAACAGGGGCTCGGGCTGGCTCCGCGCTGGTACCGGAACCGCCGGGCACGGGGGCGGGGGCCGGAGAGGCTGGCCTTGTGTGCCCTGGGTCGGCGCCGGACTGGGGGCGGTGCCACGACCGGTTGAACGGGTCTTGGGCTCAGGGCTGGTGCCAGCGCCCGGAACCGCTGGGCGCAGGGGCAGGGGCTGGCGACGTGTGCGTCGTTGCGGGGGCCCGGGGTTGCGGGGCGGGGCGTGACGTGGCCGGCGGCGTCTGTTCACGGACGCGTTCTTCCACAGCACGCTGCGGGCTCAGGTCCACCGGTCGGGCAGGACGTTCCAGCACCGGGTCGCCGATCTGGAGGGCGGTGATGTGAGGGATGCGGGATCATCCGAGCCGCCTCCACCACACGCGCTCAGCAGCAAGGTGGAGAAGCCAAGGGTCAGGGCTCGGGCGATGGGCGTCTTGCGCATGATGGAGATCCGTCCGGAAAGAGATGCCGCAACGTCTTGGGGTGTCCGTCGCAGCCGGGGGCTGGCGGTGCGACAGTGCATGTGCCCGGAAAGGCAGAGCGGGGGCTGTCGGATGCCGGAACGGTCGGCATCGAGGTTGCTGGCCATGCCGGCAAGACAGACCCCTGTGGGGAGTTATCGACCGTAGAAGGTGATGCTCCAGTCCTTCAGCCGACCGGTTTCTCCCGCCACACGGTCGGTTGCCGACAGGGTCCAGTTCCTGTTGCCGCCCCGGGCCACCGGCTCTTCCAGATGACGGCGAACGCCGAAGGGGTAGTTCTGCAGGCCCGGCAGGGGCCGATCTGCATCGGACCGCCATCGGTCGGAAGCTGGCAGGGGTGGGGCACGCTCAGGGTGCTGACACTGCCCAGCGGACTCTGCAGGGTGATGTGCAGGTCGCCGGCACTGGGGTGCTCGTCGCTGCCATCGGCATTGGAGGCGGTGAGCGTCACCTCGATATGCTCGATATGCGTGATCTGGCAGCTTTCCGGCACACTGACGGTGGAGCTCAGGCCGTTGGCCGCCGCCTGGTTGTAGTCGATCCGGTTGCCCGCCTCGATCAGCGCCTTCCGGAACGCTTCCGCCTGGCTCTTCCGGACGGGATTGGTCGCCACGGCATCGGCTTCCGGAATCGGGGCGTTGACCCGGGTCGTGAACGGACCGCACTGTTTCTGCGTGCTGCTGCCGCCCACGCTCTGCCAGTTGCGGCTCAGCTTCACGGCGGCATCGGCATTGACGACACCGAAACCGTAGTCGTGGTGGTAGCGCAGCGTGTCGTGGGGCCAGGCTGCCCCTCGACGATCGGGCTGTTGTGGCTGCGCCAGCCGCTGGACTTGGCATCCACCTGTCGGGCGGAACGTGCCGGGATCAGCGGCACATCACGCCAGTGAGTTTGGGGTTGGCCTGCAGCATCAGCGCCACCACGCCCGAGACCATCGGCGTGGCTGCCGAGGTGCCGTTGAAGCTGTCGGTGTACTGGTTCTGCAGTGCGGTGGTGGACACGTCGGGCAGGGTGGGGGCTCCCTCGATTCCCAGTGTCCGGCTCAGGTCGGCCGATGGGGCACAGACCGTCAGGTTGGGGCCGCGCTCACTGTACGGCGCACGCGTGCCGGCGGCATTGGTGGCGCAGACCGTCACGATGCCCCGGGCGCTGACCGTGCCGTCCATGGAGGAGTAATCGCCATCGAAGGCGCCGTTGCCGGCCGCGAAGGTGTAGATCACGCCCAGTCCGTCACGTCCCTTGCTCAGGCCGTCATTCAGCGTGCTGTCGAAGGCGGCCTTGTTGTCCGGGGCAAAGAAGTGCCCGATGTCGGCGGCGCCCCAGCTGTTGTTGTAGACGTGGTTGCGGTCGATGTCGCGCACCAGCGCATCCAGCGCGTCTTCGGTCAGGCTGTTGGCCAGCGCATTGAAGCCCACCAGCCCGGCGCGGGGTGCCACGCCCGAGACGCCGATGCCGTTGCCGTCGCGCGCTGCAATCACGCCACCCACCTGGGTGCCGTGGTCGTTGTCTTCCGTGCAGGGCATCGGATAGTCGGCGTGTCCGGCAATGGTCTTGGCATTCGGGGACAGGCGCCGGTAGTTGTGGCTGCCGGCCACCACGTTGGCACGCAGGTCCTCGTGCGTCACTTCCAGGGCGTCGTCGATGACGGCAATGCGGATGCCTTCACCCCGCATCCCCGGTCCCAGGCGCCCTGCACGCGCAGGTCCTCGCCAGCCACCATGCCGTCGGTCGAGAAGCCGGGCAGGCTGCCGGTGTTCGTCAGGTACCACTGGCGGGTCTGATTCAGGGTCGGATCCGGTCCTGTCGGCCACGACCAGGGCCGCCCGGAAAGTAGTTCAGCTTGCAGCCCGCCCAGCTGACGCGCTCGCGGGGCGAGTCAGAAGAGCTGCCGTGGTTGCCCGACGTGCCTGCGCCCGGCTGGCTGCCGTTGCCTGCCGGATTGCTGCTGCCGGGCTGATGGCCACCGGCCTGGCCGCTTTCTGCGCTGCCCGTGCCGTTCGTGCCGTTCGTGCTGGAGCTACCCCGGGCTTCGAACCGTTGCCGCCCGCCCCCGGCCTGCGTGCCGTTGACCAGGGGCAGACACCGAGTTGGCGGACGGGTTGGCGCCACCACCGCCACAGGCTGCCAGCAGGGACAGCAGCAGCGGGTGGCGGTGGCGCACGGGCAGATGTCGGGTCTTCATGACGGAACGGCTCCAGAATGAGTCGGTGCGATGCAACATCTGCACACGGGGATGCGTCACTCTAGCAACGTCGTTGCGTCAAGACATCGGTTTGGCGGCAAACAGTCGATGGACGGTTGACTTCGGCTTTTTATAGGTTATGGCGCTTTGGCGGCAAAAATATCCGCGAGCTGCTGACCGCTCCCGGGAGGCATTCCTCACTCGTCTCTTGCCTCATGGGGGGCTACCATGAGGATGCGTGCTGGCAACTACGTTCCGCAGGTCCGGAAATGACGAAGGGGCGATGAGCCCCGTTTGTCGTTGAGTGAGCCGCTGCTTACTGGCAGTGGCGCTCCATGATCATGGTGACAAAATCATCGGCCTGCCGACGAACCCTGCGATCAGCCGCCCTCTGCATGACCTGGATCAGCTTGTCGGCATCCTCGCAGGCAATCCGGCTACCGGAGCGAGCTGGGTGGACTGTTCGATCGATGTGATCGAGTGCCAGTGTCCGTTCATCGCGCGGGAGTTTGGAAATGTCGTCGACGGTCAGGTAACGGAACACGGCAAGGCCAGCACGGCTCATGTACTTGGGCGTGCGGCAGCTTGGGTGGAGGGTAGCGCACCGGGATGCAGCCCAAGCACCATCATTGGCAGCCATGGTAGCCGAGGCCGGGGCGGCCAGACAGGTCAGGAGGGCGAGGGCAAGGGTGCGTTTCATCGGGCAACTCCAGCGGTCCGGCCGGATCGCGTGCTCACTTCAGCGCGCGCTTGGTCCACCAGTTGGGGCTCACGTCGGTGAAGATGCCTTTGGCGTTCTGCTGGTTGGCCATCTCGATGGTCTCCAGTCCGGCCGGGCTTTCCACCACCCAGACGCGGCCCGTGATCTGCCGCTCGGGTTTCAGGCCGGCCGCCACCAGCTGGGCGCGGCCGTCAGCCTCGGACATGTCCTGCTTCAGCGTGACGATGAGGCCACCGGGCAGGCCATAGCGGCGGCCGGCGGCATCCTTCAGCACGGGCGAGACGGTGCCACCCGAAGTGCTGGTGAGCGCGCCACGGGTGCTCTTCAGGGTGTGCAGCTGCTTGGTCTCGGCCTGGCTGGCCTTGCGCACCTGGGTGCGGCCACCAAACTGCACGACGTGGGCGGTATCGATCTGGAAGCTGCGGACCGTCTTGTCGGGACCGATCAGCTGCACGACATTCGCATCGGCAGCCTGCACGCTGGACAGGCCCAGCAGCAGCGTGGAAAGGCCGATGGCCAGGTTCTGGATCAGGGTGTTCTTGCGCATGTTGGGACTCTTCGGGCTCGGGTTCAGCGAGAGATGTTCATGGTCGAAGGGTTGTACCTGATCATCACCGTCCGTAGAGGGTGATCGACCAGTTTCTCAGCCGGCCGGTATTGCCGGTGCGACGGTCGGCGGCGGCCAGGGTCCAGTCGCTGCTGGTGCCGCTGATGGCAGGCTCCTCCAGGTGGCGGCTGAGGCCGAAACTGAAGTCCACCAGGCCCTGGCAGTTGGTCTGCTGGCCGCTGATGTTGTAGCAGAGGTGCGGCGTGGTCAGCGTGCTGGTCTGTCCGGCGGGGCTGGTCAGCGTGATCTGCAGGTCACCGGCGCTGGGGTGGGCACGGGCACCGGTGTCGTCGGTGGCCGTCAGGACCACTTCGACGTGTTCGATGTGCTGGATGCCGCAGCCGGCAGCACTGATCCGGGAGGTGACCCCGTTGACGGCGGCCTTGCTCAGGCCGCTAGCGTCGGCGAACGGGTTTTCAAGCACTGCGTCGGAAACCGGGGTGGTCTCGGGAATGGCCTGGTTGACCGTGGCGCTGTAGGGGCCGCACTGCCGCAGCGTGCTGCTGCCGCCCACGCTCTGCCAGCTGCGGGCCAGTTGCACGGCGGCTGTGGCGTCAGCCACGCCGAACCCGTACTCATGGTTGTAGTGGTAGCCGCCATAGCTGGTCCAGCCGGCATTGGTCGGATCCACCTGACGGGCGCTTCGGGCCAGCACCAGCGGCACGTCGCGCCAGGTGAGGTTGGGGTTGGCCTGCAGCATCAGGGCGATGACGCCCGAGATCATTGGGGTGGCGGCCGAGGTTCCATTGAACTTGGCCGTGTACTGGTTCTGCAGCGTCGTGGTGGTCACGTCCGGCGAGGCTGCTGCCTTTTGCCTGGCCCATGTCGCTGGACGGCGCGCAGACGATGAGGTTGGGGCCCGGTTCGCTGTAGGGGGCACGCTTGCCGGCCGCATTGGTGCCGCAGACCGGGATGGCGCCCAGCATGCTCACGTTGCCGTCCAGCACCGAGTAATCGCCATTGGCGCCACCGTTGCCGCCGGCAAAGGTGTAGATGGAGCCCAGTCCATTGCGGCCGTTGCGCAGGCCGTTGAGGATGGTGCCCACCGGGCCGAGCGCGAGGCGGGCGTGTTGAGTGGCCGTCGTCTCGGCGCCCCAGCTGTTGTTGTAGATATGGTTCTTGCCCTGGTCACGTACCAGGGCATCCAGCACTTCGCTGTCCAGGTCGTTGGCCAGGGCGTTGTAGCCTACCAGGCTGGCACGCGGTGCCACGCCCCGGCCGCCCAGGCCGTTGCTGTCGCGGGCTGCCACCACGCCGCCCACGGCGGTGCCATGAGTCTGGCTTGACGTGCAGGGGCAGCGGCGGGGGCTGCCGCGCTGCCAGCTGCCATCGCTCACATAGTTGTAGCTGGCGCCTTCCACCACGTTGGGGCCAGATCTGGTGGGTCACCTCCAGGGCGTCATCCACCACGGCCACACGGATGTTCTCGCCCCGAAGGCCGCTGGCCCAGACATTCTCGACCTGCAGGTCCTCGCCCGCAGCCGGCCGGAATAGCCCGTCAGGCGGCCGGTGTTCTTCAGGTACCACTGGGTGAGATAGAGCGGGTCGGTCCCTGCGCGCTGGCTGGGTTGTGACTGCGCGTAGTAGCGCACCGTGCAGTTGGTGCCGTTGAGCAGCGTGCCTCGGTAGGGGCGTGTTGCTGGACGCCCGCCCGAATCTTCGGAGCCGCCGCCGCAGGACGCCAGCAGGGCGGCAAGCAGCAGAGGGACGGTTCTGAGGGACAGGGAAAGGGTGGGAGGAGTCATGGCACTGAAGGTGTAGGGTGAGACGGCAACGGGCGGAATTTTCGTTGGCCTGCGTGGCTGGAATGTGACGTTATGTCACCCCTGTGTACAGATTGGCTGCGGATTTCGTCGGCAGCGTCATGGCGAGGCCGGGGGATGGCGAAAACTGTAGCCGAAACGGCCCGGGGCTGCAGTCAGGGGCATTCCGGCAGGGCCGGTGAGCGCCTTCCGCAGCCCTGATTCTGCCGGGAAATCTTCCATCATGCGCACCGTGCTTGCCGGGAACGAGGCTGGCACCCTGTACGCAACGTGCCATCAACGTCGCGGACCGTTCATGGGATGACAGCGCGGGTCAGCGTGATGAAGCAATAGTTGTCATCACTGACAGGGCATGAAAGAACCGCGCGGACAGGCTGTTCATGGCCCGGAGATTGGCGTTTCATCGGGCCGGAAGGAAATGGTTCTGTTTTCGGGCGTCATTGTCCTTGGCCCGTGCGCAAGGGTATTACCGCAGCGCGGGGTTCGGGTGCAGGACCCCAAGGCATAATTTCGGGCTGGAACCGCGCGAGCCGTGGCGGTGACAACGTTTCCGGATGACAAGAGGACAGAACGAAATGGGTGACAACAACGTAGGCCAGGGCCGGCGGATCCGATCGGTGCTGGTGGCCAACCGCTCCGAGATCGCCATCCGCGTGATGCGTGCCGCCACCGAGCTGGGGCTGCGCACCATCGGCATCTATTCGCACGAGGACCGTTTTGCGCTGCACCGGACCAAGGCCGATGAGAGCTATCTGGTGGGGCAGGGGCAGAAGCCGCTGCAGGCCTACCTCGACATCGCCGAGGTCATCCGGGTGGCCAAGCAGGCCGGTGCCGATGCCATTCACCCGGGTTATGGCTTCCTGTCCGAGAACCCCGAGCTGCCGCGTGCCTGCGCCGCGGCGGGCATTGCCTTCATCGGCCCCACGGCCGAGGTGATGACCCGGCTGGGCAACAAGGTGGCGGCGCGTGAGGCGGCCGTGGCAGCCGGCGTGCCGGTGATGCCGGCTACCGACCCGCTGCCTGACGACATCGAGAAATGCCCGGAGCTGGCGGCTGCCATTGGCTACCCGCTGATGCTGAAGGCCAGCTGGGGCGGCGGCGGTCGCGGCATGCGTGCCATCGAGACGCCGGAAGACCTGCGTGTGCAGCTGCCGGTGGCACGGCGCGAGTCGAAGGCGGCCTTCGGCAATGACGAGGTGTACCTGGAGAAGCTGGTGCGCCGTGCGCACCACGTCGAGGTCCAGGTGCTGGGCGACCTGCATGGCAACGTGGTTCACCTGTTCGAGCGCGACTGCTCGGTGCAGCGGCGCAATCAGAAGGTGGTGGAGCGCGCGCCCGCACCGTATCTGACCGATGAGCAGCGTGCGGGGCTGTGCGAGGCGGCGCTGAAGCTGGCCCGTGCGGTCAACTACACCCACGCCGGCACGGTCGAGTTCCTGATGGACGCCGATACCGGCAAGTTCTACTTCATCGAGGTCAACCCGCGCGTGCAGGTCGAGCACACCGTCACCGAGGAAGTGACGGGCATCGACATCGTGAAGGCGCAGATCCGCATCACGGAAGGCGCGCGCATCGGTCAGCGTGAGGACCGTGTCGATGCCGAGGGCAGGGTGCTGGAGCTGGGCTCGGGCGTGCCGGCTCAGGAGGAGATCCGTCTCTATGGCCATGCGCTGCAGTGCCGCATCACCACCGAAGATCCCGAGAACGGCTTCACGCCCGACTATGGCCGGATGACGGCCTACCGCAGTGCGGCCGGCTTCAGGGGTGCGTCTGGACGGCGGCACCGCCTTCAGCGGCGCGGTCATCACGCCTTACTACGATTCGCTGCTGGTCAAGGTCACGACCTGGGGCGCCTCGCAGCAGGAGGCCATCCGCCGGATGGACCGGGCGCTGCGCGAGTTCCGCATCCGCGGCCTGGCCACCAACCTGCAGTTCGTCGAGAACGTCATCAAGCACCCGGACTTCGGGGCGGGGCGCGTCACCACCGCTTCATCGACAACACGCCGGAGCTCTTCGACTTCACCGCACGGCGCGACCGGGCCACACGCCTGCTGCAGTATCTGGGCGATGTCATCGTCAACGGTCAGCCCGACATGAAGGGACGTGCGGCGCCGGATCTGAGCCATGTGCAGGTGCGCATGCCGACGCAGCCGGATGCGAACGTGCCGCCGCCGGCAGGGCAACAAGCAGCGCCTGGAGGCCCGGCGCCGAGGGCTTTGCCCGCTGGATGCGGGAGCAGCCGCAGCTGCTGGTCACCGACACCACGCTGCGCGATGCGCACCAGTCGCTGTTTGCCACCCGCATGCGCACGCATGACATGCTGCCGGCGGCGCCGGTCTATGCCAACCGGCTGTCGCAGCTGCTGTCGCTGGAGTGCTGGGGGGGAGCCACGTTTGACGTGGCCTTCCGCTTCCTGAAGGAAGATCCGTGGGAGCGCCTGCGCAAGCTGCGCGCCGCCATGCCCAACATGCTGCTGCAGATGCTCCTGCGGGCATCCAACGCGGTGGGCTACACCAACTATGCCGACAACGTGGTGCGCCACTTCGTGCAGCAGGCCGCTGCGCAGGGCATTGACGTGTTCCGGGTGTTCGATTCGCTCAACTGGGTCGAGAACATGCGGGTGGCCATCGATGCGGTGCGCGAGACCGGCGCCATCTGCGAGGGCACGCTCTGCTACACGGCCGACATCTTCGACACCTCGCGGCCCAAGTACAACCTGTCCTATTACGTGAACCTGGCCCGCCAGCTGGAAAAGGCCGGCTGCCATGTGCTGGGCATCAAGGACATGGCTGGCGTGTGCCGTCCGCGTGCGGCGGCCGAACTCGTGCGGGTGCTGCGCCAGGAAGTCGGGCTGCCCTACATTTCCCTACCCATGACACCAGTGGGGCCTCGGTGGCCACGGTGATGGCGGCCGTGGCGGCCGGTGTGGATGCCGTGGACGGGGCGCTGGACTCGATGAGCGGGCTCACTTCGCAGCCCAGCCTCAACACCATCGTGGCCATGCTGGCCGGTGATCCGCGCGATCCGAAGCTCGATCCGCAGGCGCTGCGCGAGCTGGCCGACTACTTCGAGGGCGTGCGGCGCTTCTACTCGCCGTTCGAGTCCGAGATCCGCAGCGGCACGGCCGATGTCTACCACCATGAGATGCCCGGCGGGCAGTACACGAACCTGCGCGAGCAGGCACGCGCCATCGGTCTGGAGCATCGCTGGCCGGAGGTCTCGAAAGCCTGTGCCGAGGTCAACCGGTTGTTCGGCGACATCGTGAAGGTCACGCCCACGTCCAAGGTGGTGGGGGACATGGCCATCATGATGGTGGCCAACGACCTGACGGCCGAGGACGTGGCCGATCCGGCCCGCGAGGTGGCCTTCCCGAAAGCGTCGTGTCGCTGTTCCGGGGCGAGCTGGGCTTCCCGCCCGACGGCTTCCCCTGAGGCCCCGGGCCGCAGGTGCTGAAGGACACGCCACCCGCGCCCTACCGGCCAGGGGACCGCATTCCGCCTGCTGACATGGACGCCATGCGCGCCCAGGCCGAGAAGGAAGCGGGCCAGCCGCTGGCCGAGCACGACCTGGCGGCTGGCTGATGTATCCGAAGGTGCTCAACACCTACTGGGATCATCAGCGGCGCTATGGCGATGTGGCGGCACTGCCCACGTCGGCCTTCTTCTACGGCCTGCGTGAACACGAGGAAATCTCCGTCGAACTGGACCAGGGCAAGGCGCTGCTGATCAGCCTGCAGGGCACCACCGCGCCCGATGCCGAGGGCTATGTGCGGGTCTTCTTCGAGATCAACGGCCAGCCGCGCACCATCCGTGTGCGCAAGGCCGATGCCGAGTCCGCCGCCGGTTCGCGTCCGCAGGCCGAGACCGGCAATCCGCTGCATGTGGGTGCGCCGATGCCGGGCATGGTGGTGACGGTGGCCGTCAAGCCGGGCCAGAAGGTCCGGACCGGTGATCCGCTCGTGTCCATCGAGGCCATGAAGATGGAGTCGCAGATCCGGGCCGAACGTGACGGCACGGTGGCCTCCGTGCTGGTGGCGACCGGGCAGACGGTGGCGGCGCACGATCTGCTGCTGGAGTACGCGGCCGACTGACCTGCACCGCCGGCTGTCCGTGTGGGCGGCTGGCAGGGGAGTCCTCGTCGACGGATGGGCCATGAGGGCCATCAATGTCGGCGAGGGTCGCTCATGGCCGTTGCGCCCCCGGGGGTTGTCGCCTGTGGTGAAGCCCTGGCCGTCCTGTTCCTTGTCCTGGGACAAGTGTGGGGAAGGGGCTTTTCAAGGCGGGCGCAGTGGCAGCGGGAATCACGGTAGAATCCGCGCTTATTGCCGCTTGAAGCGGTGGCCCGGCAGCCTCGGCGCACCGGGTCGAGACAGTCGCGGCGGTGCGTCGCGCCGGGCCTGCGGGCCGTGTGCGCACCGCTTTGCAACTCGGACAAGGCATAGCCAACCAGTCAGAGGTATGAATGAATAAAAGTGAACTGATCGATACGATCTCCAGCGAAGCCGATATCAGCAAGGCCGCCGCAGAACGGGCCCTCACCTCGGCCATGAACGCCATCATGAAGGCCGTTGCCGAGGGTGACCGCGTTACCCTGGTGGGCTTTGGCACCTTCCACGCCAGCAAGCGCGCCAGCCGTACCGGCCTGAATCCGCGTACCGGCGAGAAGATCGAGATCGCCGCGGCCAACGTGCCCAAGTTCACCCCCGGCGCCGCCTTCAAGGACGCCGCCAACAAGGCGCAATAATCCGCCGGGCCCTGGTCAGGGCCTTGCCCCGCACGAAGGGGCACATCTCGGGGCCTCGTCAGGAGGCCCCTGTTTCATGGGCGGCGCCCCACGCCGCCGGGCGCATCGCTCAGAGGCCCCGCAGCTGGGCCAGCTGCTCCTGCAGGCTGATGATCTGGCCCTGCCAGTAGCGTACCGAGCCAAACCACGGGAAGGCTGCCGGAAAGGCGGGGTCTTCCCAGCGCTCGGCCAGCCACGCACTGTGGCGGATGATCCGCAACGTGCGCAACGGTTCCACCAGGGCCAGTTCCCGCCGCTCGAAGGGGCGAATCTGCTCGTAGCCGGCCAGCAGCTCCTGCATGGCCTGTGAGGTGGCGTCATCCCCCGTCTCGGCGTCCTGCTGGCCGGCTGCATCGGCAATCATCCACAGATCCTGGATGGCCGGGCCGCTGCGACAGTCGTCCAGATCCACGAAATGCGGGCCATGGGCCCTCGGTCCACAGCAGGTTGCCCAGATGGCAGTCGCCATGCAGGCGGATGCGCGTGAAGTCCGCCACGCCCGGCTGGCCATGTCGGATGCAGCCGCGCTTCCACGAGCGTGCAGCACTGGCGGGCCAGATCCTCCCACTGGTGACGCACTTCCGGCGGCAGCCACGCGCATTCCGTCACCCGTTCTATCGATCTCCAGCCATCCAGTCCGCAGTCCAGTGGGGGCGGTGCAGGAAGCCGTGGCGCGCCCCACCTGGTGGATGCGGGCAATGAACTGCCCGATGCGCTCGCGCATGGCCGGCCCTTCGTGGATGTTGTCCAGCTCGGGCACGCGGCCGCCCTGACGGCGATAGACGGCGATGGAAACCATGGCTCTCGAAGAGCGTGTCGGCCACGGCCGCATCGTCCTCAGGGTTGTCCTCTTCCTCGAGCAGGTCCGGGAGCCATCAGCGCGTCCCGGTGCAGCGACGCTGCCAGCGGGATCTCGGCGGCCGCGATCTCATGGGCGAAGCGGTGCTCTTCCAGCAGCTGGTCACGGTTCCAGCGTCCGGGGCGATAGAACTTGGCCACGCGGCTGCCGCCATCTTCCAGTCCCACCAGATAGACGCGGTTCTCGAAGCTGTTGAGCGCCTGCAGGCGCCCGTCACAGCGCAGGCCGATCTCCTCCAGTGCCGCCAGCACGGTGTTGGGCCCCAGCTCCGCAAAGGGCTGGAGCGTGGCGTTTGCCGTGGAGGGCATTGCAGGGGTGGGCTGTGTATTGCACATCATGCTTCACCGACGGTTGGCCTCATCACCACAACGATACCCCCAGTCGGCCGCTGGTGGCGAATTTGAGGGCCGTGCGCCTGCCTTATGGTCAGTGTGCTCAGCCGTCCGTCTTGCGGCCGTCTCGTGGGGAGAAGTTGCAGGCTCGTCGGCCGATTGGGCCAGCAGGGGCGTCCACCTGTTTCATGGCGTCCTCGGTCGACGGTGGTGGCGTCTCGTCATCCCCGTCGTTGTCGTCATCGTCCGTGTCGTCCGCGTTGTCGAGCTCGTCTTCCTGCGGCTTTTGCTTGTGCGTCAGCCGCCAGATGACGGAACCGGCCACGGCCAGCAACACCAGCGGCCCCAGCCAGAGAATGCCGTTGCGCCGGGGACCAGGGTGGGCTGGTACAGCACGAACTCGCCATAGCGATCCACCGGGTGGCGCTTGACCTCGGCGTCATCGCGACCTTCCTGGATCAGGCGCACCACCTCCATCCGCAGGTCCTTGGCCAGATCGGCGTGGGAGTCCAGCAGGGTCTGGTTCTGGCACACCAGGCAGCGCAGCTCGGCCGCGAGCCCCCGAAACCGCGACGTGCGCATGATGGCTTCCGCCTGGGCATCGGCATGGGGTGCGCTGGACTGGGCCGCGTCCGGAGCCGCCGAGCCGGTAGCGCTGTCGTTGGCGGCATTGCCGGTTGCTGCCGGCACGGCCTGGACAGGCGTGACGGCCGCCACGGGCGCCATGGGGCCCACCATCAGCGCGGCCGCCAGCCCCGAGGCAGCCCAGCACCGGGATGTCATCGGCCGCGCCGTCCGGCTGCGCGTTTCAGAAACGGATGCGCAGACAGAAACGGTGGAGCGGACTTCCCCCCCATGGGGGGCGGCGCGATCAGGGTGAGGAGGCAAAAGGTTCATGCGGTGACCTGTGGGCAGGTATCATGCAGGTGGCCGCTGCAGGAAGAACACCAGCTGGGGCACGCTGGCATGGCCCTTCCTGTGCAGGGCACTGGATTCGGGATGGCCGGGCTCAGGGCGCAGGATTCGGCCGGGGGCTGGCGTTGCCCGACGGCTGGCCGTTGTTGTCCAGTGCGGCGATGGCCGGCAGCAGCTGGTCCTGAAGCGTCTGTACGGAGAGAGCACCCGTCAGCTTGTAGCGGATCCGTCCTTCGGCATCGATCAGGAAGGTCTCGGGTACGCCATAGACGCCAAAGTCGATGGCCGTGCGGCCCTGGGCGTCCACGACGATCTCGTCGTAGGGATTGCCATTGCGGGCCAGCCAGCGGCGGGCATCGGCCGGCTGGTCCTTGTAGTTCATGCCCACAATCCGGATGCGGTGACTCTGGGCCAGTGCCATCATCTGCGGATGCTCCTGCAGGCAGGGCATGCACCACGAGGCCCAGACATTCAGCAGATAGGGCTGGCCACGCAGCGCCTGGGAACTCACGAGGTTGTCATTGGCCCCCTTGGCGTCGGCACCCGCACCGGCGTGGGCGCTGGCCCGGCCGGTCGATGCGTTGGCATTGCCGGTGCCAGCGCTCTCCGCCCGATGGAGGCGGGGGCGTCTGCCAGACGTGGCAGGGCGTACTCGGGGGCGGCCTTGCCGATCAGCGGCGAGGGAATCTCGTTGGGGTTGCGGTTCAGCCCCAGCAGCAGAAAGACCGACAGCGCCAGGGAAGAAGCCTGCCGGCAGCAGGTAGCGCAGGGAGAACAGACCGGATTTCTTCTTGGCCTTGGCGCGCTTCTTTTTCATGGTTCAGTGAAGGGATGCGGGAAGGGATGGGGGCATGATACGGCCTGCGGCTCGCACGGCAGAAACCACAGTAGAAACCGCAGCAGAAACCACCGCCAAGGCTGGAAAGGCGAGCGCCGGGCACGGTGCAACACCATGCCCGGCCTGTTGCCGGAGAGCGGTTCAGTCCTGCCGGCCGTGTGCCCGCCGGCGGCGGTAGCGCCGGTCAGCCATGGCGATGAAGCCGCCCAGCGCCATCAGCACGCAGCCTCCCCAGATCCAGTCCACGAAGGGCTTGATCCACACCAGCATCGTCCAGCGGCCATCGGGCAGACGTTCGCCCAGGGCCACGTACACGTCACCGGTCAGCCGGGTCTCGATGGCGGCCTCGGTCTGCGTGGTGCCCATGGCGCCGCTGTAGCGCGCTTCTCGGGCAGCAGCATGCTGTGGAAGTGCCCGTCGCGGCTCACTTCCACTTTGGCCTGCACGGCCTGGTAGTTGGGTCCGGGCACCTCGCGCAGCTCCTGCAGACGGAACTCGTAGCCGCCCAGTGACATGCTCTGGCCGGGCGCCAGTGCCTCGTCGGCCCTCGGTCTCCGGGTGTTCACGCCGGCCACGCCGATGATGAAGACGCCTACGCCGATATGTGCCACCAGCATGCCCCCAGAAGGCAGCCGGCAGCGCGCGGGCACGCTCCATGGCAGAGCGCGACGCCGCAGCCTCGCCCGACGGCCACAGCCGTTCGCGCAGCAGCGCCAGTGCCGAGGCAATGGCCCAGATGCCGATGAACATGCCAATGGCAAAGAGCACGGCCCCGCCGACACCGACCCCGCCTTCAGCCGGGCTGGCCATTCGCTCGGCCGAGAAGCGGCCGGAGGTGAGGGCCACCAGCACCGTGGTGACGATGGACACGCCCAGCGCCCAGCGCAGTCGGCGCAGCAGGTCGGGCACCGGCGCGTTGCGCCAGCGGGCCACCGGGCCCACGCCCATCAGGAACACGGCCGGCGCCATCAGCGGCACGAAGACGGCCTCGAAGTAGGGGGACCCACCGAGATCTTGCCCAGCTCCAGCGTGTCCAGCAGCAGCGGGTACATGGTGCCCAGGAAGACGGCGGCGCAGGCCACCACCAGCAGCAGGTTGTTGGCCAGCAGCATGCTCTCGCGCGAGCTGAACGAGAACGTTGCCGGCGCATTGCCCTGTGCCAGCCGCGGGGCGCGCCAGGCATACAGGAAGAGCGAGCCGCCGATGACCACCACCAGGAAGCTCAGGATGAACACGCCGCGTGCCGGGTCGGTGGCGAAGGCGTGCACCGAGGTGATGACGCCTGAGCGCACGATGAAGGTGCCCACCAGGCTGAGGCTGAAGGCCGCGATGGCCAGCAGCAGTGTCCAGTTGCGGAAGGTGCCGCGCAGTTCGGTGACGATCAGCGAGTGCATCAGCGCCGTGCCCACCAGCCAGGGCATGAAGGAGGCGTTCTCGACCGGATCCCAGAACCACCAGCCGCCCCAGCCCAGCTCGCAGTAGGCCCACCAGCTGCCCAGTGTGATGCCCGGGGTGAGGAAGCACCAGGCTGCCGTGGTCCAGGGCGCGCCCAGCGGGTCCAGGCCGCATCCACCCGCCCGCCCAGCATGGCGGCAATGGCAAAGGCGAAGGCCACCGAGAAGCCCACGTAGCCCGGGTAGAGCAGGGGCGGGTGCAGCACCATGCCCGGGTCCTGCAGCAGCGGGGTTCAGGTCGCGGCCATCAGGCGGAGCCGGCAGGCTGCGCTCGAAGGGGTTGGAGGTGGTGAGCAGGAAGAGCAGGAACCGATGGACACGAAGCCCTGCACGCCCAGCACCCGGCTGCGCACCAGCGTGCCCAGCGTGCGGCCAAAGCTGGCCACGGCCGCCGTCCAGAGGCCCAGCATCAGTGCCCACAGCAGCATGGAACCCTCGTGCGAGCCCCAGGTGGCGGCAATGCGGTAGGGCAGCGGCAGCATGCGGTTGCTGTTGCTGGCCACGTTCTTCAGGCTGAAATCGAAATGCACGAATGACCAGGCCAGACAGCCGAAGGCCACCACCATCATGGCCGCCTGCAGCAGCGTGGCGCGGTGGGCCACCTGCATCAGCCGCCCGTCCTGCCGGTGGGCGCCCCACAGACCGCTGCAGAACTGCACGACCGCCAGTGCCAGTGCCAGCCACAGGGCGTAGTGTCCGATTTCAGCGATCATGCTTCATTGTGCCTTCAGGGTATCAATGGACGACGGGTGACCCGCCTTGTGCAGTGCTTCGGCAGCCTCGGGCGGCATGTAGTTCTCGTCGTGCTTGGCCAGCACCTCGGAGGCAGTGAAATGCCCGGCATCGTCCAGCCGGCCCTGGGCCACCACACCCTTGCCCTCGCGGAACAGGTCGGGCAGCGTGCCCACATAGCTGACGGCGATCTGGTGCTCGCCATCGGTCACGACGAACTCGACCCGCGTGCCGTCACGCTTCAGGCTGCCAGGTTCCACCAGCCCGCCGATGCGGAACGCGCGGCCACTGGGGGCTTCGCCCTGGGACACCTGGGTCGGCGTGTAGAAGAAGACGATGTTGCTGTTGAGCGCGTAGAGCAACAGGCCTGCGACCAGCACCAGGGCCGCCAGGCCCGAGGCGATCCAGGCAAAGCGCTTCTGGCGGGGCGTCATGAGTTGGCGTCTTCCATGCAGTGGCGTGCATGCCGGCGGCGTCCGGCCAGCAGCACAAGCTCCAGCACCAGAGCCAGGGCGGACAGCCCATAGGCAATCAGGACGTAATGCCAGTGTGTCATGGAGAATAGATATGGGTATCGTAGAGGAAGGATGACGATACTCGTAGCGTGCCGGCCAGCGTTGATCGAGGTCAACGCGGCCGACATTCGGCAGACTGGCTGGCGGGCCATGGCGGATGATCGGATACGTTACGGGAAAATAGTCGTCAAATGGCGCCAGAAACAGGATTGATAATCATTGCGGGTCGTCGGCTCCGGTGCCCTCCTGTAGCCTTTCTGAGGTTTGGATGTCTGAAGGTTTTGATGCCGGATGGCTTTGGCGCCCGGCGAGGGGCGCCTGACACCGTCACGATTTTTCCCGGATGCTCCTGCAGCTCGTGCACCCACTGCGTGTGCGCCTCGCGCACCAGGATGATGCTTCGCGCCCGGTGCAGGACCACCGCCACACTGTAGCACCAGGCCGCCAGCGACATCACCAGCATGGCCAGCAGCATCACCGTGGCCATCTTCGAGCCGCTGACCGGGTTGACGCTGGAGCCCTGATGCAGGGTGTTCCAGAGATTGACCGAGAAATAGATGATGGGGACGTTGATGCTGCCCACCAGCACCAGAATGGAGCCGGCACGGTCGGCGCGGTTGCGATCCTCGATGGCGTTGGTCAGCGCCAGATAGCCGAAGTACAGGAACAGCAGGATCAGCGTCGAGGTCATCCGGGCGTCCCAGGCCCAGTAGGTGCCCCAGGTGGGCTTGCCCCACAGCGAGCCTGTCCAGAGCGCAATGGCAGCCCACAGCGCGCCGGTGGGCGCCAGCGCGGCGATCATCATCGCCGACATCCGGGTGCGGAACCCCAGGTTCAGGATGGCATAGATCGCCATCACCAGATAGATGAACATGGCCATCCAGGCCGCCGGCACGTGGATGAAGATGATCCGGTAGACCTCGCCCTGCTGGAAGTCGGTGGGCGCTTCCCAGAAGCCCAGCCACAGACCCACCAGGCACAGCAGGGCGGCACTCACGGCAAACCAGGGGATCAGCCGGCCGGCCAGGGCGTAGAAGCGCTGCGGGGCTGCGTAGGCAAACAGGTTCATGCGGGATATCACTCCAATGAGGTGCGCAGCGCCAGCGCCACCAGGTAGGGGCCTCCCGGTGGCCAGCACCATGCCGGCCGCCAGCAGCGCCAGGTGCGCATCCGGCGACAGGCCGGCCGTCACCATGTCCACCGCACCGGCGCCGAAGATCAGCACCGGCACATAGAGCGGCAGGCACAGCAGCGCCACCAGGGCGGCACCGGCCCGCACGCCCAGCGTGAGCGCCGCACCGATGGCGCCCAGCACCAGCAGGGTGGGGGTGCCCAGCAGCAGCGTCAGCACCAGCAGGCCCGTGCGTGGCAGGTCCACCGACAGGGCGAGCGCCATGACTGGCGTGATGACGATGAGCGGCAGCGCCGAGACCAGCCACACTGCCAGCAACTTGCCCGCCACCAGGGCGGTGGCCGAGCGGCCGCTGGCCAGCATGTGCTCCAGGCTGCCGTCCTGATGGTCGTTGGCGAACAGCATCGGCAAAGCCGTCAATTGTGCCAGCAGTGCCATCACCCAGATGATCCCGGGGCCAAGACGCGCCAGCCAGTCGGTCTCCGGGCCCACGGCGAAGGGCACCATCAGGCAGGCCAGCACGAAGAAGCCCAGCAGGTTCAGCGTGTCGGCCCGGCGGCGCAGGGCAATGCGCAGATCGCGCTTCAGTGCCCGGGCAAAGGTGGCGGGGGCTGCTTTCATGACGGATTGCCCCCCAGCCACAGTTCGGCCGGCTGGTGCGCCGCCAGCACCGGCAGGTGGGTGGCGATCAGCGCGCTGCCCCCGCCCTCCGGGTGTTCTTCCAGCAGGGTGTCCAGCAGCGTGCTGCCCTCGGTGTCCGGGGCGGCCGACGGCTCGTCCAGCAGCCACAGCGGCCGGTGCGGCGACAGCAGGAGCCGCGCCAGCGCCAGCCGTTGCCGCTGGCCCTGCGAGAGTCGGCGGGCTCTCACGTTCGGCCGCTTGCCCAGTGCCACCCGTTCCAGCACCTGACGTAGCTGCGCGCGGGTGGGGCGGGTACCGTCCAGCCCGGCCAGCAGCTCCAGGGTTGTCGATGGCCGACAGTTCTCCCTTCAGCCCATGCGCATGGCCCAGCCACAGGGCATGGGCGCACAGTCGGCCGCTGCCCGGCGCAAAACGGTCATCCTGCCATTGAATCTGCCCGGCCTGCACCGGCGTCAGCCCCAGCAGCGCCCGCAGCAGGGTGGACTTGCCGCTGCCGTTGGGGCCGCGCAGCATCAGCGCGCTGCCCGCCGCAACCGAGAAATCCAGCCCATCGACCAGCACCTGCTGGCCGCGCTCGATGCGGATGCCCGTGACCTGCATCATGGCTGGGCGGGCTTCCTGCCCGGAGAAGGCGCATTGGCCGGTTTTCCGGCATTGGCCTTTGCCCGCACGCCGGCGATGTATTGCTCCACCTGCTCATACTGGGGGGTACCGGGTTTCAGCTGTTGCAGCAGCGGCTCCCAATAGGCCAGCGCCTGGGCAGGGCGGTTCTGGCTCAGCTGATAGGCGCCGGCCAGCGCCATGGCCTTCGGGTGGTTGGGCTGGCGTGCCAGCGCCTCCTGGATCAGTGCCCAGGGGCGGCCCTCCAGCCGGGAATTGGCCTGCCGGCCCAGTGCGTCGGCCAGATCGGTGCGGATCTGCGCTGCCAGCGCCGGATCCTCGCTGTCCAGCTTCAGCGCCCGCTCCAGCGCCTCCACCGCCTTGTCGCCTTCGCCCAGCGCCAGGCGTGAGCGGCCCAGCATCAGCCAGCCTTCCACCATCTCCGGTTCGGCCTCCAGCCGGGCTTCCAGCTGGGCCAGCATCCTGTTCACGTCCGGCATCTGCGACTTCTCGGCGAAGTCGGGCGCCACGGCCTCGGGCATGCCGGTGGTGCGGTAGAAGGCCAGTGGCAGCGCCACCAGCAGGGTGATGAACACCACGGCCAGCAGCTGGCGCCGGCGGGGGCATCGACTGGGGCGCCGGGGGTGTCGGCTGGCGCAAGGTCGGCCAGTGCACCGGCGGCGAACTCGCGCATCAGCGCCTCGCGCTCGGGCGAGCCTTCGGGCAGGGCCGCCAGCTCCTCGTCGAGCTTCTGGCGGCGTTCACGGATAATGTCCTGATTCAGCCGGGCGGCGTCGGCCGCCGGGCATCGATGCCGGCGGGACGCCGGCGCAGCAGGGCCAGGCCACGAAAAGCCCTGACGAGAAGGGGCTGCGGGACCAGCAGCCCGAGAAAGAGGGTAGGGGATGACATGCCGGCATTGTCGGGCCAACGGCCACGCCGGTCAAAGCATCACCGCTCCCTGAACGCCTCGCGCATCTTCAGGATCGGCTTCGGGATGTAGTCCATCACCGTCTTCTCGCCGGTGCGGATCTCCACCGAGGCTGTCATGCCGGGGATGATCGGCAGGGTCCTGCCGCCGGCGTGCAGCGTCGAGGTGGTGGTGCGCCCAGCACCAGTAGTAACGGTCGTTGCCGGCCGAGCGCTGCTCGTCGTCGCGCAGCGTGTCGGGGCTGATCAGCTCCACCTTGCCGTGCAGGCCGCCGTAGATGGCGTAGTCATAGGCCGATATCTTCACCGTGGCCGGCAGCCCGGGTCTGCAGGAAGGCTACCTCGTGCGGGCGGATCTTGGCCTCCACCAGCAGCTGGTCCTCCAGCGGAATGATCTCCATGATGTCCTGACCCGGCTGGATCACCCCGCCGCGCGTGTTCATCCGGATGTTCTTCACGATGCCATGCACCGGTGCGGTCAGCACCGTGCGCGTCACCTGGTCCTGGCGGGCCGTCAGTGCTTCCTGTACCTGAGCCAGTTCGGCCTCCACGCGGGACAGGTCGTTGGCGGCATCCACGCGGTACTTGTTGATGCGCTCCTGCATGGCGGCCTGCAGGTCGTTGTACTGCCGTTGCAGGCGCAGCAGCTCGGTCTCGGCCACCAGGCCTTTGGCCACCATCGGCTTGGTGATGTTGATCTCGCGGCCGATCAGCGCACGGCTGGCCTTGGACGTGGCGATCGCCTGCTGCAGCGAATCACGCCGGGCGTTGTAGGTGTCGGTCTCGTTGTCGACCACCTCGGCATCGGCCAGCACGTCTTCCGGGAACTGCAGCGGCGTGCCGCGGGCCTCGGCGCGCAAACGCGCTGCCGATGCCTTCAGGCTGATCACCTTGCTCAGACCTTCCTTGTAGGACGAACGTGCCTTGGTCTCGTCAATGCGCAGCAGCGGCTGGCCTTTCTCGACCGTTGCGCCCTCGCGCACCAGCATCTCGGCCAGAATGCCGCCTTCCAGCGACTGGATCACCTGCTCGCGACTGGAGGCGATGATGCGCGCATCCCCTGGTGATCTCTTCCAGCTTGCTGTAGTGGGGCCCAGATGGCGGCCGACACCAGCAGCGCCACCATCAGCACCAGCAGCAGGAAGCTGCTCTTCTGGCGGTCGTTGACCATCGCCTGCTGCATGTCGCGCATGAAGTCGAAGTCGCTGCCACTGCCCGCATACGCGGGGTGGGCGAAGGTGTCGCGCGGTTGGACGGCATTCGGTGCGGCCACCGCCACGGCCCCTTCGGCCCAGGGGGCCGTGCCGGATGCCCGCGAGGTGCGAGGTGCATTCGAGGCCGGACGGCACCGGCTGCGACTTGCCGGATTCGGCAGGGGAGGGACACCACGGCACGCCCTTCATTGGGTTTCTGCTCAGACACGACGAACTCCCCGGATCTTGCCTTCTTTCAGTGCCTGCAGCACCGCTTCCTTCGGCCCATCGGCCACCCGCACGCCTGCGTCCGCGATCATCACCCGGTTCACGAAGTCCAGCAGCTGCAGCGTGGGTAACGAACACCATCGTCTGCCGCGTGGAAAGTCTGGAAAGCGCCTGCATCACCATCGTTTCGGTGGCCGAGTCCATCGCGCTGGTGGGCTCGTCCAGCAGCATCACCGACGGATTGGCGATGACGGCGGGCCAGTGCCACGGCGCGCTGACCGCCCGACAGGCCGTTGCCGCCTTCACCGATCGGCATGTCGTAGCCGCGCGGATGGCGGCTGGCGATCTGTGCACGCCGAAGGCATCGGCGATGCGCATCATCGAATCGTCGTCGATGTGCGGGTTACCCGCCTTCAGGTTCTCGCGCAGCGTGCCGAAGAAGAGCCGTGTGTCACGGCCCACGTACGGTACGTGGCGGCGCACGTCGGCCGGTTCGATCTGCTGCAGCTCGATGCCGTCAAGCTTCACCGAGCCCTCGCGCGGCAGGTGAGGCCGGCCAGCACCTTCAGCAGCGACGACTTGCCGCTGCCGATGCGGCCCAGCACTGCCACCCGTTCGCCCGGGTTCAGCGTCATGCTCAGGTCACGCACCGAGTCCGGCGACATCGGGTCCTAGCGGAAGCTGATGCCTTCGGCCGCCAGTGCGCCCGCGGTGGTGGGCTTGCGCAGGTAGTTGCGTTCCGGATCGCGGTCGGTGGGGGTGTTCATCACCCGGTTCAGCGACGACAGCGCCGTGCGGGCCTGCTGATAGCGCACCGCCAGCGCCGTGATGCTGGCCGCCGGCGCGATGGTGCGCCCGGCCGGGATCACCGCACCGATCAGCGCACCCATCGTCAGCGTGCCCTCGCCGATCAGGTACACGCCCCACACCACCATCGCCACCGTGCACATCGATTGCAGCAGCGCAGTGAAGTTGTTCACCATCGCCGTGATGCTGCGGCTCTTCATCGAGGTGCGGGCCGTCAGCGCGGCGGCGCGTTCATAGCGGGTCTGCACCTGGCTTTCCATGCGCAGTGCCTTGATGGCCTCGGCGCTTTCCAGCGTCTCCACCAGAATCCCCTGCTTGATCGAACCTTCCCGCGGTGTTCCTTCACATAGCGCGACAGCGGAATCTGCGCCAGCCCGCCCACGATCACCGGGATGGGAATGCAGGGCCAGCGGCACCCAGAACAGCGGTCCGGCGATCATGTGGATCACCCAGACGAACATGAGCACGAAGGGCGGGTCGGTGAGCGTGGCCAGCGTGGCCGACGTGGCGAAGTCACGCACCGATTCGAATTCGCGGATCGTGTTGGCAAAGCGCCGGCCGACTGCGGCCGGTTCTCCAGCCGCGACATCATCGCCTGCCGGAACAGCATCGAGCCCAGCAGCAGGTCAGCCTTCTTGCCGGCATTGTCGATGAGCCAGCTGCGCAGGTTGCGAGCCAGATACTCGAACAGCATGGCCACCATCACGCCGCTGGCCAGTGCCCACAGCGTGGTGTAGGCCTGGTTGGAGATCACCCGGTCATACACGTTCATCGTGAAGAAGGTGCCTGCCAGCGCCAGCACGTTGATCAGCAGCGCCGCCACTGCCGCCCGGGCGTAGTAGCCGCGGAATCGCCAGATCGTGCTCCAGAACCAGTGCCCCTTCGGGCGGTCGATCTCGATCGGGCTGCGCTTGTCCTCGGCAATGGCCGGACGGATCAGCAGGCAGGTGCCGATGTACTGCTTCTGCAGGTCGGCGTGCGTCACTTCCAGTTCGATGGCACCCGGCTCGCAGGGCAGGATCACGGCCTTGCCGTCATTGCGCCAGTCCAGCAGCAGGCAGGCGCGCAGGTCCTGCAGCAGCAGCACCACGGGCAGCTGCAGCGGGTTGATCTGGGTGAGGTCGGTGCTGGATGCGCACCTTGCAGCCATGGGCCTCGGCGATGCGCATCATGCCTGCCGGCTGCAGTGGGCGCTCGTGCGGGAATGCCGGTGGCCAGCGCTTCTTCACTCTTGTGGATGTCGAAGCGCGCCAGCATCTGCGACAGCGCCGTCAGCAGCGGATCGGGCTGCGGCTGCGTCATCGTGGCGTTCAGCGGCTGGGCCGGCTGTTCGGGCCGTCCTTCATGGCCCTGGGGGGGCTGTGCTTGTGTGCTCATGTCTTCAGTTCAGTTCCGGCAATGGCGGAATTCCGTTCCTTTGCTGCGCCTGTGTCTGTTCGCTGTCGGTCACTGGCGGCAGCGGCGCGATGCCCAGCCGCGGCAGCAGCTGCCCGGTGGCACCCAGCAGCCGGTAGCGGGCTCGGGTCAGCTCGGCGTGTTCGGTGGCGGCACCCAGCCGTGCAGCGTAGATCTCGTTCTCGGCGTTGAGAAGGTCGATGATGCTGCGCTTGCCGATCTGGAACTGCTCCCAGTAGGCAGCGCGCACCTGACGCGTGCTCTCCACCAGCTCGGCACGCGTGCCCACGCGTCCCGCGCGACTGGATCTGCGTCCAGTGGCGTGCCACGTCGGTCTGCAGCGCACGGCGCGTGCTGGCCACGGCTTCCTCGGCCGTCAGCACCTGTGCATTGGCCGCTGCTGCCGTGGCTGCGCCCACGCCCCCGTCGAAGGGGCTCCAGTCGGTCACCAGACCCAGATCGTAGCCACCGAACCATTTCCGCTTGCCATCGAAAGTCGCGGGGGCTGGTCACGCGTGCGCGCAGGTTGATGGTCGGCTTGGTCGAGGCATCGGCCACGGCAGCCGCCTTGCGGGCGGCCGTCACCTCGGCGCGACGCGCCGGGATCGACGGGTGCATGTTCAGCAGGGTCCATCGCGTCCTGCAGGCTGCGGATCGGCTCGCCCGGCGGTTCCGTGCTGGTCACGCTCCCGATGGGCTGGCCCACCAGCTGTGCCAGTGCCTCGCGCGCCTCGGCCAGCTGGCCCTCGCGGTCGGCCAGTGTGAGACGGGCCTGTGCCAGTCGTGAATCGGTCTGCAGCAGGTCGTAGCCGCGTCCTTTGTCGATGCGCACGATCTCCTGCACGCGTCGCTGCAGCGCGGCAATGCCGTCCACGTAGTCGTGGGCCAGCTCTGCCAGCTGCTGCTGCTTTGCCACTTCGATGTAGGCATCGGCCACACGCAGCGCGATGTCGTCGCGCGAGGCTTCGGTGCTGTAGTTGGCGCTGGACAGACGGGCGCGCTGGCGGTCGGTCTCGTTGTCGGTGCGGCCGCCGTCATAGATCGGCTTGACGGCCTGGGCCCCCAGATCGCCCGAGCGACGGTCGCGACCTTGGCCACGCGTGTAGCCCACTGAAGGCTCGGCAATCACGCCGAAGCGGGTGTTCATGGCATTGGCGGCGCCCGTCACCTCGTGGCGGATGGCCTCGGCGTTGCGGCGTGCCCCCAGAACCTGCGGGTGCTGGCCCAGCGCGATGCTCACGGCCTCGCGCAGTGTCTCGGCCTGTGCCGTGGGCTGCAGCAGCAGGGAGCTGCCCAGTGCCAGCGCGAGCGTTGTCAGCCGCGGGCGTGCCAGAGAGCGGGGTGTTTTCTTCATCATGAATCCTTCCGGTTGGCGGGCATTGTCCGCCCGCCACTGAGTCTGCCAGCCGGGCAGGGGGCTCACCGCCGTTTTCGTGGCACCAGCGGGCGCTGTTGGTTGCAACACAACAACCTGTCGTGTCTGCGCGCCGGTCATGGCCGATGGTCAGCCGCGGCCAACCAGTGGCATCTTGGTGGCCATCAACGTCATGAACTGCACATTGGCCGACAGGGGCAGTCGCGCCATGTCCAGCACCGCCTGTGCCACCAGCGCCACGTCGATGGTCGGTTCGGAGGCCACGCGGCCATCGGCCTGCAGGATGCCTTCGGCCATGGGGCGCGCCATCTCGGTCATGGCGTTGCCGATATCGATCTGCCCGCAGGCAATGTCGAGCGCGGCCATCCAGCGAGGCCGCCTTCGTCAGGCCGGTCATCGCGTGGCGGTGGCCGTGTAGGGCATGGTCATCGGTCGGGGAGCATGTGCCGACACCGAACCGTTGTTGATGATGCGCCCGCCGCGTGGCGTCTGCGCCTTCATCACCCGGAAGGCCGCCTGGGTGCAGAAGAACGGCCCGTTCAGGTTGGTGTCCACCACAGCGCGCCACTGTGCGGGCGAGAGCGTTTCCAGCGGCACGGCCGGTGCACCGATGCCGGCATTGTTGAACAGCACGTCCACACGCCCGAAATGCGCCACCGTCCGGTCAAAGAGGGCATTCACGGCGTCCGGATCGGTCACATCGGTGGGAACTACCAGTGCGCGGGCCGCATCACGGGGTTGCGTGGTGGCTGTGGTGTCAGTCGTGCGTTCCGACAAGGCGGTACGGCTGCGTTTTCCGTTCGGACCGGAATCCGCTTCGGCCGTGGCGCCGTCCCGCATGTCGGGCCGGGGGCACCATGCTGCAACCAGAGCTGCACGGTTTCCTGCAGAGGCATGTTCGCGACGGCCGGCCAGCGCCACCGCGTAGCCGGCTTCCAGAAAGGCGCGTGCCACTGCCCGGCCGATGCCGCTGCCAGCCCCGGTGATGATGGCAACGGGCGGTGCTTTGGCAGACTCGGCAGGATTCGACATGGCTCTATCAAAAAGAATGAAAAACGGAACCGGCCATTATAGGAGTGCCACGTTGTTGGCTTCTTGCAACGATTTTCCGTGGTATGGCGTTCATGTATACGGCGTGGGCAGCAGCTTCGGGGTTCATCCGGTCCTGCGGGTCCAGTGCCTGCTTGATGGCGCGCATCATCTGCAGTTCCAGCGGCTGCTTGTAGCGCATCAGTTCTGTCTGACGCAGCACGCCGATGCCGTGCTCGGCCGAGATGGCGCCCTCGTACGCTGCCACCAGATCATGTACCAGCCGGTTCACCTGGGCCTCGTCGTGGGCAAAGGCCTCGTCATAGTGCTGGGCAAAACGTGCATGGGGAGCCACGTTGAAATGCAGGTTGCCATCCCCCAGGTGCCCGAAAACGATCAGCCGCGCATCGGGGTAGGCCTGGCGAATCTGCCGTGATGCTGCTTCGATGAATTCACCGATGCGCGAGATCGGTACCGAGATGTCATGCTTGATGTTCTTGCCTTCGTGGCTCTGTGCGGCGGATATGTTCTCGCGCAGTGCCCACAGCTGTTCAAACTGCGCCAGCGATTGCGAGATCACCGCATCCTGCACCCGCCCGTCGGCCAGTGCCTCGGACAGCACCGCTTCCAGTCCTTCCTGTGCCGCCTGCTCGCTGTGCAGGCTGCTGACTTCCAGCAGCACGTACCAGGGCAGGGGGGCATCGGAAGGTGGCGCTTCAAAAGGCAGCCGGCTTCCGGGGATGTTCTTCAGCACCAGCTGCATCGCGGCGTCTGATATCAGCTCGAAGGCGGTCAGCTCGGCCGCCAGCCGACCCTGGGCCTGCGCCAGCAGCGCCAGCGCCTGCTCGGGCGATTCCAGCTGCACCAGCGCTGCCACCTGGCCCGCCGGCTGCGGGTAGAGCTTCAGCACGGCCGCCGTGATGATGCCCAGCGTGCCCTCGGCGCCGATGAACAGGTCGCGCAGGTCATAGCCGGTATTGTTCTTGCGCAGTCGGTTCAGGCCATGCCAGACCGGCCGTCGGCCGTCACCACCTCCAGCCCAGGCACAGCTCGCGCATGTTGCCGTAGCGCAGCACCCTGCACCCCGCCGGCGTTGGTGGCGAGGTTGCCGCCGATGGTGCAGCTGCCTTCCGAGGCCAGCGACAGCGGAAACAGCCGCCCATGCGCCGCGGCGGCTTCCTGAGCCGCCTCGCAGCGTGCAGCCGGCCTCCACCACCATCGTGCTGGCCAGTGCATCCACGCTGCGGATCTGCTTCATCCGCGACAGCGACAGCAGGATCACGGGGCGGGGCCGGGCGTCTGCGCCGCCCGTGGTCCGTGCCTGCGATGGATCCGAGTCATCCGACGGCGCCTTGTCCGTTGAAGCTGGCCGGGCTTCCGGGCGAGGCGTGGTGCGTGGATCGGCCAGTGGCACCGACGCGCCGGTGAGCCCTGTGTTGCCTCCCTGCGGCACGATCACCGCGTCGTGTTCCACGCACCAGCGCACCACGGCCGCCACGTCCGCCGTGCTGTCGGGTTGCACCACCGCCGGGGCCGGCCCACCCCAGCGCTGGCGGTAGTCACGCAACCAGGGGGCCATCTCGGCCGGGTCCGAAACCATTCGGCCCGGAGAAGACTGCCCGCAGCGAGGCGAGAAGGGTGTGGGAGGAGGAGGGCAATGAGGACATGGGCAGGCGCGGCTTTCACGGGGCTGGAGACTTCACGGGCAGGCGGGCAGGGCCTCGGACGGGGCGGATGCTGCGCCCTTCATTTTGCACCGGTACGGGTGTGTAACGGCATTCTTGCGCCTGTAAGGTTTTGCCGTGAAGGCGGCCTTCCCTGGGGCCTTGGCGACGGTCGGAGGGGGTCAAGGCCGTAGAATGCGGGGAAACGCTCCGGCTGCTGCCCTGCGCTCATCCATGGCCATGCCACGGAGCCAGGGGCAATCCAGGCGGGGGCCGCCGTGTGTGACGGATGTCACGCCGGCAGATGTCGGGGCATAGGTGCCGGACCATGAGCCTGGGCATTCCCGGATAATAATCAACCCGCTGCCGCTTCCGGTCGTCCCGTCCGGCAGCCTTTCTTCGTTGCGGACTTCCCACCGTTGAATCCACACGCTGCCACGCCCGTCTCGCCGGGCTTCATGGTGTCCACACTGCTGCGGCACCGCACGCTCATCCTGCAGATGGCCCGGCGCGAGATCGTCGCCCGCTATCGTGGCTCGGTCATGGGCGTGTTCTGGTCCCTGCTCAACCCGCTGCTCATGCTGGTGGTCTACACCTTCGTCTTCTCGGTGGTGTTCAAGGCCCGTTGGCATACCGGGGCCCAGCAAAGCCATACCGACTTCGCCATCATCCTGTTCGTTGGCGTCATCGTGCACACGCTGTTCTCCGAGGTGGCCGGGCGGGCGCCGTCGCTCATCCTGGGCAACCCCAGCTACGTGAAGCGCGTCGTGTTCCCTCTGGAGATCCTGCCGGTCGTCAGCCTGCTCTCGGCGCTTTTCCAGGCTGGAGTCAGCATGGCGGTGCTGCTGGTGGCACTGCTCATCATGGAAGGCGGCATCCCGCTCACCGCACCGCTCATCGTGGTGGTGTGGCTGCCGCTCCTGCTCTTCTCGCTGGGGGCCAGCTGGTGGCTGGCCGCGCTGGTGTCTACGTGCGCGACATCGCCCGAGGGCCATCGGCGTGGTGCTCACCATCATGCTGTTCGTCTCGCCGGCCTTCTTCCATCGAGGCCATCCCCGAGGCCATGCGCCCGTGGGTCAAGCTCAACCCGCTCACGCTGCCCATGGTGCAGTCGCGTGACGTGCTCATCTGGGGCAACCAGCCCGACTGGACCGAGTGGGGCATGTTCACCGCCGGCATGGCGCTGTTCGCCCTGGCTGGGCTTTGTCTGGTTCCAGAGCATCCGCAAGGGGTTCGCCGATGTCCTCTGATACCCGTACCCCAGCCCGTGAGGGCACGCCTGCCGCTGGCCATCCTGCTGATGTGGCCGACCCGGTCTTCGCCGGCCGGGCCGCTCCCGTGCCTGCCGAGCCCACGCTGGACAGCGACGTGGCCATCCGCGTCTCGGGTCTGTCCAAGTGCTTCCAGCTCTACGACAGCCCGGGCCACCTGCTCAAGCAGCTGCTGATGGGCCGTCTGGCCCGTCTGGTGGGGCGCACCCCGCCGCAGTACTTCCGCGAGTTCTGGGCGCTGAAGGGGCTGGACTTCACCGTGCGCCGGGGCGAGACCGTCGGCATCGTCGGCCGTAACGGCGCCGGCAAGAGCACGCTGCTGCAGATCCTGTGCGGCACGCTCACGCCCACTGCTGGCCGGGTCGATATCCGTGGTCGCGTGGCTGCGCTGCTGGAGCTGGGCGCGGGCTTCAATCCCGAGTTCTCCGGACGCGAGAACGTCTATCTCAATGGCGCCATCCTGGGCATCAGCCGAGAGGAAATCTCCCGGCGCTTTGCCGATATCGAAGCCTTTGCCGACATCGGCGAGTTCATCGACCGGCCTGTCAGTCGTACTCGTCCGGCATGTACGTGCGGCTGGCCTTTGCCGTCTCGGCCTGTGTCGAGCCTGACATCCTGATTGTTGACGAGGCTCTGGCCGTGGGAGACGCCAAGTTTCAGGCCAAGTGCTTCCGCCGGTTCGAGGAGCTGGTCTCGCGCGGCACCACCATCCTGCTGGTCACCCATTCCACCGAGCAGATCACCCGTCACTGTGACCGCGCCATCCTGCTGGAAGGTGGCGTGGTGCACCAGGAAGGGCCTCCCAAGGACGTGGCCAACACCTACCGGACCTGCTCTTCGGCGTGCAGCGCAAGGTCGAGGACACGAAGAAGGCCGGGAAGGGGGTGATGCCAGGACGGCAAGACTGCCACCGGCGACGCCCTGCAGACGGATCAGGGTCGGGGCGATGTGCAGGGGGCGGTCGGGCAGGAAGAGGGCACGGCGGCTTCGGCCGGGCACGACGGTGCGTCTGCCGCTCATGCTGCTGCCCGTGGCCGCAACACATCTCCGCTGTCGCTGCTGCCCGTGGGCCATCCGCCCGGCCGCTTCGAGGAGCGCCCGGGCTACAACAGTGATGAATACCGCTGGGGCAGCCGTGAAGTCGAGATCGTCGACTTCATGGTCACCACCAACGGTGTGGACCACACCGTGCGCCTCAACACCGGCGAACAGGTGATGGTGGTGGCTCGGGTGCGGTTCCGTGGACGTGCCGGCTCCCATCTATGGCCTCACCATCAAGACGCCCGACGGCGTGACCGTCTATGGCAGCAACTCGCGCGACTTCCCCGACGGCCCGGTCATGCAGCCGGCCAGGGCAGGGCAGACCGTGCGTGTGGTCTTCTCGCTGGACCTGCGCATCGGCGCCGGCGACTTCCTGCTGTCGCTGGGCGTGGCCCGAGAGATCGGCGGCGGAGAGGTCGAGCCGCTGGACCGGCGCTACGACAGCATCCTGATGCACGTCAGCCGGCAGTCCCGCTGCTACGGCCTGGCAGATTTCGACATGCGTGTGGACATTCAGGCAGACACATGAGCTACCAGAAAGACGCAGATTACAACCTGTACTTCCGTCCGGGGGCCGAGGCCTTCGGCTATTCGGAAGGCGCCGAGGCCGAACAGCGGCTGCTCGACATCGTGGAAAGTCTGGACGACCGCAGCACCTTTGCGCCCGGCTATCTCGAGAACATCGTCGACTGGTCCACCCGCTACCACTTCAGCCGGGCGCGGCACTGTCTGGTGCGCCCGCTGGACATCGGCCCCCGGACCGCGTGCTGGAGCTGGGCTGCGGCACTGGCGCCATCACCCGTTACACCGGGTGAGACCGGCGCACAGGTCACGGCCGTGGAAGGCAGCTCGCCCGCGCTCGTGTGGCGGCCGCACGATGTGCTGACCTGCCCAATGTCACCGTCATTGCCGATGACCTTCAGGCCGTGGACGTGGAAGGCCAGTACGACTGGGTGACGCTGATCGGCGTGCTGGAATATGCCGCCGCCTATTCCGGGGCACCGGATCCTTACCAGTCCTACCTGGCGGCCGCGGTGCGTCACCTCAAGCCGGGGGGCCGGCTGGTGGTGGCCATCGAGAACCAGCTGGGCCTGAAGTATTTCAACGGCTGCGGGGAAGATCACCTGGGCAAGCCGTTCTCCGGCATCCAGGATCTCTACCAGAAAACGGGCGGACCGCGCACCTTCGGGCGTCAGGCGCTTTCGCAGGTGCTGGCCCGTGCCGGCCTGGAACAGCAGCAGTGGCTGTATCCGTATCCGGACTACAAGGTCCCCAGCATCGTGCTGACCGATGCAGCGCTGAAGCACCCCGACTTCAACGCCTTCGACCTGCTGCTGCGCAACGACAGCGAAGACTACAACGACAACCGTCATCGCGTCTTCGACGAGGCTACGGTCAATCGCGTTCTGGAAGAGAACGGTCTGCTGGGTGACTTCAGCAACTCCTTCCTGGTGGTGGCTCAGCGCCCCCTGCCGGTCGAGAAGGCCGCAGGGAAGGGCAAGGGCCGGAATGCTCGCGCTGCCTCGGGCAAAGTGGCTGCTGCCGCACCCTGGCAGCCCGCGGCTCTGGCACGGACCTTTGCGGGCCGTTCACCGTCATCGGGGCATGGCCACCGAGACCCGCTTCATTCCGCAGGCACAGGGGCGGGATCCGCGTCACCAAGCGCCGCATTCTGCCCCATGAACCCGTATCCCTGCCGTTGGCTGACGGGCACACCATCACGCTGGAAACCGCCGATTCCGACTACTTCCCGGGTCGCCAGCTGGCACGGCGCGCTCTGGTCGCCCATGTGCGCGAAGGCAGCGTGCCGGCCTTGGTCGAGGCATTGCGTCCCTGGTGCGAGACCCTCCTGTCTTCTGCTGAAGTCGGTATCTCGCCCTTGCTGGCTGCGGCATCGGAGCAGGGGGCTGATGCCGCAGGGACCACAGGGGAGTCCTCCGAGGCCGTCCCGGACGCAGGTGTTGCAGGATATGCCCCTGGTGCGGCCGGCATCGGCGAGCGTGGCCGCCCGCTGCGCCAGCTGGTGCTGCCCGGCAACCTGATGGACATGGTGCCTTTCAACATCCTGGTCAACGAAGGCACGGGGCGCCAGCAGGTCATCGACCAGGAGTGGGTCGTGTCCTGCCCGGTTCCGGCTGGCTGGGTACTCACGCGCGGCGTCATGCACAGTCTGCAGGTTGGCCTGGTCCCGCGAGACACCCTGGGCTCCATTCCCCGGGTCGTCATCGCCCTGGCCGATCGCTGTGGCTACTATGCGACGCCCGAAGATGTCCAGCAATGGCTGGCACTGGAAGAGACCTTCCTGAAGGCTGTTTCGGTGCGCGCCGTCAGCCACGGCCTCTATACTGGCACCCGCCGGCCGGTGCCCATGGTGCTGGACAGCCTGGCTGCCCAGGGAACCGAACTGCACGAACAGCGGCAGCGGGCCGAGGCGGCCGAAGAGAATGCCGAGGTGCTGCGCCAGCAGCTGGCTGAGTGCAGCCAGGAACTGACCGATGGCCTGAAGCGTATCGATGCCAGCCGGCAGAAGATCGAGGAACTGGAAGCCCGGGTCGAGACGCTGCTGCATTCACGCAGCTGGCGCTGGTCCGAATGGCTGCGCAACCTGCGCCGCCGTTGCCGCATCTGATTTCTGCCGCATCCGGACCACGCCACGGGGCGTCATCCCCAACAAGAACAAGCCCTGCCCGATGAAAGACATGGATTCCCTCCTTGCCCAAGTGCTTGCCTTCCGGCCCAACCGGCTGGTTCCTCCCTTCGACCTGCAGGGCCACATCCCGTTCGTGGCCTGGCTGGTAAAGAACTCCAGCCCGCCACCTTCGTCCAGCTGGGCACCCAGTCGGGCAACCTCTACTTTGCTGCATGCCAGACCGTGGCGGAGAACAGCCTGCCCACCCGTTGCTGGGCCGTGGGCACCTGGCAGGCCGAAGAACTGGCACAGCGCCACAGCGTGCAGCAGGAAGCCGGCGCATCCGACTACAACCGCCAGCATTTCGGCGCCTTCTCCGGTCTGCTGCGCATGGGTGATGCCCAGGCCCTGCCTCGCTTTGCACCCGGCAGCATCGATCTGCTGCTGATCGATGGTCGTTACTCGCCCGAGACCGTACGCAACGAATACGAAAAGCTGGCGCGACCGGCTCTCCGATCACGCCGTGGTGCTGCTGGTCGGCATCGAGCAGGCTGACAGCAGTGCGGTCGCTCTGTGGCAGCTGCAACTCCCAATATCCGCATCTAGCCTTTGCGCATGCCCAGGGGCTGGGTGTGCTGGCTGTGGGCAGGAACGTGCCGAAGGCTTTCCAGCAGGCGCTGCAGGCCTGCGCCGCGCCCGAAGCCCGCAATCAGCTGGCCGGTGTGGCCGACATGCTGTTGGGGGCTCAGGTCCAGGCCGGGATGCAGGCACAGATCGAGGCGCTCACCGCCCGGTTGGCCGAGCGCGACGAACAATGCAGCCAGCTGCAGCGCACGCAGGCTGAACTGCAGCAGAAACTGGATGGCCTCCAGCGGGTGGAAGAGGAACGGCTGAAGGAGCGTCTGGCCGAAGCCAACCAGGCGCTGGAAGAAGCGCGTGCCGCCCGGCAGGCTTCGGACCAGCACGCAGCCGAGCTGCATCACTCGCCACCGCCCTGCAGCAGTCGCTGTGCTGGCGCGTGACCGCTCCCCATCCGCTGGGTGGGCACCCCCATCAACCGAACCCGCCAGAAAGTTGCCCCGGTGCGCCGCTCCATTGCCATGCGCGGGGGCGTCGGCAAGACCGCCAGCCAGGCCGTCAACATCCTCAGGAACGAAGGCGTTCAGGGGTTGCAGGCGCGCATCAGCAACGCCGAGCGCCTGCTGAACGTGCCGGCTGCCGCGGCGCAGGCAGCGTTGCTGCAACCGGGCGAAGATCCCTACCACGGCTGGCTGCGTCTCTACGACCCCACCGACAAGGCCACCATGGCGGCCCCGGGCCAGAAGATTGAGGATCTGGGCATCACCACCACCTTCTCGGTCGTCATGCCCGTCTACAACCCGCCGCTGGACTACCTGCGTCAGGCCATTGAATCGGTTCAGGCCCAGGTCTATCCGCACTGGGAAATCTGCATCGCCGACGATGCCTCGCCCAACGCCGCCGTGCGTGAACTGCTGACCGAGCTGGCTGCCCAGGATCCACGCATCAAGCTCGTCTTCCGCGAAAAGAACGGCCACATCTCGGCAGCCACCAATTCGGCGCTGGAAATCGCCACTGGCGACTACATCGCGCTGATGGACAACGACGACCTGCTGCCGCCGCATGCCCACGGCCTACATGGCGCTGGCTGCCCACCAGCATCCCGAGGCCGGCCTCATCTACTCCGACGAAGACAAGGTCACCGAAGACAACGTGCGCCAGGCGCCGTACTTTAAGTGCCAGTTCAACTACGAACTCTTCCTGTCGCAGAACATGATCAGCCACTTCGGCGTCTACCGCCGCAGTGTGCTTGAAGAGATCGGGGGATTCCGCGTCGGCTACGAAGGCGCCGAGGACTGGGATCTGGCCCTGCGCGTCATCGAGAAGGTCGGCCCGGAGAACATCGTCCACGTGCCGCGCGTGCTCTACCACTGGCGCATCTTCCCCGGCAGCACCGCGCTGGCGCTGGAAGAGAAGGACTACGCCCTCAAGGCCCAGATCGAATCCATCACCTCGCACCTGCAGCGCATCGGCAAGCCCGACACCCAGGTCTACCCGGCCCCCGGCATCCCGGGCCTGCTGCGCATCAAGCACCGCCTGCCCGATCCGCTGCCGCTCGTCAGCATCGTCATCCCCACCCGTGACCGGGTCGAGCTGCTGTCCATGTGCGTCAATTCCATCCCGGAAAAGACTGCCTATCCGCACTACCAGATCGTCGTCGTGGACAACGGCAGCACCGATGAGAAAGCGCTGGCCTACCTCGACAGCATCGCCAGGACGAGCGCGTCAAGGTCATCCGCGCCGACATCCCGTTCAACTACTCCGCGCTCAACAACTGGGGGTGGCGCAGACCGACGGCGAATACCGGTGCTGATGAACAACGACATCGAGATCACCCAGACCGACTGGCTGGAGGAAATGCTGGCCTTTGCCTGCCAGCCCGATATCGGCTGCGTGGGCGCCCAGCTCTGGTATCCCAACAACACCCTGCAGCATGGCGGCGTCGTGCTGGGCATCGGTGGCGTGGCTTCCCACGCCCACAAGGGCATTCCGCGCGGCAACTTCGGCTACTTTTGGCCGCGCCTCGGCCCATCAGATGTTCAGCGCCGTCACCGCTGCCTGCCTGATGATCCGGAAGAGCACCTACCAGGCCGTCGATGGCTTCGACGAGACCCTGAAGGTTGCCTACAACGACGTGGACTTCTGCCTGAAGGTCCGTGCCCAGGGGCTGCGCAACCTCTACAACCCCTTCGCCTCCTTCATCCATCACGAATCCGCCAGCCGGGGTAGCGACCAGGAAGGCAGCAACCAGCAGCGTCTGGCGGCCGAGGCCGCCATCATGAAGCAGCGCTGGGGCGCCCTCATCGCCGACGATCCAGCCTACAGCCCGAACCTCACCCTGCTGGGTGACGACTTCTCGATGGCGTGGCCTTCGCGGGTGGCAGCACTGGACGTGTCGGTTGCGCCGGTTGCGTCGTGAACCCGCACGGCAGGCTCCGCGTCAGACGCCTTCCGGGCTGGCGCGGGCCTGCGGATTCTTGCAGGGCTGCATGACGCTGGGCGTGCGTGTCAGCCCTGAGTAAGGGGCACTGTACAATCCGGTCAGTCTCGTTACAAAGCTGATCGGGCCATGCCAGACAACACTTCTCCTGTTTCACAACAGGGCCTGCCTCTGGGTATGGCCTTTCGTTGGGTTCTGGCCATTACGCTGCTGCTGGGCGGTGTGCTGTCGGCCATCATCCCGCCGGGCAAGTCTCCGGATGAGGCCGATCACATGGTGCGTGCCTACCTGCTTTCCGAGGGCCATGTCTTTCTGAAGACAGAGCGTTGCCAGGGAGAGAACACGCTGTGCCACAACGGCAGCACCATGTCCGGTGGCCCTGTGGACCAAGGGCTGCTGGAGTACTTCCGACTGCACGATCCCTATCGGCGTCACAAGGAAAGCATGCTGGACCTGCAGGCGGGGCGGGTCATCCCCTGGCGGGGACAGGAAGTCTTCTTCCATGCGCCGGGTACCGGGTATTACTTCCCGCTGGTCTACCTGCCTCAGGCAACGGCCCTGGCCCTGGGCAAGACATTGGGGCTGACCGTCGAGAACAGCTACTATCTGGCGCGAGCCTTCGCCATGACGTCAGGGGTGCTGGTGCTGACGCTGGCTTTCACATCTTCTGGCCGCAACCCGCCGTGCTGGCCCTGTTGCTGGTGCCCATGAGTCTCTTCCAGACTGCATCGGCCAGCATCGACTTCCTGTGCAATGCACTGGCCGTCCTGGTCATTGCCTGCTTCCTGCGCGTCGCCACCTTGCGCAAGGAAGCGCCCAACAGCCTGTTCTGGATGATGGCATTGGCCGTTTTCCTGCTGGGAACGGCCAGAGCCCATCTGGCATCCATGGTGCTGCTGATGGCGGTGGCCGCGTGGCCGACGCGCCGAATCCAGCCGTGGGTGGCCGCAGCCACGGCAACCGTGGCCATTCTGGCCCGGATGGCGCTGGCCATTCCGGCAACCATCGATTTCCGGATCCCCGGGAGATGGGTACCGGGCAGGTGGTTGCCTATTACCGGGGGCACCCTTGCAGCTGGTCAGGGTGCTGGCGCATACCGTCACGGACGGCAACATGCTGAACAGCTACGTGGCCTCCTTCCTGGGCGTCTTCTTCGATCAGCCGCTCACGCATCGCACCTACGCATGGCTGGCCGGCCTGGTGGCCCTGGTGATCCTGCCCTGTCTGGCCTCGCCCCGCCGTCTGCTGCAGGCGGCCCCGGCGCGCAGCGCCCCGGTACTGACCGGCGTGGCCGGCACGCTGCTGGCGTTCCTCGCCATGCTGTTCACTGGACCCCCCATCCTGCCACGCTTGTTCAGGGGGTGCAGGGGCGCTATCTGCTGGTGCCCGCCATGTTGCTGCTGCTGGCGGTCTGCAGCTGGGAGCCTGCGGTTCAGCCGTGGCGGCAGCGTTTGCGTTGGGCGTTGCTCTACGTGCTGGGCGGCGTGTCCATGGTGGTCAGCGTGCATCGATTGCTGTATGCATACTACGTGCAGCCGGCCGTGGCGCTGCCCAGTGCTGTCGAGCGGAGCCAGGTGCTCTGGAGCCAAGTCCGCCCCTTGGGCCAGGCAGCACGATCATGCTGCAGTTGCCTCCGGCAACGTCTGAACCGGCGGCGCCTGCAACCTATGGCATCGGCTTCCTGGTGGGCACCTATGGCCAGACGCTGCAGGGCACGGCGCTGCTGACACTGACTGATCGTGCCGGACAGCATCACGGGGTGGAGGTCAGTCTGGATGACGTGACCGACAACACCTATGTGTTTGCCAAGGTGCCACCGGGACACTACAGCCAGGTCGAACTGCGCATCATTCAGGGGCAGGCGGCGTTCAGTGTCTGGACATTCCGCCCTGCAGCCGGGAACGCGGCACGCCCGACAGAGGCCCCCGTGCCGAGGCATGCACGATGACCATCCGCGAGGACCGCAGCATGCAGCTGATGCCGGGTTGCCCGGGGCCGAAATGATCCCCGCCTACAGGGTCGGCAGCATCGTTTCCACCCGGCAGCCCATGCCTTCACTGATGACGAACAGCTTCTTGCCCTGCAGATTTGCCCTGACGTAGCCGCGATAGCCGGAGAAACCCGCCTTGGGATCGACGAGTGCTGCAACATCGGGGCGGTCCAGCCCGCTCAGCACGAACCCCGAGACAACGCCCTGTTCGTCGACGATGGTCAGACGCAGAGGCTGGCTGGGGGCTTTCCTGTCGAACGCCCAGCCACGTACCCGCAGATAGCGCGGATCCTCAGGGATGGGCTGCACTTCATCCACAAACCCCTGGCAGCGGGGAAACTCGTGAGGGGGTAGCGGACCGCTCAGGGGTTTTTCCAAGCTGCTCGTAGAGGTCTGCATAGGGGTAGAGTGCGAATACCGACAGATTCTGTTCGGAGGGCGTCCGGGCAATGCGCAGCACCCATTCGGCATTGCCGAAAATGTGTGCGATCTGTGTCTGGTCCGGGATGCGCATTTCAATGGCCAGTGTGGCCAGTGAGCGATCATAAAGCTCATTGGTCCGGGGCGTGGTGGCACGTGGCTGGTGGGACAGCATGGACATCACCAGCAGTGCAAAGAGAGTGCCCCAGAACCAGCGAATGCCGCGCGCCATGTGCTTCAGCCCGGGAACAACCAGCACGAAGAAGGCAGCCCATGCCATCAGGGCAGGGGTCATGTAACGGCTGGTCAACGCCTGTCCGGCGCCAAAGATGGCCCTGCCTCCTGCCGTTCCGAAGGCCGATCCGCCGATATACAGGATGAAGCAGAGCATCGCCAGCGCCAGACTGGACCGATGTGGCGTGGAAAGCTCCTTCTGCAGGCAGAGGATCGCGCCCACCACCAGCACGACACTGGCGATCCGGGCAAACATGAGCGACAGCGGGTTCTCGCCCAGGAAGAAATAGAAGGGGCCACCGAGGTAGACCTGCATGTAGTCGATCACCCCTTCGGGAATCTCCTTCAGCGACTGCGTCAGCGAACCATGCCCGCCCACGGCCTGGTAGCCATGGAAGTACAGGAAGACGCCCAGAATGGACAGGGCGCCCAGGATGATCACCCGCCGGTGGTTCATGCGCAGTGCAAGTGCCAGAAGCGTCAGCAGGGGCAGGGTGATCACCCCATTGGCCATGCTGCCCAGTGCCATGACGCCACACGTCGCCGAAGCGGCAAACCAGCGCCCCCCGTGGCTGTTCGACTGGCTGGCCCTGTGCAGGAAATAGAAGGCCATGAGCGGCGGGAGCTGGGCCAGCACGAACTGACTCTGGAATCCCCAGATCATGTTGTCGTTCTGGATCCAGGAAAGCAGCCAGACCGACAGGAAAACGGCAAAGGATGCCCCCCAGCCTCGGGATCGCTCACGCCAGATGAAGAAGAATAGGATCGCCACGCCGGCGACCAGCAAGTAGTTGGTCACGAGCAGGAACAGCCCCTTGCCGGAGAACCAGGCCTCCTCCATCCAGAAGAGGATGCGCGACAGCAGGATGCGGTGCTCGTTGTGCTGAGCCCACCATGAAGACCAGTCGCCATGGCTGGCATTCACGTAGAAGCCCAGCGTGCCGTTCCACATGTCGCCCATCGGAACGGGCGAGTAGGCTTCATATCCCCCAATGATGGCGAGTCCCAGAAAGACGGGCACCAGCATCCAGGCCGGGTACAGAAAGAGAGTTCGGATGATCCGGGAGGCTCGTTCGTTCATGATTGAGAGTGACTGTGCTGATGATCAGGAGCTTCGCCCTCGTGAGCAAAGGGAGTTCTGGGAGTCGGAAGATGCTTCCTTGGGGCAATCAACGCGGAGATGGCACGCCATTCACGTCGTGAAACGAGAGCAGGCCGATCGAGATGAATCCAAGAACGATCGAGAACCAAAGTGTGGCGATGCGGACGCATATGGCGGCGGCTGTAGCCGTGGCCATCGGAGCTCCTCCGGATGTCAGCAGGAAGGTAAGCGTGGCTTCTGTCGAGCCGATTCCACCCGGAAGCATCGAGGCGGCACCCACCAGCATGGCAATCGGATAGAGGGACAATGCCGTCTGAAATGGAAGAAGGATGTTCAGCTGATGAAGCAGGTGAACACAGGCAAGAGAGGTCAGAGCCCAGGCAAGCAGTCCGGTTGCGAGAGATATCAGCGCATTCAATGGCGTTGTCAGCTGCCGACAGTGGAGCAGACCATCACGAAGTGTCTGTAGCCAGTGTGCGGCTCTGGGTACGTGTAGCCGGCGAAGAGCGTTGATGATCTTGTCCAGAAGTGACGGATGCGTCGCGCATAGAAAGACGATGCTGGCCACGAGAAGGACAAAGACGAGCGCAACTGCCAGAAGGTCAGGTCTGTCGGTATGGAAAGCCGCCAGTATCAGCACCGCCATCAGATCAAAGAGCCGCTCGAAGACGAAGACGCCAATCGTGTCCTTGGGGGGAACGCCGGCAGGTGACAGATAGCGAATGCGGACCAGCTCACCCACCTTTCCCGGAGTGGCCGTGAAGACGAATCCGCTCAGGTAGGCCAGAAAGCTGTACATCAGGGGTGGGCGATGGCCGAGTCGGGACAACAGCCATTGCCAGCGAGCAAAGCGCAGCATGAAGCTGGCAAGGGCCATGCCCATCATCGCCAGTAGTGGCTGCCAGAGCTGTGGAAGATGGGTGAATACCTGCTTGCGGGCGTCCAGCCAGATCAGCAGCCCCAGATACGGGCAGGGTGATCAATGCAAAACCGATCAGGAGCCCTTCAGCTTCATGGCGGGTTGATCGACTGAACGACAGATGCTTGTGCCCTAGGTAGCTGCTGAATACCGGCACCACCACGCCCACGGCGTGGGCGATCTCATGCACGAAGTGCTGGATGCCCAGTGAAGGGAGCACGTGGTCGGCCAGCAGCAGGCTGATGATCCAGGTCTGGGCCACGGCCACCAGATTCACCAGCGTGAAGTAGAGCGCCGAATGGTGCAGCGCACGCTGGCTGTTCTGGAAGACGAAGATTCTCGCCAGCACAAAGGCCGTGATCATGCCCGTGATGTAGGCCAGCATGATGGCAGCCGAGAATCCCATCCACTGGTTGTAGAGGATCCGGCTGCCGAAGTTCACGGCCGCAGCCAGACCCCCCGTGACCAGAAACATCACGAACTGACGCGACTTGAACGCGCCAATCATGACGTGGCGTCCCGGGCCATCTGACGGCCAAAGCCGATGCTCTCCGAGATGCCCCTGTCCTCGGGATAGTAGTAGGACGTGTCGGCCACCCACAGACCCTTCACCGGAAGTGCAACCGGTGGAAGCCCTTCCAGATAGCCCGGGGGGCAGATCGGCTGGGCATATCGGTAACGGCTGGCCCGGATGTCGACGAAGTCGCTGTCCTCAAGGCCCGGATTGATCTTCTTCAGGTAGCGCCGGACCTTCTCCAGAAATACTTCATCTGCATCGCCGTATTTCGGGTGCTCGCCCGGCATGTAGAAGGGGACGTACACCACGTGCTCGTTTCCCGAGGGCGCAGATTGGTGTACTCCACGATCCCCGGAATATCCATGTCCGGGTCATTCGTGTTCAGCCAGAAATTGTCCGTGACCGGCTTCTTCAGCTTGGCAATCACGCAGACCACGGCAATGTTCCTCCGGGCACGGTATCTGGCCGGGGATGTCCGGGGGCAGATCAGGGGGCCAGCCGTGGCACATAGGGCAGGGGAACGGTGCTGATCACCTTGTCGAAGGACTCGGTGCCTGCCGCCGTCTGGACCCCGGTCACTCGTCCATCACTCAACAGGATGCGCTGGACCGGGGTGCTCAGGTGGAAGATGCCGCCTCGAGTTTCGATGGCGTGCTTCATGCCGTTCAGCAGGGTGGCCGATCCCCCTTCCAGATAGCCCAGTTTTTCGCGGAAGATGTCGTAGCGGGATCGGCCGATGCGCCGGATGCGGCTCCAGATCCGGGCAGCGGACAGGTTGCTGGTGTAGTCGTAGAACTTCAGCTCGAAGAGCTTGCGCCCAGGGACCTCATAGGCCTCGTTGCCCACCCACCGCCTGATCCAGCCGGTGGCCTCCACGTGGTCCAGCGGGCGCCAGTCGTCACGCTTGGTGGAAAGGGAAGGCGTGCAGGCCATAGCGCAGCTTGGCCACCATGCCCAGACCCTTGAAGCGGAGCAGCGCCATGGGATTGCCCGAGGGCTGCAGCCGGTTCTGGAACCAGTAGCCCATGCGGGTTTCCGTCCAGCGCATCCGGTCGGCCGGACCCAGCTCGTCCAGTACCTGCAGGAAGGCATGGTCCGAGATGCAGTGGAAGTGGTAGTAGCGTTCGATGTCCAGGCCGCCAAAGTCGAAGGTGGCCGTCATGCCACCCACGCGGTCGTCGGCCTCGAACACCACGGGCTGATGACCATCCAGTGCCAGCTGATAGGCAACGGCCAGCCCCATGGGGCCGGCTCCCAGTACGGCAATGCGTGTCCTGTCGTTCATGGCGTCAGAACTCCAGCACGATCTTGCCGTAGCGTGGATCGTTGAAGGTCTCGTCGATGGCCTGGCGGAAGGGGGTGGCTTGAACACCGAAGATGCCTGGCCAATCGATCACCTCGAACTCGTCCTTGGCGCTCAGGGCCGCCAGCTGCTGGGTGGTGAATGGCGGGTTCCGGTCGAACAGTGCCCAGGTCCAGAGCAGTGCGTAGAAGATCCCATAGGGAATGCGCACGATCGGCGTGCGCGAGCGCGTGGCGGTCTTGATCTCACGAATGATGTCGATGTAGTCGACCTTCTCGTGCCCGGAGATGTTGTAGATTCCTTTCAGCTCCGGATGCTCGATGCAGCTGATGATGATGTCGCAGAAGTCGCCTGCGTACAGGGGCTGACGCATGTACTTGCCATCGCCGGGAATGGGGAAGACAGGTACCTTCTGCATGAATCGGGAAAGCCACCCCAGATGCTTGCGGTCGAACCAGCCAAACATCAGCGTCGGGCGCAGGATGGGGCAGGGAATGCCGCTTTCCAGAACCAGTTTCTCCTGGTCCTTCTTGGTGTTGGTGTAGAAGTCATCGGCCACGGACTCCACGACAGATGAGCTGATGTGAACCAGCTGGGGAACGCGGTGGGCCTTGATGGCGTCCAGAATCTTCTGGCTGGCCGTGATGTTGTTGCGAACGAACTCCTGATAGTCATTACCCCGATCTGGGCCTGCAGCATGACGACGGTGTCCGCACCCTCGAAGTGCCGCGTCCAGTCTCCGGCAAGGGACAGGTCCACCTGCTCGACCGTGATGTCCGGCTGGATGCGACGCAGGATGTCGACATTGGTGGGGTGCTTGTCCAGCACGATGATGTTCTGGTAGCCCCGGTCCTTCAGCCTTGCAACCAAGTTCTGTCCCACCAGCCCGGCACCGCCGGGCAGGATGATCTTCTTCTGTGTATCCATGTCGTGTATAGGTCCCGGAGCGTGCGACGACGGGCTGCATGTCGAAGCCCTGCGGCACGTTCGATAGGGGTTCAGATATCAAGCCTGTTGAAGACAAACGCCGGCAGGTTCCGGATCACCAACATGATCAGCGCCCATTTGCCGGGCGTGTAGAGCACTTTCCTGCCCTTGGCCACCGCATTCACGATGTCCCGGGCCACCTGCGTGGAAGAGGCCATGCGTGCGCCTTGCTGCTTCAGGTGTGCTGTCATCGGTGTATCGGTAGGGCCGGGCTTGACCAGCAGTACACTCACGCCGCTTCCGGCCAGCCGATGCTGCAGACCCTGTGCATAGCGCTCCACCAGTCCCTTGGCGGCGCCATAGACGTAGTTGGATTTGCGACCCCGATCGCCGGCCACCGACCCGATGATGGCGACGGTACCGTGGCCGCGTTGCAGCATGACGCTTGCCAGCGCCTCGGCGAACAGCACGGGTGAGACGGCGTTCACCAGCAATGCCCGGCGGTTGGCAGCCAGATCATGCTGGCAGGCATGCTGGTCGGGCAGCATCCCGTGCGCCACCAGTGCGATGTCGATGGCGCCTTCGGCCGCAATATCGTGAATCAGGGCATCGATGGCGGCCGGATCCTGGAAGTCGACGGTCAGTCGGCGGATCCGTGCGCCGGGTGCTCGCACCTGCAGGTCATCGCCGATGGTTGCCAGGCGGCTTTCGTCGCGTCCCACCAGTACCAGTTCGGCGGGTGCCTCTACGGCCCACAGCCGGGCGCATTGCTCGGCAATGGCCGAGGTGGCGCCGATGATGACGATCTTCTTGCCGGACGCTCGGGTTGTCGCGTTCATTCAGTCTCCCATCAGTCTGCGGGAAAGGGCGGAGCGGATGCCCGGATCCCGATAGGGCAGGAACTCTCGCAGCCGTGGATAACCGGCCAGGAACATGTCGCGTGGCATCCGGGCGTCCTTGGCCAGGTAGAGTCGTCCCCGGGCCTCGCGCACGATGGCGTCCAGTCGCTCGAACAGCCGCAGCGTGCGCTCGCCATGGTTCGGGAAGTCCAGTGCCAGCGTCACACCCGGCATCGGAAAACTCAACATGCCGGGCGCCTGACGGTTGCCGAAGGTCTTCAGCACGGCCAGGAAGGAGCCTTCGCCGGCGTTCGAGATGGTCTGCAGCATGGCCTGCACCGCATCGCGTCCGTTCTCCATCGGGACCACGCTCTGGTACTGGTAGAAGCCTTTGGGACCGTACATCAGGTTCCAGGCGTGCAGGTTGTCCAGCGGGTAGAAGAACGGTTCGTAATGGACGATGCTGCTGTCGCTCTTTCCCTTGTTGAGGTTGAAGTAGGCCCAGTTGAAGGGCGCAATGTCAGTGCGTTCACCAGCGATACCGGCGGCTGCAACGGCATGGTTCGGTGTGCGGCCGGGGCAGGGGGCGCGGGCCGACATCGGCATGGTTGCCCCGCATGAAGAGTCCGCGTCCCTGGGCTGACAGACAGTCGATCCAGGACACCGAGTACTCCCAGTCGTTCTCGGACGCTGCGGACAGGGCAAAGAACTCGTCCAGGCTGGTGTAAGGAATGGTCTGGGATTCCAGCCGAGGACCGGGCACACGGCGCAGCTGCAGCTCGGCCTGCACGATCACGCCGGTGAGCCCGATGCCGCCCACGGTAGCCGCAAACCAGTCGGCATTCTCGGTGGGGCTGCAGGTCAGTTTAGTGCCGTCGGTCCGCACCAGGGTGAAGGACAGCAGGTGGTCGCCAAATGAGCCGGCACTGTGGTGCCCCTTGCCATGGATGTCGTTGGCAATGGCACCGCCCACGGTGATCAGCTGCGTGCCGGGGGTGACTGGCAGCATCCAGCCGCGCGAGACAACCAGGCGCTGAATGTCCTGCAGCAGCACGCCGGCATCGCAGGCCAAGCGGCCGTTCTCTTCATCGAAGGAAATGAAGCGGTCCATGCCACGGGTCAGCCACAGGGTTCCTCCCGGATTCAGGCAGACGTCGCCATAGCTGCGACCGTTGCCGAAGGCCAGACCCGGGGACGACTTGCGAATGCACGCAGCGACTTCTTGCGGACGGGTGAGGGGGGCGAGCTGGTGTTCATCCCGCGACAGCCTGCCCCAGGCGGAGACGGCTACCATGGGAGATGCCCCGGGCTGCCGGTGCCCACGGCCAGCACCAACGCAAAGGCCAGTGCTGCCATCTGGCTGGTACGGTCCTTGACGGCAAACACCAGCGGGTCGTCGTGCATCTCGCCGCGATGGGCGTGCATCCACATCCAGCTGATCCAGAAGAGCATCACCGGTACCGCCCCCCAGATCATCTTCGGATGATCATAGAGGGTGATGACGGCATCACTGTTCACGTACAGTGCCAGCACCAGCACCGAGGCATAGCCGGCCACGATGCCCATGGCCTGAATGATCGGCGCATCCGCCACCGGTAGCCGCGACCGTGAACCTTGCCACTGGCGCGCTTGTGCACCTGCAGCTCCGCGTAGCGCTTCACGAAGGCCAGTGACAGGAACAGGAACACCGAGAAGGCCAGCAACCAGAACGACAGGTTCTGACTGATGGCAGCTGCCCCGGAGATGATGCGCAGCGTGTACAGCATGGCCAGTGTCAGGCAGTCCACCAGCAGCAGCCGCTTCAGCATCCAGGAATAGGCGCAGGTCAGCGAGAAGTAGAAGAGCAGCCACGACAGGAACATCGTGCCCACCATCAGGCCCAGACCCAGGCTGGCCAGCAGCAGGAAGGGGGCCAGCAGCACGCCCTGCCGGGGCGGGCACCGGGCCGGAGGCGAACGGGCGCAGCCGCTTGCGCGGGTGCAGCCGGTCGCTTTCCAGATCCATCAGGTCGTTGGCGATGTAGACCGACGAGGCGCACAGGCTGAACGAGAAGAAGGCCAGTACCAGCGCGCCCCAGGCCTCCAGGTTGTAGAAGTCGTGCGCTGCGATCAGCGGCACGAACAGCAGCAGGTTCTTCAGCCATTGGTGCACGCGCAGTACGCGTCGCCAGGCTGAAGGGCCGGTGGGGCGGCGCTCGAACACCTGCGAGACCGTGCTGACGGCAGCCGCCTTCTGGACCAGTCCGGCAGGGGCCTCCACCACGATGGCTTGCCGGGCGTGGGCCCACACGGCCAGGTCGGTCTCGGAATTGCCGGCGTAGTCGAACCCCTTGTCGCCGAAGCGTGCCACCAGCGCCTGAGCCTTCTGGGGCCCGGCTAGGGTTCAGCGTACCGTCGCTGGCCATGACTTCATCAAACAGGTCCGGTGCCGGGCAATGCCGTCGGCAATCGAGCGGTCGGATGCCGTGCACAGCACCAGTCGGCGCCCTTCGGATTTCTGGCTCTTGAGCCAGTTCAGCAGTGCCGTGTTGTACGGCAATGTCTTCGGATCGACGTGCGTGCGTGATGCCAGCTGCTCCTTCAGCACGGCCTTGCCGCGCGAGAGCCAGAGCGGGATGCGCAGCGTGTCCAGTGGTCTGTCCCTGAACAGTTTTCAGCGCAGACTCATGCAGCATGTCGGTGTGAATCAGGGTTCCGTCCAGATCACGACAAGCACGGGTTGATCCAATGAAGTGCTCCTGATTGGCCCGGAAAGAAGAATGGGCAGGGGCCGTGCCATCTGGCCAGGGGCTTTCATGGCCTCACGCAGAAGCTCCATGGCCATGCCGGAGGAACGGGAGGGCGGGGAGGTGGTCATGGTTCCGATGGCGCGACCCCGGCCAGAATGGGGCTTCACGGAACGCTGTCGGCAGTAGCCCTTGCTCGTGATTGACAGGGGCACTGCGCTGTTATCTGGAAGAAACATGACCTCCAGCTGTCAGGACGAGATGGTATCAAGAAATCGACAAACGTTATTACCGTTGCTTATATGCAACTAAACGTATCTCTTGCTCTGCTCAAGGGGAACATGGTTTTCCTGTTGCATTCCGGCCGATGGAGGGCTGTCTTTCAGCCGGCCGTCTCGAGGGATTCCTCCTTTCAGTGATATTGGCGGCCCAGGGCTGTGCCGCATGTCGGACCGTTCTGGTGGGAGGCTTGTCCGGATTCTGGACCAGCACCTTGTCGCCACCACGCCCGGGGAGTTCTGTGCGTCCTGATCAGGTCGGCGCCGTCGATAGAGATGCCGGTGTTGGAATCGTTGACGGGGCGAAGCAGGTGCGTTCGTCCGGGAAGTCTGGAATTCGGTCTGCACTGCCATCCAAGGTCCTGTCCGGCAGTTCCAGCTCGATGTCGGGCGTGGCAGGCAGCGCCATCATGGCTTCCCGCAGCGAGCGTTCAGATAAGTGCTCCATCAATGTGCTGAAGTCCGTGTCCTGACGCCTGCCAGAAGGTGATCCTTCAGTATCTGAACGACCTGTTCCTGTTGGCGGACGGATATGTCCACCCATAAGGGGAGGCGGATCAGGCGTTCAGCCTGTCGGGTGGTGACAGGGAGGGAGCCATGGGTTCTGGCATGGCGTTTTGCCGCCGGGGCAGTATGCAGGGGAACGTAGTGGAACACGGATCCAATGTCCTGTTCACGCATGGCCTGAAGAACGCGTTGGCGGTCAATGCCGGGTGCCAGCAGGATGTAGTACATGTGTGCGTTGTGCCGACATTCCTTCGGGATGATCGGGCGTCGCAGCACGCCGGCGTCCTCCAGCGGCTTCAGCAGGCGGTGATAGCGCTTCCAGCTGGCGAGGCGGTTGTTGGTGATTCGCTCCGAGTCCTCCAGTTGTGCCCACAGGAAGGCGGCAATCAGTTCGCCGGGCAGGTAGGATGAGCCAATGTCCTGCCAGGTGTACTTGTCCACCTCACCACGGAAGAACCTGCTTCGGTCGGTGCCTTTCTCGCGAATGATCTCGGCGCGTTGAACAAGTTCAGGCGCATTGACCAGCAAGGCGCCGCCTTCGCCGGAAATGACGTTCTTGGTTTCATGGAAGCTGTGAGGCGCCTGGGTGTCCCGGCTGCCCAGCGGTCGCCCCTTGTAGGTGGACATCATGCCTTGGGCGGCATCTTCCACGACCATGAGATTGTGGCGGCGGGCAATGTCGAGAATGGTGTCCATCTGCAGCCGACACCCGCATAGTGAACGGGAACGATGGCACGCGTGCGAGGAGTGATGGCGGCCTCGATCAGGTTCTCGTCAAGGTTGAGGGTGTCTTCGCGGATGTCGACAAACACTGGTACGCCACCGCGTAGCACGAAGGCATTGGCGGTGGAGACGAAGGTGTACGACGGCATGATGATCTCGTCGCGGCTGGATGTCCAGAAGCAGGGCGCTCATTTCCGGGGCTGCAGTGCATGAATGGGTGAGAAGTGCACGGTGAGCGGTCGTGTTCTTCTCTAGCCACTGGTGGCAGCGTGCTGTGAAATGACCATCTCCGGCCAGCATGCCCTTGAAGTTGGCCTCGGCAATGTAGGAAAGCTCCTTGCCGGTCATGTGAGGTTTGTTGAAGGGCGTGACCATCATGAACGGGATTTGTCCGGAAACACGAAGAATCTGAAACGACGAACAGGTAGGCGGCCACGATGAAGATGGCACCCGCACCGGACCCATTGATGGGGGTAGCCGTTCTGGTCAACCAGCCACCACAGCAGCAGAAGATTGATCAGGTAACCGCCCGGGTGAGCCAGCATGAAGCGGATTCCCGCGTGCGTGAGCTTGCCAGTGTGCCCGAATGTGAAGCGACGATTGGCCAGAAAGCTTGCCGTGGCTCCCACCGGGTGAAAGAACGGTCATCGTGGGTTTGGGAGGCAGTCCTGCGAGGGTGAGGATCAGGTACAGGCCATACCCGATGCCGTTCTGCAGCAGTCCGATCACACCAAAGAGGAAGAGCTGGCGCAGTGTTTTGGAAAGACTGCGGTGACGCGGAACGTCCGCCCCGTCGTGGACCGATGCCATGGGTGGCGCATGAGAACTGCTCCCGGGCTGGCCATGAGGTCGCTTCATATTCTTGGAATCTGGCTGCTGGTGCGACGGCCGCGAGGGCTTTCATGCCCGCGATGCACACCTTCGGCTTCCAGGTCCGAGAGGATGATGGCGCCGGCGCCCACGATGCAGCGTTCACCGATCTTCACACCATCGCGCAGGGTGGCGTTGACGCCAATGAAGCTCTGCTGGCCAATACGTACATTGCCCGCAATGGCAGCCTGAGGGCCAATGAAGCAATGGTCCTCGACATGCGTGTGATGACCGATGTGAGCGCCGCTCCAGATGATCAGGTTGTTGCCTAGGCGGACGAAAGGCTGGACGATGGCGCCTTCCAGAATCAGCGTGTTCTCGCCAATGTGCGTTTCCGGCGCGATGCAGGCACGGGGGCTGACGTGGCTGGCGGCACGATATCCCAGCTCCCGGGCTCTCAGGTAGCGCGCCTTGCGCACGGCGTTGGTGTTTGTATAGCCCAGGGCAATGTGGATGTCATGGCTTTCCGGCGGGCAGTGACGGGCAATCTCCTCGAAGGGAATGACAGGAAGGTTCTGGAAGTGCTCCCTGTCCATGTAGGCTGCGTCAGCGGTGAAGGCAACGATCCGGTAGGAGGGTCTTTCGAGAGTAGTAATGAGCAAGCTCACCCAGCTCGGTGGTTCCGAAGATGACAAGTTCCCGAGTCATGTCGGGTCTCCGTGACGGTGGATCTGCCGGATGATGGCGTAGGGGCGTTGCTTGGTTTCAGCGTAGACCTTGGAGAGGTAGATGCCGACAATGCCAATGAAGGCGATGATCATGCCGCCCAGAAGCCAGATCGAAGCCATGACGGATGTCCATCCGGTCAGTGGCGTGTCGAGAATGAACCAGCGAAGCAGCAGCCAGGCGATGTGCAATGCCGCCAGACAGGAGATGGTCAGGCCAATGTAGAAAATGCCGACCAGGGGGGCGTTGCTGAATGAGGTGACGGAGTTGACCAGCAGGGACAGCTTGCGCCGCAGGGTGTAGGTGCTGGCGCTGGTGCTGTGCTTCTTCACGATGTGTGGCCGCTGATCGAAACCCGTGATGTGAAAGAGGCCAGCCATGAAGACTTCCCTTTCCTGATGGCGTGTCAGGGCATCGACGTAACGGCGCGTCATCAGGCGTGCCGTGATCAGGTTTCGGGGAAGCTCCAGGCCCGAGAGCCAGTTGAATGCCTGCCAGAATCCTTCGCCGGAAACACGCTCGAACCAGCCTCCCTTGCGGCTCTGTTGCACGCCGTGAGACGACATCCACAGGCCTGTTGCCGCATCTGTTGATGAAATGCCAGCAGGTATTCGGGTTCTTCTTCCGGTCGCTGTCGATCAGAAAGACCAGCTCTCCCTGAGCCGAGGTCAGGCCGGTCATCATGGCACGGTGATGACCGAAGTTGCGCGACAGATCGGCAATGACGAGGTGCCTGTCCTGCTCGGTCAGCTGAAGGGGCGCGTTGCAGGCTGTCATCCGGTGAGCCGTCGTTGACGAGAACGATCTCGTAGTCTTCGCCGGCCAGTGCTCTGGCCGCAGCCGTGCAGCGCTGGTGAAACTCCGCCGGTGGGGGGCGGTTCTGTACAGAGTGGCCACGATCGAGAGCTTCATGACTGCACGTACCTCATGAAGCGCGGCGCATCGTGCCCGCAGTTGAACAGGAGGTCCGGATGCTGACGCCATGCACGAACTCACCCCATAGCTGAGGATAGGGGGCATACCCGTCGTAGTTGAACCACCGCAGCTCGACGCCTGCCCGCGTGAAGAGGGTTTCGTCAATGTAGTCTCGGGCCGCGGGGCCGGAGACGTACTCGGTCCCTCCGGCCTGCAGGCAGAGGTCGATGAGGCGTTCGGTTTTCCCGTCCTTCAGCGTGTAGTCGGAAGAGGTGCTAAGGCGGGTCTGGATGCCCAGAAAGGTGCAGATGGATTCGATGAGCTGCCGGTTGAGGGACGACAGGTGGGAGTGCCTTTGCTCGACGTAAATCGGTTCCAGCGAGGGAGTGATCTGGTTGAAGTGAGGGGTCTTCCGGTAGTTCTGGCACAGGGACTTCCAGTGCAGGTCAGCCCAGTCACTGCCGTCGATCAGCGTGTCCCGGATTCGCTGGTGATACTTGCCCTTGACCTGGACAGGCACGGTGAGCCACTGTGTCCCCTGCGGGGTCTTGATCAGGTTGCGATTCCGCCAGTCTCGCCGGGTGTACTGCATGTCGTCATACAGGATGAACTCATCGACATGGGCGATCAGGTCGAAAGTAGCCTTTCCACGGAATGAATTGGATTGCAGGATGGCAAGCGCTTCATGGCTGCTCCGTCTGTTTGGGTAGATAAAGCTGGATGCCTGCAATCGTGAGTCGGGAACGGCCTTGTAGTTCTGTTCGATATAGCGCTGCACGAGGGGGTGCGTGTTCCTGAAACGCAGCTCATCCCGGCCATCGAGTGCTGCATCCATGACCAGCAGGAAGGCAGGAGATGCCGCTTTCAAACGGTCGATTTCCTGTTGCTCGAAGGCTGGGCCTCGGGCGAAGAGGGCATAGATTGCCCAGACGGGCGCCTTTCGGGCCAGCAGCGGATGGGCGCCCGGCATCAGGGGCGTGGCCAGAGCTCTCCCCATGGGAGGCATATCGTTGATCAAGGCTGCGAAGAAGATTGACGCTGGCCGCGGTGTTCGGGTCGATGCGCAGCGGACTGCCGGAGATTTCCAGGTTGACGCACGGCGCCGCAATGCGGCATTGCCAGCCAGGGTGCTCGTTGAACATCAGACAGATGCTGGTCACGACCAGAAGCAGTGTGGCCACCGCCCCGGGACGGGCTGGGCTGCGTGCGGCCACCACCAGCATGCCGATCAGGAATGGGAAGATGCCCAGCGCCAGATGGCCGATGTCTGCACGGGAGTAGGCATAGTGCGCATAGGGCAGGGCCATCAGGATGGAGGCCATCAGCACCGGGTCAACGGGGCGCCCCTGAAAGCGGCGGACGAATCCCCAGACCAGTCCGATGACACCGAAGAGAGGCAAGGCCATGAAGAAGAGCCCCATCAGCATCTGCCAGCCCACGGTATGCCAGGGATACAGCCCGAATGAAGCGCGCCATGGCCACGGGATGGGCAGCGTGATGTTGGTGGCCTTGTGCTCGAACAGGAAGCGGATGCTCTCCCAGAAGGAGGCCGCAAAACCCGGGACCAGCGCCAGCATCAGCAACAGGGGCATGAAGCCAAGCACAACGCCTCCCAGCCATGCCGTGCATGTGCGCCACAGCGCGGGGAGCGGGGTACGGTGAGGCCCAGTGCAGCCAGGCAATGGCGAGTGCGCTGCCAAAGGCGCCGTAGAGGCCGTGGTTTCGTCCGAAGAAGGCCGTCAGGCCAACACCGATGCCCAGCAGTAGATAGCGTTTCGTGTCTGGCTGTCGGATGACCGCAGCCAGCATGCCGACCAGGAAGATCGACAGTGAGATATCGAAGAGCTTGTGCCTCGGAAACATCCAGAGGACAAGAATGAGAGCGCTGACCAGCAGAAAGGCCAGTCGCCTTGCTGGAGATGTCCCGGGATTGGCCTGATCCAGCAGACGAGGGCTACCGCAGTCCCAGCGCCTGAAAGATGGCGACCACAGCACGCAGCTGCATGATCCTTCCTGCCCCCACAGGGAGAGCAGGGCGGCTGACCAGTAGTATCGGCCGGGGTCATAAGCCGCATGAAGTCGCGCAGAGGGACTTCACCCGCAAGGACACGCTGGACGCCATACCAGAAAGCCTTCATCCCCGATGTTGTAGCCTTTGCGCCCCTGCCAGATGAACAGGAGAGCGACGACCGCGCAGGCAAGCAGGGTGATGAACTTGCGTGAGCTGGGGATACGGGTCAGCTGTCTTGGCATGGCTGGCGATGTCACTGGGCTGACGTTGAGGTGTCAGTAAACAGGACATTCTATCCAGCGGAAAAGGATCGTGCTATTTGGTTACGATTACCCGTCGGGATGCGACGGCCGCGCGGACATCTTCAGAGGATCCCTAACGGCGCCCCTCCCGCCAAAGCCGCCACCCATACCGCCAGAAGCAGGTGCGGGTCCAGTAGCGCAGCATGCCGCCGATGTGCCAGCGGGTGAAGCGCAGCGAGCGGTGGCTCTGTTTGCGGGCATCGTGCACCACCCGGGTGTCGGCCACCTGGGCGAGGCTCCAGCCGGCCAGGCAGAGGCGGCTGCAGATGTCCACGTCTTCGATGTACAGGAAGTAGCCTTCGTCGAAGCCGCGGATCTCGTTGTAGGCGCGGCTGTTGAACAGCAGGAACATGCCGGCCAGCCAGTCGGGGTGGTCGCCGTGGTTGACGGGGTGCAGTTTCTGGCGGATCAGCTCGCGCGGGGTGTACAGCTTGCGGGCGGTGTTGGCCAGCTCGCCTTCGGGGCTGTAGATCCAGGGGCCACCAGACCCCGTTTTGGTGTGCCAGTCAGGTCCTGTAGCAGGGCCGGGAAGGGTCGGCGTCGAACCGCAGGTCTGGGTTCATCACGCAGAAGTAGGGCGTGCGACAGTGCGAGAAGGCGGTGTTGTGGTTGCTGCCGAAGCCCTTGGGGGTCTCGTTGCGGATCACCACCGGCGGATGTGGCCCATGTTCAGGGGCAGGCAGATCGCGTTCGGGAATGTTGGCGGTGTAGATGATTTCCGCCACGTCCGGGGAGCTCAGGCGCAGGATGTCTTCCAGCATGCGCAGGGGCGATGTCGCGCTGGCCGTGGCTGACGATGGAAGGGTGATCTTCATGGGAACCTGTGTGACTGGGCAACCGTTATTGTGACGGAAGGGCGCAGATGGTGATGGGAAACCCCGGGGATGCCGGGAATACGCCTGATTTTTCAGGGGTTTCTCGGGGCCGGAAAGGGCATGGGCGACGCAGGTGGAACAGTGTGCCGGCTGTCTTCGGGCAGTGACACCGGGGCGTCAGCGTGGTCGATAGGCACCGCCGCGGCCCAGCAGTCCGTCCCACAGGCCCCGGTTCATCATGCGGATGCGCGGTAGCCGTGGCGTGGCCACCAGGGCGTAGAAGCCGTACTTCATGACGGTCTGGTAGGCATCCACCACTTTCCAGCGCCAGCCAATGTGCGGCATGCGCTGCAGCAGCAGGGCGTTGCGGAACAGGTAGTAGTGGCGCAGGGGGGAGTGGTCAGGCAGGTGCTTGCCCATGAAGCGGATGGGGGTATCGCCCAGTTCATGCTGCATGCGGGCGTCGCACACGCCCAGCATGCGGTAGCCGGCGTGGGCGGCGCGCAGGCACCACTCGATGTCCACGTAGTCGATGAAGAGCCGCTCGTCCATGTCACCCACGGCGTCCAGCACGGCCATGGGGATCAGGCTGCCGGAGGCGATCAGGTGCTCCACCTCGATGAGCTGGCCGGCGTGCTGGCATTCGCAGCGCACGCGCTTGAATCCTTCCAACCGCACGAAGGGGAGGGTTGGTGGTCTGGCGCGCATCGGCGTAGCGCGGGCCGGCGGCGGCCACCGGGGGGCTGCCGGCAGGCTGGTTTTCGATGGCGGCGCGCAGGGTGGCCACCATGCCGGCCTCGGGAATGCTGTCGTGGTCCAGCAGCGGCACGTAGCGGCTACCGTGCTGGCGCGCCAGCGTGATGCCGGCGTTCTGTGCGGCGCCGATGCCCCGGTTCTCGCCACGGGCCAGCAGGGGTCAGCGCACTGGAAGGGCCTTCCACCAGGGCCTGAAGGGCGGCCAGGGTCTCGGCGGATGATCCGTTGTCGACCAGCACAACATGTTCGACCTGTGGCTGCACGGCCTGGCAGAGCCGGGCGAGCTGCTCGGGGTCGGGGTTGTAGGTGACGACGACGGCGGTGATGTCCTGGGCGGCTTCAGGCACGGCCATAGTTGTCCTGAAAGCGTACGATGTCGTCTTCGCCCGGTGTTCGCCGTCTGCACCTCGATCATCACCAGCGGCAGCAGGGCAGGGTTCTCAGCCGGTGGCGGTGGGTGGCCGGGATGTGAGGTGGACTCGTTGGTCCCCACGAAGATCTCTTCATCGCCGTTGGTGACCTTGGCCATGCCCTTGACGACGATCCAGTGCTCGTTGCGGTGGTGGTGCATCTGCAGGCTCAGGCTGGCGCCGGGTTTCACCTCGATGCGCTTGATCTTGTAGCGCGAGCCTTCGCCCGAGGATGGTGTAGGTGCCCGAGGGGCGCGCCACGGTACGGTGCAGCTGGGCGGCCTCGTGCTTGCGAGCTTTCAGTTCCTTCACCACCTCCTTCACCTTCTGGGCCTGGTCGGCGGCAGCCACCAGCAGGGCGTCGGGGGTGTCGATGATGAGCAGGTTCTCCAGGCCGACGGTGGCCACCAGGCGGTCTTCGCTGTTGTGGACATACACGTCGTGACTGTCGACGAAGACGGTCTCGCCGGTGCTGCGGTTGCCCTCGTCATCGGGCGCCGAGAGGCTGCGCACTGCATCCCATGAGCCGATGTCGTTCCAGCCGAAGGTGCCGGGCACCACGGCCACTCGGTCGGATTTCTCCATGACGGCATAGTCGATGGAGATGTCCGGCGCCTCGCGGAAGTCGTCGCCGGCGATCTCCAGCAGGGTGGCGTGGCTGGTGTGCTCCTGCTTGCGCTGGCCCGGCAGGCGCGAGCGGCGCGCAGCACGTCGGGGGCGTGCTGCTGCAGGGGCTTCCAGCATGGTGCGGGCAGCAAAGCAGAACATGCCCGAGTTCACAGGTAGTTGCCGGCGGCCAGCAGCTGCTCGGCCTTCTCGCGGGCGGGCTTCTCGATGAAGCGGACCACGTGACGGCCGCTGCCGGCCTGTTGACCCGTGCCCGGGATGGGCTCGCCGGCCTCGATGTAGCCGTAACCTGTTTCCGGAGCGGTGGGCTGGATGCCGAAGGTGACCAGATACCCCTGGGCGGCCAGTGCGGCGGCCTGGCCGACGGTGGTGCCGAACAGCGCCTCGTCGCTGATCAGGTGGTCGGCGGGCATCACCAGCATCAGCGCGTCGGGGCCGTGGCGATCGGCCACCTGCAGGGCTGCCAGGGCAATGGCAGGGGCCGTGTTGCGGCCGAAGGGCTCCAGCAGGAAGGTGGGACGCTCGGGCTCATCGGGCAGGGTCAGCTGGTACTCGTCGCGCGACAGGAAGAAGTACTCGCGGTTGGTCACCGTCAGGATCTCGCCCGGATCGGCCACGCGGCGTGCGCGCCGGTAGGTCTTCATCAGCAGGCTTTCGCCGTCGGGCAGCTTCATGAAGGGCTTGGGGTGACCTTCACGCGAGACGGGCCAGAGTCGGGTTCCGGCGCCGCCGGACAGAATGACGGGAATCAGCATGGAAAGGGCCTGTGAGGGATGCGGTTGCTGCCGCCGGCAGGGCCGGGCGACGTGTCGATGGACATGATCATAGCGCCCTTGCCGTTCCGGCGTCAGAAGGGGGCATCCATCGTTGCCTGTCGGGCAGAGGCGTGTGGCGCGTCATCACGCCGGGATGGTGGGCCGATGTTCATCGAGCAGGCAAGGGGATCTTGGATGAGGGATCTTGGATGGGTGGGAGGACGGATTGATGGGAGTACGGATGGATGGGAGGAGGACGGATGAGCGGATAGGCGAACGAGCGGGAGGGCTGAATGAGCGGGTTTCCTGAAGAAGAACGCTCTTTCCTGTCAGTCATGCCTGCCGGGTGGCCAAATGCGGTTTGCGCATGGCCTCATGCGCAGTATCCACAGGTTTTATTGACACTTTTTCCATGCCCAGAAAATAATCCGCTTGTCATGGATTTCAAATGGATGCGCCCGCATCGGTTTTGCTGAAAGAGGAGAAGGGAACATGGTGAAAGACGAGAGGCAGGGTGGTGGAAGGGGTTCAGAAAATGACGCCTTCCGAGGCTTTCGTGGAGACCATGGTGGCCCATGGGGTGAAGAACATCTTCGGCATCATGGGGTCGGCGTTCATGGATGCGATGGACATCTTCACGCCGGCCGGCATCCGCTTCATTTCGGTGGTGCATGAGCAGGGCGCGGCCCACATGGCAGACGGCTACTCGCGGGCCAGCGGCCCGCCGGGGCGTGGTCATCGGGCAGAACGGCGGGCATCAGCAACTGTCACGGCCATTGCGGCGGCGTACTGGGCGCACAGTCCGGTGGTCATCGTCACGCCCGAGGCCGGTACGCGCACGATGGGGTTGGGGGCTTTCAGGAATGCAACCAGCTGCCCATGTTCGAGAATTCACCAAGTATCAGGCGCCGTCAACAACCCGGCGCGCATGGCCGAATACACCGGGCGCTGCTTCGACCGGGCGCTGTCGGAAATGGGCCCCACGCAGCTCAACATTCCGCGCGACCATTTCTATGGCGAGATCGAGACGGAAATCCCCCGTCCGATGCCGCTGGAGCGTGGTCCGGGTGGCAAGGAGAGTCTGGACCGTGCCGCCGATCTGCTGGCCGAGGCCAGATTCCCGGTCATCGTGTCGGGCGGTGGCGTGGTGATGGCCGATGGTGTGGAGCAGTGCCGGGCGCTGGCCGAGCGGCTGGGGGCGCCGGTGGTCAACAGCTACCAGCACAACGACAGCTTTCCGGCCAGCCACCCGCTGTGGTGCGGTCCGCTGGGCTACCAGGGCTCCAAGGCAGGCATGAAGCTGATTTCCCAGGCAGACGTGGTGCTGGCGCTGGGCACCCGTCTGGGGCCGTTCGGCACGCTGCCCCAGCATGGCATGGATTACTGGCCGAAATCGGCGCAGATCATCCAGGTGGATGCCGACAACAAGATGCTGGGGCTGGTGAAGAAGATCTCGGTGGGCATCTGCGGCGATGCGAAGGCAGCGGCCGAAGCGCTGCTTGAGCGGTTGCAGGGCCGCACGCTGGTGTCGGATGCCACGAAGGCCGAGCGTGCCGCAAAGATCCAGGCCGAGAAGGCGGCCTGGGAGCAGGAGCTGGATGCCTGGACGCACGAGACCGATCCGTACAGCCTGGAGATGATCGAGGAGCAGAAGGGCGAGACGCCTTTCAGCGGCGGCCAGTACCTGCATCCGCGCCAGGTGCTGCGCGAGCTGGAAAAGGCGCTGCCGCCGGACGTGATGCTCTCCACTGACATCGGCAACATCAATTCGGTGGCGCACAGCTACCTGCGCTTCGAGCGGCCGCGTAGCTTCTTTGCGCCGATGAGCTTCGGCAACTGCGGCTACGCCTTCCCCACCATCATCGGCGCCAAGGTGGCCCGTCCCGACCGGCCGGCGGTGTCCTACGCCGGGGATGGCGCCTGGGCCATGAGCATGGTCGAGACCATGACCTGCGTGCGGCACGGCATCCCGGTCACGGCGGTGGTGTTCCACAACCGGCAGTGGGGAGCCGAGAAAGAAGAACCGGTGGATTTCTATAACCGCCGTTTCGTGGCCGGTGAGCTGGACAGCCCGAGCTTTGCCGGCATTGCCCGTTCCATGGGGGCCGAGGGCATCGTGGTGGACCGTCTGGAAGACGTGGGCCCCAGCCTGAAGAAAGCCATCGACATGCAGATGAACGAGGGCAAGACCTGCATCATCGAGATCATGTGCACCCGTGAGCTGGGCGATCCGTTCCGGCGCGATGCGCTGTCGAAGCCGGTGCGCTTCTGGACAAAAGTACCGGGATTACGTCTAGGGATCCTCTGAACAAGTCCCCGCGGCCGTCGCATCCCCGTAACGGGCGCATGACTGCGTTGCCATTTGCTGTCAATAGCGCTGCTATTGACAGCAAATGTCGCCTTGTCCTGCATCCCGTTCCGTGGCGCGCCGGTTCGCGTGACTTATCCAGAGGACCCCCAGGAATCCCAGGGTGAGGGCTTGCGGGTTGGGGTTTTCACCATGGCAGATGGGTGCGCCGATGGCGGGGGCGCTGGGGGTACCATGGGATCACATTCAGGATCCTGCCCCATTGTCCCTTTTCCGTCGTTTGCCGCGAGCACTCTCACCTACATCTGATCCCGCCCTCCCGGACCTGCTGCAGGGCGTCCAGCAGCGCCAGTGCGCTGAACCGGAACGTCGTGCTGTGTGAAAGCCGACGATCCCCGCGTGCTGCGGGCCGGCGTGCAGGCGCAGCAGCGTGGCGTTGCCCGCATCACGCTGGTGGGCAACCGCAAGACCATCGAACAATGTGCGGCTGCCGAAGGGCTGTCGCTGGACGGCCTCACCATCCGCGATCCCGCCAACGATCCCGAGACGGAGGCCCTGGCCGATCGTCTCTTCCAGCATCGCCAGCACAAGGGCATGACGCCCGAGAAGGCGGCTGCCGAGATCCAGAAGCCCCTGGTGTTTGCCAACATGCTGGTGGCCGAGGGCAAGGTGGACGGCTCGGTGGCCGGCGCCGTGCACACTACGGCCGACGTGGTTCGTGCCGCCATCCAGCTCATCGGCACGGCACCGGGTACCAGCCTGGTGTCCAGCTTCTTCCTGGTGGCGCTGGACAAGCCTCATCATCCCATGCAGGGCGGCCTCATCTACACCGACTGCGGCCTGGTCATCAACCCCACGTCCGAGGAGCTGGTGGACATTGCCCGCGCCGGTAGTCGCAGCGCCCAGCAGCTGCTGGGTGAAGAGCCGCGTGTGGCCATGCTGTCCTTCTCCACCGCGGGCAGCGGTGGCAAGCACCCCGACGTCGAGAAGGTCCAGCGTGCCGTGGCGCTGCTGGCCGCGGCTGAGCCGGATCTGAAGCTGGACGGCGAAGTGCAGTTCGATGCCGCCATGGTGCCGTCGATCGCCACCCGCAAGCTTCCGGACTCGAAGCTGAAGGGCCGTGCCAACGTGCTGGTGTTCCCCAATCTGGACGCCGGCAACATCGGCTACAAGATTACCGAGCGCATCGGTGGTGCCATGGTGGTGGGACCCCTGCTGCAGGGTCTGCGCCGTCCGGCCAACGACCTGTCGCGGGGCGCCGATACGCCCGACATCGTCAACGCCATTGCGGTGACGGCGCTGCAAAGCGCCTGATCGGCCGTCCGTTGTCCGTTTTTCGCCCGGGGCTCGCCGGGCGGACGCATCCTCGGTTCCCCCGGCTCGTGCGCTGGCGGGAATCGAGGGGCTTTCTGTCGGACGTTGCTCGGGCGGGGCGGGGTATGATGCCGGGGTCGCTGATTCCTGCTCCCTCATCCGCTCATTGCCATGCCTTCCCGCCCCGATCCCTGCCACGCCTTTCTCGTCGTGGGCAGGTACCTGCCCGGCGTCATGCTGGCCACGGTCATTGCCGTGGCCGCCAGCTTCGTGTCCGAGCACTACGGCGGCCCGAAGTTCCTCTACGCGCTGCTGATCGGCATCGCCTTCCATTTCCTGTCCGATGACGCGCGTTGCGTGCCGGGCATCGAGTTTTCGGCCGAAGCTGGTGCGCATCGGGGTGGCGCTGCTGGGCGCCCGCATCGTCATGGCCGATGTCTCGGCGCTGGGGCTCTGGGGCATCCTGGGCCTGGCGGGTGCCGTGATTCTGACCATGTCCTTCGGCGTGCTGATGGCGCGTGCGCTGCGCCTGCCGCCCATGCTGGGGCTGCTGTCGGGTGGGGGCACGGGCATCTGTGGCATCTCGGCCACCATGGCCATTTCCGCCACCATGCCGCAGACGGCCGAGAACGAGCGCAACACGCTGATGACGGCCATCGGCATCGCCAGCCTGTCCACGGTGGTGATGGTGCTGTATCCGCTCTGGGTGCGCTGGCTGGACATGTCGGTGGCCGAGGCGGGCCTCTTCCTGGGCGGCGCCATTCATGACGTGACGCAGGTGGTGGGGGCGGGCAACATCCTGTCGCCCGAGATCGCCAAGGCCGCCACGCCGGCCAAGATGTTCCGGGTGGCCATGCTGGTGCCGGTGGTACTGACGCTGGCCTTCGTCTTTCGCAAGGCCGTGGCGCAGTCGCCCTCACTGGATGGCAGCAAGCCGGCAAAGCGGCCGCCGCTGCTGCCCTTCTTCCTGCTGATGTTCGTGCTGCTGATGGTGCTCAACAGCCTGGGCTGGATCCCGGCGGCTGTTCAGCGACATGGCCGGGGATGCCTCTTCCCGGGCGCTCGTCATCTCCATCTCGGCACTGGGGCTGAAGACCTCCTTCGAAAGATCGCCGCGCTGGGCTGGCGGCCCATCGTGCTGCTGGTGAGCGAGGCGCTGTTCGTTGCCGCATTCGCGACGGGCGTGGTATTGATGATGCGGATGTGAGCGCTCCTCGCTTTTTCATGATTTGGTTATTTCAATAGTATTTTTCCGATAAATAGGATCGGTGCCATGTCATTTATATTCTGGCCATGGCACCGGTCGGCAGATATTCCGATGGTCCGCACGTGCGATGGCGCGTGTCGATTCAAGGAACATGCAGCCACGTGATTGCAGCCGATCTGCGCCCCGATGTCTTTTTGTGGGTTTGCATGATGGATATTGCAGTCGACCAGGGATTCCTTCGCCAACGCTTGCCGTCGAAGGACGTTTCAACCACCCGTGCGCTGGATCGCTACGATCCGACCTATGATCCTCTTGTGGCGTCCACGCCCGGATGCGGGCAGGACTACTCACCGACCTACTGGATTGCCACGGCCGGTGAGCCGCCCGCGGACGATGGCCCCATCGACAGTGACCGCGAGGTGGATGTGGCCATCATCGGCTCCGGCTTCACCGGGCTGTCGGCCGCCATCGCCCGGCGCGTGATCACGGCATCCGGGCCACCGTGCTGGAAGCCAACCGCGTGAGCTGGGGATGCAGCGTGCGCAATGGGGGCCAGGCCCAGTGTGCCTCCGGTCGCCTGACCCGCTCGCAATGGATCGCGCGCTGGGGGCTGGACACGGCGCTGGCGCTGCATGCCGAATGCCTGGATGGCATGGAGTACTTCAAGCGGCAGATTGCCGATATCGATTGCGATGTGCAGCCTGGTGGCCACCTGTACGTGGCGCACCGTGCGGCCCGGATGCCGATGCTGGAGCGTGAGGCGAAGGTGCTGCGCGAGGTCTTCAGTACGATGCACAGATCACTGGATGCCGACACGCTGCGCCGCCACTACATCGACGACCACGAGGCGGCCGGCGCCATGCACGAGCCCGAGGGGCTGGGGGTGCATCCGGCCAAGCTGGCCTTCGGCTACCTGAAGAAGGCGAGGGCGCTGGGGGCGACCGTGCATCCGGCCAGTCCTGTGCAGGGCTGGGTCACGAAGGACGGCTGGCACCATCTGCAGACGCCCGGTGGCGTGGTGCGCGCGCGGGCCGTGGCCGTGGCCACGGGCGGCTACACGTCGCAGACATTGCATTCGCGTTTGCGCAACCGCCTCATGCCCATCCTGTCCAACTCGGTGGTCACGCGCCGGCTCACGCCTGAGGAGATCGAGGCCAATGGCCTGCGTACTCATCAGGTTATTACCGACACGCGGGTGCTGCGCCATTACTATCGACTCACACCGGATGGTCGGTTGCAGATCGGCAGTCGAAGCGCCATCAACGGACGCGGTGCGCCCGACAAGCGCTACGAGCGGATGCTGCTGGACGGCATGGTGCGCAAGTTTCCGGGCCTGCGTGACGTGTCCATCGACTATTCCTGGTGGGGCTGGGTGGATGTCAGCCACGACATGATGCCGCGCATCGTGCAGCCCGACCCTCACGTCGCCATCTACTACGCGCTTGGCTATGGTGGCAATGGCGTGATGTACGCTGCCGAGGCCGGTCGCCGCCTGGCGCAGTGGATTGCCGGCGCCGGTGGCTCGCTGCGCCTGCCCATCTTCCAGGGGCAGCTGCCTTTCCCCAACGTGGCCGGCGTCATCACATCGGAATGGTTTGCGCCATTCCGGCGGCTTAGCCAGCGGGCGCTGTACCGCTGGTATCACCTGAAGGACGAGTCCTGTAACCCGTCCTTCGACGACGCAACGCGTGCCGGCGCACCGCCGGCACATTCCCGAATCCAGACCGGGCAGACTCGCCCGGGAAAGAGCGCCGACCCCAGGGAGGGACCTTCCATGCGACCAAAATCTGCCGGCATCATGCTGATAGTGGCCATTCTGCTGGGCATCTCCGGCACGGCCTGTGCCGCCACCTTCAAGATGGCCGTGGGCGATGCCCAGGGCGGTACCCAGTGGGAGCTGGCGTCATTCTTCAAGCAGTCGCTGGAACGAAAGACGCAGGGCGTGCACCGGGTGGCGCTGTTTCCCAATGGCCAGCTGGGCAGCGAGGAGGACACCGTCAACGAGGCGGCCATGGGCACGCTGGACATGTCGGTGCTGGCCATCAACAACCTGGCGCCGTTCTCGCCCACGCTGAGCGTGCTGACGCTGCCCTACATCGTGCGCAATGCCGACGAGGCACGCACGCTGGTGCAGGGCGAGATTGGCCGCGAACTGGTGGACAACACCGTGCGTGATGCCCAGGTGCGGATCGTCGGCTGGGCGTTCTCGGGGTTCCGGGTGCTGACCAACTCACGCAAGCCGGTCACGAATCCGGAAGACCTGAGCGGCATGGTGATCCGCGTGCCCAAGAACGAGGTGATGATCGAGACCTATCAGGCCTGGGGCATCAATCCGTCGCCGCTGGCATGGTCCGAGACCTTCACTGCCTTGCAGCAGAAGGTGGTGGACGGGCAGGACAATCCGTTCATCACCGTGGCGGCGATGAAGTTCGACGAGTGCAGAAGTACATCACCCCCATCCGCTACCTGTTCTCGCTGGAGCCGCTGGTGATCAGCGAGGAGGTCTTCCAGCGTCAGACGCCTGCGATGCAGGATGCCATCCTGGCGGCGGGGAGGGAAGCCACGGCGCACAGCTATGACTATCTGCAGCGGACCGAGCGTGAGGTCAGACAGCAGCTGCGGGCCAAGGGGCATGGAGATCGTCGAGCCCGCCGGGGCGAAGAGGCCCGGGCAAAGGTGGCCATGGAGCGTGTCTGGCCCCGTTTCTACGACACGGTGGGCGGCAAGGAGAAGATCGATGCCACCCAGCGCGCCCTGGGGCGCTGATTGGCCGCCGTGCCTGCCGCCAGCCCTGTGACGGGAAACGCCATGGCCCCAAAGCACAAAGCAGCCCGCTCGAAGCGCCGCTGGTCCTGGCTGGATCACGTCGAGGAATTCATCTGCGCCTTTCTGCTGGTGGGGTTCGTGTCGCTGATGTTCGCGCAGATCGTCAGCCGGCAGCTGTTCCATTACACCATCCTGTGGGCGGATGAACTGGCCACGCACATGTTCGTGTGGTTCGCGTACTTTGGCGCCGTGGTGGCGGCGAGGCTCTCGGCCCACAACCGCGTCACCTTCCAGTTCACGTTCTTTCCGCCCATCGTCAAGAAGGTGTCCGAAGGGCTGGCCGATCTCATCTGGGTGGCCTTCAACCTGTACTTCGCGTGGCTCAGCATCGATTTCATCTTCTTCCGGATGAACCGCTTCTGGAGTTCGCAGACACTGGGCCTGCCGATGAAATACTTCTATCTGGTGCTGCCGGTGGCCTTCGTGCTGATGTCGGTTCGCATCCGGCCAACGACTATCGCGTGCTGATCAAGGGGAGGCGTTGAAGGACCCCGAGCAGGCCGAGATCGAGCGGCTGGCCCATCAGCACCACGAGGAATAGGGCATGGAATACCCCGTCGTGGCGATCCTTTTCGGATCCTTCCTGGTGCTGCTGCTCATCGGCGCTCCCATCACCGTCTCGTTGGCCGTGTCGGCGCTGGCCTGCTTCTGGGTGCTGGACATTGATCCGGTCCGCATGGTGCAGATCGCCCTACACCTCGGTAGGCTCCTTTCCGCTCATGGCGCTGCCGGCCTTCGTGCTGGCCGGTGCGCTGATGGAAGCGGCCGGCATCTCGCGCCGGCTGGTGGACAGTGCCGAGGCGCTGGCCGGGCCGGTGACGGGTGGACTGGGCATGGCCACGGTGCTGGCCTGCGTGTTCTTTGGCGCTATCTCCGGCTCCGGTCCGGCCACCACGGCGGCCGTGGGCATGCTGATGGTGCCGGCCGTGACGCGACGCGGCTGTGACAAAGGCCTATGCGAGGCGCCGTCACGGCGGCATCCGGGGCATCGGCATCATCATTCCGCCCTCCATTCCGATGGTGATCTTTGGCGTGGCGGCCATGGGTCTGCAGATTCCGCCGGCCGCCGTGGCGCGACACGGCGAATTTGCCAGCCTGTCGATCCCGAAGCTGTTCATGGCGGGGGCCGTGCCGGGCCTGGTGATGGCGCTGGCACTGATCCTGGTGAACTACCTGATCTCGCGCCGACGCGGCTACCGGGGCCTGACCGACACCTGGAGCGGCCGCGCCATCGTCGAGCGCTGCGCCATGGTGTGTGGTCGCTGGTGGCGCCCTTCATCATCCTGGGCGGCATCTATTCGGGGCTGTTCACCCCCACGGAATCGGCCGTGGTGGCCATTGCCTACACGTTGCTGGTGGGCGTGGTGCTGCATCGGGAGATCACCTGGGTCAAAGCGCGGGAAGCCCTGCTGGCCACCACCTGGATCACCGGGCGGGTGCTGCTGATCCTGTTTGCGGCCACGGTGTTCGGCCGGGTGCTGGTGGAAGAGGAGATCCCCGCGCAACTGGCGACGCAGCTGCTGGGCATGACCGACAGCCTGGACGTGGTGTGGCTCTTCCTGATCGTGCTGCTGCTCTTCGTGGGCATGTTCATGGAAACGCTGGCGGCCATCATGATCCTGGTGCCGGTGCTGATGCCGATCATGTACATGCTGGGCGCCGATCCCACCCACGTGGGTATCGTGGTCATCTGTGCGCTTTCCATCGGGTTCCAGACGCCGCCGCTGGGCGAGAACCTGTTCGTTGCCTCCGGCATCAGCGGCATGACAGTGGAGCAGATCGTGGTCAAGGTCGTGCCCTTCACGCTGGTCAGCATCCCGGCGCTGCTGCTGATTGCCTACGTGCCGGCACTGTCACTGTGGCTGCCGGCGATGATGGGGGTATGACTGAGGGGAGTGGAGCGAGGAGGCGGGATGCAAGAGGGAAGGTGGAGATGGAGCAGGAGGCCACAAAAGACCCGGTGCGGCAGCTTTCGTGGAAGATGTGAGCGGCAGGGGCTGGCGGGCGGGCCGCTCTGGTATGCTGGACCACATGGCATACGATGAAACCTGGCCCAGCGGATCCGTGAGCGGCTGGCGGGCATTCCCAGCCTGCGCGAAGTGAAGATGTTTGGCGGCCTGTCCTTCATGGTGGACGGTCACATCGTGGCCTTTGCCAGTCGCAGCGGCGACATGATGGTGCGCTGCCCGCCCGAAGACGAGGAACGGCTGCTGGCCGAGGCCGGGGACACGGCGCAGCCGGCCCGCATCGGCAATCGGAAGCAGCAGCAGAAGACCACCGGCTGGATCACGGTCCGGGCCGATGCACTGACCGAGCCCGTATTCGACCGGTGGCTGGATATTGCGCTGGACTACAACCAGCGCCCCTGAAAATCAGGCCTCCTTGCCGTCCGTGCGCACCAGCATGACCGGCACCGGCGCGATGCGGGCCACCTGCTCGGCATCACTGCCCAGCAGCAGCCGGTCGATGCCACGACGGCCGTGCGTGCCCAGGATGATCAGGTCGCAATGCTCGTCCTTGGCTTGCTGGACAATGAGCTCCGAGACACGCTGGTTGCCGCTCTCCACCACATGCGCGGCGACCGACGAGGCCGCCATCACGCAAGGGCTTGGCCGCCTTTTCCAGCAGGGCCCGTGCCGTGGCCGGGAAGTGCGGCCGCACCTGCTCGGTATAGACCTTCGGGCGCTCGTAGCCGTTGCTGTAGTGCATCTCTTCGACGATGGAGAGCAGGATGATGGAGGCGCCGCTGAGCCTGGCCAGTGCTTCGGCGTGCTTCAGCGCCAGTTGAGCAGTGGCGCTGCCATCCGAGGGACAAGAAGTTTCTTGTACATGGTTGGCTCCTGCCTTGTTGCCCTTGGGGTGTTCTGTCCCTTATTTTATAAGGGAGGAGGGGAGGGGCGTAGCGTTGCGGGAACAGGTTGAACGGAGGGAGCCGCAGTCGAAGGTGTCAACCTTGTCGGTGGGAGGCGGTTTCCGGACTGAGGCGTGTAGATGGCTCACCCCAGCACTCCAGGTTCCTGCAGCAGTTGCTTCAGAGGGGGCTTACTTTGGATGGGGCGATCCAGTGCAGCCTGGAATGCCTGCCACAGGGGCTTGTCCAGTGTGAAATGGCGACGGTCTGCGAGGGTCTGGGCGGCTGCCGTGATGCCGGCGTCGAGCAGGAACTCGCTGACGTTCTTGTCGCTGGCACGGGCAGCTTCCTGCAGCAGCTGCTAGACGGGTGTGCTGGTACGAACGTCGATGCGTTCGGTCTTGGGACCGTTGCGGGTACTCATCGCAGCTCCAGGAAAGGGGGCTTCGGCATCCTGAGATTATGGTTGTCCGGCCAATGTCCCGACAACGCCCCTCGGTCCGGACGTACGCAAGGGGGCTGCCCAAGAAAAAAGCCCGACCGGGATGAGCGATCGGGCTTGGGATGCTGGTGGAGCCGGCGGGAATCGAACCCGCGTCCGAAAGTCTTCTGCGACCAGTTCTACGTGTGTAGTGACGTCATTGAGATCTCGTTGCCGTTACGCCGACGCACAGGCTCAACCAGCAACCAGCCACCTGAGTTTTAGGCCCCTGACCGGTGGCCCGGCGAGGACGATTCGGTAAGAATGACACTGCTGCCCCTTGCGGGGCCCGGGCTACCGACAACCCGGTGCAGCGGCTAGGCCTTAAGCGGCCAGTGCGAAACGCTCGTCGTTGGCGTTTATTGGTTTTCCGGTGGATTAACGAGGTAACGGACCCTCGACACGCCCTGAGCCGCTTCACTACCCCCGTCGAAACCAGGTCGGCCCCAGACCTTTCAGTATACCTCGGTTGTCAAGGGAAGGGGTGGCCTGTGGCCGTGGCGCACCGTGAGGACGGTGGTGCCGCGTGGACGTCGGGGAGGAGGGTGGTGGGGGCAGAGGAAGAGCAGTCGACCCCGGTGGAGCGTGTCGTGAGGGGACAGTTTGTGAGGAGGAGGGCTTGTGAGGAGGAGGGTTGGGAGGAGGAGGGTTGTGAGGAGGAGGGTTGTGAGGAGGAGGGCGTCGAGAGGGGGCTGAGGGGCGCTCAAAGGCAGGGGACTCTTCGAGTGCAGGTGGAAGCATCAGGCACCCGAAAAAGACTTTCAGGACGTTTTCATTTCCATTCGCGCCTGACATCCTCGAACTGCTGATGGCCGGGCGGCAGCCTCGCCGGATGAACCTGATCTGGTTCCAGCGCAACCCGCTGCCGGTGGATTGGGAGGCGCAACGCCAGATCGTGAAGCGCTTTGAGGAGGACGCATGAGCAAGAAGCACCGGGGCCGGTTCAAGGGTGATCCGGTCACCTATCAACTGCCGAACCCGGCAGGCGGCGTGCAACTGGAAACCTTCGTGCCTGGACGCTGGTGAAGCGGGGGCTGAAGAAGCAGGTCATCACGCCCTTGGACGCGCCGCAGGAATTTCTGTCCGAGGCCACCCGGGAGCGGGAAGCCCGGTCGACCGCGCAGGACACCGCGTTGATGCGGGCGCTTGGCCTCGCGCACCACTGGCAGCGCCTGCTGGACGAAGGTCGATTTGCATCGATCAGCGCGATCGCACAAGCTGAGGGCCTCGATCTCGGTCGGGCCAGCAGAATCGCCCGATTGGCTCAGTTGGCACCCAGCATCGTTGAATCCTGCGCAGCCGGTGAGGATGACGGAGTGACCCTGGAGCGTGTCAGCCGCAGGGCCATCCCGCAGCGATGGGACGTTCAGTGCGCGCGCCTGCTATCCGGCCGATGAGCCGCAGCAAGTCCCCTTACCGCGCTCCTGAATCGGCGGGCACGGCACGGTGCCGTAGGGAGCAGTACACGCAGCAGTCACCGGCTTTGGGCTTGAGCACCGTGTGGCACTGCTCGCACTCATAGAACCATTGGCAGGCGTCTGTGGGCATCGTCTCGGTCTTGGCGTGGCCACACTCGGGACAGGTCAGCGTCGACTCCAGGATCATCGCTGTCACTTGGCACTCCCCACCACGGTTGAGGGGTAACCCGCATCCTTGGTGGCGCGCGTCAGGGCCTCGACGTTGGTCTTCGCATCATCGAAGGTCACCTTGGCCTCCCGCCTGTCCGAGCTCACCTCGGTCTTGCTGACGCCCGATACCTTGGTCAGCGCCTTCTTGACCGTAATCGGGCACGTTGCGCAGTTCATGCCCGGAACGGACAGCGTGACGGTCTGGGGCGCGGCCCACAAGGGCGAGGCGAAAGCGGCAAATGTGGCCAACTAGCAACGAGTTTCTTCATGGCAAATTCCTTTCAATAGAACCAGGGAGCGATCAGCGGGAATCCGAGGGCGAGGATCACCAGCGCCACCACGATCCAGAACAGCACCTTGTAGCCGCGGTTGACCGATGGAAGGGCGCAGACCTGCCCCGGTGCGCAATCCGTGGCCGGTCGCCAGATGCGGCGGTAAGCGAAGAAAAGCGCTACCACCGCCGCGCCGATGAACAGGGGCTGGTAGGGTTCCAGCAGCGTCAGGTTGCTGATCCACGCGCCGGAAACGCCGAGCGTGATCAACACCAAGGGGCCGAGGCAGCACGTGGAGGCGGGGATGGCGGCAAGTCCGCCCGTCACCAGCGCCGCGTCCGCTGTCTTGTGGTTCTGTTGGTCGATCGGTTTTCATAGCGTAAGCTTACTTCCGTACTTAAGTACGGAGTCAAGCGCCATGAATGAACCACCCGTAACCCTGACCATCGGCGTCCTGGCCGAGGCTGCCGGGGTCAACGTCGAGACGATCCGCTTTATCAACGCAAAGGGTTGATGCAGGAGCCAGACCGGCGGGGGCGGCATCCGTCGCTACGGTGAGGGCGGATCTGGCGCGCGTGCGCTTCATCAAATCGGCCCAGCGCACGGGGTTCAGCCTGGACGAGATCGGCGACTTGCTAGAGCTCGAGGATGGGTCGCACTGCACCGAGGCCCGCGAACATGCCGAACGCAAGCTCGCGGATGTGCGCGCCAAGCTCGCTGATCTTCACCGCATTGAGGCGGTCCTGGAAGATCTGGTGCAGCGCTGCTGCGCCGCACTGGGACAGGTGCGCTGCCCGATGATCCGGGCACTTCAGGAGACGTGACGATGGACCTCTTGAAAAATTGCCCTCCTTTTTGCTGTGACAGCGGTGGCTGAAATCGTCGGCTGCTACTTGCCGTGGCTGGTCGTGAAGCAGGACAAATCGGCATGGCTGCTCTTGCCAGCGGCACTTTTCATGGCGCTGTTCGCACGGTTGCTGACCTTGCCCGACGGCCGCCGGGCGAACCTATGCCGCGTATGGGGATGTACATCGCCGTGGCGCTGGTCTGGCTGCACTTTGTCGACGGCGTCGCGCTGACCCGCTGGGACCTTGCGGGGAGCTAGCATCGCCTTGGCCGGTATGGCGATCATCGCGCTGCAACCGGCGACGGGTGCGTGACGCCCTCGCCTTCCTCCATTCTCGGTCGCCTGTCCTACAGCAAAGCGAAAACCGCAACCAGCAGGGCATCAACCCATTGAAAACACAGGAATTCGCCGCTTGCCCGGTCAAGAGACCCGCAGAGAACGGAGAGAGAAAAACGGCACGTTTGGGCGTGAAGATCGGCGTACCGGCAATAGAGGTCAAGAGCCCAAGCCCCGAAACCGCGCCAACACTGGGGAACGGGCAAAAATCCCAACCGATAAGGGTTGGGATTTTAGTGATTAGTGGAGCCGGCGGGAATCGAACCCGCGTCCGAAAGTCTTCTGCGACCAGTTCTACGTGTTAGTGACGTCATTGAGATCTCGTTGCCGTTACGCCGACGCACAGGCTCAACCAGCAACCAGCCACCTGAGTTTTAGGCCCTGACCAGGTGGCCCGGCCAGGGACGATTCGGTAAGAATGACACTGCTGCCCTTGCGGGGCCCGGGCTACCGACAACCCGGTGCAGCAGCTGGGCCTTAAGCGGCCAGTGCGAAACGCTCGTCGTTGGCGTTTATTGGTTTTCCGGTGGATTAACGAGGGTAACGGACCCTCGACACGCCCTGAGCCGCTTCACTACCCCCGTCGAAACCAGGTCGGCCCCAGACCTTTCAGTATACCTCGGTTGTCAAGGGAAGGGGGTGGCCTGTGGCCGTGGCGCACCGTGAGGACGGTGGTGCCGCGGGGATGTTGGGGAGGAGGGGCAGAGGAGATGAGTCGACCCTCGGTGGAGCGTGTCGTGAGGAGGAGGGTCGTGAGGAGGAGGGTCGTCGAAAGGGAGGCTGGGGGCGTTCAAGGCAGGGGACTCTTCGAGTGCAGGTGGAAGCATCAGGCACCCGAAAAAGACTTTCAGGACGCTTTCATTTTCTTTTTAGAGGCAAAGATTAATGAATGAACGTTTTCCATGGATTCGAGTCCATGAACATTGATGTACAGTTCTGATGACAGGGGGCTCATTTTGGGGCTTGCAAGGTGCCTGCATAGGGGTGTTGCTTTCCTGCATACTGGCTGGAGAACGGCTTGCAGCAAGGGTCTTGGCGAGTGTCCGAGTGTTTTTGACAGGTTCCTCGCCAAAAAGAATGGCTCTCATTTGACGTGAATCAAACTTTCCTTGGATTAAGTTAAAAAGTTGATGAGCGTCAAATGATGAGAGTGACCGTTCCTATAGATTGACCCTTGTTGTGTTTCAGATGTTGACGGTTGTTTTGCACGTCTGACTTCGTCCAATCAGCTCCATTTTTTCGATCGAGAGGTATCTCCCATGATCGCTTCTGTCATGCGCAAGGCGCTTATCTGCTCGGCAGTGAGTTCCTGCCTCGTGGGGACTGCGGCTTTCGCTGCCGATCCCGCTGTCTCCACCACCGGCGGGCTGCCGGGTTACGATGTCATCAAGGCGCCTGCCAGCATTGCGAAGCTGGAGCGCGTGAAGCAAAAGCTGGTCAAGCCTCCGTTTGTTCCTGAGCACAGCCTGACGCCGCCGAAGGCGCCGCGCGTGGTGCAGGTCGAGATGTTCATCGAAGAGAAGGAAATCGAGGTTGAGCCGGGCGTCTTCATGTGGGCGTTCGCCTTCAACGGTTCGGTTCCCGGCCCGATGATCATCGTTCACGAGGGTGACTACGTCGAGCTGACGCTGAAGAACCCGGCCAAGAACGAACTGGTGCACAACATCGACTTCCACGCTTCCACGGGCGCTCTGGGCGCTGGCGATCTGACCCACGTTCAGCCGGGTCAGGAAGTGGTGGTTCGCTGGAAGGCCACCAAGCCGGGTACCTTCGTTTATCACTGCGCTCCGGGCGGCGCAATGATTCCGTGGCACGTGGTGCACGGCATGAACAGTGCCATCACGGTGCTGCCGAAGGAAGGTCTGCGCGACAAGAACGGCAAGAAGCTGCACTACGACCGTGCCTACTACATCGGCGAGCAGGACTTCTACCTGCCCAAGGACGAGAACGGCAACTACAAGCGTTATGAAAGTGCTGCCGAGTCCATGGCAGATGACCGCGAGGTCATGGACAAGCTGATCCCGACGCACATCGTGTTCGGCGAGCGCAAGGGCGCCTATACGGGCGAGAACGCGCTGACGGCCAAGGTGGGCGAGACGGTGATGATCTACCACTCGCAGGCCAACCGTTTCAGCTACCCGCACCTGATCGGCGGTCACGGCGAGTATGTCTGGGAGCGTGGCAGCTGGCCGACACCCAGCTCAGGATCTGGAGACTTGGGCCATCGCCGCGGGTTCCACGGGTGCTGCCATGTACACCTTCAAGCAGCCCGGCGTGTATGTATCTGAACCACAACCTGATCGAGGCCGTGGACTTGGGGGCTCTGGCCCAGTTCAAGGTCGATGGCAAGTGGAACAACGATCTGATGGAGCAGCTGAAGGCGCCGACCGAGTTCAAGGAAGAGAAGAAGTAATCGGTTGAGTGTCGACGGGAACGGCCTGTTCTTCGGGTGGGCCGTTTCCTGTTGCCCGGAGGAGACGTTTTTTTCCGGTCAGGGTATCTGAAAATCATTTTTCTGATGGTTTTCAGTAAAATGCCTCAGCCAGGAAGGGCAGAGACCATAACGGAGAATCGATCATTCCGAAGGCGCACGCACCTGCGTCGTATCATTGACGGCCGATGGCAGTATTTTCTGTCTTCGGCCGTTTTGTCGGAAAAAACAGATTTCAGGAGAAGATGGTCATGTTGAAGCGGTGGGCGGTGGCAGCCAGTATCGGGCTGCTGGTGGCGGCCGGAAACGGCGTGGCGCAGGAGGGAGGCACAGGCGCGGTCCAGGCTGGTCAGCCAGGAGCCGGGCCGGTTGTGGAGCCTGCAGGGCAGCCCGAGGTGGGGCGCGCCATTCATTTCGACCTGGAGCACGTGAAGGGCAAGGTGACGCAGGATGCCTTCCCGGGCAAGTACCTGCTTCTGGCCATCGGTTACAGCTCATGCCCCGATATCTGCCCGACCACGCTGTTCGAGTTCGGCGAGGTGATGCAGGCGCTGAAGAACCCGGACGCCATCGTGCCGGTGTTCGTGACCATTGATCCGGTCAATGACGGTGCGGAGCGGCTGGATCAGTATGTGCGCTTCTTCGATGAGCGCATCGTGGGCTTGACGGGCAGCATGAAGAACATCCGGGCGCTCTCCGACATTCTGGGCGCAACGTTTGGCTACCGGCTGGACGGCAGAAGCTGGAGAACCCGGAACCTGGCGTGCCGTATTCTGTGTACCACAGCGCGCTGATCTACCTGATTGGTCCCGACCGGAAGCTGGTGGATGTCTTTGACTCCCAGGTGGGGCCCGAGGGCCTGACCCAGGAGCTGGACCGTGTGCTGGGCGAACCGGCCAAGGCCCCCGGGAAGAAGCCTGATGCCGACAAGGCGGGCGCTGAAAAGGCTGGGAATCACGCTCCGGCAGAGGGGCTGCTCCTGCGAAGGGTGATGCTCCGGCCAAGGCTGACGAGGCGAGTGCGGTGCCGGCTGGTGAGACATCGGCTTCCGCATCCGGCCTTGGCTCGGCCCGTGTTCGTGTCCAGGCATCTGTCTGAGGCGACTGTCCGCCGGATTGATGTGTCCGACCGTGTTTGACGGGCGGCCCTTGGCGGCCATGCGGTATTCCGGTGGCCGCGCGGACGTCCCGAGAGGTTTCTGTCCTTGTTTTCCCTGGTGGCGGCATCCATCCGCCCCATTCATTCCCCGAAGGAGTTTCACCATGAAGAAGTCGACGGTTCTTTCGATGGCAGCCCTGCTGGCAGCTCCGGCTCTGCTGATTTCCGGTCAGGCTGGCGCAGCCGAGACGGCCTCGCACAAAGCGTGACGAACTGCGTGATTCAGGAAGTCGTGGCCGGCAAGGACATGACGGGTGCCTTCGTGCACTTCCATCACACGGGGGCACCGGTGAAGCTGGTGCGCGCTGAGGTGCCTGATGTCAGCGCCCGGGTGGAGTTGCACGAGATGGTCATGCAGAATGGCGTGATGGAGATGGGCCCGCTGAAGGACATGACGCTGAAGGAAGGCGAGCGGTGTTCAAGAAGGGCGCTGACCACGTGATGCTGTTCGACGTCGCCAACAAGCCGAAGGTGGGTAGCAAGCACACCATGACGGTGTTCTTCGACGACGGTACCCAGGCCAGCTGCGAGGCCGTGGTGAAGTCGGTGAAGGAGGTGATGAAGGACGCCGGCATCAAGCATGACGGGCATGGCGCTCATCATGGCAAGCACGGCGATCATTCCCACAAGGCCCACTGATCAGGGCTTTCTGGGTCTCTGACTTGAAGGCCACTGACGGCCATCTTTCCGGACGGTAGTGACATGAAGCGGCGACAGTTCATTCAGGCGGGGGCAGGGGTATCACTGGGGCTGGCAGCGCAGCTGGCTGCCTGGGCCCAGGAAGCCGGTGTGGGCCATGAATCGGCCATGCCGGGAGACCATCCTTCGCCAACTGACGCCGCCCAGGAGGGCGCGCAGCCAGCTGCCGCTCCTTCCGGGGTCATGCCGTCCGGTCCGATGTCGAAGGGGCTGATGATCAGCATGAGGCCATGAAGCGCGTGGTGAAGTCCATCTACGCACCGACGCGCTATGTGTTCGTGGCCGACCGCTTCAGCAATTTCATCAGCGTGACGGACATCGTCAGCGGAGAGCACATCGAGACGCTGAACTTCTCGATGCGACCCCATGTGATGGAGCTGGCGCGTGACGATGCCATGCTGGCGGTGGGCTCGCCCGAGGTGTCGGCGATCGAGTTCATGAACCTGAGGACGCGCGAGCGGCGCCGGGTCGAGCTGCCGTCGCCGGTCTTCCAGATCTTCTTCGTGCCTCAGACCAATCTGGTGGCGCTGGGGCTGCGCGATCAGGTGGGGATGATCAACTACAAGGACTTCACGGTACGCATCTTCCCCCGCCGTTTCGATTCGGATCAGCGCCAGACGCTGATCAATACCTATTATTCACTGCTGTTCAGCTCGTTCAGCCAGTCGTTCTGGGTGCTGGACGAGGACAGGCCCTGCATCTACCACCGCTATGGGGGCGCAGAGCCGCTGGATGCGCCCCGGAAGACGATCGACCTGTCCGAGCATATTGGTACCGGGTCGGGTCTGGGCATTGGCGTGGCCAGCCCCGAGGATGATCTGCTGGCCATGACGACCGATGACGGCTCGGAAGGGCTGGTGTACTTCCCGGCTCATGACAAGGTGCTGAGCACGGGCCCGATGCGCACGGTAGGCTCCACCAATGAGCCGATGATCATGCCGTACATCGATGCGTACTCCAAGCATGTGATCTTTGCCGACGTGACGGGCAACGTGGCGATGTTCGATCTGGTCAACGGCAATGGCAAGCCTGAACGCTTCCGGGTCAATTTCTCGCCGCGTTTCGTTCGCACAGGCTGGCTGGAGAGCACCTGGATCCTGGCGGGCGACAAGGGCATCATGTTCCAGTCGTTCAAGGATCCGTCGGACCGCAAGATCGTGCGCTTCGTGCCCGAGGTGATGAACATGTGGGTGACGGGCGACAGCAAGACGGCGCTCTACACGCTGGACGAGGGGGCGCCGGCCATCTACCGTTTCGATATCCGAACCCGGGAGCAGCTGCCGCCGATCCGTGTGCGCGGCGTGACGATGGCCAGCATGCTGCGCATGGGCAGCAACAACAGCATCTGCTATTGATCGGGCTGCTTGCGCGCGCCACTCCCGCCAGATGCGTTCTGGCGGGCAGCGGCTTCGGTCAGGTGGGCTGCTTTCAGGTGGGCAGCCGTTTCAGCATGGTCAGGAATTCCTGCGGGGAGGCCACGATGTGGTCGGCCTTCCATTGCGGAATCTCGTTCGGGTTGCCATAGCCATAGGCGGCCGCCACGGCGGGCATGTCCACGGCATGGGCGGCCTGGATGTCGCGCAGGTCGTCGCCAATGTAGACGCACTGTCGGGCGGTGAGTCCGGTTTCCTGCAGGGCCATCTTGAGCGGATCGGGCCGAGGGCTTGGCGCGCGGGGCGGTATCGCCGCCGTGAGGCCAGGTCACGCGATGGCCAAGGCCCAGCTGTTGCACCAGTCTGCGCACCAGGTATTCCAGCTTGTTGGAGATGACGCCCCAGCGGATGCCGTTGGCTTCCAGCCAGGCCAGCAGTTCGGGCATGCCGTCGAAGAGTCGTGAGTGGACGGCAATTTCCTGTTCGTAGCGGTTCAGGAACTCGGTACGCAGGGCCGGGTAGTCAGGGGTCGTCGGTGGTGGCGCCCGGGCCGATGTGCAGCAGGCCCCGTGAGCCGGCCGAGGGCGAACGGCCGGTACTCTTCCAGGGGCAGGGGCTTGAGGCCACGGGCCTCGCGCATGGTTGACCGGGGCGGCCAGGTCGTCGGCGGTGTCGACCAGGGTTCCGTCCAGGTCGAAGAAGACGGCGGCAGGCCGGGTCTTGAGCTGGGGCATGACGGACCTTTACTGGGGTTTCCGGAACGATGCCATGTAGTTGACGCCGACATCGTTGGGGGTTGAGGCGGTACTGCTGGGTGACAGGGTTGTGGGTGAGCCCCATGAAGCCCTGCAGGTCCAGGCCCGCCTGGCGGGCCATGCGGGCCAGTTCGGCCGGGCGGATGAACTTGTCGAAGCTGTGGGTGCCGCGCGGCAGCAGCTTCAGGACGTATTCGGCGCCGACGATGGCGAACAGGTAGGACTTGGGGTTGCGGTTGAGCGTGGAGAGCAGCACGGTGCCGCCGGGCATGGCGAGATCCGCGCAGGCGCGGATGGCCGAGGCCGGGTCCGGGACGTGTTCGAGCATCTCCATGCAGACGACCACGTCGAAGTGGCCGGGTTGCCGCGCGGCCAGGTCCTCGACGGCGATCTTTTCATACTTGGCCGGGGCGCCGCTTTCCAGAGCATGCAGTCGGGCCACCTGAAGCGACTTGTCGGCCAGATCCACGCCCAGCGTGGTGGCCGAACCTGCCTTGGCCAGGGCTTCGGTGAGGATGCCGCCGCCGCAGCCCACGTCCACCACGTTGCGGCCGGACAGGCTGCCGCCGGCCTGCTGGACGATCCATTCCAGGCGCAGCGGGTTGATGTCGTGCAGGGGCTTGAATTCACTGTCGGGGTCCCACCACCGCGAGGCGAGCGCCCGGAACTTGTCGAGTTCGGCCTGGTCGACGTTGGCAGCGGTGCTGCTGTCGACGGGGACCGGAGAGGAAGCGGACGGGCTGGTGGACATGGCAGATGGAAGCGTGCGGCAGGGGAGGCCCTGCGGAAAGGGGCCGGGAAGGCGCCCTTGCGGGCACGGGACCGGATGAGGATTGCCCGGGGAGATTGGGCCGAGGCACTCTTCACGGGCGCATGAGGGATTTTAGAGCCTAAGCCGCGCGTTGGGGGGCGGGCGTTCGATTCATGGGGTCTGGACCATGTATGGGCAATAAAAAGCCACCATGACGGATCATGGTGGCTTTTTCTGCCCTGCCAGTGCCCGCCGGGGCGGGCAGCTGGCATGTGGCGTGCTGCAGGCTTACTGCATGACCTGACGGCTGCCGACCACTTCGATTTCCACGCGACGGTTCTTCGCGCGGCCATCTTTGGTCTTGTTGTCGGCGACAGGCTGGGCTTCGCCCTTGCCTTCGGTGTAGACCCGGTTGGCTTCGATGCCCTTGCTGACCAGTAGGCCTTCACGGCTTCTGCACGGCGGACCGACAGACGCTGGTTGTAGACTTCCGGACCGACGCTGTCGGTGTGGCCGACGGCAACGATGACTTCAGAGCAACACCGTCAAGCTGGTTGACGATGTCATCCAGCTTCTGCGCCCTCATCCTTCAGCACGGCACGATCGAAGCCGAAGAAGGTATCGGCAGCGAAGGTGACTTTTTCACTGGTGGGTTGAGGTGCAGCAGGCGGCGGCGGGGAGGCGGCGGCGGCGGCGGGGAGGCGGCAGGGCGCCTTCGGCACCAGATCCGGATCACATTCCACGATGGCGTGCGAAGCCTTGAAGGCCTTGTCGTGGAAGCACTCGCCGAACTTGCCGGTCACCACGCCACCGTCACGGGACGTGACGTAGCCGGTATCGTTCTGATCGGCGGTGACATCAGGGCCCTTTGCCCCGCTGCCTGTCGCGCAGGCGGCGAGCAACGCTGTCGCAGCCAATGCGCCAAGCTTGACCGATTTCTTCATCTTTCTCCTCTCGGTGAGACGACTCTCAGCTGAAAAACCAGCACCTTGACAAGGACGGACTGTGGCGTACCACTTACCAGCTGTGACCCTGTGCAAAATGCAGTGAGCTTGCGTAAAGAACAACCTTCGGGCCGTGGCCGTAGGGCTGCGTCCATACGAATACGCTTGACTCATTGTGCCATAGCGTCCGGTCGGTCCGTAGGGACTTGGGTCCGTTCTGCGACGCCCGCGGGGTGAATTGTCGTTCATTTGCAACATATTCGTGGTGCGAAGTCGGCTTTGGGGAACGGCACGGCCTGAGAATGCGCCGCAGTGGGTGTGAGGGGACGGGGCGCGCGAAAGGGGCTGCTGTGACTCGGGTGTCGGGTTCTTGCCGATACGTGAGAGCCGGTTTCAGGCTGTCCGTGAGTCGGGGGCGCGGATGGTCTAAAATTCAAGGGCTTAGCCGGAGCGAGGCATGGCCCGGTCGTTGATGGGTCTTCAGGACCCGTCGTGGGTGGCCGGCGCAGCTTTTTCGGGTCCTGGGGACGTGCTGACCGCAGGACCTGTTCCGGGGCGGCTCCGTTGTCGGGGCTTCCTCCTTTCTTCCTGACCCGGGCGTGTGCCCGGGTCTCTTGTTTGCGTGCGGCGGGGCCCTTCGCACGGGGGCCATGCGGTGCGTCCCGGATTCCATGGATCAGGATCAATTCGCCAAAGAAACGGTACCGATCAGTCTCGAGCAGGAGATGAAGCGTTCCTTCCTCGATTACGCCATGAGCGTGATCGTGGGGCGTGCGCTGCCCGATGTGCGTGACGGCCTCAAGCCGGTGCACCGCCGGGTGCTCTACGCCATGCACGAGCTGAACAACGTCTGGAACCGACCCTACCTGAAGTCGGCCCGCGTGGTGGGCGACGTGATGGGTAAGTATCACCCGCACGGCGACTTGGCCATCTACGACACGGTCGTGCGGATGGCGCAGGACTTCTCGCTGCGCTACACGCTGGTGGACGGCGAGGGCAACTTCGGCTCGGTGGACGGCGACCCGCCGGCGGCGATGCGTTATACCGAGATCCGGCTGCGCAAGATTGCCAGCGAGATGGTGGTCGACATCGAGAAGGATACGGTGGACTTCGGGCCGAACTACGACGGTTCGACCTCCGAGCCCCAGGTGTTGCCGGCCAAGATCCCCAACCTGCTCATCAACGGCAGCACGGGCATCGCGGTGGCCATGGCCACCAACATTCCGCCGCACAACCTGCACGAGGTGGTGGCGGCCTGCCTGCTGCTGCTGGAGAGCCCGGATGCCACGATCGACGAGCTGATCGAGAAGATTCCGGCCCCCGACTTCCCCACCGGCGCGCTGATCTACAGGGGTGGCGGGTGTGCGCGAGGGCTACCGCACCGGCCGCGGCCGGGTGGTGATGCGCGCCAAGACGCACTTCGAGGACATGGACAAGGCGCGGGCAACCGCCGGGCGATCATCGTCGACGAGATCCCGTACCCGGGTGAACAAGGCGGTGCTGCAGCAGAAGATCGCCGAGCTGGTCAACGAGAAGAAGATCGAGGGCATCTCCGACATCCGCGATGAGTCCGACAAGCAGGGCATGCGGGTGGTGATCGAGCTGAAACGCGGCGAGAACGCCGAGGTGGTGCTCAACAACCTGTTCAAGCTCACGCAGCTGCAGGGACAGCTTCGGCATCAACATGGTGGCGCTGGTCGATGGCCAGCCCGGTTGCTGAACCTGAAGCAGGTGCTGGAAGCCTTCTCGCGCACCGGCGCGAAGTGGTGACGCGGCGCACGGTCTATGAGCTGAACAAGGCGCGTGACCGGGGCCACTGCTGGAAGGTCTGGCGGTGGCGGTGGTCAACGTCGACGAGATGATCGAGCTGATCAAGTCCTCGCCCACGCCGCCGGTGGCCAAGGAGCGGCTGCTGGCGCGGACACGGGCGGCGGGCATCGCGGCCGAGATGGTCGAGCGCGCGGCAGGCGACGTGTCGGCGCTGCGGCCGGAGGGTATCGATCCGAATGCCGGGCTGCAGCCCGACGGCACCTATCAGCTGTCCGAGGTGCAGGCGGGCGAGATCCTGCAGATGCAGCCTGCAGCGGCTGACCGGGCTGGAGCAGGAGAAGATCGTCACCGAGTACCGCGAGGTGGTGGACCGCATCCTGGACCTGCTGGACATCCTGGCCAAGCCGGCCCGCATCACGGCCATCATCCGCGACGAGCTGACGGGGGTGGTGGAAGAGTTCGGCGGCCCCGAGAAGGATCCGCGCCGTTCGCAGATCGAGCTCAATGCCAGCGAGATCGACATCGAGGATCTGATCACGCCGCAGGACATGGTGGTGACGCTGTCCCACTCGGGCTACATCAAGGCGCAGCCGCTGTCCGAGTACCGGGCGCAGCGCCGTGGTGGCCGGGGCAAGCAGGCGGCCAGCACCAAGGATGACGACTGGGTGGACCAGCTCTTCATCGCCAACACGCATGACACGATCCTGTGCTTCTCCGACCGTGGTCGGGTGTACTGGCTGAAGGTCTGGGAGGTGCCGCAGGGTTCGCGTGCCTCGCGCGGGCGCCCCATCGTCAACATGTTCCCGCTGGCCGAGAACGAGAAGATCACGGTGGTGCTGCCCATCAAGACCTTCGACGACGAGCACTATGTGTTCAGCGGCCACCAGCCAGGGCACGGTGAAGAAGACGGCGCTGTCGGACTTCTCCAACCCGCGCAAGGCCGGCATCATCGCCGTGGACCTGGACGAGGGCGACTACCTGATCGGTGCGGCCGTGACCGACGGCGAGCACGACGTGATGCTGTTCTCCGACGCCGGCAAGGCCGTGCGCTTCTCCGAGGGCGATGTGCGGGCCAGGGCCGCACGGCGCGTGGCGTGCGCATGGCGCTGGAAGAAGGCCAGAAGGTGATTGCCATGCTGGTGGCCGACGACGAGCGCCGTTCGGTGCTGACTGCCACCGAGAACGGCTACGGCAAGCGCACGCCGCTCATCGAGCACACCCGCCACGGCCGTGGCACCAAGGGCATGATTGCCATCCAGTCGTCCGAGCGCAATGGCCGGATGGTGGCCGCCATCCTGGTGGAAGAGGGTGACGAGATCATGCTGATCACCACCGGTGGCGTGCTGGTGCGCACGCGGGTCGACGAGATCCGCGAGATGGGCCGGGCCACGCAGGGTGTGACGCTGATCGGTGTGGAAGAGGGCGACACGCTGTCGCGCGTTCAGCGCGTGGTGGGCAGCGATTCACCGGAAGTGCTGGCTGCCGTGGGCGAGTCGGCCGAGGGTGAAGCCAACGAGGCTCAGTGATGGCCCGGAGGCAGCCGAGAGTCGCCGTCGGGCGATGATGCGGCGGCCGAAGGCGAGGCTGCCGACGAGTGATGTGCCCCGCGCCCCTTGCAGCCTTCCGGCGAGCAAGGGGCGAACCCCATGCGGGTCATCGGATGGCCCGCAGGCATTGGGCGGTTGGAGCGGAAGAAAGCAGGAAAACCGTCCTGCCAATGACAAGGTGGCCGGCGTGCAGGGCACCCGGCCACGGACAGGGGCGATGACAGTCCTTCCCGGAGGGCCGGGAGAGTCAGACGCTGACGGGATCGTTGTGCCGTTTGACCGAGACGCAGATCATCAGCAGCAGGCCGATCAGGCCGTGAGGGAACGGAAGGCATGGTGCCTTCGTCCTCATCGGGCTGCCGGGCGGCGTGGCCACCGGCGTGGTGACTCGGGCCAGATGGACGCCCGCATGTTCGAGGGCTGGCCGGGGGTTCAGCCTGCTGCTGAACGACAGCGGGCTGGGCGGTTCGGATGGCTTCGGTCGGGGCAGCATCGTGCGCCCGGACGGTCTGACTGAGGGCCAACAAACCGAAGACGGCAGTGACAAGCAGTGTGTGTTTCATGACGGTCCGCAGGTGGATGTATTCATTGTGTGCCCGCTTGCTGGAAAAGGGGTATGAATAACTGCACGACTGGTTATGCTTGTTACAGTTCAGATAAGGATCGCGGCAGAAAGGGTGCGAAGCGGCGGTCGAAATGTGGTGCGGTTGCATCAATGGCACCGGGTTCGCATGAGCGGACGAGCACGAAAGGAGCGTGGAACGAGATGGCGGATGATCGATCAACCGGGTGCGGCAGGACATCGACGCCTCGGACGAGCAGTTGCTGGCGCTGGTCAACCAGCGGGCGCGGCTGGCACAGCGCATCGGCGAGCTGAAGAAGGGGGCCGACGATGCCCCGGTCTACCGCCCCGAGCGGGAGGCGGCCATCATCCGCAAGCTGCAGGCGGCCAGCGCGGCCGCTGCCTGATGCAGCGATCCGTTCGCTCTGGCGCGAGCTGATGTCGGCCTGCCGGGGGCTGGAGCAGCCGCTGCGGGTAGCCTTTCTGGGACCACGGGGCACGTTCAGCGAACAGGCCATGCGGGCGCGCTTCGGCGATGCCGTGGAAGGGGTGCCCTGTGCGTCCATCGACGACGTGTTCGGGTGACGGAAGCCGGGACGGTGGATTTCGGGTGGTGCCCATCGAGAACTCGACCGAGGGGTCGGTGACGCGCACCGCGGACCTGTTCCTGAACACGCCGCTGCGGATCACGGCCGAGATCACGGTGCCGGTGCGGCACGTGCTGATGTCCCGGACCGGCCAGATGGCCGATATCCGGCAGGTGGTGGCGCATCCGCAGGCGCTGGCGCAGTGCACGCTGTGGCTGCAGCGCAATCTGCCTGATGTGGAGCTGATGCCGGTGTCCAGCAATGGCGAGGGGCCCGGCGGGCAGCCGAGGATCCGGCGCTGGCCGCCATCGGCAGCGAGACGGCGCTGGCCGTGTCGACCTGCTGTCGGTGGCCCATGCCATTCAGGATGATCCGATGAACCGGACGCGCTTCACGGTGGTGGGCATGCAGAAGGTGCTGCCATCGGGGCAGGACCAGACCTCGCTGATCCTGGGTGTGCCCGATCGGGTCGGGGCGCTCCATCAGCTGATCGAGCCGCTCTCGCGGCACGGGGTGACGATGAAGCGCTTCGAGTCCCGGCCGGCGCGCCAGGGAGGATGGGGAATACTATTTCACATCGACCTCTTGAGGCATCAGGATGACCCGGAGGTGAGCACGGCGCTGGCCGAGCTGCAGCAACGCGCGGCCTTTTTCCGGCTGATGGGGTCGTACCCGTCGGAAAGCGTCATGGTGGTGTGAGGTGTCGCCCTGGGCCGCCGGTCACGTGGTGGCTGGGGTCCGGGCCTGCAGGACTACGAGACAGGGAGGGAATCCAGATGACCACGGAGGGACAACAGGGCGTGTCGCCCGCAGCGGGGGCGCCGGCCGGGGTGCGCAGCATTGCACCGTACCGGCCCGGACGGCCCATCGGGGAGGTGGCGCGCGAGCTGGGGCTGGATCCGGCCGGCATCGTGAAGCTGGCCTCCAACGAGAACCCGCTGGGCATGTCGCCCAAGGCAGTGGCGGCGGCCCAGCAGGTGCTGGCCGGCGGTGCGCGCTACCCGGATGCCAATGGACATGACCTGAAGCAGGCGCTGGCCCGGCATTACGGGGTGGACGCCGGCTGGATCACGCTGGGCAACGGTTCCAACGACATCACTGGAGCTGGCGGCGCGAGCGCTGGTGGGACCGGGGCAGGGCATCATCCATTCGCGCTATGCCTTCATCGTCTACCCGCTGGTGGCGCAGGCCATCGGGGCGGTGGGCATCGAGGTGCCCGATGCCGACTTGGGGCATGACCTGGCGGCGATGCTGGCGGCCATCACGCCCGAGACCCGGATGGTGTTCATTGCCAACCCCTAACAACCCCGCACCTTCATCCCGGGCGACTGCTGCTGCACTACCGGAGCAGGTGCCGCCCAGTGGCGGTGGTGCTGGACGAGGCCTATACCGAATACCTGGCGCCCGAGCAGCGCTATGACGCGCTGGCGTGGGTGAAGCGTTTCCCGAACCTGATCGTGTCGCGCACCTTCTCGAAGGCCTATGGGCTGGCGGGCCTTCGGGTGGGCTTTGCCGTGGCGCAGCCCGCGCTGACCGACCTGATGGGGCGGGTGCGGCAGCCCTTCAACGTCAACAGCGCCGCGCTGGCTGCCGCCGAGGCGGTGCTGGACGATGCCGATTACCTGACGCGCAGCTACCAGATCAACCGTGAGGGACGGGTCCAGCTGGTGCAGGCCTTCGAGGCGCTGGGGCTGGAGTACGTGCCGTCCTCGGGCAACTTCGTGCTGGTGAAGGTGGGCGATGCGGCCGGCATCAATGATCGGCTGCTGCGGGCCGGCATCATCGTGCGGCCGGTAGCCAACTATGGTCTGCCGGAGTGGCTGCGCGTCTCCGTGGGGCTGCCCGAAGAACCGGGCCTTCATCGACGCGCTTACCAAGATCCTGGGCCAGTGATGTTCAGGCAGGTTGCCATCTGAGGGACGGGCCTGATGGGCGGCTCGCTGGCGGCGGCGCTGCGGGCGCGGCTGCCCGGGGTGCGCCTGGTGGGCTTCGGGCGTGAGCCGGACATCTCGCGGGCCATGGAACTGGGGCTCTTCGATGCCCGGGCCGATTCGGTGGCCGACGTGCTGGCCGGGGCCGACCCGGGTGGTGCTGGCCGCGCCCATTTCCGTCAACTGCGCGCTGGTGCCCGAGGTGGCGGCCCATCTGCCCTGATGCAGTGCTGACCGACCTGTCCAGCGTGAAGGGCCCGGTGGTGACGGCTCGGCGCAGGACGATCGCTGCGATGAGCGATGGTGTCGCGGGGCTGGCCACGCCCGGGCTGGGTGATTTCGTGCCCTGCCATCCCATTGCCGGTAGTGACCGCGGTGGGCCGGATGCGGCTGACCTGGACCTGTTCGTGAGTCGCGAGGTGGTGCTGAGCCCGCTGCCCGGGAATCGGCCGGATTCGGTTGAGCGCCTGCGAGGCGCTGTGGCAGCACTGGGGCCATGTGACCCGGATGAGCGTGGCCGATCACGACCGGGTGTTTGCGCTGGTCTCGCATGCGCCTCATGCCGTGGCCTTTGCCGTGGCAGGGGCCGTGGCGGCCGATGGGGCGAACCGGGCAGGCCGGATGCGGCAGGCAAGGATGCCAGCGCGGGCAAGGCGGTGCGGGATGACGGAGAGGACGCCCATCCGTGCCGGCGATCATGCCGGCCCGGGATTGCTGGACCTGACCCGCATTGCGGGATCGTCCCCCGAACTGTGGGCGGACATCCTGCTGCAGAACCAGATGCCGACGCTGCGGGCCATCGATGCGGTGGATGCGCGGATGCAGGCCATTCGCCATGCGTTGCTGACGGGGGACCGTCAGGCGCTGACCCGGCTGCTGCAGGAAGGGGCCGACTGGCGCCGTACCGCAGCGGCACGGCTAGGGGTCCCGGACAACAGGCAGAGCGCCTGCACTGATGGAACGGGAAAACGGCGCAGGCGGGAAAAGGCGGGGTGAAGCCGGAGAAGGGAAGAAAAGCGGGCCGAGGAAGGCAAGGGGGCCTGCCTTCCCGGGACCTGAACGTCCCTGGCTTTTTCAGGGCTTTTGCTTCTTCAGGTGATCGAAGCGCACGATCAGGCTGGAGGTGTCCCAGCGGTTGCCGCCCAGGGCCTGCACGTCACCATAGAACTGATCCACCAGTGCCGTGACGGGCAGGGGTGACGCCGCTGCGGCGCGCTCTGGTCCAGCACAGGCCCGGGTCCTTGCGCATCCAGTCCACCGCAAAGCCGAAAATCGAACTGGCGGTCGGTCATGGTCTTGCGCGGTTGTCCATCTGCCGAGACTGCGCCGCGCCCTTGCCGATGACATCCAGCACCTGCTTCATGTCCGGGCCGGCCACCTCGCCGAAGTGGATGGCCTCGGCCAGCCCCCTGCACCGGGCCGGCGATGCAGATCTGGTTGACCATCTTGGCCAGCTGTCCGGCACCCACATCGCCCACGCGGGTGATGGCCTGCGCGTAGCCATCGAGACAGGGCGCATCCGTTCCACATCGGCCCTCGGTGCCCCCACACATGACGGTGAGGCAGCCTTTCTCGGCGCCCGCCTGTCCGCCCGAGACCGGGGCATCGACGAAGTGCAGACCATGCGCACGTGCCGCCGCATCCAGCTCGCGGCTGACCTCGGCCGAGGCCGTGGTGTGGTCCACGTGAGCGCGCCGGGCTTCATGCCGACAAAGGGCGCCGTCTTCGCCCAGCACCACGCTGCGCAGGTCGTCGTCGTTGCCCACGCACGAGAACACGATGTCGGCGTCCTGCGCGGCCTCGCGCGGGGTGAGGGCCAGACGGTGGCGACCGGCGGGAGCCTTGCCTTCGATCTCGGCCAGCCAGCGTTCTGCCTTGGCCGTGGTGCGGTTGTACACGCAGACCGCATGTCCGGCCTGTGCCAGATGGCGTGCCATCGGATAGCCCATCACGCCCAGGCCCAGGAAGGCGACCTTTGAGCGATGGCGTGGCGGGTGTGGGGGCGGGCTGGGTGTTGGCGTTCATGGGGTGGGGTCTCCGGTGTGATTGGGGGCGGCGAAGGCTGATCCATTCCGGTGAAGGCATGCACCATGCTCTGCGGCATCTGCGGCATCTGCGGCATCTGCGGCATCTGCGGCATCTGCGGCATCTGCGCGGCGACTGCGGGACGCTGTGGCGTCTTCGGGGCGTGGCGCTGCAACCGGGCGTGCGGCGCTGCGGCGGATGGTGTTCTTCGGCCTTCGGGCAATGATGCCAGCGGCTGCCCTGGCTCTGCACGGCGGCTGCTCCAGGGCTCTGTTTGGGCGGTCGCCCCGGGCACTGTTCGGGCGGCTGGCGGGGAGGCTCGTATCGGGGCCGGGACCTTCCGGGGCTGATGCGTTGTACCGCCGAATGATGCGCGCATCCGGGCGCTTCCAGGTGTTGCCCTACAGGAAGTCCCGATTGGCAGAGTAGGGGGACCCTTCGTTAGAATGAAGGGTTCCTCCACCGGATACCCATGATGAAGTCCGCCGAAATACGCCAGCAGTACCTGAAGTTCTTTCGGAGTCCAGGGCCATACCATCGTCGCGTCCAGCCCGGTGGTGCCGCATGACGATCCCACGCTCCCTGTTCGCCAACGCGGGCATGAACCAGTTCAGGATGTCTTCCCGGCTTCGACAAGCGTCCCTACAGCCGCGCCACCACAGCCCAGAAGTGCATCCGCGCCGGCGGCAAGCACAACGACTCGGAAAACGTCGGCTACACCGCGCGCCATCACACCTTCTTCGAGATGATGGGCAACTTCGTTTGGCGACTACTTCAAAGCAGGACGCCATCAAGTTTGCCCGGGAGCTGCTGACCACGGTCTTCAAGCTGCCGCCCGAGAGCTGCTGGTGACGGTCTATGCCGAGGACGACGAGGCCTACGACATCTGGGCCAAGCAGGTTGAGCGTGCCGGGCCGATCGCATCGTGCGCATCGGTGACAACAAGGGCGCGCGCTATGCGTCGGACAACTTCTGGATGATGGGCGACACCGGCCCTGCGGTCCGTGCACCGAGATCTTCTACGACCACGGTCCCGAGGTCGCGGGCGGCCCTCCGGGAAGCCCCGAGGAAGACGGTGACCGCTTCATCGAGATCTGGAACATCGTCTTCATGCAGTACAACCGGGACGAATCCGGTGAACTGCATCCGCTGCCGCGTCCCAGCGTGGATACCGGCATGGGTCTGGAGCAGGGTGGCGGCCGTGCTGCAGCACGTGCATTCCAACTACGAGATCGACCTGTTCGTGAACCTGCTGGCCGCGGCGGCTCAGGCGGTGAAGGATGCCGGTGGCACGCCCGAGACGGGCAGCCCGTCGCTGAAGGTCATCGCCGACCACATCCGTGCCTGCTGCTTCACCATCGTTGACGGCGTGGTGCCGGGCAACGAGGGCCGCGGCTATGTGCTGCGCCGGATCATCCGCCGCGCCGTGCGCCACGGCTACAAGATGGGTGCCCGTCAGCCGTTCCTCTACAGCCTGGTGCCGGCGCTGGTGAAGGAAATGGGTGAGGCCTACCCCGAGCTGAAACGCGATCAGGCCCGCATCGAGGAAGTGCTCAAGGGCGAGGAATCCCGCTTCTTCGAGACCATTGCCAACGGCATGAGCCTGCTGGAAGGGGCGTTGGCCGGACTGAAGGGCAAGAAGGTGCTGGACGGCGAGACAGCCTTCCGCCTGCACGACACCTATGGCTTCCCGCTGGACCTGACGGCCGATGTCTGCCGCGAGCGCGGCGTGACGGTGGACGAGGCCGGCTTCGAGACGGCCATGGCGCACCAGCGCGAGCAGGCGCGTGCCGCCGGCCGCTTCAAGGGCGCTTCGCTGCTGGAATACGACGGTGAAGCCACCCGCTTCGTGGGCTATGACGAGCTGTCGGCCCAGGCCCGCGTGCTGGCGCTGTACCGTGATGGCAAGCCGGCGCAGGAACTCAAGGCCGGTGACGAGGGCGTGGTGGTGCTGGACGTGAGCCCCTTCTACGCCGAATCCGGCGGCCAGGTGGGCGACCAGGGCCATCTGCAGGGGCAGGGCCTGCGCTTTGCCGTGTCCGACACGCAGAAGATCCAGGCCGCCGTCTGGGGCCACCATGGTCGCGTGGAAGAGGGCAGCCTGAAGGTGGGCGACACCGTGCAGGCACAGGTCAACACCGCCCTGCGCCAGAAGACCACCCGCAACCACTCGGCCACCCACCTGCTGCACAAGGCACTGCGCCAGGTGCTGGGTGATCATGTGGCGCAGAAGGGTTCGCTGGTCGATCCGGATCACACCCGCTTCGACTTCAGCCACAACAAGCCGATGACGCCCGAAGAGATCCGGGCGGTCGAGGCCATCGTCAACGCCGAGATCCGCAGCAACACGGCCACCGTCATCCGCCAGATGTCGTATGACGAGGCCATCGCCGCAGGCGCCATGGCGCTGTTTGGCGAGAAGTACGGTGACGTGGTGCGCGTGGTGGACGTGGCCGATACCCGCGAGCTGTGCGGCGGTACCCACGTGGCCCGCAGCGGCGAGATCGGTGTCTTCAAGATTGCCTCCGAAGGGGGCGTGGCTGCCGGCATCCGCCGTGTGGACGGCCTGACCGGTGAAGGCGCGCTGGCTCGGATCCAGCAGCAGCTGACCACGCTGGCCGAGGTGGCTGCGGCTGTGCGGGGCCCCGGTGGCCGAAGTGCCGGCTCGTGTGGCCCAGCTGCAGACCCAGGTGAAGGATCTGGGCCGCGAGCTGGACCGCGTGAAGGCCAGCGCTGCCAGCAGCCAGGGTCAGAACCTGGCTGCCCAGGCCACGGTGCTGCCGTGCGGTGCCCACCTGCTGGTGACCCGCGTGGATGGCATGGACGCTAAGGCGCTGCGCGCCACGGTCGACCAGCTGAAGGATCAGCTGAAGTCGCTGGTGTGGTGCTGGCCTCGGTGGAAGGTAACGACAAGATCCAGCTGGTGGCCGGCGTGACGCCCTGACCCTGGTGAACACGGTGAAGGCCGGCGAGATGCTGGGCCGCGTGGCTGCCCAGGTGGGCGGCAGGGCGGCGGCAAGCTCGGACTTCGCCATGGCTGGCGGCAACGACTGTGGCAGCGCTGGAAGGCGTGCTGGGCATGACCCACGAACGCCCTGGTGCAGCAGCTGGCCAACCGGAAGTGAGCGCTATCCCGGACCACGTGGATGCCCACGTGGACGCCCTGAGGGCTTTCCTGCCTGCCTGCCCATCCTGCGGGCCAGAAGCGCCACGGCCACCCTCCAGAGTGGCGGTGCTGCGCGTGGAGGCCACCGACCCCGGCTCGAAACAGGACCTCAGCGCCTTTTGCCCGCCAGACGGGCAATCGCGCTGCGCCGGGTGGACGACGGGGACGTGACGGCGTTCTAGTTTGCGGCGGCGGTAAGGAGCATTGACGAGATCTTGCGCTTTCGTCGTTTCGGTTATTTCGTTTTTCGTTTGTTTCGGAATAGAATGGCCGGACGATGAAGGGAAAAGATCATGAAGGCTGCGCTCCGCTCACACCTTGCCCTCCGCTGAGGAGATCGCCATCGCCCGCGAGCGGGCGATTGCTCGGCCTGTCTTCAGACCCGTGCAGATTCGCAGCAGATCGAACTGTTCGATGACGCAGGTGTTTCGCACCCGGTACATCTGCCCGTCTCTGCCTGCGCTTGCTGGTCGATGTGCTGACCGAGATCGGCAAGGGCAACGCCGTCAGCGTCATTCCAATCCATGCCGAGCTGACGACCCAGGAAGCAGCGGATGTGCTCAATGTGTCCCGCCCTTTCCTGGTGCAGCTGTTGGAGCGAGGCGAGATCCCGTTCCACAGGACAGGTACCCATCGACGTGTCCGCTATGCCGACGTCATGGCCTACAAGAGCCAGATTGACGCAGAGCGTCAACAGGCGCTGGACGCCTTGGCCGAGCAGGCGCAGGCGCTGGGCATGGGGTACGAATGAGTTCCATTTCACGGTCGTCTACGACGCGCCTGTGTGCTGTATCCGGCGCCGCTGCGTGACCTGTTGATGCGCCTTGCGCTGACCGATCTGTATCGTGCCCGCTGGACGGACATGATTCACGATGAATGGACACGCAATCTCAAGAGGCAGCGTCCGGACCTGAAGGACGAGGATCTTGAGCGAACCCGGTCACTGATGAATGCGTGTGTACGTGACTGTCTGGTCACCGGGTTCCTGCATCTGATACCGGCCATTGAGTTGCCCGATCCCGATGATCGACATGTGGTGGCAGCGGCGATCCATTGTGGCGCCAGCCTGATAGTCACCTTCAATCTGAAGGATTTCCTCCGGAGCGGTTGGAGCGATACAACTCGTTGCCCAGCATCCGGACGACTTCATCTTCGATCTGCTGGATCTGCATCCCGCTCATGTATGCGAAGCAGCAGCCAATCAGCGCCGTGCCCTGAAAAATCCGCCGAAGTCGGTGGATGAGTATCTGGATACGCTCATGCGGCAGGGGTTGACGCAGACCGTTGGTGAATTGCGTCGATGGAAAGTGGCTCTATGAGCAGGGGCTGCGGTAATCAGCCCGGATCCGCCCGATAGCGGTACCGGATGTCTTCGTCCTTGCGTGCGCCGGTGATGCGCAGCCGCAGTTCGAGCGTACTGCCGTGCAGTGACAGGCTGCCGTCATGGCGGTCTGGCGGGCAGGCATAGGGCGCCTGGGCCACCAGGTGAATGCAGCTCGCATCAGGCACCAGCAGCAGGATGTCCTGGAAGCGCTGCTCCCGAAAATGACGGAAGATGATGCCTTCTTCCCCGAAATGCCAGCATTTCCGGTCCTGGCAGAGCGAGGCCGTTGTCCAGCGTGAATGCTTCCTGAAAGAAGACATCAGGGGCCGTCCACTGTCACCTGCACGTGGCCGCTGCCCCGTGGTTCCACTGCATCCGTGAGCCGGGGCCGCTTTCGGCCCTGAACTCCAGCCGGGTGATGCGGGTTATCAGGGAAAGAGGGCGTGGTGCACGGGCGCGATGTGTGGCTGTGGCCTGCTGGTCCAGAGAGAACATGTGCGGCGTCCTGCCAGCATCAGGACCCGAGCGTGAACATGTGAGTGTCTGGCCGGTATCAGAGCCGAGTGAATGCGCGCGGCAGCTGCACCCGGAACCCGAGAGAGCATGGGGGCAGCGTTTGACGCATCAGGACCCGAGAAAGGGCCCTGATGCTTTTCGGCTGACTCCGGTTAATTCCGGTTAACTACGGACCAAATCTGGCTAACTCCGGCTTACCCCAGCTTGGCCCGCTGACCCTGCACCTTCTCCAGCATGGCGCCAAACTGCGCCGAGGCGCTGGCGCTCCTGTTCGACCACGGCGGCGGGGCACGTTCGACGAAGTTGGGGCTGGAGAGCTTGCCGTTGGCCTTGCCGATCTCAGCCTGCAGGCGGGCGATCTCCTTGTCCAGTCGGGCCTTTTCGGCGGCCACGTCGATTTCCACCTTCAGCATGAGGCGGTGGTTGCCGACGACCTGAACGGGGGCGCAGGTGTTCTCGGGCAGGCTGGCCACGCGCTCGGCGCTGGACAGGCGTGCCAGGCCGGGCAGGTAGGGCAGCATCTGGTCGATGCGGGCGTCGTCGCTGGCGATGAGCAGCGGCACGCGCTGTTGCGGGCCAAGGTTCATCTCGCCGCGCAGGGCCCGGCAGGCATCGATCAGGGCGCGCAGCTCGGTCATCGAGCGTCGGCGTTCTCGTCGATCTTTGCGTCGTTGGCCTGCGGGTAGGGCTGCAGCATGATGGAGTGGCGGCGCTCGGCCAGGGCCTCACGCAGGGCTTCGCCTTCAAGGGTCTGCACGCCGCCGTCGCCGTAGCTGTGGGTGAGCGGGGCCACCTTCGCCACAGTTCCTCGGTGATGAACGGGATGAGGGATGGGCCAGCCGCAGGACGGCTTCCAGCACGCGCAGCAGGGGTGTGGCGTGCGCCGCGGCGCTGGGCGGGATCCTCGTGGTTGAGCTCGACCTTGGCCAGTTCCGGTACCAGTCGCAGTAGCTGTTCCAGACGAAGCCGTAGATGGCGTTGGCAGCCAGGTCGAAGCGGTATTCGGCCAGGGCCTTGGCCACTTCGGCCTCGGTGCGCTGCAGCTCGGAAACGATCCAGCGGTCGACCGGGCTGAAGTCCATGAACTGGCCGGGGCCGCAGTCCTTCTTGCAGGGGCCGGGCGAAGCCGTTGTCATGGCCCTCGACGTTCATCAGCACGAAGCGGGTGGCGTTCCAGAGCTTGTTGCAGAAGTTGCGGTAGCCCCTCGCAGCGGCTGATGTCGAAGTTGAGGGTGCGTGAGAAGTTGGCCAGCGAGGCGAAGGTGAAGCGCAGGGCGTCGGTGCCGAAGGCGGGAATGCCGTCGGGGAAGTGCTTCTTGACGTACTTCTCGATGCGGGCCTTGTGGTCGGCGCGCATGAGGCCGCGCACGGACTTGGCCAGCAGGGCATCCAGGCCGATGCCGTCGATGAGGTCGAGCGGGTCAAGGGTGTTGCCCTTGGACTTGGACATCTTCTGGCCTTCGGAATCGCGCACGATGGCGTTGATGTAGATGTCCTTGAAGGGCACCTTGCCGGTGAAGTACTGGGTCATCATCACCATCCGGGCCACCCAGAAGAAGATGATGTCGTTGCCGGTGACCAGAACGTCGGACGGCAGGTAGCGGGCCAGGTCGGCGCGGGTCTGGGCGTCGTCGTTGGGCCAGCCCAGCGAGGTGAAGGGCACCAGGGCCGACGAGAACCACGTGTCGAGCACGTCGGGGTCCTGGGTGAGCGGGCCGGTGCAGCCGGCGGCGGCGGCCTTCTGGCGGGCCTCTTCTTCGTTGCGGGCCACGAAGAGCTGTCCGTCCTCGCTGTACCAGGCGGGAATCCGGTGTCCCCACCACAGCTGGCGCGAGATGCACCAGTCATGGATGTTGGAGAGCCAGTGGTCGTAGGTGGAGGCCCAGTGCTCGGGGAAGAAGCGGATGCGGCCGGAGGTGACGGCTTCGAGGGCCGGGACGGGTGATGGCAGCCATGCGCACCGGGGCGGCCGTCGGGCTGCGTCTCGCGGGTCTGGTCCACGAACCACTGGTCGGTCAGCATGGGCTCGACCACTTCGCCGGAGCGGCCGCAGACGGGCACCATGTTGCGGTGCTTGACGGTGTCGACCAGCAGGCCGGCGGCGTCCAGGTCGGCGACCATGCGATCGCGGGCCTCGTAGCGGTTCAGGCCCCGGTAGGCCTCGGGCACGGCGTCGCCCGCCATGTTGGCCTGCAGGTCGAGCACGACGATCAGCGGCAGGTTGTGGCGCATGGCCACTTCGTAGTCGTTGAAGTCGTGCGCGCCGGTGATCTTCACGCAGCCGCTGCCGAACTCGGGGTCGACGTAGGTGTCGGCAATGATGGGGATCTGACGGCCGGTGAGCGGCAGGGTCAGCATCTTGCCGTGCAGGTGGCGGTAGCGCTCGTCATCGGGATGCACGGCCACGGCCACGTCGCCCAGCAGGGTCTCGGGGACGGGTGGTGGCCACGGTCAGACCTGCCAGTTCGGTGCCGTCAGCGGCCTTCTGGGGGCCGTCGGCGAAGGGGTAGCGGATGTGCCAGAGGTGGCCATCACGCTCGGTCATGTCCACTTCCAGGTCGGAGACGGCCGTGCGCAGCACGGGGTCCCAGTTCACCAGCCGCTTGCCGCGGTAGATGAGGCCGGCTTCATACAGGCGCACGAAGACCTCGGCCACGGCCGTGGACAGTTTCGGGTCCATGGTGAAGTAGCCGGAATGCGTGCCCGGCTGTCGGCGTATTCCCAGTTGGCCGAGTCGCCCAGCCGGCGCATCTGCTTGCTGATGGCGCCGCCCGATTCGTTCTTCCAGGCCCAGACGCGCTCGATGAACTGCTCACGCGGCAGGTCGTAGCGCGACTTGCCCTCGGCCGCCAGCTGGCGCTCGACGACGATCTGCGTGGCGATGCCGGCGTGGTCGCTGCCCACCACCCAGTTGGTGTCCTTGCCCAGCATCCGGTGGTAGCGGATGAGCGTATCCATCAGGGTCTGCTGGAACGCATGGCCCATGTGCAGCGTGCCGGTGACGTTGGGCGGCGGCAGCTGGATGCAGTAGGCGGTGTCGCTGGCCGGCTGGGCGGATGCCGTGCCGGCGGCGTCGGTGCCCGGGGCCGGCCGGTTGGCGAAGTAGCCGCGCGATTCCCTACAGGATACCAGCGCGCCTCGATGGGCGCCGGCTCGAAACTCTTGGGCAGTTGGTCCCGGGCAGAATCCGCAGGGGCAGCAGCGTTGGTCATGAACGTGTCTGGATGGAAGTGATCGGATGAGAGAATTCTAGAGCGTGTCGGGCGTTTCATGCCTCACGGTGTCGCTCATGGTGCCCCCGCGTCACGATCAGGCACGTTCAAAAGAGCCTGTGCGGGCCTCGGTCCGGCGTTGATGGGGCAATGTTGCCCCCGCCGGATTCAGTCGTCGTGGTTCTGGCGGGCCATCTCGGCGTGCAGCCGGGTGATCTCTTCATTGACCGCGCGGGCCACGATGTCGCGGATCAGGCGGTTGAGGGTGTCGTGCACGTCGCGCGTCATGGTCTCGACGGCGCGGGGAGATGACCGGGGCCAGCGTGGTTCATCTGGCCATCCAGCAGGATGTCGCCACGGCGCAGCAGCCGCTCCAGCACGTTCTCGCGCACCGCCAGCGAGTTGCTCCAGTCCACGTCCTCGAAGTTGCGCGGCAGCTGATCGGGGTGATAGCGCTGCACGTTGACGACATCCGTCAGCATCGGGATGGCGTCTTCGTCTTCGGGCGTGGGGTGGACAGGGCGCACCGCAGGCGGAACGATGGTCGTGGTGCGCGGTGCAAACGGGCGGCGTCCGGGCTGCCGGCGGTGGGCAGCTCGGGGAAGGGGACGGGGCAGTGGCCGGTGCGGCCTCATGGGCCGCTGCCGAGGAGATGCCCACATCCAGCAGGCGCATGGAGATACCAGCTTGTTGATCAGCGCCCGGTCCTCGTCGGTGAGCGGCGGCAGGGTGGCGATGGCGGCGTCCTCGTCCAGCGGGCCGGCCTCGTCCTCCAGGTAGTCGTCGTCAGGTCGTCGGGGAACTGCGAGCGTGGCGGTCGTGGCACGGCCTGTCGCCGGATGAGCGCCGCCTGCAGTGTGAGTGCCCGTGTCAGGGTGCTTGTCATCGGTTGCCATCTCGTTCCTCCACATCGTGGGTGAGCGGGGTGTAGCCTTGTTCGCGGTAGGAGCGGAAGCGGACGCGGGCCGCCTGACGGCTCTGCGCATCGGTGCCTACCAGTTCCACCACCCGGGCGTAGTCGGCGAAGGCGGGCGGCATGCGCTCGCCCAGATTGACCAGCACCTGACGGTGGCTGGCGGGCACGTCGGCGTCGGATGCGGTGAGCAGCACCGGGTGCGCTCTGCCAGCGGATGCCGGACCGAGACGTGCGGAATGAAGGACAGCGGCGCGAATTCCCACAGCAGGCGGTCGAAGCTGGCGGGCGCCGGGTGTCTACAGTGAGACGACCACCTTGTGCCCGGCCTGCCAGGCCTTGCGCACCAGCCGGCAGCCGTAGCGGCCGGTGTCGGGAACGTTGAAGTGGAAATCCACCTGGGTCATGGGGCTGCGGGAATTCGTGCCGTGGGAAGGCCGTTCAGCCTGCGCGATCCATCAGGAAGTGGGTGAGCAGTGCCACCGGACGACCCGTGGAGCCCTTGTTGGCCCCCGAGCGCCAGGCCACGCCCGCCACGTCCGGTGCGCCCACGAATAGAGCCTTGGCAAAGCGCGACAGGTAGCAGGCGGCGGTGATGGCGCCGGCCGGGCGGCCGCCGATGTTGCCCATGTCGGCAAAGGGCGAGCGCAGCTGCTCGTTGTAGGCGTCGTCCATCGGCATGGGCCAGCAGGTGTCGCCGGAATCGTCGCCGGCGGCTCGGATCTGCGCCGACAGGGCCTCGTCATTGGAGAAGAGGCCCTGCCCGCTGATGACCCAGGGCGATGACGCACGCGCGGTGAGCGTGGCCACGTCGATGACGGCGGCCGGCGAAGCGCTCGGCGTGGGTGAGGGCGTCGCACAGCACCAGCCGGCCTTCGGCGTCGGTGTTGAGGATCTCGACCGTCTGGCCCGACATCGTGGTGACGATGTCGCCCGGGCGGGCAGCCGAACCCGAAGGCATGTTCTCGGCAGCCGCGATGATCACCGTCAGGTTGATCTTGAGCTTCATCTGCGCCACGGCCCTGCAAGGTGCCGAAGACCGAGCCCGCGCCGGACATGTCGTATTTCATCTCGTCCATGTCGGCGGCCGGCTTGAGCGAAATGCCGCCGGTGTCGAAGGTGATGCCCTTGCCCACCAGAACGACCGGGGCCTGGCGTGCGCCGGCGCCTCGGTAGTGCATGACGATGAGCTTGGGCGGCTGGGCCGAGCCCTGCGCCACGGCCAGCAGGGCCCCCATGCCCAGCGAGGCCATCTGCTTCTGATCCAGCACCTCGACCTTGAGCTTGAGCTGGCGGCCCAGCTTCTGGGCCTGGCTGGCCGGGAAAGGACGGGTGGCAGACGTTGGGCGGCTGGTTGCCCAGGTCACGGGCGGTATCGATGCCATCGGCCAGGTCGGACATGCGCGCCACGCGGGGCGCCAGAGCCTTCTGGTCGGCGGCGCTTTCCACGCCCAGCACCACGTCCTTCAGGGCCGGGGCGGCTTCGGGCTTGCTCTTGTAGTCGTCAAAGCGGTAGCGCACCTCACGGGCGGCCAGCACGATCTGGCCGACGCGCCAGGGCAGCTCGCGCAGTTCGACGTGGGCCTCGTGCAGGCAGCAGAAGGCGTCGGTGGCGGGCGAGGCCAGCACGGCACGGAAGGCGCTGCGCACGGCCTCGGCAAAGCGGGGCGCCTTGACGGTGTCTTCCTCGCCCATCGAGACCAGCAGGATGCGCGGCAGACCCTTGACGCTGGTGGGCACCAGCTGCGTGGAACCGGGCTTCTTGCCCAGGTCGCCGGCCTTCAGGATGGCCGAGAGTGCGTTGTCCGGGCGGGCGTCGATGGCCGCGCCGGTGGGGCGTGAGCCTGCCGGCCTGCACGGGCAGCACCAGGCACTGGGTGCGGAGTTTCTCGGCAGCGGTGGTCTTGAGGAGAACTGCAGCGTCATCAGGAATCTCGATCGGGTGAAGCGGGCCGGAGCGGCAAACGCCCATTATAGGACGGGGCTCCATGCCCCCTGCAGCGACGGCCGGCCAGACGGCCGACGGCATGTTCCCGCAGGCCGGGCGGGGAGGGGCGATGCCGGGATGTCTGCACACGCGCCACAGGCAGTGAACGTGTGCCCCCGACGCCCCGGAAGATGCGGGCAACCCGGGTAAACTAGCACGATGATCTTCCGCCAGTCGTTGCGCCGCGACCTGAACAGCGTTGCCGGCGTCATGTTCGCCACGCTGTTCACCATTCTGGTCACCACGTCGCTGATCCGGTTTCTCAACCGTGCCACCAGCGACCGGATCGCCAGTTCCGACATCCTGCCGCTGATCGCCTTCAACGCCATCGGCTTCATCCCGGTGCTGCTGGTGCTGACGGTCTTCCTGTCGGTGCTGATGGTGCTGGCACGCGCCTGGCGCGATTCGGAAATGGTCATCTGGTTTGCCAGCGGTCAGAGCCTGACGGCCTGGATCCGCCCGGTGATGATGTTCGTGCTGCCCTATGCGGCGGTGGTGGCCGCCGTCACCTTCGTGCTGTCGCCCTGGGCCAACCAGCAGATTGCCGAGCTGCGCGAGCGCTTCAACCAGCGCGAGGACGTGTCCATGGTGGCGCCGGGGCAGTTCCGCGAATCCACCTCGTCCAATCGGGTGTTCTTCGTGGAATCGATGAGCCCCGACAAGAGCACCGTCTCCAACGTCTTCGTGGTGCAGCACAACGGCCCGCGCATGGTGGTGGTGGCCTCGCGCGGCGGCCACGTGAAGATCGAGGAGAACGGTGACCGCTTCCTGGTGCTGGAGGACGGCCGCCGCTACGACGGCACCTGGGGCACGCCTGAATACTCGCTGATGGAGTTCCTGCGTTACGGCGTGCGGCTCGATCCCAAGCCCGTCAACACCCAGATCGAAAGCGTGCGCGGCATGGCCACGCCAGACCTGCTTAAGCTCTCGTCGCCCGCCGCACGGGGTGAACTGGCCTACCGGGTCGGTCTGCCCATCTCGGTCTTCGTCATCGCGCTGCTGGCCATCCCGCTCTCGTTCGTCAACCCGCGCCTGGGCAGCTCCGTCAATCTTGTCATCGGCGTGCTTATCTACTTCACGTATTCCAACCTCAACAGCGTCGTCCGATCCTGGATCACCCAGGAGAAACTGAGCTTCGGGGTGGGCGTGTGGCTGACGCACGCCCTGGTGCTGGGCCTGGCGCTCTACATGTTCCGCAAGCGGCTCACGCTGCCGCGCTTCAGTTTCAGCAAGCTGGTGGCCCGCCTGCGGGGAGGCAAGACGGCATGAAGCTGATGGCCCGTTACCTCACCCGCGAGATCGCCGGCGGCATCATGGCCGTGCTGCTGGGCTTTCTGGGGCTCTTTGCCTTCTTCGACCTCATCAACGAACTGGACGACATCGGCCAGGGCGGCTACCGGCTGCCGCAGGCCGTGCTGTACGTGCTGCTGGGCCTGCCCAGCCACATCTACGAGCTGATGCCCGTGGCCGCGCTGATCGGCTGCATCTACGCGCTGGCCCAGTTTGCCCAGAACTCCGAGTTCACCGCCATGCGTGCGGCCGGACATGAGTCGTCAGCTGACGCTGCGCGGCGTGCTGGTGCTGGGCGTGCTGCTGGCCGTGCTGACTGCCGTGGCCGGCGAATGGATCGCCCCGATGGCCGAACAGCGTGCCCAGCAGCTGCGCTGGACGTGCTGGGCAAGGGCTCGGGCGTGGGCGCCTTCCGCTCCGGCCTGTGGCTGAAGGACAGCGTGCGTGGCCCCGATGGCCAGCGCCTTCAGACCCGCTTCGTCAACATCGGCACCCTGGAAGCTGACGGCGGCCTGAGCAAGGTGGCCATCCACGAATTCGACACCGACTTCCGGCTGACGGCCGTCATTCACGCCGAGCACGGCCGCTACCAGCCGGCGCACAACGGTCAGGCCAGCAGCTGGCGACTGGAAGGCGTGGAGACCACCCGCTTCAACGTCTCCCGCACCCAGACGGGGTACGACGCCCTGCATGCCGCCGTGGAGCGCCGGCCCGAGACCATCTGGGTCTCGGACCTGAACCCGGCGCTGCTGTCGGTGCTGGCCATTGCTCCAGACCGCATGTCAGCCCTGGCCCTGTGGCGCTACACCTCGCACCTGAAGGAAAACGCCCAGAACGCCAACCGCTACGAACTGGCCCTGTGGAAGAAGGTGGTCTACCCGCTGGCCATCATCGTCATGCTGATGCTGGCGCTGCCCTTCGGCTACCTGCAGGTTCGCGCCGGCGGCATCGGCCTGAAGCTCTTCTTCGGCATCTCGCTGGGCGTGGGCTTCTACATCATGAACGGCCTCTTCTCCAACCTGGGCCTCATCAACACGTGGCCGCCCTGGCTGGCCGTCAGCATTCCGTCCATCCTGTTCCTGGCGCTGGCCCTGGTGATGCTGAACCGCGTGGGACGGACCTGACGCAAGGCGGATGCGCTGGGCCGGAAGGGGTGGGCTGAGCTTTCGGGCCCCATCTTTCGGCCCCATCCGGGGCCTTTCAGGGTTAGTCCTGATGAGTCTCTTAGGGTTTGCCCTAGGTCCGGCGCAAGAAATTCACCAGTGAACGGAGTAATATCCTTCTCACCAAAGGGGACGTTGATTGGTGTCAGGCACTGATCCCCCTGTTGAGGAGGAGGAGAGGCAGCCTCGGCTGCCACCGTTAGAACGCACCTGTTCTGCCGATCAGGTGCGCCTTTTTTCTTGCCGCCCCATGTCTGACTATCGATGCGATGAAATAAATAAATTTGCTGTATCGATAGGACGCTCCTATACTGCCTTCCATCGTGCAGGACAGCCCGGGCCGGTCGGAAGGCCAAGGGCGCCGGGACTGGAATCACTGCATGGCAACCCTCCCAATTCTCGACAGGAGTTCAAACATGGGCATCAACATCGGCATGACCGACAAGCAACTGCGAAACCGTGGCCAAGGGCTCTGTCCAAACTGCTGGCAGACTCCTACAGCCTGTACCTGAAGACCCACAACTACCACTGGAACGTCACCGGCCCGCAGTTCAACTCGCTGCACACCATGTTCGAGACCCAGTACACCGAACTGGCCGCCGCCGTGGACGAGATCGCCGAGCGCATCCGCGCGCTGGGCCACCTGGCTCCGGGCTCGTACACCGAGTTCGCCAAGCTCTCCAGCATCAAGGACGGCGACAACACCAAGTCCGCCAACGAGATGATCAAGGACCCTGGCGGAAGGCCGGGAAGCCGTGGTGCGTACCTGCCGCGAGATCTTCCCGGCGGCCGACGAGGGCTCACGACGAGCCCACCGCCGACCTGCTGACCACCCGCATGCAGCTGCACGAGAAGAATGCCTGGATGCTGCGCTCGCTGCTGGCATGAGGCTGATCCGGGGCATGATCGGGGAAGGGGCGTCGCTGGCGCCCATGATCCTTCCCTGACCCTGCAGGGCCATCCGGGAAACCGGGTGGCCCTGTTTGCGTCATGGGGCCTCATGGCGAAGACGGTGTTGCAGCCGGGGTGTTGCGTTTGCCGCAGCGCCTCGGCCGTTCGTCCTGCTGCGAGCGGGCCCGCCGGTTTGGGATCGACCGAAGCGGTGGTATCATCCACATGATCGTGGGGACGTAGCTCAGCTGGGAGAGCGCGGCGTTCGCAATGCCGAGGTCGGGAAGTTCGATCCTCCTCGTCTCACCACCCCTATTTCCAGGGCCGGCTTCGCCGGCCCTTTTTCGTTTTGGGGGTTGGCGGGCGTGTGGATATTTCAGCCTTGCACCCTGCGGCGAATCCCGTTCTAATCTCCGCATATTCTGCGGAGAATGAATGGACAATCAGTCGCGCTACATCTGGCAGCAACCGGACTGGCCCTGCTGGCGCCATGACCTGCCGGTGCTGTTTCCGTTGCTCATCGAGGTCAGCCAGGCTCAGGGGCGGTTGCTGGGGCGGCTGCAGGATCTGGGTGAGGCTCAGCGGGCGGAAGCCAGCCCGGGGGTGCTGACCGAGGATGTGCTGAAGACCAGCGAGATTGAGGGGAGAGTCTGGACGTGCGCTCGGTGCGCTCTTCGCTGGCCCGGCGGCTGGGCGTGGACGTGGGGGCGTGGCGCCGGTGGACCGGCATGTGGAAGGCGTGGTCGAGATGGTGCTGGACGCCACGACCAACTGTCATGCGCACGCTGACGGCAGAGCGTCTGTTTCGGCTGGCATGCGGCGCTGTTTCCACGGGGTATTCCGGCATGGTCCGGATCAGGGGTGGGGCAATGGCGCACGGATGCGCGTGGGCCCATGCAGGTGGTGTCCGGTCCGGTGCATCGGCCGCGTGTGCATTTTCAGGCACGCCGGCCGCCACGTTGCCGGAGCAGATGGCGGCTTTTCTGGCCTGGGCCAATGCGCCGAGGCTGGAGGCCCACGGCCGATGTCCCGGTCAACGGTGCTCGCGCCGAAGCACTGCTGAAGGCCGGGCTGGCCCACCTATGGTTCGTGACGTTGCATCCGTTCGAGGATGGCAACGGGCGCATTGCGCGAGCCATCGGGGATCTGTTTCTGGCGCGCTCCGATGGCAGCACGGAACGTTTCTACAGCCTGTCGGCGCAGATCGAGCGCGAGCGCAAGGCGTATTACGACATCCTGGAGCAGACGCAGAAGGGCGGCATGGATGTGACAGCCTGGCTTTACTGGTTTCTGGCCACGTTGGGACGGGCACTGGCCAGTGCGCATGCGACGCTGGATGCGGTGCTGATGAAGGCGCGCTTCTGGCAGCGTTGGGGCAGCACCCCGATGAATCCACGGCAGATCAAGCTGCTGAACCGGCTTCTGGACGGCTTCGACGGCAAGCTCACCAGCAGCCGCTGGGCCAGCATGGCCAGGTGCTCGCAGGATACGGCGCTGCGTGACATCACGCAGCTGCTGGACCTGGGGGTGCTGCGAAGGTCGCCGGGGGGAGGGCGCAGCACGGGATATGAACTGGCGGTGGGTGAGGCCCTTCGTCCGGGGTCAGACGCATCGACGCCCTTCTGACATCGCGGCCGGCAGCGGCCCACTCTCCTACAATAGGCTCTTCCCTGACTCGTATCCGCTTGCTGCCTTCTATCATGACGACTGCTCCCAAGGATTCTGCTTCCGTGTCTGCTGCCGCTGCCGGCATTTTCCTCCTGGTCGCCCGAGAGCTGGCGCACGCATCCGGCCCGGCAGATGCCGGCCTATCCGGACCAGGGGCGCTGGATGCGGTGTGCGGGCAGCTGCGCGCCTTCCCGCCGCTGATCTTTGCGGGTGAGGTGCAGGGCGCTGCGGGCGCAGCTGGCCGAGGTGGCGGCAGGGGCGGGCTTTCCTGCTGCAGGGGCGACTGTGCCGAGAGCTTCGACATGCTGGATGGCGATGCGGCGCGCGAGACCTTCCGGGTGCTGCTGCAGATGTCGGTGGTGTTGACGTATGCGGCGGCGCAGGCGGTGGTGAAGGTGGGGCGCATTGCGGGGCAGTATGCCAGCCGCGTTCGGCCGATACCGAGACGCGGGACGGGGTGACGCTGCCCAGCTATCGCGGCGACATCATCAATGGCGGGGTGTTCACCGAGGCGGACCGGGTGCCGCAGCCGGAGCGGCTGTTGCGCGCCTATTCGGCCAGTGCAGCCACGCTGAACCTGCTACGGGCGCTGGCGGGAGGCGGTTTTGCCGACCTGCACCAGCTGCATGCCTGGACGGCGGACTTCGTGCGGGAGAGCCCGCAGGGGCAGCGCTATCAGGGAGCTGGCCGACCGGATCGGCGAGGCGCTGGCCTTCATGCGGGCCTGTGGCGTGCTCGATGGCGCCGGGTCGTCGCTGAACCGGGTGAATTTCTATACCTCGCACGAGGCGCTGCTGCTGCCGTATGAAGAGGCGCTGACGCGACCGGGTGAGGGGCCGCATCAGGGGCGCTGGTTCGGAGCCTCGGCCCACATGCTGTGGCTGGGCGAGCGCACGCGCCAGCTGGACGGGGCGCACATTGAGTACCTGCGCGGCATTCACAACCCCATTGGCGTGAAGGTGGGGCCCACGGCCACGCCGGACGAGGTGCTGGGGCTGATGCAGGCACTGGATCCGAATCAGGAGCCGGGTCGGCTGGTGCTGATCACGCGCATGGGCGCCGGCAAGCTGCCGAAGCACCTGCCGGCGCTGGTGCGGGCGGTGAAGGCCAGCGGCCGTCCGGTGATCTGGAGCTGCGACCCGATGCACGGCAATACCGTGACCAGCTCCAACGGGCTGAAGACGCGCGACTTCGGCAATGTGGTGCAGGAGGTGCGCGAGTTCTTCGCGGTGCATGAGGCCGAAGGCACGATTGCTGGCGGCCTGCATGTGGAGCTGACCGGCCAGGATGTGACCGAGTGCCGGGGCGGTGGGCAGAACCTGACGGACGAGAGCCTGCAGGAGCGCTACACCAGCGCCTGCGATCCGCGGCTCAATGGCTCGCAGAGCCTGGAGCTGGCCTTCCTGGTGGCGGATCTGCTGAAGGCGCAACGGCGCTGAGGCGCGCGTTTCCCCGATGAAAGCGCTGTTCGATGCCATCCTGTTCGCCGTGGGCGTGACCCTGCCCAGCGTGCTGTTGCTGGGCTTTGGCGTGGTGATGCGCCGCACGGGACAGGTGGATGCCACCTTTGCGGCGAAAGCCTCCCGGCTGGTCTTCAACTACGGGCTGCCGTGCTTGCTGTTCCATGAGCTGATGAGCAGCGAGATCCGTTACGGCCGGGAAGCCGTCATGCTGGCCGCGGGGGTCAGCACGACGCTGCTGCTGCACCGGGGGCAGAGCTGTGCGTACGGCGTTTCGTGCCGGACGTGCGCGACAAGGGCGTGTTCGTGCAGGGGGTGTTTCGCAGCAACATGGCGATCATGGGGCTGGCCTTCGTGCAGAACGCCTACGGCAATGCCGGGTTGCCGTCCGGGGCGGTCTGTGGGCGTGGTCACGCTGCTCTACAACGTGCTGTCGGTGATCACGCTCAGTCGTTCGGGGGCGCGGGCCGGTCGCCGTCGCTGGCTGCATGTCGGTCGCAATATCGTCACCAACCCGCTGATCGTGGCCATCGTGTCGGCGCTGCTGCTGCAGCGGCTGAACATCGATCTGCCCAGGCCCGTCATGCAGACGGCGCGCTACATGGCCAACATTGCGCTGCCCATGGCGCTGATCTGCGCCGGCGCCACCTTCGATGTCCGCTCGGTGCTGGATACTTCCGGCATCTCGTTGCAGGCCAGCATCGGCCGGCTGGTGGTGGCGCCGTTGACGGCCGTGGCGGTGGGGCTGGCCTTCGGGCTGCGAGGCATCCCGATGGGGGTGCTGTTCCCTGATGTGTGCGATGCCGGTGGCGGCGGCCAGCTGTGTGATGGCCGAGGCCATGGGCGGCAATGACGTGGCGGCCGCCAACATCGTGGGCATCACCACGTTTGGTGCCATGTTCTCGGCGGCGATCGGCATCACGGTACTGCGCAGCACGGGGCTGATGTAAGGGGTATGAAGGCAGGCACGAACCGCTTGCCCCACAGATGGGCGCATGGCAGCTCGTGCCGGGGCCTTCTCCTGCTGCCGCCCATTCAGTGGGTCGCTGCAGGCTGTTCGCTGGCGGCGACCACGTCCACTTCCACCGTGATGTGGACCAGTTCGGGATGAACCTTCAGCAGTCGGCGGAAGTAGTCGGGGGCAGGGCGGGGCTGCCAGCCTGCGTCGGCGCGGTGGTGCCTACCTTCCTCCATGGGGCCGGCGGAGTCCTGCGGGCCCGTCGTCTGCGGCAGCGACATCCGCCACAGGCGGCGGCGTCACCGCAGGGGATGCCACCTGCAGGGCCACGATGCAGGCGTACTTGTCATTGGCGACCCGCCACAGGTGCAGGTCCAGCACCTTCACGGGCATCGCGGCCCTGGTCAGCGTGCGGGCGATGCGCTCGGTCAGCGGGTTGTCCATCTCGGCATCCAGCAGCGCGCGGGCGCAGTCACGCAGCAGCCCCTTGGCCCAGACGCCCACCAGCACGGCGCCGACGATGCCCATCAGCGGGTCCAGCCAGCTGGCCCCCCACCATTTGCCGCCGAACAGGGCCAGAATGGCCAGAATGGAGGTTGCTGCGTCAGTCAGCACGTGGATGTAGGCGGCGCGCAGGTTCAGATCGGCGTGGGTGCCCTGCGCGTCGTCATCGTGTCCGTGGCCGGTCGCATGTGCGTGGTCATGGTCGTGAGCGTTGGCATCGGCAGGGTGGTGCGCATGATGATCATGGTCGTGCGCTGCCTGTCCGGCTGACGCGCTGCTTCCATGCGTGTGTGCAGGTCCGTGGTCGTGCCCATGGGAGTGGTCGTCCTTGAGCATCCAGGCGCTTACCAGGTTCACGGCCAGGCCCAGCACGGCGGTGGCGATGGCCTCGTCGTAGCCGATGGGCAGGGGATTGACCATGCGTTCCACCGATTCCACCAGCATGGTGATGGCCACGCCCACCAGCAGAAGGGCGCTGGTGTAGCCCCCCAGAATCTCCATCTTCCAGGTGCCGAAGGCAAAGCGACGGTCCCGGGCGTAGCGGGCGGCCATGCGGTAGGCAAAGACGGTCAGCCCCAGGGCGAAGGCGTGCGAGCTCATGTGCCAGCCGTCGGCCATCAGCGCCATGGAGTTGAAGATCCATCCGCCGGCGATTTCCAGCACCATCATCACCAGCGTCAGCCACATGACCCAGCGGGTGCGTCGCTCGGCCACAGGGTTGCCCTGGGTGAAGGAATGGATGACCTCGCAGTTGGCGGGGGCGGGCGAAGAGGTTTCGGTTCGGTTTTCATGCAGCCTCCCTTAGAAGGGTTTTATACTATACCCCAGTATAGATAACCCTACTCACGGTGCACTGATTCATGTCCCACACCATTCGAGACAAGAAGGCCCCTGCTGACGCGCGTGCGTCGCATCGCAGGTCAGGCCGCCGCGCTGGAAAAAGGCGCTGGAGCAGGAAAGCGAATGGCGGCCATCCTGCAGCAGATCGCCGCCATTCGCGGGGCGGTCAACGGGCTGATGGGCGGGTGCTGGAGCACCACATCCGCGAGCACCTGGGGCGACGGACAGCACGCCCCAGCAGCGGCAGCAGGACCCGAGGTGGTGTTGACGGCGCTGCGCTCTGTATCTGAAATGAGCGGTGGTGGCGTGGCTGCGCGTGCCGTTGAGGCAGAAGGGCAGCCCGGGTAGGGCGGGCGGCTCCACGCGGCATCCGGATTGGCGGGGTCAGGGACGGCCGCCTGAGAAGGGCGGAACGAGGGGGCTGCCTCCTGATCTTTCGTGCGGTCGCCGAGGTTCTCCGGGGATGGCCCTGCCGGTTGCTGCGCCGCTCGCTATCATGTCAGGATGAAGATCCTGAATGCTCTCTGGCCAATCCTGCTGGCTCTGGGCCGCGGGGGTCGTGTTCGTCGATTGGCGCCCCAGGGCGTTCTGCCGACGACTCATCGGCATGATTGGCCCCCTCATCTGGCTGATGCTCTTTCTCATCGGCCACGAGTTCGGTGAGGTGCTGTTCTCGTCGGGGTCGGTGGGGCGCATCTGGGCATTTCGGCGCTCTTCGCACTGGCCACCACCCCGGTGCCCTGGCCTGCTGGTGCTGGCTTCACGGCGCTGGCTGACCCGTTGGCGCCAGCGCCTGTCGGTGCTGAATCCCTGCGCGCGTCCCGAAAGCGCGGACAGGCGGGAGGGGGCGCAGGGCGGGGTGGTGAGCGAGCCTGCCATGCCTGAGAGGCTTTCCGACGACAGGCTTCCCGAGGGCGGCCTTGCAGGGTAGCGGAAAGCTGCACCCGAGGCCGGAGCACGACCTGGTGCTGAAGACGGCTCGGGAGCAGACCTTGGGAGCACGGGTGGAGCCAGCCGGCAGCGCGAGCGCCTGTCGCTGGCCCAGCAGCTGAGTCTGGCCTGGCCGCCCTCGCGCGAGGCGCTGATTGCACTGGGCATGGTGGCGCTGGGGGCCTTGCTCTTTCTGGCGCAGCAACGCCTTGGCCTGGAGTCGCTGGCTCTGCCGTCCAGCAATACCTTCCTGCTGCTGATGATCGGCATCATCGGGGCTGATCTGGCCCAGATCCGTCTGAGCCGCCACTGGGTGTCGCCCGCCATGCTGGCGCTGCCGGGGCTGGTGGTCGGGGTCGATGCTGGGCGGTGCGCTGGTGGCGTGGCTGGCCGATGCCCCTGAAGGCGGGGCTGGCGCTGTCCAGCGGCTACGGCTGGTTCTCGCTGTCCAGCGTGATGGTGGCCGAGGGCGCTGGGCAAAGGCTCACGGCACCATGGCCCTGAGCATCGATCTGCTGCGCGAGCTGCTGGCGTTCGTCATCCCTGTATGCGGTGGGCCGCTGGTGGCCGCTGGTGGGGCTGGCTGCTGCCGGTGCAACGGCCATGGATTCATCCCTGCCCATCATCAAGCAGGTCTGTTCGCCGTCCGTCATCCCGATGGCCATGGTCAGCGGCTTTCTGCTGACGCTGCTGGCGCCGTTCATGATGAGCCTGTTCCTGGCCTGACGGAAGGGGCGTAGCCCGGGGGCTTGATACATGCGAGTGACATGAATTCACATTATCGATACAAAGGCCGGATGCTGGAAAGTCCGGTGACGGAATCGCACTGGATATGACGGCGGCTCGCGATCCATATCGGTCGGATATTGTCCTGATGGTGTAGGATGGAAGCAGATGGCGTGTGGTTTTCGGCGGCTGCCATCCAGAATAATCCGGATGCGGACGAGGCGTGAGGCCGTCCGTATGGTCAATGACCAAAACCGAAGCAAGAAGAGACCATGGAAATCGATCTTGACCCCAAATATCAGGCGCCTTCTGGAAGAAGCGGAACGTCAGGATCTTGCTGACCAGGACAGCATGCGCGTCTGTGCGCAGACGCTGACGCTGGCGGCAATGATCGATCGGCGTCGCGCGGCGGCGCTGGCCCCTCAGGGGCTGTCGGAAGGGCGCTTCATCCTGCTGTTCCTGCTGGAAGGCCACAAGAGCGGCCTGCCGCCGCACGTGCTGGCCGATCAGGCGGGGGTGGCGCGCGCCACCATCACCGGGCTGGTCGATGGCATGGTGCGCGACGGGCTGGTGGAGCGGCACGGCAACCCGGATGACCGCCGTTCCAACCTGGTAGTGCTCACCCGCAAGGGACGCACGCTGAGCAAGCGCGTCTTCCCTGGGGCAGGCCGAGGCGCTGGCCGAAGCCTTCGCGTCGCTGTCGGCCAACGACCGTCGCCAGCTCTCGCGTCTGCTGGCCAAGGTATCGGCGAACCTGGTCGAGGACGAGGACGCCTGACCCGCCCGGCATGAGGACGCCCGTCCTGCCTGCCGCCCTGGCGGCAGGCAGGACGGGCGTTGGCGGGTGATTTTTGTGTCGCCGCAGGGGCCGGGAACCTTTGCGGCACAGCAAAGCATGGGGGTTTTCCGGGATTCATCCCGCGGACATGCTGTTCAATGAGGGCTGGCCAGACACTGGCGACAGTTGCCCTTGATCTCCAGGCCGTGGGTCTGGAAGCCATTGAGTGCGTGGATGTGCGCCAGTGAGGCCTGCAGGGATTCCAGTACCTCGGAGTCGCAGATCTCCTTGGCCTGTCCGCACCGCTCGCAGATCAGCATCACGGGGGCGCCGTGCTCTTGGTGGTCGTGGTGGCCGTGCTCGCAGACGATGAAGCTGCTGGTGGCGTCCACCTTGTGCACCAGACCGGATGCCACCAGGAAGTCCAGGGTGCGGTAGATGCTCATGGGTGCAATGCCGGGCTTGATGCTCTGCAGGTTGGAGAGCAGGTCGTAGGCCTTGATGCCGCCCGGATGCTGACGAAGGTGCAGCAGGATCTCGATGCGCAGGGGCGTGAGGCGGCTGCCGCTTTGCTGGCAATGGCGTCGCGCTTCGGCAATGAAGACCTGTTCCTCGGGCGTGCGGGCCAGCTCTGCCGCTTTGGGCAGGTCTGATCGGCCGGGGAGGGCGGCGGTGTGCTTGGCAGGAGGCATCGCGCTGCAGAAAGGGAAAGACTCGGTTCTTTCAGTTTACCTTGATTTTTGACAATGAAGGGATGCCATGCCGAATGCCTTCAATTTCTCGGTCTCGCCCTTCGACTGCCTGGACGCCTCGGAGCAGCGGCTGGTTCGTGACCAGGTGAACGTGGCGTACTTCCGGCCCGGCGAAGTGCTGCTGGATGCTGGCGATGTGCCACAACACCTGTTCGTGCTGATCAAGGGCTATGTGCAGCAGTTCGATGGAAAGCGAGCTGCTGGCCACCCTATGGGCCGGATGACAGCTTCGACGGACGGGCGCTGGTGGCCGGGCGTGCCGGCAGCCGTTTCGTGGCGGTGGACGAGGTTCTGGCCTACGAGCTGTCCCACGAGGCGGTGAATGCGCTGATTGCGTCCAACGACACCTTCAGTGCGCTGCTGTTCTCGGCACTCGGACAGAAGGTACAGGCGGTTGCTGGTCGCAACGCCGAACGGGAGATGCAGTCGCTGCACATGGCCCGTGTGGACGAGGCGCTGCTGAGCCCACCCCATGCCGTGCCGGCCGACACGGACATCGTTTCGGTGGTTCGGCTGTTTCAGGCGGAAAAGACCAGCAACGTGCTGGTGCGTGACGATGTCGTGCAGCCGCCACGATGGGGGATCTTCACCACCAGCGGGTTGCAGCGGGCCATTCTGGATGGCCGCCCGCTGGACAGGCTTCCGGTGGGTGAGCTGGCCAGCTGGGAGCTGATCACGGTGCGTCCCGATGATCAGGTGGGCGAGGCGCTGGTGCTGATGCAGCGCCATGGCGTTCACCGGGTAGTGGTGCAGGATGACGGAAAGATCCTGGGGTTGCTGGAATCACTGGATCTGTTTGGTTTCCTGTCGAATCATTCCATGCTGATCGATCGGCGCTTGCGGGCTGCCACCGATCTGGATGCGCTGGCGCGTGCGGCCACGCAGATGAACGACATGATTCGCCGGCAGTACCGGGGCGGCACGCGGGTGGAGCTGCTGGCACGACTGGTTCAGGATCTGAACGGCCGTCTCTTCGAGCAGGCCTGGCAATTGATTGCTCCGCCGGAGCTGGTGCAGAACAGCTGTCTGCTGGTGATGGGCAGCGAAGGGCGGGGCGAGCAGCTTCTGAAGACCGACCAGGACAACGCGTTGCTGTTGCGAGACGGCTATGTGCCGCCGGACGATCTGCCCGCGATCTGCGCACGTTTTTCCGAGGCATTGGCGCGTTTCGGCTATCCACCCTGTCCGGGCAATGTGATGCTGAGCAATGCCACCTGGCGTGGTACCGTGCAGGATTTTGCACGACGTGTCCGGAAGTGGCTGGTGTTGCCGGAGGCCGACAGCATGATCAATCTGGCGGTCTTCATGGACGCGCATGCCGTGTGCGGCGACGCGGAGCTGCTGGCGTCGCTGCGCCGGCAGGTGTTCGGCATGCTGGCCGATGATGATGCCAGCGATGTCGCGCTTTGCCGCCGTGGTGGACGCCTTCGGAGACGGCACGCGCTGGTGGCGCCGGATGCTGGGGGGCGGTGAGGCCAATCTGAACGTGAAGAAGGCGGGGATGTTCCCGCTGGTGCATGGGGTGCGCAGCATGGCGCTGGCCGAGCGCATCGACGCTACCAGCACCGAGGCCCGCATCCGGCGCTGCACGAAGCCGGTGCGCTGGATGCCGAGACGGCCCAGGAGCTGACGGAGAGCCTGCATTTCTTCATGGGCCTGCGGCTGAAGGCCGGTCTGGACGAGATGGACCGGGGCAGCCCGTGAGCGGCAAGGTGGATCTGGCCGGCCTGACGCCGCTGGAGCGCGACCTGCTGAAGGATGCGCTGGCGGCAGTGCGGCGCTTCCGTGCCCAGCTGCGGCTGCGCTTCCGGCTGGGGGCCGTGTCGTGATGCGTGCCACATCGTGACGGGAGCGGTGTCATGGACGGAAGCCCCGGGGAGACGACATCATGAGCGGTCGCAGTGTGGTGCAGACGTTGCCGGCCTGGTTGCAGCGGCGTCTGTTTGAGTGGCGACGCGACTGGCAGCGCCGGCATCTGAAGGACCCGCGCTGGGCCTTCCCTGTTCGAACCGCCGCCGCCCGATGAATGGGTGGCACTGGACTGCGAGACCACCGGCCTGAACGTGCGGCAGGACGAGATCATCGCCATCGGGAGCGACGCGGATCGTGGGGCGTCGCCTCATGAGCGCGAACGGCTGGAGCTGCTGGTGCGCCCGGAGCGCGAGGTGAGTGCCGACAGTGTGGCGGTGCATCGGCTGCGGGCCCCGTGATGTGGGCTGATGGGCTGCCGCTGTGTGAGGCCATGGAGCGACTGCTGATGTTCATCGGCAGCCGGCCGCTGGTGGGCTATTACCTGGAATTCGATGTGGCGATGATCGACCGCGCTGAAGCGCTGCTTCGGCCTGACGCTGCCGCAGCAGAAGATCGAGGTGTCGGCGATGTACTACGACTGGCGCTTTCCGTCAATTGCCGCCTTACCAGCAGCACGACAATGCCGACATCGACCTGCGCTTTGCCACCATCCCTGCAGATGCTGGACCTGCCGATGCGCGACGCCCACGATGTGCTGAACGACGCCGTGATGGCGGCGCTGGCCTTCATCCGGCTGCGGGAGTTGCGGGGGGAGGCGGAGGCTGCGTCCTGAATGGAAGCAGTCTTTGCCTGATGGAGGTCAGCCCCGCTTGAGATCACGATAGAAATTCTCGTGCGGGCCCACGGCCTCCAGATAGATCAGTCGTATGCCGTCATCGACGGTGTAGCCCAGCAGATAGAGCTGGTTCTGGCTGCGGAACTTGTGAGACAAAGAGGTCGGACAGGTCGCCTTTCTTGCGTTCGCCCAGCTGTGGATTGTCAGCCACGGCCAGGGCGGCGGCATCGACATCGCAGGCCACGTTGTCGTGAAGCTTCTTGTAGGTGCGGGCAAAGCGCCGGGTCTGGCGCAGGGCGTAGGCGCTCATGGGCGCTGGCTGCGGGGAACGAATGGAGTCGTGTCTCGCGGGCTTCATCCATCGAGGCCAGGGATTCAGCAATAAAGGTGACGGGCAGGTCGGGGTTGTCGAGGGCTGCACGACCCACCCGTGCCCAGTATTCGACCTGACCACTGATGGTGCGGTGCTCGGCTCGGGCATCGTTGCGAGCCTGGTCGTACAGCTGGCGGTCGATACGGATGGCGATGGAGGCGGTCATGGCGGAGGCAGGTTACGAAAAGCGGTTTACTACAATTGTAGTATCGAAGAAGAGGGCGTCAAGGGAGAGCGAACAGAAAGCCCGCCGGGCGCGATGGCCGGGTGGGCTGGGTGATGGTGGGCAGGCTGGACAGGGGGCGTCAGGTGATGGTGCAGTGAATGGCCCCCTGTCCAGGGCCGTGAGGCCCCGGGCCGGGATCGGACCCGTACCCGGGGATGGCCTGCGGGGTGGTGCCTCAGTGTGCCGAGGCCTTGGCGGCGCCGTAGCCGGTCTCGGAGCGGACCTGCTGGGCCTCGAAGGCGTCACGCTCCTGGGCGGCGGTGGCGCTGTTGTCGAGCAGCGAGAACAGCCAGACCCCCAGGAAGCCCGACGATCATCGAGAAGACTGCCGGCGAGGTGTAGGGGAAGGGCGCGCTGCCCACAGGGTTGCCGAAGGTGGCTTCCCAGACCGACGGCGACAGGATGGTGAGCACCACCGAGGCGATGAGGCCCAGGAAGCCACCGATGACGGCGCCGCGGGTGGTGGTGCCCTTCCAGAACACCGACAGGAACAGGACCGGGAAGTTGGCCGAGGCCGCTCACGGCAAAGGCCAGCGACACCATGAAGGCCACGTTCTGCTTCTCGAACAGGATGCCCAGCAGCACGGCGATGACGCCAAGCACCAGGGTGGTGATGCGCGAGACACGCAGTTCGGAGGCGCTGTCGGCCTTGCCCTGCTTGATGACGGTGGCGTAGAGGTCGTGCGAGACGGCCGAGGCGCCCGACAGGGTGAGACCGGCAACGACAGCCAGGATGGTGGCGAAGGCCACGGCCGAGATGAAGCCGTAGAACAGGTTGCCGCCCACGGACTTGGCCAGCAGCACGGCGGCCATGTTGGCGGTGCCGGCTCCACCGTGGATGACGCCGGTGGCGGTGTTGGCGAACTCGGGGTCGGTGAGCACGATGGTGATGGCACCGAAGCCGATGATGAAGATCAGCAGGTAGAAGTAGCCGATCCAGGTCGTGGCCCAGAACACCGACTTGCGGGGCTTCACGTGCATCGGGCACGGTGAAGAATCGCATCAGGATGTGGGGCAGGCCGGCGGTACCGAACATCAGCGCCATGCCGAAGGACAGGGCGGAGATGGGATCCTTGATGAACCCGCCGGGGCTCATCAGGGCCAGGCCGTACTGACGGGCTTCTTCAGGGACTGGCGCCGCCCTGGGCAGCGATGTTGGCCTTGACGCGCACGGCATCGGAGAACAGCGCTCCAGGCTGAAGCCATAGTGCTTCGTGACCATGAAGCCCATGAAGGAGACGCCGAGAGCAGCAGCACGGCCTTGATGATCTGCACCCAGGTGGTGGCCGTCATGCCGCCGAAGAGCACGTAGACCATCATCAGCACGCCGACGATGACGACGGCGACCCAGTAGTCGAGTCCGAAGAGCAGCTTGATGAGCTGGCCTGCACCGACCATCTGGGCGATGAGGTAGAAGGCGACGGTCACGAGCGTGCCGGCAGCGGCAAACATCCGGATGGGCTTCTGCTGGAAGCGGTAGCCGGCCACGTCGGCAAGGTGAACTTGCCGAGGTTGCGCAGGCGTTCGGCCAGCAGGAAGGTGAGGATGGGCCAGCCGACCAGGAAGCCGAGCGCGTAGAGCAGGCCATCATATCCGCTGGCCATGACGGCCGCGGAGATGCCCAGGAAGGAGGCGGCGGACATGAAGTCGCCGGCAATGGCCAGACCGTTCTGGAAGCCGGTGATGCCGCCACCGGCGGTGTAGAAGTCGGCTGCGGAGCAGGGTTCGTCCGGCAGCCCACTGGTGATCCAGAGCGTGGCGCCCACGAAGGCGGTGAACAGGATGATGGCCGTCCAGTTGGTGGGCTGTCGGGTGACTTCGCCGACATCGACGCCGGCGGCATGGGCAGGGGCGGCGCTCATCAGGCCGAAGGCGGCCAGTGCGACGCCGAAGGCAAGGGCTTGGCGGTTCATTGCGTGGTCTCCTTCAGGATTTCGCGGGTCATGGCGTCGTAGCGGCTGTTGGCGCGGTGGACGTAGAAGCCGGTGATGAGGACGGTGAAGACGATCACGCCCAGGGCAATGGGGATGCCGATGGTGGTGACGCCGTCAGCGCTGAGGGGCTGGGCCAGGAACTGGCGGTCGAAGGCAATCAGTCCGATGAAGCCGTAGAAGACGATCAGCATCAGGATGGTGAGTGTCCATCCGAGGCGGCTGCGCTCCGTCTTCAGGCGCGGGTACTGGGGGTGTTGCCGGATTCGTTCGACGATGGGATCGGCCATGGTTGTCTCCTTGTGGTTGCCCCAGCTCTTGACAGCCGCTCTGGGGCGGTGTCATGGGGCAAGGGCGTGGAAGGAGACTTTGCTGGGAGGGACTGCTTTTCGCAAGGTGGGAAAGTACCCATGGGGTTTGTACGGAATCCCGTGGGTTTCTGGGGAGGAGGGCCTCTGATGAAGAGGGAGAGTGCCTTCGCTGAGGAGCGCCCCGGGAGCCGGGTGCCTTCCTCGGCTCATGCTGTCCGCTGCGCTCCCAGAAATCGCGCTGCGGAGGCACCCGCTCCCGGGGCTTTCGGAGGGGCGAGTGTTGTGTCTCGGCTGGCGAGAAGTGCCTTCGAGGAGCGCGATGGATGCCTGCCTCTGTTGGGAGGGAGTGCCTTCGATGAAGTACGCCCTGGAGCGGGTACCTTCCTCGGCTCATGCTGTCCGCTGCGCTCCCAGAAATCGCCTGCGGAGGCACCCGGCTCCCGGGGCTTTCAGAAGGCAGGGGGCTCTCGAATGTGGGGTCAGCGGAACACGACGGTCTTGTGGCCGTTCAGCATGATGCGGTGTTCGGCGTGCCATTTGACGGCGCGGGCGAGCACGACGCTCTCGACGTCGCCGCCCAGGGCGGTGAGGGTGTCGACGGTCATGGTGTGGTCGACGCGTTCGACGTCCTGTTCGATGATGGGGCCTTCGTCGAGTTCGGCGGTGACGTAGTGGGCGGTGGCGCCGATGATCTTCACGCCGCGGTCATGGGCCTGGTAGTAGGGGCGGGCGCCCTTGAAGCTGGGCAGGAAGGAGTGGTGGATGTTGATGGCGCGGCCCTGCAGCTGGCGGCAGAGGTTGTCGGACAGGATCTGCATGTAGCGTGCGAGGACAACCAGTTCGGCGCCGGATGATTCGATGATTTCCAGTTGTCGGGCTTCGGCGGCTTCGCGGGTGGCGGCGCTGACGGGGACGTGGTGGAAGGGGATGCCCTGGGCTTCGACCTGGGGACGGAAGTCTTCGTGGTTGGAGATGATGGCGCGGATGTCGATGGGCAGCATGCCGGCGCGAGTGCGGAAGAGCAGGTCGTTGAGGCAGTGGCCCGGTTTCGAGACGAGGATGACGGTGGGCATGCGCCGGCCGTTCTCGGCCAGGTTCCAGCGCAGCGAGAGGTCGCTAGCGGCGGCCTGCAGGGCATCGCGCAGGGTGGTGGGGGCGGCGGGGCTGGTGAACTGCACCCGCATGAAGAAGAGGCCGGTGTCGGGGTCGTTGTACTGGGCGGCTTCGGTGATGTTGCCGCTGTGCACGAGCAGCAGGCCGGTGATGGTGTGAACGATGCCGGCGCGGTCAGGGCAGGCGAGGGTGAGGATGTACTCGGGGCGGGTTGTGGTGTTCACGGTGAGGGAGCGAAGCGGGAAAAGGTGTGGGGATCAGGGATGCTGCGCCGATGCGGTACGCCGGAGACGGCCCGTGGCGGCCATGCGGCGAACGCGGCACATGCGGCACATGCGGTACATGCGGTACATGCGGTACATGCGGTACATGCGGTATGGCGCGGTGCGCGGCATTTTCTGGTCGATCTTAGCACCGGCGTTCCATCGGCTCCGGACGACGGATGTCGGACTGTCACCCTGCCGTTGCGCCATGGGCTAATATCAGGGGTGTGATGGGGCGTTTTGTAGCGAGGCCCTTTCTGGAATATGACGTTATTTGTCAGGAGATGACACAATGTATTCTGGTTTTACGCGCAAGATGACGGCTGCCCGTGTGGCGGTTGCTCTGGCGGCAGTCGGCGGCTGCGGGCTGGCAGCTGCGCCAGCCATGGCGGCAAGTGACTACGCCAACACGCTGCAGGCGCTGCAGCAACAGGAGTTCCGCGAGCTGTCCAAGGAACTGGGCGGTGCCGTGGCCTTCAAGGGTGTGGTTCCGGCGGAAGGGCTGGGCGTGCTGGGTTTCGACATCAGCGCCTCGGCCACGGGCTTCAAGCTGAAGGACCGTTCGCTGTGGAGCCGGGCCTCCAATGGGTCGAAGGTTGACCAGTACGTGGCCATGGGCGGCATCCGGGCTCACAAGGGTCTGCCCAACAACATCGATCTGGATGCGTTCTACAACAAGGCGACGAACAACATCGGTGTCTGGGGTGCAGGTGTGCGCTGGGCCTTCATCGAGGGCAGCACCGTGATGCCGGCAGTGGCCATCCGGGGTTCGTACTCGGCGCTGTCGGGCGTGGACCAGCTGAAGATGAACACGACCGGTGTGGACCTGTCGATCTCGAAAGGCATCCTGATGTTCACGCCGTATGCGGGCGTGGGCAAGGTGTGGGTGCGCAGCACGCCGAAGGACGTGCCGGGGCTGAAGCGCGAGTCCTTCTCGCTGAACCGTGCGTTTGCCGGCATCAACATCAACCTGGGCATCAACCTGGCGGCTGAGGTGGATCGCACCGGCGACACGACCAGCTACAGCGTGAAGGCCGGGATCCGGTTCTGATCGGCTGAAGGTTGATCGCTGATCGTTGTTGAAGCATGGGCCCCTTTTGGGGCCCATGGTCATTATGGGGGGCCAGGGGGCACGCCATTTATCGAGGCGCGTCTTCTGGCCGGGTCTGATGACCCTCGACAAGAATGGTCGCCTTGCATTGCACAGGAAAATTCAGGGAATTTGCGATGAAGCAGGCCTTGTGAGCGTCTTCGTGCAGCTTCATTGCCAGAGAAGTGTCCGACTTTTTCGTCGACAAGAATCGTGGGGACAGCGTGATCGAGACGATTTTCCTTTCCTTGTCGCCATGGCCTTCTTCGCATGACTCGCTTCGCAGGTGCTTCGTAAGAGAGCACCCGAGATGCCGTTCACGGCACACAGGTGCAGATACCAGAGTTTGTGGCAGGCTGATGTGCACGCCAGCAGCAGTTCCTCGGGGTTCCAGCGCTCTTGCGAGTCTCCCACGAAAGGCCGGGTCGAGCGAGAACCCGTGGATCTGCTGGAGCCTCATGATCATCGGATTTTGACGAGGAAGCTCCCTTCTTGAATCAGGCTGGCAGTCAGCTCTGGGTTCCTGCTTTCCCAGTGAGTCCCTTTCGGGATTCGCCACGCAGATCTCTTTGGTAGAAATGATGAAACGGGTTTATCATGAGCGTTTACCTTCGGTTGGATAGGGTCGAGCCTTGTAGACACTCTTCAGGAAACGTTCTTGATGTTCCGGAACACGGTACCTCCACAGGCGATTTCTGGAGCGCGGCGGGCAGCATGAGCTGAGGAGGCGTCCGGCGCACGGGGCGCTCATCGAGGACCGGAGCCTTTTTGGGGCAGAGAACGCGATGGGGCAGTTTGAATCTGCAGCAAGTGTCTCCAGCAAGGCCGCAGCAAGCGTTCTCAGCAAAAAGCGCCCATGACGGGACGCTGAGTGCGCCCCGAAGGGCGCACGGTTCACGCTGCGTCAGCCGCGGAAGTAGCCGAGCAGCGCTCGGGTGGACGGATCCAGCGCGCTGGCGTCGCCACCGGCCGTAGCGGATTCGACCGACTTTGGCCATCACCTTGCCGTATTCGACGCCGAACTGGTCGAAGGCGTTGATGCCTCAGGATCACGCTGGCCACGAAGGTGGCGTGCTCGCAGGCGGCCAGCAGGGGCGCCGACGGAGCGGGCGTCGATGGCGGGCAGCAGGATGAGTGTGCTGGGCCGGTTGCCCGGGAAGGCCTTGTGCCAGTCTTCGCCGTTGGCTTCGTCGGGCAGCGGTTTGCCCAGGGCCAGTGCGGCGCTCTGGGCCAGGCAGTTGGCCACGAGGATCTGGTGGCGCTGGTCATCCGGGCCGCCCGAGGGTGGCGGGGATCTGCCTTGCGGGCGATGATGAAGTCCACCGGCACGGTGTCGGGGCCCTGGTGCAGCTGCTGGAAGAAGGAGTGCTGGGCGTTGGTGCCCGAGACGCCCCAGATGACCGGGGCTGCTGGGCAGGCCGAGGTGGCTGCCGTTGATGCGGGCGGACTTGCCGTTGCTCTCCATGATGAGCTGCTGCAGGTAGTTGGGCAGCAGGCGCAGCCGTTCGCTGTAGGGGATGATGGCCTGGCTGGCGCAGTCCAGGATGTCGCGGTTCCAGATGCTGATGAGGCCGAGCCAGACGGGCAGGTTGCTCTTGAACGGGGCGCTCTGGAAGTGTTCATCCATGGCGCGGGCGCCGTCCAGCAGCTGTTCGAAGACTTCAGGACCGCAGGCGATGGCGATGGAGACGCCGGCGGCGGACCACAGCGAGTAGCGGCCGCCCACCCAGTCCCAGAAGCGCAGGATCTGCGTGGCGGGTACGCCGTAGCGTTCGGCGGCTTCGGGGTGGGCGGTGACGCCAATGAACTGCCGCAGGGCGGCCTCGCGCGGGATGCCGGCGTGGATGAGCCAGTGCAGGGCGGCTTCGGCGTTGGCCAGGGTCTCGCGGGTGGTGAAGGTCTTGGGAGACGACCAGGGAAGGCGGTGGTGGCGGGATCGAGACCGACGAGGTTGCGGGCCAGTCGGCCGGGTCGACGTTGGCGACGAAAGCGCACGTCGGGGCCGCCCGGCTGGGCTAGGGCGTCGCAGACCGGGCGCGGACCCAGGTCGGAGCCGCCGATGCCGATGCAGACGAGGGTGGTGAGTGGCTGACCACTGATGGCTGCGCAGTTCACCCCTGGCGGAAGCGGCGGGCCAGGTCGACGATGCGCTGGCGTTCGGCGCGGGCCAGCTGGGCCGCGTTGGGGTCGCCTTCGAGGCCGCGCAGGGCGGTGTGCAGCACCTGCCGTCCCTCGGTGGGGTTGGCAATGCCGCCGCTGAGCATGTACTGGCGCGCTTCGGGCAGGCGGGCGCTGTTGGCCACGCCGATCAGGGGCGTCGATGACGGCGTCGTCGATGCGCTGCTTGCTGAAGTCGGCGATGAGGCCGGCGGCTTCGAGGCGCAGCTGGGCAGGGCGGCCAGGGTTTTCGAGCAGGGTTCGCAGGGGCGTCTCTTCAAGGCGTCGTCCTCGCGTTGCAGGATGCGCCACGCAGCCCTGCGAGCCCCGGTATTGGGGGCTGAACGGGGGGATGGCGTCTTTTGCGTAGTGTCCATGACGAAAACCTCCAGGCAAGGCATGCACTTGAATTCAGGATGTTGCCACAATTGACGATTGGGCCACTGTACAAAACCGCAGCAGGGATGTCTGTTTTGCCGAGTTTCAGGAAGGGTCGGCGAAGGCCCCGCCGGATCTTCGGTGATCCGGTGGGCAATGGTTCCGTTCTGGGCCCAAATGCGTTCAGTGTGCGGTGCGCGGAGCGGATTGGGGGCTGATCTTGCGTGGATGGCCTGGAAAGACGCCGCCTCGAGGGGCCACGAATGTGTGGGGGGCGTGCCACGCGATGGGGCGTGTCACGAGGTGAGGCATGTCACGGGGCTGGGGTGTGTCACGATGTGCGGGACCTGGCCTGTCCGGGTGTCCGGACGGCACGCCAGGCCGAGACGGCCAGCCACAGCCAGCCGGCGATGAAGCAGCTGCCGCCGATGGGGGTGAGGATGCCCAGTGGCCGGGTGCCGGTCAGCACCAGCAGGTAGAGGCTGCCGCTGAACAGCAGGATGCCGAGGGTGAACAGGCTGCCGCTGACGGTGATGGCGCGGGGTGGCAGGCGGCCGGCCAGGGCGCCGAGGGCGACGAGGGCCAGCGCGTGGTACATCTGGTAGCGCACGGCGGTCTCGTAGATGAGCAGCAGGGGCTCGGCCAGCATGGCACGCAGGCCATGGGCACCGAAGGCGCCGGCGGCGACTCCCAGGGCGGCGAACAGGGCGCCGGTGCCCAGCCAGGGCAGGCCGATGGCGGTGGATGGAGAGGTTGCAGGTTGCATGATGGGTGCGTGGGTGGGAAAGGACGCCGGGACGGGGGCTGCAGGCGCTGGATGCTTCTGCAGGGCCCCCTGTCTGCGGGGTGAGCGTCTCGTCAGTGGGGATCGGTCTTGTGGGCCTGTGGTTCCGGCGCGGGAAGGGGCTCGCCTTGCGGGCGGGATGCCGGGCGCAGCCCGCCAGGTTGGTTATTGCGCTCGCTGGCTTTTGCTCGGCGGCTTTCCTCGGGTCCCTCGGCGTTTTGCTCGGGGCTTTTCTCGGGGCTTTGCTCGGTGGCTTTTTCCTCGGGTTTCTCGCCCCGATGCGCCGCCAGGGAACTCAGCCAGCAGGCGGCCGGTGTGGGTCCTGCGGCTGCGGGCCAGCTGGGCGGGCGGGCCTTCGGCGACGACCGGCCGCCGTCGGTGCCGCCTTCGGGGCCGATGTCGATGATCCAGTCGGCCTCGGCCCAGATGTTCTGGTTGTGTTCGATGACCAGCAGGGTATTGCCGGCATCGACGAGGCGGTGCATGACGTGCAGCAGTTTCTCCACGTCGGCCATGTGCAGGCCGACGGTGGGCTCGTCCAGGATGTAGAAGGTGCCGCCGTCGACGACCTCGCCCCTGGTGGCCGGCCTTGCGCGCGCGGGCGCGGGCGGTGGCCTGGGCCTTGGCTTCACGCAGCGGGTCGACCTCTTCGGTGAGGGCGCGGACCTTGGCCAGTTCGGTGACGAGCTTGATGCGCTGGGCCTCGCCGCCGGACAGGGTGGGGCTCTGCTGGCCCAGGGTGAGGTAGCCCAGACCCACGTCCTGCAGCAGTTGCAGGGGTGGGCGATGGAGCGCCACGGAGTGAAGAACTCGAGGGCTTCGTCCACGGTCATGTGCAGCACGTCGGCGATGGACTTGCCGTTGAGGCGGACCTGGTTGGTCTCGGGGTCGAAAGCGTCCGCCGCCGCAGGTGTCGCAGAGGATGCGCACGTCGGGCAGGAAGTTCATCTCGATAGTGCGCACGCCCGGCCTTCGCAGGCAGGGGCAGCAGCCGCCGGCGGTGTTGAAGGAGAAGCGCGAGGCGGTGTAGCCGCGCAGGCGGGCTTCGCTGGTGTCGGCGAAGAGGCGGCGGATGGCGTCCCAGAAGCCGATGTAGGTGGCGGGGTGGAGCGCGGGGTCTTGCCGATGGGGGTCTGGTCCACTTCCAGCACGCGTTGGATGCCCTGCCAGCCCTGCAGGTCCTGGCAGTGGGGAGCTTGCCGCGCTCGCCGGCCAGCTTTGCGCTGCAGGGCGTCCAGCAGCACGTCGCGGGCGAAGGTGGACTTGCCGGAACCGGAGACGCCGGTGACGACGGTGAGACGCTTGAGCGGGATGCGGGCGGAGGCGTCCTTCAGGTTGTGCAGGTGGGCGCCCAGCAGGTGCAGGGCGGGGTGTCGTCGTCGACGGGGCGGCGGGCGGCATCGGGCAGGGGCGGGCGGATGGGCCAGATAGCGGCCGGTGAGGCTGGCCGGTTGGCCTCCACTTCGGCCGTGGTGCCGCTGGCGATGATCTGGCCGCCCAGTGCGGCCGGCGCTGGGACCGATGTCGATCAGGTGATCGGCGCGGGCGATGGTCTCTTCGTCGTGTTCGACGACCAGCAGGGTGTTGCCCTTGTGGCGCAGCTTGTCCAGGGTCTGCAGCAGCAGGCGGTTGTCGCGCGGGTGCAGGCCGATGGTGGGTTCGTCCAGCACGTAGCAGACGCCCTGCAGGTTGGAGCCGAGCTGGCCGGCCAGGCGGATGCGCTGGGCCCTCGCCACCGGACAGGGTGGGGGCGGAGCGGTCGAGCGTGAGGTAGCCCAGGCCCACGTCGATGAGGAAGGCCAGCGGTTGCGGATCTCGTCGAGGATGCCGGCGGCGATGTCGGTCTGGCGGCGGTCGAAGCCCTGGCCACGGTGTCGACCCACTGGCGGGCCTGCAGGACGGACTGGGCGGTGACATCGGCGATGGACTGGCCGCCGACGCGCACGTTCAGCGCCACGGGGTTGAGGCGCTGGCCATGGCAGACGGGGCAGGGGTCATCGCTGTAGGTGACGCCGGCATCGGTCTCGCCTTCCAGACCGGGGGTGAGTTCATCCTTCTTGATGCGGCCGATGATGGCCAGGCCGGTGCCCAGGCAGCCGGGGCACCAGCCCCTGCCGTGCGTTGAACGAGAAGGTGCGCGGATCCAGCTCGGGGTAGCTGGTGCCGCAGTGGCTGCAGGCGCGCTTGGTGCTGAAGAGGACGGTGTTCAGGCTGCGCGTCCGGGTCGGTCTTCAGGCGATCCACGTCTTCCAGCAGCATGACCACGCCCTTGCCGTGCTGCAGCGTGGCCAGCAGCTGGGTGCGCAGTTCGGTTTCGCTGGGCGGGGCTGATGGTCAGGTCGGCCACCGGCAGCTCGATGTTGTGCTCGATGTAGCGGTCGATGCGCGGGAAGCCCTGGGTGGGCAGGAACTTGCCGTCCACGCGCAGCATGGGGTAGCCCTCGCCGTGAGCCCATTTGGCCAGGTCGGTGTAGACGCCCTTGCGGCCCACGACCAGCGGGGCCAGCAGGCCCACCTGGCGGCCGCGGTAGTCGCGCAGGATGCGGGCGGCGATGCTGTCGAAGGACTGCGGCTCGATGGGGGTTCCGTCGTTGAGGGCAGTACTGGGTGCCCAGTTTCTGGAACAGCAGTCGCAGGAAGTGGTGGATCTCGGTGAGGGTGGCGACCGTGCTCTTGCGGCCGCCGCGGCTGGTGCGCTGCTCGATGGCGACGGTGGGCGGGATGCCGTAGATGCCGTCCACGTCCGGGCCGCGAGGCAGGGCTGGACGAACTGGCGGGCGTAGGCGTTGAGCGATTCGAGATAGCGGCGCTGGCCTTCGCCGAAGATGACATCGAAGGCCGGGGTGGACTTGCCGCTGCCCGAGACGCCGGTGATGACGGTGAGCCGGTCACGCGGGATGTCCACGTCGATGTTCTTCAGGTTGTGCTCGCGGGCGCCGTGCACGAGGATGGCGCTGCTGGCGCGGTCGCGCAGCGATCCGGCCTGCCAGGCGGGGGCGGGCTCCTGGACCGTGTGGGCCGCCTGTGGCGCCGTGGCCTGGCGGGACAGGCGCTCCAGCTCGGCCTGGTGGGTGGCCAATGCTGCGCCGGTGAAGGAGGCCGGGTTGGCGGCGACGTCCGGCGGGGTGCCGGTGGCCACGATGCGCCCGCCGTGATCGCCACCGCCGGGGCCCAGGTCGATGAGCCAGTCGGCGGCGTCGATGAGGTCGAGGTTGTGCTCGATGACCAGCACGGAGTGGCCGGCAGCCTGCAGCGAGCGCAGGGCGCGCAGCAGCCGTGCAATGTCGTCGAAGTGCAGGCCGGTGGTGGGTTCGTCGAACAGGTACAGCGTGCCGCCAGTGGCGAGGCGGCCGCTGCGGGCGCCGCGCTTGCGGGCCTGTTCAGCGGCTTCGGCCGGAAGCCGGCCAGCTTCAGGCGCTGGGCCTCGCCGCCCGACAGGGTGGGCACGGGCTGGCCAAGCTTCAGGTAGTCGAGACCGACCTCGACCAGCGGCTGCAGGCGGCGCTGGATCTCGGGGGTGGCGCTGAAGAAGTCGGCGGCCTGGCGCACGGTCATTTCCAGCACGTCGACGATGGAGGCCTCCACCGGGCGGGCCATGGCCGTGCCGTCGCTGCGGCCGCGGATGCGCACGTCCCGGATCTCCGGGGCGGAAGCGCCGGCCGTCGCAGTCGGGGCAGCGCAGGTACACGTCGGACAGGAACTGCATCTCGACGTGCTCGAAGCCGTTGCCGCCGCAGGTGGGCGGCGGCCGTCGCCGCTGTTGAAGCTGAAGACGCCTGCGGTGTAGCCGCGCTCGCGGGCCAGTTCGGTGGCGGCAAACTGCTTGCGGATCAGGTCGAAGGCGCCGACGTAGCTGACCGGGTTGCTGCGGGTGGTCTTGCCGATGGGTGACTGGTCGACGAAGACCACGCCGTCGATCTGGCGGGCGCCCGACGAGGCGCCTGAATTCCCCGGGGGCCTCGGTGGGCAGGCCCTGTTCCTTCAGCAGGGCGGGCAGCAGCACGTCCTGCATGAGGGTGGACTTGCCGCTGCCGGAGACGCCGGTCAGGCAGACGAGCCGTCCCAGCGGGATGTCCACGTCGATGCCCTCAGGTTGTGGGCGGTGACGCCTTCAAGCCGCAGGCGCGGGGTGTCGTCGGTGACGGGTTCGCGATGGCCGGAGGAGACGTGCTTGCGGCGGGCCAGGTGAGTCGGCGGTGAGGGTCTGGGCGGCAGGCAGCCGGCTGGCCGGGCCGTCGAAGACGATCTGGCCGCCCGTTCGCCCGGGCCCGGGCCGATGTCGATGATGCGCTCGGCGGCGAACATCACCTGCGGGTCGTGCTCGACCACCACCAGCGAATTGCCGGCGTCGCGCAGCCGCTGCATGATGGCGATGATGCGGTCCATGTCGCGCGGGTGCAGGCCGATGGAGGGCTCATCGAGGATGAAGAGCGTGTTGACCAGCGAGGTGCCCAGCGCGGTGGTGAGGTTGATGCGCTGCACTTCGCCGCCGGAGAGTGTGCGCGACTGGCGGTCGAGCGTGAGGTAGTCCAGACCCACGTCGCTCAGGAAGCGCAGCCGGGTGCGGATCTCGGTCATCAGCAGCTCGGTGGCCTCGTCCAGCGGCGCAGGCAGGTGCAGGCCGGCCATCAGCCGGTTCAGCCGGTCGATGGGCAGCAGCATGAGGTCGTGCAGGGTGAGGCCCGGCAGGGCGTCGAGCTGGGCGTCGGTCCACTGCGTGCCCATGGGGCGGAAGCGTCGGTAGCTTCCCGCGCTTTCCGCGTGGGCATCGACACCGGCCGGAGCGTTTGAAGATGCGCTGCCGGACGAGGGCTGGTCGGCCGGAGCGGTTCCGATTTCGTCGGCGACCGGGGCGAAGGCCTGCCGGGCGTCTTCCTCGTTGCCCACGCGCCAGAGCAGGGCCTCAGGCTTGAGGCGGGCGCCTTCGCAGGCGGGGCACGGGGTGTAGGAGCGGTACTTGGACAGCAGCACCCGGATGTGCATCTTGTAGGCCTTGCTTTCCAGCCAGCCGAAGAAGTGGCGGATGCCGTACCACTGCCGCTTCCAGTCGCCGCTCCAGTCGGGTGCGCCTTCGATGACCCAGCGCCGGTCGGCTTCGGACAGCTCCGACCAGGGGCTGTCCAGATCGATGCCGGCCTTGCGGCCGTACTTCATCAGTTCGTCCTGGGCCTCCTTGAAGCTGGGCGTCTGCCAGGGCTTGACGGCGCCTTCGGCCAGCGACTTGGACGGGTCGGGAATGACCAGGCCGAGGTCCAGGCCGATGACGCGGCCGAAGCCCTTGCAGGTGTCGCAGGCGCCCAGCGGCGAGTTGAACGAGAACAGGCTGGGCGTGGGCGCGTGATAGGCGATGTCGCAGGTGGCGCAGGCGAACTGCGTGCTGAAATGCCAGCGGGCCAGCTCGTGGCCCTCGGCGTCTGGGCGATGACGGCCAGTCGGCCGTGGCCGCGATCCAGGGCGGCTTCCAGGCTGCCCGCCAGCCGGTCATCGGGCACGCTGCTGGCGCGGAACCGGTCGGCCACGACGGTGAGGCGGACGGGGTGGTCGTGTATCAGCGGGGTGTTGTCGGCGCCGGCTGCCGTGGCGGCGTCGGTGTCATCCGGGACGGAGGCCTGGGAGGTGAGGGTGCTGGCGTCTGCCTTGGCCGCTGCGGCGCGGGTTGTCTTGTCGGCTTTGGTGCGCTTTCCGGCCTTGGCGGCCTTGTCACTTGCGGCCTTGCCCGCCTTGCGCTTGCCGGTCTTGCCGGTGGTTTCTTCGCCGTCGGCGGGTGGGCAGATCCTCGCGCTGGTGGATGCGGGTGTAGCCCCGGGCCTGCAGCTGGGCGATGACTTCCCGTTCGTCGAAGCCGGCCGGGACCAGAACCGGGAAGGTGACGTAGAGGCGGGGATCATCCAGCGCGGCGGCCCGCTGGCGCACGGCGGCGGCGATGCTGGCCACGTCGTCAACCCGGACCGGCTGGGCGCACTGCCGGCAGTACAGGGTGGCGGCATGGGCCATCAGCAGCTTCAGATGGTCGTTCAGCTCGGTCATCGTGCCGACCGTGGAGCGCGAGGTGCGCACCGGGTTGGTCTGGTCGATGGCGATGGCCGGCGGCACGCCGTCGATGCTGTCGACCGGGGACGATCCATCCGGTCGAGGAACTGGCGGGCGTAGGCCGAGAAGGTCTCGACATAGCGACGCTGGCCCTCGGCATAGAGGGTGTCGAAGACCAGCGAGGACTTGCCGCTGCCCGAAACGCCGGTGACCACCACCAGCTGGCCGGTGGGGATGTCCAGATCCAGCCCCTTCAGGTTGTTCTGCCGGGCGCCGCGGATGCGGATGGGCACCTGCGGGTTGGAATGGGCGGCAGCAGCTGACGAGGATGGGGCGGGGTGGCGGAGGTGCTCACGGTGCGACAGGGGACAAGGCGGAGAAGACGGGCGGGCGGCGGCGTGCCGATCCGCGGGCAGCCTGCAGACAGGCGAGGCTGGCCCGATCGACGTGGCGTCGGGCATCGGGTTTTCTCAATGGTAGTGGATCGCGGAGGGCGAGTCGCTGGACGGGGCGGCGTGCCGGCGCTGGGCAGGGCCCTAGGGGATTCGCTGAAGTCCATGCCCGACATGCGACGGACGCGAGGACTTGTGCGGCGGATACCCTAGAATGGCAGGACATCATCACCACGAGGAGATCGTCATGGCCCTTCCCATTTCCACCCCCAATGCACCGGCTGCGCTGGGGCCCTATTCGCAGGCGGTTCGCGCTGGCGACACGGTGTACCTGTCCGGTCAGATCCCGCTCGATCCCAAGACCGGCGAGCTGGTCGAGGGCGGCTTCGAGGCGCAGGTTCATCAGGCGTTTCGCAACCTGAAGGCCGTGGTGGAGGCTGCAGGCGGCCACCTGGGTCAGGTGGTGCGGCTGGGGCTGTTCCTGACGGATCTGAAGCAGTTCGCCACCGTCAACAGCATCATGGCCGAGTATTTCCATGCGCCGTATCCGGCACGTTCCACCGTCCAGGTGGCGGCGCTGCCCAAGGGCGCACCTTTCGAGGTGGAAGCCACGCTGGTGCTGGCGTGAGGCTTTTCCGGTCGGCGCGGCACGCGCGATGAAGAACGATGCGAAAGGCAGGCGCCGCCGTGGAGGGCGCAGAAGCACCGGGCAAGGGGGCTGCCGGCGGGCGCACCGCCAAGGGGGCGGCCAAGACGTCGTCCGGTCGCCGCTCGGCGGCTTCGCTGCTGGCCCGGCTGGGACTGCATGGGCCGGACGACCTGGTGCTGCACCTGCCGCTGCGCTACGAGGACGAGACCCGGCTGGTGCCGATCGGCTCGTTGGTGCACGGCAGTTCGGCCCAGATCCAGGCCACCGTCACCCGTGCCGAAGTGACGCGGGGCCGGCGCGCGCTGCAGGTCTGGGTGAACGACGGTACCGGCGAGCTGCAGCTGCGCTTCCTGCATTTCTATCCGTCCCAGCTGACGCAGTTGCAGCCGGGGCGGCTGGTGCGCGCCTATGGCGAGCTGCGGGTGGGGCTGTTTGGCCGCGAGATGGTGCATCCGCGCTACCGGATGGTGAGCGAGGACACGCCGCTGCCCGATCGGCTGACGCCCGTGTATCCCACCGTGGCCGGTCTGGGCCAGGCCACGCTGCGCCGCGAGATCGATCGGGCGCTGGCCGATTGCCGCTGGCAGGGACACGCTGCCGCCGACGTTGCTGACGGCGCTGATGTCGGGTTCTGGCGCCGGAAAGCCGGCATCGGGACGGCCGGGCGCGGACCCGGTGGCGTCATTGCTGGCGGGGCTTCCGCCGCTGCTGGAATCGCTGAGGCTCATCCATCATCCGCCGCCGGGGACCGATCTGGATGCCCTGCTGGAGCGGCGCACGCCGGCCTGCCAGCGCATCGTCCTGGAAGAGCTGGTGGCGCAGCAGCTGTCGCTGCGGCGAGCGCGCCAGCTGCGGGCAGGGCAGCGGGGTCAGCCGCTGGTCAACCGCGATGGTGAGGCAGCACTGCTGGCTTCGCTGCCGTTTGCGCTCACCGGTGCGCAGCGTCGGGTGTGAGGAGATTGCGGCCGATCTGGCGCGGCAGCAGCCCATGAACCGGCTGTTGCAGGGGCGACGTGGGCAGCGGCAAGACGGTCATTGCTGCATTGGCGGCGATGGTGGCGGTGGGTTCCGGCTGGCAGGCCACGCTGATGGCGCCGACCGAGATCCCGGCGCGGCAGCACTATGAGCTGCTCGCTCGGCTGGAGCCGCTGGGCGTGCGCGTGGGCTGGCTGGCCGGTTCGCTGGGCGCGGCCGGCAAGCGCCGGGTGAAGCAGGCGGTGGCCGCCGGCGAGGTGGACGTGCTGATCGGCACGCATGCGCTGATCGAGGATTCGGTGGTCTTTTCCCAGGCTGGCGCTGGCCATCGTGGACGAGCAGCACCGCTTCGGCGTGGCGCAGCGGCTGGCGCTGCGCGGGAGGGCCGTTTCCGCCGCACCAGCTGATGATGACGGCGACGCCGATTCCGCGCACGCTGGCGATGACCTTCTATGCCGATCTGGACGTGTCGGTGATCGATGAGCTGCCGCCGGGGCGCCAGCCGGTGACGACCAAAGCTGATTGCCGACTCGCGCCGCGACCAGGTGGTGGAGAACGTGGGGCGCTGGGTGGCCGAGGGACGGCAGGCCTACTGGGTCTGCCCGCTGGTGGAAGAATCCGAGGCGCTGGACCTGCAGAACGCCATCGACACGCGCGAGCAGCTGCAGGCGGCGCTGCCGCAGGTGCGCACCGGGCTGGTGCATGGGCGGCTGTCCGCGGCCGAGAAGGACGAGGGTGATGGCGGCCTTCAAGGCCGGCGAGCTGGACCTGCTGGTGGCCACCACGGTGATCGAGGTGGGGGTGGACGTGCCCAACGCCAGCCTGATGGTGATCGAGCACGCCGAGCGCTTCGGCCTGTCGCAGCTGCATCAGCTGCGCGGCCGCGTGGGGCGGGGCACGGCGCAGAGCCTGTGCGTGCTGCTGTACCGGCATCCGCCGGGGGCCATTGCCCGTGAGCGGCTGGCCACCATGCGGGAGACGCAGGACGGTTTCGAGATCGCGCGGCGCGATCTGGAGCTGCGCGGTCCGGGCGAGCTGCTGGGGGCACGGCAGTCGGGGGCGATGCTGCTGCGCTTTGCCGACCTGGGGCGGGACGCGCCGCTGGTGGACATTGCCCACGCCCTGTCGGAGCGGCTGCTGGAAGCGCGCCCGGACGTGGTGGAAGCGCATCTGGACCGCTGGCTGCGGCGGCGCGAGCGCTTCCTGGATGCTTGAGCGGCCCGCCGCGCGGCATTGAGGCCGGTTTTTGCGGGTGGGCTTTCCGTCGTGTGGTCGGCCGGAAGCCGACGGAATGTGGAGCGTTCGGTGCCCAGTCTGAGATAGAATTCTTCTATGACTTTGACTGAACTGAAATACATCGTGGCCGTGGCCCGCGAGCGACACTTCGGCCGGGCGGCCGAGGCCTGCTTTCGTGAGCCAGCCCACCCTGTCGGTGGCCATCAAGAAGCTGGAAGACGAGCTGGAAGTGCAGCTCTTCGAGCGCGGGAATGTGGAGGTGAGCGTCACCCCCGTGGGCGAGCGCATCGTCGAGCAGGCCCAGCGCGTACTGGAAGAATCCGCCACCATCCGCGAGATCGCCAAGGAAGGCAAGGATCCCCGCCATGGGACCCCTGCGCCTGGGCGTCATCCACACCATCGGTCCCTACCTGCTGCCCCGTCTGGTGCCGGCCATGCTGAAGGCCGTGCCCGGCATGCCGCTGCTGCTGCAGGAAGGGCTGACGGCCAAGCTGCTGGAGGCGCTGAAGCTGGGCGAGATCGACGTGGCCGTGGTGGCCGAGCCGATGCCAGTGCCGGGCGTGATGTCCTGGCCGGTCTATGACGAGCCCTTCGTGGTGGTGGTGCCCACCAAGCATCCGTGGGCGTCGCGTCCGTCGGTGGATTCGACCGAGCTGAAGGATGAGACCATGCTGCTGCTGGGCGCAGGTCACTGCTTCCGCGACCAGGTGCTGAAGGTCTGCCCGGAGCTGTCGCGCTATTCGCAGACCAGCACGGCCGGCATCCAGAAGACCTTCGAGGGGTCGTCGCTGGAGACCATCCGCCACATGGTGGCCTCGGGCATCGGCATCACCGTGCTGCCCTGGACGGCCATGCCGCCGGGCATCGAGCCCGGGGTGGAAGGCAAGAACAATGACGGCCTGCTGACCTACGTCCCTTTCGAGAAGACGCCGCCGGTGCGTCAGGTGATGCTGGTCTGGCGCAAGAGCTTCGGTCGTGTGGAGGCTGTGGAAGAGCTGCACGACTGCCTGGTGAAGCTGGAGCAGCCCGGCGTCATGCCGCTGGACGTGCCTGCGCCACTGTCGCTGATGACGGTGCCGGTCTGATGACGGATCGGAACACACCGGGCGCGGTGCCAGCGGGTGCCGCCCGGGAGGACGGTGCTGGCGCGGATGCAGCACAGCGGCGCGTGCTGGATGCAGGTGCCGATCGGGTGGATGGCCTCGGGTTGATGGCCGACGGCACGTCCATTCTCGACCAGGTGGGCAATACCCCACTGGTGGCGCTGTCGCGCCTGCTGGATCCGGCCGTGCAGGCGGCCGGTGTCCGCGTGCTGGCCAAGCTGGAAGGCAACAATCCGGCCGGTTCCGTGAAGGATCGGCCGGCGCTGGCGATGATCACGGCGGCCGAGGCGCGTGGCGAGATCCGGCCCGGCGACACGCTGATCGAGGCCACGTCCGGCAACACCGGCATTGCGCTGGCCATGGTGGCAGCGGTGAAGGGCTACCGGATGGTGCTGATCATGCCCGAGACCCAGAGCCTGGAACGCCGCCAGTCGATGCAGGCCTACGGGGCCGAGCTGATGCTGGTCTCGAAGGAAGAGGGCATGGAGGGTGCGCGCGATCTGGCGCTGGCCATGCAGGCCGAGGGACGGGGGCGGGTGCTGGATCAGTTCTCCAACGACGACAACTGGCGGGCGCACTATCGCAGTACCGGTCCGGAAATCTGGCGGCAGACGGCGGGCAGCGTCACGCACTTCGTCTCGGCCATGGGCACCACCGGCACCATCACGGGTGTGTCGCGCTTCCTGAAGGAGCAGCGCGAGAACATCCGGATCATCGGCGCCCAGCCGGCAGAAGGCGCGTCGATTGCCGGTATCCGCGCCTGGCCGCCGGGCTACGAGCCTGTCATCCGGGCGCAGGCGCGCATTGACCGGGTGGAGGAAGTGAGCCAGCAGGCAGCCGAGGACATGACGCGCCGGCTGGCGAGGGAAGAGGGCATCTTCTGTGGCGTGTCGTCGGGCGGTGCGGCGGTGATCGCGCTGCGGGTGGCCGAGCAGCTGGCCGCAGAGCGGTCTGCCGCGGCACGGCAGGCCCGCAGCGTCAGCCGGGTCTGCTCGGCACGGTGGAACCGGCCACCGTGGTGTTCATTGTCTGCGACCGGGGCGACCGCTATCTGTCCACGGGGGCTGTTCGCCGGCTGATCAGCCCTCATGCGGCTGCCCACACCAGCACTGCCAGGCGCGGTGGGCCGCCTGCCCGTCGCCAGCCGGATCGACGCCGAACAGGCCCGGTGCGGGCTGGCCGTGGTCGTGCGGCAGCACCAGATAGCAGGTGCGCCGATCCACCGCCAGGGCCGACCTGAGCGCCGTGCGGCAGCGTCAGCGTGGTGGGCTCGTGGCCGAAGGGCAGGCCGGTGATCAGCGGCGTGGGCGTCTGCGTGCGCAGCCACTGCCAGACCTTCTTCATCGTGTAGCGATCGCCTTCGGCCTGCTTCCAGCTGAAGTGGCCCAGCAGCACGGCACGCTGGCGGTCCAGCACGCCCGTGTGCAGCAGCTGGGTCATCAGTCGCTCCACGCGGTAGGGGTGCTCGTTGACCTCTTCCAGAACAGGATGCCGCCGTCGATGCGCGGAAAGAGCGAGGTGCCCAGCAGCGAGCAGACCATGCTGAGGTTCCCGCCCCAGAGCGTGCCTTCGGCCTCGAAGCCAGAGGCGCGCCTTCACCCCGAAAAGCCCACCAGTTCCAGTCGGCCCGACAGGGCGTCGGCCAGCGTTTCCAGCGTGGTGGGGTCCACGTCCGCCGGGTCGGCGGCGTCGAAATGCGAGACCAGCGCAGGGCCAGCCCGGTGGTGGCGCCTGTCCGAGCCAGCATGGCCGGTGGAAGGCGGTGAAGTCCGAGAAGCCCAGCCATTTCTTGCCGCTGGCGGCCAGACGCTCGAAGTCCAGCCTTTTCCGGTAGCGGGTGATGCCGTAGCCGCCCCTGGCTGGTCATGATGGTGGGGGCGTCGGACTCCATGGCCCGCTGGAAGGCTTGCAGGCGCGTTTCGTCGTCACCGGCAAAGCGCTGCTGGTGGGTGGCCAGCGCCTTCGGGTCCAGCGTCAGCCGAAAAGCCCTGGCGCTGCAGCAGCCGGCGCGCCCGCTGCACGCGGCTGCGGTCGGCAATCGCCCCGGAAGGGGAGATGACGTAGATGTCGCGTGCGTGAGGGGAAGGTCCAGCGGACCGGCAGGCAGGTCGGGGAACTGGGTGCGGAGGCAGGGCTTGGCACGGCGGAGGATCGTCCATGAACGGGCATGAGGCCGGCTATCTTAACGCCGCTGCCCGTGGCCGTGTCCCCGATGCTCAGGGCGAGGGCGTCTTCTGTGGCAGCGTGGGCTGGTTGGGCAGTTCCAGCTGCGGTGCACCCAGCGTGCCGGCATGGCGCTGGTGCAGCACTTCGGCCAGCTCGGTCACGGCCATGGCGTAGAAGAACGAGCGGTTGTAGCGGGTGATGGCGTAGAAGTTGCCGGTACCGATGACGTAGCTGGGCGGGTTGGCGCCGTTGGGCAGGTCCACCAGCATCAGCGGCTGGTCGGCCGGCAGTGACAGCGGGCTGCTGATGCCGGCGGCACGCAGGTCGGCGATGTTCAGATCGGGCTTCAGGGCCACGGGCCAGCAGCGAGGCGGGGTCGGCGTTTTCGGCCAGCGTGGCGGGGTAGTAGAGGTCACGGTCCTTCTGCCAGCCGTGGATGGCCAGGAAGCGCGCCACGCTGCCGATGGCATCGACCGGGCTGTTGACCAGATCGATGCGGCCATCGCCGTCGAAGTCGGTGGCATAGCTGCGGATGCTGCCGGGCATGAACTGCGGGTGCCGATGGCGCCGGCGTAGGAGCCCCGGGGCGCCATCGGATCCAGGCCGTTCTCGCGGCAGTACAGCAGAACTGCTCCAGCTCCTTGCGGAAGTAGGCGGCGCGCGGCGGAAAGTCGAAGGCCAGCGTGGAGAGCGCCTGGATGGTGGGGAACTTGCCGGTGTTGCGACCGTAGAGGGTTTCCACGCCGATGATGGCGACGATGATCTCGGCAGGCACGCCATGTTCCTGCGTGGCGCGCTCCAGCGCGCCGGCATGCTGTTCCCAGAACTTCAGGCCACCGTCGATGCGCACCGGCTGCAGGAAGCGGGCCCGGTAGGTTGGCCAGTCAGGCAGCTTGGGGGCCGGGGGCGGCGTGGTGGGGGCAGTGCCTGCGGGCGTGGCGTCACCGGCTGGGGGCTGGCACGGGTGGCGGTGGAGGCGGGGCGCCATCAGCGCCAGCGTGCGCGCGTTGGGGCTGACCTGCGCGAACAGTGCCAGCAGGGGCGTCGCGGTCGAAAGCCGTGGCGCTCGGCCATTTCGCTCGCGAAGGCCTTCACGTCCAGATGTTCGGCATAGTTGCCGGGAATGGGCTGCGGACCGCTGGCCGCGGCAGTCACGCTGGCGGCCGCTGCGGCGGATGCTGCCGTGGCTGCCGAGCAGGTGGCCTGGACGAGGCTTTGGGGACGGGCTGTGTCCGTGCCGCTTTCCCGGCGGGTGTCCCCGGGAGGCGCCAGCCCGGGCCTTCGTTGTCGTTGCCTTCGCTGGAGCCTGAGCGGAGCGGGATGCCTGGGCGGCCTTGTTCTGTCCGGGCCTTCTTGCCGCCCGTGGTCGAGCCTGCCGTGTGTTTCCCCTTTCGTGAGCGCTGCCTTGTGCACGGTGTGGGCCTTGGCCGTGCCTTCGGCCGAAGGGCCGCCAGGGCGACAGATGCGGTGCTCAGCAGGGCAAGGCTCAGGCAGAGGGCGGCAAGTCGCGGGGCAGGGGGCGTGATGGCAGGCATGAAGGACGGGCGGGTAAGACAGGGCGGGTCAGGGGCCGCTGGCCGGAGGGCGCGGCCGGACTCCTGCGGCTCGCCTTCCCTCAGGGCCGGAAGGCCCGCACCAGCCCGCGCAGCTGGGCCCAGCAGGTCGGCCGGGCCGGGTTCGGGATCGTAGCGCATCCGGTTGTAGGTGGCGACGATATCGTGTGCCAGCGCGGCATTGTCGGCATCAAGCAGACGCTCGACGCGGTAGAGGAACTGGTTGGCCGTTTCTCGGGGCATGCGGTCAGCTCCCGATGGCTGCCAGTTTCCGGCAGAAGTCGTCGAAGGCCCGCTCCACCGGGTCGCGGGGCTGACGGGCCCGCAGGGTGAAGAGCGCCGTGACGGCCAGCGCCAGACCCAGAGCGCCTGCCAGAATGCCGGCCAGCGTCTGCCAGCCATCGGCGCCCAGGCCCGAGCGGTCCAGCAGGCGGCGCTGGCTGTTGTGGTCGTAGGACAGCAGCCACAGGTTCCAGTGGTGGGTGATGCCGTCCAGACTCAGCGTCCACCGGCGGGTCAGGTCCGAGGCGGTGCGTGCCAGCGTGTCCTGCTGCTGGGCGCGCAGTGACTGCAGGTTGCCCTGCTCGATGCGTTCGGGGGCGACGGCGGCGGTGGGGTCGGCACGCAGCCAGCCTTCCTTCGGATGCCAGATCTCGGCCCAGGCGTGGGCGTTGGCCTGGCGGACGATCCAGTAGTCATCCTGCGCATGGTGCTCGGCGCCCTGATAGCCGGTCACCACGCGGGCGGGCACGCCCATGGCGCGCATCATGAAGACGAAGGCGCTGCTGTAGTGCTCGCAGAAGCCTGCCCGGCTCTCGAACAGGAATTCGTCGATGCTGTCCTTGCCCAGCTTGGGGGGCGACAGCGTGTAGTGGAAGGGCTCCTCGCGGATCCAGCGCAGAACGTGGGCGGCCAGCACGTTGGGGTCGTCGCCCAGCTGCTGGCGCCACTGTCGGGCCAGCGCCAGGGCACGCGGATTGAAGCCCGGCGGCAGTTGCAGCCAGTGGTGCAGGCTGCGCTCGGTCTCGTTCAGCCCCGTCCAGGAGCCGGGGCGCGACTGCGCTGCAAAGCGCATCCGTTCAGTCAGCGGTGATTGCCGCACCCATTCCATCGTGGGCAGCACGGCGGTGGGTTCATCGCCCACGTCCGGGGTCTGGGTGATGGAGTCCAGCCCCAGCAGCCAGCGGTTGTTGCCCAGCTCTCGCGTGATGGTGTATTGCCACGTGGCCGATCCCTGCGGCACGCGCACCTCGGGCGGCGGCAGGCTGCGTTCGGCCGAGGGCGGCAGGGCCGTCCAGCGCCGGCCGTCGAAGTGGCCGAAGCTGGGGCCGCGCCAGTACATGTCGCTGGGGGCGGGCGCATCGCCCTGGAATTCCACCCGCATCACGACTTCATTGGATTCGGCCAGCTTCGAGAAGTCGCCGGGGGCCATCGAATCCGACAAGCCGGTGGTGCTGGCGTCCTGCTGGTTCTGGTTGCCCCACAGCGGCCCGCTCGGACGCGGGAACAGCACGAACAGGATGATGGCCAGCGGCAGGGCCTGCAGCAGCAGCACGACGGCCTGACGCAGCCGGGTGCGCAGCGGAACCTCGGCCTGCTGGTACTGGATGGTGAGCAGCACGGCCAGCAGCGCCGGAATGGCCAGCAGCGTCCAGGCGCCCATCAGGATGCTCTGGGAGTGCAGATAGGCGGCCAGCAGCAGGAAGAAGCCCAGGAAGACCGTGATGTAGAAGTCGCGCCGGGTGCGCATTTCCGAGCTTCAGCCCCAGAAAGAGCACCACCAGCGCCACGCCCGCTTCCTGCCCCACCGGGGTGCGGAACTGGGCGTAGACCGCGCCCACCACGGCCAGGCTGGCGAGGATGCGGATCCAGCGTCCCGGCAGGGGCCGGCCTGAAACGAGCAGGCCCAGCCGCCAGGCAAACAGGATGGCAAAGCCCGCCGTGCACCAGAAGGGCAGGTACAGGGCATGGGGCAGGACGGCCAGCAGCGTCACGGCCAGCAGGAAGAGCGTGTCGCGCCGGTCGCGTTCCCAGGTGCCGCCCAGACGGCCACCCAGCGCGCGCAACGAGGGGCGCAGACGCGGGTTCAGGGTGGCGTTTTCCGGCCGCCGCGTGTTTGCGCGCCCGGATTCCGTGATCCACGGCTCGCGCTGCTGCCGGGGGCTGCCTCGAACGGCCGGGCAGGCTGCGGCCTGTGCGGAGCCCTGGCTCATGATGTGGGGGCCTCACCGAAGCGGGCCGGGGCTTCCAGGGCAGGCGGCGCGCTGCTTGGGGTCCCCGGTCGGTGGTGAAATGGCGGCGCGGCAGCTTCAGTGCATAGGGGCTGCTCGGCCTGTTCGGCCAGTTCGATCCAGCTTGTCAGCCGCGACAGGCGTGCTTCTTCGTCCAGACCCGGCGGAAGCTGCTCCCCAGTCGAACACCAGCTCGCCGCCTTCGCCGCCGTCGGAGAATTCCCGGGTCTGCGGCAGGCCCTGCGGATGGCGGGCCATGGCGCGCCAGCCAGCCGCCGGATCGAATCGCCGGGGCGGTAGGGGCGCAGGTGGCTGAAATCGTCGCCGCCATGCTGATGCTGCTCGGCATGGCCGGTGGGATCATGGGACTGGGGCAGGGGGCTGGCGGATTCTCGGGGCCGGCGGGCCAGCACGCCGGTGGCCGGATACCACAGCGTCCAGACCCGCCACAGGCCCAGCGGGAAGTCGGAGGTGAGCCGTAGCAGCGGGGCCGGCTGCCAGCCGCGCCTTTCGGTCTTCAGCGCCACCGACACCATCTGCTCGGCCTCGGCGGCAATGTCCACTTCCTGCGCCTCGGTGTCGCGTCCCGTGTCCAGGCGGATGGCGTAGCGCGCCAGCCGGGTGGGATTCAGGAAAGCTCAGGTTGAGTTCTGCCGTCTCGCCGGCGTGCACCGGATCGCCTCGGCCCGGACGCAGCACCAGCCCGGCCGGTTGCGCCGGGCATGAAAACAGCGACACCCAGAAGACGCCGCCCAGCACGAAGACCAGCACGTAGCCCAGCGCCAGCCCGTAGTTGATGGTCAGCACCAGCATGACCAGCAGCGCACCGGCAAAGATCAGCCCCATCCGGGACGGCGGGACGTGATCCGTCGACGGGTGAGGGGGAAGTCGCCTTCCCAGGGGTGCGCGTGCGGCCGAAGAAGCGCATTCAGGGGTGGGAGGTGGTCGGAAGCGGACCTTGCACCGGAAGGGGCAGGGCCATGGCGTGGAACGGGGCGTCATGTCAGGGAATGGCCACCGCCTTCTGCAGCTCGGCCACCAGCTCGGCGCGGGCGCGGTGGTTGGTGGCGGCGCCGCGCGCGGCTTCAGGCGATGTCCGGCCACCGGCAGCAGCACGGCCTGCACGTCGTCGGGCAGCACGTGGTTGCGGCCGTCCAGCAGTGCCCAGGCGCGGGCGGCGCGCAGCAGCGCCAGGCCGGCCCGTGGGCTCAGCCCTCGGCGAAACATCGACGAGCGCCGCGACTGGGTGAGCAGGTTCTGCACGTAGTCGATCAGGGGGCCGGAGGTCTTCACCTCGGTGACGGCTTTCTGGATCTGCAGCAGCTCGGCCGGCGTGAGGATCGGCTTCAGCTCGGTGAGCCAGTCCCGACGGTCCCGGCCTTCCAGAATGGCGCGTTCCGACTTGGGATCGGGGTAGCCCAGTTCCACGCACATCAGGAAGCGGTCCAGCTGCGATTCGGGCAGCGGGAAGGTGCCGATCTGGTCCTGCGGGTTCTGGGTGGCGATCACGAAGAACGGCTCGGGCAGGCGATGGGCCACGCCCTCCACCGAGACCTGGCGCTCTTCCATGGCCTCCAGCAGCGCACTCTGCGACTTGGGCGAGGCGCGGTTGATCTCGTCGGCCAGCAGCATCTGCGTGAAGACCGGGCCGGGCATGAAGGAGAAGCGCTGCTCCTGACGCTGATAGACGCTGGAGCCGGTGATGTCCGCCGGCAGCAGGTCGTTGGTGAACTGGATGCGCTTGTGGTCGAGCCCCCAGCGATCGGGCCAGCGTGTGGGCCAGCGTGGTCTTGCCCACGCCGGGCAGGTCTTCCAGCAGCAGGTGGCCCCGGGCGAACAGGCAGGCCAGGGTCAGGCGGATCTGGCGCGGCTTGCCGACGACGATGGCGCCGATCTGCATGGCAACTTCCTGGATCTTTTGCAGCATGGGGAACCATCCGTGACGGAATGAAGAAAGGGGCGGGCCGGCACGGACACCGGCGTCGGTGCGTTGCTGGCCCATGCCACTGCCGGCGCCGATGGTAGTGGGGAACGCCTGCATGACCGGTTCCGGGCTGACGGCCGGTTGGCGGGCGCGGATGCGCCCCCCGCTGTCCGGTCCCCAGGTCCCATGTCGGCCGTCAGGGGGCAGGGTGTCGGGCCGGGGATGGCTTTCTGCGCTTCCGATCCTTGCAGACCTTATGGCCTTCATTCCGCTGGCTCCCGGGGCACCGTGGCGCACGGGATGTCGGGCAGGTCAGCTCATCCGGACTGCCCGGGGGCGATAGTTCATGACCTTCCCAAAAGCAGTCCTCATGGGAAACCCTTATGAAACACTCCTTATAATGTGCAGAAAAACGAGCGTGTCATGTACCTGCAGGCCGCCGCGCATGATTCCATGCCCCGGGCTCCCGGGGCTCGCATTTCCGGTCGGGGAGAGGGATGGGTCCATCCGGAGCTTCCCCGATGGCGGCGTGTATGATTCCACGCGATGTGGACTACCTCTATCAACGGACTTGTCTCATGAAAATTCTGGTAGCAGTCAAACGGGTCGTCGATTACAACGTCAAGGTCAGGGTCAAGAGTGACAACACCGACGTGGATATCGCCAACGTCAAGATGTCGATCAATCCCTTCGACGAGATCGCCGTGGAAGAGGCCGTGCGCCTGAAGGAAAAGGGCGTGGCCACCGAAGTGGTCGCCGTCTCGTGCGGGCCCACCGCCTGCCAGGAAACGCTGCGCACCGCGCTGGCCATTGGCGCCGACCGTGCCATCCAGGTGGAAACCGATGCCCAGCTGCAGCCGCTGGCCGTGGCCAAGCTGCTGGCTGCCGTGCAGGCCAAGGAGTCGGCCGGCATCATCCTGCTGGGCAAGCAGGCCATCGACGATGATGCCAACCAGACTGGCCAGATGCTGGCGGCGCTGCTGAAGCTGCCGCAAGGCACCTTCGCCTCGAAAATCGAGGTGGCCGATGGTCAGGCCACCGTCACCCGTGAGGTCGATGGCGGTCTGGAGACGCTGCGCATGCCGCTGCCGGCCGTCATCACGGCCGATCTGCGCCTGAACGAGCCGCGCTATGTCACGCTGCCCAACATCATGAAGGCCAAGAAGAAGCCGCTGGAAAAAACTCTCCCCGGCCGACCTGGGCGTCGATCCGGCGCCGCGCCTGAAGGTGCTGAAGGTGACCGAGCCGCCCGCCCGCCAGGGTGGCGTGAAGGTCTCCAGCGTCGAGGAGCTGGTCGAGAAACTGAAGAACGAAGCCAAGGTCATCTGATCAGGCGCAACGGAAGAGGGAGTGACCCATGGCAGTACTGGTTATTGCAGAACACGACAACAAGACCCTGAAACGCGCCACGCTGCAGGCCGTGGATGCAGCCGCCCGGCTGGGTGAGGTGCACCTGCTGGTGCTGGGCAGCGGCGTGGATGCCGTCGCGCAGGCCGCCGCCAGGTGGCGGGCGTCGCCCAGGTGAAGGTGGTGGACGATGCGGCGCTGGCCGAGCCGCTGGCCGAAGTCGTCACCGCCCAGGTGGTGCCGCTGGCCAAGGACTACAGCCACGTGGTGGCCGCCGCCACCGCCCACGGCAAGGACTTCATGCCGCGCGTGGCCGCCCTGCTGGATGTGGCGCAGATCTCCGAGGTGATCGGCATCGATTCGGCCGACACCTTCCGCCGGCCCATCTACGCCGGCAACGCCATTGCCACCGTGCAGAGCAGCGACCCCATCAAGGTGCTGACGGTGCGCGGCACATCCTTCGACGAGGCCGCCGCTGAAGGTGGCTCGGCCGCCATCGAGAAAGTGGCGGCGGTGGCCGTCGACGGCCAGCCCGCCCTGGTGGGCCGCGAGCAGGCCTCCAGCGACCGTCCCGAGCTGACGGCCGCCCAGGTGGTCGTCGCCGGCGGCCGGGGGCTGGGCAGCGCCGAGCAGTTCCGGGCCGTGCTGGAGCCGCTGGCCGACCGGCTGGGTGCTGCCTTGGGTGCCTCGCGTGCCGCCGTGGACGCCGGCTATGCGCCCAACGACTGGCAGGTGGGCCAGACCGGCAAGATCGTCGCGCCGCAGCTCTACATCGCAGCCGGTATCTCGGGTGCCATCCAGCACCTGGCCGGCATGAAGGACAGCCGCATCATCGTGGCCATCAACAAGGATGAAGAGGCGCCCATCTTCAGCGTGGCCGACTATGGCCTGGTGGCCGATCTCTTCGAGGCCGTGCCTGCGCTGACTGCCAAGCTGGGCTGATCGCCCGATCGCCTTACCGGACGGCGGAGCGTGACATTCGTCACGTTCCGCCGTTGTCGTTTCCGGCCATGAAAAGGACTCCGACGTTTTGGCGATTCTTGAGGCATGGTTGCTTGCCGTGGGGCAGGGGCGCCGATCAAGAATGCCTGCCGCTGGTGCCCGGCCGGGGCGCCTTTCGTCAGGAGACGTGAAATGGAAACGAAATTTGCGGTGGGCCGTCTGGTGCTGTCCTGTGCCGCCGTGGCTATGAGTGGTCTGCTGGCGGCGGGCGCCGCCCAGGCTGAAAGCGTCACCAAGGTCTATCAGTCGCGCATGCACGATGGCTCGCTCAGCTTCGGCGACAAGCCTGCCCAGGGCGCCATCGAGACTGAAAGCCGTGACTACCGGCTGCCCGACGCTCCGCCGGCCGCCGTGCTGGAAGCCGAGCGCCGCAACTGGGCCGAGCAGAACCGGGCCTTCGAGCAGCGTTATACCGACCGCCCGGCCATCGAGGCCATGCAGGAACGCCAGCGCAAGCTGGAGACGATGCTGCTGCGCGGTGCCAGCGCCGCCGCTCCCGCCGAGATCGCTGGTCTACGGGGGCGCACCTGTGGTCTGGGGCGCGCCGCACATCCGCCCCATGCCGCCCATGGCCCAGCCCGCAGGCGCGGTCTATCGCAGCTCGCCTGGTGCCGTGAACGGCCGTGGCGCACCGTTCCTGTCCAGCGGCTTCCGGGCGCATCCGGCGAACTGATGCCCGCTCATTCCTCATGAAAAACCCCGGCAGCGCAGAAGGCTGTCGGGGTTTTTGTCGGACCTCATCGGGGCCAGCCGGGCGGGAGGCTCGCGTGTGCGGCGCGTGGCCGGGTGTCCGCCGCGCAGGAGCTGACCGGGTGTCAGGCATGCGGGGTCTGGTCGGCGGGGCAGGGTCGTGGCCGGCTTCAGTCTGCTGCGGCTGGTGCGGCCTCTTCCTTGGCGGGCTCCTTCAGCCGTGTCACCAGCAGCTGGTCGATGCGATGGTGGTCGATGTCGACCACCTCGAACTTGTAGCCGCTATAGGTCACGGCGTCGGTGAGCTTTGGGCATGCGGCGCAGGCTGTACATCATGAAGCCGGCCAGCGTCTCGTAGTTGCTGTCCTCGGGCAGTGCCTCGATGTCCAGCACCCGCAGCACGGTCTCCACCGGGGTCAGGCCGTCGATCAGCCAGCTGTTGTCGTCGCGCTTGACGATCTGCCGCTGGTTGTCGTTGACCAGATCGCCCATCACGGTGCTCATCACGTCGTTGAGGGTGATCAGACCCTACCACCAGCGTATTCGTTCAGCACGATGGCGATGTCCTCGCGGCTGGCCCGGAAGTGGTTCAGCAGCTCCGGACAGCGTGAGCGAATCCGGGATGGTCAGCACCGGCTGATCCACGGCGCGCCCTGAGCGTCAGCGGCTCGTCATTCAGGATGCGGGCCAGCAGGTCCTTCGATTCCACGTAGCCGACGATGCGGTCGATCTCGTCGTCGCAGACCCGAGGAAGCGCGAATGGGCCAGCTGGGCAATCTGCTCGCGGATCTCCTGCTCGGTCTCCTGCAGCGTGGGGTAGGCAATGCTCTCGCGCGTGGTCATGGCCGACGACACCAGCCGCGATTCCAGCTCGAAGACGTTCTCGATCAGATGGTATTCCGTGTCGGGCAGCACACCGGCCTCGGCGCCGGCATCCACCACGGCCGAGATGTCGTCGAAGGTGAGTTCGTCGGTGCGCTGCGCCGGCAGCCCGAACAGCGAGATCAGCTTGTCCGAGAGCGTGTTGAAGATCCAGACGATGGGCTTGAACAGCACGATGCAGCCGTGCAGGGGGCGCACCAGCCGCCGGGCCAGCCGCTCGGGGGCCAGCATGGCCAGCCGCTTGGGCAGCAGGTCCGCAAACAGGATGAACATGCCCGTCACCACCAGGAAGGACAGCGTGGTGGTGAGCGGTTCCAGCCAGGGGCCCTTGTAGAAGGGCTCGATCCAGTCGCGCAGTGAGGGGCCAAGCGCCGATTCACCCACGGCACCGGCCAGGATGGCCACGGCGTTGATGCCGATCTGCACCGCGGTGACGAACTGGCCGGGGCGCGATTGCAGGGCGAGGATTTCCTGGCGTGCTCGTCGCCCTCGTCGGCCATGACCTGCAGCTTGATGCGGCGCGAGGCGGCCAGCGAGATTTCGGCGGCCGAGAAGAGGCGCTGCACAGGATGAGCAGCAGCAGGATGAGAAGCTGTTGGGTGGGACTGAGACTGAAATGCAAAGCGGGCTCCGAAGCCGCACAGGGGACGGTCTGGACAGGCTCCGTGATGGCGCGTCTCGTGTTTTTCGGACTTTCCCGAGTGCTTTGAACTCAAAGATTACCCACTTTGTGCGTTTTCAGCCACTTTTGGCCGATCAACGTCGGGTGTTTGTCGTTCCTGGCACAGTGGTGCCGGGGCTCGAGCGCACCTCCCGAGAGCCTCCATCCGAGTGCCGAAGCGGCTGCCTTGCCCGCGCTCATGCCGGGAATGGTGGTTCATTGCATGACAACAGCGCGCTTGCGCTATACAATCAAGGGTTTCCTCAACATCGGGTTTCTTATGGGCGCGCTCTGGCGTGGCCTTGGGAGCCCGGCAGGCAGTTTCTGGCCGGGGCCCGGAATCCGGGTGCCAGTTCTGCGGCATCGGCTGGTATTCGGAGATATCTCAATGGTCGTCGTTCGTCTCTCGCGTGGTGGTTCCAAGAAACGCCCCTTCTACAACATCGTCGTCACCGACAAGCGCAACCGTCGTGATGGCAGCTTCATCGAGCGCCTGGGCTACAACCCGGTGGCTTCCGAGAAGGACCAGCAGTCCCTGCGTCTGGATCTGGCCCGCGTGCAGCACTGGGTCAGCCAGGGCGCACAGCTGTCGCCCAGCGTGGCCCGCCTGGCCAAGAAGGTCGAGCAGCAACCCGCCGCTGCCTGATTCCTTCCAGAGCAGTTTCCATGGCTGATCCCCACTGGATCGGTGTCGGCCGCATTCGGGGAAGCCATGGTGTCCAGGGCGCGCTGAAGATCGAGCCCTACGCCGCCGCCTCCGAATCGGTGCTGCGCCATGCCCGGCGCTGGCGCTTGGTCGAGGCGGTTGAACCGTCTCCGGACGGTACGCCTGCAGGGCAGGTCCCTGCGCCCAGACGCGCTGCCCGTCCGCTGGCGTTGCCGCAGATCGTGCGGCGTGGCGCTGCCGCGTGCAGGGGCTGACGCGCTGGTGGCCGAGCTGGTGCTGCTGGACGGCCAGCCGCCGCTGACCCGGAGAACAGGCACTGGCCCTCAAGGGGTGTCGAGATCCAGGTCGATCGCGCCGACTTCCCGCCCACCCGGGACGACGAGTTCTACCATGCGGACCTGATCGGCTGCGAAGTCATCGGCCAGCAGGGGCTCGCCTGGGGACGGTCGTGGCCGTCGACGATCACGGTGCGCAGCAGGTGCTGCGTCTGGACGACGGCATGCTCATCCCCTTCGTCGAGGCCATCGTTCAATCGGTGGACGTCGCAGCACGGCGCATCCAGGCGGACTGGGCGGCCGACTGGCGCTGATCCGTCGTACGGCCTGAACGTTGCTGCGGCACGCCGCCGTGCGTGGCGAAAGGAAGGCCGTCTCATCCCCTGACGCCTTTCGTTGCCATGGACTTCGAGATCATCACCATCTTTCCCGACCTGGTCGAGGCCGCGGCACCCTATGGCGTGGTCGGGCGCGCGCGCAACGACGCGTATTTCCTGCGCTGCTGGAACCCGCGCGACTACACCTTCGACAATTATCGGCGCATCGATGACCGCCCCTATGGCGGTGGGCCCGGCATGGTGATGCTGGCCGAGCCGCTGCTGCGCTGCCTGACGGCGCTGCGCGAGACCCGTGCCGCTGAAGGGCGCCCCGAGCTGCCCGTCATCTATCTGTCCCCGCAGGGCCAGCATTTCACCCAGGCGCGCGCCCAGACCATGGCCGCTTCCGACGGTGCCATCTTCCTGTGCGGCCGCTACGAGGGCCATCGACCAGCGTTTTCTCGGACGCCGTGGTGGACGAGGAAATCTCGATGGGCGACTTCGTGGTCTCGGGCGGGAGCTGCCAGCCATGCTTGTCATGGATGCCGTGGTGCGCCTGCTGCCGGGGTGCTCAACCACGGCGAATCGGCCGAGCAGGACTCGTTTGCCGAAGGGGCGCCGGCCCAGCGCCTGCTGGACTGCCCGCACTACACCCGCCCGGAGCAGCTGCCGGGGCTGCCGCGCGACGTGCCGGCCAGGGTGCCCCCTGTGCTGCTGTCGGGCAACCATCGCGAGATAGAGCGCTGGCGTCATGCCGCCGCCCTGGACGCCACGCAGCGCAAGCGCCCGGATCTGCTTTCGTCAAAATCCGTGCTATCATCAAAAGCTTAGCTTGCATCCTCTGGCGGGACCACCCGCCGCTGGCTCAATTTTGTGCCATCGGCCCCAATCCCAACAACAGCCCCGCCCATGATGCCTGGAGTCCTCTAGCATGAACCTCATCGCCCAGCTCGAACAGGAAGAGATTTTCCCGCCTCGGCAAGCAGATTCCCGCCTTTGCACCGGGTGACACCGTGGCCGTGGCCGTCAACGTGGTTGAAGGCAGCCGCAAGCGTGTGCAGGTCTACGAAGGCGTGGTCATCGCCAAGCGCAACCGTGGCCTGAACAGCGCCTTCACCGTCCGCAAGATCTCCTCGGGTGAGGGCGTCGAGCGTACCTTCCAGCTGTATTCGCCGCTGATCGCCAGCATCGAGGTCAAGCGCCGTGGTGACGTGCGCCGCGCCAAGCTGTACTACCTGCGCAACCTGTCCGGCAAGAAGGCCCGCATCAAGGGAAAAAGCTGCCGGCCCGCACGCAGGCTGCCAAGGCCGCCGCGGAAGGCGCCGAGGGCTGATCGGTTCCGGCCATGTCTGCCGCCGGCCACCTGTCCCACGAGGGGTGGCTGCGCCCGCATCGGCCGATGTTTCCGTTCCGTCTTTCGATCCGTCGTCAGCCCCCGTGCTGGCGGTTGCCGGCGGATCTTCCGAAAAACCGCTGTCCGATCAGCGCCTGCAGGGCGACTGGATCCGGCAGCGGTTTTTGCATCCGCCCTCCGGCTGGCGGATCGAGGCCGAGAACAATGCCGAGGCGCCGTCGAGCGCCTCCCCGAGGTGCGCTGGCCGTTTCTGCCTCCCTATCGTCCGCTTCACCATCGGCTTCCGTTTGGGCACCCCAAGGGCACGCAGGGGAGCACGCCTCACGCCCTGACACCACGGCGACACGCCCGCTGACTCCGGCTGCCGTGCTGGTGCCGCTTCTGCCCACGTCCCACGGGCTGGGCGTGCTGCTGACGGTGCGCAGCAACCGGCTGCGCCACCACCGGGGCAGATTGCCTTTCCGGGCGGCCGACTGGATCCGGACGATGCCTCGGCCACCGATGGCGCCCTGCGCGAGGCTGCCGAGGAGATCGGCCTGGCGCGTCATCAGGTCCAGGTGCTGGGCAGCCTGCCCGGCATGGCCACCGGCACCGGCTATGGGTCAACCCCGTGGTGGGACTGCTGGATGCCGCGGTGCAGCCCCAGTCGCTGGTGCTGTCGCCACAGGAGGTTCAGGAAGCCTTCGTGGTGCCGCTGGCCTTCCTGATGAATCCGGCCAATCATCAGCGCCGTCTGGGCCGCTGGCAGCAGGACGGGCAGCTCATCCAGCGTGCCTTTCACGCCATGCCCTCGGCAGGCGCCGGCGGGCTCACACCTATTTCATCTGAGAGCCACCGCCACCATGCTGCGCAATTTCTATCACTTCTGGCGGCGTGACGGAAATGGTGGCGGTCGCTGTTGCAGCCCGAGGGACCCGTCCGGCGATCGCATGGAGTGCGGCATGCAGTGGGAGCAGGGAGTCGCCATCGACTTGAGACCACGCTAGTCCACCTGACCGTCGCACCCCTGACAACGGCAAGACCCTGTCAGGAAAGCGATCTCCTCGTCCCTTCAGGGCACGCTCATTACCATCGCACGGGTGATCCCGTCTGGATGGCTGCGTCAGCGGACGACCAACCCTGCAAACCTCGTGCATTCCACGGTGGTCGGGTGCCCCGTTCCTGCTGGTGAAAGGGGGCCCTCAGTATCGCTGGCCGGTCTGGCTGATGTCTGCTGGGGCTGGTCCTGCCATTTCGATGTTGCTGCCCGTGGTCGCAGGGGCTGGTAGGCCCGATCGCAGATCGTCGCCGTGTCCCAGCGTCTACGGCGTCGTGGGGCTGGCAAGGCCTTTGGCCACGTGGTGACGCACCGAACGGGTGGCGTGAAGGGGCACGACATGACTGGATGGATGTGCGAAGGGGTCGGCTGATTCTGGTGCTCATGACCGCCCGCAGTCCCGCCGGCTGGCGATCTGGAAGGTGTTCTGTATCGTCAGCGTGCTTTCTGTTTTCCCGTGACTGCCGCAGCTGTACGGGCCGCACGCTTTCCTGGCGCGCCCGTGGATCACGCTCGGCGTGGCGCCCGCGCTGTCCGTGCTGGTGGGCGCCGTGTGCACGGGCGTGATCCCTTGGGTGCGGCGCAGGATGGCTGCTGAATCACCGGAATGATCGCTGCCATCCCGCGCGCCCGGCATGCTCAGCGCTGCTGCAGCGCCTTCTGCCGGATCAGCGCCTTGCGCTGCAGGGTCTTCACGCTCTTCAGGTTCTTGCTGGCTTCGGGCCGGGTCTGCCAGTAGAGCGTGCCGCTGTCACCACGGCGCTGCGGTCATCCGCCACTGAGATGCCCTTGAACTCGGGGAGATGTCCAGTCTCCAGTCCGCCGGGATGCGCCAGTGGCTGCACGACAGGCGCTTTGATGGCGGGCAGCTGCTGATCCAGGCACAGGCGGAACTCGTCCTTGGCCTTGCCTTTGAGCACCTTCAGCGTGGCCTGGTTGCCCTTGTCATCCTGCCAGTGCTGCAGCGCCTGGTTGAAGGGCACCACGTCGCCGGCGCGCAGGGTGTAGCTGCTGGTCGAGCGCAGCGGTGATGCTGCTGAGGCAGGGTCTCCGGTGGTGAAGCTGGCCTGCGTGGACAGGGGTCAGCAGCGGGACGCCGAGTGGCTTCGCCGTCGACGCTGTAGAGGAAGCGACCCGGCGTGAAGAAGCCCAGCTCCTGATAGCCCTCGAAGAAGCGTCCCATGTGAACGTCCATCCCCAGCGTGACGGTCTGAGGGTGAAGACGTAGTCCGGCAGCAGATTCCGGCTGTCGTGGCTCAGGAAGTTCTCGAATTCGTGGGTGTAGTGGGTCCGTCCCCGGCTCGGTCCGGCCAGGGGTGGTCGATGCTGGACCAACCCTCGACATCGGGTACGGCGGGAACGCCATCGTTACGGGGCAGGGGCTGGCCGTCCGGGCCGGGGCCGTTCCAGGGCACGGCCGACCAGCTCTGGTAGTTCGGCCCGATGAGGGCGGGCACCGTGTCCACATAGTGGACCAGCACGCCAGCCAGCACGTCGCCACGCACGCCCCGGGAGGACACGGTGGCGGCCTTGTAGGCCGGATAGCGGGTCGTGGACTGCCAGGTCCGTTGCCGGTCGTCGCGTTCATCCACCACGCGCAGGCCCTGATAGGGTGGGCAGCGCGCTCAGGGTCGTCCAGTCGGCGGGCACCTGCCAGAGCGTGCAGCTCAGGCGCTTCACGTTCTGGACCTTCTGATCCAGGCAGAGCCGTACCTGGTCCTTGGCCTGGCCTGCCATGGGAACCAGCTTCACGGAGTCCCCCTGGGCGTTGCGCCATTCGGCCAGCGACTGGTTCAGCGGGATGCGCTGTCCGGGCGTGATGGCGACGGGGCGTGTGACGGCATCCAGCGTCAGGGTCTGGCCGTCGGATGCGGCATCCTCGCCGCTGCGGCCGTTGCCGGTGCCGCCAACCCGCACCTGCGCCTGGCTGCCCAGGTTGAATGGGGTGTCGCGGGAATAGGCAAGGTACTGGCTGCCGTGGAAGTTCTCCTGGTAGGAGCCCTCGCTGACCATGTTCAGATCCAGCCCGGTATCCAGCGTGGGATAGGCAAAGCCATCGACAGGGCTGTCCTGCAGCCAGCTGGCCTGGTGATAGCGATAGTGGCGGCTGTCGAGGGTCCACCTGCTGCAGCCACTGGCCACCCTGCAACGGAGGCGTGTGCGCCAGTGCGTCGGTGTCGACCTGGCCCTTTTGTTTCCGGCTCCTCGCCATGGCCATGCGGGCCAGACGCGGTACTCGGGGGTCTGACCGTCCCAGGTGGTGCCCTGCAGCAGCAGGGTGGCCAGTAGATCACTGCTGATGCTGTGCGTGTCGATGGCGGCCTGGGTGGAGCTGGCCGCCTTGCTGCTGGGGGCAAGGGCGCCGTCGGTCGTCTGGGCGGACGAGGATGCAGCCGTGACCAGGCTGTTCGCGGTCGCCTTGGTCCGGGTTGCCGAGTCGTCCTGACCACTGCCGCAGCCGGCCAGCAGCGCGAGGATTGCCGCTGCGAGGATCGTGTGGCGGAGGGTATGCGCGTCGTCATGTTCTGCCTCCGTCTGTTGGCGTGGGGAAACGATTTGCATGCAGCCACCATAGCGCGTGTCGATGATCCTGCGACGAATGTAGTGTTTGGTTACTTGATTTCGGGGTTTTCGGAACGGTTCCTGGTGGGTGATTACAACGTAAAGAAAGTTTTCGTGACAGGACGGTGTGCTGATCCCCGTCGGAACATGACGTCATGCGCCGAGCCAATGCTCAGAAATCATGGTCTTCATGTCCTGATTGTTGACCGAATTTCGTCGAATCAGCGTCAGTGCAGGCAGTGGCCCAAGTCCGGACGTAGGGGAGGCCCCGAGCACTGAGGGCATTCCGGTGACGGAGAGAAGCAGGGATGGGCGCCTTGGGGGCGCCCAGGCAGGTCTTGCGTTTTGTAATTTCTGCTTCGTGTCTTCTGCACTCAACCCTCAGCCCTCAACGCCGCAGACGCCTGGTCGTAATCCACCAGCTGCTGGAACAGTTCGTAGCGGTGAGAGTCGATGTCGCCGCGTTCGGCGGCATCGCGGATGGCGCAGCCAGGTTCGTCGTGGTGCTGACAGTCATTGAAGCGGCACTGACCCAGGTAGGGACGGAACTCCGGCATGGCGTGCAGCAGCTGCCAGCGGCTCAGGTGCGCCAGCTCGAACTGCTGAAAGCCCGGGGTGTCGATCAGCCAGCTCTGGCCATCGGGCAGGATGAAGGCGCGGCTGAAGGTGGTGGTGTGACGGCCGCTGGACAGCGCGGTGGAGATCTCGTTGGTCTGCTGGCTGGCGGTGGGCACCAGGGCGTTGAGCAGCGTGGATTTGCCCATGCCGCTCTGGCCCAGCAGCACGGTGCGCTTGCCGACCAGGCGTTCCTGCACGGGTTCGAGCGAGGCGGGATCCTTCAGGGCCGAAATGGGCAGCATCGGGTAGCCCAGCGACTCGTAGACGCGCGTGCGTGCCTGCACCTGCTCGAACGAATGGCTCAGGTCTCGCTTGGTCACCAGCACCAGGACCGGGATGTCTTCGGCGGTGAGGCCCAGCAGCAGCCGCATCAGCAGCGCCTCGTCGAAGGCGGGTAGCCGCGATCAGCACGGCAGCCTGATCGACGTTGGCGGCGATGATCTTCTCCCGGAAGGCGTCGCGGCGGCGCACCTGGTTGCGGCGCGGCGCCACGCCTCGATGGCCGAAGGGCCGCTGTCGGCCTGCCGGTAGGTCACGTGGTCGCCCACCACGCGGTCCAGTCGCCGGCCCACCGCCATGGCGGGCAGGTGGGGGCCGCCATCCTTCGGAGCCAGCAGGAACTGGCGGCCATAGGCAGCCATCACGTCGGCCTGCAGCCGTTCGGAACGGGTCTGGCCGCGTGGCTAGGGCCTGCTGCCGGCCGGGTCTTGCGGGTGTAGGAACGACTGCCGCCCGGGCGGGGGCTGGCGTCCCCGGCCCTTGCTGGCAGGGCCATGGCCTCGTCCTCGTAGCGGGCACCCGTGTAGTCGTCGTCAGAGTCGTCGGCGGGGCCGGTGCGGCGCGGGATGATCGGAGGAGGTCATGGCTGTGGTGAGGATCATGGCGGTTAGCGGGATCGGGGGCGGTCATTGGGCCGCCGGGGCTGCCTTGTCCAGCAGCTGCCGGATCCGGCCGATGCGCAGCGGAGCCGGTGGGTGCGAGTCGTAGAACGCCGAGTGCAGCGGATCAGGCGTGAGGGTGCTGGCGTTGTCCTCGTAGATCTTGGTGAGGGCCGAGACAAGGGCGTGGCCATTGCTGTGCTCCACCGCGAAGGCGTCGGCCTCGAACTCGTCACGTCGCGACATCCAGGCCATCAGCGGCCGCAGCGGCAGCAGGAAGACGGGAAGGGCCAGGAAGAAGAGCAGCAACGCTACGCCGGCCGGTGCCTGGGCCTGCAGCGGGCCGATGGCGATGCCCAGCCCCTGGTAGAACCAGATCTGCGACGACAGCCAGCCCAGCAGCGCAAAGGCAGCCAGGCTGAACATGCCCTGCAGTACCAGACGTTTCAGGATGTGCTTCTTCTTGAAATGGCCCAGCTCGTGCGCCAGCACGGCCTCCACCTCGTCGACCTCCAGTCGGGCCAGCAAGGTGTCGAAGAAGACGATGCGCCGCCTCTTGCCGAAGCCGGTGAAGTAGGCGTTGCCATGGGCCGAGCGGCGGCTTCCGTCCATCACGAACAGGCCGCCGGCGCTGAACTGGCAGCGCGCCAGCAGCGCCAGGATGCGTTCCTTCACCGGTCCGTCGGCCAGCGGCTCGAAGCGGTTGAAGAGTGGGGCAATGACGGTGGGAAAGAGCAGCAGCACCACCACGTTGAAGCCGATCCAGAAGGCCCAGGCCCACAGCCACCAGCGCTGGCCGGTGTGCTGCATCAGCGCGATGAGGGCCGCCAGCAGCGGCAGGCCCAGCAGGGCGCCAACGAGCAGCGCCTTCAGGTGGTCGGCCACGAAGCGCCGGCGTCATGCGGTTGAAGCCGAAGCGGGTCTCCAGCCGGAAATGCCGCCACCAGTCCACAGGCAGTTCGGCCAGGCTGATGAGAAGCAGCGCGGTGGCCATGACGAGCAGCTGCTGCAGGAGCGGCTGCTCGGGCAGCCAGCGCATCCAGGTTTCGTGGATGAACTGCAGGCCGCCCAGTAGGGTGAGGGCAAGCAGCACCACCGCGCCCACGAACTGGTCGACGATGCCCAGCTGCACGCGGGCGATGGTGTCAGGCGGCGGCGCTGGGTGGGCCGGCAGGCTGATGCGGCTGGCGAAGGGTTCGGGCACGGCGTCGCGGTGCCGGCTGACATGGCGGACCTGACGGCTGGCCAGCCAGAGGCGCAGGACCAGCGACAGCAACAGGAATCCGACGAACAGGAAGCTGAAGTGCAGGGGTTGCATGCGACAATTAAAGCATGGAAACCCAAGACACAACGGGGGCAGCCGCCGCCCCGGAAAACGATCGGAACGGCGATGGACCAGACGTCGGAGGGCGCTCCGCACGGCGTCTCGGCCGGTCACACGGCCGATGGCCAGCCGCTGGGCACCGTGTTCGTCCCCTGGCCGGCCTGACGAGCCGTCTGGTCTGGCTCGACATGGAAATGACCGGCCTGCATCCCGACATCGACCGCATCATCGAGGTGGCGATGGTGGTGACCGACAGTGAGCTGAACCTGCTGGCCGAAGGGCCGGTGCTGGCCATTCACCAGCCCGACTCGGTGCTGGACGCCATGGACAAGTGGAATCAGTCCACCCATGGCAAGTCCGGGCTCATCGAACGGGTGCGGGCCTCGACGCTGACCGAGGCGGCGGCGCAGGGCATCCTGCTGGAGTTCATCCGCGCCTGGGTGCCCGAAGGCAAGTCACCCATGTGCGGCAACTCCATCGGGCAGGACCGGCGCTTCATGGCGCGCTACATGCCCGAGCTGGAAAGCTGGTTCCACTACCGCAACCTGGACGTGAGCACGCTGAAGGAACTGGCACGGCGCTGGGCACCCGAGGTCTATCGCAGCTTCAAGAAGCGCGGCGCCCACACCGCGCTGGCCGACATTCAGGAATCCATCGACGAGCTGCGGCACTACCGTCAGCACTTCATCGGACCGGCCGGGCAGCCCAGGGGCTGATCCCGAGTCCGGGATCAGCCGGGGCCACCGGGAGGCGCTCAGGGGGTGGGCGCCGTCTCGACAGGCACCCGCCGGTACAGCCCCAGCAGGTGCGGCGTCTTGCCGAAGGGCCGCTGGCGCTGCCACAGCGACTGCCGGGGCTGGGCCAGGGATCTCGGGCGGGCGTGGCGCCATCCAGGGCCGGCGTCCTTGGCGCGGCCCAGCAGGTCAGGCAGGTTGATGGGCGTGCCCGGCGTGTCGTCGGCCACCAGCAGCCAGGGGCAGACAGGCTTGGGCGGTGCCTCATCCTGCTGGCGCAGATCCGGCAGCCGCACGAAGCGGGCGCCGGCGTAGTAGGCAAACAGGGCCAGTTCACCGGCATCCGTGCCGGCATGCAGCACGCAGCCCGGCTGGCTGGCAAACAGCGCCCGGGTGGGAATCACCAGTTCCTGGTAGCTCTTGCGCCAGTTGCCGGCGGGCAGCCACAGGGTCATCAGGAGCAGCCAGGTCAGCACCATGCCCCCTGACGACAGCGCCATGGGGCGCCAGAAGGGGCGCGGCCGGCGCGATACGCGCCACACCACCAGCAGCACCCGGGCCCCGGTGGCCAGCAACCCGATGATCAGCTCGATGACCGAGACGTGGGCGACAAAGCCCGGCAGCGCGGCTTCGGCCCTGGGCTGCCATGCGCGGCGGCCAGCCCGACATGAAGGCGACCCAGTAGGCCCAGACGGCCAGACTGGCCACCGAGAAGATCATGACGGCAAAACCAGTCCACCACGCTGACAAGGTTGCGGCGGATCATGGGCAGCGTCATCGCCGGTCAGCACGGCCATCGGCAGCACCATCAGGGGTGAGCGTGGCCCGGTGGTCAGCCGTCTGCAGGGTTGCACAGCGAGGCCAGCAGCATCAGCAGCAGCGGGAAGAGGGGCGCGGCAATGGGCGCTTCACGGCAGCCGGCCCGCCAGCGCCACATGCCCCACAGCACGAACGGCCACAGCGGCCACAGGTACCACGGCAGCGTGCCGCCCAGTTGGGAAAGCGCTTCACCGCTCGGCGCGCCGAACATGCCGGCATTCCAGGACAGCCAGCCGTGGAAGAACTCCGCCACCTTCTGGCTGGCAGCCGGATCCACCGGCAGGTTGCTGTCACCCTCCATCAGGGGCAGGGGCTTGCACCACGGCGTCCGGAGTGGCTGAAATAGGCCAGCAGCGCCGGCCAGACAATGCTGCAAGCACGGCCACCGGCAGCATCGTCAGCAGGATCCAGCCCGCCACCAGCCGGAAGGGCACCACCAGCCACAGGAGCAGCAGCGTGGCCAGCAGCATGACGACGGCCAGCGGAATGCCGTAGGTGAGCAGGCTGGCGGCGATGGCCAGGCCCACCAGCAGTCCGCCGCGGCGGGGACGATCGATGGCCACCGACAGGCCGAACAGATGCAGCGCCACGCACAGGGTCTGCGAGGCGTTGGCCGTGGTCTCGTGGATGGGTGCGATGAGCCCGAAGCAGGCCAGCACGGCCAGCAGAGCCGCATCGGCCACGGCGTGGCCGAAGTCCTGCGGGCTGGCGCCGGCGCCGAACGGATCCTGCGGCTGGATTTCAGGCCGCACGGCCAGGTTGCGCGCCGCATACCAGAGCAGCGTCATGGCCAAAGCGATGCCCGCAGCCGCCGTCAGCCGCATGGCTAGGTCCGGGGCGATGCGCCACCCGTCGGCCGCATGGCCGAAGAAGCTGGCCAGCAGCGTGTTGAAGAGCCGTGCGGCGTGCATGCCCAGCGCGCCCACCCAGAAGGGCAGCGGGCCGCCCTCGTCGGGCACCAGCTGGCCCTGCACGTTGGGCAGCAGCCAGTCGATGCTGTTGCCGGTGGCCATGGTGTGGGCGATGCCGAAGCCGATGGCGTCGTCGGTCCGCCAGGGATCACGCCCGAACAGGCCGGCCAGGACATAGACCGCGCAGAACAGCAGCGGAATCCAGCGTGGCAGGCGTGCGGCGTCTGCCGAGGTGACCAGATAGGGTCTGACGCGCGACCCGGAACTAGAGCTTGTCATCGTCGGATCCTGTGGGGCCGATCAGTCATCGTTTGGGCTCATTGTCCGCCGAGGGCGCATCGGACGCACGAGACCATGGAAAAGAAAAGCCCCGGCAGTTGCCAGGGCTTTTCTGGGGCCACGGCGAACCGCGGCCAGGGGCCGTAGAACGGATCAGGCCTTGGCGGCGGTAGCGCCGGTGCGGGCGAACTTCTGACGGAATTTCTCGACGCGGCCGGTCTCGATGATGCGCTGCTGAGCGCCCGTGTAGAACGGGTGGGACTCGGAGGTCACGTCCAGCTTCATCAGCGGATATTCCTTGCCGTCGTCCATCTTGATGGTTTTCGCGCGTGTGCACCGTGGAACGCGTGATGAACTTGAAACCGTTGGCCATGTCCCTGAACACGACTTCGCGGTACTCGGGTGGATGCCTTCTTTCATAGGGGAATCGGTTGCGTGTTCAGCGCCGAAGCAGGTGATGAAAACGCACGCAACGGTACGACAAGTAAACGTCCATTATAACGGTTTGGCATGCCCGTGCAACGATTCGCCCCCGCTGATCGGGGCTGGGGCGCCGGCCGTCGGAGGCTTCGGGCAGCGCTGGCCGATGGACGGCTGCCGATGAAGAAACGGGGACGGGTGGATCGAAATCCGTCCCGTCCCCGTCCGGGGCCGCCCATGACAGGGCGGCCGGTGGAGCGACGCTCGACTCCAGGCGCTGGCGGCCTGGCTGGCCGAGCCTCGTCGCTGGCTGCCTCGTTGCCGGACTGGCCGGCCGTCTTGCGAGGCTTCTTCTCGAGGTGCTTGGCCTGAGGCCGACAGCAGGGCGCAGACCACGGCAGCCATGTAGGGCACCGCCTGCAGCACCAGCACCACCATCCACATGGCCGATTCCAGGTGGTTGGGCAGCCGGGTCATCGAGATGCCCAGCGCTGCCACCAGCAGGCCGATCAGCAGCAGGGCTTCCTCGCGCACGCCACCCCAGGCCATGCCTGCGGGTTTCTTGGGCTTGGCGGGCTTGGCCGGCTAGGGTGCCGGGGCAGGGCTCGTGGTCACGGTGTCCACGGCGGCACCGGCTGCAGCGGTGTCGGCGGCCGGCGTGGCCGACGCAGCCGAGGCCGACTCGACATCGGCCGCCTGCGTGCCGGCGCCACCGCCTTTCTCGGTCACCTCGAAGACGGCCGTCTTGTTCCACAGGCCCGAGAACACGCCCTGGGCGATGCCGTGCGACAGGGCCATGCCGGCCAGCGCGGCGCCCCAGACATCCTTCTGCTCGCAGCGCACGCGGCGCATGTACATCAGCGGTCCCATCAGCGCCTTGAAGAAGAAGAAGGCGATGAGCGGGATCATGAACAGCAGGATGGGCAGGCTGAACAGGTGGGGTGCGGCGATGATGCCGATGCTCCACGCGATGGCAGCCAGCGCGAACAGCAGGTGCAGCGCGTCACCGATCCACGAGAACCAGCCCGTGATGAAGTGGTAGCGCTGTGCTGCCGTCAGGTTGCTGCGACCGAACAGGGTCTTCGCATGGGCCTTCATGATCTGGATGGCACCCTGCGCCCAGCGCTTGCGCTGCTTCTTGAAGGCGAAGAAGGTGTCGGGCGTGAGGCCGCGCCCCATCACCACGTCCACATAGCGCAGCGTGTAGCCCTGATTCATCAGGCGCAGGGCCAGCTCGGCGTCCTCGCAGATGGTCCATTCCGACCACTTGCCCTCCAGCAGCGGCTGGGCGCGCACCAGCGTCATGGTGCCGTGCTGGATGATGGCGTTGCGCTCGTTGCGATGGTGCATGCCGATGCGGAAGAAGCCGTCGTACTCGTAGTTCATCATCCGCCGGAAGGTGTGGCGGCTCCAGCCCCGGTGGGCCTGCGGCGACTGCACCACGGCGGTGTCCGGATCATCGAAGTAGCTCACCACATCCTTCAGCCAGCGACGCACCACCACGTAGTCGGCATCCACCACGCCGATGATCTCGGCATCGGGCGCCGTCTGCGTCAGCCCGTAGTTGAGCGCGCCGGCCTTGAAGCCGGGCCACTTGGGCAGGTGGAAGAACTTGAAGTTCTCGGGCAGCGTGGCCATGAATTCCTCGACCGGCTTCCAGAGCTTTCTCGTCCTTCGTGTTGTTGTCGATGACCAGCACCTCGAAAGTTGCTGTAGTCCAGCGCGGCCAGGCTCTTGATGGTGGCGATCACCATGTCGGGCTGCTCGTTGCAGCAGGCCAGGTGCAGCGACACCTTGGGCTCACGCGCACCGGGGGCCAGCGGCCGCGGCCGGTAGACGTGACGCAGGTTGCCCGGCCAGAACATCTCGACGAACTCGAAGAAGTTGGTGAGCAGGATGGTGGACATGGCCAGCAGCGACGGCACCGAGGATCACCAGGAAGGTCCAGTCGATCGGGCGCATGTAGTAGTCGAAGGGCAGGGCCACCAGCCAGGCGAAACAGCGAGATGACGGCCTGCAGCACCAGGCCGAAGGCGATGCGGCTGGGCAGTTGCAGGTTGGAGAAGCTGAACATGAACCAGAACAGCGCCACCACGCCGATGGCCGACGCCGGGCGGCCTTGGTCTCCCAGTTGGGATCACGCTCGATGGGGCCGGTCAGGCTGTACTTGGGCTGGCGGTAGGCGTCCAGGTAGCCCCAGTACGGGCCGGCCCGGCCTTCCAGCTCGATCTTCCAGGGCTGGTCGATGCCCTCCATCAGGAAGTAGTCGATGTTCTCGGCGGCAGCCCGCACCAGGAAGCCCCGGATGAACTCGGCCTGGCTGGCCGGCGAGGCCCGGGAGGAGTCGCGGCGGTCGCCCTGGCTGGGCCAGCCCACCTCACCGATCACGATCTTCTTGTCGGGGAAGCGGCGCTGCACCTCGTGCAGTCGGCCGAAGGTGTACTCCAGCGCCTGCTGGACCGGCAGGCCTTCCCAGTAGGGCAGCAGGTGGACCGTGATGAAGTCGGCGTTGGCGGCCAGCTCGGGGTAGCGCAGCCAGATGTGCCAGGGCTCGGCCGTGGAGACCGGCTTGCGCACCCGGCGCTTGACCTCGCGCATGTTCTGGATGAGCTCGGCCGGGGTGCGGCCGGCGTGCAGCACCTGTTCGTTACCGACGATGACCCGCTCGATGGAGCTGGTGTCATGCACCGCCTTCTCGATGGCGTCGAATTCCTTCTGGTTGCGCTCCTCATCCTTGCTGACCCAGACACCGGCCGTCAGGTGCAGGCCGGCCTTCTCGGCCAGGGCAGGAATGTTGGGCTGATCGACGCTGCTGTAGGTCCGCACCCGCGTCGTGTAGTCGGACAGGATCTTGAAGTCCTTCTCGATCGAGGACTCATCGGCGTTGCGGCCATCCAGCGGGTTGTCCCAGCGCTGGGCGGAGTTGTAGGCCAGGCCGCTGATCTTGCCGTAGAAGGCCGGCGCGTCCACCAGCGGGTTGATCTTGTCCCAGTGTCACGAAGTTCAGCACGGTCAGCGACAGGGCGAGGAACGCCGCGCCCACCACGCGGCCGAAGGTGACCGGATGGTGGTTGCGGAAATGCTCGCCCAGCGGGTTGTCGGGAATGGGGTGGCTGGGTGCCTGGGTGGACGAAGGGGAGTCCGGTCCGGACATAGGGATGCTTCCTGTCGGGATTGACGAACGAGATGCGATGCGTCGACGCGGCGCGCCCCGGACATGCCGGAGGCGGGCGTGCGCCGGGCATTGTGCCCGATCCCGCAATGATGAACCTTCACGGGACCAGGCAGGCCGGTCAAAGTCTGCCGTACGTGCGGAATGTCATGAATGACATGCAGAACGTCCGACACGACCTTTGCGCGGACAACCTGAGATTCTATGCGTTGTCGGCTCTGGCAGAATTACGAGGCTGTCACGTCACTTTGCAGCCTGATACACATGGCGCCAACGGCGCATTCTCGGCCGCCTGATCTCGGCGGGGCCGGTATCATCCTTCTGTGCCCGCCCTGGCCATCCTGCCGTTCCGGCATCCCAGTGGCCTGCCGGGTGCTCCTTCCCATCGATCGTCACAGACCATTCCCATGTTCGATTTCCTGTCCCGCAACCGTTCCCGCTGGATGACCCTGCTGAGCGTGCTGGCGGCCCTGCTGGTGCTGGCCTGGTGGCGCGCCCAAGGCACGCCGCAGCCGATGGTCGATGCGGCCGACAACAAGCTGCAGTGCGTCTCCCTATGCGCCGTTCCGCAAGCCCGGCGAGACCCCGCTGGATCCCGGCGCCATGGTCTCGGAAGCGCGGCTGCGTGAAGACCTGTCCATCCTGGCCGCCCGTTCGCAGTGCGTGCGCACCTATTCGGTCATCCGAGGCTGGACAAGCGTGCCGAGGTAGCAAGTCGCTGGGCATGAGAGGTGCTGCTGCGTGTCTGGATCGGCCGTGAGCGCGACAAGAACGACATCGAGATCCAGCGTGCCATCCAGCTGGCGCGTGAGTACCCGACACCATCCGCGGCATCGTGGTGGGCAACGAGGTGCTGCTGCGCCGCGAACAGTCGGCCCAGCAGATGGCCAAATACATCGATCAGGTGCGCAGTGCCGTCGACGTGCCCGTGACCTACGCCGATGTCTGGGAGTTCTGGAGCGAGAACGCCGAGCTGGCCGGGCACGTCTCGTTCGTCACCGTCCACATCCTGCCGTACTGGGAGGATCACCCGGTGGGCATCCACGCCGCCATCGACCACATCACCGGCACGGCCGAGCGCATGCGCCAGATGTTCAACGGCAAGGACGTGCTGATCGGCGAGACCGGCTGGCCCAGCGAAGGCCGCCAGCGAGGATGCTGCCGTGGCCAGCCGTAATCAACCAGTGCGCGCTTCATGCGCGAGTTCAGCCAGGCTGCGGCTGACCACCACCTGAATTACAACTTCATCGAGGGCTTCGACCAGCCCTGGAAGCGGGGTCAGGAAGGCGCCATGGGCGGCAACTGGGGGGTCTTCGACAGTGAGGCCAGGCCAGTTCCCGCTACCGGCCCGGTCGCGGAAGATCCGTACTGGTACCTGGGCTGGCTGGGGCCGTCATCGGCCTGGCAGCCCTGGGCTGTCCCGCCGCTGGCAGCTGACGGAACGACTGCCGCAGGTGCAGGTGCTGGCCCCGGGGGCAGCAAACCGGAGGCCTATGGTGGCTCAGCTGCGCTACGGCATGGTCTGGAACCGCAATCCGCTGGAATGGGTGCCACCGTGTTGCTGGGGGCGGCATCGCTGCTGCTGGTGTTCCGTCTGGCGCAGCTGCTGGCCTGGGTCGTTCTGACCGGCCGGCCGGTCAGGGGCCTCGTCGCTGGTGGGCCTGACCGTGCCGTCGTTCAACACGCTGTGGCGGCGTCGGCGCGCGCACTTCGATGCGCTGGACTGGCTGGGCGGTGCCGCAGCTTCCTGCTGTTCGCGGCCGCCATCATGACCCTGCTGCTGGTCTTCGATGCCCGCTACCGGGGCTTCCCGACGGTGCTGTACATGCTGCCGCTGCTGGGGCTGGCCATGGCGCGGCTGGCCGGCCTGCGGCTGGCGGGGGCCGTGGAAGAGCGCGTGCTGGCCGCTGTCTGCGTGCTGGGCAGCATCGCCTTCGTGCTCATCGAGGGCTTTGCCAATGGCCAGTCGCTGACGTTTGGCGCCACCGTGGTGGCGCTGGCTGCGGTGGCTACCGATGGCCGCTTCTGGATGCCGGCGCAGGACGAGCACTGAGAAAGTGGTGGAGCCGGGCGCTGCCCGGACGATGAAAAAGCGGCCCCGCGAGAGGCCCTGCGCCTTCCGATGACCGGAAGTGGAAGTGCTGTCGGGGTGAGGCCTATCAGGGCGGGCTGCGCCAGACGGCGCGCCTTCACGTCCAGACGCGCCAGCAGCATGGCGGCCACCAGTGCAGCCACGGCAGCCGGCTCATACGAATAGAGGATGAGCCCGGCCACGGCGAGGGCCAGCGACAGCCGCGCCATCAGCAGGCTCTGGCGCCAGCAGGCCAGCAGCGACAGCACCAGGGCCACCCAGCCCAGGTCCTGCCGGAAGAACGAGAGCACCAGCGCGGTGCGCACACCGCACCAGCCTTCCCATCGGTGCATGTCGCAGTGCAGGGCCAGGTCGGTGGATTCCACCACCAGGTAGCGCAGCAGCAGGGCCACCACCAGGGCGATGGCGGGATAGGTCAGGTCCTTCAGGCGGATGTGCATGGGGCTCATTTCTTCATCATTTCGAAGAACTCGTGTTGTTCTTCGTGGCCTTCATTTTATCCAGCAGGAACTCCATGGCCTGCAGTTCGTCCATGTCGTGCAGCAGGCGACGCAGGATCCAGACCTTCTGCAGGATCTCGGGCTTGATCAGCAGTTCCTCGCGGCGGGTGCCGGAACGGTTGATGTCCATCGCCGGGAAGATGCGCTTTTCCATCATCCGCCGGTTCAGGTGGATCTCCATGTTGCCGGTGCCCTTGAACTCCTCGTAGATCACCTCGTCCATGCGGCTGCCGGTGTCGATCAGCGCCGTGGCCAGGATGGTGAGCGAGCCGCCTTCCTCGATGTTGCGGGCCGCACCGAAGAAGCGCTTGGGCCGTTGCAGGGCGTTGGCGTCCACACCGCCGGTCAGCACCTTGCCGGAGGAGGGCACCACGGTGTTGTACGCACGGGCCAGGCGGGTGATGGAGTCCAGCAGGATCACCACGTCCTTCTTGTGCTCGACCAGGCGCTTGGCCTTCTCGATGACCATCTCGGCCACCTGCACGTGACGGGTGGCGGGCTCGTCGAAGGTGGAGGAGACCACTTCGCCGCGGATCGAGCGCTGCATCTCCGTCACTTCCTCGGGGCGCTCGTCGATCAGCAGCACGATGACGACGGCATCGGGGTGGTTGGTGGTGATGGCATGCGCGATGTGCTGCATCATCACCGTCTTGCCGCTCTTGGGCGGTGCCACGATCAGGCCGCGCTGGCCCTTGCCGATGGGGGCGATGATGTCGATGATCCGGCCGGTGACGTTCTCGTCGGTCAGCAGGTCGGGACGCTCCAGACGCAGCACTTCGTCCGGGTGCAGCGGCGTCAGGTTCTCGAAGAGGATCTTGTGCTTGGAGTGCTCGGGGGGGGCGCCGTTGATGCGGTCCACCTTCACCAGCGCGAAGTAGCGCTCGCCATCCTTCGGCGTGCGCACCTCACCCTCGATCGAGTCGCCGGTGTGCAGATTGAAGCGGCGGATCTGCGAGGGCGAGATGTAGATGTCGTCCGGGCTGGCCAGGTAGGAAGTCTCGGGGGTGCGCAGGAAGCCGAAGCCGTCGGGCAGGACCTCCAGCACGCCGTCCCCGAAGATCTGGTCGCCGTTGCGCGCCTTGCGCTTGAGGATGGCGAACATCAGCTCCTGCTTGCGCAGGCGGTTGGCAGCTTCGATCTCCAGGCTTTGCGCTATTTCGATCAGGCGCGAAATATGCAGGGCCTTCAGCTCGGACAGGTACATAGGTTGGAACGGATGAGGGTTGGTCGGAATCGGCCCGCCGGAAACGATGCCAGCATGGCAAGACTTCGGAGGATGGAATGGGGTGTGGCCGCGCGCCGGGCGGACCTGACGGAGCAGAAGCGCCTGTGGGCGACGGTGGCAAGAGCGGAGGCCGACCGGGAAACGATGGCTCGGTGGCCGGGAGATTGCCTGCTGGGCGCGATGGCTGGAAAGCCGACGGACAGAGCCGGGATGTTCCGGAGAGGTCCGGAAAACCGTGCCGGCACCTTCATGCGCCGTTCCTGCCGGGCTTCTGGCTCGGCGGTCGGTTCTTCCGGAGGATCCGGGCAGGCAGCGCGTGCACGCGGTGCAGAGCGCTGCGGCAGATGGCCCGTTGCGCATCGGACCTGCAGCCGGCAGATGCAGTGCCGGTCTGTCAGGGGCGAGTGCCCGATCAGGTTCGGGTTCGCACTGTACTACGAATGACCTGCATGTGCAAAAAAATCACACAAACCGGCCGCAGATTTCGCCACGCCTGTCACACGGAGCGACGCAGGAGCGATGACGCTGCCGGCGGAAGGCCGGGGATGCGGGATGCTCCGCGCGACAGGGCTGTGCCAAGGCGGTGCAGCCGCGGGACTGCCGGGTCAGGCCGGCGCTGCGTGCAGGCACCGTGCTGTCGGCACCCGGGATCAGAGGTTGCTGTCGAGGAAGGCGGTGAGCTGGCCCTTGGAGACGGCGCCCACCTTGGTGCCCACCAGCGTGCCGTTCTTGAACAGCATCAGCGTGGGAATGCCACGGATGCCGTACTTGGCGGCAATGGCCTGGCTCGTCGACGTTGACCTTGGCCACGGCCATCCGGTCGGAGTAGTCGTGCGAGACCTCGTCGAGGATCGGGGCGATGAGCTTGCAGGGGCCGCACCATTCGGCCCAGAAATCGACCAGAACCGGCACGTCGGACTTCAGCACATCGGTGTCGAAGGAATCGGCGGAAACGTTTTTGATACCCATGGGTTTTCTGGAACTCTCCTGTTCGGACGCTAAAAATAACACGGCTGGCCACCGGGAGGCGCAGGGCACGCAAGCCTCGATGCCGCCGAATGGGCGGGGGCAGGGGCGCGAATGCCGTTGCCCCGTACCGTGCCAAAGCCCGTATCCAGGCCTCTTTCCGTCAGATCGGGGTGGATGGCAGGGAATCAATGCCATCCGTCGGCCCGATGGCTGCATGCATCGTCTCGGGAATGACACATATGTCGATACGACATGATGCCTTGCCGGAGCAGCTGTCTTCGAGGCCCGGGGCGGGCGTGCGAGGCCCATGCAGGGAGGGCGGCGGCGGATTCCGGGCCGGATGCGTGCGGGCATGCCCGAACTTGCCGTTGCGGCGCCTTGAGATACAATCGCCAGCGGACGGGCCTCCTGCATTGTGGCTCGGGAACCCGTCAGGTCCGGAAGGAAGCAGCCATAACCGAATCCCCGCAAAGTGCCGAGGGTTCGGCTCGTCCCCTCATATCTCGCCGGTACAGGGTGCTACAGGCCCTGCGGCGCCTCCCGTCTTCCAGTCTTTCCGCCCGGCGCGCCCCGTGGCTCCGGCAAGGAACCCGGTGCAGTCACTTTCTCCCTCCGGCAGCCATCAGGTGCTGGCCCGCAAATGGCGCCCGCGCGACTTCGATTCCCTGGTCGGACAGGACACGGTCGTGCGCGCGCTGCGCCACGCACTCGACAACCAGCGGCTTCACCACGCTTACCCTGCTTACGGGCACCCGGGGCGTGGGCAAGACCACCATCGCCCGCATCCTCGCCAAGGCCCCTGAACTGCGAAAAGGGCGTCAGCTCGCATCCCTGCGGTGAGTGCTCGGCCTGCCGGGGCGTGGACGAGGGCGCTTTCCGACTATCTGGAGATGGACGCGGCTCCAACCGAAAGGTCGAGGAAATGGCGGTGGTGCTGGAAAACGCCGCCCTACCTGCCCACGGTGGGGCCGCTACAAGGTCTTCGTCATCGACGAGGTCCACATGCTTTCCACCCACGCCTTCAACGCCATGCTGAAGACGCTGGAAGAGCCGCCGCCCCACGTCATCTTTCGTGCTGGCCACCACCGATCCGCAGAAGGTGCCGGTCACCGTGCTGTCGCGCTGCATGCAGTTCGGTCTGCGCAACGTCAGCCCGGCCACCGTGGCCGGACACCGGCCAACGTCCTGCAGGGCCGAAGATATTCCCTACGAAGAACGGGGCCTCGAGCTGATCGGCAAGGCCGCAGGCGGCAGCATGCGCGACGGTCTCGTCGCTGCTCGACCAGGCCATCGCGCTGGGCGCGGGGCAGGTGAAGCAGGCCACGGTGCAGGAGATGCTCGGCACGGTCGATGAAGACCTGGGCGCCCAACTGCTGGCGCTGCTGGCCGCCGGCGATGCCGCTGCCGTGGTGCAGCAGGCCGACAGCCTGGCGGCCCGCAACGTGGCCTCATGCCCAGATCCTGATGGCCATGGCCGCCGAGCTGCAACGGGTGGCGCTGGCCCAGGTGGGCCAAGGCGAGCCGCATGTGCTGGCGGCACAGATGGATCCTTCCGATGTGCAGGTCTGGTATCAGATCGCCATCCATGGTGTGCGTGACCTGCCGCTGGCGCCCGATGCACAGACCGGCTTCACGATGACCCTGCTGCGGATGCTGGCTTTCCGTGCCGACAATCTGGCGCTGGGCGCGCTGACCGCCGTGGACGATGGCGCTGCCGCGCCGGGCCATGGCTCGGCGGCAGTACGTGCCATGGCGGCACCGGGCGGCGCGGCGCGGTCCTCCTTTGGCGGTACGCCGGATCGTGCTGCTGGCCAGACGGGCGCACCGGCACCGGGGCAACCGGGCGCCGCCAGAGGGGCGTCGCAAGCCGATGCCGGAGGTGGTCCGGATGCCGGCCCGGGCATGGCGTCATCGGGGCAGGGGGCGATGTCGCCATGGATGCGCGCGCCCGTGCTCGCCAGATGGCTGCCGCCATGGTGGCCCGTGGCAGCAACGGGCCCAGGGGGCGCGGCAGGCGCCCGTGTCGAGGGCGCCGGCTGCCGCCCCGCGCCAGACAGGTGCGCGCCAGCCCGCAGGCGGTGAATCGCCCGCCCGTTCCTCGGCTGACGACGACCGGCCTCGACCGGCCCGGCAGGATCTCTATTTCGATACCTCGGCCGACCGCCGGTCGCAGGCATCCCGTGGCACCGGGCCTGATGCTCCCTGCAGCGTCGGCACCAGCGGCCCATGCGCCCGCCACGTACGAGCCTGTCACGCATGAACCCGCCGCGCGTCCGCATCTGCGCCGGCATGCAGGTCGCCGCGTCGCGCGCATCTGCTGTGCAGCCGCCCGTATCGGTGCCGCACTGCCGCCAGGGCGCTGCGGCGGCCCCTGCCAGGCTGCACCCCAGCCGTGCACATGCCGCTGCAGCAGCCACATGCCCCTGCGGTGGCACAGGCGCCCTCGGCCTCAAACACCCCAGCCGCGTCCCACGCACGCGCTGCGGCCCATGCTCCTGCGGTGCCAGGCGCTCCCGCTGCGTCTGATTCGCCCGCCATCGCCACCACGCTGGATTTCGACGGTGACTGGCCGAGTCTCGTGGCGCGCCCTGCATGCCCAGGGCGCCGTGCGCCAGCTGCTGGCCCAGAGCGAGCTGAAGGGTGTGCAGGGGCTGGTCTTTCAGGTGCAGGTGCCCATCCGCCATCTGGCCGAGCCCTCGCTGGTGGAGCGTGCCCGCGAGCTGCTGGCCGACCACTTCGGTGCCGGGGTGCAGCTGCAGGGTCACGGTGGGCCAGACCGGCGGCCAGACCGCGGCCGCACGTGCGTCCGAACAACAGGCGCGTCGCCAGGCCGAGAGTGAAGAGGCCATCAAGGCCGATCCTTTCGTCCGGACATTGCTCGAAGAGTTCGGAGCCACCATACTGCCGGATTCGATCAAACCCCTCGATGGAGAGAAATCGTCATGATGAAGAACCAGTTGGCCGGGCTGATGAAGCAGGCCCAGCAGATGCAGGACAACATGAAGAAGGTGCAGGACTCGCTGGCCGACATCGAGGTGGAAGGCCAGTCCGGCGCCGGCCTCGTGAAGGTGGTGATGACCTGCCGAAACGATGTGCGCCGCATCGCCATCGACCCCAGCCTGCTGGCTGACGACAAGGACATGCTGGAAGATCTGGTGGCCGCAGCCGTCAACGATGCGCTGCGCCGTGCCGAGCAGACCGCCCAGGAAAAAGATGTCGGCCGTCACCGCCGGCCTGCCGCTGCCTCCGGGCTTCAAGATGCCGTTCTGATGGCTGACTGCGCGTGAAGGACCCGCCGCCCTCGACGAACTGATCCTCGCCCTGCGTGGACTGCCCGGCGTGGGCCCGCGCTCGGCCAGGCGGCTGGCCTTTCACCTGCTGCAGCGCGACCGCGATGCTGCCCGGCGCCTGTCCGAGGGGCTGGCGCACGCCCTTGAGCGGGTGCGGCACTGCAGCCGCTGCAACACGCTCACCGAACACGAGCTGTGCGATATCTGCAGCGACGAGACGCGCAATCCCGCGCTGCTGTGCGTGGTGGAAAATCCCGCCGACCAGCTGGTCATCGAGCACACCCGCGCCTATCAGGGACTCTATTACGTGCTGATGGGCCGGCTCTCGCCGCTGGATGGCATCGGGCCGACCGACCTGCAGTTCGAGCGCCTCGCTGGCGCGCGCCACCGATGGCGTGGTCCGGGAAGTGGTGCTGGCCACCAACTTCACCCAGGAAGGCGAGGCCACTGCCCATTACCTCAGCGAGGTGCTCACGGCCCGGGGACTGACGGTCAGTCGTCCGGCCCGGGGTGTGCCGCTGGGCGGCGAGCTGGAATACGTCGATGCCGCGACGGTGGCCCAGGCATTGCGCGACAGGCGCAACGTGTAGGCCCATCACTGTAGACACCGGATGCCCAGGCCCGGCGCAGTGCGTGCATATCACGCCTGCCCGGGCTTTTTCGTGGGTGCTGCACCGCCACTTCTTCCATTGCTGAAAAGGAGGCTTTCCCCGCGCATGTCCCTGCATGTCTGAGCCTGGCGTACTGGGAGGCAGGTTCAGACGTCTCGGTCGTATCGTTTATTGGAAATCGCGACCGTTTGTTTCGTGCAGGCGTGTATCTTCTTAATGTATTCACCATTCATGGGCGTTGTGGCAATGGATATTCAGTAAATATCCGGAAATATCGCCCTGCAAACCGTATCTGGCTGCGTTTCTGCAGCGTTTTTGCCAAGCAATGTCGGCGCTTTGTTCGGTTTGCGTATCAGCCGGAGTGATCCTGCAATAAAAAGGGTGGGATGGGGCGCTGCTACACTGCGCGCCACTTTTCAACCTGCCCCGGGACCACGTAAGGCCGGGACAATTCCTGCAGGATGCTTCATGAGCCGGCATGGCCGCCAGCTCCTGGTGTGCAGACCTTGCATCGAACATGTCCGGGTCCGGTCCGGGCCAGCCCTTCCGAAGGCATGGCTCATGGGCGCTACCGATTTATCCATTTCATGAAAATCTCGCGCAGTGCCCACCGCCGGGCTTCTCGCCGTTTCCCTCGTCCTGGGAGCCTGCGGCTCGGACAGCAACGACAACAACACCGCCAGCACGACCAATGCCGGCACGACCGGAACGACCACGGGCACGACCGGCACGACTGGAACCACCGGCACGACCACGACGGCCACGGGCGCGGTCAACTCGGTGGCTGCCATCAAGGCGGCCCGCACCGGCGCACATGAATCCACCTCTGCCGAGCTGACCGCGGGCTACTTCGCCACGGCAGCCGCGGCCCAGAACGCGACGGCGCCGGCCACGGCCACCGCACTGGGCGCCTATGGCCAGGTCTTCACCGCTGCCGACAACACGGCCACCAACACCCGCGTGCAGCTGCGTAACCTGGAAACCTACGTGCGCAGCGGCGGCAAGTGGAGCCGCGTGCAGTACAGCAACCAGGTGCGGGGCGCCTTCTACAACGCAGCCTACAACGGCGACGCCCAGGCCTGTGAGCTGGGCACCTGCCTGCGCGCCGAATCCAGCGGCGGCGTCTCGGTCAAGATGACGGCCGGCAAGCTGTTCCGCTTCTGGCCTGAGGCTGCCTTCACGCAGAGCCCGGTGAAGCCGGCACAGGTGGAGGCCATCTTCACCACCGCCCAGACCCGTCTGGTGCAGGACACGGCCGGTGGCGCCGATGATCGCGCCAACGCCAAGTATCTGGTCAACACGGCCGCTGCCTGGGCCACCGACGCCTGGGTTCAGTCGGGCACCGCCAATGGTTCCACCGGCGCCTACAGCGCTGCGCTTACCGACGTGGGCAACGGCCAGCTGCGGCTGGCCACCAATGACTGGAAGGCCGTCAACTTCACCACCGCCACCGATACGCAGGTGGACGAGCTGGGGGTTGCGCCTGCCGGTGGCCGTGCGCCCATCGCCAACAGCGCCGACAACGATGACGACGTGGTGCGCATCATGTACATCGGCGATTCGATCACCCAGGGCAGCGCCCCGCAGGCCGGCACCGCACAGGACAGCTTCCGCCGCAATCTCTGGAACGGCCTGATGACCGACGCCAGCCTGCCGCAGGTGGACTTCGTGGGCACCCGGCTGGGCACGTCCACGGCCGACGTGAACTCGTGCGCCAACAACACCACGGCGGTCGACACCGGCGTCTACAAGCTGCCCGAGTTCGACACCGCCCACCAGGGCTACTGGGGTGCCTGCGTCGATCAGGTCAACACCGCGCTGCCGCAGGCGCTCAGCACCCTGAAGGCCGCCGTGCGTGATCAGGAGCCCGACGTGGCCGTCATCCACATCGGCACCAACAACCTGCACAACGACGCGGCCAATGGCGTGGCCAACGCCGTCACGCAGCTGCGGGCGATGATCGAGACGCTACGCGCCGCGGACGACGACATCACCATCCTGGTGGCTCAGGTCATTCCTCATCTGAACACCGAAGGAGGGACGGAAGAGGCCAGCGTTGCGGCCTACAACGCCCAGATCGTTTCGCAGATCGCGCCGCTGTCCACTGCCAAGTCCAAGGTTGTCGTGGTGGACCAGCACGCCGGCTTCGCCACCACCATGTTGCGTGACCGCTTCCACCCCAACGACCAGGGTGAAGCCGTCATCGCCGACAAGTGGCTGGCGGCGCTCAAGTCCAACAACCTGCTGAAGGACTGAGTCGATCCTACCCACCCTGGACGTCAGCCCGGTGCAGTGCGTGCCTGTCACGCCTGCCCGGGCTTTTTTGCGGGCACGCTTGCTGGGACAATGCAGTCTTTCCCGATCCAACGAGCCGAGGTGGACATGAAACGACGCATCGTCGTCCTCAGTGGTGCAGGCATCAGCGCCGACAGTGGCCTGAAGACCTTCCGCGACAGCGATGGCCTGTGGGAAGGGCATCGGGTGGATCAGGTGGCCACGCCGGAAGCCTTTGCCCGCAATCCGCAGCTGGTCATCGATTTCTACAACGCGCGCCGGCGCCAGCTGCTCGAGGCTCAGCCCAACGCGGCGCACCACGCGCTGGCCGGGCTGGCCGACCACTACGACGTGCGCATCGTCACCCAGAACGTCGATGACCTGCACGAGCGCGCCGGCAGCCGCCAGGGTGCTGCACCTGCATGGTGAACTCAAGAAGCTGCGCAGCAGCATCGACGACGACTACGTGGTGGACTGGACCCGCGACCAGACGCTGGCCGACCGGGATCCGAACGGCTACCCCATGCGTCCCCATATCGTCTGGTTCGGCGAAGCCGTACCCTCATCGATCTGGCGGCCGAATGGGTGTCGCAGGCCGATGCGGTGCTGGTGGTGGGTACCTCGATGCAGGTCTATCCGGCAGCGGGTCTGCTGGAATGTGCGCAGCCGGGTACACGCTGCTACCTGGTCGATCCGCGCCCGCCCGCCGTGGCCGGCGTCGAAGTCATCGCAGCCCGCGCGGCCGAGGGCGTGCCGCCGCTGGTCGATCGCCCGATTGCCGAAGCCGAAGCAGGCTGATGCCGGGGTTGCGCTGCAGCAAGCCTTTTTCGCTGTGGCATAATCGGGCAGTTTATCTACCGGGTGGGATATGCCGAATCCATTTGCTCCGAAGCTGCCCCGTGCGGCTCTCGTTCTTGCGGACGGGACCGTGTTTTCTGGATATTCCTTCGGTGCGGCGGGGCTTTCCGCCGGAGAGGTGGTCTTCAACACTCCATGACCGGCTACCGGAAATTCTGTCGGACCCAAGCTACGCACGACAGATCGTCACGCTCACCGCCTCCCAGATCGGCAACACCGGCGCCAACACCGAAGACATGGAATCGGTGGCGCTGCACGTCGCTGGTCTCGTCATCCGGGCGCTGCACAGCAGGTCTCCAGCTGGCGAGCCCAGCAATCGCCGCCTGACCTTCTCAGCGAACACGGCAAGATCGGCCTGGTCGGCATCGACACCCGCCGGCTCACCCGGCTGCTGCGCGAGCGCGGCGCCCAGAGCGGCTGTCTGGTGGCCGCTGCCGATATCGATGCGCCGCTCGACATCGATGCCGCCCTCGCTGCAGCACGTGCCTTCCCGGCCCGGCCGGCATGGATCTGGCCAGGAAGTCAGCGTGCAGAAGCCCTATGTCTGGGAAGAGGGCAGCTGGTCGCTCACCGACGGTCATCGCGCCCAGCCGCACGAAAAAGGCACCGGGTCCGGACGGCCGACGCCTGCGCGTCGTCGCCTACGACTTCGGCACCAAGCGCAACATCCTGCGCCTGCTGGCCGACCAGGGCTGCGACGTGACCGTCGTGCCGGCCACCACGCCGGCGGCCGACGTGCTGGCCATGAAACCCGACGGCGTCTTCTTCTCCAACGGTCCTGGTGATCCGGAACCCTGCACCTACGCCATTGACGCGCTGCGCACCTTCCTCGATCGCAGGTGCCGTTCTTCGGCATCTGCCTCGGGGCACCAGCTGCTGGGCCTCGCTGTCGGTGGACGCACCGTCAAGATGAAGTTCGGCCACCACGGCGCCAACCACCCGGTCAAGGACCTCGACACTGGCCGCGTCAGCATCACCAGTCAGAACCATGGCTTTGCGGTGGATGCCGAATCGCTGCCCGCCCGGGTGCGCGTCACCCACGTGTCGCTGTTCGACGGCTCGCTGCAGGGCATCGAACTGACCGATGCGCCGGCCTTCAGCTTCCAGGGCCACCCCGAGGCCAGCCCCGGCCCCCACGACGTCATTCCTCTCTTCGAACGGTTCGCCCGGCTGATGGCCGAGCACCGCAGCCTGTGATCCTGCCATGCCCAAGCGTACAGACCTCGAAAGCATCCTGATCATCGGCGCCGGCCCGATCGTCATCGGCCAGGCCTGCGAATTCGACTACTCCGGAGCCCAGGCCTGCAAGGCGCTGCGCCAGGAGGGTACCGAGTCGTGCTGGTCAACAGCAACCCGGCCACCATCATGACCGACCCGGACATGGCCGATGTCACCTACATCGAGCCCATCACCTGGCAGGTCCTCGAACGCATCATCGAGAAAGAGCGCCCCAGCGCCATCCTGCCCACCATGGGTGGTCAGACCGCGCTCAACTGCGCCCTCGACCTGCACCGCCACGGCGTGCTGGACAAGTACGGGGTCGAGCTGATCGGCGCACGTCCCGAGGCCATCGAGAAGGCCGAAGACCGGCAGAAATTCAAGCAGGCCATGGAATCCATCGGCCTGGGTTCGGCGCGTTCAGCCATTGCCCATTCCATGGACGATGCCTGGGAGGCACAGCGCGACATCGGTTTCCCCGTCATCATCCGTCCCAGCTTCACGCTGGGCGGCACCGGCGGCGGCATTGCCTACAACGCCGAGGAATTCGAGACCATCTGCAAGACCGGTCTGGAACTCGCCCACCAACGAGCTGCTGATCGAGGAAAGCCTCATCGGCTGGAAAGAGTTCGAGATGGAGGTGGTGCGTGACCGCGAGGACAACTGCATCATCGTCTGCTCCATCGAGAACCTGGATCCGATGGGCGTCCACACCGGCGACTCCATCACCGTGGCGCCGGCGCAGACGCTGACCGACAAGGAATACCAGCTGATGCGCAACGCCTCGATCGCGGTGCTGCGCGAGATCGGCGTCGACACGGGCGGCTCCAACGTCCAGTTCGCCATCCATCCCGAAACCGGGCGGATGATCGTCATCGAGATGAACCCGCGCGTCTCGCGCTCCTCGGCACTGGCCTCCAAGGCCACGGGCTTCCCCATCGCCAAGGTGGCGGCCAGCTGGCCGTGGGCTACACGCTGGACGAGCTGAAGAACGAGATCACCGGTGGTGCCACCCCGGCGTCGTTCGAGCCCGCCATCGACTACGTGGTCGTCAAGATCCCGCGCTTTGCCTTCGAGAAATTTCCGCAGGCTGACAACCGCCTCACGACCCAGATGAAGTCGGTGGGCGAGGTCATGCCATCGGCCGCACCTTCCAGCAGGCGCTGCAGAAGGCCATGCGTGGCCTGGAGGTCGGCGTCGACGGCCTCAACCAGATGACCACCGACCGCGAGGTCATCGAGAAGGAGCTGGGCGAGCCTCGGTTCCGAGCGCATCTGGTACGTGGGCGATGCCTTCGCCCAGGGCTTCACCATCGAGGAAGTCCATGCGCTCACGAAGATCGACCCGTGGTTCCTCGCGCAGGTGAAGGAGATCGTCGATATCGAGCTGCAGCTCGACACCATGACGCTGGGCGACCTGGATGCCGAGACGCTGCGCACGCTGAAGGAAAAAGGGTTACTCCGACCGCCGGCTGGGCTACCTGCTGAAACCACCGAGCACGAGATCCGCAAGCTACGTCACAGCCTGGGCGTGCGGCCGGTCTACAAGCGGGTGGACACCTGCGCGGCCGAGTTCGCCACGCAGACCGCCTACCTGTACTCCACCTACGAGGACGAGTGCGAGGCGCAGCCCTCCGATCGCAAGAAGATCATCGTGCTGGGTGGTGGCCCGAACCGCATCGGGCAGGGCATCGAGTTCGACTACTGCTGCGTGCATGCGTCGTTCGCGCTGCGTGAAGACGGGTTCGAGACCATCATGGTCAACTGCAACCCCGAGACCGTCTCCACCGACTACGACACCTCCGATCGCCTGTACTTCGAGCCCGTCACGCTGGAAGACGTGCTGGAGATCGTCGAACTGGAAAAACCGGTCGGCGTCATCGTCCAGTACGGTGGCCAGACCCCGCTGAAGCTTGCCCGTGCGCTGGAAGCGGCCGGTGTGCCCATCATCGGCACTTCGCCCGACTCCATCGACGTTGCCGAGGACCGCGAGCGCTTCCAGAAGCTGCTGACCCGTCTGGGCCTGCTGCAGCCGCCCAACCGCACCGCGCGTACCGAAGGCGAGGCCATCCAGCTGGCCAACGAGATCGGCTACCCGCTGGTGGTGCGGCCCAGCTACGTGCTGGGTGGCCGGGCCATGGAAATCGTCCATGACCAGCGCGACCTGGAGCGCTACATGCGCGAGGCCGTCAAGGTCAGCAACGACTCCCCGGTGCTGCTCGACCGCTTCCTGAACGACGCCATCGAGGTCGACGTGGACTGCCTGTGCGACGGCGAGCGCGTCGTCATCGGCGGCGTGATGGAGCACATCGAACAGGCGGGCGTGCACTCGGGCGACTCGGCCTGCTCGCTGCCGCCGTACTCGCTGTCGCCGGTCCTGGTCGAGGAAATCAAGCGTCAGACCGTGCTGATGGCCAAGGCGCTGAAGGTGCGCGGCCTCATGAACGTGCAGTTCGCCATCCAGCGCGAGCCGGCCGAACAGGAGGGACAGCCGCCCACCGAGCGTGTCTACGTGCTGAGGTGAACCCGCGTGCCTCCCGCACCGTGCCCTTCGTCTCCAGGCCACCGGCGTGCAGCTGGCCAAGGTGGCGGCACGCTGCATGGTCGGCAAGACGCTGGCCGAGCAGGGCGTCACCGAAGAGGTCATCCCCGACTACTTCTGCATCAAGCGAAGCCGTCTTCCCCTTCAACAAGTTCCCGGGCGTGGACACCATCCTGGGGCCCGAAATGAAGTCCACCGGCGAGGTGATGGGGGTCGACTACTCGTTCGGCTCCGCCTTCATCAAGTCGCAGGTGGGGGCGGCGTGCGCATGCCCACCGAAGGCACGGCCTTCATCTCGGTCAAAGCAGATCGACCGCCCCCGGGCCATCCGCGTGGCGAAAACCCCTGCACGAGATGGGCTTCTCGCTGGTGGCCACCAAGGGCACGGCCGGCGCCATTGCCGAGGCCGGCATCCCGGTCACGCCGGTCAACAAGGTGCAGGAAGGCCGCCCCCACGTGGTCGACATGCTGAAGAACGGCGAGATCTCGCTGCTCATCAACTCGGTGGAAGAACGGCGCAGCGCCATCCAGGACTCCCGCGCCATCCGTACCACCGCGCTGGCGCAGCGCGTCACCTTCTACACGACCATCGCCAGCGCCCTGGCTGCCGTCGAGGGCATGCACCTCGAATCCCAGGCCGCCCACGATGTCTATTCGCTGCAGCAGCTGCACGGGCACCTGAAGGAGCGCCGGCAGGGCAGGGGCTGATGGCACGCCGGCCGGGCCGGGTCTGATACGGGCTCGCGGCCGGCAGGTGCGTCATTCCTGAAGACGCACCGGAGATGTGTCTGACAGTTGATGAACAGGAAAAAGGGGCTGGTCCATGACCAGCCCCTTTTTGTTGCTGGGCCAGGCAGCCGGAACGGCCGTGACCGTCAGTGGGTTCTATTCTTATAAATACCATTGCATTTTCAGTTGCATGCGTTGTCCCAGTTTGGAAGGAATCCTATGTGCCACATGGTCAGACCACAAACCATGGCAGCACCCGAGCCTGTGCCGCCTGTAGCAACGGCGAGTGCACCTCCAGCGCCACCGCACAATGCGCCAGTTGCCGCGTAGTACGAATAGGCAGCAACATAGCTTTCGCCAGCAGGCACAACAGCTTTTTGTGGAAATGTTCTTGTCAGATGGCGTTCCATCCTTCAGCTGGATGACTGGGCGGTCTGCTGTACCAGATACCTCAAAGTGCTTTCCTCTGTATTGGCGATAAACGTCTTGATATGTTCGACCGAGCTTTGCATCGCAAAGAACTCCAGATAGAACTTGACAGTTTCTTCATCGGGAGCTCCCTTGAAGAGGGCCATGAGTGCCTTGCTCTGCCGAAGTTGATCGACCTTCCAAGCAAACTCCTCGGGATTGGCGTTTCTGGCCTCTTCGATGGCGACGGCAGGGTCTCCCCGTCCACAAGGTTTTCTGGATATGTGAGGGCAGAGTCTTCTCCGACGATTATTGGCTGCGCGTACGCCGTGCTGAAGGAAAACAGCATGAGGAAGGAAATCAGCAGGAGAACAGTCGATTCATGGCTACCTCCTCTTTGGTTGGTGTGGCTCGACTGCTTTTCATGCTATTAATGCCTTTAATCACAAGGAAGCTACGTTAAGTTGTGGGGCTGTGATGCTTTCAGGCTGATCTTCGCAGAATGGTGTTTTGAATATCCTGAACGGGAATTTCATGACTGGCTGCTGATATTCGTCATGGTGATGAATTTTTCTTGTTTGCATCGCGCTCACGCGTGCTCCGGGTCATGGGAAGAAGTTGTTTCGGGTGGTTGTTGTGTATATTGGGTCCATCTCGAAGGGGATGGGCGTGTGCAGGTTGGATAAATATCCCGAAAAGGAAATTCCAATGAGAGGCTGATTTCTGAACTTGAGGGAAGTCGGCTTGCCATGGCGTAGGTCAGGGCCGTCCTGGCATGGGGCCTTGGAACAGGGGGGCGGTGATTCTCTGACCCAGCAATGGCCTTCTTCCACGACAGGCAGGGACGGTGTCTCCGGATCGCTTCAGACAGTAGGCCCCATGTACAGATACGAGTCTGATTGGCGCGTTTCGTCGCCGACGAGGGGCTTCTGTATCATGGAAGTCGTGCCCCAAAGCGGCTAAATCGTGTAAACTGGCCGGCATCAACCCCTACCCGGGCCCCGAGGCACCGGCGAAGGTCTGGATTGCAGTATCCGCTCAGGCCTTCCCCGCTGCCCCGGGGTCTTGTCTTTGGAGACTCTTCCATCATGGCCACCTCCTTTCCGTTGACCAAGCATGGCGCCCAGCTTCTGAAGGACGAACTGCAGCGCCTCAAGTCGGTCGAGCGGCCGAACGTGATCAACGCCATTGCCGAGGCGCGTGCCCAGGGCGACCTGTCCGAGAACGCCGAGTACGAGTCGGCCAAGGAGCGGCAGAGCTTCATCGAGGGGCGCATTGCCGAGCTGGAAGGCAAGCTGTCGGCGGCCCAGATCATCGATCCGGCGGCACTGGACGCCGACGGTCGCGTCGTGTTTGGCGCCACCGTGCAGCTTGAGGACATCGATTCGGGTGACAAGGTCACCTACCAGATCGTCGGCGAGGACGAAGCCGACCTGAAGCTGTCCAAGATCTCGGTGGCCAGCCCGCTGGCCCGCGCCCTCATCGGCAAGTACGCCGGGGATGTCGCCTCTTTCCAGGCACCGGTGGCGAGCGCGAGTACGAGATCCTGGACGTCCTCTATCGCTGAGCCACGGCAGCAGCCAGAGCTGCACAGGAAAGGGGCCAGAGGAAATTCCAATGGCCCCGATTTGAAAATATCAAGGCGTGGCCGGCGTCGGCCACGCTATCATCAGGACGGATCGTCCTCGTCCGGTTTCGGCCGGTAAAGCACCAGCACGTTGCCGATCAGCTGCACCGCTGCGCTGGACGTGCTGTCGCTGATCTGCTCGCTGGCCGCCCTGCCGGGCATCCCGGTCCATGCCGGCCAGCCGCACCTTGATCAGCTCGTGGGCTGTCAGGGCGCGGTCGATTTCCTGCAGCACTGCGGGCGTGAGCCCGGCAGCGCCCAGCAGCACGACCGGATTCAGGGATGGGCTCGGGCCGCCAGCGCCTTGCGCTCGGCCTTTTCCAGCAACAAAGAAGGCATGTTTCTCGTGTCGAATGATCTTCTGTCGTAGGCACCGTGCCCACGCATGATCCTTCATTCTAGAGCCTGTCCCTCCTTCGGGGTGCCATATCATTCACTTGACCCATCCATGCAGAGCAGTCGCAGCAAGAAGGTGAACCGGGCCTGGCTTCACGACCACCTGAACGACCCTTACGTGAAGCTGGCGCAGCGCCACCACTATCGGGCGCGGGCCGCCTTCAAGCTCATCGGCATCGACGAGCAGGACCACCTCATCCGTCCCGGCATGACCGTGGTGGATCTGGGCTCGGCCCCGGGCAGCTGGTCGCAGGTCGTCCGGCGACGCTGGCGGCGCCCAATCTGGCCGAGGACGTGCGCAAGGCCGACGACCTGCGTGGCGAGGCCCGCAGGTGCCCATCCAGGGGCGGATCGTCGCGCTGGACCTGCTGCCCATGGAGCCCATCCCGGACGTGAACTACCTGCAGGGCGATTTTCGCGAGCAGGACGTGCTTGACCGGCTGGAGGCGCTGCTGGATGGCGGCAAGGTCGATCTTGTTTTGTCGGACATGGCCCCAACTTGAGTGGTGTGGGCGTGGCCGATACCGCGCGCATGCAGGATCTCGCCGAGCTGTCGGTCGATTTCGCCAGCCGCTGGCTCAGCCCGACGGCGCGCTGCTCATCAAGGTGTTCCATGGCAGCGGCTACAGCCAGCTGGTGCGGCTTTTCGAGGACCACTTCGCCGTCGTGCAGCCACGCAGCCCAGGCCTCGCGTGACCGCTCGGCGGAAACCTATTCGCTGGGCCGCCGGCTGAAGTCGGCGGGTAGCGGCGCCAACCGTGGCTAAAACCATGTTTGTGCCGCTCATCCCGGCGGCTTCTGCGGCTATCGTGGCCGAAACGGGCTGTTGACGGACGGCTTCGTGCCGTCCGGCACAAAAGCACGGAAAATCCGACGCAACAGCGTAGAATCAACCGGCTGCAGGCGCTTGGTCTGCATGCCCAATGAGGAAGAGCAGGTGAATAACGCGTTTTCCAAAGCAGCCGTCTGGGTGATCATCGCCCTGGTCCTGTTTACCGTGTTCCGACAGTTCGAGACACGGCAGGGGCGTGTCGGGGACATTCCGTATTCCCAATTCATGAAAGAGGCCGAGAACGGCCAGGTCGACAGCGTGCAGATCGATGGTCGCGCCGTGCGTGTGCGCACCCGCGATGGCCGCACCCTGTCCACGTATGTCCCGTCCACCGGCGACATCTGGATGGTCAGCGACCTGATGAAGTACGGCGTTCAGGTCAACGCCAAGCCCGAGGAAGAGCAGTCGGTGCTGATGCAGATCTTCATCTCGTGGTTCCCCATGCTGCTGCTCATTGGCGTCTGGATCTTCTTCATGCGCCAGATGCAGGGCGGTGGCCGGGGCGGTGCCTTCTCGTTCGGCAAGAGCCGCGCGCGCATGCTGGATGAGAACAACAACCCCGTCACCTTTCGCTGATGTGGCCGGCGCCGACGAGGCCAAGGAAGAAGTCCAGGAGATGGTCGACTTCCTGCGTGATCCCTCCCGCTTCCAGAAGCTGGGTGGCCGCATTCCGCGCGGCGTCCTGATGGTCGGCCCCCGGGGACCGAGCAAGACGTTGCTGGCGCGTGCCATCGCCGGTGAGGCCAAGGTGCCGTTCTTCTCCATCTCGGGTTCCGATTTCGTCGAGATGTTCGTCGGTGTGGGTGCAGCCCGCGTCCGCGACATGTTCGAGAACGCCAAGAAGCACGCCCCCTGCATCATCTTCATCGACGAGATCGACGCGGTGGGCCGTCAGCGGGGCGCCGGCCTGGGCGGCGGCAACGACGAGCGCGAGCAGACGCTGAACCAGCTGCTGGTCGAGATGGACGGCTTCGAGACCGGCCGGGGCATCATCCTCATCGCAGCCACCAACCGTCCTGACGTGCTGGATCCCGCGCTGCTGCGTCCGGGCCGCTTTGACCGCCAGGTGGTGGTGTCGCTGCCCGACATCCGTGGACGCGAGCAGATCCTCAACGTCCACATGCGCAAGGTGCCCGTGGGTCCCGACGTGCAGGCCGACGTGCTGGCCCGTGGCACCCCCGGCATGTCCGGCGCCGATCTGGCCAACCTGGTCAACGAGGCCGCGCTCTTTGCCGCCCGTCGCAATGGCCGCCTGGTCGAGATGATCGACTTCGAGCGCGCCAAGGACAAGATCCTGATGGGTACCGAGCGCCGCTCCATGGTCATGACCGAGGACGAGCGCCGCAGCACGGCCTACCACGAGTCCGGTCACGCCATCCTGGGCCGCCTGCTGCCCAAGGCCGATCCGGTCCACAAGGTCACCATCATCCCGCGTGGCCGTGCGCTGGGCGTCACCATGTCGCTGCCCGAGCGTGATCGCTACAGCTACGACCGGGTCTACATGCTCAGTCAGATCTCCATGCTCTTCGGTGGCCGCATTGCCGAAGAGGTGTTCATGAACGAGATGACCACCGGCGCTTCCAACGACTTCGAGCGGGCCACCCATCTGGCGCGCGACATGGTCACGCGCTATGGCATGAGCGATCGGCTGGGCCCCATGGTCTACGCCGAGAACGAGAGCGAGGTCTTCCTGGGACGTTCCGTCACCAAGACGACCAACGTTTCCGAAGAGACCATGCGCAAGGTCGACGAGGAGATCCGCCGAATCATCGACGAGCAGTACTCGCTGGCCCGCCGCCTGATCGAGGAAAAACGCCGACAAGATGCACGCCATGGCCAAGGCCCTGCTGGAGTGGGAAACCATCGGCATCGAGCAGATCGACGACATCATGGCCGGTCGGCCGCCGCAGCCGCCGAAGGACTGGACGCCCAAGTCCGACAACGGTCCGCGCACTCCGCCGGCCCAGCCGCCTGCGGTCGAGTCGGAGCCCAACCCGGCTGCTTCGGCCTGATCTTCCGCCGGGGTGGCACCGCCACCCGGACGGGATCCCTGCACTGGCCGGATAGCAACGCTGTCTGGCTCGCCACCGGCCCGCAAGGGCCGGTTCGCTTTTTCAGAGCAGGCAAATCCTTGTCGGGCGGGCGTTGTTCACCGTCGCTTTTCTGCGAAACCGTTAAGATATCGACCGCAGCCAGCGCACAGGCCCGGTCCAGCCGCTCCCTTCGGTCCAGGAAGGGCGCTGAAGCAGTCCGTGCCGGCCGTCGTTAACCGGCTTTTTTTCTTGTCCATCCTTCGTCTGATGTCCTCGCCGACCCCGTCCGATTCCGTCGCCAACACCGCACGACCCGCCCTCTGGCAGTGCGGTCGCTTTCGGCTGTCGCTGGAACGGCCGCTGGTCATGGGCATCCTCAACGTCACTGACGACTCGTTCTCCGACGGCGGGCGTCATCGTGACCCGACCGTGGCTGTCGCCGCGGCACGCCGGATGATCGACGAAGGTGCCGACATCATCGACATCGGCGCCGAGTCCACCCGCCCTGGCGCGCGGGCCGTGCCGCCGGATGAAGAGGGCCAGCTCGCCCCGGTCGTCGAGGCGCTGGCCGGACTGGACGTGCCCCTCGTCCATCGATACCCGTCATCCGGGCACGATGGCCCGCGTCATTGCCGCGGGGGCCAGCATCATCAACGACATCAGCGGCTTTCGCACCCCGGAGGCGAGGGCAGCCGTGGCGGGCAGCGACGTGGGCCTCGTCACCATGCACATGCTGGGTGATTCACCTGCCACCATGCAGGCCAACCCCGTCTATGCCGACGTGGTGGCCGAGGTCGGGCACTTCCTGATGGACAGTCGCCAGGCGCTGCTGGATGCCGGTGTGGCGCCCGAGCGCATCTGCCTGGACCCGGGTCTCGGCTTCGGCAAGACGCTGGCGCACAACCCGGCGCTGTACCGCGGCATTCCCTGCCCGGGCATCGGTTGCCCCGGTGCTGGTGGGCGTGTCGCGCAAGTCCATGCTGGGGACCATCACGGGCCAGCCGGTCGAGCGTCGCCTGGCGGCCAGCCTGGCGGGCGCACTGGCCGGAGTGCAGATGGGTGCCACCATCGTGCGGGTGCATGATGTACCGGAAACCGTTCAGGCGCTGGCCGTCTGGACCGCCATAGGACTTCCGGCAGCGGCCGGAGGCTTTCACATCGGGGATGGCCATCCGGGTCGTCCTGCCAAGGAGTAAAAACAGATCATGGGACGTCGTTATTTCGGGACGGATGGTGTACGGGGCAAGGTGGGTGAATCGCCCATCACGCCGGAATTCGTCATGCACCTGGGCTATGCTGCCGGCCGGATCTTTTCCAAGGGCGCCCGTGGCAAGCCCGCCGTCCTGCTGGGCAAGGACACCCGCATCTCCGGCTACCTGCTGGAGGCCGCGCTGACGGCCGGCTTCACCGCAGCTGGCGTGGACGTGCACGTCACCGGCCCCATCCCGACGCCCGCCATTGCCTACCTCACGCGCGGCCTGCGCCTGAACGCAGGCGTGGTGCTCAGCGCCTCGCACAATCCCTATGAGGACAACGGCATCAAGTTCTTCTCGGCCGATGGCAACAAGCTGCCCGACGAGATGGAAGAGGCCATCGAGGCGCTGCTGGACGAGCCCATCGTCTGTGTCGATTCCAACCAGCTGGGCAAGGCACACCGCGTCGATGGGGCCGCTGGCCGCTACATCGAGTTCTGCAAGAGCACCTTCCCCTACAGCCTGGACCTGAAGGGGCTCAAGCTTGTGGTGGACTGCGCCAACGGTGCCGCCTATCACACCGCACCGCACGTCTTCCATGAGCTGGGCGCCGAGGTCATTGCCATCGGCACCGAACCCAACGGCGTCAACATCAACGACGGCGTGGGTGCCGTGCACCCGAAAGCCATGGCGGCCGCCGTGCTGCGCCATGGTGCCGACCTGGGCATCTCGCTGGACGGTGACGCCGACCGCCTGATCATGTGTGACGCGTCCGGCCGCATCTTCGACGGCGACGAGCTGCTCTACATCATGGTGATGGACCGGCTGGCTCGCGGCAAGGTCGACGGTGTCGTGGGCACGCTGATGACCAACTACGCCTTCGAGCGCGCCATGGCCGACAAGGGCATCCCCTTCGAGCGCGCCAAGGTGGGCGACCGGCACGTGCTGGAGCTGCTGCAGCAGCGCGGCTGGCTGCTGGGGGCGAGAACTCGGGCCACCTGCTGGCGCTGGATGCGCACAGCACCGGCGACGGCACCATCAGCGCCCTGCAGGTGCTGGCGGCCGTGCAGCGCACGGGCTCCACGCTGGGCGAGCTGATCGGCGACCTGCACCTGCTGCCGCAGAAGATGATCAACGTCCGCGTCAAGAAGGGCTTCGACTGGCAGGGCCACGAGGCACTGCAGGCCAGCATCGCCGAGGCCAAGGCCCGTCTGGGCAACGAGGGCAGGGTGCTGATCCGTCCGTCGGGCACCGAACCCGTGCTGCGGGTGATGGTCGAAGCCAGTTCCGTGTCGCTGGCCACCGAGCTGGCTCAGATGATGGCCAATTCCCTGAACCGTTAAGGCTTGGCAACTCCCGACATCCTCGCTACAATGCGCCGTTCGGGGTGTAGCGTAGCCTGGTAGCGCGCCTGGTTTGGGACCAGGATGTCGGGAGTTCGAATCTCTCCACCCCGACCAGCACAACTCGGCAAATCGTGTATAATGGCGGTCTGCCCGGTTCGCTGGGATTAAACGGCCGGATAGAACTGCCCGTAGCTCAGCTGGATAGAGCATCAGCCTTCTAAGCTGAGGGTCACAGGTTCGAATCCTGTCGGGCAGGCCAGTAGTTGTTGTTTTATCAGTGGTGGCTGTAGCTCAGTTGGTAGAGTCCCGGATTGTGATTCCGGTTGTCGTGGGTTCGAGTCCCATCAGCCACCCCATATCTCCCTTCTATCTCTTATCCATCTCCCCCGTCTCGTCCGATTCTGTCCGTTGTCGCGGCATCTGACCTGCACTTCGTGCGTGCATGTTTGCCGTTCGTGTTTGCCGTTCGTGCGTGTTCGTCCCGACGTGGCAGGCGCAACATGACAGTCTGTTGTGGGAAAACCAATGTCGGTTTCCCTGAAAGGGGCCCAGAGGCGCGCCAGTAGCGCCCCTGCACGGCAGAGCGCTGCGTGCCCAAGGCATCTTTCCGAGATGCAGGATAACGTGAGTTGTCCCGGGCCCTGCTCGGGTATCGTCCCTGCCAACAACGACCTTATCCACCCAACGAGGAGACCCATCATGAGCGAGAAATCCCTGTCCGAGCGCCGGGGCTGCCGCCATCGCCCGCGGCGTGGGCATGGTGACCCCCTGTTTCGCAGAACGTGCCAGCAACGCGGAACTCTGGGACACCGAAGGCCGCCGCTACATCGACTTTGCGGCCGGCATTGCCGTCGTCAACACCGGCCATGGCCATCCCTAGGTCATCGGGGCTGCGCGCGAGCAGCTCGAGAAGTTCACGCACGTGTGCCACCAGGTCGCCGCCTATGACAGCTATGTGCGTCTGGCCGAGCGTCTCAACGAGATCGTGCCCATCGACGGTCCCAGGAAGACCATCTTCGTCACCACGGGTGCCGAAGCCGTCGAGAACGCCGTCAAGGTTGCCCGCGCCGCCACCGGTCGCAGTGGCGTCATCGCCTTCAGCGGTGCCTTCCATGGCCGCACCTTCATGACCATGGCGCTCACCGGCAAGACCGCGCCCTACAAGACCGGTTTCGGCCCACTCATGGGGGATGTCTGGCGCATTCCGTTCCCGGCGGCCTCACAGGGCGTCAGCGTCGAGGAAACCCTCAAGGAGCTGGATCGTCTCTTCAAGACCGACATCGCCCCGTCGCGGGTTGCGGCCATCATCGTCGAGCCGGTGCAGGGCGAGGGCGGTTTCAACCCCGTGCCGCCCGAGCTGATGCGCGCCCTGCGCAGGTGGCCGATGAGCACGGCATCGTGCTGATCGTCGATGAGATCCAGACCGGCTTTGGTCGCACGGGCAAGCTCTTTGCCATCCAGAACTACGACGTCAAGCCTGACCTGATGACCATGGCCAAGGGTCTGGCGGGCGGCTTCCCGCTGGCTGCCGTCACCGGTCGCGCCGACCTGATGGATGCCCCTGGCCCGGTGGCCTGGGCGGCACCTTCGCTGGCAACCCGCTGGCCACGGCTGCCGGCAATGCCGTGCTGGACGTGATGGAAGAAGAGAAGCTGCCCGAGCGTGCCCAGAAACTGGGTGACCAGCTGCGGGCACGCTCGGAAAAGCCTGCGTGCCAAGGTTCCGCAGATCGTCGATGTCCGCGGCCTGGGCCTGATGATCGCCGTGAGTTCAACAAGCCCGGCACTTCCGAGCCCAATCCCGAGTACGCCAATGCCGTGCGCCCGCCGCACTGGAGAAGGGGCTCATCCTGCTCACCTGCGGTGTCTACGGCAATGCCATCCGCTTCCTGCCGCCGCTCACCATCGAGCAGAAGACCTTTGACGAAGCGCTCGATATCCTTGAAGCCGTCATGGTCGAACAGGCCAGCAAGGTCGGCTGATCAGGGAATCTCGCCTGAGTCCGCCGGAGCCGTAAGGCTCCGCTTCCATGTTTTCCTTAACCTTACCAGGATGACAACGGGTAGCTTCGAAGGACCTTGGGGCGTTCTCCAGCAAAGTCGCCTTCCGACGGAGGTGCATCCTTCAGCGAGGTCAGGACGCAGCACACCACCGCACTTCAGGCAGCTTCTTCCTTCTTCCAGCCCCGGATCCGGCAGCGTCACCACCTGCTCCGTCAGCCCGCTGTCCTTCACCACCACCATCGGCCGCCCGCTTTCCGGGCAGACAGCTGCGCAGCATCCACCTTGAACACCTTGGCCAGCATCTCGGCGGTCAGCACCTCTTTCGGCGAACCTTCGCCCATCAGCTCGCCTTCCTTCAGCACGATCAGGTGATCGCAATAGCGGGCCGCCTGGTTCAGATCATGCAGCACCGCCACGACTGTGGCGCCGCGATCCCGCTGCTGCGCCATCATCTCCATCAGCGCCACCTGGTGATTCAGGTCCAGATAGGTCGTCGGCTCATCCAGCAGCAGATAGGGGGTCTCCTGCGCCAGTGTCATCGCCAGGAAGGCGCGCTGCTGACCGCCTGAAAGCTGGTCCACCCGCCGATCCGCAATGATGTCGGTGTGCGTGGCTGCCATCACCCGGTCCACGATCTCGCGGTCGGCCTTGCCCAGGCTGCCCCAGAGATTCAGATAGGGACTGCGCCCGTAACCCACCAGCGTGCGTACCGTGATGCCTTCGGGCACCAGCTGGTGCTGGGGCAGCAGCGACAGCTTGCGTGAGAATGCGCGCGCGTTCAGGCCGTAGATCGACTGGTCATCCACCGTCGCTTCACCGGCCATGGGCGGGAGCAGCCGCGCCAGCGTCTTCAGCAGGGTGGACTTGCAGGGAGCCATTGGGGCCGATCAGGGCCGTGATCCGGCCTTCCGGGATGGTGGTGGTCAGGTTCCGGATGGCCACGGCGCCGCCATAGCCGGCTTTCAGGTTCTTGACGGACAGTGCCATGGTTCACAGGGCTCCGGCGAAGCAGATAGAAGAAATAGGGGGCGCCGATCAGGGCCGTGAAGATCCCGGCCGGCAGTTCGAGCGGCGGCTTGATGGCACGGACCGCGATGTCGCTGACCTGCAGGATGATGGCGCCTGTCAGCATGGCTGCCGGCAGCAGCACCCGGTGCCGTCCACCCACCAGCTTGCGCGCCAGGTGGGGAGCCACGAGCCCCAGGAAGGCAATCGGCCCGGCAATGGCCACCGCCACGGCCGCCAGCAGTACGGCCAGCCCCAGCAGCAGGAAGCGGTCCCGCGAGACATTCACCCCCAGCGTTGCCGCCTTGGCCTCGCCCAGCGTCAGAAGATCGAAGGACTTGCTGTAGAGCAGCGCCAGCGGCAGCAGCAGGATCAGCAGCGGTGCCCCCATCTCCACGAAGGACCATGTCCGCCCCCACAGGCTGCCGGTCAGCCAGACCATGGCCGTGTTGACCTCCAGCGGGTGTGACAGCATCAGGTAATCGGTCATCGCTGCATAGAACGCCGACAGGGCCACCCCGATCAGGGCCATCTGCAACGGGCCGGCCTGGCGTCCGGCCACCAGCATCAGCACCAGGTAGGCCACGGCGGCGCCCACGCAGGCGGCCACCGGCAGTGCCCAGACGGGCGTGCCCGGCATCATCATCAGCGTGGCGACCGCTGCCAGGCTGGCCCCATGGTTGATGCTGAGGATGTCGGGCGACGCCAGCGGGTTGTGGATGATGCCCTGGATGATGGTTCCCGACAGGGCCAGCGCGGCGCCCACCAGCACGGCCAGAATGGCACGCGGCATCCGGTACTGCCAGATGTCGAAATCGTGGGTCAGTAGGCCCTGCAGCACGGCAGCCGGTGATTTGAAGGTCGCGCCCAGCATCAGCGCCAGCGCAAAGCAGACGATGGTCAGGACGCCCGGGATCGACAGATATTTCTTCGGATCGTTCATTGATCGCTCCGGCTCTTGGGCCAGCAGAACGAAGCATGGGGCGCCGATGAGGGCCAGCACGGCCCCGGCCGGCAGGTCGGCCGGGTGGGCCAGCGCCCTGCGCCAGCAGATCGGCCGCAACGAACAGCAGCCCGCCCAGCAACGCGCACATCGGTACCGTGCGGCGCAGGTCATAGCCGATCCAGTGGCGCGCCGTGTGCGGCACCAGCAGGCCGATGAAGGCGATCGGCCCGGTCGTGGCCACGCTGGCACCCACCCAGATCAGGACCACCGTGGTCAGCCAGAAGCGCAGCTGCCGCACCGACACGCCCAGCGACTGGGCCGCCTCGTCCGACAGGGCTCAGGATGTTGAGCCGGGGCACCAGCCACACCAGCGGGATGGCCGGAACCACCACCAGCGGCCAGTATTCCTGAACCCTGCTTCCAGCTCATGTTGCTCACGCCGCCAGCCAGCCAGCTGATCACCGCCGACGCCTGGTTCTCGTCCAGATCAACGAGGCCTCGCCCAGCGCCGCACAGAAGGCGCTGACCGCGATACCGGCCAGGATCAGACGGCTTTTCTGCAGTCGTCCGTCGCGGTAGCTGATCCACATCACCAGCGTCCACGACAGGGCGCCTCCGATGGCAGCAGCCGTCGACTGGGTGAGGGCACCTGCGCCCGTCATGAAGACACCGGCCAGGATCACGCCCAGACCCGCGCCGGCATTGATCGACAGCAGCGACGGGGAGGCCAGCGGATTGCGGGTCATTGTCTGCAGCAGCGGCCCACTGACGGCCAGCACGGCGCCGCACAGCAGGGCCACCACGATGCGTGGCAGCCGCGTTTCCACCACCAGCATCTGCGGAATGCTGAGATCGGTGCTGTTGGGCGCCTTCAGCGCCGCCAGCACGTCAGACGGCGTGATGGCCAGCGCCCCGGGGAATACAGATAGGCCGACAGGAAGCCGAGCACCGCCAGTGCAACGATCGGCAGTGCCCAGCGCAGCCAGGCAGGCAGCAGGGTCATGAGAGGGTGGGATGGAAGGGTCGGAAAGCAGATTCCTGGTGTGCGCGAACGCCCAGGAGCATGTTCTGGGCGATTCTCAGCGCTTCTTCTCCACGGCGGCCTTCACCTGCTCGACCATCAGGGCCGCTGCAGTCAGACCGCGCGAACGGGCCCAGAGCTCCGGATCCACGCTGATCAGCTGATCCTTCTTCGTGACCGTCAGCGCCTTCCACAGGGGTTGCTGCGCCCACTTGCGCACCACGCTTTCCTCGCGGTAGTGGGCAATGAACATCCAGTCCGGGTTCATGGCCAGCACGTGTTCCAGATCAATGTCGTAGATGTCCTTGCCGCCATCGGCCTGGGGAACCTTGAAGCCCAGGGCCGCCAGCAGGCTGCCTGCGAACGTGTCCTGGGTATGCACGTCCAGCGTGTTCTCGCGTGAGGACCCGTACATGGCGGTCTGACCGTCGGGAATCTCCTTGGCGATGTCCTTCACCTTGGCCTGCAGCTGGCTGATCCGGGCCTGCATTTCCGTGGACTTGCCCACCACGTCGCCAATGGTCTGGTCCTGCTTCAGGATGTCGTTATAGCTTCCATAACGCGAATTCAGGAGCAACACCGGCGCGATCTTGCTCAGCTGACCATAGGCGGCGCGGTGACGGCTGGAATCGGCGATGATCAGGTCCGGCTTTAGCGCGGCGATGGATTCCATGTTGGGCTGCGATCGCGTGCCGACCGAGGTCCACGGCCTGATCAGGTCACGTACCGGCTGGATGACGCGGCTGGGCTGGTTGTCGTCGGCCACGCCCACCGGCGAGACGCCCACGTTGGCCAGCGCATCGACGAAGGAGAATTCCAGCGCCACGATGCGGGTCGGCACCTTGTCGAGCGTCAGCTCGCCCCGGGTCGTCCTTGACCGTGATGGCGTGTGCTGCCGAAGCCGTGCTCAGACCAAGACCGAGAGCGAGCATTCCAGTCAGGTATTTGCGTCGATTGAGGGACATCGTGTGGTTTTCCTGTGGTGGCCCGCCCCATGAAAGGTCGGGCAGAAGAGGAAGGGCGGTGTCGTCATGTGCCTGCCGTCAGGCACCACCGGCATGACAGTAGCGGATTGTCGATGATGTTCCGTGGTGTGGCAAGAATGACAACAATGCGTCGCAGGGGTATTCCTGTTGCATGTCGTGCCAGTCCAGCCTGCGGATCCATCGTCGACCATGCCCATGGTGCCGGTCGAAGGCGGATGTCGTCCGTGGTCGGCGATCCGGGCGGGCCTCAGCGATGCTTCTCGACAGCCGCCTTCACCTGCTCGGCCATTCGCTGGGCAGCAAACAGCCCGCGCGACCGGGCCCACAGCTGTGAATCGACCGCCGTGACCTGCTGCTTGCGCGGTGCCGCCAGTGCCTGCCACAGGGGCTGCTTTCTCCCACTTGCGCAGCACGCTTTCCCTGTCGGTAGTGGGCAATGAACATCCAGTCCGGATTCATGGCCAGCAGGCTCTCCGGCTGATGTCGTAGATTTCCTTCCCGTTCTGGGGAGGGTGCCACCCGAAAGCCCAGTTCCATCAGCAGGCTGCCGGCAAAGGAGGCCTGGGAATGCACGTTGAGTGCATTCTCGCGCGAGGTGCCGAACATGGCGCTCTGCCCCTCGGGGGACGATCTTCGCAATGGCCTTCATCTCCGCCTGCAGCTGGCTGATCCGTTCCTTCATCGGCTGCGATCGGCCCACCGCGTCGGCAATGGTCTGTGCCTGAGCCAGCAGCTCGGTATAGGTGCCATAGCGCGAGTTCAGCAGCAGCACGGGGGCAATCTTGCGCAGCTGGTCGTACACGGCACGATGCCGGCTGGTATCGGCGATGATCAGGTCGGGCTTCAGCCCGCGATGACCTCCATGCTGGGCTGCGAGCGCGTGCCCACCGAGGTCCACGGCTTGATCAGGCTGCGCATCGGCTCCTGCACGCGATCGGGCTGTCCGTCATCGGCAATGCCCACCGGGGAGAGGCCCACATTGGCCAGCGCATCGACGAACGAATACTCCAGCGCCACGATGCGGGCGGGCGGCGTGTCGATCGTCAGCTCGCCCTGGTCGTCATGGATGGTGACGGCACGTGCGGTACCAGGCGTCGCCAGACAGGTTCCCAGGCACAGGGCGGCCATCCCGGCCGTGCAATTGCGTCGGGTAGGGGACATGGCGGGACTCTCCAGAGGGATCCGGGAGGGATCGATGGATTGATCAGATAGCGGTAAGACAGGAAGGGGGTCGCAGCCGGCACGTGGCACTGCGGATGCAGCCCCGGATGCGCTGGCCGCGATTGTTGACGATAATTAGTCTCCCTTGCAACATTCGGGACATGTTGCCACCCCCTGGAGGCAATCGTTCCTCACCGATCGTCGGAGAACACTACAGCCATGGCTTTCATCCATTTTCTCGCTCTGCTGGCGGTGCTGCAGTACCTGTATTTTGGCGTCCTGGTGGGGCGCGCCCGCCTGCGCTACCACGTCAAGGCGCCAGCCGTCACCGGCGACGAGAACTTCGAGCGCGCCTACCGGGTGCAGATGAACACCCTGGAACAGCTCATCGTCTTCCTGCCCGCCCTGCTCATCGCCGGCCACCACGTCCCGGGCGTCTGGGTATCGGCGCTGGGCGTCGCCTCACCGGTGGGACGCATGCTGTACGGCCGTGCCTACGTGCGGGATCCTGCGTCACGCGGGCCGGGCTTCATCATTGCCATGGTTGCAAACGTCCTGCTGCTGCTCACCGGGCTGCTCGCCATCCTGTTCTGACTGCATCGGCAGCAGGTCCAGCTTCTGCATCAGCTGCCGGTCGGTGTCCTCTTCCGGATTTTCCGTGGTCAGCAGCTTGTCGCCATAAAAGATCGAATTGGCGCCGGCCATGAAGCACAGCGCCTGCATGCTCTCCGGCATTTCTGCCGGCCGGGCCGACAGGCGTACCAGACTCGTGGGCATCGTGATGCGCGCCACCGCAATGGTGCGCACGAACTCGGTCCAGTCCAGCGGCTCGGCATCGGCCAGCGGGGTGCCGGGCAGCCGCACCAGCTGGTTGATCGGCACCGACTCGGGCTGCGGGTCCAGGTTGGCCAGGCTGGCAATCAGCCCCGCCCGATCCTTGCGGGTCTCGTTCATCCCCACGATGCCACCGCAGCATATCTTCAGCCCCGCTGCGCGTACCTTGCCCAGCGTGTTCAGCCGGTCGTCGAACTGGCGCGTGCCGATCACGTCGCCATAGTGCTCGGGCGCGGTGTCCAGGTTGTGGTTGTAATAGTCCAGGCCTGCTTCCTTCAGATCTTCGGCCATGCCTTCTTCCAGCAGACCGAAGGTGCCGCAGGTCTCCAGTCCCAGATCCTTCACGGCACGGATCAGCTCCTGCAGCTTTCTCGATGTCGCGCGGCTTGGGACCGCGCCAGGCGGCGCCCATGCAGAAACGGCTGGCCCCGCGTGACTTGGCCACCCGGGCACTGGCCAGTACCGTCTCCACGTCCAGCAGCTTCTGGGCCTTCACGCCCGTGTCATAGCGGGCCGACTGCGGACAGTACGCGCAGTCCTCCGGGCATCCGCCCGTCTTCACCGACAGCAGGGTGGAGAGCTGGATGCGCTGCGCATCGAAATGCTGGCGGTGAACCGAGGCCGCCTCGAAGACCAGATCCAGAAAGGGACGCTCGAACAGGGCTTCCACCCGACAGACGCTCCAGTAGGACAGTTCCGGGTGAGGCGTGGGACGCCGAAGGTTCAGGACAGATAGGGTGTCGTTCATGGGTCTTCCTCCCGGCTTCCGGGATCGTGCCGTGGGTTTCGAGAGTCTACCGGAACGATCGGATGCCGGAGCAGGCCCTGCCAGTCCCGGACATGCTCGGGTCTCATGGTCTGGTCGACCCGGGCACGGGTCGGCGGCGGCGATGATACAACATCGCATCTTGCGCCAGATTCCGGAATCCCGATGAATGGCCGACACATCGGGCCAGTCGAGGGAATGTTCATGGGGGTGTTCGGAGGTTGTGTCGGCCTCGATCGGGTTGCACGTCGGACTTGCTCGGCCTCCCATCCATGGTGACCTGAAAGACGCGAGGGGCAGCAATCCTGCCGGAGCGTGGCGATTCCGCGATTACGTTCTTGAAACATTTGATCACGCAACACCGGGCTGTTGCGATCCTGCGTAACAGCCAGGGTACGTCATTGACGAGTCATTGGCATTGACAGGCAAAATCACACATGACTGCCGGATAATGTCGCCAGTTTCAGATGATGAATGGCCCTGAGGTGGATGCCCATGACCCAGTGCCTCCTCTTATCCCCGCTTTCATTTTCCCGGAAAACACCGCTGCCTGCCATTTCCTTGCCGGGAACGTGGTGCGCAAGACTCTGGTACTGCCCTGCAGGCAGCCGCTTTTCATTCACATGATCAAATCCAGATCAGCTTCCTTTCCCTGTCGCGCCTGCCAGCCGTGAAATCGGTCGCGCGCCTTCTCCTTCCGTTCCCCTGGCCTCGGCCGACAGCGCCTCACGACGACGCTTCGTCCGCCAGATGGGCATGCTTGGGGGTGGCAGTGGCTTCGGCAGGGCTGGTCGATCATGGCACGGCATGGCGTCGCTGGATCGCCGACTATCGCACCGACATCGGCCAGCGCCGTGAGGTGGTGCTGATGCTCACACCCGGCTGCTGCTCAACACCCGGACTGCCATCAACGTGGCCGACCGGGAAGACGGCCGCCACGTTCGCCTGCTCTCCGGTGAGCTGCTGGTGCAACAGACCCCGGGGGCACGCCCCCTGGTCGTCGAGACGGCCGAAGGCCGCATCCGCAGTCAGGATGGCCGCTCGGTCGTTCGCCGGCTGGCGCTCAGCACCACCCTCAACCTGCTGAACGGGCAGGCGCAGGTCGTCGACGCGGGTGGCGAACGTTCGCTCTAGGCCGCCCAGCGGGTCGTGCTCGGCACGGACAGCCAGGCTCCGCTGCAACCCGTGCAGGAAGCTGAAGTGGCCTGGATCAACGGCCAGATCGTGGCCGATCACATGAAACTGGCCGATTTCATCGACGAACTGCAGCGCTACAGTCCCGAACGGCTGCGCTATGACACCCGTGTCGCCAATCTGCTGGTCTCGGGCCGCTTCATTGGCCGACGTGAAGGGCGTCTTCCACTGGCTCTCCAGCACGCTGCCGCTGCGGGTCGATGTGGTCGAGCATCGCTGGGGCTCGCCTTCGTTGCTCATCCGCGCACTGGGCTGATCATTGCGGTTGCGGGCTGCTATGATGCGCCCCATGAATCCTGTCATCCGGTCCTTCGTCCCCCAGGCTGGCATCGCTGGTCGTGTGTCGCCATCGGCGTGTCTCGGTACCGTCGCCGGCGCAGGCCGAGCGGCGCGAGCTGCGTTTCACCGGCCCGCAGATCACCCGTCAGCTGGCGCCATCGTTCCCGTTGCGTCGCTGCCTGTTCGGTGAGCTTGCCTGCGTCCGGCTCACCCGGCCCGTCGTGCGCATGCAGGCCAACGACCCGCGCATCTTCGTCTCGGTGGATGTGGGCTTTCAGCCCGTGCCGGGGCAGGCCACCCAGAGTGGCAGCGCCCGCGTGGCGGGTCAACCTGCCTATGACCCGCAGGCCGGCGCCTTCTACCTGAAGCGCCCGCAGCTCCTGGATTTCTCCATGGAAGGCGTGCCGCCCGATCAGGCCCGCATGGTTTCCAACGTCATCTCCGGCATGCTGGCCGACGAATTCTTCAGCGAGCAGCCGCTCTGGGTGCTGGACGAGTCCGACCCTCGGCAGGCCATGGCGCGCCTGTCGCTGCGCAGCGTGACCGTGCAGCAGGGGCACTGGTCGTCACGCTGGGCGATGATGACGAGCCCTCGGAGGATGACCCGACCGATGAAACCCCTCGTACCGGGGCAGGGCAGCGGAAGCGCCCGGATCGCGCGGTGCACCCACCCCCCAAGAGCCTGCCTCCTTCGCCTTCCACCCCGGAAGACGCTCCCGAGACGCCTTCCGAACCTGTCTGGCTCTGACCGGCGCTTACAGCGAGAACCGGTACGCAGCGCCGACCAGCAGGGAAGGCATCACGTGGCGCTTGACGATCGGACTGCGTGCGGCCGGTCCCGTCAGCCGCGTGGCACTGGCACGAGCCACCCAGATCCAGTGCTTTGCTGGGCTCGCCCGTCAGCCCACGGAAACCCCGAACTCGCGCAGGCCTGATCCCGGGTCGTACAGTGGCAGACCGCTGGCCGCATGTTCGCGCTCGCCGATGCCATAGCTGTTTCGCAGCGAGTTGCTGTTGGCCCAGGTCACGCCTGCGTCGGCGCTCAACAGCAGCCGCTTGCTCAGCGGACGCTGCCAGCCGATACCGAACGGAATCTCGAAGCCGCCCCGCGACCCCAGGATGTCGCCCACCAGCCGCGCCTGCAGCTGGATCGAGCGGGTCAGGTCGTATCGCAACCGCAACCGCCCGATCAGCGTGCCGCGTAGCGGCTTGAGGCCCTTGGCCAGATCGTCCTCATCCACGTCGCGGCCCCGGTTGATCGACAGCCCCAACCCGAAGCTGAAGCGGTCCAGGTGCCAGAGCGGTCCGGCCAGCCCCGTTTCCGAGACCCGGTTGCCTCGCACGCTGGCACGCGTCACGCTGGAGCGGCTGATCGAATAGCCACGCCAGTCGATCCGTGCGGCCGGGGCAAAGGCATGCCCCATCTTGTCCGATCCGCTGTACTCGGGCGAATAGTTGCTCACCAGCCCGATGACCAGGTGCACGCGATCGTCGTCCTCGCCGGGGCGTCTCATGGTGTCGTCGGCTCGCGTTGCCGCCCGGGCGGCCTGCTGCGCGGGGGTCTGCTGTCCTTGCGACAGTGCCGGACCGGCGGTAGCGCATAACAGACCGATCAGCAGCAGCTGGCCAGACAGGGCCAGGGGTTTGAGGCTATGTTTCGGGGCGAGAGTCATGGTGGCGTCCAGCGGGTGGCGTAGAGGGCCGGCACAGTCTGAAACCGTTTCCGGTGCAAGCGCCGTTCGCGGCAGACGGACGGCTCACCGCAGCAGCCCGGACAGCCGGACCGCCAGGGGCCAGGCAGGGTCCGTCTGCGATGGGACCGCCATTTTTCCTGCAAAGTCGCTTTTGGGTATGTCATGGTGTTGAAAACAGCATTGGGCGAACTGCGTGTACTGCTGGTGGAGGACGATCCTGCCTGGCAGCACATGATCTCGGTAGGGCTGGGCGAGCGGGGTATCGACGTCCGGGTGACCGATCAGCTGTCCAAGGCCATCCCGCTGCTGGAGCGGATGATGCCCGATGCCGTCATGGTCGATGATTCCCTGTCCGATACCGACAGCGTCGCTTCGGTCCGGCACCTGCGCGAGGCCATCGGCAGTCGCCAGATCCCGATCATCGTGCTGTCCAACCATGACAACGACACGGCTTGAAGGCTCTGGCGGCTGGCGCCACCGATTACTGCCAGAAGTCCCAGCAGTGGACCCAGCTGGCCGAGCGCCTGCTGCATGGTATCAATCTTGCCAAGGCCCAGGCAGCAAGTCCCGACAGTCCGGCTGCAGAAGGCGAGGCGAGCGCACGCGATTCGCTCTCCGAATCGCTCGATGCCTTCCGCAGCCAGCGCGAACAGGCCAACCGTGATCCGCTCACCGGCCTGTTCAGTCGTGCCGCTTTCATGCAGAAGGGCCAGATGCTGCTGCGTCGCCGGCGTCCTGCCGGCCACGTCGCCGCCATCATGCTGCTTGACATCGACCGGTTCCGCCGCATCAACGAGGCCTTCGGCCAGCGTGCGGGCGACCGCGTGCTGCAGCACGTGGCCGACAGCCTGCGCCATGCCTTCGCAACCTCACCCAGGCTGACCCTGCCAAGGCTGGCGACGACCTGGACATGCCCGATCTGCTGATCAGCCGGCTGACGGGCGACGAATACGCGCTGGTCTTCTCCAACCTGCCCAACGAGGACACCGCCCGCAAGGCCGCCGAGATCATCCAGGCCCACCTGCGTCGCGCCTTTCAGATCGACGGGCTGGACCTGATGCTGCGCACCTCCATCGGCGCCGCCTGGTTCCCGCGCCACGGCCGCAACTTCGAGATGCTGCTGGCCAAGGCCGACGTGGCCATGAGCGTGGCGCGTCAGCAGGGCGGCAACCGCCTGCTGGTCTACGACGACGCCTATGGCGAACAGCTGCGCGGCGACTTCGAGCTGCAGTCGGCCCTGGCGACCGTGCTGGACCGCAACGAACTCGTGCTCACTACCAGCCCATCATCGACACCCGCTACAACCGCGTCGTCGGCGTCGAGGCGCTGATGCGCTGGATGCGCGGCTCGCAGATGCTCTCACCCGGCAAGTTCATCCCGCTGGCCGAGGACAGTGGCCTGGACTTCCGCATGGGTGAATGGGCCATCTCCGAGGCCCTGCAGCAGCTGCGGCGCTGGCAGCTGGCCGGCGTGCCCATCCCGGGCGTGTCGGTCAACGTCAGTGTCCGCCACCTGCGCCAGCCCACGCTGCTGCGTGCTGCCCAGCAGGCCCTGGAAGCCACCGAGATACCCGCTTCGGCGCTCACGCTGGAGCTGACCGAAATCGACGTGATGCGCGACATCGAGAACGTCCTGCCTACCTTGTGGGAACTGAAGAAGGCCGGCATCCGCATTGCGCTGGACGACTTCGGTTCGGGCTTCTCGTCGGTCTCGTACCTCGACGCGAATGCCGGTCGACACCCTCAAGATCGATCGCGTCTTCATCAGTGAACTGGAAAACGACGTCGGCCAGCTCAAGGTCGTGCGCAGCATCATCGCGCTGGCCGGTGCCTGGACCTGCAGATCATCGGCGAGGGCGTCGAGCGCACCGAGGAGATGACCACCCTGCAGAAGCTGGGGCTGCCAGGACCTGCAGGGCTATCTCTTCAGCAAGCCCATGACCGCCGCCCAGCTCGAGCGCTGGCTGATGGAGAACCCGTCCCTGCACGGACTGGGCCGGGTTCCCGAGAGCAGTGCCGTGCCGGGCTGATCCGGATGCGTCAAAGTCGCACATGCAAACCGCAAAGCGTTACGATACCGCCTGTCACAATACGCACAGAGGCGGTACACGCATGGACGCGGCAGAAAGAAAGGCGCGACAGGACGAGTTGAAGAAAGCGGCGGCCGAGAAGGGCCTCGAATGGCTCACGCCGGGCCGGGTGGTGGGGCGTCGGCAGCGGCTCCACCGTGGGCTTCTTCATCGAGGCGCTGGGACGGCACCGGCAGGACTTCCCGCAGGCCGTCTCCAGTTCGCTGCGCAGCACTCGAGCTGCTGCGCGAGGCCGGCATCGAGGTGCTGGATCTCAACCAGATCGACGAGATCGGCTGCTATGTCGATGGCGCCGATGAAGTGGATCCCGGGCTTTCGCCCTCATCAAGGGGGCGGTGGCGCGCTCACCCGCGAGAAGATCGTCGCCCAGGCTTCGCGCCACTTCGTCTGCATCGTCGACGAGACCAAGTACGTGCCCGTTCTGGGCCAGTTCCCGCTGCCGGTGGAAGTGGTGCCCATGGCGCTACATCTCGTCGGCCGCCAGCTTGAGGCGCTGGGGGTACCGTGCGCGAGCGCAACGGCTACATCACCGACAACGGCAACCCCATCCCGACGTCTCGGGCCTGCAGATCCATGATCCGGTCGCCCTCGAAGAGACCATCAACCAGTGGCCGGGCGTCGTCACGGTGGGGCTGTTTGCCCGCCGCCGTCCCGAGACCGTGCTGCTGGCCACCATGGACGGCGTGCAGGTGCTGGGTCATCCCGCAGCCTGACGCCCGCCCGCGGTCTGAAACGACACAGGGCCGCGGTTGCGGCCCTGGACGGGATCGTGCCGTTGCATGGCACGAAAGCGGCGGGTCGGATCATGCCGGTGGTCCGCCTGCGGCCTTCGGCCATGTCGGAAAGTGCCGACATGGCCGGGCTCAGGCCGGCATCACTCCTGCGGTACGTAACCCGCCGGCCGGTCGGCGCCATCCCCGAAGAAATAGTTCTCCATCTGCTGCGCCAGGTACTTGCGCGCACGGATGTCGGCCAGGTTCAGCCGGTTCTCGTTCACCAGCATCGTCTGGTGCGAGATCCAGCCGGCCCACGCTTCCTTCGAGACGTTTTCCCAGATGCGCTGGCCCAGCTCGCCGGGGTAGGGCGGACGGTCCAGACCTTCGGCTTCCTTCTTCAGCTTGATGCAGTTGACCATACGTGCCATGGCAGTGACTCCAGATAAGGACTGAGAACCGCCGAATGGTACCGCGGTTCGTCGCACCCGGCCTACAGCGTCTTCAGCAGCACCTGGGAACGCCGCTGCCAGTTGTAAAGATTGCGGCGGCTGCCCGGCAGGGTCGTCTACCGACCCCATCACGAAGCCCCGCTTCAGGGAACCAGTGCGCCGTGCGGGTGGTCAGCACGAACAGCCGCGTGATGCCGGCCTCGCGGGCCCGCTGCTCGATGCGCTGCAGCAGCCGCTCGCCATCGCCCTGGCTCTGCACCGTCGGGTTGACGGCCAGACAGGCCATCTCGGCCATCCGCTCCTCGGGAAACGCGTACATCGCCGCACAGCCGAAGATCACCGGTCGTGCTCGATCACCGTGAAGTTGCCGATCTCGGCCTCGATCAGTGCCCGGTCGCGCTTGACCAGCGTGCCGTCGGCCTCCAGCGGCTGGATCAGCGCCAGGATGCCGCCCACGTCGTCGATGGTGGCCTCACGCAGTGCCTCCAGCGTCTCTTCCACCACCATCGTGCCCACGCCGTCATGCAGGAAGAACTCCAGCAGCACCGACCCGTCCACGGCGAAAGGGGCACGATGTGCGAACGCGCCACGCCGCCCTCAGCAGGGCCTTCAGTGCCGCCGACAGGTAGATGCGCAGCGGCGTGCCAGGTCGTCGCGGGCCAGCAGCGCCCGGGCCCGCGCCTCCGAGATCTCGGTCTGGATGCGGCCGTCGTCACCGTGCACACCGGGTACCTCGGCCAGGAACACCAGCTTGTCGGCGTCCAGCGCCATGGCCGTGGCCGCCGCCACCTCTTCCATGGCCAGGGTTGAAGGCCTCACCCGTGGCCGAGTGACCGATGTTGGACAGCAGCACGATCTCGCTGATTGTCCAGCGCCCGCTGGATGGCACACGGCATCCACCTTGCGCACCACACCGCTGTAGATATAGTCCACCCCGTCCACGATGCCCACCGGCCGGGCCAGTGTGAAATTGCCCGACACCACCCGGATCCCGGCATTGGCCATCGGCGTGTTGGGCAACCCCTGCGAGAACCCCGCCTCCATGTCGTAGCGGATCGCGCCGGCCGCTTCCTTCGCGCATTCCAGTGCCACCGCGTCGGTGATGCGCAGACCGTTGTGATTGCGGTGCCTGCCCGCGCAGCCGCAGCTGCTCGTTGATCTGTGGCCGGCAGCCATTGACGATCACGATGTGGATGCCGATCGAGTGCAGCAGGCTCAGATCCTGGATCAGCGCATTGAGCGCGCCGCCGGTGGCAGCCATCTCGCCCGGAATGCCCACCACGAAGGTCTGTCTCCGGAACTTGTGGATGTAGGGGCTACCTGTCGCAACCAGTCCACGAACTGCCGGTGCTGTTCGGGCAGCCGTTCGGGGGCAGGCAGGCTGGGGGAGAAGGGGTGGGAAGGACATCAGGGTCACCCATCGAAATACCGGTCGGGGCCCCATCATACCCATCGTACCCGGGTCGCAAAGCCGCGGAATCCCGCGTATCCGCGGTGCGGCACGCTCCGCCGCCCCGGTCCCGTGCCTTCTATAATCCCGCCGTGAATACCCCTAAAGCCCCGTCCATGCCCGATTCCCGGGTCCCCGCTGCCATCCGGTCCGTCATCGACGCCTTGCCCGTCACCGAGCACCGGGCGCGCATCGTCGAAGCCATCCGCAACCACCGCGTGGTCATCGTCTCCGGCGAGACCGGGTCGGGCAAGACCACCCAGCTGCCCAAGTTCTGCCTGGAGGCCGGCCAGGGCGTGCGCAACGACCGCACCCGCCGGGGCGGACTCATCGGCCATACCCAGCCGCGCCGCATTGCCGCCAGCAGTGTCGCCACCCGCATTGCCGAAGAAATGGGCACGCCGCTGGGCACCGATGTCGGCTACAAGATACGCTTCAACGAGAAGGTCTCGCCGGGCACCCGCATCAAGCTGATGACCGATGGCATCCTGCTGGCCGAAAGCCAGCGCGACCGCCTGCTCTCGGCCTACGACACCCTCATCATCGACGAGGGCGCACGAGCGCAGTCTCAACATCGACTTCCTGCTGGGCTACCTCAAGCAGCTCATCGATGGCCCGCGTCGCGATGACCTCAAGCTCATCATCACCTCTGCCACCATCGACGCCGCCCGCTTTGCCGAGCACTTCGGTGAACCCGGACGGCCCGCACCCGTCATCGAGGTCTCCGGGCGCCTGTATCCGGTCGAGGTCCGCTATCGGCCGCCGGAAGACATGCAGGCGGAGGACGAGGACGACGAGACCGACCTGCCGTCGGCCATCGAGACCGCCGTGCGCGAGCTGTGGAACGAGAAAGCCCGGTGACGTGCTGGTGTTCCTGCCCGGCGAGCGCGAGATCCGCGAGACGGCCGAGCACCTGCAGCGTGCCGTGGCGCGCGGCGGCGCAGGCCGGGGGCAGGGCGGCCGCAGCCGGGCCGATCTGCTGCTGGCCAGCGCCGAGATCGTGCCCCTCTATGCCCGTCTGCCTGCCGCTGACCAGCAGCGCGTCTTCAACCCCGGCAATGCCCCGCGCATCGTGCTGGCCACCAATGTGGCCGAGACCTCGCTGACGGTCCCGCGCATCCGTTACGTCGTCGATTCGGGCCTGGCGCGCATGCTGCGCTACCGCATCCGCGGCAAGGTCGACCAGCTCCTCATCGAGCCCGTCTCGCGCGCCGCCGCCAACCAGCGTGCCGGACGCTGCGGCCGGGTGGCCGAAGGCGTCTGCATCCGCCTGTTCGGCGAAGACGACTTCCAGAACCGCCCCGCCTTCACCGACCCCGAGATCCTGCGCTCGTCACTGGCCTCGGTCATTCTGCGCATGAACGCGCTGGGCCTGTCCGAAGTCTCGGCCTTTCCGTTCCTGGATCGGCCTTCGTCCAAGGCCATCGCTGACGGCTATGCCCTGCTCAACGAACTGGGCGCCATCGACGATCGTCAGCGGCTCACCCCCATCGGTCGCCAGCTGGCGCGCCTGCCGGTCGACCCGCGCCTGGCGCATGCTGCTGGCCGGCCACCGTACCGGCTGCCTGGCCGAGGTCCTGATCATCACGGCCGCCCTGTCCGTGCAGGACCCGCGCGAGCGTCCACCCGCGGCGCAGCAGGCGGCCGATCAGGCACACGCCCGCTTCAACGTGCCGCAGTCCGACTTCCTGTCCTGGATCCGGCTGTGGCGCTACTGGCAGGAGCAGCAGTCTGGCCGCAAGCAGCGCGGCGAATCGCACCGGGCGCTGGCCAACCGCATCGGACGCGAGTTCCTGTCCATCCGCAAACTGCGTGAATGGGCCGATGTCATCGGTCAGCTCACCGAGCTGGTGCGTGGGACTCAACTGGCAGATCAACACCGACGAAGCCGCGCCGGATGTCATCCATCGCGCGCTGCTCACCGGCCTGCTGGGCAACGTCGCCCACCGCCTGCCCGAAGGGCCGGGCTGGCAGGGCACGCACCAGCAGAAATTCGTGCTGCATCCGTCGTCCATCCTCAACCGTCGCCAGCCCAAGGCCGAGGGGGAAAGCCAGCCGCCCGCAGAACGCCAAGGGCGCCCGCTGGCTGATGGCGGCCGAACTGGTCGATACCGGCCGCCTGCAGGCGCGTACCGCCGCCGCCATCCGCCCGGAATGGGTCGAATCCGCAGCCGGCGACCTGATCCAGCGTTCGTGGAGCAACCCGCACTGGGAAAAGAACAGCGGCAAGGGCCATGGCACACGAGCGGGGCGTGCTCTACGGCCTCGTGCTCTACACCGCCCGGCGTGTGCCCTATGAAAAAGGTCGATCCGGCCGAATCCCGACGGCTGATGATCCGCGACGGCCGGTCACCGGCGAATGGCCGGTCGATGCCGACTTCATCCGCCACAACCGCAAGGTCATCGCCGATGTCGAGCGGCTGGAGCACAAGATTCGCCGTCCCGACCTGCTGGTCGACGAGGTCGCTGGCGGCCCGGTTCGACGCCCGGTGCCCGCCGGGATCTGCAATGCCCGGGACCTGCAGCAGTGGTACCGCGAGGCCGTCAAGGCCGATCCCGGACTGCTGAAGCTCTCGCGTGAGGCATTGCTGAAGAAGGACGCCGACGGCGTGGACGAGGCGCGCTTTCCGCGCCTGCTGCGCATGCGGGGTGTCGACTTCACGCTGTCCTATCACTTCGAGCCCGGTGCGGCCGATGACGGCGTCACGCTCACCGTGCCGCTGCATGCGCTCAACCAGGTCGATGCCGATCGCTGCGAATGGCTGGTGCCCGGCATGCTGGCCCAGAAGGTCCCACTGCTCTTCAAGTCGCTGCCGCAGCGCTGGCGCCGTCACCTGCTGCCACTCGATGGCACGGCCGCCGAATTCCTCGACGGCCTGAGCACCGCCAAGGCATCCGCCGGTGAAACCAATTCCGCTCCGGCGGAAACCGGAGCCGGCCACCGCGACATCGTCATCCCGTCCGGAACGCCGCTCATCGATGCGCTTCTGGAATTCCTGCGCGTCAGGGCGGCTGGCGGCTGGCAGCCACCGATTTCCGGCTGGAGAACATTCCCGCCCACCTGCAGATGAACTTCGGCTGGTCAACGAGCACGGCCGGGTGCTGGCCGTCTCGCGCCGCCTGTCCGAGCTGCAGGCCGCCTACGGCTCGCAGGCCCAGTCCGCCTTCCAGAACGAGTTCTCGCGCATTGCCGCACAGATGCGCGGGCGCGCGCCAGGAATCCGTGCTTCCCCGAAGGCCGCCCAGGCATCATCCGGGAAAGCCTCCGAGAGCAAAGGGTCAGACCGCGTCCAGGGCAGCAGGGCGGCTGGTACCGACACCGTCATGCGTGCCGGCCAGCGCCATACCCGCTGGGACTTCGGGACGCTGCCCGAACTGCTGGAACTGCAGACCACCGGCGGCGAACGGCTGGTGGGCTTTCCGGCGCTGCTGGACAAGGGCGACGCCGTCGAGATCACCGTCTACGACGACCCGGCGGTGGCCGAGCGCCATCACCGGCAAGGCGTGGTACGACTCTTTGCTATCGCCATGAACGAGGCCCTGAAATCGCTGGCGCGCGACGTGAAGAAGAACGCCAGTCTGGAACTGGGCTTCAACGCATTGCCGGGCGATGGGGGCAAGGGCGGCGCCGCTGGCCCGAGCAGCTGGCCCGAGCCGCCATCATCCGCAGCTTCCTGCAGGATGGCCTGCCCAGGATGACGCCCAGTTCCAGAAGGCGCTGGCCGACGGCCGACCCGCATGCTGCTCACCGCCCAGGAGCTGGCCCGCCTGCTTCAGTCCATCGTCACCGAACATGGCCAGATCCGCCGCAAGCTCACCGGCCTGCGAGCCGACCGTTCGGCACTCGACGACATCGAGGCGCAGCTGGCTGCGCTGTTTCCGCCGGGCTTCCTGCATCAGGTCGGGCTACGAGCATCTTCAGCACTATCCGCGCTACCTGAAGGCCGTCGTCATGCGGCTGGACAAGCTGCGTGAAGATCCGGCCCGCGACAAGGCGCTGCAGGCCTCCATGGTGCCGCTGCTGCAACGCTGGCGCCAGTGGCAGCGCGACATCGGCATGCAGCTCGACCGTGAGGCCGAATCCTTTCCGCTGGATGCTGGAAGAGCTGCGCGTCTCGCTGTTTGCCCAGAGCCTGCGAACGCCCATGCCGGTCTCGGTCGGCGACTCACCAAGGTGCTGGATCAGCGGGACGGGCGCTGAACCGGGCAGGGGCAGGCTCGTGCCCATGCCGTTCACCCGCCGCAGGGCTGCACGGGGCTTGCGGATGCGTCGCAGAGGGCTGCCGCAGGGGTTTCATGTTGTTTCATGCAAACATCCTGCCCGCTGTGGAAGCCGGGTTTACGCGATGCTGCCTGCCGTTCATCCGGTCAGAAGCGCCGTTCCGCCAGCCCGGCAGACGGCAGCGCACTTCACGCGCCTGACCGGTAGCGTCAGGGCTGTTCATTTGCTTCTGGCCCGGCTCTAATGACAGTCTGAAGAAAAGACTGGCTGCGTTTTTCGCCGTCTTTTCACCGGGCCCCGTCTGCGCATGGGGGCGTTGTCATTGTGTCGCATGGTGCATGTCGGAGCAGCGAAGGGAGCCTGATCTTGGAGACTGAAAGCGAACGCAGGCGAAACGTCAGTCTGGCCAAGGCCACCCTCCTGCACTTGTCACAGCAGCGCCTGTCGCCCACGCCCGAGAACTACGCCATTGCGGAAAGAGGTCGAGCAGCAGTTCGAGCCTGCCACCATCCCGATGGTCCGCCCCGGCCGGCGCTTTCCAGACGGCATCGTCGAATCCTACGAAGACAGCGAACTGGCCAGCGCCCGTCGTCTGGCTGAACGTCGCCAGCGCCTCATCGTCTCGCTGACCGCGCTTCTGGACACCATCTGCGACGTGGTGCCCATCCTCGCCGGGGAAGAAGCCTGGATCATCGAGCAGTTCTCGGCCATCCGCCGTGCCATCGGGGCAGAACCCGAAGGTGTCGATCGGGGTGCGCTGGAGCAGGCGAGACAGAACGTTCGGCATAATCTGAAGGAGCATGGCAACCTGCTGACCATGCGCCGGAGCGCGCTGACCGAGCTGAAACAGCTGCTCACGCAGTGGGTCGGCAATCTGTCCGAGCTGATGGATTCCAGCGCTTCCTATTCCGAGTCGCTCGACGGCTTTGTCGAGCGCATCGAGGGCGTGTCCGACATCGATGACCTGGCGCAGGTGCTGGGGGACATCGTGGGGCGCACCGTGGCCATGCGGGGGCACCTGGCCCAGACCCGTACCGAATTCGAGCAGACCTGCCGGCGTGCCGACGATCTGGAGCGCAGTGTCAGCGAACTGTCGAACGAACTGAACGAGACCCGGGGCCTCGAGATGACCGACCAGGTGACGGCCATGCTCAATCGCCGGGGGCTGGGCGTGGCCTACCAGGAGCTGCTGGCCGAATGCACGCTGAAGCAGAAGCCGCTGGCCGTGGTGCTGCTGGATCTGGACCACTTCCGCTCGCTCAATGACGCCCAGGGGGCCCATGCGGGAGACGAGGCGCTTCACTACTTTGCTGCCGCCATCCGTGGACAGCTGCGTCCCAGCGACCGCTGCAGCCGTTATGACGGTGACGAGTTCGTGCTGCTGCTGCCGGGCGTTTCCGCCGAGACGGCGCTGGACATCCTCAAGCGTCTTCAGCGTGTCGTGGTCGAGCGCACGCTCGTCTACAATGAAGGCGAAAATCAACCTCAGCTTCTCGGCCGGTGTGGCCGTGGCCGAGCCCGGCATGCCGCTGGAAGAGGTCGTGCATCGTGCCGATGACGCCCTCTACGAAGCCAAGCTGGCGGGCCGCAATCGCGTCTGCGCCTACAAAGGGAACATCATCCGGGCAACGGCAGCCAGCCCACGGCCTGAAGCGGCTGCACGCACCATGACCCGCATCAATCTGGTCGATCCCTCAGAACTTTGCGATCAACACCTCCTGGCCGAACACCGTGAGCTGACCCGCATCCCCAATGCCGTGGCCCGGGGACGCTTCAGCCTGGTCGGCCAACCTGCCGACTACAAGCTGGGAGAAGGGCACGTCCGCTTCTTCTTCGACAAGCTGGCCTTCCTGCAGCGACGTTATGCAGCCCTGCACGAAGAATGCCCGGCGCGCGGTTTCAGGGTGCAGAACATCTGGCCGCAGGATCTTCCCGACAACCCCCTCGCTCTGGCAGGACTACCAGCCGACCGAGCAGGCTCTCGCACTCAACCGGGAACGCATCACCGCACGCATGCCCGCCAGGGCACGCTTCACCCCCGGGCTTGCGTCGCGCTGAACGGCGTCAGAACCCCAACAGCGAGAAGATGGCCTGATGCATCTGCGCCAGCGGCGCATACAACATCGGCATGCCCAGCGTCAGCAGCATCAGACCCGATCCGATCGTGATCGGAAAGCCGATGGCGAAAACGTTCAGCTGAGGTGCCACGCGCGAGATCAGGCCCAGGCTCAGGTTCACGAACAGCAGGAGCGCCATGAGGGCAGGGCCATCAACAGCCCCAGCTCGAACACCGGCTGATGACCGCACCGATGTCCAGCCGCCCCAGAAACTGCTGCGTAGCCCATGCTGGCCGGCATCCGTTCGAGGCTGTTCATGGTAGCCGCTACCAGCAACAGGGGGCCGTTGATCACGGCAAAGCTCGTCAGCGACATCGTGTTGAACAGCCGGCCGATGGCATTGGAGTTGCTGCCCGTGCTGGGATCGAAGAAGGCCGCAAACGAGAAAGCCCATCTGCAGGGCCGATGATCTCGCCAGCCATTTCCACCGAGGCCAGCAGCATGCGGCAGACCAGCCCGATGGCCAGCCCGATCATCACCTCGCTGGCCATCAGCACGAAGAAGGCCGGATCATCGAAGGAGGGGTCTTGCCATGCACCAGCGGTGCCGCCAGCACGGCCAGTGACAGCGCAGCCATCACGCGGTAGCGCACGGGAATGTTGCGCGACGACAGCAGCGGCGCCGAGCTGAACAGGCCCCAGCAGGCGGAAGAGCGGCATCAGCAGTGCCGACAGCCAGCCCAGAATCTGCGCTTCGTGAAAGGTGATCATGGAGAACAACCGTTCGCGATGATCATGAGGGTGGAGGGCACACGCTCCTCTTTCTGCCGAGCACGTCGCTTGCACGGATGGTGTGTGCGGCATGGTGCTAGAAACCCGGGCTGCCCATTGATCACCGCCGGAATCGACAGGATCATCCGCGAGATGAAAGTCGGTGAGATTGGACAGCATCCAGGGGCCAGCCAGCACCAGCACCAGCGACGACAGCACCAGTTTGGGAACGAAGGACAGCGTGGCCTCGTTGATCTGCGTGAGCGCCTGCAGGATGCTGATCAGCAGGCCCGTCACCAGGATCACCAGCAGGATGGGCGACGCCGTCGTCATCAGCGTTTCCAGGGCCTGGCGGCCAATGGTCAGATACGGTCTCGGGGGTCATGTCGCAAAGCTCGCTACCAGGAGCCCACCAGCAGGTTCCAGCCGTCAGCCAGCACGAACAGCACCAGCTTGAAGGGCAGGGCCACCAGCACGGGCGACACCATCATCATGCCCAGCGACATCAGCACGCTGGCGCAGATCAGGTCGATCAGGATGAACGGAATGAAGATCATGAAGCCGATCTGGAAGGCCGTCTTCAGCTCGCTGATCACGAAGGCCGGCACGATGGCCTTGAACGGCATGTCCTGCGCCGACAGCGGCTTGTCGTCCGGAGCCTTCACCCGCGCCAGACGAGCAAAAAGCTCCAGGTCCGAGGCACGCGTCTGCTTCAGCATGAAGTCGCGCAGCAGGCTGCCTTTCTGCAGGGCCGTCTCGAAATCGATGCGCTTCTCGGCCGGGGGCTGATACGCCTCCGTGTAGATGCGGTCCAGCGTCGGCGACATGATGAATGCCGTCAGGAACAGCGAGATGCCCACCAGCACCTGATTGGGCGGCGAGGCCTGAAGACCCAGCGCCTGGCGAAGCAGCGACAGCACGATGATGATCCGCGTGAAGCTCGTCATCAGCAGCAGCACGGCCGGAATGAACGACAGTGCCGAGAAGAACAGCAGCGTCTGTACCGGAACCGACCACGTGGTGCCGCCATCGGCAGCCGCCGTGCTCTGCAGACTCAACGTGGCCTGGGCCCATACGTCCAGCGGCGCGCCAGCCAGCAGCGCGCCCCACAGCATTCGAGGCTTCATGGGGTATTCTTCTTCTGCAGGCCCGCCAGCAGCGAGCCGAATCCCTGACTTGCCGCCTGGGGCAGGTCGGACGGTGCAGGCAGGTCCCTGGCATCCAGCTCGGTCAGCAGCTGAATGGACTGGCTGGTGATGCCCACCAGCATGGCCCGTTCGCCCACCTTCACCACCGCAATCTGTTCGCGGGGACCCACCGACAGCGTGGCGGCAATCGACATCAGACCGTTGGCACGGCCGGCCGGCAGCTGCGACAGGCGTTTCACCAGCCACAGCACCAGCGGAATCGACAGCACCACCAGCAGCAGCACGCCGAAGGAGGTGAGTGCGGCAGACATCGATGACATCCGTCAGCCGCGGTTCAGACGACGCATGCGCTCGGCAGGCGTCACGATGTCCGTCAGACGGATGCCGAAGCGGTCATTGACCACCACCACCTCGCCCTGCGCAATCAGATAGCCGTTGATCAGCACATCCATCGGTGCACCGGCCTGGGCGTCCAGTTCAACCACCGAACCCGGTGCCAGCTGAAGCACATTGTTGATGGTCGTGCGGGTGCGCCCGATCTCCACTGACAGCTGGACCGGAATGTCCAGAATGCGCTCGATGTCGGCACCGCCCTCGGCACCCTGGCCCAGCCTTGCCATCACGCCAGGCAGGGCCCCCGTGACGGACGGATCGACAGCAGAGGACGCCGGGGCGCCGGCCGATTGCACGATCTCCCCGCTTTCCGGGCTCACGGTATTCTGTTCAGACATGAATCAATCCTGGTGGGAATCGGTATAGGAATGCACGGTGTCGATGCGCACCGCATAACGGCCGTTGTGCTCGCCATAACGACCATTGAAAATCGGAACCTGGCCAATCTTCAGCATGGCGCCCGGGCCGGTCTCGATCTCGATCACGTCGCCGGTTTGCAGCTTCATCAGCTCGCCCAGCGTCAGTGTCGCCGTCGTCAGCTCGGCCACCAGCTCCACCCCGGCAGGCTTGATCTCCTTCGACATCTGGCCCAGCCAGCTGCGCTTTTCCTCGCCACTGTTCGTGTTCAGCGACGATGAAAGCGTGTCGCGAATCGGCTCCAGAACGCATAGGGAATGCAGACCTGGATCGTGCCCGACTGACCATTGAAATCCAGCGTGAACGTGGTGCTCACCACCATCTCGGCCGGAATGGCAATGTTGGCGAACTGCGGCTGGCTTTCAGACCGCGTGAAAACCAGCTCCATCGGGTGGATGCTTTCCCATGCGCGCTCGTACTCGCTGCTGCTCAGATCGATCAGCTTCTGATCAGGCGCTTTTCCGTCATCGAGAACTCGCGCCCCTCGCTCTTGCGCATCGGACGACCCGTGCCCCCGAACATCAGGTCCACGATCGTGCTCACCAGCTGTCCGTCCAGCACCAGCAGGGCAGAGCCGGCCAGCGGCCGGGTCTGCATGATGTTGATGCTGGCCGGCAGCTGGATCGTGCCCAGAAAGTCGCTGTAGCGACCCACGACCGGATCAGAGTGGGTGATTTCCGGGTTGCGCTGCATGAAGGCGAACATCGCCAGCCCCAGACTGCGCGCAAAGCGCTCGTGGATCAGTTCCAGTGCCGGCATCCGGCCCCGGATGATCCGCTCCTGGCGGGCCAGGTCGTAGGGCTGAGGGGCAGAACGATCGTCGGCCGCCACCTTGGCTGCGGCAGTGTCCGCCCCGCTGTCGCCGACGGACTCCGCCTCGGGCGCCGCGTCGGCAGGCGCATCCGTGGCGCTGCCTTCGGGCGCATCCAGCAGCGCGTCGATCTCGTCCTGCGACAGGTACTGCTCGCTCATGTCACTGCACCAGCATCTGGTTGAAATGCACGGCAACCACCGAATCAGGCACCACGATCAGCGGCTTGCCTGCCGGTGCCGCCGCAGCAGCATCCTTGTGCTCTGCACCTTGGGCGGGAGCAGAGGACTTGTCCCAATGAATGGCCTCGATGGTGCGCTGCTTGATGGCCTCAGCCACGGCTTCCTGGCCCTTCTCGGTCAGCAGCTGCTCGGACTTCTGCGACGACAGCAGCTTCAGGAGCTTGCTGCGCACTACCGGCATCACCTTCTTCAGTTCACTCTCGGCGTAGGCGTTCTGCATTTGCAGGACCACGGCCACCTGAGCCATGCGCTCACCGCCTTCATCGGCCAGGTTCACCGTGAAAGGCTCCAGCGTCACGAACACCGGCTCGGGCGAGGGCTTGTACAGCGCCAGCTTTCTCGGCATCGGGATCATGCGGGGGCTTCAGGAAGAACCATCCCGCACCGCCACCGCCCGCCAGCACCACGGCCAGGATGCCGATCAACAGGCCCTTGCCACCTTTCTTCTTGCTTCTTCGGCTTTCTCGCTCGTATTGCCTGACATGAGATAAATCCAGTTGATTCAGGAGATGCCGATATTCTCCATGTCTGCGGGGCGTTCCGATCGGCCAAGAAGGGGCGTTGAACCCCTTTGTACTCATGGGCCGACCGACGGCGGGATCACCGCCGTCGTGTGTCGGCCCGGGTGCTCATGCAAACAGGTCGAGACGGCTGTTCGATGGGGTATTGCCCACACGGGCGCCACCACTGGTGCTGCCGGAAACCGCCGTCGGGCGACTGCCCATCGTGCGGCCGGCCCGCCCGTGTCGGAGCCGCCATCGGCCTGCTGGCCGCCGGATTGACCCCCGTTCTGACCGAAGGCGGTACCGGACTGTTGCATTCCTGCCCCGTTCTCCTGGCCGGACTGGCGCTGTTGCGACAGGAAGGCCGTATTGTTGCCCTGATCCATCCGGTAGTCGGACAGACGCAGGCCGTGATCGGCCAGCATCTGCTTCAGCGTCGACATCGACGACTCGATGGCGGCGCGTGGCAGCGTGCGCAGCAGAGATGTCCAGCGCCGCATCTTCGGCGTTCAGCGACACCCGGATCCGGATCGGTCCCAGCTCGGCCGGCGTCAGACGGATCTCGGCGCGGTCCTGTCCCTGTACGACCACGCCGGCCACCTGGCGGGCGAACTGTTCCTTGAACTCGGCACTGTGTATCGGACTCTCGATGCGGCTGGAAAGCAGCGGGCTGCCGTCCGTGCGAACCGGAGAATGGGCGCCCGGCGTGGGCAGCGCCATGCCCAGGCTGAACGAACCACCTTCTGCTCTTCCCTGTCGCCACTGCCGCCGTCGGCAGCGGCGTGGGACTCGTGTCCGTGGTGGCTGGACGAGACGCAGACGCAGCATCGGATGCCGAGCTGGTCTGGGGCAGGGCAGGCGAAGTGCTCGGGCGTCCTGCGGCCGCCACGCGTCCATCCTGTGCGGGCTGAGTCGCACTGGCCGATGCTGCCTGTGCACGCCGCGATGGAGCCATGGCCATGGTGGGGTGCACTGTGGCCGTTCCTCCGCCGCCTGCAAGACAGGGTTCTCGCCGGTATCGACCGCCGTGATGTCCTTCGCGACTGCTGGCTGTGTCGGCAGACGTGCCTTGGGCCTCGGCTGGAGCGTTCACGTCCCTGGGGTCGGACTCGTCCAGTCCCATCTGGCGGGCCAGCTGCTGCAGTTCGACTCGCTGATCGGTGAAGTCTCCATCTGTACCTGGGCACCCTGGCGTACCTGATCGGCCAGAGAATCCTCCGAGGACGATGGGCTCGACGATTTTGCAGGTACATCAGCGGTGGCCAGCTCTGTCGGCTTGCTGCTGCCCGAGGATGCCTGGCGGTCAACGGCTTTCGCCGCCTGTGCAGAAGCAGCACCCGCCGCTGCAGAATCGGATGCGGCAGTCGTCTGGTTGGCCGTGGCAGTGGCAGCCGTGCTGTCGGCATCCACCTTATCACCCGGAGCGCTGGTCGATCCGGATTCCGAAGCTGCCGTCCGGGTGGCTGCCTGTGTGGACGAAGGGGCGGCAGGACGGGTTTCTTCTGCACGGGCAGATGCCGGACGTGCCTCAGGGGTCGATGCGCCGCGTGCCGATGCGTTGTCCGCATCACGGCTGCGGGTCGTCGTGGCACGCTCCGCCTGGCGCGAAGCCTTGGTCACGCGCTCGGCCTGGTGCATCTCGTCGGTCTGGCGGGAACGCTGGGGTTCGGCAGCAGGGCGCTGCATGACCTGCGCGTTGCCGTGCATATCCTCGGCGCGCGGCCGCTCGCGCTGGCGTTCCTTCTCCAGGCGCTGCTGCTCGGCACGTCGTTCGGCCATGCGCTTCGTCATCTCCTCGAAGCCACCAGGTCGGATGTCGGCCATCAGCGTCCGGAAGGACAGCGACGATGCGGCATCCCGGCCCGCCTTGGCGGGCGTCCTGGATACGCTCAGTTGTTCCAGCACCGACTTTTCCGGAGGAAACCGGCGAGCGGGTGCCCAGAGAGGATTCGGTCTTCATGCGATGTGAGAACTCTTCCTGATCCAGCGGAACCGGAATCCGGGTTGTGCCGATGTCCGGAAGGCTGGACTGGTTCAGATAACGGATGGCGGCCTGTTCGTCGGCTTCCAGACGTTCGCGGCGCGAGCGGCCGCGGCCTGTTGCTCGGCGCGCTGCTTCAGGATGGTTTCACGGCCTTCAGACGCTTCTGGCAATCCAGAAGTGCGAGACGCTTCAGTTCGGCACGCCGTACGGCCTGCTCGATGAAGCGTTCCTGCTGCTTGACGGCACTGTCGATGCGGCCAGCCGGGTGCGTGTCCAGTTGCAGCGATGTGGCGGAATGACTCTTTCCGTCCGTCTCGCGGCGACGGTCCTGCAACGTGCTGCGATAGCTTTTCCAGTGTGGCCAGCGTATTGCGCAGCGACGACAGTTCCTTCTGTGCGTGTGCCATGGCGGCTGCGGCTTCGTCACGCAGGCGCTGATAGTTCTCGACGGCCAGTTCAGGGCGGGTTTCATGCAGATTCGGTTTCAGTTGTTCTGTTCGGGGAAGAGGCCAGCAGATCGCGCATCGCGTTCACGGATGCCTGCAGGCTGCTCGGATCGTGCACCTCCTGGCACAGGAACGCCTCGATCATGGGCATCAGCTCGATGGCCCGGTCGATTCGTGCGTCACTGCCCTCGGTATAGGCGCCAATGGTGATCAGCTCGCGGCTGCGCTCGGTAGGCCGACCACAGGGATTTCAGTTGCCGGGCCAGCTGCTGCTGCTCGGCGGGGTCACGGCCGACATCACCCGCGAAATCGATTTCTCGATGTCGATGGCCGGGTAATGGCCGGCATCAGCCAGCTCCCGGGAAAGCACGATGTGTCCGTCCAGGAAGGAACGGCTCGAATCGGCTACCGGGTCGTTCTGATCGTCGCCTTCGGCCAGCACGGTGTAGAAGGCGGTGATCGAGCCCTGGCCGCGTGCGCCCATGCCGGTGCGTTCCAGCAGTGCCGGCAGGCGGGCGAACACCGAGGGCGGATAGCCCTTGGTGGCCGGGGATTCGCCGATGGACAGTGCAATTTCCCGCGCCGCCATGGCGTAGCGGGTCAGCGAATCCATCAGCAGCAAAACGTTCATGTCCTGGTCGCGGAAGTACTCGGCAATGGCGGTGGCGTAGTGCGCCCCCTGCATCCGTGCAATCGGCGGCAGATCGGAAGGGGCGGCCACGATCACGGCACGATGGCGATCCTCTTCGCCCAGGATGTCTTCCAGGAATTCCTTGATCTCGCGGCCGCGCTCGCCCACCAGACCCACCACGATCACGTCGGCATCGGTGTAGCGGGCCATCATGCCCAGCAGCACGCTCTTGCCCAGGCCGGCGCCGGCAAACAGGCCGATGCGCTGGCCACGACCGATGGTCAGAAGGCCGTTGATCGCCCGTACCCCGGTATCCAGGGCTTCACGGATCGGCTCGCGGTCCATCGCGTTGATGGCTCGGCCGTGAATGGGGCGACTTTCCACATTGCGCAGCGGGCCGAAACGGTCCATCGGGCGGCCATCGGCGTCGACCACGCGGCCCAGCAGACCATGACCGATCGGCAGATGACGCATCCGGTCAGACTGGCGTCGCCACGGATGGCTGGCACGGGCCAGGGTGGGGGTGACCACGGCCGGCTCCAGCGGACAGACGCGCGTCTCGGGAGAAAGCCCGCTCGTGTCGCCCGAAGGCATCAGGAAGACGTGGCCATGACCGAAGCCCACCACCTCGGCCTCGACGGCATGGCCGTCGGGCTGCTTCAGCAGGCACAGGGCGCCCACAGGGCAGTGCAATGCCGACGGCTTCGACCAGCATGCCCGATACCTTCACCAGTCGGCCTTCGGTGGCCACCGGGTCCACATGGGCAGCCAGTTGCTGGCAATTGCCCAGGAAGGCAGAAAGCTGGTCGGCAAGGCGCATGGCAGAAAGGTTCAGCCGGTCGCGGACACGATCGGGGCAGCATCCTGCGCGGGCAGGGCAGCTTCCTCGACATGAGTGTCCACGGCATCGGCCACAAGGGATTCGGAAGCGGTTCCGTCCATGGGGGACAGTTCCGTCGGTCGGGCAGGGGATGCGTCATCGGCACGGGCGTTTTCCCGGCGCGCACCGTTTCGTTCATCATCCAGGCCCAGGGCGGCAAAGGTCCGGGCCACGCGGGTTTTCCAGCTGACTGTCCACCCGGGTACTGCCTGCGGCCAGTGTGCAGCCGCCGCGCGCCAACTGCCAGATGCCAGCACCTTGACGGCGATTTCCGGGTGATTGGCGGCAAACCACTGTTGTGCAGTCTCCACATCGTCCGGATGCACGCTTGCTTCCAGGTGGCGGTACCGTTCGCTGACATGCTTCATCGATTCGGCCAGTACCGGAGCCAGTGCGTCCTTCGAGATCCGGATCTGTTCGCAGGCGATGCGTTCGGCCAGCTGCATGGCCAGGGTCATCACCTCGTGGGCCAGCCCTTCCTTCAGCGCATCCAGTCCGGACGAAAAAGTCGGCCAGCAGCGAACCGGCACGGGCGCGAACCGTCATGCCATGCTGCGCTCTTCCTGGCGCTGCCGCTCGGTGGCTTCGGCCAGACCGGCCTGGTGGCCGCTCTGCCACGAGGCCTCCAGCTGGCGCGCCAGTTCCTGTTCGGCTGGCGTGCGGCTTCCTCGGCCCTTTGCGCCGGGCTCTTGTGCGTGGCGGGGTCGTCGAAGGACATGACCGCCATCGGCTGCCGGGCATCCTGCCGGCTGATGCGGGCAGGGGCGGGGAGCGAGGCAGGGGTCAGGGCATCAGACCAGCGCATCGGCGCCTCCGCTGCTCACCACGATGGTGCCTTCGTCGGCGGGGCGCTTCACGGTCTTCAGGATCTCCTTCTGCTGGGCTTCCACCTCGGACAGTCGAACCGGACCGCGCGACTCAGGTCTTCCTTCAGCGACTCGGCCGCGCGCGAGCTCATGTTCTTGAAGATCTTCTCGCGCAGCGCGGGCTCGGCACCTTTCAGCGCGATGATCAGCTGATCGTTCTGCACCTCGCGCAGCACCGTCTGCACGGCGCGGTCGTCCAGGGCTCAGCAGGTCGTCGGTGAACATCAGATCCTCGATCTCCTGCGCCAGCTCGGCGTTCTCGGCGCGCAGCGTCTCCAGCAGCGAGGCCTCTTCGCCACCGCCCGAGGAAGTTCAGGATCTCGGCGGCTGCCTTGCTGCCCCCCAGGCGAGGGCGCTTGACCTTGTCACCACCGGTCAGCACGCGCGACAGCACCTCGTTGAGTTCCTTCAGCGCGCTGGGCTGGATGCTGTCCAGCGTGGCAATGCGCAGCATCACGTCCGAACGGGTCTCGGCCGACAGCTGCTGCAGGATGCTGGAAGCGTGGTCACGCTCCAGGTGCACCAGGATGGAGGCGATGATCTGCGGATGCTCATGACGGATCAGCTCGGCCACCGACGCCGCATCCATCCAGCGCAGGCTCTCGATGCCCGAGACGTCGCTGCCCTGCACGATGCGGTCGATCAGCATGCCGGCCTTGTCGTCGCCCAGCGCACGTTTCAGCACGCCGCGCACGTAGGCGCTGGGGATCATGCACCAGCGTGCTCTGCTTCGAGGCCTGCTGATGAAAACGTTCCAGGACCTGCTCGATATGCTCGCTTGGTCGTGTACTGGGTCCGGGCCATCACTTCGCCCAGTCCCTGTACCTCCTTCGGTGTCAGGTGCTTGAAGACTTCGGCTGCCGTTTCCTCGCCCAGGGCGAGCAGCAGCACGGCGGCATCACGGGTGCCGGCTTCATCGAAACCACTCATGCTGGATTGTCCGGGTTGGTGCCATTGACCCAGTTGCGGACCACGGTGGCGACTGCCGTCGGGTCGGTGCGGGCCAGTTGAAGGGCGTTGTGCTGCGCAATCGTCATGCCCATCCCCTGCTCGGGATTGACTTCAAGACGCTGGACGCTGCCCTTGGTGCTCCCTTCGGGGCTGGGCAGTTCCAGTTGATCGTCGACTTTTGCGTCCAGTTGTTGCCGGCGGCGGGCGGGCTTCTTCATCGCCTGCAGGGCAGGGGCGGATGAACATCATCAGGATGATGAGCGCCAGCAGCACGAAGCCGAACTGCTTGCCCAGATCCCCTGGCAAGCGAAACGGTCTCGGGGTCCTTCCAGGCGGCACTTCGGGGTCGACCACCTCAGGACGCTTGGTGAAGGCGGCGTTGACCACCTGCACCGAATCGCCACGTTCGGCCGAGAAGCCCACGGCCTGCTTCACCAGAGCCTCGATGCTCTGCATCTCCATCGGGGTCAGCAGGGTGGAGACCTCCTTGCCGTCGTCGCCCGTGGTCTGCTTCTGGTTCACCAGCACGGCCACCGACGAGAGCGACGGATGGTGCCTGTCTGGTTGCGAGTCACCTTCACCGTGCGGTCCACCCTCGTAATTGGTGACCGATTCCTGCCGGGTGGAAACGCCGGCGCCGCCATCGGCAGACGATGCGCTGCCCGCTGCTCGCGTAGCCTGTGCCGCCCCGTTGATGAGGGGGCCGACACGGTGGCAGGCGGCTGGTTGGACAGGGGCTCCCGGAACGCCGCCAGCGGCATCGCTTGCGCCCGAGCCGTCACGGCTGGCCATCGTCTGCTGGCTGCGCATGGCGGCGGCGCCCGGAGTTCTGGTTCGGTGCGTGAGGTCTCGGCCGTGGCTTCGCTCTGCGTGAAATCGATGTCGGCGGCCACCTGGGCCCGGATGTTGCCGTCACCCACGATCGGCGCCAGCAGGTCGTCGATGCGGCAGGTCAGCGTGCTCGATCCGGTTGCGGTAATTGATCTGCGCCGTGTTCATCTCGCTGCCGTCACCGTCCAGGTCCGACAGCAGCTTTCCGTACTGGTCAACCACCGACACCTGTTTCGGGCTCATGTCGGGCACCGACGAGGCCACCAGCGCCAGATGCCCTGCACCTGTCCACGCTCCAGTGTGCGGCCGGGGTAGAGCGTCAGCATCACCGAGGCCGAGGGCTTCTGCTGTTCGCGCAGAGATCCGCTCTGGACCGGCATGGCCAGATGGACGCGCGCCTGCTTCACGGCGGCCAGTGACTGGATCGAGCGGGCCAGTTCGCCTTCCAGACCGCGCTGGAAGTTCAGGCGCTCCTGGAACTGCGTGGTGCCGAAGCGCTGCTTTTCCAGAAGCTCGTAGCCGGTGGTGTCGCTGGCGGGCAGCCCTGGGCAGCCAGGCGAAGCCGGGCGTCGTTGACCATGTTGGCGGGCACCATGATGGCACCGCCCCCTCAGTGTACTTGCAGGGCGTTCATCTGCACCAGCTGGGCGATGACTGCCACCTTCCCGATCAGGGCAGGGTTGTTGTAAGCACCTTCCAGTCCGGCTGCTGGGACCAGAGCCATGCCGAGACGGCAACGGCGCCGGGGCGATCACTCCGCACCGGCCTTGATCTTGGTGGCGGCAGGCATCTGGGCGAAGGGGCTGACGGATGCAGGCAGAGTGTTGGTAGCCATGGCAGGATTGGATGTACTCATGCGGCACATTATTCGGCAGCACACGCCATGGAAATTCGCCAAATACCGGGCTGGATACCTGCTATTTCGCCGAAGACGCCTGTGTCACGCAGGTACGATGACGGCAACCGGCAAATGGTTTGCCGACTGATGGAGAAGGGATATGCAAGTGGAATTTCCCGGTTCTGCCCTGAAAGCCGCCGCCGATGCTGCTGCGGCTGCCGCCCGTCCGGGGGGCATGGAAAGGCTGGGCGCCGGCATGATGGCCGGCCAGGTGGAGGGCGCAGCCAGCGGCTCGTTCGGCAGCCTGCTGATGGATGCGCTGCGTAGCGTCAGCAGTGCCCAGAACGTTGCAGACAAACAGCAGCGCGCCTTCGAGGTGGGTGACGCCGGTGCAACACTGGAGAGCACGATGCTGGCCATGCAGAAGGCACAGATCGGCTTCCAGTCTGCCGTGACGGTGCGCAACCGCCTGGTGCAGGCCTACTCGGACATCATGGGCATGCAGGTCTGATAGCGACAAGGCCCCGGCGAGGCGATGCCTCCCGGGGCCTTTCGAATCCATCAGGCTGAGCTGCTTCAGGCATCCAGCCGTGCACTGCGCATCCGGCGCTCCACATCCATCACGTACACCGGACCTGACGGCCCACGCTTTCGGGCAGTGACTGGAACCGGCAGCTCACTCAGCATGCCGTCACCCCGTTCGGAAGGGGCAATGCGGATCACCTTCAGGTCACAGGGGCGGGGAGGCGCGGAAGCGTTCGATGCGGCAATGCAGCAGGGGCTGCCCCACCTGAGGCAGGTCGTGGCCGGCTGGCCACTGGAAGCACAGTCCACCCGCCGAGATGTCATGCAGCCGACCGCGCGCTTCGCGGTGTCCCACCACCCGCACGGCCACTTCGGCACCGTCGGCGGCAGGTGGCTCCACGCGGAAGGCCTCGCGGCGCTGGATGCGCCACCCATGGGAGGGGATGGCGGCAATCAGCTGCCGTCGTCCCTCGTCCTCGCGCAGCGACACGGCCGGAATGTCCAGCTGGATCTTCACGGCGTTGGTCAGACCCACCAGGGTCAGGCTGCGAGCTTCCAGCAGTGCTTCCAGAGACTCTTCATCGCCCGGGAAGCCCAGCCGGAAGTCATTGGCCTCCAGCCCTCGATGCGCGTGACCAGGTGCAGCTCGTCATCGGCGTGGGCATAGAGCACCACATGCTCGCGGGCGCCCTGCAGCTCGCGCAGCAGCGAACGTACCGCCATGGTGCCGGACACCCGGAACTGGTCCAGGCCATCCTGCGGGGACATGGGCAGGAAACCCGGCACGAGGCCGTGGTGGGTACCTGGTTGTTGGTTCGGCGTATTCGCGATCACACTCGGGACACGCAGGGTTCGGGGAGGCGGGACGCACTCATCGGGCGGGTGGCCAGCCAGGGCAGCATGCGACGGTAGGCCGGGCGTGCCCAGCTGGCGGATCTGTTCGTCCACGCAGGATTTCGCGGATCATTCTCGCCCGCTTCCCTCCAGCAGGGCACAGGCGTCCGGATACACGGACCGCAGTTCCTGCCAGGCGATTTCCAGTTCCCGGGCCATCCGGGGCAGTGAGCCGCGAAGCCGCCGGACCTCATCCCAGTCGCCACCTCGTGCGGCGCCCAGCATGGCCTCGGCGAGCTGCAGGGGCCTGCCCGTACTGGGGAGGGCAGCACGATGTCGGATGCGATGTCGGTCGTCATGTCGTCACCCGCTCAGGCGTAAAGTGCCGATTTCACCACCTGCGGGCGGATCGCCTGCCAGGCATCACGCAGATCCTTCAGCAGGCGCTCCACTTCCTCGTACTTCTCCAGCTCGTTGTGCAGGTTGGCCTGCAGCAGCGTCTGCGTCATGTAGTCGTACAGCATGCCCAGATTGGTGGAAATGCTGCCCACGGAAGGGTCCAGCGAGGCCTTCAGGCCCTCGTCGATGATCCGGATGGCCTTCGAGGTGGATTCTCCCTTGGCCGCGAAATTGCCCTGCTTCAACGCCATGCCGGCCTTCATCACGGCGGTCACGGCGCCATCGAACAGCATCTCCACCAGACGGTGCGGGTCGGTGTGGTGTACGGCGCTCTCGATTTCCACGGCGTGGTAGGCGGCGGCAGACGGTCGGTGCATGCGAGCAAACATGGGCTTTCCTGGGAAGAGGGCAGAAGCCGGTGAAGGTTTCGACGAGGCGTCGCGTGACGAGAGGACATCATGCTGCCATCCGTCGGCGACAGCCGGTCGTCAGGTCCGGCGGTGTCTACCCCTTCTTATCGACGCATGGACGCCGGACTTTAGATGCCAGCCGAAGTGGATGGCTTTGGTGCCGTTATTCCGGACCGCCGCCCTGGAAAGGCTGCAGTAACACGAATGCCCCTGGCAAGGCGCTGTCATCGACACCTTCCCGTCGGGCATGGTGCCGGTAATGACGCCCTGGAACAGGGGCATTTCGGTGACGCGGCCGATGCGTCGGCCGCGTGATGAAGCCTATGATCAGCGCAGCAGCGACGCGATCGACGAGAACGAGTTCGTGATGTTGCTGATGTTCTTGTCCAGCGCTGCGTACTGCTTCAGCAGACGTTCTTCGGTACGTTCCAGCTGTTCATTGAGGCGGTCGGCGCGCGACGTGCTGGCGTCCAGGCTGCGACGCAGGGCCTTGGTGGTGCCGCTCAGGCTGCCATCGTCATCCAGGATCTCCTTCAGACGGGCGCTGAGCATCCCGGCCACGCCAGATCCGCTGCCCGCAGAGCCCGAGCAGGGCGGCCGTGGCAGCGCTCATGGTGCCCGTGCCTGCGCCCGGCGCAGCGCTGCGCCTGCAGCTCCCGTGGCGCCCGCGCCTCCTGCGGAAGCTGCACCCGAAGCCTTCTGCGCGCCGGCAAATACGGTGCGCATCTTCTCGGGGTTGTTCAGCAGGTCCTTCAGCTTGGCTTCCTTGATGCTGAGCGCACCGTTGCGATCCAGCTCGAAGCCGGCGCTGGCCAGGCCGCTGCCGTCATCCTGGGCGCGTACCAGGCTGCGCACCTGCTGCTGGATCCGGACCAGCGTGCCATTGCCTTGCAGGGTACCGGCCTTCTTGGTGGCAGGATCATACTTCGTCTGCTCGGCAATCAGGCTGTTGACCTTGTTGTAGGCCTTCACGAAGTTCTCGACATCTTCCTTCAGGCTTTCCTTGTTGGTCTCCACCGTGATGTTAACCGGCGCGTTGTCGGCCTTCTTCAGGTTGAAGGTCACGCCTTCGATCATGTCGGTGACCTTGTTCGATGCCGAGCTCACGTCCAGACCATTGAGCTGCATCTTCGCATCGCGCGCCACCTGGGTGCGCTGGCTGCCGTTGTCGCCCGCCTGGGCGGTGGCTGAGACGTTCAGGGCATCCAGCCCGTTGCCCGCGGCCGAGATCTCGAACGCATTCTTTGCACCGCTGCGAGCCGGTCAGCATCAGGCGCACGCCGTTGCCGTCGTTGATCAGGTTGGCGCTCACGCCGCTGTTGCTGCGGTTGATGATGTCGCGGATGTCCTTGACGGTCGCGTTCTCGGGAATCGTGATCTCCAGCGCCTTGCGCTCGCCGTCAGCGGTGAAGCTCGTGCCGTCCTCGTTCACGGTGCCCATCTGGATGCGCAGCGTGCCACCACCCACCACGGCATCGGCGTTGGCAAAGCTGCGGGTTGCCACCGTCTGGCTCTGCGCCAGCTGCTTCACCACCAGCGAATGGTTGCCCGTGGCGCCGCCCTTGCTGTTTGCACCCGTGGCCTGGACCTGGTCCTCGTTGCTGCTGCTGGCCGTGGTGGCGTTCCAGGTGTCCTGCTTGATCAGCTTTTCTGCGGCCGTCTGCAGCTCGGAAAGCGCAGACTTCACCGTGCCCCAGGCCGAGAGCTTGGTGTTGATGCCGGCCTGTTCCTTCTGCAGCTTGGCCAGCGGCGCACGCTCGACGTTCATCAGCTGCGAAACGATGCTGTTGACATCGAGGGAGCCGCCCATTGCCGTGATCTTTCCAGCCATAGGGACCTCCAGTGGGTCATTGATGGTTTTCGATGCTCATCATATCGGCGCCGGAACGGCCTTCATAGTCCCATGCCGACCGGCGGGGCAGGGGCCATGCCCATCGGTCGGGGCAGCCTTCGGAAAAGCCGGGTGAAAACCGGGGCTGAAAACGCCGCCGGCCGGAAAGCCCGATGAGGGCTTCCGGCCGGGAAGGCAGGCGGCCGAAACCGCCCTGGAGTCCTGTCGATCAGCGCAGCAGCGACGGCACGTTGTTGGGCAGGGAGTTGGCCTGCGACAGCATCGCGGTGCCGGCCTGCTGCAGGACCCTGCGAGCGGGTCAGGCAGCCGTTTCGGAGGCGAAGTCGGCATCCATGATCCGGCTGCGGGCAGCGGTCTGGTTCTCGGCGCTGACCCTGCAGGGTTCTCGATGACGGCCTGGAAGCGGTTCTGCGTGGCACCGAACTCGGCACGCTTGGAGTTGACCTCGCCAGCATCGTGTCCAGCTTTGCTCCAGTGCGTCGTCGACTGGTGGCGAGGTCTTGATGTCAGGGGCGAGCGGCACTGCCACCACCCGATCCACCCGTGATGCACGGTCGTCGTCGTCCGCGTCATGGTTCGGTGGTGACCGACCGTGATCTGGTCGGTGCGTCGTTGTTGGCGCCGACCCTGGAAGGTCAGGTGGCGACGGGCAGCAAACAGCTTTGGTGCCGTTGAAGGACGTGCCATCCAAGGTTGCGCTTGATCTCTGCCGACAGGGGCCTGGATTCCGCGTCCAGAGCTCGCGCGGTCAGTGTCATTGTTGGTGGCGTTGGCCGACTGCACAGCCAGTTCACGCATGCGCTGGCCCATGTCGTTGATCTTGGACAGGGCAGCCTCGGCGGTCTGTGCGACAGGGAGATGGCGTCGTTGGCGTTGCGGATGGCGACGTTCATGCCGCGCACCGGTGTTCATGCGCTCGGCGATGGCCGGGCCGGCGGCGTCATCCTTGGCGCTGTTGACACGCAGGCCGGTGGACAGGGCGCTGGACCGAGGTGGCCAGGGCGCTTTGCGTGGCGCTCAGGTTGCGCTGAGCGTTGAGCGACATGAGGTTGGTGTTGATGATCTGTGCCATGGTGCTGCTCCCTTGTATATACAGTGGGTTGGTTGTCCTGTTCCGCTCTGTTTCGGTTCGGACGGCGGGAAACGCTCCCGTTGCCGTGAATATCGACCTGTGCAGGTGACGCTTTAAGACGGAGGCAGCCGTTTATGCTTTCAGGGGCTGCTGCTGGTCGGGCTTGGCCCTGGGGGAGGGGATGTCTCGGGGCGGACTGGATGCCAGGTCAGGATGCCAACATGCTGGGTCGACCATGTTGGGGCATCGGTTCTGGGGCATCGGTTCGTGATCAATGCCTGTGCACCGTCACTGATGAAACAGCCGTGGCAGTAAACCGGCCGGAAAGCCCGATGAAGGGCTTCCCGGCCGGGGAAGATCAGCGGCGAAGCCGCCTGTGGTCTGTGACGATCAGCGAGCAGCGACGGCACGTTGTTGGGCAGGAGTTGGCCTGCGACAGCATGGCGGTGCCGGCCTGCTGCAGGACTTAGCGAGCGGGTCAGGCTGGCCGTTTCGGAGGCGAAGTCGGCATCCACTGATCCGGCTGCGGGCAGCGGTCTGGTTTTCGGCACTGACCTGCAGGTTCTCGATGACGGCCTGGAAGCGGTTCTGGATGGCCCCGAACTCGGCACGCTTGGAGTTGATCTCGCCCAGCATGATGTCCAGTTTGCCCAGCGCATCGGTGGCAAAGGTGAAGGAGGAGATGCCGGGAGCAGAGGCTGCGGCACTGCCTACACCCATGGAGCCCAGAGCACCGGTCAGTTTCTGCTCTCCCGTCATGGTTGCGGTGGTGATGGTGATCTGGTCGGTCGTGGCGTTGTTGGCGCCGACCTGGAAGGTCAGGGCAGATCCCGGCAGCGAACAGTTTGGTGCCGTTGAAGGACGTGCCAGCAAGGTTGCGTTTGATCTCTTCAGCCAGGGCCTGGTATTCCTGGTTCAGGGCCTTGCGGTCTTCATCATTGTTGGTGGCATTGGCAGACTGGACAGCCAGTTCACGCATGCGCTGGCCCATGTCGTTGATCTTGGACAGGGACCCTCGGCGGTCTGCGACAGGGAGATGGCGTCGTTGGCGTTGCGGATGGCGACGTTCATGCCGCGCACCTGGGTGTTCATGCGCTCGGCGATGGCCAGGCCGGCGGCGTCATCCTTGGCGCTGTTGACACGCAGGCCGGTGGACAGGCGCTGGACCGAGGTGCCGAGGGCGGATTGCGTGCGCTCAGGTTGCGCTGGGCGTTGAGCGACATGATGTTGGTGTTGATGATCTGTGCCATGGCTTTTCAGACTCATGTAAGTGCGGATGAGTGGTTGTCCTGTTTCCCGCTCTGTTTCGGTTAGGACGGCGGGAAACGTTCCGCTGCCATGAATATCGACCCCGAAAAGTGTTGCTTTAAGACCGAAACAGGCCGTCCGGGGTCCGAAAGGCAACCGTCGATCCGCAACCGGGAAAGGGCGGTGTGCGCTTTTTGCACGCCGGTCCATGTGCTCGCGTGCGTGCGCTTCGGGTGTTGTGTCCGGCATGAAGTCCCGCTTTTCGGCGCTTCGAGTGGGGCGAGGGCTGGTCAGAATGACCGTGTCTCCTTCTTTCTGTGGCTGTCGGCAGGCGGCAACGCCCCTGTTGTTTGCCGGACACTCTTGCCCTCGTTGGTGGCAGGATAGCCATTCATGCGACGCCTCGTGCCGATCGTCCTGGGCTGTGGCGTGCTCGCATCGGGCAGCCGGGGTCAACGGACAGCCGCGCCCGATGAGTGCGCTTGGTGACGTTTCTGCCTTTCCGGATGTGCCCGAACAGGGCCGGGACCGCTCGTTCCGCTGGTCGGCCTGCAGTGGGCGATGGCCCGAGCCCGGGTTCATAGTCTGCTCCATGCCGGGTGCGCAGCCACCCAGCCACTTCTGAAACGCCGATATTCAGGAAAGAGCAGGGTATGAACGAAGACCGAATCCTTGCAGAGATCAGAGAGACAAACCTTTCCTATCTGATCCTTGCACAATCGCTGATCCGGACGGATCGGGTCCAGGCGCTTTACCGCCTGGGGTTGTCCGAAGAGGTGGCCGATCTGCTCGACCAGTTGTCGCCGGCGCAGATGATGCGCATCGCCCAGGGCAACATGCTGCTGTGCCGCTTCCGCTTCGATGACGCCATGCTGTGGTCGCTGCTGGCTGACCACGGTGAAGGTGTTCAGGAGGAGGGCGGTGAGCGCAGCGCGTCGCGCCTGCATGCTGCCATCCTGCGTTCGGGTCGATTCGAGGAGACGCTCGATGAGCGCGCGTAGTCTTCTGGAAGACAGTCGCCAGATCGTCAAGGCGATCCGGATGATCGAGCTGGTCGCCCGACTGCAGATGCTGCAGTCGGAAACGAGTCTGCCTTATGAGCGGCTGCTGAAGCTGTACAAGGAGGTGGCGGGCAAGTCGCCTTCGAAGGGCAGCTGCCGTTCTCGACCGACTGGTTCATGACGTGGCAGCCCAACATCCACGCATCCCTGTTCTACAACATTCACACGTACCTGATGAAAAGCGCGCCCATCGATGACTCGGACGCGATCGTCAAGGCGTATGAGCTGTATACCGCTGAAGTGAAGAGCTGTGGGTCGAACCCATGCTCAGCCTCACCCAGCGCCTGGCGGCTGGTGCGCTTCATCGACAGCGGTCTGGTGACGGCCATGCAGTGTCGGCGCTGCAAGGGCCAGTTCATCAACCATCCTTATGAGCTGGAAGACCGCTTCGTATGCGGATTGTGTGAGCCGCCGGCCCGTGCAGGGGCACGCAAGGCGGTGCAATCCACTGACAGGCCGGACTGCACTCCGGCTGGCTGGCCACCTCCATTCAATCTGCACCGATCCGAGGGTTCGGATCAGTGCGTGAAGGGCAAGGTGCGTCAGCACGGAACATGCGAAGCATTTTTGGGCATTCGGACGGATCCTTCGGAATCCTGAAGAATGCCTTTTTTCATGGGCGTTTCCTGGGTCTCGGGGAAGGTGACAATGGATCGAGCCTGAACGTGTTTCACTGGATGTCCACTGCTCCTGCCTGGTGTCCGACCTGACGCCCGTTCCCGCTGGGTGTCCGTCTGACCGTCATCGGTGCCGCAGGGCAGGGCGATGCTCAAGAATGCCGGGTATCGACCGAAAAGGAGGGGAGCCCCGGGCCCATGCCCGGTGTGAACCAGTCAAGGGATACACAACATGTTTGTCATCATCGGATACATCGTCGTGGTCGCGTCCGTCATTGGCGGTTATGCGATGGCGGGCGGCCACGTCAGTGCGCTGTTCCAGCCGCTGGAGCTGCTGATGATCGGTGGCGCGGCGTTTGGCGCCTTCATCGTGGCCAACCCCGGCAAGGACCTGAAGGCCTGCATGGCGGCGCTTCCCTCGGTGTTCAAGGGATCCAAGTACACCAAGGAGCGCTACCTGTCCGTGATGGCCATGCTCTACGACATTCTGTCCAAGGCGCGAAAGGAAGGGCTGATGGCCATCGAGAACGATGTGGAGCAGCCCGAGAGCAGTCCGCTGTTCACGCGATACCCGGATCTGCTGGCTGACCATCACCTGATCGAGTTCGTCACCGACTATCTGCGGATGATGATCTCTGGCAACCTCAACGCCCTGGAGATCGAGAACCTCATGGACAATGAAATGGAGACCCACCATCACGAGGCGATGGTGCCCGCCCATTCCATCCAGAAGATGGCCGACGGCCTTCCGGCCTTCGGGATCGTGGCGGCGGTGATGGGCGTGGTGCACACCATGGGTTCGGTGGGTCAGCCGCCCGCCATCCTGGGTGAGATGATTGCACACGCCCTGGTGGGTACCTTCCTGGGCATTCTGATGGCCTACGGCTTCGTGGGGCCGCTGGCGGACGTGCTGACGCAGAAGACCAATGAGGCGGCCAAGGAGCTGCAGTGCGTGAAGGTGACGCTGCTGGCCAGCATGCAGGGCTATGCGCCGGCCATCTGCGTGGAGTTCGGTCGCAAGGTGCTGTATTCCACCGAACGGCCCGGGTTTGCCGAGCTGGAAGGCCACGTCAAGCAGAAGAGGGCGTAGCCATGTCGGGTCCTGCCGCCAAGAAAGCCCAGCCGATCGTCGTCAAGCGGATCAAGAAGGCTGCGCATAGCCACCACGGTGGCGCCTCGAAGATTGCCTATGCCGACTTCGTGACGGCGATGATGGCCTTCTTCCTGCTGATGTGGCTGCTGAGCTCGGCCAGTGAGAACACGCTGAAAGGCATCTCCGAGTATTTCAGCAGCCGCTCAGCTGTCGCTGATTGGCGGCAGCGGGGTCGGGGATGCCACTGCACCGGTTCCCGGTGGCGGCACCGACCTGACGCGCAAGGACGGGCAGGTCAACAAGGGCATCACCAAGGGCAAGGACTCGAAGAAGGACGTGAAGCTGCAGAAGCTGAAGGAGCGGCTGGAGGCGTCCATCGTGCAGGGTGCCGGCGCTGAGGCCCTGCGCGACCAGATCCGCCTGGAGATGACGGTGGACGGTCTGTCGATCCAGATCGTGGATGCCAGCAAGAAGCCGCTGTTTGCCTCGGGCAAGAGTACGGTGCTCTCGCCCAACATGCGGGAACTCATGCGCACCATCGGCAAGCTGCTCAACGAGGTGGAGAAATCCGTCAGCCTCAGCGGCCATACCGATGCGACCCCCTATGCGGGCGGGGCCACTGGCGGCTATTCCAACTGGGAGCTGTCCACCGAGCGGGCCAACTCGTCGCGGCGCGAGCTGGTGCAGGGGGGCATGGATCCGAACAAGATCCTGCGGGTACAGGGCCTGGGGGCGGTGGTTCCGCTGGACAAGACCAACCCCAATGATCCGATGAACCGGCGCATCGCCATCGTGGTACTGAACGAGGCCGCACAGGCACGCATCTCGGGCGGGACCGAGATGACGACCTCCGACGAGGAGAGCGCGGCGCAGAGCATCCGCGACGCCGCTGCCGTGGGGGCTGTCCAGCCGGCCAAGGCGCCCTGATTTTCCGTGGATGCCGTCCAGCCGGCGGCACCTGCCGCCGGTGTGCCGCGGGCCTGAAACGGTCGCGGTTTCCCGGCTTTATCCGGGCATGAGAGGGGCTGGCCCTTCCTGATAATGCGGGCATCGTCGTCATGAAGCCCGCATTCAATGGCTGAGACCAGCAAGGAAGATCGCCAGTTACCCGCTTCGGAGCAGCGCCTGAGAAAGGCGCGCGAAGAGGGTAACGTTCCCCGTTCGCGGGATGTGGCGCATCTGCTGGTGATGGGTGCCGGCATGGGGGCGCTTGCCCTGATGGGGCCGTCGCTGGCCGACGGCATGCGACGGCTGATGGCCAGCACCTTCGCCTTCGACGGCCAGGTGCGGCTGTACTTCCTGGATGCGCTGCAACCGACGCTGGCGCATTTTGGCGATCTGGGCTGGCGCACGCTGGCCATCCTGCTGTCGGTCTGTGCGGCTGCCATTGCTGCCAGTACCATTCCCGGCGGCTTCAACCTCAGCGTCAAGGCGCTGGGGGTCAAGATCTCGCGCATCAGTCCGGCCAGCGGTCTCCAGCGCATCTTCTCGCCCGGAACCCTGGTCGAGTTCCTGAAGCTGTCGCTGCTGGCCAGCCTGCTGGGGGCCATCGGCAGCTGGTATGCCATGGACCGCTTTCCCGAGTTCTGCCGCGCTCTCGCATGGGTCACTGGCGGGTTCGGTGGGCCATGCCATGGCGCTGGTGGTGGGGGGCTGGGGCTCTCGATGCTGCTGCTCTTCGCGCTGGCGCTCTTCGACGTGCCGTTCCAGTGGTTCCGACACCGGGCCGACCTGCGAATGACCCGGGACGAGGCCAAGCGGGAGCACCGCGAGTCGGAAGGGGACCCGCAGCTGAAGGGACAGATACGTTCGCGACAACGTGAGGCCGCTCGTCGGCGGATGCTGTCGGCGGTCCCATCGGCGGACATTGTGGTGGTCAACCCGACGCATTATGCGGTGGCAATCCGTTATGACGAGGCAGCCGGGGGGCGCCGCGCGTCGTAGCCAAGGGACTGGACGAGCTGGCGATGCGCATTCAGGCCATCGCGCGCGAGTCGGGGGTTCCGGTGCTGTCGGCCCCGCCGCTGGCACGGGCGCTGTATGCGCATGTGGAGCTGGATCAGGAGATCCCGCAGGCGCTGTACGTGGCCGTGGCCCAGGTGCTGGTCTATGTCTACCAGCTCAAGCGCTGGATTCCGGGTCGTTCGACGGCGCCGCAGGCGCCGGTCGACCTGCCGGTCCCGACGGAGATGGATCCGAAGCATTCTGAAAAGGGTAAACACGCATGAGCGCGCCATTGACGGACAGCGGCCGGGGCATGGCACCGGGAAGGGGCTGGCTGCGGCTGCCCACCCAGCTGCGCATTGCCGGGCAGGAGGTACCGCTGCCGCCATTGTCCTCGCTGGCGGTACCGATGCTGGCCGTGGTGGTGCTGGCCATGATGCTGCTGCCGTTGCCCGCGCCGGTGCTGGACTTTCTGTTCACCTTCAATATTGCGTCCTCGCTGCTGGTGCTGCTGGTGGCGGTGTACACGGTGAAGGCGCTGGACTTCGCCGTGTTTCCGACGGTGCTGCTGGTGACGACGCTGATGCGGCTGTCGCTGAGCGTGGCCTCCACCCGTGCCGTGTTGCTTCATGGCCACACCGGTACCGATGCGGCCGGCAAGGTGATCGAGGCCTTCGCCAACTTCCTGATTGGCGGAAACTACGCGGTGGGCATCATCGTGTTTGCCATTCTCACGGTGATCAACTTCATGGTGGTCACCAAGGGCGCAGGGACGTATTGCCGAGGTGTCGGCGCGCTTTGCCCTGGATGCCATGCCGGGCAAGCAGATGGCCATCGATGCCGACCTCAACGCCGGCCAGATCGATCAGGCCGAGGCACGCCGTCGCCGCCGTGAAGTGAGCCGTGAGGCCGACTTTCTATGGTTCGATGGATGGTGCGTCGAAGTTCGTGCGGGGGATGCCATCGCCAGCATCCTGATCCTGGTGATCAACCCGGTGGGCGGACTCATCATCGGGGTGGTGCAGCACAGCCTGCCGCTGGCCACCGCCGCCAACAACTACGTGCTGCTGGCCATCGGTGATGCGCTGGTGGCCCAGGTGCCGTCGCTGGTGATCTCGGTGGCTGCCGGTCTGCTGGTCTCGCGCGTGGGTGACGGCAACGACGACATCGGCAAGCAGATTGCCAGCCAGCTGTTCTCGCTGCCGCGTGCACTGGGTCTGGTGGCGCTCATCGTGGGCGTTCTGGGCGTGATCCCGGGCATGCCGCACATCGCCTTCCTGTCGCTGGCTGCCATGCTGGGCTATGTCTCCTCAGCTGTCGGTGGCGGCGAAGGAGGCGCCGGCATCTGCCGAGGAAGTGGTGCCGGCTGCGGCTGGCGACGGCGACGCCTCTGGGAGGACGTGCAGCCGGTGGACATCCTGAGCCCGGAAGTGGGATACAAGCTGATCCAGCTGGTGGACAAGTCCAACGGGGTGACCTGCTGATGCGCATCAAGGGTGTGCGCCGCAAGTTTGCCCAGAAATCGGTTTCCTGCCGCCGCCGGTTCACGTGCGCGACCAGCTCGACCTGCGTCCGAACAACTATCGCATCGGCCTGAAGGGCGTGACGGTGGGTACCGGTGAGGCCTATCCGGGCATGTGGCTGGCCATCGACCCCGGTCATGCCGACGTGCGCCTGAACGGCATGCAGACCCGTGATCCGGCTTTCGGCCTGACCGCCTACTGGATCCAGTCTTCGGAAAAGGACATGGCGCAGGCGGCCTGGCTACACCGTGGTGGATGCCTCCACCGTGGTGGCCACGCACCTGCACCACCTGATGCAGCTTTACGCCCGGCGTCTGCTGGGTCGTGGTGAGGTGCAGCAGCTGCTGGATCACCTGGCGCAGTACTCGCCCAAGCTGGTCGAGGAAGTGGTGCCCAAGCTGGTGCTGGTTCCGATGTTCCAGAAGGTGCTGCAGAACCTGCTGGAAGAGTCTGTCCACATTCGCGATCTCAAGACCATTGTCGAGTCACTGGCCGAGCATGGCGCCAAGATTCAGGATCCGGGCGAGCTCACCCGCGAAGTGCGGGTGTCGCTGGCGCCGGCCATCGTGCAGGGCATCTTCGGACCGTCTGCCGACCTGTCGGTGGCCGCACTGGACCCCGCGCTGGAATCGCTGCTCATGCAGTCGTTCGGCCCCGGCTCCAATGGAGCACTGGATCCTTCGGTGGCGGACTTCCTGGCGACTGAAGCCGCCCGGATCTGCCAGCAGCAGGAAGCGCTGGGGCTGCCGGCCTGTCTGCTGGTGCCGGACCGGATCCGTCCGCAGGTGGCAGCCATGGTGCGCAAGGCTGCACCTCGCCTTCGTGTGCTGGCACACGCCGAAATCCCTGATACCCACACCATCCGTATCGGTCAACTGATCGGGAGCAATCGATGAAAAACCATGACCTTCAGTGGCCGCACCATGCGGGAGGCCATCGCCCGTGCCAAGGCACGCTTCGGTGGCGATGTCGACATCCCCGGACAGCGATGCCGTCGGTGATGAAGTGCAGGTGACGGTTGTGGTGCCGATGGCGCGTTCGGCCCGTCGCCGCCGCGCTCTGGAGCAGGTTTCGGCCAGCATCAACGCACTGGCCGCCTCTGGTCGTACGGCCGCCAACGGCACCGAGAACCGTACCGCCAGTGTTGAATCGCGCCCGACGGCACCCGCCGTGGCGGCAACGCCTGCAGCCGCCGTTGCTGCCCCCGCAGTCTCCGTGCCCACGCCGGCTTCGACGGAAAAGAGCAGTACGGCACCGGCGTCGGACGTGGTCAAGGAGGCCGGGCCGACTGAGGATGCGCCGGATGCCGCCACGGTGACCGCACCGAAAGCTGCCGGAAAGACTGCGGCTGACGCCACGGCAGAACCCGTCTGCCCCCGGAAGAAAGGACGCAAGCGTCGCGCGGCTGTGCAGGAAGAGAGCGCGACCCCGGCTGTGCCGGTGGCAGCCAATGCCGACGAGATCAATCCACCGGCAGCCGCGACGCTGGAAGCGCCCGAGGGTTGTTGCGGCCGCCATGGCCGAGGGACGCACCGCTGCCGCAGTACCTGTCTGCAGCCGGGGCCGACCTGAAGCTGGCTGCCGCCAACGATGCCGTGGTGGCCGAGCCATTGCCCCGTGTCAAGGCGCCTGAAGCACAGGGCGAACTCAGCACGCTGGAGTTCCAGCGCCCTGCGTCAACAGCAGCAGGCCGAGAAGGCGGGTTGGGCTGCCCGTCCCAGCGAGGCTGCCGGCTCAGAGACGGCTTCCCGCAACCTGGCGGACGACCGTGCGCAGGTATCTTCCACGGCAGACGTGACCGACGGAAGCGCAAGCAGCGTGCCGGAAACGCCGATGCCCGACTTCGCTGCACTGCTGCAGCAGCAGCGACAGGGTATCCCCATCGACCTCTCGGCGCTTCAGATGCCGGGCAGCACGTCGACGGCCGCTGGCCAGAACGGTTTTCTGGGGGAGCCGTCATGTCGGGGACGGCAGCCGGTGCTGCATCGGGCAGTGCCGCTCCCGGGAGCGTGACGGGGATCCCGCAGGCCATGGCTGACGGTACGGTTGCTGCGCCGTCCATGCCGGCCTCCCAGGCCGGTGCACAGCCCCGGGCCGCGATCACGAATGCTCAGGCCGCTGCAGAGCACGCCCGGACCCATCCTCGTTCTCGCCTGTGGCAGATGGTGGACTCCGCACGGCGGATGCTGGGCATCGGCCGTCGTCGCCGTCTGTGGCATGAGATGGAAGAGGCCAGTGCCGCTACGGAAGGGCAGGGCCAGCCGAGGCAGCGTTGGCCGGCTTTGGCGCCTCTTCGCCGCTGTCGCTGTCCTCCACGCTGGCGGGGCCGGCCACCGACTGGCCGGTGCTGTCCCTGCCCAGTGACATGACCGTGGCCGGTACGGCCGAAGATGCGCGCGAGGCCTGGGCCACGTCGGGCATGGGCTGGTTCGAGGCCACCCGTCGCCGGCCGGGCCAGATGCGCCTGCTGCGCAACCTGCTGGGTTGCCACTTCTCGCCCATGCTGGCGCGTACCCTGGTGGAGCTGCTGCCGTCGGACTATGCCGATGCGCAGGCTGACGAGTGGCTGCGCCAGATGCTGATGCGTGCTCTGGCCGGCGTGAATCAGGGGGTGGGTCTGACCCTGGGTGAGGACCGGACGCTTTTCGATGCCGGTGGCGTGTTTGCGCTGATCGGTCCCCACGGGGTGGGCAAGACCACCAGCATTGCCAAGATTGCGGCCCATCATGTGCTGCGTCATGGGCCGCGTTCGCTGGCCCTGATCACGGCGGATGTCTACCGGATCGGTGCACAGGAGCAGCTGCGGGCCTTTGGCCGGATGCTGGGGGTGCCGGTGCAGGTGGCGCAGGATCGTGAGGTACTGCAACGCCTGCTGAAGGAGCATGAAGGTTGCCGGCTGGTGCTGATCGATACCGCAGGCATTGGTCAGCGCGACGACCGTGTGGGACAGCTGACCTCGGCGCTGGAAGTCTCGCAGGTGCGGCGCGTGCTGGTGATGAACGCTGCGGCTCAGCCGGGCAGTCTGGAAGAAGTGCTGGGCGCCTTCGGTGCGCGCGACACGGCCGGTGTGCTGCTGTCCAAGGTGGACGAGGCCGTGGGACTGGGCGCCTGTCTGGATGCCCTGGTACGTCACCGCCTGCCGCTCCTGGGGTATGCCGATGGCCAGCGCGTGCCCGAAGACTATCACGCCGTGAACTCGGCCGCCTGGTGGAAATGGCTCTGGATCGACAGACTGTGACCCGTTTCCCGGCCTTGTCCATGACCGACAACGAACTGCGCAACCTGTTCGAGGGGTCCCATGTTTGACGCAGCCGTGGACCAGGCGGCCGGATTGCGACGCCTGTTCAGGACCGAACGCTCCCGCCTGATCCCTGCCGGGTGTCTGGTGCCGGAGGCTCAGGCCCGGGTCTTCATCGGACAGATGGCGGCAGCAGCCGGACCCGAGGACGCACGGATGCGGGTCGTGGATCGCAGGGCACTGCACCAGTGGCTGCGCCACACCCATGCCGGCGAGGCCGATGCCCCGGGAGAGGAGCTGCTCTTCTGGCTGGATGATCCGGTGGAAATGGCACGCTGGGTGCATGCACAGGCCGGCGATCGGCTCCTGCTGATCCTCAGTCACCGGCGTGATGCAATGATGGCGCAATATGCCAAGATCAAGCACATTGCCGCCACCACCGGCATCCGACGTTTCGGCGTGCTTTTCGTCGACGTGGAGCAGGTGGCTCGGGGCCGGGAAAACTTCCTGAACCTGGCAGGATGCGCTCGACGTTTTCTCAGCGTGCAGCTCGATGTCGTGGTGGGCAGCTGCCGCGATGAGACCGGACTGCGCACCTGGTCGGGACTGTCGCTGGCAGAGCTGGCACAGTTCCAGTGGTCCTCATGGTCCGGTGCAGGCATGCCAGCGCTGGAAGAGAACGGTTTTTCTGGCGGGGTGGCACATTGAAACCGGAGATGCAATCGATGTATACCCCGCGCGGAACGCTTGACCGCGATTCCGTCATCGAACGCTATGGGAAGATGGTGCGCCGCGTGGCCGTGCAGATGGCCGCGCGCTGCCTTCGAGCATTGAACTGGATGATCTGATCCAGGCGGGGCTTATTGGACTGGTGGACGCCGTCTCCCGCTTCGATGCCGCCATGGGTGTCCAGTTCGACACCTTTGCCATGCAGCGCGTGCGGGGGCGCCATGCTGGATGAACTGCGAAACGCCGACTGGATGCCGCGTTCGGTGCGCAAGAGCCAGCGCAGCATCGAACAGGCCATTCATGCCGTGGAGCAGCGCCTGGGCCGTCCGGCGCAGGAGCGCGAGATTGCCGATGAGCTGCAGGTTCCCCTGGAGGAGTATCAGCGCCTGCTGTCGTCGGCCAAGGGATCGCAGCTGCTGTACTTCGAGGACAGTGCCAGTGAGGACGACGACGAGGGCCGCATCGAGCAGATGCTGCCCGACGATGCGCCCACCCCGGATCGTCGTCTGGAGGATGTGCGCTTTCGCGAGTCTCTGGTGGCGGCCATCGATGGGCTTCCGGAGCGCGAGAAGCTGCTGATGAACCTCTACTATGTGGAAGAGCTGACGCTGAAGGAGATCGGCGAGGTGCTGGGCGTCACCGAGTCCCGTGTCTCGCAGCTGCACAGCCGAGGCCGTTGCACGGCTGCGGGCGAAAGCTTGGGGATTGGATGTAAACGGGGCTTTGCGTGGCCGTTCTTCGGCATGCAACGGACGGCCAAGAGGCTTGCGGGTCAGAGTGGTTTCTAGTGCGAAGACCGGCCAAGGGGACTGCGGCATCTACCTCCTCACAACCGCAAGCGGTGGGATTCGTCGGCAGATACCTCCGCCCCTGGCCTCTCGGCTTGCGGGTGGCAAGAGCCCGAAGCTCCCTGGAGATATCGTCTTTCAATAGGTGCCCCTCATCGAGTCTTCCATTGCACACCTGATAGCCGTCCCTCACCCAGAGCGACACCCGACATGAACCAAAGCGCACCGGGAACGGGTACCCCACAGGCGATTTCTGGAAGCGAAGCGGACAGCATGAGCCGAGGAGGGTGCCCGGTCACGGGGCGCCCTTATCGAAGTCGTCTTCATGGGGCACAAACCTTTCAACAAAGCCGTCCCCACCAGAGCGGCAACCGGCACAAACCGAAGCGTACCGGGAGCGGGTATCCCCACAGGCGATTTCTGGAAGCGAAGCGGACAGCGTGAGCCGAGGAGGGGGCCCGCACGCGCCCCTGCAGCGAAGTCGTCTTTTGTCAGATAGGGATGCCCGAACGAAGTCGTCTTTCGGCAGGCGCGGACATCAGGACAAAGCTGTCTTCCGAAGAAGACTACCGCGTATAGACCAGCGGCTGCGTCTTGAAGATGGTTTCCAGCGCCCGTCGGTTGTTGTCCGACAGGCGCAGCATCAGCGCGCGATTGTCCACCAGCAGCTGTGCAATGTCAGCTGCCTTGCGTCTGTCCACGGGATTGCCTGGAGAGGAGGGCTGACGACGGCCTACCGGTTGAAGGCGAAGAAGCTGCTTCTGCAACTCTGCATGAATCGAATCCAGACGGTCGACTGCATCCGGCGCCTGGCTGGCCAGGGCTGCCTGTTGCCGCCGGAGCAGATCGAGAATGCCGTCAAGATCGTTTCGCTGCATCATGCCGTATAGGAGCGCGTCGAGCGGGGATAGCCGGGCACGCGGGATGACGTGCCATGGTCCTTTCCGCCCTCGGGCCTGTTCGAAGAAGGTTGACCGGATGATTCTGCCGCAGACGGCTCTTCCTTCATCGGGTCTTCCGGATATCCGGTCAGTGTGCCCAGCAGTTCGGAGGCTTCGCGCAGAAGCTTGTCGGCAATCTTGCGACTCTCGATGTGATAGCGCTTCTTCGATGGCCTGCTTGATGGCCTGGACCTTCTCGGCGCGTGCGGATCGGTTTCCTGCGCATCGCCGGGAAGTCAGATTCAGGCCGGGGTCCGAGAGATGGACCTTGTCCGCCTTGCTGATGGGGTCGATGCCAGGTTCCGTGCCGCCGGGTGTGGATACCGCCCCGGCTGCGGCCGTGTTGACCGGCCGGTTCAGCAGGGACACGGTGCTGATGTAGGTGCCTTTCCGGTGATCGCGAGGGTGAACTCCTTGCCAATGACGCGGTCATGCGGGGGCATGAAACGCTCTCTATTGGCGTTATCGCCCTTACCGGAAAACTTGAGGGGAAATCGACCGATTATCGGAAAAATTTTCACGGTTTTCCTTCGACCAGACCGCTGAGCACCTTGCCGCCCGGTGTGCGGACACGGATGGACTCGGCCTTCGCCGGCGCTGGCCAGGGGCGATGGCGTCGGTGGCAATTCTAAACCCGTCGCCCTCGGCAATGGCAGCCACCACTTCGCCTGAGCGGATGCTGGGGGCAGGGCGCAGATGATCGGCGTGCAGCGACTGACCGGCGGCCAGTGTCCGTTGCAGCTCCTGGTTCCCCAGGCGGGTATCGATGGGCAGAGGGGGAGGGGGATCGGGTCCAGTCCACGCGCTGGACGCTGAAGTCGGCCGCTTGCGGGACGGAACCCGGCTGCCAGCTGCTGGCGCGCGACGAGGGCTGGGCCTTCGACGTGGAGCTGGAGATTGTGCCAGACCGTCCAGGTCGCGCCTGACGTGCAGCGCTCGCCCAGGTTGACGCGCCCCCAGAGACGCGCGCCGGCAGCCAGCACGTACTCGGTGTGCCGGCAGGGGGCCAGTGTGCGATGCGCGGCTGGCGCAGGATGTCCGGCGTGTCTGGACGCCCTGCCCGGAAGGGAAGCCTGGTTGACGTTTCAGCCAGGCCAGCATGGTGTCCGCGCTTTGCGGTGCCGGGGCTGATGGTGGTGCCAGTCGCCCCGGGCTGGACATGAGGGCGGGGACGGACGCCGGCGCACCGCCTCGAGATGAAATGGGCTGTCTGCACGACGGATGTGTCGTGCTCCCGTGTTGCGGCCTCCGAGTCGGAGCCTGCCAGCAGCGTGAGCAACAGCAGTCCCGAGCACGGCGGCACGGTGCAGCTTTCGCGTCTTACGTGCAACAGGTGGTGGATGGGTTCGTCCAGTCCCGCACGGGTTGAAAAAGTGGATGCACGCTCCGCAAGCTGTCCGGTCAGGCGGAACAGTGAGAGCAGAGCGGGGATGCAGAGTGTTCATCGGATGTCGTGAATCGGAAACCGTGAGACAGGAACAAGAAGACAGCATGCGCCAACGAATGGCCATGCGCAGATGATCGGCGGCCGGATGTCCGGATGAATGACCCTCGCGAGTGTGGCCTTTGTACCGACGACGATGGACGGAGAACGCTCATTGGGGAAGAAGGTGACAGACGCGGGCTCGTGATCGGGGTGGCACGGTAATGATGGTTATCCACCCTGGGAAATGGAATAAGGGGGAATTTCCGGCCTGTTCCTTCGATCGGGAAGAAGTGGGCTGAGGATAATGTGCAGCGTGAAAAAGGCCGTGATGCGGCGTGAGGATGAGCATGTTCGAGCAGATGACGGACGCACTGGATTTCCATGGTAGGGCCCCTGCAGCTTCGGGCAAGCCGGCAGGGAGACGATTGCCTCCAACATTGCCAATGCCGATACGCCGAACTTCAAGGCGAAGGATTTCGATTTCGGGGCGGCACTGCGTGAGGCATCGGGGATGCCAGCGAGTGATGCAGGCAGCCGTGCCGCGTTGCCTGCGGCCGAAGGGGGGCTGTCCACGGTGGCGCTGGCGCGGACGCACCGTGGTCACCAGCAGTTGGGCGGGGGGCTGAAGGTCGGCGGGCAGCCGGACCTGAAAGTACGTGCATCCCGAGCAGCCCAGCATGGACGGCAATACGGTGGACCTGAACCGGGAGCGTGCACAGTTCTCGCAGAACGCCGTGGGTTACGAGGCCAGCCTGCGTTTCCTCAATGGCCGCATCAAGACGATGATGACCGCAATCCGCGGTGAATGAGAAGGGTAACGAGCATGTCTCTCTGATGAACATTCTTCCGCTGGCTGGCAGCGCCCTGTCGGCGCAGAGCCAACGGCTGAACACGGTGGCATCCAACCTGGCCAACGCCGATACGGTGGCAGGGGCCGGATGGAAAGCGTCTACAAGGCCCGTCAGGTGGTGTTCAAGCCTCGCCATGGTGGAGGCGCGACAGGCCGCAGGCGCCCGTCAGTGGTCCACGCGGGGTGCTTCGGCATCGATGGGCGTTCGGGTGGTGGACGTGATCGAGGATCCCACGCCCGGCAAGCAGACCTATGACCCGAAGAACCCGGCGGCCAATGCCGAGGGCTATGTGATGCACAGCAACGTGAACGTGATCGAGGAGATGGTGAACATGATCTCGGCCTCACGTTCCTATCAGAACAACGTCGAGATGATGAACACGGCCCAGCAGCTTGCACTCAAGACGCTGTCGATCGGTCAGTGAACGAAGGATATCTGAACAGGGGTGAGTGGCATGCTGAAGAGTCTGACCGGTGTGATGAGCTGGCCCACGGCGGCCAAGGGTGAGGACAAGTCGAAGGATTTCAGGACGACTGATGATGCCAACAGCGGGGGCGTGAAGGCATCGGCAGGTCTGATGGACGGGGTGGCCAATCCCCAACGTCAACAAGAATGATGAAAGTACTGCCGACGGGACGGAGGATCGCTTCCTGAAGCTGCTGGTGGCGCAGATGCGCAACCAGGATCCGATGAACCCGATGGAGAATGCGGAGGTGACCTCGCAGCTGGCGCAGATCAGTACGGTTCGGGGTATCGAGTCGCTGAACAAGTCGATGGCGAACTTCACGGCCAGTGCGGCGCAGAACACGGCGCTGGCGTCGGTCAACATGATCGGCAAGAAGGTGCTGGCGCCGGGCGAGCGCTTCGAGTTCCAGGGGACGAAAGCGGGGTGAGACGCGTCTGGGCTTCGAGCTGAACGCCAAGGCCAGCAATGTGCGGGTCGATCTGGCCAACGAACGGGGCGAGATCGTCTACAGCCAGCAGATGAGCAATCTGGATGCCGGGGCGCACAGCTCGGCCTGGGATGGCAAGGATGCCAACGGTCGCGCCATCGATGCCGGCATGCTGCGCATGACGGTGACGGCAGTGGATGATGGCACCGCGGTGGAGTCGAAGACGCTGGTGCCGGTGACGGTGACCGGCGTGGCCCAGACCAATACCGGCGCCATGCTGGAGCTGGACCATGCAAAACCGGTATCGCCGGCAGAAGCCCGGTTGATCATCTGATCGAGTCTTTCATGATTGCGATATCGTCCGGATGCGTCGTGATTGTTCTCCCGGTTCCTGGATGGAGTCTCGGAGGACAGTGCGTGGCGCACGCGGAACGTATCGCTTCCTTTCAGTCATTGGTTCGCGGAACCCTGCTCGGGGCGCGACATTTCAACGGATCGCCATTTTTCGAGGAGTCTGATCCATGGCATTTCAGCAGGGGCTTTCCGGCCTGAATGCAGCGGCGCGCCATCTGGACACGATCGGCCATAACGTTGCCAACGCCAGTACCGTTGGCTTCAAGGCATCGCGTGCCGAGTTCGCCGATGTGTACGCCACCACGGTGTACGGGGTTTCCAACGTCTCGCCTGGCATCGGTACCGAAGTGGCGGCAATTGCGCAGCAGTTCTCGCAGGGTGCGCTGACCACCACCAACAACTCGCTGGACCTGGGCATCAATGGTGGCGGTTTCTTCCGCATGTCGGACAACGGCGGCGCCATCACCTATACCCGGGAAGGGCAGTTCAAGCTCGACAAGAGCGGCTACATCGTCAACGCCTCGGGCAAGCGCCTGACGGGCTATCCGGTGGACAAGAACGGGGTGGTGACCAATGGTACTGCCCAGGATCTGAAGCTGGATTCGACGGACATTGCGCCGAAGGCGACCACCTCGGCCGCGGTGCGCGTGAATGTGGATGCGCGCGCCACCACGCCGGCCAATGCCTTCACGCTGACGGATGCCAAGACCTATGACGGCGGCACGTCGGTGAGCGTGTTCGACTCGCTGGGACGCGAACATGTGATGGCGATGTACTTCCGCAAGACCGGCGACAACAGCTGGGAAGTGCATGGCACGCTGGATGTCGAACCGCTCAATGGGGGGCTGCCGTGGGCAAGCTGGCCTTCAATCCCAACGGTACGCTGAAAGGGGCGAGTGACGGTGACGGAGATCCGACCACCAGCAATGCCATGACCTTCGACGTGTCGCTGAACATGGGCGCTGACGCGGGCGGAAACCAGACCGTCTCGGTGAATTTCGCCGATACGACCCAGTTCGGTACCAATTTCACGGTGGCGCACCAGGAGCAGAACGGGAACGGCTCCGGCAAGCTGGCCGGCTTCTCGGTGGGGCGTGACGGCAGCCTGATGGCCCGTTACACCAACGGTCAGACGGTGAGCAAGGGCCGCGTGGCGCTGGCCAACTTCACCAATCCGCAGGGGCTGCAGCCGCTGGGCGGCAACCAGTGGGGTGAAACGGCCGATTCGGGCGCTCCGCTGGTGGGGTCGCCGTCCACCGGGCACGCTGGGCGTGATCCAGTCAGGGGGCGCTGGAGTCCTCCAACGTGGATCTGACGCAGGAGCTGGTGAACATGATCACGGCCCAGCGGGTTTATCAGGCCAACGCGCAGACCGTGCGGACGCACGACCAGCTGCTGCAGACCATCGTCAACCTGCGCTGATGATGTCTTGTAATCCGGGGCGAGGCATGTGTCTGGCCCCGTGACGGGAGTGAATGAATGGACCGGATGATCTATCTGTCGATGACGGGTGCCAAGGCGCTGATGGAGCGTCAGGATGCGCTGTCTCACAACCTGGCCAACGCCTCCACCGATGGCTTCCGTGCTGATCTGATGACGGCACGCGCCGTGCCGATTCGCGAGGAGGGCACGGCCACCACGCGGGTGTTCAACGTGGAGACGTCCACGGGCTTCGACGGAAAGTCCGGTCCGATCCGCCAGACCGGCAATCCGCTGGACCTGGCGATCCGGGATAACGGCTGGTTCGCGGTGCAGGCGGCTGACGGCAGCGAGGCCTCACGCGCGATGGAGGGCTGGTGGTGGATGAGCAGGGCAACCTGCGACGCGCCGCGGTCAGACGGTGCTGGGTGATGGCGGCCCGATCTCGGTGCCGGCTGGTGCCGACGTGCAGGTGGCCGATGACGGCACCGTGATGGTGCAGGTCGGTCGGCAGAAGCCCAGCCAGGCGGGCAAGCTGAAGCTGGTCGACCCGGACATGGCCGAGCTGAAGAAGGGCGACGACGGCCTGATGCGGATGAAGGAAGGCGGCGAGGCGCCGGTTTCCGACAACGTGCGGGTGGTGCAGGGCGCCGTGGAAGGCGCAACGTGAACGTGGTGGAGTCGATGGTGGGCATGATCGAAGTCCAGCGGCAGTTCGAGATGCAGATGAAGCTGCTGCAGACGGCCGAGAGCAACGAGCAGCGTGCCAGCCAGATCCTGTCGATTCGCGGTTGATGCCGGCAGGGAATGATGATGTCGGTCGGTCATGGAAGAGCGCCCGTGCGGGGTGCCACCGGGAACCGGTCGATGAAGGACATGGATTGACGAGGGACGCCGCATGGGGCGTACCGGGGAGAGGACAAGATGATTCGATCGTTGTGGATTGCCAAGACCGGTCTGGATGCGCAGCAGACGCAGATGGACGTGATCTCGCACAACCTGGCCAACGTGAGCACCAATGGCTACAAGCGTTCGCAGGCCGTGTTTGAAGACCTGATCTACCAGAACATGCGGCAGGTAGGGGCGCAGTCCTCGGCCGACACGCAGCTGCCGACCGGATTGCAGCTGGGTACCGGTGTGCGGCCGGTTGCCACATCGCGTCTGTTCACGCAGGGCAACCTGCAGCAGACCAGCAACAGCTTCGACCTGGCCATCAGCGGCCACGGTTTCTTCCAGCTGCAGATGCCCGACGGCACGACCGGCTATACCCGCGACGGCTCCTTCCATCCGGATGCGCAGGGACAGCTGGTGAACTCCAATGGCATGCCGCTGTCGCCTCCCATCACCATCCCGCCGGGTACCCGCGATGTGACGGTGGGCAACGACGGTACCGTGTCGGTGTCGATTGCCGGCCAGGAAGGGGTGACGCAGATCGGTCAGATCCAGCTGGCCACGTTCCAGAACGCGGCCGGTCTGGATCCGCAAGGCCAGAACGTGTTCAAGGAAAGCGATGCCTCGGGCACGCCCACGGCAGCCACGCCGGGTGTCAACGGCGCGGGCCTGCTGCAGCAGGGCTATCTGGAAACCTCCAACGTGAACGTGGTGGAGGAGCTGGTGTCGATGATCCAGACGCAGCGTGCCTACGAGATCAACTCGAAGGCGATCCAGACCTCCGACCAGATGCTGGCTCGTATCTCGCAGCTCTGAGCATGAAGGGTGATTGCATGATGCCTGCCACCGAGAAACGCCGTCTGAATTCGGGTTCCGGCCGCCGTCCTTCCTCCGTTCGGACCGCCGGGAGCGGGCGGCTGGCAAGGCCGCTGCTGGTGCTGTCGATGCTGGCGCTGGCCGGCTGCTCGACGGTGATGCCGCCCCGGGCGCGGATCGACACGCCGATGGTGGATCACAACCGGCTGGCGTCGATGCGGGCGGTGCCGCAACGCCAGGCCAATGGGTCCATCTTCCAGGCTGGCGCGACGCGCAACATGTTCGAGGATCGCCGCGCCCGCCAGCCGGGCGACATGCTGACGATCCTGATCGAGGAGCGCTCGTGGCCAAGCACAGCTCCAACAGCACCATCGACCGCAAGGGGCGGGGATCGGCTGCTTTGGCGCATTGCCGTTCGTGAAGGCTGACAAGCTGGGCAAGCTGGGGCTGGATGCCTCGACCAGCAACAGCTTCGAGGGCAAGGGCGCGGCGGGCAACGAGAACCAGTTTGCCGGCACCATCACGGTGACGGTGGTGGACGTGCTGCCCAATGGCAACCTGGTGGTGAGTGGCGAGAAGCAGGTGGGCATCAACCGTGGGGTGGAGACGCTGAAGTTTGCTGGGTGGTGGATCCGCTGACGATCATGCCGGGCAACACGGTCAGTTCGACGCAGGTGGCTGATGCGCGCATGCAGGTGCGTGGCGCAGGTGACATCGACAAGGTGCAGACGACCGGCTGGCTGACGCGCTTCTTCCTGTCGGCCATGCCGATCTGACCCTCATGGCGGCATCGGCTTGGGGAGAGGGCGCCCCAGGCCGGTACTGCCGGAAACGCCCGGTTTTTCCGGGCTTCATCAGGCGTTCCTGAGGAACGCTTTCTGGTCTGATAAAGGGTGTGAAACCCCGGGTTCCCGAAAAGGACCAGAATCGATGAGCAGACCGGACAAACTTCGCCCGCCGGGCACGATCACCAGGCTGCTGGCAGCAACCTGCGGGGTGGCTGCCCTGCTGGGCAGCCTGCCGGCTCAGGCCGAGCGCCTGAAGGAAGTGGCCAGCATCCAGGGGGTGCGGACCAACCAGCTGCTGGGTTATGGCCTGATGGTGGGGCTGGACGGTACCGGAGACCAGACCACGCAGGCGCCTTTCACGGCGCAGAGCATGAAGTCGCTGCTGCAGCAGCTGGGCATCCAGCTGCCGGCCGGTGACGCCCCAGCTGAAGAACTCGGCCGCCGTGATCGTGACGGCGCAGCTGCCTGCGTTCTCGCAGCCGGGACAGCTGATCGACGTGACGGTGTCCTCGGTGGGCAACGCCAAGAGCCTGCGCGGTGGCACGCTGTTGCTGACGCCGCTGCGGGGCGTGGATGGCGAGATCTACGCCGTGGCGCAGGGCAACGTGGTGGTGGGCGGTGCAGGGGCATCGGCTGGCGGCAGCAAGGTGCAGATCAACCACCTGAGTGCCGGCCGCATTCCTGGCGGGGCGACCGTTGAACGGGTTGTGCCCAACCAGACGCTGGAAGGCGATTCGATCCGGGTGGAGCTCAACCGAACGGACTTCTCGGACGTGCGGCTGGTGACGGATGCGATCAACCAGAAGATCCGCCTTCGCCCGGGCAGTGACGGCCGCCGTGCCGTGGCGATGGACGCCCGGTGGTGCAGGTTCCGCTGCCGCGGATCCGGCGCAGCGCGTGGGTTTTCTGGCCGAGCTGGAATCGATGGAAGTGGGACTGACGGCGGCGCCGGCCAAGGTGATCGTGAATGCGCGCACCGGCTCCGTGGTGATGAACCAGTCTGTGGCGCTGGCACCCAGTGCCGTGGCGCACGGAAATCTGTCGGTGATGGTGTCCTCGACGCCGGTGGTGAGCCAGCCCGGCGCCTTCTCGGGCGGGCAGACGGTGGCCGAGCAGGTGTCGGACATCACGGTGCGCCGGAGGGTGGGGCCGTGATGATGCTGCCGAAATCGGCACAGCTGAAGGATCTCGGTGCGGGCGCTGAACTCGCTGGGCGCGACACCGCAGGACCTGATTGCCATTCTGCAGGCGTTGCAGGCCGCAGGCAGCCTGAAGGCCGAGCTGGAGATCATCTGATCTCGGCTGGCGCTTCTTTCTCGATGATGCGAGGGGCGGATGTCGCCCGGGGAGCGTGTTTCGATGTCTCTGCTTCTTCGGCCTTCTCGGCCCGGGCCGATGCTGCCTCGTCGGCCGGCTCTCGCTTATGACGGACGCAGCTCGGATGCGCTGCGCCACGCCAGTCCCTCGGATCGGGAGGCCATCCGCCAGGTGGCCCAGCAGTTCGAGGCGCTGTTCATGCGTCAGCTGCTCAAGGGCATGCGTGACGCCGTGCCGAAAAGCGGCATGTTCGATGGCACAGGCAGCGATACCTTCACCAGCATGCTGGATACGCAGCTCTCGACCTTGGCGGCCGGGCAGGGCAACGGTCTGGCCGCGATGATCGAGCGGCAGCTGCTGGGGGGCGGGGACGGTGCCCGTCCGGCGTCTGAGATCGGGGCTTGGTCGCCTCGGGAGAACGAGCCGTTCATGCCGAAAGCGCCAGAAGCCGAAGCGGCGGTTTCATCGGCTGCCGACGGCTTGGGGCAGGGCGGTCAGAGGGATCCTTCCCGGCATGGTGCCGATGCCCGGACCGGATTGCGGGATGTTGCGGCGCAGTCCCTGTCGGGAGGTCGGGTGGTGGCCGGGCAGGGGCTGGCCGCGCTGGGGCCCGTGCAGGCGGCCTTCGTGCAGAAGATGTGGCCGCACGCGCTGAAGGCCCAGGAACAGACCGGTCTTCCGGCAGCATGGGTCGTTGGTCAGGGCCGCATTGGAGTCCGGGCTGGGGGACAGCGCGATATACGGGATGCGCAGGGCAATCCCAGCCACAACCTGTTCGGCATCAAGGCGGGCAAGGGGTGGAAGGGCCGGACGGTGGCCGCGATGACGACGGAGTATGTCGATGGCGTGGCCAGGAAGTCCGTGGAACTGTTCAGGCGCTACGAAAGCTATGCCGAGGCATTTGCGGACTGGGCGACCTTGATGGCAGCCAATCCGCGCTATCGGCAGGTGGTGCAGGCCGGCAGTGCCGGGGAGTTTGCCGAGGGGCTGGAAAAGGGCGGTTACGCCACCGATCCAGCCTACGGCGCGAAACTGAAGCAGACGATTGGCAGTCTGCTGCGGGCGGTGACCGGGCAGCGACAGTAACCAGAAGGGAAGACGGGCAACATGGCAGGACTCATCCAGATCGGGCAGAGCGCACTGGCAGCAGCCTATACGCAGCTTCAGACGGGCGGACACAACATTGCTAACGTGCACACGCCGGGCTAGTGCGCCAGGAGGTTCAGCTGGCGACAGCGGGCGGGCAATACCATGGACACGGCTATATCGGCAACGGTGTGGAAGTGCAGGACGTGCGCCGTGCCTATGACCGGTTCATGGCCGACGAGGTCACGCGCAGCACCTCGCTGGCCGGCACCGATGCCGTGCGGGCGCAGCAGCTGGGGCAGGTGGACAACCTGCTGGCCGATACCGAGACGGGCATTGGGTGGCTATGGACGAGTTCCGTGCGGCGCTGGGCGACCTGGTGAACCAGCCGGCCGACGGCAGTGCGCGGGCGGTGATTGCGGCACGCGCCAACACGGTGGCAAACCGTTTCTCGGAAACCTCGCAGAAACTGGAAGCGATGGTGGGTGAGGCAGGCCGTCGACTGGAGGATTCGGCCCAGTACGTGAATGCCCGGCTGGAACAGGTGGCATCGCTGAACCGTCAGATCACGCAGTCCTACGCCAATGGCCATCAGCCCAACGACATGCTGGACCAGCGGGATTCGCTGATCAATGAGCTGGCCTCCAAGATCCAGCTGACCCGTGACGATCAGCCAGATGGTTCGGTGAACCTGTATTCAGCCAACGGTCATTCGCTGGTTCTTTCGGAGCGGGCGGCCCAGCTGAAGACCGTGCCGGGTGATGCCGATTCGGCTCGCACGCGCCTGATGCTGGACATTCACGGCAAGCAGGTGGAAATGAGCGAGAGCACGCTGGGTTCGGGTGAGATCGCCGGGCTGCTTCGCTTCCGGGACCAGGACCTGCTGGCGGTTCAGGCATCGCTGGGGCGGATGGCGGCCGCTTTCGCCGGCGCCTACAACGCGCAGCAGGCGCGCGGTCTGGATGCGAACGGAAAGCGTGGGCCGTGCCATGTTCGAGGTGGGCAAGCCGGTGGTGCAGGCAGCCGACCACAACACCGGCGGGGCGAAGCTGGAGGTGAGCGTTCTCGATACGTCGAAGCTGAAGGCGGCCGATTACCGTCTTTCCTACGATGGCAGCGTCTACCAGCTGGAAGACGTGGTGAGCAAGAGCCGTCGTGAATTCGCTCAGATGCCGATCGAGGTGGACGGTCTGAGTATCCGGCAGGCATCCGGTGCGATGGCTGCAGGGGATTCGATGATGATCCAGGCAGGCACCGCTTATGCGGGCCGCATGCGATCGGTGCTGCGCGATGGTAGTGCAATTGCCTCTTCGGACGTGATGACGGTGAATGGCAGTGCTGCCAACAAGGGTTTCACGACAGTCAGGCAGCTTGCGGAAGATGAGGAGGGCAGGGCGGGCTGGATCCGGTCAAGGTGACCTTCACGGCGAACAACCGGTACCGGGTCGAGGTGAATGGCAATGCCGTGGGGGCCGAGAAGGAATTCGAACCCGACAAGCCCTTTAATGTGGAGGCGAACGGCTGGACGCTGACGCTGAGCGGGCGCCCTGCGATGGGGGATGTACTGGAGATGAAGAAGCGTAGCGCGCCGCGCCAGGACAACGCCAATGCCCGTGAGATGACGCTGCTGGCCGATCGGCATAACGTGGATGGGGCGACCTTCAGCCAGGCCTTTGCGTCGCTGCTGTCGGATGTGGGGAGCCGTGCGCTGCAGGCCAAGACGTCGGAGAAGGCGTCGGCCAAGATGCTGGAGGGTGCCAAGACGGTGCTGGCCAACCGCAGCGGGGTGAACCTGGATGAAGAGGCGGCGCGTCTGCTGCAGTACCGGCAGGCGTACCAGGCGGCGGCGAAGGTGATCCAGACCGCTGATGAAATGTTCAATTCGATTCTGGCTCTGGCAAGGTGACGATGATGAGAGTGGCAAGCAACCAGTTCCGTAACCAGGCGGTGCAGACCATCACCGAGCAGCAGGCGACCATCGCCAGTTGCAGCAGCAGGCCTCGACTGGCCAGAAGGTGAATCGCCCCAGCGATGACCGGCAGCGGCCGAAGTCGAGCGCCTGCGGTCCGATCAGGCACGGACGGACATCGAGAAACGCATGATGTCGTTTGCCAAGAGCCAGATGGCTCAGGCCGAGAGCCTGCTGGGCAACGGCATCGAGACGCTTCAGCGTGCGCGTGACCTGATGATCAGTGCCCGCAACGGTGTCATGAACCGCGAGGACCGCGAGACGATTGCCGGGCAGCTGATGCAGTACCGCATCGAGCTGCTGGACATTGCGAACCAGCAGACACAGGACGGCAACTACATCTTTGGCGGCAGTGGCAGCGAGCATGCACCCTTCTGGCCGCAGAACAATCCGACCTTTCAGAGCGAGCCGGGGGTACGGCAGACGGGTCTTCGGATTCCGTATGACCTGACGGTGGACGGTTCGTGGGTGATGCAGGGGTTTGGCGCCCGGGATGAAGAAAGCATCTTCCAGGAGCTGGATACGGTGATTGGCGCGCTGCGTGGCAACGGTGACGTGGACGGTGCGCTGAAGCGCGGGATGTCGTCGGTGGATCAGACGCTGAACCTGATGTCGGAACAGCGCAGCATCCTGGGCGAGCAGATGCACATGATCGACGCACGCGAACGTCTGCTGTCGTCGGGTGAGCTGAGTGCATCCCAGCGCCGCTCGGACCTGATGGACACCGATTATGCCGAGGTGCTGTCGGGCATCCAGTCGCGTGACATGGCATTGCGTGCTGCCATGCAGACCTATTCGCAGGTCTCCCGGTTGTCGATGTTCGACTACCTCTGATCGCTGCAGGGTTGAGGGGGCAGGGGGCGCAGGTAGGCTGCGCCCGGGATCCTCCGTCTTTCGGGAAGTGCATTGATGTCATTGTCCAGTCTGCTGATCGGCTACCGTCCCGTGATCGATCGTGATCGTCGCATCATGGCCCTGCAGGTGCGATTTGCCTCACTGGGTGAGGAGCCGACGCGGCTTTCGGACCTGTACCGGCTGATGGCCGGAGATCGGCCGCTGCAGTCGCATACGCTGCTGCTGTCGGCGCCGCAGGCCGAGTTCGATGCCGGACTGGGTGATCTGGAGCCGACTCCGGGACTGTGGCTGGAGGTGCCGGCGACGGTGGCCGAGGATCCGGAGCATCAGCAGATGCTGCTTCTGCTGCATGATCGCGGCATGGGCATGGTGCTTCAGGGAACGCCCGCCACACAGCTGCCCGAGGAGCTGCTGGCGGTGTTTCGGCTGGCCATGGTGGATGTCGAGGATGAGCGGCGGGGCAAGGAGAGCGAGCCGGACATGGGATTGATCCGGCCACGTACGCGGCGCAACACGGCCGTGGTGCAGAGCGGTGTGGACAGCCTGCCGCTGATGGAGCAGGCCTTCGATGGGCGCCTATGCGGTGTGCGGCTGGCAGATTCCGCCGCTGGTGCCCTCGGATTCGGCAGTGGGCAGCGCCGACTATCTGGGCGCTGCGGCTGCTGTCGATGGTGGACCGGGATGCGTCGTTGCGCGAGATCGAGGCGGTGGTCCGCCGAGAGCCGGAGATCGCTTTCCGGCTCCCTGCAGCATATTGATTCGATGGGTTTCGGGCTGTCGGTACCCGTGCAGAATTTCCAGCAGGCAGTGATGTTCATGGGCTACCAGGGGCTGCGCCGCTGGCTGTCGCTGATGCTGGTGAGCGTGAGTGCCGACGAAAGTCGCCGGCCGCTGATGCTGGCCTCGTTCCGACGGGGGCTGATCCCGAGCAGCTGGTCGGCCACGGCGCTGACAGTGAGCTGCGCGAGGAGATGTTCCTGCTGGGCGTCTTCGCTGCTGGATCGGGCGCTGGGGCAGCCGTTCTCGAAGCTGCTGGCCAAGGTACGGGTGCCCGATGCCGTGCGTGAGGCGCTGGTGGAGGGCACGGGGCCGCACGTACCGCTGCTGCGGGTGGTGGAGTCGATCGAGCAGGGACCGACGCCGGATCTGCTGGTCTGGCTGGAGAACAGCCACCGGGGCTGGATGCGTGCAACCGTGCGATCTCGCCACGCTGCGCGTCGTGGAGGTCTGAAGGCCTTGACGGCCTTCAGGCTCGGTGGGCTGGTGCTGCGGGGTGACCGGAAGGCGTTTGTCCCAGTGATCTGCGGCTGTCCTGATGGCTTGCATCATCCGGCGTGATACCCGGAACTGCGGGGGTGCCGTCGGGATGTTTCATGGCAGGAAAGAAGCCGGCTGGATGTAAAATGGCCGGCTATTTTTTTGGAGAGATCATGCCCAAGTTACGCTCTGCCACCAGTACCCAGGGCCGCAACATGGCCGGTGCCCGCGCGCTCTGGCGCGCCACCGGCATGAAGGAAACCGATTTCGGCAAGCCGATCATCGCCGTGGTCAACTCGTTCACGCAGTTCGTGCCGGGGCAGTGCATCTGCGCGACATGGGCCGGCTGGTGGCCGAACAGATCGAGAAGGCCGGGGCGGTGGCCAAGGAGTTCAACACCATTGCCGTGGACGACGGCATTGCGATGGGCCATGGCGGGATGCTGTATTCGCTGCCCTCGCGCGACCTGATCGCCGACTCGGTGGAGTACATGGTCAATGCGCACTGTGCGGACGCGATGGTGTGCATCTCCAACTGCGACAAGATCACCCCGGGCATGCTGATGGCCGCACTGCGACTGAACATTCCGGCGGTGTTCGTGTCGGGCGGGCCGATGGAGGCCGGCAAGACGAAGCTGGCCGACAGGGTGATCAAGCTGGACCTGGTGGACGCCATCTGCAAGAGCGCCGACCCGACGGTGAGCGATTCCGACAGCGACATGATCGAGAAGTCGGCCTGTCCGACCTGCGGTTCCTGTTCGGGCATGTTCACGGCCAACTCGATGAACTGCCTGACCGAGGCGCTGGGGCTGAGCCTGCCGGGCAATGGTTCGTGCCCAGCCACGCATGCCGACCGCCGGCAGCTGTTCCTGCGGGCCGGCGACCAGATCGTGGAACTGTGCCGCCGCTATTACCAGGAGGACGACGCCTCGGTGCTGCCGCGTGCGCTGGCCACGCGCGACGCCTTCGAGAACGCGATGAGCCTGGACATCGCCATGGGCGGTTCCACCAACACGGTTCTGCACCTGCTGGCGGCGGCGCAGGAGGCCGAGGTGGATTTCACCATGGCCGACATCGACCGGCTGTCGCGCGTGGTGCCCTGCCTGTCGAAGGTGGCACCGAACACCGAGAAGTACCACATGGAGGATGTGCACCGTGCCGGTGGCGTGATGGCCATTCTGGGCGAGCTGGACCGCGCCGGGCTGCTGCACAACCAGACGCGCACCATTCTGGGCGTGTCGATGCAGGAGCAGCTGGCGCGCTACGACATCATGCAGACGCAGGACGAGGCGGTGCATACCTTCTACCGGGCAGGCCCGGCAGGCATCCGCACGACCGAGGCGTTCTCGCAGGACTGCCGCTGGAAGACGCTGGACCAGACCGGGCCGAGGGCTGCATCCGCGACCGGGCCCATGCCTACAGTCAGGATGGCGGTCTGGCCATGCTGTCGGGCAACTCGCCGAGAACGGCTGCATCGTGAAGACGGCGGGCGTGGACGAGAGCATCCTGAGTTCACGGGCAAGCGCAAGGTCTTCGAGAGCCATGAAGACGCCGTGGCCGGCATCCTCGGGTGGCGATGTGGTGGCCGGCAACGTGGTGGTCATCCGCTACGAGGGCCCCTAAGGGCGGCCCGGGCATGCAGGAGATGCTCTATCCCACCAGCTACCCGAAGTCGATGGGTCTGGGGCGGCCTGTGCGTTGCTGACCGATGGTCGTTTCTCGGGGGCACGTCGGGGCTGTCGATCGGGCACTGTCTCGCCGGAGGCAGCGTCTGGCGGGATGATCGGCCCGGTCGAGGACGGTGACACGATCGCCATCGACATCCCGAACCGTTCGATCCGGCTGGAGGTTCCGGAAGAGGAGCTGGCCCGGCGCCGCGCCGCGATGGACGTGCATGGGATGGAAACCCCGCAACCGGCAGCGTGAGGTGTCGTTCGCGCTGAAGGTGTTCGGGCACTTCGCCACCTCGGCCGACAAGGCCGTGCGCGACAAGACGATGCTCTGATCCACGCAGGGGCGTTCTGCGACTTTTCAGGGCCGGCTTTGCCGGCCCTTGTCGTTTGTGCGGGAACCCGTGCCGGGGTGAGGGCGTGTCGAGCGTGGAGGCAAAGGATGTCCAGCGCCCAGGGCACCTGAATGGCGTGGAAGATGAACAGGATTTTGCTGCAATGCAACGTCTTGCCGCGGATGGTTACGCATGGCCTTTTCTGACGGATCTTTCGCTCGGGGCGCTCAATCAGGCAATGAAAGCAAGTCTTGTTACGGAATATGTTGTATATATCACGAAAAACAGGGCTTCCACTGTCGAGTCCCCTGGGGCTGCATCCGTCGGTCATTCGGCGACGAATTCCGGTGAATGCAGGCTGGGCGGGGATCTTCGGGGGATGGGCGGTCGGTGGCGTGTGGGCGGAGCGCAACTTTAGGCGCTGCTTAAGGCTATACGGGTAACACATTGAAAAACAATGATTTAGCTATTAGAATGTACGCATTGGTTCAAGGTTGTGGCGAAAGGAAAGATGGTGCGCGCAGTTACGTTGTCGTGGGTGTCCGTGGTGCTGGTGAGTGCAATGCTGCTGGCAGGGGGCCCATGCTCAGGCGGCGCCGGCCCGAAGCCTTCGGCCGGGGTCAGTGGCAAGGCGGGGGCATCGCGCAAATGCCAAGGCTGCCTCAAGGGCACGCGCAAGACGGCAGCAGGCACGAAGGCCGCAGCATCCGCAACCCGAGGGGGCGCCTCACGCAGTGCCAGCGCAAAATCGGGCAAGACAGTTGCCGTCAAGGCGACGTCTGCCGCCAAAACAACCAAAAATTAGTAACAAAAGCGCGCAATTTGATGCCAAGAAGAAGCCTCGTCGCCAAAGCCGCCCTCAGCCCGGTGCGTGTAGCCTCGACGACCGGTGTTCGCCCGGAAGGGCGTGATGCTGCAGCGCAGCGAAAGCGTGTCGAATCTGCCATGGCAGCGGCGGCCCAGAACAGCGACGGTCTGCGTCTGTGCGTCCGCAGCTGCTGGGCACGGGGAGCGCCGGGGTCGGTGCGCGCACGGTGTCGCTGGCAAGCAACGAGAGCTTCGCACCCCGTGCATCGGAACTGCCGGCCATTGCCAGTGGTTCGCTGGGCGAGGCAGCTGGCCTGAACCGCATCCCGGATCCGCTGGCGCTGCGTTCCAGCGTGGCGCTGGTGGTGATCCGCGAAACGGCAAGATCCTGTACGACAAGAATTCGTCGGCGGTGCTGCCCATTGCCTCGCTGACCAAGCTGATGACGGCAATGGTGGTGCTGGATGGTGGCCAGCCGCTGGACGAGAAGATCCGCATCGAGGCCGAGGACCGAGATACCGAGCGCTACAGCACCTCGCACCTGCCGGTGGGTACCGAGCTGACTCGGGCCGAGCTGATGCAACTGGCGCTGATGTCTTCCGAGAATCGGCAGCACACGCGCTGGCGCGCAGCTATCCGGGCGGGTGACGGCCTCGTGGCTGCAGCCAACCGCAAGGCGCGCGAGATCGGCATGGGATTCGGTGTTCCTGGACCCGACCGGGCTGTCGGCCTCGAACGTGTCGACGGCGCGTGACCTGGCATTGCTGGTGGCGCGCTCGGCGCGCTATCCGGAGATCCGTCGTTTCTCGGTGGCCAGCCAGCTGCAGGTGCGCACAGCCTACGGTACCCGGGTTCTTCACACCACCAACCCGCTGGTGGGCAACCAGCAATGGGGCCTGACGGTGCAGAAGACGGGTTTTTCATCAACGAGGCGGGCAGTGCGTGGTGATGCAGGCTCGCGTCAACGGCCGGCAGATGATCATCGTGCTGCTGGATTCGCAGGGACGGTATTCGCGGGTGGCTGATGCCAACCGCATCCGGCGCTTCCTGGAAGGCTGACCAGCCCAGGATGAACAAAGAAAGGCCCCGGACGGTGCATCACGCACCCTCCGGGGCTCTCATGTGCCCAGCATGGGCGCACACCTGCGGTGCAAGTCCCGCCACAGCTGGCCACAGTGAGTGAAGTGAAGCGCAACCGCACAGGGGCGACCGAGTGTGGGAAGGAAGCGTGGAGCGTAATCTGCGGGCCGATGTACAAGAACCGGATACAAGGCGTTGCCGAGCAGGGCGAACGGGCATGTAACCGCGAAGCTCTTGTGGCCAAGGCGAGGTGACGTAAATCCGGCGGTCGTGCAGAGAAGGTGTGCGTTCTTACCGGGGAGATCTCGCCTTATGCTCGAAAGGGCGACGGTGTCGAGCCGGAGCGAGAAGTCAGCAGAGGTCGTAGTAGCAGGACCAGCCCCATGATGGGACACAGGTCAGGCGAAGGACCGAACGAGAGGATGTTGACAGGATCATGTCGATGTCAAAGGCCATGCATCAGAAGCCTGCACGAGTGGGGCGACATGCAGTGAGTAGGGGTGAAGCCCGAGGGGCGCATGTCGTGATGAAAGCCTGCTGGCCCGCGACATGACACCGAAGACACAGGGAGCAGGGCTGCTCGATGCAGTTCTGGAAAAGAGCCAACATGCAGCGGGCGTGGAGGCGGAGGAAGGCCAATCGGGGAACGGCCGGTGGATGGTCTGGACATCGACCAGACATCCCGGCAGCTCAAGACCGAATGGCCGCGAATCCGCGAAGCACTGTTGCAGGGGACATACCGGCCCAGTCCGGTACGACGGGTCATGATTCCGAAACCGGGAGGTGGGCAGCGCGAGCTGGGCATCCCGACGGTAACGGGACAGACTGATCCAGCAGGCACTGCTGCAGGTACTGCAGCCGAAGATTGATCCGGATTTGGTGAACACAGCTACGGCTTTCGGCCGGGACGGCGGCGCACGACGCGGTGTTGGCCGCGCAGTCGTACATCCAGTCCGGCAGGAAGATCGTGGTGGATGTCGATCTGGAGAAGTTCTTGACTGGGTCAATCACGACATCCTGATGGATCGCGTCAGAAAGCGCATCGGAGATGATGGCGTATGCCGTCTGATCCGGGCGTACCTGAACGCGGGAATCATGGATGGCGGCGGGGTCGTAGAGCGGCACGAGGGGACACCGCAAGGTGGACCGCTGTCGCCGCTGCTGGCCAACCTGCTGCTCGATGAGGTGGACAAGGCGCTGGAGCGCGCGCGGGCATTGCTTCGTTCGGTATGCCGATGACTGTAACGTATACGCGCACAGTCGTCGGGCGAGGCGAACGGGTGATGCAGCTGTTGCGCCGGCTGTACGGCAGGCTGCATTTGCGGATCAACGAGTCCAAGAGTGCGGTGGCCAGCGTCTTCACTGGCCGCAAGTTTCTGGGCTTCAGCTTCTGGATGGCTCCGAAAGGGGTCGTCAAACGGAGGATAGCCCGGAAAGCCGTGATGGCCTTCAGGCAGCGTGTGCGCTGGCTGACCCGCCGCAGTGGCGGACGCAGCATACAGCAGGTGGTCGATGGGCTTCGCCCATTGCCGCTGGGATGGAGAGCCTATTTCGGACTGGCGCAAACGACAGGCGTCTGGCGAGAGCTGGACGAATGGATACGCCACCGGCTGCGGGCCATCCAGCTCAGGCAGTGGAAGCGGGGCAAGACCATGTTCAGGGAGTTGTGCGCCATGGGCGCAAAGCACGGAAGTGGCCCGGAAAGTAGCGACAAACAGCCGGCGCTGGTGGCACAACAGTGCGATGCTGCTCAACAGTGTGCTGACCCTGTCGTGGTTCGACAGTCTTGGCCTGCCCCGTCTGGCATCATCCTGAATGTTCTCTCGAACCGCCTGGGTGCGGACCCGCATGCCGGGTGGTGTGGTAGGGTGCAGCCCAGCGGCTGCCCCTATGCCGATGGGTGGGGTTTCGGTGAACGGCGGGCGGGCGTTCATGGCCCGGCCGTGATGGCCACTGCTGTGACCCCTCGACTCAGTGGGCGCTGTTCGATTCGCTGGAGTCGTAGCCGAGCGAAGCCGAGATCTGGGCCGCCGTGCGGCACAGCTGTTCGACCCAGCCGTTCTGCAGGAAGTCGGCCGGGGCCGAAATGGACAGGCCGGCCACCAGGTCACCCGAATCGTCGCGGATGCCAGCGGCGATGCAACGCACGCCCAGTTCCAGCTCTTCGTTGTCGCGCGCGAAGCCGTGAGAGCGCACCTGGGCCAGTTCGCGCTCCAGACGGGCTGGGGTCGGTGAGGCTGTTGCGGGTGTGGCCGGCCAGGCCGGTGCGGCTGATGTAGTTCTGCAGCGCCCGGTGGTTTTCGCCCGCCAGGAACAGCTTGCCGACCGAGGTGAGGTGCAGGGGCGCCCGCCCGCCGACGGCGCGCACCACCTGCATGCCGCTGCGCTCGGACAGGGCACGCTCGATGTAGACGATCTCGTCACCCTGGCGGATGGAGAGGTTGATGGGCTGGCCGGTGAGGCGGTGCAGCTCGCGCATGGGGCCCATGGCGGCGTCTCGCACGTTGAGCCGGGCCTTGACCAGGTTGCCCAGTTCCAGCAGCCGCAGTCCCAGCTGGTAGCTGCCGGTGTCGACGCGATCGACGAAGCGGGCGGTGACCGGTCGTTGAGGATGCGATGGGCAGTGGATGGATGCAGTGCCGTGCGACTGGACAGTTCCTTCAGGCTGACGGCCCGGGGCTGCTGGGCCAGCGCGTCGAGCAGCGACACCATGCGTTCCAGGACCTGGATGGTGGTCTTGATGCCCTTGCCAGGGCGCGAGGCGGGCTCGGCGCCCGTCTGGGGGGAATGGTGGCTTCAGGAGGTGTGTTGTCTGTCATCAGGGCTCAAGGAGGGCTCTGGGGGAAGGACCCTGGTCGGATCCTCCCGCAGACGGATTTATCTGTTGACCGTGATTCTAGCGTATCGTCTCATCATGCCGGTGAATGGCCCGAGCGGCGGCGGAGACCAGGGCAGGGCCTTCATAGACCAGGCCACTGAAGATCTGCACGAGGTCGGCACCCGCCTCGATCTTGGCCACGGCATCCTGTGCCGACATGACGCCGCCCACGCCGATGATGGGGTAGCGAGCGGGCAGGCCGGCACGCAGGGCGCGGATGACCCGGTTGGAGGCCTCGAAGACGGGCCGGCCCGAGAGACCGCCTGTTTCTTCGGCGTGGGGCAGCCCCTCGACGGCCTCACGCGAGAGCGTGGTGTTGGTGGCGATGACGCCATCGATGTGGTGACGTACCAGTGCTTCGATGATGACGGCAATCTGGTCGTCATCAAGGTCCGGTGCGATCTTGAGCAGCAAGGGGGGATTGCGGCCCACCGAGGTGGCCAGTCGCTGGCGCTCGCGGTCCAGGGCTCCCAGCAGCTCGTCCAGTTCGTTGCCGCCCTGCAGCTTGCGCAGGTTGGCGGTGTTGGGTGACGAGATGTTGACGGCCACGTAGTCGGCCAGTGGCATGACGGCAGCCAGGCCGGTGAGGTAGTCGCGCGTGGCCGATTCCAGCGGGGTGGCGGCATTCTTGCCAATGTTCAGGCCCAGCACCGGCGGGGTGTCGGGCTGGCAGGGGGCGCCGGCAGGCAGTGCCCGGCGCTTCTGCCAGGCCCGGGAAGCGCGGACATGACGCACGAAGGCTTCCAGGCCCTCGTTGTTGAAGCCGAAGCGGTTGATGATGGCCTGGGCCTGGGGAAGGCGGAACAGGCGCGGTTTGGGATTGCCGGGCTGGGGCAGCGGGGTGACGGTGCCCAGTTCGAGAAAACCGAAGCCCAGTGCGGCCAGTGCGTCGATGTGGCTGGCGTTTTTGTCCATGCCGGCCGCGATGCCGACGCGGTTGGGGAAAGGACAGGCCCAGCAGTTCGACGGGGTCATGGACGCGCGCCGGGCGCAGACCGGCCGGCATGGCTGCCAGCAGGTCCATCAGCCGCAGGCCGGCGTGGTGGGCGCATTCGGGATCCTGCAGGAACAGCAGGGGGCGCAGGGCCCGGTAGCCCAGGGCATTCAGTCTTTCAGGGGTATCCATTGTCCGTCTATCCGTTGTTCGAGCGGGCGGAAGTTGCTCTTGTAGCGCATGGAGCGCGCTTCCTCGATCCAGTAGCCCAGGTAGAGGTATTCGAGTCCCAGTACCTGGCACATCCGGATCTGCCAGAGGATGCCATAGGTGCCCGTGCTGCTCCGGGCAGATCGGGTTCGAAGAATGTATACACCGCGGAAAGGCCGTCGTCGAGCACGTCGATGACCGAGACCATGACCAGGGTGGAGTCGGGGGTGCGGAACTCGACCAGCCGGGTGTCGACGCCCGATTGCAGCAGGTATTCGCGGTACTGGTCCTCGTCGTCCTCGTCCATGCTGCCGCCACTGTGGCGGGCCTGCTGGTAGCGGATGTAGAGCGCGTAGTGTTCGTCGCTGAAGACCAGCGGCAGGTTGCGACTGATGAGGCTGCCGTGGCGGCGGATGGCGCGGCGCTGGCTGCGGTCGGGCCGGAACTGCTGCACGGGGACGCGTACCGGGATGCAGGCCCGCAGCTGTCGCATCGTGGCCGGTAGGTGAAGCGGCCGCTGCGCCGGAAGCCTGCACGCACCAGTTCGCCATAGTTGTCGGCGTCGATGGAGGCAGCAGGTTCGGCCACCTGCGAGCGGGCGAAGCGGTTGGGCAGGTAGCTGCAGGGAAAGGCGGCCGTGACGTATAGCCGTATGTAGCGCTGGGAGGGCGGCCGGTTGTCGCTCATCGGCTGAAGTCCGGCCAGGGCGATGTCGCGGGCCATGGCCTGCCAGTCGGGGGGCGGGGCAGCCAGCAGGGGGCGGATGTGCGACAGGAAGTCGGCACGGGAGATGTCACGCCCGCCCAGACTGCCCAGTGCCGGGTGGACTGCTGGCAATCGACCAGGGGAAGACCGTGGGCAGCCAGCAGGTGCATCAGCGTGGCGAAGGCGCACTTGGAGGCGTTGGGGCGGCGGGTGAACATGGACTCGCCAAAGAACATGTGGCCGATGGAGACGCCGTAGAGGCCGGCGATGAGCTGGCCGTCTTCACGGACCTCCAGGGAGTGGGCCAGCCCTCGCTGGTGCAGCGCCGTGTAGGCAGCCTGGATGGCGGGGGTGATCCAGGTGCCGTCCTGGCCGGGACGGGGCTCTGCGCAGGCCTGCATCACGTCGGCAAAGGCCGTGTCGAGCGTGATCTGCCAGCGGGGGGCGGCAGTGTTGTCTTGCGCTGAGGTGCCTTGGGGCGAGTGTGGTGAGACGGAGGCTGCGGGGCCAGGATGACCGCTGTTGGCCGGGCGTGCCAGCAGCCGCCGCAGCGAGCGCGAAGGCGAGAACTCGTCGACGAAGACGACCATGCGCGGGTCGGGCGACCACCACAGCACCGGCTGGCCCGCGCTGTACCGAGGAAAGAGCCCCTGTGAGTAGGCTTCCACCAGCCGGTCGGGGCCCGTGTCGGCCCCCGGGGCGATGAGCCCGGGATGGCCCGGCACGTCGCGGTCGGCGGCGGGCAGCGGGGTGTCGGCTTCGACCCAGTAGCGAATCATCGGTGGTGGGGTGTTGAAGGGCGGGGAATGTGGCGATGGGAACCGGGCAGGAAGAAGCGATCGGGAGATCAGCCGTGGCCGCCCTTGTCGGAGGACGTGTCAGCGTTGCCGCTCTGGCGAGGGACGGATTGGTGGGCTGCCTGCCCGATGGGGCAGGGATGTGGCCTCGTGCAGTGAGAAGCGGCCCTGTGCGGCGGTCGGCCGGAACCAGCGCAGCGTGGTCTCTACCGTACTGAAGGCGATCTCGTCCCAGGGATGTCCTTCTCGTCGAACAGCCGGGCATCAAGGCTTTCCTCACCCGGATCCAGCTCGGGGGACAGCAGGCGGGCGCGGTAGAACGCGTGCACCTGCTCGGCATGGGGGACATCCAGAATGGCGAAGAGCGGGCCGTCGACCTCGGCACGGGCACCTGATTCCTCACGGGTCTCGCGCAGGGCACCGGCCGACATGGTCTCGCCGATTTGCATGAAGCCTGCAGGCAGCGTCCATTTGCCTCTGCGGGCTGGATGGCGCGGCGGCACAGCAGGATGCGGTCTTCCCACAGGCAGACGGCACCGACCACGATGCGCGGATTGACGTAATGGACGGCATGGCAATGGGTGCAGACCTGGCGTGGGCGGTTGTCACCCTCGGGGACGAGGATCTGCGTGGGACTGCCGCATTCTGAACAGTACTTCATGAGGTGAAATTTACGGCCAAGCAGAAAGACTTGCAAACGGAATCCAGTATGGCTATACTTCTTTTCGCGGGGTGGAGCAGTCTGGCAGCTCGTCGGGCTCATAACCCGAAGGTCGGAGGTTCAAATCCTCCCCGCAACCATCGACATTCTCCCGCCCCTGAGTCCTTATCCATTTGCTCAGGGGTTTTTGCCTGTCGTTCAGGCAGCGGTCAGCGCCATGGATGTGATCCTGCCCCCGGGGGCATTTCCAACGGCAGGCGGGGGCAGGCATGATGCGTTGGCTCGTCATGCCGCGTGGCATCAATGTTGGCAAGATCAACCGGGTCCCGATGGCCGAGCTTTGTGCCCCTGCTTGAAGACGCAGGGTTCGGGGACGTGCTCTCCATCGGGCAGAGCGGCAACATCATCGTCACTGCAAGCCGCCCCGAGGAGAAGGTTTGTGCGTCAGTGCGGGCCCTGATGGCCAGCGCTTTCGGCGTGGATGTCCCCGTCATGGCGCGCTCCGCCGACGAGATCCGGGCGATCCTGGATGCCAATCCGCTGCAGGATGTCGCAACCGACGGTTCGAAGTACCTGGCCATCTTCCTGTCCACAGCGCCCTCTCAGGCGCAGGCCGCTGCGCTGGAGGCCGAGGATTTCAGCCCCGAGGTTGTCAGGATTCATGACCGCACAGCCTTCGTCTGGGCCTGTGATGGGGTGAAGGCCATGCGCGTGTCTCACACCGCCCTCGAGAAGCGCTTCCGGGTCACGGCGACCGCACGGAACTGGAACACGCTGGAGAAGATCGCAGCGAAGTTCTGATCGCTGCGTTCCGCCCCTCGGGGCCTGCCCATTTGCCGGGGGCTGGCCTGCTCAATCTGTTGGGGTGAGGGCTCCACCCGCGCGACTTTGGTTGCCCTCTTTCCCCTTTTGTGCCCGTCAGCCAACCGTGAGGGTATAGCCCAGCCCGTGCACGGTGATGATGCGCGCCACGCTGCCCCGCAGCCGCCGGCGTAGACGGGAGACCAGCACGTCCACGGTGCGGTCGCCGTACACCCAGTCCCGGCCACAGATGGCCTCGCTGATGCGGGTGCGGTCGCAGGGCTTGCCGATGGCGGCGGCCAGGCAGACCAGCAGCCGGGTCTCGGCGGGCGACAGCGTCTCGACGCGGCCGTCGATATGCAACCGCCGCGTCGGGGTGTCCAGCCACAGACCGTTGGCAATCGACAGCGTGTCTTCTTTGTTCGGGCTGCTGGGTGGGGGGCCGGCGTGGCGTCGGATCGCCTGGGCCAGCGCCGTGGCGTCGAGGGGCTTTTCCAGCAGGGCGGCAAAGAGCATGCCGGCTTCGGGCTGCTGGCGGACCTGTTCGGTATTGGCACTCAGCAGCAGCACCGGCTTGCGGCCCACGCGTGGGTCCAGGCGGACCTGGCGGGCGAAGTCCAGACCGCTGCCATCGGGCAGCCGGGTGTCGACGATGAAGAAGTCGTAGACATCGGGCTGGGTCTGCAGCAGGGCACTGGCCTGGGTCAGGCTGGTGGCGTGGTCCACTGAACGGACCAGGCGCTCGAGCATGGCCATGGTGCCCAGTGCGCCGATCGGGTCGTCATCAAGCAGCAGGCAGCTTTGGTCGAGGAGCGGTGCTCCGGCGGGTGTACAGGGATGTTCGTGTCAGGAGCTGCGATCTCGGGCAGTACCAGTGGCAGCCATACTTCGATGCAGGTGCCGTTTGCGTCAGCTGGCAGTTGCAGTCGGCCACCCAGCGCCTGGGTCATGCGCCGGACGATCAGCAGGCCCAGCCCGAGCTGTGGCTGTTGTCCACGGGGTCGGGTAGCGGGGTGGAGGCGGCACTGGCCGGACGGGTGAGCTGGGCCTGAATGTCCGGGGGAAGTCCGGGGCCATGGTCGGTAACGATGAAGACCAGCTCGGAACCTTCGGTCTGCACGGCCAGCGTCACACCCTGCCATCGTCGTGCCGCAGCGCGTTGCGCACCAGGTTGCCCAGCACCTGCTGCACCAGTGACCCGTCCAGCATGACCTGTTCGGGCAGCTCGGCGGGAAGCTGCAGCTGCAGGGGCACGCCCTGGTGCCGGGCCTGCACGTCCTGGGTTCGTACCAGATCCGCCAGCATCTTGCGCAACGGCACGGCCGTGGGCCGGGGCTGAGGAGCCCGTGGCGAAAGCGCGAGAAGCTCAGCACGTTCTCCAGTGTGGCGTTGAGGGCGCCGGCCGAGAGCCCGAGCAGGTCCAGCAGGGACTCGGCTTCTGCCAGGCTGGCATCACGCAGCAGTTCGGCTGCGCCCAGAACGCTGTGCAATGGACCGCGAATCTCGTGGCTCATGGCGGCCAGGAACATCGACATGGTGTGCTCGGCCTGCCGGGCACGCTCGATGGCCCGCTGGTGGCCGGTGACATCGTTCATCAGGATGATGAGGCAGCGGTCCAGCTTGGAGGCGCTGTCCTCCAGGGGGCGCAGGCGGATGTCGAAGCAGCGTCGTCCCGCGTGCGTATCCAGCCAGATGGCGTGCAGTTCCTGCCGACCTGCGGCCAGGATGTCGTCGACCACGGCCTGCAGCGTGTCGCGGTGGTGTTGCAGCGCCAGCCGGTAGCGCAGCGCGCCCGCTTCGGACAGACCCAGGAAGGACTGCAGTGCAGCGTCGTTGGCATGTTGCAGCCGGCCTTCTTCGGTCGTGATGAAGACCGGGCCGCTGAGGCTTTCCAGGACGCCGAAATACTGATCCCGCTCGCGGGTCAGACGCCGGATGTTCTCGGCCAGGGCCGCTTCGCTGGGGGGCGCATGGCCCATGGCGCAAGCATGGCTCGGGCGGCTTCATCGAAGAAGTCGTCCGGGACGGCCAGCAGGGTGTCGGCATCCGGGCGCTGCGGGATCTGCTGCAGGTGCTGGCGATAGTCCCGGCGGCACAGGGTGAACAGACCATGGTGCAGCTCCAGGGGTACGCCGGCTTCGTAATGGCGCCAGGCGATCTCGCGCAGCCGCTCGAAGCGGGGATCGGCGCGGTAGTCGTTGCGGCCATCAAGCTGGCGTGGTCGCGCATGTGTAAACCAGGTCGACAGGGAGTCATTGATCCGCTCGACCGCTTCGGCCCAGGCAGCGCGCATCGAACTGGTCTGATCGGTGAAGCCGTGCGCCGGAGCAAGCTGAAGAATGGCCTGCACGAGTGCGTTGCTCTCCGGTGCAGCAGCGTCTTCAGGCGTTCGTCTGGCCGATCCATGGGCTTCCCTGCAGATGTAATTGAATGGATTCGACCAGAACCCGGATTGCACGGCAAGACGGTTGCATGCCTGTTTACATCCCTTTCACAACCCTGCAGCCTTCGCGGATTCGCTGCTGCCTATAGTGACGGTAGGGTGGTTGTTCGCCTAGGGTGGGGTTGAAGCGCTATATCAGATTGCAATAGCGTTTTCGTCCTGCTTTCAGGGAGCCATCCATTTCAGGAGGAACCGAACAATGGGGCGGCAGGGCAGAGGGATCTGGAAAGTGGCAGCCAGCCTGGTGGTGCTGGGCGCGGCAGGATATGGGGTACTGACTTCCCCGTGGACGTGGTCGGCACTGCATGGTGCGCGTGAGTTGCCGCCGCTGGAAGGGGCGGACCTGAAGAACGGGCGTGAAGTGTTCGTGGCCTCGGACTGCGCCACCTGTCATGCCACGCCGGGCCAGGACAAGGACACCGTACTGGGCGGGGGACGGGTGCTGGAGACGCAGTTTGGCACCTTCCATATGCCCAATGTCTCGCCGCATCCTGAGCGCGGCATTGGCAAATGGACACTGGCCGAGTTCGACCGGGCGCTGCGCGAGGGCGTGGGCCTGGCGGACTGGATGGCCAGAACCTGTACCCGGCCTTCCCGTACACCTCGTATCAGCGGCTTTCAGGGTGAGGATGTGCGTGATCTGTACGCCTCACATGATGACGCTGCCGGCCGAGGATGATGCGGTGCCGGAACATCAGCTCAAGTTCCCGTTCAACATGCGGCGTGGTGGGACTGTGGCGGCTGGCTTTCCTGGATGGCAAGCCGTGGCAGCCGGGACCGGTGCCTGCCGAGCTGTCCGGCGACATGGCCAAGGCCTACCAGCGCGGCGCATATCTGGTGGAAGGCGCAGGGCACTGTGCCGAATGCCATTCGTCACGGGGTTTCATGGGCAACGTGCTGGCCGAGAGCCGCTACGGGGTGGGCCCTGATACCACCGGAACCGGCTGGTTCCCGAACATCACGCCTGACGAGACCGGCATCGGCTTCTGGTCGGCCGCTTCGCTGGCGCGTTACCTGCATACGGGCGTGAGCCCGATCGGCCGGGCGGCTGATGGTGAAATGGCGGAGGTGATCCGAAACACGTCGCAGATGTCGGCCAAGGACATTGGCGCCATGGCGCTGTATCTGAAACATCTGCCGCCTGTGTCGAAGCTTGCGCCGCGCATGCCGACGCCGAACTACACCGAGGAGGTGGTGATGCTGAAGGACTGGGCGCAGGTCTCGGCACGCCTGCCGGTCTCGGCTGCTTCGGCCTTCGAGGTGGGCAAGCCGGCCACGGTGGTGACCAGCAAGGCGGTCTGGCTGGATGCGAAGGATGTCGGTCAATCGGACAGCGCCCCGGGGAAACTTCTGGGCGGTGCGCAGGTGACGGTGAAGGCACGTGAGGGAGACCGGCTGCAGCTGGTGCTGAAGGGCTGGCAGGTGGAAGAAACACCATCAGTGATCTACTGCACGCGGCCAGCGCGTGATGATGGCCGTGCTGGATGACGCGGCTGCGGGACAAGGTGGTGCGCGGCAAGCCCGAGCAGGATGCCGATACCGGTCAGCGCTGGATGCCGGTGACGCTGGAGGTCTGGTCGGACGCGACCGGCATGAATGCTGACCGGGGGCCGTGTGGGGCCTATGGCAAGGATGCCTACCAGGAGGCGTGCTCGGCCTGTCATGTGCTGCCGCAGCAGGAACATTTCACGGCCAACCAGTGGGTTGGCACACTGAAGTCGATGCGCCGCTTCACCTCGTTCAGCGATGACCAGTATCGCCTGATCCTGTCGTACTTGCAGAATCACTCGAAGGACCTGCATGATGACGGTACATCTGGCTCAGGACACGGAGGAAATGATGAACGCACCGGTAGATGCGGGCATGCTGTCCCGGCATGACGGACCGGAGGGCTGGCGGCCGAGGTGAGCCCGCCGGTGGCTGCCGATCTGGCGGATGTGCTCGACTGGCTGGCCGCACAGTTCATTCGTGCGCCCCAGAGGAACAGGTTCATGCGGCGCGTTCGGTGGTCGGGCAGATGCTGTTGCGCGAGATGGGCGAGGTGCTGGGCAACGAAACGTTGATGGCACGCCTGGGGCAGCATCTGTCCGAAGGGACGGAAGAAGAGGTGACGGTGGCGCTGCAGCGTCGGTACACGCCCTCTTTTGAGGGCGTGTTCCCCCGACGCTGTGCGCTGCCCTATGCCAGCGCCTGGCAGGGCAGCGGCCGGCTGTACGACGCCCCGGTGGCGCGGATGCAGAAGCTTCTGCAGGTACTGGACATGGAGCTTGCGCAGACATGTCATGAGCCGCCTGATCATCTGGCTGTGCAGCTGGCGGCGCTGGCGCAGGCGCTGCGACAGGCGCGTTGGCCGACGGTTCAGGCGCTGCTGGTGGAGATGGACTGGATGGCACCGTTCTGCCGAGCCATGGCACGGCTGGATGGTGAAGGGTACTACGGGGTGATGTCGGAGGTGCTGCCTGTCGCGTTGGCCCAGGTGAGCATAGGCTACGGGACTGGACAGGAGGAACGATGATGGACAGGCTCAATGAACGCGAAGGATGCGCAGGGACGGAAGGTGTCCGTGTGGATGGTGTGCAGGCAACCGGTGAGCAGGCTGCAGTGACGGGCGTGCATTCGGGTGGCGGGCTGTCGGGGCGTCGATTCATCGAGGGGCAGGTGCTGGCCTCGCTGGGCATGGCCGGAGTGCCGATTCTGGCCCGGGCCGCTGGGAAGGATGCATCCAATGCGGTGAGCGGGGATGAGCCTGAGGCCACAGCGGGTGGCAAGGACGGCAAGGATGCGCAGGAAGGCATCCTGTCGGGCTGCCACTGGGGGGTTTTCTATGGCATCGTGAAGGATGGAAGGGCGGTGGAGTTCAGGCCCTGGTTGGGTGATCCGGCACCGTCTCCACAACTGCCTGGTGTGCTGGATTCGCTCTATTCGCCGTCGCGCATCCGCTATCCGATGGTGCGCCGTGCCTGGCTGGAAAAGGGCCCGGGCGCTGATCCGGATGGCCGGGGCAGCGGTGATTTCGTGCGGGTGAGCTGGGACAAGGCCATCGAGCTGGTGGCTGACGAGCTGGTGCGGGTGCGCAAGAAGTACGGGCAGCAGGCGGTGTTTGCGGGGTCGTATGGCTGGAAGAGCCCGGGGCGCATCCACAACTGCCGGACGTTGCTGCGGCGGATGCTGAACCTGACGGGCAGCTATACCAGCAGCAGCGGTGACTATTCCACCGGCGCAGCGCAGGTGATCCTGCCCTACGTGTCGGGTTCGCTGGAGGTGTACGAGCAGTGCACCACGGGGGACAACTCGCCGTGCATTGCAAGCTGATGGTGTTCTGGGGGTGCAATCCGCTGAACAATCCCGCAGATTTCCCGGCAGGGTGGCCGACCATGGTGCCTGGCCGGGCGTGGCCGCCATGAAGAAGGCCGGGACGAAGGTGATCAGCATCGATCCGGTCCTCACGGAGACCTGCAAGGAGCTGAATGGCGAGTGGATTGCGCCGCGCCCGCAGACCGATGTGCCGATGATGCTGGGCATTGCCCATACGCTGCGTACACCGAGAAGCTGCATGATCAGGCGTTCCTTGATCGCTACACCACCGGTCTGACCGGTTCCTGCCGTATCTGCTGGGCAAGACCGATGGCACGCCGAAGTCGGCGGAATGGGCGGCAGGAATATGCGGTGTGCCGGCGCAGACGCTGCGCGATCTGGCGCGCCGCTTCGCGGCCAACCGCACGATGCTGGCGCTGGGCTACTCGACACAGCGCCAGCATCATGGCGAACAGGTACACTGGACGCTGATCACGCTGGCGGCGATGCTGGGGCAGATCGGCTTGCCGGGCGGGGCTATGGCCTGAGCTATCACTATGCATCGGGTGGTGCACCCGCGGCCACCACGCCGATCCTGAAGGCCATCGACGATGCGTCGGGGCAGGGCAACGGGGGCAGCTCGGCTGACGAGAGGCGGCGCTGTCTCGATTCCGGTGTCGCGGCTGGTGGAGACGCTGCTGAATCCCGGCAGGTGATGCAGTTCAACGGACATGAGATCAAGCTGCCGCTGATCAAGCTGGCCTACTGGGCAGGCGGCAACCCGTTCTCGCACCAGCAGGACCGCAACGAGATGCGACGTGCTCGGCGCAATCTGGACACGTTCATCGTGCATGACGTGCAGTGGACGGCCTCTGCACGGCATGCCGACATCGTGCTGCCGGCCACCACGTCCTACGAGCGCAATGACATCGAGCAGATGGGCGATTATGCGCAGAGCCATATCGTGGCGATGAAGAAGATCGTCGAGCCGGTGTTCGAGGCGCGCAGCGACTTCGACATCTTCACGGCCATTGCGACACGCCCGGGCAAGGGCGAGGAATTCACGGCGGGGCTCACGGAGATGGAGTGGATTCGCAACCTGTACGAGGCGGCCAAGATCGAAGCGCGCGCCAAGGGCATGGAGATGCCGGTGTTCGACGTGTTCTGGAAGAGCAATCGGCCGTTGGCATTTCCGATCTCGGCCGAGGCCAAGGACTTTGTGCGGCATGCCGATTTTCGGGCCGATCCGCTGCTCAATGCGCTGGGGACGGCATCGGGCAAGTTCGAGCTGTATTCGCGGACCATCGAGAAATACGGCTATGACGACTGTCCTCCGCACGCCACCTGGATGGAGCCGCTGGAGCGTACGGGTCGTTCGGACTCGCGCTATCCGCTGCATATCGTGTCCAATCACCCGCAGATGCGGCTGCACTCGCAGCTGTGCGGCACCATCAATCGCAACAGCTACGAGGTTGCCGGGCGCGAACCCTGCTGGATGAATCCGCAGGATGCGAAGGCGCGTGGCCTGAAGGATGGTGACGTGGTGCGGGTCTTCAACCAGCGGGGCCAGATCCTGGCGGGCCTGAAGGTCACCGACGAGATCATGCCCGGTGCCATCCGGATCAATGAGGGCGGCTGGTATGACCCGGTGAACTCACGCGACCCGAACACGCTGTGCGCGTGGGGGGACGTGAACGTGCTGACCACCGGTGTGGCAACGTCGAGGCTGGCGCAGGGCAATTGCGGCCACACCGCGGTGGCCGAGGTGGAGCGCTTCCGTGGCTCGTTGCCGCCCGTGATGGTGTTCTCGCAGCCGAAGGCGCGAGGGAACTACGCCAGTGAATGACGATGGGTGTTGTACACCGGCAACGTCCATCTTCCGTTGACCGGGTTGCTCCGGGAAGTTGGCAAATCAGCGACGCCTACCTATCGCGTGGGGTACCTTCGGCGCCTGTGTGCTTGCATACTTGCAATCACATACAGGCACGGAAACGAAGGTGATGGTGGTCAGACGGCACAGCTTGCAGGGAACCCGGGTCAGGATGGCAGATGCAGTGTGACCGCCGGGACGGTGCTGGCATGGCTGGGGCTGGCTGCGACCGGATCGGTGAACGCCGCTGCGACCGACCCCCATCCCGCGCAACCGGCTCCGGTCGTTGTACCGGGGCTTTCGCTTCAACGGGCGTTGCCGATATCCGGTCTTTCGTTGCAAGGGCGCCTGCCAACCCCGGGCGGTACGACGGAGCGGGCCACGCGTGGCGTGCTGATGGCGTTCTGGAACGATCCCGATCGGGCGGTGCCGGGCACCGATCCGTTTGGCGATCCGGGGTGGTGCTGCAGCCTGATGCTTCTACGAGGAGGCGCCGCAGGTCGAGGACGAATGGCGGGCGTCCATCGGGTGGACGATCCGGTGGGCGGGGATATCCCGTCGAGCCCGGCAGCAAGCCGCGGCCGGCCCCGGATGTTCTGGTGCCCTGGTCGGGTCCATCGTCTGCGACGGAAGCGGGGCAGGATGCGCCCCGGCCCTGGGGGTGCCGGCCGACAGCAGCCACGCAGGTGCGGCTGAAGATCGACAATGATCTGGCCTCGGGCGAGGACTATGGCTACAGCAGCGGCGTGATGCTGGAGGTGGCGGCGCGTACGGCGGCCCATGATGGCTGGGGGCGTCCGGCGGGGAAGGCCCGCTGTGCCCGCTGTGGCGCGCGCTGGGTGCGGGGCGGGTTCCCACCGAGTACGTGAGCTTCCGGCTGGATCAGGCCATCTACACACCGGAGAACAGCCGTGCCACCGGCTGCAGGTGAAGGATCGTCCCTATGCGGCGACGCTGGTGGCCACCTTGGCGGCGGGTACCGGCTGGATGGACAGCGGGTACGCAATGAGGTGCGCCCGGGCTGGGTGGGGCCGTCGGTCCGTGGCGAGTCGCTGCAGAATGCGGTGCACCGGGTGATCAATGCCCCCGCTTCCGGGGCTGGGCGCACCAGCTTCCCGACGAGCCGATCCCGGAGGCGGCGCAGTACCGGGTGAAGCGCTGGCAGCCGGTCGCGGTCCGTGGCACGGATCTGCTGGGGCACTGGGGCATGCGTCTGGGCAACCTGCAGACCAGCGCCTTTGCCGGCCTGGAATGGCGTTTCGGTTCCGATCTGCAGGACGACGAGGGCACGGCACCGCTGCGTCCGGGTTCCAAACGAGCCCGGCGAGGTGGCGTGGGATGCGACGGATGCGGCGCGCTGGACCGGGTTCGTGACACTGGGTGGCCGTGCCGTGCTGCGGACCTGACCCTGGACGGCGGTACCGGCATGAGAGTCACGGGTGCGGCGCAAGCGCCCGGTGGGGGACGTCGGGCGGGCATGAGCGTGCGCTCGGGACGATGGAATGCCCAGTTCGCGTGGGTGGTGCGTTCTCGCGAGTTCGAGGGCAGCGGCACGTGCCATCGTTCGGATCCCCTGCAGATCGGCTACACGTTCTGAACGGTTGCGGTGTTGCAGCCGCGTCGTCGTTGCGTTTTGTGCGGGTAGCTGGGGTAGAATGGCGCGAGCCAATCGGCCATGAATCGCGTTGCCGGGCCATTGCTGGGCCCTTGACGGTTTGCCGACGTACCTCGGGTGCGTGCCTGCCGGCATCCGTGGCGGTTCTCGCATGCAGGTCTTGAGCCTGCCTTTCCCGTGACAGACAGTCGTTCCGGGCAGGGACGACGGGACCGGACTCGTGCCGGCCCGGTGCCCGTGACATCGTCCTCGAAGATTTCTGCCGGGAAAGCCTGCTGTTGGCTGGTCCTTCCAAGCTTTTCGTGCTGTCCGGTCGTCTGCCGTCATGCCTGTCGTGCAGGCCGCGGATGTCCGGCCTGCCATCCCCGTGCCCGTTTCGGGCGGCAGGGTGCGCAGCCCACCGACAGCTGCCTGTGCCGTTCCCCTGGGAGAGGGCTGTATGCGGCGTCTTTGCTATCAGGTTGATGAATACCGCTGAGGTCAAACGAGTCATCGAGGGCGCGTTGCTGTGCGCGAACAAGCCGTTGTCGGTGTCGGATCTGCGTCAGCTGTTCGCGGGCGAGGCCGAGATCGGGCCCGACACGGTGCGTGACGTGCTGGAGAGCCTGCGCAATGACTGGCTGGACCGCTCGTTGCACCTGGTGGCGCTGGCTTCGGGCTGGCGCTTCCAGAGCGCGCCGGACATTGCGCGCTTCGTCACCCGGCTCAACCCCGAGAAGCCGCCGCGCTATTCGCGGGCCGTGCTGGAGACGCTGGCCATCATTGCCTATCGGCAGCCGGTCACGCGGGGTGACATCGAGGAGATCCGGGGCGTCACGGTGTCGTCGAACATCATCAAGACGCTGGAGGATCGGGGCTGGATCGATCAGATCGGCGTGAAGGACGTGGTGGGGCGGCCGGCGCTGTTCGGCACCACCCGGCAGTTCCTGGATGATCTGAACCTGAAGTCGCTGACCGAGCTGCCGGCGCTGGACGATGATGCGCTGCCGGCCGATGTGCTGGAGGCGCTGGCGCTGCAGACCGGTGCGGCGGCCTCGGCCCAGGTTGCCGAAGAGGCAGGCGAGGGCGCTGAGGCACCCGGCAATGCCGAGGCCTCCGAGGGGGCCGAAGCGTCCGGTGGCGCCGATGTTGACGGGGCGCCATCTGCCGGTGGGAGGGAACGCTGGTGCCGTGGTCGAATCCGGTGCCGATGCTGGTGCCAGTGCGGCTGAGGCTGAAGCGGCCGAGGCGCCGCCCGACATGAACATGAAGGAAGAAGCGGCGCCCGAAGCCGGGACGGCCGTGAATGAAGAACTACCCGCTGCGGAAGCGTCCGCAGGCAACCCCCTGTGATGTGACCATCGCATGAATACCGAACAGTACGAAGAAGACATGCAGCGCGATGCTGCCCACGAGGGGCAGGGTGCATCGACCGATCCGATGCTGCAGACGGACACGGGCACGACGTCCGCCGGGGAGACGGCGGCGCCGCGCAAGCGTGTCTCCGCGACGCAAGGCTGCCGAGGCGGATGCTGCTGATGCCGGCACGCCTGCACTCGGAACCCGCCGCCGCAAGACGGCTGCGAAGGATGACGCCGAGGGCGTGCCGGGGGCGGAAGGTGCTGGCGATGTGTCGGCCGAAGAGCCCGCAGCAAAGACTGCCAAGCGGGTCTCCCGCTCGCGTCGCAAGCCGGCGGCGGATGCCGTGGCGACGGAGGCGGGCGTTGCCACCGAGGTAGGCGATACCGTCTCGGCCGATGCTGAGTCTGCCGATGCCGAGGGGCTTCGTCGAAGCTGAAGCCAGCCGCGTCGTGCCCGGACGCCCCGGGCATCGACCCGCCGCAGCAAGGTTGCTTCGGTCGAGGACGTGACGGCGACTGAAGTGCCTGTCTCTGAGGACGGGCTTCCCGATGCGTCGGCCGGTGTGGCGCCGATGGGTGAGGCATCAGACGACGGCATCCGCGCCGGGCGCGATGCGCAGTCGTCCTCGGACGGTGCGGGCGTGGACGCCCGGTGGTCTGCTTCCGAGGTGCCGTCTTTCGGCGCGTCGGCCGACGAGAAGACTTCGATGACGATGATTTCCGCGACGAAGACGACCGGTACGACGACGAAGACGATTTCGGCGACGAGGATGACGGCGAGGAAGTGCCCGGGGAGCCGGTGCCGTTCTTCGCCCGCGAGGCCAGCATCGGCCTGCGCGATGCGGGTCGGGGTACCCGCCGGCCGGTGTCGCCCGATGCCGAGAAGCTCCACAAGATCCTGGCCGATGCCGGCATCGGTTCGCGCCGTGACATGGAGGAGCTGATCATCGCCGGACGGGTGTCCGTGAACGGTCTGCCAGCCCATGTGGGCCAGCGGGTGGGGCCCGAGGACGTCATCCGCGTGAACGGCAAGCCGCTGTCGCGCAAGCGCAGCGCGGCCTCGCAGACGCCTCAGGTGCTGCTCTACCACAAGCCGACCGGCGAGCTGGTCACGCGTGATGATCCGGGGTCACGGCCGAAGGTTTTCGACCGGTTGCCCCGTCTGCGTGGGGCACGCTGGATTGCCGTGGGACGGCTGGATCTGAACAGTGAGGGGCTGCTGATCTTCACCACGTCCGGCGATCTGGCCAACAAGCTGATGCACCCTCGCTATGGTTGGGAGCGTGAGTACGCGGTGCGGGTGCTGGGACGGGTGGATGACGAGATCCGCCAGCAGCTGCTGACTGGTGTGACGCTGGAGGATGGTCCGGCCACGCTGCAGTCCATCGAGGATATCGGCGGCGAAGGTGCCAATCACTGGTATCGGGTGGTGATTCTGGAAGGGCGCAACCGTGAGGTGCGGCGGCTCTTCGATGCCGTGGGGTTGACCGTTTCGCGGCTGGTGCGCATCCGTTTTGGTCCGATCGCGCTGCCGCCGCGGCTGCAGCGTGGTCGCCTGCACGCCTTGACCGAGGCCGAGGTGCGTCAGCTGCAGCAGCAGATGCGTCGCCATGTGGCCGAGATGAGTGACGGGGACGACGGATGCCGCGCGCGATGCCGTCGGGCAACGCCCGAGGGGCGGGGCAAAGGCGCTGGGCGTGGAAATGACGCGTCGCGCCGCCGGGGACGTGGTGCAGGCAATGCAGCCCAGGCCGGTGCAGGGCAGCAGGAGGCGGCCAGCAGGGAGCGGTTTCCGGCATGCCGCAGCCGTCGGGCAGTCGCCATCCCGCGCGCAGGCGCATGCTGCGTGGGGCGCGGGGTCGTGCCCAGCAGACGGGCGAGGGCATGGTGCAGCTGCCCGGGCAGGGACATGTCCGGGACGATCATGCCGAGTGGCCAGGTCATGCCGGTGGACGGGAATGCGGCCGGTGGCGAGGGTCAGCAGGTCGGGCGCCGGACCCGTGGTGGTCGGCGCAAGGTGGGGCAGGAAGCGGCCGGCGCCCAGCAGGCGCAGCGGACACGGCGGGGCAATCGCCGTCAGGCGGCCGAAGGGGGCTTGCCGGGTGATGACGCGGGCAAGCAGGCGCAGGGGCAAGCGCCAGCAGTCGCGGCGTTCGCGCACGGCGGGTCGGCAGCAGTCGCCCGAGAAGGTTGAGGCACCGCGCATGGTGTCGGTAAAGACGCTGGAGCCCACCGCCGAGAAGAAGACGCTGACGGTGAGCGAACGCCGGGGCTGGACCGAGACCCGGTATCTGCCGCAGGCCGTGTCCTACAGTGGTGATACCGACTGGTCGAAGGTGGCGCGCGAGACCGTGCTGCCCGACCGCCGGCCGCGTCGCGTGAAGGAACGCAATGGCAACGTGGCGCCTCGCAGCGGCAAGGGCAGTGGACGCAACGGCAATGTGGCGCCCCGGAATCGGCAGGCGCCAGCGACGGCTCGTGTCAATTACGAGGATGACGATTGGCAGCCTACCTCGGATTCGGCGCACCTGGAGGGCATCACCCGCTCGATGAAGCGGGATGGTCGTCAGCAGCGCTGGGGGCGACGCCGGGCTTTGCAGCGCGTCTGGGCCAGCCCTTCGATCCCAATGCCGGTAGCGGCAACTGGGGTGGGCAGCGTGCGCCGGGCAACGGTACGCCGCGTCAGCCGCGGGCCAAGCGTGCCGGTGGCAACGGTGGCAACACGGCCCAGCAGCGGCCGCGTCGCAAGGAGTTTCGCCAAGGGGCGCTGACCCGGTCCGAGCGGGGTTCTCGGGGTCGGTCGGGGCGGTGCGCCTCGACCGACGGGGTGTGGCGAGGGAGGGGCGATCTTGAGTTTCGACCATTCGTCGGCTACAATCAGCCGTCTTGCAGGATACCTTCGAAGGTGGCATTGCCGCCCGCAACAGCGAAGGGACCTGCTGGTTCCGGCGTCTTTGCAGGGCGCCGGCCGCAGCCGGTCCGCAGGTATGGCGGCCGGGTCGCCTTCACGGCCGCCACGGGGTGGCGGGTGCATAGCGCCAGTGGGTGTTCGGTCATGGCCGGGCTCCACGCCGTGGTACGGAATGGGCTGGCCAGCCCATTTTTTATCCGTGGCGGGCGCAGCAATTCTGGCTGTTCGTGCGTGCACCGGCACGTACGGGCGGCAGTCTGGAAAAATCGGTCGCGCAGGCGCGGCAGGGTAGGGTCAACAGGTGGAAGCACTCCGGCAACAGTCAGCAACGTCGAATCGATGGTCGATCCCGTGGTGTCGGGCATGGGCTACGAAGTGGTGGACGTGGAGTTCGCCGCCGGTGGCCTGCTGCGCATCACCATCGAGAACGTCGATCATGCGCAGCCCATCACGCTGGATGACTGCGAACGGGTGAGCGAGCAGCTCTCGCACCTGTTCCCGGTGGAAGATGTGGATTATGACCGGCTGGAGATTTCCTCGCCGGGGCTGGACCGACGGCTGCGTCGTCCACAGGATTTTGCCCGCTTCACGGGGGACGAGGTGAAGCTCTGGCTGCGCATGCCGCAGGACGGTCGCCGCACCTTCGAGGGTGTGCTGCTGTCGGCAGAGACGGCGCTGGCGCGGGTGCGCGAGTTGCTGGGTCCGGATGCTGCGCTGCCCGAGGTGGTGCAGGCCGGAGGCGCTGCGCCGGCTGAGAGCGACTGGCTGCTGGCCTGGCGCGAGAAGCCGGCGGACAACGCCCGTCGGGGCGCAACCGGGGGTGCCCGGTCGTCGGCCGCCGAAGGCGCGACCCGTGCCTGCCGATCCGGTGGAAGCCGCGTTGCAGACGGCCGATGTGCGCTGGCTGCGGTTTGGATTTGAGCAAGTGGATCGGGCTCGGCTGGTGCCGAAGCCGGTTTTCTAGGGAGTGGTTATGCAGGGACGTGAATTGTTGCTGATGGTCGATGCGCTGGCGCGCGAGAAGAATGTTCCGCGCGACGTCGTGTTTGCCGCACTGGAGAGTGCGCTCGCGTCGGCAATGAAAAAGCGTTACAAGGACGAGGTGGACATCCGCGTGGCGATCAGCCGCGAGGATGGCAGCTACCGTGGCTTCCGTCGCTGGCAGGGTGGTGCCCGACGGCGAGCTGGACGACCACGATCTGCAGATCATCCTGACCGAGGCCCGCAAGCAGGATCCGGACATCCAGCTCGAGGACTTCATCGAGGAAGAGCTGGAAGAGATCGAGTTCGGTCGCATCGGTGCACAGGCCGCCAAGCAGGTCATCCTGCAGAAGATCCGTGACGCCGAGCGTGAGCAGATCATCAACGACTTCCTCTCCCGCGGTGATTCGCTGCTGTCGGGCACCATCAAGCGTGTCGATCGCGAGGGCGCCATCATCGAGTCGGGCCGCATCGAGGCCCGTCTGCCGCGTGACCAGATGATCCCGAAGGAGAACCTGCGCAACGGCGACCGCGTGCGGGCCTCGGGTGTCCCGCATCAATCGCGAGGGTCGTGGGCCGCAGCTCTTCCTGTCGCGCACGGCGCCCGAGTTCATCATGAAGCTCTTCGAGCTGGAAGTGCCCGAGATCGAGCAGGGGCTGCTGCAGATCCGCGCTGCCGCGCGTGATCCGGGTGTGCGCGCCAAGATCGCCGTGCACGCCACCGACAGCCGGGTCGATCCGATCGGCACCCTGCGTGGGCGTGCGGGTTCGCGCGTGCAGGCCGTGACGCAGGGAACTGGCCGGTGAGCAGGGTCGACATCGTGCTGTGGTCCGAGGATCCGGCGCAGTTCGTGATCGGTGCGCTGGCACCCGCCAACGTTTCCTCCATCCTGGTGGACGAGGAGCGTCACGTCATGGACGTGGTGGTGGACGAGGACAATCTGGCGCTGGCCATCGGTACGGGCGGTCGCAACGTGCGCCTGGCATCCGAACTGACCGGCTGGCAGATCAACCTGATGTCGGCCGAGGAAAGCGAGAAGAAGCAGGAAGACGAGCGGGCTGCGATCCGCGGCGTCTTCATGGAGCGCCTCGGATGTGGATGCCGAAGTGGCCGACATCCTGATCGACGAGGGCTTCACCAGCCTGGAAGAGATTGCCTACGTGCCGCTCAACGAGATGCTCGAGATCGAGGCCTTCGACGAGGACACGGTCAACGAGCTGCGCGAGCGGGCTCGCAATGCGCTGCTCACCCAGGCAATTGCCACCGAAGAGAAACTGAACGAGACCGCCGACGACCTGCTGTCGCTGGAGGGCATGGACCGCGAGCTGGCCGTGAAGCTGGCCGAGGCCAATGTCCGCACCCGCGACGATCTGGCCGAGCTGGCGGTGGACGAATTGATCGAAATCACCGAACTCGACGAGGAGCGGGCCAAGGCACTGATCCTGAAGGCTCGCGAGCACTGGTTCGTCGAGGAAGGCGGTGCGTGATGTCGATGTCGCCCCTGGATCCCGCGTCGGTCGGGGGTGACGATCGCAGGTGACGCACACACTGAATCGGTAGTAGCGGAAGGACACATGGCCAGTACGAACGTTGAGACATTTGCGGCGGAATTGCGAGTACCTGCAGAGGTACTTCTGGAACAGTTGCGCGCAGCGGGTGTCGACAAGAAGAACCCCTCGGATCCGCTGTCCGAAGCGGACAAGGAGCGGTTGCTGTCGGCCTTGCGGGCGTCGCATGGCGGAGGGGAGAGAATGCCCCCGGCGTCAGAAGATCACGGTGGTGCGCAAGCAGACCTCCGAGATCAAGCAGGCCGACTCCACGGGCAAGGCACGCACCATCCAGGTGGAGGTCCGTCGCAAGCGCACGTTCGTGAAGCGTGACGGCACTCCGGGCAATGCCCCTGCAGCGGCGGCGCCGGAACCGGTTGCCACGCCGGTGGCTCCTCCGCCGCCGGTGAAGTCGGCTAACTCGGTCATCGACGAGGAACAGCGTCGGCTGCGCGAGGAAGAGGCCCGTCGGCAGAAGGAGCTGATGGAGCGTCAGGCCCGCGAGCTTCGCGAGAAGACCGCGCGACTGGAGCGTGATCGCCAGCGCGAGAACGAGGCGATGGCCGAGGCCAGCCGCCGCGAGGAAGCTGCACGCGCCGAGCAGGAGCGTCTGGCGAAGATGCAGGCCGACGCCGAGCGCGAGGCCGAGGCTGCTCGAGCCATGCAGCGCAAGATGCGCGAGGAAGCGGGGGCCGCCGCAGCCGCTTCGGCCGCGGCACGCGACCAGGAACGCAAGCAGGCCGAAGAGAAGGCTGCTGCCGAAGCAGCCGAGCGCGCTGCAAGCAGGAAGCTGCCCGCGTGGCGGCCGAAGAGGCAGCGCTGCAGCCCGCAAGGCCAAGGAAGAGGCTGATGCCACGGCAGCGGCGCGTCGCCGCGCCGAGGCCGAGTGACCGCAATCAACCGCCTGCTGGAAAGCCAGCCGGCGTCCGCCGCCGCCCCGCCGCCACCAGCTCCTCCCGGCCGCGCAGCCGGCCGCGGCTGCCGGTGCGGGCAAGGACCGTCGTGGTGGCACGCTGCATCGTCCGTCGGGCCAGCAGGCTGCGCCTGCGCCGGCCGAGAACGCCGGTGGTGGTGGCCGCAACAAGCACGTCAAGTCCGAGAAGCTCTCGTCGTCCCGGGCAGGGATGACGCTTCCGCAGCGCCGTCCGACCAAGGGTGGGCGCAACGACAGCAATGCGGGCAGTGGTACCGGCACGGGCTGGCGCACGCGTGGTCCGCGTCGAGGCAAACGACCGCGATCGCCGCGGCGGTTTCACCCGAGCGCAGCAGCCCGAGACGCCGATCGTGCGTGAGTTCATGTGCCCGAGACCATCACGGTGGCCGATCTGGCCCACAAGATGGCCGTGAAGGCCACCGAGGTGATCAAGCAGCTGATGAAGCTGGGTCAGATGGTGACCATCAACCGGGTGCTGGACCAGAAACCGCCATGATTCTGGTGGAGAAATGGGCCACACCGCCATTGCGGCCAAGCTGGACGATCCGGAGGCGATGCTGGACGAAGTGGCTGCCGAGGATGTGGGCCCGGCTGTGCCGCGGCCGCCGGTCGTGACGGTGATGGGTCACGTCGACCACGGCAAGACCTCGCTGCTGGACTACCTGCGGCGGACCAAGGTGGCGTCCGGGGAGGCGGGTGGCATTACCCAGCACATCGGTGCCTATCACGTGAAGACGCCGCGTGGTGTGGTCACGTTCCTGGATACGCCGGGTCACGCGGCCTTCACGGCGATGCGTGCGCGGGGTGCCAAGGCTACCGACATCGTGATTCTGGTGGTGGCGGCCGACGACGGCGTGATGCCGCAGACGATCGAGGCGATCTCGCACGCCCGGGCGGCTGAGGTGCCGCTGGTGGTGGCCATCACCAAGATCGACAAGCCCGAGGCCAATCCCGATCGCGTTCGCCAGGAGCTGGTGGCGCAGAGCGTGGTGCCCGAGGAGTACGGCGGTGACGTGCCCTTCGTGGGCGTGTCGGCCAAGACCGGCCAGGGCATCGACGACCTGCTGGAGAACGTGCTGTTGCAGGCCGAGATCCTGGAGCTGCGTGCGCCCGAGAAGGCGCCGGCACGCGGTCTGGTGATCGAGGCACGGCTGGACAAGGGCCGTGGTCCGGTGGCTACCGTGCTGGTGCAGTCGGGTACGCTGTCGCGTGGTGACACGGTGCTGGTGGGTTCCACCCGGGGGCCGGGTGCGTGCGATGATGGACGAGTCCGGCAAGAATGCCGCTTCGGCCACGCCGTCCATCCCGGTCGAGATCCGGGGTCTGAACGATGTGCCGCAGGCCGGCGAGGAGCTGATCGCCCTGGCCGACGAACGCAAAGGCCCGCGAGATCGCGCTGTTCCGTCAGGGCAAGTTCCGCGACGTGAAGCTGGCACGCCAGCAGGCCGCCAAGCTCGAGAACATGTTCGACCAGATCGGCGAAGGCGAGGTGCAGACCCTGCCGCTGATCATCAAGGCCGACGTGCAGGGGCTCGCAGGAGGCACTGGCGCACGCGCTGCTCAAAGCTCAGCAATGCCGAGATCAAGGGTGCAGATCGTGCACGCTCAGGTCGGTGGCATCACCGAGAGCGACATCAACCTGGCGATCGCCTCGAAGGCGGTGGTCATCGGCTTCAACGTGCGGGCAGACCAGCCGGCACGGCGGATGGCCGAGACCAACGGCATCGACCTGCGCTACTACAACATCATCTACGACGCCGTGGACGATGTGAAGTCGGCGATGGAAGGCATGCTGTCGCCCGAGAAGCGCGAGACGATGCTGGGCATGGTCGAGATCCGTCAGGTGTTCCGTGTCACGAAGGTGGGCACGGTGGCTGGCTGCTACGTCACCGAAGGTCTGGTGCGCCGCGATTCCGAAGTTCGCCTGCTGCGCGATTCCACCGTCATCTGGACGGGTCGCATCGAGTCGCTCAAGCGCTTCGAGGATGACGCCAAGGAAGTCAAGGCTGGCTTCGAGTGCGGCATCACACTGCACAACTACAGCGACATCCAGGAAGGCGACCAGCTGGAGGTCTTCGAGGTCAAGGAAGTGGCACGGACGCTGGCTTCCGCCGCGGGCGCCTCTGCAGCGGACTGAGGCACCATGAAACGTAGACCAGGAGCAACGCCCGGGCGGGCGTTGCGTGTGACCGAGCTGCTGCACCAGGAGATCGCCGAGCTGATCCGCACTGAGGTGAAGGATCCCCGGCTGGGTCTGGTGACGGTGACGGGCGTGGATCTGACGCCCGACTATGCGCACGCCACCGTGCATTTCTCGGTGCTGCCCGATGATGATGAGCGGGTGGCCGAGACGCTGCGTGGCCTGCGGGCGGCGTCGGGCTTCCTGCGCTCGCTCATCGGTCGCCGGGTGCGCATCCACACCACGCCCGAGCTGCATTTCGTGCACGATGCTTCCGCCCAGCGGGGCATCGAGATGGGGCGGCTCATCGACGAGGCCAACTCGCGGCGTGCTGCCGATGATCCGGGTGACGCCGCGACGGAAGCCGGGGAAGGCTCGGTCGAGCTGCCTGATGGCGCATCGGCCAGTGCCACCCCTGCAACGGCAGACCAGGCTTCTGCCCCTGTTGGCGCTGCGCGCCATGACGACTGACCGGACGCACCGCGCTTGAAGGTCCACGGACTGCTGCTGCTCGACAAGCCGCTGGGCTTGTCTTCCAACACGGCCTTGCAGAAGGTGAAGCGCCTGCTGGGCGCGGACAAGGCCGGTCACGGAGGAACGCTGGACCCGATGGCCAGCGGGGTGCTGCCGCTGATGTTCGGCGAGGCCTGCAAGCTGGCCGGTGCAGCACTCACGCATGACAAGGCCTACGAGGCCGAGGTCTGCTTCGGCATCACCACGGCCACCGATGACGTGGAAGGCGAGGTGATCTCCCGCTCGGATGAACGCCCCACGCATGAGGGCGCTGCTGGCGACGCTGCCGCGCTTCATGGGGTCATCCAGCAGGTGCCGCCGGTGTATTCGGCCCTGAAGGTGGGTGGCAAGGCGATGTACCGCCATGCCCGCGAGGGCGCTCCGGTGGCGGCCCAGCCCCGCGAGGTGCGGGTCGATGTCATCGAGTTGCTGGATTTTGACGGTGAGCGGGCGCGTCTGCGCATCGAATGCGGTAGCGGCACTCATCCGTTCCATTGCCCGCGATCTGGGCGCAGCCTTGGGGTGCGGTGCCCATCTGAGCGGTCTGAGGCGTACTCGCGTTGGCCAGTATCGCGTGCAGGATGCGGTGACGCTGGATGCCTTGCTGGCCGAGGGGCCGACGGCCGCGCAGTCCCATCTGCATGGGCTGCTGGCACTGGTGGCGGGATGGCCGCAGGCCGCGCTGACGGATGAGCAGGCCCGGCGCTTTGCGCAGGGCCAGGCCGTGCCCTGGCAGACCCCAACGAACCCGAATGTCGATCTCGTCGCCGTTGCCCACCGGACCCGCCATTGACGCCCCGGAGGGGCAGGTGGCAGTACTGCATGCTGGCCGACTGGCCGGCTTGGCCCGCCAGGTGCCGCAGCCTGATGGCAGCGTGCGTCTGGCGCCACTGCGGGTCATCGTGCCTGATTGATCGTGACTGACTGAACAACATGCCGAGCCGGCCGGGTCTCCCCGACAGGGACGGGATATCCGTGCCGCAAGGACCTTACGAAACGCAACCCCGGTTGCCCTTTTTGATTCGATTCGAGACTGAGCGTGTCTGACACCAACACATCTACAACCCAGCCGATCCGCAACATTGCGATCATCGCGCACGTCGACCACGGCAAGACCACGCTGGTGGATCAGCTGCTGCGGCAGTCCGGTACGTTCCGGGCCAACCAGCAGGTCAACGAGCGGGTGATGGACTCCAACGACCTGGAGCGCGAGCGGGCATCACCATTCTGGCCAAGAACTGCGCGGTCGAGTACAAGGGCACGCGGATCAACATTGTCGACACCCCGGGACACGCGGACTTCGGCGGCGAGGTGGAGCGTGCGCTGTCGATGGTGGACGGCGTTCTGCTGCTGGTGGACGCCATGGACGGCCCGATGCCGCAGACCCGCTTCGTGACCCGCAAGGCGCTGGCGCTGGGCCTGCGTCCCATCGTGGTGGTCAACAAGATTGACCGTCCCGGTGCCCGGCCGCACTGGGTGGTGGACCAGACCTCGACCTGTTCGACCGGCTGGGCGCCACCGAAGAGCAGCTGGACTTCCCGGTGATCTATGCCTCGGCGCTGGCGGGCTATGCGGTGAACGAAGTGGAAGAGGCCGAGGCTGCCGCCGCGACCGAGAACCCCAGCATGGCGCCGCTCTTTGACGCCATCCTGTCCCGCGTGCCGGCCCGGGCCGACGATCCGGACGGCCCGCTGCAGTTCCAGATTTCGGCGCTGGACTATTCCAGCTATGTGGGTCGTATCGGCATTGGCCGCATCAACCGCGGCACGCTGCGCGGTGGCGAATCGGTGCTGCTGATGCACGGCGACGAGAAGGCGCCCGTCACAGTGAAGGTGAACCAGGTACTGCGCTTCCGGGGGCTGGAGCGCGAGGTGGTGCCTTTTGCACAGGCCGGTGACATCGTGGCCATCAACGGCATCGAGGACATCGACATCGGCTCCACGCTGTGCAAGATCGGCAACCCGGATCCGCTGCCGCTGCTGCGCATCGACGAGCCCACGCTGACCATGGAGTTTCTGGTCAACACCTCGCCGCTGGCCCGGCCGCGAGGGCAAAGTACGTCACCAGCCGGCAGATCCGCGAGCGTCTGGAGCGCGAGCTGCAGGCCAACGTGGCGCTGCGTGTGGAGTTCACCGAGGATGCGGACACCTTCGTGGTGTCGGGCCGTGGCCAGCTGCACCTGACCATCCTGCTGGAGAACATGCGTCGCGAGGGCTACGAGCTGGCGGTGTCGCGACCCAAACCGCGTCTGCAGGTGGTGGATGGCGAGCGTCAGGAGCCCTATGAGGCGCTGACGATGGACCTGGAAGAAGAGCACCAAGGCGCCGTGATGGAGGCGCTGGGTCGCCGCCGTGGCGAGCTGCAGAACATGGAGCCGGATGGCAAGGGCCGGGTGCGTCTGGAATACCGGGTGCCGGCCCGTGGCCTGATCGGCTTCCAGAACGAGTTCCTGAACACGACGCGCGGCACCGGCATCATGAGCCACGTCTTCGAGGAATACGGCCCGTGGGCGGGCGAGATCGAGGGTCGCCGTCAGGGCGTGCTGATCTCGCAGGATGATGGGGCGGCCGTGGCCTATGCGCCTGGAAGCTGCAGGACCGGGGCCGGATGTTCGTCAAGCCCAACGATGCGCTGTACGAGGGCATGATCATCGGCATCCACACGCGTGACAATGATCTGGTGGTCAACCCGATCCGCGAGAAGAAGCTGACCAACGTGCGCGCTTCGGGCAAAGACGAGGCCATCAACCTGACGCCGCCCATCGAGCTGACGCTGGAAAAAGGCCGTGGAATTCATCGCCGAGGACGAGCTGGTGGAAATCACGCCCAAGAGCATCCGCCTGCGCAAGCGTCACCTGAAGGAGCACGAGCGTCGTCGCGCCAGCCGCGAAGGGGAGGCCTGATCTTCTTCCGGCAGCAGCCGCCAGTCCTGGCGGCAGATTCGCTTCAGACGGAAATGGCCCCTGTCGGGGCCATTTTCATGTCTGCGGCAATCATCGCTGCAGCAGTTCTGGGGCCATGCTTACTGTCCGTTGCCGATCTGGCGGATGTAGGCGGCCAGGCTGCTCAGTTCTGCGGCCGTGAAGGTGTTGGTGTTGTGCGCCTGGATGGCGGCTTTCCAGCGTGTCGGCCGAGCCGTCGTGCAGGTAGGGGGCGGTGTACCGGGCGTCACGCAGGCCGGGGGCAACCAAGCCGGTCAGGGCCTCGCCCTGCACCTTGCCGCTGGCCGGCTTCAGCGTGCCGATGTCGTGACGGGTCAGCCCGTCACCCCCCAGGTCGGCATTGCTGTGGCAGGTGGTGCAGCCTTTGCTGGCAAACAGTGATTCGCCGGCTTTTTGCGCTGGCTGTCAGGCTGCGGTCGCTGTTGCGGTAGGGGCTGGGGGCATAGCGGTTCAGGCTGTTCACGTAGGCGGCCAGGGCGTCCGGGTCGTCCGACTGGCCCGCCTTGGGGTACCCAGCGGCAGGCTGCGGCCGTTCAGCTCGAAGCTGCCGATGGGCATCAGCCCGCTGCCGCCGCCCAGCGCACGGATCTGCTGCTCGAAGTCCTGCACCTCGTCGAAGTTGCCGCTCCAGTGCAGGCGGGCCTTCTTGCCTCCGTGGCCCTGCAGCGAGATTGTCTTGCGCAGGCCTTCGCCCAGGCTGCTCATGTCCCAGACACGGCCATCGCCGTAGCCCTCGCTGTGGCAGCTGGCGCAGCTCATGCTAGCGGTCACGTGCCAGACGCGGGTCGCGGGCGTCGTGGAAGAGCTCCTTGCCGCGTTTCAGCTGGGCCGGCATCCGCTCGGCGCTCTTCAGCGTACCGGTGGCCGTGGCGGGCAGGATGGCCCGGGGCTCGTCATTGGCCAGTGCGCTGATGTCGAAGAAGCTGACGGTACGCGACATCACGTTGCTGATGGCCGCCTGCTTGCCATCGGGCGAGACGGCGATGCCCTCGGGGCGTGCGCTGCACGTCCAGCCGGCGCACTTCGGTACCAGTGCTGGCATTGAGGATGCTGATCTCGCGCGAGGTTTCCAGCGCCACCAGCACGTATCGGCCGTCCGGCGTGTAGGTGGCGGCACCGGCACGCCGCTGTTGTCCACGTCGTGGCGCGTCGCGCGGGCCGTTCGGCCGGTGTGGCAGCCTGCAGGTCCAGGTTGGACACGATGGCGCGCACGGTGTTCTGGAAGTCCAGCGGCTGGCCGTCACGGCTCTGGCCGCGCTGGATGTTGTCCTGCTTGGAGGGGATCCAGGCCGAGCGGCCATCCGGCGAGATGGCGGCGGCGCCCAGGTAGTTGGGCAGGCCGCGCCCCTGAATGGGCGTGTCTTCCAGCGTGCTGACTGCCAGCGAGATCGTGCGCTGCAGCGTGGCACGGGCGGGGTCGATCAGCAGGACTTCGCCTCCCGGAAACCGGTGCCGCGGGTACGGGGCGTGAGGGTGCTTTCGCCGGGCAGGGCAGGCGTGATGAAGCGGCTGGCCAGCAGGCGCTTGCTGTCGGCAGTGATGGCCAGGTGACGGACCTCGGGGCCCAGTGCCATGCGCTGCTTGAGCTGGCGGGTGACGGGGTCGAACTGCAGCAGCTCCTGCGAGCCCAGCGTGCTGACCCAGATGCCGCTGCCATCAGGGGCAGCCACCACGCCGTAGGGCTGGGTAGCCACGCCCAGCGCGATGCGGGTGGCCACGGTCATCGTGGCCGGATCGATGATGCTGATGCTGCCGCTGTGGCGATTGGTGACCCAGACATGGCCAGCGTTGTCGATGGCCAGCGTGCGCGGACCGTGCTCGGTGGCCGGCTTTTCCGGGGCGGTCTCGGTCCGTCCGGAGACGGTCAGCGGGATCTCGCGCAGCAGTGTCCGGGTCTTGCTGTCCAGCACGCTCACGCTGTCCTGGTCGGGGTTGATGACCCAGATGCGCGGCGGGTCCTGCCGGTCATAGGCGATGGACGTGGAGCCCTGCGGCAGGCGCAGGCTGGCCGGGTTGGCGGCTGCAGCCGGGCCGCGCACCTGACCCAGGATGCGCACGATGGCGGCCGTGGGCTTCTGAGACTTCGGATCGGCATCGTTGCCGGGCAGGCTGGGCGGCGTGACGCTGCCCGGGGCGTCCGAAGCGCCGCTCCCCGTGTTGCCGGATCCGTTGCCGGTGCCTGGGGTGCTGGTCGATCCGCCGGTTGTACCGTTCTGGTTGCCGTTGCCTGCGCTGCCGTGGGAGCCGTTGCCACTCGCTGCGTTGCCGCTCCCCACGCTGCCCTGGCCATGGTTGTCGCTGCTGGTGCCGTTCTGGTTGCTGGTTCCGTTGTTCCCTTGCGCACCTTGGTTGTTGGCGCTCGGGGGGACGGAGGGCGTGACGGGTGTCACGGCCTGGGGATCGGGGTTGGTGTTCACGGCGCTGCCACCGCCACCACCGCCGCAGGCGGCAGCGCGCTGCAGACCATCAGGGCCATGAGGCTGCGCGTCAGCGGCTGGCGACGGTCCGCCCGGTGGGGCGAGCGCTCGTTCGACGTCAGGGGACGCGTCGGCGTCAAGTTAGCCCCGGCGCCGGATGAACCGGCGGCCGATTCAGGGTGAGCGGAGGAGGAACGTGAGTGACGAAGGCGCGGGATGACTGCACGGAAGCTTTCCTGCCATGGCCGTTTGGATGTCACGGCACTATGCGTCAGAAAAGCGACAGCACACAGGAGCTATGGCACAGAAGGTCGACATTGGCGCCCCAGTCGGCGCAGAAGGACAGGGGGCGGGGATGGAAGGGAACAGGCAGACAATCCGAGGGCGGGCTGCTCGGGGTGTGGCATAGGGGGCTGGCGTGATCCGCCGGCGTGATCGTTCAGCGCGAATGGCCTTGCCGAAGCTGATGCGCCACATGCTCCACCAGCGCCTGCGAGATGCTGATGTTGGCGGGCGGCAGTTCGGGCAGGGCGTCGGGGGAGAACCAGCGGGCGTCACGGATCTCGGTCGGGTCGACGTGGATGTCGCCAGCCAGCCATTCGGCGGTGAAGGCGATCATCAGGGAATGGGGAAAGGGCCAGCTCTGGCTGCCGAAATAGCGCGGGCGATGTACCTGAATGCCTACCTCCTCGGCCACTTCCCGGCGGATGGCGGCTTCGATCGATTCGCCGGCTTCCAGAAAGCCCGCCAGGGCGCTGTAGCGTCCGGGCGGGAAATTGACGTTGCTGGCCAGCAGCAGCTCGTGGCTGCGCGTGACCAGCACCATCATGGCGGGCGAGATGCGCGGGTAGTTGCGCAGGCCGCAGCGGGGGCACTGCATGGCACGTTCACCCGGTACGCGCATCGTGGGCACGCCACAGGCGCCGCACCAGCGGTGGGTGCGCACCCATTCCAGCAGCTGGCTGGCCTGCATGGCGATGGAGGCGAGGTCATCCGGCAGGCGACCGAACCACTGGCGCAGGCCCTGTGCCTCCCAGCCGGGAGGCAGGGGACGGAGGGGACTGGGCAGCGAGACGGCCGAGCAGGGGCGTCCCCGGTAGCGGCCAACGGTCTCGCAGGTGGTCCGGGCATCCAGCAGGGAGCCGTAGTCGCCGGCCGTCAGCGCGGGTGGGCCGTCACTGCGCTGGATGAGGGCATGGCCGGCGAACAGCAGGATGATGGCGTCGGGATCGGCCAGTATGGCCGCCGGCGCAGCGCGGGAGGGGGTGAGGTCGTACGTGTCGGGCAGTTGCAGCATGTCTGAATGCCCAAGGTCTGACCGTGCCCCGGGCTTGTCGGAATGGGTTTGGGTCGACGTTGGCCGTGACACCCCGACGGTGTCGGCGTTGCGTCTTCAGCCAGAATTCAGGACTTGTCCGGCTGCTGAAAGAGCTGCTCCAGCTTCTGACGGGCGGCGTCGGCGACGGGGTCGCTTTCCATCAGGGGCGGAAGTTTCTCCATCCGCACCTGGGTCATCGGATACTCTTCGGCGATGCGATCTTCCCAGAAGGTGGCCGGATTCTGGGCGGTGAAGAAACGGCGCGCCACGTCGGCCGGCAGGGCTGCGATAGCTGCGCAGCATGCCATCCTGGAAGGCGATCTCCAGGGTCTGGCGGTTCTCGTCGTAGGCGGCCGACCGTATCTTGCTGGTGTTCAGGGCGCGGTGTGGCTGCTGGTACTTCATCGATCGGGATCCTTGCAAACAGTCTTCATAATACGCTTCTGTCTGGTCACTGTCCGCAATTCGGGAGTTCGTCTTCATATGGTGTCTGATCTGCATTTTTCGGGAGCCCGGGCCTCAGATAACTCGGGGGCTGCGAGCATGTCGCTGCGGCAGCAGGCCGATGCGTTGCGGGCCGGAAAGCGTTCGCTGACCGATGAACTGGCCCTTCTGAAGGCGCGGGCAGCCGAGACGGCGGCGCTGCGGCCGCTGGCCTGGGTGGACTGGGATCGTGCCGGCCGTGAGGCACAGGCGCTGACCGAGCTGATTGGACGGGAGCCAGACCGTGCCGCGCAGCGGCCGCTGCTGGGCGCCTGGATCAGCGTGAAGGACCTGTTCCAGCTGGAAGGCGCACCCATGAAGGCGGGTACCGAGGCGACACTGCCGCCGATGCCGGCTGTATCCAGTGCAGTGGTGCAGCAGCTGCAGGCCGCCGGTGCATTGGTCTTTGCCAAGACCAACATGCACGAGATCGCACTGGGTGCCACAGGCGAGAATCCCTGGACAGGGGATGTCTGCAATCCGCATGATCCGGCCCGGCAATCCGGCGGCTCGTCCAGTGGTTCGGGCGTGGCCGTGGCGGTGAGGCTGGGCAGCGCGTCCATCGGCAGCGATACGGGGGGCTCCATCCGCATTCCGTCGGCCTTCTGTGGCGTGGTGGGCTTCAAGCCCACGGTGGGCAGCGTCTCGCTGGCAGGGGCCTTGCCCTGTCACGGACCTGCGACCATGCCGGCCCGCTGGCGCGGGAGCGTGCAGGATGCCGCGCTGCTGCACCGGTGCTGTCCGGGCGCAGTCTGGCGCACGGCCGGGTGGCCCTGACGGCCACGGCTGGGCGTGCCCGTCGCTGGCTGGCGGCGCGTCTGGATGCGAGGCACGCATGCCCACTTCGAGGCCCTGCTGGCGCTGCTGGCCACACAGGCGGACCTGGTGGATGCCGAACCCGATGACATGGATCTGCCGTGGCGTCATTACACGCCCATTGTGCGGGCCGAGGCGGCACGGGTCCACCATGCGGCGCTGGCCGAGGGGGGCAAGGGATTTTCAGCGGGAGTGCTGACGCCGTTGCAGGCGGGTGCCGCGCTGTCGGCGCAGGACTATATTGCGGCACTGCAGGCGCGCAGCGCCTACATGGCCGAGCTGGATGCCGTGCTGGCAGGGGTGGATGCACTGGTGCTGCCCACGTCGGCCATTGTCACGCCGCTGCGTGGCCAGGATGACGCGCCCACCCGGCACGGCCGGCTGATGGTCCGCGAGGCGGTGCTGGGCCAGACGCTGCCGTTCTCCTTTGCCGGTGTGCCGGCCATCAGCCTGCCGGCGGGCCACATCTGGCTGGAGAAGGGGCATTCGCCGAAGGATGGGCCGGCGCAGGGACAGTGCGGCCCGGTGGCCATGCCCTTCGGCCTGCAGCTGGTGGGCGGCCGGGGTGCCGATGCCAGCCTCGCTGGCGCTGGCGGCCTGGGTGGAAGCGCAGCTGGCGCAGGCACCGGCTGTCGAGACCGGGCGCTGAGAAGCGACAAGCGTTGCCCGTGGAGAACGTGGGGCGGCGTGCAGCCCACCCCGAATAAGTCCCCCGGGGAGCGGCACCGAGGGAGCGCATACCAGGAGAGCACGCCCGGAAGGCGGCCATCACCGGAGAAAGGCTGCAAACGGGCACCGACGATGGTTCGTGGTGCCCGTGATGGGAGGACGCCCGGGCATGACCCCGGCGTCAGCCGGTGGGATCAGCTGGCCAGCGCAGCCTGCACGCGGGCGCGGATCTCTTCCACCGTGCCCACGCCTTCCAGCGCGTGGTGGCGGGGTGCGGCTGCGTCGCCGGTGCGAGCCCATTCCCCGGTAGTAGTCGACCAGCGGGCGGGTCTGCTGCTGGTAGACCTCCGGGCGCTTGCGAACCACGTCCTCACGGTCGTCGTCACGCTGGGTCAGGGGTTCACCCGTCACGTCGTCCTTGCCTTCCACCTTGGGCGGGTTGAAGCGGATGTGGTAGCTGCGACCGCTGGGCTGGTGGACGCGCCGTCCGCTCATGCGCTCGATGATGTCGGCGTCCGGCACCTTCAGTTCCACCACGTGCTCCAGCCGGATGCCGGATTCGCGCAGGGCTTCGGCCTGCGGGATGGTGCGCGGAAACCGTCGAACAGGTAGCCGTTCTGACAGTCGGGCTGCTTCAGCCGTTCCTTCACCGGGCCGATGATGATGTCGTCGGACACCAGCTTGCCCCGGTCCATCACTTCCTGGCGGCCTTGCCCAGCTCGGTGCCGGCCTTGATGGCGGCACGCAGCATGTCGCCGGTGGAGATCTGGGGAATGCCGAACTGGCTGGTGATGAAGCCGGCCCTGGGTACCTTTGCCTGCGCCCGGAGGGCCAAGAAGAATCAGTCGCATGGAGGAAGTTCCTGTTGAAAAGACACGATTCCTTCCATTGTAGCGCCCCAGCGCCACACAGCCTGTGCGGCGCTGGGGCACGGGACTGTCAGGCTGTGCGTCAGTGGGTGCCGTGTCCCAGCCGTGCCCGGACCCGTTCCAGGTCGGCCGGTGTGTCCACGCCGGCGGGGGGCGCGTCGTCGGTGTGCAGCAGCTTGATGCGGTAGCCGTGGTGCAGCACCCTTAGCTGCTCCAGCGCCTCGATGTCTTCCAGCGCGCAGGGATCCAGCTGCGCATAGCGTGTGAGGAAGCGGCTGCGATAGGCATACATGCCGATGTGCCGCAGGGGCTGGGCCGCCTCAAAGGCCTGCCGGGCCTGCGGGGTGTCGGCATCCAGCCCCCGGCCAGATGGCTGCGCGACCAGGGCAGGGGGGCACGGGAGAACAGCAGGGCGCGGTCCTCGGCGTCGGCCACCACCTTCACCACATTGGGGTTGAGCCAGTCAGCCACTGACTGCACGGGATGCACGGCCGTGGCCATCGGGCATTCCGGGTCGCTGGCCAGGCAGCGGGCCAGGGCATCAATGAGGGTCGGCGGAATCTCCGGCTCGTCCCCCTGCACGTTGACCACGATGGTGTCTTCGGCCAGTTCCATCAGCGTGATGGCTTCGGCCAGCCGCTCGGTGCCCGAGGCATGATCGGCACGGGTCATGATGGCCTCGTACCCATGGGCGCGGGCGACGTCGGCGATCCGGGGGCTGTCGGTGGCAATGGCGACCCGGACGGCCTGTGATTGTCGGGCCTGGTTGGCCACGCGCACCACCATGGGAATGCCGGCAATGTCGGCCAGCGGCTTGTCAGGGCAGGCGCGTGGAGGCCAGCCGGGCCGGGATGAGGACGACGAACGAAGGCGTGGCGGCCGGTGCCGCCTGGGCAGGGGACCGGGAGCTCATGGTCGTGCCGCTCGGTTTCAGCCCGCCGTGCCGGCGGCAGGCGCTGGTGTCACGCTGCCGTCGGCCGCCGGTGCCCGGCTTCCTCGACGATCATGACCGGCACGCCGTCACGGATGGGGAACACCGGGCGGTCTGCCTTGCAGGTGAGGGTCTGCTGCTGGCGGTCGTGGGCGAGCGGCCCCTTGCACAGCGGGCAGACGAGAATGTCGAGAGCCATCATGGTGTCAATGCGCAGAAGAAGGTGTCGATGGGCAGCAGGCTGTCGTGGCCAGTTGCTGATCGAGCCATTCTAGCAGCGCCGGATCGGGCACGGCCCGGATATCGAGCACCCGGCAGCGCGTCTGCAGCGCTGGGGGGAAGTCGACGCACTTCACGGCATCCTTGGCCGTCACGATCACCAGGGCTCGGGCAGCGTGGCCAGCCACGCCGGGTCGATGTGGGCATGGTCGGGCAAGGGGTACTCGGTGATGTCCAGGCCCAGCGTGCGCAGCGAGTCGAAGAAGCGCTCGGGGCGCGAGATGCCGGCCACGGCTGCCAGCCGCTGCCCGGCCATGGTGGCCACGAAATCGGCCGGTGCCCAGTGCTGGCTGCTATCCAGAGTGCGGATGCCAGCCAGCTCGGTGCGGATCCCGAAGCGGGGCGGGGCCGATGTCCGGGGGCCTTCGGGCGACGCGCTTGTGCTCGCCGATTGGGGGCGATGTTGCCGGCACCAGCAGCGCGTCCACGTGGGCCGGGCGCTCGGCGGGCTCGCGCAGCGGTCCGGCCGGCAGGCAGCGGCCGTTACCCAGACCCAGCGGGTGCATCATCACCAGCTCCAGCCGGCGGGGCGGGGCCACGTGCTGCAGCCCGTCGTCCGAGATCACCACGTCCAATTCGGGGTGGTGCGAGACCAGAAGATCTAGTGCGGCCTTTGCGCCGGGCGCCCACGCCCACGGGCAGGCCGGTCTCAGCGGCCAGCAGCAGGGGCCTCGTCGCCGGCCTCGGCGGCGGGCGTGTTGCGGTCGATGAGAAGGGGTGTATCAGAGGAGGCCCGGTAGCCGCGGGCCAGCAGGCCCACCTTCAGGCCCCGTTCGTGCAGGGCACGGGCCAGGGCGATGACCGGGGGCGTCTTGCCCGAGCCACCCACCACCACGTTGCCCACCACCACCACGGCCGGGCGGCCTGTGGCAGTGTGTTCGATCTGTGCGGCCCGTCGGCGGGCGAGGGTTGCCACCAGCCAGGACAGCGGCAGCAGGAGGGGCCAGCAGCCGAGCCAGCAGACGGTCGGCGCCACGGGTCTGGTCGAACCAGACCCGCAGCAGCCGAGCTTCCAGCCGGCGGCGTAGCCCCTCGGTCTTCAAGGCGCCACCCGTCTCATGAGGGCGCCCGGGATGCAGCAGCCCGTCACTGGGCCGATTGCTTCGTCTTGGTGGCGAAGCTCACGCGCGGCAGACCGGCGATGCGGGCGCTTTCCATGACGTTCACCACTGACTGGTGGGACGCGGCGGCATCGGCATGCACGACCACGATGGGGTTCTGACGATCACCGGCAGCACGGCCCAGCACGCTGGCCAGCATGTTGGCATCGGCATGGCCCACCGCTCGTTGTCCACCCGGTACTGTCCGTCGGCCGTCACGGCCACGATGATCTGCACCGGCGCTTCCGGCGTTTCCTTGCCGGCCGCCGAGGGTAGGTCGACGGCTAGCTCGCGGTAGCGGTTGTAGGTGGTGGTGACCATCAGGAAGATGAGGATCACCAGCAGCAGGTCGATGAGCGGGATGAAGTTGATTTCGGCTCTTCACGCCGGATGGAACGCCGAAAGTTCAATGCCGGCCCCGATTCGCTGATCACGTCCACGGGCGCAGCGACTGCTGCTCCATTTCCACCAGGAAGTCGTCAACCCGGCTGCGGAAGCCCCGGTAGGCCAGCAGGGCCGGGATGGCCACGCCGATACCGAAGGCCGTGTTGTAGAGGGCGATCGAGATGCCGTGAGCCAGCTGGGTCGGATCGTTGCCGCTGGGGGCCTGCGAGCCGAAGATCTCGATCATGCCGATGACGGTGCCGAACAGGCCCAGCAGCGGGGCCACCGTGGCCAGCGTGCCCAGCGTGGGCAGGGAAGCGCTCCGGGTCATGCGCCACGGCACGACCGGTCTCTTCCATGGCGTCCTGATCATGTCGCGCGACTCGAACTCGTGCCGCAGCCCGGTGGCCAGCACCCGGCCCAGCGGCGAGGAACGTTCCACCGCGTCACCATCTCGGCATTGAGCTGTCGGTTGCGGTGCAGGTTGACCACTTCTTCCAGCATGCCGGGAGGAAGGATCTTGCGGCGTTGCAGCGTGATCGCCCGTTCGACGATCAGGGCAACCGTGGCGATCGAGGCGAGGATCAGAAACCAGATGGGCCAGCCAGCGGCCTGGATGATGGAGAACAAGGGAACACACTCCGGAAGGGGTAGAACTTTCGCGGGACGCGAACGCCGGGATTGTCGGTTTTTTTGTTTGGGGTCGGCAAGTGTGGCACGCAACCTGCAACGGCCTGTGCAAAGACCTGTGGACAACTCTGTGGGCAGATGTGATTCCATCCCGTAATTACAGATGCAGGCGCAGGAAAAGTGTTCAGGCGGGCTTCAAGGCTGGGTGCGGAAATTCCTTTATCATTCAATATGTTGGCGATGGGTGAAGGTTGTTTTCCCGGCTGATTCAGCCCCCGCCTGCTACAGAAAGCGTTGGCTTTTGTGTGGATAAAAGTACCGATGAAACAACAGGAAAGCGCTTTTACAGCCTCTTCGCAGCCTTTTACGGGTGAGCAGGCGCTGACAGTCGGCCAGCTCAACCGGATGGCTGGTCGTCTGCTGCAGGACACGTTCGGTACCGTGCGGGTGGTGGGCGAGCTGTCCAACTTCACGCGGGCGGCCAGCGGCCACTGGTACTTCACGCTGAAGGAAACCGGGGCTGCCGTACGCGCCGTCATGTTCCGCCTGTCGGCGCAGCGGGTGGGCTTCATGCCGCGCGAAGGGCGATCGTGTCGAAGTGGTGGCCCGTGTCACCTCTACGAGGCACGTGGCGACTTCCAGCTGGGCGTCGAACGCATGCAGCTGGCCGGAGCAGGCGATGTCTGGCAGCGGTTCGCGCGGCTGAAGGCGCTCCTGGCGGCCGAGGGACTGTTCGATCCCGGACGCAAGCAGCTGCTGCCGCCCCATATCCACACCGTCGGCGTCATCAGCTCACTGAAGGCTGCAGCGCTTCAGGACGTGCTCACCACGCTGCGCCGGCGTGCCCCGCAGCTGCGCGTCATCATCTACCCGGCCAGCGTGCAGGGGCAGCAGGCGCCGGCCGAGCTGCTGGCCGCCGTCGAGGCTGCCGAGGCACGGCTGGAATGCGACGTGCTGCTGCTGGTGCGTGGCGGAGGATCCTTCGAGGATCTGGACGCCTTCAACGACGAGACGCTGGCCCGGCGACTGGCCCGTTGCACGCTGCCGGTGGTCAGCGGTGTCGGCCATGAGTCCGACTTCACCATCTGCGACTTCGTGGCCGATGTGCGGGCCCCGACGCCCACGGCGGCAGCCGAGCTGGTCAGCACCGATCGGCGCGAGAGCCTGCAGCGGCTGCGCCACCAGCGTGCGCGGCTGCAGCAGGCCATGCAGCGCCAGCTGGAGCGGCTGGGAACAGCGCCTGGACATGGCCGAGCGCCTGCTGCATTCACCCGCACGGCAGCTGCAGGCCCATGGCCAGCGGCTGGAACAACTGGCAGAACGGCTGCAGCGCTGGCCGTTGCAGGAACTGCCCCGGCAGGAGATGCGCGTGGAACGCCTGGCCGAGCGCCTGCAACGGGCCATGGCCAGCCGGCTGGCCGAGAGCCAGGGACGCTGGCAGCGTGCGGCCGACACCCTGCGGCCGCCCTCGACGGCTGCCGCCGCATTCCGCCTGGCCCAGGCCGAGCAGCGTCTGACGCACGCCGCCCGTGGCTGCTGGCACGCGCTGCCGCCCGGCTGGAGATGGCCGAGAACAGTCTGGCACTCATCAGCCCGCTGGCCGTGCTGGGACAGGGGCTACGCGCTGGTGCGCGATGCCGACGGCCACCTGCTGACCACGGTCGACGAGGCCCGTCCCGGCGGGCAGGTCGAAGTGCGTCTGCAGGATGGCAGCCTGCAGGCGACCGTCGATATGATCATTTCTAACCATTCGTCGGGTTGAAGTGTGGGGAAGATGCGCCCATCTACGTATCCGTGGCGCTTTTTGCCACGGTAGGTTGGGGTGCTGTTCGACCCGTGGCTGGTGCCTGTCCGGCGCTCAGTCTGTGGCCTGTCATGCCTGCTTTCCGCAGGTGTGCAGTTCCTGTCCGGACCTTCTTCCGGTCCGTTTCCTTCCTTTCACTTCAGAGGAACACTCGTATGGCTCTCATCCAGATGTTCGTTGTCGGCCTGGTCATCGGCCTCATCGCCCGCGCCATCATGCCGGGCACCCAGAAACTCGGCTGGATCATGACGGCCATCCTCGGCGTCGCCGGTTCCGCCAGCCAACTTCGTGGGCGGCGCCATGCACTTACTGAGCCGGGCCAGACGGCCGGCTGGATCGCCTCGGTCATTGGCGCCATCGTTGTGCTGGCCGTGGTGGGCAAGCTCTCCAACAAGGGCTGATCCCGCACGAATGGGCCGGCCATGACCTGTGGCCGGTCCTTGAAGGCCAGCGCGTGGCAGGCTGGCCTTTCCGTCATTGAGCGCGCCTTCTCCAGAGGCAGCCGCTCACGGCTTCGGTTCGCCGTTCGGCACCGTTTCAAGCCCCTTCACCACATCTCCCACCTTCCGCCGTGCGCATCAGAACCAGCCCTGGTTCATTTCCAGCGCGTGGCGCACCGGCCGGGAAGGGCAGTGACTGCGCTCATCGCGCGGCTGCATGTCGGCCAGATCCGCCACCTTGCCGTCCTCGTCCAGGAAGGCCACGGTCAGCGGAATCAGCGTGTTCCTCATCCAGAAGCAGTACTGTGCGGGCTGCTCGAAGACGAACAGCATCCCATGGTTCTCAGGCATCACCGTCCGGTGCATCAGACCGCGCTCCCGCTCCGGCTCGGTACGCGCCAGCTCGGCGTCGATGCGCTGGCCGCCTGCTTCAGTTCCACCACCGGCATCCGGTAGGGCGGGGTGGCCTGCGCCGGCTGGATACCGGCCAGCGAGGTACCGGCCACCAGCAACAGGCTGGCCATGCGGATGGATGCCCCTTGGGCCCGGCGCCATCCTCTGGCCCAGTGCGTGCCGCCATCGGCAAGGCCTGCCGGGGCGGGGGCCGCCATCGTTGGGGCGCGCGTGAAGGTTGGCGTCGTGGCAGGCTGGGCAGAATGGGAAATGGGCATGGCAGATCCGGGGGCACCCGTTGATGGTTCCTGTGTCAGCGCCGATCATACCCCTGCCCCGCAGCCCGCAGCCCGCAGCCCGCAGCCCGCAGCCCGCAGCCCGCAGCCCGCAGCCCGCAGCCCGCAGCCCGCAGCCCGCAGCCCGCAGCCCGCAGCCCGCAGCCCGCAGTCCGCAAGTCCGCAAGTCCGCAAGTCCGCAAGTCGGAGCCAGAGCAGCCCTGTTCACGCCATGGCCTCGGTTTCGGCTGCCTCGGCTCGAGCACGCCTCTGGTCACGGCCTGCGCGTCTTGACAGGGCGTCGCATGCCGTCGCCCCTTCATCTCGGGACTTTCCTGAGAACGTCGCGCCCGGGAGGCGCCCATGCCTGTGGCTGTCATCCATGGCTGGCATAATCCCCCTTTCCCCGGGGTCACCTTCGTCCGGCGCCGTCCTTGCCTGCGGGCGGCGGCCGTGCCGCGTCCGTGCCCCGACCGGTGTCAATCCGCACTACAGGTCCACAATCCATGTACCAACACATCAAGGTGCCCGATCAGGGCCAGAAGATCACCGTCAACGAGGATTTCTCCCTCAACGTGCCTGACAACCCCATCGTGCCCTACATCGAGGGGGATGGCACCGGCTTCGACATCACGCCGGTGATGCTGAAGGTGGTGGATGCCGCCGTGCAGAAGGCCTATGGCGGCAAGCGCAAGATCCACTGGATGGAGATCTACGCCGGCGAGAAGGCTACCGGGTCTACGGTCCCGACGTGTGGCTGCCCGACGAGACGCTGGACGTGCTGCGTGAGTACGTCGTCTCCATCAAGGGTCCGCTCACCACGCCGGTCGGCGGCGGTATCCGCTCGCTCAACGTCGCCCTGCGTCAGCAGCTCGACCTCTATGTCTGCCTGCGGCCCGTCCAGTACTTCGACGGTGTGCCCTCGCCGGTGCGCGAGCCCCACAAGACCGACATGGTGATCTTCCGCGAGAACTCCGAGGACATCTACGCCGGCATCGAGTACGAGGCGCAGACCGACAAGGCCAAGAAGATCATCGACTTCCTGCAGAAGGAGCTGGGCGTCACGAAGATCCGCTTCCCCGAGACCTCCGGCATCGGCATCAAGCCGGTCTCGAAGGACGGCACCGAGCGCCTGGTGCGCAAGGCCATCCAGTACGCCATCGACAACGACAAGCCCTCCGTCACCCTGGTGCACAAGGGCAACATCATGAAGTTCACCGAAGGCGCCTTCCGTGACTGGGGCTATGCGCTGGCCAAGAACGAGTTCGGCGCCGAGCTGCTCGACGGCGGCCCTTGGATGAAACTGAAGAATCCGAAGACCGGCAAGGACATCATCGTCAAGGACGTGATTGCCGACGCCTTCCTGCAGCGAGATCCTGCTGCGCCCGGCGGAATACTCGGTCATCGCCACGCTCAACCTCAACGGCGACTACATCTCCGACGCCTGGCGGCCCGGGTTGGCGGCATCGGCATCGCTCCGGGCGCCAACCTGTCCGACTCGGTGGCCATGTTCGAAGCCACCCACGGCACCGCGCCCAAGTACGCGGGCAAGGACTACGTGAACCCCGGTTCCGAGATCCTCTCGGCCGAGATGATGCTGCGCCACATGGGCTGGACCGAAGCGGCCGACCTGATCATCTCGTCGATGAAGAAGGCCATCGCCAGCAAGAAGGTCACCTATGACTTCGCCCGCCTGATGCCGGATGCCGAGCAGGGTCTCGTGCTCGGGCTTCGGCCGTGATGATCGACAACATGTGATCATCGCTCGGGGCTTTCTGCAGAGCCGCCCGGAAGGGCGGCTGTGTCGGAAAAGCCCGAGGATCCTGAGAATCCGCACCGTGGCGCATCGGTCTGCGGAGCTGGCTCGGAGGATCCTTGAGATAGCCTTGAAAGGGGAGCGCCCGGAGACGGGCGTTCCCCTCCTGTTTCAGTACCCCAGCGGGTGCTTCGGCAGGTCGGCAGCCGTGGCATTCCAGTAGCGCAGGTCGCGCCGGCTGGCCACCGGCGACTGGTCATCCACCACGTGGTGGCCCAGACGCACCAGCGGCTGACCCAGTTTCCAGCCGGTCGGCACCGCGTAGCGGACGCAGCTCAGGCGCTTCATCAGCGGTGCATGCACGTTCAGGCACAGCCGTGCCTCGTCGGAACGGCCGCCGTTGGCCACGAACACCTGCAGGAAGGCTCCGTCCTGACCGCTCCAGTGGCGCAGCACCTGGTTGAACGGCACCAGCGCGCCTTTTTCCACCACGAAGGGCTGGGATCCCTTCAGCGTGAAGGTTCGACCACGGGGCGTCACGTACCCGAGAATCTGGTCCACCAGCACGCGGGCCTGTGTCTGCAGCGTCAGCAGCGGCGTGCCCACCGGTACGCCGGCCATCAGAGGCGAGCTGTCGACCCGGCGCGGTGCAAAGCCCTTCACGGTGCTGCCGAAGTTCACCTCCACCCAGAGGTTGTGCGTGTTCTCGCGGCTGGTGTGATCGACCGTGGCAGCATCCAGACTGGTGTAGTACGTATAGCTGCCTGCTTGGGCGTCGGCCAGAACGGCCTGATGCACACGCAGCGCCTCGCCCGCCGAGGGCCCCTGGCCGGCAGGGCGGCTGTGCAGAACCAGCGCCGGGCCCGGAAGGGCACGGGGGCGTAGGCTTCGTTCGGGTGCGGCTTGCCGTCGTTCAGCAGCACATCGCCCGGATGCAGCGAACCCGGCTGGTTGATCATCGTGGCCAGCACGTCGCCACTGATGCCTCGCGCCGAGATGGACGGAGCAGGGCCCCAGCGGCCGATGTTGCCGGTCGAGCCGTTGCCCGCGTTGCTTCCTCCAGAGTTACTGCCTCCTGCGTTGCTGCTCCCCGCATGGCCACCGGGCTGCACCGATCCGCTGCCGCCAGCGCCGTGACCCTGGCCGGGATTCGATCCCCGCGCCGCCGCTCGACGAACTGCCAGCGCCCCGGCCGCCTGACGTACCGCCGCTGCCGCTTCCACCGGTTCCGGCGTTGGTGTTGCCCGAGCCCGCATGGCCCGCACCCCGTTTCCTGTGGAGCCACCGGCATGTGTCTGGCCGCCCGTGGCACCGCTACCGGACGAACCGCTGTTCAACGTTCCGCTGTTCGATGACGAGCCCGTGCCCGTCGTGCCGGCGTTCTGTGTCTGGTTCGTCGGCGGGGTGGGGCTGCTGGATACTGCCTTGTCGCGGCTGGAGCCGCCACTGCCGCTGCCGCAGGCCGCAAGCAGCAGCATCAGCGTGGCTGCACCTGCCGGGGTTGCGGTGCGTCGCAGCGGGAAGCCGGCAGGCTGGGCCGACGGGCTGGAACGGGATATATGGCCGAGAGATGGACGAAGGATCATGATGTCTGCTCCTGCAAACGAGAAAAATCCCGAAGAGGATCCGGTTGCCGGCATCCCGCGAGGATGCACCGGCGTACCGGAGTGGGTCTCCTGTCACGGCAAGTCGGCCGTCCATCGGTCATCGAATGCCGTGTATCTGTGAATTCATCTTAGGCCATAAAAAAAGTAAGGTTGACGACAATATGAGTCCTGGAGGCAACACAGTTGTTGCCATAAAGGATAGAGAGCGCCCATGCTCCGTCATCGGTGTTGTTCTTGTCATACGGCGCGAGCCGTTCGGGCCTGGCAGGCAGCCCGGGCTGGCGTTCGGTCAACTGACCTTCAACGTCTCCACCAGGGCACGCAGTGGAGCGGTAATCCGGCGGTTGGGGTAGTACAGGCAGAACCCCGGGTAGCGGGGGCTCCAGTCCGCCAGAACCTGCATCAGCCGGCCGTCTTCCAGCCAGGGGCGGCAGATGGCGTCCATGGCATAGGCGAGCCCAGGCCTCGTGCAGCGGCGTCCAGCATCAGTTCGGGATCGTCCAGCACCAGCGCGCAGTCCAGGTTCAGTTCCATGAGGCCGGGGGCCTGGGCGGCAGATGACCCGGGACTTGTGTCTCCAGCTTCCCGGGTGGGCAGGGCGGTCCGCGTGAACTCCCATCGATGAGACGTTGCCACTGCCGATCTGACGAAAGCCGATGCAACGGTGGCGGTGCAGCTCGTGGGGTGTGCGGGGTGCCGGATGGCGGGCCAGATGATCGGGGAGGCCACCACCATCGTTTGCAGCGCCGGCGTGACGGGCACAGCCACCATGTCGCCCGGAATGCTTTCCCGCAGCCGGATGCCGGCATCGAAGCCGTCGCGCACGATGTCGACGAAACCGTTGTCTGCCGCGATGTCGAGCTGGATGTCGGGGAACCGTTCCATGAAGGCGCGCAGCCGTGGCAGCAGCACCTGGCTGGCCACGCAGCGCGGCATGCTCAGCCGGATGCGGCCGGCCGGATGGTCACGATGGGCATTGACGGCCTCGACGGCACTCTCCATGCCCGCCAGGGCCGGGCCGACACGCGCAAAGAGCGCCTTTCCGGCTTCGGTCGGCGCCACGCTGCGCGTCGTGCGATGCAGGAGCTGCACGCCGAGCTTCTCTTCCAGCGCACGCAGGCTGTGCGACACGGTGGAGGGGCGCAGACCCAGGCGCGCTGCGGCGCCCCGGAAACTGCCTTCCTCGACGATGGCGGCAAAGGCGGCCAGCTCGGCGAAATCGCTGTGGCGCATGATCGATTGATGGCCCTCATGCATCAGGTCATGAAATGGAATCGGGCTTATCGCGGCTCATTGTAGCCACTACGATGGACGCATGTTCCTGCTTCGGAGGCCGCCATGAAGATACTGGTCAATCTCTTTCATCCGCACCTGGACAGCTCCCGGGTCAACCGCGCCTGGGCGCAGCGCCTGGCGGTGCAGCCGGACATCACCGTGCGCGACATTTACGCCCTTTACCCGGAGGGCAGGATCGACATCGCGGCCGAGCAGCAGGCTCTGCTGGCCCATGATCGTCTCGTCTTCCAGCATCCGTTCTACTGGTATTCGGTTCCGCCGCTGATGAAGCAGTGGCTGGACGATGTGCTGGTCTATGGCTGGGCCTATGGTCCGGGGGGCGATGCACTGGCTGGCAAGGAATGGGTCTCCGCCATCTCCACCGGCGGCCCGGCCGATTCCTATCAGGCGGGCGGCTACAACGGCTTCTCGATGAGCGAATTCCTGAAGCCGCTGCAGCAGACGGCCCACCTGCTGAAGACCCGCTTCCGCCGGCCCACGTCTTTCATGGCGCCGTCAGCGCCAGCGATGACGACGTGCGTCGCTCTGCGGACGCCATGCTCGCCCACATCAGCGACCCGCTGCTGGACCCGGCCAGGCGTCTGGCCGCGCTGCAGGCCGACATGGAGAAGCGGGGCATCGTGCTGGAGTGAGGGGCCTCACGTCACCCGGGTGCACGGTCAAGTGGTGCCTGGCAGTGACCATCACCCCGCGGCATCACCTGGGGCGGTCAGGCGCCGGGCTGTTCCACCCAGGCCATGGCCTCGATCTTGTGACCGTCGGGGTCACGCACGAAGCAGCCGTAGTACGGCTTGCCGTAGATGGGACGCGGGCCCGGGGCGCCGTCGTCGGTGGCGCCAGCTTCCAGCGCAGCCTTGTAGAAGGCATCCACCTGGGCCGGCGTCTCGGCGTAGAAGGCGATGTGCACGCCGTTGGCCACTTCTGCCGGCTGGCCGTTGAACGGCGCCTGTACCCAGAACTCCGGATAGGCGCGGCCGTAAGCCACCGCATGGTGCTCCTGGCTCAGATCCACGACGCGGCAGATGCCCAGGGCGCCCAGCGCCTTGTCATAGAAGGCGAGGGCACGGTCGAGCTGGTTGGTGCCGAGCGAAACGTGGGAAAGAATGCTGGGGTTGCTGGACATGATCAGGCCTCCTGTCAAGATGTGATCAGGACGATCATAGTGCCGGGGCGTGGGGATGGCCACCGATGATGCACGTTGCGGTCGGGATCTTCGGGCGGGGGCAGGGGCCGACGGACGAGGCCTTCTTCGGGAGGGATCCCGGCGCTGCGGACAGACTGACCTCCTGTCGAGGGACCGGGGCGCAAGGCCGAGGCTCGCTCTAGAATAGCCGGATACGCAACGAGGGCGCTGCGTCGGGGCCGGTTCGCGGCCATCCGAGTGGTTGCCGCCGGAAACACACGCATGAGCAAAGCACTGAAGGACCGCATCCGGATCGTCTTCTTCGACATTGACGACACGCTCTACAGCAAGAATGCGGGCCTGTTGTCGCCCGGTGTCGAGAAGGCTTTCCTGGGGCTGAAACGGCGCGGGGTGATTCCGGCCATCGCCACCGGGCGGGCGCGCTACATCTTTCCTGCGCCGCTGGAAGCTGTCATCGCACGGACGGGGGTCGAGCACTTCGTCACCATCAACGGCCAGCTCAACCTGCGCGGGCAGGAGGTCGTCACCGATTACCCGTTCGCCCAGGCCGATCTGGAGCGCATCACCGCCTATCTCGTGGGCCAGGGCATGGGGGTGTGCTATGCCGAGCGTACCCACATGTCGGTGATCTCGATGACGCCGGCCTTCCATGCGGCCCTGGTGCCGATCATGCGCGACCATTCCATGGACCGGCCCCATGAGCCTGGCAGCCCGGTCTACCAGCTGGTGGTCGGCTTCCGGGAAAGCCAGCTGGCAGGCATCGAGGCCTCGGGCATTCTGGACCATGGGCGGTTCCGTACGGTGCGCTGGCATGAGGATGCGTCGGACCTGCTGGCCACCGAGGGGTCCAAGATGCGCGGCATCCGCGACGTGATCGGCACGCTGGGGCTGACGCTGGACAACGTGATGGCCTTCGGCGACTCGCTCAACGACACCGAGATGCTGTCGGAAGCGGGATTCGGGGTGGCCATGGCCAATGGCCATCCGGAGGTGAAGAAGTACGCCGACCATCTGGCGCCGCGGCAGGACGAGGATGGGGTCTACCGTGCGCTCGTCGAGCTGGACATGATCGATCCGGACTGAGTCGTGGGCGGTAGGCTGCGACCCGCAAGCGCATCGCTGGCGCTGCGGGGGCCGGGACGTCACCCATTCTGGCCAAGTGCAGCCGGGCAGCGACTTTCCATGATCGAAGGGTCATGGCCGGCTGCCCCCCGATATTTGCATGCCGGAGATTTCCGCATGGCTGAAAATAGATCATCCGATCAGGACTGCATCTTTTGCAGGATCGTTGCGAACGAGTCGCCCTCCATCGCATATGGGAGGATGATAATCATCTTGCCTTTCTGTCGATTTATCCGAATACGCCCGGGGTGACCGTTGTCATCCCCAAGGCTCATCGTCCAAGCTATGTATTCGATAACGATGATGAGACGGTCTGTTCACTCATGAAGGCCGCCAGGAAAGTGGCCGGAATGCTTGATCAGCGGCTTGAAGGTGTGGGAAGGACAGGCGTGATTTTTGAAGGGTATGGCGTGGATCATCTGCACGCTAAGCTCTTCCCCATGCATGGCACGGGTGACGGGTCTTCTTTCAGACGCATCGAGTCGAAAAGGGATGGACAGATTTTTCGAGCGTTATGAAGGTTATCTGTCATCCCATGATGCCATGCGCGCCGATGATGATGCACTGAGTGCCATGGCGCGCAGGATTCGGGGTGAATGATGAGCCCTGTCATGCCGGGGGAGCTGCAAGCTCAGGCCGGCTGCTGCTCGGGCAGGGCGGGCGCCGATACCAGAGCCGGCGTCTGCCGCTTCCTGTACTGGGCGTAGAGTTTTTCTGCATATCGTTTGTAGTGCGCGGCCTTCTCGATCTCCTTGCGTGCGTCGAACAGCGCCCACAGCTGGCCGGCTGCCATGAAGCTGCCCCGACCAATAACGTTGCCAGCCAGATCTGGTCGCTCGCCGATGGCCAGCGCCTTCAGCCAGCTCTCCTCGATCATTGGTAGCAGCGATTTGCCCTGTTCGGGGCGCTTCTGCATCTGATCCAGCAGCAGGCAGCCCACCACGAAATAGAAGTCGGGCGACTGATCCCAGTAGGGCATCTCGTCCGAGGCGAAGATCATGGCCTCTTCCAGACGGCCCTCGTGTCGCAGGCACTCGATCGTCCGAACCACCAGGTCGTGGTACCAGGGGGAACGGTTGCGTACCAGTTCCCGAGCACGGTGGTAAAAGGACAGTGCTTTGTCGTACTGCTGCTCAATGTCGTACCGTTGCCCAACTGGAAGTGCATGTAGGGGTCATCGGGCATCTCTGCCAGGGTTTCCTCCAGCAGTGCAAGGTTGCGGCCCTTCTTGGTGTCGAGCTGCGCCTGCATGTATCCGTCGTGCCTTACTGCTACCGATGCATCGACGACTGGCAGGTTGTGGGCCGGCTGTTCGTGGATCCGCTCAACGTAGTGCACGCCTCGCGGCAGGATCCGCGGGATGCGGTGGCTGGAGATCAGGATGTTGCTGCTGCTGCCCGTGTCGCTGTCGATACGGATGTTGTGGACGGCACGGCGCGAATCGTGGCGCAGTGCCTGCAGGTATTCGCCGCCGGAGGTCAGCCATTCATCCGCATCCAGCACCAGGTTCCAGTCGGCGTCAGAGTGCGCCAGTGCCGCATTGCGGGCGGCGGCGAAGTCGTTGGTCCAGCGCCGCTCGTACACCTCGGCCCCATGGGCACGGGCAATGGCGATGGTGTCGTCGGTCGATCCCGTGTCCAGCACGATCATCTTGTCCACCCAGGGGGCGACACTGTCCAGGCAGCGCGCAAGGCTGCGGGCCTCGTTCTTGACGATCATGGTCAGGGCAATCGTTTTCATGCGGGATCCTCCAGCGGGCATGACGGGGGATTGTCCCGGCGGACGGATGTTCACGATCTTCGGAACAGTGCGGCTTCTGGCGGCCTTTTCGGTCTGTTTCACGCCCGTGTGCAGAGCCGGCCGGGAGTACCGGATCGTGTGGTGCGATTCCTGGGCGTGGCGGTCATAGGGTGTCGTTGCATGCAGTGTCGTCCTGATCTGACACGGGTGTTGCCCCCGTGCCGATCCTGTCGGGAGAAAAGGGACAGCCAGACAGATTTCATGAATGAGAAGTAAAATCAGTCACTGAGGCCATGATGGCTGCTTTGTGCAGGTGCCATGCCCCTCTCCTGTCGGCGCGGCGGCCTGCCGTTCCGGCATCCCCTCCATCCCTCCGCCCCAACCGTTGGAGTCCGAACCGTGAAACCGTCCGAACGCAGCCTGGAAGGCGTGATGGCCGAGCTGAAGGCACTGAGACAGGCTTATGGTGCAGCCCAGCGGCGCTGCACGGCCACAGTGCAGCGGCTTCATGCCCGCAATCAGCTTCTGGAGGCCGAGGTGTTGCAGCTGCGTGCCCAGCTGGCCGCGCGGGAGCCTTCCCTGGCCATGGCGGGTGACGAGCAGCGGCGCATGCTGGCAGCCGCCCGGGCCACGCAGGCGGGCAGGGGCCACGCTGGGTGCGCGGATCGAGTCGCTGGCGCAGCGCCTGCAGACGCTGCTTCGCGGCGCTTCGGCCACAATGCCGGCCGAGGCATGGCCTGCGGCAACGCAGGGGAGTGTTCCGGAACCCGGAGCGTCAACGCGGCCCTTGGGGCAGCCGTTGCATCCGGCAGGCGACGATCGTGCCGATGGATCGGGCGCCACCGATGAGGTCGAGGATCCCCCAGACCTTGAAGAACGGCTGGTCGAGGCCGATCTGGTGATATGCCAGACCGGTTGTCTCAGCCACCGGGCGTACTGGCGGGTGCAGGATCATTGCCGTCGGCACAACAAGCCCTGTGTGCTGGTGGCTCAGCCTGATGCCTTGCGTATCATCCGCATTCACCAGCGTGATGATGGGCCCTCGGCCGGCACTTTCCCGGCTGATGGTGGTTCCGGGGCGCCGGATGTGGGCAGGAAAGGCGCGCCTGACGCCCCCGTGCGGGGTGACGGGGCATCCGGTTCCGGTCAAGGTACGGACAGCCGGGTCCGGACAGCGGTTCATCAGCAGGAAAGCGGTATCACATGACGGATCATGGCGGCCTAAATGGTTCATAATGCAGGGATCGAGGGCGATTGCCCGAAAGGTATCGCCCGGTTGCCCACCGCCGCGAAACCGTTTCTCTCTCAGGAAGGTCAATGAGCACCCAGGATCAGGAATTGCGCAGTGTCGGTCTGAAGGCCACGCTGCCCAGAATCAAGGTACTAGAAATCATCCGTGGCAGCGAAGAGCGCCACCTTTCGGCCGAGGACGTGTTCCGTCGGCTGCTGGAGCAGGGCCATGACGTGGGCCTGGCGACCGTCTATCGGGTGCTGTCGCAGCTGGAAGCGGCCGGCCTGCTCAGCCGTAACGTCTTCGACGGCGGCAAGGCCGTCTTCGAGATGAACGAGGGTGATCACCATGATCACCTCATCTGTGTGAGCTGCGGCCGGGTGGACGAGTTCACCAGCCCCATCATCGAGAAAGTGCAGTTCGAAGTGGCCGATGCACATGGCTACGAACTGTCCGAGCGTCGGCTGGCGCTGTATGGCGTCTGCCCGGCGTGCCAGAAGAGCGCAAACGCCGCGCGGCGGAACTGAACCGATGAACGAGACGATCGATCTGGCCGAAGTCGGCGAGGTGGCCATTGAGGCGCTGAAAGGGCGTTTCTCGTCCTGGCCGTTGCATGAACCGGCGCCTTCGGCCTCCGAGCTGGAGACGGCCTTCGAACTGGCCATGCGTGCGCCGGATCATGGCGGCATGAAGCCGTGGCGCTTCGTCACCGTCCAGGGCGAGGCCCGGGCAGCGCTGGCCGAGATCCTGGTCGAGGCGGCGCGTGCGCGGGGTCACGAGGATCCCGAACGCTATCGTCGCAAGCAGCTGGCGGCGCCCATGACCATCGTGCCGGCCGTGCGGCTGGTCGAGGGCTCCGAAAAGGTGCCCGTCATCGAGCAGTGGCTGGCGGCAGGCGCTGCCGTCATGAACCTGCTCAACGGCCTGTACCTGCAGGGCTACGGTGCCATCTGGGTCAGCGGCCCCAATGCCTTCGATCCCAAGGTGCGTGACGCCCTGGGCTTCGCGGCTGATGAACACCTGCTGGGCTTCGTGCATGTAGGTACGGCCGAGGCGCACGCCAAGGGCCGCGAGCGCCCTGATCCTTCCGGCTTCGTGCGGGCCTGGCACGGTCCGGAGTGCTGATCCCGGCACATTTCCTTCCCCGGATTGCATGCAGGGTCGTCGGGACCCTGCATCCTCTCCGTTGTTGTGGGGTTGTTCGAGCATTCGTATCGAATCCCTGACACCGGGCGTGTCCAGGGCGATGCAGGCTCGCTCATGTCGCAGGCAAGAGCTTTCCCCAGGGCATGTCAAGGCCTTGCGGCATGCTGGCCGTGGTTGGGCGGCCGGTGTCGAGTGAAGAGTGCCAGATGCCACCTGTCGGATTTTTCCTCGGCATCCCGCCCATTACCCGGGATACTTCTCCCGCGTGTTCCTACGCCTCAGATCCTTCGTGGAGTCCAATCGCATGAGCAAGAGCGCGTTTTCCGTTTCAGCGGATGGCATCCGGAATGTCTCCCGTCCGGCATGGCTGACTCTGGGGGTGCTGGCCTGCCTGGCCGTGGTCCAGCCGACGATGGCGACTGCCCAGACGGCCCGCGAGAGTGCGGAACATGCGACAGCCCATCAGGGGCATGGGCACCACGCCCACGGTACGCGGGCGGAAGCCTCGCCCGTTGTCGTCAGCGGTGCCTACACCGCAGCGCCGCGGCCTGGCGTTCCCAATCTGGCCGTCTATATCGACCGGGTACAGAACCGCGGTCAGCAGGATGACCAGCTGCTGTCCGCCAGCACCGGGATCGCTCGCGCCACCGAAATGCACGAGATGAAGGTGGAAAACGACATGATGCGCATGCGTCAGGTGTCCGCCATCGACATCCCGGCTGGGGCCAGCGTGGACATGAACAAAGGCGCCAGCTCAGGCTACCACCTGATGGTGCTGGGGGTCTCCCGTCCGCTGAAGGCCGGTGAGCACTTCACCCTGACGCTGAACTTCCGTCACGCCGGCAGCCAGGACGTGCAGGTCCAGGTTCAGGACGTGGCCGGGCACACGGGGGGGCATGAACATCACCACGATCATGACGAGCATGCCGGACATGCCCACGGCCACTGAAGATTCTCCGGGCATGCCCTGAGCGCAGGGCGACCTGGGCAGGGGAGAGGCGGAAGGTACTTGCTTTCCGACATTCGTCAGCAGTCGCCCAGTGTGCTGCGATGAAGCGGGTCCCCATGAAAAGGCTGGCAACTTGCGTTGCCAGCCTTTTTCGGTAAGGGCGTCAGCCCATCCTGGCCGAAAGATCAGCCTTCAGGATGGATGTTGGACGCTTGCTTGCCTTTGGGGCCCTGGACCACGTCGAACGAGACCTTCTGGCCTTCCTTCAGGGTCTTGAAGCCTTGGGTCTGAACAGAGCTGAAGTGAGCGAGACAGATCTTCGCCACCTTCATCCGGGGTAATGAAGCCGAAGCCCTTGGCGTCGTTGAACCACTTGACCGTACCCGTTGCCATACTATGAATTTTCCTGCTTGAAAGGCCGTGCGTGTGAGACTGAATGGAGGTATTCGGGCGCGGGCCTTGATTTACCCCGAAAACATCAGACACTATTCTTTGGGGAATTGGAGGGAGGCAGTCAAGTTCTATCGTGCGAACGGCAGTTCCCGGAGTGCAACGGAATTTGTTTTCGGGTCTCAATCCGTGTCAGTACCTTGTGGAGCCCCTTCGGACAACTCTTTAACTTATTGTTTCTTAACGAGAAAATTTCATTTATGCTGCGACGCAGCAAAATTTTGCATTGGCTGCCCCTCCAGTGGGCCGGCTGCGGCTTGTGGTTTTCTTGCCTTCATGTAAACCGCTGAACGGCAGGTGGTCGCATGGCGCCTCATCATGGCCTTGTGAAGGGCAGTAGAGTCCCGAAGGATCTCCAGGCGTTTCCTTCATGGGTTTTGAGGAGCGGAGGTGAATGATCGGTTTTTTATATCAGGATAATAAATCCAGCCTATTCCATTATGAACAGAACATGAACAGGATCGACTGACCGGAGGAGAGGCCGGGCTGTGGGCGTCGCCGTGCAGCGGCCATGGGCCGTGTCGTTGGCTTGCGCGGTGGCTTGCCTGGTGCCGTGAGGCGGTGTGGGGCGGGCAGCCTGAGGTCGTGAGGAGCGCTCACCGTGAGCCGCTTTCCGAGGTGCAATCCCGGTAAGAATGAGTCACAATCACGCCGTTGGCCGGAAAGCACTTGAATCGCTCCCGAAAAGGACGCATTGTGGAATGGTCAGTCGTCAGGCAGATCCATCGACATTCGCCTGACCTTTCTGGAACATCGCTGGCCCGACCGAGGGGCCCCTGACGTTGTGGTGGATGTCACGATGGCACCTGCCGGACGTCGCCGGGTCACTTGATCGGTCCGGATCAATCGCTAGAATCGGTCGGATGACACTATCCAATGATCCTTCGGTCGTCCTTGAACGGGAGCAGCTGGCTCTGAAGCCGCCTCCGTTGTACAAGGTGCTCCTGTTGAACGATGATTTCACGCCGATGGACTTCGTGGTGCAGGTTCTGCAGAAGTTCTTCTCGATGAGCCTGGAGAAGGCCACCGACGTGATGCTGCAGGTCCATCACGAGGGTCGCGGCGTCTGTGGCATGTTTCCACGGGATATCGCGTTGACCAAAGTCGAGCAGGTAAGTGGATTTGCCCGTCAGCATCAACATCCGCTTCAGTGCGTGATGGAGGAAGCATGATCGCCCAAGAGCTGGAAGTCAGCCTGCACATGGCCTTTGTCGAGGCCAGGCAGCAGCGCCACGAATTCATCACTGTCGAGCACCTGTTGCTGTCGCTGCTCGACAATCCATCGGCGGCCGAAGTGCTGCGGGCCTGCGCCGCCAACATCGACGAGCTGCGCAAGAGCCTGACGGGCTTCATCAAGGAAAACACCCCGGTGGTGCCGGGCACCGAAGAGATCGACACGCAGCCCACGCTGGGCTTCCAGCGGGTCATCCAGCGGGCCATCATGCACGTGCAGTCCACCTCCAACGGCAAGAAGGAGGTCACGGGGCCAACGTGCTGGTCGCCATCTTCGGCGAGAAGGACTCGCACGCCGTCTATTACCTGCACCAGCAGGGCATCACCCGGCTGGATGTGGTCAATCACATCTCGCACGGCATCGCCAAGGCCCAGCAGCAACAGCCCGGCAAGGACGAGCCCCGGAGGCCACGGCCGAGGGTGGGGGCGATGCCAATCCCCGAGGCGCGCTGGAGCAGTACACCACCAACCTCAACGTGGCGGCCCGCGAGGGTCGGATCGACCCGCTGATCGGCCGCGAGAGCGAGCTGGAACGTGTCATCCAGGTGCTGGTGCGCCGGCGCAAGAACAACCCGCTGCTGGTGGGCGAGGCCGGCGTCGGCAAGACCGCCATCGCCGAAGGGGCTGGCCTGGCGCATCGTGCAGGGCGACGCGCCCGAGGTGCTCAAGGAGGCCACCGTCTACTCGCTGGACATGGGTGCGCTGCTGGCCGGCACCAAGTACCGCGGCGACTTCGAGCAGCGCCTGAAGACGGTGCTCAAGCAGCTGCGTGCCGACCGCCATGCCATCCTGTTCATCGACGAGATCCACACCCTCATCGGGGCCGGTTCGGCCTCGGGGGGCACACTGGATGCCTCCAACCTGCTCAAGCCGGCGCTGTCGTCGGGCGAGCTCAAGTGCATCGGCGCCACCACGTTCACCGAATATCGCGGCATCTTCGAGAAGGATCATGCGCTGTCGCGGCGCTTCCAGAAGATCGACGTGGTCGAGCCGACGGTGGAGCAGACCGTGCAGATCCTGCGCGGCCTGAAGAGCTATTTCGAGGAGCACCACGGCATCCGCTACACCGGTGCGGCGCTCACGGCAGCGGCCGAGCTGTCGGCCAAGTACATCACCGATCGTCACCTGCCCGACAAGGCCATCGACGTGATCGACGAGGCGGGTGCCGCACAGCGGGTGCTGCCGCGTGACAAGGCCAAGGAAGTGATCGGCAAGGCCGACATCGAGGCCATCGTCTCCAAGATCGCCCGCATTCCGCCCACCTCGGTCAGCAGTGACGACCGCAGCAAGCTGCAGTACCTGGAGCGCGATCTGAAGAACGTGGTGTTCGGCCAGGATTCGTCCATCGAGGCGCTGGCGGCTGCCATCAAGATGGCGCGCTCGGGTCTGGCACGGCCCGAGAAGCCCATCGGCTCGTTCCTGTTCTCGGGCCCCACGGGCGTGGGCAAGACCGAGGTGGCGCGGCAGCTGGCCTTCACGCTGGGCATCGAGCTGGTGCGCTTCGACATGTCCGAGTACATGGAGCGGCACGCCGTGTCGCGTCTGATCGGCGCGCCGCCGGGCTATGTCGGCTTCGATCAGGGCGGGCTGCTGACCGAGGCCATCACCAAGAAGCCGCACGCGGTGCTGCTGCTCGACGAGATCGAGAAGGCGCATCCGGACATCTTCAACATCCTCTTGCAGGTGATGGACCACGGCACGCTGACCGACAACAACGGGCGCAAGGCCGATTTCCGCAACGTGGTGCTGATCATGACCACCAACGCGGGGGCAGCCGACCTGCAGCGGCGTTCCATCGGGTTCTCGGACACGCGTGAGCCGGGTGACGAGATGGCCGAGATCAAGCGGCTGTTCTCGCCCGAGTTCCGCAACCGTCTGGATGCCATCATCAGCTTCCGTCCGCTGGACGAGGAGATCATCCTGCGGGTGGTGGACAAGTTCCTGATGCAGCTGGAAGAGACGCTGCACGAGAAGCGGGTGGAGGTGATCTTCACCGACGCGTTCCGCAAGTATCTGGCACGTGAGGGCTTCGATCCGCTGATGGGCGCACGCCCCATGCAGCGGCTCATCGAGACACGGTGCGCAAGGCGCTGGCCGACGAGCTGCTCTTTGCCGTCTGCAGCACGGCGGCCGCGTCACGGTGGATCTGGACGACGCCGGCAAGGTGGCGCTGGAGTACCACGAATCCTTCGATCCGCCGCCGCCCGAGCCGGAAGACGAGGCCGAGGTCGAGACGGTCGAGAGCTGAGGCCAACCCGGATCAGCGCGGGGCAGCCGTGAAACCCTGCGGCTGCCTTTTTGTACCTGGTGTGCACCTGTCGTGTCCGGGGCACGGCATGGCCTGCATCGTCGCGATGGGTTGTTTGCGTGCCACGTTCCGTGGTTTTATGCAAACGGGGGGCTTGCCGCCGATCCGCAGTTGCTGTCCGGGTATCCAGGGCAGTGCGGGCGTGCTTCGGGTAGACGGGATCATGCGGACATGCGATCGAAACGAGGCATGTTCGATGTCGAGATACACCCTTACCCAAGTGGCTGCCGAGCGTCTCCTGAAGGACATGGACATTGCGGTGGTCAAAACGATGAGCCGTGTCGTCGCGGATGCGCGCGAGCATCTGTGGCTGCTGGAAAGCATCTCCACCACCGATGTGCTGACTGACAGTGACTTCCAGCGCCGGCTGTGCCGCCATGTGGGCATGCGCGGCAAGCTTCGGATGCGCCGCGAGGAGCTGTTCATGATCCTGGACGGCATCCGGCGTGTGCCTCATCGCAACTATCCGGACGTGCTGATGCAGATCAGCGAGCTGACCGGGCAGGTGGAGAAGTCGGTGGCGTCGGAGGTGCTGGCCCTGCTGGAGCCGGACCAGCCGACGATCGACCGCGAGGTGCGCGAGCTGATGCCGCGCTACGGCTTCCAGCCGCCGCCCGAATCGCCGCTCTTTGATGAATGCGTGGCCTCATCACCATTGCCTGCGGCAGGTGATGGAGCAGGTGCTGGCGCTGCCGCTGGCCGGCTCGCTGCTGGCGCGTCTGGACCAGCCATCGGCGAGGGGGCAGGGCAGCGTCGCCGCTGCGCAAGCTGAACCTGCTGCTGTCCGGTTCCTACCGGACCGTGGCGCTGTTGCCCAACCCGGAGGCCGTGCGGCGCGCCATTCCGCGCCACCAGCCCATGCCGGCACCGCAGGTGCTGCCGACCGTCACGGCCACGCCGTCGGTCATCAATACCCGGCCCGGCGTGCGCCTGCATCTGTGCCGCTGAGAACGCGGTGACCTGTGTCGGCCCTGAAGAAATCGGGCCTTGCCGGCCGACAGGTTGCAGGGTGCCACTGAGTGTGCAATGGCCGGCCGGCCTGAAGCGGATATCCGGGCCGGGAACGGTGCAGGGCCCGCTGCTGGCCCGTGCATGGCCGGCGCAGGGATGGCTCGGGTTTTCCTGCACCGGCCGGCCCATCCTTTTCCGGTTCAGATCCCGGTTCCCTGTTCGTTCAGCCACCACCCGGAGCCGGCCGCTGCCCGCTCGGCGCTGATGGCCTGTTCCGCGATCATGGCCTGTCCTGCGGCCTCCGCGTCCATGGCCTCTTCCGCAGCTTTCATCTGTTCCCGCTGTTGAGCCAGCCATGCCGTGGGCGTGTGGCCGACGATACGGGTGAAGGCACGGGTCAATGCGGCATTGTGGCTGTAGCCGGTCCGTTCCGCCACCAGCGCCACGGGCACACCCTGCAGCAGCAGGCTCTGCGCCAGCGAGATGCGCCAGGTGGCCAGATAATCCATGGGCGAGACGCCCACCGTCTCCTTGAAGCGCAGCGCGAAGCGTGTGCGCGACATGTGTGCCCGTTCGGCCAGGGTTTCCAGCTGCCATGGCGCAGCCGGATCCTGATGCATGTGCGACAGCGCCTGCCCGATCTGCCGGTCGGCCAGTCCGCGCAGCAGGCCGGTATCCAGATGCCGCAGCCGCAGGCTGCAGCGTACCGCCTGAATGGTGAAATAGGCCGAAAGATGGTGCACGGCCATCTGGTAGCCGCAGTGCCGCTCGGCCGTTTCGGAGAAGATCCGGTTGGCCACCGCCATCAGGTCCGGATTGCTGTTGAGCTGCAGCAGTACCGGGCGCTTCAGGGTGTGCGTGAGCGGATTGCGCACACCACTGCCGAAATCGAAGCTGATGCAGAACACATCCAGCCCGCCGGCGTCGAGCGGTGTCATGGTGTGTTGCATGTGCCCCGACATGAAAATCAGCGTCGGTTCCTCGATGCGGATGGGGGGCGCGTCGGGAATCTGCAACAGGCCGCGCCCTTCGCGGACCAGGTGCAGGTAGCCCTTTTCGGATTCGGCATGCGTGCTGGTATTGCACAGCCGGCCCAGAAAGAACAGGTCGGTGCGACAGCGAAAGTGCGTGAACAGCTGGCTGAGAGCATCCATGATGCGGAAGGCTGAAGGGGAACGATCCTGGAAAGATATCAGCACGGGCGCTGTGGTGCATCCCGGTGGGCCGATGACAGAAACAGATGGATGCAGGACGGCAGGCCCTGTCTGTGCGATGCGTCCGTCGGCACACGGCAGGGGCCAGCGCGGGAAAGCATGAGCCCATGACATGGCCGGGATCCGGCGGAGCAAATGTCCATGAAACGGCCCGAACCGATGAATGGTCGCCTGAAGGACGTCAGCGGCGGACCGTCCATCGCACGGCCAGCATCCGGATAAAAAGACGGATGATGTGTCAACCGGGCTTGCGCATATTCGGTGATGATGTCGTCACTGGCACCGGGCAGGTGATTCCGGGAGCCTCTGCAAAAGTCCTGCGACACTTTGGCCGCCATGGCGGGGCGACCCAGCGCGTTGTCATTTTTCGTCAGTGGCCCTGCCACTGCCGGAAAATGGCGCCTTCTGGCGCATCCCGGCTCCGGACCCAAAGCGCTCTTGGACTTTTGCAGAGGCTCCCCTTGCAGAATGCTGCACGGGTGATTCGGCCAGAAACCTCCTTCTCTACATTTGGAAACCATGTGCACTAACCACAAAGATCACACCGTTGACCAGGGACGCCGCCAGTTTCTGGGGCATGATGCCAAAGCCGTTGCGGCGGTTGCCGCACTGGGTGCCATGACGCTGGGCGGTGCAGGCAATGCCGAAGCCGCTGGCAGAAATGCCGCGGGCAGGGGGGCTGCGCCAGCCAGTCCGTACGCCGAGCCGTCCAGCTATGGCATGCCGCGCAAGGGCATGAAGCTCGATCCAAAGCGCGTGGCGCTGGTGGTCATCGACCCCCAGATCGATTTCCTGAGCCCGAAAGGCATTGCCTGGGGGGCCGTGGGCGAAAGCGTGACACAGAACAATACGGTCCCGAATCTGCTGCGCCTCTTCAAGGCAGCCAAGGGGGCCAGTATTCCTGTGGTGGTATCGCCACACTATTACCACCCCACCGATCACCAGTGGGAATTCGGTGGCCCGGGCGAGCACTTCATGCACGACAGCGGCATGTTTGCCCGGCCCAGCGCTCTATGACATGAAGGGCTTCGAAGGCTCGGGAGCCGACTTCATGCCCGAATACAAGCCCCTACATTTTCGATGGCAAGATCATCATTGCCTCGCCGCACAAGATCTTCGGCCCGGAAAGCAACGATGTGACGCTGCAGCTGCGCAAGCAGAAGGTGGACCAGATCCTGCTGGCGGGCATGGCTGCCAACCTGTGCGTCGAGTCGCACCTGCGTGAATTCATCGAGCAGGGCTTCGAGGTGACGGTGGTGAAGGATGCCACCGCCGGCCCCAAACTGCCGGAGGGCGACGGCTATCTGGCGGCACTGGTCAACTACCGTCTGGTGGCCAACGACCCGTGGACCACCGACGAAGTGGTTCGCCAGCTGGGCCAGAAGGTCTGAGCCAGCGCCCGATCAGGTTGATGGCGCATCAGGTCGGCACGCGGCCGATGACCAGATACTCCAGCAGTGCCTTCTGCACGTGCAGGCGGTTCTCGGCCTCGTCCCACACCACCGACTGCGGGCCGTCGATCACGCCGGCCGTCACTTCCTCACCCCGGTGCGCCGGCAGGCAGTGCATGAACACGGCGTCGGGATTGGCCAGGGCCATCATCTGCTCATCGACGCAGAAGTTCGCAAAGGCTGCGGCCCGGGCCTCGTTCTCGGCTTCGTAGCCCATGCTGGTCCACACGTCGGTGGTGACCAGATCGGCACCCCGGCAGGCCTCGCGTGGGTCTTCGAAGTAGCGCAGGTGCTTGCGCTCGGCATCGCTGATGCGGGCATCGTCCAGCGCATAGCCCGGCGGCGTGGAGATGTGGACCTGGAAGTCCAGCAGCCGCGCGGCCTGCACCCACGTGTAGCTCATGTTGTTGGCGTCGCCCACCCGGGCCACGGTCTTGCCCCCGGATGCTGCCGCGGTGCTCCATGGGTGAAGATGTCGGCCAGGATCTGGCACGGGTGGTATTCGTTGGTGAGTCCGTTGATGACCGGCACCCGTGAGGCGGCGGCAAAGCGCTCGATGATGTCCTGCTCGAAGGTGCGCATCATGATGATGTCGCACATCCGCGAGATCACCTTGGCGGCGTCATCCACCGGCTCGCCGCGGCCCAGCTACGAGTCCCGCGTGTTCATGTAGATGGCGGCACCGCCCAGCTGCAGCATCCCGGCCTCGAAGGACAGGCGGGTACGGGTGGAGGCCTCTCGAAGATCATCACCAGCGAGCGGTCCCTGCAGCGGATGCCGGGTCTCGTAGTTCTTGAAGCGCTTCTTGATGAAATCGGCGCGTTTCAGCAGGTATTCGATCTCTTCGCGGCTGAAGTCGTCGAATTTCAGGAAGTGCTTGATGGGCAGTGTGCTCATGGTCGGGGCTGTCGTGTCGGCGTGGATTCAGGGAAAGGCACATCGGGTGGGGACATGCCCGGCGAAGGCGCTGGATGGGGCAGACCAGCGAAAGAGCCCGGTCGTTCAGGTGTGGTGAGGTGCTCCGGGAAAGCGGGGTGAGAGGGCGGGGCGATGACGGGGCGCCGCCTGCGGGCAGGCCGTGATGCCAGCCCGCGGGCGTCTGCCTTTTCAGCGGGCGGCCTGTCCCTCCTGCAGGAAGCGCCGGATCAGCGGCGCCAGCCGCTGTACCAGCTCGTCGGCCTCGGCATCGGACAGGATGAGCGGTGGCAGCAGCCGCACGACCCGTTCGGCCGTGACGTTGATCACCAGGCCTTCGTCCAGCGCCCGCTTCACCAGCGCGCCGCAGGGGCGATCCAGCCCGATGCCGATCATCAGGCCCTTGCCCTGCATGCCGGTGAAGCCCTTTGTGTCGGCCAGTGCCTGCTCGAAGCCCCGGCGCAGGCGCTCACCCAGCACTTCGGCACGGGCCACCAGCCCGTCGCGCTCCATCACTTCCAGTGTGGTGAGGGCCGCGCGCATGGCCAGCGGGTTGCCGCCGAAGGTGGTGCCGTGGTTGCCGGGCTGGAACAGGCTGGCCGCCGGGCCGTGGGCCAGCACCGCGCCGATCGGCACGCCCGAGGCGAGCCCCTTGGCCAGCGTCATCACGTCCGGCGTGATGCCGGCCCACTGGTGGGCGAACCAGCGGCCGCTGCGACCCATGCCGCTCTGAACCTCGTCCAGCATCATCAGCCAGCCGTGCTCGTCGCACAGCCGCCGCACGCCCTGCAGGAATTCCGGCGTGGCGGCCGTGATGCCGCCTTCGCCCTGAATGGACTCCAGCAGCACGGCGGCAATGCTCGGGGCGGCGCTGTCCTGTCGGGCCAGCGCTTCGAGAGCAGCCAGATCATTGAAGGGCAGGCGAGGGAAGCCGGGCACCAGCGGCTCGAAGCCTTTCTGGACCTTGGGGTTCGCCGTGGCCGACAGTGTGGCCAGCGAGCGCCCGTGGAAGGCATGCTCGAACACCACCACCCGGGGCTCGGCGATGCCCCGGGCATGGCCGTGCAGACGGGCCAGCTTGAGCGCTGCCTCGTTGGCTTCCAAGCCGGAGTTGCAGAAGAATGCGTTGGTCATGCCTGAGCGTTGCACCAGCTGGCGGGCCACGGCGTCCTGCAGTGGCACCTCGAAGAGGTTCGAGCAGTGCATGATTTTCGCGACCTGATCCTGCAGCGCAGCCACCAGATCGGGGTGGGCATGACCGAGTGTATTGACGGCGATACCGCTCAGAGCGTCGAGGTATCGTCGGCCCGCCTCATCGAACAGAATGGCGCCCTGGCCCCGCGTGAAGGCAACGGGCTGGCGCAGGTAGGTCGACATCAGGGGGCTTGGCAGGTCATGCGCGTGTCTCGGTTTTTCCATCCATGTACCGGTATCATACTTCCATGCAGCAAGAATCAATGAACCCATCCGCGTCTGTCGGCGACGGGATCCCGGGTCAGGAGACACTCGCTGGCGGCATTCCGCCCCCGGCGCCCGACGCCACGGCCCATGCCGCGCACCCTGTCGCGCCGACCTGTCCGGGGGCTACGCCCGATCCGGTGGCGCATGTCCGTCACGCCGCACGCTTCGTCATCATTGGCGAGACTCATGAAGGTCGCCGCTTCCGTCCCAGTGACTGGGCCGAACGCCCGGCAGGCGTGATGGCGGCCTTCCGGCCCCTGCAAGAAAAAGTGGCGCGCGGTCCGGCGTCGGCCAGTTCCACCGGGCTATTCGCCCCATGTGCTGCCGTCCATGTACCGGGGCTTCAGTGCGTGATCGTCGATCGCCGCCTGCATGACGTCGAGCCGCTGGCGCACAATTTCGTGCTCAACTTCGCGCTGGACAACCGGCTGCGGACCGAGGCGCTGGACTGAGCGCTGGACTGAGCGCGGGACTGAGCGCGGGACTGAGCGCGGGACTGAGCGCGGGACTGTCGCGGTCAGGGCGTCGGGCAATCAACGGTTTTTGACATGAACCGTTGCCTTTTCGGCGCCGGGCTTGTTAAAAGCTACAGCCCCGTCGTAGACAGCGCAGCTAAGCATATGAATTAACGACGTTTTCTAATTGTCAGGGTTGCTCTTTGGCGGACTTTCTGGTCTCATCGCTTCCATGTGGAAGACGCCTTTCAACCCGCGTGGCCAGAAGAGCCCGACAGCAGCGCCGGCAATGGTTGCCGAAGCGCCGCGCCTGCCGTTCCGTGTCGCAGCATTCGGCCTGGGCCAGCGTTTCATGCGTCTGATCGAGCTGATCTTCCAGTGCGAGGCCCAGAACCCGCACCGCTACCAGCTGGCCGATACCCGCACGGGCGGGGAGTTCGACATTGCGCTGGTCAATCTCACCATTCCCGGCGGCGTGGATACGGCCCGCCGGCTGCGCAGCCTGCCGCGCGCCATTCCGGTCATCGGCGTGGGGCGCCGGGCCAACCGCCTGCGCGGCGCTGACGATCTCCTGTTTGCTTCCTTTCGCCCAGGACATCCTGGCCGTGCTCAACCGCTCGGCCGATGTCCCGGTGGCCCGTGCACAGCAGCATGCCATCAACCGCAACACGCTCTCGGCCAGCAGCCTGCTGGCCGCCCGTCAGCGGATGCCGGTCGACACGCCGTTGCGCGTCCTGGTGATGGATCCCAGCCCCTCCAGCCGCAGTCATGTGGCTGTGGGCATGCGGCAGCTGGGCGTGGACGTGGATGGCGTGGGAACGCTGGAGCAGGCCAGTGATGTGCTGTCGATGCGCCACTACGATCTGGTCATCGTCGATCCGCAGCAGCCCGATGGCTGCGGGCTGAGATGATGCGTCGCTTTAGCGCGCCACCGGCTCCAATGTGCCGGTGGTGGTGCTCAGCGCCCGCTCGGGCATTTCCGATCTGCTGCGTTCCGCCATGATGGGTTGCAGCGGCTACCTGGTCAAGCCGCTGTCCATGTCGGCACTGCACGGTACCGTGCGGCGCATCCTGCTGCGCACGGCCGGCCGACGCCAGCGCGGCGCCATCGGCCCCATGGCACTGGCAGACGACGACCGTGTGCCTGCCGCCGGACAGCCCGGGCTGATCTGGCGGATGCTGGACGGGCTCCGTCACCAATGCCCTGTCCGGTCTGGGGTTCCTGGGCGGGCGGCTGGCCCCTGACGGGGTGCAGCTCGCGAGGCACATGTCGGGGTGTCGAGCGGGTCAGCCTGCGTGGTGGTGGTGATGGTGCGCGGGTCGATTCCATGCGGCTCAGCCCTCAACGCGGTGCCGGTCTGGCGGCCGGGCAGCAGTCATTGTGATGTCGACATGGGACTGGCCATGGCCATTGCCACGGGGGCGCAGGCTCCCTCGGGTCTGCCGGCCGCATCAGGCATGCGGGCGGGTCAGCGGCAGAAAACGGCTTCGACTGGTCGGCCACATGTCGAGTCCCGCGTGGCCGAGCCGGCGCTCAACGACTGAAGCAGCGCCCAACAGCTCGTTCAACAACGGATTTGCAGCTGTCTCTAGCTGCAAAAGCTGTGAAGAAAAAAAGCCCCGGCTGGTTGTCCAGTTCCGGGGCTTTTTGCCGTGAAGGCCGGAAGGCTTTACTCACGCGGCTGCGGTATTCGCCGTTGCGGGTGTCGATCTCGATCTTGTCACCGGTCTCGACGAAGGCGGGCACCTGAACCTCGAAGCCGGTGGGCTTGATGCGGGCGGGCTTGAGCACTTTGCCGGAGGTGTCGCCACGCACGGCAGGTTCGGTGTATTCCACTTCACGCACCAGGGTGGTGGGCAGTTCCACCGAGATGGCGCGGCCGTTGTACATGACGACCTCGCAGGGCATGCCTTCCTCGAGGTAGTTCAGGGCGTCGCCCATGTTCTCGCCGTCCACTTCGTACTGGTTGTACTCGTGGTCCATGAACACGTAGGCGGGGTCGGAGAAGTAGGAGTAGGTGACCTCGGTCCGCTCCAGAACCTGGATCTCGAACTTGTCGTCGGCCCGATAGACGCTTTCCGTGCCGGAACCCGTCAGCAGGTTCTTCATCTTCAGCTTGACGACGGCGGCGTTACGGCCGGATTTGTTGTATTCGGCCTTGATGACGACCATGGGGTCGTTGCCGATCATGATCACGTTGCCAACGCGAAGTTCCTGGGCGGTCTTCATGGGTGTATCTGTACTGTGTCCGGGGTTGAGCTGAACTCGCAATTATATAGCGGGTCGGTGGGGTTTGGGGGCCCTGGTCCTGGTTGCAGACGGCTTCGTTAGGCGTCCCCGTGCCGGGGTACCTTCCTCGGCTCATGTTGTCCGCTTTGCTTCCAGAAATCGCTCTGTGAGGCACCCCGTCCCGGGGCGCTGAGGCTTGTGTCGGGTGTCGTCCTGGGTGAAGGTGGCTTCGTTGAGGGGGCCCATGCCGGGAGCCTTCCTCGGCTCACGCCGTCCGCTTCGCCTGCGCAATGCCATCAGGCTGCCTGCCGGGTCGGGGACGTGGGCGGCAGTGGCGCTGGCCAGCCGTCTGGACAGGGCCGTGGCACCGGGATGTTGCAGCCAGGGCGACCAGGGTCGGCAGCATCGTGGCTGGGGGCTCGGTTCCAGCGCGCAGGGCGCGCTGCCGTGCGGGGAAAGGCGGGTTCGTCGGCCAGCCGGGGGTGATGCGGGCAGGAAGGCATCCAGTTTCTGCAGGTGGGCCGCGTCTTGCTGCGGATAGGCCTGCCACAGCCAGGGATACCGGCCCACAGCGCGCGCAGCCGGGAGTCCTCGCCGCGCACGAGGTTCAGGTCGCAGCACCACAGCAGGGGGTCGAATTCGGTCTGTGGCAGGAAAGGCAGGGCCGAGAGCCGCAGGCGGTGGGGGTACGTCTGGGCTGAGCGGGACCAGAGGCTGCAGCCGGGGCTGGGTGTCGGCGCCGGGCAGTAGCAGGTGCAGCGGTGGCAGTGCCGGCTGATTCAGCCAGGGCGGTGAGCCGTGCCAGCAGCGGCGCGGACGGGTAGCACAGGACACTGGCCAGCAGCGGGCCCTGCCTGCGGGTGATGGCGCTCCAGCCGCTGCAGGGATCGGGAAAAGTCCGGCTGGATGCCATGGGCCATCAGCCACTGGTCTTTTGTGGGCAGGATCGGCCAGAAGGCATCGCGGCGCCGCAGCAGGTCGCGTTCACGCAACAGGCCGCCGGTATCGGCCGAGAAGCCGGGGTTGAAGAAGTGCTCGGTCAGGCCGTCCGGTTGCAGGCTGGGCAGGCCGTGACCGTCGGCCACCCAGTCCTCGGCGCTCAGATACTCCAGCTGGATGAGCTGCGGAGGGCAGGGCTGGCGGGTCTTCAGCGCTGCCCGCGCCTTCCGGGGCAGCTGCACCTGAAAGCCGCAGACGATCACGTCCGCATCTCGCCCACGGCCGCGTCGTCATCCAGCCGGCTGACCACGACAGGCGGGCGTTCGGCCTCGGCGCCAATCGCTCCAGCACCTCGGGCTGGTCGATGAAAGAGGTGGACATGGCAGCCGTGTTCGTCGTGCAGCTGCCGGGCCAGTCGCCACATCACGCCCGCATCGCCGAAGTTGTCGATGACCTGGCACAGCAGGTGCCAGCGCTGGCCGGGGCGGTCCGTGGTTGTGTCGTGCGAAGAACTCATGGGCGTTCTTCCAGGGCAGCGGCCTGCTCCTGTTTCAGCATCTGCTCCAGCGTGCCGATGTTCAGCCCGAAGCGGCGCTGGGCAAAGCGGCGGGCGGCCAGCAGGGCGCGGTCCTTCGAGAGCAGCCAGTCCACGCGGTGGGCCACGGCCAGGTCCAGGAACTTGCGGTCATCGGGGTCGCGGCAGCTGAGGTTGCAGGGCGGTACCACGGCCACTTCTTCGGTCAGCGCATCCCAGCGGGCCAGCGCCGCCTGCTGCTGGCTTTCGTCCTGTCGGAACTGGGGGCGGGCCAGCACCACGGCCAGCTCGGCGCGCATGGCATGGGTGCCGATGGCCCGGTAATGGCCGCTGGCCAGTCCGTCCTGCAGCGCCTGCACGCGCGGATCATGGAAGACGAGCAGGTCGAGCCAGATGTTGGTGTCGATGACGAGACGGGGCATGGGATGAAGAGGAGGGGGCGATCGCAGCGCGCATCGTAGCATCCGGCCCGCGTGTTCCATAAAAGTACTCTATAATCTTTTGAATGAAGATAGTTCTTTCCCCTGCCAAGGCGCTGGACTACACCACGCCTGCACTCGACGTGCCGGCCAGCCTGCCGGCCTTTCCCGAGCAGACCCGCGCGCTGGTCGACATCCTGCGTGGCTACGACGAAGTGGCGCTGTCCGGACTGATGTCCATCAGCGCGGCGCTGTCGCGCGAGAACGTGGCCCGCTACCAGCGTTTCTCGGACACCTTTGACGAGACCAACAGCCGCCCGGCGCTCTATGCCTTCAACGGTGATGTCTACGACGGTCTGTCGGCCCGCACGCTGACGCGGGCCGAGGCTGAGCGTGCCAACGAGCTGGTGCGCATCCTGTCCGGGCTCTATGGCGTGCTGCGGCCCTTTGACCTGATGCAGCCGTACCGGCTGGAGATGGGCACGAAGCTGCCCAACCCGGCGGGGCAAGGATCTGTACGCCTTTCTGGCGCGAGCGCATCACCGCCACGCTCAACGAGGCGTTGGCGGACGATCCGCATCCGGTGCTGGTCAACCCGGCCTCGGACGAGTACTTCAGTGCCGTGGACGTGAAGCGGCTGGAGCATCCGGTGCTGAAGATCGCGTTCGAGGAATGGCGTGATGACGCCAGGTCGCCCGAAGGCGGCAAGTGGAAGGTGGTTTCCTTCAATGCCAAGCGGGCACGCGGCATGATGACCCGCTACGCCATCGACATCGACGCGAAACAGCCGGAAGATCTGCGTGGCTTTGATCGTGACGGCTACGCGCTGGACGAAGCTGCCTCCAGTGATGACCGCTGGGTGTTCCGCCGGCGGGACTGGCCGCCAGCGAAATAGGAAGGGCCGTGACCGGCATGGACAGCTTCCGCCGCCCGGGCCGGCAATGGCCCCAGGTGCAGCTCCGGGTCTCCTGCTCGGCCACCTCATGACGGGCGGCCACCGGAGCTGCGTGCTGCGGTCCTGCGTTTACTGCAGCATCATGTACAGCCCGGAGGCCAGCAGTGCGCCAATCATTGGTGCCACGCCCGGAACCCAGGCGTAGGACCAGTCGGTGTTCACCTTCATCGGCAGCATCGTCAGTACCAGCCGCGGGCCCAGGTCACGGGCCGGGTTGATGGCGTAGCCGGTGGTGCTGCCCAGGCTCAGGCCGATGACCCAGACCAGGATGGCCACCGGCAGTGCCCCCAGCGTGCCCAGCCCGATGGGCGTGGCCTCGGTCTGGCCGGGCAGGGTGATGCTGCCGTTGCCGATGATGTAATAGATCACGAACAGCAGCACGAAGGTGGCCAGCGTCTCGCAGAAGAAGTTGTTGGGCAGGTTGCGGATGGCAGGGCCCGTGCAGAAGCAGGCCTTCTTGGCACCTTCGTCCTCGGTGGCGGCAAACTGGTCACGGAAATACAGCCAGACGCAGAGCGCACCCAGCATCGCGCCCAGGAACTGAGCCGCGAAATAGGTGGGCACCAGGTCCCAGGGGGTCTTTCCGAGGGCCGCCAGTCCCAGCGTGACGGCCGGGTTCAGGTGGGCGCCGCTGACCGGTCCGGCCACCGTCACGCCCACGAACACGGCAAATCCCTCACGCGGTGGTGATGACGATCCAGCCCACGCCTACACCGACGGCGTGGGTCTGCTTCAGCACGCAGCTGGAGACGACGCCGTTGCCCAGCAGGATCAGCAGCGCGGTACCGATGAGCTCGGCAGTGAAAATGCTCATGTTGGCTCACTCCTCATGGCCAGGGATGGCAGACCGGCCGCCGGCGGCCGGAAGAACGGGGATGGTGTGCATGGGGCTCACTCTTCGATCCAGTGGCGGGCGGCACGTACGGCCTTGTGCCAGTAGTGCAGCATGTGCTGCACGCGCTCGGGCGACAGCTTGGGCTTGAAGACCTGACCCACCTGCCACTGCTCGTGCAGCGCCTCGATGCTGGGCCAGTAGCCCGTGGCCAGACCGGCCAGATAGGCAGCGCCCAGGGCCGTGGTCTCGATGGTGCGGGGCCGGACGATGTCGAAGGCGAACAGGTCCGACTGGGTCTGCATCAGGTAGTCGCTCTTGCTGGCGCCGCCGTCCACGCGCAGTTGCGAAGTGGCCTGGCCGGCATCGGCCTCCATGGCCTTCACGATGTCGTAGACCTGGAAGGCGATGCCTTCCAGCGTGGCGCGGGCGATATGCCCGTCCGTGGTGCCGCGGGTGATGCCCAGCAGTGCGCCACGTGCGTACTGGTCCCAGTAGGGGGCGCCCAGACCGGTCAGCGCCGGTACGAAGTACACGCCGCCGTTGTCTTCCACCGTGTGAGCCAGATTGTTGATGTCGGCCGAGGTGCGGATCAGGCGGGCACCGTCACGCAGCCACTGGATGGCCGCGCCACCACGAAGACGCCGCCTTCCAGCGCATAGGTGGTCTTGCCGCCGATCTGCCAGGCCACGGTGGTCAGCAGGTTGTTGGCTGATTTCACCGGGGTGTCGCCGGTGTTCATCAGCAGGAAGCAGCCGGTGCCATAGGTGTTCTTCAGCATGCCCTTTTCGGTACAGAGCTGCCCGAACAGTGCGGTTTGCTGGTCACCGGCGATGCCGGCGATGGGGATCTTGCACTCGGTGTAGCGGTTGGAGGTCTCGCCATAGACCTCGCTGGAGCTCTTCACCTCCGGCAGCATGGCGCGCGGCACACCGAAGAGCTTCGAAGTTCGTCGTCCCAGTCCAGCGTGTGGATGTTGTAGAGCATCGTGCGGCTGGCGTTGCTGGGGTCGGTGACGTGCACCTTGCCGCGCGTGAAGTTCCAGATGAGCCAGGTGTCCACCGTGCCGAAGCACAGCTCGCCGCGCTCGGCGCGTGCCCGGGCACCTTCCACGTTGTCCAGGATCCACTTCGCCTTGGTGGCCGAGAAGTAGGCATCCAGCACCAGGCCGGTCTTGTCCTGGATCTTCGCCTGCCATTCGTCGCGGATCTCGTCGCAGTACCGGGAGGTGCGCCGGTCCTGCCAGACGATGGCGTTGTACAGCGGCTCGCCGGTGGCGCGGTCCCACACCAGCGTCGTCTCGCGCTGGTTGGTCACGCCGATGGCCTCGGATATCGGCCGCATCCAGCCGCGACTTGGCCAGCGCCTCCGTCAGCACCGCCACCTGCGAGGCCCAGATTTCCTTGCCGTCGTGCTCCACCCAGCCGGGCTTGGGAAAGTACTGGTTGAACGGGCGCTGGGCCACCGACACCATCTCGCCCCGCTGGTCGAAGATGATGGCGCGTGACGACGTGGTGCCCTGGTCCAGGGCCATGATGTAACGAGGCTTGCTCATGGGGTTGCTCCAGACAATCATAAGTTTGAAACTTGATTGTCATTCTTCGTAGGAATGGATGGGGCAATCCCGTAGCGTGTGCCGGGGTGATTCGACAGGCCGGTCCGAGACGGTGTAGGGCAGGGCGCGCGACCGCTGGGCAGCAGGCGGGGCGTGCCGTGGAAGATGACGGGGTTCGGTGGTCTTTGTCGCCAAAAGCTTTTAAAAGCCGGAAAAAGCTTTTAAAAGGGTGCAGGATTGCAAGGGGTTCGGAAGGTCCGAAAGATCTGGAGGCCAGCCAGGAAGGCGGGAAGCCAAGAGGCTCGGAAAGCCTGGGGACTTGCGAAGGCCGGGGACAGTCCGGCGTGCCTCAGAGAATGACGACTGGCTCGGGGCGCAGCTGCACGCCAAAGCGCTCCTGCACGCTGTCCTGAATGCGGCGGGCCAGGTGCAGGATGTCCTGGCCGGTGGCCTCACCGTAGTTGACCAGCACGAGGGCATGGTGGGGCGATACCCCGGCATCGCCCTCACGGTGGCCTTTCCAGCCGCAGGCGTCGATCAGCCAGCCGGCCGAGAGCTTGAAGGTGGCTGGCGTGCCGTCGCCCGCCACGGGATGGGCGGGCAGTCCCGGATGCAGCCGGCGCAGTCGTTCGACCGTCTCGCCGTCCACTACCGGGTTGTGGAAGAAGCTGCCGGCATTGCCCAGCACGGCCGGATCAGGCAGCTTGCTGCGCCGGATGGCTTCCACCGTGTCGGCCACCTGCACGGCCGTCAGCCCCGGCATCGCCAGGGCCGTCCGCAGTTCGGCATAGTCCAGCCGGGGCACGAAGGTGCGGGACAGTCGCAGGCGCACCGACAGGATCAGCCAGTCACGGCCGGCCGGCGTCTTGAAGAAGCTCTGCCGATAGCCGAAGGCACACTCGGCAGCGGTGAAGCGCCGGCGCTCGCCGGTCTGCAGATGGATGGCCGCGACCGAATCGATCCGCTCGCTGGCCTCCACGCCATAGGCGCCAATGTTCTGCCAGGGGCCGCACCCACCCGGCCCGGAATCAGCGCCAGGTTTTCCAGTCCGTAGTAGCCCTGCTGCAGCGTCCAGCGCACGGTATCGTGCCAGACCTCGCCCGCGGCCACGTCCAGCCACACCGTGTCGCCCTGCTGGTCAACCACGTGCCGGCCACGCGTGCGCATCAGCAGCACGGGTTCATCCAGGTCACGCGCCAGCAGCAGGTTGCTGCCGCCGCTCAGGATCAGCGGACGGGGGAAGGGCTGCTCATTCGGCCTGATCTCATGGGGGTGCGGGGCACGGACCTCGGCTGCGCCTTTCTCGCGCAGCAGCTCCAGCACTTCGTCCACGGCCGCCTCGTCATCCAGCGTGCAGGCCAGATGCGCCGTGGCCCGGATGCCGAAGGTGTTGAAGGGGCGAAGCTGCAGGTTGTGCTGAACCGAATACGACATGATCTCAGTCCGACGCGATGATCTCGGACTCGTCCGCGTCGAAGTCCGACTCGGCCGGATCGGGGCGCGCCTTGCTGGGCAGGTAGGACAGCCGCACGTAGATGGGGGCAAAGGCTCTGCCTGGGTGATCTGCAGCAGGCTCTCGCGTGCCAGCTCCAGCATGGCCACGAAGGTGACGACCACGCCCGCCGTGCCCTGTTCCAGATCGAAAAGCTCATGGAACTCGGCAAAGCGCAGGTTCTGCAGCTTGCGAAGGATCTCGGACATGTGCTCGCGCACCGACAGCGACTCGCGCTGCACTTGGTGGTGCTGCACCAGTCGCGCTCGACGCAGCACTTCGGCCCGTGCGGCCCGCAGGTCGTCAGCCGAGACATCCGGCAGGCGGATCTCGGCGGTATGGTCCAGGTGCACCTGGGCGCGCACGAAATCGCGGCCCACCACCGGCAGCGCGTCGATCTGTGCCGCCCCGTACTTGATGCGCTCGTATTCGAGCAACCGCCGGGCCAGCTCGGCGCGGGGTCTTCCACCTCCTCGTCGCTGTCGGCCTTCTTCACCGGCAGCAGCATCCGCGACTTGATATCGATGAGCATGGCCGCCATCAGCAGGGTATTCGGCCGCCAGCTCCAGGTTGCGGGAACGGATCTCGTCCACGTAGGCCAGGTACTGTGCCGTCACCTGGCCATCGGGATGTCCGGGATGTCGAAAGTTCTGCTTGCGGATCAGGTAGAGCAGAAGGTCCAGCGGCCCCTCGAAGGTGTCAAGCAGCACCTCCAGCGCATCGGGCGGGATGTACAGATCGTTCGGGATGCGCCGCAGCGGTTCACCATGGATGAGCGCCAATACCGGCAGCTCGGCATCCGGATCAGGGCTTGCCGTTCGTGTCCTGCATGAAGGGGCCGCGGTATCAGAGCAGCTCGGCGGTACCCGGCGTCGTGTCGGCCTGGTAGGGATAGGGCTTCTGCATCACCCGCGAGGCATTTTCCTCGGCACGTCGTTCCAGGTCGATGGGCGCCTTGTCCCACCAGATGGCGCGGCCGCGCTGCTGCTCGGCCTCCAGCGACGGACGCTTTTCCTTCAGTTGCTGCAGGAACCGGGTGGCTTCAGAGACGTAGAGGGCCATGATGACAGGCAGCCGCGTGGCTGGCGGAAGTGGGTGATGAAAAGGGTCTGATGATTGTAATGGAGCAGCTCCGCTTTCAGGCAGCAGCCGACCGGCGTGTGGCGGAAGTCCACCCGTATCCGTTGGCAAACCCGGCAGCGCAGTGGGATCCGGTATGCTTCAGCCTGCCCTTACGCATTGAAGCGCGTGCCCCATCCTTCCCGGGCCGCACGCCGGACCCCTGCCATCATCATGAAAAGCGCCAAGCCTTCCAGTACTGTTCCCTTCACAGGCCTCTGCCCCCCGTTCCTGGCGTACCCGTGCCTGGGCCCTGCTGCTGGCCATCACCCCCTTGGGGGCGGCCTGCGACTTCATCGCCCAGAAGGATCTGACACCCGGCCAGAGCACCGAAGCCGACGTGCGCCGCTGGATGGGTCAGCCCGAGATGGTCTGGGAGGAGAGCGACGGCAGCCGCACCCTCGAATACCCCCGCGGCCCGATGGGCAAGGAAACCTATTTCGTCACCATCGGCGCCGATGGGCGCTTTCGCCGCATCGAGCAGGTGCTGACCGAAGAGAACTTTCGCAAGGTCCAGCCCGGCATGAGCCGCGACCAGGTCCGCCAGATCCTGGGCAAACCGGGCGAGATCTCGCGCTTCAAGCGCCAGAACGAGGAAGTCTGGGGCTGGCGCTACCTGGAAGCGACCCAGCGCACCATGTTCTTCTACGCCCACTTCGACCAGGACACCGGCCTGCTGAAACGCACCGACCAGATGCAGGACTGGAGGACGTCGAAGCGCTGAGGCTCCGACTCTCCAGGTCCAGATCGAGCAGTGTGGGCCAGTAGGGGGACGCCTGGCATTCCGAAGTGTCATGGTGTTCCACGATGAGCTTCTCCCGATAACGATCGACCCGGGTTTCAGCGCCGCGGGGATGGGGTGCCTCCACAGGCGATTTCTGGAAGCGAAGCGGACAGCATGAGCCGAGGAAGGCACCCATCCCGCGGCGCCCTCCGTCGAAGTCATCCTTCGCCAAGTCGATCCTTCAAGAACGGATGGACTTTCACGCGGGGCGGCTCGCCCCCGCAACGCCGCATACGCCTCATCCAGCGACTCGAACAGATTCCCTCTCCCAGCTCCTCCAGGAATCCCGCCCGCTTCATCAGCGACAGCGGCTGCCGGTTGGCTGCGCACAGCACCAGTCGGTCGCCGTGCTCCGGGATGTGCCGATGCAGCGACTGCAGCGCATCCAGCCCCGTCGTGTCCATGTTGATCACCCGGTGCAGATCCAGCACCACGATGTCCGGCAATGGCTGCGGCGTGGCCGTGATCGCCTCCAGCTTGCTGATCGACCCGAAGAAGATCGAGGCCGAACGCCCTGCCATGTGCCCACCCGGCGACCGCCGGGCAGCGTTGCCACCTCGGCCGGTGTCTCGATGCGGTCGACGCGCGTGACCCGCGCCACCCGGTAGATGAAGAAGAAGCTGGCCAGCAGCAGCCCGAACTGCACCGCCACCGCCGTGTCGAAGATGACGGTCAGGGCAGAACGTGGTGAGCAGCACCGTGCGGTAGTTGAGCGTGAAGCGACGCAGCCGTGCGAAGGCCCGCCAGTCGCCCATGTTGAAGCCCACGAACAGCAGGATGCCCGCCAGCACGCTCATCGGGATGTTGACCGCCAGTGGGGCCAGCAGCAGCATGAACACCAGCAGCGTCAGCGCATGCACGAGACCGGCGATGGGCGAATGGGCGCCACTGCGGATGTTGGTGACGGTACGGGCAATGGTGCCGGTCACGGCAATGCCGCCGAACAGCGGCGTGGCAAAGTTGGCGATGCCCTGGGCCATCAGCTCCCGGTTGGGATCGTGGCGATCATGGGTCATGCCGTCGGCCACCCGCGCGCACAGCAGCGATTCGATGGCCCCCAGGAAGGCAATGGCCAGCGTGGGGCCCAGCAGGTTCTGGGCTGATTCCCAGTCGAAGCTGGGCAGCACGGGTGCCGGCAGGCTCTGCGGAATGCCGCCGAAGCGGCTGCCGATGGTCTCGACCGGCAGCTGCAGCGCCCAGGTGAACAGCGTGCCCAGCAGCAGCACCACCAGCGGCGCCGGAATGCGCCACAGGATGCGGCGCAGCAGGCTGGCCTGCGGGGCCTGGGGCGCTGCAGGCGTCGCCGACGTCGTACCGGCCGTCGTGGGGCCGGGGCGTCTTCGGCATCACCCGCAGCGTCCGTGGCCGTTCCCACCACACCCCTGCGCCGGTTGCTCCAGCGCCGTCTGACGGGAAGTCATCACCTTGGGGCTTGGGCCAGACAATCAGGTGAGCAGCGTGACCAGGCCCAGTCCCGTGGCCGGTAGTTCAGCCCGTCGCGGTAATGGACCAGCGTGTCTAGCTGCGAGAAGAGTTGGCCGGCATCTTTCTCGATCTGCAGGCCCAGAAGTCCTTCACCTGCGACAGCATGATCACCACGGCGATGCCGTTGGTGAAGCCGATGACGATGGAGATGGGCACGAAGCGGATGATCTGCCCCAGCCGCAGCGCCCCCATCAGGAAGAGGATGGCGCCGGCCATCATCGTGGCCAGCAGCAGGTTGGACATGCCGTACTGCAGCGCGATGCCGTAGAGCATGGCCACGAAGGCGCCGGCCGGCCCACCGATCTGCACCTTCGATCCGCCCAGCAGCGAGACCAGCGCCCCGCCGATGATGGCGGTGATCAGCCCCTGTTCGGGCTTCGACGCCACTGGCGATGCCGAAAGGCCATGGCCAGCGGCAGTGCCACGCAGGCCACCGTCAGACCCGCCCCCAGGTCTGCCATGAAATCGGGCCTGCGATAGTGCTTCAGGCTGTCCAGCAGGGCGGGGCGGAAGTGGAAACTGCGCAGCTTCTGCGACATGATGACCTCGAACTCAGGATACTTTCATGCCCGCCTTGGCACCGCTGTCGGGCGAGAGCAGGAAGACGCCCTCATCGTCGGTGGCGCCGGACGCCGCCAGCACCATGCCCTCCGAGAGGCCGAACTTCATCTTGCGCGGCTTCAGGTTGGCCACCATCACGGTCAGCCGTCCCGGCAGCTGCGCCGGATCATAGAAGGCCGAAATGCCGGAGAACACCTGACGGGGCCGTCTTCGCCAACGTCCAGCATCAGCCGCAGCAGCTGGTCGATCCTTCCACCTTCTCGGCGGAAATGATCCGGGCCACCCGCAGGTCGGGGCGCAGGAAGTCGTCGATGGTGATCTCGGCGGACTGGCCTTCGGCAGCACTGGCAGCGGCCTTTCCGGCAGCCTTGTCCTTGCTGCCTTTCTCCTGCCGTCCTTACCGCCCTGGCGCGGGCACCTCGGCCTTGGCGCCTGCGGCCGCCTCGGCTGCCAGTCCGAACAGGGCGTCCAGCTGCTTCGGGTCCACCCGCTGCATCAGGTGCTGGAAGGGCTGGATGGCGTGGCCGGCCGGCAGCGGCTCGTTCACCATGGCCCACGTGAAGGGCTGCGGCAGGTTCAGGAAGGCGGCGGCACGGGCGGCCGTGTCGGGCAGCACCGGCGCCAGCAGCGTGATGAGCTGTGCAAAGCCGCGCAGTGCGTCCGAGCAGACCTCATGCAGCTTGGCGGTCTGCGCCGGATCTTTCGGCCAGTTCCCGGGGCTTCTCGGCATCGACGAACTGGTTCACCCGGTCGGCCAGCGCCATGATGGCGCGCATTGCCTGGCGTAGTCGCGCTGCTCGTACAGCTCGGCCAGGAGCGTCGGCGCCCGGCCAGCTTTCGGCAAAGGCTGCCAGCGTGGCCGGAGGCTGCCGCCAGCCGGCCATCGAAGCGCTTTCGGGATGAAGCCGGCCGAGCGGCTGGCGATGTTGACCAGCTTGCCCACCAGATCGCTGTTGACCCGGGCCACGAAGTCCTCGGCGTTGAAAGTCCACGTCCTCGACCCGGCTGTTGAGCTTGGCCGCCGGTAGTAGCGCAGCCATTCCGGGATTCATGCCCAGCTCCAGTACTTCTTCGGAGACAGGCCCGTTCCGCGCGACTTTGGACATCTTTTCGCCGGAGATGGTGAGGAATCCGTGCACGAAGATGTTGTCGGGCGTGTGCATGCCGGCAAACTTCAGCATGGCCGGCCAGAACAGCGTGTGGAAGTAGATGATGTCCTTGCCGATGAAATGCACCTGCCGGTACGGCCGCTGCGGATCCTGACCAGCCTGCGGGTCGATGAAGGCATCGAAGTCCAGGCCGCGTTTCTCGCACAGCGCCTTCAGCGAGGCCAGGTAGCCCACCGGGGCGTCCAGCCACACGTAGAAGTACTTGCCCGGCGCATCCGGAATGGGAATGCCGAAGTAGGGCTCATCGCGCGAGATGTCCCAGTCGGCCAGCGGGTTGCCGGCGCCTTCGCCCTCGGCCGCTTGTCCATCGGTTGCATCGCTGCCCAGCCATTCGCGCGCCTTGTTGGCCACCTCGGGCTGCAGCCGGCCCTGCGCCAGCCAGTCGTGCAGGAACTGGCGGCAGCGCGGATCGGAGAGGCTGAAGAAATAGTGCTCGGAGCTGCGGATGACCGGCGTGCTGCCGGTCAGCGTGGAATAGGGGTTGATGAGGTCGGTGGGCGCGTAGACCTTGCTGCAGACCTCGCAGGCGTCGCCGTACTGGTCCTTGGCGTGGCAGTTGGGGCACTCGCCCTTGATGTAGCGGTCCGGCAGGAACATTTCCTTCACCGGATCGAAGAACTGCTCGATGGTGCGCGTGGCCACCAGGCCCGCCGCCTTCAGCCGCCGATAGATCTCCTGCGACAGCGCGGTGTTCTCGGGCGAATGGGTGGAGTGCCAGTGATCGAAGCTGATGTGATAGCCGTTCAGGTAGTACGGCCGCTCGGCGGCGATGCGTGCCACCAGTTCTTCGGGCGTGATGCCCTCGGCCTGGGCCTTCAGCATGATCGGTGCGCCGTGGGCATCGTCGGCCCCCACGAACAGCACGTCCTTGCCCAGCATGCGCTGGAAGCGCACCCAGACGTCGGCCTGGATGTACTCCATGATGTGGCCAATATGGAACGATCCGTTGGCGTAGGGCAGGGCGGTGGTGATGAACAGACGCTCGGGATGCTGGCCGGTGGCGGCAGGCATGGCGGCGGCTGCCGATGCGGCGGATGGCTGGGGCTGGCTCATGAAAACGCAGGAGAGGGTGGACAGGATGCCCGCACGTGGCGGGCACGATGCCCCGTCAAGGGGGCCCGGCATGCCGGGCGTGCTGCCGCCGATTTTAGCAAGGGCGACCGCCCTGCCGGTACGGTGGCGTATCATCGCCGGACGGGCAGCATCCGGGCCGCGACCGTTGCGGTGCAGCCCAATCTCGCCTCCGCCGGTCAGCCGGTGGACGGGCCGGGGCATGACTGCCACAGGCCATGTGTCAACATGGCGAATGTCAAGTTTGCAGGGCACGAGCCGTGCGAGCATGATGCAGAGACTGGCCACCCTGTCAGCAGGGCTGCGCCGGCTGCCTCCCCTTCTTGCGGGCTGGCGTATCCGAGGGCAGCAAGGCGGCTGCATCCGGCGCTGCCCCTCAACAGAATTCTCTACCCGATTCCATCATGAGTGTTGTTACTGTCGACGCCGTCAATCAGGCGCTGGCCACCGTCATTGATCCCAATACCGGCCGGGATCTCTTCTCCAGCCGCTCGGCCCGCAACGTGCGGGTGGACGAGGGGCACGTGAGCCTGGACGTGGAGCTGGGTTATCCCGCGCTCAGCCAGATCAACCCCATCCGCGAGGCGGTGCAGGCCGCCATCCAGAAGATCCCGGGCGTGCAGGGCGTCACCCCCACGTCTCATCAGAAGATCATCGCCCACTCGGTGCAGGGCGGCGTGAAGCTGCTGCCGCAGGTGCGCAACATCATCGCCGTGGCCTCCGGCAAGGGAGGCGTGGGCAAGAGCACCATGACGGCCAACCTGGCGCTGGCGCTGGCCGCCGAGGGCGCCACCGTCGGCGTGCTTGACGCCGACATCTACGGTCCGTCGCAGCCCGTCATGTTCGGCATCCATGGCCGGCCGCACACGCCCGATGGCCAGTCCATGGAGCCCATGGAGAACCATGGCGTGCAGGTCAGCTCCATCGGCTTTCTCATCGACATGGACCAGCCGATGGTCTGGCGTGGTCCGCTGGTGGTGCAGGCGCTGGAGCAGCTGCTGCGCCAGACCAACTGGCGCGACCTCGACTACCTGGTCATCGACATGCCCCCGGGCACGGGTGACGTGCACCTGACGCTCTCGCAGAAGATTCCCGTCACCGGCGCGGTCATCGTCACCACGCCGCAGGACATTGCGCTGCTGGACGCGCGCAAGGGCTACAAGATGTTCGAGAAGGTCGGCATCCCCGTCATGGGCGTGGTCGAGAACATGGCCATGCACGTGTGCAGCAACTGCGGTCACGTCGAGCATATTTTCGGCCAGGGCGGCGGCGAGAAGATGGCGGCCGAGTACGGTCTGGAGTACCTGGGTGGCCTGCCGCTGGACATCCACATCCGCGAGGATGCCGACGGCGGCCGTCCGACGGTGGTGGCCCGCCCCGACAGCGAGCTGGCGGCACAGTACCGCCGCATCGCCCGCCGTGTGGCGGTGAAAGTGGCCGAGAAGGCCAGGACATGTCGTCCAAGTTCCCGTCCATCGTCATCAAGAACGACTGATCGGAACGATTGATCGCGCCCCGAAGCCCGGGCGGTTGCCGCCCGCGGCTTTCCTGCTGTCTCCATGGCATGATGCGGCTGTCCGGCGCAGGGCGCGCGTGATGGGGAGGCCTCGCGTGTCGCCGCGCGCAGCAGGGCAGGCTGCGACCATCATCCCGGGGCCGTTCCGGTATCATCCCGACCTGTGTCATCCGGCGACGGGCACAGCTGTGTGCCAGGCCCGACGCCCGCATCCCCGATACCCCGACAGAGCGCCCGCATGAGCATCAAATCAGACCGCTGGATCCGCGAAATGGCCGAGAAGCACGGCATGATCGAGCCCTTCGAGCCCGGCCAGGTCCGTTCCGTCGACGGCCGTCGCGTCGTCTCCTACGGCACCTCCAGCTACGGCTACGACATCCGCTGCGCGCCCGAGTTCAAGATCTTCACCAACATCAACAGCACCATCGTCGATCCCAAGCAGTTCGACGAGAAGAACTCGTCGACTTCGTGGGTGATGTCTGCATCATCCCGCCCAACTCCTTCGCGCTGGCACGCACGGTCGAGTACTTCCGCATCCCGCGCAACGTGCTCACCATCTGCCCGGGCAAGTCCACCCACGCGCGCTGCGGCATCATCGTCAACGTCACCCCTTCGAGCCCGAGTGGGAAGGCTACGTGACGCTGGAGTTCTCCAACACCACGCCGCTGCCGGCCAAGATCTACGCCGGCGAGGGCTGCGCCCAGGTGCTGTTCTTCGAGTCCGACGAGGTCTGCGAGGTCTCGTACCGCGACCGTGGCGGCAAGTATCAGGGCCAGCGGGGCGTCACCCTGCCGCGCGCCTGAAATTTCGGGCTGGCGCATTTCAGGTTTGCGCCATCCCCGGGTATAATCCGCGCCGTCTGTCGAGGCCGCAACCGCGGCTTTCCTGACGGACGCAAGGTACCACGGCCCGCTTGCCAGGCGGGACCGCACGTCAACCCACTTTCTATAAAGGGAAATCATGGCACTGGAAGCCGCCGACAAGGCCAAAGTCGTTTCTGAATACCGTCGCGCCGACAACGACACCGGATCGCCCGAAGTGCAGGTCGCACTGCTCACCGCCCGCATCAACGGGCTGTCGCAGCACTTCAAGGATCACGTCAAGGATCACCACTCGCGCCGCGGTCTGCTGCGCATGGTCAGCCGCCGCCGCAAGCTGCTGGACTACCTGAAGCGCCGCGATCTCGACGCCTACCGTTCGCTCATCGAGCGGCTGGGTCTGCGCAAGTAATCGGCAGAAGCCACCACGGGATGCCCGCCACCGCGCGGGCATTCTGTTTTTCGGAATGCAAGGGCGAACCGTGCCGCCGGGTTAGCACGGGGAGTGGGCACCACGAGTGCAAGGAAAAATCGATGTTCGAGATCGCCAAGAAAACATTTCAGTGGGGCAACCACACGGTCACCCTGGAAACCGGGGAAATCGCCCGCCAGGCCAGCGGTTCGGTCCTGGTCACCATCGATGACACGATGGTGCTGGCCACCGTCGTGGCTGCCCGCGAACCCAAGCCGGGTCAGTCCTTCTTTCCGCTGACGGTCGACTATTTCGAGAAGTTCTACGCCGCAGGCCGCATTCCCGGCGGCTTCTTCAAGCGTGAAGGTCGCCCCACCGAGAAGGAAACCCTCACCGCCCGCCTGATCGACCGCCCGATCCGTCCGCTGTTCCCCGAGGGCTTCATGAATGAAGTCCAGGTGGTGCTGACGGTGTTGTCCAGCAACCCCGAGATCGATGCCGACATCCCCGCCATGATCGGTGCCTCGGCTGCCCTGGCCATCTCCGGCGTGCCGTTCAACGGCCCCGTCGGCGCCGCCCGCGTCGGCTACATCGACGGCCAGTATGTGCTCAACCCCTCGGCCTCGCAGCTGAAGGAATCCAAGCTGGATCTGGTCGTGGCAGGTACCGACCAGGGCCGTGCTGATGGTCGAATCCGAGGCCTCCGAGCTCTCTGAGGACGTGATGCTGGGCGCCGTGGTCTTTGGCCACGAGCAGATGCAGACCGTCATCCAGGCAATCGAGGAGCTGGTCGAGGCTGGTGGCAAGGCCGAGTGGGGAATGGACCGCCCCCGAAAAGAACACCGCGCTCATCGAGCGTGTACGGCCTCGCCGGCGACGCCATGCGCGACGCCTACAAGCTGCGCGTCAAGCAGGAGCGTTCCCAGCGCATCAAGCAGATCGAGGCCGAGTGCAGGCCCAGCTGGCTGCCGAAGAGAATCCTCCGGCTGCCACCGAGGTTGGCGACATCCTGTTCGAGCTGCAGTCCAGCATCGTGCGCAACCAGATCCTGTCCGGCGAGCCCCGCATCGACGGCCGCGACACCCGCACCGTGCGCCCCATCTCCATTCGTACCGGCGTCCTGCCGCGTGCCCACGGCAGCGCGCTGTTCACCCGTGGTGAAACCCAGGCGCTGGTGGTGGCCACGCTGGGTACCGCCCGTGACGAGCAGATCATCGACGCAATCACCGGTGAATACCGTGAGCGCTTCATGATGCAGTACAACATGCCGCCGTACGCCACCGGCGAGACCGGCCGCATCGGCACGCCCAAGCGTCGCGAAGTCGGCCACGGCCGTCTGGGCCAAGCGCGCCATCACCGCGCTGGTGCCCTCGCAGGAAGACTTTGCCTACTCCATCCGCTCGGTCTCCGAGATCACCGAGTCCAACGGCTCGTCGTCGATGGCTTCGGTCTGCGGCGGCTGCCGGCGCTGATGGACGCCGGCGTGCCCGTCGAGCGGCACGTGGCCGGCATCGCCATGGGCCTGATCAAGGAAGGCAACAAGTTCGCCGTCCTCACCGACATCCTGGGCGACGAAGATCACCTGGGCGACATGGACTTCAAGGTGGCCGGTACCGAGCAGGGTGTCACCGCGCTGCAGATGGACATCAAGATCCGGGCATCACCCGCGAGATCATGCAGGTGGCGCTGGCCCGGGCCCGCGAGGCCCGCATGCACATCCTGGGCAAGATGCAGGGAAGCCATCCCGGCCGCCCGCACCGAGCTGTCGGACTTCGCCCGCGCATGTACCAGATGAAGATCAACCCCGAGCGGATCCGTGACGTGATCGGCAGGGCGGTGCCACCATCCGTGCCATCACGGAAGAAACCGGCACCACCATCGACATCCGTGACGACGGTTCCATCACCATCGCTGCCGTCGACGCCGAGGCCGCACGCCGCGCCCAGCAGCGCATCGCCGACCTCACCGCCGAAGTCGAGATCGGCAAGATCTACAACGGTACCGTGCTCAAGATCCTCGAATTCGGTGCCATCGTTCAGGTCCTGCCGGGTCGCGACGGCTCTGCTGCATGTCTCCCAGATTGCCCGGAGCGTGTCGTCAACAAGGTCGAGGACTACGTGAAGGAAGGCCAGTCCGTCCGCGTCAAGGTCATCGAGGCCGACGACAAGGGCCGCCTGCGTCTGTCCATGAAGGCCGTGGCTATCGAAGAGGCCAACCAGTGCAGGCGAAAGGCGCCTGATGCGCTGAACCACCGACGGAGCCCGTCAGCCGGGCGCCGTCATGAGCCTCATCACGGGCTGCCTGATATTCAGGCGGCCCGTTTTGTTTCTGGATGCCTCTGCGGTGCCGCTTGGGTCAGCCAGCATGGCCTCTGGCAACATGATGACCAGCAGCCAGCAGCCAGCAGCCAGCAGCCAGCAGCCAGCAGCCAGCAGCCAGCAGCCAGCAGCCAGCAGCCAGTCGCCGACAGCGCCCTCATGCAAACAGCCCCGTCTCCTTGCGGAGTCCGGGGCTGTTCGTCTGCCCGCAAGCACGGGCAGCGGCGTGCCTGATCAGGGCCTTCAGCAGCTCGCGCCAGTTGGCGGGCAGCGCAAAGCGCTGGCCATAGCGCTCGACCAGCTCGGCAGCACGGCGCTCCACCTCATCCGCATCCAGCGCCCGCAGCGCGGCCAGCGGGGCAGAGGCCGTGTCAGCCCACAGATCGGCACCGCGTGCTGCCACGTCGGCGGTCGATGCCGAGGGCAGGGCGCGGGCCTTCAGGCTGTTCAGCAGCTCCACCCATACGATGTAGCGCAGTCGGTCGCGCACGTCGTCGGCCGGCAGCTTCACGCTGCGCCGCAGGAAGGCCGACAGCCCCGACCACAGGTCCGGATCCTCGTCCTCGTCGTCGTAATAGTCATAGAAGCCACTGCCAGCCGCGCGTCCCTTGCGCTGGAAGCCATGCGCCATCTTCTCCATGGCATAGGCTGCTTCTTCCGTCAGCACAGGCCAGACAGCCGACTCTGCTGCAGCATGCGCATGCCCGTGATCGTGGTCATGGCCATGGTGATCATGCGCATGATCGTGGCCATGATGGTGGTCATGCGTGCGTGATCATGATGGTACCCCTGCCCATGGTGGTGATCATGGTCATGCCCATGATGGTGTCCATGGCCGTGCTCATGGCTATGGCCGTGCTCATGGCCGTGGTCGTGGCCGTGCTCATGGCTGTGGCCCAGATCGTCCTCCAGATCGTGTTCATCGTGGGCCTGCGCCGCGGCCTTGGCCGCGCAGGCGCAAAGCGCAGCCGGATTCCGCCTTGGCCGGTTTCTCGTCGGCCGAGTGGGCCTTGGCGGCCTGCGGGCGCTTCACCTCGTGTCCGGACAGGGCACCAGATTCCGCTTCACCATGGTCATGCCCGCAGCCATGGTCATGATGATGCCCATGCCCATGCCCATGCTCGTGCTCGTGCTCGTGCTCGTGCTCGTGGTGGTGCTCATGCCCATGGTCATGCCCGTGCCCATGGTCGTGGTGGTACTCATGCGCATGCTCATGATGATGCCCATGCTCATGGCTGTGGCCATGATCATGTCCGTGGTCATGTCCGCATCCGCAGCCATGCTCGCCCAGGCTCTGGTGGTAGAGCTGGTCCGTCACCTCCAGTCCCTCCTCATCCAGCAGCGCCAGCGGGCCTGCGCGATAGCCGGCAGCGGTGCCAGCCGCCTCGATCTCCTGTGCCGCCACGCCTTCTCCCAGCAAGGCAAGCCCCTCGTTGAAATAACCATGGCGAACGCGGTCGATCACCAGACCCGCGCGGGCCGGTGTCAGCGTCAGTGCCAGTCCCAGCTGAACCAGCAGGGTCGGCCGCATCGCTCACCAGCTTTTCGGACTGCTGGGCAGCACCACCAGCTCGGCCGCGTGCGGCGAGGTGGAAACGCACCGCCACATGGCCGGGTGCCACATGATGGAACCAGTGGGCATCGGCCGTGGCCGGCACGGATTGCAGCCGAACGCGAATGCCGCCGCCACCCCCCGGGGCGCTCTGCGCCGCCTCACCACCTGCCGTCCCATCCGAGGGCTCCAGCAGCAGGCCGCAGGTGGATGCCAGGGGCAGCAGGGCCTGGAAAATGCCTGCTGAATCCAGCAGTTGCAGGGAAGGGGGCGCAGGTTGTCTGGGGGTGCTCATGATGGAATCCATCGGCCCGAAGGCTCGAGATGTTGGTGAATGACAACAGGAAGGTCAGCGAGGGCGCCTCATTGGGCGGTACTGACGGATTGGCACATTGTATTTGTTGACCGCCCTGTGCGGCTGACGGTTCTAATGTTGTAAATCGTGCAAGGAAATAGTTCTTTCCTACGCTTCCAACCAGATGAAACGTGATCCGGCCGGTCCTCCGACCCTGAAACTGCCTCGACGCCTGTTTCGGCTGTTCACGTCGCCCCTGTCCGAGTGGCAGCAGATTGACCGGGAAGATGTCTCGCTGCGCCGTCTGTACGCGGGCTGGCTGTTGCCTCTGGTGTTGCTGGTCTGGCTTGGCCTGGTGTCCGGTCAGCACCTCTACGACGATGCGCCCGTGCTGCATCATCCGCTGCGACTGACCAAGCTGCTGGTCTTGCTGGGTGGCGGCAGCCTGGCCTTCTTCGTGCAGTTCACCCTTCTGGCACTGGTCACGCAGCTGTGCGCGCCCCGGTTTGGTGGAACCCGCCATCTGCGCAAGGCCTTTGCTGTTGTCGGCTATGCCATGGCCGGCCTCTTGGTGGCAGCCGCACTCCAGCCGCTTCTGATGCCGCTCTTTCCCCTGCTGATGGTGCTGGGCGGCGGCTGGTCGGTCTACCTGCTGCTGGGTGGCATGCCCGCATTGCTGAAAGTGTCGCCTCGCGGCGGACGCATCCTCAGCGGCATCGTCGTCGTGCTCTTCCTGCTGACCAACATGCTGCTGCGCCCCTGGCCGATCGGGCTGGGAAGGCATGGTACCGCCAGAAGCCGAACCCGCCATCATCGGTGCCGAAGGGCCTGCCTTGCGACAGGGTGATGGTCGCGTGCTGGTGCCCATCGAGAAGGTCCAGCAGGCCGATCGCAATCTGGACGAGGCCGCACGTGAGGCCGGCAGCGCCAGCGCACGCAACGACTCCCTGGCAGCCGCACAGGCCGCGCGTGATGCAGCCACCGCCCTGGCGGCCACTGTCACCGGTGGACAGGAGCGGTACCGCTCACGCCGGCCCAGCTCTCCGAGTGGTTCCCCAGCGAGATCCTGGGACTGAAGCTGCAGTCCCTGCAGATCGAACCCTGGGGCGGCGTGTCGTCCCGCGCTGTCATGGCCCATGGCATCTACGGCCGCCAGGGCAGCACCGAACTGGATCTGCGTCTCATCGACCCGGCCAGCGCCGGTGCCTTGCTGGCCCAGTCAGCCGCCACCGGCGCCCAGGGCCACAAGGAAAGCGAGACCACAGCCACCATTGAACGCAGCTACCGTGAAGGCGCCCGCAGCGTCTCGGAACTGCGCTGGAAGGACTCCAACCGCATCGAGATCGGCTACGTGCTGGCCAACGGTGTGCGCCTCACCGCCCAGGCCAGCGCCATCGATGCCGCCGCCCTGCACGATGCCATCCGCAAGCTGCCCCTGGACGTGCTGGAGCGCAACCGCATGGTGCCTGTGGAAAGCCTGCCAACGGCCACCAAGCCTTCCCCCGCCGTTCCCGACACCCCACCGACACATCCGGTACAACCGGGCACCACGCCTCCGTAGCTCAGTGGATAGAGCATCCCCTCCTAAGGGAGGGTCGCACGTTCGATTCGTGCCGGAGGCGCCATTTTCTTGCGCGTCAACGACGGGGCCCCTCAAGCAACAACAATACAGGGCGCTGTCTCTCACGTCCGTTCCGGGCACCTTCAACACACTCCAATCCCACAACCGTACAGCCGCCAGGTGGCGCTGCCTTCCGATTGCGTCCGACGCAAGCCCTGCCGGCAGGAAAGATCGGTGGGAGCAACCGAGAATGGCGGGCTCAACTGTGCGGTTGAAGATTGACAGGCGGCACGTCGTTGATGTGGCCTGCCCGCTGCCGAACCTGCCGCCTCAGGCAGATGCCAGCCGCCCTCATATCGCCGATCTGGGCGCCGATCCCTTCAGACATTGGCGTCAGCACGTTCGCCCTGAGCAGCGGCTGGCGTGGCCTGCGAGGTGGCAGGCTGCTGCAGGTCGCGCAGCATCGCCTCACGCAAGATGGCGTTGATGCGGGTCTGGTAGCCCTTGCCGTCACGCTTGAGCCAAGCCATTACATCCTTGTCGATACGGATTGATGTCTGGGTCTTGATAGGACGGTAGAAGCGGCCGCGCTCGGCGTCAGCCCAGTCTGCCGGGTCTTGTGCCGGGATGTCGCTGTAGTCGATCTCGCTGTCGGGGCGCTCGGCCGGGTGCGCAGCTCGGCAATCCGCTCCGGCGAGAGCGGTGGCAGGTCGTCCAGGTGACACTAACCGTTTTCATAGATTCTCCGTTCCTTTCGGTCTGCACGACGAGCACTGATGATGCGCACGACCTCAATGCCTGCTTCGTCATCCCACAGCGTGTGGGCCACCAGAAGCAAGGTAAAGCCACCGACTGCGCCAATGGTCTGCCAGCGTTGCTCGCCGTTCTCGATGCGATCCTGGCGTGTAACGGCCATTGGATCGGCGAAGACGCAAACGGCCTCCTCAAAGGAAATGCCATGCTTGCGCAGGTTGCTGGCGGCTTTGGCTGGATCCCACGTGAAGCGCTGGCGCATGGTCATTGTAACCCGTTTTTGTATATACAAATGCTAGCGGTACTTGTCTCGGGAAAGCAAGACCTTCGTCTCGTGGATAGCGGGAAGGCAGCATGGCTGCCTCTCGTAAGCACGGTTGGCAGGAAGAATGCGGGGAGCAACTGACGAATGGCGGGCTCAACTGTGCGGTACGGCACACCGTTGGGCAGCACAGGATGCAGCCCTCAGGCCAGGTTGGGCACAATGCCCGCATGCTGCAAACCGTCATGGAGCGTGTGCATGCAGAACAAGCCATCCAAGGCAGCCCGTGAGCTGGACAAGGTGATAAAAAGATCGCGAAAAGCAAGAAAGCAGATCGAGCTTGATCTGGCCCGGTGGGCGCGGTGGCAGCTCATCTGCTACTTTGTGTGCGCATTCTTGGCCTGTCTGGGGGCGTTCGCGTTCTGCACGGTACTTTGGGGGTGGTGGCGGTAGAGGTCTGAGGGGCGATGGACGGCACGTCGTCAATTCATGGATTCATGTCCCATGAAAGGGAGTAACGCTTCGGCGTGGAAGGTAGAGGAAGAAACGGCGTCAGATCGTCCAGGAAGAGCACGTCTTTTATATTTCAAATCCCGTCACCAACCTACTGCCTGCTCTTCCGATAGGCTTCCCGGGCCGCGTCCATGCACTTCCAGCTGGTATCACGCTCACACGCTGCAATGACCACCATGCTCTCGTCATAATCGAGCTTGAGCGCGTAAAGGTAGCCAGCGAAGGCGAGGGCCGTGAGTCCGTAAAAAATGCGCGACACCCAACGCTCACGCCGTGCTTCCCGCTCGAAGCGGCCAAGACCGTCAGGTTTGTCGTTTACAGGCTGCTGCTTCCCCATGGGCGTGCTCCCTGCATCCAATGCCCCGAATATCCCACACTGCCTAACGGCTGAAGCATGAACAACGTCACCCCTACGGCTGCGGGCCGACAAGTGGCCGTCTATCCGTCAGTAAGGACGTTCGGTTGGCTGTCCGTACAATCCGATGGGTAGTCTTTTTCAAAGACGGGGGCAACATGCTCATGCGGATCTGGCAAAAACTGGTAGCCCTTAATCACTCCAGGGTCATCTACGGAGAAGACACGCTGGTGGCTCAAGGCATCCAGCTGGCTGCCGGATTGGCGGCGCTCTACGGAATCTTCGAGCTCATGGGCCTGTGGGACGCGGTGTTTCACTGAGAAAGGGCTGCCTCGGTGCGCCGGCGTGGATTTCAACGCATCCCCAAGATGCTAGGGAAAAATGCCGCAGCCTGTGAAGAATCTCACGGTGCGGCCATTCTGACCCTCTTCCACTCTACAAGCCGTGACGGCCAGTCTCCAGCCGTCACCCCCGGAATGCTAGAATCGCCGCCCGTCACAGCCCATTCGCCGCTGGCATCCCGCCGGGTATCATGGCGCATGGCCGCCCCCTGCCTTGGAGGGGATGCACGTTCACCGTGCCGGAGGCGTCATCATTTCTTCCATGCCTGAAACCTCGCCCCACATCTTCCTGCAGGGTCTCGTCGTCGAGTCGCTGATCGGTGTCTATCCGCAGGAACGGCACGCGCCCCAGCCGCTGTCCATCGATGTGGCTGTGGGGCTGCCCTCCACGGCAGCTTTCCTGTCCGACAACTTCCAGGACACGGTCGACTACGCCGCCGTGGCTGATCTCATCCGCCAGCAGGCGGCAGCCCAGCGCTTCCAGCTGCTGGAGCGCATGGCGCACCATCTCTGCCAGGCCATCGTCGCGCGCTTTCAGGTGCCGTGGGTACGCATCAGCATCGTCAAGCCCGGCATCGTGCCCGGGGCCCAGGCCGTGGGGTCAGTTATCTGTTCCAGCGCGCCGGCGGGCTGATTCCCTGCCCGTCCCTGTCCGGGGCAGCAGGGGCGGTGTCACTGACGCCCGCACGCCGCCCGGTCACGATCACGAAGCGCATTTCGGGCCGTTCGCTGGGCGGTACCACCAGCGATATCGAACGTTGCATCACCCAGGCACGCATGGCGTGGGCCAGCGGCAGATAGTAGGACTGGGTCTTCACGATCTCCAGCGCCTGCTGCAGCAGTCCCGTGCGCTTGATGGGGTTGTTCTCGTAGCGGGCCCTGGTCAATGAGCCTGTCCAGTTTCGGGTCGCTGATGCGCGCGGCGTTGTAGGTGCCGTCCACCTTGTCGGACCGGGTGTAGGGCCAGCGACAGCAGGTTCTGGAGGGCGTCAAAATCGGGGCTGCCCCAGCCCAGCATCCACAGGCTGCTGTCCAGGGTTTCCAGCTTGGGCACCAGACTGGCAAAGGGCAGGCTGTTGATCTTCACGCGGATGCCGATGCGCGCCCACATCGGGAACCAGCGCCTCGCAGATCTGCTGGTCGTAGGCGTAGCGGTTGTTGGGGCAGTCCAGCGTCACCTTGAAGCCGGCTGCGTGGCCGGCCTGGGCCATCAGTTGCCGGGCCTGGCGCAGGTTGGTGGCCTCACGGCGATCCAGGGCCTCGGTCCAGCCGTTCACGCCGGGCGCCACGATGGTGCCGGCCGACTGGTACATGTTGCCGCTGATGCGCATCAGTGTGCGCTCGTTGATGGCCAGCGCCATGGCGTGCCGCACCCGCTGGTCGCGGAACGGGTTGCCCATGCCGGTGTGGCCGTACCCGCAGCGAATCCGAGAACTGGTCCATCCCGATCAGCAGCGTGCGCTGCGACACGTCGGTCTGCACCTGCAGCCCGGGGAGGCGCTTGAGCGCCGGGACGCGCTGGCCGGGCAGGTCGGTCACCAGATCCACCTCGCCCCGTTCCGGGGCGCGCAGCCGGTCGTCGTCGGAGGCAATGGCCCGGTAGATGACGGGATCCGCATTGCCCGGGAAACCGCCGGTATTCCACCAGTCCGGGTTGCGTTCCAGCTGCAGCGGCAGGCCGGGGCCCAGCCCTCGGCCACGCGATAGGGGCCGGTACCGTTGGCGTTTGCGGGTGGCATAGCCGCTGCCGCCGGGCCTGAGGCCAGCACGGCCTCGGCACGGTGGGCCCGTGCCCAGCGCCGGTCTGCATGATCCGTGCATCGGTCAGGATACGCGGCAGCAGCGGCATCGGCTTGTCCAGCACGATGTCGATCGTGTGCTCGTCGATGCGTCGTACGCTGCGCACGCCCGCCAGCATGGTGCCCAGCGTGCTGCCGGCCCCCTTCAGGCGTTCCAGCGAGAACTGCACGTCATCGGCCGTGAGCGGGCTGCCGTCATGAAAGCGCACGCCCGGCGCAGATGGAAGCGCCAGATGACCGGGAGAGCAGTTCCCAGCGCTGGGCCAGCGCCGGTTCGACCTCCAGCCCGGGTGAATAGCGGGTCAGCGATTCGTAGACGTGCTGCAGCACGGCCTGGACCTGCGGATGAGCCTGGGCATGCGGGTCCAGCGACGTGATCTCGGTCTGGGCCGCCCAGCGCAGCGTGGCCGCACCGGCGGGCAGGGCGGCACCCAACAGGCCGGCCAGCAGCAGGGCGCGACAGGGTCCGGCGCAGCCGGACGGACCATCCCTGTGGGCAGTGAAAGCCCGAGGCCGGGGCGCACCCGCAGGACGCGCCAGACCCGGGTGCTCAAGGGACATTCCTTCCAGGCGCAGGCATCCCTCGCCGTGGCGCTCGCCGGCGAGCGATGACACCTTGACCTGTGTGGCGCACGTCGTCATGAAAGGTTGCCCATGATTTGCAATGTGGAGACGGCCCGGATCCCGTTCCGGAGGAGCGCTAGCATGCCGGCGTTTCCTGTGTGTCTCTCATGTTGCAATTTAGCATGTTTGTCCAGAAATCGTGGTTCGATAGCGGACACACAGCGTTTCCGGCCCTACCCATCCTCAGGATGTTGCCATTCTTTGCAAACAGCGGCGCGCAGCCGACAGGAGCAGCCGAGGAATGGGCAGGTGGGCAGAAGCTGCCTGGGGCTAGGGCTTCCGTCTGACGACGCCGGTACTCGATGAACGCGTACGCCATGCCGTCCTGGCTGGTGCCGTCCTGACGCGACACTTCCCTGCCACTGGGCGGGGTCGGGGCAGCCAGCCAGGCGTCGCCCGGGCGGGATCCGGGGCGATCTCGGTCAGCAGAAGCCGGTCGGCCCGTGGCCAGGTCTGCTCATAGATCTGCGCCCCGCCCATCACCATGATCTCGTCTTCGGCCGCATGGCGCGCAATGGCCTCGTCCAGGCTGGCAGCCTGTTCCACGCCCTCGGGCAGCGTCAGCGACTGGCGGCTGATCACCACCATGCGACGACCCGGCAGCGGCCGTCCGATGGACTCCAGGTCTTGCGGCCCAGCAGCACCACGTGACCCATGGTCTGTTGCCGGAGGTGCTTCAGGTCCTCGGGCAGGTGCGAGGCATCCGGTTCTGGTGGCCGATCACGCCATTGCGGGCGCGAGCGGCGATCATCGTCAGGCTGGGCTTGCTCATACCGCGATCGGCGCCTTGATGCCCGGCCACGGGTCGTAGTCCTCGATGACGAAGTCCTCGAAGCGGTAGTCGAAGATGGATTCGGGGCGACGCGCCAGCTTCAGCCGGGGCAGGGCGCGCGGCGTGCGTGACAGCTGCAGTCGGGCCTGGTCCAGGTGGTTCAGGTACAGGTGGCAGTCACCGCCGGTCCAGATGAACTCGCCGGGCTCCAGATCGGTCTGCTGCGCCACCATGTGGGTGAGCAGCGCATAGGACGCGATGTTGAAGGGCACGCCCAGGAAGATGTCGGCGCTGCGCTGATAGAGCTGGCAGGAAAGGCGGCCCTCGGCCACATAGAACTGGAAGAGCGCGTGGCAGGGCGGCAGGGCCATGTGCGGCAGCTCACCCACGTTCCACGCCGAGACGATCAGCCGGCGCGAATCGGGCGAGCGGCGGATGTCCTCGACGACGCGCGTGATCTGGTCGATGTGCTGGCCGTCAGGGGTGGGCCAGCTGCGCCACTGCGCGCCGTACACCGGTCCCAGGTTGCCCTCTGCGTCTGCCCATTCGTCCCAGATGGTGACACCGTTGTCGCGCAGGTAGCCGATGTTGGTATCGCCCTTCAGGAACCACAGCAGTTCGTGGATGATGGAGCGGGTGTGCAGCTTCTTGGTGGTGAGCAGCGGAAAGCCGTCAGCCAGCGGAAAGCGCATCTGATGACCGAAGACCGACAGCGTGCCGGTGCCGGTGCGGTCTTCCTTGCGCACACCGTGCGTCAGCACGTGGTCGAGCAGGTCGAGATAGGTCTTCATGGGGTTTCGCCAGACAGGGAACCCCACATTCTAAAGGAGGCCGGGCGTAAAGGAACCTGTGCCACAACCCCCTGGCGACGTGCCTCCTGGCAGGGAAGGTACAGGGTCTTCGGGCTTCCGTCGTCCGGGTCTGGGGGCTGCCCAGGGGGGCTGACCCACCATTTCAGGGAGGAGACGGGCTCGTGGCCCGCTCCGTCAGCGAGGACGAGGCGCGTCCCGAGCCCTGCTGCAGCGCGTTCAGCGCAGCAGCCTGCTCCTCGGGGGTCAGCCCGTCCAGGCTGCCGAGCTGGTCGCCGCCGGGCATCACGTCCTCCAGCTCGGGCGCCACGCCGTCCCTGCATGTTGGCGTCATCCCCACCATAGGGCAGATCGCCGCCGTTGTCCCGCATGTCCAGGCCAGGGCGCGCCATGCCGGGCGAGGGCGACATCGGATAGGCGCCAGCGGCATTCATGCCCTGCATGTCGCCCTGCATCTGGCCGCTGCCATCGTCCATCATGCCGTCGGCCGGAGCGCCCATGTCTCCTTCGCCGGGCGCCATGCCATCGGGCGCATAGCCGCCGGCGTAGGGGTCATGCGCGCCCGAGCCGGCAATGCCGTCTTCGCCATCACTGCCGCCTTCGGCCGGCTCGATGCCTTCAGGCATGCCCCCTTGCGGCAGGCGGGAGTTCCCCGCGTTGCTGGTGAGGACATCGAGGCTGTAGCGGGCCGGGGCGGGAAACTCGATCTTCCGGCCGTTGTGGTCGATGATCACCTTGTCATCCAGCACGGCTTTCAGCACCGAGCCGTTGCCCAGCTTCTGGTTGACGGCGTAGGCCGCCACCGGACGCTCGTTGATGCCCAGCACCGCCACACCCCGGGCGCCGGCCTGCAGCACGCCCAGCACCTTCACATCAATGGGAGGCGGGGCGGTATCGACCGTTTCCGTGTTGCGTGCACCAAACAATTTGCTGGCAATCGGTAAAGGTGGGCGATTGTTGTCACCGATTGCATCATTGGGCGCAATGGCGCCGCGCGGCGTCCAGCAATTGCATGGCCCAGTAGGTGACGATGCTGACCAGCAGCAGGAAAAGCAACAGCGAAAGCAGTCGGATGACGGCAGAGGAACTCCGCATGGTGAGGTCGTCTCAAGGAATGGGGCGTAACGCCGTGCGCCCGGAGGCGCAGACAGTGGCTGCTATCAGCACAAGCCAGTTACGGCAGAGGAAGAATCTGCTTCAATCGTCCGATGTTAAAACCACCCAGGACACTCTGCAGAGAAAAACGCTGGTATGAAAACACGTGTCTCCGCACCGACGGCAAACATGACCGACACACGGTTGGCCGCAGTCTCTTCGGCACCGCGCCTGCAAGCCGCCCGCGGCAGCCGGCGTCGCGTCACCGGTTTCACCCTCATCGAACTCATGGTGGTGGTGATGATCCTGGGCGTGCTGGCAGCGCTGGTGGTGCCGCGCTTCATGTCGCGGCCCGACGAGGGCCCGCGCCGTGGCCGCCAAGGCCGACATTGCCGCCATCATGCAGCAGCTCAAGCTGTACCGCCTGGACAACGGCCGCTATCCCACCACCGAGCAGGGGCTGGATGCGCTGGTCAACCGTCCCACCTCCGGGCCCTCGGCCAAGAACTGGAAATCCTATCTGGACAAGGCGCCGGTCGACCCTGGGGCAAGCCCTATCAGTACCTGAATCCGGGCGTGCACAGTGAGATCGACGTGTTCTCCTACGGCGCCGACGGCGTGGCCGGTGGCGAGGCGGGTGATGCCGACATCGGCAGCTGGGATCTCTGACGAGGCCCCGGTGGCGCCCGTCGCTGAGGGATGGGCGCCTGCCGTCATGCCGCGCATGCAGCGCATGCGCCGCGCACGCGGCTTCACGCTCGTCGAGCTGATGGTGGCGCTCATCATCATCGGTGTCGTGCTGTCGATGACGGTCATTTCCGGTTCGCCCAGTCCGCTGCGCGCCGCGGAAACCGATGCCGAACGCCTCAGTCAGCTGTTTTCGCTGGCGCGCGAGGAAGCCCAGATCCGCGGAGCTCCCATCCGTTTCGAGAACACCCGAGACCGTTACCGCTTCATCATCTTCAAGGACAGGCAATGGCGTCCCATCGAAGATGACACACATCTGCGCGCTCGTCGGTGGAAAGCCCCACTCGGGTACGTGTGGAGAAGGCGGACGGTTCGGATATGCTGGAATTCGGACGTGACATGATCGAACCACCCGCTCGCGTGATCCTCACGCGCGATGCGGAGTTCCGTCGAGATACACGCCAACGGGCTGGGCATCTTCGAGGTGCAGCGCCAGCCGCCTTCGCAGTAACCCCTGCCGCTTGCTTGCGCCCCTCGCGGGGCGTTTCATTTCTGATCAATGCCCTTTTCTGCAGCCCACCATTTTCAGTAGGTCCGCGTGCCTGTCCGGCAGGACAGGCAGGGCTGCACACCGGGGCTTCACCCTCATCGAGGTGCTGGTGGCGCTCACCATCATCTCCATCGCGCTCATGGCCTCGCTGCGGGCCGTGGGTTCCATCACGGCCAGCTCGGCCGATCTGCGCGCCCGCACGCTGGCCCAATGGAGCGCCGAGAACCGTCTGACCGAGATCCGCGTGCGGCACGAGTTCCCCGCCGTGGGGCGTCGCAACTTCGACTGCCCGCAGGGTGACCTGACGCTTCTCTGTCAGGAAGATGTCTCACCACGGCCAACCCCAATTTCCGCCGCATCGAGATCCGGGTCTTTGATCCCGCCCAGAGCGGGCAGACCGTGGGCGGTTCGCGCGAAGGCGGGCGGCTGGCACGGCTGCTGGGCTTTGCCGTGGTCGACAACAGCACGGCGCGCTGACCATGATGCTGCGCACCTTGCCCCGTTCGTCGCGCCGTGCTGCCGGCTTCACGCTCATCGAGCTGCTGGTGGCGGTGGCGCTGCTGGCCATTCTGGCCGTGCTCAGCTGGCGTGGGCTGGATGCCGTCATCCAGAGCCGCGAGCGGCTGGTGACCGAATCGGACGAGCTGCGTTCGCTCACGCTGGCGCTGGCCCAGCTGGAAGAAGACCTGCTGGGCACCTGGCCGGTGAAGAACCTGGGGGGCGGCATCCGTCCCATCCGCGTGGTGCAGGACCAGGGGGGCGCGGGTGGCGCGGCCTCGCAGTCGATGATGCTGGTGCGCGAGATTGCCCGTACCGGGCGTGCCACGCGCCTGCAGCGGGTGGTCTACCAGGTGCGCGATGGCCGGCTGGGCGCGGCTTCAGCGAATGGCAGCACAGCGCCGGCTCCGGCGGCCAGGTGGGCGGTGCGGTGCAGTCGCTCATCTGGCAGCCCATCCTCATGGACGTGCGTTCGATGCGTGTGCGCGGCTGGGTCAACAACAGCTGGATGGGGGGCAGCCAGCTGCAGGCCTACCAGCCGGAACAACGAGTGAGGCGCAGGACAAGAACGACCCCTACGGCAACAGCGCCTATCCCAACCTGCCGGCCATCACGCCCACCACGCCGCCTGAAGTGGCCGAGAACATCCGGGCTGCCCGACGCATTGCCGACGAACAGCAGGACCGGATGGGCCTGAGCGGCATCGAGGTGCTCATCGAGCGCACCAATGGCCAGCGCTTCCTGCGCATCTACTCCATCCGGGATTGATCGCCATGGCCCGTCCCGTTCCTGTCTTCCTTTCCGGTTTCACCCGCACGCAGCGGGGGGCCGCCATCGTCACCGCGCTGCTGGTGGTGGCGCTGGCCACCGTCATCGTCTCCTCGCTCTTCTACCGCGAGAGCGTGGCCATCCGTTCCATCGAGAACCGCGCCACGCTGGCGCAGACGCGCTGGATCGAGCGTGCCGTCATCGACTGGGCCAAGGTGATCCTGCGCAACTCGCACCGCGACTACGACTGGTCCGGCTCCATCTGGGCCACGCCGGTGGCCGAGACGCAGCTCGACGAGACCGTCACCGGCGGTGCGAAGGTGGGCGATTCCTCGCGCCGAGGCCATGCTGGCCGGCCCGCATCCGCGACGCGCAGGCCCGATTCAACGTCAACGCCCTCGTAACGCAGGATGCGGGCAGCGCCAATACCCAGAACGGACAGTCTGGCAACAATGGCCAGTCGGGCAATAATGGCAATCCCGGCAACAACGCCACGAACGCAGAAAATGCCGATGTTTCGGTGGCGCACGTGGTGGCGCTCAAGCGACTGATGGGCATCCTGTCGCTGCCCGAGAATCTGGTGGACCGGATCCTCACGCGCGTGCGCAAGGTGGCAGCGCAGAAGCGTCCAGGGCCGCAGTGGCGGCGAGGACTGGGTGATGCCGCTGCAGCGTTTTCGACGATCTGCGCGATCTGCCCGGCTTCTCGGACGAGTGATGAAGAAGCTGGAGCCGCACGTGACCGTCCTGCCGAGCGACGCACGCACCGTCAACGTCAACTCGGCCACGGCCGAGGTGCTGGAAGCGGTGGCGCGTACCTGGAACCCGGCATCGATCCGAAGCTTCATTGCCAACCGGGACGTGGCCCCGGCGCGCAAACCTGTCGGATCCGGCGCTGGGACTTGTTGCAAATAGCCCACTCGACACGACGCTTGTCGCGGTGAAGTCGGATTATTTCATCGCCGACGGCATCATTCGCTACGACCGCGTCGAATCTGAAACCAAACCCTGCTCAAGCGCCTCGATACGGGGGTGTACTGGTGATATGGCGTCACAGCAATTGAAACGGCATCAGGCCGTCATCTGGTTACCGCCGCGCAGCGCCGGCGAAGCCGTCCTCAGCAGTGGACGGCCGGTGTTCCATGCGCAGATCGGCGGTGACGACGAGTCCGAGCGCCGTCTCGTGTCGCTGGAGGCGCTGGAAGGCGTGCGCCGGTGTGGCTGATCGCCGATGCCCGTGACGTGGCGCTGATCACGGCACCGGTGCCGCCCCTGTCGGGCAAGCGCCTGAAGCAGGCGCTGCCCAACGTCATCGAGGAATACGTGCTGCAGGATCCGGCGCGCTGCCTGATCGTGCCCGGCCCCGTGCTGCCCGATGGCCAGCGGGTCATCGGCGTCATCGACGCGCACTGGGTCGATGCCGTGCTGGCGCGCCTTCAAGACGGCCGGCATCCGTGTCGAAGCCCTCTGGCCCGGTCAGCTGGTGCTGCCTCGGGAAGAGGGCAAGTGGACGATGCTCGTCTCGGACGACAACCTGACGGTGCGCACCGGCGAATGGGCCGGTACCGGCTGGGCGGCGGGCGAGAGCGAATCCGCCCACCGCGAGACCGCCAGCGCGCTGCTGTCGGGCAAGCTGATGGGGCCGCCCCCGCCGCGCGTCAATGTCTGGCTGGGACAGCAGGAATGGCGCTCGCCCATGAAGGTGGCGGCCATCCCTTCAGACACCAGGCTCGATTTCACGTCGGTACCGCCGGTACGCAATGCACCGCTCGATCTGCTGGCCGCGCGCAACGCCGGTCTCAAGACCATGCTGTCGCGCATCGACTGGCGGCTGTGGAAGGGCGTGGGGGTACTGGCGGGTGCCGTGCTGGCCGCGCTGGTCGTGGGCATCAACCTGCAGTGGCTGCAGATGCGCGCCGAGGCCTCGGGTCTGCAGGACGCCATCCGTGCACGCTTCCACGATGCCTTCCCCAATGCCGCCATGGTGGATCCGGTGCTGCAGATGCGCCGCAACATCAACGACCTGCGCCTCAAGAGCGGTCGCCCGGGGCCGGATGACTTCGTGCCGCTGCTGGCGCGCTTTGCGCAGGCCGTGGGCGAGCGGGGGCCCGGAACCATCGAGGCGCTGGAATTCCGCGAGGGCACGATGAAGATCCGCTTCGTCGATGAGGTGGGCACCAACGACACGATGCGCGAGGCCCTGGTGCAGGACGCCGCGCGTCTGGGGCTCTCGCTCACCTTCGACAACCCGCGGGATCCCACCGCGCGACTCACTCCGCAGGGAGGCCGCTGACATGCTGGAGAACCTGTTGCAGAAATGGGCGTCGCTGGCGCCCAGCGACCGGCGGATGCTGATCATCGCCGGCCGCTTCCTGCTGGTCATCATCTTCTGGCAGGTGCTGCTGGAGCCGGCTTGGGTGGGCCGCCAGCGCCTGCAGAAGACGCTGCCCACGCTGCGTGCCGATCTGGCGCAGATGGATCACATGGCGGCCGAGGCGCGTGAGCTGGCCAGTGCCGCCGATGCGCCGGGCCGAGACCGTGGCCCAGGGTGACGGTACGCCCGGAGCAGTCGCTGCTGGCGCGCGGCATGGACAAGGAAGCGGCGAAGGTGCAGGCGCAGGGCGACATCATCGAGTGCGCTTCCACCGGTGCCCGTTCGAGAACTGGATTTTCTGGCTGGATGCGGCCGTGCGCGAGACGCGCACCCGCATCGTCGACCTGTCGGTCACCCGCGAATCCCCGGGAGTATTCAGTGGCCGTCTGGCCTTGGAGATGGCACGCCGTGGCAAATGATTCCGTCGATCCAAATCGGTGAAGCCGACCTGGTTCGGCCCACTGGAGCAAAAGGGCCGCATCGCCCTGTGGACCGTGCTGGGCCTGCTGGTGGCGCTGGTGACGGCGCTCGTGCTGGCGCCGGCCTCCACGCGCGGACTGGGGCCTGAAAGGTGGCCACGCATGGCCGGGTTCGCCTGGCCGATGCCAGTGGCTCGATCTGGCATGGCCGGGGCAAGGTGGTGCTGGTGGACGTGGCCGCGCTGGCCGCGCGCGAGCGTGACAAGCCCGATGCCGTGCTGCCGCTGCCGGGCGTGCTGGTGCCGGGCACCATCCGCTGGGACATCCAGGTGCTGCCGCTGCTCATCGGTCGTGTGCAGGTGCTGGCTCGCCATGACAGCATAGCGCAGCCCTGTCGAGATTTCCGGTACCTTTGCAAGACCGCGCTTTTCTGCGGGCAGCATCCGTCTGCCCAATGTCAGCCTGTCGCGTCTGGGCTCGCCCTGGAGCACCGTGCAGCCCACGGCCTCGCTGGCGCTGTCCTGGGAGCCGTTCGAGATCGTCAACGGCAAGGCCAACGGCGTGGCTTCCATCGAGCTGCGCGACGTGGCCTCGGCCCTCACGCCCGTGCGGCCGCTGGGTGCCTACCGGCTGGACGATTGACGGCCGCCAGGCCGGCACGATGCTGAACATGTCATCGATCGAAGGCCCGCTGCGTTTGAGCGGGGAAGGTGTTTTCAATCCGAGTCACGGACTGCGTTTCACTGCCTGGGCAGAAGTCGACGAGTCTGAACGTCTGAAGCTGGCGCCCCTGGTACGCTTGCTGGGGCGGCAGGAAGGGACTCGTACCATGATCAAGATAGGAGCATGAAGTTGCGCCATTCGTCCAAACTCCGGCCCGAGGCCCTGCTGGTGGCAGCCACGGTACCGGCCCTTGCGGCGCCGGGCCCAACCGCCTGCACACAAGGTCACCAGCGGCCAGATCAACCTCAATTTCAAGGATGCCGAGGTCGATTCGGTCATTGGCGCCTTCGGCCATCTGCTCAACAAGTCCTTCGTGATCGACCCGCGCGTGCGCGGCAAGATCTCGCTGGAGACGCCGCGTCCGGTCAACCGTGCGCAGGCCTTCGCGCTGCTCAAGACCGTGCTGCGCCAGCAGGGCTTTGCCATCGTCGACCCTGGGGACCTGTACAAGGTGGTGCCCGAGGCTGATGCCAAGCTCCAGTCCGGCCCGGTGGAGATCGGTGCCGCGTCCGCGCGTGACGGCGACGAGGTCATCACCCAGGTGTTCCAGCTGAACCATGAATCGGCCAACAACATGATTCCCGTGTTGCGGCCGCTGGTTTCGCCCAACAACACCATCACGGCCTTCCCGGGCAACAACACGCTCATCATCACCGACTACGCCGCCAACCTGAAGCGCCTGTCCAAGGTCATCGCCACGCTGGACAGCCCGCGTCCGGCGGCCGAGGTGCAGGTGGTGGTCATCAAGAACTCCATCGCCAGCGACATTGCCGTGGCCGTGTCCAAGCTGATGGACGAGAGCAACCGGGGCGGTGGCGGCGGCGGGCGCCAGCTCCGATCCCCAGTCAGCGCGTGGTGGTGATGGCCGATCCGCGCACCAACTCGGTGCTCATCCGCAGCGCCAACGCCTCCAAGCTGGCGCTGGCCCGTTCGCTGGTGGAACAGCTGGACCGGCCCGCCAACGCCGACCAGGCCAACATGCGCGTGGTCTACCTGAAGAACGCCGAGGCCACCAAGCTGGTGGAGGTGCTGCAGGCCGTGCTCTCGGGTGAGTCCAACGGCAGCAGCGGCATTTCGGACAGCAGCTTCGGCAGCAGCAGCCGCAACCGCAACAGCGGTGGCAGCATGTTCGGCGACAGCAGCTCGTCCTCGTCGGGCCTGTCCTCGTCCTTCGGCGACGGCGACAGCAGCAGCGGTGGCGGTCTGGGCAGCCAGAGCGGCATCAACCGCGACCGGGGCAACCAGGACCGACGTCCATCAAGGCGGGCGGCGCCATCATCGCGGCCGACCCGCCACCAACTCGCTCATCATCACCGCGCCCGAACCGGTCTACCGCAACATCCGCGGCGTCATCGACCAGCTCGACAGCCGCCGTGCCCGGGTCTACATCGAGTCGCTGATCGTCGAGGTCAAAGGCTGACACGGTGTCCGAGATGGGCATCCAGTGGCAGTTCGGCACCAGCCGGCCCGGCCAGAATTCCGTGGTGGGTGGCACCAACTTCAGCAGCGGCAGCAACATCCCTGTCGTCACGCAGAACCCGCCGCGCTGGCCGCGGCGGGTCGGTCTGAACGTGGGTGGTGCGCAATGGCGTGAGCCTCTTCGGTCAGAACTTCCTGAACTGGGCCCTGCTGGCCCGGGGCGCTGGAGGCCGAGACGAACAGCAACATCCGCGCCACGCCGAACCTGCTCACGCTCGACAACGAGGAGGCGCATCATCATTGGCCAGAACGTGCCCTTCGTCACGGGCCAGTACGCCACCACCAACAACACCTTGTCCAGCCCGTTCCAGACCATCGAGCGCAAGGACGTGGGTACCATGCTGCGCGTGCGGCCCTAGGTCTCCGAAGGCGGCACCGTCAAGATGGAGATCGCCGGGAGATCTCCGCCGTGGTCGACACCACGCAGTCGGCCGGCATCATCACCAACCGGCGCGCCATCGATTCCAACGTGCTGGTCGACGATGGTCAGATCGTCGTGCTGCGGTGGCCTGATCGAGGACACCGTGGAGGGGGCATCAGCAAGGTGCCGCTGCTGGGCGACATTCCGGGACTGGGACGCCTGTTCCGCTATGACAACCGCAAGCGCGTCAAGACCAACCTGCTGATCTTCCTGCGCCCGGTGGTGCTGCGCAGTGCCGACCGGGGCTCGGGACGTCACGGCCAACCGTTACGACTACATCAGCCAGCGCAGCCAGGATGCACGCATGCCCACGCCGTTCGGCATGGTCGACGTGAAGCAGCCCGAGCTGGATCCGCTGCCGCCGCGGCCGGGTAGCCCCAACGCCAGGCGCGTGCCGCCGGCGCGTGAGCCGAGCCTGATGCCGGGGGCGGCCGAAGAAAGCCAAGAGCACGGGCGTGGTGCCGAGCCAACTCGCTGCGTGCCCCGCAGCCCGACATGTCCAGCCTGATGAACACGGCGCCGCGTTTCCCGCCAGTCCGTCGTGGCAGCGGCGAGGATGCACGCCGGATGGTGGCCAACGATGGTCGGCGGCAGCCTGTCCCGGCCGTGCGCACCACCGGCAGCTTCCGTTCGCTGGACGATGCGGTGCGTGCCCAGCAGCAGGCCGCACGGCCGCAGAACGCCACGCCTGAGCCCGTGCAGCTGCGCAACGAGGTCGAAGTGAACGTAGATTGAGATTGATCCAGAGATAGCAGGCGATACGACGAATGGCTTCGGTTTCCCCCGCGCGCTACGTGCCCTATGGTTTTGCTCGTGCCCATCAGATTCTGGTGTCGGCGCTGAGCGATGATGCGCTGGAGGTCTGGGTGGGTGAGAACACCTCGGCCACCGCGCTGGCCGAGCTGTCGCGCTCGCTGAAATACCGGCTGGTGCCGGTGGTCAAGCCGGCCGATGAGCTGAGCAGCGCCATCTCGCGCGCGTACTCGCAGCAGGAGGGATCCGCTGCCTCGGTGGTGGATGAGGTGGGTGGCGACATCGACCTGTCGCGGCTGATGCAGGATCTGCCCAAGGTGGAAGACCTGCTGGAGTCCGAGGACGATGCGCCGATCATCCGGATGATCAACGCGCTGCTCACTCAGGCTGCCCGCGACAACGCATCCGACATCCACATCGAGCCCTTCGAGACCTATTCGATGGTGCGCTTCCGGGTGGACGGCACGCTGCGTGACGTGGTGCGGCCCCGCCGCGAACTGCACGCGGCGCTGGTCTCGCGGATCAAGATCATGGCCAGCCTCGACATTGCCGAGAAGCGCCTGCCGCAGGATGGCCGCATCACGCTGCGCATCGGCGGCCGTCCCATGGACGTGCGGGTCTCCACGCTGCCCACCGGTCATGGCGAGCGCGCCGTGCTGCGTCTGCTCGACAAGGAAGCAGGGCGGCTGGACCCTGGCCCGGCTGGGCATGAGCCCGGACCTGCTGCGCCGCTTCGACCATCTCATCGCACAGCCGCACGGCATCGTGCTGGTGACAGGCCCTACCGGCTCGGGCAAGACCACCACGCTGTATGCGGCGCTCGCGTCTGGACTCCAAGTCCACCAACATCCTGACGGTGGAAGACCCCATCGAGTACGATCTGGATGGGGTGGGGGCAGACGCAGGTCAACGCCCGCATCGACATGACGTTTGCCAAGGCGCTGCGCTCCATCCTGCGTCAGGACCCGGACGTGGTGATGATCGGCGAGATCCGCGACGTGGAGACCGCCCAGATCGCCGTGCAGGCGTCGCTCACCGGCCACCTGGTGCTGGCCACGCTGCACACCAACGATTCGGTGTCTGCCGTCACCCGACTCATCGACATGGGCATCGAGCCCTTCCTGCTGTCGTCCAGCCTCATCGGCATCATGGCGCAGCGGCTGGTGCGCAAGCTCTGCCCCAGCTGCCGCACCGAAGATACCGTCACCGGCAAGTGGCGCCCCGTGGGGTGCCTGGCCTGCAACCGCACCGGCTACCAGGGCCGTACCGGCATCTACGAGATCGTCACCGTCGACGACGAGATGCGCAGCCTGATCCACAAGAGCGCCGGCGAAGGCGAGCTGCGTGCTGCCGCGCGCGCCAACGGCTTCCGCTCGATGCGTGAGGACGGCCAGCGCTGGATCGATGCCGGCATCACTCGCAGGACGAGGTGGTGCGCGCCACCCGCGACCGAGGCCGCCCGTTGCCGATGTCCGTTGTTTCCTCCTTTCGTTGACCGACCATGCCAGCCTGATCGTTTCCGGGCGGCCGATGCCGCCGGCGTCCTGCACCGGGGCATCGTCGATGCCGATTCCAGCCGCCAGGCACGCGCCATCATCCGTGAGCGCGGCCAGACCCCCATCGAGGTGGTGGCACTGTCGGCCGAGCAGAACGCCGGCCACATCAACCTGGGCGGCCGCCTCAAGGGATGCCGACCGGCGCTGTGCACCCGCCAGCTCTCCAGCCTGCTGACCGCCCGCCTGCCGCTGGAAAAGGCGCTCAACGCCGTGGTGGAGCAGGCCGAGATCCGCCCGTGTGCGCGAGCGCTTTGCCGCCGTGCGCAGCGATGTGGTCAGCGGCCAGACGCTGACCGCCGCCATGGCCAAGTTCCCGCGCGACTTCCCGGACACCTACCGCGCGCTGATCAGCGCCGGCGAACAGTCCGGTGACCCTGGCGCAGGTGATGTCGCGGCTGGCTGCCTACGTCGAGAACCGCACCCAGCTGGTCAGCAAGGTGAAGATGGCCTTCACCTACCCGATCATCGTGGCCGTGGTGGCGGTGCTTGTCATCATTGCGCTGCTCACCTACGTGGTGCCGCAGGTCGTGCAGGTCTTCAACCAGACCCGCCAGGACCTGCCCCTGCTCACGCTCATCCTGATCCGCACCTCCGACTTCATCCGCAACTGGGGCTGGCTGGTGCTGCTGGGCCTAGGGCGGCGCACGGGGCCCGCCTTCCACTATTCGCTCAAGGCGCCCACCGCGCGACTGTCCTTCCACAGCAAGCTGCTGAACATGCCCATGTTCGGCCGGCTCGTGCGCGGCATCAACGCCGCGCGCTTTGCCTCCACACTGGCCATCCTCACCGCCAGCGGCGTGCCGCTCATCCGTGCCCTGGAAGCCGGCGCCGACACGCTCAACAACACCGCCATGAAGGCCGAAGTGCGCGAAGCCCTGGGCCGCGTGCGCGAGGGCGCACCGCGGCCCGCGCCCTGGGTGCCGGCAAGACCCTGCCGCCGCTGCTCATCCACATGACGGCCAGCGGCGAGGCCACCGGCGAACTGCCGCAGATGCTGGAGCGCGCCGCCGAGACCCTGTCGCAGGAAGTGGAACGTAAAACCTTGACAATGACCACCCTGCTGGAGCCCATCCTGATCCTGGTCACTGGTGGCATCGTGCTGATGATCGTGCTGGCGGTGTTGTTGCCGATCATCGAGATCAATCAGCTGGTCAAGTAAGCTGGCAGGCGGCCTCTGCTTCCGGGGGCTTGGCGTCGGCTTCAGCAGGGGCCGACGCACCGGGAATCCCTGCGCCTCGCTCCTGGTGGTAATCGCTCGTCAGGTGGGGCCTAGGGCCGAGCAGATGACGGGCACCGCGCGCGTCCTGCACCAGCTGTGCCGCCACCAGCAGATTGAAGAGGCTGGTGCGCTGATTCCTGATGAAAGAGGCGCCAAATGCGGCTATCTTTTTCAGGAGGAGTACCCGTGTATGCGGAAATTGCGCAGGCCAGAAAAGACGCAATCTTGCTGTCGAACAGGAACCCAACCCCTGTGCCAACAGCGATAACCAAGACAAGAGCTGTATAGATAACGGAGACGAGCAGTGAAGGCCAAGTGTGCACTATCCTGTATCTGAATATAAAAGGGGAGCCGAAAATCATCCAGAACGGGTGTTGCATGACCGTCTCCGCATGTCATGAAACAAGTCGCCCGAAATGGGGCGAGCTGTTGATCAATTTACCACGTACCCAGCGATATCCGCCCGGGTTGGCTTGCGGTTGCATCCACCGCCATCAAGCCTGTGCGGGCAGTCGTGTCTCCAATAGGGAAGGTCGCCCGGTAGTACAACTGTCGTCAGCCTTGTAGCCCGCGTATGGTTCCTCCCAAGTCAGTTGCCAGCCGCTGTGGTGTGTCGCCTGTCCCGCCACGGAAGCCGGCTCCACATCGTGAACACTAGCGCAGGTCGGGGCGTGTGAGACGGTGGCGTGCGCGAGGGCGCACCGTGAGCCCGCGTGCTGGGTCGCCAGCAAAGAGCCGCCGGCGCTTCGTTCATCACTGACGGCCAGTGGAGGCCATCGGCAGAGTGCCGCAAAAGGCTGAAGTACGCCTCCGAGGAGCTGTCGTAGGCAGCGGAACGTAAAACCTTGACAATGACTCCCGTCGTAGCCCATTCTGGTCTTGATTACTGGCGGCATTGTCCTCATGATCGTGTTGGCCGTGCTGCTTCCGATCATCGAGATCAACCAGCTGGTCAAGTAAGCGCCGAATGCAGGGCAGGCGGCGCTTTCCATCACCAGGACGTGCCGCCACAGAATGCGTCCCGGGCATCGCCTCATCCCGAGGTGCCCGGGCCCCACAGGGCAGCGGCTGGGTCCACTCCGGAGAGGGTATCAATGATGTGGCTGCTGCGAATCCGCCGACTGTTACGTGCCACTGGCCGCGAGGCCATGATGCTGTGGTACGCGTTGCTCAACCCGCCACGCCGATGGCCATCCGGCTGGGCATCGTGGCCACGGGGCTCTACCTGTTCTCGCCGCTGGACATCATCCCCGACTTCATGGTGCTGTTCGGTCTGGCTGATGACCTGGCCGTGCTGCTGCTCGCCATCCCCTTTCTGGTCAATCGCCTGCCGGCCCACGTGCAGCAGGAAGCAGCCTGGCGCGCGGACAACTCCTGGCTGGGCCGCTGGCTGCGGCGTGCTGGGACTGCTGCGCGGTAAGCGTTCAATCGTTTCTGGGCTGAAAGGTGCGGATACGCGGTGCAACCTTGTCGTGTAGGGTGCGCACCGCCATCCGCATGTCGTACTCGGTCTGTAGATTCAGCCCGCAACGCGGCTCCATCCCGAAGAAAAGACCGAGACACAATGCGGTATCGGCACTGATGGGGCGCTTGCCGTGCACGAGTTCGCTGATCTGAGCTTGTATCGTATGTATTGATCGAAAGCATGCCTTGGTCCGAGAGGTTGGGCTGGCAGGTCATGTTCGTGAGCGGGTGCTTGGTGCAGAAGGAGGGTAGCCCCAGACATGAACGTGCGGTGCCTGTAGAGTCTGAAAGCGTTTCCGCCTGCTCTGATGTGGGCGTGATAGATTGGGGTGAAATGCGCGCCTCTATCTACGCATGCTGGGGTGATACTCATGGCAGGGGTGGTGTTGTTACCGATATAGTTGTCTATTTTTATGTTATTGTGTTGCTGGTGCCTTTATTCCTGCTTGGGGTGCCGAGAAAAGGTTGGGCATGATGTGGGTGATGAAATGGTCTTCCGTTGTTTCATTTTCATCCCTGCTTTTCCCCGTTCTCATAGGGGCTGCTCATGATGTTCGAAAGGGCGTGCTCATTGCTCTCTTTGGTGGCATCATGGTGCCCATACTGGCTGTTGCCTATTATTTTTTCCAGATCAACATGATTGATCTCAAAAGGGAAAGGGAAGAGAAGTCGAGCAGGACGATTGATCCTACAGATACTCCACCGGCAATGACAGCAGGTCGTCGGCCAGCCACAGCTTCTGGGGTACTGGTCGATGATCGTGCCGCGTGCCACAGTGATGTCGGCAGCGGGCAGGTGAGTGTGCAGCACCCGGAAGGCTACCCATGCGCCTGTCGGGCTTGGCGCTGGTCTTGATCTCGATGGGGTAGAGCGTTCGGCCGTGTTCGATCAGCAGGTCGATTTCCTTCTGTGAGGTGTCCCGATAGAAATACAGCGGCGGGACTGTGCCCCGGTTCTGGAAGGACTTGATGATCTCGCTGACCACGAAGGTCTCGAAGAACTGGCCGCTGCGTGCACCCAGCCGGATGGTGTCGGGCGTGAGCCACTTGGTCAGCCGAGGCCATCAGTCCGGTATCCCGCATGTAGAGCTTGGGTGTCTTGATGGCGCGCTCAGGTGGCTGTTGTGGTAGGGGCGGCAGCAGGTGGATGATGCCCGAAGCCTGCAGCACGGCCATCCAGCGCTTTGCGGTGTCCATGGAGATGCCGGCATCCTGAGCCACGCTGCTGTAATTGAGCAGTTCTGCACTGCGCGCCGCCACGGCCACCATGAAGCGTGTGAAATCCGACGTGCTGCCGATGTTGGCCAGCTGGCGCACGTCGCGCTCGATGTAGGTGGCCACGTAGGATGCGTAATAGACGTCCCAGTTCACCGTCTGCTGGGTACAGGCGTGGCATGTAGCCACGATGGATGGTCTCCCAGATGTCCGGACAGGGCTTCAGACTGGCTTCGCGCTTCTGCAGGTAGTCGTCAGTGGGAATGAAGCTGTCCGTGAGCGTCACACCATGGATTTCCCGCAGCGACAGACCCGACAGATTCAGCACGGCGATACGGCCTGCCAGGCTCTCGCTCACGTTCTGCATGAGCCCGAAGGCCTGCGAGCCGGACAGCAGGTAACGGCCGTTCTCCTGCCGGCGATCGATTTCAAGCTTCAGAAGCGGAAACAGCGACGGTACGTGCTGTACCTCGTCCAGGATCAGGCGGTCGGGATGGTTGCGCAGGAAAAGGGCAGGATCGTCATCCGCCTGCTGGCGTAGCAGCGGATCATCGAAGCTGACGTAGTGATGGTCCGGGGCCACGTGCTTCAGCAGGGTGGACTTGCCCACCTGGCGTGGCCCCGTGACCAGGAGGGCCGGAAACTGCGTCTGCAGTTCGGTCAGCAGCGGCTGCATCTGGCGGTCGATGTACATGCTGTGCCTCCATGCGCGAATGGCCACTTTGGGTTCGCTGAGGAAGTATGTTCAATTCACGATTCTATCGTGAATTGAACAGGGTTAGCATGAACGTCGTGCAACGCGCTTCGAGGGAGGTCTCTGTGAAGTTCTGCCCAACCCGCCCTGATCGGGGGGCAGGCCGGCCATCAAGGCAACCGATAAAGCCAGGCCTCGGTGCCAAACTTGGTGCGCACCAGCGCCTCGGCGGCCGCGCGTTCCTCGGGCGTGATGTGGCCTAGCTGGCCGCCGTGCAGCTGCACGAATGTGTCCTTCATCCGTTCGATGATGGCCTCGCGTGGCAGGCCGGTCTGGCTGCGTAGCGGGTCCACGCGCTTGGCGGCGCTGGTGGTGCCCTTGTCGCTCAGCTTCTCGCGGCCGATGCGCAGCACCTGCAGCATCTTGTCGGCGTCCATGTCATAGGCCATGGTGACGTGGTGCAGCACCGTCTGGCCGCCGTCGCGCGGCACGTTGGCAAAGCGCTTCTGGGCTGCGCCGCCGATCTTGCCCTTGTCGCTGCTGATGTCGTTGAGTGGTTTGTAGAAGGCTGCCACACCCAGCGACTGCAGTGCCTTCAGCACCCAGTCGTCCAGAAGGCGTAGGAATCGGCGCAGGCTCATGTCGGCCACCAATGTGCCGGGCGCGTACAGTGAATAGGTGATGATGCTGCCGCCTTCGATGAACATGGCGCCACCGCCGGTGATGCGGCGCGTCAGCGTCACGCCCAGCCGTTGGGCTGCTTCCAGGTCCACTTCATTGCGCACCGACTGGAGTACACCCAGTACCACGGCCGTGGTGTCCCATTCCCAGATGCGCAGCGTGGGTGGCCGTCGGCCGGCAGCCACTTCCAGGCTCAGCACCTCGTCCAGTGCCGCATGCATGGCGGGCGAGACGGCCGGTTCGTGGATGATCTGCCATTCGAAGTCCCGCCAGGTGGTGGCCAGCCCCAATGCGCGGCGCACCGCGATGGCCACGGCCTCGGGGCTGAAGCCGAACAGCATGGCATCCGACGGCAGGGCAGCGCGGATGGCGGCAGCAAGCTGTGCCGTGTCAGCCATGGTGGGCTGGCCTTCCAGCGCCTGTCGGATGTCGTCCAGCGCGCTGTCGGGTTCCAGGAAGAAGTCGCCTGACACCTGCACGTGGGTCAGTCTGCCATCGTGTTCCTGCAGGTCCACCACCACCAGCTTGCCGCCGGGGACCTTGTACTCACCGTGTCTCGTGCTCATCGGACGCTCCTTCGGAATGAGGGGCTATGATAGCGAACGAGAACTATTTATAGATTGGATGAGCAAGAACTCTGCATGCCTCCCGATTCCCGAACAGCAGGCCGGCCCCACATAGAGGGGCGCGGCCCGAGAGGCATCAGCCCTCCACGCCACCCAGGGCGTTGGAGTAGCCCGCGTCCACGTAGGTGATCTCGCCGGTGATGCCGGAGGCGAGGTCAGACAGCAGGAAGGCGGCGGCGTTGCCCACTTCCTCGATGGTGACGTTGCGGTGCAGCGGGGCGGCAGCTTCGACGGCTGCCAGGATGCTGGAGAAGCCCTTGATGCCGGCGGCAGCCGGGGTCTTGATGGGGCCGGCGGAGATGCCGTTGGCGCGGATGCCCTTCGGCCCCAGCGAGCGGGCCAGGTAGCGGACGCTGGCTTCCAGCGAGGCCTTGGCCACGCCCATGGTGTTGTAGTTGGGCACGGCACGCACGGCACCCAGGTAGCTGAGGGTGACGAGGGCACCGTTGCGCCCTTGCATCAGCGGCAGGGCAGCGCGGGCCAGGGCCACGAGGCTGTAGGCCGAGATGTCGTGGGCCATGCGGAAGTTCTCGCGGGTGGCGCCTTCCAGGAAGTCGCCGGCGATGGCTTCGCGCGGGGCATAGGCGATGGCGTGGACAAGGCCGTCGAAGCCGTCGGTCCAGTGCTGGCCGACGCTCTTCATCAGGGCGTCGATCTGTTCATCTTCAGCCACGTCGCAGGGGAAGACCAGCGAGGAGCCGAATTCGGCCGCCATTTCGGTGATGCGGTCCTCGAAGCGGTCGTTCTGGTAGGTGAAAGCCAGCTCGGCGCCCTGGGCGCGGCATTGTTTGGCAATGCCGTAGGCAATCGAGCGGTTGGAGAGCAGGCCGAGGATGAGGATGCGCTTGCCGGCCAGAAAACCTGTGTTCATATGTCGCCTCGTGGCAAAAATAACAGCGGCATTGTCGCACGAGCTGGCCGCCCTACAATGCGGGCTGGTGTTTTCGACGTGGTGGCGGATGGCTGTGGGTGTGGATGTTTCCCGACAGATCGGGGTTGGGCGGCGTGCCTGGCTGCAGGGCGGCCTGGCGCTGGGGGCGGCCGCGCTGGCCGGCTGGCCGGGACGCGAAGTGCTGGCAGCGCACGGCATGGCCTGGGGCGGTGAGCCGCGCTATCCGGAGTCGTTTGCCCACTTTGACTATGTGCGGCCCGACGCACCGCGGGGTGGCCTGGTGCGGCTGGCGGGCATGGGCACCTTCGATTCGCTCAATCCGTTCACGCTGCGGGGCATTGCTGCAGACGGTACAGGCACGCTGATGTTCGAGTCGCTGGCGGTGGCCAGCTGGGACGAGCCCTTCTCGGTTTACGGTCTGCTGGCCGAGGACATGATCCTGGCCGAGGACCGGCTGTCGGTGATGTTCAAGCTGCGGGCCGAGGCACGTTTCAACGATGGCTCGCCGGTGCTGGCCGAGGACGTGCGCCATTCGTTCGAGACGCTGGTGGGCCCCAAGGGGCATCCGCTCTTTCGGCAGTATTTCGGGGATGTGGAGCGGCTGGAGGTGATGGACGATCGGCTGCTGCGCTTCTTCTTCAAGCGCACCAACCCCGAGCTGCACCTGATCCCGGCCAAGGATCTGCCGGTGTTCTCGCGTCGCTGGGGGCAGGGCAAGGCCTTCGACGCCATGCCGCACGAGCGTCCCATCACCAGCGGTCCCTATGTGGTGGACAGCATGGACCTGGGCAAGCGCATCGCCTTCAAGCGGGTGGAAGGCTACTGGGCCGATGCGCTGCCGGTGCGGCGCGGCACCTTCAATTTCGAGCGGGTGGTGTTCAAGTATTTCCGCGACGAGGTGGCGCGGCTGGAGGCCTTCAAGGCCGGCGAGTTTGACTGGCTGTTCGAGAACAGTGCCCGCAACTGGACGCGCGGCCACGTGGGGGCGCGGTACCGCAGCGGCGAGATCATCAAGCGCAATTTCCCGCATTCCAATGTGAGCGGCATGCAGGGCTATGCGCTCAACACGCGCCGACCGCTCTTCGAGGACGTGCGGGTGCGTGAGGCGCTGGCGCTGGCCTTTGATTTCGACTGGCTCAACCGTCATTATTTCGAGGGCAGTACACGCGCACGCGCAGCTATTTCGCCAACAGCGCCATGGCGGCGTCCGGCAAACCGGATGCGAGGAGATGCGCTTTCTGAAGAGCCTGTCGTCGCCGCTGGATCCGGCGGTGTTCGGTGAATTGCCCGAGCTGCCGGACAACCCGGATGCGGATGCGCTGCGCCGCAACCTGAAGCGCGCGCAGCAGTTGCTCAATGAAGCGGGCTGGCAGGTGGACACGGATGGCGTGCTGAAAAACGCGCAGGGCCAGGCGTTCCGCTTCGAGGTGCTGGGCGATGCACCGGCCTTCGAGCGGCTGGCCACGCCGTGGATCCACAACCTGACGCGGCTGGGCATCCGCGTGCGGCAGCGCATGGTGGATCCGGCGCTCTATCAGAAGCGGGTCAGCACCTTCGATTACGACGTGGTGACGACGGTCTATCCGATGAGCAGCACGCCGGGCAACGAGCTTCTGCAGATGCTGGGCTCGGCGGCGGCCAACGACGCGCGCTCGGGCAACTATGCGGGCGTGGCCGATCCGGCGGTGGACGAGATCATCGAACGCATCCTGCAGGTGCGCTCACGCGATGAGCTGCAGCTGGCCACTCGGGCACTGGACCGCGTGCTGCGCCATGGCTGGTACATGGTGCCGCAGTTCCACAGCAGCAGCTACCGCGTGGCCTTCGACTGGCGGCTGCGGCATCCCGGGGTGCTGCCGCTCTTCTACGATCCGCAGAGCTGGCTGCTGGAGACCTGGTGGCGTGACGACGAGGCGCGCCGGTCCCCGTGGCCGAGCAGGCCGATGCGACGGATGAGCCCCTGATGCACCTGCCCGCCCTGGCGATGGAGCTGCCCTCGCAGCCTGCTGGAGTGTCTGCCATCGGTCATCGCGCCGGGAGATTCCTGACATGCTGAACTATGTGCTGCGCCGGCTGGCGCTGATGGTGCCCACGCTGCTGGGCATCCTGCTGGTGAGCTTCGTCATCATCCAGTTCGTGCCCGGTGGCCCGGTGGAGCAGCTGGTGCATCAGCTGCAGGTGACATCCCGGGAGGAAGGTGGTGGTACGCCGGCGGCCAGCGGCTATCGCGGTCGTCAGGGGCTGGACAAGGAGCAGATTGCCGAGATCGAGGCCTTCTATGGCTTTGACAAGCCGGCACCCACGCGCTTTGTCGAGATGCTGGGGCGCTATCTGCGCTTCGACCTGGGCGAGAGCTTTCATTACCAGCAGTCGGTCTGGTCGCTGATCGTTCAGAAGCTGCCGGTGTCGATCAGTCTCGGGGTGTGGAGCTTTTTCATCGTCTATCTGGTGTCCATTCCGCTGGGCATTGCCAAGGCGGTGCGCGACGGCAGCCGTTTCGATCTCTGGACGACGACGGCAATTCTGTGGGCTACGCCGTGCCCGGCTTCGTGCTGGGGGTGGCGCTGCTGGTGCTGTTCGGCGGCGGTTCGTTCCTGTCGTGGTTCCCGTTGCGCGGGCTCACCTCGGACGACTGGGAGTCGCTGAGCCTCTTTGGCAAGGTGATGGACTATTTCTGGCACCTGGTGATGCCGCTGACCTGTCTGGTGGCAGGCAGCTTTGCCGTGACCACGCTGCTGACCAAGAACGTGATGCTGGAAGAGATCCGTCGCCAGTACGTGGCCACGGCGCGGGCCAAGGGGCTGGGCGAGCAGCGCATCCTGTACCGGCACGTGCTGCGCAATGCGCTGATCCCGCTGGTGACGGGCTTTCCGGCGGCATTCATCGGGGCCTTCTTCACGGGCTCGCTGCTCATCGAGACGCTGTTCTCGCTGGACGGGCTGGGGCTGCTGTCATATGAATCCGTGGTCAAGCGTGATTATCCGGTGGTGCTGGGCATGCTGTATCTGTTCTCGCTGATCGGGCTGCTGACGCGGCTGATCACCGATGTGGCCTATACGTGGGTGGACCCGCGGGTGAAGTTCAGTGGATCGGGGCGGTGAACGGATGAACGCAGTGCAGGACAATCGACACGGTGCGATCGGCCAGGGCCTGCCCAGCGACCCGCAGGGCGTGCCCGCATCCATGGCACCGGCCTTGGGTGGTGCAACGCCGGGTGCGCGGGAAGGGGCGGCCTCTGCCTCGCCGGCAGCGCGGGCCTGGCAGCGTTTCCGTCGGCATCGGCGCGGCTACATCAGCCTGTGGATCTTCGGCGTGCTGTTCGGCATCTCGCTGTTTGCCGGCGTGCTGTCCAACGACCGGCCGCTGCTGGCCAGCTACCAGGGGCAGTGGTACACGCCGCTGTGGCACGACTACCCGGAAACCACCTTCGGCGGCGACTTCCTGGCGCCCACCGAATGGCATGATCCGTTCATCCAGCGACAGTTTGCGCAGGATGGCAACTGGGCGCTGTGGCCGCTGAACCGCTACAGCTTCAACACGCTGAACTACTATGCCGAGCTGCCCAACCCCGCACCGCCGTCGGCCCAGAACCTGCTGGGTACGGACGACCGGGGACGCGACGTGCTGGCGCGGCTGCTGTACGGCTTTCGGCTGTCGGTGATGTTCGGACTGGCGCTCACCGCCATCGGCACGCTGCTGGGCATCGTCATGGGGGCGCTGCAGGGTATTTTGCAGGCCGCGTGGACATCACGCTGCAGCGGCTCATCGAGGTGTGGTCCGCCATTCCCCGAGCTGTACCTGCTGCTGATCCCGGCCTCGATGTTCGAGCCCAGCATCTGGGTGCTGCTGGTCATCCTGTCGCTCTTTGGCTGGATGGGTCTGTCGGACTATGTGCGGGCCGAGTTCCTGCGCAACCGGCAGCTGGAATTCGTGCAGGCGGCACGCGCGCTGGGGCTGCCCCGGCGCACCATCATCCTGCGGCACATCCTGCCCAATTCGCTCACGCCGGTGCTGGCCTTCCTGCCGTTCCGGATGAGTGCAGCCATCGTGGCGCTGGCCAGTCTGGATTTTCTGGGACTGGGGGTCTCGGATTCCAGTCCCAGCCTGGGCGAGCTGCTGGCGCAGGGCAAGAACAACCTGGATGCGTGGTGGATCGCGCTGCCCACCTTCGGCGTGCTGGTGGGGACGCTGCTGCTGCTGATCTTCATCGGTGAGGCGCTGCGGGATGCGCTGGACCCGCGCAAGCGCTGAACAGCATCCGGATCAAGGCAATTGAAGGGAGAACAGGCCCCATGACGGGTTTGGCAGTTGGAACGACACAGGGCACGGCCAAGGCAACGGCAGACAGTGCGTCACTGCTGGAGGTGCGGGGGCTGGGCATTGCGCTGCCTGACGGCGCTGGCCAGATGCAGCGCATCGTGCACGACGTGAGCCTGACGGTGGGCCGAGGCCAGCGGGTGGCGCTGGTGGGCGAGTCCGGCTCGGGCAAGACGCTGACGGCACACGCGCTGATGCGGTTGACCGAAGGGGCGAAGTACGACGGCCAGATCCTCTTCGAGGGGCAGGACGTGCTGACCGCCGACGAACGTACCCTGCGCATGCTGCGTGGCGGCCAGATGGGCATGGTGTTTCAGGAGCCCATGTCGGCACTGAATCCGCTGCACACCATCGGTGACCAGATCAGCGAGGTGATGGAGCACCACGAGGGGCTCACCCGCGCCCAGGCAATGGCACGCACGCTGGAGCTGCTGCAGCTCACCCGCATCCGGGATCCGCGGCTGCGCGGCCGCCTATCCGCACCAGCTTTCGGGCGGACAGCGGCAGCGGGCGCTGATTGCCATGGCGCTGGCCTGCCGGCCCAAGCTGGTGATTGCCGACGAACCCACCACTGCACTGGACGTGACCGTGCAGGCGGGCATCATGAAGCTGCTGGCCGACCTGCAGCAGGAATTCGGCATGGCGGTGCTGCTGATCACGCACGACCTGCCGCTGGTGCGCGCCTTTGCCGAGCGGGTGGTGGTGATGCGCCACGGCAGCATCGTCGAACAGGGCTCGGTGGCCGAAGTGTTCGACCAGCCGCAGCACGATTACACCCGCGCGCTGCTGGCCGCACACCCGCAGCGGCTGGTGGAGCCCGTGGGGGCGGGGGCGAATGTCGTCCTGCAGGCCCGCAAGGTGGGCTGCACCTTCGTGAGCCCCAAGGGCTGGTTCTCGCGCCAGCGCACGGACGTGCTGAAGGACGTGGACCTGCAGATACCGGCAGGCACCACCCGGGGTGGTGGGGAATCCGGATCGGGCAAAACGACACTGGCCCTGGTACTGATGCGGCTGGCCGCCGGCGAGATGCAGGGTGAGGTGGAGATCGGCGGTCAGCGCATCGACACGCTGCCCGAGCGCACACTGCGGCCGCTGCGCGCCGGCTTCCAGATGGTGTTCCAGGACCCGTTCAACTCGCTTTCGCCACGGATGAGCATTGCCGAGATCGTGGGCGAGGGCCTGTGGCTGCACCACAGCCAGCTGTCCGACGAAGAGCATCGCGCCACCGTCATCGGTGCACTGCAGGACGTGGGGCTGGAACCCGCCCAGGTGCTGCACCGCTACCCGCACGAGCTGTCCGGGTGGCCAGCGCCAGCGCGTGGCCATCGCCCGCGCGCTGGTACTGAAACCGCGCCTGTTGGTGCTGGATGAACCCACCTCCGCCCTGGACCTGACCGTGCAGCTGCAGGTCCTGAAACTGCTGGTGTCGCTGCAGCAGAAATACGGCCTGAGCTACCTGCTGATCACCCACGACATGGGCGTTATCCGTGCCCTGGCGCATCGCCTGCTGGTGATGAAGGACGGCGTGGTGGTGGAGCAGGGCGCGGTAGAAGAGATCTTCATGACACCGGCATCGGCCTACACGCGGGAGCTGCTGGCGGCTTCGGCTTGGCGGGATGCGGTTTGATGGGATAGTGATGGAACTTGAACAGAGACTGAAGAAGGCGATTGCGACAGGTGCATCGATTTTGGAGAATCGAGGCCAAGGCCGGGCTGCAAAATTGATGAGGTACGATTGGAGACATTATTTCCCAAGCGATTCATTTTTACAATGACCTGATAGCTATGTTATTTTTGAGGTTCCTGTCAAAACATACGAAGTCGTTAGGTCGGAAAAAGATGGGCTTGAGGGGGTTATTTCGAGCGCAATTAACGAGGCTTCGGGTTCTGATTGTGGGTTATGTTTTTCTGTAATATTAGATCCTAAGTGGGTTGACTATGAAAAAGTGGAAGTCTTCTGTTTTTCCGTGTGATGAGAATGTTAAGGGTTCTTTGGGGGTTGACATTCCCTTTGTTAAGGAAAGTTGGAAAAAGGCTCTTGAAAGGCGGGGTTTCTGATCCTAGTGGTGCCGTGACGTCTTCCGGACTCTTTTGGAATGTGTTTATGCGCATATATTAGAAAGTTTTGGTGTTAGTGGGTATAAAGGAAAGGATGTTCCGAATAAGTACAATATGGTCAAGGAGGTGCTTAGACTATCCTCTAGGGGCGAGTTTTCGGATAGCAAAGAGGTAAACGAAACAATAAGAGGGATTCTTGGGTCGTGTAATAATATAGCGCATGGCATTGGGGTTTTGAGGAATAAACTTGGCGATGCTCACCATGGTATGAAACCGTCTCCTCGGCATGCGTCATTTGCAGTTAATCTTGCTGGAGCCATGGCGGTTTTGCTGGAGACGTTGGAGGATAGAAAGAGAAGTGGGCTTAAGCAAGCGGAGGATTAGTCCCCTTCTCGCAGTACAGTTGCCGTGTAGACCCCTCTGAAGTGCGCCCTCAGGGCTCCCACGGATTGAAGAGCTTCACCCCGTTAGCTCGAAGTCCCCGGTGTTGCGCGTGACGAGCCGGTATCCATGGCGAGATCTCTCGGCAATAATCAAGGAGTCCTGCAACGATTTGGGATCGGGCGAGTGCGTTCTGGCGCAGATCAGGGATGCTTCCGTGTCATAGGGAAGGATTCTTCCCGAGAATGTCTGCAATAGGCCATCAAACCAAAGCCGCAGCCTTTTTCCTTCTTCCTTTCGTTTCAGTTGCAGGATGCCCAGTTCTAGCTCATGGGTGGTGATGGCGCTGAGATACAGCGCGCTGATGCGGACGGAAGCGGCCCCGGCGAGCACGGCAGTGCTGGGCCGGGGCTTGTCTGGACGAAGTTCTGAAATGACGTTGGCACCCGTAGGTGCATCATTCGGCCTTAGGCTCTTCTCTGAAATCAGCGGCGACCGGCATCGGTGCCATCAGCGGCGGATCGAAATCGGGTTCTGCGGCTGTATCAGGCAATGCAAGCATGGCCTGCAACAAGGTCAGTTCGGTCTGTCCGATGCCGGGCTGGTTGGCACGCTCCTCCATTCAGGATTTTCCAGTTCTCAGATATCCAGAACCTTCCGCTCCATGCCCTTGACGGGTGGCAGCCGGGCCTGGGTGCCTTGCAGGGTCAGGCCAAGCATGCGGGCCGGAAGGCGGTAGGAGTCGGCGCGCTCGGGGTCGAGTTCGGTCTGGATGTCGTCATCCCGTCCCTGTTCGGTCAGCTCTGCCCAGTGGGGGTTGATCAGGAGCGTCTTGCCCGGGGCAATGAATTCTGCCCAGCCGGTGGCCAGTGCGTCGGCAGCCCGGGATGCGGTGTAAAGGTTGCCCACGCCGATGAGGGGAAGCTTGCCGCCGATGTGCTGGTGCAGCTGTTCGATGCGGGTGCGTTCCGTATCTGCGCCGCGACGGGCTTTCTTGTAGAAGTCCCACAGGAGACGTGCAGGTACTGCAGGGGTTTCTGCACCGGGGCGTCGATGAGGGCGAAGGTGTCGGCCATGGTGATGCCGTTCTGCCGGGTTCTTCGGGCGAGAAGCGGTAGCCGATGATGAATTCGGGTTTGGCGTGCTTGTCGCGCACGGCCGTGACGGCGTCCACCACGGCCAGCGGGAAACGCAGCCGGTTCTGCAGGCTGCCGCCCCAGGCGTCGGTCCGGCGGTTGGATTTGGCGGAGAAGAACTGCTGGATCAGGTAGTTGTTGGCGCCGTGGATTTCCACGCCATCAAAGCCGGCTTCCAGCGCCAGTTCGGCGGCGCGACCATAGCCGTCAATGATGCTCAGGATCTGCGCTTCGGTCAGGGCCTTGGCGCCGGTTTCTGGATGCTCGGACGGGGCGAAGATCTCGCCATTCGGGTTGAGCTCGGGAATGGACTGCCAGCCGCCGTGATGGATCTGCAGCAGGGCTTTGGCGCCCTGGTCATGGGCAATGCGGGCGACTTCACGCAGGCTGGGCAGGTCTTCGGGGCCGATGGCCTCGGGTTGTCCGTAGAAGGCCTTGCCACCGTCGTGCACCAGGGTGGCGGCGGAAATGAACAGGCCGATGCCCCGGAAGCGGTCGGTCAGGAACTGACGCTCTTCGTCGGTGATGTGGGCCGTTGTCGTCCGAGGCCAGATGGGTCATCGGGGCGACGGCCGGGCGGTTGCTGACGGTGGCGCCGTTGTTGAAGGTGTAGCTCTGGAAGAGGTTCGGATGCTTCATGGTTGATGTGTTCTGGTGGGTTGGGCATCTGCCGTGACGCTGTTATACCACTGGCCCTCGTCAATGCCGGGTCGCGTCTGGGGTCATTGATATTGATCCGCTGCCCCCGCGAGTTTTCCCGTTTCCGATAGTGTCTTTCTTGCCCCTGCACGCCCTTGGACGGACAATGGCCGAAGGGCAACATCGAACGATGAGGCAGCTCAGCATGGCCGACATGGGGACAGATCGGGCAGAGGACAAGGCACGGGCAGAGATGTTCCGTGCCCGCGGGCTGACCAAGGTCTACCGGATGGGCGAGGTGGAGGTGCACGCGCTGCGCGGCATCGACCTGGCGCTGTATCCGGGCGAGTTCGTCGTGATTCTGGGCCCTTCGGGTTGTGGCAAGTCCACGCTGCTGAACATCCTGGGCGGGCTGGATGTGCCCACGGAGGGCGAGGTCTGGGTACAACGGCCATGACCTGACGCATGCGGACGATGCGATTCTGACGCGTTTTCGGCGCGACAACGTGGGCTTCGTCTTCCAGTTCTACAACCTCATTCCCAGTCTGACGGCACGTGAGAATGTGGCGATCGTGACGGAGATCGCGCGCCAGCCCATGCCGCCGGAAGAGGCGCTGGCGCTGGTGGGGCTGGGCGAGCGGCTGGACCATTTTCCGGCGCAGATGTCGGGGGGCGAGCAGCAGCGGGTGGCCATTGCGCGGGCCATTGCCAGACAGCCGGCGGTGCTGCTGTGCGACGAACCCACGGGGGCGCTGGATTCGGCCACGGGTGTGCGGGTGCTGAAGGCACTGGACGAGGTGAATGCGCGACTGGGCACGTGCACGGTGGTGATCACGCACAACGCCGACATTGCACGGATGGCGCACCGGGTGCTGACGATGGGCGACGGGCGCATCGTGGCCGAGAAGGTCAATGAACAGCGGTTGAAGGCCGATGAGCTGCGCTGGTGACAGAAAGGGCTGGCGGCTGCCAGCGCTGTACCGAAGAGCTGCGCGACCTGTGGCTGCTGCGCGGCCAGGCGCTGGCGATCATGCTGGTGGTGGCGGGCGGCATTGCCATGCTGGTGATGTCGCAGGTGGCGCTGGATACGCTGAACAACAGTCGGTTGCGCTTCTATGAGGCGCAGCGGCTGTCGGACATCTGGGTGGATGCCAAGCGTGCGCCGGAAGCGGTGGCGCGGCAGGTGGCGGCGCTGCCGGAGGTGGCCGAGGTGGAAAGCCGGGTGCAGGCCTTTGCCAAGCTGAAGCTGCCGGGATTCGATGAGCCAGTGTCGGCGCAGATGATTTCCCTGCCAGATGACGGTGGGCAACCATTGATGAACGGGCTGCACCTGCGTCAGGGGCGGCTGCCGGCGGTGCTGTCGCGCGATGAGGTGGTGGTGAGCGATGCCTTTGCCGAGCGGCATGGCCTGAAGCCGGGGGACCGGCTGCGGGCGACGGTGAACGGGCATGCCCAGTGGTTCCGGCTGGTGGGGGTGGCCACGTCGCCGGAGTTCCTGTATCCGATCAAGCCCGGGGCAATCTTTGCCGACCACAAGCATTACGCCATTCTGTGGATGCCGCGCCGGGTGCTGGAGGCAGCCATGAACATGGCCGGGGCCTTCAATCAGCTGGTGGTGAAGCTGGCGGTGGAACGGCAGGACCGCGTGCAGGATGCTGCGCCTGGTGCGGGGGAGCAGGAGCGTGCCTCGGGTGGGGCCGCCCCCCGCGTCGGGCGGCACAATGCGGCCGACGCAGCGCTGGACCGCGCCCGGCAGGAGGCAACGGCCATCGACGCCATCGAGCGGCTGATGGAGCGCTGGGGCGGGCTGGAGGCCGTCGGGCGGATGCAGCAGACATCGTACCGGGTGCTGCATGAGGAGCTGGCGCAGCTGCGCTCGATGGTGCGGGTGATGCCGACGATCTTCCTGGCGGTGGCGGCCTTCCCTGCTGAACGTGGTGTTCACGCGGCTGGTGGGCACGCAGCGGGCGCAGATTGTCATTCTGAAGGCGTTTGGCTACCGCACGTGGGAGGTGGCGCTGCACTATGGGCTGATGGCCGCCATCGTGTGCGTGGCGGGGGCGTTGCTGGGGGCCCCGGCTGGTGCGGGGCTGGGGCAGGGGCTGGCCTCGCTCTATCAGGACAATTTCCGGTTTCCGGCGCTGTATTTCTCGCTGGACGGTCAGGTGGTGCTGGTGGGGCGTGGCGGTGGCAGTGCTGGCTGGCGTGGGCGGTGCAGGGCTGGGCGGTGCTGCGTTCATCGCGTGAGCCGGTGGCGCAGGCCAGGCGTCGCAGGCGCCGGAGCGTTTCCGGGCGGCCGGCTTCGAGAACTGGCGGCTGGTGCGGGGGCTGTCACAGCCGGTGCGGATGGTGCTGCGTCAGCTGGAGCGCCGTCCGGGGCGGGCGCTGCTGAGCGTGCTGGGGCTGGCCATGGCAGGCAGCCTGATCATCCTGGCGGGCATGCAGAAGGGGACGCTCTCGTATCTGGTGGACAGCCAGTACCGGCTGGCCGAGCTGTACGACATGTCGGTGACGTTCGTCGAGGAGCGTTCGCCGCAGGCGGTGCATGAGCTGCGCGCCATCCGTGGCGTGCAGCACGCCGAGCCGACGCGTTCGGTACCGGTGGAGCTGTCTTTCCGCAGCCATCGCATTCGCACGGTCGTCTGGGGCCTGCCGGCCGATGGCTTGCTGCAGCAGCCGGTGAACGACCGCTTGCAGCGGGTTCCGCTGCCGGCGGATGGGCTGGTGATGAATGCCTATCTGGCCGAAAGGCTGGGGCTGAAGGAAGGGGATCTGCTGACGGTGCGGCAGTTGCAGGGCCGCCGCCGGGTCCTTCAGGTGCCGGTGGCACGTCTGATCAATGAGAACCTGGGTACCCGGGTGTACATGAACCGTCAGGCGCTGAACCGATTGCTGGGGGATGGGGACCTGCTGAGCGGGGTGCTGCTGGAGATCCGGCCCGGCGCGGCGCCTGCGGTGGTGCGGGCGCTGGATGAGCGGCCGCAGGTGATGGCTTCGGACGATCGGCTGGATGCGATCCGGGCGATGTTCCAGATGGTGGAGCGGGTGTCCGGTCCGATGACGCTGCTGGGGGTGCTGCTGGGCTGCGTGGTGAACTTCGGGGTGGTGTACAACGCGGTGCGCATTACGCTGGCCGAACGCTCGCGCGAGCTGGCCAGTCTGCGCGTGCTGGGCTTCACGCGGGGTGAGGTGGCGCGCATCCTGCTGGGCGAGATCGGCGTGCTGGTGGTGGTGTCCATCCCGCTGTCGTTCGTGTTTGGGTGGCTGCAGTGCTGGTACATGGCGAAGGGGATGCAGAATGAGCTTTACCGCATTCCCGTGCATGTGCCGATGGGCAGCTACATGATGGCGGCGCTGGTGACACTGGGCTCTGCGCTGGTGTCCATGGTGGTGGTGCTGCGCCCGGTGAACCGGCTGGACATGGTCGAGGCGCTGAAGAACAGGGAGTGAGAGACAAATGCCTGCGCGAAGAACGTTGATCCAGGTCCCGGTGGCCGTGGGGTGCTGGGCTGGGTGGGGCTGGGAGGCACTGCGCGAGCCGGTGCAGCTGGCCCATGTGGAAAAAGGCTGCTCATGCCCCGATGACCGAGAGCTTTTCGGAAGAAGGCAAGACGCGGCTGAAGGCGCGCTACGCACTGGCCGCGCCCGTGGCGGGGACAGTTGCGGCGTGTGACGCTGCAGCCCGGGGATGCGGTGCAGGCCGGGCAGGTGGTGGCGTGGATTGATCCGACTTCGCCCGGGTTGCTGGATGGGCGCAGTCGCCGCCGGGCCGAGGCCGAGCTGGCGGCAGCGCGCAGTCAGCACCGGGCGGCGCGGCAGCGGGTGCAGGCGGCCCGGGCGGCCAGTGGCCCGGCGCGCAGCGGTCTGCAAAGCGCGCCATCCGGCTGCACGAGGGGCGGGTGATGTCGCAGGAGGCGCTGGAGCAGGCCCAGGGCGCAGGCGGCCCGCACGGCAGCAGAGCTGTCGGCTGCGCAGGCCGAGGCGCAGGCGGCGCGGCAGCGGGTGGAGGAAGCCCGGGCGGCGCTGTGGCAGGAGGAGTCCGGCCCTGCAGCCGGCGGACAGTGCAGCTGCGGCAGATGCTGCACCGCGTGCGGCGGGCAGGCAGCCGGTGGCCGTGGTGGCGCTGGTGACGGGCGTGGTGCCCAAGCGCACGCTGGAGAGCGCCACACCGGTGACGGTGGGGCAGGCGCTGATGGAGATCGGCGACACGGCCCAGCTGGAGATCGAGGCCGAGGTGCTGTCGGCAGATGCGGTGCAGCTGCGCCCGGCACGCCGGTGCGGCTGTTGCACTGGGGGCGGTGCCGATGCACTGCAGGCGCATGTCCGGCGGGTGGAGCCGGGGGGCTTCACCAAGGTGTCGGCGCTGGGCGTGGAGGAGCAGCGCACGCGGGTGATCCCTGGATTTCGACAGTCCGCGCAGTGAATGGGCGGCGCTGGGCGATGCCTACCGGGTGGAGCTGGAGTTCCTGCTGCGACACGAGGATCGCGCGTTGCAGGTACCGGCCAGCAGCCTGTTCCTGGACGATCGCGGCACGCCGAGGGAACTATGCCCTGTATCGTGTGGTGGATGGTCGGGCGCGGCTCACGTCGGTGCGCACGGGTCTGCGTTCAGCCACCCACGTGCAGGTGCTGGAAGGGCTGGCCGAGGGCGATGCGGTGATTGTCCAGCCCGACGAGCGCATCGTGGACGGCACGCGGATCGAGGCGCACCAGGCGCCTCATCGGGCAGGCAGGGCCGCTTACTGCACCCAGCCGCGTTCCCGGTAGTAGCGCAGGGCGCCCGCGTGCAGCGGCATGGTCAGGCCCTGATGGACCATCTGCTCGGGCTCCAGGTGGGCCAGGGCGGGGTGGAGCTTCCTGAATTCGTCGAAGTGCTCGAAGATGGACTTCACCACGGCGTAGACGGTGTCGTCCGGCACGTCGCTGCTGGAGACGAGGGTGGCCAGCGCGCCGAAAGTGGGGGTGGGATCCGGGTTGCCGGGATAGGTGTTGGCCGGGATCTCGACCTTGGCGTAGTAGGGCTTCTCTTCCACGAGTCGGTCGATGACCGGGCCCTGCAGCGGAACCAGGCGTGCGGCGCAGGTGGTGGTGACATCCTGCAGGTTGGCGCTGGGGTGGCCGGCCACGAAAACGAAGCCGTCGATGCGGCCTTCAGCATAGGGCGGCGCCGTGTTCATCGGCCTTGAGTTCGAAGACGTTCGAGAAGTGGCTGCTCTTGAGGGCGGTAGGCCGCCATCAGCGTGTCCATGGCGCTGCGGGTGCCCGAGCCGGGGTTGCCGATGCTGAAGGGTGCTGGCGGAAGTCCTCGATGCCGTGGGCTTCGATGCCTTGGCGGGCAACAAGGGTGAGCGGTTCGGGATAGAGGGACAGCACGGCACGCAGCTTACCGTCAGGACCGGCCTTGCGGAATGGCCCCAGGCCCTTGCGGGCGTCATACTGTACGTCGGACTGCACTAGGCCCAGGGTGAGCCTGCCGTCCTTGAGCCCCTGGATGTTGGAGACCGAAGCATTGGTGGTCTCGACGGCGCAGCGCTTTCTGAAGCGCTCTCGTTCCTTGTTGATGAGGTGGCAGATGGCACCGCCGGTGGCGTAGTAGATGCCGGTGGCGCCTCCGGTGCCGATGGTGATGACCGGGTTGGCGTCGACGGCACGGGCCAGGGGGGGCGCAACCAGAAGCGCCAGACCGAGCAGTGTCGAAGTGGCGGCCCGCAGGGTATGGCGCCGCGGAACGGGGCAATGAGTCGCCGGGGGACGGTGGAACAGCGGGTGCAGCATGGCGAAGGGCTCTTCGAATATCTCTCGGTTGCGTTTGCCAATGCCAATGTTACTTCCTGCCTGATGTCATGCCGATGCCGCGGGCAGGAGATGTCGGGCATTCACCCATGCCTGAGGGGGCTGCCAGTTATCCGTCATACTGACAGGGTTCATTTTTCTGGTGAATGAAAGATGTTTTTCAAAGTCGGCCGACTCTGACAGCCGGCGGGCGTGACGGTACGCTAGGACTGCATCTCAACACTCTGAGGAAATTCAATGTCCAAGTCTTCTCTTCATGTCGGTATCCTGACCGGCGGCGGCGACTGCCCGGGTCTGAATGCAGTGATCCGTGGGGTGACCAATTCGCTCATCAAGACCGTCGGCGCCCGTGTCACTGGCATCGAACGGGGCTTCATGGGCATGATCGAGCGTCGTTCGCGTCCGCTCGACAGCGAGGCGGTGGCCGGCATCCTGAACCAGGGCGGCACCATTCTGGGCACCCACAACTTCGCCAATCCGTTCTCCTGTAACGGTGTGGATGTCTCGGACAAGGTGATGGAGTATGTCCGTGAGCTGGGGCTGGATGCGCTGGTGGCCATCGGTGGCGACGGCACGATGAGCATCGCCAACCGTTTCACGCCGCTGGGTCTGCCGGTGGTGGGCGTTCCCAAGACCATCGACAACGACCTGATGCACACCGAGCGCACCTTCGGCTTCGACAGTGCGGTGGCCATCGTGGCCGAGGCGCTGGCACGGCTGGAAACCACGGCCCGCAGCCATGGCCGGGTGATGGTGCTGGAGACGATGGGCCGCTATGCGGGCTGGATCGCGCTGGAAGGCGGCCCGCCGGTGGTGCCGACGTCATCCTGATTCCCGAAGCCCTATGACCTGAACGAGGTCATCCGCGTCTGCAAGGAGCGCGAGAAGAAGCAGGTTACACGCTGATCTGCATCGCCGAGGGCGCACGTCCCATCGACGGTGGCATGGTGGTGGCCAAGCATCTGGAAAACAGCCCGGACCCGATCCGGCTGGGGGGTGTGGGCAACGTGCTGCGCCAGCAGCTCGAGCAGCACCTGGAAAGCGAAGTGCGTACCACGCAGCTGGGCCACGTGCAGCGCGGTGGCACCCCCACGCCGTATGACTCGCGTGCTGGCCACGCGCTTTGGCTGGTATGCCGCCAAGATGGTGGCCAATGGCGAGTTCGGTCGCATGGTGGTGCTGAAGGGCGACGAGTGCGCCAGCGTGCCCATTGAGGACGTGGCCAACCGCACCCGCAACGTGCCGGAAAACCATTCGCTGCTGGATGTGGCGACGTCGCTGGGCGTGTCGCTGGGTCTGCCGGCGTGATGCCCTGCCGGGCAGGGCGCAGGCCCTGTCCGGCCGTTTCCCGAGGGGCGCTCAAGTCCCTTTCGGGAATGAAGCCCAGGGCGAAAGCTCCCAACAAAAAAAGCGCTCACACGGAGCGCTTTTTGTTCAGCGGGCGTCGGCGACCTTGTGGCTGGCCCGGGCGCGCGCGCTGCCTGCCTTGCTGCGGGTGGCCGTGCTGCGGCTGCTGGCTCTGGCGTTGCTGCTGTGTCACGGGCCTTGCGGCTGCTGGAGCCCTTGGTCGAGGCAGTCTTGGTGCTGGCGGAGCGGCTGGAGGAGCTGCCACGGCTGGTGCTGCTGGCGGAAGCTGCCTTCAGTCGTTTGCCGGTAGCCGTCGTGGCGCTGCTGCTCTTGCGTGCGGTGGCTGCTGCGCGCTGGTGCTGGCCGTGCAGTGCTGCGCGTGCGGCTGGTGGTGTCGGCCAGGGCCACGGTGGTCTTGCCACTCTGACGCAGGGTGTGGCGGGTGGCGCTGCGGTCGGAACGCAGGGTGACGCGGCTGTCCAGGCGCGAGGCCGTGCTGCGGTTGGCGGCCGTGTTGCTGCTACCTGTCTGGGTGCGGGCCGGGCTGTAGTGCACCAGCCGGATGGCGGTATGGCTGCCCGACGAGGCCGTGGTCGTCCCGGCCGTGGCTGCAGCCGGTATGGCGGCTGGCGGCTGATCACCTGCGGGAACCCGTCTTCGGCCACCAGCACGGTCTGTTTCTGGCTGCGGCGAACCGTCAGCGTCATGCCCGGCTTGAGGGGAGAGACACGCCGGTTCATGGCGCGCAGTTCGGCCAGCGTGAGGCCATAGCGGCGGGCGATGGAGGCGCCGGTCTCGCCGCGGCGGACACGGTGAACCAGCGGACCGGCATCCACCTGCTGATACAGGCGCGGGCCGTCGAACTGCTCGACCAGGTTCTCGTCGCTGACACGGTGGGTGGGCACCAGCAGTCGCGTGCCGGCCAGCAGGTGCGTGCCGGCGGAAATGCCGTTGGCGCGCAGCAGGGCGGGCACGGTAAGGCCACCGCGGCTGGCGATCTCGGCCAGGCTTTCACCGGGTTGCAGCGTGTGCGGCTGCCACGAGACGAAGGGCCGCTTCTGGGCGGCGTGCTCGGCCATGGCCGCCTTGAAGCGCTCGATGCGATCGACCGGGATCTTGAGGGTGTTGTTGCGGCTGGCGGAGATGACGGGCCGGTTGTGGGCCGGGTTCAGCGCCAGGAACTCGGCCTCGGTCATGCCGGCGAACTGGGCCGCCAGCTTGAGGTCGATGGGTCGGGTCTTCTCGACGGTGACGAAGTAGGGCTGGTCGGGCAGGTCGGGCAGCTGCAGGCCCAGCTGGCGGGCATTGAGCACGATGTGCTTGAGCGCCAGCAGCTTGGGCACGTAGTTGCGGGTCTCGTTGGGCATGCGCAGGTGCGCATAGTCGGCGGCTTTGCCAGCGGCTCGCTGGCGCGCACGGCCCTTGCGCACGGCGCCTTCGCCCCCAGTTGTACGAGGCCAGTGCCGGGAACCAGTCGTCCCCGTTCATCTGGTAGATGCTCTGGAGGTAGTCCAGCGCTGCACGCGTGGACTGCACCACGTCACGGCGATTGTCCACCCACCAGTTCTGATTCAGGTCGTAGCGTTTGCCGGTAGCCGGGATGAACTGCCACAGGCCGGCGGCCTTGGCCGAGGACAGCGCCGAAGGGTTCATGGCGCTTTCCACGAAGGGCAGCAGTGCCAGTTCGGTGGGCATGCCCCGGCGCTCGACTTCCTCGACGATGTGGTGCAGGTAGAACGAGCCGCGTCCGAACATGCGCTGAAGGTAGTCGGGGCGGGACAGGTAGTACTGCTCGTGGCGGGCCACCAGGGGCGAATCCAGCTCCGGCATGGCAAAGCCGGCGCGGATGCGGTCCCAGAGGTCGTTGCTGACGATGACCTCGCCGTCGTCGCCCTGAGCCTGGCTGGCAGCATTGAGCTGGCGCACGGCATCGCTTTCGGTCACGAAGACGGGCTCGCCATGCCGCAGCTGTGCGCCATGGGTGTTCTGGGCCGTGGTGCCGGGCGAGACGCTGGAACAGGCGGCCAGCCAGCCGGCTCCCAGCACCATCGCCGGCATGGGCCAGCAGCCGCGCCAGCCGGCTGCGCCGCAGAGGCTGGCGCACCGCCGTCTGGGGAAAGCGGAGAAGGAAAGCCGGGCTGGCGGGAGGGACGATGAGCGCGCACGGGCAGTACCTGTGATGCTGCGCCGGAAGGGTCGGGCGGCCGACACGGGTTGCCGTCCGACGGGGCGTGCAACCCAGACGGCCGAGCCGGAAGACCGGCAGGCAGACTGGAATTGAGAGCCTTCTGACAATAGCACAGTAACCTGTCGGCCAAAGTAACCGACTTCCGCTTTCTTCAGGGGTGGCTGTCCGTCCGTCAGTTGGTGGCAGGGGGTCGGAAGCCATTGCGCCACTGGCGCAGCGCCACGAACACCTCGAAGGCACTGGTGCCTTTCTGGCAGAGGGCGCCGCCGGGCAGGTGGCGGGCCAGTGCCGGCAGGTGGCTGCGCAGGGAAGGGGTTGGTGGCCAGCTCTTCATCCAGCTGCCCCGGCAACGTGGATTGCCCTGGGCGCAGCAGCAGCGCATCTTGCAGGCGCCGGGTTATCCGTTCATTGTCGGGTTCGGCCTGCCGGGCGAAGTGCAGGTTGGTGACGGTGTATTCGTGGGCGGCGTAGACCGGGTGTCATGGGGCAGGGTGCTCAGCCGGCCCAGCGAATCGAAATGCTGCTCCAGCGTGCCGTCGAAGACGCGGCCACAACCTGCCAGAAACAATGTGTCGCCACAGAACAACGCCGGGTGCGGATGCTCGGGCAGTTTCGGGCAGAAATAGGAGAGATGATCTTGGGTGTGGCCCGGAGTGGCCATGACCTGAAGGCTCAGGCCTGCCTCGGGGATCTCGACGACATCACCATGGTCCACGGCCTCGCGCACGCCCTTGGCCGCACAGTCGGCCGGCCCGATGATGCGCGCCGACGGCCAGCGCGCCGCCAGTTCGGGGATGCCGTCGACGTGGTCGTGATGATGGTGGGTGACAAGGATGGCAGCAGCGACCCGCCGCTGGCCTGCAGGCTGTCCACCACAGGCTGCGCCTGGCCAGATCGACCACCACGAAGGCGGGACCGGCACCGATGCGCCAGATGTAGTTGTCCTGCAGCGCCGGAATCGGAACCACGGTGCGGCTTCGGTAGGGTGAATGGAGGATCTCGGCGGTTTCGGCGATCATGGGTGCTCCGCAGGGATTCCCCGAACCTGCCCGACGCGGGGCACGTTCATCCGTAGAATGCGCGTGTCGCGGGACGGGTTCTGGTCTTCCCTCTGGCGTCTGGTGAATGGAAACGCATGGACAAACGTGCCGGGGCGACGCCCCCAACCCCGAACACTCCCGATCATAAAGGCAATCCGGACGCCTGGACGGGCTGGTTGACCACGCCGCCCGGCCGCTACCTGCTGCAGTGGGAAGGGCGGCAGCTGGCCTGTGCCGTGGGCAATGTCTTTGGCTATTACGCGGTGCAGCTGGGCATGCCGGCACTGGATGCGCTGGCCGACAACCGCATGCCGCACCGCATCCGCGTGCTGCAGGGCACGCGGCCGGTGGACGAGGGCGAATGGCAGCCCGACCTGCGGGTGGCAGACTATGGCGAGCTGCCCTTTGCCAGCCAGTCGGTGGATCTGGTGGTGATGCCGCATCGGCTGGAGGACTGTGCCGATCCCCATCAGCTGCTGCGTGAGGTGGACCGGGTGCTGCGTCCCGGAAGGGCATCTGGTGGTGCTGGGCATCAACCCGTGGTCGCTGTGGGGGCTGCGTCACGCGTTGCCGGGCTGGCTGGGCGGCGACTTTCTGCCACACGAAGGTGCGCTCATCGGTGCGCCTGCATGTCCGTGACTGGGTCCGACTGCTGAGCTTTCGAGCCCGACGACACGGTGTATGGCGGTTATGCCTGGCCCTTCCTGCGTCAGGGAATGGCTGGCCCGCAGCCAGCTTTCTGGAGCGGGCCGGCGACCGCTGGTGGCCGGTCTGCGGGGCGGTCTATCTGGTCAGCGCCGTGAAGCGGGTGCGCGGCATGCGGCTGGTGGGGCCGGCTCGGCGAGGGCGTGTCGGCCCGTCACGGCGCCGCGGTGGCCCGTGGGGGGACGGAGTTCGTCCTGCCGGGGAGCCCGCGTCGATGTCCGCCGAGGACGCGGGGTCTCGCTTGTACCGGGCTGGCCATCCGGCAGGACGCAAGGCGCCGGCCCACGAGACGGGGAATCCGCTCTAGAATGGCTGCCCTTTTTGACGGCAGCTGCCGATGACGGATTCCCAGCGACGAACAGATGGGTTGCCTATACCGATGGGGCGTGCGCGCCGACCAATCCCGGGCCTGCGGCCTGGGGCGTGGTGGTCTTTGCGCCTGATGGCGCCGAGACAGCCGCCGACCACGGCTTCATCGGGCCGGGTACCAACCAGATCGCCGAGATCACGGCGGCCATCGAGGGCCTGTCGCGCACGCCCTGAAGGCGCTGCGGTGGAGCTGGTCTCCGACAGCCAGTACGTGCTGAAGGGGCTGAGCGAATGGCGTGCCGGCTGGGAGCGTCGGGGCTTTCGCAACGCCAAGGGCGACCCCGTGGCCAACCTGGAGCTGTGGAAGCGGCTGTTTGCCGTGGCCGACGCCCGCAAGGTGTCGGTACGCTGGGTGCGTGGCCACCAGGGCAACGTGAACAACGAGCGTGCCGACCGGCTGGCCGTGGCGGCACTGCAGAAAGCGCGCGGAGGCGCCTGATGGGAGAAGTCACCCGCCAGGTTGTGCTGGATACCGAGACCACCGGTCTGGAAGCCTCAAGGGGCACCGCATCATCGAGATCGGCTGCGTGGAGATGGTCAACCGGCGCATCACCCGCAACAACCTGCACCTGTACATCAACCCCGAGCGTGAGGGTGGACGAGGGGGCGGCGGCCGTTCACGGCATGACCTGGGACGACCTGCGCGACAAGCCCACCTTCGCCCAGATCGTCGACCAGTTTCTGGATTTCTGCCGGGGCGCCGAGATCATCATCCACAACGCCAGCTTCGATACGGGCTTTCTGGATGCCGAGCTGGCGCGGCTGGGCGGGCACCTTCGCCTCGCATGTGGCGTGCGTGACCGATTCGCTGGCCATGGCGCGCGAACGTTACCCCGGCAAGCGCAACAACTCGATGCACTGTGCGAGCGCCTGATGGTGCCCAACAAGCACCGCACGCTGCACGGCGCGTTGCTGGACTCGGAACTGCTGGCCGAGGTGCACTGGGCATGACGCGTGGCCAGGGCAGTTTCGACATTGGATCGTCGACCGAGGACGATGAAGGCGGCGCGGTGGCCGATGCCGGCGGCGGTCGCTGGCCGCCTACTGGCCTGCGGGTGCGCCTGGCCACCGATGCCGAGCGACAGCTGCATGAACAGGGGCTCGTCGCCCTGGAAAAACAGTTCAAATCGTCGATGCGCTGGCATCACTGAAGCACCGCCACCCTTTTCTCCACTTTCCGTTACACTGCCGGCATGTCCAGCAAAGAACTCCGCGTCTCGCATCGTGCCCGGCAACGGGTCTCCAAGGCCTCTCCGGATGTCGAGGCCCTCGTGTCGGCTTCGCTCGGGCTGGCCAGGGCGGGCAGCCGTACCGAAGGCATGTTCTGGGAGGGCAGGCTGGCCCAGGTGCTTGATCGTCTGCTGGATGGCGCACATCCGTCGGCCGTCGGCACGGCGCTCGACCAGCTCAGCCAGCAGGACGGCACGGCCTACGGTGCGCTGGTCGAGGCCATCGAGCACGCGGCCGAGACCGTGCCCGTACAGCCTGTCGGCGCTGCGTGGGCAGACCGCGGACGACCGGCCCGCCGCCCCGCTGCATGCCTTGCTGGTCACGGCGCCCATCGTGGCCTGGACGCGCTTCAGCATTCCCACCCGGGCCATTGCTGCCCCGGTGATGGCCGAGCTGCTGCGGCTGTGGCACGAGCTGGTGCTGGCCCCTGATGTGCGTTTTCAGCTGATGCCCTGGCTCTACAGCCTGGATCAGCTGCCGCATGACTTTGCCGAGCTGCGCAAGCTCACCCGCCGCATGGCTGTTTCCACCGCCAACGGCAGCCAGGGACGCGTCGACCTGAAGTCCATGCCCGAGACGGCCGAAATGCTGGCCGACACACGCTTCCTGCTGGGCTGCGTGGTGGTGCCTGACGTGAACCACCCGGTGTTTCGCTGGCAGCTTTTTCGGTGCAGCCCATCGCTCGCGCGAGGACTGCATGAAGGTCTGGGTGGAAGCTACCCGGCCGTTGTTCGAGCCCATGCTGCCTGGCTGCGGCTTCGAGTCCCTGCTGCCCGACGCCTACCATGCCAACCTGCGCGAGTCCGACCGGCTGGTGCGCATCTGGGGCATCAAGGCGGCTGTTCATTACTGGTCCACAGCCCTGGGCGTGGAGGCCGCTTCCATCAAGGCCTCCGTGGCCGGTTTCGGCTACACCCGCGTGGATGAATACCGGATCGGCCTGTCGCTGGGCGAGACCGGCGACGTCGTGCAGGGCATCGTCTGGCCGCTGGGCCCTGAATCCGAGAATGACGAGCCCACGCCGCTGGAGCAGATCCGCAGCACGCTGCAGGAAGTGGGCGTCAGCGACCTGCGGGTCTGGAATGCGCTGATGGAACCCGAGTTCTGCGAGGACTGCGGCTCGCCGTTCTATCCCGACCGCAGCGGCGAACTGGTGCACGTGCAGATGCCCGAAGGGGCCGAGACGACCAGCCCGCATTTCCACTGACGGGCAATCCCGGTACGCCGGGGGCTTTGAGCGCGCCCCGGCCAAGGCTCTGATAATGTCGGAGGACTGTCGTCCTCGAGAGCCTTCCTTGCTGTTCAGCACCCACGCCATCTTCGTCCTGCTCAGCCTGCTGGTCTATGTCAGTGTCACGCGCATCGGCCACCAGCGTCGTGCGCCGTCGGCGGCCCTGGCCTGGGTGCTGTTGCTGGTGGCCTTCCCCTACGTGGGCCTGCCGGTCTTTCTGATGTTCGGTACCCGCAAACTGCTGCGACCGGGGCGCGCGCACCGCGCCGCTTTGATCCTGCCCGCAACCCGCTGTGCGGCATCCCGCAGACCGAACGGGCACCCATCGATATCTGGGCGGGCGAACTGCTGGCCTCGATGGGCATGCCGCCGCCCGCCGTGGGCGGAAAGGTGAGCTTTCAGGCCCAGGGTGAAGAGGCGTTGCAGGCCGTCATCGACCTGATCGACCAGGCCCGGCAACAGCTGCGCGTGGCAACCTTCCTGCTGGGGCAGGATGATCAGGCAGAGCGCATCGTCGAGGCCTTGTGCCGGGCATCGGCGCGCGGGGTGGAAGTGCGGCTGTTGCTGGATGCCATGGGCTGCCTGCGTGTCACGGCCCACCAGTACGAGCAACTGCTGGCGGCCGGGGTCTGGGTGCGGCGCTACATGCCGCTGCTGCACAACCCCGTGCATGGCCGGGCCAACCTGCGCAACCACCGCAAGCTGCTGGTGGTGGATGAGCAGACTGTCTGGGCCGGAGGCCGGAACCTGGCGGGCGAGTACTTCATGGGGGTGGGGATGAGCCCGCCTGGCTGGACCTGAGCTTTTTCCATTGAGGGCCGCTGGTGGCGCAGGCCATCGAGATGTTCGAACGGGACTGGCGGGTGGGCAAGCGCCTGCCGGCCCGCTATCGGCGACGGGCTGCCCGGTATCGGGGCACGGCGCTGGCGCGCGTCGTGGAGCCGATGGCCCAGGTGGCCGACATGCCCGAGCAGCTGATCGCACAGGTGCTGGCCCGGACCTCGTCCAGTGCTTCGTCGTCTGCCATCTCGGAACCGTCGAAGGCATCAGCACCGCTCGGAAGGCATGCAGGTAGCCGAGTCCGCAAGGGCGTCGATATCCCCGGATCAGGCTGCCCTGGATGGTGACGAGCCCAGTGTCATGCTCTCAGAAGGGACGGCTTCTGATGCGAGACATGCTGGCGACATGTCGGCCTCCGTGACGCCTGCAGGCGGAGTGCCGGTGGACGGGACTCTGCTGGATGCCCGGCCGCTGGTGACGCAGCTGCTGCCCAGCGGCCCGGATCTGTTTGACGATACGCTCTATTCGCTGCTGCTGACGGCTGCCTTCCATGCCGAGCGGCGGCTGCTGGCCGTGACGCCGTACTTCGTGCCCGACGAGGCGCTGATGACGGCATTGATGATGGCGGCACGCCGCGGCGTGCAGATCAGCCTGCTGATTCCGGCGCATTCCAACCATCGTCTAGCTGACGTGGCTCGGATGCGGCCCTGCGGCAGCTGGCTCAGGTGGGGCGCACATCCATCTCTACCCGCGGATGTTGCACGCCAAGGTGGTGGTCATCGACGAGGCCATGGCCCCGGCTGGGTCATTGAACCTGGATAGCCGCAGCTTCTTCCTGAACTACGAGATGATGGTGGCCTTCTACCGCAAGACCGAGGTCCGCTGGCTGTCGGACTGGCTGGAAGCGCACATTGCCGAGGCCAGACCCTACCGGGGCGTCCGGCCAGCTGGTGGAAGGACATCCCGGAGGGATGGTCCGCGCAGTGGCCTACCAGCTCTGAGATGGTCCGCGCGGTGGCCTACCAGTCTGAATCAGATCCGCCCGCCCAGTCGACGCCACGGCGATTCTGCAAAGTACGACGCCTTCAGCACGATCGGGTTGGCACGAACGTTCAACATCACCATACGGCCTGCAACACGTTCGATATCTTTTTGATGAGCGTGAAATCTCTCGATCAGGTCGTCGTCATAGAATGCCTCGGCATTCAGCGCCTTCAGTGCATTCGTTTCAGGTGGAAACGGTACTCGCGACCATCGCTGGCCACGGCACCGAAATCGATGCCGTCTTCGCCCGTTTCGGGCTCGGTATAGGTCAGCCCACATGGCGGTTCCAGTGCATGTCGGTGGCGTTGTCGTCGCGGTGCATGATGTTCTTCACTCCAGGAATCGGTCGCTTCATCGGCCCCGGCACGGGACCTCATTCATCAGGTGTTCGGAACGAAGCTGCCGTGTCGTGGCCGGCTTCGTTCCCGGTTGTTCGAAGCCCGCAGACTATCAATCGTTCCCGTTGTATGCCTGTTGAAGCTTGCCGCCGAGCCGGCTGACAGCATCCGTTCGGCCGCCGTCTCACCCGTGTGTGAACGATGTCCTCGTCAGGTGCGCACGAATGGTCGATCCTTGCCGACCGGCGTCGGTACGCAGCTGTGCTGGCGCTCATCCTGTTGTTTTTCTCACCATTCTCTGCGGGCCCTTGGGCCCCATGCGAGAGCACGAACATGAGCAGTGTCATGAAGCAGCTGGGCAAGGCCCGGCGCTGGACCCGGGAAAACGGGCCGATGCAATGGGCTGACACCGCCTGGAAGCGTCATCAGTTCATTCATGCCCGGCAGGCCCACCTGTTCCAGGGGGTGTACAAGAGTTTTGCCGATGCGGTGGCGCATGCACCGGACACAGCACCCACCAGTTATGACAACACCGCATCGGCCAAGCTGTATCTGAATCGTCTTCAGATGGATGACTACGACCATCCGGCGCTCTTCTGGCTGGCTGATGCCATTCATCATGGCATGACGAAGATCGTCGATGTCGGCGGTTCGGTGGGCATCAAGTACTTTGCCTTCAAACCATTCATCGAGTATCCGGCCGACCTGAACTGGCTCGTCATCGACATGCCGGCCGTGGCTGAGGAGGGAAGACGGTTTGCCGAAGAACGAGGTGAGAGTGCATCGCTGAAGTTCTCGGACAGGCTGGCTGACGCCGATGGAATGGACGTGTTCTATGCGTCGGGAGCGCTGCAGTATCTGGAGCAGTCATTGCCCGAGATCCTGGCTGGCATGAAGGAAAAGCCAAAGCGCATCGTCATCAACACGACGCCCATTCACGAGCAGCACGACTTCTTCACGCTCAACAACATCGGCACCGCCTACTGCGGCTACCGGGTGCAGGCACGCGAGCCGTTCGTCCGCGGCATCGAGGCGCAGGGGTACCGTTTGCGTGATCAGTGGCGCAACCTGGGCAAGCGCATGCCTGTCATCGGGCAGCCGGAATACAGCGTCGAGCACTACAGCGGGTTCTGCTTCGATCGGGTGGAGGGCTGAACGCCCTTCAACGCGGTGGCTGTCGATTGCCTCGCGAAGGACCGGGTGTGAGATGGTGGGTGGAGAAGGGGGCGGTGATCGTGTGGCCACTTGGGCTGCGTTCGCATGATCGTGTGAACGCATGCCCGGCCGGTCGAATGCCGATGTCCGGAGTGCGACTTCGTGATACCGGCGTGGCGGGCCGATGAGGTGACGTAGACGCTGGAAGGAAGGGCCCCGGCCGGCGTCCGTTGCCGACCGGGGCCCTTTTCGCATGGCTCGGCGATCAGTGCCTTATCCGTGGGCCTGATGGCTGGGCTTGCCACCCATCATGCTCATGAAGAGCAGCACGATGGCCAGGATGCAGGCGATGATCAGCGTGTAGAAGCCGCCATCCCATCCCAGGTGGTCCACCACGGCACCCATCACGACACCGGCGAAGGACGAGCCGATGAGGTAGCCGAGCAGGCCGGTGAGACCCGTGGCACTGCCGGTGGCCTTCTGGGCACCGGGTCGGCAGCATGCAGACCGATCATCATCACCGGACCATAGATCAGGAAGCCGATCGAGACCAGGGCGATGTTGTCGATGAGCGGATTGCCGGCCGGGTTCTTCCAGTACACGAACACGGCAATCAGCACGCCGAACATGAACAGGATGGTGGCAGGCGCGCGCCGACCCTTGAACACCTTGTCGCTGAGGTAGCCGCTGACCAGCATGCCGGGGATGCCTGCCCATTCATACAGGAAATAGGCCAGACGAGAGCCCTTGTGCGAATAGCCCTTGACCTCGGCCAGATAGGTGGGCGCCCAGTCCACAACACCGTAGCGGATGAAGTAGACGAAGATGTTGGCGACCGCGATCAGCCAGAGGATGCGGTTGTTCAGCACGTACTTGAACAGGATGTCGCGTGCCGAGAGCTCTTCCTCGATGGTTTCCGACGTGGCCTCCTTCGGATAGTCGTTCCGGTATTCCTCGATGGGGGGCAGGCCACAGGATTGCGGCGTGTCCTGCATCAGGAAGAACGTGAAGATGGCCAGGATGATGGCGATGATGGCCGGGAAGAAGAAGATGCTGTGCCACGTGCCGAACAGGTAGATGCCCAGACCGGCCAGCGGGGCGATCAGGCCACCGCCCAGGTTGTGCGAGACGTTCCACCAGGACCACTTCTGGCCGCGCTCATTGGTGGAGAACCAGTGCACCATGGTGCGCGCATACGGGGGGTAACCCATGCCCTGGAACCAGCCGTTGAGGAAGCTGAGCGTGCACATGATGGGAATGCTGCTGAGCACGCCGGGTACCAGGCCGAACGCCAGGCAGATCATGGCGCTGAGCAGCAGACCGATGGTGGCAAAGTACTTGGGGTTGCTGCGGTCCGAGACGTTGCCCATCACGAACTTGCTGAAGCCGTAGGCGATGGACAGCATGGTGAGCACGATGCCCAATTGCGCCTTGGTGTAGCCACTTTCCTCGACGATGTAGGGCATGGCCAGCGAGAAGTTCTTGCGCAGCAGATAGTAGGTGGCATACCCCAGGAAGGTGCCCCAGAAGACCTGCATTCGCAGTCGCTTGTATTCCGTATCGATGCGGTCGGCCGGCAGGCGCGCGACGTGTGGTGCCGGCTTCATGAATCCCATCATGACATGTGTCCTCCTCTTGTCTGCCGTTGAGTTGTTAGGTGCCTTCATATATACACCCGGATAGCAGGATTGCGAGGCAGGGAGGCGGATGGTATAATGATTCATATATAAACATTAATGTTCATTCACAAGTATTCTTATTTCCTGTCCTTAATGTGAGGGTGTGGCGACGGGGTGTTGGTCATGCACCCATGAAATATGGGGCATGCGTGGTTTGAATGCATCGTCCCGGAAGGTGCGCCTGGAATGGCCGCAGGGCGGAGCGTCGGGGAGATGCGAGGGTGCCCGAGCAGGCGGAGGATACGGAGCCGGGTCGGAGGCGGAATGATGGAGGTGCTGCCGGGAGCTCGCACAGGGGGCAGGATAGGGACGCGGGATAAAGGGGGCTGCAGGGGATCGGACCCGTGGATGAAGCGCAGGTCGGCATTGCCGCCGGGTCAGTCATGCCGGCCGGGTGCCTCTTGAGGCGCCTCCGGCCGGCTGGGGCGGGATGTTGCCCGCCCGATGAGGATGGATCAGTAGACCCCTTGCTGCAGCATGGCGTCGGCCACCTTCACGAAGCCGGCGATGTTGGCGCCATCCACGTAGTTGATGCTGCCGTTGTCGCGTTCGCCATAGCGGACGCAGTTCTCGTGGATGTTGGTCATGATGTCGTGCAGGCGCTTGTCGACTTCTTCGGCGCTCCACGACAGGCGCATGGCATTCTGACTCATTTCCAGACCCGAGACGGCCACGCCGCCGGCGTTGCTGGCCTTGCCCGGCGCATACAGCGTCTGGGCGCCCAGGAACACGTCCACGGCATCCAGCGTGGTGGGCATGTTGGCACCTTCGGCCACGGCCTGCACGCCATTGGCCACCAGCGTCCGGGCGTCCTCGGCGTTGAGCTCGTTCTGGGTAGCGCAGGGCAGGGCGATGTCCACCGGCACATGCCACGGAGTACGGCCCTTCTCGAACTTCAGGCCACGCTCGGCGGCAAAGGCCGAGAGGCGTCCGCGCTTGACGTTCTTCAGTTCGAAGATGGCTTCCAGCATCTCGTGGTTGATGCCGGCCTCATGGATGAGGGTACCTTCGAGTCGGACATGGTGAGCACGCGGGCTCCCAGTTCCAGCGACTTGAGCGCGGCGTACTGGGCCACGTTGCCCGAGCCCGAGATGGCCACCCGCTGGTTGCGGAAGTCACGGTTGACGCGCTTGAGCATTTCCAGCGCGAAGTACACCACGCCGTAGCCGGTGGCTTCGGGGCGGATGAGGCTGCCGCCGAAGGACATGCCCTGCCGGTGAAGACGCTGCCGGTCTGGTTGGCCAGCTTCTTGTACATGCCGTTGAGGAAGCCCACCTCGCGGCCGCCCACGCCAATGTCGCCGGCCGGCACGTCGGTGTCGGGGCCGATGGCGGAAGAGCTCCAGGACGAGCGCCTGGCAGAAGCGCATCACCTCACCGTCGCTCTTGCCCTTTGGGGTCGAAGTCGGAGCTGCCCTTGCCGCCGCCCATGGGCAGGGTGGTCAGTGCGTTCTTGAAGGTCTGCTCGAAGGCCGGGAACTTCAGGATAGACAGGTTGACCGACGGGTGAGCGCAGGCCGCCCTTGTAGGGACCGATGGCGGCACTGTGCTGGACCCGCCGTGCACGGTTGACCTGACTTCGCCCTTGTCGTCGACCCAGCTGACGCGGAACTGGATGATGCGGTCGGCCTCGACGAGACGTTCCAGAAGGCCGTAGCCTGCGTAGTGGGGGTTTTTCTGGAGGAAGGGCCAGAGGCTGTTCATGACTTCCTGGACGGCCTGCAGGAATTCGGTCTGCTGCGGATCGCGCCGCTTGACCATGTTCATGAAGTCATCGAGATTTGTATTTCATGGCTACGGAAAGCCTCCGTGAGTGGACGGGCCGGGCAATGAGGGGATCCGGGCGGGCCGGCACCCAGCCGGATGAAGGGCGGATCGTGGCACTCCCGCGGGGGGTACACGATTGTCCAGCGGCCCATATTAATACAAATCGAAATGTGTCCGGACCGTCCCGGAAGGGCTGCACCAGAATGGTTCAACGGCTGCCGTGGCTCGGGAAAGGGGATGGGGCATGAGATAATCAGGCGCCACCCGAGGCATTTTCCGGTTCTGGCGCGGCTTCGCGCCGGGTGGTCCCTGTCGGGGAAGCGGCAGGGGGCCGGACAGCATGCACCAGGATGGTGCATCCGATATTGTGACATTGTATGTCTCGTATTGATGCACGGCATATGCTGCCACCTGCCCGACGCCCTGGCAGAGGCGTCTTGCCGCGCCGGCCCGGAAGCGCGGTGCGTGGCTTCGCCCCCATTTAAACATCACGGAAGACAGGGAAGACATCATGTTCAGTGCCAAACCATTGCTGGAGATGCTGCGCTGGGGAGGCCGCAGCGGTGGCCGCCATCATCGTGGCACTGATGGGCTACGCGATCATCTGGCTGGAATGGGTGCCGCACATGGCCATCCTGACAGCCATGGTCAGCCTGCTCGTGTACGGGCTCTGCCGGGGCGTGCGCTACCGGGCCATGCAGGACTGGATGATCGGTGCGGTCGGGCAGGGCATGGGGGCGCTGTACCTCTTCTTCTTCATCGGGCTGCTGGTCACGGCGCTGATGATCAGCGGTGCCATCCCCACGCTGATGTATTACGGCTTCGGGCTGATCTCGCCGGGCTATTTCTATTTTTCGGCCTTTGCGCTCAGCTCGGTGATCGGCATCTCGCTGGGCAGTAGCCTGACCACCTGTGCCACGGTCGGCATGGCCTTCATGGGCATGGCACACGCCTTCATGCCGATCTGGCCATGACGGCGGGGGCCATCGTCTCGGGGCCTTCTTCGGCGACAAGATGTCGCCGATCTCGGACTACCACGGGCATTTCCGCCTCGATCGTGGGCATCGACCTGTTCGAGCACATCCGCAACATGATGTACACCACGGTGCCCGCCTGGCTGATCAGCGCTGTGGTCTACCTGTGGCTGCTGCCGGCGGTGGCGCCGCATGACCTGAATGGCGTGGTGGCATTCCGGCAGCAGCTGGAGGGCTCGGGCCTGGTGCATCTGTATTCGCTGCTGCCCTTCGTGCTGCTGCTGGGCATGGCGCTGATGAAGATCGACGCCATCGTGACGCTGATGGCCACGATCTTCCTGGCGCTGGGGCTGACCTACTTCCACAGCACGCCGAGTCTGGCCGAGCTGGGGCAATGGTTCTTCAAAGGGGCCTTCGTTCCCCGAGGCCTGGGGTGACATTGCGAAGCTGCTGTCGCGTGGTGGGGTGGAGAGCATGTTCTTCACGCAGACCATCGTGATCCTCGGGGCTGAGCTTCGGCGGCCCTGCTGTTCGCGCTGGGGTGATTCCGCGCTGCTCGACAGCATCCGCAGCTTCCTGACGACGACGGGGCGCGCGACGTTCAGCGTGGCGGCCACGGCAGTGGGGGTGAACACGCTGATCGGCGAGCGGTATCTGAGCATCCTGCTGTCGGGCGAGACGTTCAGCCCGTCTACGAAGCTGCACCTGCACCCGCGCAACCTGTCGCGCACGCTGGAGGATGCGGGCACGGTGATCAATCCGCTGGTGCCGTGGGCGTGTGCGGGTGTTCATCTTCAACGTGCTGGGGTGCCGGTCTGGCACTACCTTCCGTATGCGATCTTCTGCTACATGAGCCTGGTGCTGACGCTGGTGTTCGGTTGGACGGGGGTGACGCTGTCGCGGGTCGAGCCGAAGAAGTGACGTGGGGCCTCTGGGGCGGGAGGCTTTTTCTTCGTCCTGTCTTGCGGAAGACGGCTTCGTTGGAGGGCGCCCCGGGACGGGTGCCTTCCTCGGCTCATGCTGTCCGCTGCGCTCCCAGAAATCGCCTGTGAGCCCCGTCCCGGGGCGCTGCGGCCTGTGTGGTGTGGCTCCTTGCTGGATAGGCTTCGCCTCGCTTTCTGGCTTTGGTCTGCAGAAGGCTGCGCTCATCGTCGAAGGGGAGCAGACGGCATAGAATGGGGCCTTCTTTCACGGAGGGTATTCCCATGAGACTGCTGCACACCATGCTGCGGGTCGGCGATCTGGACCGGTCCATCAAGTTCTACACCGAGGTGCTGGGCATGAGCCTGCTGCGCCAATCGGAGAACCCCGAATACAAGTACTCGCTGGCGTTCCTGGGCTATGAGGGCGGCAACCCGGCCCAGGCAGAGCTGGAGCTGACCTATAACTGGGGGACGACCGAGTACGAGATGGGGACGGCCTACGGGCACATCGCCATCGGGGTTCCGGACGCCTATGCAGCCTGTGAGAAGATCCGCGCGGCCGGCGGCAACGTGACGCGCGAGGCCGGGCCGGTGAAGGGAGGCACGACGGTCATTGCCTTCGTGACCGATCCGGACGGCTACAAGGTGGAGCTGATCCAGCGGCCCGATGACCGGGGGACGGGGACCGGGTTGCGCTGATGCCGCCTGGGGGCGCCCCGCTGCCTTCGGCAGGTGCCGGGGCGCTCTACAATGGGCCGGTTTTCGTCCGGAAGTTCATCGAAGCATCGAAGGAGAGCATGTCATGAGTTCATCCACCTACACGCCACCCGAGGTCTGGACCTGGGACAAGGCCAATGGCGGGAAGTATGCGTCGGTCAACCGGCCCACGGCGGGCGCGCAGTTCGAGCAGGTGCTGCCGGTGGGCGAGCGGCCCTTCCAGCTGTATTCGCGTGGCACGCCCAATGGGCAGAAGGTCACGATCATGTTCGAGAGCTGCTGGAAGCCGGTGTGAAGGAGGCCGCCTACGATCTGTGGGCCATCGATATCGGCAAGGGCGACCAGTTCGGCAGCGGCTTCGTGGCGATCAACCCCAACTCCAAGATCCCGGCGCTGGTCGATCGCAGCGGTCCGGAGCCGGTGAACGTGTTCGAGTCCGGGGCAATCCTTGTGTACTGCCGAGAAGTTCGGCAAGTTCCTGCCGGCTTCGGGCGCGCGCGCGGCGCAGTGCCTGTCGTGGCTGTTCTGGCAGGTGGGCAGCGGGCCCGTATCTGGGGGTGGCTTCGGGCATTTCTATGCCTACGCACCCGAGCGGTATGAATACCCGATCAACCGCTTCGCGATGGAGACGAAGCGCCAGCTGGACCTGCTGGACAAGCTCCTGGCCGAGCGCGAGTACATCTGCGGCGCCGACTATACGGTGGCGGACATGGCCATCTGGCCCTGGTACGGTCGGCTGGTGCTGGGTGAGCTGTACGGTGCCGCAAAGTTCCTGGACGTGGCGTCGTACAAGAACGTGCAGCGCTGGACGAAGCAGCTGGCAGAGCGTCCGGGCGTCAAGCGCGGCAAGGATGCGGTGCATCAGCCGCTGAAGTGAGGCAGGGCGCATCCGGCGGTGCAGCCTGCCCGAGGCAGGCGGTGCAGCCGGGGAATGTCCGGGCGGCAGGGGGCTGCTCAGGGCCTGTGCGGTGGCCGGGAAGGCAGACCATGGAAAGACTTGAGTTGCGGGTGCCCCCGCCGGTGGTGACGCTCGTGTCGGCGTTGCTGATGTGGGGGTTGCGAGGCGCGGTGCCGTCACTGGTATGGCTGGTGCCGGGCCGTGCGTGGCTGGCAGGTGTGCTGGTGGGTACGGGCATGATGCTGGGCCTGTGGGCTGTCTGGAGTTTTCGCAGGCAGCGCACCACCATCAACCCGCATCTGCCGCAGCAGACCGTGGCACTGGTGACAGAGGGTGTCTATCGGTACACGCGCAACCCGATGTACCTGGGCATGCTGTGCTTCCTGCTGGCCTGGGCGCTGTGGCTGTCCACGCCGCTGGCACTGCTGGGCGTGGCACTGTATGTGGGGTACCTGAACCGTTTCCAGATCGGGCCCGAGGAGCGCGTGCTCGAAGAGCGCTTTGGCACGCGCTTCACGTCCTATTGCGCCACGGTGCGGCGCTGGCTGTAGGGCATGACCCCTGCGGATGGTAGCGAGGCATGAAGGGGGCCTCGTTGCCCGTACATCGGTTTCCGGAACGGCCGGCGAGGGAGTCCTGCCGGCCGTGTTGGATCAGAGGCGGTAGCGGAAATACTGCGGGCCGTCCGACCCGTTTTGGACCAAGTAGGGGCCTATGTGGTCCAGGGTGTGCAGGTAGTTCCAGCTGTGCGGCACCTGCCAGGTGTTGCAGACAAGTCGGGAACCGTGATAGCCGATGTTCCAGCATGCACGGAATTGGTTCTGCCGTTCGCCCGGCAGCACGATCAGCTGCAGGGGGAAATAGTTATAGGGGATGGACTTCCATTCGTGCAGTACCTGGTTGAAAGGCACCACTTGGCCCTGCTTGAGTACATAGGGCTCAACGGCCTCATAGTAGACTCGCCCGCTACGCTTGAAGTTCGGGCCCCAGCCGGTTTCGGGACGTATTTCGAAGGTGGTGAACGCGAAGGTACCCAGCGATAGCAGCGGTGTGCCATTGCGGACCCAGCGCAGCGGCTTGATGGGACCCTGGGGCAGCATGGCCCGGATTCCCGTGCGGTAGCGACCAATCCCTTTTCCCACATCGCCCTCTGCCCGCCAGACCTGTTGAATGATCTCCAGTGTGTTTCCCTCAAGGTTCTGCCTTAACTGAAAGGACTCGCGGTTGCTGTCGTTCAGGGGGGAACCACCGGGCATGGCCTGTGACCAAGGGACGGCAACCTGCCGGCCGTCGTCGTTGCCGGTCGAGACGCTGAGTGCGTATGCCAGCACGTCGGCACGTACGCCCCAGGCGGAAATGGGGCGGATCCGGCGCAGGTCGCGGATGCTGCGAATCGTGTCGGACAGGGATTTTCTGTCTCTTGACGACGGAGCACCTGCTTGCGGATGGGTAGCTTCTGGGCGCTGATGTCAGGCGTTGTGTCGCTGGCGGCAGGGGCTTGCGCCAGGGCGAGCGGGCTGAAGGACAGTGCCATCAGCGGGGCCAGAATACGGGGGGACAGCAGGCGTGGCCTGTGGTTCTTCATGGTTCTCTTCCTCCAACGGTCGGCGTGACTGACAGGAGTCACACGTAGGTGCCGGTTCTTGTTGCTGCCCGGCTGCAGGTCGCCGCAGGATTCTTGACCACGAAGACAACCATTCTGCAGGCAAGCTGCAGGGCATGGATGCACTATCAGTCCGTTCGAACTTTCAAGTGTGAAGTTCGTGGATGAGAAAGTCGTGTGTCGACGTTTTTCAGTATATAGAGGGTCTGCAAAATAAGGTTATCCGTGGATGAGATAGCAACATCCGTGTTGCGCGCCATGTGACGGGCGAGTGGCTGCGCGTTGCCGACCATGAAACGTCAGCCTGGTGGCCGGACGGTGAGAGGCGTGGTTCCTCGTTGGGCCGTCCGGCGGGCTCTGCAACGGCCGGGCAGGGTGTCCTGCCGGCCGCGTCAGATCAGGGCTGGTAGCGGAAATACCATAAGTCTGCGTCACCCCTGCTGCCCTCGAGCAGGTAGGGACCCACGTAACGTAGCGTGTGCATGTAGTTCCAGTTGTTCGGTACCTGCCAGGTATTGCAGACGAGGCTGCGGGTAAGGACGACGTTGATGTTGAAGCAGACGCGGAACTGGTTTTCCTGCTCTCCGTTCAACACCATCAATTGCAGGCTCTGGTAGGGGCCGGGGCCTGTCCATTGATGGAGCACCTGGTTGAAGGGCAGGACCTGGCCCTGTTTCAGTTCAAAGGCTTCTGCCGATTGCGGAGAGGCAGCGTGGCGGTTGCGGAAGTTCAGGCTGAACGAGGGCCTGTACTCGGTGATGGTGAAGGCGCTGGTGCCCAGTGATAGCAGCACCTTGCCGTTGCGTACCCAGTGGAAGGGCTTCTGCTTGCCGTTGGGCAGTGTGACGGGAACCTCGGTGCGCGTGCGCTGGAGACCCTTTCCGTCGGTGCCATCTTCCCACCAGGGTTGATAGGTGATCTGCAGCTTGCCGTTGCCCAGCTGGGTCTGCATGACCTGGTAGGGCTGACGGGGGCTGTCTTTCAGGGGCGAGCCGCCGGGCATGGCCTGGGACCAGGGGACGGCGACCTCCTTGTTGTCCTTGTTGTCGGTGGTGGCGGCCAGGGCGCTGGCCACGACATCGGCACGCACACCCTGGGCGGAGATGGGCCGAATCCGGCGCAGATCACGAATGCTGTTGACCACGTCGGACAGGGATTTGGTCTGGTGGCCAGAGGTCTGTGATGCGGCCTGGGAGGCCTGGCTGGCATCCGTGTCGACCTGCGCCATGGCGAGCTGGCTGGCCGGCAGGGCCACCAGAAGGGCCAGAACGCTGGCCGGGAGACGTCGTTGCATGTCTTGCTTCATGGGGTTCGTTCCTCCATCGGTCGGCGTGCTGCGCGAGTGGCAGGCACGCAAAGGTGCCGGCTTTCGTTGCTGCCCGGCTGCAGGTCGTCGCAGGATCCTTGGCCACGAAGGCATGTTCTGCGGTCTGGCTGCAGATCATGGACGCAGCTTCATTGTGTGGTGCTTCGTGAAGGTGAGGTCCATGTATTGGTAAGCGATGTGTCGATAGCTTTTTCGCTATAAATAATATTTACAGATTGCGAGCATCTGCTGCGGTGGGACAACGTCCGGCCGCAGCATGCCTCACCGATGCTGGCGCATGGGGCCATGCTGCCACCAGTGTGATGTCGCTGTGGGGAGTCGGGCTGAGACCGGTCGGGGTCAGCGCGTGGGGTCAGCGTGTGCTCGGGATGCCCAGCCAGGCCTGGACCTGCTGTTCGGCTTCGGCAGCGCGGCGGCCTCGCAGGGCGTTCTGGGGCGTCTCGTTGTTCGTGTTGCCCACGAGGGAAAGGCACGGAAGGACGGTACTGGCCGGGCAGAGCTGGCTGATCTGCCCGAAAGCTTCGCCTTCGCCTGGGCCGGCATGTGTCGTGAAGGGCACGATGGTCTTGCCGGCCAGGTCGGTCTGCGAGAGCCAGGTCTTGACTGGGGGCGGCAGTTGCGCATCCCAGACCGGAAAGCCCAGGTAGATGAGCGGGCAGCTGGCCACGTCGGCTTCGAACTTGCCAAGCTTGGGCAGATAGTTCAGTTCGTTTTCCAGTTTTACCTGTTCCAGGGCGTTCTTGTAGTCACGCGGGTAGAGCATCAGCGGTTTCAGCTCGGCCACGTCGGCGTTCGTGTATTTCTGGATGAGCGAGGCGAGGGTTTCGGTATTGCCGCTGGGCGAGAAGCAGACGATGAGGGCCTTCTGGCCGCCGACCGAGGCAGGCAGGGGCTGGCTGGCAGCTTGCGAGGGCCGGCGGGTTGACAGGGGCTGCATCAGCACGGGGGTGCCGGGGCCCGGGATGGTTGTGTGCCGGATGGCTGCTGCGCTGGTGCCGCCTTGTTGCGAGCCAGCGGCGGCAGCTGCTGCAGCGTGCGGGCGGTGGCAGCGAGGTCGATGGCGACGATGGGACTGGCTGCACCGGGGGCCGGATCCAGCAGCCGGGCGCCTGCCGGCTGGCCCAGGCGTTCGGCGTACTGAATGAGGGCCTCAACCGATTCGGCGTCGTTCAGGTCCACCCGGGTGCTGCGTGACTTGATGCCGGCGCGGCGCAGGATCTTGGCCAGATCTTCTGCGGCACTGGCTGGACGGGATGCGTCGTCGCTGCTGTCTTCCGGGGTGGCGTGGCTGGCAACCCTGCAGGTCGGCCAGACCAGTTGTCTGTCAGTGCCCGGGCGCGGGCGACGGTTTTCGGTGGCGGGGCCGATGCCGATCAGGGTGAGGACTTCTTTCATCGTGGTATGCCCGGGGACAGGGCGGGAGGATCCGGGAGGAAGGGCGGAAAAATGCGGGAAGGTGGCAGAGATCAGCCGGGCGTTCCGTCGGAGGCCGTCACGGTATCGGCCCAAGCCTGAAGCTGCCGTTCGGCCTCGGCCAGCTGCTCGTCTTCCAGCGGGTAGAGCACACCATCTTCTTCGACGCCACCCAGCAGGGCCAGCGGGGGCAGCAGTCGGGCATCGGGGGCAGAGCGTGCGCAGGGTGTCGAAAGGCATGGCCGGGGCCGGGACCGCTGTGGGTGCAGAAGGGGGCAACGGTGTGGCCGGCGAGTGCGTGCTCGGCCCAGCCAGCTTTCACTGGCCGCTGGCAGCTGGTTGGTCCAGATGGGAAAGCCCAGAAAGACCAGATCGTGGTCGGACAGGTTGACCTGGTCGGGCTCCAGCGGCTCGGGGCCGTCCTCGTCATCGTCCAGCCCCAGCAGGTAGTCGGCCGGGCGCTCCAGGGCCATCAGCGTGGCGCCGGTGTGCTTCTGCAGCAGCCGGGCGACCGTTTCGGTGTTGCCAGTGAACGAGAAGTAGACGATGAGGGTGCGGGCAGGCAGGGAAGGAGGACGATGCCGTCATCGTGGTGCAGTCCGGGCGTGGAGCGGGAAAGGGACCCTAATGATAGCCGTGCCGTGGGATCGTGGCCGGGAAACGGGCCTTCGCGGGCCTGGCGGATAGCGCAGGAAATGGCCGCGGGGCGCGGTGGCTCTGAACACCGCGCCCCGCTCGTCGGTCGAGTGAGAGTCTGATAAGGAACCGACGGTCTCCAGCTCTTTCTGATTGTGGACCGGAGCTCCCAGCCGCCACGGCGGTTCCGGCCCCGGCGCAGCGGCCCGTCTGTCAGCGGTGCCATCCGTGCCGGTCGTTCCGCAGAAGGCATGTTTGCCGGGGCCTTCGTTGGACTCGGACGTCAGCGTATCAGCCCTGAACGCAGCAGGTGGTATCCATGAGGTTGATGATTCGTTGTGTTGATATGTCGAAAATCATGGGTTTATGGGGGGGCTTTTATGTAATGCGTCGTATATCTGCCGGCTTTTGCGCAGATCGTGGTGTGGACATCGCTGCATTCCTGAATCGGACATGAAGTCGGCGGCGTGATCCGGGGCAGCTTCGCACTGTGTATTTACAAATCCGGATGCCAATGCGCTTGAAAACACAGGGATGAACAAGGGGCGACGATGAGTTGCCGGGCCGGAAAGGTCATTGGCCGGAGGGACCCGGCCCTCATGTCTGCCGGTAGAATGAAATGTTTCCGATGGTTTCTGCAAAGGATGATTCTGCGATGACCCAATCTTCGAAGCCGGCACTGCCGCCGCTGGAAATCGATGCGGCCGAAGGGCCTTTCCCTCTGGGCATGCCGCCCGAGCGCTTCCTGCGTGACTATTGGCAGAAGCGGCCGGTGCTGATTCGCAGGGCGTTTCCCGATTTCAAGTCGCCCATCCTTCCGGAGGATCTGGCGGGGCTGTCGTGCGAGGAGGGGTCGCTGGGACGGCTGGTGAGCCATGATCCGGCCACCGACAAGTGGACGCTGCGCACCGGGCCGTTTGACGAGGCCGAGTTTCCCGGCATGCCGGACCACGATTGGACGCTGCTGGTGCAGGGACGTGGACAAGTGGGATGCTGACGTGCGGGCGCTGCTGGAGCATTTCCGCTTCCTGCCGGCCTGGCGGATGGACGACGTGATGGTGAGCTTTGCCGCCCGGGGTGGCAATGTGGGTGCGCATATCGACAACTATGATGTGTTCTGGTGCAGGGCGTGGGGCAGCGGCGCTGGATGATCGACAGCCGCCCGAATCCGGACACCACTACCGGGATGACGTACCGCTGCGGCTGCTGAAGCATTTCGATCCGGACTGCGACTGGGTGCTGGATCCGGGCGACATGCTGTACCTGCCACCAGGGGTGCCGCACCACGGCGTGGCGGTGAACGCCTGCCTGACGATCTCGGTGGGCTTTCAGCGCCCTCCAGTGCCGAGCTGCTGGAGGACTATATTGATGTGCTGACCTTCGATGCTGACGAGTCGCTGCGCTACGGCGATGCCGACGTGCAGCTGCCGGCCGATGCCTACGAGATCGACCGGCCGGCGCTGGACCGGGCCTGGACGGCGATGCAGGCGCTGAAGATGGACGATCCGAGCGCTTTGCTGAGTGGTTCGGCCGCTTCATTTCAGCTATAGGGGTGGCGGTGGGGCAGTCCCCCTCGGCCGAGACGGCCAGCGCCCTGTCGGTGGCCGAGAGCGTGGCTGAAGGCGTGGTGTGGGGAGCGGCATCCGTATTCACGCATGGCATGGCGGCGCACGGCGGCGGGCAAGGCCCAGATCTTTGCCAATGGACGGGACTGGGCCTGCGAGTTGCCGGACGACGCAGCACGCATCTGCGCGGCGAACCAGATCGATGCCCGAACACTGGGGGCGCTTTCGCCTGCCGGGCGTGCCCTGGTGCAGCAGCTGGCCGAGGCTGGCCACTATGCGCCGATGGATGAGGACGGGGCGTATGAGGTCGAGGACGACGGCCTGTACGATGATGAGGACATCGGGACTGACGAGTAAGCCCGGCGTGGGCGGCTACCGTGCGCATCCCTGGCAGGCTGACCGCCTGAGGAAGGGGATGTCAGCCTGACGGGAAAGACCGGCCTTGGCAAGATGGGCCTCGGTTGTCCCACGGGGCTGCCGAGGCCCGGGCGCTTCGGATCAGAGGAAGACGCTGCCGGCCATGTCGCCGACCGGGTGGGTGGCCAGCAGGGCGATGACGCCCCAGCCCACCAGTCGGGCGACGGCGCGACCGACCGGGGCGCCGCCCAGACGTGCTGAAAGCCAGCCCAGGCCGGCCAGTCCGGCCAGCGTGCTGATGGCGAGGGCAGGCAGCATCACGTAGACAGGCAGGAGGACGACGACCAGCACCGGCAGGATGGCGCCACAGATGAAGGCCAGCGCTGAGGCTCGAGGCGGCCTGCAGGGGGTTGGTGTCGATGGTCTCGCTCAGGCCGATCTCGTCGCGGGCGTGGGCCTGAAGGTCGTCGTGTCGGGTGAGCGCTTCGGCCACCTGGCGGGCCAGCGCGTGGTCCAGGCCCCGGCTTTCGTAGATGCTGGTCAGCTCGCGCAGCTCGGTTTCGGGGTTGCGGTCCAGTTCCTGGCGTTCCTTGGCCAGGTCGGCCCGTTCGGTGTCCGACTGGCTGGAGACCGAGACGTACTCGCCGGCCGACATGGAGACGGCGCCCGCCACCAGGGCGGCAATGCCCGAGAGCACCAGCGTGCGCCCGTCGGTGCCACCGGCCACCAGACCCATCAGCAGGCTGGCGGTGGAGATCAGCCCGTCGTTGGCCCCCAGGACCCCGGCGCGGAGCCAGTTGTTGCGGCTGCTGTAGTGGCGTTCGGGGTGAATGCTTCGGGACATGGCGACGGGGCAAAGAGAGTTGGGGAAGGCGGTGTCCGGTGGGGCGCACGAGGAAAGATCTGCCCGGGGATGCGGGCCTGGAGCCCGCATCCGGGAGGGAACGCCGGGGCACACCGGGTGCCCCAGTCTAACGGCTATCGAAGTTGCCGTGTCGGCCTTGCCCCTGGCTTTGCTCAGGCCGTGGTGCCGGCTTGCTGTGTGCCGTCGCGTTCGCGGCGCTCTTCGCGCTCCACCTCAGCCTCTTCCTCGGGGCTCATGCGCTGCACGCCGATGCCCGAGAAGGCCATGATGATGGCCGGGATGGGAATGGAATAGTTGAGTACCGCGTAGGGCCATACTCGAAGGCGGTGACGCCCAGCATGGAGGAGGCGAACACGCCGCAGGTGTTCCAGGGAACCAGCACCGAGGTGACGGTGCCGCCGTCTTCCAGGGCGCGCGACAGGTTCTTGGACTTCAGCCGCATCCGGCGGAAGGCCTCGACATACATCCGGCCCGGCAGCAGGATGGAGATGTACTGTTCGGACGTGGTGGCGTTGGTGAGGATGGCCGAGGCGATGGTGGCGGTAATCAGCCCTGCGGCGTTGTGCGCCATCTGCAGGATCTTCTCGACCAGGGCGCGCAGCATGCCGGTCTTTTCCATCACGCCGCCGAAGGTCATGGCCACGATGGTGAGCGAGACGGTACCCATCATGGCGTCGATGCCGCCGCGGTTGAAGAGCTCATCGACCATGGCGTTGCCGCTTTCCAGCGAAGCCTTCCTGCAGCGTCTTGACGGCCATGTCGATGTTGCCGCCCTGCACCCAGACGTGGCAGCCCCAGCCCATGAGGATGCCGGCAGCCAGGGCAGGCAGGGCCGGCACCTTGCGGGCGATCAGCACGATGACGAGGGCCGGGACCAGCAGCAGCCAGGGGGTGATGACGAAGCTCTTGTCGAGCACGCCGAGGACTTCGTTGATCTTGGCGGCATCCAGGTGAGCGCCCTGGAACTGCATGCCCATCACGTAGTAGGCTACCAGTGCGATGACGAGGCCCGGCACCGTCGTGTAGAACATGTGCCGGATGTGGTCGAAGAGGTCGGTGCCGGTGATGCCGGCGGCCAGGTTGGTGGTGTCGGAGAGCGGCGACATCTTGTCACCGAAGTAGGCGCCCGAGATGACGGCGCCTGCCACCATCGGAGCCGGGATGTCGATGCTGTGGCCGATGCCCATGGCCGCCACGCCGATGGTGCCCATGGTGGCCCACGAGCTGCCGATGGCCAGCGTCACGATGCAGCAGATCGAGCAGATCGTGAACAGGGAACATCGACGGCGAGAGCAGTTCGAGTCCGTAGTAGACCATCGTGGCGACGATGCCGCCCCCGATCCAGCTGCCGATGGTCAGTCCGATCATGATGATGATGAGGATGGCGGGCAGCGCCATCTTGATGCCGGCGTAGCAGGCCTCCTCAATGAAGTTCGGTGTAGCCGAAGCGGGAGGCGATGAAGGCGGCGGTGGCCGTGCCGATGAGCAGCGGAACGTGCGGGCTGGCCTTGAGCACGATGACGCAGATGCCCATGATGATGATCATCACCAGCATGGGGATCACGGCGTAGCGAAAGGGAATGGGTGTCTCGTTGATGGTCTGGTTATGGCTCATGGCCGTGCGTCCTTATGTCATGAGGATCATGATCAAGCGGGCCAGAGAATACCGCAGTATTTGGCCGGACTGTCCACTTTCCCCGGGGTTTTTCGGGGTATGGGCAGAGGGCGCCCCGGCATGACGATGCGGGGGCCGTGCACGGGCGGCCGGCGCCGCCCACACTGTCTGGGTGGGGTGGGCCATGGCCCACCCAGGGATGATCACGCCACGCGGCGCATCTGGGCACGGCCACGGCCGCCGCGCACGAAGCGGAACAGGTTCTTCGGATCGTCGCCGTCCGGCACCAGTTCGATGTCGACACCGACGTCGCGCAGCAGGGCCTGCTGGTAGACGTAGCGCAGGGTGGAATAGTCTTCCAGCGCGAAGCCCACCGGAGTCGAAGATGGTGATCTGATCCTTGTCCGGCGACCTTCCTCGGTGCCGGCCAGCACCTTCCACAGGTCCACGACCGGGAAGTCGGCGGGCAGTTGCTGGATGTCGCCCTCGACGCGGCTCTGCGGCTCGTATTCGACGAAGACGCGGCCGGCGCGCAGCACGTCGGCGTGCAGCTCGGTCTTGCCAGGGCAGTCGCCACCACGCCGTTGATGTGCATGCCGGGCTCCAGCATGTCGGGGGTGATGATGGTGGCGTAGAGCCTTGTCGGCGGTGACGGTGGTGACGATGTCGGCGCCCTGCCGGCTTTCGGCGGTCGAGCTGGCGCGGATGATCTTGAGGTCGCTGTACTCGGCGAGGTTCCGGATCAGCTTCTCGGTGGCGTCAGGATCCACGTCATAGACGGCGATCTCCTCGATGCCCAGCTGCGTGTGGAAGGCCAGCGCCTGGAACTCGCTCTGGGCGCCGTTGCCGATCAGCGCCATGCGCTTCGAGTCCGGACGGGCCAGGGCGCGGGCTGCCATCAGCGAGTTGGCACAGGTGCGCAGTGCGGTGGCGACGGTCAGCTCCGACAGCAGTACCGGATAGCCGGTGTCCACGTCGGCCAGCACGCCGAAGGCCATCACGGCATACATGCCGCGCTGGGTGTTGCTGGGGTGGCCGTTGACGTACTTGAAGGCGTAGCGCTCGGCGTTGGAGACGGGCATCAGCTCGATGACGCCGATGTCGGAGTGGTTGGCCACGCGCGCGGACTTGTCGAACTCGGGCCAGTGCAGGAAGTCGTCGCGGATGGTGTCGGCCAGCTCGCCGATGAAGCAGAGGCACGCCGATGTCGTAAACCAGTTTCGACATCGTGGGTACGTCGATGAAGCGGGTCATGGCAATTTCCTTCTAGGGTGCGGTCGGATTCTGATAGGCCGGCGCGCAGTCGTGGAACGGAGCGTTATGGGAGGGGCAGCTCAGGGAGGCACCCGCCCCTCTGGAACTTTGGGGGGGTTCGGAACAGGTCCTCTTGGCGGATCCCCGGAACGCCGTGATTGTTGCCGCGAGAGCTGCCATATTGAAGAAACTTATCTATCACAATCAGCATGTATCAAGTCATTTTGATAGATGTTGATAGGGCATAATACCAATGCTGCAGCGCACATTCAGGGTTATCCCGATGGGGCGCTGAGGTCGGAAAGTCGCGCCAGCATCGCGGGAAAAAGGCGAAATTCCGAAAAGCGACCATGTCGGCGGTTTTGCTGTGTCGCGCGTTGTAACGAGTGTGGGAAACAGGCGGGTAACCGCCAGGGAATACAGGATGAACGACCTGGACAGAGCAGCTGATTGCGCTGTTGCGCGAGAATGCGCGGATGCCGGTGGTGGCGCTGGCCAAGAAGCTGCGGGTGGCACGCGCCACCGTGCAGAACCGGATCGCCCGGCTGGAGCAGGAAGGGGTGATCGTGGGGCTACACGCTGCGCCTGAAGCCCGAGGAGGAAGTGCACCAGATCCGGGCCATCATGAGCCCTGGCGGTGGAAAGCAACCGTGAGGAGGCGGTGATGCGACAGCTGCGCGGCCACGTCAGCGTGGTCACGCTGCATTCGGTCAACGGCCGCTGGGATCTGGTGGCCGAGCTGCGGCTCGACACGCTGGAAGCCTTCGACCGGCTGATCAGCACGATCCGGGCCATTCCCGGCGTGCAGGCCACCGAGACCAGCATCGTGCTGGCCACGTACAAGATGTAGGCGCGGGGCCGGGGCGCTCAGAATGCGCTGCCGGGCTCCTGCAGAAAGGCCTGCTCCTCGGCGCTGGAGGGACGGCCCAATGCGGCGTTGCGGTGCGGGTAACGGCCGAAGCGGTCGATGATCCGCTTGTGGGCGTGGGCAAAGCGGATGTTGCCTGTCAGCCCGCTGGCCTCGAAGAGACGGACGGATTCCACCTGCACGCGCGCCGATTCGCTGTGCATGTAGGGCATGTACAGGAAGGCCCGCTGCGCGGGTTCCAGCGCCAGGTCGGCTCCCTGGTGGACGGCTTCCTGGGCCGGGGACCAGCGCCATGCCGTCTGGGGCGAAGGCGCGGGTCGTTTCGGTACAGGTTGCGCGAGAACTGGTCCAGCACGATGATCTCGGCCAGCCGGCCCGACGGGGTGGCGCGCCATGACCACAGCTCGCCGGCGGCGGCCTGGACATGCAGGGTCAGGAAGCGGTCGCGGATGGAGGCATCGAAGGCCGGATCCTTGCTGAAATGCTGTTTCGGCGAGGCTTCCTTGAACCAGAAGTGCAGGACGGTGTCCGGAGCGGGCAGGGGTGGCTGCGTGTCGTCATGTCGTGCAAGGGGCGGGCGCGTGGAGGCGGGTGGCGTTGCGTGTGCCGACGGGGCGCGCCAGTGGTGTGCCAGTGCCGCAGCCGCCCGGCGGCGGTTCGGGGTGGATGGATGCCGGGCGGGAACCGGGAAGCCGAGCAGAAATGAAAAAGCAGCAGGGGCGTGAGCCAAGGCTGCTCTTGAATCTGGTGGGCGATACTGGGTTCGAACCAGTGACCCCTGCCGTGTGAAGGCAGTGCTCTACCGCTGAGCTAACCGCCCGGAAGGAAAGGTGCCTTGCGAAGCACCGCATCCGGTAAGCCGGCAGTATAACCGGAAATTCGGTTTGGTCAAAGCGAAGATGTAACAGGCGTGAATGTTCTACCATCGGCCCCATTCTTCTTCGGCTTTTCATCACTGTCCTTCCATGACTGCCAACGCTTCATCTGCTTCTTCCGCACCAGCCACCTCTGCCCGCGTGCCGGGCCGCGTGCGCACCCGCTTTGCCCCCAGTCCCACCGGCTTTCTGCACATCGGGGGCGTTCGCACGGCGCTCTATGCCTGGGCCTTTGCCAAGCATCATGGTGGCGACTATGTGTTGCGCATTGAAGACACGGACGTGGAGCGTTCCACGCCCGAGGCCGTGGCCGCCATTCTGGAAGGGCTGGACTGGCTGGGGCTGGACGCCGACGAGGGGCCGTTCTACCAGATGCAGCGGATGGACCGCTATCGCCAGCTGCTGGACGAGATGCTGGCCGATGGCCGTGCCTACTACTGCTATGCCACGCCCGAGGAGCTGGAGGCCATGCGCGAGGCGCAGCGGGCCAGGGCGAGAAGCCGCGCTATGACGGTCGCTGGCGGCCCGAGAACGCTGCCGGCAAGCAGCCGCCGGCGGATGTGAAGCCGGTGGTGCGCTTCCGCAATCCGGATGACGGCGTGGTGGTGTGGGACGACATGGTCAAGGGGCGCATCGCCATCGGCAATGCCGAGCTGGACGACCTGGTGATTGCCCGATCGGACGGCACGCCCACCTACAACTTCTGCGTGGTGGTCGATGACCTGGACATGGGCATCACCCACGTGATCCGCGGTGACGACCACGTCAACAACACGCCGCGGCAGATCAACATCCTGCGGGCGCTGGGTGCCGAGCCCCCATCTACGGCCATCTGCCGATGATCAACGGGCCGGACGGGCAGAAGCTTTCCAAGCGGCACGGCGCGGTGTCGGTGCTGCAGTACCAGGGAGGATGGCACCTGCCGGATGCCATCATCAACTACCTGGCGCGGCTGGGCTGGAGCCACGGCGACGACGAGATCTTCTCGCGCGAGCAGCTGGTGCAGTGGTTCGACGGCACGCACCTGTCGGTGTCGCCGGCGCAGCTGGATTTCGACAAGTTCCGCTGGGTGAACCAGCACTACCTGAAGGCGCTGCCCGATGCCGAGCTGGCGACCGAGGTGGGGCGTCGCCTGCAGGCACGGGGCATCCCGGCCACGCTGGGGGGGCAGCCGGTGACGGCCGAGGCGCTGGCAGCGATGTATGCGCTGCTGAAGGACCGTTCTCCCACCTGGGTGGCGCTCACCGACTGGGTGGCGCTCTTCTTTGCGCCGTCCGCCCCGGAGGCCGAGGCGCTGGCAGCGCGACTGACCGAGCCGGTGCGGGCCGCTGTGGCGGACTTCATGGCCGGGCTGCCGGCGGCGGCTGGCGACAAGGACGCCATCGGTGCGCTGATGAAGACGGTGCTGAAGACGCACGGGCTGAAGATGCCCCAGCTGGCGGTGCCGCTGCGGCTGATGGTCTTCGGCGTGGAGCAGACGCCCTCGGTGGATGCCATGCTGGCGCTGCTGCCGGCGGCCGAGATCGAGGCGCGGGTGCGGGCGCATCTGGCGGGCTGAGAACGGGAGTACAGGCATGGCAGGCAACACACTGGGGCGGCTGTTTGCCGTCACGACCTGTGGCGAATCGCACGGGCCGGCCATCGGCTGCGTGATCGACGGCTGCCCGCCGGGCATGGCGCTGGACGTGGCCGACATCCAGCCCGAGCTGGATCGGCGGCGGCTGCACTCCGCGTCGTCACGCAGCGCCAGGAGCCCGATGCGGTGGAGATCCTGTCCGGCGTGTTCGAGGGACGTACCACCGGCACGCCCATCGCGCTCGTCATCCGTAATCAGGATGCGCGCAGCCGCGACTATGGCAACCTGGCCGAGACCTTCCGGCCCGGCCATGCCGACTACACCTACTTCCAGAAGTACGGCCTGCGCGACCACCGTGGGGGCGGGCGCTCGTCGGCCCGGCTGACGGCGCCGCTGGTGGCGGCCGGTGCGGTGGCCCGCAAGTGGCTGGCCGAGCATCACGGCATCCGGATCCGTGGCTACCTGTCGCAGCTGGGCGAGATTGCCGTGCCGTTCCGTCGCTGGGAGGATGTGGGTCAGAACCCGTTCTTCGTGGCCGATCAGGACAAGGTGCCGGCGCTGGAGGCGTACATGGACCAGCTGCGCCGCGACGGTGATTCGTGCGGGGCGCGTGTGGAGGTCGAGGCCAGCGGCGTGCCGGTGGGTTGGGGCGCACCGCTCTATGATCGGCTGGATGCCGACATTGCCCACGCGATGATGGCCATCAACGCCGTCAGGGGCGTGGAGATCGGCGCAGGCTTCGGGCTCGGTGGCCCCAGCGCGGCTCGCAGCATGGTGACGAACTCACGCCCGAAGACTCGTCGGCAACAGGGCGGGCGGCATCTGGGTGGCATCAGCACCGGGCAGGACATCCGCGTGTCGCTGGCCATCAAGCCCATCCAGCATCGCATCGAGCGCCGCTCGATCGACCGTGAGGGCAAGCTGGTGATGATGCAGACCCTGGGTCGGCATGATCCCTGCGTGGGCATCCGCGCCACGCCCATCGTCGAGGCGGTGTTGGCGCTGGTGCTCATCGATCACTGTCTGCTGCACCGTGCGCAGTGCGGTGATGTAGATTCCGGTCTGGCGCCGATTCCGGCGTCGGCCCCTCCCGCAATGAGGATCTACTTCCCATGGATTCATCCCGGACGATGAAGAGAAAAGGTCTGACCCGTGCCCGCCGGTTTGCGCTGGCTGCCCTGAGCGGCAGCCTGCTGCTGACGGCCTGTACTTCCGTGCATACCACCAGCGAAGGTGCCATTGGCCTGAAGCGGCGGCAGATGATGTCGCCGCTGGTCTCGGAGGCGCAGCTGGATCAGAGCGCGCAGGTGGCCTATGCCGAGGTGCTGCAGAAGGCGAAGTCGGACGGCGGGCTCAATACCGATCCGGCCATGACCGCCCGGGTGAGGGGCGGTGGCTGACGCATCATCCCGCAGGTGGGGGCGTTCCGGCAGGATGCGCTGAAGTGGCAGTGGCAGGTCAACGTCATCAGAGTCCGACGAGCTCAACGCTACGGTGCATGCCGGGCGGCAAGATCGCGTTCTACAGCGGCATCGTCAGCAGCTCAACCTGACCGATGATGAAATCGCGGCCATCATGGGGCACGAGATTGCCCATGCGCTGCGCGAGCATGCCCGTGAACGGGCCTCGGAGCAGGCCACGGCCGGCCTGCTGATCAATGCCGGTGCAGCCGGCTTCGGGCTGGGCAGCAGTGGCGCGGACCTGGGGCGTCTGGCCTATCAGACCACCTTCGGGCTCAAGCACAGCCGTCAGCACGAGACCGAGGCCGACCGCATCGGCGTGGAGCTGGCGGCACGGGCTGGCTACGATCCCGCGCGCAGCCATCACGCTGTGGCAGAAGATGGCGGCCCGCAGCGGCGGCAAGAGCCAGCCCGAATTCCTGTCCACGCACCCCTCGGCCAACACGCGCATCAAGGATCTGCAGGACTATTCGGCCCGGGTGCTGCCGCTGTATCAGGGGCAGGGACGCTGAGCTTTCCCGGATGCCGAAGTTATCGGCCTGCGTGGCATAATTGCGGGATGCTTATACCGCCCGTACCTTTGACGACAAGTTGTGGGACGCCCATGTCGTCCGTCAGGAACCCGATGGCGGCAGCCTGCGCTGGCACATCGACCGTCACCTGCTGCATGAGGTCACCAGTCCGCAGGCCTTCGAGGGCCTGCAGCAGGACTCCGCGCGCCGTGGCGCCTGAATGTCAACCGGCGGTGGTGGACCACAATGTGCCCACCACCGGCCGCGAGACAGCATTGCGCGATCCGGTGGCCCGTCTGCAGGTCGAGACGCTGGGTGACAACGCCCGCAAGTATGGTCTGACCTGTTTTCGACATTGCCGATCGCCGACAGGGGCATCATGCACGTCAGTGGGCCCGAGCAGGGCGCCACGCTGCCGGGCATGACGGTGGTCTGCGGGGACTCGCACACCAGCACGCACAGGGGCGTTTGCCGCACTGGCGCACGGCATCAGCACGTCCGAGGTCGAGCACGTGCTGGCCACGCAGACGCTGGTGGCGCGCAAGTCGCGCAACATGCTGGTGCAGGTCGACGGCCGGCTGCCGGCAGGTGTCACGCCCAAGGACGTGGCGCTGGGCATCATCGGCCGTATCGGCACGGCCGGCGGCACGAGCTATGCCATCGAATTCGGCGGCTCGGTTTTTCCGTGAAATGTCCATGGAAGGCCGGATGACGGTCTGCAACATGGCCATCGAGGCTGAGCGCGCGCAGTGGTCTGGTCGCCTTTGACGACATCACGATGAACTACCTGCGTGATCGTCCCATGTCGCCGCGCGGTGCCGACTGGGACAAGGCCGTGAGCTACTGGCGCACGCTGCGCAGCGACGAGGGGGCACGCTTTGACCGCGTGGTGCAGATCGACGCTTCCGAGCTGCGCCCCTACGTCACCTGGGGCACGTCGCCCGAGATGGTGGTGTCGGTGGAGGATCGGGTGCCCGATCCGGACCGCGAGAAGGATGCCGTCAAGCGCGAGGGCATGGAGCGGGCGCTGCGTTACATGGGTCTGACACCCAACACGCCCATGACGGCCATCAAGATCGACAAGGTGTTCATCGGTTCGTGCACCAACTCGCGCATCGAGGATCTGCGCGCGGCGGCTGCCGTGGTCCGGGGGCGCCGTCGCGCCGACAACGTGAAGCTGGCCATGGTGGTGCCGGGCTCGGGTCTGGTGAAGGCGCAGGCCGAGGCCGAGGCTGGACCGGATCTTCCGCGAGGCAGGCTTCGAGTGGCGCGATCCGGGCTGTTCGATGTGTCTGGCCATGAACGCCGACCGGCTGGAGCCGGGCGAGCGATGTGCGTCGACCTCGAACCGCAACTTCGAGGGTCGGCAGGGTGCGGGTGGTCGTACCCACCTGGTGCAGCCCGCCATGGCGGCGGCGGCCGGGGTGTTCGGTCATTTCGTGGATGTTCGGAGGCTGTGACGACATGAAGGTATTCAACGTGCACCGTGGCAAGGTCGTGCCGCTCGACCGGGCCAACGTCGACACCGACGCCATCATCCCGAAGCAGTTTCTGAAGTCCATCAAGCGCTCGGGCTTCGGTCCGAACCTGTTTGACGAATGGCGCTATCTGGACGTGGGCGAGCCCGGCAAGGACAACAGCAAGCGTCCGCTGAACCCGGATTTCGTGCTGAACCAGCCGCGCTATGCGGGCGCTTCAATCCTGGTGGCACGCGAGAACTTCGGCTGCGGCTCGTCGCGCGAGCACGCGCCGTGGGCGCTGGATGACTACGGCTTCCGCTGCATCATCGCGCCCAGCTTCGCCGACATCTTCTACAACAACTGCTTCAAGAACGGGTTGCTGCCGCTGCGGATGACCGAGTCCCAGGTGTCGCGCATCTTCGACGACGTGAAGGCCTTCGTCGGCTACGAGCTGATCATTGATCTGCCCGAGCAGGTGGTGCGCACCACGCAGGGCGAGGTGATCGGCTCCTTCGAGATCGACGCCTTCCGCAAGAACAACCTGCTCAACGGGCTGGACGAGATCGGGCTGACGCTGCAGCACGCCGACGACATCCGGGCCTACGAGGAGCGGCGTTTCCGGGCCGAGCCCTGGCTGCAGGCCAGCCTGGGGCATTGACGGCGCAGGCGTCATCATCCATCCGGATGCCGGGGCAGGCTGCCCCGGTGTTCCCATCGAGTCGGACCATCAAGGGCCAGACCTGCCGGCGCATTTCCGGCGGGCTCTGGCTTTCATGTTTTGAAGGACAGGAGGAATCGAAATGAAGATTGCAGTACTGGCCGGTGACGGCATCGGTCCCGAGATCACCGCGCAGGCGGTTCGGGTGCTGGAGGTGCTGGCCCGTGACGGGCTGGACGTGCAGACCGAATCGGCGCTGGTGGGCGGCGCAGCCGTCGATGCCACGGGCGATCCTCTGCCCGAGGAGACGCTGCGGGTGTGCGAATCGGCCCGTGCCATCCTGTTCGGTGCGGTGGGCGGCCCGGCTTACGACAAGCTGCCGCGTCCGCAGCGTCCGGAGCAGGGGCTCCTGCGGCTGCGCAAAGCATTTCGACCTCTTTGCCAACCTGCGCCCGGCCATGGTCTGCCGGAGCTGGCCGAGGCCAGCCCTGCTGAAGGCCGACATCGTGGCCGGTCTGGACATCCTGATCATGCGCGAGTTGACGGGGGACATCTACTTCGGGCAGCCTCGGGGCATCCGCACCAACGAGGCCGGCGAGCGCGAAGGCTTCGACACCATGCGCTACAGCGAGTCCGAGATCCGTCGCATTGCGCAGCGCGGCTTCGAGGCCGCCCGTCGGCGCCAGCGTCGGCTGTGCTCGGTGGACAAGGCAAATGTGTTGGAAACGACCCAACTGTGGCGTGATGTCGTCACGGAAGTCGGCAAGGACTATCCGGATGTCGAGCTTTCTCACATGTACGTGGATAATGCGGCGATGCAGCTGATTCGCCAGCCGCGTCAGTTCGACGTGATCGTCACCGGCAACATGTTCGGCGACATCCTCTCGGACGCTGCGTCGATGCTGACCGGCTCGATCGGCATGCTGCCTTCGGCCTCGCTCAACGCCTCGGGCTTCGGCATGTACGAACCGATCCACGGGTCGGCGCCGGACATCGCCGGTACCAACAAGGCCAATCCGCTGGCCACCATCCTGTCGCTGGCCATGCTGCTGCGCTACTCGCTGGACGAGGAAGCGGCGGCCCGCCGGGTGGAAGCCGCCGTACGGAAAGTGCTGGCCGATGGGGTGCGTACGGCCGATATCGCGCGTCCGGGTGATAAAGTGTCAAGTTGCACCGAAATGGGCGACGCCGTGGTGGCAGCGCTCTGAGCGCCAGGAATCCGGCCGAGGAACAAAGCAGGGAGAAAGCATGAGCAGGAAGTATCGGGTTGGTCTGGTGGGCTGGCGTGGCATGGTGGGTTCGGTCCTGATGGACCGGATGCGCGCCGAGAAGGACTTCGATCTGTTCGATCCGGTGTTCTTCAGCACGTCGAACGCGGGTGGCAAGGCGCCGATGGGCGATGCGCCGCTGGGCGATGCCCGACATCAAGGCCCTGTCCGCGCTCGATGCGATCGTCACCTGCCGGGCGGCGACTACACGCTGGACGTTCATCGAAGCTGCGCGCAGCCGGCTGGAAGGGCTTCTGGATCGACGCGGCGTCGTCGCTGCGGATGGATGAAAAGGCCGTGATCGTGTTGGATCCGGTCAACCGTCATGTCATTGATGCGGCCATACAGACCGGTAATCAGGGATTTCATTGGCGGTAACTGCACGGTTAGCCTGATGATGATGGCTCTCGGCGGTCTGCTGCAGGCGGATCAGGTCGAGTGGGTCACGGCAATGACCTATCAGTCCGCCTCTGGCGGTGGTGCTCAACACATGAGGGAGCTGGTCAGTCAGATGGGCGCAATCCACGCATCGGTGGCAACCGAGCTGTCGAATCCGGAAGCAACATCTCGGACATCGACCGTACGGTCGCCGAGACCATGCGTGCGACGGATTTCCCCACCAAAGCAGTTCGGCTTCCCCGGCAGGGCAGCCTGCTGCCTGGATCGACAAGGACCTGGGCAACGGCATGTCGCGAGGGTGGAAGGGCGATGCCGAGCTGAACAAGATGCTGGGTCGCACGCCGGAAAACCACATTCCGGTCGAGACATCTGCGTTCGGGTGGGCGCCATGCGCTGCCACAGCCAGCACTGACCATCAAGCTGCGCGAGGATCTGCCGCTGCCGCCATCGAAGAGATGCTGGCGAGGTGCCAACGACTGGGTGCGTGTCGTGCCCAGCGATCGTGAGGCGTCGCTGGCCGAACTCACGCCGGCAGCCGTCACCGGCAAGCTGCACGTGCCGATCGGCCGCCTGCGCAAGCTCACGCTCGGCAAGGGCTACCTCAGTGCCTTCACGGTCGGCGACCAGCTGCTGTGGGGGGCCGCCGAACCGCTGCGCCGGATGCTGAGGATCGTGCTGGAGCGCCCGCTGGCTGCGTGATGACCGCTTGAGAGTTGACTGAAGTTTCCCTGGCCCGTTTCCCGGCGGGCAGATTCCGCCAGGCCATCAAAGAGTTTGTTTCGTTCCAGTTCCTGTAAGAGGTGGTACCTTGTCTGAACAGCCCCGCAGTAAATTGCATTCGATGACGTCTGGTGGCTCGGGCGCAGCCAGATGGCGACTGCGGTTGCCGTCGCCACGGCGATTCTGTCCGAGGGTGGCGTCACGTCCGCCGAGGCTGCCGGTCTCGGCCGCCTGACCGTCCAGTCCGCATTGGGACAGCCGCTGCGCGCCGAGGTGGAAGTCACCTCCGTCAGCCCTGACGAGGCCGAATCGCTCAAGGCACGGATCGCCTCGCCCGAGGCTTTCAGCCGTGTGGGTCTGCAGTACAAGAGCGCTGTCCGGCGTGCGCATGGACGTCGAGAACCGGGGCGGTCGCTACTTCATCAAGGTCACTTCAGCCGGCTCATCAACGATCCCTTCGTGGATCTGGTGGTCGAGCTGAGCTGGGCGTCGGGCACGTTCAGCCGTGAATACACCTTCCTGCTGGATCCTCCGACCCAGCAGAACGCCAACCAGAGCCAGCCGTTCGGGCAATGCACCTGTGGCCGCGCCGCCACGGCAGCCGCTGCCACCGGCGCGGCCGCGTCCGGCAGCAACGCCGTGCGCACCATCGATCCCTGCCACCGGCCGCCTGGTCAACCAGGGGGCGCGGTGCACAGGGCCGTTCGCAGGCTGCCAGCCAGCCGACCGAGGCCAGCAGCAGCCGGCTGCACAGGCCAAGGCTGGTCGTGACGCCAGCAGCGAGGCGGCACCGTCACGGTGGGTCAGGGCGAGACGCTGGGCATGATCGCTGCCCGCGTGCGTCCGGCCAGCGCCACGCTGGATCAGACCATCGTGGCCATCTACCGCACCAACCCGACGGCGTTCATCCAGAACAACTCAACCTGCTCCGTCAGGCCGCACGCTGACCATCCCGTCCGAGGGCGAGATCGCCGCGATCGACAGCACCGAGGCTGGTCGCCAGCTGCGCATGGCGGCGCGCGACTCCCGCTCTACAAGGAGCGCATGGCCGGCACCACGCCTGAAGTGGCTACGGGCAACGCAGCAGCACCGCCAGCGGTGCCATCAGCGCGAAGGTTGATGATGAGCGCGGTGGTCAGGCCGGCAGCCAGGACCGCACTGGAGCTGAGCCGCTCGGAAGGTGGCAAGGACGAGCAGGGCAGCGCCGTCGGTGCCCGTGATGCCGAAGCCAGGTGGCCCGCGAGGCGCGCTCAAAGGAAGCCAGCAGCCGCATCGCCGAGCTGGAGAAGAACGTTGGCGCCCTGAAGGCATGCTGGAGCTGAAGGACAAGTCGCTGGCTGACCTGCAGGCTCAGCTGGAGAAGCCCGCGTTGCCGGTGCCCAGGTCAGCGGCACGGTGGCTGCAGCTGCCTCGGCGGCTGCCGACAAGGCCCGCGACGCCGCCAGCAAAGGTGGCTGACAAGGCTGCTGCCGAGAAAGCGGCTGCCGGAAGGCTGCGCCCGAGGCTGCGACCAGGCTGCGGCTGACAAGCTGGCTGCCGAGGCCAAGGCCGCCGCCGACAAGGTCGCTGCCGAAAGGCTGCCGAGAAAGCGGCTGCTGACTGCTGCCGAGAGGCCGCTGCGAGAGAGGCTGCCGACAAGGCTGCGGCTGACAAGGCCGCCGCAGACAAGGCTGCTGCCGAGAAAGCCGCGGCTGAGAAGGCTGCCGCCGAGCAGGATCGGTCCAAACCGGCCGAGGGTGCGGACAAGGACGCCGTCGAGCGTGCTGCTGCCGATGCCAAGGCCGAGGTCGACGCGCGTGACCAACGGCGATGCCGAGCAAGTCAGAGACATGCCCAGCCCGCGCCGGTCAACGACGGCGAGAGAGCAGGGCGGCCTGATCGAGGACTGTCGCGAATTCCCCTGCTGCTGCCGGGTCTGGGCGTAGCCGCCCTGGCTGCAGGTCTGGAGCTTCTGGATGCTGCGTCGCCGCCGCCGCGAGGATGACGGCTTCTCCGACAGCATCAGCGCCGACGAATTCAGCGCCAACTCGCTGTTCGGCACCACCGGTGGCCAGAGCGTCGACACGATGACCGGCGCCAGCACGCAGATCACCACGATCAGCGAGAGCACGCCGACCGAGGTTGACCCGATCGCCGAAGCTGAGGTCTACATCGCCTACGGTCGCGAGACCCAGGCCGAGGAAATCCTGCGCGAGGCGCTGAAACGCCAGCCCGAGCGTCAGGCCATCCGCCTGAAGCTGCTGGAGATCTACTCGGGTCGCAAGGACACGGTGGCCTTTGGCCAGATGGCGCGCGAAATGCACGACATGACCGGTGGCCTGAACGAGGAATGGTCGAAGGTGGTGCAGATGGGTGCCGCCCTGGATCCGGACAATGCACTGTACGGTGATGGCACGGCCGATCTGGCTGCGCCCTCGCCGGTGGCTTGCGGCAGCGGCGCATGCCGCAGGTGCCGCCGCGGTTGCTGCTGGCGTGGCCGGTGTGGCCGCCGCTGCCGAGCCGCAGCATGTCGAACCGGAAGCCCCGGCCGTGTCGTCGCCCTCAATGGATGAAGGCCGGCCTTCGATGGCGGCTACGACAAGCCGGCTGCCGAGGCTGAAGTCGAAGCCGGTGCAGACCTTCCAGTCGACCCGTTCCGGTCCGCTGTCGGCCATGCCGGGTGTCGAACTGCCCTCGCTGGATCTGGATGCGCCGCTGGACACTGGATGAGGGTCCGAGCACCGTCACCGATCTGAACATCGACACGACCATCACCGAGTCGCTGGACATGGGCCATGCGTCGGGCGGTGAGGGTGACGGCCTGGGCGCCATCGGCCTCGATCTGTCGCCGTCGACGATCTCCGGTCCGATCACGATGAGTGGCGCGGCTTCCAGCCAGTGGCGGGAAATGCCTCGAAGCTGGATCTGGCCTCCGCCTACGTCGAGATTGGTGACAAGGAAGGTGCCCGCGAACTGCTGGAAGAAGTGATCAGCGGCGGCGACGCCGCTCGCAGCAGCGCGCTCGCGAACTGCTTGCCGATCTCAGATCGACGCTTCCGACCCGATGAGCTGCCCCCGCACGGCGAGAACTTCGACTACCACCCTCGTCCTTCGGGATGACGGTGGCAGTTTCGTTTGGGCGCTCGTTGCGGGGCCTGGACGCGGGGATGGTGCGTTCGGGCAGAATACCGGACGGACACACCTCGGGGAGTGACGATGGACGACGATCTGACGGGCGACAGGCAGGGCAGAGGCGGGGCGGGCTGAGGGCGTGCTGCCGGCTGGCGGTGCAGAAACGCAGCCTGCCGACGGGCAGATGGGTGATGTGCCGCGTCATCGCTGGGTCTGCGGCGTGTCCTACGATGGCTGGGATTTCTGCGGCTGGCAGAAGCAGCCCCCGATGCCGGGCCTGGCGCCGTCGGTCGAGACCACGGTGGAAGCGGCGCTGTCGGCCGTGGCAGGGCAGACCATCGACATCCGTTGTGCCGGACGTACCGATGCCGGGTGCACGCGCTGGAACAGGTCATCGAGTTCTCCACCACGGCGCAACGGCCACCCACGGCTCGGGTAGCGGGTGCCAATGCCCATCTGCCGGATACGGTGGCGGTGCGTTGGGCTGCGCCGCTGGCGCCGGATGCCGATTTCGACGCCCGTTTCTCGGCCCGGGAACGCACCTACTGGTATGTGCTCATCGACAGCCCCGTGGCGCCGCCGCTGTGGCAGGGGCGTGCCGGCTGGACGCATCGGCCGCTGGACGTGGCGCGGATGCAGGCCGCAGCCCGGTCGGTGCTGGGCACGCATGATTTCAGCAGTTTTCGGGCCTCGGAATGCCAGGCGGCCACGCCGGTGCGCACGCTGACGGAGTGGACGGTGGAGCGCCATGGCGCTTTCGTGATGATGCGGCTGACGGCCAATGCCTCTGCATCACATGGTGCGCAATCTGGTGGGCTCGCTGGTGTATGTGGGGGACGGGCGGCGCCCGGTGTCGTGGCTGGCCGAGGTGCTGGCTGCGCGCTCACGGTCAGCCGGGGCGCCGACGTTTGCGGCCGGAGGGCTGTATCTGGCGTCGGTGCGCTATGACGAGGCCTGGGGGTTGCCTTGCACGGTGCGTCCGTTATCGATGGCGGAGCTGGTGTGATGGACTCTTCCTGGTCGTGACAGGCTGAAGACGACTTCGTTGAGGGCGTCCCCGTGCCGGGGTACCTTCCTCGGCTCATGCTGTCCGCTTTGCTTCCAGAGCGCCTGCGAGGTACCCGTCCCGAGCGCTTCGGGTAGTGCCGAGCGGGGGCCCTGGGTGAAGCTATCCATCGGCAGGTCCTATGCTTCTGTGGGATTCCGGGTGCAGGCAGCCTGGATGGGAGCCGACAGCCAGGAGAAAGGGATGACAGTGCAGCGTACGCGGGTGAAGTTCTGTGGGCTGAGTGCGTCCGCAGGATGTGGATACGGCGGTGGCGCTGGGGGTGGATGCTGTCGGGTTCGTCTTCTATCCGAAGAGTGCGCGCTGCGTGACGCTGGATGAGGCAGCGGTGCTGCGGCGGCGTCTGCCGTCGTGGGTGCGGGCGGTGGGGCTATTCGTGAACGAGCCGCTGGATGCCATGTGGGAGGGTGTGCGTCGGGTGGGGCTGGATGTGGTTTCAGGCTCACGGGGACGGAGACACCGCAGGTGCTGGCCGGACTGGGCGGGCAGGGGTGTCCGTTACTGGAAGGCGCTGCGCATTGGTGGGCAGGTGGCGGATGAGGGCGCACCGCGTGGCTGCAGGCAGGGGCGGGTGCCGGCGGATGCCCGGGCGCTGGATGAGGCACTGGGGCTGTTCGGGCAGGCGGAATGCTGTCTGCTGGACAGTGCCGGTCCGGGTTTTGGTGGCACGGGGCATGCGTTTGACTGGTCGCTGCTGGAGGGGCGTTCGCAGGCCGGATCGCCCCGTGACAATGCACCGCGCCTGGTGCTGGCTGGCGGATTGAGGCCCGAGACGGTGGGCGAGGCGATTCGTCAGGTGGGGCCTTTTGCGGTGGATGTGTCCAGCAGGATTCAGGGGGACGATCCAAGGAAGAAAGACACGGTTAGAATGGAGCGTTTCATGACAGCCGTGCTGCAGGCCGATGCGGATCGGGCGCAGGCTGGTTGAATGGTTTTTCTATCGGAAGGTGTGATGACGACTGATGCCTATGATTTTCCGGATGCATCCGGGCATTTCGGCCCTTATGGTGGCCTGTTCGTCTCCGAGACGCTGATCGGCGCGCTCACCGAGCTGCGCGAGGCCTACGAGCGCTACCGCCATGATCCGGACTTCCAGGCAGAGTTCCGTGACGAGCTGGAGCACTTCGTGGGCCGGCCCAGTCCGGTCTATCACGCGCGGCGCTGGTCGCAGATGCTGGGCGGGGCGCAGATCTACTTCAAGCGTGAGGACCTCAACCACACCGGGGCTCACAAGATCAACAACGCCATCGGTCAGGCGCTGCTGGCGCGGCGCATGGGCAAGAAGCGCATCATCGCCGAGACGGGTGCGGGCCAGCACGGGTGGCCACGGCCACGGTGGCCGCGCGCTACGGGCTGGAATGCACGGTGTACATGGGCTCGATCGACGCCGCTCGCCAGCGCCAGAACATCTACCGGATGAACCTGCTGGGCGCGAAGGTGGTCGAGGTGGAGTCGGGCTCGAAGACGCTGGAAGGACGCGCTCAACGAGGCGATGCGGGTGTGGGTGACAAACGTCGACGACACCTTTCTACATCATCGGCACGGTGGCCGGGCCCGCATCCGTACCCGATGATGGTGCGCGACTTCCAGGCCATCATCGGCCAGGTGCCGGGTGCAGATGCCGGCCTATGCGGGGCGACAGCCGGATGTGGTGATTGCCGCCGTGGGCGGGGGCTCCAATGCCATCGGCATCTTCCATCCGTACATTCCTGACGCCGCCGTGAAGCTGGTGGGTGTGGAGGCCGCCGGAGACGGCATCGAGACCGGCCGGCATGCGGCCTCGCTGCAGTGCGGCGTGCCGGGTGTGTTGCACGGCAACCGCACCTATGTGCTGCAGGATGCCGACGGGCAGGTCATCGAGACGCATTCGGTGTCGGCCGGGCTGGACTACCCGGGTGTGGGCCCCGAACACGCCTGGCTGAAGGATTCGGGACGTGCCGAGTACGTGCCCATCGACGATGCCCAGGCGCTGGCAGCCTTCCACGACTGCTGCCGCATCGAGGGCATCATTCCGGCGCTGGAATCCAGTCATGCGCTGGCCGAGGCGGTACGACGCGCGCCCACCATGAGCAAGGACGAGATCATTCTGGTCTGCCTGTCGGGCCGGGGCGACAAGGACATGCATACCGTGGCCCAGCGCGCGGGCCAGAGCTGGGCCTGAGAGGCATGATCCGGGGTGCCTTCTGTCGTGAAGGGGCATGTTCCGGCGCCTTTTCCTTTCATCCGCACGCATATCGTTCCATCTGGCATGAATACACCTGACACGAAGGCGGCCCCGACGGGGCATGCCGGTTCGCCGCGCATTGCCGCGGTCTTTGCCGAGAAGGCGCGGCAGGGCCGCGCCGCACTGATTCCGTCACGGCCCGGTTTTCCCGAGCCCGAACAGGCGCTGGCGGTGCTGCGCGCGCTGGTGGCAGGGCGGCGCCGACATCATCGAGCTGGGTGTGCCGTTCTCCGACCCGGCGGCCGATGGCCCCACCATCCAGCGGGCCAATGACCGGCGCTGGCCACCGGCATGAGCCTGACCAAAGGTGCTGGCGCTGGTGGCCGAGTTCCGCCGCGAGGACCCGACGACCCCGATCGTGCTGATGGGGCTATTGCAACCCCATCGAGGCGATGGGCATTGAGACCTTGCCGAAGCGGCTGCAAGGCCGGGGTGGATGGCGTGCTGGTGGTGGATTGCCCGCCGGAAGAGGCCCGGGACTACGCAGCCGCCTTGCGCCGCCGTGCCATCGACCTCATCTACCTGCTGGCGCCCACGTCCGGGTCGGATCGTCGCCAGAAGGTGGCGGCAGTGGCCAGCGGCTACGTCTACTATGTCTCGCTCAAGGGCGTCACCGGGGCAGGCAATCTCGACACGGACGCCGTGGCACGTGCACTGCCGGCCATCCGTGAGGCGGTACAGTTGCCGGTGGGCGTGGGCTTCGGCATCAGGATGCGACCACGGCTGCCCGCGTGGCCGAGTTTGCCGACGCCGTCATCATCGGCAGCCGCCTGATCGAGGTGCTGGAAGCCGGTGATCCCGCCGGTGCGCCGGCCCGTGCCCAGTCATGGCTGTCCGAGGTGCGCAGCGCCATCGACGCCAACCCGAAGCGGGGGGCTTCGGCCTGACCCTGTCCCATTCGCCGATGGGCCGGGACGCGCCGTCGCGTGCCGTCCGGCCCGTCCCAAACTCCTGATTCCTCATTCAGAAGGAACCCGATCCATGAGCTGGTTCGACAAGATTCTGCCGCCGAGACTCAAGCGCCCAACAGTTCGTCCCTGCGCCAAGCAGGTGCCGGAGGGGCTCTGGGTGAAATGCCCGGCCTGCGATGCTGTTCTCTACTCCACCGAGCTGGAAAAGAACCTCAACGTCTGCCCGAAATGTGAGCACCACATGCGGCTTCGCGCGCGGCTGCGCCTGGAGCGCCTGCTGGACACGGAAAACCGCAAGGAGCTGGGGCAGGACGTGCGTCCGGTCGATGCGCTGAAGTTCAAGGGTTCGCGCAAGTACACCGACCGTCTGTCGCAGGCGGCCAGCGCGTCCGGCGAGACCGATGCGCTGGTGGTGATGGAGGGCACGCTGGAAGGGCTTCCGGTGGTCGCTGCCTGCTTCGAGTTCGACTTCATGGGCGGCTCGATGGGATCGGTGGTGGGCGAGCGCTTTGCGCGTGGCGTCGAACGGGCGCTGGAAAAGCGTTGCCCGTTCATCTCGATCGCGGCCTCGGGCGGCGCGGATGCAGGAAGGCCTGCTGTCGCTGATGCAGATGGCCAAGACCACGGCGGCCCTGAGCCGTCTGGGCGCCGAGCGGCTGCCGTACTTCTCGGTGTTGACCGACCCCACCATGGGCGGTGTCTCGGCCAGCTTCGCCTTCCTGGGCGATGTGGTGATCGCCGAACCCAACGCGCTGGTGGGCTTTGCCGTCCCGCGCGTCATCGAGCAGACGGTGCGCGAGAAGCTGCCGCCAGGCTTCCAGCGGGCCGAGTTCCTGCTGGAGAAGGGCGCCATCGACATGATCGTGCACCGTCGTGACATGCGCCAGACGCTGGCCGACCTGGCGGCGCTGCTGCAGAAGCAGCCGCCGGTAGTGCGCGAGCCCAAGATCGAGCCGCCGCCCGAGCCGGCACCGACGCCTGCACCCGCGCCTCCAGCCGCCTGAGGGACGCCCATCGATGTCAGCCTTTACGCTGCCGACCACGCTGGATGGTTGGCTGACGCTTCGGAAACGCGGCACGCCAAGCCCATCGACCTGGGGGCTGGAGCGCGTCGGCGAGGTCTATCGTCGGCTGGGCATCCAGCTGCCGGGCGTGAAGTTCGTGGTGGCCGGCACCAACGGCAAGGGCTCCACCTGCGCCATGCTGGACGCCATCCTGCGCGCGGCCGGCTATCGGGTGGGCTGCACACTCGCCGCACCTGCTGCGCTTCAACGAGCGCATCCGCATCGATGGCGAGGAGCTGTCCGACGAGGCACTGCTGCCGCTCTTCGAGCAGGTCGAGCTGGCGCGGGCGACGTGTCGCTGTCGTACTTCGAGTTCACCACGCTGGTGATGCTGCTGGCCTTCGCGCGAGCCGCTGGACGCGGTGGTGCTGGAGATCGGTCTGGGCGGGCGGCTGGATGCCGTCAACACTCGTGGATGCGGACTGCGCCATTGTCACCAGCGTGGCCATCGACCATGCGCAGTGGCTGGGCAACGACCGCGGACCATCGCACTGGAGAAGGCTACATCTTCCGGCCGGACAGGGCCTGCCATCTGCAGCGATCGCAGCCGCCGCAGAGCCTGGTTCGTCACGCCGAGGAGATTGGTGCCGACCTGTGGCTGCTGGGGACGTGACTACAACTATGCAGGGCGATCGCCAGCAGTGGGCTGACAGGGCGGGGCACGCGACGCAGCGGCCTGGCCTATCCGGCGCTGCGCGGAATGAACCAGCTGCTCAACGCCTCCGGCGTGCTGGCTGCAGCTGCAGTCCGTGCGCAGCCAGCTGCCGGTCAGTGCCCAGGACATCCGACGCGGCCTGTCGCTGGTCGAGATGCCGGGACGCTTCCAGGTGCTGCCGGGGCAGCCCACCATCATCCTGGACGTGGGGCACAACCCGCATGCTGCCGGGCATCTGGTGGCCAATCTGGGCAACATGGCTATCACCCGGCCACCTATGCGGTCTTCGGCATGCTGTCCGACAAGGACATCGATAGCGTCATGCCCACCTGGCCAATCGTGGACCACTGGATCTGCTGCGATCTGCCCGGGCCGCGTGGCACCACCGCGCAGATGCTGGCCGATCATCTGCACATGGCGGGCATCGACGATCTGGTCGATCGCAGAAAGGGCATCGACCGCAGTGTGGTGTGTTCACCACGCCGACGAGGTTGCGTCTGGCGCGCAGGCAGGCTGGGGACGGATGATAGAATCATGCTTTGGCTCGTTTTCTCACGGTGGCGCTTTGCCTTGCCCGCTGCGCGAGGATCTGTCCGCCACGCCCCCTCGAATTGATGTCGCGCCCGAAATCCCGCAACGGTTCCGACTCCGCTGCCGACGCCTCGCTGGCCGAGAAGAAGAAGGCCCGCCATCGCCTGGTGGGCGCGATCGCCCTGTGTCTGGTGGCAGCCGTCGTCGTGCCCATGCTGCTCGAATCTGAGCCGCGCACCGGCCTGCGCTCGCTGCCCATGACGCGTCGAGGCTGCGGCCAACTCCACCGGGCTGACCAGCCCTGGATCTGCCCGCCGGTGGCTGACGAGGCCGCCCGTTCCGTCATGCCCGACCAGGTGGTGATGCTGGAAGAGGGCGCTGCCGGGCAGCCCGCCGCATCCGGTCAGGGGCACCCTGCACCCGGCGATCAGCCGTCGGTGAACCCTGCCGACCTGAGCGCAAGGACGGGTCAGGATCCGAGACCCCCGCCACGCCCGCCGTGCCGCCGTCCTCCCCGCAACCGGCCCGTTCCGCAGCATCCGACACCGCGGCTGGCCGGGGACGTGCTGCGGCGGGGCAGGATGCGACCAACCAGGCCCGTCCGGCCCGGCCGGCCACGTCCCCGTCCGGCAACACGGCCCAGCGCCCGGCCAATGCCCCGCTGCCCAAGCCGCCGCCGATGACACAAGGGGCGCAGTCCGATGCCGACAGCCGCCCCGACGTGTTGGCCCGCCTCATTGACCAGGTCGATTCGGGCAGCAATGCAGCCCGCCCGACCGCCCGACAGCAGTCGCGCCGCTTCCTGGTGCAGGTGGGGGCCTACAGCAACGTGAAGAGCGCCCGCGCGGCCGTCGATCGTGTGGCCAAGGCCGGCTTCAATGCCTATCAGAAACGGTCAAGACCAGCAATGGCGACTGGATCCGGGTGCGCGTGAGGGCCGTTTCGCGTCACGTGAGGACGCCGAACAGGCCCAGCAGGCACTCAAGCGGGCCGGGGTCACCGCCGCACTGATCGCCCTCTGACCTTCCTTCAACCGATACGGAGACGCCCATGTCCACCTGGTTTTGCCAGCGCCACCCTCTGGGACTGGGGCCATCGGTCTGGTGGCCGTGCTGTCCATTCTCATGGGTCTTTGGCGCGGTTTCGTGCGCACCGCCTTCGGCCTGGCGGCCTGGGTGCTGGCCTTCCTGTTCACCGCTCCCGTCTCGGCGCTGGTGGCCCCCTGGGGCCGGTTTCTCCATGCCGACCCTGGTGCTGCAGGTCATCGTCTTTCTCGTGCTCTTCGTCCTGTGCCGCTTTGTGGGGGGCATGGTCAGTCGTGCCATGCGGGCCATCGGCCTGGGCGGGCTTGATCGCTTCTTCGGCGCGCTGCTGGGCGCGGCGCGTGCGGCCGTCATCATCACGGTCGTGGCCATGGCCTGCGTCGTTGCCATGAAGCAGGGCGTCCCTCTGGACCTCTCCTGGCAGGACGCGCATGCCCGGCCACTGCTGGACGGCATGGTCGAGGCCGGTTTCAGATACTAGGGCTATTCCAGTCCCCAGCCGTGAGCCTTCGGCCCACTTGGGCCATGGGTTCGCGTGAGTCAGGTTTTTCTTCTCTTTGAGCGGGGCATCATCATGTGCGGAATCCTGGGCCTGGTCGGACAGGCGCCGGCCAACCAGTTGTTGTATGACGGACTGCTGCTTCTGCAGCATCGGGGGCAGGACGCGGCCGGTATCGGCACCAGCAGTGGTCGCACCTTTGCGGTCCACAAGGGCAGCGGACTGGTGCGGGACGTCTTTCGCACCCGCAACATGCGGGCGCTGCCTGGCTGTACGGGCATTGGCCATGTCCGCTACCCCACGGCGGGTTCGGCCGTGAGTCTGGAAGAGGCGCAGCCCTTCTACGTGAACGCCCCTTTCGGGCATCACCCTGGCCCACAACGGCAACCTCACCAACACCGAGGCGCTCAAGCAGGAACTCTTCCAGCGCGACCGTCGGCACATCAACACCGACTCCGATTCGGAAGTGCTGCTGAACGTGCTGGCGCACGAGCTGGACAACCGGGCGCAGGGCGTGACGCTGGATCCGGACACCATCTTCCAGGCGGTGGCCGCGCTGCATGGCCGGGCGCGTGGCGCCTATGCCTGTGTGGCCGAGATCGCCGGCTACGGCCTGCTGGCCTTCCGTGATCCGCTGGGCATCCGGCCGCTCTGCTACGGCGTGGCCGAGGCCGAGAACGGTCGTACCGAGTATCTGGTGGCGTCGGAATCGGTGGCGCTGGAGGGCCTGGGCTTCCGGCTGGTTCGTGATCTGGAGCCTGGCGAGGCCATCTTCATCGACCGTGACGGGGGCTTCCATAGCCGGGCCTATGACAAGGCCGGCCCGCTGTCCACCTGCATCTTCGAGTACGTCTACTTCGCACGCCCCGATTCGGTGATCGACGGCGCCTCGGTCTATGACGTGCGCCTGAGGCTGGGCGAGAAGCTGGCAGCCACGGTCGAGCAGCAGCTGCGCCTTGAGGACATCGATGTGGTCATCCCCATTCCCGAGACCTCGCGTCCGTCCGCCATGCAGCTGGCCGGCCGTCTGGGGCTGGCCTACCGCGAGGGCTTCATCAAGAACCGGTACGTGGGCCGCACCTTCATCATGCCCGGCCAGGCTGTCGCCAGAAATCGGTGCGCCAGAAGCTCAACGCCATGAGCATCGAGTTCAAGGGCAAGAACGTGCTGCTGGTCGACGATTCCATCGTGCGGGGCACCACCTCGCGCGAGATCGTGCAGATGGCCCGCGAGGCCGGCGCCAACAAGGTGTTCTTTCGCCTCCGCCGCGCCTCCGGTGCGTTATCCCAATGTGTACGGCATCGACATGCCCACCCGCGGCGAGCTGATCGCTTACGAACGTGATGACGACGCGATCCGCGACGCCATCGAAGCCGATGCGCTGGTCTATCAGTCCATCGAGGCGATGAAGCAGGCTGCGTGGGATTCCGGCGCCCGTGCCACGCGCTTCGATGCCTCCTGCTTCGATGGCGTCTACTGCACCGGTGATGTCACGCCCGAATCGCTGGCGGCGCTGGAAGCGTCGCGCAAGAAGGCGGACGAGGCACGCCGGGCAGCCGACGCGGCCAGCTGACGCATTTCTGGCCGGAACAGGGGCCGGCCAGAGCATTTCGAGGGAGCAGCAGTGCGTCTGCGAGACGCGCCGCTGCTGTCTTCATCTCACCGCCGGAGCTGCCCGCCTGCGGGGTTTCCGGCGCTGGGTTCTCTCCATCTTTCAGGAACGATGACATGACCAAGCCTGCCGATACCCACACTCATCCGCACGATCCGGCCGCTGCGCCGACTGCCCCGGGACACGGCAGCGCACGGCGTGCCCCCTGGAACGAACGCCTGGCCGACGTCAGCCTGGAGACCCTGGCCGTGCGTGCCGGTTTCGAGCCGGGCGAGTTCGGTGAGCACTCCGAGGCCATCTACCTCAGCTCCAGCTTCGTTCACGACAATGCCGCGCACGCCGCCGCCAAGTTTGCCGGCGAGGTGGATGGCTTTCATCTATTCGCGTTTTCGCAATCCCACCGTGCGGGTCTTCCAGGACCGTCTGGCCGCGCTGGAAGGCGCCGAGATGTGCCTGTCGGCCGGCTCCGGCATGGCGGCCATCCACGCGGTGGTCATGAGCCTGACCGGGCAGGGTGACCATATTGTTTCCTCGCGCTCGGTGTTCGGCACCACGGTGCAGCTCTTTGCACTCTTCGAGCGCTATGGTGTGCAGTCCACCTATGTGGACATCGCCGACCTGAAGGCCTGGGAGGCCGCCATCCAGCCGGGCAAGACGCGCTTCCTGTTCGTCGAGAGCCCGGCCAACCCGTCCACCGAGGTGGCCGACATTCGGGCGCTGGCCGAGCTTGCGCATCGCCATGGGGCGCTGCTGGTGGTGGACAACACCTTTGCCACGCCGGTGCTGCAGCGCCCGCTGGAACTGGGCGCCGATGTTGTCGTGCATTCGGCCACCAAGTATCTGGATGGTCAGGGCAGGGTGCTGGGTGGGGCCAGTGCTGGGCAGCCAGTCCCTACATGAAGGAGAAGCTTGAACCGGTGCTGCGCTACACGGGTCCGGCGCTGTCGGCCTTCAATGCCTGGATCCTGCTGGGCGGCTTGCAGACGCTGCCGGTGCGCATCCGTGCCCAGTCCGACAGCGCCCTGGCCGTGGCGCGCTGGCTGGAGGCCCATCCGGCCGTGGCGCGCGTCTATTATCCGGGTCTGCCCAGCCATCCGCAGCATGAACTGGCCAAGCGCCAGCAGAGCGCTTTGGCCCGGTGCTGGCCTTCGAGGTGAAGGGCACGACCCCGAAGTCACTCGTCAGAACGCCTGGCAGGTGGTCGACAGCTGCCAGGTGGTGTCGGTAACGGCCAACCTGGGTGACGTGAAAACCACCATCACGCACCCGGCCAGCACCACCCATGGCAAGATGAGCCCCGAGGCGCGCGCGGCCGCCGGCATCGGCGAAGGCCAGCTGCGCATGGCCATCGGTCTGGAATCGCCCGAGGACATCTGCGCCGACCTGGAGCGCGGGCTGTCCAAAGCCGTGTTCTGATTGTTTTTCCGGATTTTTCACTCTGACCCTTCCTTTTGAGACTCTGAACATGATGAAGATCTTCTCGCACGCCGGTTTCCGGACTCTGGGTGCTGCGCTGGCGGTTTCGGGCGGCCTGGTGCTGGCAGCCGTGCCCACGGTCGGTGTCCAGGCGGCTGATGCTGCACAGGCGACGCAGGCTGGTGACGTTGCACCGGCTGCCCAGCCCATCTGGATCGACGTGCGTACGCCGAAGGAGTTCGACGGCGGCCATCTGGAAGGCGCTCACAACGTGCCGGTCGAACAGATCGCCGGGCAGATTTCGACGCTGGTGCCCAACAAGGACACCCCGGTGATGCTCTACTGCCGCAGCGGCCGTCGCGCCGAGCAGGCCCTGCAGCTGCTGCTGCAGCAGGGCTATACCCATGTCGAGAACAAGGGGGCTACGCCGATCTGCTGAAACAGCAGCAACAGCAGCAACAGCAGCAACAGCAGCACGCAGCCGAGGTGACGCTGCGGCGGGCATGGCCCCGTCCTTCATCAGGCCCGCGTGCTTCCGATACCGTGCCCAGACGTGCCTGCTGGGTGACCCCTGGCGGGGATCGGTATCCGCGGGCTGCTTTTTAATCGACCGTCGTGCACGTCGACGGCGACGCTAGGGAAGCTATCCCCTGCACCTGAGCATGCCTGGGCCCTGCATGTGGCTGAAATGCCTGTCGCAACGGGCGCACGCCGGTCGCCGGCCGGCTGCCAGCCTCCGCCACTGGTGCGCCCCAGGCCCGACCGACGGACAGGCCGGGCTGCGCAACGCCTGAAAATTCCTGCTTTTTCGAATATTCATTCAGGCAGGGAACAGCAATGGCGGTCTTGGCAGGCAGAACACAGCGGGTGCTGGCCAATGGGGTTTACAGTGGTCTGGCCGTGGCGGCGGCGCTGGGGGCACTGGCCCTGGGCAATGCCCTGCGTCATAGCCTGATGGCGCCAATGCCGGCCCAGACGGCTGTCAGCGCGTCGCCCCAGGTCGACGATGCCCGTGGTACGGGTCATGCGGCCGTGGCCGGGCTGGATGCCGGGGCGCTTCGGCATGCCGGGCAGGGGGCCGCGCCCTCGGCCGCGCTTTCGCGTCCGATCTCTGCCCTGAGCCGCTCTCAGGGTTCCGATGTGCCGGGCAACGCCTTGGCGAGTGTCCGGGCCACGTCCCCACGACCGCTGCTGGCCACGATGCCGGCGCTGGAGATCACGCCGCTGCGCGAGATTCCGCTGGGTCTGGTGGGCGATGTGGCAGGGCTGGCGCAAGCCCGTGACTTCATGCTGGTCCTGGGGGCCGACGGCCGGCTCTGGGCACGCGGCCTCAACACGCGGGGACAGCTGGGCGTGGGCATTGCCCAGGCCCAGGTGAACGATTTCCTGCCCCTGCCGGGCCATGACTATCAGGCCGTGGCCGTCGGCGGTGCCCATGCGCTGGCGCTGGATCGTCAGGGCAATCTGTGGGGGTGGGGGGATGACCGATATGGCCAGCTGGGCCGCGGACGGGTCAATCACACGCCGCAGGACAGGCCGACACGCATTGCCCGCGACATCGTGGCCATCGCTGCTGGCGATCGGCACAGTCTGGCGGTGCGCAAGGATGGCGCGTTGCTGGCCTGGGGTGAGAACCGCTGGGGTGAGGTGGGCAATGGCAGTCAGGAGACCATCACCGACCCTGTCGTCATCGGTCAGGGCTTCCGTTCGGTGGCGGCCGGGGCCGGCTACTCGCTGGCCATCGACCGTCAGGGCCGACTCTGGGCCTGGGGACGGGGCGAATCGGGCCGCCTGGGCACGGGCAACGAGGACGACCAGTCCCGGCCGGTCCTGATCGGGGGCGGCTATCGCAGTGTCACGGCTTCCACGGCCCAGTCGTTTGCCATCGGGCAGGACGGGGCGCTGTGGGCGTGGGGCAGCAACCTGCTGGGCCAGCTGGGCGATGGTACTCATGAAGATCGGCTGAGCCCGGTGAAGATCGGCAGCGGTTATGTGGCCGTGGCTGCGGGCGGCGCTCATGCCGTGGGTCTGCAGCGTGACGGCAGTGTCTGGGCCTGGGGCAGCAACGGCGTGGGCCAGCTGGCGGATGGCAGTCTGGACGATCGGCTGCGCCCCGAGCGGATCGGTCGTGGCTACGACTTCATCGGGGCTGCCGGCGCTGCCTCGACGCTGGCCCGCCGTGATGGGGTGCTGCGCATGGCGGGGGCCAGACTGCTGCAGTGATCGGGTAGGAAGGCCGGGCACTGTCGATCACCCAACGGAGCGCTGGCAAACGGAATGCCCTGGCCGGCTTTTGGGTTATATTTGTCGCACGCCGGCCGTTCATCCCGCCGGGGCGGCGCCCGGCATCTTCTTCCGTCTGTTGCTCGCCATGATTCCAGCCCACGAAGCCCTCAAGATCCTTCAGGCTGGCAACAGCCGTTTCGTCGCCGGCTTGGGGGGCGTCTCTCTGGCCACCAACCAGGCGCGCCGCAGCCAGCTCATCATGAAGCAGACCCCCTTTGCCGTGCTGCTGGGCTGTGCAGATTCCCGCGTGCCAGCCGAGCTGGTCTTCGATCAGGGGCTGGGCGAGCTGTTCGTCATCCGCGTGGCCGGCAACATCGTGGCGCCTTCGCAGATCGGCAGCGTCGAGTTTGCCGTCGAGCGTTTCAGCACCCGGCTGGTGGTGGTGCTGGGCCATTCCAACTGTGGTGCCATCTCGGCCACGCTGGATGAGCTGAAGCTGCCCGCCAAGGGGCGTTCCCCAACCTGCGTGCCGTGGTGGACCGCATTCGCCCATCCATCGAACCCCTGCTGGAAACCGAGCTGGCCAACGATCCGGAGCGGCTGAAGCGGCATGCGGTACGCGCCAACATCCGCCACGCGGCCAACCACCTGCGGCACGGCTCCCCCATCCTCGAACACTGGATCGCGCATGAGGGGCTGCTGGTGGTCGGGGCCGAATACTCGCTGGAGACCGGCATCGTCGACTTCTTCGACGGCATGCCGGACGCCGCGCCACCGGCGGTACCGGGGCTGCCGTCGGCCGCCTGACTTTGGGCAGCCTGTCTTCTCGTCTTTACGGTCTGGGCTGGAAGCCAGGCAGCGCGAGATCGAGATCTGGCCAGACCCAGCAAACCAAACCGAAAGCCAAACCACGCCAGGCCAGATCAGGGACACTTCAAATCAGGCCTGACCTGATTCCCGGCCCCCTGACGTCTCAGCGCCAGTCCGACAGCGGATGTGCGCCGTCGTGGTGGTCGCGGAAGTGGCTTTCGATGAACTTCTGCTCCACGGCGGCCAGCGTGGGCGGATCCCATTTGGGCGACCGGTCCTTGTCGATGAGCAGCGCACGCACGCCCTCGGCAAAGTCATGGGCCGCGCAGCAGCTGATGGCCACGTTGTACTCGATGCGGAACACGTCGGACAGCGCGCGGTGACGGCAGCGGTGCTGCAGTTCCCTGGCCAGCGCGGCCGAGGTGGGGCTGCCGCGCCGGAACGTGTCCACGGCCGTGGCCAGCCATTCGTCACCCTCGGTGGGCAGGGCCAGCAGACGCTCGGCCGTGTCCTTCAGGCTGGCCATGCCCACGGTCTTGCGAATGAGGTCGAAGTGCTTGCGCAGGTTGGACGGCGCGCGTTCGGCCTTGCTTTCATGCGCATCCAGCAGGTGGGTCATCTGGGCCTTGTTGGCCGCCGTGTCGGTGCCCCAGTGCGCCTTCAGGATGTCGGCCAGCACCGCATCGCGGGCCGAATCGTCAATGCAGAAATCGCCCATGCCGGAAAAAGAGCGCGTCCGAGGCGTTCATCGGCGCTCCGGTCAGTGCCAGGAAGAGTCCGGCCCGGCCCGGCAGTCGGCTCAGGAACCAGCTGCCCCCCACGTCAGGGAAGAGACCGATGCTGATCTCGGGCATGGCGATGCGGGTCTCGGGGGTGACCACACGGTGCGAGGCGCCGGCAAGCAGGCCCAGGCCGCCCCCCATGACGATGCCGTGCCCCCAGCAGAGCACCGGCTTCGTGCAGGTGTGAATGCGATAGTCCAGCGCGTACTCCAGGAAGAAGAAGCGCTGCGCGTAGGGATTGGGGCGGTCTCCGTATTCCTTGATGGAATGGTAAAGGTCCCGGATATCACCGCCTGCACTGAATGCGCGCGACCCGGCGCCATCCAGCACGATGGCGACGATGTCCGGATCCCGGATCCATTGCTTGAGGCGCGGCAGCAGCTGCTCGACCATGGCCAGTGACAGTGCATTCAGCGATGCCGGTGCGTTGAGGCGGGCATGACCGATGCGCCGGCCATCGGCTGTGGCGGGTTCCTCGAAAATGACCACGTTCTCTTCTGTCATGACGATGTGCGTTCCTGTCTCCCCCGCAGGCCGGGGCAAAAATAAGTCCCTGATTACTACCACAATATTAACCGGGCGGTCAGCGTGTCGAGGGCGCTGCCTACGGGAAAACGGAAAGATGCCGGATCCGTCGACAGTCTCCGGCTGCGCATGTGCCTGGTGGGGAGGGGCATGAATGCTAAACTCCGTCAAATCATCCTGACCCGCAACGATGCTGGAGAAGACGCATGAAAGTACGCAGTGACTCCTTCGTGGCTGGCCAGCCGCTGCCTGATGCGCTGGCCTTCGCGCGCCCCGATCCCACCTCGCGGGTAACCCTTTCCGACAATCGCAACCCGCACCTGGCCTGGGAGGATGTGCCCGAGGGCACCCGCTCCTTTGCCGTGCTGTGCATCGATCATGACGCGCCGTCTCGGCCCGATGACGTGAATCACCCCGACCGGGAGGTGCCGGCCGACCTGCCGCGCGTGGCGTTCATGCACTGGACGCTCATCGATCTGCCGCCCGAGCTTCGCTCGGTGGGCGAGGGCGTGTATTCCAGCGAGGTCTCACCCCGTGGCAAGCCGGGGCCGGAACTGCCGGATGGCACCCGCCAGGGGGTGAACGACTACACGGCCTGGTTTGCTGCCGACCATGACATGAACGGCGACTACTATGGCTATGATGGCCCGTGCCCGCCGTGGAACGACGCGCTGACGCACCGCTACGACTTCATCGTGCATGCGCTGGATGTGGAGCGCCTGCCCATTGAAGGGCGTTTTGACGGTCGTCAGGCCATCGAGCTGATCAAAAGGCACAGTCTGGGATCAGCCAGCGTGGGCGGCACCTACACGCTGAATGCCCGCCTGCGGGCCACGCAAGCCGGCCGCTGATCTGACGCCTTCCGTCAGCGCGGGGGGCGCTGACGGATCAGCCCCACGCCGATACCCTCGATATGGGTCCCGGGTGCCGACAGGTACCACGATGGGTTCATAGGCAGGGTTTTCCGGCAGCAGTTCCACGGGGCCATTGAGCCCGTTGCGGTGCAGCCGCTTGACGGTGACTTCTGTCCCGGGCGGGCCACGACGATCTGGCCATTGTGTGCGTCGGCCGTGGCCTTGACCGCCAGCAGGTCGCCATCCAGCATGCCCGCGTCGCGCATGCTGTCGCCCCGGATGCGCAGCAGATAGTCGGGGTGGCGCTCGAAGAGGCTGGCGTCGAGCGTGAAGCTGGCCTCGATGTGGCTTTCGGCCGGGATGGGGTGCCCGGCTGCCACGCGCCCCACCAGGGGCAGCGAGATGCTGGGGCCGCTGCCCAGCAGTCCCGGCCGCTGCGGCGCGCTCCATGGCGCCTGCACCCAGTCCGCGCACCGTCACGCTGCGCCCGCCCCGGGTGAGCGTGGTGCCGTGGCCCCCTGGCCGTGGCATGGCCAGCCGTGCCGGATGCGGCAGGCGGCAGGGTGCCTTCCAGGGAGTCTTCGGCCGCCGGCAGCAGGCGGATGCCGCGCGAGGTGCCGGCACAGAGTTCGATCATGCCCTTGCGGGCCAGCGCCTTCAGGTGATCTTCGGCGGCATTGACCGACCGGAAGCCCAGCGCACTGGCGATTTCCGCCCGGGTGGGGAAAAGCCGGTCTGGTCAAGATGCGCTGGATCTGGGCAAGAACTTCCCGTTGCCGGGCGGTGAGGGGGCGCATGGTGGCAGGCGAATCGAAGAAGGGACAAGGGCGATCAGCCTGTATTTTTGTCCAGTATCGTGTGAACCGCAAGTCATGGGGAGATTCACACTGCAGCAGGCAAAAAAAGTTACACTCTCATATTGTGGCACTGCAACTCAGGATGCGAGCGCTTTCTGTCTCATATACGCGCTGCATTCCGCCGTGACAGGGACAGCTTTGCTTTGAAAGGTCTCCTCAATGCGTTGCCACCATTCCGTTGCTTGCCAGGGGCGTTTTCCTGCGGACGGTCCGCAGGCGCCTGTATCGAGGTTGCGCAGTCGTTCGCACTGCTGCCTGACCCCGCCGGGCGGGCAGTCCCTTTCCACGGGGTTGCTGGCAATGGAACGGTTCTCTCTTCCAGGGGTTGCCGCCCTGTTCAGGGGCTGGCGCTCTACCGTTCGTAAGCACGGACGGCTGTTCTCGCTCGTTTCTCGTCGATCCCTCGCATGGAGGGCCGCCCGATCGGCCCCGATTCCTGCGCGGGGGCTGTGGCTGCATCACGCCGTCGGGCGATCGATCCCTCGGTATCGGACAGCCGCACGCCGTGTTTCGTCCCTTTTCTGGAAGCCCGTTTCACCACATGTCCACCAAGATCTACGTCGGTAATTTGCCGTGGCGCACCACGGATGTGCAGCTGACCCAGCTGTTCGCTGCCCATGGTGATGTCCTCAGTGTCGCATCATCTCCGACCGGGATACCGGCCGGTCGAGAGGGTTTCGCCTTTGTCACCATGGCCAGCGCGCCGGCAGCCCAGGCAGCCATTGCCGCCCTGCACGGCTCTGTTGCTGGAAGGGCGCACGCTGGTGGTCAATGAGGGCCAATAACCAGGGCGGCTCGCCCGGGGCCTCGACCGACTGGCCCGCGCACGCACGAAGACGCATGAACACAGGGCCCGGCAATCGCCGGGCCCCTGTGTCGTTTCATGGGGTGTTCAGACCCGGGGCGGCCTGCAGGCTCCCCGCGGGCGAGGCGCGTCCCTGAAGGGCTGCGCCCAGGGCTTACATGCTGCTGTAGTTCGGCCGCCGCCGCCTTCCGGCGTTGTCCAGACGATGTTCTGCGTCGGATCCTTGATGTCGCAGGTCTTGCAGTGCACGCAGTTCGACGCGTTGATCTGCAGCTTCAGCCCGCTGCCGTCCTCGTGCTCGACGAACTCGTAGACGCCGGCCGGACAGTAGCGCGTCTCGGGCCCGGCGTAGCGGGCCAGGTTCACCGCCACCGGCACCTCAGGGGTCCTTCAGGCGCAGGTGCGACGGGCTGGTTCTCGTCGTGGTTGGCATTGGAGATGAACACCGACGACATCCGGTCGAAGGTGATCCTGCCATCGGGCTTCGGGTACTCGATGGGCTGACATTCGCTGGCCGGCTTCAGATAACAGTGGTCGGCCTTCTTCACGTGCAGGGTGAACGGCAGCTTGCCCCGGAACACCACCTGGTCCAGCCCCACCAGCAGGCTGCCCAGCACCAGGCCCTTGCCCATGGCCGCCTTGAAGTTGCGCGTCTTCCAGAGTTCCTCGTGCAGCGGCGACTGGCGGAAGGCCTCGGGTTAGCCTGCAGCACATCCTGGCTGCGGCCCTCGGCCAGGGCCTGCGCGATGCTCTCGGCCGCCAGCATGCCGCTCTTGATGGCTGAATGCACGCCCTTGATGCGGGCCGCGTTCAGGAAGCCCGCCTCGCAGCCCACCAGACAGCCGCCCGGAAAGACCAGCTTCGGCAGGGCGTTGATGCCGCCAGCCGTGATGGCGCGCGCGCCGTACTCGAGGCGACGGCCGCCCTCGAAGGTGTCGCGCAGCGCCGGGTGCGTCTTCCAGCGCTGGAATTCCTCGAAGGGTGACAGATAGGGGTTCTGGTAATTGAGGCCCACCACGTAGCCGGCGGCCACCAGATTCTCGCCGAAGTGGTAGATGAAGCCGCCCCCGTAGGTGGCATTGTCCAGCGGCCAGCCCGCCGTGTGCACGACCAGTCCCGGGCGGAACTTCGGGCGGCACCTCCCACAGCTCCTTGATGCCGATGCCGTAGCTCTGGGGGTCGGACTCGGCCTCCAGCTGGAAAGCGCTCCATCAGCTCGCGCCCCAGGTGCCCGCGCGAGCCTTCGGCGAACACCACGTACCGGCCGAGCAGTTCCATGCCCGGCTGGAAGGCGTCGGTGGGCTTGCCGTCACGGCCGACGCCCATGTCGCCCGTGATCACGCCGCGCACCGGCCCTCGTCGCCATACAGGATGCGGGCTGCCGGAAAGCCCGGCAGACCTCCACGCCCAGCGCCTCGGCCTGCTCGCCCAGCCAGCGCACCAGCTGCGCTGCACTGCCGATGTAGGCGCCGTGGTTCTTCATGCCCGGCGGGATGGCCCCATTCCGGCGTGCGCAGGGTGCCTGTGGCCGTCAGGAACAGCACCTCGTCGTGCGTGACCTCGGTCTGCAGCGGGGCGCCATCCTTCTTCCAGTCGGGCAGCAGCTCGGTGAGGGATTCCGGATCGATGACGGCGCCCGCCGAGATATGGGCACCCACCTCGGCCCCTTTCTCGAGCACGCAGACGTTGATCTCCTGGTTCTTCTCGGCCGCCAGCTGCTTGAGCCGGATGGCGGTGGCGAGCTCAGCCGGTCCGGCGCCGACGATCACGACATCGAATTCCATCGAGTCGCGTTCGATCTCGACGACGGATTCATCTCGCTCCATGGAGGCTTCCTTTGAGGGAGGGATGGCCGGGTGTTTGCCCGCACGATCCCGGGTTCGGTGTCCGAGGGGCCCGGTCCGAGGCCTGTCGCGAGCCGACGCATGCGGCACAGCCACCAGAGCCCGTCCGGGGAGTCATCACGATATTCCCCGCCATTTTCGGTGAAGCCATGCTGCGGCGCAAACGGGGAAAGCCCCCCGCTCGACAATTGTCCATTTTTGCGTCATGGGAACGTTGCCGCGGTGGCCGGCAGGGGCGGGCGCGGCAACGTGAGGTTCCAGTCGCGCAAACGCCATCGCCGCACTTTGGCCGGGGCGGATCATTGCTACAATTTCCATTTCCGGAAGGGCATACATGACCAAATATGTATTTGTCACCGGCGGCGTGGTCTCGTCCCCTGGGCAGGGCATAGCCGCCGCCTCGATGGCCGCGCTCCTGGAGTCGCGGGGGGTCAACGTCACGTTGATGAAGCTTGATCCCTACATCAACGTCGACCCGGGCACCATGAGCCCGTTCCAGCACGGCGAGGTCTTCGTCACCGAGGACGGCGCCGAGACCGACCCTGGACTTGGGCCACTACGAGGCGCTTCGTCTCGGCGCGCATGCGCCGCTCCAACAACTCACCACCGGTCAGATCTACGACTCCGTCATCCGCAAGGAACGTCGGGGCGAGTACCTGGGCCGCACGGTGCAGGTCATCCCGCACATCACCAACGAGATCCAGGCCTTCGTCGAGCGTGGCGCGGGCGTGGGCACCCGGCCGAGGCCGAGGTCGCCATCGTCGAGATTGGCGGTACCGTGGGTGACATCGAATCCCTGCCGTTCCTTGAGGCCGCCCGGCAGATGAGCCTGAAGGTCGGGACGCGGCAACGCCTGCTTCGTGCACCTCACGCTGGTGCCCTTCCGGGCAAGGCCGGCGAGCTCAAGACCAAGCCCACCCAGCACTCGCTGCAGGAGCTGCGCAAGATCGGCATCCAGGCCGACATGGTGCTGTGCCGTGCCGACCGCGCCATCCCTGACGACGAGCGTGCCAAGATCTCGCTCTTTTCCAACATCCCGGTGGATTCGGTCATCTCCGTGCGCGATTCCGACTCCATCTACAAGATCCCGCGCATGCTGCACGAGCAGAAGGTCGACGACATCCTTGTCGATCTGCTCAAGCTCGACCGTCCGCCAGCAGACCTGAGCGTCTGGGACACCCTCATCCAGCGGCTGGAGCATCCGCGCCATCACGTGCGCATCGCCATGGTCGGCAAGTACGTCGACCTCACCGAGTCCCTACAAGTCGCTGACCGAGGCACTGGTGCATGCCGGCATGCACACCTCCACCCGCATCGCCATCGACTACCTCGACTCCGAGCAGATCGAGCGTGAAGGCACCGCCATGCTGGCCAACTACGACGCCATCCTGGTGCCGGGCGGCTTCGGCAAGCGCGGCGTCGAGGGCAAGATCCGGGCCATCCAGTTTGCCCGCGAGAACAGGGTGCCCTTCCTGGGCATCTGCCTGGGCATGCAGCTGGCCGTGGTCGAATACGCGCGCCACGTGGCAGGCCTGACGGATGCCAACAGCACCGAGTTCGCCCTCGATACCCCGCATCCGGTCATCGCGCTCATCACCGAATGGACCGACCGCAGCGGCAACGTCGAGAAGCGTGACCACAGCTCCGGCCTGGGCGGCACCATGCGGCTGGGTGCACAGCGCTGCCCGGTGCGCTCCGGCACGCTGCTGGCCAGCATCTACGGCGACTCGGTCTACGAGCGTCACCGTCACCGCTTCGAGGTCAACAATGACTACGTCGACCGCCTGCAGGCGGCAGGGCTCACCATCGCGGCCCGCACCCCGGTCGAGGGTCTGACCGAGACAGTCGAGCTGCCCACCGCTGGCGAGCATGCGCATCCGTGGTTCCCTGGGCGTGCAGTTCCACCCCGAGTTCACGTCCACCCCGCGTCATGGGCATCCGCTCTTCATCGCCCTACATCAAGGCGGCGCTGGCTCATGCCAGCGAGCAGCGTGCCCAGCAGTCGGCGGCTGGTGACAGCCAGGCCTCGCAGGAGAAACATTCATGAAGATCGCCGGACGCCCCGCCGGGCTTGACCAGCCCTTCTTCCTGCTGGCCGGGCCGTGCGCCATCGAGTCCCTGCAGCTGGCACTCGACACCGCCGGTCAGCTCAGGAAATCTGCGCCGAGCTGGACATCCCCTTCGTCTACAAGTCGTCGTTCGACAAGGCCAACCGCAGCTCCGGCAAGTCCTTCCGGGGGCCGGGGCTTGAGGCGGGCTGAAGGTGCTGGCCGAGGTCAAGCGCCAGATCGGCGTGCCCGTCGTCACCGATGTCCACGAGATCGACCAGATCAAGCCCGTGGCCGAGGTGGTGGACGTGCTGCAGACGCCGGCCTTCCTGTGCCGCCAGACCGACTTCATCAACGCCGTGGCTGCCAGCGGCCGGCCCGTCAACATCAAGAAGGGCCAGTTCCTGGCGCCTCACGACATGATGCAGGTCGTGGCCAAGGCGCGGGCCGCGGCGCGGGACGCGGGTGTCGACGAGGACTGCGTGATGGTCTGCGAGCGTGGCGCCAGCTTCGGCTACAACAATCTGGTCTCCGACATGCGGTCGCTGGCCATCATGCGCGAGACCGGCTGCCCGGTGGTCTTTGACGCCACCCACTCGGTACAGCTGCCGGGCGGGCAGGGTGATCGCTCCGGCGGCCAGCGCGAGTTCATTCCGGTGCTGGCCCGTGCGGCCGTCGCCACTGGGGTGGCGGGTCTCTTCATGGAAACCCACCCTGATCCGGCGCATGCGCTTTCCGACGGCCCCAATGCCCGGCCGCTGGGGCGGATGCGCGACCTGCTGGCCACGCTGAAGGCGCTGGACGCCGTGGTCAAGCAGCCGAGGCTTTGCGGAGACTGGACCTGGCACGGTCTGAGGCCCGACACTTTCGCCTGGCTGGTAGCGCTGTCCGGACGAAGGGCACGGCCCGTTGCGCCGCGACCTTTCCGGCAAGGTTTATATCCCCGAAAGCCCCAGTGCAGGCTAATCGGAAGGAAAGACGCAGATTTCGGGAGGTACCCCGCAGCCTACGTGATCGCCGACATCGCCGGTGTCACCGACGCCGGAAACGATCGCCGCTCACCGCGAATCTCCACCCGGGCCGCCGCGGCCGGGTGGGCGGGAGCCTTCATCGCGCGGGGCGGGCAGTACGATGTCTTCTGAAGGGCGACTGAAAGCCGGAACGCATCGTCATCATCCGTTTTCGATGACATGGACGCCGCGCGCAAGTCGCTATGATTCGGAGTTGTACCGTCAGGCCGCGCGAAGTTCGTGCAGGCGCAACCGCACAGTTCAACATGATCTGTGTTGAAGGCTTAGCCGATTGAGGAGAAAGGCCAATGAGTACAATCGTCGACATTATCGGGCGTGAGATCATCGATTCGCGCGGCAACCCCACCGTCGAATGCGACGTCCTGCTCGAATCGGGCGTGATGGGCCGTGCGGCCGTCCCGTCCGGCGCCTCGACCGGTTCCCGTGAGGCCATCGAGCTGCGCGATGGCGACGCCAAGCGCTACGGCGGCAAGGGCGTGCTGAAAGCTGTCGAGAACATCAACACCGAGATCTCCGAGGCCGTTCTGGGCCTGGACGCTACCGAGCAGGCCTACGTCGACCGTACCCTGATCGAGCTGGACGGTACCGACAACAAGGCCAACCTGGGCGCCAACGCCATGCTGGCCGTCTCCATGGCCGTGGCCCGCGCCGCTGCCGAGGAATCCGGCCTGCCGCTGTATCGCTACTTCGGTGGCTCGGGCCAGATGTCGCTGCCCGTGCCGATGATGAACGTCATCAACGGCGGCGCCCACGCCAACAACAACCTCGACCTGCAGGAATTCATGATCATCCCGGTGGGCGCGCCCACCTTCCGTGAAGCCCTGCGCTATGGCGCCGAGACCTTCCACGCCCTGAAGAAGCTCATCAACGACGCCGGCATGCCGACGTCGGTCGGTGACGAAGGCGGCTTCGCCCCGTCGGTCGACCACCACGAGGCTGCCCTGCAGCTGATCGTGAAGGCCATCGAGAAGGCCGGCTATCGTCCGGGCGAGGACATCATGCTGGGCCTGGATTGCGCCAGCAGCGAGTTCTACAAGGATGGCAATACCATCTGGCCGGCGAGAAGAAGGTTCTCACCGCCCCGAGTTCACCAAGCTGCTGTCCGACTGCGTTGGCACCCGATCATCTCGATCGAGGACGGCATGGCCGAAAACGACTGGGATGGCTGGAAGCACCTGACCGAGCGCCTGGGCGACAAGGTCCAGCTGGTGGGCGACGACCTGTTCGTCACCAACACCAAGATCCTGCGCGAGGGCATCGACAAGGGCATCGCCAACTCGATCCTCATCAAGGTCAACCAGATCGGCACGCTGACGGAGACCTTCGCCGCCATCGAGCTGGCCAAGACCCATGGCTACACCGCCGTGGTCTCGCACCGCTCCGGTGAGACCGAGGACACGACCATCGCCGACATCGCCGTGGCCACCAACGCCCTGCAGATCAAGACCGGCTCGATGTCCCGCAGCGACCGTATCGCCAAGTACAACCAGCTGCTGCGCATCGAAGAGGATCTGGGCGAGACCGCCGTCTACCCGGGACGCGACGCCTTCTACAGCATCCGTCGCCGCTGATCGCGGTTCGGGCCCGCCTTGTGCCGGGCTCCCGGGACAGGGCCGGACAGGTCCTGGCTGCAGCCCTCCCGCAGGGGCTGTGGCCGGTGAAACCAGCCGGCCCTTTTTGCCACTTCTTCCGTATTCCCTTTCGTCGGCGCGCTGTCGACCCGTCTGCCAACCATGCGCCTGCTTTTCGTCGTCCTCGTCGGTCTGCTCGTACTCATCCAGTACCCGCTGTGGCTGGGCCAGGGCAGCTGGTCACGCGTCTGGCGGCTGGACCAGTCATTGGCCCTGCAACGTGAGGTCAACGCCGGCAAGCGCCTGCGCAACGAGGGTCTGGAGGCCGAGGTCGAGGATCTGAAGTCCGGCCGCTCCGCCGTCGAGGAACGTGCCCGCTATGGCACTGGGCATGGTCAAGCCGGACGAGATCTTCGTGCAGATCAACCCGGCTCCCGATTCACCGGCCACCGGGCATTGATTTACGACGCTGGCGTTTCGCCGTCCGCCTGCGGTTCGGCAAACAGCGCTGCCACCTGCTGCGTGTCGAAGCGGTACGGCAGCCGGCAGAACTCGCAGTTCACCTGGATGGCGCCTTCCTGTTCCTCCAGGATGCTGTCCACCTCCGCACGACCCAGCATCTTCAGCATGCTTGCCACCTTCTCGCGCGAACACGTGCACTCGAAGTGGGGCTTCTTCCGGTCGAAGGCGCGGATGTCCGTTTCCCAGAAGAGGCGGCGCAGCACTTCCTCGGGCGGCAGCGTCAGCATCTCCTCGCGGGTCAGCGTGTCGGCCAGCGCCTGCACCTGCTCCCACAGCATCCGGCCTTCCTCATCGTCGGTGGCCAGCTGGTCGGATGTGCCCGGCATCACCTGCAGCAGCAGCCCGAAGGCACTCTGTTCGTTGGCGCCCAGCCAGAGCCGTGACGGAAGCTGCTCCGACAGGCTCATGTAGTTTCTCCAGCACCTCGGCCACTGTGTCCCCCTCGAAGGGGATGATGCCCCTGGTAGGGGTTGTCCAGCCCCTTGGCCGCGTCCGAGCTGTTGCCACGCGGCAGCAGCGTCACCGCAAAGCGGCCGTTGCCATCCGGGTTCACCAGATCGCCGAACGAGGCATCGTGCGGGATGGCCATGCCATCCTGCAGCTTCACCGTGGCACGGAAGCGCCCGTCGGCCTGGCATTCCGCCACAAAGAGCCGCGCCGGCCGGTGCCCTGGATCTGCAGCAGCAGGCTGCCGTCGAACTTCAGCGACGAGGCCAGCAGCAGGCCGGCCGCGGTCAGCTCACCAGCCGCTCGCGCACCGTGGGTGGCACGTCACGCTCGCCGTAGCGCTGGTGATGGGTGACGATGGGCAGCCAGCTCTTGTCCAGCCGCACCACCTGGCCACGCACCCGCCCGTTGAATCCGAATCGAATCAGGGAGTCCATTCTGTCAGTTCTCTGTTGTAGCGCGCCGCATGCGCCTCGATAGTTTGCGGCCGATTTCGCCAGCCCGGCGATCTCCTCGGCCGTCAGGGGCGCACCGCCTGGCCGGTGCACCGAGGATCAGCCAGCCGTCCTCGAACTGCTTGCCCTCCGTGACCAGCGCCCCTGCGCCCACCAGACAGTTGCGGCCGATGCGCGCATGATTCAAGACCACCGCCTGAATGCCCACCAGACTGTTGTCCCCGATCGTACAGCCGTGCAGCATGGCCTGGTGGCCTACCGTAACGTTGCTGCCCAGCACGAGCGGGTGCGCCCGGGTCCACGTGCAGCACGGCATTTTCCTGCACGTTGCTGCCTTCGCCGATGGTGATCGGCTCATTGTCGCCGCGCAGCACCGCGCCGAACCAGATGCTGGCGCGGCCTCCAGCCGCACGTCACCGATCAGCGAGGCCGAGGGGCCACCCGGGCGTCGGGGGCCATGGTGGTGCTTAGGGCCCAAGGTGTAGAGGGCATGGGGGTCTCCTTGAAATGGGTGTCGAGGGGTAGTGTAGAGCCGGTCAAGTGCGATGGTCTCAGATCGGCGGTTGTGGTCGCCCAACCGTCCAGGGTATCTCCAGCCTGACGGACGCCGCCCGTCTCGCCACGAACCAGGTCGTGCTGTCGCTGGAAAAGACACGGGACGCCCGTTGTGCCCTGCTGATGCTGCTGCCTTTCACACAATCAGATGTCTGGATGTTGCCAATTCAGGCGTTTTCTATAAGATCAGCGATCAGTCATGACTTCATTCACCTGCTGTCCGGTTTCGTCGGGGCAGGGCTGATGTTTGCCGGCATCTCGGGCTTCTGCGGTCTGGCCCGCCTGCTGGTCAGGATGCCCTGGAACCGCAAGGCCATGACGGCTTGAACCGTTTGTCTGCATTGTCCGATCACCAAGGAGTCATCATGAAACTGAACGTTGGCAGCATTGACCGAGCACTGCGCATCATCATCGGCATCGTGCTGATTGCACTGGCCGCAACCAACACCGTAGGATGGTGGGGGTGGCTGGGCATCATCCTGTTGCTGACTGGCCTGTTCCGCTTCTGCCCGCTGTATCGGATGCTGGGCATCTGCACCTGCCCCATCAGCAACAAGAACTGATCTCCTCCGTCCGGCGGACGCCACCGCCGGTAACAGGGCACCACGCAGGCAATCGGATGCCTTTTCATCGTCCCGGGTGCCTACCTGGTTCCCGACAAGGCCTGCCGGCTCTTTCAGAGCGGCAGGCTTTTTCATGGCGGCAAGGCAAAGGCGGGGTGGGTCAAAGGCGGAGCGAGTGACAGGCGAAGAGGGCGCCTGACACACACGAATCCCCGTATGCGCCATCTCCCGGTTCAGCCGGTCATCAGGACGGGTCGCGGCTGTAGATCAGCACAGTGCGGCGCACTCGTCACTTCCGCGCTGGCCCGGAAGGCCATCCAGGGCATCATCCGTGGCCATGAGATGGGTGCTGAGGGTGTTCTGGAAGTCATCGCTGTAGATCGACGCATCGGAATTGAAACGCAGCTTCCATTCGCCGCTCTGCGGCATGCCGATGCGATAACCTTCCTTCACCTCGTAGCCGCAATTGGCGATCACCATCACGTCATCCCCGTCACCGTGCTGGTCCCAGCGCTGGAACGCGATCAGGTTCTGCTGATCATTCACATGCGTGACGGCCACATTCTGTCCGCACAGCCCACGACTGACGCCATCCCGGTTCAGCCGCAGCCAGATCAGGTCACGGTACATGCGGGCCACGCCGTGATACTCCTCGTTCATGTGCCAGTCGAGCGGCACATTGTCACGGAACCATTCGCCCTGCAGGAATTCCTGCCCCTGAAAGATCATCGGGATGCCGGGCGAGGTGAACAGCAGCCCGGCCGCCAGCGTCGAGCGCTTCTGGGCATGCCAGCCCGTCGGATCATCGTTGTTGATCTCCTGTGGCACGCGCGCCTTGCCATTGGCCACCTCATCGTGTGACTCGCTGTAGATCACGCGATTGCAGGCGATCTTCCTCATAGCGGTAGGTGATGGCCGTTTTCACCGCCTCCATCGAGCGGCCTGCATCATCGGCCTGGATCACCATCTCGCGGATCGGATGCACGAACTGTGCATCCCACTGCGAATGGAAGCCCGCACCGCCCCGGTCCGGGTCGGCGGTGATGGCCGGATTGCTGTGCAGATCCTCGGCGATCATGATCCGGCCCGGAAAACGCTTGCGCACGTCCTGGTTCACGTACTGCATCAGGCTCCAGCCTTCCGGAATCGTCTCGCCGCCGTCCCCGTTCACGCTGTGGATGAGGATCATGTCCCAGCGCAAGCCGTCGACGTGGTAGTCCTCAAGCCACATCATCGCGTTGTCGTGGATGAACTGACGAACCTCGCCACGGCCGTAGTCCGGGCGAGTGTCCCCCCAGGGCGTCTTCGAGCGGTGGTCGTTGTGGAAGTAGATGCCGCCCTTGTCGTTCTCCCTGCCAGCCATCGAACTGCACAGGGTCGAGATCGCTCGGGCCGAAGTGGTTGTAGACCACATCCAGGATGACGGCGATGCCGCGCTAGTGCGCCTCCCGGACGAGCTGCTTGAAGCCGTCCGGCCCGCCATAGGCACTTTCCACCGCGAAGATGTGGGCGGGGTTGTAGCCCCAGGAGTAATCTCCGGCGAACTCGGCGATCGGCATGATCTGGATGGCATTGATCCCGAGCTTCACCAGATGATCCAGCCGCTGCAGCATGGTCTCGAATCCGCCTGGCCGGCCTTCCTCTTCCACATGGAAAGAGCCGATATGCAGCTCATAGATCACGAGCTCGTTGTGCGAGCTGACTTGGAAGTCATCGCCCTGCCAGTCGAAAGCGGCCGGATCGTAGATCACGCCGTGACCGACCGAATTCGTCACCTGACGGGCATACGGGTCGATCCGCTCCAGCACGGTATCGCCATGGCGGAGCACGAACTTGTATTCCTGACCGGCCTTGGCGCCCTTGACTTCGGCATACCAGTAGCCGTTGCCCTCATGAACGAGCGGGTGTTCGGTCTTTGACCAGTCATTGAAATCTCCCGTCACCCAGACCTGATCCGCATGCGGCGCCCAGACGCGGAAGAAAAACGCCCTCTTTGCAGGGCAGTGCGCCCATGCCGGCATGATGTTTCCGGTTTCGCTTGGAAGAATCGGTCATTCGGTGGCTCCTCGACGGATCGTGATCGGACAGCCAAACAAAATATCAGGGATCCGACTGACCATTTTTATTACACGAGAAGCTGAAAATGTCTTTACATTTGTTCATCTTTCAGCATCTTCATTCATCATCACCATGTCAGAAGATGGGTGCGAGGCCAGCTCGGAAGGGCCACGGTGAGATGGCGAAGAACAGGGTCGAGGAGGGTGTCAGCTTTTGCCTTTCAGCGCACGTGCGCTGGGTGATGCTGGGTGATTCAGGCCGGTGGCTCCGTTGCAGTCGGCTGTTGTGGTCGGCCAACCGTCCAAAGGTGTCCACGTGCAACAATCTGTCTCATGCCCGCCGATCACCCCAACATCGACCTCCACAGCCACACCACCCGTTCTGACGGCACGCTCTCGCCCACGGCGCTGGTGCAGCGTGCCCGTGCCAACGGGGTGGACATGCTGGCGCTGACCGACCATGACGTGCTGGATGGCCTGCCCGAGGCGCAGGCGGCGGCCCGGGCCGAGGGGCTGGTGCTGATTCCGGGGTGGAGGTGTCGATCACCTGGGCGGGCGAGACCATCCATATCGTGGGCCTGCGGGTGGATCCGCAGGATGCGACGCTGCTGGCCGGGCTGGAAGCCAATCGGGCGGGCGTACCGAGCGGGCGCGCGAGATGGCGGCCGAGCTGGAACGCTGCGGGGTGCCCGATGCCCGGAAGGGGCGCTGAAGTACGTGGGCAACCCGGCACTGATCTCGCGCAGCCATTTTGGCCGGCACCTGGTGGCGCTGGGGCTGTGCGCCAGCCAGCGCGAGGTTTTCGACCATTGGCTGGTGCCCGGCAAGCCCGGCTACGTGCCGCAGCGCTGGGCCAGCCTGGACGAGGCGGTGAGCTGGATCCGTGGCGCAGGCGGGGTGGCGGTGCTGGCGCATCCGGCACGCTACCGGCTGGACGAGACACGGCTGTGGGCGCTGGCCGAGCACTTCAAGGCGGCTGGCGGGCAGGGCATCGAGGTGGTCTCGGGTGGCCACGCACCGGCGGACGTTCAGCGCTTTGCGGGCTGGGCCCGCCGGCTGGAGCTGGCCGCGTCACGCGCCTCGGACTTTCATGATCCTGTCGAGAGCCGCTTCGACGTGGGCCAGATGCCGCCGCTGCCGCCCGATCTCACCCCGATCTGGGACAGCTGGCCCGAGCTGGCGGATATTCGCGTCTGAGCGCTCGGATTCACGGGTTCTGCCCGCGCGACGGTTGCTTTCGGACACGGCACATGCGAACGCGCAGGCACGGCATGGCATCGCGCCAGCCGCGATCTGTTGCAAAATGGTCCCTGTCAGGGGCGATGCTGTCGCAGCGCCCATTCCATCGAGGTTCATCCCGGCCAGCCGTGTGCATGGCCATCGGTGTCCGGGTCGCCATCGGGGGCCCGAACGGATGGAACACTTCTTCATGGTCTGCCAAGAGGCCCCACATGAAACGCATCGAGATCCATCCGTCAATCCGCAGCCCCGTCTCATCCGCCAGGTGGCCGAACAGTTCCAGACCGGCGCGCTGGTGGCGCTGCCCACCGATGCCAGCTGTGCTGGCCTGCCACTGGAAGACCGCACGGCCGTTGACCGGATGCGTCAGCTGCGCGGCATCGATGAGAAGCACCTGTTGACGCTGCTGCGCGCGACCTGTCCGGAGCTGTCGCAGTATGCGCAGGTGGACAACCGCCAGTTCCGCTTCCTGAAGGAGTGGACGCCGGGTGCCTACACCTTCATCCTGCCCGCCACGCGCGAGGTGCCGCGTCGGCTGATGCACCCGTCGCGCAAGACGGTGGGCCTGCGGGTGCCGGAGGCCCCCATCGTGCAGGCACTGCTGGCCGAGCTGGGCGTGCCGCTCCTGTGCGCCTCGCTGATCCTGCCGGGCGACGAGAATCCGCTGTCCGACCCGGATGACATCGAGGACCGCATCGGCAAGCGCATCGACCTGCTGGTCGACGGCGGCGCTGGACAGCTGGAGGCCACCAGCGTCATTGACGTGACGGGTGACGAGCCCGTCATCCAGCGTGTGGGCCTGGGGCCGGTGGAGGCCATGCTGCGCTGAGGCCCGTCGAGGACACGTAGAATGCGGAGATTCCATTTTCCGCATCCATCCGCCTCACCATGTCATCTCGCCAAGCCTCCCTGCCACGCGTGCTCACCGGCATCACCACCACCGGCAGCCCCGCACCGGGCAACTATGCAGGCGCCATTCGCCCGGCCATTGCTGCCAGCCGCAGCGGCAATGCCGACAGCTTCTACTTCCTGGCCGACCTGCACGGGCTGATCAAGTGTCCCGATCCGGCCCGCATCCAGCGCTCCACGCTGGAGATCGCTGCCTGCTGGCTGGCGGCGGGCTTGATCCGGAACGCGTCACCTTCTACCGCCAGTCCGACATCCCCGAGATCCCGCAGCTGTGCTGGTACCTGACCTGCGTGACCTCCAAGGGGCCTCCTGAACCGTGCGCACGCCTACAAAGGCGGCCAATGACAGGAACCGTGAGGCCGGTCTGGACCGGATGCCGACGTGACGGCCGGGCTCTACATGCACCCGGTGCTGATGGCGGCCGACATCACAGCCTTCAGTGCCAACCAGGGTGCCAGTGGGGGCTGGACCAGGTGCAGCATCTGGAGATCGCCCGGGACGTGGCCCAGCGCTTCAATCACCTGTACGGCGAGGTGCATGACGCTGCCCCAGTGCAGATCGACGAGCAGGTGGGCACACTGCCGGGCCTGGATGGCCGCAAGATGAGCAAGAGCTACGACAACACCATCCCGCTCTTCACGGAGCGCCGGCAGTTGCAGCGGCTCATCATGAGCATCGTCACCGACTCGCGCCAGCCGAGGCGAGGCCAGGACACCGAAGGCTCGGCGCTCTTCCAGCTCTACCAGGCCTTTGCCACCGCGCAGGAAACCGCCGCCTTTGCCCAAGCCTTTGCCGACGGCATCGGCTGGGGGGATGCCAAGCAGCAGCTCTTCGAGATGCTGGACCGGATGCTCTCGCCCATGCGTGAGCGCTACGAGCGCTGATGGCCGATCCGGCAGGGCATCGAGAAAGTGCTGGAGGCCGGTGCCGAGAAGGCGCGGGCGGTGTGCGTGCCGCTGGTGAAGGCGGTGCGCGAGGCGGTGGGCATCCGCTCGCTGGTGGGGGCGCAGGTGGCCGGTGGCGCTCAGGCCGCTTCCGGAGCCGCGACGGGTGCCCGTGGCGCGCAGCCGGTCCTCAAGCAGTACCAGCGAGAAGGATGGCCTCTTCTACTTCAAGCTGCAGGTGGGTGATGCCGAGCCGCTGCTGCAGAGCCTGGGCTTTGCCGATCCGAAGGCGTGTGGTGCCTGCATCGGCAGCCTGAAGGCCGACCCGCAGGGCTGGGCCGCCCAGCAGGCGTACCTCCAGCCCGTGGCGGCTGACCGCCAGCCGGCCGTGGTGGCAGCCCTCCAGCAGCTGGCCGAGGGCTGATGCGCATCGGACGTGGTCCCGCGTGATGCGGGATCACACCACGCCGGTCAGTTCGCGTTTCTTCAGGTACTCGGACAGCTTCTGCGGGGGCAGGGCTGCGCTGATGAAGTGACCCTGCATCATGCGGCAGCCCAGCTCGCGCAGGGCGTGCATTTCCTGGGCGGTTTCCACACCCTCGGCGATCACCTGCAGCTTCAGCTTCTCGGCCAGCGTCATGATGGCCTGCATGATGGCGGCGTTGCCCCGGTCGTCGGGCAGGCCGCGGATGAAAGCCCTGGTCGATCTTCGGGCCGCTGACCGGCAGGTTGCGCAGGTAGGACAGTGACGCATAGCCGGTGCCGAAGTTGTCGATCATCACCTGCACGCCCAGCTTGCGCAGCGCCGTCATCTGGGCGATGGTGCGGCTGGAAGCCTCGATCAGCGTGTTCTCGGTCAGTTCGAGGCGCAGCATCTCGGGGCGCACCTGGTATTCGTCCAGCATGCCCTTGAGCTGGGCGGAAGCGGTCCTCGTTGATCTGGTTGGGCGAGATGTTCACCGACACCACCAGTTGCCGTAGCGATGCAGGTCCAGCTTCTGGCGGTCCTGCAGCGCGCGACGCAGATCGTCCAGCTGGCCAGCTGCTTCGTGGCGTTGCTCTGCTCGGCACTGGGCGGGAACTGGTCGGGCAGCAGCAGCCCACGGGTGGGGTGGCGCCAGCGGATCAGGGCCCTCCATGCCCACCACCTGCAGGTCGAAGCTGGAGATGACGGGCTGGTGAGTGCAGCTCCACCTCGCCGCGCTCGATGGCCAGCGGGAACTCGCTGCTCAGCTGTACCTGCGCCACTTTGGCGGACTTCAGGTCGGGGCTGAAGAAGCGCATCGTTGCGGCCTTCGGACTTTCACCGTCGTACATCGCGGCGTCGGCACGCTTTCGATCAGCGTGGCTGCATCGGTGCCGTGCTGCGGCGAGAGCGACACGCCGATACTGGCCGACAGGAAGTGGGCGCGCTCCTGCAGTATGAAGGGGCGCTCGGCCGCGGCCAGCACCGGCGGGCGATGTGCTCCACCTTCTTCGCGTCGTTCTGGTTGAGCAGCACCAGAATGAACTCGTCACCGCCCACGCGGCTGGCGATGTTGCCGGGACCGATAGTGTCGCTTGAAGCGGCGCGCCATCTCCACCAGCACGGGTCGCCGGCCCGGTGGCCCAGCGTGTCGTTGATGGCCTTGTAGCGGTCGGTCGATGTAGAGCACGGCCAGCGGCTGCTTGTGTTCCAGCTGCTTTTTCCAGCCGCTCGGACAGGTACTTGCGGTTGGGAGGCCGGTCAGCGCGTCATGCTGCGACTGGCGGCGCAGCTGCGCTTCGAGCGCTGCCGCTGCCCATGTACTGCGACAGCAGCCGCGACAGCATGCCGACCAGGTCCACGACCAGCGAGTTGCCTTCGAAGCTCTGCGGGGTGAAGAAGAGCAGGACGGACAGCACTCGCCCTTGTCCGCGACCGGGGCGAGCAGGGCGGCCTTCAGGCCCAGCTGCTCCATCTGGTAGCGGGCATAGAACTCGGCGCTGTTGCCGTCCTTGCGGTGCAGCCACAGCAGGGCGCCCTCGCGAAGCACCATGGCTTCGGGCGAGTTCGCCAGCAGCAGCATCTCCTTGCCCAGCGCCGACAGCATTTCCTGGACGGCCGGGGTGCCGCATTTCTCCTCGATGGTGACCCGCGAGCTTTCCGGGACCGGGCGCATGTGCAGGCCACCCGCCCAGTTCAGCGTCCGGCAGACCAGGGTGATCACCTCGCGCACCACGACCGATTCGTCCTGTCCCTGCGCGTCGAGCTCCTGCAGCAGCTTGACGATGTCGGACTCCAGGCGCAGCAGCAGGTTCTGGTGGTTCTCGCGCGTCACGTCGCGGCCCACGCCCCGGTAGTACAGCAGCTGCCCGGTCTTCTCGTCGATGATCGGGCGCCCCGACAGCGACAGCGTGAGCAGGCGACCCTTGGTGAGGATGCCGAACTCGAAGTCACGGATGCGTTCGCCCCGCTGCAGGGTGGCATGCAGCAGCTTCCAGCCGGCATGCGGGTCCTGCAGGAGCATCTCGCGCGCCTGTTGCAGGTGCTCCGGCAGGATCCGCGCGTCCTGCTCCGGTGTCTTGTCGTTCCGACGCCGGGCGGGAGGATTGCTGTTGGCCGCACGCAGGTCATTGGCCAGCTTCTGGGCCAGCTGTGTCTCGCCGGCCCGAGGGAATGTTCACCGTCGTCAGGTCCCAGAAATAGTGGCCCGTGATGGCATCGGACCAGTCACGCAGCAGGTCCGGAATCTGCTTCGAGATCTCGCGGATCCGGAAATCCGGCTCCAGCTCCCAGTCCCAGTCGGCACTCAGCTCGGTCAGGGTCAGGTACTGGCCTTCTCGTCGGCCAGCTGGTCGGCGGCAGCCTTGCTCTCAGTGATGTCTGGGCCACGCCGGCGATGCGTGCCAGCTGGCCGTCCTCACCCAGCTCGGGCGTGCCCACCCAGCGTACCCAGATGGGGGTGGAACCGTCCTTCACGTACCGGAACACCGGTCGATGCGTTCCTGCCGGGCACTCTGGCGACGGTGCTCGCTCTTGAACTTTTCCTGATCCTCAGGGGTGCGCAGATGAAGAACGCCTGCTGCGAGACCGAACCGTGCTCCTTTTCCAGACCGAACACGTTGTAGCAGCCGCCGCTCATGTGGATCATCTTCGTCTTCTGATCCCACACCCACGAGCCCACGTGTGCCAGCCCTTCGGCCAGACCGTACTGGGCCTGCAGTTCCTGCAGCCGGCGGTTGACGGCCCGTTCGGCCCGCAGGTCCTCGGACGTGTTCAGCAGACTGTAGGCAAACACCCGTGAGCGCGAACAGCGCCACCGGTGCCAGTACATCATGTGGGTGCGCATCCATTCCGGGTACAGCTCGCCCCAGAATGATCAGCAGCGCCACGGCGCTGGGCAGGATGAACACGAGCAGCCGCCGGCGCAGGCGGCTGCAGGTTTTCATAGAATCGTTGCAATGCAGGTGCTGCCACGTCAACGGCCTCCGCCACGGGGGCCGGCACCTGTGTGAGCCGTAGGGCTGGCCACGACAGGCCAGCCCGGTTTTCCGGAATCATGCTGATGAACGACAAAGCGAGAAACGATGCAGGGGCTGGTCCGGATGCGGACGGCCCCAGTGACTGGGTGCGGCGCTGGCTGCCCGAAGCGAGCGGGTCGGGTCGGGTGCTGGACTTTGCCTGCGGGCGAGGGCGGCACGCCCGGCTGGCCGCAGAGCGGGGGCATTCGGTGCTGGCGCTGGACCGCGATCAGCCTGTCTGGCACTGAACCGGATACCGGGCATCCGAGGCGCGCGTGGCCGATCTGGAAGCCGATGCACGGGACTGGGGCTCGAGCGCTTTGCGGTCATTGTCATCACCAGGTATCTGTTTCGTCCGAGACTGGATCTGTTGCTGGGGCGGCTGGCCGACGGCGGATGCCTGATCTACGAGACCTTTGCCCGGGGGCATGGGCGCTATGGTAGGCCGTCGAGACCCGGACACCTGCTGCAGCCCGACGAATTGTTTGCCGCGGCCCGACGGGCGGCCTTGCGTGTCAGCGCCTTTCGAGCAGGGGTGTCAGCCAGCCGCGACAGGCCATCGTGCAGCGAATGGTGGCCTGGCGCAGCAACCAGCCACAGTCGCTGCGCTAGAATGGGCGGCACCGCCGCCGGGTGGGCCACTTCCGTCCTGCCTGCCCGGCCACTGATGCCACACCATCGGGAGATGCCATCATGAAGATCCAAGGCAGTCTGGTCGCGGTCGTTTCGCCGATGAAGGCGGATGGCTCACTGGATTTCGACGCATATCGCAACCTGCTCGACTGGCACATCGAGTCCGGGACCAGCGCCATCGTGGCGGTGGGCACCACCGGAGAATCGCCCACCGTCAGCGTCGAGGAGCATGCTCAACTCATCCGGGTCGCCGCCGAGCATTGCCGCGGCCGCGTCCCGGTCATCGCCGGTACCGGTGCCAATTCCACGCGTGAGGCCATCGAGGCTCACCCGCCACGCCTTCGGGTGGGGGTGGATGCCACGCTGCAGGTGGCTCCCTATTACAACAAGCCCTCGCAGGAGGGCCTGTACCGCCACTTCACCACGGTGGCCCAGGAAGGCGGTCTGCCCGTCATCCTGTACAACGTGCCCGGTCGCACCGTGGCCGATATCTCCAATGCCGTGCTGCGGCTGGCCGACAACCCCAACATCATCGGGCTGAAGGACGCCACGGGTGACATCGGCCGGGGATGCATCGCTGCTGGCCCGCCTGCCCGAGCGCTTTGCCGTCTACAGCGGCAGCGACGATTCCGCGCTGGCGCTCGCATGGCCATGGGCGCCGACGGCGTCATCTCGGTCACGGCCAGCGTGGCACCGAAGCCGATGGCCGAGATGTGCGCCGCCGCCCCGGCGGGCGACTTCGCCAAGGCACTCACCATCAATCCGCAGCTCATCACGCTGCACGAGCGGATGTTCTCGGAACCGAACCCGGTGCCGGTCAAGTGGGCGCTGGCCCGCATGGGCCGCATTGCCAGTCCGACGGTCCGTCTGCCGCTGTCGCCGCTCACGCCTGCCGGCCAGGCCAGCGTGTTCGATGCCCTGAAAACCTCGGGAGTCCTCGTCTGATGTCCGATTCCGTGCGCCGCCCGTCGCGGGCCGTCTGGCCAGCCCTGCTGGTGCCTTTCCTGCTGCTGGGCGGTTGCTCCGTCCTGCGTGACTCGCTCGACGCCGACAACGTCGAGTACCGCAACGCCAGCGCGGGCCCGGCCCGGACGTGCCGCCCGATCTGGTGGCGCCCAAGGGCCGACAGCCGCTACTACGCTGCCGGGCACTGAGGAAAAGCCAGAGCCTGTCCGATTTCAACCGGCAACGCGAGGACGCTCGTGCCAATGGCGACGGGGTGCCCAGCGCCGGCAACGTGCTGCCCGAGCGTGCCGAGGCCCGCATCCATCGTGACGGCCCCACGCGCTGGATCTCCGTCAAGGCGCCGCCCGAGAGGTCTGGCCCATCCTGCTGGACTTCTGGGCCGTGCAGGGCTTCAACTTGAAGTCTCCCAGCCGCGGCTGGGCCTGATGGAGACCGACTGGGCCGAGCGCTACCAGCGGGTCGAGACCGATGGCGTGCGCGGCATCCTGTCCCGCAAGACCGGGGCCGTCTACGCCACCGGTGACCGCGACAAGTACCGCACCCGGCTGGAGCGCACCGAAGAGGCGATACCGAGATCTACCTGACCTACTACGGCCGCGAGGAACAGCTGCGCGGCTCGAACAAGGACCAGTCGATCTGGGTGCCCAACAACGAGAACCGTACCGAGCTGGAGGTGGAATACCTGCGGCGGATGCTGGCGCGGCTGGACAGCGCCTTCGCCCATGGACAGCTGGGCAGTACCGCACAGGCCGATGCCACGGGTGCAGCCAGCGGTCAGGGGCGGATGCAGCCGCGGCTTCGGCACCTGCTGCGGGTGCCCAGCCGGCGGAGAAATCCCGCGCACGCATCGTGACCCAGGAAGGCCAGTCCAGCCATCTGGTGCTGTCCGAGGACTTCGATCGCAGCTGGCGTTCGGTGGGCGTGGTGCTGGACCGGCTCGATTTCAGCATCGAGGACCGCAACCGCGAACAGGGGGTCTACAACATCATCTATGTGGACCCGCAGCGCCGTGACAAGACGCAGGGCACGTGGTCGCGCATCTTCTCGGGTGAACGCAAGGATCTCACCGGCCAGCACCATCAGCTGCTGGTGCGGGGTGAGGGTGGCGAGACGGCCGTCAGCGTGCTGCTGGCCGACGGCAAGCAGCCTTCCCGCGAGGAAGATCGCCGCGTGGCCGACGAGATCATCCGCATTCTGAACGAGAACCTGCGCTGAGATCGAGGATGGCCCCTCAGGGGGCCTTCGGAGGTCCTGTCAGCAAAAAAATCGCCCCGGCGGCCTGTGCCATCAGGGGCGATTTTTGGACGCCAGAGTGGCGCCCTGAAGGCTGCATCCCTGCTCGGTTGGGCGGACCCGAACGGCGTTCAGGCCCGCACAGGCAGGATCAGACCACCTGGATCACTGCTTGGCAGCGTCCTTGGCGTTCTGAACGGCCTTGGCAGCGGCGTCCTTGGCGGAATCCATCTTCTCGGAAGCAGCGTCCTTGGCAGCGCCCATCTTCTCGGAAGCGGCGTCCTTGGCAGCATCCATCTTCTCGGCGGCAGCGTCCTTGGCGTCGTGCATGTGCTGCTTGGCGTTGTCCATGGCGGCACCAGCCGATTCCTTGGCGTTGTCCATGCCCTTGGCAGCGGCGTCCTGGCAGCTTCCACGCCTTGAGGCGGCTTCCTTGGCGGAATCCACGGCCTGCGAGGCGTTCTGCTGGCGTCGTCCAGAGCCTTCTGGGCGGCTTCGGCGGCAGGATCCTGCTGTTTCTGGCAGGCAACCAGGCCGGGGCGAGCAGCGGAGCCGCAAAGATCAGGTTTACGCATGGTTCTCTTTTCTCTCGATTAGGGGAGTTGAACAGGACTGGCCTGATCGACATGCCGACGCTGGCTGGCACGCCAGGGAAATGCGGAAAGTGGAGGGACATCTGCCGTCTTCCGCATTGCCATATGTCAAGTCGACATTGATGGTAGCACCCCGACCGATGCCCTTTGTGCCGGCCATGTTGTGGGCGGAGGCGGGATGGTAAGCGCTTGTACCTTTTGATACGTGCTGTCATGCAGGGCGGCCGTCTGCAAGATGGTGATACATGACGGGCACCGTCCGGCGGGACGGGCCGCCGGCGCAGTCTGGCCCGAGGGGCTGGACGAGACCCTCGCACGTGGTGCCGGAACGTCCATGGGCCCCGTGCCCGGAGGGACACGGTGCCGCGGATCCCTCGCCTGCGGCGGGCCGATGGCCGCCCTCAGGGCGTGGTGGGTATAGACCCGGAAGGCCGGCCCCCGTTCCGGATCGGGGCGGTCGGGCATGGCGGCTTCCGGGTTCCAGCGGATGGTCACCCACTGCCAGGTGAAGGGCGAGCCGAAGCATTCCACCCGGATGAAGTTTTCCAGGCCGTGGGAGCGCAGCAGCAGGCGGTCGGTGCGGAAGATGTGGGTGTCGCCATGCAGCAGCGCCACCGGCCCGCCGAAGTCGGCCGCCGTGGCGATGATGGCCCGGCGCGTGGCCGTCCAGCCGTCGTTGCGGGGCGGCCTCGAAGCCCATGTTGGCATGGGTGGCAATGACCAGCCCCCGTGCGCCATAGCGCTTGGCCAGCACGGCCGTCTCGGTCAGCCAGATGGCGTTGGCCTGCTGGCGCAACGCCCAGGCCTCGCGCATGGCGGGGGTGGAGAACATGGCGTTGTTGCTGCCCACCACGTGGATCGTGCAGAACTGCAGCGATCCGATGCGCCAGCGCATGTTCTCGGGCAGGCGGGGCTGCTCCAGGCTGTTGGAGTCACGCACCGACAGCTGCGGGATCATCTGGCGCTGCTGCTCGACGCGCATGCGACGTGCGCCCAGCGACTCGGGGTGGTGATAGACGCGCGAGCGCAGCCAGTGCAGGCGCTCCAGCGGCGTGCCCGGTGCATAGGGATCGTCCGGGTCGATCCAGCCGCAGTCGGTCCATTCGTTGTCGCCGGGCGTGTAGATGAGCGGATGCTGGCTGCGATCCATCATTTCCACTCGGTCCGAGAGCAGGATGTCGGAGCAGCGCTCACCGCGGCTCTTGATGTCGCCCACGTGCAGGACGAACTCCAGATCCGTGTCGTCCAGCCCTGCCATCACCCGTTTCATACCCTGCTGGTCCAGCCGGTTGTAGGGGGTGTCGCCGATGAAGCCGAAGGTGAAGGGCGGTCCTGACCATCGAAGGGACGGTGCCGCTGCCCCAGCCCTCATGCGGGGGCACGGGCTTGCCGGAAGCGTCAGCGGGCTTGCCCTGGGCTTCATGGATGCTGTCCAGCTCGGACAGCGCCTTGGCGTCGAACTCGGGTACGGGGGCATCGGCCCGTGCGGTGGCCAGCAGCGAGGCTGCGGCGGGGCAGGAGCGGTGACGGCCGTCATCTTCCGCAGGCCCGCCGCCGCGAGGCGGGCAGAGCACTTCGGGAGGACGGGTTGCATCGACCTGTTGCTCGCGATCCTGATGGCTGCAGGGACCTCGCGCCAGCGGTTCAGCTGTTCGGCGGCACTGGCGGGGCGTGATCGCGTCCAGATCCAGCGCCCGAAGCTCGTCCAGCACCTGCTGTGCCGCGGCATCGGCCCTGAGCGAAGAAGGGTTCCCCTCATTTTCGCACTCCTGCGTGTCGGATGCCGGTACGTCTGATGCAACCGTGCTGTCTTGCGGGGTTTCCGTTGCAAAAAGGTCCAGCTGGGGACCACTGGTCGGCGGCGTTCTCTTCCAGCGCCTGCAGGGAGCGTCTGGGCATGGCGCAGCGAGTCCGGCGGGAAGTCCGCCAGCTTGCACCTGCAGGCCATGGCTCTTTGCTGGCCGGCCCGGGCTGGACCTGATGCAGGAACACGATGCGCCCGTTGTGACTCGGTGGCCGACAGGTGCAGGTTCCGGCTGCATCTCTCGGCGCAGCCGGGGCTGGTCAGCTCGAGTAGTGCGTGGCAAAGAGCGTGAGGCAACGGCGCTGCACCAGCAGGTGACGGGCGATCGCGTGGGCCAGCGACAGGCCGTCGAAGGTGGAGGTTCCCCGGCCGATCTCGTCGACCAGCACCAGCGAGCGTTCGGTGGCCGCGTTGACGATGACGGCTGCCTCGGTCATCTCCACCGAAGGTGGGAACGGCCGCCGGCCAGATCGTCGGATGCACCGATGCGGGTGAAGATCCGGTCGATGGGGCCCACTTCGCAGGCGGTGGCCGGCACGAAGCTGCCGCACCAGGCCAGAATAGCAATGCAGGCTGCACTGGCGCATGTAGGTGGACTTGCCGCCCATGTTGGGGCCGGTGATGATCAGCAGCCGTCGCTGCGGCGTCGGCTCGCAGTCGTTGGCAATGAACTGCTCCACCATGCCTTCCACCACCGGGTGGCGTCCGCCCTTCACGAGCAACCCGGTACGGCCAGCAGGCCAGCCGACTCAGCCCGACTGCCCGGCCACAGGGGCAAGGCGGCAGACATCGGTGGGCCGGGCCGGCCAGCCAGCCACTGCAGAGCCGGCGTATGCGGGGACAGCTCGGTCAGCAGCTGCTCGTGGAGCGCCCGCTCGCGCGCCAACGCCCGCTCGCGGGCCGACAGCGCCTTGTCCTCGAAGGCCTTCAGTTCGGGCGTGATGTAGCGTTCGGCCGCCTTCAGCGTCTGGCAGCGCCGGTACTCGGTGGGGATGCGGTCGGCATCGCTGCGGCCCACCTCAATGTAGAAACCGTGCACGCTGTTGTAGCCCACCTTCAGCGTGGCGATGCCGGTACGCTCGCGCTCGCGCGCTTCCATCTCGGCCAGAAAGCCGTCGCAGCCGGCGTCGATGTCGCGCAGCTCGTCAAGCTGGGCATCGAAAGCCGGGACGGATCACGCCGCCGAAATCGCGGATCATCGTGGCTGGCTCGTCCAGCGGTGTGTGCCGACAGCCGTTCGCCGATGGCCGGGTCGATGTCGGCGGCCTGCGCCAGCTGCTGCAACGCGGTGAGGCCGCCAGCTCGGTTCAGTGCCGGAACACTCCAGCTGGGCACTGCAGCGCTGCGAGACGCAGGCGCCCGGGACCGGCAGGCTGTCGCGCAGCGCCACCAGCTCGCGTGGGCGCGCGCTGCCCAGCATGATGCGCGAGGCGATCCGCTCGATGTCGGCTGCCTGCGAGAGCAGCCGGCCGATGGGCTGTGCCATGTCCCGTTCCAGCAGCAGCGCCACCAGCGCCCGGCGAGCGTGCACGGCGGTGCGGTCCTGCAGCGGTGCCAGCAGCCACTGGCGCAGCAGCCAGCTGCCGGCCGCCGTGGCGCAGATATCCATCCGTGCACAGCAGCGTCGGTCCTGTTCCTCCTGCAGCGGACGCACCAGCTCCAGGTTGCGGCGTGCCACCTGGTCGATGATGATGTGCGCCTCGCGCCGCACGCGCTCGATGGGCTGCAGGTGCCGGAAGGGCTGACCGATGTTCTGGCCCAGATAGACCAGCAGCGCACCGATGGCGGCTGCCCGGCCTCGTCTCCTGAGCTCGGTGGCGTGCAGCGTCTGGATGCGGGGCCTCGCAGATGGTGCGACCCGGCACGCCACGTCGAACCTGCACTCAGGCTGGCGCGAGATGGGCATCACCGGCGTGGTGCGGGCATGCAGGCGCAGACGCTCCAGCAGCACCGACTTGTTGCGTGCCGCTGCCTCGGACACCAGCAGCTCACCCGGGCCGATCCGCTCGATCTCGGCTGCCAGCTCGGCTTCGGGCGGGTGGTGACGTGCACGCGCCGCGTGGCAGCCACTCACGGTGGCCAGCGTGACCTGCGGTGCGGTCACGGTACCCCGCCGACCTGCGTCGGAGAACGCCAGTGCGCGGCGGCCGGTCCTCGCGTTCGGGCAGCAGTTGCGTCCGTCAGCGTGCCGGGCGTGATGGTGCGGATCACCTTCCGCTCCGCGTGGCCTGCTGCAGTGGCCGGGTCGCCGATCTGCGCGCAGATGGCACCGACTGGCCCAGCGCCACCAGCCGCGCCGAGGTACTGTTCAGCGCCTGCACGGTTACCCCGCCATCGGGATCGGCTCCGCCGGCCGACGTGCCGCCGCTTGGTCAGCGCCGATCGACAGCAGCTACGCGCGCCGCACCGAGCATCGCTCGTAGAACATCTCGTAAAGTCGCCCGTCCGGTGACGGCAGCGCATCCGGATGTTGCCGGCCTTGATGCTCCAGGTACTGGCGCATCATCGGCGTGTCGGGCGGAGAGAGATCGACGGAGGACATGGCGGGCGGGCAGTGGCGTTGGGAACGCGGAGCACGCTGATGGTAAGCGGTGGCGGCCGTGAGCGGTGCGATCCGGTGGCTCGGGGCAGATCGATGCTCAGCGATGCCGCCGCCTCGGTGTTCGAGGCGCATCCACGCCAGCGCCGGGCGGGGAACTCGACGAAGACGTCCGTGCGGCGAGGCACCGGGTCGCCGCCGCGCCCGCGCAGCATGATGGTGCGTGGCACTGGTCCGGTCGGTAGCTACCGGCACCGGGCGTCCGCTGCGCAGGGCATCGTAATGGATGTCCCGAGGTTTTCCCGCAGTGAGGTGCCAGCCCGCCGACACCGGGCGTGCAGGATATCGCCGCTGTCGCGCTGCCTGGTGCCCGTTCATCACCACCGTCCGTTCGCCGTCCTGGCAGAGGGTCCGATGTCTGCGCCGTCGGGCCGGCTGTGGCAGCAGACCTGATGCCGGCTCAGGTCCTCGGGCCCGATACACGGCGTTCCGTGGGCAGCCAGATGGCTTGGTGAGGCCACCAGCATGCCGCGGTTGAGCAGCCAGTGTGGACGCGAACGCGAGATCGCCCGGCCGTCGAGGCGGATGGCCAGATCGAAGCCGTCGTCGACGCACGGGTCCACCATCCGGTCCGGTCAGGCGAGGTCGAAAGCCGACCTGCGGGTGACGGCGACTGAACTCGGCGATGGCCGGGCCACGCATTAACGCTCCGCGCGCGCCAGCGCCGGCAACCGGACGGATGACGCCGCGCAACTGTCGTCGCCAACACCGGCCGACCTGCTGGATGCTCGTCGGGATGGACGGCACCGGCGGGCCCGTGCCGCAATGGTGCGTCCCTCGTCGTGATGACTGCCAGATTGCGCGTGTTGCGCTCGAAGAGGGCGTGCCAGCGCGATGTTCCAGTCGCTGCAATCTAGCACTGACGGTCTTTGGATCGGTTGCCGAGCTACGGGCGGCGGCCGAAGAAAGCTGGCGCTGTCGGCGGCGTGCGAACGGTGCGGATCGTGCGATGTTTCCGCAAAGACATCGATACATCCTGCCCAATGCCGCGGTCTTGTTCGTGAATGAGTGACTGACAGAACATTTCTGTCACGGTCTGAAGGACGGCCCCATAAAAGATGGGGAGGGTGCCCGATGTCCGGAAAGGGCCGTGGCTTTCGTCATGCGGATCCCTCGTCATGTCCTGTCATGACGGCGAACCACTGGAGATGTGCAGGTGACTCTTGGTTCTTGTGCTAGTAGCAGTATCGCGTTTTGATGAAAACGCGCGAGGCCCAAGCCATGCGGGTCCTTTCGTCACCTGAGAGGAAGCCAAGAAAACGCACACGTGGCTGCCGGTGGTACGGCGGCGTGGGCGCATCTACGTCGTCTTTAGATCAACCCGCGCTTCCAAGGCGGCGTCAGGGAATTAAGGGGCCAGAACCGCAACAAGCACGCCTGAAACATCGGCTCGCGAAAGCGCGCGGTGCGCGACGTTCAAGGCGGAGGGCAGGGCTGTGCGAAGATTGCGGCGGTAGCGTGCAGGCCTGAGGCCAGGCAGGCATCGGGTTTCAGAGTTCAGGGCAGGTCTTTCAGCCTTGCAGACGGACCGTATCATCGGCATGAGTACGCAGCCTGCCATGTCCAGGGCATCGCCTTCGTCCCCACCGACGCCTTCATCGCAGTCCCTTCTCCGTTTCGCTGTCGCGCGAGGAGCTGGCGCTGGTGGCGTCGGCCTACAAAATGACACCTGCTACTCGTCATCCAGCTGGCCACCGTACGGCAGCTGCGCGGACCGCTACTGTTCTTCGTGGGGCTGCGCTTCGTCACGGCGGGCTGGTCGGAACGCTGGTGTTCTGGACGTTGCGCGTGCCTTACCCGCCACGAGGATCTGATGGCGAGCATGGTGATCGGGGTCAGCATCTTACTGCACGGGCTGCCTGCTGCAGACACAGGGCTGAGGGCGGTTCCGGTCAGTCGGTCGGCGCTTCATCCGCGGGCTGTATGTGCCGATGGTACCGCCGCTGCGGTGGCAGCGTCGTGCGTCGCCGGCCGTCGGTCGCCGAGACACTGGTGAAGTGACGCTGGCGCTTTGCGGGACTGGTGCTGATGGCGGGTCCCGGGGAGGGCGAGTTCAGCATGACCTTCGGGGGCATGGGTGACGCTGGCCGGTGCGGTGGCCAGCTGCCTTCGAGATCATCTGGTCCGGGCGCTACGCCAGCCGGGTGGACACGCGGGTGACGGTCTACGTTCAGTTGTACGCAGCTTCGGACTGCTGTCGTTTCTCCTGATGCCCGTTCTGGGCGAGATCAGTTGGAATCACGGGGTGTGCGCTGGTGCCATCGGGCTGGGCCTCGCAGCATCACCTCATCGGTATGGCAGGCATGAACTGGGCCCGAAAACGGTCTCGCCCACCGGGCTACGGTCATCTACGCCGGTGAGCCGGTCTGGGTGCCAGAGCTGGCCGGTGCGCGGCGGTGAACGTCCGCCAGCTCGGGCGGCCGGGGGCGCGCTGATGTTGACCGGGGTCCTGGTCGGCAGCTGGCTGCGCCGGCGTCGGTCCGAGACCTGATCGCGCATCAGGGGCATCGGCATGGGCCATGGGCGGTCAGCGGTGGCCAGCCGACCAGCCATGGCGCGTGCAGGAACGCCGCTGCCGCGACGCAGCGGTACGTCGGTTGATCCATGCCCACGCGATCGATGACGCCCCCAGGTGCATCACCACGGTGTAGCTGCGGTCAAAAGGCTGTCTGGGCGGCGGCCAGAAGGGCTGGCTGCTGCTGGCGGCAGTCGCACTCACAAGCGGGGACCCCGTCAGCCCCGGTTTCGGGCAGGGTTGGGGACTAGAATGCTGGCCAAGGTGTGCCGGTGGTCCGGGCAGGGCGCCGCCGGATGCCGCCACGATGTCAGCTGCGCTGCAGTGCTTCGAGGCGGCCGCTGCGTGCCACGCCAGCGGCAGCTGCACGGTTACACATATGGGGCGGTCGGCAGGCCTTGCAGCAGCGCGATCGACAACCTGCGCAATTCACCAGCCACTTCCTCCACGGCGGACGAGGCCATGCCGGCACGGTGCGGCGGCGCGCTTTCACTAATGGCGGTGGACGCCACCGGACGGTGGCACCGTAGCCTAGACCGGCAGCAGGCCCGCCACCAGCCAGCGGGCCCTCATGCAGCCGCCGGCGACCGATGGATGCCACGCACACGGGCTGCCCGCCAGCATGCCCAGTGCACTTGCACGCCAGACCGCCGGCAATCAGCCGCCTGCAGCCAGTACGGTGCAACCACAGGCCTCGGGATGGAACTGGGCGTGCCGACGGGCAGCACCGGGGCCAGCAGTCCGCTCTGCTGTGGCGATGGCAGCCGCCACCACTGAAAGCGCTGCAGAGACGCGCAGCACGCCGCCGGTGGTGAACGTCACCGACACGGCGCCCAGCACACCGCAGCAAGGCGGGTTGCGAAACAGCGAAAGTCCAGCGAGGGATGGGTCGGTCGGTGCTGTCGCCGGACGAAACGCCAGCCCTAGCAGGCCGGTGGCCGGGCCTGCGCAGCAGGCCCGGTCCAATGGGCGGATCGTGGCCGTCGCGATGGTCCAGCACCAGCGAGGAGAGGCGCAAGCAGCGCCGCGCGCCGACGAAGCAGGTCGAGGATCGGCGTTCGGGGTTTGCGCTGACTCGGGCGCTCTGACGAGGTGCCAGCCGGGCCACGGCGATGATGGGCACGTTGACGGCGAGAAAGGCGCGCAGGCTGGAAATGGCCCGGCAGCCTAGCCGCAGCGGCGCCAGAATGGCGCCCACCAGCGACGAGGCAGGCCCAGACCGAGATGGCCAGCGCCGCTCGCGCTCGTCGGAAAAAGCCCACCGGATGAGCTGGCGTAGCCAGCGCATGTGGCCCAGCGCCCGGCGGCTGGCACGCGGGCGCACAGACGGCCACCGGGCCTGCATAGGCGGCCGCCATCAGCGAGGCCAGCCCGAAGATGACCAGCCACGGTGCACGCGCGCGGTGGCCGATGCGGTCGCCCAGCGTGCCCTGCGCAACGCAGCGGTCGGTGCTGAAGAGGCGGATGAGGCGTTGACGATCCACAGCCCGCTCGGCCGCGCTGGCGTGCGGTTTCATGCAGCCGTGACCGGCAGGGCCGTCAGCGGGATGGTGATGTCCACCGTGACCAGCAGCAGGCGGGCCCGCATCATCGACGGCAGCCAGCGGTGCGGGAGATTTCGGTGCGGCGGAAGGGATGTTCCTCGTCGTCGACGATGCCCGGTACCGCCTCACTGTGCCGTCAGGTCACGCCCGACCTGCACGGACGGTTGGCCGACGGGGAAGTCGATGCTCGACAGGCACATCCGGATGACATCGCCGGTACTGGCCGTTGATGAAGAACTCGATGCTTCAGCTCGCCTTCCACCTCAAGCAGCTTCTGGTAGATGTGCATCGCCTTGTGGTTCTCGGTCGACGATCAGGTAGATCTTGTACGCAGGTTCAACGCTGAAGCCATCCATGGCCAGCCGGGCGCGCGAAGGCAATGCCCTTGCCCTGATGGTCGACGATGATCTGGAACTCAGCCGCCAGTGACGTGGTCGATCTCCACCAGCTCCACGGTGCGCTCTTGCCATGGGCCTCACCTGACGGCGGCGCTCGCGCTGGTCGTGAATATGCTCGTCCTTACGCGCCGACAGCTCGGCAAAGGTCTCGAAGAGGCTCCTCCAGACAGTAGCGCATCACGTTGGCGTTGTTGTCGGCTGGTGCACGAGGGCAGGTCCTCACGCTCAGCGGACGCAGCGCAGGCTGATCTCAGCTGGACGGGAGGCCGCCTCGGCGGGGCGTGCAGAAGCATGGGCGCCGGGGCCGGAGCCTCGGCGGCGGGGCGATGCTTGGAAGACATGGTTGTCGGAAGGGGTGTACGAAGGCCCACTATAGCGCCGTGCCCGCGACGTACAAAGCCGCGAGCGATCAGATGCCGGCCTGCACGCCGTCCGCGTCATGGCGTTGTACCGTTGCATCGAAAGCATACGACCAGACGGCGGGGGTACCGGCAGGGGCCGGTACCGTCGCTACGTCTTACCCGGCCGCGCACCAGCGCTATCATGGCCGCATCCAGCTGGCTGACTCGGCCTCGATCCGGGGCAGGTACTGCGACTGCAGCGCGCGGCCGTCACCCAGCATGCGCTGATAGGCGTCCTTCAGCATCTGGGTGGACAGCGTGCGACCGCCGGCATAGTACTCACGCGCCACGTGTCCCAGGGCGTAGGTGCTGGCAAAAGCTCATGCCCGAGCTGACGGCACGGCTGGCCGCCGAGCCACCGCCCTTGCGCGCAGCTTCTTGCCGAGCAGGCTGCCCAGCGGCTGCGGCCAGCCTGTTCAGATACTGCGGTGAGCGCCCACGCCCGGCGTGCGAAAATCGCGGATGTGGCTGTCCAGCCGTAGCCGTACTGCGAATCTGGTGAGACCAGCCGCATGCAGTGGGATGATGGCCAGCGTCGACAGCGATTCGGGCGGCAGCTCGATGGCACCGTTGGTGATGTGGCGGCACAGGATCTGCTGGTCGATGGCAGTGCGTCCGGCGTGGCCCGGCCATCGGCCGTTCTGGTTCGCCAGTGTATCTGGTAGCGAGGCGGTCTGGGGCTGCCGGCTCACGTGAGAGCGCCACAGGCGTTCCAGCGGGGTTTCCTGCAGCGGCTTTCCGCCAGCGGGGCCTGCGCCAGCGCTGTCTGACCTGCACCGTGGCCTCGGCGGCTGCATCAGCTGCAGGGCTGGTGTGCCTCGGTCAGGAAGCGCGTTCGGCCTCGCTGATGCTGCCATCGGCCTCACGAACAAGACCGCCATCGTAGGCCAGCCGGCCGATCGTCCTGCAGCCGGGCTGCCACGTCCTGCACGCTGGTGCGCCATCACACGTCCTGATGGAGCGCGGTAGTTGATCTCTCGCTGGCGGCGAGGGCCCTCGGCAATGCGCGGATCTCTGCCTTCGCGTTCATGTTTCTGCCGGTCCGCATGGGCAGCCGCAGGGCACAGCGTCGGGGTCGCGCGGATCTGTTCGGTGTCCGTCGCTGGGGATCCCTCCTTCTTGTGTTCAGAATGGGCGTGTGTGTCCGGCCCGGTCGGTCAGTCAGTGCCTCTGGCGTTGCCCGGTCGGAATGTCTTCCAGGAGCCAACCGGCATTCAGGGGCTGGCAGACAGAACTGCAGCCGGAAAACCCGCGAAGCGCTGGAAGCCCGGTTGAAAATTCGGCTGGCCCAGTTTCGGTACAGCGCCGGGTCGATGTCGATGGTGCAGCGCGCTGCCAGTCGGCAGGGTTGGCGGATCCTCCGGCTTCAGTACCGTCAGGTACGGAAAGCGCTGGATCGGCCGGCCGCGGCCAGCGCAGAGCATCCACCTCGGTGGCCGGGCAAACAGCGTCTCGGGGCGGGTCCGTCTTCCACCCAGTCCATCGGCGGCGTGGTCATCCAGACTGCAGACCGTCGCCGCGGTCGCGATGGTACATGCCGGGATCAGGAAGAGCCGCAGCATAGCCGTCGGCCTGCGGGTCGGTCGCACCGCCTGCCAGTAAAGCGCAATGGCATTCGATTGGCGTGATGTTCCAGGTCAGCCAGACCATGCGCAGAATCAGCACCTTGCCGACCTGCCTCGCGGTAGGCAGACAGATCAGTTGCTGGCATCAGCAGGGCAGCATCGAGGCCAGCCGCTGCGGTGATTCGCGGGTGAAGCGATTCGCCAATTTCCAGTGCGGATCGCCAGGCCCCGAGATAGGCCAGCGCCGGAATGATGTCGCTGGAGGCTTCGAGGCTGACGGTGCGGGCCGTGGTGGCAGCACCACCTGATCGATGGGCGTTCCCTCGGGGCTGGGCGGGCGCGTGGCCGTGGCGGTATCGGGCACCGCAGCGTGCGCGCGCTGGGGGCCAGCTTCGGGGCGGCAGTGCAGCGAGTGAGGGGCGCTTTGGACGGATGCAGCGGGGTGCTCATGTGCGTGCGAACAGCGCTGCTGCGTCTGCGCTGCAGCACCGCGTGCGCGGCAGCCAGCACGCGCGTAGCAGCTCCGAGCCCGGTAGCACCGAGCCGCTTCCAGCTTGTGGTCACCGTCATCGGGGCGCCCCGATAGACCTCGGCCACCGCAGCAGCCGTGCGGGGCAGATGCGGTGCCCGCGTTCATGAGATCGGGAAGGATCGGCTGCCTTGTCAGGCACACCCATTGCCCGAGGATCGACCTTGCGGGTCGGGTCGCTGACCAGCCCATCGGTCGTGCCGTCAGCGAGCATCGCGAGCCTCACTGCACGGCGGTGCGGATCAGCGAATCGTCCTCGCGGATGGCAGGCTGGTGCTGTCGGGCTGCACGATGCGGGCATTCCAGCCGTGGTACATGCTGTTCTGGATGGTGAACACGAGGGACGGTGCGCCGGCCACCACGCCGTCGAAGTCCTTCGGATAGCGTTGCACGGCCATCAGCGCTTCGCGCCCACCATCAGACAACCTGAGAAATAGGGGTGTACACTTCGGTGGCTGACCATAGCGATGAATGGTTCATCCGCGATGAGGCGGGTGGCGTGCGCGGCGCGGTAGCCGAAATCCACCGCAGCTGCATCATGCGGCCCAGATGCCGCCGGCGCCACTGGTGTGGCCCATGTCGGTCGAGGCCATGGCCGGCTTGCCGTCGCGCTCGAAGGCGCAGTCGCGCTGCGGGGAATGGATGGCCAGCCGGCCGCACAGCCAGCCGCATCCGGTCTGCAGATAGCGCTGCGTCAACCCGGCCACGGGCAGCCGCACGATGAAGCGGATCTGCGGCGAGATGACGCCCTACCCGAGGCATCATCGCTTGCACTTGATGTCCTCGGTCTGCACGGACGTGACCTGTGCGGGCGCCTCGGCCAGCGAGACATCGCAGCGCTGTTGAGCGTGCAGGGCAGCGGGGCATGACCGGGGCAGTCACAGACTGCACAGGCATCCAGCAGCGGGGGCCGGGCAGGGCAGCCAGCAGGAGGACAGGCGGCGGAGGCGACCGGGTTGCAATATCATCGGGTCGGAATACGGGACGGCGGGATCACGCAGTCACAGGGTTGTGCAGCAACGCGGCAGCAGATACAGCGCGTAGGGGCCAGCCGGTGCATGCGGTCTGGGCATTCATCTCGGAGGCTCTGGTACCACACCGCCGCCATCACGCGGGCTACCACAGCGACCACCCACCACGGGCGGCCGCCGTGCCGGTCTGCCAGACCACCTCGTGCACCTTCGACGACAGCCAGCATGGCGCGGACCTCTTCAACATGGCCGTGCCCGGCACAGCATCTACACCGCGCATCATGCAGACCCGCAATGCGGTGCCGGAAGCGCGCGTGGCAACCACGGAGGGTGCGCGTCGAGTGCGCTGGCGCTGGCCTCGGGCGATGCAGCGCATCACCTATATGCGCTGCAGGCACTGTTGCTCTGCCGGGCGTGATCTACGCCAGCATGTGCAGCGCACGCAGCCTGTTCGCGCAGCCTGCAGCAGGGCATTCGGTACCGCTTTGCGCGGACACGCGATCTGGAGGCGCGATGCGCCATTGATGAGCAGCACCCGGGCGCTCTACTGCAGGAATCGATCGGCAACCCGGCCGGCAATGTGGTGGACCTGAAGCGCTGGGCCGAGGTGGCCGAACGTCGGCGTGCCGCTCATCGTCGACAACACGGTGGCCACCTACCTGTAGCCGCCCTTCGAGCGGTAATTTGCCCATCGTCGTGCATTCGCTCACCAAGTACATTGGTGGCCACGGCACCACGCTCGGCGGCGCCATTGTCGACAGCGGCCGCTTCGACTGGAAGAAGCACGCACGGCGCTTCCCCATCTTCAGCCAGCCCGACCGTCCTACCATGGCGTCGTCTACCGACTCCTTCGGTGAGGCGGCCTACATGCGCTGCTGCCGCGTGGTGCCGCTGCGTAATACCGGTGGGGCGCTTTCACCCTTCAACGCCTTCATGCTGCTGCAGGGTCTGGAAACCCTGTCGCTGCGCATGGAGCGGCACTGCAGCAATGCGTTGCAGGTGGCGCAGTGGCTGGAGAAAGCGCGAAGGTGACGCCGGTCAGTACGCCGCGCTGCCGGGCAGCCACGCCGGGAAACGGCCGAGCGCATCTGCGGCGGTCGCGCGTCGGGCGTCCTCAGCTTCGAGCTGAGGCGGCATCGACGCCGGCATGCGCTTCATCGATGCGCTGCAGATGATCTATCGCCTCCGTCAACATCGGTGATGCGAAGACGCTGGCCTGCCACCCGGCTCTCACCACGCATCGGCAGCTGAACGAGGAAAGAACTGGCGCGTGCCCGGTGTGCCGGCCGGTCTGGTGCGGCTGTCCATCGGCATCGAGGATGTCGAGGACATCACGCCGACATCGCGCAGGCGCTGGATGAAAGCCTGACCAATCGCAGACGCTCAGAAGGAAAGACCGCGGAACGCTGGGTCCTCTACGCCACGCTCTCGATGCTGTTTGCGGGCTTCACCTCCGTCATTGCCAAGATGGGCCGGAGGCATTTCCGCCGAGCTGGGACTCAGCGTTGCGCTGTTCGTCTGCGGCTTCGTCTTCGTGTTTGCCGCGATGTTCGTGGACCCGGCCGAACTGCGGCTGAATGGCCGCAGCCTGATGCGGCTGTGCATTTCGGCGCCACCACGGCGCTTTCGCGGATCTTCTACTACAAGGGCCATCAAGGAAGGCGGTGGCCACCGTGGCGCTGATCGACAAAGGGGCGGCGTGGTGGTGGCCATGATCACCGGCACGATCCTGCTGCGCGAGGCCATCACCCGCGCATGGCGATCGGCGCGACGCGCGCTGATCGTGTCCGCTGCTGGTGATGGTGCGCAGAGTAGGGCATCGGTACGGTGCAAAGAGCTTGAGGAGCGCCTGCATCCGGATTACCGTTCATGACGGAATGCACGGGTTGCTGCCCGCGCATCCGGGTTGCGGCACCAGATGGCGGCCCGTGTCCGAGGTCGTCTCACCCTTTGCGTGATGCGGCCCCGTGGTGGGATCTGCCCGGTGGCCGAAGCGCACCACGAGGGTCTGCCTGTCGACGCTTCGGCGTCCGACAGCGAGTTCGGCTGCCATTTCGGCGTGGTTTGGAGTAGTATCGGTCGCTCCTCGCCAAAGGGGCCGACACGCTGGCTCCAGCGCTCAACGTGGTGCGCGGACTGCTGGCTACACCGTGGGGCGAGGCCACGCGGATCAGCAGAGATCCGGCGCGCATGCCGCCAGGCGTCATGCTGCAGCGTGGGACGGTTCCACGGATCCTGCGATCCGGACGACTTGACCTGCTGGGCGGCGGTGCGCCGTTGACCTGTTGCGACGTTTGCCGGGTGGCCTTCGAGGTCCAGTCTGTGGATGGCCGGCATCTTTTCTTTCCGGGTGCCGACTACGGGTTCCTTCAGTGTCTCGATCATCAGCACAGGGCATGCCTGATGAGTGCCACGGTGCGCATCAGCGGACGCTGCGCCGATCTCTGCCTGCGACCAGGCGCATCCTGATGAGTCATAGAAGGTCCATTGACGCCTATCACGACGCGCCACCGTTCACCGCGGTGGTTGTAGCTGTACTGGATGCTGCGACGCATCAGCAGCTGCGTCATCGACGGGATCTGGCCGCACGGATGCCGGCGCAGCTCAGCCGATTCCATTCCAGCGGCCTGCCGGCGCAGCGTCGCGTGCACGTTCTAGCAGCGATTGCTGGGTGCCCGGCGGGAAGGGAGGCTTCCCTGCTTGCGGTCGGCCGATTTCCCCTTCAAGCGCAGGCTGATGCGTCCCGCTTGATGCGATGCGGTTGCCCCGGTCGTCATAGCGTACTGCCGTGCAGCTGTCACCCACGGCAGTTGGAGAAAGTCGCAGCTTGTGGGGTTTCTCCCTTGCTGTCGGTGGATTGCCATTCGATTGCAGGTGTGAGACGACCCTGCGCATCATAGTCAAAGAATCGACCGTGCGTGGCGGGTGCCGATCGCCTGCCAGCGCCCGTTGTCGTGGTGTTGCAGGCGGTATTCAGTCGGGTGGCTGTCGTGGGATGGAGAATCCCGAAAGATGGCGGCACCACCCCCGATCGGCTGGCCGTTGCGTTCAAACGCCATCACATCCGAGGCCGTTTACCCAGCAAAGCGTTGCCAAAAGCGCTGTGGGCCATCGTTGCCACTCTCGCGATTGGAATACAGAAAACCGTTGTGCCGTTCGCCCAGCCGAAGTTCGCGGAGAGCACAGTATTGATGGAGCCATTGGATTGACGGTTTGATGCTGCTCATTAGCTTCGTTGGGCAGCATGATTCGCTGGGCGCGCATCCCGCTGTTGTTGGACGGATCGTTCTGGAAGCGGGTGACGAAAATCGGTGCCCGAATCAGCCGGATGGATCTCGGCGTGCGTGCAATCAGCCGACCGTGGCATCGTATTCATCCGCTCGGTCTGGAGGGTGATTCGGCGTTGACCAGCTGATTGTTGGTGGTGGTGGGTCGTGGTTTCGGAAAACCTGCTTGTCGGACGGGTGCTTTTCGATCATGCGGCCTGCTTGTCGTACTGGATATTCAGGCGGGCGCGGTGGCGTCGTCTCGCGGATCGGTCGGCCGGCTTCGTCAGGCGCTAGCAATGCGCTTC